>Ga0256405_10000001_pt1 | contig 970516 bp, 863 predicted proteins | sample RumenRJG_02DNA_FD_189096 | JGI IMG/M metagenome (GOLD analysis project Ga0256405, IMG submission 189096) | Bovine rumen microbial communities from Lethbridge, Alberta, Canada - RJG_02 | ecosystem: Host-associated > Mammals > Digestive system > Stomach > Rumen | place: Canada: Alberta... | reverse complement strand
CGCACTGAGGGCAGCGATATGTGCATATTTCGCCTTGTGTTCCCATTTCAAAGCCAACGTATTGCAAATATCCGTAGCATAATGTTCCGTCAATTTCGTTGTGCATTCTTCCCATCAACTCAAACATAGCAAAGTCCTCCTTTTACTAAAGTTTATAAAAATATGGTTTCTTGAAAAGCAAGTTGGACTTTTATCGTTTGTCTGAAATATACCAACCTGGTTTGTGTTTTGTAGCTCTACTACCCTTATCACCGTATTTAAATGATAAATTGCCAAATTCTTTCTTTGCTTCTTCGATTATAGGTTGTAATTTCTCTTTTTCTCCTAAAATCCACAACGGACCGTCATTTTGACGTTTATCGATTACTTCGCAGTTTCTTGAAGCAAAGAACTGGTACAATGCAGAGCTTTCAGAACTTATTACAGTTTTCGTTGTGTTTTCTTGCTCTGCTCCTGCATTTTTTTCATAAGCTGTAACTGTATGTATTTGAGATGTTTCGATTGTTGAAACAAGATTCTCCAACTGTGCAATACGCTTTTCAAAGTCAGCATTTTCTTCTTTCAATGCGTTTATTTCGTCAGTAAAGCTGTTCATATTGGTGAGAAGTTTATCGCGAATTGCATTGATTTCTGCAATTTTTTCATCAACAGAAGATAGCTTGTTCAAAGTTTCTTCTGTTTTTGTATTAACCTTAGAATGAAGATGTTTTATATCTTCCAAAAGATTAATTACATCATTAACACCTGTTACAGCACATTCCAAAGCTTCGAGCTGAGTTTTTATTTCTTCAGACATTGATTTCCTCCAGTTTCATTTTTACGCTATCACTTGCACCCAAAAGATAATCACCCATTTTTGACATAAGCATATTGAAAATCTTTTCTCGATAATTGCTTTCAGATTCATCATATATTGAGCAAATGAGTTTTGATAATGAACCATAATCTTTCAATAAGTCTTTGTTTATAGAACTTGGCTCATCTATCGCTTGCTTTAAGATTTTTATAGCTTTTGGAACTTTCTCTTCATTTTTGATTCTGTTCCAAACAACATCATCGTTTAAAATAAAAGCTAGTTTTGCTGCTTTTTCATATTCTTTGTTATTCACCCAAATATAAATATTGCATTTTGCCTCCAACTCAGCACGATCTTCGTTATCATCAGAAACATTTTTGAGAAGCGTTTTTGCTTTTTCATAATTTCCGTTATCGAACTCTTTCTTTGCCATTGAAAGCCAGTCAGAAGAATCTGCTCCTAGCTGATTTATAAGCAATATGGCTTCGTCTGTTGAATTTATATGATCAAAATCACTGTTATTATCTTTTTCAAAAGTGTCAAAAAACTGATTTCTTTCTTTTTCGATTACGCAAAGATATTGTAAAGAACGTGTAATTCCAACATAGAAAAGATTAAAATAGTATCTGTATCTAGTTTGCTTTTTTGCCTGCCCTCCAAGGATTTCTTTCCATCTTTCTGCAAAATCTGAAATGAGGTTATAGCACACAACATATTTGTATTCCATTCCTTTTATTTCAGACACAGTGCTTATCAGTGGAAAGTTGTATAAATTATATTTTTCTTTTCCAAAGTTGTTGATAATAGATTGCCGTTCTGCTTCGTTTGCAACTAAAAGCACAGTATTCGGCTTTTGCAAAAGACTTTCGAGCATTTTATTAAAGCTGTTCACTTCATAATCAATAAAAAACGGCTTGCTTGAATTAAATCTGGCTTCTTCTTGTGTTTCGCCTTTTGACGCAATTGTTTTTTTGCAAAGTTCTGTGGATTTGTTTGCAATTTCCACGATTTCTTTTGGGCATCTAAAGTTCTTTGTGAGATTTTTTATTGAAAGCATTGTTTTTTGATTTTTTGCGTCATAAAACAATTTGCGCAATCGACTTTCATCAAAAATGGTAGGGTTTATTATCTGATGTTCATCACCAGCCATAATTATACAATTCTTGCTTTTAGCAAACTGACATATCACATAAATTTGAAGTTCTGTATAATCTTGAATTTCATCGATTACTACAAAATCATATTTGTCGTTATCTTCAATACCAGATTCAAGTGTTTTGAGAACCAAATCATTGTCATCATACTTTTCTTTTTGTACTAGCCAACTCTGATAATCTTCAGCAACTTCATAAATTAGTTCTCTTTGTTCTTCTTGTAAAGTTGAGTTCTCTCCAGACACTTGAAGATAGTTTTCTTTTGTCTGTAAATGCACAGAAGTATCTACATTGTTGAGCGTTGCTAAAATCTTATCAAAATCTGCTGAGTATTTTGTAAAGTCAAGTTTGTGCTGTCCAAAAGATTTTGGTTCTTTTATTTTGAAAGTCTGCTTATTTGCTCCAGTTCTTTCAATAAGCTCGCGTTTTTCCAACTTTTGTACAAAGTCACCTTTGAAATCATACATTTTAAAATCAGGGTAACGATGCCAATCTTTATCCAATCCGCCCTTTATTGTGCCTCTGATTTCTGCCCATAAATCATAATTGTTAATGCCAGCTTTTGCTATTTTATGCTGCAATTTATCATTACAGTTTTCAAGATAATCCTCCAAATCATTGATATAATTATCAAGCGAAATCGACTTCTTTGTTTTTTGAAAAATATATTCACGGCAAAAATCATTTATGTTTTTGAATTCAACATTAGAAGTTATAGATTCACCAACTTCTGAAACAATGTGCTTATACTTTTCTCCAGCCTTATTCAAAAGAGCATCTGACTGTGTAAAATAAATACATTTCTTTTCAGGATTAGAACTTTTGTAATCGTGCAATAAATGCAGTTCCATTACGGTCTTACCTGTTCCTGCTCCACCAAGTAGCAAAGTTGGTTCTGGATTTTGAGAATACTCTTTTATTTTTTCGCTTTGTTCTTGGGATAAATAAACATCAGAATCACTCAAATTTTGTGGCATATTGCTTTCATCAAGGACAAAAAAAGAGTTTTGGTTTATATAATCAAAGTCAAAGTCTTCAAAATAAACTTTCTCATCAATATCAAGTGAAAGATTATCTTCGTCTGTTACAGCTTCAATTTCGTGAGTGTATTCAGGAAGCTTTTGCTTGTCTTGGTCATCGTGCTTTGAATACGCATAGATAAAAATCGCTTCTTTGTATTTAGGTGGAGTATTTGGAATATATTTTCCGTAAGTGAAGAAAATCCTATCACCTTTGTTCATTCGGTATTTAAATTGATGCTCGTGACCTTTGAGTTTTTTGCCATTCTGATTTTTTAGATAAGAGAAAAGACTTTTCCCATCTTCTCCACGTTCTTTTAAATGCTCTATCTCTTCACATATAGCATTATAAGCCTTTTCAGACTGAGAATTATCGTGCGCTTTCTGATAAAACTGTTTCAATACAATAATCTTTTGCACTTGCATTTTATACACCCTTTAGCTTAATTAAAAAACAAAAAGCACCATTTCCCATTGATTAGATATATCTTCCTTCATATTTTATTTTTAGATTTTCGATATAAATTGAACGCTGGCTTTTGATATTGAAGCTCTTTAAAAACTCTAAATCACTTTCCCATTTTTCTACAGCGTGCTCCATATTTGCTCTCTTTCCATTGTAATTTATGAGACGCTGTATAAAGTTTTCGATATCATACTTGTCCAAAATCTTAAACGTTATAAGCCTAGATAAAAGTGCATGACGCTCGTATGTTGAAGGTCCATCAACTCTTACGCTATAACCAAACTTCATCAATACAGATTCAGCTTGTTTTGTAAACAATGATGCTTGTTTATAATGAAAATAAAAATGTACACATGGATAACTGGTTATAGAAAAATAGCTTTCTATTTTTTGTCTAGTTGTATAGTATTCATTGCAATCATGACAATAATAGGCTGTAAAAGTTATAAGAGAACCTGTAATACTATGCGTTTTTATAGTTACAGTTTCTGTATTATGATTCATTGTGCTATGTTTTATAGTATTCAAAGATTCATAAACATGCAAAATGAAATCGCTTGAATTGAAACTTTTATTATTTACTATAACTTTTGGAACATAACCTGTTCCTTCTTTGTATAACTGCCAATCAGAAAAACTGTCTACTTTGTAAAGCATTAAAGACTTTTGTTCCGCTTCTACAAGATAATAAATTTTACTTTCTTGAGCCAATTCTCTACATGTTTGTACAAGAAGGTCTTTGGTTAACATATTTTCTATATCCATTTTGTAAGAAGTTAGAAAATACTTTTCAATGTATGATACAGTATAAATGTATCGAGGAGAAATCTCTGTAAGAATCATAGATTTTATCAATTCAATGATTTGTAGATAGTCTGTTGCTTTATTTGCAAAGTTCATCGATACCTCGTTATTTTTGTTTTCAATTTCGATAGATTCTTGAAATTTATGTCCAATACTGTTTTTCCTGTACATATTAGAAAGAGCATCTTTTGCTTTTGAATCGTTTTTTTGCTCTTCAATTTTTTTTACCATATCTTGATCTATAGATCTACTACGTCTTTCTTGTATTCTAGCTTTTTCATAAGTGCGACTAACCTCTTTATATTTTTTTTCTTCAATCTGTCGTTTAGCTTCTAAAATGCGCTGATATACAAAAGTTAAAATTTTCATATCATTACATAACTTTTTTTCTTCTTTTGCTTTTTCATAAAGTCTAATAGCCTCTTCATATTTTTTATCTTCAAATAAAGAATTAGCTTTTGCAAGTAAAAAACTTACAAAGGTGGAGGGGAAAGCTTTTACATTGTCTTTTTTAGCCAATTCTATAAGTTTTTGAAATGCTTTTTTATTTCCCTGTTCAGCAGATTTCTCATACCAATCAAAAGCTTTGTCAAAGTCTTTTTTGCTAGCATAGATTTCACCAAGTGCAAGTTGTACATCGCTTCTGTTGGTGTTAGCCAAATTTTCAAGAATGTGCAACGCTTTCTCATTGTTGCTTTTAGCCAATTCTACAAGTTTCTGCAATGCTTCTTCATTTCCCTGCTTAGCAGCTTTTTCAAAACAATCAAAAGCTTTGTCAAAGTCTTTTTTGCTAGCATAGATTTCACCAAGTGCAAGTTGTACATCGCTTCTGTTGGTGTTAGCCAAATTTTCAAGAATTTGCAGCGCTTTCTCATTGTTGGTTTTAGCCAATTCTACAAGTTTTTGCAATGCTTTTTTATTTCCCTGCTTAGCAGCTTTTTCAAAACAATCAAAAGCTTTGTCAAAATCTCCTTTACCAGAATAGATTTCTCCGAATGCAAGTTTAATATTACTTTTGTTGGTGTTAGCCAAATTTTCAAGAATGTGCAACGCTTTCTCATTGCCGCTTTTAGCCAATTTTACAAGTTTCTGCAATGCTTCTTCATTTCCCTGCTTAGCAGCTTTTTCAAAACAATCAAAAGCTTTGTCAAAGTCTTTTTTGCTAGCATAGATTTCACCAAGTGCAAGTTGTACATCGCTTCTGTTGGTGTTAGCCAAATTTTCAAGAATTTGCAGCGCTTTCTCATTGTTGGTTTTAGCCAATTCTACAAGTTTTTGCAATGCTTTTTTATTTCCCTGCTTAGCAGCTTTTTCAAAACAATCAAAAGCTTTGTCAAAATCTCCTTTACCAGAATAGATTTCTCCGAATGCAAGTTTAATATTACTTTTGTTGGTGTTAGCCAAATTTTCAAGAATGTGCAACGCTTTCTCATTGCCGCTTTTAGCCAATTTTACAAGTTTATGCAATGCATCTTTATTTCCCTGCGAAGCAGATTGCTCATACCAATAAAAAGCCTTGTCAAAATCTTCTTTACTAGCATATATTTCACCGAATGCAAGCTGAATATCACTTCTGTTGTTTTTAGCCAATTCTTCAAGAAGTTGTAGAACTTTTTTATTGCTACCTTTAGCCAATTCTACAAGACTTTGCTGAGCTTTCTCATTGCCATTTTTAGACAATTCTACAAGTTTCAGCAATGCTTCTTTATTTCCCTGCCGAGCTGATTTCTCATACCAATCACAAGCCTTGTCAAAATATTTTTTGTCATAAAATAATATATTTACGTATTTTAGTAAAACATCCTTATCTTTACATTGAGAAAGAATTTCATCGAGTTTTTGTTCTGCATATACGATATTTTGATTTTTAGCAAATGAATAAAGTTGTAGAAAAGAATCTTTATCGCCACTAATTGCAAGTTCTTTTAATAAATCACAGGCTTTATTTATATCTTTGCTAGTTCCTCTTCCTGCATAATACATTCCTGCTAAATAATACTTTGCATCTCTATTTCCCATATTTGAAGCTTTTGTGAAGTACTCGAATGCCATACCAAAATCACTAGTTTTGTAATATTTTAATCCGAGTTTATAATTGCTTGATGCGTCTCCGTTTGTAGCCATATTATACAATTTTTCTACTTGTTCACCGCACATAAAACTTATTGTTCTCCTATCACTTATTATAATCCAATGAATTGGTGCTTAATGCCATAGCACAAGACATTTCGCACCAATTCACGAACAGTTTTCTTCATCTTTTTGACCTTTTTGAAATTTGTAAATAATCGCACGATAAACTTTCAGTTAGGCAAATACTAACGCTCTATTCAGCATTTCGTACTAAACGGATTGACATTGCTAATACATACAGAGTAATACCTTCGTCTTCATCTTTTCCTATTCTATCAAAAATATTAAAACCTCTGACGACTCTTTCTTTTTCGTGGTTAGGTTTATTAGGACCTTTTGGATTTTTAGAGTTTTCAAAAGCTGAAGTATCATCTGCAAAATAATCCCAACACCATTCGTAAATGCGTGTACTACACATATCATATAAACCAAGTCTGTTAGGCTTTTTCAAACCTAGTTTATAAGGCTTATTTTCATTTACTGCATTTTCCTGAATTTCACTTCCTGAATATAGGAGCGTTTCTTGTTTTGTACCACTTCTTGATGCAAATTCCCATTCTGCATCGGTTGGAAGTCTATAACCATTTGCATTCCAGTCACATGTAACATCTTCTAAAAAACCGTTTTCTCCAAAAGGGTCAAAAATTCTTGAATATGTTACTTTGTCTTTTGAGCCTTTAGACGCATAGCAAGGAGTTAACCCCTCTTGTTCGCTTAATCTATTGCAATAAATGATAGCATTGCACCAAGATACTCCTGCTGCAGGAATTGAGTGCCACTCAGAAACTGGCATAGGTTTTTCCCATAGGTCTAAAAAAGAATAATTACAAGGCAGATAACCATTCATAAGGGCAGAATAATCGTATGCATCAACTTTGTATTTGCCAATGTAGAAACTTGATATTGTGCAGCCGTCAAAGTTTCCACCACGAACTTTTCCACCTTGTACAAGTGCCATATCATAAGCAAACGCACTCACACCCAACACAAACGTCATCAAAATCGCAAAAAACTTTCTCATCTCAAATCCTCCTTCAATCTTCTCTTAGTATTTTGCTTCCCATTCTGTAATAGGCAAGCCATCTGAATCAGTAAAATTACCGCAAAGAATAACAATAAGGTCTATCAAAGCCCAAATACACCCCAAACCAAAACAGCAAGTCAAAAGGATTTGAAAAACAGCAGTTCCCTTTTTCCCGACATAAAAGCGATGAATACCAAGATAACCCAAAAAGAAACATAACAATGCTGCAATAGTTCGGCTTTTGGGAGAGGCAGTAGCATTTCTTTGCTTTTGAGCAATAGAAGTATTTTGCTCTGTACCACAACTTGGGCAAAATCTTTCTCCATCATTCATCTCTTTTCCACAATTCTTACAAAACATACTCGTCCTCCTATCGTGTTCCTTCATCGTCCATAATAATTGTCATAAAGTTTATATGTGTTGTCCTCAGAATGTTCAATTTCTATGCTGTGGTCGGCATGGTTATAGCCATAAATCTCATGCAAAAAATCCTGATAAGAATAATTCTTTGGCTTTGGTCTACACGCATAAATACCTTTTCTTGAAGTTGTGTTGCTCATCTTTTTCCTCCTTTCAACACTTATCTCTTTTTCAGCACCTATAAATACAAGAGCCTAGTAATAACTAAAAATTGACAATAACAGCAAAAAAATTACTTAGAAATAACATCAATACGCCAAATAATATATTTATAAAGAGGAACATAAGCGTCATAGTCCCCCATAACCAACGGATTACCGTAGTAACGGCAGGATTCTTTTGAAACCCTGTAAACAAAATACCAACTGCCTGCGCGAGTTCTTGAATAAGCATAATTCTCATTATCCTCATCAACTGCATCAAGCCGATTTACTTCATTCCAAAAATAATCAATGTCAGAGTTTATTGCTCGATTGTTGTTGCAATGAACAGGAGATTGATTGCCATAATGCAACGTTCTTGCACCAATTCCAGAATAATGCTCATTCCCCAAATAAAGACAACAACCGTCATTGCACTCTATAAATTTCAAAGAGTAAACAACTTTGCTTTTTGTTTTTGCAAAAGCATTGACAGCACAAAACATCAAAATAAATAACGCAAATCCTTTCCTCATCTCAAAAACTCCTTTTACAAAATTTTTTCTCCACACACAGACCGTCTGAAAACCCAATTTTCCACAGACAGTGCAGATGCCGAAATAAATTCGGCATGACAGCATTTTTTTTTGCCGATTTTGCACTTTTTGGGCAATAAATTTAAATTTTTCGCCTCCCCAGAGCAAAAGGAAGCAATAAATTTGAATTTTTCGCCTTCCCAGAAGAAAAGGAAGCAATAAATTTAAATTTTTCACCTCCCCAGCAAAAAAGGAAGCAATAAATTTGAATTTTTCACTTCCCCAGAAGAAAAGGAAGCAATAAATTTACTTTTATGACCCAAAAAGCACTTGATACATTGCAGACAGCGCCAAAAAAAGCACCGTCTGCAAGATTTTTCATTTTTTCCTAAAAAGTCAGAAGACCATTAGCCGCGCTTAAACGTAGCCTTTACAGTACCAGTCTTCATTGTGCCCTCAGATGCGTCCTTGCCTTCCGTCGTGAAAGAGAACTTTGCGCCACCACAATTTGCAGATACCGTGTAAGCCTCGCCTTTCTTTGAAAGTTTGTAAGAGCCTTCTTTGCCCATGTACTTGCACTTTCCGCCTTCACCGAACACGATAGTTCCCAAATCGCCAGTCCAAGAAGTGTTCACAAACGGGTCGTCAGCACCACCAACTTCGACAGCCTCTTTTGCAACTTTTGCTTTCTTTTCTGTTGGCTCAGCTGCCTTTTCAGCCTTCTTTTCTGCTGACTCGCTCTTTGCCTTCGCTCCTTCGTCAGAAGATGAAGCAGAGGAAACAGCAGCGCCTTTTCTCTGGAAGCGGTATGTAACACCAGCGCGCAAGAAGTATTCGTGGAACTTCAAGAAGTTATATCCAGTCTCAAAGTTCGCAACGAACTTATCGTTAATCTCGTAGTTCACACCAGCAGTAAAACCCATTCCAAAACCGATTTTTGTTGAAGTATAATCTTTGTCAACAACTCTCGTTTTTTGAACTTTTTGAGTTGTTCCATAAAAGGTTTCTTCTTCTTCATAAGTTTCAACAGTTGGAATTGTGAACGTTGTCTTCTGAATCGGGATACCAAGCGAAAGACCACCGTAAGGCGTCAGCTTTGAAACAAAACTGCCGTCTTTTGCTTCTTCCGGCACAATCGGATAGTTGAACAAAATTGAGCCGCCCGGTGTGATGACGGTTGACTTGTAGCCGTCATAGTAATCGCTCTTGCCAAAAACCATATCAAGAGATGCCTCATAAGAAATGAAAAATGGCAGGTCTGCGCTTTTTTCAGGAACGATAACGAGGGCAGGATAAAGCTCAAAACCTGACACTGAGCCATAACCAGAGCCGTAATCGGTGTCGAAATACGATGCTCCGAATGGAACATAACCAATGTCGAGTTTTCCTGCCAGTTCTGTTCCGCCAGCAAAAAGACTTGAACAACCTAATACTGCAGCTGCAGCCAATCCCAGAACTTTCTTCATTTGAAAGCCTCCAATTAAATATAATTTGCCGTTATCGGCGTAATATACTATAACGATATACTCGTTTTAGTGTCAATGATAAAAAATGTTGCTCCAAACAAGGTATTATCAAAGTTATGAGTTTTGCTTACTTTTTGAAGGACGAGATGCGCTATCAAGGCTTGACCACCAAGGAGCTTTCTGAGCTTTCTGGGGTGAACAAGCGCACTATCGACCATTATTTGATGAGCAATCCTCAAGAGCCAAGTGTCACGAACGCATACAAAATCGCAAAAGCACTGCGCGTTTCTGTGGAATATCTGCTCACTGGCTCTTCTCCGCAGATTTCAGGTGACGCGGGCGATGTGCTGAAATCTTTCAAAACGCTCTCCCCAAATCAAAAAGAACTTGTGCTAACTGTTTTGCGCACTCTCGAAAAGCAAAACACTGCAAAATAAAACTCCTCTCAGGTCGTCAAATCCTCATTCATTTCTCACCAAGCCCAAGCGTTCTTCCGCACGAGGCATAGAGCTTTTCGTTGATTCTGTCGATGTTGTAGTTCTCGTGGATAATTTCCTCAAAAACGATGTGCCCCATCTTTTCGCGAAGCTCACCAATGTGCCCCGACGAATCGAGCAAAATCAGCAAGTCCAGCCAGCTCAGCTTCATTCCGAGCGCAAGTTGCATCACTGAATCAAACGTGGGCTGGGCAATTTTTCCGCTTCGGATTCGGCTGAATGTCTGCTTGTTCATGCACGAGTTCTTGTAAATGTCAGACAGCTTGTTTTTGCTTCCCGTCTTCTTGCCCTCATCGATGTAGCGCACGATAAATCTGTCCAAAACTTCAGAAAAAGACTCTTTCGTTTTGAGAAAATTAAGATGAAACAGGTTCATCATCAAATACAAATAGTATTGAGAGGGCTTTCCCCTGACGAGCTTTGCGCAAAAAAGCGCATAATCCCACTCGTGCAAAATATTCATATCCTGCTCAGGATTGTCCCAGACGGCAGAAAAAGCCGCCAAGATGTCATTGAGAACTTTCTCTCTGTGCTCCTCTGCCAAGTTTTTTGCCCGCTTTTCAGTCGACTTTTTCAACTTATCCAACAAAACAACAAATGCTCCCTCTGCTTGTGTGTAATAATTGAGGACTTTCGCACCGTTCGACACCGTAACGCTCCAGCACACGCCAAGCTTTTCCATCTCATTTCTCACAGATTGAGAAAGTGCAGGATTTGCAGATAATTCAGAAGGACGAACATTGCGCAAGGCGAATTCCTTGAGCTTTTCGCCCAGAACAACGTAATTATTCGTCATAAAATACGAATAAATCTTTGAGCCGATTTCAATGCAAACTTCGTCCTTCACCACCAACTTTTTGCCAAACTGCTTCGTAATATCCATTCTTTCTTCCTAAACAATAAAAATATATCAGAGCCAAGAGCAAAAAAGGTCACTTATAGGGTGACTTTTTATTTTTAGGAGTTCTAACCTCTTTTATACAAGAGAAAAGAAAACCACAAATTTTGCTATTTTTGGTTCTTTTTTTTGCAAAAAAACAACCCTATTCATCTGAATAGGGTTGTACCAACTACCAACGATTCATTAAAAGTTTCATTTCGCTATTACATCATAAAAATCTCCATCTACGCATTTTTACAAAAAAAATCCCACACACTTTGTGCAGGATTTTCACGACAAACAAAAGAAAAACAAAAAAGTCGCCCAAAAAGAGCGACTCTTTACTTCAAAAATATAATTTAAAGACAATACTTCTATGGAACATACATTAACGAAATCATTTTTCATCAATGTATCTTTGACTGTTTTGGGTTTTGGCTGAGTTCTATGCCTCAACTGTGACCCAACTTTAGCACAGAAGGCTTTTTATGGTCAAGCGCTTTTGAAAAAAATCCCGCATTTCTGCGGGATTCGCGATTTACTCTGCTGGGAGCATTTCCAAAATCAAATCGATTTCTGTCTTTGAGCGCTTCAGGCTGTGAGCGATTTCGTCATTCTTCCAGCCTTGCTTTTTGAGAGCGCGAACGCGCTGCTTGAGTTGTGGCGTGATGCCCTCGTTTCGCGGCTCGCTTCCTTCCTTGCTGTCGATTTCCGTTCGGGCAAGATGCTCAAGAAGGCTCATTCGCTCGCTGATTTCGTCAGAGAGTTTCTGCAATCGCTCTTCGACTTTCGTAACGCCGTTTTGTCCGCTCGTAACGATTGCGATTCGCTTGTCGGTCTCGTCAAGAATTGTCTGGAGCGATGTCATTTTTTCTATCGCCGTATTGATTTTGGCGTCTCCCGCCTTGATTTCGGAAAGTTGTGCCTGAATGCCCGAAATCTCTGTCGGAAGCGTGTCCGAAATGCTCTGGCAAGATGAAAGGCGCTCTTCGATTGACTTGAGGTCGTCAAATGAAGAATCGATGTCTTTCATGACGCGGTCAAGAACGTCGCTCTTCTTTTCAAGGCGCTCGTACTGCCCAGAAACTTCTTCGAGTGTGTCCTGGAAGTTTCGCACTTGAATCTGCAAGTTCTGCAATTCGTCGCTTGTTGTCTGCAATTCGGTGATTTTCTTGTCCATCGTGTCCGAAAGCTCAACAAGTGTGTGGAAATCTTTTTCCATTTCGTCGATTCTGTCTCTTCCAGCGTTGAACTCTGCGAGTTTTTTCGATGTGTCCTCGTCCATTTTCCGAAGCGTTCCGAGTTCCGCTTGCAATCGGTCAAGAAGTTCCTTGTATGAAAGAGCGCTGTCGATTTGTGTCTGAAGCTCAGCGATTTGACCTTCAAGCTGCTTTTTGAGTTCGTCTGTTTTCTCAAAGACCTGCGTTTCACGCTCAAAGCCCTCGATTGCGCTGTTGACGACGCTAAGGCGCTCTTCAAGTGAAGATGTGTCGGCTTCAAGGCGCTTTATGAGGTTTTGTCGCATATTTTCGCTGTCGGCGCTGACTTTTTCGAGGTTCTCGTTGAGTGCGCCAATCTTTGACTCAACGATGTCATTCTCAGCGCTGACTCGCTCTTGCGTGTCCGTAATCATATTCTGGTAGAGCTGCTCCATTCTGTCCAAAATCGAAACGGACTTGCCTTCATATTCGTGAACGGCAGCGTGAACTCGCTCGTCAAGGTCGTTGATTTCGCCTGTTATTGAATCTTGCCTCTCCTGAATTTCAACGATTGAATCTGAAACATCACGAGAGAAGTTGTCGCGCATGTTTTCAAGCTGGGAAAGCGTCTTTGTGTTGAACTCATCGAGTTTTCCGCCAAACTCATTCTTGGCATTCTCGAAACTCTCCTCAAGGCTCTTCTTCCAATCTTCGAGTTTGGCTGTTGCCGCACTGAACGCGTCTTCGCTTGTCTTTTGTTTCTCAGAAAGTTTTGTCTCAAAGTCTGCGATTTTCGCTGAGAGTTTGCCCTGAGCCTCTTCTGAAGCCTTCGCAACGGTTTCGTCGATTTTCTCTTCGTAGCGTTCCATAAAGGCGCGGAAATCTCCGTCGATGCTTCTTATCTGCTCATCAAGCGCATTTCGTGCGCTGTTGATATTCGCGCGCACTGTCGAAATCTTCTCGTCGCTTTCGCTCAAAAGCGTGCTGATGCGCTGCTCAAGAGATTCGCCATAGCGCGCTTCAAGGGCTTTTCGGGCGTTTTCGTAATCTTGTGTGAACTGCACCAACCTCAAGTCAAAATCGTCTTTCCACTGTCTGAGGGAATTGTCGATTTCGCTTTCACGGGAATGAAGGCTTTCTGTGAATTGATTTTCAAGGACTTTTAGCTGTCCGCTGACATTATCAAGCGCTTCGGCTTTCAAAGAATCAAGAGAGTTTTCGAGTGTCGCAATGCGCTCTGAAATCGCCCGTGTTTTTTCAGAGATGTTATTTTCAAAATCATTTTGCGTTTTGCGCTGACCTTCGAGGAACTCAGTAAATGAACCGACGGCGCTACGGCGGACTTTTTCCATTGACTGCGCTATGCTGTCATTGAGGGAGTCGAGGTCGTTTTGAACATTGTCCAATGATTCAAAACGCTGCATAATATCGTCTTTGTACTGCGAAATACGCTCATCGATACCGCCGAGGAACTCGCTTTGTCTGTCATCGTATGAAGCCGAAATGCGTGCCATCGATGAAGAAAGCGTATCGTCAAACTCAGAGATTTTCTGAGTCAGCAACCTGCCATATTCTTCGAGGCGATTTTTTGCATCTTCAGCATCAGAAGCGATTCTGTGATAAGTTTCGTCTGACACAGTCTTTGCTTTCGCAGTTTCTTCGTTCATGCGAGAAACTGCGGCTTCGGCGGCTTCGGCAGCGCTTTCCGTGCGACTTTGCAAATCTGATACAAGGTCTTGCACTGACGATTGCATTGAGTCAACTTTTTCTTCGATTTCTTTTCGGAACGCTTCCAAGTTCTCAAAGGAAATCTGCTGATATTTTGAAAGCGCTTCTGCTTCTTTCTGGTCTGCGCTAGAAATTGCGTCATTGAAAAGCGAATCGTATCGCTCTTTGAGCGTCGTCGCAAGAGCAGCGGATTCTGCTGTGATGCGCGCAATTTCGTCAGAGTTCCCGCTTGTTTGTGCAGAAAGGGCTTCAACATTCGCTTTTGCACGAGCAAGTTCTGAATCAAGTTCTTCTTTCAGCGTTTCTACTTTCGAGCGAAGTTCTTCATTGAATGCTGTGGTTGTTGACTCAAGCACACTCTGAAGTCCTGAAGCCTGCTCTGAAAGACTGTCAGAAAGACGCGAAATACGCGTGCTCACTTGTTCTTCCATTGTGCGAGTGCGCTCATCGATTTCTGCTTCAAGAGCATCGATTCGCTCTTTCGCTTTGTTAGAAAGAGATTCTGTCTTCGCATATGTTTCGGCAAGGGACTTTTCATTTCGCTCTGCTGCTTCTGCTGCAGCATCTTCCACGCGTTTCACAGTATCTGAAACTAAAGTTCCTGTCTGCTCATCAAGCTGCGCTTTGAGCTCGGAAGTTCGTGTAACAAGGGCATTTTCAAGATTGCTGATTTTCTCGGAATACTCGGAATCAAGAGAATTTGCGCGGGAAGAAACTTCGTCTGAGAGGCTTTGAGTTTTGTTATAAAACTCAGATTTGATTTCTTCAAAGCGTTTGTCGATAACGATTGAGTTTTGAAGGATTTTGTCCTCAATTTCATCAGCAATGCCAGAAGTTTTCTCTCCAATCTGATTTTCAAGTTCGCTGACTTTTTCTTGAATATCCGAAGTTTTTGCGCTGACACTAGTTTCCATCGCGGAAATCTCATCGTCAACACTTTCTCGCATTTGCTTGATTTTGTTGTCTAGCTCACTAATGAAACCAGCAGTTTGCTCATCAAAGGCAGATTGCAGAGAATCGATTTTCTCTTTCAAACCACCTGTTTTTTCTTCGAGCGCTGTATTGAGTACTCCAACGCGATTATTGATGTCGTCAGAAATACCAGACGTGCCTTCAAGGAGTTGTTGATTAAGAGAAGAGAAACGGCTTTCTATGTCGATAGAAAGTGCATTTGAACTTTCCTCCAATTTAATGCCAAGTCGACTTACGCGATTTTCCATATCAGTTGATATGCGTGCAGTCTGCTCGTCAAATTCTTGGCGGAACTCTGCCATCTTCGCATCAATAGCGGCTGTATCTGCGGCAATTTCGCCCTGAACATTCTTAATTTTTTCAGACACTGTGTTTTCAATTTCGCCTGTTTTCGCGCGAACATTTTCTTCAAGCGTGCTGACTGCATTATTAACGTTATCACGCATTTGCGCAATTTCACTATTGAGTTCACCAATAAAACCGCCCGTCTGCTCATCAAAGGCAGATTGCAGAGAATCGATTTTCTCTTTCAAGCCGCCTGTTTTTTCATCGAGTGCTGTATTGAGTTCTCCGACTCGATTATTGATGTCGTCCGCAATCCCAGACGTGCTGTCGAGAAGTTGTTGATTAAGAGAAGAGAAGCGATTTTCAATATCCCCGGAAAGAGATGTTTCGCAATCTTCAAGACGAACACCAAGCCGGCTAATTCTGTTTTCCATATCAGAAGAAAAACGTGCTGTCTGCTCATCAAGGTTTTTCTTGAGAGCCTCCATATTTTGGTCAATTGTACTCGTATCTGCGGCAATTTCACTTTTTACACTATCAATTTTTTCAGATACAGTATTTTCAATTTCACCTGTCTTTGCGTGAACATTTTCTTCAAGTGTGCTTATTGCATTGCTAACATTCTCACGCATCTGCGCAATTTCGTTATTGAGTTCACCAATAAAACCACCCGTCTGCTCATCAAATGCAGATTGCAAAGAATCGATTTTCTCTTTTAAACCGCCTGTTTTTTCTTCGAGCGACGTATTGAGTTCTCCGACACGGCTAAATATTTCACTAGAAAGATTTTCAATTGAAGAGCGCAATGCCGAAGTTTTTTCTTCAACAAACGCATCTGCACCGTCAATTTTTTCACGAGAAATATTTTCTATTTCAGCAGATGTTTTTTCAACCAAATGAGACAATTCATCTAATTTCTCATTGGCTGTATCAGCAATAGCTCGTGTTTTTTCTTCAAGAGATGTTGAAAGTGCTCCAATTTTTTCAGCAATTTCATTTTCCATATTGCTATTTTGGTCAGAAAGTGCTTTTTTCAGCGCTGAAAGTTTAGAAATTGTTTCATCAGAAAGATTTGAGCTTTCATTTTCAAGTTGATTTCGAAGAGATTGTACTTTTTCTTCGATTTTTTCAGCAAAACCATTAGTTTCATCTTCTATTGCCTGTTTTGCTTCTGCAACTTTTGCAAGTGTTTTCTCAGAAATATCACCTGTTTGATTTTCTACCGCAAACTGGAACGAACTTATTTTCGTTGCCATATCAGAAATAATTGCATCTGTTCTCTCTGAAAAATCATTTTTGAAATGCTCAACAACATTGTTGACATCTGTTGTGATATTTGACGTTTTGTCATCGAGATATTGTCTTAAAGCACTAACCTTCTCGTTAATAGAGCCAGAAACTTCTGAAGTCTGCTTCTCAAGAGAGTTTTGCAACTCGTCTATTCTTGTTGCAAGCGCATCAGGGAAGCCGTTAGTTTGTTCATCAAGAGTCTTTTGCAACAAATCAAGTTTCGCTGTAACATTGTTTGAAATATCAAGAGCGCGGTCTTCAAGCTGATGCTTGAGAGAGCCTATTCTAGAATCAATATCAAATCCCAATGTAGATGATTGGTCTGCAAGAGATTTTGAAAGAACCCCAAATTTTACTGTAAGGTCAGCAGAAATTGTGCTAGAAGATTCTTCTAGAGATTTTTTCAGCGAATCAATAGTTCCAAACGTGCGCTCTGAAATTCCAGAAACAGCATCTTCTACTTGCTGCTTTAGCTCAGAAAGTTGTGTTTGAGATTTTGCTTCAAAATCAGCAGTTCGAGATGAAACTGTCTGTTCAATACTTGTAATGCGCTCTGAAAGTTCTGCACCAGCAGTTCCAATCTTTTCATCAATATTGTGGAAAACTGTATTACTTTGCTCTTCAAGACGTTTATTAAACTCTTCAGAAGACTCCGAAACACGCTTTTCAAGATTATCGCGAATATTATTAAAATCAGTATTCAAGCGGTCAACAGTTTGTTGCAAAACAGACGACATACTTCCAGTCTGTCCATCAAGCGCACTTTGCAATTCGGCAGTTTTTGTTGAAAGAGCTTCTTCAAGAGTAGCAATCTTATTTTCTGTCTCATCACAAAGAGAATCTGTTTTTTCTTGAAGTGCAAAAATCTTTTCTGAAATTTCACTTTCCGCTCTCGAAAGTCGCTCAGAAGAATCAGATTCTGCATTATCAGCTTTCTCACTAACCAATTTTGAAATCTCATCAAGTGCTACAGAAACAATATTTTCTTTCTCTTCAATAGATTTTTCCAAAGCTAACAATCGGTTTTCAGAGCTTTCTCGCAATTCATTTGTTTTATTTTCAACAGCATTTGCAAGTGCTTCAAATTTTTCACCAGAATCACTTGCTATAGCATCTGTTTTTTCAACAACACTATTTTCAAGAGACTTAAGTTTTTCATCTGCACTAGCCAAAGCATTGTTTGCCCGCTCTGCAATTGCATTTTCCAAATCTGAAAGGCGAGTATCGGATTTGCTTTCAATTTCACTAGCTTTGTCTTTTACAAATGTTTCAACTGCAAAAAGCCTTGAGCCTGCATCATCCATAAGCGATTGCGTTTTTTCACCAACAGATTGCTCAATTCCTTCAATTCTGTTTTGAAATGACACTGAAAGGGCATCAAGTTTTCCAGAAGAAGAATCTTCAACATTGCGAATACTTTCTGAAACAAAAGATGAAAGCCCTTCAATTTTTTCATCAACTGTTTTTGAAATCGCATCAGATTTTTCTAAAATATTTTTTTCTATAAGTGCAATTCTCTCATTTACACGAGCTTCGATATTATTGGAATCTGTATCCATTTTTCCTCTCAGCTCAGAAAAATGCGATTCCATATCTTGTTTTATGACAGTAAGAGAACTTGAAAGGTCTTTATCGAGATTATCAGTTTTTTCTGCAACGGAAGTCTGAATTTCTGAAATTCGATTTGCAAAATCAGCTTCAAGGTCATTAGATTTTTTTGAAATATCACGTTTTACATTTTCCGTCAAAAGAGAAAATGCATCGCGTTTTCCATTCAAATCATTTTCAAGACGCACAATCTGTTCATCAAGCGTTGCGCGAAGGGTATCATTTCTTTCTTCTGATGCAGACTCAATAGCAGATGTTCTCTCATTTAGCATCTCGCGAAGACGATTTGTTTCGTCTGAAAAAGTTTTCCGCATTTCATCTAATCGCTCAGACATCGAATCACTAACGTTTTGAAAACGCTCTTGCATATTTTCATCAAGCGCTCGTGCATGAACCTCTAGTGACTGAACATATTGAGCAGTTCGCTGTTCAGACTTATCGATTAGAGACTGAAATGTTTGATCCTCAAGAGATTTTGCTTTTTGAGTCGCATTATCATACGCTCTTCGAACATCTTCGCTAAGTTTATCCAGAAGACCACTAGCTTCAGTTTGAGCATTCTTCACATTGCTTTCAAGATTTTGAACATCAGCTTTACACTGTCTCAAAAGTTCGTCAGCAATTGCCTTTAAATATTCCGAATCTTTCTTTGCAAAATCTTCGTGAAGAGCACCTATTCTTTTATCTGTAGAGTCAATAATCTTTTTTTGAGAATCAAGTCGGGCATTTAGCTCATCAACAATTTTAGCTTCATTTTTTATCAGCTGCAGATTTTGTTCAACTGCAACTGTAAAATCCAAAAGTTGAGAAACCTGTTTTTCATAACTTTCAGTGCGTTCTCTAAGTGCTTGTATAGAGTTGTAATAAGTCTCTAGATTTTGCCCAGCCATAACAAAATCATTGTATTGCTTCTCAAGTTTTTTCGTAGCTGCAATTGCTTGAGACTGTCGTGCATCAAGATCAGCTGATACATTTTGTAAGGCTTGGTCTTTTGTGGCAAAATATTCATCAAAATCTGCCATTTTTTGATTTGCATAGCGCTTAACCTTGTCCATAGAATTCTTATCTTTTTCAGACATTCTAAGCACAAGAGAAACTACTGCCGATATAACAACAGAAAGCAATATAACAACAACTTCAGTCACTTTTTATCCCCACAAACGCCGACGCTTACGACAGCAACATATCTTGAAGCTGTCGGTATTTTGAGAACGAGAAATCGGCTTCTTTCAAAGGCTTGTGCAAAATAACTCTCCACCAAGGCATTTTGTATGCAGCGAACATTCCTGCGTTTTTCGCGCCACGAATATCACTCTTTATGCTATTTCCAACATACAAAATTTCATTAAGAGGAACATCAAGAGTCATTGAAACTACACCAAAAGGATATTTTGAGGGCTTTAATGCTCCGATTTTTTCAGAGCCGAGAATTACATCACAATAGTCAGATACACCCCAAATATCACCCTTTTGCTCTGGTGGTAAATCAGATAAAATTCCAATTTTATAACCAGCCTCTTTTAGAGCCTTAAAAGTTTCCAAAACGTTCGGGTACGGCTTTATTTTTTTGAAATAAGGACGGAATCCTTTATATACAATAACATCAATCAAGGCTTTTGCTCTTCGAACCGAAATATGCATAGATGATGCAAGAATTCTCGCCTGATATTCAAAATAATCAGCGAGGGGTGCTTTTGTATGCATAATTTTGCGTGTTTTGCTGTAATGCAAAAAGAAACGTAAATTTTTCAAGACATGAAAACTTACTCGCAAATAAAACGGAAAATCAGAATACAAAGTCCCGTCGATATCAAAAACAACTGCCTTGATTTTTTCATTCATAACATGATTATATAGCAATTTTCAACTTACTGTCCATTACTGAACATTTTCGATTGTGAGCGGGAAAAATCTATCAGATGATTGTATACGCGAAAGATTAACAAACGTTCCCTTATATTTTTCCACAAATTTATCAAGCGAAATTTCTTTTCCATCTTGAAAAACTGCGCAAGAAAAAACACCATTTTTATCAAAATACGGAAGTAAAATTGCACAATGATTAAATGCTCCAACTTCAGGATATGTTGAATCATTTTTCTCAGATGCTCCAGCTTCACGGATGGCAACAAGATAACTGTGGTCACTTTCAGTTATAGCAAGCACATATAAAAGAGCTTTTAGAACACCAATTCGGTATCCTGTATTTTTTATGTACCCAACAGCATTTGCTGTAGCTTCTCCACCAGAAAGACGACCAGAATTAAACGGTGAAATTGAGACATCCACCCCTGATTCAGAGTAACCATAATTCTTGTCTCGTTGGACAGAAAGGAGTGCAGTTGCAAGATTTCTAGTCCAATCAAGTGCAAATGTTATATTATATTCTTGAGAAAAAACATCAGAATGTCCACCGCCTGGAAATTCCACAGTTGAACGGTAAAGCGGAGAAAGATATGTATACCCTCCAACAGAACCTGCAACAAGACCATCGACAACCCATTTCAAAAATCCCGCTTCAGACAATTGCAGTTTTGATTCATCTTCTCCATCAAGTCTTGCACGAGGCTTTGCAGAAATAACATAGACAGACTTTCCCTTCTCATCGTAAGCACCATCTGAAACACTTTCAATACTATCAAGTTCATCTCTAATAACAGATATCATCTGAAGATTTGAATGATACATTCCAGTTGAAACAGCTGCTAAGTACCAAGGAAGAGAATTTTTCGTCAACGTACGCAATTCAGGGAAAGACATAGAATACAACCGCTCAAAAGTTATACCAAGAGGAACTCCTTTTGCTGCATACATATTGAACAATACAAAATTCGCATTTACTTTTTTTCCAACTGCATTAAACTCAAGAAAAACATCCTCAGTTGACAGAAAATAATAGCGAATTCTAATAGGCTTTCCGTTCTTTGCAGAGCGAAAAAGAACCCAACTTCCAGCAGAATTCTCTGGATATGTAAGACTTTCAACCGTTGATTGCTTTTCAGAACCATTATACAAATCGATTAAAATATCTTGTGCTGGAGAAACTATTATTGCAACTTCATTTCCTCGCTCTTCAAAGCGCACTTGATAGTTGTTGCCAATTCTGCTCTGATACACTTCAGGAGAATATGTGCGCACAGTGCTTAAAGGAGCTGTGAACCACCTTTCTCTTAAATCTTTTCGGATTTCTGACGAATCGGGTATTCCCCACGGGTCATAATCCGCAAAAGCAAAAGAGCAAAGGCAAATAAGCACTGTTGTAATAATAGAATGAAAAACTCCTCTCCTACTCATTTTATTTCTGTCCTCCACTTGCAAATACATCAGCTGTTACCGCAGGAACTACAGAGCTATCGGCAGGATCAGTGTCTACAAAAGCACTTCCTCCCTCTGCAAGCTGTATTTCTGCGTCAACTTCGCCGTGAGCTGTCCAAATCTTTCCATTTTCCAATTCATCAGGGTGAGAACCTACAGGCGCATTGCTCAAAAGGAGCTTCAAGCGGTTAAGCTGATTAACCTCTGATGAACCTGGGTCATAATCGATTGCGCTTATATTCGTTCCAGGGTAGCGGCGACGAAGCTCTTTTATCATGCCCTTTCCTGTAACGTGGTTAGGCAAACAAGCAAACGGCTGCACACAAGCAATGCTCGGCACTCCCTCTTTTATAAGCTCTACCATTTCCGCAGTCAAGAACCAACCTTCTCCCGTGATGTTTCCGAGCTGCACAATGTCGTCAACTCCAGCCATAAGCTCATAAATCGAAGACGGCGGGTCAAATCTGCGGCTCTTTTTAAGCACTTTCTTCATATACTTGCGGTACAAGTCCAAAGCCCAAACCAAAAGACGAGCATTTCTCTCTGTCTTTTCTGGGAAAGCAAGCTGTTCGTGTCGGAAAATGCCAGTACTAAATGAATAGAACAAGAAGTCTGTCAAATCTGGCATTACGCACTCTGCGCCCTCTTTTTCGATTGTGTCTACAATCTGGTTGTTTGCTGTCGGGTGGAATTTCACAAGGATTTCACCAACAACACCAACTCTTGGCTTTTTAATCGGCAAAAGTGGCAGATTATCAAAGTCTTTAACGATAGCTTTCATCAATTTGTGATACTTGAAAATCGACATAGATTTTAGCATCTTCTGCGCTTTTGCGTTCCACTTTTCATACATCTCGTTTGCGCTACCCGGCACAGCCTCGTAAGGACGCACACGATACAAACAGCGCATTAACACATCGCCTATGATAATCGACATCAAAGCTCTGTGAACAAGAGGGAATGTAAGTTTAAAGCCTGGGTTTTTCTCAAAGCCTTGCGCACTCAGCGAGATAACAGGGATATGTCCCCAACCTGCGTCGTTCAAGGCACGGCGAATAAAGCCGATATAGTTCGTCGCTCTACAGCCTCCGCCCGTTTGCGTGATAAGCAAGCTCACATGGTCAAGGTCGTATTTGCCGCTTTCGAGAGCTGAAATCATCTGTCCTGTAACAAGGATAGACGGATAGCAAGCGTCGTTATTAACAAACTTCAATCCCGTTTCCACAGCTTTCGGGTCAACAGCGTCAAGAATTACGAAATTATAGCCACTGTAGCGGAAAGCCTGCTGCAAAAGTCTGAAGTGAATCGGGCTCATCTGCGGGCCTATAATCGTGTGAGAATATTTCATCTCTTTTGTAAAGACCTGTCGCTTATATGCCGCAGAAACTGTTTCCATATTTGCTTTGTGGTGTCGCTCTCTCTCTTTTACAGCAGCGATAAGGCTTCTAATGCGGATACGAACAGCACCGAGATTGCTTCCCTCGTCAATCTTGATAAGGGTGTACATTCTGTTTTTAGAGCGCATAATCTCGTCAACTTGGTCTGCTGTAACAGCGTCCAAACCGCAACCAAAGCTCGTGAGCTGCACAAGCTCCAAGTTCGGCATTTCGCTAACAAATGCGCCTGCTCTATAAAGTCGGTTGTGATATGTCCATTGGTCGATAATGCGAAGAGGCCGCTCCACTTTGCCCAAATGAGCCACAGAGTCTTCTGTAAAGACCGCAATGCCAAGCCCGTGAATCATCTCTGGAATACCGTGGTTGATTTCTGGGTCAAGGTGATAAGGACGACCAGCCAAAACAATACCCGTAGAGCCAGAGCGAATGATTTGCTCAAGCGCATTTTCGCCCATCTGCTTCACTTCGTCGCGGAACTTTTCCTGTTCGTCCCAAGCTGCGTCTACAGCTTCTCCAATCTGCTCTTTTGTGAGATTGAACTTTGCGCCCAGCTCTTCAAAGAGTCTTTCTGCCAATCTTGCTTTGTCGTAAATCGGCAAGAATGGGTTCATAAAGGTAATGCTTGAATCCTGTCTAAGCTCGTCGATGTTGTTTCTCAAAACTTCAGGATAGCTTGTAACAATTGGACAGTTATAGTGATTGCCAGCTCCTGCATCTTCTTGCTGTTCGTAAGGCGCGCAAGGATAGAAGATAAACTTCACGCCTTGCTTGAGAAGAGATTCAACGTGTCCGTGGCTGATTTTTCCCGGATAGCAAACGCTTTCTGACGGGATTGTTTCAAGTCCCTTTTCGTAAACACTGTGGCTTGAACGCGGCGATAAGCGAACTCTAAAGCCGAGTTTCGTGAAGAATGTGAACCACAGCGGATAATTTTCATACATATTAAGAACGCGCGGAATACCCACATCGCCCATTGTCGCTTCTTCTGGTCTAAGCGGCACATAGTGAGTAAAGAGGCGTTTATATTTCCAATCGAACAAGTTTGGCACAGGGTCGCCAGAGCCAGCACGAGTGTTTTTCTTGTTGCTTGCGTCTACAACATTGCCCTCGATTTCAGCTCCTCGCTCGCAGCGGTTTCCCGTAACAAAGCGACGAACAGCCCTGTTCTCATCGCCCTCTTTGCCTGTTGTGAATGTGTTTATCGTCAAAAGACAGTTATTTGCGCACTTACCACAGCGGCGGAGTTCCAAATCAACGTGGAAGCTCTCAAGCTGCTCAAGGGTTGCGATGCCCGAATGTATTTCGTGAGGCTCCCACTCTTTTTCTTCTCCCGGCTGAGGTCTGCACAAATCTTCCCATTGGTCTTGAGCGATTAAAGCCGCGCCATAAGCACCCATCAAGCCCGCAACATCAGGACGATAGACGCTCACGCCTGCGATTTTCTCGAATGCTCTCAAAACTGAATCATTATAGAAAGTACCGCCTTGAACAACGACTTTCTTTCCGATTTCGCTTGCTCTGCGGAGTTTTATAACCTTGAAAAGAGCATTTTTGATAACAGAATAAGAAAGACCTGCGCTAATATCGGCAACAGCTGCACCCTCTTTTTGAGCCTGCTTAACACGGCTATTCATAAAGACAGTACAGCGGCTTCCGAGGTCTACAGGCTTTTCTGCCATAAGCGCGATTTGACTAAACTCCTGCACGCTCATTCCCATTGTGCGAGCAAAGTTATCGAGGAAGCTACCGCACCCCGCAGAACACGCCTCGTTTAGCTGAATAGAAGTGATAGCTCCGTCTTTCATACGCAAACACTTCATATCTTGTCCGCCGATGTCGAGCAAGAACTCAACGCCAGGAACAAAGAATTCCGCCGCGCGATAGTGAGAAATTGTTTCAACTTCTCCAGCGTCAACTCCCAAAGCCGCTTGGAACAAGGCTTCTCCGTATCCTGTAGACACAGAGCGGGCAATATATACATCTTTTGGCAAGATTTTATACAAATCTTTCAAGACTTTTACAGCCAATTCAACAGGGTTTCCTGCGTTCACGTCGTAGAAACGCCACAAAATACGCCCTTGTGTGTCGGTCAAAACAGCTTTTGTCGTTGTAGAGCCAGCGTCAAGACCTAAGAAAACAGGACCTTTTGCTTCTTCAAGAGGAGCAGTCTGCGCCTTTTCTTTTGCGTGTCGCTCCTTAAATGCGTCGAGTTCTGCTTTGTTTTTGAACAACGGCTCAAGGCGTTGTGTTTCGCTGAGTTCTGCGCCCTCAAGGTTCTTCAAGCTGTCGCGGAACTCTTTTATCGTCAAAAAGACAGGAGGCTTTTTTCCTGCTGCGCATTTATAGCTCTTTTCTGCGCTCAAAGCCGCACCCGCCGCCACAAAAAGCTGGCTGTTGTCTGGAACAATGACTTCATCGTCAGTAAGCTTCAATGTTTCGATAAATCGCTTTCTCAGCTGATCCATAAAGTGCAAAGGACCGCCCAAGAATGCAACGTGTCCGCGGATTGGCTTTCCGCAAGCAAGACCCGAAATCGTCTGCGTTACAACGGCTTGATAAATAGAAGCGGCTATATCTTCTCTTCTAGCGCCCTCGTTGATAAGAGGCTGAATATCTGTCTTTGCAAAAACACCGCAACGAGCCGCAATCGGGTAAATTGTCGTAGCACCCTTTGCAAGCTCGTTCACGCCCGCCGCGTCGGTTTCGAGCAAAGCTGCCATCTGGTCGATGAATGCTCCTGTACCGCCCGCGCAAGTGCCGTTCATTCGTTGCTCGATGCCGCCTTTGAAATATGTGATTTTAGCGTCTTCACCGCCAAGCTCAATGACAACATCTGTTTTTGGAATTAAAGTGCGCACGGCTGTTGTTGCCGCCACGACCTCTTGAATAAAAGGCACAGAAAGCCACTGACTCACACTAAGACCGCCAGAGCCTGTAACTTTAATGCTCACGGTCTGCTTATTTGCGTCTATTCCTTTTTCAGAAAGTGTGTCGAGAGCTTCGGAAACAACAGCGATAATCGTGCTTCTGATGTCGGCGCGATGCCGGCGGTATTCGCCATAAAGCATATTGTTTTTCTCGTCCAAGATGACGACTTTAACAGTGGTGGACCCTACATCGATTCCAATGCGAAGTGGAGTAACGACAGGCTTGAATGTGTTCTGTTCTTCCATATATCCCTTTATACAAAAAGAGCATTGCGCTCAAAAAAAATTACTTCATTTAAAATAATGATAGAAAGATAATAGACCTTATCAGCGTTTTTTGCAACATTGTTCTAAAATGGCGTTCGCCAAAATCCCGAATTATAAAATTCAAAATTTTGGCGTTCGGAAAAATTCCGAATTGAAAAATTTTAAGATTTCAGCGTTCGGAAAAATTCCGAATTGAAATTTTTCAAGTTTTCGACCTTCGGAAAAATCCCGAATTGAAATTTTTTAAGTTTTCGGCGCTCGGAAAAATCCCGAAGCATAAAAACAGAAAATTCTTTCTTTCAAGAAAATCTATCAGCAAAACCTCATTAAATAATGAAGAAAAAACAAAGAAGCAAAGCCTCCTAAATATAAAAAAAATGTGGAAAAATGAAAAAAAACGAACTAAGTGCTTTATTTTATCAATAAATAAGAGTAAGATATAGCCAATGTCTTTCGGGCGAAAGGTCGCCTGAAGTTTGGCAGAATACAAAACTTGCATAAGCAAAGTAGCAGATTTGGAGGCTTTAGAATGGGTAACAAAGTTACTATTATCGGCTCGGGTAGCGTAGGCGCAACAATCGCTTACACTCTTACGGTTCAAGGTCAGGCATCGGAAATTGTAATGATTGACGTAAATGCGCAGAAGGCGTTAGGCGAGGCGTTGGATATCAGACAGGGCACTCCTTTCTGCTCTCCAGTGAGCGTCTATGCTGGCACTTACGAAGATGCAAAAGATTCTAACATCGTCATCATTACATCTGGTATGGCAAGAAAGCCAGGTCAGAGCCGTCTTGACCTTGCACAGGCAAATGTAAACATCACAAAGACAATCATTCCGCAGATTACAAAGTATGCACCGAATGCTGTTTACATCATCGTTGCAAACCCTGTAGACATCTTGACTTATCAGTTCTACAAGACATCAGGTCTTCCAGAGCATCAGATTATCGGTTCTGGAACAATTCTCGATACAGCACGTCTTCGCGCTCGTATCAGCGAGTACTATCACCTCTCACAGAACAACATTCACGCTTATGTTTTCGGTGAGCATGGAGATTCTTCATTCGTGCCGTGGTCTTTGGGCAGCGTAAGTAACATCCCGATTGACAAGTATCACGAGTGTATCACAGACAACGACAAGGTTATTCCTCCTCTCGTTCACGAGGATGTTGAGGACTATATCCGCAAGTCTGGCGGAAAGATTATCGAGAGAAAGGGTGCTACTTTCTACGCAGTTGCTGTTAGCGTTTGTCACATCGTCAGCTGTATCAACGCAGGAACAGACACAACTCTCACAGTTTCTAGCATGCTCCACGGTGAGTACGGAATCAAAGATGTGTGCTTGAGCACTTTGAGCGTTATCGGACGCAATGGTATCAAGGGCAGACTTCAGGCTCCGCTCACAGACGAGGAAGTTGCTAAACTCAGAAAGAGCGCTGATTGTCTCAAATCAGTTATTGACCAGATCGACTTCAACTAATTTCTTTATTTAATTTCGTTTTTTAACGAAGGAACACACTCTTTATGGCAGAATTTAGAATTGAACACGACAGCATGGGCGAAGTAAAAGTTCCAGCAGACAAATATTGGGGAGCGCAGACAGAGCGCAGTCACGAGAACTTCCCAATCGGAGTTGGAATTGAAACTATGCCACGCGAGATTACAAAGGCTTTCGGCTACTTGAAAAAGGCGGCAGCTTTGGCTAATCACGAGCTCAAGGGCGAGAAGATGACTGCAGACAAAGTCGCGGCAATCTCTAAGGCTTGTGATGAGGTAATCTCAGGTGCTCTTAACGACCATTTCCCGCTTGTTGTTTGGCAGACTGGAAGTGGCACACAAAGCAATATGAACGCTAACGAGGTTATTGCAAACCGCGGAAGCGAAATCTTGAAGTCTGAAGGCAAGGAGATTAAGCTCCACCCGAATGATGATATCAATATGAGCCAGTCTTCAAACGACACATTCCCGACAGCAATGCATATCAGCGCAGTTGTGGAAATTGAAGACAAACTCTTCCCCGCAATCGATACATTGGTTGCAACTTTCAAGCGACTTGAAAAAGAGAACGAGGGAATCGTAAAGAGCGGACGCACTCATTTGCAGGACGCTGTTCCGATTTCATTCTCACAGGAAATCTCTGGTTGGAGAAGTTCTCTTGAACGCGATAAGGAGCTTTTGACATTGGCTCTTCCTCCTCTCCGTCAGCTTGCCCTTGGTGGTACTGCTGTTGGAACAGGACTTAACGCTCCAAAGGGGTTTGATACCCTCGTCGCTGCAAAAGTTTCCGAACTTACTGGTAAGAAGTTTGAAACAGCACCGAATAAGTTCCACGCGCTCACAAGCAAAGACGAAATCGTATTTGCACACGGCGCTTTGAAGGCTTTGGCTGCTGATTTGATGAAGATTGCTAACGATGTTCGTTGGCTTGCTTCAGGTCCTCGCGATGGTTTGGGAGAAATCCGTATTCCAGAGAACGAGCCAGGTTCTTCTATTATGCCAGGAAAGGTAAACCCAACACAGTGCGAAGCTATGACAATGGTCGCTGTTCAGGTAATGGGCAACGATGTGGCTGTTGGAATGGCTGCTTCTCAGGGTAACTTTGAGCTTAACGTATTTATGCCAGTTGCAGCTTACAACTTCTTGCAGTCTGTACGCTTGCTTTCTGAAACAATTATGTCTTTCAACAATAATTGTGCAGTCGGCATTAAGGCAAACAAAGAGAAGATGCACCACAATTTGCACAACTCTTTAATGCTCGTTACAGCTCTTAATCCTTACATTGGATACGAAAACGCTGCAAAGACTAGCCACCTCGCATTTGATGAGAATATTTCTCTTAAAGAGGCTTGCGTGAAGCTCGGTTTCTTGACAGCAGAGAAGTTTGACGAAGTATTCCACCCGGAGCAGATGATATGAGTGAATCCAAGACCTACAGCTATTTCCCAGGGTGTACGCTCAGGACCGCTGCAAAGGACTTGGACAAATGGGCGCGCGACAGTGCTAAAGCCTTAGGATTTACCCTTGAGGAAATCCCAGACTGGCAGTGCTGTGGCGGCGTCTATACTGAGGGCGTAACAGAAACAGCTCCAAAGCTTTCTTCTGTGCGCGCTCTCAAAGCTGCCAATGACGCGGGAAATGACCTTGTTGCTGTTTGCGCTGCTTGTTTCAATGTGCTAAAGCGTGTTGAAAACGATATGGAAAACGACGATTCTGTCGCTTCTAAGCGCGCAAATGCGTATATGGGGGAAGAAGAGGCGTATCACGGGGGAACTCGTGTAAAACATTATCTTGAAGTGCTTCGTGACGACATAGGATTTGAAGCGATTAAAGCGGCTGTAAAAAATCCATTGTCAAGCGGAAGATGGGCAGGAAAGAAGATTGGCGCGTATTACGGCTGTATGCTTCTTCGCCCGAGCGGAGTTATCGGACTTGATGACGCAGAAAATCCTCGTATTCTTGAAGACTTGATTAAAGCCTTAGGCGGTGAGTCTGTGGTTTATGCAAGACGAAACGAGTGTTGTGGCGCGTATCAGGCTGTAACAGACCCTGAAATCCCGAAAAAGCGAAGCGGAGAAATCCTTGACAACGCAAAAGACAACGGAGCAACTGTACTTGTAACGGCTTGTCCTCTTTGTAAGTACAATCTTGCAAAGTATGCAGCAGGCAAAGATGTGGAAGTTGTCTATTTTACTGAGCTTCTTGCCGAGGCTCTGGGGGTAATCAATGCTTGAAAGTGAATTGATGAGAATCAGAGATGTAATCGTCGAGACAGCTGGAGTGAACCCAAGAAAGTGCATGCGATGTGGAAAATGCACTGCAACTTGTCCTAACTATGACAATATGGAGTTTCACCCGAATCAGTTCGTGAATATGTGCGAAACGGGAGATATTGAAAAGCTGCTTGAATCTGACGCGGCTTATAAGTGTCTTTCTTGCATGGCGTGTGTTCAGCGTTGTCCTAGACAGGTGCAACCAGCAAAGTTTATTGAAGCGGTGCGTTTGGCACTCATTCGTCAGCGCGATTCTTCTTACCTTCCAGTTGAGAAAATTAGTCAATTAGTCGCTGAAGATGAGAAAATTCCGCAGCAAGCATTGATGGCTGCTTTCAGGAAATTCAAGAAATAAGGAAATCGATATGCAAATGCAAAGAATTGGCGTATTTGTGTGCCACTGTGGTACAAACATCGCTGGTACTGTTGATGTAGCTGCTGTTGCAGAAGCATTGAAGAGTCAGCCTGGCGTTGTTTTCTCCACGCATTATACATATATGTGCTCTGAAGCAGGGCAGAATATCATTAAGGACGCAATCCGCGACAATAAGTTGACTGGCGTTGTGGTCTGCTCTTGTTCTCCTCGTATGCATGAGGCGACATTCAGAAAGTGCGCAGAAAGTGCGGGTATCAATCCGTACATGGTAGAAATTGCGAATATCCGCGAGCAGTGCTCATGGATTCACAAAGATATGAAAATTGGAACGGAAAAAGCTATTGCTTTGGGTTCTGCAGCTATCGCAAAAGTACAGCTCAATGCTCCATTGACAGCAGGAACAACACCTGTTACAAAGAGAGCTTTGGTTATTGGTGGCGGTATTGCAGGTATTCAGGCAGCTTTGGACATTGCCGACGCAGGTTTCCCTGTAGACATCGTTGAGACAAAGCCAACAATCGGCGGTAAGATGACGCAGATTGATAAGACTTTCCCAACTCTCGACTGTGCGGCTTGTATCCTCACTCCGAAGATGGTTGATTGCGCTCAGAATGACAAGATTAAGATTTATTCTTACTCTGAAGTATCAAAGGTTTCTGGCTTCGTTGGAAACTTCACTGTTACAATCAAGAAAAAGGCTCGCTATGTAGACGAAACAAAGTGTACAGGTTGCGGCGAGTGTACTACAAAGTGTCCACAGAAGAAAGTTCCGAACGAGTTCAACTTAGGTCTTGATACTCGACACGCTATTTATATTCCTTTTGCTCAGGCAGTTCCGAAGGTTGCTACAATCGACCCGAATTACTGTATGAAGCTCAAGACAGGAAAGTGCGGCGTTTGTTCTATGGTTTGTGGCGCAAAGGCTATTAACTACGAAGCAAAAGACGAGTTTATTGAAGAGAAGTACGGCGCAATCGTTGTTGCAACAGGTTATAACCCGATTTCTCTTGAAAAGTTCGACGAATATGCATATTCACAAAGCCCTGATGTTGTTTCTTCACTCGAGCTTGAAAGATTGATGAACGCAGCAGGTCCTACTGGTGGCACTCTTCTTCGTCCAAGCGACGGCAAGCACCCGAAGACAATCGTATTTGTTCAGTGCGTAGGTTCTCGCTGTGCTGCAAGCGAAACTCGCGGTCACGAGTACTGCTCTCGTATCTGCTGTATGTACACAGCAAAGCACGCTATGCTCTGTCGCGAAAAGTATCCTGATACAGATGTTTATGTATTCTATATTGATGTGCGTACTCCTGGAAAACTCTATGATGAGTTCTATCGCCGCGCTGTTGAGCAGTATGGTGTTCACTACATCAAGGGACAGGTTGGCAAGGTTATCCCAGAAGCTGACGGCACTCTCACTGTACAGGGAAGCGATTTAATCGACAACAGACAGCTCAAGATTAAGGCTGATATGGTTGTTCTTGCGGCTTCTATCGAGGCAGATAAGAGCGCACGTCCTCTTGCTACAATGCTTACTGCAAGTATGGATACAAACGACTTCTTCACAGAGGCACACGCAAAGCTTCGCCCTGTAGAAAGCCCAACAGCTGGCGTTTATTTGGCTGGTTGTTGTCAAGGTCCAAAAGATATTCCAGACACTGTTTCACAAGCTGGAGCAGCGGCTAGCAAGGTTATCGGTTTGCTTGTTAAAGACGAGCTTAAGAACAATCCTTGTGTTGCTACCCCTGATGAGAATATGTGTAACGGTTGTTCTTCTTGCGAAAAGGTTTGTCCGTATGGAGCTATTAGCTACATCGAAAAAGACTTTGCTCGCGGAGCTGGAAGACCTGGACACATTCCTCTTATGCGTCGCGTAGCACAGGTTAATCCTGCTGTTTGTCAGGGTTGTGGTGCTTGTACGGTTACTTGTCCGTCTGGCGCAATGAACCTCAAGGGATTCACTAACCAGCAGATTATGGCGGAGGTTGATGCAGTATGTCAGTGGTAGAAAAAGAATGGAAGCCTAGAATTGTGGCATTCTGCTGCAACTGGTGTTCATATGCAGGTGCAGACCTCGCGGGTACAAACCGCTTGAGCTATCCTGCTGATGTAAAGATTATCCGCGTGCCTTGTTCATGCCGTGTTAATCCGATGTTTATTTTGCGTGCATTCCAGAGAGGTGCAGACGGCGTTATTATGTGCGGTTGCCACCCTGGAGATTGCCATTATACAAGCGGAAACTATTTTGCTCGCCGCCGTATGACTCTTCTTTTCTCAATGCTCAACTATCTTGGTATTGAGGGCGGAAGAACTCGCGTTGAGTGGGTTTCAGCTGCTGAAGGCGCAAAGTTCGCTGCAACTATGAACGAGTTTGTAAAGACGATTACAGAGCTTGGCGAATGTAAAAAGCTGGAGGACGTAAGATGCAAGAATATGGAGTAAGCGAAAAGGCGATGAAAGCTAAGGCTTCTTCTATGCTTTCATCTGGAGAAGTTACAAGAGTAATCGGCTGGAGAAAAGGTCTTTTCGATAGCGATGTTTCTCCGTCTGTTTTTAGAAGCGCAAGCGATGTTGAAGCAGAGTTCGTGTATAACGAATGGTGCGCCGCAAATTTAAGCAAATATCTCATAAAAGAGAGCCGCAAAGTCAACGCAGAGGGAAGCATTGGAAAAATCCTTATCTTCTTGAAGCCTTGCGACACATACAGCTTTACACAGCTTATCAAAGAGCACCGCATTATCAGAGAAAATGTTGTTGCAGTGGGTGTTCCTTGCGACGGCAAAAAAGACCCTGAGAAAAAAGAGCTTTGCGATAAATGCACAGTTTGCAATAAGAAGTTTATCAATTGCGATGAGCTTTTGTTTGGTGATGAAACATATTGCCACAGAAACGACGAGAGCGTAAATCCTGACAGATTCGAGGGCGTGAAAAAACTCGAAGCAATGACAGAAGACGAGAGAGCAGCTTTCTGGAGCAATGAGTTTTCTCGCTGTATCCGCTGCAACGCTTGCCGCAATGTATGCCCTGCTTGTTCTTGTGAGCTTTGTGTGTTCGATAACCCGAACAGTGGCGTTTCTCAGAAAGCAGCTGTAACTAGCTTTGAGGAAGACAACTTCCACATTATCCGTGCTTTCCACGTTGCAGGACGTTGTACAGATTGCGGTGAATGTTCTCGCGTATGTCCGCAGAATATCCCGCTCCATCTTCTCAACCGCAAGTTTATCAGCGACATCGATAAGCTTTATGGAGATTACGAAGCAGGAAGCGACCTTGAAAGCGTATCTCCGCTCACATTCTACACGAAGGGCGATTCTGAGCCGTCGGTAGCAAAAACTCTTTCTAGGGGGGCGAACTGATGGACAAGTTTCTTTTTGTAAGCAATGAAAATATCAATAGCTTCTTCAAGGCTGCAACAAGCTCTTATGCTTTGTATCTTCCTGTGAAGAATGCTTCAGGTCAGAGCGAATTTGCTCGCTACGAAGACGGCTTGAAGATGAGCGATGATTTGAACACTGTTCGCTCTGCAAAAGATTTCTTCTTCCCACAGGTAGAAAACTTGGCTTCTTTTAAGCGCGACGGACTTCACGTTGAAGCAAAGAGAGCTCCTCTTGATGATGAAGATTTCGCTGTGTTTGGCGTTCGCGCTTGCGATGCTGCGAGCTTCAATGCTCTTGACCGCGTCTTTATGCAAATTAAGCCAGAAGACACATATTACAAGAGCCGCCGTGAACATTCAACAATCATCACTCTTGCTTGTAATGCAGACAAGATGGCTAATGAGTGTTTCTGTAAGCTCTGGAAAATCGATCCTGCAAACCCAGCAGGCGATGTACAGGCTTGGCAGACTGCAGAGGGATACACATTGCAGCCTTTGACAGACAAGGGAGCTACTTTTGTTGAAAAGGTTGCTTCAGCTTTGAAAGACGCGACAGACGCACAGAAAGCAAGCGTTGAGACTTTGAAGAAAGAGATTTCTGAGAGAGCTTCAAAGCAGGCTTTTGCAAACGAGAAGTTAGAGCATTTCACTGGTAAGAATATGATGAAAGTCTTTAATCTTCCAATTTGGGAGAACCTTTCAGAAACTTGTCTTGCTTGTGGTTCATGTACTTTTGTTTGCCCGACTTGTCAGTGCTACGACATCAGAGATTTCTCTGTTGGAACAGCAACAGGAAGCAAAGTAGAGCGTTTCAGATGCTGGGATTCTTGTATGTATTCAGACTTCACAAAGATGGCTGCTGCAAACCCACGCACAACTCACGCACAGCGTTTCCGCCAGAGATTTATGCACAAGCTCATGTACTATCCGATGGATTATGACGGAGCTTTCGGTTGCGTAGGTTGCGGAAGATGCTTGAAGAAGTGCCCGCAGAAGCTCAACATTGTGAAAGTGATGAGAGCAATCAATCAGGCTATGGATAGCGGAGAAGCGAAATGAGTGAAAATATGACAGACCTTGAAGGCGGCATGTTCCCATACGTCTGCAAGATTACAAAGATAAAAGATGAAACAGGCGACGTTAAGACTTTCCACGTTGTTGGTCTTGACGGAAAAAAGCCGTTCGTTCATATCCCTGGTCAGTGTGCAATGCTCTCTGTTCCAGGAGTTGGCGAATCTATGATTTCTATCACTTCAAGCCCGACTGTTGAAGACCACTTGGAGTTTTCAATCAAGAAGTGTGGTTGCGTCACAGAGTTCTTGCACTCAGCGGAAGTTGGACAGGAAATCTTGGTGCGTGGCCCCTTGGGAAACGGTTTTCCTGTAGACACTGTTTTCAAGGGCAAAGACTTGTGTTTTATCGCTGGTGGAATTGGTCTTGCACCTCTTCACAGCGTAATCAACTATGTTCGCGCACACAGAAGCGACTACGGCAAAGTGATGATTATCTACGGTTCAAGAAGCAAGGAAGACCTTGTAACTTACGAGGAAATCAAAAACGAATGGACAAAAGAGAAGGACTTTGAAGTCTATCTCACCATTGACCGTGAACAAGAGAACTGGGACGGTCATGTTGGATTCGTTCCGCCATATGTTCAGGAGGTAAATCCTGGACTTAACTACACAATCGTTATGTGCGGACCGCCGATTCTTATTCACTTGTCACTCGACAACTTGAAGAAGATGGGCTTCCCTGACAATCAGCTTTACACAACGCTCGAAATGAAGATGAAGTGCGGCGTTGGTAAGTGCGGAAGATGCAATGTTGGAAACAAGTTCGTCTGCAAAGACGGTCCTGTATTCAGCTTCGAACAGCTCGGCGAAATGCCTGGCGAGTATTGATTGGAGTAGAAAATGGCTGACAGCAATGTGAAAATCTATATTTTCGGCAAGGAATACGAAGTTCCTGAAAGCCTTACAATTATGAACGCCATGGAATATGCGGGCTATGTGTTGAAGCGTGGCTGCGGTTGCCGTAACGGTTTCTGCGGTGCATGTGCCACAATCTACCGCATCAAAGGCGACAATCGTCTTCGCACAGCTCTTGCTTGCCAGACGAAAGTTGAAGAAGGAATGTACATCGCGACATTGCCATTCTTCCCGCTCGACAAGAGAACTTATGACATCAACAAGGTTGAACCTAGTGAAACTTTGATGATGAGCCTTTATCCTGAGATTTACTCTTGTATCGGCTGCAATGCTTGTACAAAGGCTTGTCCTCAGGGCTTGAACGTAATGCAGTACATCGCTTACGCACAACGCGGCGAGTACAAAAAGTGCGCAGAAGAAAGCTTCGACTGCGTAATGTGCGGTATTTGTTCTAGCCGCTGCCCTGCTGGCATTTCACACCCGCAGGTTGCAGAGTTGGCTCGACGATTGAACGGAAAGTATCTCACACCGAACGCAGAGCACTTGGAAAAGCGCGTTATGGAAATCCACAACGGTGATTGCAAGGCTGCTGTTGACGAGATGATGGCAAAATCAGACGCAGAGATTCGTGCGCTTTACAACAGCCGCGAAATCGAGAAATAGGGGGACGGCAATGGCTTATAGTGAAGAAATGCTCGAATCTATCAAGAAAGTAGAGGCGAACCGCGAATACAATGCCGCCCTTGAACCGACTCGTTTGACAGCTGAGGAAAAAGAGGCTGTGCTTAACGAGTATCACCCAGACCACATCGCAAGCCAGTTTGCAGAGCTTAAAATCGGACCGAACAAGGGCGAGAAAGCTCCGCTTGAATTGGTGGAATTGCTTCAGGGCAAGAGCCGTATCTGTGCAAAAGACATCGATTTGTCAAAGCCAGATTTCACAAGCGATGTGCTTATCATCGGCGGAGGCGGAGCTGGTACTTCTGCTGCTATCGAGGCTGACAACGCGGGCGCAAGCGTTCTTTTGGTAACAAAGCTCCGCGTGGGTGACGCAAACACGATGATGGCTGAAGGCGGTATTCAGGCTGCTGACAAAGAGAACGATTCTCCTGCTCAGCACTTTTTGGACGCATTCGGTGGCGGACACTTTGCAGCAAAGAAAGAGCTTCTTGAAGAGCTTGTAACAGACGCTCCTGTGGCGATTAAGTGGCTTAACGACCTCGGTGTTGAGTTCGACAAGGACGAAACTGGTCGCATGGTTACAACTCACGGTGGCGGAACAAGCCGCAAGAGAATGCACGCTTGCAAAGACTATTCTGGCGCAGAGATTATGCGTACACTCCGCGACGAAGTTTTGAACCGCAAGACAATCAAGGTTGTGGACTTCACAGCGGCTCTCGACATCGTAAAAGATGCAGACGGAAAGGCTTGTGGCGCTGTTTTGCAGAACATCGAAACAGGCAAAATCCTCGTTGCATTGGCAAAGACTGTCATTATCGCAACAGGAGGAGCTGGTCGCTTGCACTATCAGGGCTTCCCGACAAGTAACCACTACGGCGCAACGGCTGACGGATTGGTTTTGGCGTATCGCGCTGGTGCAAAATTGCTCTACGAAGACAGCTTGCAGTATCACCCGACAGGAGCAGCTTTCCCGCAGCAGATTTTCGGCGCATTGGTTACCGAAAAAGTCCGCTCACTCGGCGCAAAGGTTGTGAACAAAGACGGTACAGTTTTCGTTCACCCGCTTGAAACACGCGACGTTGAAGCAGCTTCTATCATCAAGGAATGCAGAAAAGGCGGCGGAATCAAGACGCAGAACGGCGAGGGCGTTTGGCTCGATACTCCGATGATTGACCTCAAAAATGGCGAGGGCACAATCGAGAAGCGTATCCCTGCTATGCTCAGAATGTTCGGCAAATACGGAATCGACATCAGAAAGCAGCCGATTCTTGTTTATCCGACATTGCACTATCAGAACGGCGGTATCGACATTAAGGCGAACGGCGAAAGCGGCGTGAAGAACCTTTTTGTTGCAGGCGAGGCTGTTGGTGGAATCCACGGACGCAACCGCTTGATGGGTAACAGTTTGCTCGACATCATCGTTTTCGGACGCATTGCAGGAAAGAGCGCGGCAGAAGCTGTGAAGAACACGGCAGCTGTGACAACTCCGAGCTTGAAGCACCTCGATGACTTTGAGGCAGAGCGCAAGGCAGCAGGAATCACGAGCGACAAGCTCTCTCCTCAGCTCCTCCCAGATTACGCTAGAAAATAGAGGCTAAGCCTTTTTTGAAGGCACAGCCTTAAATAAAAAAATCCCTTGCGATAGAAATATTGCAGGGGATTTTTTTGCAGTACAAAGGCTTCATAAACATCTCACTCAAAATTTAGCGGGCAAGGAAAAAGAAAAAGTCGGACTCATTAAATTTTTAGTGAGCGAGAAAAATGGAAAAATGACCACACTAAATTTTTAGCGAGCGAGAAAAAAGAAAAAGACGACCTCACTAAATTTTTAGCGAGCAGGAAGAAAGAGAAAGACGACCTCACTAAATTTTTAGCGAGCGAGAAAAACAAAAAAACACCCTCACTAAATTTTTAGCGAGCGAGAAAAACAAAAAAATGCCCGCACTAAATTTTTAGCGAGGGCATTTCACAAATTGCTAACTCAAAAAATCTGAAATATTATGCAGCCTTTGCCTGTGCTGGCTTTGTCTGCTTGCTGAAAGTCTTGATACCTTCGATAACGAGGATAATCGCAAGAACAGCCATAGAAGAAGCAAAGAAGAGCTGGAAGTAATCTCCCCACATTGCCTTTCCTGCGCCAATCATATTAATTTTTGCGATTACAGTCAAAACAAGACTTGTCAAAGTTGCAGAGAGCATAAACGCCATCGGGATAAAGAACATCTTATTGTTCTTTCCAGCCTGACCGAGCCAAGCAGCAACAGCCATAAGAGCGATACCTGCAAGAAGTTGGTTTGCAGCACCGAAAAGACCCCAAATCTGTGAAAGGCTCAAGCCGCCTAAGATACAGCCAATGATGACCATTGAAGCCGTTCCGACAATCGGATTTGCCAGAGCTTTGCGAACTGGGTTCTTTGCGTCTTTCCAAGTTGCTTCGTCCTCTTTCAAGAACAATTCTGAGAACATAAAGCGGCTAAGACGTGTTGCGCTATCGAGTGAAGTGAGGGCGAAAACAGAAACAGCGAGTGTCAAAAGAGCGCTGATTGTATTGTAAATGCCAGAGCCTTTCTCACCGAAAAGTGTCGCGATACCAGCTCCGAACGCTGCTGAAGGAGAGCCGAACTCTTTGCCTTTCCAACCGTTCCAAACAACGCCAACAGCGATTAAAGCGATGATTCCGAGAGCAGATTCGATGAGCATTGAGCCGTAGCCGATTGCCTTTGCGTGCTTTTCGCTATCGAGTTGCTTTGATGAAGTTCCAGAAGCGATGAGCGAGTGGAAACCAGAGCAAGCACCGCAAGCAACAGTGATAAAGAGAGTTGGGAACATATAATTTGTGCCAACTTTGAAGCCCGCAAATGCAGGAACTGTGAACTGTGTGTTTCCGCGGAAAGCAGAAGCGACGATTCCAACAACAGCGACAATCATCATTGCATAGAGCAAGAAACTTGAAAGATAGTCACGAGGCTGGAGCATAATCCAAACAGGGATTAAAGACGCGATTGCGATATATGCGCCGATTAAGACAATCCAAGTGTTGCGGCTCAAAGCAAGACCGTAGTTCAAGCCGAAAACGATGATGAGCCCAATAGCAACGATTCCGCCGATTGTAGCAGGAAGAGTTTTTACTCCAAAGCGGTTTGTGAGAACGCCATAAACAACAGCAAGAACGATGAACAAGAATGAAATCATCGCTGTTGTCTGGTTGTTTGTAAGTCCCTGAGCCTTAGACACGATACCGAATGCGCTCAGGTTTCCGTCTGCGCCTGCGACTGTCAAGAATGTGCCTGCAACGACGTTAACGAAAGAAGCGATAACAAGAATCAAAACAAGGAGGGCGAAGATAATGAACAATTTCTTTGAAGTTTTGCCCATAGAGTCTTTGATGATTTCACCGACTGATTTTCCATCGTGGCGAATTGAGGCAAACAAAGAGCCGAAATCCTGCAAGCCACCAAAGAAGATGCCGCCGATTACGCACCACAAAAACACAGGAACCCAACCAAAAACAGCCGCCTGAATTGGACCGTTAATTGGACCTGCTCCTGCGATTGAAGAGAAGTGGTGTCCCATCAAGACAGCAGGTTTTGCCGCAACGTAATCAACACCGTCAGCCTTTGTGAAAGCTGGGGTTTTCTTTGCAGCATCAATTCCCCATTGCTTGGCAAGATAAGAGCCGTAAAATACATAGCCTGCAAAAAGCAAGGCTACAGCCGCAAGAATAATGAGCAATGATGTCATAATTCTTTCCCCCTTTGAAACGTTTATATATTGCTGAAAATCTTTTTCAACGAAGAGCCAAGTCTATTGTAGGCAAGTCTTTTAGAAGAAATTTCCAGTAAAATTACACGGTAATTGCTCCAGCCCTTAAAGCAAAAGCTGTATGATTTATAGTGCTTGAGTTTTTTTGCAAGAGAAAATGCTTTTTCGTCAATCTTGTCTGCAATAACAACAAGAGTAACATCGCTATTTCTGTGGTTAGTCGTGGGATTTACGCGGGATAAGCCTTCGAGCCAAGCTCTTTCGTCGAATTGCAAGAGTTCTTCTTGAGAAAGGGAATCTGTAAGCGCAAAAAAGACGTATTCACTAGATTCTATCTCTGAAAGTTTTGCCGCTTTAGTAAGGAAATACTGCTCTGTGTGAGAATGAAAGGTGGCTTCTGCCGCAAAAGGAGATGAGGGATTTTCTTTGTTTATGTCGTAATAGAGGGAGAATGCACTCAATATCTTTTCAAGAACGCTGACTTTTTCCATAGCCTTCAAACTCAACTGAAAGTAGATTATAAGATTAAAAGAAAAAGTGTCAATACTTAAAATATGAAGTATTTATAAAATGACTGATTTTATTTTTCAATTAGTTCACACTCAAAAACAAAGGACTTTCAGCGCAATACCGAAAGTCCTTTGTTCAAGAAAAAAGTTGTCATTCACCCTTTTATTTTTATGAAATAAAATTGCCAAGAAGTTTTTGCATCCTTGAAATTGCCTCGCAAATACGTCCCAAGCGCTCGTAAATTGACGACTGAGAGCGATTTTCTATTTCTTTCCAGTTGCTGATAATAGAATGAGGGTCGCTTCGACAATCTTTTTGAAGTCTCTGGAACATCGCTCCAAGCTCAACCAAAAGCGCTTGCGCACCCTTCATTATTTTCATCGCCTCTGCATTCACAAGGTCAAGTTGCGTCTTAACCGCCTTGAGTTCGCTTTCTTTGACGAGTTTTTGCGAAAGAAAAGAATGGAAGCGATAGCCTTGAGCGAGTTGCGGGTTGAGGCGTCCGTCAAGTTCTGTGATTTTTGCCTCGTAATCGCAAAGTTTCTTGCAACCGTTTAACAAATCGGTGATGAACTCTTTGTCGATTGACTTTCCATAAACATTCAACTCAGCTGAAATCGCAGACATATCTTCAAGCGCATATTTTTGCAAAAACACTTCAAGATATGAGAGCGGGTCACAATAAGTATAGCCATCTAGAGATTTCTGCTTGAAAAGTTCATTCAAATCAGGGACGTAATTTCTTAGCGTGCTTTGAAAGCCGTTTGGGAACATTCGCTTCACATCAGTGCGGATTACTGCAATGCGCTGAGCTTCGTAAATTCCCTGCATTTGGGCAACTGTGCGCTCATCAACTTCTTTCACATATTTTTCGACAATCTTGTTATTGAAATCGCTAGACTTCACGCTAAAAGCAGGATTTTTGCTCGTAAGTTTGCAAATGTACTCAAAAACTGGCGGTTGGGCATGAGCTGTGAGCAGAAGAATGATTTTGTTCCAAACTGCATGGTCGATAATTTTGACGTCAGTCGCTGAATTGATAAAATCGATTGCACTATCCCAATCCTTCACATTCAGGACGGCTTTTTGTCTGCTGTCAAAGTCTGCGATGGATTCCGTAAGATAAATGCCCCACACGCGAAAGAAATGCGGCTTTTTTGAAAAATCCATCTCGCGAAAATCAGGCGCAAACTTTTTGAGAAGCGCATAATAGTCAAAAGTACAGAAAGAGCGAAGAACACAAAGCGCATTATAAAGCCCATTTATATTCACTGCACGCTCGCCAGAGAATTCCTTGTGGAACTCGCTAACAAGCGCTTTCACTTCCTTTGACAAATCCGCATATTTCGTATTGCGGGCTTTTTCAAAAAGAGAATCTTCAGAAAGTTCCTCAAGGATTTTGCGCTGACGCTCACTCATCATTTTATCAACGATTTTTTGATAAGACTTCTCAAGCGGAAACTTATTGAAAAAAAGTTGGACTGTATGAATTTTTTCGTAAATGTCATAGAAAAATCTTGCAAACTCAGGAGAAGCCTTCAGCGTAAAACTGTTAACATAGCCACCGAAGTCGCTTTTTGAAAGCGCTTTTGCCACATCTGAGAGTTCAACCTTCGTTTTTTTGTCAACCTTATCTGCTCCAAAAAGGACATCAAGAACCGTTGACCAAAATGACGGACCTGAAAGTTTTTTGCTTTCTCCGTTGTCGTATTCACGCATATTTTCTGCATTTGCCATATCAAAATTATGAGACATTTATTCTCAGTTGTCAATTTTTGGTTTCTTCACAAGATGAAAATATCAAGACAGATTTTGAGCCTTCGCGATAGTAGAAAATTGCAAAGAAAATCTATATACTAAACGCCTATGTGTGTAGATTTGAAGGCTCGATTGACAATATTTTTTAAGACAACCATTTTTTTCGTTTTTTCGTTATATATATTTTCCTGCAATCAAAAAAAATCACTTCCAGCAGTTTTGCCACTCGAAGAAGAACAAACAGCAAAAGCAAAGACAATAGATTTTCCAGAACATCTTGATTTTTGGAGCGATTATCCAAACGAAGAACTTGCGGACGAACTCATCCGCCGTATGAGCGACTCAGAACTTCTTTCGCAGATTTTCATGTTCGGCTGGGCAGGAGCAGAGCCAAGCCCGCTTTTGCGCGAATGGGTCAGCGAGCGCGGTTTGGGCTCAATCAAAATATTCGGCTGGAACACAGACGATATCCATCAAGTTGCACGAAGCGTAAAAGAGTTGCAGCAAAGAAGCCAGCACCGCGATTTGCGCATTCCGCTTTTCGTTGCAACAGACCAAGAAGGCGGATGGATTCGCCACGTCAAAGGCGAAATGAGCGACACACCTGGAAACCTCGCCGTCGGAGCAAGCGCCCTTCCCGCAGACGCATGGAAAACAGGCTACTACATCGCAAAGGAACTTCGCGTTCTTGGAATCAATATGAACTTCGCGCCTGCTGTTGATTTGTACTCAAACCTAAAATCCACCGTAATCGGCCCTCGCTCATTCGGAGAAAACCCTGATTTTGCGGGAATCCTCGGTGCAAGTTACGCAGCAGGCTCCGAAGCCGCAGGCGTAATTCCCACAGCGAAGCATTATCCAGGACATGGCGACACTGGGCTTGACTCACACGGAAAACTCCCCGTCATTGACGTGGATTACAACACATTTATGGCGCGAGAGATGGTTCCGTTCAAGTACCTCATTCGCGAGAACATTCCTGCGATTATGAGCGGGCACTTGAGCTTTCCGAACGTTGTTCCAGACGGAACGCCAGCCTCCCTTTCAAAAGCGTTCCTCACAGACATTCTCCGCTCACAGATGGGCTTTGAAGGATTGATTATAACAGACGATATGATGATGAACGGCGCTACAATGTACGCAGGAAGCCTTTCCGCAGCATACAGAATGGCAATAGAGGCAGGAAACGACATTCTCCTCTCGTCAACGACAGCCCAGCTTTCAGAACCGCTTTGGACAGCAAACCTTGAGCGAATGCAATCAAACGAAAAGTTCAGAAGCCAAGTAAAAGAGGCTGCCAGACGAGTGATTTTCTACAAACTGAAGTATTTCAAGAGCAAAAATGCAGTACCGCTCTATCCTGACGCGGACACAATCGATGAAAACATTCCGAACCGCGAAGGACAAATCTTTTTTCAAGACCAAGCCATAAGAGCCACGACGCTCTACAAAAAAGGCTCGCTCTTCCCGCTTACACGCGAGGCGGCAAAAGAAAAGCGAGTTCTCCTCGTCGGACCTCTTTCAAACTTCATCGCCGCAGGAAAAGCGTGCTACGGAGAAGACACCCCGATTTTCAAGTTCGACGATGCACCAGGCCCAATCCACATCGACTGGATGTCGCGCCGCCTTCCAGGAATGGCAAGCGGCTACGACGTCGTGATTGCTCTTGTTGACGACAAAGGAAGCGCGCAAATCATCAGCACGCTAAAAAATCTCGGAAAGCACGTCGTGATTTTCTCAACGATGGCGCCGACATTCGTTTCAGAAATGACACAATGGGCGGACACCGTGATAATCGGCTACAGCTGGTCGGATTTTTCAATCAAGGCGATGTTCTCAGCGCTTGCTGGCGACTTCGAGCCAGAAGGCGTGTTGCCGCTCTCTTCGCTTTCGAGCAAATAGGAAGGCACTTCCCTCTTTTTCGTGTAGTGAACGTCCTTCGCGTGCGTGCTTGGGATAAGACCTGCAACGCGCGCGTTCTCCATTTCGAGCTGAAAGCGAATCATCGCCTTAAAAACGCTCATCAGCGGCTCAGTGTCGCATTTCTTGCACATATTTTCCGCCTGAAGCTCATTCAGAAGATAATAACAAGACTCAATCGTCGAAACACACTCCTCGCTCGGCTCTTTTTTGAACGTGAAAATCGAGCGATAACTTCCGCTGAACGAAATCTTCGGCAAATTCAGGATTTCTGGGTTGAGCTTTATGATTTTCTTCGCGCAAAACCACGTCGCATCGATAACAAAAACAAGAAGAGTCTTACCCTCGATTTTCTTGGAAAGCCCCTCGCTTTTCGCGCTCATCGCGTCCTCGCCCGGATAAAGGACAACAGGAAAATATTTTTCGTCCGAAAGCAGAGAGCGCACACGCTCATTCTTTGAAAAATCAATCCCCGTGATAATCTCGCTGTCCTTGAGCGAAAGACTTGCAAGCCTTCCCGTCCCCGTGCGCTGCCGCTTGGCTTCCTTTGTGTGCATCAAAAACACAAACTTCACGCCGCTGTCAATTTCGCGAATATATTTGCAAAAACAATTGTCTTTTGCCCTAAAGCATTTGTAGCAGATTTCTCTCATAGCGCGATTTTAGCAAAAACGAGCCTTTTTTTCCACATCGCCCTTCCCCTCATTTTCGCCCTTACAAAGCCCGCCAGTAACTCGGAATGCCGTTTGTAAACTCTTACAAACCTCGCCAGTGACTCGGAACGCCATTTATAAAACCTTACAAACCTCGCCAGTGACTCGGAACGCCGTTTATAAGACTTTACAAAGCCCACCTGTAACACGGAATGGCGTTTATAAACTCTTACAAACCCCGTCAGTGACTCGGAATGACGTTTGTAAAATTTGGGAGAATATGAGATGAAAAGAAAACGAAAGGCGTTTTGTCATTCTGAGCGGAAAACGGCGTAAGACGTTTGGAGTCGAAGAATCTACTCCCTTTTTTCATAAGGGCTTCTGATTTGCATTGCTAGATTCTTCGACTTCGTTCGCTTTTCGCTCACTTCGCTCAGAATGACACGGTGTCCGCGCTCCATTTCGCATTAAGAAAACGTGGTAAACGCCATCGGGAAGTCGGGACGGCGTTTCCATAAACGTGGAAAGGTCGTCAGTGAGTCGGAATGCGCTTTCCATAAATGTGGAAACGCTGCCAGTGACTCGGAATGGGCTTTCCATAAACATGGAAACGCCGTCGGTGACTCGGAATGGGCTTTCCAAAAATGTGTAAACGCCGCCAGTGACTCGGAATGCGCTTTCCAGAAAAATTAGACCTTGAGGAACTTCAAAAGTTCGTCGGTGTAATACGAATCAGCGATTTTGCGGTTTCCCGCGGTGTGTCCGAGTTTTCGGTCAGCGCGGACTTTCTCGCCATGGAAGTCGCTTCCTGCTGTGATAAAAAATCCAAGACGACGCGCCATTTCTTCAAGGCGCTTGCAATCGGACTCGCGCGCGCCGGGGTGCCATGCTTCGAGTCCTTGAACGCCACGGGAGCGGATTTCGCTCAAAACGCCTTCGATTTTTCCCCACGACAAATAAAGGGAAAGCGGATGCGCGATGACAGGAACGCCGCCAGAGGACAAAATCGCGTCTACTGCAAAATCAAGGTCCGCGCCTTCTTTTTCGCAATAAAACGCTCTTCCTTTTGCAAGGTATTTGTCGAATGCCTCCTGTTTGCTCTTTACGACTTTCTTTTGGACGAGGAAATCTGCAAAATGCGGTCTTCCAAGCGATTTGGCGGGATACAGCGCCTCAAGTTCGCCAAGTGTGGCGTCGATTCCCGCCTCGTTCATCTTTGCGACAATTTTTTGATTGCGCTCTTTTCTGGCTCTCGAAAGCGCTTTGATTTCGCCTTTCAAGTCCGAGCTGATTTCTTTTAATCCAAGTCCAAGAAGATGGAATTCTCCCGTGACCCATTTTATGTTTAGCTCGATGCCTGGCACAAACGTGATTTGCTCGCGTTTTGCCGCTTCTTTTGCTTCCTCAAGTCCTTCGACTGTGTCGTGGTCTGTGAGTGCCAGAACACAAAGTCCTGCACTTTTTGCTTTTTCTACGAGTTCTTTTGGCGAATATTGTCCGTCAGATGCCGATGAATGTGTATGTAAGTCTATCATTTGCCTTTGTTTCACAAAAAAATATGAGTGGAGAAAAGTATACAGACAGACAAAAACGATGTCAAATGCAAAAAAAATAGCGCAAATCAAATTTTTGTGTTATCATTTTTAGAAGAATAAAGCGAGGACGAATTTATGCCTAAAATTATGCAATATACGCCGGGTTCTATTATTTATTTTGCAGGAGACCGCGACCCGCGCATTTTTATTCTTAAAAGCGGCGCAATTTCGATGGAAGAAATTGACGTCGAGACTGGCGAAAGTATCCGCTCACACGTTTCAAGTGGTGAATTTTTTGGCGTGAAGTCCGCACTCGGTGGTTCTCCGCGCGAAGAGACTGTAACGGCTGTAACTCCATGTGTTGCTATCGCGATGAGTGTTCCTGAGTTCGAAAATATGTTCTCGAACAACCAAAACCTCATTCTCAAAATGCTTCGTGTATTCTCAAACCAGCTACGCTTGATGCACAGAAAGGCTGAATCAATCTTGAAGCAGGATACTGACGCTGTTGACAAGGAAGCGGGAATGGAAAGCATTATGAAGTGCTTCTACGAAACAGGCGAGTTCCAGAGCGCAGCCGATGTCTGCCAGAAGTTTATGATGCGCTTCCCAAATTCAAAGAAAATTCCTGAGATGAAAAAGGTCTACGGGGTTGCTTCAAAAAAAGCGGAAGTGATGGAAAAAAACAACAATTTTGCCCAGCCAAAAACAAATCCGAACGGGCTTATGAAGCAATTTGAACTTCCTGTTTTCAAGCGTTTTGCAAAAACTTACACTGACGGTCAGGTTATTATCTCGGAATTTGAGCCTGGAGATTCTTTTTATTTTATCCAGCGCGGTGAAGTACAGATTTCAAAGTTTATAAACGGCGCTCTCAAGAAGCTCGACGTTCTTGGAGCGGGAGATTTCTTCGGCGAGATGGCAATCATCGATAACACGCCACGCTCTGCAACGATTTTCGCAAGCGGAATGGTTACTGTTCTTGAGTTCAACAAAGCGAACTTCGGCTCGCTGATTACAGGAAACCCTCAGATTGCGCTTGTTTTGATGAAGATGTTCTGCAAACGCATTTTCGACCAAAAGCAACGTCTTCGCATTCTTGTCATAAATGAACCGCATGTGCGAATCGCCGCCGTTTTCGTTATGCTCGAAGAGATGGGAACGCCAAATCCTCTTTTGAATGGCACTCAGCGAACTTATCGCGTCACAATCGCAGACGTTGCGCAATGGGCAGGACTTCCTGCAAATGCGACAAAAGACGAACTTGAGCGCTACGAGAAAAAGCATCAGATTGTAATGAAAAACAATGAAATCGAAGTTATAGACATTGACGAGATGCGTCGTATCAACGAAGTTTACAACAAATTGCACCAAAACGGCGCACGGTGAAAGATTTGCCCCTCTCCTTTTCGGACGAGGGGATTTTTTATGATTTCTTTTGCCTCAATAGCAGGAACTACTTCAAAGCCTTAAAACACAGACATAAAAAAAGACCTACACTTTTTTGTGTAAGTCTTTTATTGAGCTATTGCAGATTCGAACTGCAGACCCACGCCTTAAAAGGGCGTTGCTCTACCTACTGAGCTAATAGCCCAAGATGTTAGAACATCAATCATTCGGCTTATTGCTGAATGCTCTTGTAATATACATTTTTACTGAAAAAGTGTCAAGACCACAAAAGCAAAAAACATCATTTTTTTCACTTTTGTGGCATTTTTTGCTTATTTTTCCCACAACTTCTCAGGATAATAACCGCTTGCAATCTTCTTTGCGATTTCGTTTTTCACGAGTTCACGGTCTTCTGGATAGGTCATTCCGAACCATTTTTCTGCAGACTGCAAAAATTTGATTGTGCCGTGTCCAGTTTGAACGATTTGACTTGCCGCAACAGGAAGAAGCGCCTCTGCTTTCAATTCGCCAAGTTTTTCCGCTTTGAAGTTGCTCCAATATTCGTCAAAAACAGGGAATGCAGATGGTGTAAAGCCAAAAAGATTCATGCTAACAGGTTCATTACCGCTAAGTTTTACCTTGCCGCCACCGATTTCGCTGATAATGTCATCGCCTTCGTAGCCGATTTTTGTGTTTTCGACGATTGAATCAAGATAGCCGTTCTTCACCGTGCAGACACCGCGGCTCACAGTTCCGTTGCGGCTCATTGTATTTCCAAGCACATAGCCCACCATCGCGTGTTCTGTGCTGTCGTTCGACACAGAAGAAAGATAAGCGCCAAGTTGCTCAAAAGCATTTCGACCATAATAGTCGTCCGAGTTGATGACGGCAAAAGGTGCGTCGCAAATCTTTTCTTTTGCGCACAAAACAGCGTGAATCGTTCCCCACGGCTTTGTGCGCTCTGTTGTTCTGGCGATTTCTTCGGCAGTCAAAAGCGACTCGCGAGACTGGAAGACATAACTTGCATCAAGATTTCTTGCAATGCGGTCAAAAAGACGCTCGCGGAAATCTTTTTCAATATCCTTTCTGATGATAAACACAATGCGAGAAAAACCGCTCTTTGCAGCATCGAACGCAGAATAATCGAGCAGGCACTCTCCATGCTGACCGACGCTGTCAATTTGCTTTACACCGCCATAACGGCTTCCCATTCCTGCCGCAAGGACAAGAAGTGTTGGTTTCATAAACATCTCCTTTGTAAAAATATAAAAGAATTTATTTTTCCAGTGATTTTGCTTTTTTTCTGCCAATCACTGAGCACGAAACTGCCATCGCAATTCCGCCAAAAATCATCAACGCACAAAGAACCTGCCCTGTCGACAAGTTCAAAAGCGATGTGTTCAAATAAGTGTGCGCGCTTGGATCAACAGCGATTCTGTAGCCGATGTTTGAATCAGGCTCGCGGAAATACTCGATGATGAAGCGGAATGTTCCGTAGCAAATCGGGTAAAGAGAAGCGACAATCCCGTCAGAAAACTTCTTTTTGTGTGCCGCCCAAAGAATCAAGAAAGTGCAAATCCCCTCGAAAAACGCCTCATAAAGCTGGCTTGGGTGTCGCGGAAGATTCACAAGACGAGTGCCCTCAGAAACAGCAAGCCCTGTTTTTTCAACCACGGTTTGAACCCAACCTTGCGAAAGCGAGAACTTCTGTGCCGACGGGAAGACAACACCCCAAGGAACAGTCGTCACCCTGCCGAAAAGCTCCCCGTTCAAAAAGTTTCCAAGACGACCGAAAGTGTAGCCGCCTGCGATAGCAATCACAATCGCATCAAGCCACTTCAAAAGAGGGCGCTTGTTTTTCTTGCACCAAAAAACACAACCGAAAAGCCCGCCGATAAAGCCGCCATGATAGCTCATTCCCGCAAGCCCTGTGAACTTGTGCGTAATCTCGTCGAACGGCCAGAAGATGAGCCACGGTTTTCGCCAGTAATCGCCCGTCGTGTCGTAGACGAGAGTCGAAAACACGCGCGCACCGATAAGCAAAAAGACGATTCCCGTCGTGATGTAGCTGAAAACATCGTCCTCAGTCGTTTTTATCGCATTTTCGCCGCTTTCAAAATAGCCCTCTTTCAAAAGGCGCTTCAAAATAAAATACGCAGTCGAAAAAGCGCAAATGTACATAAGACCGTACCAGCGCACAAGAGAGAGAACAGGCACATTCGGAAAAAGTTCGGGGTGAATCCAAGAAGGATAATTTATATAGAGGAACATTTTTTCACTTACACTCCGTTTTTTATGCTCGCATCAGAACTTAAAGCCCTGCTGAGCGGCTTTTAGCAGTTTGGACTTCAAAAGCGTGTTCTCTTTTTTGAGCTGATTGAGTTCCATCTGCTGCATTTTCACAGTTTCTGCAAGTTCCCCAGCCGTCAGAGCGCCCGTTCCGAGCAATTCCTCAACATAAGCCATCTTTGCGCTGTAATCATCGAGCGCTTCTTCGCTTGCAATCTGGAACGAATCAGAGCCTTCGTCCTCATTCGTGACAACATAGTTCTCGTCAAACGAAAGCGTCTCAGACTCAAGGATTCTGTCGGCAATGCGGAAAATCGCCTGCGAGATAACAGCCTGAGGCTTGTAGACAATGACAGGAAGACGAGAAGAAAGAGCGCGGTCCTGAAGAGAATCGCGATAAATGACGCCAAGATGCTCCAAGTTCATTCCAAGATACTGCGAGCAGGAGCGGCGGATTTTCTGCGCTTTTTCGGCGTCCACAGGATTGTCGATGCAGTTCATCACAAGACGCGGGTGGAATTGTGCTTTTCGCTTTATGAAAAGCTCCGTGTTCTCCGGGTCGACCTTCTGCAATTCCTCAACAAGTTTCGGAATGTAAAGACGCTGGAGCGAAGAAGAATCGCTTCTGAGCTTCTTGAGATAATCGTAGCCCGGAGTACCCTTTTTGAACGTGTTGTACATCATTCTGAAAACAGCGTTCTTCAAGAAAAGGTAGCCGTTGAGAGTCGCCGTTACAGTCGGAGCCGTCACGACAATGCCCTGAGGCGAGAGCAAAAAGAAATCAAGAATGCTCAAGTGAGTGCCGGCTCCCAAATCAAGAATCAGATAATCAGTGTCGCACTTCAAAAGTTTTTTTATCAGCGAATTTTTCTGAGCGGATTTTATTGAAGACATCCCAGGAATTTCAGAATCTCCTGCGATGAAGCGAACATTTTCGTAATCAGTATCTGTAATTATTGACTCAAAATCTTGCGCGCCCGTCAAAAAAGTGCCAATACCCTTCTTTGGAGCTTGCTGCCCGATAACTAAGTGCAAATTAGACGCGCCGAGGTCTAAGTCTGCAAGCAAGACCCTTTTTCCAGCCTTGCCGAGTGCTATTGCAAGGTTTGCGGAAAGCAGGCTCTTGCCCACACCGCCCTTGCCGCTTGCTATTGGAATAATCTGCATAATGAGCAAAGTATACCACAAGGTTGGACAAATGTCATTATTTATCGTAACTGCATTGGCGTTAACTGGAATTTATTGACTGCTTCACTTTGAAGAAAGCGATGAACTGGAATTTATTGACCGCCGCAACATTGCATAGGTCAATTAACTGGAATTTATTATCTTCTTCACTTTGAAGAAAGCGATGAGCTGGAATTTATTGGCTGCCGCAGTCTTGCAGAAGTCAATTAACTGGAATTCATTATCTTCTTCACTTTGAAGAAAGCGATGAACTGGAATTTATTGGCTGCCGCAGTTTTGCATGAGCCAATTTCTGAGCCGAAATTAGTTACTTCACTTTGAAGAAGCCAATTTCTAAGAAAAAATTGATTGCCGCAGTCTTGCACGAGCCAATTTCTGAGCCGAAATTGGTTACTTCACTTTGAAGAAGTCAATTTCTAAGCCGAAACGTCAATGCAGTCGTGAGAACATGTGAAATGAAAGGGAATTAAAAAGTATTATTGTCATGCTGAACTCGTTTTCTTCCTCTGCCTTGATTGATTGGATTCTGAAACAAGCTCTCCAATGACAAATTATCAAAAGCAGCAGCCCTTTTGAAACACCACCTGCGAATTTACAAGAGTTTTCAAGATTGCTTGACAAAAGTCTATGCTGACGTAAAATAAAAGATATGAAATTGTTAGAAAAAGTAGGTAGAAAAAGCCTTAAAATATGTACTTGCGCAGTATCTTTTCTTGCACTTGTAATCATTACATCAAAATGCTTTGCACAAAGTTCAACTCCTCAGGTAAACACACAGACAAGTCGTCAATATATGCAGCAACTTTACAGCGTGTTCGATTTCGTCGAGCGAAATTATGTTGACGAAGTTGAGCCGAAGGTGCTTTTTGAGGGCGCTATGCGAGGTCTTATGGACTCTCTTGGCGACCAGTTCAGTTATTATCTCGACGCTGAGTCAATGACGAGCATGAATGAGACGACTGTCGGAAGTTTCGGCGGTGTCGGGCTTAGCATTTCAAAAGAGGTGAAAAGCACGGCTGACAAACCAGCGTTTGTCGAGGTTGTGAGCGCGATTGAGGACACTCCTGGCGCGAAGGCGGGCATTCAGACGGGCGACCTTATTGTGAGCATAAACGGGACGGACACGTCGACGATTTCGATGAACGATGTTCTTTCGCTTTTGCGAGGTCCTGTCGGAACAGAGGTGAGTTTTGTCGTGAAGAGGGGCGAGATGGAGCTTCCGTTCACGATTACAAGAGCGCTCATCGAGGTTCAGACTGTAAAGTACACGATGATTGACAAGACTGGCTATCTTCGCATTCTGGAGTTCACGCCGCAGACGGCCTCCCGCGTTCGTGAGGCGCTAAAATCATTCGAGAAGAGCGGCTACAAGTCGCTTGTTGTGGACTTGAGGAACAATCCGGGCGGAATTTTGTCGAGCGCTGTCGAAATCGCTGATATGTTCATTGACTCAGGCGTGATTGTGTCAACAAAGAGCCGTATCCAGAGAGAAAACAAGGTTGAGTTCGCAAGCGCGAAGAACACGATTGTTCCGAAGGGGCTTCCTGTCGTGCTTCTTATTGACCACAACAGCGCGAGCTGCTCTGAAGTGCTCTCAGGCGCTCTCAAAGACGCGAAAGTGGCGTATCTTGTGGGCGAGCGCTCTTATGGCAAGGGTTCGGTTCAGCTTGTTGTTCCGATTCCGCCGGGAGATGTCGGTGTTCGTCTCACGATTTCACGCTATTACAGCCCGAGCGACACGAACATTCACTCAATCGGCATTCCGCCTGATTTGGAAATCAAGAATGTGAGCGTCAACGGCGAAGAAGAGGAAAAAGCATTCCAGAATCTCATAAAAGATGATGTGATAAAGCCTTATGTCGCGTCTCACCCTGATATGAGCGAGAAAGACATCGCTTCTTATGCAAAAACGCTTTCAAAAAAATATCCGCTCGACTTGCGCTTCTTGCGCCGAGTCATCAGAGTGAGCGTGAACCGCGCGCGAGAGATGCCGCTTTACGACAAGGATTATGACGAGCAGCTTACAAAGGCGCTCGAAATTGCGAACGACGGAAAGTTCTCTTCTCTTATGAAGAGCGTCAAAACGCTCAAGGAAATCGAGACTGAGCGGCTCGCACAAGAAGAAAAGGCTAGCGAGAAATGAGGCAGTTTGTCGCAAGTTCGCCTCTTTCTTCTGACGGAACGCTTCGTGTTACGGACAAAGATTTCAGGTACTTGAAGCAGGTCTTGAGAATCCAAAACGGTGATATGCTCGCTGTCCGACTTCCTGACGGGTCTCTTTGCAATATGACGGCGGCACAGGTTGATGCTTCTTGTCGCACTGTGACGCTCCAGCTTTGTGCGCAAGGAGAGACTACTGGCGCCCGTTTTATCAGCGAACACGGTGCAAAATCAGAAAAAAACGGTGTTTCGTTCTATCTTTTCCAGTTCATTGCGAAACCTCAAAAGATGGATTTGATTATCCGCCAAGCAACAGAATGTGGTGTTGAACTAATCGTTCCTGTTATCGGAGAATATTGCGAAAAAGGCGCTGTTAGTGCGTGTCGCGCTTCGTCGGCAAAGGCTGAGCGCTGGCAGAGAATCATTCGTGAGGCGCTTTCACAGTGTGGTTCTGCGACAAACACCCGCGTTGCAGAGCCGATGAGCGTTCAAGATGCCGCGTCATTTTGGAAAAGCGAGGGAGGCGGGATTGCGCTTTCGCTTTATGAGCGCAATGAAAAAACGGTGTCGCTTCACAAGGCGCTTTCTGCTTATTCAGGCGAGCGCATTTGTCTTGCGGTCGGCGCGGAGGGCGGAATTAGTCCTTCTGAAATCGAAACGCTTTCGCAAGCAGGATTTTCAACAATACATTTTTCAACAAATATTTTGAGATGCGAAACAGCGGCGCTTTACGGCATTGCTTCTGTTCAATCAGCACTTTCGGAGAAAGATTTATGGCAATTCAAAGAATAACGCTACTCGGTGTCCCCGTTGACATCTGCCGTCCTGAAAACCTTGAAAGCGAAATTATGGAACTCATGGCGCGTCCGGGAACAAAGCAAATAGTGTTCCTGACGGTTTGGAAACTTCTTCGCGCCCGAAGCAAAAAAAGCACTTTTGCGCAGTGTATTCGCGATGCGGATTTGATTATCCCTGTGTCAAAAAGCATTTTGATGGCAGCGCGTTTTTTGAAATGCCCTGTTCCGCACCGCTACAATCCGTTTTACGCTGTTATCCAAATCTTGACTATTTTGGAGCGTCATGTTCGCTCTCTTTATCTTTTGGGTGGGCGAAAGCGCACTGTTATGCAAACGGAGCGCAATATCAATTCGACATTCCGCGCTTTGCAAGTTGTCGGACGCTATGTTGGCTATTACCCGAAAAGCGTTGAAGAAAACATTGTTCAAGCGATTTACAAAGCATCTCCTACTCTTGTGCTTTTGAGCGAGGGCGTTCGCGACAAAGATTGCTGGGCATACAAGCGCAAGAACCGCTTTTCTTCGAGCATATTTTTGTATTATCGCGACATTTTCGGGATTTTCTCGGAACGAAAGAAGAGGGTCAGCGAGGAAGTTTTTGACAAGGGCTTGGAAATCTGGAGCGAGATTTTCCACAACCCGTTCAAGATTTTCTTGATTTTCCCTTACGCAAAATTCCTCGCAATTTTGCTGTTCCACAAACTTTTTCGCAAAAACGACTATATCAACTTTTAGTTTTCTTTGCGTCCTTTGCACGAGAGCCCTGCGGCTTTGTCAAAGACCTTTTCGATGTATTTTGCCTCGCCTTCCGAAATCGCAGCGCGAGACAAAATCATTCTCCAGAATTGTTCCATATCGTGCCTGCCTGTCACGCTGAAAAAACCTATTTTTTGAAGATTGTCCGCAATTTCGTTTACGGTCTTGTCGAGCCTTTCAAGCGACACTGGAGTGTATCCGGCGCTTGGCTTTTCGCTGGCACGGAAAGCGTGATAGCACATAATCTGAACGGCGTGCGAAAGATTGAGAGACGCAAAATCAGCGCAAGACGGAATTGTAACGCCAAGAGTACATTCTTCAAGCTCCTCGTCGGTCAATCCTGTGCGCTCGTTTCCGAAAACGATAGCCGCCTTGCCATTTTCAGCGCTTGAAATCTCGTCAATGAATTCCTCTGGCAAAAGCAGTTTTCCTTTGCGCTTTTTTCCTTTGCGCCTTGTCGTTCCAGCAGCGCAAAAACAATCCGAGACGGCCAGAGTAACGCTGTCGAAGAACTCGGCGTTCTCCCAAATATACGCGGCGTGAATCGCAAGAATGCGGACTCGCTCTTCGTCAAAATCCTCTTTTTTTCCGACAATCCGCAAATGTTTTATTCCTGAATTAGCCATTGCACGACAAACAGCGCCAACATTGCGGCTTTCTTCCGGGTGTGAAAGCACGATGTAAACATTATCCAAATTCATAAGGCAAACTATACTCGTTTTCACCCTTTTTTGCTAGAATGAAGCGATGAAACAGACAGACTTCATTAAAGGGAAAAGAGCGCTTGTCGTCGGCGGAACTGGCGGCATCGGACACGCAATCGCCGAAATGCTAGAAGAGCGCGGCGCTCATGTTTTGGTGACAGGACGAAAAAGCGGCGACATAAAAATCGATTTTGAGAAAGAACAGTTTTGTGAGCTCACAAAAAAAAGCGAATGGAAAGAGTTGGAAAAAGAAGTAAAAAACGCAGATATACTTTGCGTTTGCTTTGGACCATTCATTCAAAAAAGACTTGAAGAAACAACGCTTCAGGATTGGCAAAAAGTCGCTCTTCTTGATTATGCACTCCCCGGATACCTTTCGAGCATAGCACTTTCTGAAATGAAAAAGCGCAATTTCGGTCGCATAATTCTTTTTGGCGGGACGCGCACAGACCAAATCAGAGCATTTCGCACAAACGCCGCTTATGCAGGAGCGAAGACTGCAATCGCCGTGCTTACAAAATCGCTTTCGGTTGAAGGCTCGCCGTTTTCAATAAGTGCGAACGCCATTCTTCCTGGTTTTGTGGACACAGAATATTTAAGCGGGCAAACAAAAGAAGCATTAAAGGCAAAAATGCCAGACAAAAAACTAATCATGAAAAAAGAAATCGCAAACGCCGCCGAATTTTTGATTGACAGTGAAAGCGCAAACGGAGTTTTGCTTTGCGTTGACAAAGGTTGGAATGCGTAAATATAAAAATTCAGCGATTTTTCGATTTTTTGTAGGATTTTTTTTGATTATGCTATATAATTAGTTTTATCAATGCAAATCTTTACGACGCTACGAGGGTAATATGAGCAACAACAATAGTCTTGTTCCAGGATTCAATGACGAGCACGATGATAGCTTGAAAATCTCGCTCGAGAAAGTGGACGACGTGCCCAACGGCATTTCGATTTATTTGAACGGATACATTGACACATACAATTCGGCTTTCTTTCAGAAGAGAGTCAACAAAATCGTTGAAACAGGCTTCGTGAATTTGATTTTCAACTGTGCCGCGCTTAATTATGTTTCATCAACGGGCATCGGTTCTTTCACAGCATTCTTGAAATTGGTAAAACCGAAGGGCGGAGACATTGTTCTTTTGGAGATTCAGCCAAAAGTTTACGAGGTATTCCAGCTTTTGGGATTTTCGCAGTTCTTCAATATCAAGGACACAACAGCTGAAGCCATCGCGTTCTTCAAGCAGGGCGCTCCTGTTGCAGCAAGCGTGTTCCCGAAAGTATTCGGCTGTCCTGTTTGCGGAAAGAGACTTAAGGCAACGCGCGCAGGTCGTTTCCGTTGCTCTGAATGCAAATCAATTCTTGCAATCAACGATGCAGGAACAGTTTCATTAGGTTAAAAATCTTTTTTGATTATTTTCCTGCAAAATCGGCTTTGTACATTTTTGTAATTTGTGCAAAGCCAATTTTTTTTGCTCATTATTGAGTAATAATTGCTCACTTTTTTTGTCGGGAGCGAATTATTAGAAAATAATTGGTCAATTCTTAATTTTGCATTGAAACATTGGGCAATAATTCATTATTTCTTAAACTAGTATTGAATTATTAAACAATAATTGCCCGCTTTTTTTTCTGGCAGCGAATTATTGAATAATAATTGGCAAAAAAAGAAGTTTTCGGCGAATTATTATTTAATAATTGACAAAAAAACGTTTTGGCAAGGAAATATTAAACAATATCGCGCCTAAAAATGATTTTTTGGAGAAAGCAAAAACCGTTTTTAGTCAAAAAAAGATTTTAGCGCTCGAAACTGCTTTGAGAGTTGTTTTTGCTCCCTTTTCGTGATACCATTTTAAACAAATGAAAACCCCGATTTATATGATATTCGCGTATCTTTTTCTAATTGTTTTCGGCACTGCTGCACTTGCTGTTGTGTTTATGGTCTTTCAGGCTTGCACAATGCTTGTTTCAGGTGAAAGTCTTTTCTTTTTTTCCGCACCTCTTTTTTGGGCGGGGATTCTGGAATCTTTTCCTGTGTGCGTGATAGCGACGTCGCTTTTTGTGCCTCTCTACGTTGTCAGACACCCTGAAACTGCACTCGTTCCGACTTTTGCGGTATATCTTGCGCTGTCGTTTTTATCTTGGGGTGTGCTGCTTCCGCTTTCGGCGTCGTTTATGACGAAAAATCAGCAGGCGATTGAAGAGATGGAAGAAAAGAAATTCGGGCTTCCGAGCGTAGGCTACTTTCGCGAAGTGAGCGGCTCTATTGATTATTTCACAGCCGTGCGACCAATTTTGGACAGCGAGGACGGACGAAAAAGAGCAAGCGCGGACGGGATTTCGATTGCAAAAACTGACGCTCAAGCAAATGGAAAAACAGAAACTTTTTCAAAGCGCGAGATTTTCGCAAACAATTCATCGCTGACAAACTTTTCGGACGTGATAATTGAGCGCACGCTAAAAATGCCGACTGTCGTCTGGATGATTGTTTTTGCTTCTCAGCATTTGAAGGCACAAGCGTTTCAGGCAATTTCAGGTGGTATTATTTCGTGGGTTTGCTTTGCCTCGCTTGGAGCGGCTCTTTTCTCGGTGTTTCTTCTTCGGGGACTTTCAACTTACAAATTGTCAAATTGCATTATCGTAATTTTCTCTTATCTTTCGATAATCGCTTTTAATGTTTCATATTTTGAGCTTCCGATTTTTGCTTCATTCCGCGATTCTGGCTCTAATCTTGGTTCAATTTCATCTTTTGTTGCCGAGCCTCCTCTTGTTGCTGTTAATATTGCAGTTTTCCTTGTGTTCACAATCTGGGGAATTTTGAGCAGCATGTTCAACGGCAACCGTCGTTCTGAGTTTTAGGAGATGTAAAAAATGAAACGGATTCTGCTTTTTTCGGTGATTTATACAATTTTTGCGTTTTGCGTGAGTATTTGTGTTGCGTGTTTTCAGGGAACTCCTGAGCTTTTTGCTTCTGATGTGTTTTTCTATCGTCTTCTCACAGCATGCAAGTATTTTCTTGATTTTGTTCCCGCCCTTGGTGTTTCTGGCGCGATGATTGGAGGAACGATTGAGTTCAGCCGATTCAGTTCAAAGTGTCGCTACAGATTTTCTGACGAAATTTTGTATCTTTTTGGCTATGCTGTGAAATTGTCGATTCTTCTTGTGCTGGTTATGACGATTTCAAACGAGATTTTTCTGCCGCTCGTTTCTGCAAAGCGCGATTCTTTGCGCTCAGATTACCTTTTGTATCGCGATTATCTCAAATGGGGAGAGCATTATCTTGAGGAGGGCGACTTGGAGTTGGCTCTTCATTATGCGCAGGGGATTTCTGGAATAAACGCTTCAAGCAAAGAGGCGCAATCATTCATAAGCCGTGCAGAAACAGCTTACGATGTTCAGGAGCACAAAAAAGGCTTTATTCTTGGAGCGGACGGTATTGAAAATAAGGTCGAAAACACAAAAAACGCTCCTTTTTCAATAGAGGCGTTGCGCGAAAAGGTCGCGGAGGCTTCGGAAAAGGGCGATTGGTTTTCAGCGCATTATTATGCCAATATCGCAGCCGAAATGGAAGGAGAGAAAAAAGGTGGAGAGCAAGAATGGTCAGCGCTTTCAATTCCATACAAATCGATAAACGCCGAAAACTACGAAGAGATTTTCGATGTCTATTCAACAAAATACTATGGCTACAGCGCGCTTTTGAATGACGACCCGATAACAGCGTATTACACATTCAAAACGCTTTACGACACATCGCGCTCTCTTGCTGACGACCCGGACATCAGGCAGTATCTTGCAAAAAGCGAAGAAGCGCTTTTGAAAAAATATTTCTTTGTTGACGAAATGAACGGTATCGAGCATTTCGAGAATGTCAGAAATATGTATTTTAGTGTCAAACTCGATGAAGGCGGCACTTACATTGTGTTTGTTCAAGGCGTCACAGATTTTTCTCACGGAAAGTATTTGAGAGGGCTTTCAGTCCACAAGTTCGATGCAAACGGACAGGAAGAATATTCGATGAGCGTTCCTTATGCAAAAATGTTTGACACAGGAAATGCTAACACAAGCATTATGGTGAAGTCTGTTTATAAGGAAAACAATTCCGGCATTGTTGAGCCAGTCTACACGCTTGGAGATGGAAGAAGCGAAAAGAGAAGCGCTTTGTTTTTTGAGATTCCAATGCCATACAACGATTTTGAACTTGTTGCGAACGCTGCCGTCGGTGCTGACAAAATGTTCTTGCCGCTCTTGATGAAGTTTGTGAGAAAGAGCGAGATTTACGGCTTTTCAACAGAAAGTCTTCGCCTTATTCTTGTGGAGCGATTGTGCTACCCGCTTTTGCTGTTCATCATTTTCATTTTCTGTGCAACTTTTGCATGGAATTATAGGGTGAACAAAGGCGATGTTTTCCGCTTTAACTGGATTTTGACATTCCCATTTATGACATTCATCTGCTACATCGCGATTACATGCGGACTTTATGCGCTAAAATTATTAGCAACGGTTATTGTTGGAATGGTCGGCGTTTATGCGCTGTCGTTCTCGCTCGCATCGTGTGTATTTCTTTTGACGGCAGTCAGCATTTTCTTTCTTTCTCGAAAATCTGACTGATTTTTCAAATAAAAAGATATTTATGGAATGTGTTCAACATTTTCTGTAAAATGAAATAAATCTGCTGTCCTCAAAGCAAAATGTTTGGGAGTAAACTATGAAAGTAAATCTTGCAAGAAAACTGCAAAGTCTAAAAGCAAAAATCATCGTGATGATGGCAAGTCTTGTCATCATATCAAACGTAATTCTTGGAATGATTGCATTCAATACTGCCCGTCCAGCATTGGAAAAATCAATCGGGCAAAATCTTAAAGAAGTTACCGACAACGTATCGAACAAACTTATTGCTCAAAACGAGCGTATTTTTGAAGTCCTTGAGGCGGTTGCAGAGATTTCAGCAATGAAAGACGAAAATACTTCGATGCTCAAAAAGAATGCAATCCTCGCGGACGTCAAACGTGCAGACAAATCTTTTGTGAACATCGCATTTTACGATAAGGACGGCAATGTTCTTACTGATGCAGGAAACAAAGTCAATCTTGCTTCAGCAGAATATTTTCAAGGAGCGCTGAAAGGCTCTCGCTTTATCCGCGACCCAGAAATTTCAACTGTCAACAATCAGCTTTTGATGTTCTATTCCGTTCCAGTAAAAAGCAATAATGGTGCAATTATCGGAGTTCTTGTTGCAGTTGTAGACGGAAAATCACTTTCAGACTTCTGCGCAGAGACAATCATCGGAAATGGGAACCACCCGATTATCATAAGCCAGAAAACAGGGCGCACAATAGGAGATTCTGACCCAAAATATGTTGAAAAAGGTCAGATTCTTGTTCAAGCGGTGAAAACAGGGGGAATGCACGACGGAATTGAGGCTGCGATGAACGGTCAGAGCGGCACTTCGATATTTTTTGAAGCAAGACGAAAAACGGTCATGATTGCAGCCTATCGTCCTGTAGGAGGTGGCACGAACTGGCTCATTTTCTGTATGACACCGCGAAAGGAATATCTCGGAAGCATTGACGCGATGATGATTATAATGCTTTTCACATCTCTTGCGATTATCGCAGTGGCGCTGGTTCTCGGATACATAATCGTGCATTTGAGCATAAAGCCGCTTCGCAAAGTAAAGGAAAATATCAATGAAATCGCAACAGGAAACGCAGACCTCACAAAGCGCATTTCCGTTTCATCAAAAGATGAGGTCGGAGAGGTCGTTGCGGGCTTCAACAAGTTCACCGAAAAGCTCCAGACGATTGTTTCTGGCGTGAAAAACTCAAAGAACACGCTTATGCAGGCAGGAGAGGATATGGACGCAAGCGCGCAGGACACTGCGGACTCAATCGCGCAAATTCTCGAAAACATCTCGCATGTGCACAAGCAAATATCTTCACAAAGCGAGAGCGTGAACCAGACGGCAAGCGCGATGAACGAGATTATGGCAAACGTCGAATCGTTCGAGAAAATGATGACGAGCCAAAGCGAAAATGTTTCGCAGGCTTCATCTGCTGTCGAGCAAATGATTGGAAACATCGCAAGCGTAAACTCCTCTGTTGAGAAAATGGCAGAGTCTTTCGGCGAGCTCCAAAACGATGCGCAGAACGGCGCTCGAAAACAGGAAGCCGTGAACGAAAAAATCTCGCACATCGAATCTCAGAGCGAACTTTTGCAAGAGGCAAACAAAGCCATTGCATCAATCGCAAGCCAGACGAACCTTCTTGCCATGAACGCGGCTATCGAGGCGGCTCACGCAGGAGACGCAGGAAAAGGATTTTCTGTCGTTGCAGACGAAATCCGAAAACTCAGCGAGACATCATCTCAGCAGTCAAAGACAATCGGTGAGCAGCTCGGCTCAATCAGAGAGTCAATCAAGACTGTCGTTTCCGCTTCTGGAGAGTCAAGCGCGGCGTTCCTCAATGTTTCTGACAAAATCCGCGGCACAGACGAGCTTGTCCGACAAATCAAGAACGCAATGGACGAGCAGAACGCAGGCTCAAGGCAGATTATCGACGCATTGAAGCAGATGAACGACAGCACGCTTGAAGTAAAAAGCGCCTCTGGCGAAATGAGCGCCGGCAACAAGGCGATTATGAAAGAAATCCTCAATCTTCAAAGCGCGACAGGCGAAATGAAAGACAGCATGGACAACATGAGCGCCAGTGCGCGAAAAATCGACGAGACAGGCGCTGCTCTCGAAGAAATCACAAAGAAGATGGGCGAGAGTATCGACGAAATCGGACAGCAAATCGACCAATTCAAAGTCTGAGTCTTTCAAATAAAAGGCAGTGCTCTTCAAAATCGCACATTTTGGAACACTGCCTTTTTGTTTTCCAGCAATTTTATGCGTCGGGCATTTTCCCGAAAGCCAAAATCATCAAAATCTCGCTTCGGGCATTGCCCGAAACGCCAAATTCAATGAAATCCCTTTTCGGGCACTGCCCGAAACCCAAAATTCATCAAAATCGCCTTTCGGGCATTTGCCCGAAGCCAAAAATCTCCAAAATCTCTATTCGGGCATTTGCCCAAAGCACAAAACTGAGCAAAATCCCTTTCGGGCAATAGTTTTTCGGCAAAAAACCGACATCTTTGCGATTTTGGGAAAAACACATTATACTAAAAACACTATGGCAGAAATACAAAACTATCAATGTCCCGCGTGCGGCGCGCCGCTTGAATATGAGGCAGGAACTTCAAAACTTCACTGCCCGTATTGCGAAAGCGATTTTGAAATCGATGAGCTGAAAAGCAAAGAAAAAGAATCGGTTGTCGAGGAAAATCAAGAAGACGAAAATCTTGTTGAGCTCTCTTGTACGGCTTGCGGCGCAAAAATCGTGTGCCAGCCGACGACAGCGGCTACAAGTTGCCCATATTGCAACAACACTGCCGTTGTGACGACGCAATTCAAGGGCGAATTGAAGCCTGACTATATCATTCCGTTTGCGATAAAAAAGGAAAAGGCTGTTTTGCTGCTAAAAGAGTTCTACAAAGGAAAGCCGCTTCTTCCAAAGACGTTCACGAGCGAGAACTCTCTTCAAGAGGTCAAAGGAGTTTATGTGCCGTTTTATTTTTTTGACGGAACAGCAGACGGATATGCCATTTTCAATAGCGAAAAGCACATAACGAAGCAAAACTCGCGCGAAACTGTGAAAATCACGCGCTATTACAATTGTGTCCGCGAAGGCTCAATGGACTTCAAGATGGTTCCTGTTGACGCTTCAAAGCAAATGGACAACAATTTGATGGACTCTCTTGAACCGTTTGATTATAGCGGTCTAAAGCCGTTCTCGACGGGATTTTTGCCGGGGTATCTTGCAGACATTCGAGATGAGGACGGCGAGGATTGCGCAAAGCGTGCAGCAAACCGCACGGCAGGAAGCCTTCAGCAAGCCTTTTATTACACAGTCAGCGGCTACGATTCCGTTTCGCTTTCGGCGGGAAACGCGACATTCACAAGCACGGTTCAGCACTACGGGCTTTTGCCAGTGTATTTGCTGAACACAAAATGGCAGGACAAAATGTTTTCGTTTGCGATAAACGGGCAGACGGGAAAGACTGTCGGCACTCTTCCGATAAGCGCGGCAAAAAGCGTCGCCCGCTTCTTCAAAGCCTTTTTTATCTCGGCGGCAATCGAGGCGCTCATCGTGTTTTTGGGGATAAAGTTCGGGGATTGGAGTTTTGACAGCGAGGAGGCAACGATGATTCTTGCGGGTGGCTCTGTTCTTTCGCTCATTATCGCAATAACGTCGCTTTCTATCGCGCGCTCTGCGATGAAGACGGTTTCTGGCGCAACAGATGCGACAAGTTATATTTCAGGGCATCTCAACTTGAGAAAGAATGCTGATATGTTCATAAACGAAACGAGAGTTGTTATTCCAAAAAATGAAAAATAATCCATAGGAGGATTTATATGGGATTGATAAAAGCAGCGTTGGGCGCGACAGGCGGTGTCTTGGGCGACCAGTGGAAAGAGTATTTTTATTGTGATGCGCTTGACAGCGAGACGCTCGTCGTGAAGGCTCAAAAGAAAGCGGGAAAGAGGAGCAGCAACAAGCACGCAAGCGACAACATCATAACGAAAGGCTCTGTTATCGCGATTGCGCCAGGTCAGTGCATGGTCATTGTTGAAAATGGCAAAATCGCAGAACTTTGCGCCGAAGCGGGAGAGTTCATTTATGATTCTTCAAGTGAGCCGTCGATTTTCTCAGGCTCGCTCGGAGAGGGCATCTTGGAAAGTTTCCGCCAAATCGGAAAGAGATTTACATTCGGCGGAGAGCCTCCAAAAGACCAGAGGGTCTATTTTGTCAACACAAAAGAGCTACCTGGCGCAAAATACGGAACTGCCGCTCCTGTTCCATTCCGTGTTGTCGATGAGAGGGCGCACATCGATATGGACATCTCGATAAAATGCTTCGGCGAATACAGTTATCGCATTAAAGACCCGATTCTCTTTTTCACGAATGTCTGCTCAAATGTCGAAAGCGAGTTCAAGCGAAGCGCTATCGACTCACAGCTCAAAAGCGAACTTTTGACAGCGCTTCAGCCCGCCTTTGCACGAATAGGCGAAAGAGGAGTGCGCTACTCTTCTCTTGTTGCCCACACAAGCGAAATCGCACAGGCTTTGAACAATGAGCTTTCAGACAAATGGAGTCGTCTTCGCGGGCTTGAAATTGTGTCGTTCGGCATCTCCTCGCTAAAGGCAGACGAAGAGGACGAAAAGCGAATAAAGCAGCTTCAGGAAACTGCGGCGTACACTGACCCGTCATTCGCTGCGGCACGTCTTGCAGGAGCGCAGGCAAACGCGATGGAAGCGGCTGCGAAGAACACAAACGGTGCTGCAAGCGCTTTTATGGGCTTTGGCATGGCGCAAAACGCAGGGGGAGCAAACATTCAGAATCTTTTTGCAATGGCTGGCGCTCAAAGCGCAAAGAAGGCGGAAGAAAAGGCACAAAGCGCGGCAGAGTGGAAATGCACAAAATGCGGTGCAAGCGCGACAGGCAAGTTTTGCCCAGAATGTGGCTCTCCAAAACCGTCCGAGCAAGGATGGAAGTGCTCTTGCGGACAGGTGAATCAAGGAAAGTTCTGCCAGGAATGTGGAAAGCCAAAGCCCGCAGGTGCTTTTCAATACAGATGCGACAAATGTGGCTGGAAGCCTGCCGACCCATCAAAACCACCGAAGTTCTGCCCAGAATGCGGCGACCCGTTTGGCGATGAGGACATAATCCGATAGCGCTCGTCTTTTGATTGATTATGAAGAAAAGCACTTATTTTGTAAAAGCAATAAGCACATATCTCCCAATTATTTCTCTTTGGCTTTTTGCAACATTTTTGATTGCTTACAACGCTTTGAGCGTTTACAACGTCTTTTCGGCTGTGAATGACGGAGAGGTGTTCGAAGCGACTGTGAAAGACTCCAAGATAGTGACAGAGAGAAGCGGGCGATACAAATCGCGATACATAAGCGTTGAAGTGTTGTTCAAGGACGAAAACGGGGAGGAAGTAATCGCAAAGTTCAAAGAGAGCGCTCCCCTTCTTTCGAATTACGACTCAGGCTTCAGGAGCGGAAACAAGATTCATATCGTTTCGGCAAAGAACGGAGAGGTCTTTTCGTATGCAGGGCGATACCACAGGCTTTTTGCCAGCATAGCCGCTCTTGTCGTTTGCATTGCGCTATGGGGAGTCGCTTTCTTTTTGTTCTGGAACATCGACGTTCCTTATTCCAAGAGCAAGAAAGTGCCTCTCCGCGAAGTCCTGGGCGACATATGCGAAATAGGAATGTTTGCGCTCTTTATTGCTGCAATCTTTTGCATTTTCGTTCTGAAATCGCTCAATTTTGTGCTTTTGGCATTGGCGATTGCATGGCTTTTTATGATTGGAGAGTCTATTTTGAAAAAAGAGATTTACATGCGCTTCGGAGGGAAAATCCGATACGACGAGCGCCCCGAAGCATTCACGATTTTGCTTGTTGTGAACTGCATAATCGCGGTTGTCTTTGCAGGCTGTGTGTTTATGTCGTTTTTCGGTGATTGGGCTTGATGTTATTTCGTGACAGAAGAATTAAAGAAAGCGTTATGTCTTGATTATTTTTTTGACGTCGTGTATATTAACACTCGGTACGTCATTTTGTCATAGGCGGCCTCCTTTTTTAAGATTTTTCACCCTTGTTCTTTTCCGTGCAGAACAAGGGTGTTTTTTTGCCTGACGAGCTATTTTCCAAGACGCTTTGAAATGATTTCGCGCACGCTCTCTTTCAGGCTTTCGCGATGAGTGCGGAACGCAAAGAAGAAGTGCAATCTTTCCTTGCGCTCTGCGTTTCGCTCGCGGATTGCGTGCTTTAGAGCCTCGTAATGCACAGCGATTTTGCGCTCCTTTGCAACAGCGCGGATTTTAGCGGAGATGTTGAACGTGTAGCACACATCAAGAGAGAAGACGCCATAGAAATAGCCAATCACAAGGCAGAACGCAAGATGATTCGTGAACCAGTAAAGCCACTCAAGGATTTTCGGGTGAATCAAAAAATAATAAAGCGCGCTCAAGACAAGCCAATAAAAAGTGTATTCAGGGCAAATAATCCCTTTCACGTTGCCGAACTTGTCCGAGTAATCCCAAAGCTTTATGTTCATTCCTTTTATGAACACAAGACCGCCGACGTACTCCATTGCCGTTATCGAGAGCGCCATCAGAACAAAAAGAAGCGTCTTTTGTACAAGAGGGCTTTCTAAGAACGACACATCAATAAACGACAGCAAGAACAGAACGCACAAACTAAGCCCATAAATCGGCAGATACGGACCTGTCAGAAAGCCGGGGTTTATCCATTTCTTTTCCGCTCCAGTGAAGCGTCTCCAAAAGACCTCAATACACCAGCCGATAAGACTTCCAACAAAGAACAAAAACGTCAAGACCAAGAACAAACTCATTTTTTTAACATATTAGATTTTCAAAAAGGCGTCAAGTTTTTGCCCAATGCAAGCGATGTTTGTCCGATACTGTTTATATGGACATAACAGAAAAGGAAATTAAAGAAGCACAAGTTTTCAGAATGAGCATATTGCTCACAGGTCGAGAAGCCGAACGCGCAAAGAAGCGGCTCATCGAAGAATACGGCGGCATTCCCCTTCGCGACATCTTCGGCAAAATTAAAAAGAAGCTCCCCGAGCCAGTCCGCGTCAGCATGCCAGAAAAACTCAAAGCCGAACTCTTGTCAGGCGAGACATCGATGAAAAGCGAAGAAGAACTTTTTGCCGAAAAGAACCTGAACCCCGATTTCAAGAACGATATCCGACGCCTTCCCCGCATTATGTACAAAAAAGGCTCATATATGATAAAGATGGGCGACAAGACTTTTTACTGGGTCGACAAAGAAGAGTACGAGCGCTTTGAGACCACACCAGTCGAAAACCGCTTTCTGTCGCCCGCACACCTGTCCGACACAGTCCACGCCGCGCACCTTTTTCTCATCGCACAAATGAAAATCGACGCCGAGTTCCCCGTGCACCGCTAAAAAAACGACCCTATAAGGTCGTAGTGTCCGACCCTGTAAGGTCGTGGTGTGCGACCCCATAAGGTCGTGGTGTGCGCCCCTATAAGGTCGTAGTGTCAGACCCTATAAGGTAGAAGAGTTCTACCCTATGCGGTAGATATGTTCTCCCCTATAGGGGAGATTTTATTTGAGGAACACAGCAGATGCGCCGCTTACGATGAGTGAGCCGTTCTCCTTCTTGAGAGGCTCTTTGCTTCCGACAGCGTAGATGACGCGGGCGCTTTCTGGGATTTTGGCGGTAACGACAGCGTCTTTGTCGCATGGGTTAAACACAGCAAAAATCGTCTCATCAGCGCTCTTTCGCTCATAAACGAACGGATAGGCGTCTTTGTCGCACTGCAAGAGCGTGATGTCCGCATCTGATGCAAATGCGCTGTGAGCCTTTCTTAGGGCAACAAGGCGTCGCACTTCGCTCAAAAGCGAGTTCTCGTCAGCGCTTTCGCTTTCAGCGTTGATGTATGATTTTGACTCGTCCTGCGCGATGTACAGCTCTTCGGCAGGAGCGGCAGAAAAGCCTGCGTTTGCGCTCTTGTCGAACGCCATCGGGCTTCTTGAGCCTGTCCTTACATATCCGCCTTCCACGCTCTTTATGTTCTCAACATACTTCATTCCAATTTCATCGCCGTAATAGATGAAAGGCACACCCGGCATCGTGAGGATAAAGGCAAAGGCGATTTTCATCTCCTCAGCGTCGAGCGTTCGCGCCATACGAATCATATCGTGGTTTCCTGACGGGAAGCAGATTAAACCGCCCTTTCCCACAGTGCTGGCACGGTTCTTGATGTAAACGTCAAAGAACTCCTTTATGTCGCCGCCGCCCTTTCTTGAAAAATAAGGGTGAATCTTGCTGTCCTCAGGTCTTATATTGCTCTCGTTTTCCTTTCGGAACAGCTCAAGGTAGTGAGATGGCCCGAAGTGCAAAAGGAAGTCCATCTGAAAGCCTGCCTCAAGCGACTTGTCCGCCTCTCCCCATTCACTGACCATAACGGCAGCAGGGAACTCTTTGTCGAGGAAGTCGAAAAAGTCGTGCCAGAGCGCTACAGTTCCCTTGTGGTCCTCATCGTTTTTCACCAAAGAGTGCGCCATATCAACGCGGAAGCCGTCAGCGCCAAGCGAAAGCCAGAAGCGCATCACGTCCTTGATTGCCTCGCGGGTAGCGCGCGGGCCTTCGTCGTCAATGCCCTGCTGCCATGGCTTTGTCTTTTTGTAAAAGCCAAAGTTAAGCGCCGGCTGGCAGTTGTAGAAGTTCACGGCACAACAGCCTTCACGCTCTGTTCCTCCGCGGATACAGCCCATTATGTTGCCGACGCCCTCAAAGCCTTCCCAGACGCTGTTTGTCCAAACATAGCGGTCTGTGTATTCGTTCCTCTCCAGCTTCTGCGACTCCTTGAACCACTTGCACTCAACGGAAGTGTGTCCGGGAACAAGGTCAAGAAGAACGTGCATTCCCCGCTTGTGGCACTCATCAAAGAGCGCCTTGAGGTCGGCGTTCGTGCCATAGCGCGGAGCGACGCGGTAGTAATCGCGAATGTCGTAGCCCGCGTCAACGAACGGAGAATCAAAGCAAGGATTGAGCCAGAGCGCATTGCAGCCCACGCTCTGAATGTAGTCCAGCTTTGAAATAATGCCCTGAATGTCTCCGATTCCGTCCGCGTTCGTGTCGCAAAAGCTCTGCGGGTAAATCTCATAAAAGATGGCGTCTTTGAGCCATGCCCTTTCGTTTCTCATAAAAACCTCGAATATTGTTTGATATTTATATTTTCGTGTATACACAAAAAAAATATCTCCCTGCTTTCACAAAAAACAGGGAGGAAAGTGATTATTTCACCGAGCCTACGACGCCTTCAACAAAGCGCTTTTGCTGAGTGAAGAACAAGACGACCGTCGGGAGCGTCATTATCGTGACAGAGAGCATCAAAAGCCCGTAATCCGTCGTGTAGCCCGCCGTCAAGCCCGTCACCAGAAGCGGCATCGTCTGCATCTTCTGGCTCTGCATGACAATCAATGGCCACATATAATTGTTCCACGCGCTCATGAACGTAACGATTGCAGCAGCCGCAAATGTCGGAGCCATAATCGGGCAATAGACGCCCGCATAAATCTGGAACTCGCTCAAGCCGTCAACACGCGCCGCCTGAATAATCTCGACAGGGAAGCTCTGGGAGTTCTGACGGAAGAAGAAGATGAGGAACGCTGTCGAAATCGAAGGCAAGATGAAGCCCACCGTCGTGTTCAACAGCTTCACCTTGCTGAACATTCTGAAAAGCGGAATCATCGTTGACGCAAAAGGAATCATCATCGACAAGAGCAAGATACTCATCAGCAAATCCTTCTTCTTGTCGCGATAGACCTGAAAGCCGTATCCCGCCGCAGAACAAACAATAATGCTAAGCAGCGTCTGCAAAATGCTCGTGCGAAGCGAGTTCCAGAACGCCCTCCCCATCGAAACGGTCTCTAGCATGCTCTTGATATTAGAAAAAAGATAAAGCCCCGGGGTGAGCTTCCCGCTGATTATATCCGCGCTTTTGTTCGTCGCCGCCATTACCATCCAATAGAACGGGAACACCGAGAAGAAGCACACAACACCAAGAAATATATAAGAGGCAGTCGATACTCTGTTTAGTTTCTTCATTTTCATTGTTTCTTGTCTCCTACCTTGAGCTGAACGAACGACAAAAGAGCGACCATGATGAGAATCGCATAGCTGATTGCCGACGCATAGCCGAACTGCGGGTTATAAACGAACGACAGATTGTAGATATACTGCGAAATCGTAATCGTCGCGTTTCCAGGCCCTCCTCCCGTGAGGTTCTTCACCTCGTCGAAGAGCTGCAGCGTGCCGTTAATCGACATAATCGAAGTGAGAAGAATCACAGGGCGCAAGAGCGGGAGCGTAATCTTGAAGAACATCTGCTTTCGAGAAGCGCCGTCGATAATAGCCGCCTCATACACCCCAGAGTCGATGTTCTGCAATCCCGCAAGGAAGAAGACCGTGTTATACCCCGTCCATCGCCACGTTATACAGAAGATGATGATAATCTTCGCCCAGACAGGGTGCGCAAGGAAGTTCACAGGGGAGGAGATAATCCCCTCTTTCATCAGCAGAACGTTTATAAGCCCGTCTGGAGAGAAAATCGACTTGAAGATGAGAGCCGAAGAAACAAGAGCCGTCGCACAAGGCAAAAACACCATCGTCCTAAAAACGCCCTTGTATTTTAGATGCGGATTGTTCAGCAGCGAGGCGAGAACAAGCGCAAAGAAGAGCATTATTGGCACTTGGAATATGAGATAGACGAAAACGTTTATCACAGAAGAGCGAAAAACGTCGTCCTGAAAAAGTCTGATATAGTTCTTGAAGCCCGCAAACCGCAGATTGTTCGCAAGCCCTCCGTGTAATGACAGGACAAAAGCCTGCACCATCGGGTAAAAGTTCAGCACGAAAATAAGAGCCGCCGCAGGCGAGACAAACATCCAGCCTGAAAAGCGGTACTTTTGTTCGAGAGACGCTTTTTTTGTCATATATTATCCTTATGTTGCTTGGAAAATTAGATACTCTTATCTAAGCATCTTAGATACCGTTATCTATACATCTTAGATACTGTTATCTATACACCTTAGATACCGTTATCTATACACCTTAGATAAGACTATTCAGCCTCCCTGAACAAGACTATTCAGAGAGGCTGAAAACTTTTAGTAACCCATCTGGAACTCTACGTTCTTCTGAGCCTCTTTGAGAGCGTCAGCAATAGATGTTCCCTGAAGAATTTTAGCCACAGCAACGCCTACAGCGTCGCGCGCCTCATAGTTGAATACGCCGTACTTTACAAGAGGAATATTCTTTGAGTATGAGACGATGTCGCTATAGATTTTCTGTCCGCCGAAGAACTCGCTTGGCTGGTCATAAACGCTTGATTCTGCGGCAGGAAGCCATGTTGCGATAGCGCCTGATGTCGGAAGGATTGTGTCGTAAAGCTCTTTTGAGCCTGCGAATGTCTTGTTGAGGAAGTCCTTTGCAACGTCAGGGTTCTTTGTGTTTGCCATGATGAGCCAGCTTGAGCCGCCCTGATTTGAGTAATTGACAGCGTTGTCAACATCGCCCAAGCGCGGTGTGTTCACGATAGCCCACTTTCCTGCCTGCTCACTCTGAGCGCAGATTGAGCCGATGAGCCAGCAGCCATTGATTGCAGAGGCAGCATTTCCGTTATTGATAGAAGCGATGTATGCGTTCCAGTCAGTAACGTTCAAGCAAACGCCGTCTTTAATCATGTCTGAATAGACTTTGACAGCCTTCTCAAGAACAGGGTTTGAAGTGAGGTTCGGCTTTCCTTTCTCGTCGAACATCCACTTTCCTGCGCTCTGAAGCATAATCATGATACAGTCAGGCTCGTTTCCGACGTAAGAGATAAGAGCCTTTCCTGTTCGCGCCTTAACCTGCTTTCCGTATTCGTGGAACTGCTCCCAAGTGATGTCGTTGAAGTCCTCAGGCTTTAAGCCCGCCTCTTCCAAGATATCTGTGCGGAGGAAGGTGCATGTTGCACCGTTGTCGAACGGAACACTATAGTTCTTTCCCTCGTATTCACCATAACTCACTTTGAACTGAGCGAACTTGCTCAAGTCGATTTTGTCGCCAAGAGGAAGGAACGCCTTCGGATAGTTCGACATATTCTTCTGGATTGCGTTGTCCTGCATCAAGATGATATCAGGAAGCGTTGATGTATCATTTGCGCTAAGCGATGTGATGAGCTTTTGCTGCAAGTCTGCCCAAGGCGTCTCAACGACATTCACCGTAACGTTCGGATTGTCGCGCTTGTAGATTTCAGCAGCAGTATTCATTGCATAAATGTTGAAAGTCTGGTCCCAGCACCAAACGGTAAGCGTTACAGGCTTGTTTGGGTCTTGAGCAGCATTCTGTGTTTTTTCACTTCCTCCGCAACTTGTCGCCAACACTGAAAGCCCCGCAGCACAAACAGCCGCCAGCCCTATTTTCATAATTCTTTTCATTAGTTCCCCCTATGGAATTATTTATTGACTAAATTATAGCACAGCAATTTTATTTTTGTAAAAAAATATGATATAGTTCAACTCACTATGGAAAACAAATCACTTGAATCGATTTTGCATAATATGAAATGCGCCATATTTGATATGGACGGCACGATATTGGACAGCATGCCGATGTGGACAAACGTCGGAAACATCTTTCTTGCTGAGCGTGGCATGAGCGAGGACAGCGAACTGTGGTCTTTGATAAAAACGCGCTCTCTAAAGCAAGCCTCCGAGCTGATAAAGGAGAGATACAGCCTTGAGGACAGCGCAGATAAGATTTATGATGACCTCAATGCAATTACATTCAGAGAATACTCAACGCGCCTTTTGCTAAAAGACGGCGCGCGCGAGTTCTTGGGCGAGCTAAAGCGACGGGGAATCCCCGCAGTGCTTGCCACAGCGACAGACAGAAGTTGTGTTGACTCATGTCTTTCGCGTCTTGAAATCAATGGTGATTTTGCTCATATCCTCACCTGCAAAGAACTTGGGACGTCAAAATCAGAGCCGCTTATCTTTGAAGAAGCAGCAAAGCAATGTGGCGTCAAAAAAGAGGACGCTGTCGTATTCGAGGACGCTTTGCACGCCATAAAGACAGCGCTAAATGATGGCTTTAGGGTTGTTGCGATAGAAGATATTGTCGCCCACGAGAAAAGAGAGGGCAAAGAAAATGAATGTGATTGGGACGAAATCCGCACTATTGCGACAGCAGCCGTTTCATCATGGAAAGAGATACTTGACGCAATAGGCGCATAAGAAAATCAAAGGCTTTGCTCTTCGAGGGCACGAAGAAGCGCATCTTTTTCGCTTATCCTGCCCTCCAAGAACTCAAGAATCGGCACACCGCCCTCCTCCTTTTCGGAGAACTCAAGTTTTTTCTGCGTTGGAGCAAGAATCGCCGTGATGAAGTTTTCGGCAAGTTTTTCAACAGCGCTGTCCATAAACGAAAGCGCAAGCCCCTTTGACAATCGCTCCTGAAAGAGATTTTCCGCCTCGATTTCCTTTCGGCGCGAAAGCTCTTTGTCCGCCACAGAATTGAAAATCGTCGTCGTAACAACGCTTCCCTTTGACTCGACCTTTCTGATTTCGCTCAAGACATGCCCCGTTATATTTTTGTCGCTTCCGATGTACTTTGAGTGAATCCCCGAAATCACAATCGAGCCTTCTTTTTCTTTCACGAGCACTTTTTTCATGTCAACGCCGAACTTCGCGTTAACATCGTGAGTTTGAATAACAAGGGATTCCTCAACAATCGTGTCAGCAAGGATTCCCGCACCCTTTTTCACAACAAGCGGCTCTTTTTGAACATCAATCTGCTTTAGCGCAGTCTCAAGAAGCGCCACCTCACAGATTTTGTTCATGCTCTGCATCGAAAGCTCCGCATTCTTCAAAAGCAAAATCTCTTGCTTCAGCGCGCTGATTTCCGCATCCTTTTTCTTCTGCTCAGCAAGAAGCGTTTTCTTTGAAAGCGATTCACCCTGTGCGATTTTCGACTCAACAAAAGAGTTAAACGAAGAGCAAAGCGGAATCGAAATGAAAACACACAGCACACTCGAAACAACAACAGCCACAGCAGAATTGATTTTTCGTATCTTCAAAACCGAAAGCACAATCACCGCTACAATAGCAAAAAGACAAACTGCAATAAAAATCCCCGAAGAGATTTGTGCAATATAACTTGTAAAACTTGTCCAAAATCTCATACGCACAATTTTGCTAGATTCTATACTCTGCGTCAACACAGTTTTAGCCCAAAAGCGCAATTGAAGCGCGCTCACAGAAAATCCTTGCGCCTTCTGAAACGCTGATTTCCCGCAAAATCACCGCCCGCGTCGTCTCGCAAAAAATGCGGCGAACTTCTTTTTGCCTTGCACTTCCAACGTCCAAAACAGGAATGCTCAAATCATTTTTTGAGCTTTCCTTTGCGCTCACTCCGCGCTCATCGCCCAAGATTTCGGTTGCACTCTCGTTATTCACAAGAAAATCCAAGAAGCACGCGGCAAGTTCGCTCTTCACAGCACCTTCCGGAATCGAATAAAAGAGAGACGGAACAAGGAATTCGCCAGAGTTTTCCGCATTGGCTTTTTTTGGAACCGGCAAAACTTTCTCATTTTGCGCCACATCATAAAACTCGTCTTTCCACAAAAAGCGATTCCACGTTTGCGCGCCAGAAGCATTTTCCGCGCTCAAATCTGCATCAGTCAAAAACGCGCCTAACTTTGCAAGGCGAAACAACATCAAAAAGAACTCTTCGGCGTTTTTTCTCACATTTTCGCCAAGCGCCCTTCCGTCTTCGCTGAAAAACGCATCGCCATTTTGCCTCAAAAAAGACTCGAAAGCAAAAGCGCTGTCATCACCGAACGGCAGCGTTTTCACGCCTGTTCTTCCAAAAACGGTTTTGGCGATGTTTTCAAAATCGCTCCAAGTCCAGTTTTCATCGACTTCAGCAACACCCGCCTTTTCCAAGAAATCTTTGTTGACAGCAACACCAAGAGAACAGCTTCCAGCGCATATTCCAAAGATTTTGCCGTTATACATTCCCGCTTTTTTCTCGCTTTCACCAAAGTCCGAAAGCCTAATCACACCGCTATTTATAAAAGGCGACAAATCCTGAAGCCGTCCCGCTTTTGCCCAAATCAAAAGAGAATCAGATGAGTGTTGCATAAGGTCAGGAAGCGTTCCTGTTGCGGCGCACAAGTTCATTTTGTCAAAGTATGCGTCTTTTGAGTCCGTTTCCAACTCGATTTTTATGCTTTCGTTTGCCTCTTCAAAAACAAGCGCCGCTTTTGCAGTTCGGGCGCTGCGCTCAGAATCGCCCCACCACGCAAAGCGCACATAATCATTTTGTTTTTGTTTTCTTTCGATGCACGAACAAAAAAGCGTGCAAAAAGCAATAATTAAAAATATCTTTTTCATAAATCCCTCATCAATTTTTATTTTCGGCACAAATTGCAAAACGCCCTTGCTGTTGAGAAGCCAATGTAAAAATGATATACTCAACACCATTATGGCAGGTTTTTACGATTGTTTTGATGTGGCAGTTGTCGGTGGCGGACACGCAGGAATAGAAGCGAGCCTTTCTTGTGCAAGAATGGGCTTGAAGACGCTTTTAATCACTCAGACTATAGACTCGATTGGAAGAATGAGTTGCAACCCGTCTATCGGCGGCATTGCAAAGGGAAATATCGTGCGAGAAATAGACGCTCTTGGCGGAGAGATGGGAAAACTCATCGACCGCTCGATGATACAGTTCAGAATGCTAAACAAGAGCCGAGGCCCTGCGGTGCAATCCCCGCGAAGTCAGGCAGACAAGCTCGTTTACGCAAACCTTGCTCGTCAAACGCTCGAAAACACACCAAACCTTTCGACGCTGATGGACACCGCCGTAAAAATTCTTGCCACAAAAAGCGACACGCCTCTTCCGCCTGACAGCGACAGCAGCGCCGAAAAAGGAACAATTCCCGGAGAATATCGCTCATCTTCAAAAGAGACGCAGAGAATGAAAGTCATCGGAATCGTCACCGAACGCGGTCGCGTCATTCCGTGCCGTGCGATTGTCCTCACCACAGGCACATTCTTGGGCGGACGCATTTTCATCGGCGAATACGACGCGCCTTGCGGACGACTCGGAGAAAGCGGCGCTTTTGGACTGACCGAGAGCCTTCAAGAATTGGGATTCACAACAGGCAGACTCAAAACAGGAACACCTCCGCGCATTTTGCGACACACAATCGATTTTTCTGTCCTCGAAGAGCAGGCAGGAGACGCCGAAGTCGTGCCGTTCAGCTTTGACGACGACAAAGTTGAGCGCCCGATGGTTCCTTGCCATCTCGTTTACACAAACGAAGAAACACACAAGATAATCCGCGAAAACATAATGCGCTCCCCTCTTTACTCAGGAAAAATCAGCGGAGTCGGACCCCGCTATTGCCCGTCCATCGAAGACAAAGTCATGCGCTTTGCCGAGCGCGAGCGCCATCAGCTCTTCGTTGAGCCAGAAAGCCTTTTGACCGACGAGATTTATTTGAACGGTCTTTCCTCATCGCTTCCAGAAGAAGTGCAGGACGCTTTTTTGCGCACAATGAGAGGCTTTGAGAACTGCGTCGTAAGCCGTCCGGGATACGCCGTCGAATACGATTACGTTGAGCCGACACAGCTTTTTCCGTCGCTTGAGACAAAGCGCGTCGCAGGTCTTTTCAACGCAGGACAAATCAACGGCACTTCAGGCTACGAAGAAGCTGCAGGACAGGGCTTGGTCGCGGGAATAAACGCGGGCTACTACGCGCGGGCGCACATCGAGCAGTGCGGGCCTCTCGTCAAGGCGACATCACAATCAAAAGACGTGAACGCACTTGCCGAGGCTCTTGAAAGCGCACAAAAAGAAGCGGGATTCGACGCATTCAGAAAAATCCCTGAATACAAGCCGCTCATTCTTGGACGCGACGAGGCGTACATCGGCGTTTTAATCGACGACCTTGTGACACTCGGCACAAAAGAGCCGTACAGAATGTTCACCGCCCGTGCAGAATATCGACTGAAACTCCGACACGACACAGCAGACCGCCGTCTTTCAGAGAAGGCCTTTGAGGCAGGACTGAAAACAAAGGAGCAGATGGAGCGACTGAGCGAAAAATACGAGGCAGTCGAAAAGGCGATTTTGCTATTGAGCGAGAACGACAAAGCTCAAAACCCGGGCTTTTCACAATCTGTTTGGGACTTGGCGCAGGAAGATTTCAAGTATCGCTACTACATTCAAAAGCAGGACGCGCGCATTGCCAAAATGCACAAAATGGAAAACGCCAAAATCCCCGCCGATTTCGATTACGGCGCAATCCCGTCGCTTTCGGCAGAAAGCCGCATGAAACTCGAAAAAATCCGCCCGCTCACACTCGGTCAGGCAGGACGCATTTCGGGAATCCGAAACAGCGACATCATGCTTTTGATGGTCTATTTGCGATAAGTTTTGATTTTTCATTTGTTAGAAGGCTCACCAGAGTGAATTTCGCTCTTTAAACATTTGTTTAAAGCGTCGCTGGAGCGAATTTCGCTCTTTAAACATTTGTTTAAAGCCTCGCTGGAGTGAATTTCGCCTTTTAAACATTTGTTCGAAGCGTCGCTGGCTCGCAGTCTTAAAACGAACATTTGTTATTTTTAAGACAATTGTGACAGCGATGAAACGACATTGAAAAACATGTCGTCTGTGTAATTTTTCAATCTTTGTCGGAAGAATTGTCGAGGGAACGCTGCAAAATCTCTTTGATTTCGCTTGCAGAAAAAACTGAAGAGTTAACGAGCTCCGCGCATTGCTCGCTTATGCTTTTGCCCGTCAAAAGAAGGCGGTCGCTTGCGATACTGAAGCGCACTCCCTCATCGAAGAGCCGCCGAAGCGCGATGTCTTTTATGGATTTTGCCGCGCCGAGCATAACATTGCTTCCAGGGCAGACGCTCAAAGAAATATCATTCTTCTTCAAAAATGCAATCGTTTTTTCATCGTCAGCGGCGCTTCTTGCGTTTTGGATTTCGTCAAGGCAAAGAGTTTTTGCCAAATCGACAATGCTTTTTGACTCGCAAAACTCGCCTGCGACGGCTTTTTTCTTTATGCCAAGAGAAGCGGTCTTGTCGAAAATGCTTTTGAACTGACAAAGGTCTTTTTTCGAGAAAGCCTCCGCGCCCGAAAGCGAAAGGCTTTTGAAAACGCCCGATTCAAGAAAATATGAGGCTTTTTCAAAGAGGTTTTCGATTGTGTCGCAAGCGTCTATCAAAAGCTCAGGTCTAAAATCGATTCGCTCTTCAAATTTTTCAACAATCTTTTTTATGAGCGACAAAAAATCGTCATCGTCATCAAAAAAGGAGCAAAGCGCAATGTCGACGCCGCCTTCAACAACTTTCACGTTGTCGCCGACAGCGTCTTTGAGCGAAAGTGTCAGCAATCCCTGAACGTCCTTCTTTGTGCGGCATCGCGCTTTGACAAAAGGAGCGACGACGTTTTCTTCGATGTCGTCATTGCCGTTGAACTGACGCGGGAAGTCGGGGATATAAAAGCCCGCCCACGTCGAATAGGAAGCGTAGTGCATTCCGAGATGCAATCGATTAAATGAGTCTTTTTTTGGGCATTTAATGAACTCCAGCGCTTCCATAAACCTCACTTCTCTTTTGCTTTAGAATATCTTCTCAAGTTCATCGACAATGCCCTTGAACGTGTCGAGAGCCGCCTGAACAGGAGCGGTGCTTTCCATATTGACGCCGCCAACTTTGAGCGCTTCAATCGGATAGCGTGAGCCGCCGGACTTCAAGAAATTGAAATAATCACTAAGCTCTTTTTCGCCGCCCTCTGTGACGCGCTTTGCGAGCGCAAGGGAAGCGGAAATGCCCGTGGCGTACTGATAAACATAGAACGCGTTGTAGAAATGCGGAATGCGCAAGCCTTCAAGGTCGCTTTCTTTTTCAAAGACCATATCAGGGCCAAAATAGAACTCAAGCAAATCGCGGTAGATTTTTCGGATTGATTCTTGAGTGAGAGGCTTTCCGTTTTCGGCGTTCTCGTGAGTTCTCAGCTCAAATTCTGCGAACATTGTCTGTCGGTGGAGAGTCGCAAGCACTTCGTCAGCGCGCTTTGAGAGCAGGAACTTTTTCATCTCGTCGTCTTTTGCGTTCTTCAAAAGATACTGGAAAACAAGCTGCTCGTTGAACGTTGAGGCAACTTCCGCCTCAAAAATCGTGTACTCGTAGCACGGGAACGGATTGTTTTTTATCGAATAATACGAGTGCATTGAGTGTCCGCCCTCGTGCGCCATCGTGTAAACATCGCGGATATTGTCGTCCTGATAGTTCAGCAAGATGTACGGATAGCCCGTGTAGCAGCCAGAAGAGAACGCGCCGCTTCGCTTTCCTTTGTTCTCGAAGCGGTCTGCCCAGCCACAAAGAAGCCCTGAGCAAAGTGTGTCGGTGTATTCTTTTCCGAGAGGAGAAAGAGCAGCGCGGCAGATTTCCACGGCTTGTTCATAGCTTGTTTTCATCTTTATCGATGAGACGAGCGGGACATAAACATCATAGTGTCGAAGCTCCGAGACGCCCAAGACGCGCTTTCTCAGCGCATAATAGCGGTGAAGGTCTTTGATGTTTTTGTGAACTGTGTCGATTAAGTTGTGATAAACGCTCTCGTCGACTTTATCGCCAAAAAGAGCGGCGTCCAGCGATGATTTGTAGCCGCGGGCGCGAGAGATAAATATATCTTTGTTGACAGAGCCAGCGTAAAGCGAGGAAAGCGTTTCTGCGTGCTTTTCAAAAACGCCATAATACTGCTTGTACGTCTGCTCGCGGATATTTCTGTCAGCGCTTGAAATGAGAGAGCCCCAAGTGCTGTTCGTCAAAGGCTTTTCCTCTCCCTCCGAAACGATTTTTCCGAACTCCATATCCACGTTCGTGAGCATTGAGAACGCTGTCTGCGCCGTCTGCATTGCCTCAGCGCTCAAAGCAAGAATTCGCTCCTCTTTTTCGCTCAATGTATGCGCTTTGTTGTGAAGTCGCTTCTGAATTGCCACGCGATAATCGTCGAACGCGCTGTCAGAGAGCCATTCATTTATTTTATCATCGCTGATTGCCATAAGCTCAGGCAAGAAAAAACTCTGCTCGCCAGAAGCCTTCGTGTATGCCATCATCGCAAGGTTCTTCATCTCCTGTGCCTTGCTGTCGCTTTGGTCAGCGCTCGAAAGAAGGCTTGCGTAGTGGAAAACGTCCTCAAGATTTCTATCGAACTCTTCGCTTGCCTTGAGAGCAGCCAAGAAAGTCTCTTTGCTTTCGCCCAATCTGCCCTTAAAAGCGCAAAATGCTTTTGAAAGAGTATCAACTTTTGAAAGAGCGGCTTTCCAATCATCGTCTGATTTGTAAATCGCTGTCAAATCCCACTTGTATTCTGAGGGAATATCTTTGCGTAAAGGAATTGTGTTTTTCATAAGTTCTATTATAACCGAGCCTGTCTTTTTATCAAGCCGAGCAAAATCAGTCGCGAATGCAAAACGCGATGAAAACGCCGATTCTGAACATATTCCCAAAAGAGCGCACGTCGTTTTCTTTGCCCTCGTCTTTTACGTTTATACTCGTGTAGCAAAGCGGGTTATAAAAGAAATTTGCGCCAAACGAAAAATCATTAGAAAGCACCATCGCAGCTTGAGCGCCAAGCCCCGCAAACGCTTGGAACACGCTTGCGTCTTTTCTTTCGTTTTCCTCGCCTTCTGTCCAGCAACCGCCAAAATCGATGCCCGCCGCACCCCCAGCGGAAAACAAAAGCAGCTTTTCATCTCTCAGACTGACCCGAAGCACAGGAGCAAGAAGCGTTGCAAAAGAAAGCGTCGATGTGTACTCTCCGTCATCGTCATTCATACCGCAGTTGAAGAAAAAGCCTGCTTGAAAACCAACGTACTTATCGTCGCCATAGCAATTTTCACCAAAATTATTTATTTCAAGAAGACCTCCAAGAGTGAGAGGCATCGAATATTCATACAGCTCGTCTTCTTCTTGAACGTCAAAGGCAAGCGAAAAGCCGCCAAGAATATAACTTCGCTCAGCAAACAAAAGCGAAGAGCAAAACAAAAGCGTGATAATAAAAAAAAGCCGTCGCATATTTTTCCTTTGCTATTGCATTAAATTTTTGCCCTTGTAATGCGCCTCTTCGCTACAGCCCGTGATGTGGACGTGGCGCTTTCCGTTTGGCTTGCAGAACAAATGCGAGACCAAGTATCCGTCGAGAGGCACACTTTTTCCGCAAACAGGACAAACACGCGAAAGCCCCTCTTCAACAACAGGATAGCAATGCGGACAGCCGTTGACGATGCAATATTGTTCGGGGGTGTTCATCGGTCGCCAAACGCGCGAGATTATGTTCTCGCCTTTCGCGAGCGCGCTGTCGCAAAGCGGGCAGCGAACAAGAAGCCCTTTCATCTCAGCTTCTTTCTGTCTTGCTTTTTCCTTCGCTTTTTCTGCTTCAATACGCATTTTCCACGCAAAAAAACGGGACAATCCCCAAATGATAAGGACACACGCCAAAAATATGAGCGCATACGATAAAAAATTAGCCATATTTTTAATATCGGCTCTCAAACATTGCAAAAACGTGCTTTTTATGATTTGATGTGTAGTATGAAAGTTATCGTAGTAGGAAGCGGCGGGCGTGAGCACGCTATCGCATGGAAGCTCTCAGAGAGCAATCAGGTGGAGAAGGTTGTCTGTGTTCCCGGAAACGGTGGCACAGCCTTGGAAAAAAAATGCGTGAACGTCAATCCCGATTCGTGCACTTATCTTGACGGCGAAAAAGGAGCGGACGCCTTTGTCAAAATCGCCAAGAAAGAAGGCTGCACTCTTGCGGTGATTGGCCCTGAAGACCCGCTCGCAGAAGGTGTCGCAGACGCATTCTGGGCAGCAGGCATTCCGACAGTCGGACCCAAAAAGCAAGGGGCGCAGCTTGAGGCAAGCAAAGACTTGTCGAAAGTGTTCATGAAAAAGCACGGAGTTGCTTGCGCGATGAGCGAAACGTTCACCGACAAGAATGAAGCCCTTTCCTACATCGAGAAAAGAGGCGCTCCGATTGTCGTCAAGGCGGACGGACTCGCGGCAGGAAAAGGCGTTGTCGTTGCAAAGACAGTTGAGGAAGCAAAAAAGGCTGTCGAGGAGCTCATGGAAGAAGGCAAAGTCGGAGACGCAGGAAAGAAACTCGTCATCGAAGATTACCTTCGCGGCGTTGAAATCTCCGTTCTTGCAGCAGTGAGCGTCACAAAAGAGAGCGCCGCAAGCGGAAAGGCCTGCATCATTCCGTTTATCCCGGCCCGCGACCACAAGAGGCTCAACGACGGAGCGCAAGGCCCGAACACAGGCGGAATGGGCGCAATCGCTCCTGTTCCGGACGTCACGGCGGAGCAGATGGACGCATTCAACAAGACAATCCTTGAGCCGACTCTTAAGGGAATGATTGAAGAAGGCTTTGACTATCGCGGATTCATCTTCTTCGGGCTTATGCTCACCGAAAACGGTCCAAAGTGCCTTGAATACAACGTCCGCCTCGGCGACCCTGAAACACAGGCAGTTTTGCCGATGATGGAAAGCGATTTTGCCTCACTTTGCACATCAATCACAGACGGCACACTCAAAGATTTCGCGCTTTCTTGGAAAAAGGGCTACTGCGTCGCTCCTGTCGCAGTTTCGGGCGGCTACCCTGCTTCATACAAAAAGGGAATGCAGATTACGCTTGATTACAAAGCAGTCAGAAGTTTCGGCGCAAAAGTGTTCGTTGCAGGCGCTATCATAAACCGCAGAAGCAACTCACGCACCCAAGCCTCAGACAGCCTTCCGCTTGTCGAAGACGACTCTCCTGAGATGCACATGCTCATCACCAACGGCGGACGCGTTCTTGCCTGCTCCGCATACTCAGACTCGTTCGACGACGCGCGCGCAAGGGCTTACGGCGCATTGACGAAAATCTCGTTCAAGGGAATGTATTACCGACACGACATCGGTCTTCCTGGCGCTGCCGAGTCCAACTAAGCATTTTATTTGCCCGCACTTGATTTTTTTCAGGTGCGGGATTTTTTTGTCTTTCCTGAAATGAAGCGTTTTCGGCTTCTTTTTTCAAAAAAATCCTTTTGATAATTTGTTGTCGAGCCACTTTCTTAAGAAAGTATTGAAAAAACATTTGTTGTAAGCCATTTTCTTAAAAAGGTATTGAAAAAACATTTGTTGCAAAGGCGTTTTCTTAAGAAAGTATTGAAAAACTATTTAGTGCAAGCCGTTTTCTTAAAAAAGTGTTGAAAAACTAAATAGTTTAAGGGCATTTTCTTAAGAAAGTATTGAAAAACTAAATAGTTTCGACCCATTTTCTTGCAAAAACGCCCTCACAACAAAATGTGAGAGAGCGCTCGTCGTTAAATCGCGTCCTCGTCATCGAGCATGGGGCCGAACTGATTCGCACCGACTATGAACCATTCGAGTGTTTCGAGGAGGTTCGCGGAGTTCAGCCCGCCTTTGTATGTCATGTAGAACTCAAGCCAGAACGAGTCGTCATTGAAGTACGCCGTCGTGAAAACCTTTTTCTTGTTCCACGTGTTCATCACGCGTGTTGCGCGGTTTTCCGAAATCGAATCGCCTTTCTGCCAGCATGATGCGAACCTGATGTATTTGCGCTCGTCGTCGACCTCTATGATGAAGTGCATTTCATCTTTGTGAATGATGATGAAACCGTCCTCGTCTATCTCGATGTTCTCGTAATCGCTTGCGAGAATGTCGCGAACTGCCTCTGCTGAAACGTCGTCTGCTAATAAATCCATAAAAAACTCCTTTGTGCTGATTGGATTTTAAAAATATAAACGGAATCCGCTGTTTTTGCAAACTTGCAAGATTTTTTTTTGGCTTGAATGGCAAAAAAAGACGAAAAGAAAAAAGTTTTAAAACTCACTTGACCTTTTTTTTCAAATCCGTATACTGTGAAACATCTTTTACATCAAAGGCGATGTGAATAAATATTTTTCTGAGAAATCTTCGGAATGATAGTTATTCACATCGCCTTTTTTTATTTTTGCAAACAGCCTATATGCGCTGCTGCAGGAGGGAAATATGCCTAACGTACCAGAGCTTTTTGGCAGTATGGTCTTCAACCAGAAAGTGATGAAAGAACGTCTTCCGAAAGAAACATTCAAAGCACTCAAAAAGACGCTCGATGACGGAGAGCCGCTCAAGCTCGACATTGCCAACCAAGTTGCCCACGCGATGAAAGAATGGGCGATTGAAAAAGGTGCAACGCACTTCACGCACTGGTTCCAGCCTTTGACGGGCATCACAGCCGAAAAGCACGACAGTTTTATCACTCCGCAGGACGACGGCTCTGTGATTATGTCTTTCAGCGGAAAGGAGCTTGTGAAGGGTGAGCCTGATGCTTCAAGTTTCCCGTCAGGCGGTCGCCGCGCAACTTTCGAGGCTCGCGGATACACTGTTTGGGATCCGACGGCATATCCTTTCGTAAAAGAGCACACTCTTTGTATTCCGACTGCGTTCTGCTCCTACACGGGAGAGGCGCTCGACAAGAAAACACCGCTCCTTCGCTCAATGGAAGCGCTCAACACGCAGGCGCTTCGCATTTTGAAGCTCTTTGGAAAAACTGATGTAACTCACGTTACGACAACGGTCGGTCCTGAGCAGGAATACTTCATTGTTGACCGAAAGCTCTGGGAGCAGAGAAAAGACCTTCGTCTTACAGGTCGCACGCTTTTCGGTGCAAAGCCTGCAAAGGGTCAGGAGATGGACGACCAGTATTTCGCAGCTCTCAATCCAAGAATTGTTGAATACATGGAAGACCTCAACGACACGCTTTGGAAGTACGGCATTTTGTCAAAGACTGAGCACAACGAGGTCGCTCCAGCCCAGCACGAGATGGCGCCGATTTTCTCGACGACAAATCTTTCAAGCGACCAGAACCAGCTCACGATGGAAGTCATGAAAAAGGTCGCTCGCCGCCACGGTCTTGTGTGTCTTTTGCACGAAAAGCCATTCGCAGGCGTTAACGGAAGCGGAAAGCACAACAACTGGTCAATGAGCACAAACAAGGGCGAGAACCTTCTTGAGCCAGGAAAGACTCCAGAGAGCAACGCGCAGTTCCTTTTGTTCCTGACTGCAATTATCAAGGCTGTTGACGAGAATCAGGATTTGCTTCGCATCAGTGTTGCAAGCGCAGGAAACGACCACCGTCTTGGAGCGAACGAAGCGCCGCCAGCGATTATTTCTATGTATTTGGGTGATGAGCTTTATGCTATTCTTGAGTCAATCAAGGACGGAAAGCCTTATTCAAACAACAAAGACTCAAAGATGACAATCGGCGTTGATGTTCTTCCTTCAATCCCGAAGGACTCAACAGACCGCAACCGCACATCGCCTTTTGCATTCACTGGAAACAAGTTCGAGTTCCGCTCATGTGGCTCATCGCTTTCGATTTCAGGTCCGAACACAACGCTCGACGCCATTGTTGCATACACTCTCAAGGGCTTTGCTGACGAGCTCGAAGGTGCTTCTGATTTCCAGAGCGCGCTTCAGAGCCTCATCAAGAGAGAGATTACAGCGCACTGGAGAATCGTGTTCAACGGAAACGGCTACGATGCAAGTTGGGTTCAGGAAGCAGAAAAGCGCGGGCTTTTGAACTTGAAGACAACGCCGGACGCTGTTGAGCACTACCTTGACGCAAAGAACATCAAGCTCTTCACCGAGATGGGCGTTTACACAAAGACCGAGATGGAAAGCCACTACGAGATTAAGCTTGAAAAGTATGCGCAGGTGCTGAACATCGAAGTTGAGACGATGCTTGAGATGATTAACAAAGACATTTTGCCAGCAGCATTCCGCTATATGCGCAGAGTGTCAAAGACGGTCATCGACCTCAAGAATGTTGTTCCTGGCGCAAAGGCTAGCGCAGAAGTTGCGCTTCTTACAAAGCTTGATTGTCTTGTTAATGAGCTTGCGACAAAAGCTGAGGAGCTTTCAAAGAAGCACCTTGCGGCAAAGGGCGAGAGCGACGTCATGGCTGTTGCGCGCGCTTATGTTGACAGCGTAATTCCTGCAATGGCTGTAACAAGGGCAATCGCAGACGAGATTGAGCCTTTGGTGGGCGAGAACTACAAGCCATATCCTAGCTACGAGGATTTGCTCTTCAAGGTGTGATGTAATTTGCGGCTTTTCCAAAAAAATGGGAAAGCATTTGATGAGAGACTGATTAAAAGAAAAAATTGATTGTACAAGGGCGTACATATTTTCAAAGGCAGAAAGAGAGACTGTCTTAAAAATATGTGCGCCCATTTTTTATTCAAAATAAAAAGCACTTCATACAGGAGGAAATGAAAATGGATGAAGCGATTTTGAGTGCCATCAGTGCCGTAAAGGGCGAAATCTGGGGCGTTTGGTTCTTGGCCGGAGCGGCGCTTGTGTTCTGGATGCAAGCGGGATTCGCAATGGTTGAAGCGGGTTTCACGAGAGCGAAAAACACTGGCAACATCATCATGAAGAACCTTATGGATTTCTGTATCGGAACAGTAATGTGGTTCTTAATCGGTGCGAGTTTTATGCTCTCATACACCGACCCTACGACAGGAGAAGTGAGTCGCGGTATTTGGTCTTTTATCGGAAAGCCGAACTTCAATGTATTCACGTCTTATGCGTCATTTGACTTTTCAAGTTTTGTGTTCAACCTTGTTTTCTGCGCAACGACAGCAACTATCGTTTCTGGCGCAATGGCAGAGCGCACGAAGTTCTCGACATACTGCCTTTACTCCGCGATTATCTCAGGTCTTATCTACCCGATTGAGGCGCACTGGGTTTGGGGCGGCGGATTTTTGACACAGTGGGGATTCCACGATTATGCGGGTTCTGCTTGTATTCACATGGTCGGCGGACTTTGCGCGCTCATCGGAGCGGCAATGCTTGGTCCTCGTCTTGGAAAGTTCACAAAAGACAAGAGCGGAAAAATTGCCCGCGTCAACGCTTTCCCAGGTCACAACCTTACAATCGGCGCTCTTGGTGTATTTATCCTCTGGCTCGGCTGGTACGGTTTCAACGGTGCTGCAGCGACAGATTTGCCAACTCTTGGCTCAATCTTCTTGACAACAACAGTCGCTCCGGCAGTCGCAACAGTCGTTACAATGTGCTTTACTTGGATTAAATACGGGAAGCCTGATGTTTCAATGTGTTTGAACGCTTCTCTTGCAGGTCTTGTCGCAATCACCGCTCCTTGCGATGTCACGGATTGTGCAGGCGCGGCAATCATCGGCACGGTCAGCGGCTTCCTTGTTGTGTGGGGCGTTTGGTTCTTGGATTACAAACTCCACGTTGATGACCCTGTTGGTGCAGTTGCGGTGCACTTGTGCAATGGTGTGTGGGGAACTATTGCAACAGGTCTCTTTGCAACAAGTGCAGCTCCGGGCTTTGCTTCAGCTGGTATGAGCGAAGGTCTTTTCTATGGCGGCGGCCTTGAGCAGCTGGCAAAGCAGCTCGGCGGTATGGCAATCATCATCGCATGGACAATTGTAACGATATCGATTGTCTTCTTGCTCTTGAAGAAAACAATCGGACTTCGTGTTTCAGCCGAAGAAGAAATCATCGGTTTGGACAAACTTGAGCACGGACTTGATACAAGTTATGCAGGTTTTGCGATTTCTTACAGCGAAGAAGAAGTCGAAGAAGCAAAAGAGGCAGGCATTTCAATCCCTGTTCAGCAGGCTGTTCCTGTCACAGTTGTTTCAAGCGAAAGCGCAAGTGGCGAAAGCAATGCGATTAGCACAATCGTAATCATTACAAGACAGAACAAGTTCAATGCGCTAAAAACTGCAATGAACAGTGTCGGAATCACAGGAATGACGGTGAGCAACGTAATGGGCTGCGGAGCGCAAAAAGGCGCAAGCGAGTATTATCGCGGAACACCTGTGGACATCAAACTTCTTCCGAAGCTCAAAGTTGAAATCACAGTCAGCAAAGTGCCAGTCAGCACTGTTATCAGCGCAGCAAAGAAAGCACTTTACACAGGACACATCGGAGACGGAAAGATATTCGTTTACAACGCCGAAAACGTTGTCCGCGTGAGAACTGGCGAAGAAGGATTTGCCGCTTTGCAGTACGAGGAATAGCAAAAAAAGACGGGGCTGAAAACTCTTCCAGTCCCGTCATAAAACGGAGGTGATTATGAAGAAAGATTTCTGCGTGATTGCAAGAAAAAGCAATTCTTCGTTATCTTTATTATAATCAAAACTCCCTCAAAAAAAGGACAGATTGAAAAAATCTGCCCTTTTTTCATTTTGCACCCCTATCAATTTTGGGAAAAGTGAAAACCAAGCGTTTTTAGCTCTTCCCGTCTTGGGAAAAGTCAAAACCAAACATATTTGGCTTTCCCCCTTTTGGGAAAGAGGAAAAATTCATCACACTTTGAAAAGGTCAATTTGAGAGCCGATTTTGTCGATTGAATCTTTTACATTATGGCAATAAGCGACAAGCGAAGAACTTGACTGCGTAATCTGCTGTGCACCACCAGACATTTCTTCCATGCCGCTTTTCATATTTTCCGTAACTTCCTGAAGCGATTGCATTTCAGTGCTGATATTCTCGTTTCGTTTTGACATCTCTTTTGAAGACTTGTGAACATCAACGGTACTGTCGTTCATGCTCTTCAAAGCATCGCTGATTTGCTTTGAGCCAGAGTTTTGCTCTTCCATAGCCGCCTTGATTTGCAAAACGAGCTCGTCTGTTTCCTTGATTTTGCTCGACATCGCGTTGAGAGCCTCGCTGGACTCTGTTGACGCGGCAACGACAGTCGAAATTGACTCGCGGATTTTGTTGAGCTGCTCTCCGATTGTCGCGGACTGCTCGCTTGAAGTTTCCGACAACTTTCTGATTTCGTCTGCAACGACAGAAAAGCCCTTTCCGGCTTCTCCTGCGTGAGCCGCCTCGATTGCCGCATTCATAGCAAGAAGGTTTGTCTGCTCCGCGATAGACGAAATCGCCATGTTCGCTTCCTGAAGCATTTGGCTTTGCTCTTCAATCTTGACAATACGCTCGTTGACCGCCTGCTGCTTTGCAAAACCTCGCTGAGCATTTGCCGCCAAAGACTCAAAACTCACCGCCATCTTATCGACGCTCAAGTTGACAGAAGAAATATTTCCAATCATCTCCTCAACAGCCGCGCTCGCCTGAGCCACACCTGAGGCTTGAGAGTCAATCATCGAATCAAGGTCGCTGATATTGCTTGAAATGCCACCGACAGCGCTTGCCGTCCTGTCAACGCTGTAGCCTTGATTTGCAATCTGAGCCGAAACGCCATCGATTGTGATGCTCAAATTGTTCATTGCGTCAACAGTGTCAGTAGAACTGTGAAGCATATTCTTTCCCGCTTCGTAAAGCTGCGATTTTGAATCTTTGAGAGTCGAAATGATTTCGTGCAGTTTTTCAAGGAAGAAATTAAAATGAATAATCAAATCACCAATTTCATCGCGGATATAAAGAGAACTTCGCTTCGTCAAATCCGCGTCCCCAGTTTCAAGCTCCTTCAAGAACGAAGTGACATTGTTGATTCGCCACATGAGCCATCTCACAAAGCGATACGCAAGAAGAACGAGAATCAAAACAGTAAGGCTCGTGAGCGGAATAACAATCTTTATCGTGTCATTCGCAACTTTTTCAATTGAGTTCATCGACTTGAGAGCAACACACATTCCAGAAACACTCTCTCCTGAGCGCAACGGGAAGTAAACAGCATAGAATCTTTCTTTTCCGATAAACGTGCCGCCTTTGAAAATGCTTCCACGCTTCAAAACCGTGTCCAAAACGTCAGCATCAGCAACTTCAACACCGATGAGATTTTGCATTGTGGAACTTTTTCTCACAGCGCCCTTCGTAATCGTGCACTCAACACCGTAAGATCCTTTGACCATATTCACAGTGTTGTATTCGCTGTTCGTGACCATATCGACGCCCATCGTAATCGTTCCGACAACCCTTCCTGAGTACAAAATCGGGTGCGAGGCAAAAAGCGCATAATCATAATCGCCAATCTCGTCGAACGCAGTCGCAACCTTTCCGCCAAGAGCCGAGCTAATCGACGAAATGCCGCTCAAGTCGCGTTCCTCGCTGATATTGACGCCCTTCATAACAACACCCTTGTTGTCAGTGATTGCAAGAAAGCCGATAAAAATATTCTGCTTCGTTTCGTTGAGAATATCCTGCAATTCGCGGGAGTTTTTGTAGGCGACACTCTGCTGAACCTTCGGGTTCATCGCAATAAGCGCCGTGTAAGCGCTGAGCGAAGTCTGCCAGTCGGTGAAAGTTGAGTTGATGCCAGCCGCCGTCGTCTCAAGCCCTGCCTCAATGTCCGAAGTCATGCGCTTGTCAAAAATATTGAGAGTCAAAAAAGTTGCACCAAAAGTCCCCAAAAAGACAATGCCCGCAATCACTGCGAGCAATTTCGTTGAAATCTGAATATCACGCTTTGCATTTTTGTCGTGCCAGTCCAACTCTTTTCTTGCCATAAAATAAACTCCTCAGATTTAAAAATATTCCCGATTTTTGAATAACGGGTTTTCAACAAGAAAATTATAAACCCACATCACAAAAAACACACGCATTATTTTTCCTCACGTCGCCATTTTCTTGATTTTGCACTATAATTTTCACAATTTTGGAGGAACAACATGAAATATTTTATCATTTCCGATATTCACGGCTCAAAAGGAGCGGCAGAACTTGCATTAAACGCATTTCGCGAGAGCAAAAGCGATTATCTCGTGATTTTAGGCGACATTCTGTATCACGGCCCACGAAATCCGCTTCCAGATGCGCATGACCCCAAAGGCGTCGTCGAACTTCTGAACCCGCTTTCACACAAAATCATCGCTTGCCGCGGAAACTGCGACGCAGAAGTAGACCAAATGCTTCTCACCTTCCCAATCTTGAGCGATTACGCCCTCATCGCCGACAACGGAACTCGCATTTTTTGCACTCACGGACACATTTACAGCCCCGAAAAGCTTCCAGCGCTAAGCGAAAAGGATTTGTTCTTGTTCGGACACACCCACGTCCAGACACTCTACCGCGACAAATCGGGACTCGTCATCTGCAACCCAGGCTCGATTTCACTTCCAAAAGAAGACAGCGCGGCAGGCTTTGCGATTTATGAAAACCGCTCCATCGCGACATATTCGCTAAACGGAAAGATGATTTCCCGCATCACGCTCTGATTTTGCATTGTGCCATGCCGAACTTGATTCACTATTCGCTTTTATGGATTCCGAAACAGTTCAGCATGGCAAATCATTTTTGCTATCAGCATATCTTTTGCCTCAAAACGTTCTCTCTCGCAGTTTCACAGACCAAATATCGCGGATATTCCCGAAAAATGGCACTTACAAAGTCTTTTATTACTTGGAAAAAGTTTGGAAGAGCCTTTTTTCGCCCTGATTTTTCAAAAGAAGCGCAAAAGACGCACTTTTCAAAATCTTACAAAGTCCTTTTTTCGCCCGGACGCTCTATAATTTTTGCAAAAAGTGCAAAGATACCGTTTTTCATTTCATTTGCAATGCAAACAGACACAAAAAGCGATTTTTCACATTATTTGCATTGCAAATTGATTAGAAAAAGATTTTTCACTGAATTTGCAATGCAAATTTGTCAGAATGCAATTTTTATGAACTTTTTGCAATGCAAATTTATTGCAAAACTGATTTCTTGCATAATTTGCAATGCAAAAAGATGAAACAAACGCTTTCTCAAAGAATTTGCAAAATGTATTTGGCGATTTTCCTTCCCTTTCGCTTTTCCAAGTTTTGATTTTCGTTGTGAGCGGGAGGTTTTGGCTTTTGTTTTGTTGAATAACGGGCAAAAGTGCGCGGTAGATTTTGATTGCAAGGCAAAGAAACGGAAGTTCTTGTCGCGCTTGGGCTTTTCATGTCTTGCTAACGATTAGGAATATTTCGACTTGGCGAAAAAAATGCAAGGAGCGAAAAACTCCTTGCATAAGTAATGAAGAAAACTTACTTTCTCACCGCTTTGACGTTCGGGGTGCGTCCGTCAGAAGAAGATGGGATTTTGATTTCGCCGCTCTTAATTTTTGCGATTGTGTCCGGGTCATTGAATGTTGAAGGAAGTCCAACAAGTTTCCAGTTGTGGTCGCATTTTGGAGAAAGAACGCCCTTGAGCTCTTCGTTTGTGTATTTTACGATGAGGTCGCGGATTGTTGGCGCGGCATCGTTTGCGCTTGAGTAGTACACGTCTTTGAGTGTTGCCCAGCCGTTTGCCATCAATGTGCCGAAGCGGTAATTGTTGACTGCGAGTTTGTATGTCGCTTTTGGATCGATTGGCTCACCGTTGAGCGTCGCGTTCACGATGCGGCTTCCGACAGGCTTTGAGATGTCGATTTCATAGTTGATTCCTGAGAGCATATCGTAGTTGTATGCGCGGAAATCAGGGTTGAACGCGATTGTAACATCTCCCTCTTTTGCGCTCTGGTAGTAGCCGACTGTCCACTCCATGTACTTCAGGAGGTTCTCGCCTGTGATGTTTGTTCCCATGAGCGTGTTGTCATACTTGTAGATGAAAGCGACGTCTTTTCGCTTGAAGTCTCCTGCCTTGAGGTTCTGGTCGTTGTTGAATGTCGCTGCTGTTGAAATCTGCGCTTTTGAGTAGAACGCCTGCACTTCGTTAATCAAGTCCATCAAAGCAGTATCCTCAAGCTGTGTGCGAGGCATTGTCGTAACGTGCTCCTCGCCTGTGATGTAGTCAACGCCGTCAACGAAATCTGCGCTGACTTTGCCGACAACTTCGTTTGCGTTTGCCTGCGCCTTGTCGTGAACCCACTTGAATGAATCCATAACTTCTTTTGAAGTCTCTTTTCCCTTTGTTGCGATGTTCTCCGCGCTGACATCAACGAGCTGCCACTTTCCGCTCTCGTCTTTTTTCATGTTGAACTTTGTGAAGGCAACGTGTGAGCCGTAGCGACCTGGCTCAAGAACGTAAGTGTCGTTGATTTTCTCGCAATAAAGAGCGTGCTCGTGTCCTGCAATAATTGCGTCGAGTTCAGGAACAGCCTCTGCAATCTGGAAGACACCGCTCTTTCCTTCTTCTTCGTACTCGCCCTGACGGCTGATGTGAAGAGCCGCAACGAGCAAATCATACTGACCTTCGAGAGCCTTTACTGTCTCTTTCAAAGAATCGATTGGGTTTGTGAAATCGAGGTTCTGGAAATGCTCTGGGGAACTTGCTTCCCACTGCTTGATGTGAGGAGCAACAGCGCCGACGACCGCGACGCGAACGCCATCGATGACGTAAATCTGATATGGGAGAACGAAGTCCTTTTTGCTGTCAGCATACTTGATGTTTGAGCAGACGACGCGTCCCTCAAAGTTGTTGATATTGCGCTCAAGGAAGTCGAGTCCGAAGTTGAACTCATGGTTTCCAGGAATCCACAAATCATAGCCGAGCATATTCATCGCTTCGACCATCGGGTGTGTGTCGAGGTCGATGAAAAGCTCTGCGCTGTTGTCCTGCATTGAGTCTCCGATGTCAACGAGGAGTGTGTCAGGATACTGCGCCTTAATCTCTTTGACGATTGTGTCTGTCTGCGCAAAGCCGACGCCAGAGTTGTCAGCGGCGTCAATAGAATATGACCACGGATAAATGCGTCCGTGCATATCGCTTGTTGCAGCGATAGAAATCGTCACGCTGTCGCCTGTGGCAGCCTCTCCTTTTGTGATTTCGCCAGACTTTGAATAAGAGAAATTCCTTGCAAATTTCTTTGAGCTTTTAGCCGCAGAGCCAGAAGTTCCGCAACCGACAAGGGCTAAAGACGTTGTTGCAATTAGTGCACAAGCGAGCAACAAAGTTCGTTTCATAAATGCCTCCTTAGGCAAGAGTGTGAAAATATTTTCTAGGCACGCCTTTTGTGCCTGAATATCAAAACTGAAAGAACAGCCGTGAAAAAAACGCTCGCGACCATTCCGATTGAGCCTGCAAGAGCCTGCAAAATGTGGATTTGAATGAGGGGGATATTGATGAACTGCACATAATCCATAGAATAGCCCCAAATCATCATCGCAAGCGGAAGCGCCGAGCCGCAGAACGCCAGAATCAGCGTGTTCGTCATCGTTCCGATGATGTCGCGCCCAACCGCAATGACAGCGCTGAAGAACTCACGAGTTGAAAGCGAGGAGGCGGCATCCAGCTGCTCCGCGCTTGAGGCGAGCGAAACCGCGATGTCCATCGTTGCGCCAAGGCACGAGATTATGATTGAGACAAACAAAAGCGAAGTGATTTTGAAATCGCGGTTTTGCGCCAAGTACAAAAGGCTCTCACCTTTTTCCATATCAACGCCCGAAAGGCGCATAAGATGAGCGAAAATGTGAGTGATAATTCCCGCAAGCAAAATCCCCGAAAGCGTTCCAAGAGCGGCAACGAGAGCCTTTTTGCTCCAGCCTGCAATGAGGACGAAACTCACAGCACAGACGATGGCAAGCGAAAGAAGAGCGATGATTTTCGGGTGTGGAGTCCACATTCCGGGAACGACAACAAAAAGCAGCACCGTCGCCGTGAAAACAAGCGCAAGAATGCTCCGAAGCCCGTTCCAGCGACCAACGAAAAGCACAAGAACGGCAAGGAGAGCAAAAAGCGCATATGAATAAGGCGTTCTGTCGTAGTTGTAAAGCCAGACGACCTTCTCGCCGTTCTTTCCTTCGCGAATCGTAAAGACAGCCGTCAGTCCTTCATAAGCAACAGCGCTCCGAAGAGAGCCCAAAGTGTTCGTGCTCTTAAAAACATTTCCAGCATATTCGCCTTCGTTTATGCGGACAAGAAGTTTTTGGTTTCCCGTGAAGCGTCCCTCAACGAAGGGGTCTTCCTCTGTGTTGTCCTCAACAATCTCAACGACTGTGCCCGACACAAACTGCTGATTGAACATCGCACTTTTTCTGTATGGCTCAAAGATTTTCTGTGAAAAAAATGCAATCAGCAAAACCGAAACTGCCGTAAACAACAGCGAAAAGATTTCTTTTTTTGGCACTGCAAAAAAACGCATTAGTCAAGTATACGATTTTTTCGCCTTTCTGCAAGAAGCGTTTTTAAAAACTCTTCTTTTGATTTTGGGGAAGCCTCGCCCAACTTTGGGGAAAGTCCGCCCAACTTTGGGGAAGCCTCGCCCAACTTTGGGGAAGCCCCGCCCAACTTTGGGGAAAGCCCGCCCAACTTTGGGGAAACCCTGCCCAACTTTGGGGAAACCCTGCCCAACTTTGGGGAAGCCCTGCCCAACTTTGGGGAAACTCCGCCCAACTTTGGGGAGAGCAGAGGATGAAACGAGTTCAGCATGACAAATCGATTTACTTTTCAAAACACTTTCTGATAAAAAAAAGACTCACCTTGAAGACGAGGGCTGTTTTTGCTAGAATAAAAACATGTTCAAAGATTTGAGAGCTGCAACAAGGAAACTAAGGCTTTTGTCATTTACCACATTCGATAAAGTCGATAATTTTCGTGAGAAAATCGAAAAGTCTTTTTCAACTGTTTTTTTGCCGAATCACGTTGAGTGCAATGAGCGCGAGTTTGGCGGTGTGATGTGCGATGTGCTTGTTCCTGAAGTGTATTCTTCAAAGCGCATTATGCTCTATATTCACGGAGGCTCATTTGTGGGCGGCTCTCGCGATTCTTGGCGCAATTTTTGTGCGAGCTTGGCGAATGTGTCTAGTTGCCGTGTTGTTGTGCCTGAGTTCCGCCTTGCGCCGACACATCTTTTTCCCTCTTCGATTGAGGACATAAAAAGCGTTGCTGAAAACTTAATCGCCGAAGAAAAAACGGCTCTTTCTCTTGAGGAAGACGAAAACAACCGAAAGCCTGAAATCATCATCGCTGGCGACGGCTCTGGTGCGTCTATTGCTTGCGCTTTGCTCTTGCGAATGGGAGAGAGCGCAAAGACTGATATAAAGGAGCTTTTGCTTTTCTCTCCTTGGCTTGATTTGTCATCGACAAGTGCATTTATGAGCGGGCGCAAAATCACAGATGAGGTCATAGGCTCTGATTGTCTTCGCCGCAGTGCCGACGTTTACGCAGATGAGGCGGATTTGGACAAGGCAGAGATTTCTATTCTGAGGGCAAGCGATGAAGAGCTTTCGCGTTTTCCTTCTGTATACATTCAAATGGGCTCAAAGGAAATATTGCTCTCTCAAGCAAAGGCTTTTTCAACGAAACTTTCTGGAGTTGGCGTCAAGTGCACTTTGGACGTGTGGGACGGAATGCCTTTTATGTTTCAGATGGCGGACGAGTATCTGCCAGAATCACACCTTGCCATCGAGAAAATCGGCAAGCACTTCACAGCCAGAAGCTGACGCTCAAAAATACAAATCAAATGAGGTATCTATATGGAACTTTTATCCCCTGCAGGAAACATTGAAAAATTATACTATGCCTACAAATACGGAGCGGACGCGGCTTATATCGGGCTTCGTGGTTTTTCGCTCAGAGCAAAGGCGGATAACTTCATTGAAGATGATTACAAGAAAATCAAGGCTATAAAAGACGAGTTCCCTGGTCGCCGCTTGCACTGTGCGCTTAATATTAGCTTTCACAATAATGAAGTGGCTTCTTTTTTGGAGCGCATTAACGATTACAAACTTTTTCCGATTGACGCTTTCATTGTGCAGGATATGGGCTTAGTGCCGATTTTGCAAAAGGAGTTCCCGAACGCAGAATTGCACCTTAGCACTCAAGCGAGTTGTATGAACTATCTTGCAGCAAAGGCTTATCGCGATATGGGCTTTAAGCGCGTCGTCTTGGGTCGCGAGGTGTCGCTAAAAGAAGTCAGCGAAATCAAAGAGAAAGTAGACAATCTTGAAATAGAGTGCTTTGTTCATGGCGCGATGTGCGTAGCTTATAGCGGTCGTTGCCTTTTGAGCGCGTATATGAACGGCAGAAGCGGACAGAGCGGACTTTGCACTCACACTTGCCGCTGGAATTATGCGCTTAAAGGCGATGTAAAGCAACTTGCGCAGTCTGGTGGTTTGGTCTTGGAGGAAGAGAGCCGACCGAATGAGTATTTCCCTGTTTTCGAGGGCGACAACTTCACGGCGATTTTGTCTAGCAAAGACCTTTGTATGATTGACCACCTCGAAGATATGAAGAAGGCTGGCGTTGACTCGCTCAAAATCGAAGGCAGAATGAAGAGCATTTATTATGTCGCTCTCGTAAGCCGCGCATATCGAAAGGCTCTTGATGTGATGGACGGCAAAATCAGCGCGGAAGAAGCAAAGCCATATATCGATGAGCTTTATCTTACAAGCCACCGTGAGTTTACGACGGGATTTTTCTATGGCAGGGCAGACGCTGACAAAGCGGTTATGGCTGCTGCGGAGTGTCCGTATTTGCTTTCTGGCACTGTCGGCGAAGAGCTTTCAGAAAGTGAAGCAGATGAGATTTTCGAGCGCGGAAAGAAATCTTTTGCTTCTCTTAATGAGTCATTCACTTCTGAAGTGGAAAAGGCTCAAGACGCTCGACGTGAGCAGTGGCTCAAGAATCCTGACTGGTGCGTGCCGTGTGCGCATAAAAAAAATGGCTGGAAACTTTATCGATTCCATCCGCTTAATCACATCTCTTGCAAAGTGGGCGCAGAGGAGCAATCTAAAGACGAAATCGGGCGTGGCTATGATGTGGCGTATGAAGCGCAAAAGAAAAACGCAAAAGAGGGCGACAAATTGGAGTTTGTAGGCTCTTCTTTCTTGTGCAAAAAAGCTACAGACAGCGAGTTCCAGCTTGTAAATCCAAAGAACGGTATGCTTGTGAACTGGGTATCTGAAAGCCATGAATGTCTTTTGTACACACCGCACGACTTAGAGAGAGGCACAATTGTCCGCATAAGAGATTATTTAAGAAAAATCGGTGTGAGATAATCCATAAGTTTTGAGCAAACGGCAAGAATGATTGTATTCAATGAATAACAAATTGCATACAATCTTGAACAAGCGTAGGAGAGAAAATGACTCTTTTTGAAATGTCTGCAAAAAACAGAAAATATGTTCTCGATTTTCTTTTGGCGCACGAAGGACGCTGTGTTGCATTGACAGAGCGAGTTTTGAGAAATGCTGGCAAAACTTATTACCTTGCACAAACTGACAAAGAGCCTTTTGTTGCAGGAGTCATTTCAATCTCAAAATCTGGAACAGTGCTTCATTGCTTGCCGTTTGCAGGACAACTTTCAACTGCTTCAAAAGAAAGAATCGGAGAAGCAACCGAAATCTTTGCACCTTTTTTTGCAGAAAACCATATATTTTGCTTGAGCGGAGAAGAAGCAGGAACAAAATTTTTGGAAAATGCAATCCGCCTTGCCGCAGTTCAAGAAGTTCTTGAGGCGCATGCGTATTACAGAATGGAATATGACAGCGAGCGCGACATGATTGCCCGACGCGCAGAAGAAAAAAAGAGCGCAGAAGACGAATACGCCGTTCGGGAAGAGAGAGTTCAAAATTACGGGCTTTCTGTGAGCGCACCCTCAATCGAAGACGATGAAGACACCGTAGCCCTCCGCGATACAGGAACGATAATAAAATGCACAACCGCAGACGCAACGAGGTTGCTTCCTCTTCAAATGCAATACGACAAAGCAGAAGTGCTTCTTCAAGGAATGGTTGAGGACGAAAGCGAATGTCGGCTTCGTCTTGTAGGACAATTAAAAATACAAGACATCTTCGCTGACGTCATCGGAGACGAAATCGTTGCAAAAGCGGGAACAAACGCAAAGGGCGAAAAGTGGGTTCAGCTAGGCGGCGTTTACACAAAGCCGCTTTACCGAAGGCTTGGAATCGCCTCCCGCCTCGTGAGCCACATCGCCTGCACAGCCGAAGCGGAAGGAAAAAGCAGCGCCCTTTTCGTGAAGGAGCTAAACACAAGTGCAATCCATTCTTACGAGAGAGCAGGCTTTGTTCGACGAGGCTCATACAGAATCGTATATTACGATGGCTATGACGATTAAAATCCTATCGCTCCCTCATCAAATAATCTTTATCAGTATCAATGAGTTTTAGCATAATCGTTGCAAAAGTCGGGTCAAATTGCGTCCCCAAGCCTTTCTCGATTTCCTCGCGAACAATATTCTGCGCAAGAGGGTCGCGATAACTTCGCTTTGACGCCATCGCATCGTAAGCGTCGGCAACAGCGATAATGCGCGCAATTTCAGGAATCTCGCTCCCCTTCAGCCCGTCAGGATAGCCGCTTCCGTCGTATCGCTCGTGGTGGTAGTGAGCGCCGATTGAAATGTAGGGCGACTGAATGATATTTTGCAAAATTTGGCGTCCGATTTCAGGGTGCTTTCTTATTTCAGAAAATTCATCGTCGTTAAGTTTTCCTGCTTTGTTTATTATGTAATCGGGAATACCGATTTTTCCGACATCGTGCAAAAGAGCCGCAAAATAAACCTCGCGGCACTCTTTTTCGTCCTTCCCCGCAAGACGGGCAATCTGCTTTGAATATTCGGCGACACGCGCAGAGTGTCCGTGAGTGTAAGTGTCCTTTGCATCAATCGCGCTCGCCAAAGCCTCCGCAGTCTGAACGAACATCTTGTGCATATTTTGCTGCTCTTCTTTGAGCACCTCGATTTCCCGCTCCATCGCACGTTTCACCGTGTCATTCATATCCATTAGAACGAAAATGTAAAAAAGAGTCGTATCAATAACAAAAGCAATATTTATCAACGAAACGCCATAGAAAAAAAGTTGCACCAGCGTCGCCACAAACGGCAGAGTCGTGAAAACCAACATCGAAACGCGGACACGGCGGCTCACACAAAAATAATATTGTATAATCATTGAGAATTGCAGCACAAGAATTGCCGCAGGCGCAATGAAGGAGCAAATATAATATTTCGAGCGGTGATAATCGTTCACCGCGTCAAGATAATAGTAAAAATCGTAGCGCTGAGAAATCGTTATCGAAACAATATCAAGGAAAGCAAAAATCTCTGCAAGGACAAGCCTTTTCGGAACTTTTTTCAGTCCGCCCTCGTGCGTGTACAAATCGCTGAGATAAAGATTGAACGAAGAAAAGATTACGATAGGCAAAACATAAAGGACATAGTTCACCACACGCTCAATGTAGTATCCTGCCCTGCTCGGATTTCCAAGATAAAGATAGCCGTAACGGTCGGCGATAAGAAGAAGAACAGAAGAGAACTCCATCATAAAAAGCGCAAAACGACGACGTTTTGAAAGAGTGCGCGCAAAAAAAACCAGCAGGGTCAAAATCCCGCAGGCTCCGTTCATAACCAGCATAATATTGAGCTGATGCGCTTTTAAAAAATCCATTACGTACCCATTGATTGTCTAAATTGCTAAAACCCCTCTATCCGACAAGAAATAATATCACGAACGCACATTTTTGGGAATTGAACAACCGTTTGTCAGGGCAATAATATTGCTCCAAAAGCCAAAATTTTCATTTTGGGCTCGTGGGAGTGCTCCAAAGAGCAAAATTTCAAAAAGGAGGTCGTGGGTGTGCTCCCAAACGTTCCCTAACGAAAAAGATTCTATTGGGAGAATGGAAAAGCGTTTCCTAACAAAAAAGCGCGTCATGGGAGCGCTCCAAAGCAAAGAAAATCACTTGGGGAAAGCGTGGAAGCGCTCCAAAGGCTTCCCCAACAAAAAGTGAGAGCGTGGGAGCAGTCCAAAAAGAGAAAGAGAAAAATGGCAGAGAAAAAATTTCTTGAAAAAACGACAACTGCATTTTATAATTTACATATCCAAAATGAACACTTCAAAAACAAAAGTCGTACAACTTCTTTCTGCTCTCATCTTTGTTTTTATGCTTTTGCGCTTTTTCTTCTATATATTCTCATCTGTTCCGTTCATCGAAAAGAGCGCGGAGGAAAATGAGGCTCAGCTGAGAGAAAATCACGTTCTTGTCATCGGGGAGGCGCAGGATTGCGCGTTTTTGTCTGACGTTTTCAAGGGCGCTGAGTCGGTGAGCGCTTATTACAACTGTGTCACAGAGCTAATCGTGCCGCAAAGTTATGCGGAGGGCGAAAACATCGAATCGCTTTTGGAATACGCATCTCTTGTTGAGCCGGACGGGATTATCGCTTGCATTCCTGAAAGGGAGGAGCGCATTTTTCTTCCTGAGGGACTTGTCGATATGGATATTCCGATTATAACGCTCTCGAATTATCGCTCAGACATAAAAAATGTGGCGCACATCGGAACGAACCAGAGCGAGCTTGGACGAAAGATTGCGCTTGAGGGAACGTCGCATCTTTTTTTGAGCGGCAAGACGAGCGGAACAATTGCGATTGTGAGTCTTTCGCCCGACTTCAAGGCGAACTACAGCACGCTGATGAGCAGTCTTCAGAACACGCTTTCGCGCTTTGAGAACATCAATTCTTTTGTTCTCGACTTTTCTCCTAGCGACGACTTTCAGACAAAAAGCGAGGCGCTGCGCCATCTTTTTTTGAAGGACGAGCCAGACATTATCCTCTGCCCTTCTTCTCAGGACACTATCCGCGTTTCGCAAATCGCCACGGAACTGCACAAAGACGGCTCTGTCGGCATCATCGGTTTTGGAAGCGGCGAGATTTTGGAAACATATCTCAACAAGGGAACTGTGAGCGAGCTTTTGTCGATTGATTCTGAAAAAATCGGTCGGACGGCGATGCAAGAGCTTTTTGAATACATAAAAAGCGGTTATGCGAACAACTACATTATGTCAGACGTTCAGGTCAAAAGGAGCGCGAAATGAAAGCGCTGTCACTTTTCAGGCAAAAGAGTATCCGCTTTCGCATTATGGCAAGCGTCATTTGTGCTATCATCGTTATGATGGCAGGTCAGCTTGCGATTTTCGCGCTCGACAAGCGGATTATCAGCAGAATGGGCGCTTCTTATCAGACGAATGCCGAACTTTCGGAATTATGCGCGTTATTGTCGAATATGGAAAAGGCGCTCGAAACTTATATCGAATACAAAACTTTTGAAAGCATCGACTCGTATTACCACTACCAGAGCGCCAGCGCCGAAAAAATCGGCTGGCTTCCGGAAAATCCTTCTGTGGATAAGGTTTTGCAAAACGAATATGTTGTGAAGCGCCTGATTTTGAGTCTTTACGATTTGAGCCGCGACGCCGTTTCGTCCCAGAGAGCGAACGACTCCTCCCGTGCGCAAAAAAAGTACAAGGAAAGCCTCAAATGCTATGCGGTTTTGCAAGCAAAAACTGAGGAGCTTAGCAATTTGCTGATGCAAAAGAACGCGGCGCTTTATGCTGAGAACAAGGAGAAACTCATAATCTTTTCGCAAACGGGCATTATGCTTCTTCTTTTGTTTTTCCTCTGTACGATAAATGTGCTTTATGTTTCCGTAACGCGCATAACGAAGCCGCTTTCCGATATTTCGGCGGTCGCTTTAAGGCTCGCAAACCGTGATTTTGAAGTGCCGCTTTTCAACAACAGCGCAAAAACTGAAATCGGAACGATTTGCCGTGCTTTTGACCGTATGATTATCAGTATCCGTGAGTATATCGACACAATCTGGGAAAATGCGGCGAAAGAAAACGAACTTCGCGAAAAGGAACTTGAGATGCGCTCTCTTTACGCTGACGCACAACTTCGCGCTTTGCAAAATCAGATAAACCCGCATTTTCTTTTCAATACGATGAACACGGGCGCTCAACTTGCGATGATTGAGGGCGCGGACAAGACGTGCTTTTTTATGGAGCAAGTTGCTGATTTCTTTCGCTACAATATCGGTGGCAAAGGTCAAAGTGCAACGATTGACGAGGAACTATCGCTTATCGATAACTTTGTCTACATTATGAAGGTTCGTTTCGGCGAGAGATTTGAGTTTTTAAAGCAAGTCGCAGGCGAAAAACATCCGCAGCATCTTCCGAGAATGACGCTCCAGCCGCTCGTTGAAAATTGCATCAGACACGGGTTTTCTGGGGACAAAAGCCGTGTGAGCCTTCGTGTTGAGCCAGAATTATATCTTACGAAAATCACGGTTTCGGACAACGGCGAGGGATTTTCGAAAGAACTTCGCGAGAAGATTTTGAGCGATTCGCCAGACACTTCTGCAATCCCAAAAGCATCTGACGGAAACGGAACTGGGCTTGTGAACGTGATTTCGCGTCTTCGCCTTTATTTTCACCGTCACGATGTTTTTGACATTCTTGATAACGCGGACGGCGGCACAACTTTTTTACTGAGGATTCCAAATGTATACGATATTGCTGACTGACGACGAGCAGATAATGATTGACTCGCTCACTTTTATAATTAGCAAGAATTTTGGTGATGACGTCAAGATTTTTTCGGCGCTTTCAGGTTCTCAAGCCCTTGAAATCGCTGCGAAAAACCAAATCGACATCATTTTTATGGACATAAATATGCCAGGGCTTAACGGGCTTCAAACCGTGAGCTACATAAAGCAGTCAAAGCCTGACACTATCGTTGTGATTTTGAGCGCGCTCGACCAATTCCAATACGCGCAAGAAGCCGTGAATATCGGAGCGTTCAAATATCTGACAAAGCCCGTGAACCGAAACACCGTAATCGAAACGGTCAAAAGCGCATTCGCCGAAATCAGCAGAAAGCGCGGAAGGCTTTCCGACGAAGTGGAATTGCACAAAAAACTCGAAATCGTCTCTCCGATGGTCGAAAGCGACTTTATTTATTCCGCTGCATTCTCAAGCGGCAAGGACATCTCGGAGTATTTTTCATATTTCGGGATAGAAAACTGCATTTACTGCTTTTGCTGCCTTGAAATCCCGCACCTTGACGACAAAAACAAGTTTGCCATCTACACAAAGATTCGCGAAATCTTGAGTGCAAAAAGTCACTGCATAATTGGCTCGTTTATGGCAAATCGCCTCGCTCTTTTTTTCTATTTTCCAGACAGAAGCGGCAAAAGCGGCTATGAAGAAGAAATGAGAGCGCATATCCGCGAGATTTTCGCGCTTTTATCGCTGAACGTTTCTGCAACAATCAGAGCCGGAGTGAGCGCCTTTGAAAAATCAAGCGCCGAGACTGCAATCGCTTACGGAAAAGCGCTAGAAGCATTGACGAGCGCCCAAAGCGGAGTCGTTTTTGCAAGTACAATCGAAAAAGACGAAAGCGAGAGCGCAGGAAAAGCCGCAGAAAAGATTTTCGGGCGAATAAAAAGCGGAGACCCAACCGCACTTCCGCCGCTTTTGGATTCGTACACAAGAGCGCTCGAAAAAAAACACGCAGGCGACACGGACAAAATAAAAAACTCGCTCTTTGCCCTTTTGGTGAACGCGAGGAACATCGCTTCCGAAATCTCGGCGCAATATCACAACACAATGTTTGACAATGCGTTCAGCGTTTTCAGCAAAGAAAACGACCGCGAGACGCTCAGACTTTTCGTGATAAACCTCCTCGTCGATTGCGCGAGTGCTGTCCGCGAAGTCAGCGAGAAAGCCGACAACCCGATAATCTGTCGCGCAGTTGAATTTGTCAAAGAGCATTTGAGCGAAAACATCTCGCTCGACGAAACAGCCCAAGCCGTAAACGTCAGCCCATTTTATCTTAGCAAATTGTTCAAGGAAGAAAAAAACGAGACTTACATCGCTTTTGTCACGAACACGCGCCTTGAAAAAGCAAGAGACCTACTTCAAAATCCCCGCTCAAGCATAAAAGAAGTGAGCGCCGCAGTAGGATACAATGACCAAAATTATTTTAGCCGCCTATTCAGAAATCAATTCGGAATGACGCCGACGGAGTTCAGAGATGCTAGGAAAAAATGATTTTTTGATTGCCCTTTTTGCCCTAATTTTGCCGCTTTCATCTTGTGGCGAAAAAAAAGACGCTTCCCTCGTCATAAAAGACAGCGCAGAAAAAAAACGCCCTCTCATCGGCTTTTCAATCGACACACTAGCCCTTGAGAGGTGGCAAAGAGACCTTGATATCTTCATGGACAGAATAAAAGATCTCGACGCAGACGTTATCGTTCAAAACGCGGGAAACAGCATCGAATCCCAAAACAAGCAACTCCAGTATCTTCTGGAGCAGAAAGTTGACAGCGTTGTAATCCTTGCAAAAAAATGCGACACGCTCACCGAACAAATCCAAAAGTTCCGCGCCAAAGGAGTCCCCGTCATCGCATACGACCGACTCATCACCAACGCCGACATCAACATGTATATTTCCGTAAACACAGAGCACGTCGGTGAAATAATGGCCCGCACAATGCTCACAAAAAGCACAGGCCCATCTTGGTTTTGCATCTTGGGTCCAGAAGACGATTACAACATGGTTCTCCTTCATCGCGGCATACAAAAAGGCATCAAAAACACAGGAATCAGAATCGCAAAAACATATTACACAGAAGGCTGGAACTACGACCTTTCCTATCAAGAAGCCGCCGACATCATAACAGGGCGCATCGTTCCAAACGCCATAATCTGCGGAAACGACGCAGTGGCTGGGAGCGTCATTCAGGCAATCGAAGACTATTGCCCGGACCGCCGAATCCCGCTTTGCGGACAAGACGCCGACATCGCAGCCTGCCAGAACATCGTCAGAGGAAAGCAGGACTTCACCGTCTACAAGCCAATCACCGCCCTTTCAGCCAAAGCCGCCGAGTTCGCAGTCTTCCTCGCAAAAGGCGGAAAAGTCGAGGACATCGCAGAAGTCAAAGCGCAAAAAAGCACAATAAACAACGGCTACGCCGACATTCCAGCCGTGTGGCTAGAACCCGCGCTCGTCACAAAAGAGAACATCGACGAAGTCATCGTAGGCTCAGGCTTCCACACAAAAGGCGAGATTTACAAAACCGAAAGCCAAAAATGATTTTTCCCATCCCCCTCATTTTTTCTTACAAACCCCGTCGGGAAGTCGGAACGCCCTTTATAAAGTTTTATAAACCCCGCCGGCAACTCGGAATGTGCTTTGTAAACTCTTACAAACCCCGCCGGCAACTCGGAATGTGCTTTATAAAGTCTTACAAACGCCGTCAGGAACTCGGAATGCACTTTATAAAGTCTTACAAACCCCGTCGGCAACTCGGAACGCACTTTATAAACTCTTATAAACGCCGTCGGCAACTCGGAACGCGCTTTATAAACTCTTACAAACCCCGCCAGGAACTCGGAACGCCCTTTATAAAATTTTTGGAGAGAGAAAAAAAGGAAAAACGTCTGACCACGTGTCATTCTGAGCGGAAAACGGCGTGAGCCGTTTGGAGTCGAAGAATCTGATTATGTTTTTTCATAAGCGCCTGTGTTTTTGAGAAAGTAGATTCTTCGACTTCGTTCACTTACGTTCACTTCGCTCAGAATGACACACTTCCCGCGCTCCCTTTCGCTCATACACGTTTATGGAAATGCCGTTCCGACTCACTGGCGACATTTCCATGTTTATGGAAACCACGTTCCGACTCGCTGGCGACGTTTCCACACTTATGGAAACGTCATTCCGACTCACTGGCGGGCTTTCCACGTTTATGGAAACCCCGTTCCGAGTCACTGGCGACCTTTCCACGTTTATGGAAATGCCATTCCGTGTCACTGGCGGGCTTTTCTTGAAATTTTATAAGGCGAAGATGTTTTCATTGTGAAGATTTTGGAGATTTTACCCGAATTTATAGACGGCGGCTAAGATGTTTCAATATAGTTTCCGTCGGAATCAAAAAAATCGCGGAAAGTTGCTTTTTTTGCTTATTTGACATTGCGTATCGTCGTATGTTATACTTTTCGACAGTCAAATCTTAAAACAGCAGCAGATGTGCAGGAGCGCGGAAATTGGCACGGTCTCGAAAACATAAAAAAAATATCATTTCTTCTTTTTTCAGCCTTTTATTAAAAGGAATTTTGTTGATTCCAAAGGGCGTGAGCGCGTTTTTTAAAGCCTGCGACAGCAAACTGACGATTATGATTGTGCCACATTCGATTGGCAAGGTCGTAAATTTCAGAACAAACGTATTTGCGCTTGTTTTCGGCGTGCTTCTGGTTGCAGGAGTCGCGCTTTCGTTTTTCTATTTCAATCATCAGGCGTCCACGTCCAGCGAGGAGATTGCACGTCTTCGAGAGGAGAACCGCCAGACGCTCGCAAGTCTTGATGAGCTTCGCGACGACAACAACAATCTTATTCAGGCGGCAAAGCGCTTTGAAACAACGCTTTCGCAGTCACTTGCGCTTCTGGGCATAAAAAATACTGCAACTCCGTCAAAGAATATCAGCGGTAATGGCGATTTGTCTTCGCTTTTCGACAACAAAGAAGATGTTACAGGCACTTTGCAGGAAGCGGCGGACATCAAGCAGATTACGGCATATCTTGAGAACGCTGTTCAGCCAATTGAGGAAATCAGCAAGATGCTTGAAAATCAGGGAACGCTGTTTTCTGATATTCCAAGTGTGTGGCCTGTCAAAGGCGGTATCGGACACGTTTCAATGGCTTTTGGACAGAACGTCCACCCTATTACTGGTCAATGGTACATTCACAAAGGCATGGATTTTTCAACGTATCGCTCCGGCGACCCTGTTATTGCAACGGCAAACGGTCAGGTTGTCACTGTTGGATATGATTCTTCTTTCGGCAACAATGTTATCATCAAGCACAAGCATGGTATGTACACGCGATACGCGCATTTGAGCACTATTCGTGTGAAAAAAGGTCAGCACGTTTCCCAGCGCGACATTATTGGCACAATCGGAAACACAGGTGTCACGACAGGTCCTCATCTTCATTATGAGGTGCACATCGGTTCTGATGTTGTTGACCCTGCAAAATATGTTACTATGAAAGTTTCGAAATAGCGGATTTAATAAATATGCTCAAGAACGATGATATTTCAAATAACACTCTTATAAGTCTTGGTTCTTCAGTCCGCGGCGACATAAAAGCGGCAGGTTTTCTTCGCGTTGACGGCGACGTTGACGGCAATCTTGAAACAGCAGGAAATCTCATCGTCACCGACAAGGCTCGCATTCGCGGGAATGTTACGGCGCGCTCCAGCGTTATCGGCGGCATTATCGAGGGAAATATCACTTCTCCTGAGGGCGTAAATCTTTTGTCGACGTCCGCGGTTATCGGCGACATTGCAACGAAGCGTCTTCAGATTGCCGAGGGCGTTATTTTTCACGGGCATTGCATTGCTCTTTCTTCGCAAGAAAAATACAACGCGGCTTTCACGCAATACGAGGACAAAAAGATGATTCAGTCCCGTGCAGTTTCAGCATTTTCGGAAAAATAGCGCATGGCAGGAGTAGACCCGCTCGGACAGTCATTGTATTTTCAAGCAACGGCGGCGGCGCAACAGCAGATTGCGGCGAAAAAGAAAAACGAAACCGAAAAGACAAAAAAGACTTCATTCAAGGCGATTTTCCAAAAAGTACAAGAAGAAACTGAACTTGAAGCGGACGGGCTTCCGATAGAGCTGGCTGGAATGGATATGGAAAGCGCTGTCATCTTCTTGAAAGACAACGTTGACATTGCAGGCGAGGTTCTGAAAAACTCGCAAACACCAGAAACTTTTGGAAAGTACAAAAAAGCCGTCGGGCAATTTTTGCGCTATCTTGAAAAAAATAATTTTGAAGTGGTAAAAATACAACGGCGCGGAATCAACCGCAGAACAAAAAAGAAGCTAGACCCGCGTGTGCAAGTGAAAATCATAAACATGAAACTTGACCAGCTTGCTTCGGATATGCTTTTTAACCATCGCAACAATTTGGCGCTGCTTGCAAGGCTTGAAGAGCTTAACGGGCTTATCATAGACATAATTGCAGCGTGAGAGAGGAAAAAATGAGTGATATTTTTGAAAACGATATAGATGAAGGCGAAGACATAGCAGCTCTTGAGGACAACGAAGGATACGAGGAAATCAACGAGAAGTTCGTATATCCAAAAGACCTTTACAAACTGAAAATCGATTACTCTTGCGAGGGCGTTTATGTTCAAAAGCCTTCGGGAATGGAATTGAGCAACGGTGATTTTGTTGTCATTCCGACGCGATACGGCAAAGATTTGGCGCGCGTTCTTGGAAAAGCGGAGCAGCCTGTCGGAATCAGACCGAGCGACGTTTTGCGCATAGACCGAAAAGCCACAGAGCGCGATATGCAGCGCTCCGCAGAACTTCGCGAAAAAGAAAAGCAAGCAGAATCCGTATTCCGCGAGAAAGTGAGCCTTCATCATCTTGATATGAAACTCATCACCGTACATTTTTTGCTTGACGAGCAAAAGGCGCTGTTCTTTTTCTCATCAGAAAACCGTGTCGACTTCCGCGAACTCGTCAAGGACTTGGTAAGCGTGTTCAAGATGAGAATCGAGCTTCGCCAAATCGGTGTGCGCGACGAAAGCCGCATAACAGGAGGCTTGGGCATTTGCGGACGCCCTTACTGCTGCAATGCTGTGTCTGACAAACTTCGCCCTGTGTCAATCCGAATGGCAAAAGACCAGAACCTTTCGCTCAACTCAATGAAAATCAGCGGGCAATGCGGGCGTCTTTTGTGCTGTATGTCTTACGAATATGATTGGTATGCCGAAGCGCGAAAGAAACTCCCAACCGAGGGATTGCGAATCTTCTACGATGGAACAAACTTTCGTGTAACAGACGTGAACCCGATAACATCGACAATAAAAATGCTCGGAGAAGACGGGCGTCTTATAGAGCTTCCTGCGTCAAGATTTACAAAAGACAACGGAAGATGGAGAATCGTTTGACGAAAGAAAGACGGTCATTTAGCGCAGTCAAAATGAGCCGAAATGTCATTGGTGAACTTGATTTTGAGTCTGTTTAATCAGAAAAGGCACATTGATTTCTGCATCGCTTCTTTTTTGTGCAAGAAAATCATAGATACTTTTGGCAAAGATGACATATTTTTCAATGTCGTTTCATCGCTGTCACAATTGTCTTAAAGATAACAAATGTTCGTTTTAAGACTGCGAGCCAGCGGACGTTCTAACAAATGTTCAAAGCACGAAATTTGCTCCAGCGACGCTTTTAACAAATGTTCAAAGCGTGAAATTCAGCCAGCGAGGCTTTAAACAAATGTTCGAAAGGCAAAATTCACTCAAGGAAGTCTTTGAACAAAAAAACAATGTGCCCCCGACAAAATATTCAGCAGATTTTTCAAAGAAGCACAAAAAAATCCCCCGAAGTATTATCTTTCGGGGGATTTTTTTTATCTTAGAACACACACAACATTCGGAGAGTTATCTGTGAGCGGATTTTTTGCAAAATCGCTGTAAAACTCCAAGTGCTTGAAGCCAGATTCTTTTGCAAAATCCTCGATTTCTTCTTTGATGAGAGGGTAAATGCGCTCTCGCTCAAGAACAGGAAGCAGTTTTCCTACGCTGTTCTCAACATTCATGTTCAAAAAAACGTCTTCGTTGTCAGCCGTAATAATGTCGGTGAAAAGTTTCGCGCGAATGCTCTCGCGTGCAGGAAGATGGATTGTCGGCGCTGGCTCTATCGCATTAAAGTTGATGAGCGAGAGAACAAGCGAGCCGTTAGGAGCAAGAAGCTGCTTGCAATCATAAAAAAATTTGCGCATTAAAGTGTAATCGTGAACAAAAATAATGCGGCTTTCAAGACAAGAAATCACATTGTAAAAGCCCTTGCCCAAAAATCTCGTCATCTCAAGCGCAGTCATCTGAAAGAAGCGTATTGACATCAATTGCGTGCGGCGGCGGCGGTTTGCAGAGTCAAGAAGCTCCCTTGAAGTCTCAAGCCCTGTAACATCAGCACCGCTCTTTGAAAGCTGATGCTCATACTGTCCTGTGCCGCAGCCAATTCTAAGCAGTTTTGCAGGCGCGGAATATGTTTTTAATAATTCATCAAAAAACTTTCTTTGCTCTTCCGTCACCGGAAAAAGTTCTTCATAATATTCGACTATGTTTTGAATTGTTTCCATACTTTATATTATACACGACTTTTCAAAATCTACAATTTTTTTTCGTACTGCTTATTTTTTTTCATCAAAACTTCAGAAATCGTTGTTTCCAGCAAAAAAGGCACAAAAATCAAGGCAGTGGATAAAACGATAAAAATGCTTTATGATAAAAATCACACACTTTTTTATTATCCCCTGTCTTTTCAAGGAGGCTTTTTTATGCTTAATGTCAACAATAACGCCGCAATGCTCAAACGCGAAATCTTAGTGCGCATCACAAAAATGCAGTTGGACAACACGCTGCTCAAAAACGTCAGATACATTCCAAGAGAACTTGCTCCCGCTGGCTCAAAGCCTATGAGATGCTGCATTTATCACGACCGCGAGATTTTGAAAATGCGAACAGCCGCACGATTGGGATTTTCTGTTGAGGAATTGGACGAGGACACAGAACTTGATGATTTGGCGGCAAAAGCATACGAGCGCGAAAAGCCTACTTGGCCTATGTTGACTGTATTGCACGAGGCTTGCAACGCCTGCGTCAAAACTCACTTCATGGTCACAAACGCTTGTCAGGGCTGTCTGGCTCGCCCATGCGAAGTGAACTGCCCGAAGAAGGCAATCGCCGTCGGAGAAGACCGCCGAAGCCACATCGACAGCACAAAGTGCATTAACTGCGGCTTGTGTCAGCAAAACTGCCCGTACCACGCGATTATCAAGATTCCGGTTCCGTGCGAAGAGGCGTGCCCAGTCGGCGCAATCTCAAAAGGCGAGGACGGTCGCGAGCATATCGACTACGACAAGTGCATTTTCTGCGGCTCCTGCATGCGAGAATGCCCATTCTCAGCGATGATGGACAAGAGCCAGCTCTTTGATGTCGTAAAGCACATAATGAACGGCAAGCACGTCGTCGCCCTTTACGCCCCAGCAATCGCAGGACAGTTCAAGTGCAAGACGACACAGCTAAAAACAGCGCTCAAAGAGTGCGGCTTCTCATCATCAATGGAAGTCGCCGTCGGAGCGGACATCTGCGCAGAAAAAGAAGCCAAAGAATTTGAAGAGCGAATGGAAAGAGGCGACAAAATGATGACAACATCATGCTGCTCCGCTTACGTTCGTGCCGTGAATATCCACGTTCCAGAGCTTTCCCCGTGCATCTCAGACACGCGAAGCCCAATGCACTACGCCGCAGAAATCGCCAAGAGCGAAGACCGCGAATGCGTCACAGTGTTCATAGGCCCTTGCCTTGCAAAGCGTCGCGAAGGCTTTGACGACGAGCTCGTCGATTACGTTTTGAGCGCCGAAGAACTTGCGGCACTCATTCAAGCAAAAGAAATCAATCCCGCAACACTTGCCGAAAGCGAAATCACGACACCGCCAACATCAAGCGCCCGAAACTTCGCAGTCACAGGCGGAGTCGCCGAAAGCGTGAAAATCCGACTCACAGACCAGAGCATTTTGCGCCCGACAGTCATAAACGGATTGAACAAGGCGGGAATGAAGCAGCTGGCAATGTACGGAAAGATAAACGCAGGCACAGTCCCGACGCCTCCGAACTGCCCGAACTTGATTGAGGTCATGGCATGCGAGGGCGGCTGTATCGCAGGACCTTCCGTCATCCTGAACCCGAAAGTCGCTGCCGTCCAGCTCAAAAAGTACGTGACAGAAGGCACACCAGACACAAAATAGCGTGTTTTTGCAGGGGACAGCGCGTCCCTTGCCTTCAAAAAACAATATCGAACACGCCTCAAGGAGAAAATCAATGAAAAACAAAGAAAACAACGAACTTGCCGTCTGCGGTTGGGCGGCAGTCAAAGCGCTTGCAAGCGAGCACGGCGAGAACATTCTTCGTCTGTACTTCACCAAAGAGCGCTCGCGAGAACTCGGCGACATCTGCCGCGCCCTTGCAGCCCGAAAACGCCCGTACAACATGGTGCAGGACGAAATCGAGCTCGAAAAGCTCTCAGGCACTCCTCATCATCAAGGCGCGGTCGCGATGATAAAGATGCCGAGCATTACCCCGCTCGACACATCGATAACAGCGCGCTGGGCAGAAAACGCCGAGAGCGCCGTCATTCTCGACAGAGTGGGAAACGCGAACAACCTCGGCGCAATCATCAGAAGCGCGGCATTCTTCGGAATAAAGAACATCGTAATCCCGACAGACGAAGCGCAGTCCTCGATAACGACAAGCTCCTACCGCGTCGCACAGGGCGGAATGGAAAAAGTCAGCGTCTACAGCGTGCGCTCAATTCCCAAATTGCTCCGTGACATGAAAAACCGCATGGTCAGCATCGGAACATCGCTCGACGCCAAAAAAAGCGTCAGCGCAATAAGCGCTCTCAAAGGCGAAAAAGGCGCTCTGATTGTCCTCGGAAACGAGGAAAACGGAATGAGTCGTGAAGTAAAAGAAGCGTGCGACCATCTCGTGATAATCCCGTTCTTCGGAATGAGCGACGGAAAGCAAGCGCCAGTGGAAAGCCTCAACGTTGCGCAGGCCGCTTCAATCATCTTTTACGAGTGCGAAAAAAAATGAAAGCAAAACGATTTATATTCACACTCCTTCTTCTCGTTTTCAGCACGAACATCTTTGCCCAAAGCGAAGAAGAGAGCGTTTTTGAAAGCGACTTTGAGCCAAAGCCGTTTATGCTCGACTTGCCGATGGAAATCTCGCTCTTTGCATACGGCGGCGCTGGCTGGGCGTTCAGGTTTTACATGTCGCACAAAAAAAGCGATGAGGAATGGGACGGAAAACTCTACGACAAAAGCGACATTAACGCCTTCGACCGCTGGGCTGCCCAGCCGTACAGAAAAACGCTCGACGATTTTGGCACAATCAGCTGCGCCCTTGCAGCAGCCGTCCCGATTGCCTCCGTCGTCGCCTCAAAAGACTATCTGACAATGCTCGTCATGTACGCAGAAACCATGCTCGTCGCCTCTGGAACGTACAGCGCGCTAAAAACCGTCATCACGCGAAACCGCCCGTACATGTACTTTGACGGCGGAAAACAAAGCGACATGGAAGACGGCGACTATGAGAACTCGTTTCCTAGCGGACACACCACGAACGCCTTTGCCGCAGCCGTTTTCGCCTCCTACACGTTCAGCGTCTACAATCCCGACTCCCCGTATCGCCTCCCCGTCTGCATTGCAGCCCTTTCGCTCGCAGGCGCAACAGGCGCTCTTCGTGTCGCAAGCGGAAACCACTTCATCTCCGACGTCATCGCAGGCGCGCTAATCGGCTCTGCGTCAGGCTTCCTCGTTCCGTATCTGCATCTTTGCCATTACGACAAAGGCGTTCAGCTTTCGGCGCTTCCCGGCGGAATTGCGGCGAAAATCAAGTACTAAAACAGGCACAAAAAAAGACCCTCCGAAAAGGAAGGTCTTTCAAGCCAACACTGCGACTCGAACGCAGTACCTCATCATTACGAGTGATGTGCTCTGCCAGGTGAGCTATGTTGGCGTAAGTGCTGTCATATTAGCAAAAATCAAAAATATGGTCAAGCATAAGCATATTCTTGCAAAGATTGATTAACTGCAGTTTTTTCTCTTCTTCAACGTGAAGGGAGTCGTGAACTGGAATTTATTAGCTGATGCAGCGTTGCATAGGTGTTTAAACTGGAATTTATTGGCTTATGCAAAGTGAAGAAGTGCTTGAACTGGAATTCATTGGCTGCTGCAATGTTGCATAAGCGTTTAAACTGGAATTTATTGGCTTTGCAAGACTGCATAAGGTCTTAAACTGCAGTTCACGTCAATGCAGTCGCTTATCGCTTTCTCTGAAAGTCTAATTTTTTCGCAAAACTCAAGTCAAAGCAGTATATATGCAGTGATTTACAGAAACATTACAATCTGATAGAATCGCGTTTATGGTTATCGCTTCTATTGATTTGAAGGACGGACACGTCGTCCAGTTGAAAAACGGAAAAGATTTGGTTTTGCAGCGCGATGACGCAGACGCTTTGATTGCGGATTTTGATAAATATGGCGAAGTTGCCATTATCGACCTCGACCAAGCGTTGCGCAATACCGATGCAAAAGGGAACACAAAAAACACAGAGCTCCTCAAGCATCTTCTCCGTCATGGAAACGTCCGTGTCGGAGGCGGTATTCGCGATGTGAAAAAGGCTCGCGAACTCATCTCACTTGGCGCTGAAAAGGTCATTGTCGGCTCTGCCGCATGGGCAAAAGACACTACAAGCGGCGGGATTTTGAACAAGGCATTTTTGGAAGAGCTCGTCAAGGCTGTCGGAAAGCAGCGCATTATCATAAGCGTTGACGCAATCGGCGGAAAAATCGCTGTTAAGGGCTGGAAGGAAACTGTTGACATTCCGCTCATCGAAGGCGCAAAGGCGGCTGAGGCTTACTGCTCGGAATTGCTTTTCACGAGCGTTGAAAAAGAGGGCTGCATGCAGGGAACTGATATGGCTTCTTGCCGTGCGCTCAGAGACGCTGTGAAGTGCCGCGTTGTTGTGGCGGGCGGGGTCAATTCGCTTTCAGAGATTGCAGAACTTGAGAAAATTGGCTGTGATGTTCAGCTTGGAATGGCGCTTTACACTGGTGTGGTTTCGCTCAAAGACGCTTTTATTTCATGTCTTGATTTTGAGAAGACGAACGGCATGATTCCTGTTATCGCTCAGAGTGTTTCGGGCGAGGTTTTGATGATGGGATACGCGAACCGCGAGGCGTTCGAGAAGACTTTTGAGACGAACAAGCTCACTTTCTGGAGCAGAACGCGAAATGTGCTTTGGACGAAGGGCGAAACAAGCGGGAATTATCTTGAAGTGGTGCGACTGCGTGTTGACTGCGACCGCGACACTGTGCTTGCGACTGTAAAGCCACACGGTCCTACTTGCCACACGGGAAGCTGGACATGTTTTTCGTCAGAAGCGGCTGAGAAGAGCAGTCTTGAGCGCCTTTATGGCATAATCGCCGAGCGTTTTGCAAATCCGAAGCCGGGAAGCTACACGGCAACGCTTGACGACAAGCGAGTTCGCGAAAAGGTGATGGAAGAAGCCGAGGAACTCACCGACGACGCCGAAAGCAAAGACGAAGTGATTTGGGAAGCGGCGGATTTGCTGTATTTCGTGAGCGTTTTGATGTACAAAGAGGGTGTTTCGTGGAAAGACGTTTATGACGAACTTGACCGACGGCACAAAGAGAAGTAGTTTTTCTTAAAACACACGATAAACTTGTTCGGGATTTGCAAAATTTTCGTCAACCTGAGCAAGTTTTGCATTTTATGGGAGCAAGAAATGATAAAAATCCAAAAATATAGCGAAATCGAAGACGCGTTCTTTGCGGGACGCGATTTTGGTGATTCGATTGAAAGCGTGAACGCTGTCTTGAAGGACGTGAAATCTCGCGGTGACGAGGCGCTGAAGGAATACGGAGCAAAATTCGACAAAATCGACTTGGCTTCGTTTGAGATTAGCCAGGACACGCTCAAGGCAAGCGCAGACAAGATGAAAGCGGAAAACAAGGAGCTTTTTGACGCGCTTTGTTACAGCCGCGACCTTGCGATGAAGTTCGCCCTCAAGCAAAAAGAGTGCTTTTATGACTTTGAGGAAGAGATTGCCGAGGGCGTTTTCACAGGTCAAAAGAATATCGCTGTGGAAAGGGCTGGCGTTTATGTTCCTGCTGGACGCTTCCCGCTTGTTTCAACTGTCGTTATGACTGTCGTTCCAGCGAAAGCCGCGGGCGTGAGCGAAATCGTGCTTTGCACGCCGCCAAGAAAGAACCCTGACGGCTCGACATCCCCTTACGCGGACGAGAAGATTATGGCTGCGGCGTACATCTGCGGCGTTACGCGGGCGTTCGCTGTCGGCGGCGCTCAGGCTGTGGCGGCAATGGCGTTCGGCACACAGAGCATTCCCAAAGCGGACGTTATCGTAGGGCCTGGCAACAAGTTCGTGGCTGAGGCGAAGAAGAGCGTTTACGGAAATGTTGGCATTGATATGGTGGCAGGGCCTACCGAGGTGTTCATCATCGCGGACGAGAGCGCAAATCCTGCGTGGGTAGCGGCGGACTTGCTTGCGCAGGCGGAGCACGACATTGTGGCGCAACCTGTCATGGCGACCACGAGCGCGGTTTTGGCGGAGGCGGTTGCTTCCGAGATTGAAAAGCAGCTTGCGACGCTTCCGACGCGCGAGACGGCTCAAGCGAGCATAAAGAACTGCGGTCGCATTATTCTTTGCGATTCACTTGAGCAAGCGGCGGAGGCTGCAAACAGGAAAGCGCCTGAGCATTTGGAGCTTGCGATGGAAGCGGGGGCGGAGCGCGACAAAATCGCCTCGCTTTGCAAGAACTACGGCTCTCTTTTCATCGGGCACGAGAGCGCGGAGGTGTTCGGCGATTACGCGGCGGGCTTGAACCACACGCTTCCGACGAGTGCAAGCGCGCGCTTTACTGGCGGTCTTTCGGTTCGTGTGTTCATCAAGACGGTTACGACTCTTCGCACTGTCGCAGGCTCATCTGGTGCGGTGAAGAGCGCAGAAGCGGCCGGCATTTTGGGCGACGCGGAAGGCTTGGCGGCACACGCACGCGCGGCTCGGCTCAGGCTGAGGTAAATAAAAGCGCAGACGCTATTTGCAAGAACTCAACTTTACAACCCCGTCAGTGCATTTTATGAACTCGGCGGGGACACCTTGAAAAATGTAATTTCCCTTTTCAACTCTCTGCCAATCAGCAACGCTCCCGCCAAAAAGCACAACCGACAACTCCTTGCAACCAGCAAAAACACAGTCTCCAATCTTTTTTATGCTTTTTGGAATATAAGAGGCAAAAAGAACATTATTGTGACTGAACGCAGCGCTTTCAACCTCTTCCACGCCCTCGTTCAAGCGAACACCTTTCAATGAATTATAGCAGCAAGCAAATGCACTTTTGCAAATCTTTTTCACGCTTGAAGGAATTTCCACGAACGAAAGAGCCTTACAACCGCAAAACGCTGCCGCACCAATCTCTTCCACGCTGTCCAAGAACTTTACTGTCGAAAGCGTGCTTGGACGCGAGGCAGTATTCATTGAGCGAATCGGAATCTCCTTTTTGTCGATAACCGCATAATAAAATGCGTTCATTCCAGCAACTTCGAGTTTGTTTTCATTTGCGCACTTCAAAAGTTCGTCGAACGAAGCGCCCTCGCCCAACTTTTTCAGAAACGCAGGAAGCGTTTTTGACCAAACACTAACGCGAGAGTCCAAAAGGCGAATCTCAAGCCCAAAGTCCCGCACTTTATCTTTTGGAAGCACGCACAGGCGATGTGTTTTGTCAGGTGCAGAGTGGACTTCAATGGCTTTGCTCCAATTAAAGTGTTTTCTCACCAAGTCCTTCAGAATTGCGTCCGCGCCAGAGGCAGAAACATCTGCGCTTTTTTTGCCCTTCAGCTTGTTCTTTTCAACTTCATCGCGAAAAGCCATGCGCACATCTTCGCACAAAAACTCAGTGCCAGAATACAAAAACGGGAACGTCTTGATTTTTCCGCCTTTTTCAAACTCCACAGCCGTGCAATTTGAAAGCGAATATTTCGACACCGTTTTTATCACCGCAGGAATCACAACTTTGCCAGAAGTCGTCGTGATAAGCCGCTTCGACTTCGCATCGAAGAGGACACCGCATTGAGCCGCAAAAGCAGCAGACTCCGATTTGATTGACGATAGCGCTTTGCACTCGAAAAACGCCTTTTCATCAATCGCCGTAACACTTTCGGGGATAACCACACTTTTTGCACTTTTATCGCACGCCTTTAGCGTCCTGTCTTCAATTTCAAGCATTTTCTTCCTTCTTTAAGCATTATAGCAATGGGAAAGACGAAAAACAAATGTTTCTGACTCGTCCCGTTTTGGGAAAGATGAAAAACAAATGTTTTTGACTCGTCCCGTTTTGTGAAAGGCAAAAAACAAACGTTTTTGACTCGTCCCGTTTTGGGAAAGGGGAAAAACAAATGTTTTTGACTCGTCCCGTTTTTGGAAAGGCAAAAAACAAACGTTTTTGGCTCGTTCCGTTTTGGGAAAGACGAAAAACAAATGTTTCTGGCTTTTACCGTTTTGGGAAAGACGAAAAACAAATGTTTCTGGCTTTTACCGTTTTGGGAAAAAGAAAAAGGGAAGCCCGAAAAGGACTCCCCTATTGTGTTAAGTTCGATTTCTATTTGCTCTGCTTTCTGTTCTTCAAGATGATAAAAACGCTTTGCAAGACGATGAAGAAGCAAAGAATAGTTGACAAAACGATTTTGTTCCACCACGAAGAAAGAGTTCCCTGACAGCGAATAAGAGTTTCAATCGTCGCTTTGATGAGAACGCCGAAGACTGTGCCGACAATCGTTCCGACGCCGCCCGTGAGCATTGTGCCGCCGATAACAGCCGAAGCGATTGCGTCCATCTCGAAGCCGCGCGCCTGCTCAACGAAGCCTGATGTTGTGTTCAAGCAGAAAACCAAGCCCGCAAGAGAAGCCAAAAAGCCTTCGAGCGTGTAGGCTGCAAACTTTGTGCGTTTGACGTTGATGCCCATCAAAAGAGCGCTCTGCTCATTGCCGCCGATTGCGAAAAGGTTTCGACCGAAGCGAGTGTATTTGAGCATATACCAGATGACAGCGACGGTAACAAGGGCGATAACGACAGTCGGGTGAATGTACGGATACATTCTAACGCCGTGCTTGTTCACTGTTGAGCCTAAGAAGATGTTAATCTTGTTTTCTGCGATTGCCAAAAATGTCTTGTTGAGCTTAATCGAAATCTGGTCAGAAGAGATGACTGCCGCAATTCCGCGATAGAAGAACAATCCCGCAAGAGTTACGATGAAGGGCTGCAACTTCATATACGATATGAGCCAGCCTTGCACCGCCCCGAACAGCACGCCCACAAGCAAGACCGCCGCACACGCAACGCCAGACGGCAAGCCCAAGCGCTCCATTGAGTAAGACAAAATCATACACACAAGGCAGACCATAGAGCCGACAGAGATGTCGATTCCGCCCGCAATCATAACGATTGTCATTCCCGCCGCCGCGATGAGCAAACCAGCGTTGTCGATGAGCATATTGAGGAAGGTCTGCATTCTGCCAAAACCTTTGTCGCTGTAAATCGCAATGCCTGCAATGTACATCACGACAAAAAGACAAATCGTAACGATGAGAAGATAGTTTTTGCTATCGATGTTCTTTCTTTTTGCAACTAACTCTTTTACACTCATTTTACATTCTCCTTTTTGAGAGATTTCAGCATATCTTTGAACGCTGGCGACTGGAAAAGCACAATTAAGATAACAACAATCGCTTTATAGACAGGCAGCTGGTTCGCAGGAACGCCGATTGAATAAAGGCTGATTGTTAGTGCTTGAATCGTGATTGCGCCGATAAGAGAGCCGAAGATGTTGAACTTTCCGCCCGCGAGAGAGTTTCCGCCCAAAGCAACAGCAAGGATTGCGTCCATCTCCAAGTTCAAGCCGATGTTGTTTGCGTCGCTCGAATAAATGCGGCTCGAAGCGATTAAGCCCGCCACACCCGAAGAAAGACCGCAATACACATAGCAGATAAACATAATCAAAACGCTGTTGATACCGACAAGGCGAGCGGCTTTTGGGTTGATACCGACAGTCTTGATGTATGTGCCGAGAGCCGTGTAGCGAAGCAAAAGATATGTGATTGCAACGAAGAATGCAGCGATGAAAATCGGTGTCGGGATAATGCAGCCAGGGATAAAGCCGCCGATGTAGCGGAAAGACTGCATACGAACGTAGAGGATAACGCCTGTTGCTTGGCTGATGATGTTTCCAGCGTCGTCAAAGACGTTGCGGGAAGAAATCAACTGAGCCATTCCGCGTCCTGCTGTGTACAAAATCAAGGTTGCGACCATCGGCTGAATGTTGAGCCGAGCCACAAGAAGCCCGTTGAACGCACCGCAAAGCACGCCGCCAATAAGACCGATGAGGACAGCAAAGAGCGGAAGCATCGCGTATCCGTCGTAGCTTTCGCCAAGACATCGCACAATGAGCGCGCCCGAAATCGCCATAACCGCACCAACAGAAATATCCGTTCCGCGAGAAGAAGCAACGACAAGCGTCATTCCCATCGCCAAAATCACGAGTTCGCCCGCACGGTTCAAGATGTCGATGATTGAGCCGTAAAGCACGCCGTTGTTAATCTTTATGGAAAAGAAGTTAACGCCGTATTTTGCTTTTGTTACGATTGCACTCAAAATGATAACAGCGATGAGCGCCGCAATAGGAAGCGCAAACTGATTTTTTAGGATTTTGTCTTTCAGACTTTTTACTTCACTCATTTTTCTTCACCTCCCGCAATAGCCGCCATTACGTCCTGTTGCGTCAAGTTGTTGTTCACAAGCTCTCCTACTTTCTTTCCGTCGCGCAAAACGCAGAGGCGGTTCACAGTGCGGAGCATTTCATCGATTTCGGAGCTGATGAACATAACGGTCATTCCCTCCTGCGCCAGCTTTACGACGAGCTTTTGAATCTCGACCTTTGTTCCAACATCGATACCGCGAGTCGGCTCGTCCAAAATCAAGAAGTCTGGGTTTGTTACAAGCCAGCGACCGATGATGACTTTCTGCTGATTTCCGCCAGAAAGTGCTTTTATCGGCGTTTCGGTTGACGGCGTTTTTATCTGCAAAGCCTTGATGTATTTGTTTGTGAGTTCCATCTGCTTTGACATTGGCAGAAGTTTGAACACGCCCGTCTTTGCTTGAAGCGCAATCATCATATTTTCGCGAATCGACAAATCGGCGATAATGCTTTCGGCTTTGCGGTCTTCTGGCAAATACGCCATTCCTCTCTTTATCGAATCAATCGGAGCGTTTGCTTTTAGCACCTCGCCGTTGAAATAAAGCTCCCCCGCGTCAGGTCTGTCTGCGCCGTACAATGCACGAGCCAACTCAGAGCGACCAGAGCCGAGCAAGCCCGTCAAGCCGATAACTTCGCCCTTGTGAATCGTGAGCTCGAACGGCTTAATCGTGCCTGTGTGCGTGAGCGCGACCGCCTTGATGACTTCAGGCTTGTCGGAGGCTTTCGCTTCGGCTTCCTCGTCGCTACGGATTGAAGCAAGCTCATCGAATTCGTGTCCGAGCATTGTTGCAACCAGCTTTTGACGCGGCAAATCTGCAATCGGGAACTCGCCTTGAAGCTCTCCGTTTCGCAAGACCGTGATTCTGTCGCAAAGCGCATAGACCTGCTCCAAGAAGTGAGTAACAAAGATGATACCAACGCCGTCAGCCTTGAGGTTTCGCATAACGTTGAAGAGGTTTTCGACTTCGTGGTCATCAAGAGAACTCGTCGGCTCGTCAAGGATAAGCACCTGACAATCAAAATGCACCGCGCGGGCAATAGCGACCATCTGTTGCATAGCCACAGAGTAATCGCCGAGCGATTTTGTAACGTCGATGTTTTCAAGACCGACATAATGCAAAATCTCGCGCGCGCTCTGGTTCATCTTTTTCCAGTCGATTGCGTGGAACTTGTTCAGCGGCTCGTGCCCTGCAAAGATGTTTTCTGCAACCGAAAGGTTTGTGCAAAGATTAACCTCTTGGAACACAGTCGAAATGCCGTTTAGCTGCGCCTCTTCTGGAGAATGGTTGTCTATCTTTTTTCCGTTAAGGAAGATGTCGCCTGAATCCCTTGTGTGAACACCGTTCAAAACTTTTATCAATGTGCTTTTTCCAGCACCGTTTTCGCCCATCAACGCGTGTATCTCGCCTTTTCTCAAGCAGAAGTCCACGTTCTGCAACGCCTTTACGCCCGGAAAAGTCATAGAAATATTTTTCATTGAAAGCAATATTTCTTTTTCTTCCATAAAAAACCTTCTGAATTATTAAAACCGTTTTATTAACAAAGAGGATTTATCCCCTTGCTACACGAATATAAAAAATACTCACAAAAAAAGCCGAAGATAACGGAAACCATTATGCTTCGGCTTTTGCTTTAGCCATTGACTCTTACAAAAAAGCCTTTTACAAAAGAGCCTGTGGCTCAGTAAGCGCGAGTTGGGAGGCGGTCTTTTGCGTTCTCTTCGTCGAAGACTTCCTCAACAACATACTGAATCTTGTCGACTTTCTTTCCAGCCTGCAAGTCCTTGATAATCTCGTCAACACGAGGACCGTGCAATGGGTTGCACTCAACAGCGCAGTTGATTTCGCCTGAAATCATGCGGTTGAAAGTCTCTTTAACAGCGTCGAAACAGATGATGATGATGTCTTTTCCCGGCTCTTTTCCAGCAGCGCGGATAGCGTCAACAGCACCCCAAGCCATGTTGTCGTTCTCAGCAAAAACAACATCGATTTTTGGAGTTGACTTCAAGATAGACTCCATGACTTCCTGACCGCCCTTCTGTGTGAAGTCGCCGGACTGCTGTGCGACAAGCTCCCAGTTTGAGTGCTTTGCGATACCTTCCTCGATACCCTGAGTGCGTCCAATCTGAGCAGATGCGCCGATTGTTCCCTGAAGGTCAACAATCTTGAGCTCGTCGTTCTCGCGTCCGATTTTCTTGAGGTAGTTCTCAAGCCAGATAACACTGTCGCGACCTTCCTTCAAGAAGTTTCCGCCAACCCAGCAAAGATAAAGGCTCTCGTCTGAAACGCTCATCTGGCGGTCAGAGAGGATAACAGGGATACCTGCGTCCTTTGCCTCTTTCAAAACTGTCTCCCAACCTGTCTCAACAACTGGAGCAACTACGATGTAGTCAACATCCTGCTGAATGAAGTTGCGGATTGCCTTAATCTGGTTTTCCTGCTTCTGCTGAGCGTCATCGAAAATGAGCTTGTAGCCGTTTTCTGCAGTGAATGTCTTTTTGAAAGACTCTGTATTTGCCAAACGCCAGTCGCTTTCTGCACCGACCTGAGCGTATCCGACTGTCAAAACCTTTTTCTCCTCAGTTTTTGGAGCAGCAGTTGTTGCAGAAGCGTCAGTCTTTTTTCCGCCGCAACTTGTGAGTGCCAAAGCGCAGAGCAAAGCGCTTCCGAGCATAGATGCCATCTTTTTCATAATTTATTCCCCCTGTATTTGAAACAGTATGTGATAATATTAACGCCGAATATCTGCGGCGTAAATGTGAATTTTTACGGACTTTTTTATAAGTTTTTCTTTTTGCTGTCAAAAAAAATCGTGAATAAGTTAGAAATTTTATGATTTTTCGTTCGTTTTTTTCTCAAGGAGCGAAAACAAGAATTGTTTTTCCTAAATTTTTCGCCAAAATCCTTTTTGACAATTTGTTGTCGAGCCGCTTTCTTAAGAAAGTATTGAAACAATATTTGTTGCAAGGCGTTTTCTTAAAAAGGTATTGAAAAAACATTTGTTGTAAAGGTGTTTTCTTAAGAAAGTATTGAAAAAACATTTGTTGTAAGCCGTTTTCTTAAAAAGGTATTGAAAAACTATTTAGTGCAAGGGCGTTTTCTTAAGAAAGTATTGAAAAACTAAATAGGTTAAGGGCATTTTCTTAAGAAAGTATTGAAAAACTAAATAGGTTCGACCCATTTTCGCAAAAAAACGCGCTCACACAAAAAAGAATGAGGGCGAAAAAGTCATTTTGCTGTCATGCTGGACTCGTTTCAGTATCTGCCTTGTTTGTGGTAGATTCAAAAACAAGGCAGCCAATTACGAACTGCAAGGCTTGAGAAAAGAGCGGCAAAAAAATAGAATGCAACGAGTTTATTTTGAGGACAATATTATGACTGAAAACGAGGACAAAACGCCAAAACTCGCAACAAGACGAAACAGATTTTTCGCATTCTGGATTGACCTGCTCATCATCAGCTTTGTGATTCGCATGTCTGCTCTTGCTCTCGGCGATTTTTATGCAAGGCTGGGCGGCTGGGGACGAGTGCTTGGCACGCTCATCGCTCTTTTTTATTTTGGGCTTGGCGACAGCGCTCTTTTTGGAGGGCAGACGCTCGGAAAGCTGGCGATGGGAATGAGAGTGGCAGACAAGAGCAGTAAAAGCATCAGCGTTCAAAAAAGCTTTTTTCGCAGTTTTTGGCTCTTTCTTAGATTTGCGCTGGACGACCCGTCTTTTTCAAGCACAAAATACATTCTGATTTTGTTTTTGGAAGGGCTTGTTTTTTATTCGATTTCGTTCCTGGAGTTTTATTTTTTTATCGTCAACCGCGACACACGGCAATCTCTTCACGATTTAATCGCGGGGACGTTTGTGGTTGAAGCTGAAAGCAAAGGCGAAATTGCTTTCGTGAACAAAAAGAATGCGATTCGCTTCTCGTTCGTTTTGGTGGGCGTCGTTTTCTTTGGAGCGCTTTGCATAACTTTGGCAGCACAAAAATTTGGCTTTGGGCAATCGCACAAGGTGCAAATGCAGATTCAAGAGGCGCTTCCTGTCTATAACACTTCGATTCGGCACAGAAAAACCAAGCAGAAAGGCAGCGACGGCACGGAGGTTTTCAAAGAAATCGTGATTCGCACTCGTCTGAAAGACAGCGAAAGCGACACAAAAGCGATTGGACTCGAAATTGCCAAAATTATATCAGATGCGGGCTTGGCAGAAGAAGGCGAGGCTTGCTCGCTGGTGCTTTACAAGGGCTACGACCTCGGCATTGCAGAAAGTTATGATACTGAAAGCTATTATGCTGGCAACATCGAGCAGCTGGAAGCGATGTTCTCAATACAAGCGATACTTGATGAAGATGAGGAGAAAAGCGAGTAGTTTTTATTCTGGCGGCGAAAAGACAAAAAACCCAGACTCTGCAACGAGAATCTGGGAAAAGCTTGTCGATAAGGAGTTACTACTTATTTGCTGCTTTTTCTTTTTTTGGAGATAACATCAAAGAGAACCGCCATCAAAAGAACAAGACCTTTTACAGCGCGCTGCCAGTTGGCATCAACACCGAGGATTGACATACCGTTGTTGAGAACGCCCATGAAGACCGCACCAATAACAGCACCGCTGACTGTTCCAGTTCCGCCGTATGCAGAAGCGCCACCGATAAAGCATGAGCTGATAGCGTCCATTTCGTAGTTAGTACCAGCAGTAGGAGCTGCTGAGTTGAAACGTGCGATACAAACGAGAGCCGCAACAGCTGAAAGGAAGCCCATGTTTGTGTATGCAAAGAACATAACTTTGTCTGTGTCAACGCCAGAGAGCTTTGCAGCCTTTGCGTTTCCGCCGAGTGCATAAAGGTAGCGGCCAGGAACTGTGTTCTGTGTGTAATATCCGTAAACTGCAACGATAACAGCCATCAAGATGAGGATTACTGGAAGACCTGAATCCTGTCCCAAGAGTGCAGAAACAACAAGAATAACAGCGCTCAAGAGAGCAAGTTTTCCGACGAAAAGCGGAACTGCTTCAACTTCATAGCCCTTGCTGATTCTCTTCTTTCTCTTTCCGATTTCTGCGATGATGAATGCAATACAGCAAATAGCAGCGATAATCATTGTAATCATGAAGATTTTTGCCTGAGCCGCTTCATAGCCCATTGCATCGAATGCCTCATCAGAAATTGCCGGGATTGAGCTGTTGAACAAGCGCAAGAAGTTATCTGGCATTGGAGAAATGGTCAAGCCGTTCAATGCGATAAGAGCAGCACCGCGCCACAAAAGCATACCAGCCAATGTTACGATGAAAGGCGGGATATGAACGTAGGCAATCCAAAGTCCGTGCCATGCGCCGATTAAAATACCAACGATAAGACAGAGCAAGATTGAAACATAAATGTTCATGTGCCAGTTTACGATAAACGTTCCGGCAAGAGCGCCGACGAAACAAACGATAGAACCAACAGACAAGTCGATGTTACCACCGGTAAGGATACAAAGAAGCATACCAGTTGCAAGAATAACGACGTAAGAGTTTTGCTTGATGATATTTGTGATGTTAGACGGCGCAAAAAGAGAGCCGTTGTCTGTTGCCACGATTAGCACTTGGAAAAGCACCATAACCGCTATAAGTACTAAAAAGATAGTATTGCTTTTCAGTATTCGCTTGATGTTAGATGATGTTGAACTCATAACTACTCCTGTTTCCTAATTTACTTTTTATCAGAATTGATAATGCAAGACATAATCTTTTCCTGCGAAGCCTCTTCTTTAGAAAGTTCCGCAATCATTCGTCCTGCGTTCATAACATATATGCGGTCGCTCATACCCAAAATCTCTGGCATTTCAGAAGAAATGAATATGACAGACTTTCCGTCTTCTACCATCTTGTTGATGATACAGTAAATCTCGTATTTAGCACCAACGTCGATACCTCTCGTCGGCTCGTCCAAGATAAGAACGTCAGGGTCTGCAAAAAGCCACTTTCCGAGCAAAACCTTTTGCATATTGCCACCAGAAAGATTTCCTACATTCTCTTCGATTGCAGCGCATTTTGTGTGCATCTCGCGAACATAGTGCTTTGCAACTTCTCTTTCTTTATCGAAATCAATAATCGCATGAGAAGAAATCTTCTCAGGCTTTGCCGCCGTCGTGTTGCGGCTGATTGCTTCCGTAAGGATAAGTCCGTTGCCCTTTCGGTCTTCTGTTACATAAGCGACATGGTGATTAATCGCTGTTTTGACATCAGGGAAAGAAACTTCTTTGCCGTCAAGGAAAATCTGACCACGAATATTTGCGCCATAAGAGCGACCGAAAATACTCATAGCAAGCTCAGTTCTTCCCGCGCCCATAAGCCCCGAAATACCAACAACCTCACCACGTCTGACGTTGAAATTAACATGGTCGCAAACCTTGATGCCGTCAAAAATCGGGTGATCCACGCACCAGTCTTTTACCTCGAAGAACACATCGCCAATATGCTGGTTCGTCCTCTTCGGGAATCGGTCTGTAAGACTTCGACCTACCATTGCAGAAATAATCTTGTCTTCAGCGAAGGAATCCTTTGTTTTGTCCATCGTCTGAATCGTCTTACCATCGCGGATAACAGTGATTTTGTCCGCAACATAAGAGATTTCGTTTAATTTATGCGAAATCAAAATAGAAGTCATGCCTTGCTTCTTGAACTCAAGGAGTAAATCAAGAAGGTGTTTTGCTTCGGTGTCGTTCAAAGATGCCGTAGGCTCGTCAAGAATAAGAAGTTTTACGTTTTTGCCAAGAGCCTTTGCAATTTCAACAAGCTGCTGTTTTCCGACACCGATATCCTTAATCAAAGTATGGGAAGAATCTTTCAATCCTACAAGATGAAGAAGCTCATCTGCTTTCGAAAACGTCTCAGCCCAATCAATTTTTGAAGTTTTTCCCCGCTCATTGCCGAGGAACATATTTTCGCCAATAGTAAGAAGCGGAACAAGAGCGAGCTCTTGATGAATAATAACAATGCCTTTTGCTTCACTATCTTTTATATTCTGGAACTGGCATACTTCCCCGTTATAAACAATATCGCCCTCATAAGTGCCATAAGGATAAATACCGCTCAAAACACTCATCAAAGTAGACTTACCCGCTCCGTTCTCACCAACAAGAGCATGGATTTCGCCTTCTTCAACCACGATATTCACATCGTCAAGCGCCTTGACACCAGGGAATGTCTTGGTAATATGCTTCATTTCCAATAAAGTTTTTGCCATTGGAAGTCTCCGTTTAGTACTTAAAGAAAAGGCAGAAGAGGAAGATTTTTTTCCAGTTCTGCCCTTTTCAGTTATTTCTACTGCAAGTCTGCTGCGCTGTAGTAGCCTGAATCAATCAGCAACTTCTTGTAGTTTGCTGTTGTGGCGAATACAGGGTCGCAAAGGTATGAAGGAATGATTCCTGTTCCGTTGTCGTATGTTTTGACATCGTTGATTTCAGGTTCTTTTCCCTGCATCATAGCGTCGACCATACCAACAACTTTCTCTGCCAAAGTGCGAGTATCCTTGAAGATAGACATAGCCTGAGTGCCCTTGAGCATGTTCTTTACGTTTGGCTTGTCGCAGTCCTGACCTGTAACGATTGGGAAATCAGCTGCTGTGTAGCCTGCTGCAACGAGAGCGTTTGTGATACCCATAGCGACAGAGTCGTTTGATGAGTAAACAGCGTCAAGTTTCTTTCCGCGTGGACCGTATCCCTGTGAAGAGATGAGGTTCTCCATTCTCTTCTGAGCCTCTTCTGTTGACCAGTTGAGAGTTGCGCACTGAGCCTTTGAAGTCTGTCCTGACGGAACAACGAGAACGCCTGAATCGATGTATGGCTTCAAAACGTCCATAGCACCACCGAAGAAGAAGTTGATGTTGTTGTCATCTGGAGAGCCTGTGAAAAGCTCGATGTATGCTGGGTCAGCAGCAGTGCGAGTCTTCAAGTTGAGCTTGTCGACAAGGAAGTTGCCCTGAATTGTTCCAACCTTCCAGTTGTCGAAAGTTGCGTAGTATGAAACAGCGTCGCTGTTCATGATAAGGCGGTCATAAGCGATAACCTTAACACCCTTTCTCTTTCCCTGGTCAAGAACGCTCTTCAAAGCAGAACCATCGATAGAAGCGATAACAAGGATTTTGTTTCCCTTAGAAATCATGTTCTCAATCTGGCTTGTCTGAGTTGCGATATCGTTGTTTGCATACTGCAAGTCAACTTTGTATCCAGCCTTCTCAAGCTGAGCCTTCATGTTAGCGCCGTCCTGATTCCAGCGCTGAAGGTCTTTTGTCGGCATAGAAACACCGATTGGTGTTTTCTTTGAGATTTTCTTTGCCTTTGGAGCTGCGAATACCTGTGGAACAATCATGAGTCCAGCAAGTGCCATAGCAATAATTTTTTTCATAAGGATTCCCCCTATTAGTTTTGGGCTTCTGCCCTACCAGTTTTGATAATCTAATTCTAAGCCCGAAGAGAAAGCCGTGCGTTTTGAAATTCTTGAATTTTTTGCTAAATTCATACACAAATTCAAAATCAAGCGTGAAAAATTTGCTCACTTTTCTGGAATTTCTTGTCATTCAAAAAATCCAGATTTCTTTCTTCGACATTAAGGAGGCTTTCCTTGAAGTTAAGGAAGAGTTCCTTGAGGTTAAGGAGAGTTTCCTCGATGTTAAGGAAGAGTTCCTTGAGGTTAAGGAGATGTTCCTTGAAGTCAAGGAGATGTTCCTCGACGTTAAGGAGATGTTCCTTGAGGTTAAGGAAGAGTTCCTTGAGGTTAAGGAGATGTTCCTTGAGGTTAAGGAGGCTTTCATCGACGTTAAGGAGAGTTTCCTTGATGTTAAGGAGATGTTCCTTGACGAAAAAAAACATTCCCTCGATGTGAAGGAATGTTTTTTATAGTTTTCTCTGTCTGAAAAAAAATTGCTATTGACGAACTTGTTTTCAGAATCTACTAAAATTAAGGCAGATGCTGAAACGTGTTCAGCATGACAATAGTTTTTTGAAGGAGGAATCAGACCTCGAAGTTATCGATTTGCTCTCCGATTTTGGCGATTGAATCTTTCATTCCGGAGATGATTTCGTGGAGATTTTCGCCCGTCTCGCTGATGATGTCGGTGCAGTTTCTCATCTCGCGGACGCTGTCGTGCATGTCGGCCGTGGCGTCTTTGAGGCGCTTGACGTCGCTCAAGATAGCGCCGTTGCCGACTGACATCTCGGAGGAGGCTCGGCGCACTTCTTCGGTGCTGCCGCTCATCGAGTGGAGCGCTTTTCCGATTTGGGCGCTTCCGATTTGCTGCTCTTCCATGGCGCTCTTGATTTGCTTTACGATTTCGTCGGTATCGCTGATTTTTGCGGCGACAGACGAGAACATCTGGCTTGTCTTTTCGGAAGCAACGACGACTGAGCCGATGGAATTCTTGATTTTTCCGAGCTGCTCTCCGATTGAGCGCGACTGAAGGGCGGAGTTTTCGGACAGTTTTCGGATTTCGTCAGAGACGACGGAGAAGCCTCGTCCTGCGTCCCCTGCGTGCGCGGCTTCGATTGCGGCGTTCATCGCCAGAAGGTTCGTCTGGCTTGCGATTGACGCGATGACTTTGTTTGCTTCAAGGAGCATTTCGCTTTGCTCTTCGATGAGGCTTATTCTCTTGTTCATCTCGCTTTGCATTTCGCTTCCCTGTCTTGAAAGCTCGCCGAGGTTGTCAAAAGAAGACGCCATTTTTTCAACGGAAGTATTCACGCTCGAGATGTTTCCAATCATCTCCTCGACGGCGGAACTTGCTTCGGAGACGCCTGCCGCCTGCGTCTCAATCATTCGCTCAAGGCTGCTGATGTTCGAAGCGATTTCGTTGACGGCGCTCGCCGTCTCGTTTACGCAATCGCTCTGCGAGTCGATTTGTGTATTCACGCGGTCGATGCTCATAACGATTTCGGCGATAGAGGTTGTCGTGTCCTCAAGACCGAGCGTGAGGTTGTTCTCGCTTTCAAAGAGGTCGCTTCTTGAGACTTTGATGTCTTTCATTATTGACTGCAACTTTTCGACGAACTTGTTGAAGCCGTCGGTGACGAGTCCGACTTCATCGCTTGTTGTAACTTCGAGACGCGTTGTCAAATCGGCGTTTCCCGAAGCGATTTCGTTTATGTTTTTGACGACTTTCTTTAGCGGACGAAGCGAAATGTAGATGCTCGCCTGCGCTGTAATAATAAGGAAAACGGCTATTACAACGGAAATGAGTATCAAGAAGTTTCCGAGAGAGTTTGCGCTTTTGTACACGGTCTTTTCGGGAACGGAGAAGGCAAGCGACCACGAAGTTCCAGCAACTGGCGCATAAACAAGAAGGTGCTTTCCACCCTCTGCCCAAATCCAGCCATAGTTTTTGTTCTTGGCGCACATGTCTTTGGCAACCTCAGACAGTCCTTCATAATCCTTGTTGGGCTCTGTGAAGTTCACTTTCATCACGATGTCTTTTTGTGGAAAAGAGACGACTGTTCCTTTTTCGTCCAAAAGAAGCGCAAAGCCCTCGCCGCCGATATTCTTGTTCTCAATGGCGCTGACAAGTGTTTCGTGGCTTATCGACACGGCAAAAAAGCCGACTCGCTCGTCGCCTTTGCTTACGACTTTGCAAATGTAATAAACGGCATCGTCGGCGCTTTTTCCGACGGGGTTGCTGATGTACTGGCTCAAGTTTCCGCTTTTCATTTTCTGGAAATATTCGGTGGCAGAAACGTCGAATGTCTCGCCCTCATCGGAATACGCTTTTCCTGTCTTGTAATCGCAATAGAAAACCGAAGTGAAATCTTTGCTCCTGATTTTCTTGTGATTCTTTAGCCACTCGGCGCACGTTTGGGCTGAAAAATCAGGCGAAGAAACGATATCGGACATTGTGTACATTCTAAGCTGCTGCATGAACTTTGAGTTTCGCTGATTGAGATTTGTGGCGAAAGAATCGACAAGCGATTCCATTGAATAGATAAACTGTTCCTTTTGTGAATTTCTGGCTTTGGATACAGCGACAAAAACAAGAAGAGAGAGAAGAACAACAATTTCGCACCCGATTGTAAGACCGAAGCGAACGGACATTTTGTTAAACATCTTCCCGAATTTCTTTTGCATAAAGAACTCCTTATGATATGCAATTCTGGTGTGTTGACAAAAACCGTTTTTTATTGAGAGCATTTTATCGTAAAGGCTGTGTTTTTTCCAATAGCACAACAAAATAAATATACGCTTCTTACAGAATGTTTTTAAAGCTTTTGTTCCATTTCAAGGCAAGGTGAGAAAAATGACATTGAGAAAGATTCGATTTTCCTGTAATCTTTGCTTATGGCTTACGAAGTAACAGCGACAAGACGACGCCCTCAAAAGTTTGACGACCTTGTAGGGCAGGAATTTGTCGCAAACACATTGAAGAATTCAATTCAATCAGGGCGCATTGCTCACGCATATCTTTTTTCAGGTCCGCGCGGGTGCGGAAAAACGTCCTCAGCGCGCATTATGGCAAAAGCGCTCAACTGCGAGAAAGGCCCGACGACAGAGCCTTGCGGGGTGTGCGATGCATGTCGCGAAATTGCGCGCGGCGCTTCTCTTGACGTTCGCGAGATAGACGGCGCGTCAAACACAAGCGTCAACGATGTTCGCGAAATCAAAGACGAGGTTGTTTTTCCTCCAAACTCAAGCCGCTACAAAATCTATATCATCGATGAAGTTCACATGCTTTCAACGAGCGCTTTCAATGCGCTTTTGAAGACAATCGAAGAGCCTCCCGAATACGTCATTTTCATTTTTGCGACGACTGAATTGCAAAAAGTTCCTGCGACGATAAAAAGCCGCTGTCAGCAGTTCAATTTCCATCTTGTGCCGATTGAGCGCCTCAAGAATCTTCTTGGAGAGGCGGCGAGCGAAATCGGAATAAAGGCTGATGACGAAGCGCTTTATTGGATTGCGAAGGAGTCGACAGGCTCTGTGCGCGACGCTTACACGCTCTTTGACCAAGTCGCGGCGTTCTCGGACGGCGAAATCACTTACGAGAAAATCCGCGACAAGCTCGGTCTTGTCGGAATCGAGCAGCTGAACTCCATCTTCGAGAAATGCAGTTCGGGCGACACGGAAAAGACGCTTGAGGACCTCGATTTGATTTTGCAAAACGGCATCACAATCGAGCAGTTCATCACGAACAGCGCTCAATATATTCGCTCGATAATGCTCATAAAGGCAGGCGTCACAAAAGAATCTCTTCTTGGACAAAGCGCCGAGCGCTACAGCAAGAGCGTTCTTGAAAACTGGGACAAAGTGCGCATTGAGCGAGCGCTTTCGCTTTTCCTCGCGCTTTACCGCGACATCCGCTATTCGCTTTCTCCGCGCTATGAGCTTGACCTTGCGTTCTCGCGCCTTTGCAACCTCAGGGACGCAGCAAGCTCGTCTGAAATCAAGATGGCAATCGAGGCGACAAGAAAGCTCCTTGTTGAAGGCGCTCCTTCTTCAGCGATTTCGCCAATGCAAGAAAGGCAAAGACAAAGAGAGCCGAGCATAAATCCTTCGATTCCGCAGTTTTCAATGCTTTCAGCGAATACGAGCGAAAACCGCTCTGAAAACGTGGGCGCTCCTGAAAAAAAGGAAGAGCCTCAAAGCGCTCCCCATTCAGAGCCGAGCGCGCTTCCGATGTTTTCAGCGCTGAAAGGCAGCGAGACGCCAAAAGAGAGCGCTCCGACAAAGACAGAAGAGCCTTTGCCAAAGGTTGAGCCAATCAAAGAAGAGCCAAAGCAAGAGAGCGCCGCTCCTCAAAGCGTTGCGCCTGTCGCACCAGCAGCGCCGAGCACAGAAAACGCCATTGATGCAGAAACGCTCAAAAGAGAGACAATCGAAGAGCTAAAATACAACGAAGTTCTTGCGGCAGGCGCTCTTTCAGAAGTGGATTTCGAGATAAGCGGCAACAAAATCATTGCGACAGCCCCGAACCAGTATCAGCAGATGCAGCTTGAAGTTTACAAAAAGCAAATCATCGCCGCTCTCAAAAAAATTTCGGGCAAAGAAATAGAGTTTGAAAGCGCAGTGCAAAAAGAGATTGTCCGCGAAAAAGTCGATATTCCAAAATCAGTACAGATTCTCCGCGATGAGTTTCGCGGCACAATAGTTGGAGGTAAGATATGAACCCATTTGATATTTTGAAGAACGCTGATGCGATTCAGCAGCAGTTCAAGCAGTTGCAGGAAGGACTCAGCGAAGTTTCGGCAACAGGCTCTTCCGGCGGAAACCTTGTCAACGTAACGATTAACGGCAGAATGGAAGTCACAGCCGTCCGCCTTGACCCGATTGCCGTTGACCCTCGCGACATACAAATGCTTCAGGATTTAATCGTTGCGGCTCATCATGACGCAATCACAAAATTGCAGGAAGAAGTAAAAGAGCGCTACGGCTCACTTCTTGGCGCAGTGCCGGGAGCAGGACTTTGAACGCCCTTGACGAAATAATCGACAGCTTCTCGCGACTGCCGGGCATCGGAAAAAAGAGCGCCGCCCGTATCGCAAACAGCCTTTTGAGCGCAGACACAGTCTTTATGCAGCGCTTTTCGAGCCAAATCGCAACACTTCAAGAGCGAATCCGCCCTTGCTCGATTTGCGGAAGCTGGACAGAAAAAGACCCATGCCCGATTTGCTCAGACTCACTTCGCGACAAGAGCGTGATTTGCGTCGTTGAGCAGCCGCAGGACGTGCAGACAATCGAAAGCTCGCACACATTCCGCGGACTTTATCACGTCTTGGGCGGAGTCATTTCGCCTTTGGACGGCGTCGGCCCTTCTCAACTTCGCATCTCTGAACTTCACCAGAGAGTCAGCTCAGGAGAAGTCAGCGAAGTGATTATCGCCACAAACCCGACAGTCGACGGCGACACGACAGCGCTTTATATCCAGAAAGCACTTGAGTCAAGCGGAGTGAAAATCACGCGTCTTGCAAGCGGAATCCCGGCAGGCGGCGACCTTGAATACGTTGACCGCCTCACTCTCGACCGCAGTTTCCGCGGACGAACCGCAATCTGAAGCGTGTGTCCGCGTTTGCTCAAGCCGCTCCCTGAGCATAGTCGAACGGTTGCTGAGCGTAGTCTAAGCACAAACTGTATTGCGTTTTTCCTGACTTTTCGCTTGGACGAGTTCCACCGCGTGAGGTTTTTGAAGAAATTTCATTTGGACAAGCAAAACCGCATGCGGTTGAAGCCATTTGATTCTATGGACAGTAAAAACCGCACGCGGTTTTTGAAGAAATTTCGTTTGGACGAGCAAAACCGCAAGAGGTTTTTGAAGAAATTGTGTTTGGACGATAAAAACCGCAAGAGGTTTTCGAAGAAATTGTGTTTGGACGAAAAAAACGCAAGACAGACACAAAAAAAGAGGCTGTTCCCAAAGGAGAGCCTCTTCTTTTTTTGCGCTATTTTTTAGTTGGCGAAGAACTTTGTAAGAACGCTCGCGATTGTCTTCACGAAGGAAGCGCCCGCGACGAAAGTTCCGAGCGAAGAGCCGAGAGATGAGAGCGCAAAGACAAGAAGCACTCTCAAAATGCGGTTCTTGTAAAAGCCTTTGAGGTTGCAGTCGCTTTGAATCGACTCAAGGTCGCTGACTTTCGGCTTGCACAAAAATGCCTGCGCCAAGCCTGCGACCATGCCACAACCGACGAGCGGGCAAAGAGATGTGAAAGGAGCGCTCAGCGCCGCAAGCAAAATCGCAAGCGGGTGCGCCGCTGCCGCAAGAGCGCCGATTCCTGCAAGAACGGAGTTCCAGATGCCCCAAGAAACCATCATGTTCCAGCCGTTCTTTTTTCCGCCAAAATAAAAGCCTGCGGCAATAAGGGCGATGATGATGAGAGGGATAAGCCAGCCTATGACTTTTGCGCTGATTTTCTTTTCGGGGATTTTCTCGATTTCGCTTGTGTCAGCAGAGCCTTTTCCTTCCGCGAATGCGTTCAAGTGCGCGACGACGCCCGGAATGTGTCCTGCGCCAAGAACCGCAAGCACTTTCTCACCAGGGCAATTCCATATGCGGCTGGCAAGATACAAATCGCGCTCATCGATGAGGACTGTCTTCACCGCCGGAAGATAAGCGGACAGCTCGCTCATCATATTGTCCATTTCAGAGGAGTTCTTCAAGTTCTCGATTTGCTCGTCTGTGACTTCCTCTGTGTCGAAAACGGAGGCAATCATGAGCGAAAGGAGCTTGCATTTTCCGATGAGGGAGTTCTTTGCCCAAGCGCGTCTGAGCGTCGTCTGGACAGGGCGGTCAACCATTTGTGTCTTTATGCCGAGCGACTGCGCTGTCTCAAAAGCCGCCTTCATGTCCTCGCCCGGCTTCACGCCGACGTTTGAGCCCATCTTTTTCTGAAACGATGAGAGAACGACGTTTGCAAGCATCACGAAGCCCTGATTTCTTTTGAGTACGCCCACGATATCGAGGTTCTTCCAAGATTCCTCTTCGGTCATCGTCTTGAGGCGCTGCTCATCGAGCTCGATTGCCACGCAGTCAGGCTTCTTCTCCTCAACTGCCGCTTTCACTTCATTGACGCTCTCGGCTGAGATGTGCGCTGTTCCGATGAGAACAAACTCACGTCCGCCAAGGTTCAAAATATGCTCTGTCTGACTCATTTTACATCGTGCTCCATTCTGCAAGACGGAACTCAAAGAAGAGAGGAGCGGCAAGGTTTGTCACTTGTGAATAATACTCTTCGGCAATCTCGCGGCTTCCTTTCATATCATAAAAAAGCGCGAGGTAAAAATAGAGTTTTCCTTTTGTGGTCTTGTTTTTCTCTTCGCTTACGGCTCGGATTGTCGAGGTTTCTGCGTTGATGCCGCCGCCGTTGTCGTGATACATTCGCATAACGGAATAAACTGCCTTGTTCTCGCGGAAATCCTTCAGGACTGTCGCAAGATACGCCTTGCACTTGAGGTAGCTGTCTTTTTCGTTCTGGCGATAGTAAGTTGCTGCGACCATCATCGGATAGGACTCGTTTTTCGGGTTGTAGCTTGAAGCCTTAAGGAAGGCGTTTCGGGAATTGATAAACTCGTTTTTGTGCCAGTACAGGATGCCGAGCGCCTCATAGGCGTAATAATATTTTGGATTTGTCTCGGTGACTTTCTTCCATTGCTCGATTTCTTCTTCAAATCTTTCCTGCTCGTCATAAAGGGCGGCAAGATATGAATAGGCCAAGAAATAATCAGGGCGAAGGCTAACTGCAACTTTCCACTGCTCCTCAGCCAAATCCTGCTTTCCTCTCGTCTTTGCATAAGAGCCGTAATCAAGGCGATAATCATAGTTGTTCGGGTCATACTCGATTGCCTTCACAATGTATTTTTCAGCCTCTGCATATTTGTCATCTTCTGCGGCGAGTTTTCCGAGATAGGCGTTGGCGCTGGCGTTTTTCGGGTCAACCTGAAGCATTCTGGTGAATGTTTTTTTGGCGCTCTCGATGTCGCCCGCGTAATAACTTGTCTGACCGTAGCCAAAAAGAGCGGAAGTATTGTTCGGGTCTTTCAGCATTGCCGTTCTGTAATATTTTCTTGCGGTCGCATAATCCTTTGAAAGCGCCAAGTCCTCGGCATATTCGATATTCGCCTGAACATTCTGAGGGTCTTTCTGGAGAATTGCCTTCAATTCCGCGCTGCGCTTTCTTGTGTCGCCGCGCATTTTTGAAATCATGGATTTTAGCTCAAGAACGTCCAAATTATCGCTCTGGACTGAAAGAAGGCGAGTGCAAAGCGCTTCCGACTCGTCTAGGCGCTTGGCAGAAAAAAGAATAGACGCTTTCAAAAAAAGAATATCAAAGTCGTTTGCCATATCGTTTGAAAGAGAATCAAACAAAGCAAGCGCACCATCAAAATCATTATCGTTAAGGTACTTCTGGAGTTTTGTTGCAAAATCAGACCTTTGCTCAGGAGAGACTTTGTTCAGTGTAATCGGCGTTTGAACTGCGCTGAAGAGCGGAAGCGCCGACGAAAGCATAAGAGCGGCTGTTACAGCGGCTATCTTTTTGTTGAAACGTGTCATTTTATCCTCAAATAATTATAGTGCCTTACTTTATCATTGCTTATGAAAGAAATTCAAGTATTTGGGCATTTTGACTTTCAGATTTCATGTCCAAAGGGTAGTCAAGTGTATTCGAGCAGTATAGAAGGAGTCTTGCTAGAAATATTTTTATATGGAAAATTTGACGGCTGCAATATAATGCCGCCTATTTTTTTGAGCACAGACGACGCTCTTCACGCTCACAGGAATCACAATCGCTCTGCCTTGGAAGTCTGGAACAAATGTTGTGCCGTCAGGAAGCGACAAGCGTTCTGCACGCGTCCAGTCGAGAGAGCGAACACTGGAATTTGCTTCTTGAGCCGCCTTAATCGCAGTGTAGTCGTCCGCGCTTACAGCCTTTTGAGCCTGTGACGATGAGGCGGGCATGAGCCAAGTTTCCGAGCTCTATTGTGTCCTCGCCGCAAACGCGCCCGTCAATGCCGAGATGCAAAGCAGCAACATACCTACTAATTTCTTCATCTAGAACTCCTTATATCTTTTAGTGTGATATATACAAGGGAATGTTATAAAATAGTTCAAAACCAAAAACAGAGTATTTCCCTTAAGAGAAATAGGGAATTTTCACGCTTTTTATGTGAAAAAAGTGCAAAATGAGTACATTTCCATAGTATCTCCCTAGACTATTAAGAATATTCATTGTATTATGAAAAAAATCACAAACACCCATTTTTGGAGGGAACTTATGAAAATATCTACGCGCGGACGTTACGCATTGCGATTTATGATTGACCTTGCGCTTCATAACAAGGGAGAATATACCGCGCTCAAAGACATTTCCGAACGACAACAAATCTCAATAAAATACCTTGAGCAAATTACAGCGCTTCTCAGCAAGTTCGGGCTTTTATTGAGTGTGAGAGGACCTCAGGGCGGCTACAAACTTGCTAAAGCGCCGTCAGAATACAGTGTAGGCGAAATCTTGCGCATAACAGAGGGAAATCTCGCTCCTATTGCCTGTCTTGAGCAGACACAAAATACATGCGAAAGAAAAGACAGTTGCCCAACGCTCAAGATGTGGACAGGATTCTACAAAATCGTAAACGACTATTTTGATGGCATTTCTCTTGAAGACCTCGTAAATCAAGCCGCTCCAGATACATACTTTGATTATGTAATTTAATTTTCCAGTATATTTGGTAGGGTTTTAGTGTTTTGCTTGACAAAAGCAATCCAAGAATATATAGTAATTACATATTGGATTAGTAGGAATCATAGGAGGCTAGACAATGGCAGAGAATATCGCAAAAAAAGTCACAGAACTTGTTGGTCACACACCACTTCTTGAGTTGACGAACACAGAAAAGAAATATGATTTGAAAGCGCGCATTCTTGCGAAGGTTGAATATTTCAATCCAGCGGGAAGCGTGAAAGACCGTATTGCAAAAGCGATTATCGATGAGGCTATAAAGAGCGGCAAAGTTACAGCGGATTCTGTTATTATCGAGCCAACCAGCGGAAACACTGGAATTGGGCTTGCGATGGTTGCTGCAAGTTATGGGCTTCGTGCAATTCTGACGATGCCTGAGACGATGAGCGTCGAGCGCCGCAGTCTTCTTAAGGCTTACGGAGCAGAGATTGTCCTGACGGACGGCGCAAAGGGAATGAACGGCGCAATCGAAAAGGCAAACGAACTCGCTGCGACAACGCCGCACAGTTTTATTCCAGGACAGTTCACAAATCCTGTGAATCCTGAAACGCACTACAAAACAACAGGCCCTGAAATCTGGGAGGACAGCGACGGACACGTTGACGCTTTCGTTGCGGGTGTCGGAACGGGCGGAACGCTCAGCGGGGTCGGAAAATACCTCAAGGAAAAAAATCCGAACATCAAGATTTTTGCTGTTGAGCCAGCTTCTTCGCCTGTTCTTTCAGAGGGAAAGCGCGGCGCACACAAGATTCAGGGAATCGGAGCGGGCTTCGTTCCTGACACGCTCGACACAAAGATTTATGACGAGGTCATAAAGGTCGAAAACGATGCTGCTTTTGAGACAGGACGCAACTTCGGAAAGACAGAGGGCGTTCTTGTGGGAATTTCTTCGGGAGCAGCGCTTTGGGCGGCTTTGGAACTCGCAAAAAGACCAGAGTTCGAGGGAAAGACGATTGCAGTTCTTCTTCCTGACACAGGCGACCGCTATCTTTCAACAGCGCTTTTCCAGGCATAAAGGCAAGCTGACAACGCCAAAATCGAAATAAAACTGAAAACAAAAAGAGTGTCGCTCAAAAAATGGCGGCACTCTTTTTTTCTACGAAGGTCAATTTTAAAATCGAGCCTCGTTTAAACTACGAAGCATCTCCGCCATGCCAAAAATCAATCGTAGCGGCTACGAAGCATTTCCCGCATGCCGAAAGGCAATCGTTTAAACTACGAAGCGTTTTCCGCGTGCCGAAAGGCAATCGTAGCGACTACGAAGCACTCCCGTCGTGCCGAAAGCCAATCGTAGCAACTACGAAGCGTTTCCGCCATGCAAAACGTCAATCGTAGTAAAGAAAGCGCTTGTATTTCGCTCAATTCCGCCTTACAATCATATTCACACACTTAAAGCCATATTTTAGGAGGGCAAAAATGTCCAGAAAGAAACAGTCAATGGACGGAAATCAGGCTGCGGCTCACGTTGCGTATGCTTTTACTGAAGTCGCGGGTATCTATCCGATTACTCCGTCTTCTCCGATGGCGGACTTTGTAGACCAGTGGTCTGCAAATGGTCAGAAAAACATCTTTGGCACAAAAACAAAGGTTGTGGAAATGGAAAGCGAGGCTGGAGCGGCAGGAACTGTGCACGGCTCTTTGGCTTCTGGTGCGCTTACCACGACGTTTACGGCATCTCAGGGTCTTCTCTTGATGATTCCGAATATGTATAAAATCGCAGGAGAGCAGCTTCCGTGCGTCTTCCACGTCTCAGCCCGTACTGTGGCTTCTCATTCTCTCAATATTTTCGGCGACCACAGCGATGTTTATGCTTGCCGTCAGACAGGCTTTGCAATGCTCGCCGAAACAAACCCGCAGGAAGTTATGGACTTGGCTCCTGTCGCGCATTTGGCGGCAATCGAGGGCAGAGTTCCTTTCATCAACTTCTTTGACGGCTTCCGCACAAGCCACGAAATCCAGAAAATCGAGCTTTGGGATTATGCTGACTTGAAAGATATGTGCAATATGGACGCTGTGAAGGCTTTCCGCGCACACGCTTTGAACCCGAACAATCCTTCAATGCGCGGCAGCCACGAAAACGGCGACGTTTTCTTCCAGCACAGAGAGGCGGGCAATAGCGTTTATCTCGCTCTTCCTGATGTCGTGAAGAAATACATGGGCAAAATCAACGAGAAGCTCGGAACGAACTATGATTTGTTCAACTACTACGGCGCACCTGACGCTGACAGAGTTATCGTCGCGATGGGCTCAATCTGCGATGTGGCGGAAGAGGTTATCGATTATCTCAATGCTCGCGGAGAGAAAGTCGGCTTAATCAAAGTGCGTTTGTATCGCCCTTGGGTTTCTGACGCGTTCCTCAAAGTCTTGCCGAAGAGCGTGAAAAAGATGGCAATTCTTGACCGCACAAAAGAGCCAGGTTCTTTGGGCGAGCCGCTTTATCTTGATGTTGTTACGACTTTGCGTGAGGCGGGCTTGAACGACATCGTAACTTGTGGCGGACGCTACGGCTTGGGTTCAAAAGACACTCCGCCTAGCTCTGTGTTCGCGGTCTACAAGGAACTTGAGAGCGCAAAGCCGAAAGCACGTTTCACAATCGGTATTGTTGATGATGTTACAAATCTTTCGCTTCCAGAAATCAAGCCAGCTCCGATTACTGCGGCTGCGGGAACTGTAGAGTGCAAGTTCTGGGGTATCGGCGGCGACGGCACTGTTGGCGCAAACAAGGATTCGACGAAAATCATTGGCGACCACACCGACAAATACATTCAGGCGTATTTCCAGTACGACTCAAAGAAGACAGGCGGTATCACAATCAGCCACTTGCGCTTTGGCGACAATCCGATAAAGTCTCCGTACTACATCAATCAGGCGGATTTTGTGGCTTGTCACAATCAGTCATACATCATCAAGGGCTACAAGATGGTGCAGGACGTAAAGCCGAACGGAATCTTCCTTATTAACTGTCAGTGGAGCGATGAGGAATTAGGCGAAAAGCTCAACGCCGAAAGCAAGAAGTACATCGCAGACAACAACATCAAGGTTTACACTGTTGACGCTGTTGACATCGCGACAAAAATCGGACTTGGCAAGCGCACTTCAACTGTTTTGCAGTCAGCATTCTTCAAGCTGGCGAACGTTCTTCCTGCTGAAGAAGCAATCAAGTATATGAAAGAAAAGGTCGTCGCCAAGTTCTCAAAGAAGGGACAGGACATCGTCGATATGAACTGCAAGGCGATTGACGAGGGCGCGGGAGCATTGCACGAGGTAAAGATTCCGATGAGCTGGAAGACCCCTGCTCCAGACGCTGCAAAGCCAACTCTCACGGGAGAAGCAAAGACTGTTGCGATGGTCGAAAATCTCATGAACCCGATTGCGCTCATGGACGGCGACAATCTTCCTGTCAGCGCGTTCAAAGACGTGGCAGACGGTCAGTTTGAGCTTGGTGCTTCTCAGTACGAAAAGCGAGGAACGGCTGTTAATGTGCCTCTTTGGGACAGTGCAAAGTGTATTCAGTGCAATAACTGTGCTTTCGTTTGCTCTCACGCAACAATCCGCCCTTATCTTTTGACGGACGAGGAAGCAGCAGAGGTTACAAAGAACGGCGGTGTCGCAGTCGATACAAAGCCAAAGGCTGGAAAATATAAGTTCACGCTTAGTGTTTCACCGCTTGATTGTATGGGCTGTGGTGAGTGTACGACGGTTTGTCCTGTTCAGGCTCTTTCTATGGTGCCTCAGGAAACAAGACTTAGCGAGCAACCTGCTTGGAATTATCTTGTTGCCAACGTGTCTAAAAAGGCGGATTCTGGCATTGCAGAAAACTCTGTAAAGGGAAGTCAGTTCAATCAGCCGCTTCTTGAGTTCTCTGGCTCTTGCGCTGGTTGTGCAGAAACAAGCTATGCACGCCTTATCACGCAGCTTTTCGGCGAGAATATGTACATCTCGAACGCAACGGGCTGCTCTTCAATCTGGGGCGGACCTGCGGCGACTTCACCGTACACAATCAACAAGAACTCAAAGCACGGTCCTGCTTGGGCAAACTCACTTTTCGAGGACAACGCAGAGCACGGCTTGGGAATGTATGTCGGTCAGAAATACATTCGCGACGGCTTGATTGCAAAGCTCGAAGAGATGGCTGCAAAGGACGACACAAAAGAGAGCGTAAAGAACGCAATCGCCAAGTTTATGGAAACTAAGGACAGCACGACAGGTAATGTTGAGCCAACAAAGGCACTTATTGCGGAACTCGAATCTTGCGGCTGTGAGTGCGCAAAGGAAATCCTTGAGAAGAAGAACTATCTCAACAAGAAATCTGTGTGGATTATGGGCGGCGACGGCTGGGCGTACGATATTGGCTTCGGCGGTCTTGACCACGTTCTTGCAAGTGGCGAAAACGTCAACGTCATGGTGTTCGATACAGAGATGTATTCAAACACGGGCGGACAGGCTTCAAAGGCTTCAAACATCGGCGAAGTTTGTCAGTTTGCGGCGGCTGGAAAAGAGGTCGGAAAGAAATCGCTTGCTGAAATTGCGATGAGCTACGGCTATGTTTATGTTGCACAAATCGCTCTCGGCGCAAATCCAGCACAGGCTTTGAAGGCTATTCAGGAAGCAGAGGCTTACAATGGTCCGTCGCTCATCATCGGATATGCTCCGTGCGAACTTCACGGTGTTAAGGGCGGAATGAACCACTGTCAAGACGAGATGAAGGCGGCTGTTAAGGCAGGATATTGGAACTTGTTCAGCTTTAATCCGCAACTCAAGGCTGAGGGTAAAAATCCGTTCACGCTCACTTCAAAAGAGGGCGACGGTAGCTATCAGGCATTCTTGAGCAACGAAACTCGCTATTCTGCACTTACTAGAAAGTTCCCAGAGAGAGCAAAAGTTCTCTTCGACAAGAACGAGCAGTCTGCAAAAGCAAGATTCGAGCACTTGAAGAAGCTGGTTGAGCTTTACAGCAAATAATTGTCACTTCGACTTCGCTCAGTGCCCGATTTCGGTGATTGAGCGGAGTCGAAACCACCCAAAATGACGAAACGCCTCTTGCTCTTGTGAGGAGATTTTCCTTGCGAGGGACGTTTTTTTCACACTCACAAGATTTAATGTTTTGGGAAACTTGAAAAACAGCGGGGGGCTCATACTTCATATTTTCATATTTCATACTTCTGGGTATAATATAAAAAGTGGAGAGAATATGGGAAAGAAAGAAAAGCTCATAGAAAAGTTGAAATCAAAACCAAAAGATTTTACATTTGATGAAGCAGAAACTTTGTTAGGGTATTTTTCTTACAGTCGTTCTAACAAAGGAAAAACAAGCGGTTCTAGGGTAATGTTTACTAGCGAAGAGCATAATGCACCAATTTTATTGCATAAACCACACCCAAGAAAAGAATTGCTTGATTATCAAATAAAGCAGTTGCTTGAAGTTTTACAGCAGGAGGGCTTGGTATGAATAATCTGATGGAATACAAAGGCTATGTCGGCAGTGTTGAGTTTTCTGCAGACGATATGCTTTTTTATGGCAAAGTACAGGGAATCAGAGCTTTGATTTCTTATGAAGGCACTAATGCTCAAGAATTGCTTGATGATTTTCATTCTGCTGTAGATGATTATCTTGAATTGTGCAAAGCTGAGAACAAAGAGCCAGAAACAGCATACAAGGGAGAGTTTTATATTCACATTACGCCAAAACTTCATAAGGAAGTTGCAATGTATGCTCTTGAGCACGAAATGACTCTTAATACGGTAATCGAAAAATCTCTTGAACGAACTCTTGTTGCTACATATTAAATTAAAATGTGGTGAGGAGGCGTGCATAGGGCATATTTTCATATTTCATACTTGATGTCATAATAAAAGATGAGGAGGTCTGATGCTCTTAATCTCACTAATTTTAATTGCAGGCTTAATTCTCTTTTTTGCACTACAAGTGCTATACTTTCTTGCAATCATCGCCATTGCAGTCGCGGTGTTTTTTATAATATTAGCAATTTGTGCAATCCAAAAAAGAAAGCAAAAAAATAATCGAATGAACAACTTCGAAATCAAAAAAGACGACTTTGAAGATTCAAACACAGAGCCAAAACCCGCACTGGAAGACAAAAATTACAGGAACGATGACATCGATAATTAGAGCAAGAGTGGTTCAAAATATCAAATCATCTTCAAAAGCAGAAGCGTTATAGCCTATTACACGATGATTTTTCCCATTTCGATGCGAATATTGTGTTCTTTTGGTGCGCTGTTTGAATAGGCATAAAGGTCGAAACCAATGATTTCAAACCCGTGCTTTTTGTAAAAGGAAATTGCTTTGAAATTGTAGCTTTGTGTTTCAAGCACAACCATTCGCGCACCGCTCTTTTTTGCTTCACTCATAATTGCACTCAACAGTCTTTCGCCAAGTCCTTTTTTTCGTTCTGTTGAATCGAAAACGCAAATGTTCGTGATTCGGAAACGGTTGTTCCATTGCTCCAAAAAGCCTTCGACAAAACCTAAAAGTTTTTTATTGCCATTGTCATCGCAAAATGCGCCGAATGCAATCGGATTTTCAAGCCATTCACAAAGGATTGTGTCGGTCAAAGTCTTGTGCAATGGAGGCTCAGCAACTTTCCATTCAAGCGAAAAGCCTTTTTCAGTGCGCACGATTTTAAGGTATTTGTCGGAGGAAATCTCCACGCTATACTCTTTTCCGCGCCACTCGTCGCCCAGTTTTCCAATCATATTTATATTCCTAGAATCTGAGCCTTTTTGTGTTTGTATTCTTCTTCGTCGATAAGGTCGCTTTCAAAAAGTTCTTTTAGCGTTTTGAGTTGAACCGAAATATCTTCAATGTCAGTGTTATCGCATTTGCACGAGTTCTGCTCGATAAAGCCCGAAGAGATGATACCAGTCGGGACGGCAACAAGTGCAATTCCCAAAACAGCCATTATCATGCTCAAGATTCTTCCAGCTGTCGTAATCGGATAAATGTCGCCGTAGCCAACTGTCGTGAATGTTGCAACAGCCCACCAGATGCCAGAAAATCCGTTCTGGAACACGTCGGGTTGCACGGGAGATTCAATCGTATACATAAAGACTGACGAAATGAGCATCAGGATAAACACAACAAAAATCGATGAAATCAATTCTTGCGATTTGCTTTTTAGTACAGCAAAAACGCTTGAAAGAGCCTTTGTGTAGCGGTTCATCTTGAACAATCTGAAAAGACGCACAAGGCGAAGAGCGCGCAATATTCTTAGGTCAATTTTGATGAAAAACGGAAAGTAAAATGGCAAAATCGCGAGCAAGTCAATCAACGCCATAAACGAGAAAATGTATTTTATGGTTGCGGCAGGCTTCGTTTTGTCAGGGAAAAGAAGCGGTGCTGTCCAAAGGCGAAGGGCGTACTCAATCGTGAAGATGATTACGGAAAACACTTCGATATAGCGGAAAGACAGGGATACTTCGTTTTTGATGGAGAATGTTTCCAAAAAGATAGACAACACGTTGATGAAAATCAAGCCAATGATAAAGTCGTCAAAGATTTTGCTTGCCCTGTCGCCATCCTTCCCCTTTTCGATGATTTCAAATGTTCTCTCTTTTATCTTTGCAATGCTCATAGTTTTATCCAACTTTTAATTTTCTATTGACTTTACATCAATAGTCTTCAATTCAAATTTTGACGATATGTTTATTATATGCTCAAAGTTTTTTATTGCTTCCAATGGGTCTATATTTTCAATATTAAGTTTTGAAAAACTGTCACGAGCATATACTACTGAATAAACATATTGATTTTCAATATTTCCAGTTCGTTTATTAAGCCTTTGTGTATATCCAGAAATTGCTATTTTTTCTATTACAGGAGAAATATTAAAAAATATACCTGCAAAGAAAAACGATAAACCAACAACACTAGTCGCATAATCTTTATTTAAGTCTGCAACATTTTTCTTCTTTATTGACAATTTTCCACTTTGCAATATTGATGATGTAGTGCTAGGAAAATCTTCAATTTCAGGCAAATCAATATCAAGACATATTTCATTTTCCATCACTTCATAATCTATTGAAAAATCAACAGGTAATGCTATTTGAGAAAGAATATTGTTTATAGTATCTTGCAAATACTCCTTTGAAGGATTTAAAACTTGCTCATATATACGATGTCTTTCTGCTAGTTTTATTTCGTATTCTTTTTTGAACTCTGCATCTTTTTCTAGTTTTAATTGCTTTTCTTTAGCAATATGTGCATTTTTGCGAGTTGTCCATTCAGAGATAGCTTTCTCATACAATTCTTCCAGTTTTTTATATGTAGCAATTCTGATAAGCTCTTTTTTCTTCCAAAACTTATAAGTTTTTACCGTTGATTCTGCAATTTTTTTAGCTTCATCATACAATGTCGACTCATTTGGCTGAAGTTCATCAAAAGGTTTTTCTTTGTAAAAACTTTGTTGAACAGAACTTGTATCATCTCTTTCTTTTATTACATCATCTCGAGTAATGATTTTTGGAGTTAATTTATAAATAAAAACAAGAGTATCATTTTGTTTTTGTAAAAAAGAATGTTTTTCTTCTCTTGCTTTTTGTATAGCATCTTTGTATTCTGCACTTCTTTTTACTTTTCTAACAATAGTTTCATTATTTACAATATTACCCATAAAATCTGTTAAACGAATTTGTTCATTACCTTCATCATCTATTTCAAAATGATATGATATATTCGAAATATCATCTTTTTGAGATGAATCCTTAATTTTTTTTGTTCTGGATGTTTGAGGCTTAGAATCTATTCGTGTTCTATAAGAATATCCAGTTCCAAAAAAACTTGTTGTTACATAAGTTCCATTTGGACCTATAGAAAGAGTTGTGCCATGATTACTTAATGAAATTCCTACGCCTGATTTTGAGAAATTAAGATGAATGCCCTTACAAAGTCTTACTCTTTTCGAATAACGTAATCCCATATATTTTCCTACTCTCTACCATGGAGGTATAAAACTAATTATTAAATGTTATCATATTTCCAAACTTCATACCCGTCAACAAAAAACAAAATAGTTGTATATCTCTGAAAACTTGCAAAGGCAGCGTTTCTGGGCTTAAAATTAAAAACGTATTTATATACGAGGTGCAGTTATGAAAATAAAGAGCATAGAAAAAGATTTGTGCTTTGTGTGCGATGAAAGAGAGTTTTCAGGCGTGCAGAAAATCGCTTTGAAAGTGGCAAAAGACATCGAGAGAGTTTTTGGTTTTGAACCGACGAAATCTTATAATCTTGCGGGAATCAAAAAGAACGCGGTTATTTTTGGAACGCTGAACAAGAGCTATTTCATCAACGAACTTGCTCAAGCGGGAAAAATCGATGTTTCAAAGATTGCGGGAAAACGCGAAGTCTTTGGCTTTTTTGTGCTTGATAACACAATCGTTGTTGCAGGAAGTGATAAGAGAGGCACGATTTACGGACTTTTCCATATCTCTGAGATTTTGGGCGTTTCTCCGTTCGTGGATTTTGCTGATGTTGTTCCTGCAAGAAAAGACGCTTTTGAGTTTACGACAGAGCACAATTTTGTTTCAAAAGAACCTTCTGTAAAATACCGCGGTTTCTTTATCAATGATGAGTGGCCAGCGTTCGGAAACTGGAGCTTAAAGCGATTCGGCGGTCCTAACGCAAAATGCTACGAGCACGTTTTTGAAATGCTTTTGAGATTAAAGGGAAATTACTTGTGGCCTGCGATGTGGTCTGCGGTTTTCTCTTGGGACGGGCCGGGATTGGCGAACGCGGAGCTTGCGGACGAATACGGCGTTGTGATGGGAACAAGCCACCACGAACCATGCTGCCGCGCAGGCGAAGAGCACCGAAAGTATCGCAACACCACAAAAGAATACGGCGACGAGTGGAATTTCCAGCACTGCCGCGAGGGAATTACTCGCTTTTGGCGCGACGGACTCAGGCGAAATCGCAATTTTGAGAACATCTACACTGTCGGTATGCGAGGAGAAGCGGACACGGCTATTCTTGGGCGAGAAGCCACTCTCAAAGACAACATTGATTTGCTCAAAGATGTTTTGAACACGCAGTACAAGCTGATGAAAGAAGAGGTTAATCCAAATCTCAACGAAATCCCGCGCTTGCTCGTTATGTTCAGCGAAGTCGACAAGTTCTATTTTGGCAACAAAGACACGCAAGGCTTGAAAGACACAGATTTGCTTGACGGCGTTACTATCATGATGACCGACGACAATTATGGCGTTCTTCGCGCTCTTCCAGACGAGTCAATGCGAAATCACAAGGGCGGTCTTGGTCTTTATTATCACTTTGATTTCCACGGCGGTCCTCATTGCTACGAGTGGACAAACGAAAACTATTTGCCAAAAGCGTGGGAGCAGCTCACGGCAGCTTATGAGTGGGGAATCCGTGAAGTTTGGATTGTCAACGTCGGCGATATGGGACTTTTGGAGTTCCCGCTCAACTACTTTATGGATATGGCGTATGATTATGAAAAATACGGCTCTCCAGAAAAGTGCAACACGCAAAAATGGACTCACGACTGGCTTTACAAGCAGTTCAGCTCTTACTTTGTCGACAGCGATATGCAAAAGATGGAGCAGATGGTGCAAGATTACACCTTCATCGTCAATCGCTGCAAAATCGAAGTGATGAACGGCAAGACTTACGACCCGCGCCATTTTGGGGAGGCTGATGAGCTTTACGCAAAGGCTCAGGAAATCGTTGAGACAGCGCAGTATCTTTTGAGCCACTGCCCCCAAGAAATTGAAGGCGCATTCTACGAGCTCGTTTACTATTCAGCGGCAGGCGCGGCGAACGTGTATCGGCTCTGGATTGCCTCTCAGAAAAATCACCTCTATGCAAAGCAGAACCGCGTTGAAGCAAATGATTGGGCAAAGAAAGTCGATGATTATCTCAAGTTCGACGAAAACCTCACGGACGCGTATCACAGCGTTGACGGCGGCAAGTTCTACGGCTTTGGGCTTTCGGAGCATATCGGCTTTGACCACTGGAACGATGAGGACGACAAGAAGCCGATTTTGATGAACATCTATCCGTCAAAGAAGCCTCGCCTTGTTGTAAACCCTGTCGACCGCGCAGAGTATCTCGTCGGCACAGATTACAGCGAAAAAGAAATGCGGATTGACACGTTCTTGAACCCGAACGAGAAGAGCATTGATATTGACCTTGCTCCATCGAACGAGATGGAAATCCCGTACACTGCCGAGAGCAATGTTCCGTGGCTTGTCTTGTCGCACGAAAAAGGCGTTGCGCTTCACAGACACGACACGCTCACCGTAACGATTGACCGCGAAAAACTTGCAGCTGCTGGCGGAAAGGGCGAGGGCATTGTGAAAATCGACGCAATTTTGGCATCTCAGCAAAGCCATATGCGCCTTATCTTTAGCGCACAGAACGCTCAAAACTTGCCAAAAGCCACAAAGCCAAACACATATTTTGAGACAAACGGCTACATCTCAATTCACGCCGACAAGTATTCCGAAAAGCACGACGCAGAGGGCTTTGGCTTCTCTCATCTTGAAGGCTACGGACGCACAGCTTCTGCAATGAAAGTTTTGCCAACCTTCCACGCGCCTTTTTCAAAAGAGAGCAAAGATGTGCCTTATCTTGAATACACTTTCTTTGCCGAGAGTGACGGAGATTACACTGCGGAGTTTTTCTTCTCGCCAACGAACCCGCCTCTCATCAACAACGTTATGGAATACGCTTATAGCGTGAACGGTGGCGAAACTGTCGTGAAGAACGTCGTTAACAAAGACACTTTCGTAACTTATTTCAGCGATGAGTGGGCAAAGGGCGCAGAAGAGAATATCCAAAAACGACGAGTGACCGTATCGCTCAAAAAAGGCGAGAACACGCTTCGCTTCTATGCTTACTGCCCGACAATAATCTTGGAAAAAATCGTGCTGTTCAAAGAAGGCAAAGAACCGCCGTCCTCGTTCCTTGGCGCAAGCGAAAGCTACAGAAAATAGCGCGTTTTAATCCAAAATCAGCCGTTAAGTCCACTTAATCGCTTGCCAGAAAAAAAAGGAAGGCGTTAAGTCGACTTAATTGCCTCCCAGAAAAAAAAGGAAGCCGTTAAGTGCACTTAATTGTCTCCCAGAAAAAAAAGGAAGCCGTTAAGTCGACTTAATGAGCCGCCAGAAAAAAAAGCTCTTCGTTAAGTGCACTTAATGGCGAGAAAAAAATTTTTTCATTAAGTGCACTTAACGGAGAGAAAAAGTTTTTTGTCGTTAAGTGCAAAAGTTTTCCTAAGTTACTATTGAAAATAAAAGTAAAGTTATGTTATAACGCTCTTGTGCGGAAAAATCCGCGGACTTCTCAAAAAGGGAGAATATTATGAAGAAGATTTTATCAGTGGTGGTTGCGCTTTTCATGCTTGCAGGCGCATTCTCGGAATCAGGGCTTTATGCGAAGTTGAACGCCGGCTGGTCAGATGGTTATGTTACAATCGACAAAAACGGTTTTAACCATTCTGTTGGTTATAGCGGTTTTGAGATTTTCCCTGCGATTGGATTTGCTCCAGAGGCAACAAGCGTTCCTGACAAGCCTTTTGACTTCACTTTCGAGGCATCATTGGGAATGATTTTGGGAAATGGAAGTGATTACGACGGTGTTGAAGCAAAAGTCATAAATCCAGCATTTACATGCTTTTTCAACTGGCACTTTGAGGGCTTTGACAGTGAGTTCTTGCAGCATTTTGTTCCGTATGCAGGAGCGGGAATGTCTACTCCGATTCAGTTCGTCAAAGTTGATGTTAGACATAGTTACGGTTGGTGGTATGACAGCGATGGAGTCTGGCGCTATCATGAAGGAGAAACATCAACTTATGATGATACAACAATCGGAATTGATTTGACGTTTGTTCTTGGTGCGCGCTATGCGTTCACCGAAAAAATCGAAGCAAACGCAGAAACTGGCTGGAACTCTTCCGTTAGAAATGGACTTGGTGGCTGGTTCACTCGTGGCGGAATCTTCTACCGCTTCTAATTTTCAGATGAAAAACCCCTGAACAAATGCTCAGGGGCTATTTTTTTGCTTCAAAGACTTTTTTATTATTCACTGTCTTTGAGGGTAAAGAGCTTTACGCCCTCGTCTTTGAACGTCTTTTTGATTGCGCGAACAACAGCGCGCACTTTTTCAATTTCGCTGTCCTCAACATAAGAGAACAAAAGGAAATTTGTCTCTGGCCATGTCGTGTTCCCGAGTTTTCTGTCGCTTTTTCCCCTGCCCTGCACAAGCGGGATTATTGTGTACAAGATGTTCGGGATTGTCTGCTCAAGGAGTTCTGTCAAATCTTCCTGAATGGACTGGTTCGCAACAATTTCAGCTCTGTACATCACTTTCCTCCGTTACGCTCTTCTTTGCGCTCCTCTTTTTTGGCGTTGCCACTTTTGAAGCCTTGTCTGCTTTGGCATTCAGCGAATCGCTTTTCTCGGCTGTCGTTTTTCTTGCATATTTTCGCTTTGGCTTTTCTTCGTCTTGTGCGCTTTTCTCTTCTGCTTCAGCAGTTTTTCGGCTTCGCACACTCTTTTTTGGTGCAACTTGAGTTGCGCTTTCTTTTGATGTGTCCAAAAGCTCAACTTTGATTTTTGTTTTTGAAGCCTTCCTCTTTCTCATCACCAAAGAATAAAGGACGGGAATAAAGAAGAGCGTTATAAATGTGCTGCTCGTCAATCCTCCGACGACGGCGACGCCAATAGGCTGAACCATCGCCGCGCTTCCAGAAGAGGCAAAGCACATCGGAATCATTCCCAAGATTGTTGTGAGCGTGGTCATCAAAACAGGGCGAAGACGGCTCTTTCCCGCCTCAAAGCAGGCTTCTTTTACCGAAAGTCCGCGGTCCACAAGAAGATTCGTGTAGTCAACAAGGATAATTCCGTTATTGACGACGATGCCGACAAGCATAATAAGACCGATTGCGCTCATCATCGAAATCGACTGCCCGCTTATCTTGTAAATCGCAACGACGCCGATGACAAGGAACGGAATCGTGCAAAGGTTTATCAAAGGCGCTTTGAAGCTCTCGTAAGTTCCCGCCATGACGCCAAAGACGAGCAAAATTGCCATGATGAAAATCTTTCCGTAAGCCTTGCTTTGTTTTTTCATCTCTTTCCAAGAGCCTTCGTAAGAAACATTCACGCCCTCAGGAATGATGAAACTTTCGGCGATTGCGTTCTGGATTTCTTTTTCAACGTCAGACGCATTCATATTCGTAACGATGCCCGCCGTGACATGAACGATGCGCGATTGATTGTCGCGGCTGATTGAAACAGGGCCTAAACCTTTCTTGACCGAAGCAAAGTTTGCAACGCTGACCTTGCCGTTCGTGCCTTTCACATAAATCGTCTCAAGGTCTGTAACTTTTGCTCTGTCTTCAGGGCGAAGCATTATAACAACGTTGTATTCTTTGCCGCTCTTTCGATAAACAGTGCTTGTAACGCCGTCGATAGCGTAGTTTATTTCGTCCGCCACAGTCGTTACGTCAACTCCGAAGTTATAAGCGCGCTGTCTGTCGATAACGACTTCAACTTGCGGCAAACCTTCGGTTGTGTCAATCGTCGCTTCTCCGACATCGCTGACTTTTTGCATTGCCGCTTTTATCTTTTTGGCAGTATCCATCGCAGCGTCAAGGTCTGCGCTACGAATTGCAATATCAATATCATCTCCCGCCATCTGCTGGCTTCTGCCCGCTCCGAACGAGAACTCTCCGTCTGCAAAGTCGGCAAAATGAGCGCGCAGCTTTTGCTGAATCGTTGCCGAAGTGTCGATTTGCTCGCTGCTTTCTGGCAAACGTATCTCGATTGAGGCTTTGTAAGAGCTTGAAGAGCCTCTTCCTGTTCCGATTGAGGTGATAATCGTTTTGTAGCCCTTGATTTCGTCTCTGATAATCTGCTCCATCTGCTCGATAACGGCAGTTGTTTCAGAAAGCGTCGTTCCGATAGGCATCGTGAGCTTAACAGACACAGAATCGTCGTTCGTTCGGCTAAGCATAGTTATTCTCATCGTCGGGATAAAGGCAATCGCCACCACAAGCGCACCAACGCAGAAAAGAACCGTAATTGCTCGGTTATTCAAAGCCTTTCGCAAGATTTTTGCGTAAAAGTCAGTAACGATATTCAAGATTTTATCGAGAAATCCATAGAAGCGGATTAAGAAGCGGCTCTTGAGCGGCTTTTCTTTACGGTTGGTGAGCGGCAAAAAGTGTCCCGCAAGAACAGGCACAAGGAAAATCGCAACGAAAAGAGAAGACACAAGAGCGATTACGACCGTGAAGATAATGCCCTTGAACATCTGACCGATGAAGCTCAAATCCTTCATATAAAACAAGAAAGGAATAAAGACGCAGATAGTCGTAAGGTTACCCGAAATGACAGACATAATCATTTCTTGGCTTCCGAGGATAGCCGCGACGTGAGGCTTTGCGCCTCTTGTGCGGTAGGAGTGAATGTTTTCTATCATAACGATTGACGCGTCAACAATCATACCAACGCCAAGAATCAAACCCGTCAAAGTCATCATATTGAGCGTGATGCCGACCGCGTTCATACACAAAAGCGTGATGACCATCGAAAGCGGAATGGAAATCGCAATGATAATCGTGCTTTTCATACTCTTTAAGAAGAGGAAAAGAATGATTATCGCGAGTATCAAGCCTTGATAAGCCGACTCAATCAGCGTGTTTATCGTGTCGCGGATAGAATCGGTGTCGTCAGAAACGATTTCTAGCGTTATATCGCTCGGCAGCTGCTCCTTAATCTTCTCAAGTTTCTCATACACAGCGTTCGCAACAGTAACGCTGTTCGTTCCCGACTGCTTCGTTACCGCGACATAGATGCCAGGCTCGCCATTTATGAAAACTTCGCTCGATTTATCTTGATAACCCAAGAAAGCCTGCCCTATATCAGATAGCTTCAAGTCGTAACCGTTCACAGTTTTGATAACAGTGTTGTTGATTTCGTCGATGCTTGAGTATTCGCCCGTCGTTCTAATCGTGTAATCGCGCTTACCCTCGCTGATTTTGCCTCCGCCAAGCTCAAGGTTCTGCTTATTCAAAGCCGCCGAGACTGTGGAGAAAGTCAAATCATAAGCCGCAAGTCTATTTTGCGAAAGCTCAACGCGCACAATCTTAGTTCTACCGCCCGAAACGCTCGCTTCAGCCACTCCGTCAACCTGCTCCAAAGAGTCCACGATTGAGTCTTCTGCAATCTGCTTCAAATCGTCGTTGCTTCTGTTTCCTCTAATCGCAAGGCGGATAATCGGCATAGAGTTTGAGTCCATCTTCAATATCGAAGGGGTCGACGCATTGTCGGGAAGAGATTTTTTCACTCGGTCAATCTTGTCGCGAATGTCGGTTGTGGCTACATCGAGGTTGTATCCGTAGTCAAATTGCAAAACGATGAAGGAAGAGCCTTCCGAAGAGCTAGAAGTCATCTCTTGCAAGCCCGACACGCTCACAAGTGCGCTTTCTAGAACCTTTGTTACGCTTTTTTCCACGCTTTCAGGTCCTGCATTTTTGTATGTCGTCGAAACCATAATGACGGGCATATCAATATCAGGCATAAGAGCGATTGCAACACGCTGAAGCGAGAACAATCCCAAAACGCCGAGAAGAGCGAAGACGATTAAAGTCAAAACTGGGTGCGATAATGTGGTTTTCGATATGCTCATAGCTCAACCCCTCATCTTTCCCCAGTGCTACTCACGCCGCCCCAAGAGCGTTTCTTGCTTTTGGGGCTTTTCGCCATTTTTTCCGCATTGTCTTTGCTAACATCAGCGCTCTCTTTTTCGTCTGTCGCAGGGCGCTCCTCTTCATCGCTTTTTCTATCAGCGATTTCCTGTTCATCGCGCTCAATATTCTCGCTAATGTCACGGATTTTCGCACCATCAGAAAGAGATGTTTGCCCTTCAACAACAATACGCTCGCCTTCACTCACGCCCTTCAAAATCTGAACCATTCCGTCAACTTTTTCGCCCAAAACAATCTCGCGTTGCTCAACAGTGTTATCGCGAGTGACAACGTAGGCGTAATTTTTTGAATCCTTTGTTACAACACTGTCACTCGGCATGACAACAGCACCCGTAAAATCGCGAGTGAAAAGTGTGACTTTTGCAAACATACCTGCATTTATGCGGCTATCTTTCTTGTCAAAGTTCAAAATTATCTCTTTTGTGCGACTTGCGGCATCAACAACAGGCGAAACACGCGAAACAGTTGCCTTAAAGATAACGCCAGGATAGGCTTCAAGCGAAATGTCCGCACTCAAGCCAGTTTTGAGGAGAGCAACATAGCGCTCTGGAACATTTGCCGTGATTTGAAGGCTCTCAACATCACCAATAATCGTTATCACACTGTTTGTGCTCACCGTCGTTCCCTCTTTTAGCGGAGTTGAAACAATAGAACCTGAAATCGGAGCGTAAACAGGAGAAAGCGCATACTGCGTTCCTGGCTCAGACGGATCAACACGGGCAATCACACTGCCTTTTTTCACAGGAGAGCCCAAAGACACATAAACATTGCGGACTTTTCCGCCCATATCAGGGAAAACCTCGATTGAGCTTTGCGCTTCCACTTCGCCATTCGTCGAAACATAATCGTGCAAGACAGAGTTTTGTGCTTTCAGCGTTCTCACAGAAAAAACAGTATCGCCACTAGGAGCGCGATTTCGCATTGAGCGCCCTCCTCCACCTTTTTTGCCTTGCAAAAGCGCATATGTTATCAAAAGCAATGTGCAAATTATAAAAATAATAGTGATAAGAACCTTTAAGCCCTTGTTTGAAGTCCTAGCCATTTATTTCTCCACAATTTTATTTAAGAAGAGTCCCGAAAGGCACTCCAATAATATTTTCCAAATCAAGAATACTTGAAACAAGCGAATACGCCTCGCTTTTGAGATTAACCTGCGACTCAAACACATCGTCAAGCGCCTTTTGGAGCGAAAGCAAATCCTTTGTGCCACGCTGGTAAGCCAAGAACGTCATATCAAACGTCTCTTTTGCAAGATTCGCGCTCGCCTGCAATGACAAAATCGCCGCTTTTGATTGCGCTATCGAAAGAAGAGCGCTTTCAGTGCTGACTTTGAGCGAAGTCTTTTCGTCCTCAATCTGCAATTCAATCGACTCAACGCTGTCTTTCGCGCTTGCGATGTTTTGCGCGCTCGACGACCACGGCAAAATTGAATCAAGCGGAATTGTTACACTCGCCTTGAGCGTTCCAGAGTCAACCGCGTCATTGTCCCCTGTCTTGCTCCTTTGAACAGTGTAGCTTCCCGTCAAAGTTGGTGCATAAGCGTTAAGTCGGCTTTTGAGCACAGAAGTTTTTGCCGCTTCAAGTTTGTTTTCGAGGATTTTGAGCGACGTGCTGTTTATCTCAACATCTTCTATCGTAATATCGCCAATGTTCAAAAAGTCATCGAGAGAGCCAGAAAGCGAAATCTCCGTTTCTTGAGAAATCCCAAGCATTTGCTTGAAACTCGCTTTGTCATTGCTGAGCGTCGTTTCTGCGCTCAAGACCTTCGGCTTTTGAGTTTCCACACTAACTTGAGTGCTCAAGACATCGAGGCGAGAAATTCCGCCAGAATTATACTTTGCAAGATTTTGCTGGTACTGCTTTTCGGCGCTTTCAAGATTTTGCTTTTGCAATTTGAGATAATCCTCATCGTAAAGGATTTTGTAGAACGCCTTTCGCACATTCAACTCAATCGTTTTAACAGCGCTTTCATAAGAAAGTTTGCCGTTCTCGTAATCAAGTTTTGCGCCTTTGACCGCCGCAAAAAGAGCTGGCGTAAAACTGATGCTCGCCGTGCCATAAACAGCCGCAGTTCCGTCCCCGTCATCACTTGGAGCGACAGGCTTCGTGTAAGAAGCGCCAGCCGAAACAGATGGAGAAACAGAGTTCCAAGAATACGTCGAAGAGCGCTTGTAGGCTCTCAAAGTAATCTCTTCTTCTTTCAGCGAAATATTGTTTTTAATCGCAAGAGAAACCGCCTCATCAACATCAAGATTTTCTTTTAATTCAGAAGAAGCAGCAAAGGCAGGAACACAGCCGAAAAACACACAAAGCGTAATAGAAAAAGAAAGCAAACAAGATTTTTTCATAATTGATAACTCCTAATCATTATAACCCGCCTCGCGCCGTAAAGATACCCTGTCAAACAACCGATTTTCAAAAAAAAGTGTTATTGATTATCAAAATTTATATTACACAACCTTAATTTGTGATAGTCTTTTTTTAAGTTTTAAACAAAAAACTGCACGGGAGGAAAAAATGAGTATCGGAACAACATTCGACACAAACACCGAAATCACCGACCCTGACGTTTTGATAGAAACATTCTTCAAAACTTACCCCGACTACAGCGAAGAAAAGAGCGCTGAACAAATAGAAAAAGCATGGCGTTATCTCGTTGAAAAAACAAAAGACATAAAACGCTCTTGTGGAAAGCCATATTATCTTCACCCGATGCGAGTTGCCTGTATCCTCTCGCAAATGAAGATGGACACAGACACAGTTATCGCAGGCTTTTTCCACAACCTCGAAGAAGCACAAGCAAACAGCACAAGCGAAATAAAAACACTCTTCGGAGAGGACATCGCGAAAATCATAAGCGACACGAACAAAATCACGAGCCTCAAAATAAAGAACAAAACACTCCAAGAAGCCGACGCAATCCGCAAAATGCTCTTTGCGATGATAGACGACATCAGAGTCATCATCGTAAAAATGGCAGACCGCCTCGACCGAATGCGAAATCTCCGCAACGTGCCCGCTGCCGCTCAGCGCGCCATCGCCGCAGAAGTGATTGACATCTGGGCGCCATTGGCAAGCCGCCTCGGAATGAGCGACATCAAAGGCGAGCTTGAAGACTTGAGCCTCAAATACTCAAACCCAGACGTCTTCCAGCAAATCAAGTCAATCGTGGCGCAAAAAAAAGACGAGAGGGCCGAGTATCTCGACAAGGCAGTTCAGGCGATTTACAAAGCCGCAGAAAAACGTGGAATCCACGTCACGATAAAAAGCCGCGCCAAGCACTTTTACTCGATTTACCAAAAGATGCGAAAGCGAAACAAGGGCGCTGACGAGCTTTACGACCTTCTTGCCCTCCGCGTTATCTGCAACGAAACAAGCGAATGCTACACGCTCATCGGTATCGTCCACAGCCTTTGGACTCCGATGGAAGGCAGGTTCAAAGATTACATCGCAATGCCAAAAGCGAACGGCTACCAGAGCCTTCACACCACCGTTATCTGCGAAGGACGCCCGCTCGAAATCCAAATTCGCACCGCCGAAATGCACAACATCGCAGAGCACGGCGTTGCGGCGCACTGGCTTTACAAAAAAGGCACGAATCACGACATGGTAAAGGCTTCTGACCTTTCAATCATCAATCAGCTCAAAGAACTCAGAAGCGAAAAACTCAACGATGAGTCGTTTTTCAAGCAACTCAAAGACGAACTTTTGGGCGACGAGATTTATGTGTTCACCCCGAAAGGCGACGTCGTCGAACTTCCCGCAGGAGCGACAGCAATCGACTTCGCCTACCACGTCCACAGCGCAGTCGGCGAGAAAATCGTCGGCGCAAAGGCGGACGGAAAGATAATCCCGCTTTCAACCCCGCTTGAGAACACCCAAATCATCGAGATTCTCACAAACCCGCAGGCGCACCCGACCGAAAACCAGCTAAAACTCGTCAAAACGTCGAAGGCAAAGCAAAAAATACGCTCGTGGCTCTCGCAAAACGACAGCGCCTTTGCCGCCCTCGCATCCGAAAAGCAAAAGCAAAGCGAAGGCGATGCCCCGCAGCGCGACCTTCCGCGAAAGCACAGAGCGGGAAGCGGCTACATCGAGCAGAAGCGCTACACGGGGAAAATCCGAATCGGCGACACAACGAACTTTTTCATCACGATTGCAAAATGCTGCAACCCGAAGCCCGGAGACCTAATCGTCGGCTACATCTCGCGCGTTCGAGGCGTTACCGTGCATAAAGCGACCTGCGTCACCTATCAGCGAATCCCGAACATCGAGAACCGCTCTATTGAAGTCATTTGGGACGAAAGCGAAGACGACGAAAAAGACAAGAAAACAAAGAAAAAATAGTTTTTCTTGATTGACTCAAACACATTCTGGGGTGACTAAATTTTTAGTGACCCTCATTTTTTTGTAAAGCGCACTCACTAAATTTTTAGCGAGCCAGACTTTTTAGTAAAATGACCTCGCTAAATTTTTAGTGACCTCGACTTTTTTGTAAAATGACCTCACTAAATTTTTAGTGAGCAAGACTTTTTGATAAAATGAACTCGCTAAGTTTTTAGCGAGCCAGACTTTTTGGTAAAATGACCTCGCTAAGTTTTTAGTGAGCAAGAAACGCGGGCGATGTAAAATCAAAATTTGCGGAAATGGCGGTTTCGGGTGTAAAATGTGTTATCCAAAGGAAAAAATATGGCTCATCATTTTCGCAAGATTGCTATTTTTGGCTCGATTGCGCTTGTTGTTTCGCTCTTTTTTATTTTTCTTTCTCTTTATTTTTTTCTTCGAGGCGCGTTTGTCTTCGAAAAGCGTCCTGTCACGTTCGGCGCGGTTTATATGACGATGGACAATCAGTATTTTGAGGTTTTGAACAGTCAAATCGCAAATCTTGTCGAGGCAAACGGCGATATTCTCATCGCGCGCGACGGGGTGGACTCTCAGGAGCGGCAAAATGAGCAGATTCTGGACTTGCTGAGCGCGGGCGCGGACTTTATTTTCATAAATCCTGTGGACAAAAGTCTTTGTCTTGGCGCGCTTTTGGAATGTGAGAGGAAAAAAGTGCCGTTTCTGGCTGTGGACTCATCGATTTTTGACACGGCAGAGTTTTCGATGTGCGTCGGCACGGCGGAGGCGGACAACGAAATGGCGGGAGAGCTTATCGCGCAGGACTTGATGCAAAGTTTGAAAAAGGCGCGGCTCGTTGTGCTTTACGACAAGGACATCGAATCGACTTGCACGCGTCTTTCTTCGTTTTTGAGCGCTCTCGACGAAGCAAAATATCCTTATGAGATTGTCTATTCGATTTCGGCGACGACGCTTTTGCACGAAACTATGGTTGAATCGCAAAAGTTTTTGGATTTGCGCCTTCCTTTTGACGCGCTTTTTGCGGCAAACGACCCGTCCGCGCTCGGCGCTCTTGCCGCAATCCAGAACAACAACGCTTTTTCAAATCAGCTCATCTACGGCATTGACGGCTCGCCTCAGGCAAAGACGATGGTGAGTCAAGGCTTCATGAAAGCGACTGCGGCGCAGTATCCGTCAGCGATTGCGCGGACGGCTGTCAATGCTGCGTACAAATATCTTCTGACGAAAGAAAAATGCGGCGATGTGAAAATCCCAGTTCGCCTTTTGACGAAGGAAAACATTGCCGAGACAACGCTTACGGGGTGGCAGTGAGATGAAAACAAAGGCCGATTTGTCAATTCTTCGCTACGTTATGCTTTTGCTGAACATAACTGAATGTCTTTTTATCGCGCTCACCATCTTTTTGACGTCGCACGCGGCGCTTCTTGCCCGAAAAGCCGATGTTTTCGTCTCATCTCTTTCCCGCGTCGTCGAAAACCCTCGCGTTTTGCTTTTTTTTGTGTCTGTCGTCTGCTTTTTGTCGTTCGCCTCGTTCACGATTCGCCAAGCCGCCACGCACGCCCGACGGACAGCAACAGCGCTCACGATTGTCGCCGACGCGTTTTTAGGCACTCTTCTTTTGTTTTCGCTCGACTTTAACTGCAACGGCTTCATCTTGTATTTGCTTTCAAACATAATCTATTACATCAAAAGCTCAAGAAAGTATGTTGTTATCGCGCTCGGCTCGCTTTTGTACATGTTTTTCAGTCATGACGTCTTGAGTGTGTACTTTCCGCTTTTTTCGGTGAAGGAATACTTCTTGTTTTTTGACAGAACGATTCAGCACAGAATGTTTCTTGTTTTTTATGTGCTAAAATACCTCAACTTCGTGTGTTTTATCATCTTTTCGTCCGAGATAAGCCGTCGGCAGAAAAGCACGATTGACGAAATCCGCCGACTTTACGCAAAACTGCGCGAGGCGAACACGGCTCTCAAGGAATACGCGGACATCAAGGAGCGAATGGGAGAGACACGCGAGCGAAACCGCCTGGCGATGGAAATCCACGACACAATCGGGCATGCGCTCACGGGGATTTCGGTCGGGGTGGACACTTGCATCGCCATTATGGACATAAATCCCGCTGTGGCAAAGAAGCAGCTTTGCGTTATCTCCAAAACTGCAAAAGAGGGAATCGCTGATGTCAGGCGCTCTGTTCGCGCCCTTCACGGCGAGGACGCATCGACGTCGCTTTCGGCGGAAATCCGCGAGATGCTCGACAAAACGCGAAGCACTGCGGGGGTGGCGATAAAATATATCGCTGATTTGCCGCTGGATTTTGAGGGAGATGAGCGAAAGACGGTCTTTCGCGTCATTCAGGAGAGCGTCACGAACGCGATTCGGCACGGAAAGGCGAGCGAAATCACTATCCGCATTTCGTCCGAGGAAAAAGAAAGGGGAAAAGCGCTCGTCATAATCATTCAGGACAACGGAATGGGCGCTAAAGACTTTCAGTGCGGGTTCGGGACGACGCACATTCGCGAGAGACTGGCAATGCTCGGCGGGACGGCGGATTTTTATTCGAGCGAGGGCGAAGGCTTCACCGTTCGGGCAATTATGCCAATCCGAGAAGACAGAACAAAAAAAGATGAGGAGCAAAAGTTATGATAAAAGTGTTTATCGCAGACGACCAGCAGTTAATCAGGGAAAGTTTGAAGCTCTACCTTGACAGCACGGGAGAGTTTTGCGTCACGGGAACGGCGGAAAACGGAAAGGACGTGCTGTCCGCGATAGAAAAAGACGTGCCTGACATCATTTTGATGGACATCCGCATGCCGTTTTTGGACGGCGTTGAATGCACCAAGCTCGTAAAGCAAAAGTATCCCCAGACAAAAATCATAATCCTCACGACATTCGATGATGATGAGTATGTTTACAATGCGCTGAAGCACGGCGCAAGCGGATATTTGCTCAAAGGCATCGCGCTCGACGCCTTACGCGACGCGATACGCACGGTTTACAGCGGGCAGGCGATGATAAACCCGGATATCGCAAGCAAAGTGCTTAATTTGTTCTACAAAATGGCAAATGAAGGAAGCGTTATGTCGCCAAGCGCCAAAAAAGGCGAGAATCTCACCGAAAGCGAATGGAAAGTCGTGCGCCAAGTTGCAAAGGGGCTTTCAAACAAAGAAATCGCCGACACGCTCTGCCTTTCGGAAGGCACGGTGCGAAACTACATGAGCGCGATTTTGGACAAGCTTGAGCTTCGCGACAGAACGCAGCTGGCAATCTGGGCGGTTCAGATGTCGCTTAGCGTTTGAGGCGGGGAATTATGGTTGGAGTTTTCAAAGGCAAAATCTTTTTTGCGCTTGTTCTCAGCGCTTTTTTGCTCATCTCGATTGCCTTCGCTCTTGTTATCAGGAGCAAAAAGAGCGTCACAATCGAGCTTGGAATGTTTTCGGGTAGCAACTGGGGAGTCTCGAACGGCGAGAGCTATCACACGGCGGACAAAGCGATTGCCGTTTTTGAAAAGAAGCACCCGAACGTCAAAGTTCATTACTTTTCGGGAATAAGGAAGAACGATTACAGCGAATGGCTCTCTCAGCAAATCCTTTTGGGAAAGACACCCGACGTGTTTTTTGTCCCCGACGAGAAGTTTTCGACGCTCGTTCAGCAGGGGATACTGAAAAACTTGACGCCCGTCATTTCAAAAGACCGTGAGATAAAGAGCTGGGAATATTTCCCGCCGTCATGGGAAGCGGTCACGTTCGGCGAAAAGCAGTTCGCCCTTCCATATCAGACTGACTGCACGGTCATGGCTGTGAACATGACGCTCTTGAAGCAGAAAGGGCTTTCCCTTCCGTCGCGGGACTGGACTTGGAACGATTTTTATGCGCTCGCAAAAGAAACAGGACAAGCGCTCTACAGCTGGCAGGACGCGGTTTATTCCAACGGCGTTCTCCCCTTCTCGCACGACGGCAACAAAGCAAACTTCTCAGACAGCCGCGTGGCAGACGCAATCCGCTTCATGCAAAAACTTTCCGCTCTTGATACCGAGAGGAGATACAGCGCAAGCGACTTCGACAAAGGGCTTGTCGCCTTCACTCCGATGTCGTACGCGCAGTTTTGCACCTATGTCTCATACCCTTACAAAGTCTACAAGGACTCAAGTTTTGAGTGGGCATGTCTTCCGATGCCGGCGGGGATTTCAGGCGGAAATGTCTCGAGGACAAAAACACTTTCATTGAGCATCTACGCAAAAACACGCCACGCCAAGCTCTCATACGAGCTTTTAAAGACGCTTGTCCACGACATCAGCGTCCAGACCGACATCTACAGCATGGGTCAAGGAGCGTCCCCTTTGAGAATCGTTCCCGCCTCCGCTCATTCCATCTCGGTCATCGACTCGTACACGAAAAGCTCCAAAGAGTACAGCCTCGCCCTCATCGCAGAAATCCTCAACAGCGCCGAGTCCACGCCAAAATTCTCGCGCTACACCGAAGCAGTGCAGACCGCCGACAGCGAGATAAAAAGCATTATCGACGAGCGAAAAGACGCGGAAACTTCGCTAAAAGTCTTGCAGCACACTCTTGAGAATATCCTCGCAAAATAATCTTTGCTGTGAATAAATTCACACGACTTAATGAAAAAAAATTTTTTTCTCGTTAAGTGCACTTAATGACCTCACTTTTTTTCTGGCGAGTCATTAAGTGCACTTAACGGCTTCCTTTTTTTTCTGGGAGGCAATTAAGCGCACTTAACGCGCTCCTTTTTTTTCTGGGAGGCAATTAAGTGCACTTAACGCGCTCCTTTTTTTTCTGGGAAGCAATTAAGCGCACTTAACGCTTAATTTTGGATTTTTGGCTCGTTAAGTCCTTCGATTTTTGGCTTTTCGCACGGCTTTGGAAAAGAGAAAACATTACAAATGTCATATAAAAGTTGTGACATTGCTCAGTTGTTAGAGTGAAAATCAGGGCTTAGACTTAAATCATTCTAGCAATGGAGGAATATCTTATGAAAAAGATTTTGAAGGCAGCTGTCATTGCAATGGCTGCGACGGCGGTTATGGGACTTTGTTCCTGTGGCGGAGAAAAGAAGGCTGCGGAAAGCGGGGAAAAGCATTACAAGTTCGGCTTCACTTGTATGGACCAGTCGAATCCGTTTTTCGTCCTCATCGAAAAGACAATCCGCGAGGAGGTTGAGAAGAGAGGCGACAAACTCGTTTCTGTTGACCCTGCAAACAACGTAACTCGACAGATTCAGCAGGTTGAGGACGTTATCGCTCAGAAAGTCGACGGATTTTTCTTGAACCCAGCCGAAGCGGAAGGCATCATTCCAGCGCTCGACCAGCTCCGTCAGGCAAATATCCCGATTGTCAACTTCGATACTGAGGTTGCGGATATGAGCTACGTTACGACCTATACAGGCTCTGACAACTACAATGCCGGAAAAGTTTGCGGCGAAGACCTTATCAAAAAGTGTCCGAACGGAGGCGATATTATCGTTTTGGACTCTCCTACGATGAACTCTGTTGTTGACCGCACAAATGGTTTCTTGGACGCAATTTTGGGTCACGGCTTCAACATCGTCGCTCAGCAGGACGCAAAGGGAAACTTGCAGGTTTCTTTGGGAATTGCTGAGGACTTGCTTCAGGCTCACCCAGATGTTGTCGCAATTTTCGGCGGAAACGACCCGACTGCTCTCGGTGCGCTCGCTGCAGCAAATGCGGCCGGAATCAAGGGTGCAAAAATCTACGGTGTTGACGGCTCTCCTGACATCAAGAAGGAACTGACTGACCCTAACTCTCTTATCGAAGGCACTGGCGCTCAGTCTCCTATCAATATCGCAAAGACTTCTGTTGACTTGATGTACAAGATTATGGCGGGCGAAAAGGTTGACTCACGATATCCTGTTCCAACATTCCTTATCTCTCGCGACAACGTAAATACTTACGGTGCTGACGGCTGGCAGTAATAAAACATTTTGACAAGTCGCGCTTTTTTGGAAAGATGTGCTTTTCAAAAGGCGCGGCGAAAAAAGTTTTTTCACAAAAACGGAGCATAACAGATGAGTGAGCAGATATTGCTTGAAATGAAAAATATTCATAAGCGCTTTCCTGGCGTTTATGCGTTAAAAAACGTTAACTTTGAGCTGAAGGCGGGTGAGGTTCACGCGCTTTTGGGCGAAAACGGCGCTGGAAAGTCCACGCTGATTAAAGTCTTGGGCGGCATTTACAAGGCGGACGAGGGCGAGATATTCATCGACGGCAAAAAGACGGAAATCGACTCTGTTTTTGCCGCGCAACAAAACGGTATCGCAATTATTCATCAGGAACTTGTTCTTGTGCCGTACATGAGCGTCGCGGAAAACATTTTTCTTGGGCGAGAGCCGAAAAAAGGAGCGCTGATTGACAAAGCGAAGATGAACGCGGACACTCAGGAGCTTTTGAGAACTTATAATCTTAACTTCACGCCTGAGACTCTTGTTGTGAATCTCACGATTGCGCAACAACAGATGGTCGAAATTGTTAAGGCGATTTCTTTTAATTCTAGAATTCTTGTAATGGACGAGCCGACTTCATCAATCTCTGACAAAGAGGTCGAGTTTTTGTTCAAGATAATGCGAACGCTCACAAAAAAGGGCGTCGGCATTATTTATATTTCGCACAAGATGAGCGAGCTGTGGCAGATTTGCGACAGGGTCACTGTTATGCGCGACGGTCAGTATGTCGGCGTCAATGTAATCAAAGAGATTTCAAAGGACGACCTTATCGCTCAGATGGTCGGTCGCACTCTTGAGCAGTATTATGTTAGAGATTTTTTGCCTGCGGGCGATACTGTGCTAAAAGTTGAGCATTTGTCTGACGGCAACATGGTCAAAGATGTTTCGTTCGAGCTAAAAAAAGGCGAAATCTTGGGGTTCGCCGGCTTGGTCGGAGCGGGAAGAAGCGAGGCAATGCAGGCGATTTTCGGGCTTACGAAAAAATATAGCGGCAAAATCGTTTTGAACGGCAAGGAAGTGCATTTCAAGAGCGCAGTTCAGGCGCTCGAAAGCGGAATGGCGCTTGTGCCCGAAGACCGAAAGCTCGATGGTCTTTATCTTATTCAGAGCGTCAAATACAACTCCACGATTGAAGTCTTGGGCGATTTCATCAAGGGCGTTTATCTTGACGCAAAAAAGGAAAACGACATTGCGCAAAAGTATGTGCGCATGATGAATACAAAAACTCCGACGCTGGAGCAAACAATCGGAAATCTTTCGGGTGGCAATCAGCAAAAAGTCATGATTGGCAGATGGCTTGCAACGAACCCGTCGATTCTGATTTTGGACGAGCCGACGCGAGGCGTCGATGTCGGCGCAAAGGCGGAGATTTACACAATAATGAACTATCTGGCAAAGCAGGGGCTTTCAATAATTATGATTTCCTCCGAGCTTCCTGAGATTATCAATATGAGCGACCGCGTTTATGTTATGGCAAACGGCAAAGTTTCTGGCTGCCTTAATCATGACGAGGTTTCGCAAGAAAAAATAATGAGCCTTGCCGCAGAAGAATAAGGCAAAAATAGTAAAAGGAGTTATTTTATGGAAAATAAATTGCTTGGCGCGTCAAAGTTCAGCCGAAACATCATCGCATATCTTAAAATGAATATGGGAATCTTGATTGCATTTGCAGTTCTCTATCTGTTTTTGGCGATAAATCCCGCCACATCTGAAGCGTTTTTGACGCGGCAGAATATGTTCAACGTTTTGAGGCAGATTTCCACAAACCTTTATATCGCTTGCGGAATGACGATGGTCATTATCTTGGGCGGCATCGACCTTTCAGTCGGTTCAATCATCGCGCTTTCGGGTTGTGTTGCTGCGGCTTGCGTTGCGCGCCACGGAATGCCGATTCCACTCGCGCTTTTGATTGGAACTCTTCTCGGAGCGGCTTTCGGAATGATTAACGGCGTCGTTATCAGCAAAACAACGATTCCGCCGTTCATCGTAACACTTGCAACAATGAATGTTGCACGTGGTTTTGCCTATGTCTACACGGGTGGCTCTCCTGTCCGCGTTGTCACAAAAGAATGGCAGTTCATCGGCGCGGGCTACATCGGAATGATTCCTGTTCCTGTCATAATCATGCTGCTCGTTCTCATCACGACAGCGATTTTGATGAACAACACTCGATTCGGACGCCACATTTACGCAGTCGGCGGAAACATTCAGGCTGCGCGCTTCTCCGGCATCTCAGTCGGCAAAGTGAAGTTCTGGGTTTACTCATTCTCAGGACTTATGGCAGGTCTTGCAGGCGTTGTCTTGGCTTCCCGAATGTACTCAGGACAGCCAACAGCAGGAAACGGTGCGGAAATGGACGCAATCGCGGCTGTCGTCGTCGGAGGAACGTCAATGGCGGGTGGCGCTGGAAAAATCGGCGGCACGATTATCGGCGCGCTCATCATCGGCTTTTTGAACAACGGCTTGAACCTTCTCAACGTCAACTCGTTCTGGCAGTACGTTGTGAAAGGCATCGTAATTTTGCTTGCAGTCTTCGTTGATTTCATCAGAAACCGCAATAAAAAATAACTAGATGCTAAAAGGCGTGTTTACAGCGAGCATCAACAAATATTCAGGAGGATTTACGAGCAGACAAAAGATTTATTCGAGAGGCTTTAAGGCAGAAAAGCCATAAAAAGAACATCAAAAAGATGCCAAAACTTCATATAACCCTACAAAAAAGACCGATTCAACACTGTTTCGGTCTTTTTTCATCTGAAAATTCCTCGACTCACTATTGTTTTTCGCTTTTTTTTCACATGAAAAAGCCTTCACTCACTAATGAGTCACGCTTTTTTCAATGCGTTTGGCATGACTCAACGTTGTTTTTGGCAAAACGTACGTACGGCGAGGGCAAATCAGTGTTGTTTTTGGCTCACCGTACGCACGGCGGACGTGGCGCAATGGTGAAACGGCTCACCGTATAAAAAAACGGCACAACAAACCGACATTTTTTGTGTGCTGGTTCGGGAAAAAGTTCCTCAAAATATAATAGAAAACTATCTTGATTTTCTCAGTGGACTATTTAAAAGCGACACACTACGTTCTGCAATATCCCTTGCTTATCTTACAGGGGTGCTTCCAATAGTTCGCGACAGACATCAAACACGACTGAATAATTTTTCAGAGTTTTCAATTTTGAGCGCCGGAAAACTCGCGGAATTCATCGGGTTCACGAGCGACGAAGTAAAAGAGCTCTGCGAGAAATACAACGCGGACTAAGAAGAATGCAAAAGATGGTACGACGGCTACAGCCAGCGCGGAATCGAAATCTACAATCCTGAATCCGTCGTGAAATCCCTGTTGAACGAGTCTGTCGGAAACTACTGGAGCGAAACTTCCACCTACGCCGTCATCGCCGACCGCATACAAGAGATCTTCGAGGGGACAAAGGACGACGTAATCACCTATCTGATTCATCAGGGCTACCTCGCCTACAACAACGAGGACGCTTTGCAGAGCGCGATTTATCTTTCGTATATCTATGCCCTAAACAAATACACGTTTTTGCGCGAAGTGACCTGAGGAAAAGGCTTTGCCGACGTGGTTTTCATTCCGTTCGTGCCGAATCTTCCTGCGATGATTATCGAATTGAAGCGGAACGGAACAACCGAAAGCGCAATCAACCAGATAAAAGAGAAGCGCTATTTTTCTTCGCTTGAGCATTATTCTGGCAATCTTCTTTTTGTCGGCATAAACTACGACGAAGACAAAAAGACGCACAAGTGCAAAATCGAGCAGTTCGTGAAGGGCTCTTAGAACTTGCGGAACGGTTCGGAGAATTCCTCTTCAAGCCATTGCGAGATGCTTTCCGCAACTTCGCAGATTTTTTCCGTGCGCTTCTTCCCGAGAAGAGAGCATTCCCAGACAATACCGACACGCCAGCCCTGCTCCAAAAGCTCCGCGATGTCACTTAAATCACGTGCTCTGTTGCGAGTAAATTTCGCTTCCCAGAAACTGCGGTTTGTTTTGGGCATTCTGAATTTTTCGCAGCTGAGCGAATAAAGGACGCTTTCTTCAAGAGCAGAAGATGAGACGAGCGAGTTCCCGCTCTTCCAGCCGTGCGCGTGCCAGAAGCATCCGTTTATGAAGACGACCGCGCGGTAATGAGGGAAAACAATGTCTGGGCTTCCTTTGAGACGCTTGTCGTTTTTTCGGAACCGGAAGCCGAACTGAAAAAGCGCGGAGCGAAGTGCGACCTCAAGTTTTCCGCCAGTGCTACGAATCGATGACATATTTTTGTGCCGTTGCTCTTTTGTCAGGTTTTCCATAGTTTTTTGTCCGATTATCTACTTTTTTACAATCTTCGGCGAATACGGACTTATCGCCATATTTCCAGAGTCAATAATGTTAATTTCCTCAGAAGAAATATGTGCAGCACGAATATTTTTTAGCCTAACCAAATAATAAAACTGCGCCTTGAAATCATTTTTCTGACCATAGACATTTCCGTTGTTCATTTCTCTCAAACGTCTGGCAAGAGTTTCCGAAGAAACAAGCTCTGTGGAAGCGATTTCTGCAACCCATGGCTCAATTGCATATTCTGAAATGTTCTTGTGGACTCCAAAATCAGTTCTTGAAGCTAAAAAATATTTTGCTTTTGATATGTCTTTATGGAGCGGATAAACATACCCGTCCCGGATTGCATGATAATAAAAATAGATTCCGTCTTCCTCCTTGCGGAAACTTGAATCCTCGGCAGATAACGGAACAAGATGATTTTCTCTTAGCCAATCACAGTATTCGTTTCGCATAAATCCAAGCATATACAAGTTGGAGTCGGTTTTTGCAGAATCAACAGAATTGCTTTCGCTCGGCGATTCTGCAATCATCCTGTCAAAATAATCTGCCCTTGCGTTTCGGCTTGCAGGGTCTGCATTGAACTCAACAATTTCCTTTATAAAATCCTGTACAGCAGTTTCTCCTGCATTAAGTTCCCTGTTGTTCACGTCGCTTGGACGAATTGCGAAAGCACCCACTCCCGGCAGAATCTCTTCATATACAGAGAATCGCTTGCCGTCTTTGTCGCCTGTTCCAGGATATAAGACATAGCTTCCGACAGTCCTGCGTATTGCGTCATTATAAGTGTGCATTTTCAATAAGTCGCCGCGTTTGTAAGTGTTCATCACGCTGTCGCTTTTTTCTGCACTGATTTCACTGTTGATTTCATCTTCTGATTCTTCTTTGCTTATGAACGGAGTCAAATCTTCCAGCCTGTACTTAGCGTCAAAGTGAATATAGCTTACAGCACCGTCTTCAACAGCTTCTTTTTCGTCATCATATTTCTTTGGAAAAATTGCAATTGTGTAATCTGGGCGGAATGGTCGGGAATAAGAGCCTTCGTATTTTGATTTTTCAAAAGTCTTGTGGCTGAAAGTTCTGTTGTAATACAAATCAATTTTCTGATTTTCCGCTTCAAAATGCTGGACTGACTTTTTATCCTGACAGAGAGAAATTGTAAGCCCGTCATTTTCTTTTATAAAGGAATCTTCTTCATTTTTTATGATTGCAGAACAACCTTCAATTTTAGATATAATCTTTCTAAGCTCGAAGAAAAGCCAATACTCATACAAGAGCGCAGTGTTTTTTGACTCGCCGGAATACACTTCTTTCTTGCCTTTCCAGTCAAGCTGCAACGCCAAATCCACCATAGAGAATGCGTTGAAAATCTGCGAATACCCTTCCCGCTTTTCAAGAACCTGATTATTCACAGGCATTAAGGTCAAATTCTCTATGTCATCAAAAAAGGAATCCTGCAAAATGTTTTCAATCCGCATTTTAATTTCCGCAGCTTCGGCAAAATAAACAGAACCTTGCTCTTTTACATAAGTGATAATGTTTTGACAAATCTCCATAAATGTATTCAGAGCGAACTTAAGGAATCTGTTTGCAGGAGTATCAAGACTTTCGCATTTGTGGGTGACAGCAATTTCAGAAGGAAAAAAAACGCCGTTTCCCAAATCATTCCAATTACGGGAATACGAAAATGGATTTGTAAAAAATCTTTTTGACGGCAAGCCTTGTCCGACAGGCTTCAGTTCATCCTCTTCTATAAGAATGCGGTCTGGATTCCGTTTGATTGAGGCAAAAAGGTTTTCAATGTTGTCCAAATAGCAGAACTGCTGTAAAAAGATGAATTGCTCCAATGCCGTTTTCTGCTGCTTTTCAGAATCCTGAGAAAACGAAAGCGATGTCGGACTTGAATATTCCAGAAGCAAGGACGAACATTCTTCAGCAATTGCCTGTGTAAGATTTACATAATCTGTTTCATAATTGATTTTGTCCGGCACAACTTCAAACGACAAAGATAACGGCTCATTATCTAAATCAAAACAAAGCTCTGTTTTTCCAAGATAGTTCAAAAACTGAAAGACAATGCTTTTTTCATCATCCCGCTCAATTTTAAGAAGTTTATTGCTTTCATTCTTAAAGTGAAGATTGAAGTTCTCTTTTTTGTCCAGATTGACAGAATCCGAAATCTCGCATTTGTAGCGGATAGTTTCTTTTATCCGAAGAGGATTTATATTGTATTCGTCATTTGCAGAATACTCGATATATGATTTCTTCGTAGAAACAGAATCTTTGAGAGCATAAAAATCAAAATCACTTTCTGAAAAGACTATGTTGTTCCAATCAATATCACTATTCCTTCCAGCCGGGAAAAGTTTTATTTTGAGAGAATTGTAATGATATATAAGACCTGCTAGATTTTTCATAAAGGTTAAAAATTTAATTCTTCTGGGACGTGTTAAAAAATTCGATTTTTTTTAACACGTTTTTTTTTCATGTTAAAAAATTTGATTTTTTTTAACATGAAAATTATCCATGTATAAAAATTCAATATTTTTATACATATCATTTTTTCAAATCAGCCTGATTTATAAACAACTTTACAAGCTGATGATTGATATAATAATTGCTTTTTCCAATCTGAACTTTTTCAACAAATCCATTTGAAACCAAATCCTCAAGATATTTAGAAGCAGTTTGTCTTGTAACTTCCAAATCTCGCATAATGAATTCAATTTTTGTATATGGATGTCGGAACAAATTATTTAAAAGCTCATGGTTATATTTTGAACCAAACAAAGGACGCATTCTTAACTTATAATTCTGCATAAGATTCTTTATTTCTTGAATAAGAACAACAGTTTCTTTTGAAGTAAGTTCGACACCCTTTAACATAAATAAAATCCAGTTTTCCCAATCCCTCTCATTTATAGGTGAAGCATCTCTAATATTTTGAATAAGCTTATAATATTCTGACTTATTATGATTGATATATCTGCTAAGATACAAAATCGGCAAGTCAAGCAAATCATTTGCGACAAGAAAAAGAATATTTATTATACGACCTGTGCGTCCATTACCATCATAGAACGGGTGAATGCTTTCAAATTGATGATGAATAATCGGTAGTTTCAAAAGGGGATCAAGATTGCATAAAGAAGAATCATTTATGAATCGTTCAAGATTTGACATATAATGCTCGATTTCATCTTTTGTTTGAGGCGGAGTATATACAGTTTCATTCTGATTATTCTTCAAAGCAGTACCAGGAACTGCACGGAATCCGGCAGTATTTTCTTCCAGTTCCTGCTGAATCTGTTTTATTACGGCATTTGTCAAAAGCTTATTCTTGCGAACTAAATCAAAACCAGCGTGCATTGCCTGTCTATAACGTAAGACTTCTTTTTGGGCTGTTTTGGGAACAGTTTCTTTCAAGTCCAAATCTGTTTGATATAATTCATCTTGAGTAGTAACTATATTTTCAACTTCGGAACTGTCTTTTGCTTCCTGCAACACAAGCGTATTGAGCAAAATACTTTCGTTGGGAATTGTTTTTGCCACACCTTTCAACTCAGCAAGCGCACGGGAAGCAAGAGTGAGCTGCTTATAAATTGAGATAGATTCAAATTTGAACGAAAGCGGAAGTTCTGGAATTTTATACGGTTTATTCATTAGCTACCCTCTAAATAAAGCTTGCATACTGAAAGCGGCTCAATTTGTCTTTCATCTGCCGGATTTTTGCAAGACTGTTCTGCAATGATTTTTCTTCGCACAATTTTTCCAGCTCATCAAGAAGAGTTCCAATCTGTTTTTTGTTTCCGTGAATCTTCGGAAGAATTTTCTGCAAAATCTGAATATCTGCAACCTCTGTAGCAGTTGTTTTTGTTCCTTCCGCAGTTTTATAGGCAGCAATTGCATACAGGCGAATTTCTTTTACAGTTCTGTATGCAATTTCAAAACCGAATTTTTCAAGTTTTTCGTAGAAAGATGCGAGAATCAGCTTTATATCATTTAGAATTGGCTGTACTTCTTTAGGAATCTCACCAGAGCGTATATCATTTGCAAGCTGCATGAAACCTTCGGCAACACCAGGCTCTGCAACTTTTTCTTCATCTCCACTGGAAGTTTCAAACAGACTGTTAAGAATATCATCCATTTCTGGCTTAAATTCAATCACGTTTGCACGGTCAAGGACTTTCGGGCTGAACATGTATGTTGTTTCGTCAATGTTTACCGTGCCGGTAATGAAAAGATTTTTGGGAAGCTCCAGTTTGCCATAGCCGGGAATATCAAAGAAAACTTTTTCACTGTTTTCTTTATAATCTAAAAGCTCCATTTTGCTCAAAAAGTCAGAGAAGTATCGCTCAACATGAGAAAGATTCATTTCGTCAAGAATAAGGAAGAACGGAATTTCAGGATTTGCGCTTGCACGCTCAATGAACCTGAACACATCAGTCTTTTCATATTTTCCAGATCCATTGTCAGCAAGCGGATTATAGTAGCCCAAGATTTTGGTGTTGTCCGTCCAGTCTGCACCTACAGGGATTAAGAGGGAGTTTTTGATGCCTGTATCGTTTGTTTTTTTCAAATATTCTGCAAAGCGGGTTGCAATACGTGTTTTTCCTGTGCCTGAATTACCAGAAAGAATTACGAAAGGCTTGGCGAGGAGAGAGCGGATGTAACGGGTATGGAGAGGATCTGTTGTGAAATCAGAAAGAGAAAAAATAGAAGATTGTTTTTCCAGAGTTGTTTTACTAATATCTCTTTTGGAATTTTTAAAAAAATCTGATTGCAGAAATTTTGAATAATTTGATAGTTCCGCATCTATTTCCAAGCCTGAATTTGGATTTTTTGTTTTTCTATCTTCTCTATGTGCAATATAAGGAGATGATAACTTTATTTTTTCTTCTATTGCGATAAATTCTTCTGAATTTTCATACTCAAAAATGCCTTTTTCCAATATCCCCGCATCAGCTAATTCTTCTGACCATCGCTGCAATCCCTTTGCATATTTTTCAGCAGAGTTTAGATTCAATGACTTTAGATATTGTAAAAATAAGTCGTAATTATTCTTTTCTAATTCTTTCGACATAATTTATCCTTATTTAGTCAAAGTACTGCGTATAAAGATTTTTGTATAACCGGAATTATTTATATTTGCTGTTGTTGTACTAAGAGTAATCCTCTCCTAGTCCACAGAAAAGTTCACCTAAACGAAAAATCATTTTTTATCACCTTTTTTTTCAAGAATCATTGATAAAGTAGCAATAATTCTTTTTACATTTTCATTTTCTTTATCTAGTTTATTACACAATCTTTTACGACAATTCTCAATATCTGATGAGGTACAACTTTCACCAACTTCATCTTTAGCCCAATGCCTAATTCTCTCTTTATAATCCGTTTCATACAAAATCGGTTTTTCATATTTACTTGCTTCCCACATAATCTCCTCAGGGTCATTTGTAGGAAAGAATAAAAGATGAGACTTTAAAAAGGTTATATACTTCCTTTTTTCATTTTCTAACTGTTTTCCTTTTTTTTCGGCAGAACCACCATCAGCTAGAAATTCTAAAGAACCACAATCTATAGATGTTATTTCCTTTATTTTATTATCCAGGTCGGCGGTAGAAATTTCTGTTGCATCAGGAATATCCGCATGATACATATCCCCATCAAGCATTATATATGTATTTGAAGAATTAAGACGCGATAGAACTACAGCTTCTTTTAGGATGTCCTTTGCACCACCAGCATGATAAACAATATCAATGGATTTTGAGGCTTGCTTATCATATAAAGACAAACATGTTGTTAATAACTCTTTTGCAGCATTATCTTCTACAATTATTTTAGTTTTTTCTGTGTTAGTATGCCCAATGTATTGAAAAGCTAATTCAGGTTCTATTGAACATTTCGGGGAAAAAGTTCCATCTGGAGTCTGATGCAACAAAACAATAGCTTCTTTAGGCAATTCTTCTACAATCGCAGGGCTATGAGAAGTTAAAACTACTTGTAAACCTTTTTTCATTGTCTGTTTCAATAAAAAATCAAGTAAACGTTTTTGTGCTCCAGGATGTAGAGAAACTTCTGGTTCATCCAATAAAACTAAAGTTCCTTTTTGAGCTTGAAACACTTGATGAACCAATTTCACAACAGCAGATTCTCCGCTTCCAGCAAATGCTTCTGTATAATTACCACTAAATGTTTCTGAGTGTATATTCTTTAATTTAAAATATACACTATCTCCCCATTGTTTATAAAAGCTATGAGTTATTATAGTAATTTCCTCATAATTTTTATCCAGAATGGATGAAATAATTTCTATTTCGTCAGAAGATAGTTTTGATATTTTTTCAACTCTTTTTTTATCCCTATATTTAAATCCGGCTTTTACCCAACCATCAAGAATACCTTTTAAATAAACAGAATAATAGCGAATATAATCTTGCTTTGTTTTTAATGTGATAGTGTTAGGTTTTTCACCAAAATAAAAATATTTATCGAAAGCACTCAATTCTCCACGAAAATCAAGATAAATAATATTTCTTTTTGTTCCATTCCAGCGAGTTCCTGATGCACCAGGAGTTTTTGCCATTTCTTTAGGAAATAATTCCATGCCATATTTTGCAACAGGGCGAGAAGGTTCCCAATAATCAGGATTGCTTTCCTTTTTTATTCGCAAATTTAATATTTGCACATTTTTTTTAGCTTCTGAACTATTATAGGAATACCAAAATGCAGGTCTGGGTTCTTCTGGTATAGGATCAACCCTTGTCGAAAACCATTTTTGAGAATATGAACTTCCATCTGGAGCAGTTTCCAATGCTTGAAGTACAGAGCTTTTTCCACATCCGTTTTCGCCAACCAACACTGTCAATGGAAACTGAAACTTAATTTCTGAATTCGGAGCTAATCCCTTGAAACAAGGAAAATGTATATCTGTAATAAAATCAGGAAACCTTTCAAAATTATTATCATGTTCAAAAGTTTTCTTTATTTTATCTATCAGGTTCTTATCCATTTAGCATTTCTCCAATTTTCCTTGCAAATTTTGGGGGAACTGCATTTCCAATTAATCTTGCAGCTGTCGTAATACTTTCAGTTTCAAAGCGATACCCATATGGAAAAGACTGTAACGTAGCTCCTTCTCGTATTGAAATACCTCTATCCTGTTCTGGATGTCCGAATCTACCATTTGAGATACTTAAGAATTTTGTAGTAATAGTTGGAGAGGGCTTATTCCAGAACATTCGTCCATATACATCCCTAAAACTGTTATCTTTTCCATCATAACATTTTAATTGCAATTCAAGATCATCCTTAAAATCCATCCGAGTTCCACCATCATGATGCACTCTTTGTATTCTCCTCATATTTATGTCTGAAAGAGAGCGAGTTGAGTGAAAACGCAACTTATCTGAATCTTTTGTTCCAGCTTCAATTTGTGGAAACAAATCTTTATTTCTAATGACATCCGAAACATGTATTTCCTCTTTTTCTCTTTCAGGCAAATGTACCTGTCTGTCGAGTCTTGTTGCAATCAAAGAGAACCTGCGTCTGTTCTGTGGAATCCCATAATTTTTCATATTAACAACATCATAAACACATTTGCCATTTTCTTTGTTTCCATAACCAAGCTGTTCAAGTTTCTGTAAGAAATCATTTAAGATTGATTCCTTGTTACTCATAATTCCAGGTACATTTTCTACAAGGACATAACCAGGTCTATAATATTCAACAAATTTTTCAAAATAAAGGAGCAAATCTTTTGTTTTTCTCGACTTTTCTTTTGATGAACGGATAATGCTGTAAAATTGGCATGGGCTACAGCCAACAAAAATCATTTCATCATCATTTGTATGAACATCAAAGCTTTTTTCAAAATAATCAAGAGGAAGTTTTGTTATATCTGCATTGACAAAACGAGCGGGTGCATTATTAACTTCGTAAGTTTCTTTCGCTTCCAAGTCCAAATCCACTCCTGCAATGACATCTATTCCTGCCTGTTTGAGTCCATTTGTCATTCCACCACCACCACAGAAAAAGTCGATTGCACGCAAAATATAAGCCTCCCAAAAATATGTTTACTTTATCATAAATCATGATTTTTTGCATATATATTGAATAAAATTTACATCACCAATAAACTATATTTATGACAAATCCATTCAGAGATATTGAAAAAGAGAAAACAATTAACGAACATTCAAAAATAATAGATAATTACAAAAAACTTGGTGTCATCAATAGAGATGAAGCAATTAAAAAATATCTTGACTTTAACAGTAAGCATCCAGATTATTATTCAAATCTTAATTTAGTTACAATAATTTCAAATACAAAAATCAAAATATCAGAAGCAGATAATGATAATCTTATTGCAAATCTGGAAGCTCAGTTGTTGTGGTTACAAGGAAACTGGCAATAGTAAAAACTTCTTTGACAACATTTCATTCTCTCCCTAATTTTTTTTAATTTCATCATGTTTCAGAACATGCTTTTGATTGTCGATTTTATGGATTCTTCAAGCGAATCCAAGACTTTTTATTATGGAACAGAGCATTTTGAAGGCGTTTGAGAGAGACTTGTCGATACAGTTTTCGGAGAAAGCGACAAGGAAAAGTTCTACCCGAAATGCCACTGGATTATTGAAGGCAAGGGCGAAGCAAATTTCGGAAACGACATCTACAAAAAGTACTCCCTTCGTCCTGACACGATTATGATTACGGACAAAGGCAAAGACAGCCAAAAGATTTTCGTCCTTGATTCAAAATACTACAAATACGGCATTTCAAAGCGCGACTTCGATTTGCCGGGCACAGGCTCAATCGTGAAGCAGATTGCCTATGCAGAATTCATCGAAGGAAAACCCGATTCTCTTCCGAGCGACGTGAAAAACGCCTTGAACGAAAAAGAGATATACAACGCGTTCATTCTTCCTGGAAGGCTTGAAGGCAGTGGCAAAAAACTCGACTATTTTGGCTATTCGTGCGCAGATTTTAAAAATAAAACAGAAAAGGCTTATCATAAGATTTATGGATTCATTATCGATATGAAATTACTGATGTATCAGCATCAGCCAAAAGACAAAAAATTAATTGCAGATTTAGCAGATAAAATTTGCAGTATTTGAAACAACCAAAATAGTATATTTATAAAAAATAATGTCATACACTAGCACTCAATCAAAAAGTTTGTTTCCAATTCTTATTTATACAATCTTTTATATTTTCAGTTTTTTGCAAAAAATTGTCTAAAATCACAGTTAAAAACAGCTTTGATACTAGATTTTTTGCTTTATCGGTTGTAAGATTTGCATAAACATACATTGCGAGGTTAGCTATGTCTGAATTTGATTTTACCGTGGAAGATTTGGGACCGTGCAAAGTTCAGTCCCCAATCAAACTTTCTCGCGAGCACGGCGATTTCCGTGCAAACTACGTCAAGGACGACTCATATGTCCGCAATCACGTCAGTGTTTATGGCGATGCTGAGCCTGACAAGGACGATTCAAGCAATTTGATGCAGAAAGCAGGTCCGCGGGAATTTATATATTTCAATCCTTCCCACGTTACAGCGGGTATCTGCACTTGTGGCGGTCTCTGCCCAGGTTTGAATGACGTTATCCGCGCTGTTGTCCGCTGTTTGTGGAACCGCTACGGCGTTCACAGAATCAAGGGCTTCCAGTTCGGATACAAGGGATTTTTTGCTGATTCAAACTTCGACACAATCGACTTGAACCCGACAAATGTTGATACAATCCACAAAATCGGAGGTTCTTTCCTTGGAACTTCTCGCGGAGGCGGAAATCGCGTTGCAGAAATCGTTGATTGCATCGAGTCACTTAACATCAATATGATGTTCATCATTGGTGGCGACGGAACACAGCGAGGTTCTTTGGACATCGCAAACGAAATTGAGCGCAGAGGCTTAAAGGTGGCTGTTGTTGGTATTCCAAAAACTGTTGATAACGACCTTGAGTTCATTGACCGCTCATTCGGTTTTGAAACTGCTGTTCAGAAAGCGACAGAGGCTGTTGCTTCTATCCACATGGAAGCTATTTCTCAGATTAACGGTATCGGTTTGGTTAAACTGATGGGTCGTGAGTCTGGCTTTATTGCTACAGCTACAGCTTTGGCTAGCCACGAAGCAAACTTCTGCTTGATTCCAGAAGTTCCATTCGACCTTGACGGACCAAACGGCTTCTTGGCAAATCTTGAGAAGCGCCTTGAAAAACGCGGACACGCTGTTATCATCGTTGCTGAGGGTGCAGGACAGGACTTGCTCGTTACAACAGACCAGACAGATGCTTCTGGAAACAAGAAACTCGGCGATATTGGTGTTTATATCCGCGACAAGATTACAGAATACTTTGCGGCTAAGAATATTCACATCAACTTGAAGTACATCGACCCTGGTTATCAGGTTCGCGCTGCTGTTACAACAGCAAACGACTCACTTTATTGCGAGCGTTTGGGTAACAACGCTGTTCACGCAGCAATGGCTGGAAAAACAAAGATTGTTATCGGCTTGGTACACGGAAAATATGTCCATATCCCAATCAAGATGGCAACAATCCGCAGAAAGAAGGTCGACCCAGAGGGTTCTCTCTGGAGAGACGCACTCGATGCTACAGGACAGCCGATTGCAATGGTTAACAACAAAGAGCGCCTTGGTGCAACAAAATAAAACTAATTTCGGTTTTATAAAAGCATAACGTTAAAAAAAGGGACTTCAAAACGAAGTCCCTTTTTTGTTCGACTGTCAAAAAATATTTTTGCAACTGTCGGAGAGAATGATTTTTAAGGGAAATGAGGTTTATATATAAAATATTATGAAATCAGTTTAGCGGTCATTGAGGATTTTTGAATAAAACGTGCTAGAATATTTTTCGGGAGGCATTTTATGATTGAAGTTTATGGTTCTTCGATGTGTCCTGATTGCATCGAGATGAAAAAAGCATTCGACATTGAAGGCATTGAATACGTTTATCACGATATTACGGCGGACTTAAAAGAATTAAAGGCATTTTTGGCTTTGCGCGATTCCTCCGACAAGTTCCGAGTCGCTCGTGAGCGCGGTCTTATCGGGATTCCGATTGTGAAAGAAGACGATGGCGAATGGACGTTCCACTGGCAAGATTTTGTTAAGAGCGCAGGAGCAGAAAACGTTTGCGAAGACGGTGTTTGCGGGATTCACAAATAGTGCTCTCAATCAAGTTTTGCAAGAAGCGCAAGGATTTTTTCTTGGCGGTAGGCGGGCAGTGCGCTGATTAGTTTTCGATACTTGGCGCAATGCTGCTCGCTGTTAAGAATGCGGCGATTTAGAAGTTTTGCCCATTCCTCTGCGCCTTGCATTTCTGGTGTTAAAAGCGCAATTTTTTGAAGACTCTCGTCGCTGTCAAGGCTTTCAACAAGATGAAGCAGTGAAAACATAATTTCGTCTTGCTCGGTGTCATCAGAGAATGCTTTTAATAAATCATCAATGTCATCAACTTCTACGTTGTTCCACAAAGCACAAAGCGCGCTGTCAAACATCGAACATTCTTCGGCAGTGCTAAGTTTTTGAGATTTTATCAAGTTCTGAATTTGAGTCTTTTTGTCCATATTTCAAAAATTATTTTTCTGAGCAAGCGTGAAATATATAGATTAAAAATTCAAAAGTTTCCTTTTTCATTCAAATCCACGTGCACAGTATAACACAAACCCAGCGCAAAAACAACAGAATTCAAGAGCGATATTTTTTGTTTGATATACATTGACAGATGAGGTATTATGTTTTAATATGTACTTAACAAGATTAAGGAGGTGGCAATGCTGAACTTTTCTGAGATTTTGAGAGGTTTGACAGATACCATCATTCTTGCCGAGCTTATTGAGGGCGACAGTTACGGCTATCAAATCAATAAGGCAATAAGCGAATTGAGCGAGGGAAGCTTTGAGCTAAAAGAAGCAACACTTTATACATCGTTTCGCAGGCTTGAAGAAAAGAAACTCATTTCGTCTTATTGGGGAGATGAGAACTCTGGGGCAAGAAGGCGATATTATTCGATTACTGATGAGGGCAGACGCTTTTATCAGGAGAACAAAGAAGATTGGGAGCGAATAGAAGCTCTGGTTCGAAAATTGCTGAAATAAAGGCTGCTGCAAGATAAGAAGGAGGAAGAAAATGAACTCAAAGATTAAGAATTATGTTGATGTGCTGTTTAACGATGTGCCAAAAACTCGCAAGGCTGTCGAGCTAAAAGAAGAAATTTTGGCGGATTTGAATGAGCATTTTGAAGCCCACATTGCACAAGGAAAGAGCGAAAATCAAGCCTACACAGAAGCTCTTGCGGACTTGGGCGACATTGATGAATTACTTTCTTCTCTTGCGCCAGAGCGTGAACTCAAGCCCAAAATCGACAAATATCGCGTGAAGAAAGCGCGAAATACGGCGATTGCGGTTATGCTGATTTTGCTCGGAGTGATTGTGCTGTGCGCTCTGCCCTCTGTCAGTGCAGTGTTCGGCATTGGCAATCCTGCAAAGGCAGGAATTTTGGGCTTTGTGTTGATGATGACTTGCATTGCGATTGGCATAGGCTTGCTTATTTATACAAAGATGAGCGTGCCTCAAGACGTAGAGCCATTTTTGACTCATCACTCAAAAGAAGAGTTTTCTGGTGACAGCAATAGCAAATTTTGGGCTTCGTTTTTCAAGTTGTATTGGATGGTTGTTACAATCATCTATTTGTTTGTGAGCTTTGAAACTGGTGATTGGTACATCACTTGGATTATCTGGCTTATTGGTTCTGCGGTAAAGCATGCGATTATTCTTTTTGGTGGGCTTAATGCTGATGAATGTAAATAGCCGTTTGAAAGGGAGAGCATTTTTATGAAAAGACGATATTTGCTAGGTTCGCTTTGGCTTTGCATTGCTGTTTTGCTTTGTGGAATTTTGATTGGTCAGTTGGGTCACAGTAAAATGAGTTGGGATAGCATTTTTGAAAGACTTGCTGAAAAGATTGAAAAGAGCAAACATTTTAACAAGTCGTATTCATATTCAAAGTCTTGGAACTCGGAAGATAATACTACAACAACTAGCGAAAAATTTTCTTTTGATTACAATCTTTCTCTAGGTTCTGACTCTGATAGAGCTTCTTTGGAAAACGGCTATTTTGTGCAGAATATAGAAAGCGTTAAAGTGGAGCTGCGTTCCATTCCGCTAGAAGTTGTGCAAGCTGAAGACACAATGATTCACGCTGATGCTTTTGGTGAGGCTGAAAAGTTTTGCACTTTCACAAAGTACGGCGACAAGCTTGTGATAAAAGAAAAGAAAGGCTTTGGTTGGGGTGAAAAGAAGAAAAAAGCTCGCATAAAGTTAGCTCTTCCAAAGGACTTTGACGGAAAGACAGATATTGAGAGCGTGTCTGGCTCAATTCTGGTGTCTGGGCTTGAGTTTGATAAATTGGATATTGAAAGTGTATCTGGTTCGATTGTGCTTAGCGATTGCAAAATTGGCGAATTGAAAACAGAAAGTGTATCTGGCTCTCAAAAAATCGATGGCAGTTTTGACAAAATTAATGCCGAATCGGTTTCAGGAAGCGTAGATTTCACCACTTCAAAGCCTCTTTCAAAAGATAGCGACTTTTCTGCAATCTCTGGCTCTGTAAAGCTTGATTTACCCAAATCTAGCGATTACGAAGCGGAGTTCCAAACGATTTCCGGCTCTTTCCGCGATGACATTACGGGCGTGTCCAGAAAAAAGAACGGCGTTTCAAGAAACGGCAGAGGCGGTGTCAAAATCGATATTTCCACGATAAGCGGGTCTATCAAGATTCAATGAAACATTTTTTTCACACGCAAAAAAAACAGCACCCTGAAAAAGAGTGCTGTTTCGTGTTTTAGCCCTTATGCCTTATTTCTTGGTATAAGTAACAGTATTTTCTTCTCCAAAAGATACAATAATCGTGTTTCCAGAAATCACAAATGTACCAGTACGACCTTCAAATGTTACTGTTCCGCCAGTTGAAAGGCTTCCTGTCCAAGTTCCATTCATAGTCTCAGATTCAGAGCCTTCAGACATATAAAGTTTCGCTGTGTTGTCATCGTAAAATGTAATTGTCTCAGTATAAGCTACACCATCTTCAGTATCACTCAAAGTATATTCCGCCACAACAGACGCATCATCGTCATCGCTGTCGTTTTTGCAAGAAACAAAGGCCGTTGTCACCAAAGCAAAAGCCAAAAGAACCATAAAAATGTTGAATAATTTCTTCATCAGAAACTCCTTAAAGATTGATTAAACAATCTTACCCCCCCCGACATTTTTGCAATACTTTTTATGTCATATCTGTTATTTTCTGCTCTTTTTTTTTATTTTACAAAGGTCGCCAGTGAGTCGGAACGGGCTTTATAAGGTTTTATAAACGCCGTCGGTGACTCGGAACGGGCTTTGTAAAGTCTTATAAACGCCGTCAGTGACTCGGAACGGGCTTTGTAAGGTCTTACAAACGCCGTCGGGAAGTCGGAACGGGCTTTGTAAAGTCTTACAAACGTCGTCGGGAAGTCGGAACGGGCTTTATAAGGTCTTACAAACGCCGTCGGGAACTCGGAACGGGCTTTATAATGTCATTCTGAGCGGAAAACGGCGCAAGACGGTTGGAGTCGAAGAATCTGATTTCTCTTTTTCACAAGCGCTTTTGGTTTTGTGTGGGTAGATTCTTCGACTTCGTTCACTTTCGCTCACTTCGCTCAGAATGACACACTCCCCCTCTTTTTTTTCTCCTTCAAAAAATTTGGTAAACGTCGTCGGGGAGTCGGAATGAGCTTTGTTTAAAATAAAATTGTTAACTCGGTTTTCGCGTGCTATAATCATAAGCAAAATACTCTGGAGGCTTTTTAAGTTGGACAAATACAAATACAGCGATACTGAGTTTGATTTGATGGAAAAAAGCTGTATTCCTTTTGCTATATACCAGTTCATCGATAAGAGAGTTGTAACGATTGTTCTTTCCGACGGCTTTAGAGAACTTTTCAATTTGACTGACAAAAAAGAAGCCTATGAGTTGATGGACAACAATATGTATCGCGATTGTCACCCTGACGATGCGGCGCGCATTGCAGACCTCGCTGTTCAGTTTGCGACGAAGGGCGGAGAGTATGACGCGGTTTACAGAAGCAAAATCAACGGAAAATACAGGATTATTCACGCATGCGCAAAGCACATCTACAGGGAAGGTGTGAGGCTCGCAGTTGTCTGGTATTTTGACGAGGGGGAATACAATGACGAGCGCGGAACTGATTTTGCGAGCGAGCTGAGAAAGTCTTACAGTACTGTTTTGTATGAGAGTTCGCTTTATCGAAAGATGCAATACGATTATCTTACGGGTCTTCCTACGATGTCGTATTTTTTTGAGCTTGCAGAAGCTGGTCGCGACCGTATGCTTTCAAAGGGCGAAATTCCTGTGATGCTTTTCTTCGACCTCAACGGTATGAAGTATTTTAACTTGAAATATGGATTTGCTGAGGGCGATTATCTTATTCGCGACACTGCCCAGCTTCTTGTGAAGTATTTTACTAATGAAAATTGCAGCCGATTCGGGCAAGACCATTTTTGTGTGTTTACAAAAAAGGAAGGGCTTGAGAAGCGTCTGGGCGAAATCTTTGAGCAAGCCAAGCACATCAACAATGGGCGCACTCTTCCGCTCAGGGTCGGCATTTATTCAAGCGAAAAGGGGTTAAGCACAATCAGCACTGTCTGCGACAGGGCAAAGATGGCGTGTGACCAAAATCGCAATTCGTATATTTCGCATTTCACATATTTTGACGACTCGATGCTGAAGAAAAGCGAGAGGCGGCAATACATTATCGACAATCTTGACAAGGCGCTTTCTGAGGGCTGGATTAAGGTTTATTATCAGCCGATTGTGCGCGCTTCAACAGGGCGTGTTTGCGATGAGGAGGCGCTTTCTCGCTGGGTTGACGACGAAAAAGGCTTTTTATCTCCTGCGGATTTTATCCCGATTCTTGAAGATTCAAATCTTATTTACAAGCTCGATTTGTATGTTACAGATCGCATTCTTGAAAAGATGAAAGCGCAGGCAGCGGCTGGTCTTTATGTTGTTCCAATCAGCGTGAACCTTTCGAGAAGCGATTTTGACACTTGCGATATTGTCAGCGAAATCCAGCAGCGTGTTGATGCGGCGGGAATCGCGCGCGACAAACTCACGATTGAGATTACTGAGAGCGTTATCGGAAGCGACACGGATTATATGAGGGCGCAAGTCGAAAGATTCCAATCTCTTGGCTTTAAGGTCTGGATGGACGATTTTGGCTCTGGTTACTCTTCGCTGGACGTTCTTCAAAGTTTCCACTTCAACCTCATCAAGTTGGATATGAAGTTTATGCAACAGTTTTATGAGGGCGAAAAGAGCAAGATTATTCTCACAGAACTTATAAAGATGGCGCTTAGTTTGGGAATCGAAACTATCGCCGAAGGTGTTGAAACGGAAGAGCAAGTCGAGTTTCTCAAGGAAATTGGCTGCACAAAGTTGCAAGGCTTTTATTATTGTCGCCCAATTCCGCTTGAGCAGATTATCGAGCGATACGAGAAGGGCATTCAAATCGGATTTGAAAACCCTGCGGAAACTGATTATTATGCGTCGCTCGGAAAAATAAATCTTTATGATTTGTCGGTCATCAATAACGATGGCGGCGAGGTGGTCGGTAATTATTTCAACACGCTTCCGATGGTAATCTTTGAGTCAAACGGCGAGGAGCTTTCTGTTATTCGCGGAAACAAGTCGTATCGCGATTTTATTCGCAAATTTTTCAGGAACTTGCAAAAAGAAAAGAAAGCGCGAATGGGAAAAGACGGTGCGGAAGGGCTTTTTGTGAAAACAATTTCGCAATGCAGCGGCGAAAACAAAACCGCAATCTTTGATGAAGAACTTATTGACGGAACGAAATTCCATATTTACATTCGCAGAATTGCTGAAAATACGATATCCCAGACGCTCGCGTTTGTTATGGTAATTCTGGATATTACGGAAAAAGGCAGGTAGTCTATGGACTTGCAAAGACTTGTTGATTCGATTGACGCTATGACTTGCGTTATCTCTGTTGAAAAAAAAGAAAACGGAGAGGCTGGCGAAATCCGCATTGTTACAGGAAACGCAGCTTATATCGCTTCTACCGAGCGACCAATCGGGCAAAGCGAAGAGATGTTCAGCAAGAAGTTCACAAAGAACCAGCTTTACACGGAATATCTTGAACGCGATTTGAACTTTGAGATGGTGCTTTATGAATCAGCGATTAACAAAAAGTGCCTTCATTCCTATGTGAAGCCAGAACGTTTTCCTGTTTGGATGAACTTGACTTTTTTGCCTGTCGCTTATGAGGCAGACGAAAACGGAAAGCATCTTTGCTACTGTCTTTATGTTATGGAAATGGACGAGAAGCCCGACAGCAAGCGAATGTCCAATATTTCTGGTGATATTGCCTCTGCGGTTCTTGAAACGTGCATAAAGCTCTCAAGCGCGCGCGACATTCGCGACACGGCAAGCGAAGTCATCGAAGATATTCGAAATCTGTGCAAAGCGGACAACTGCTGCATTATGACGATAGACAACATCGAGAAAAAATGCGAGCTTTTCTGCGAATCGACAAAAGAAGGCTCTGGCTTGCGCCCATTGACCTATTATCTCAAGAACTTCGATTTTTACGGCATCGCGACAACATGGGAAGCCACAATCGCGGGAAGCAACTGCGTTATAGCAAAAAACGACGCTGAAATGCAAGTCATAAAAGAGCGGAATCCTCTTTGGTACGAGTCGCTGATGGGCGCAAACGTCAAGACAATCACGCTTTTTCCGCTAAAGAGCCACGAACAGCTTTTGGGCTACATTTGGGCAATCAACTTCAAAGCCGAAGACGCAATAACGATAAAAGAAACGCTTGAACTCACGACATTCGTTTTGGGCGCGGAGCTTGGAACTCATCTTTTGATGGACAGGCTAAAGATTTTGAGCTCAAAAGATATGCTCACAGGCGTGATGAACAGAAACGAGATGAACAATGTCGTTGAGCGATTTGCAAACGAGGGCAACACACAAAAAAGCGTCGGCGTTATCTTTGCGGACTTGAACGGACTGAAGACTGTGAACGATGAGAAAGGACACACAGCAGACGATAATATTTTGAAAAGCGCAGCTTCCGTGCTTCTTGAAGTTTTTTCAGCAAGCGAAATCTTCCGTGCAGGCGGAGATGAGTTCACGATTATTGTCGAAAGCGCGTCCGATGAGGACATAAAGCGCAATATCGAAAAAATCAGAGCGACTTCGGATAAATTCGGCGTGTCGTTTGCGCTCGGAGGCTGCGTCGCAGAAAACAGCCGCGATATAAGAATGGCGCTAAGAAAAGCAGATGAGGCGATGTATGCCGACAAGCGTCTTTTTTATGAAACGCACGGGCAAACATCAAGGCGCTATCCTCGCTAAAACGATTCTCTTGTCAGCGGCGAGCCAATGAAGACGCCCTCGCTTCCGAGGTAGTCGCATTTTTCGCCGTTTATCAGAATCTGAACGCTGCTCACCGTCGGGAACGCTGTCGCCGTGTAAACGATTTGCTTGAGCTGGTAGAGCGTTCCCTGAAAGCCGAAATTGTTATATTCAAACGATTCGTTAAAGTCCAAAAGCGCAACACCGTCCGAAACCGTCGCGCCAAGAAGCTCAGAGCCTTCAGGGACGAGCGACATCAGCCCGCGATTTGATTCTTCTTCATTAACGCCCTTTATCACAGCGTTTATCGCAGACATCATCGGAGAATCTGATTTTTCAATCTTTCTTGTTGAAAGCACAATCGAGCCCTCTCCGTCATCATCGAGGCGCACAAAAAAAAGAGAGGCATCAACGCTGTTTTCCGCTGTCAGCTCAATGCTTTCGCTCTCGGCGACTGGCTCTTCTTGAGCGCTTTCGTCTTGGGCAATTTCGCTTTCAGGAGAAAATGCCTCAAAATTGTTCTCAAAGCCCAGCTCATCGTCTTTCGTTGTCGCAACGACAGGCGCGCTCGTTTCGCCTTCGAGCAGCGTCGGATTTTTGTCGAAAAGCCGCTCTTTTACTCTGGCTTCTTCCAGATTCCGCTTTACAATGTCCTTTTTTGCCAAGAACAAAGCAATCAAAAGCATCATCGACAAAAGCCACAACAAAAACGCAACAACCGTTCTGCGCTTCTTCAAAAATGAAAGTCTCGCCTTTTTTTCTTCAGAATCCAGTATTTCCATATCGCGATTATACGCTATATCTTTTTTTTTGGGAATTAGCGATTTTCTTGAGGAACGACTGCATTGACGTTTCGAGCCAGAAATTGCTTACTTCACTTTGCATGAGCCAATTTCTAATCCGAAATTGATTGGCGCAACACTGCGGGAGTCAATTTTTGATTAGAAATTGATTACTTCACTTTGAAGAAGCCAATTTTTGCTTAGAAATTGATTGGCGCAACGCTGCAGGAGTCAATTTTTGATTAGAAATTGCTTTCTTCACTTTGAAGAAGACAGTTTTTGCTCCGAAATTGATTGGCGCAGTTTTTGAGCGCTCAAAACGCAAAATTGTTCGCCCTTGCACGCACGCGCGGCGTCTGTTATAATCAAAAGTATGAAGGGAAGTGCAGTAAAAACATTCGGAATATTGACCTCTGGCGGAGACGCGCCTGGACTTAATGCGGCAATCCGCGCTGTTTGCAGGACCGCGATTTCGCAATACGGAATGAAGGCTATCGGCATTCACAACGGCTACCGCGGGCTTGTCAATCTTGACGCATCGGAGCTGACGAAAGAGGACTTGAGAGGGCTTTTGACTCAAGGCGGCACGATTCTTGGAACGTCGAGGGAAAAGCCGTTCAAAAACACTGAAATTAACGAAAAAACAGGGCTTACTCAAGTTGAAGCCATAAAGAAAAACTACGCGGCATTGGGGCTCGACGCTCTTGTCGTGCTTGGCGGAAACGGAACGAACACAACGGCAGGGCAACTTGCCCGAGAGGGCTTGAACGTGATTGCGCTGCCGAAAACAATCGACAACGACATTGTGAAAACTGATATGACGTTCGGCTTTCACACGGCGCTCACGGTTGCAACTGAGGCGATTGACCGCATTCACACGACGGCGCATTCTCATTCTCGCATCATGGTGATTGAGACGATGGGTCACAAAGCGGGCTGGCTCGGTCTTTATTCGGGCATTGCGGGAGGCGGGGACGTCATTCTTGTTCCCGAAATCCCGTACGATATAAACTCGATTGCGCGAAAGGTCATTCACCGAAGAGATGAGGGCTGCAAGTTTTCGATTGTTGTTGTCGCGGAGGGCGCAAAGAGCATTGAGGAAGCAAAACTCGACCGCAAGGCGTTCAAAAAAGCGCGCAAAGAAATGCACAACTCTATCGGCTATCGCGTGGCGCATGAACTTGAAGAGGCGACAGGGCTTGAAAGTCGTGTCACGGTTTTGGGCTATTTGCAACGCGGCGGGACTCCTGTGCCGTATGACCGCATTCTTGCAACGCAGTTCGGCGTTGAGGCGGCGCATTACTTGGCAGAGGGCAAATTTGGCTATTTGACGGCATTGCAAAATAACCGCATTGTGCCGGTACCACTTTTTGATATTGCAGGTCAGACAAAAACAATTCCGCAGGATAATGAAATGCTTTTGTCTGGTCGTGAACTGGGGATTTGTTTTGGCGACTGATAATTTTAAGTGTCATAATTGTGCTGTTTGTAACGGCAAGGGATGTCTTGGGGAACTGCCAGGAATGGGCGGCGTCAGGGAAGGCGAAAACTTCATTCTGAACGTCGAGGGCTGGAAAACAACGAGGGAAATGCTTTCTGAGATTCCAGATTTCCCGCACGACGAGAAAATGCTCAAAGGCGGAAAAATCCCTGACGGCATTTTGCGCTTGGCGCCAATCACGGGCGCTGTCGAAAATATTGGCTTTGGCGAGGAAGTGCCGTACTACAAGAAGATGATTGAGGCGTGCTGGAAAGCGGGCTTCAAGTTGTCGATTGGAGACGGTTGTCCTGACGAAAAGCTCTTGAGCGGCATTGAGGCTGTCCGCTCTTTGCAAGAAGAAAGTCCGAACGCAAAGGCGGCTGTCTTTATCAAGCCGTATCCTGACGACAAGTTCTATGAGCGAATGGATTGGGCTGACGGTGTTGCCGAGGTCATTGGTGTTGATATTGATTCATACAATATCATCACTATGCGAAATCTTGTGCAGCTCGAAAAAAAGAGCGCTGAGCAGCTCAAAGCGATTAGGGCGCGCACAAAGCTGCCGTTCGCAATCAAGGGCATTTTCACGCAGGAAGATGTTCAGCTCGTTCGCGATGTCAAGCCAGATATCGCATATATTTCAAACCACGGCGGACGCGTCGACACAAGGAGAGGCTCAACTGCGGAGTTTTTGCTGCAATACGAAAAGGTGCTGAGGCAAAATTGCGGCGAGCTTTGGATTGACGGCGGAATTAGAACGATTGAAGACATAAGAACGGCGCTTTCTCTTGGTGCGTCGCAGGTTCTTATGGGACGCCCGCTAATCACGGCGCTTTGCTATAACGGTGAGGAAGGCGTGGCGAAAAAATTCAAAGAGTTCTCTGACACAAATTAAAAACAAATATGAACATTGGCGAAATAATTGAAATAATTCTCCCAATAATCGCTATCGCCTGTCTTGTGGCGATAGTCGGTTTTTTTGCGTCCTCAGAGACGGCGTTTTTGTCGATTCAGCGCGTAACGGTGCGACAGCTCCTGAAAGAAAGGTCAGCCAGTCGCTCGGCAATCAAAATCGCATGGCTCAAAGACAATATGGACCGTCTTCTCACCCTCGTTTTAATCGGGATAAACTTCACAACGACGCTTGCATCATCGATTGCGACAGCGTTCGCCACACGGCTTTCGCCAAGCGCGGGCGCAACTTATGCGACGATTATCATGTCTTTCGTGCTTATTATCGCAGGCGAGATTATTCCGAAGACGATTGCGACGAAAAAAACGGTTGCGGTTGCAAAGTGGGAAGCGCCGATTTTGATTTTTCTTGAAAAGGCGCTCTTTCCTGCCGTTTGGTTTTTCTCGAAAATCTCAAGCGCAATCACGACGCTTTTTTCATCAATCCTCAAAGACAAGCGCAAAATCATAAGCGAGGAAGAGCTCAAAACGCTCATCGACGTCGGTTCTCGCGAAGGCACAATCGAGCAGAACGAGCGCTCTATGCTTCATCGCATTTTCTCGTTCTCGGACTTGCACGTTCACGATGTTTTGCGACACCGCTCATTCGTAAAATCGATAAGCGAGGACGCTTCTTACGCCGAGCTTGTGCGACTGTTTTCCGAAACGGGATACTCTTATATCCCTGTCTTCCGCGACGACAAGGAGCATATAACGGGCGTCGTGCGCTACAAATGGATTTTGTACTCGAAGCCAAAGCCAAAATCGACAGTCAAAGATTACATGCGCTCAGTCCTTTTCGTTCCCGAAAGCCTCACCGCGATAGAACTTTTGCAAAAGTTCAAGCAGGAGCGCCGAAGTTTTGCCGTCGCGCTCACGGAACACGGCTCGCTTGCAGGCGTCATCACGCTTGACGACGTAATGAGGGTCGTCATGGGTCGCGTTAACAGCGATTACACCTCTCCATTCCTGAAGCCAGAGGAGCGCATTCAGATTTTGTCGCAAAACGAGTTCATCGTGCCGGGCGATATGAGAATCGAGGACGTGAACGCATCTCTCAATCTGTCAATCTCCTCCGAGAACTACGACACGCTTGCAGGCTGGCTTTTGGAGCGATTTGACGTTTTGCCGTCAATCGGCGAGATGCTAAAATGGAACGGCACGCTTTTCATCATCGAAGACCAAGCACAACGGCGAATTCAGAGCGTGAGAATCCGTCTCGGAATGTGATTTTTTGGTATTTTGCGCTTGGGAGCGCTCCCAAGCACAGCTTTTTTCTTTTTCTCCTCATGGGAGCACTCCCAAGACGCGCTTTTGTTATTTTTTGCTCGTGGGAGCACTCCCACGCTCTTCTTTTTCGTTAGGGAACGCTTTTCCATTCTCTCAATAGAATCTTTTTCATTAGGGAAGGCTTTTCCGCTCTCCCATGCCCCGAAAACAAAAAATTCGCTCATTGAACTTCTACAACGAGCGAATTTTGTTTTTTGCGGTTTCTTTTTTGTGTGTTTGTGAAAAACAGAATGATTTTCAGCCGACCCAACGCTTCTGAGTGCAAAGAATTGGCTCTGTTGTGCCGTCAGAGTCGAATCGCGCCATGCTCTTTGCGCTTTCGATAATGCGCTGATTGGAACTTCCGCGAAAACGCAAATCGAGTGTGCGTTTTTCAAGAACGAAAAGCCCGTCGACAACAATGTCGACATTTCGCAAAAGTTCAAGGCGATATGGATTTTTTTCGCTCAAGAGTTCTTCCCAAGAAAAGCCTGTGTAAAGCGCGACTTCATATCCTTCGCTTTTCAAGACTTTTGCAAGGCAAGAAGCCTCTTCTGCCTGATAAACGGGGTCGCCACCAGAAAGTGTGACACCGCGACAAAGAGGGCTCTTTTTTATTTTGGAAAGGATTTCATCTGCGCTCATCTCTGTTCCCGTACCGAACGCGTGGGTTTCAGGGTTATGGCAACCAGGGCATTTGTGAGCGCAGCCTTGAAAGAAGACGGTCGAGCGAAGCCCCGGACCGTCTACGATTGAATCACCTACAATTCCCGCGATATTCATTATGCAATGCAATGCTTTACGCGGTCTTTTTCTTCTGAACGCTTTGCGTCGTTAAATCTTTCGAGCGTTCCGACAAGATAACCTGTAATGCGTCTTATCCTCTCAAATCCGACTCCTGCACCAAAAGATGCCACTGCCAAGCCGTCTTCCTCCTCTATTGGATAAACCTCGTGTTGCAAAAGTGCTGTCATAATTTGCCTCGCTTACATTTATTTTTTACTTCGTCAGAAGTATCTAGCCATGTTTATAGGGAACTTCTTTCTCAGTTCAGAAAGTTTTGCGGCAGAAATCGCCTCTCCCTCTCGCCTTCCGCATCTCGGACACACATCGCCGATAACGCCCACATAACCACAAACAGGGTCACGGTCAACAGGGTGATTCACGCTTCCGTAGCCGATTCCTGCATCGTGCATGCAACGGATTACGCTCTCGAACGCCTCAACGTTGTTCGCTGTGTCGCCGTCAAGCTCCACATAAGTGATATGCCCGCCATTCGTCAATTCGTGATAAGGCGCTTCCTTTCTGATTTTATCATAAGCGCTAATCGGGAAATAAACAGGGATATGGAACGAGTTCGTGTAATAATCCCTGTCCGTAACGCCTTTGATAATCCCAAAACGCTTTTTGTCCAACCGCACAAATCGTCCGCTCAAGCCCTCGGCAGGAGTTGCGATAAGTGCAAAGTTGAGCCGTCTTTTCTGGCTTTCGGCATCAAGATATTTTCGCATATGCGAAATAATCGCCAAGCCTTTTTGCTGCATCTCATCGCTCTCGCCATGGTGATGACCGTAAAGCGAGACCAGCGTTTCCGCCAAGCCGATAAAACCAACGCTGAGGCTTCCATGCTTCAAGACCTCGCCAACAGTGTCATTAGGTCCCAAGTTCTCGCTTCCAAGCCATACGCCCTGTCCCATAAGGAAAGGATAATTGTAAACGTGCTTTGCGCTCTGAATCTTGAAGCGGTCAAGAAGCTGGCGAACCACAAGATTAAGCATATCGTCAAGCTTCTTGTAGAACAGCGCCTCATCTCCGTTGCTTTCTATCGCCAATCTCGGCAAGTTTATCGACGTGAACGACAAATTTCCGCGTCGTGGAGCTGTTTCGTGCATTGGATCGTAAACGTTACCCATAACGCGAGTGCGACACCCCATATACGCGATTTCTGTTTCAGGATGCCCTGCCTTGTAATACTTCAAGTTGAAAGGCGCATCGATAAAACTAAAGTTCGGGAAAAGCCTCTTTGCGCTGACCTCACACGCACGAATGAACAAATCGTAATTCGGGTCGCCCTCGTTATAGTTCACGCCGTCTTTCACGCGGAAAATCTGAATCGGGAAAATCGGAGTCTCCCCCATTCCAAGCCCTGCGTCAGTCGCGTTGAGCATATTGCGAATGACCATTCTTCCCTCAGGACTCGTGTCCGTTCCGTAGTTCACAGAGCTGAACGGCGTTTGAGCGCCAGCGCGGGAGTGCATCGTGTTCAAGTTATGAATCAAAGCCTCCATCGCCTGATACGTTGCTCGCTCTGTTTCGCGCAATGCTTCTTTCACAGCGAACTTCTGAGCATCCTCGATTGTCCGCTCTTCAAAGCCTGCTTCCATCAACGCCTTTTTTTCGAGTGCCAAAAAGCGCTTGTCAGTCGCAATCTGTCGCTTCACACCGTTTTCCCACTCGATAAAGCGGTCTGTTTCCTTGAGAGCGTCAAGTTGCGCCGCCGAAGCATATTTCGCGCTCTTTCCGCGCCCAAGATTCTCGAACGCCGTTCTGTCAGCATCGCTTCCCATGCAAGAGCGAAGCTCAAGCGCACGGAAAAGATTTGTTGTGTAATAAGTCTTATATGATTTGGCAACACCAGGCGCAAGCCCGCGGTCAAAATCCACAATCGCCTGTCCACCGTGCTGGTCGTTCTGGTTCGACTGAATCGCGATGCAAGTCAAAGCCGCGTAACTCTGGATTGAGTTCGGCTCTCGCAAAAAGCCGTGTCCAGTCGAAAAGCCGTCTTTGAACAATGATTCAATCTCAATCTGGCAACACGTTGTCGTCAGCGCATAAAAATCAAAGTCGTGAATATGAATGTAGCCTGAGTGATACGCCTCAGCCATATCGCGAGGAAGCATATACTTCTCGTAGTAGTCCTTCGCCGCCTCGCTTCCGTACTGGAGCATTGTGCCCATCGCAGTATCGCCGTTGATATTGGCGTTATCGCGCTTCAAGTTGCTTTCGCTGCTGTCCGCTTTGGTGAGCTCATCGAACGTGTGCATAAGCGAAGAATCCATCTCGCGAGTGTTCGTTCGCTCAAAGCGGAAAGACACATATTTTTCAAGCGCGTCGATAAAGTGCAAGTCCTTAAGCGCGTCCTTCACTGCCTGCTCAATCTGAATAACCGAAATCTCTTCGCCGCTGAAAGAGGAATCAAGACTTTCCTGAACCTTATCCGCTATCAGTTTTGAAGACGTTGCAATCTTTGCAGGAGACAGATTTGCATCTCCCATAGCAAGAGCAACTGATTGTGCAATTTTGTCCCAACTATAAGGTGTAATTCTGCCGTCCCGTTTTTTTACTGACTTGATATTCATATCGACTTAAAGTATATCACGCTATATCTATGGTATGTCAAGCCAAACTACACCATTAGTATGGTTTTAAGATAGTTATCAACATACTACACCGCGCTTTTACCGCGCTTTAGCCCTCCTTTTTTTTTTTTTATCCACACCTTTTCCCAAGAATACACAGCGCTGCAAAATCGTGAAAAACATGAAAAGAGAAAAAAGATGTGTTAGCCTAATATTAACAGCGAATGCTGCACATTCTTTTTTTTCAAGGAGGTCAACAATGGAAAAGTATTTTGATTTGACAGGTCAAGTTGCTGTTGTTACGGGTTGCTCAACGGGCTTGGGCGTGCAGATGGCGAAGGCTCTTGCAAATCAGGGCGCAAAGATTGTCGCGATTGCTCGCCGCAAAGAGAAAATCGACGCAGTTGCAAAAGAGATTAGCGACACTTACGGAGTGGAAACGCTTGCTCTTCAGTGCGACATCACAGACACCGAGCGTGTTAATGCGGCTGTTGACGAGATTGTGGCAAAGTTCGGCAGAATTGACATTCTCATAAATAATGCGGGAACTGGTGCGGTTGCTCCAGCCGAGGACATCACGGACGAGCAGTTTAACGGAGAGCTAAACGTAGACCTCGGCGGCACGTTCAAGATGGCAAGAGCTTGCGCAAAGAAAGCGATGATTGCGGCGAAATACGGGCGCATTATCAATATCGCTTCGATGTACGGACTTGTGGGAAACAAAGTCGCTCCTTGCTCTCCTTATCACGCAGCAAAGGGCGGTGTCGTGAACCTAACGCGCGGGCTTGCATCTGAATGGGGAAAGTACAACATCACGGTAAACGCGATTTGCCCAGGATATTTTTATTCACCGCTCACAAAGGAAACGCTTGATTCTGACTTCTTCCAGCAGAACGCAAAGACGATGATTCCGCTTTCCCGCTACGGCAACGAGGGCGAGCTAGACACTGCGGCAATCTTTTTGGCAAGCAAAGCCTCAAGCTACGTTACTGGCGTAATCCTCCCAGTTGACGGCGGTTACACAAGTATGTAGACCTCACCACTAACCCCTCTCCTAGAAGGCGAGGGGTACATTTTCTCCTATATTGCAAGAGATTGAAAAAACCTAGTATTATAAACTTGTGAATAAGGAGAATCAGGAATGTATAAAACAAAATCTTTAGGGCCATGCATTTTCTTTTTAATTCTCACAATATTCTTTTTTGCGGGAAGCGTGTTTTTGTTTATCGAGCCGATTATCACACATTCTGTTAATGCAGATAGCGTGGGAAGCGTTATGGGGTCGATGCTCGCTTTTCTTGTGATGCTGAATCTTTGCCTTTCTTGCGCTTTTCGAAGCGACGTTGAGATAAAAAACGACATTCTCACTTGCACAAATTCCGTCGGCTCAGAAACTTTCACTCTGGCGTTCAATCCCGAAAACCGTGCCTTGATTGTGGATATTCTCAAAAGATGCAAATTCACAGAAACCGATGTCAGCGAGATTGAGTCGCAAGTAACTATGTGGGGATAATTTGAGGCTATGAGCGAACGGCAAATCTTTGTGGCAAAAAATCGCTTCGGAAATAAAATCAGGCTTTTTATCACCTGCATTCTCATTTTTTTGTACGGACTCTTTTTTATGGCTCTTTGCATAAGAAACGAGGCATTCAGGGCGTTTTCAAAAAGATTTATCGAGATGCTAAAAAACAGGGAACTCGGCGAGGCTCTTTTCATTGTTTTGTTTTTTATGCTGCCGACTTATCTGATAATTTGGGGTTTTGGCAAAATCTGGGAAAAGCTAAAGCTATAATTTTCGCGTTCGGAAAAAAGACCACGAGAGCAAAACAAGTAAATCCAAAGAAAGCACAAATTGACACAAAGCGAAAATGAGCGAAGAACAAAAAAGTCAAAATGTCCAAAGCAAAAAATTGCTTGATTTGTTTGAAAATAAGAACTACAATTCGGTCAACTCAACTCTTTTCTTAAAAAATCAAAACTGATTTTTTAAGAAATCGTCTGAAGTGATACCGTGGAAGTTTTGACACGGTAAAAAACAAGCTAAGTCGTTTACGGCAGTTTTGACTCGCCGTAACAAGCGGAGGTTTTTCTATGGTAAAAATTAAACCGCACTGTCGCGTAACAGAAATCAACGACGCGGCAAGAACGATTTTAAGCGACTTCGACGCCAATTCAGATTTGGCGAAAATGCCACTTTTACCTTCAATTATCACGGATTTGCGAAGTTCAAATGAGAGACTGACTTTTGCAATCAACAAGGACAAGTTTTTCAGCGAGACGGACAAAGCTGACTCATGGCGAGACGGCGCAGTCAGGGACTTGGGAACGTTTATCGCAGGACAAGCCGTCTTGAAAAACGAGGAAAAGCGCAATGCGGCGCTTTCGCTAAAAGCAATTTTCGACAAATACGGAAAGAGAATCACGCTTTCTAGCAATGAGCAAGAAACATCGCTCATTGTGTCCATGCTCGAAGATTTTGAAGCGCAAAAAGACTCGTTCGCTCTTCTTGATGGGCTTGAGGACTTAATCAAGGATTTGACCGACGCGCAGAAAGCCTTTGACGATGCGTCAAAGAACTATCGCGACTCAAAGGCAAACAAGGGCGAAAGTGCAACAAGCGCAAAAAAAGACGTTTTGAGCATCATAAACTTGCGTCTTGTTCCGTTTCTGAACTCTGTCTCACAAGATGAGAATTTCAAAGATTTTTCGTCAAAGGTTGAAATCGTCATCGAAAAAGTGAACAGCCTTGTTTCAGCACATAGCACTTCAAATAAAAAAAAGATTTAGTTTTCCTTAATGCGAAAACTTTGACACAACAAATAAAGCCTTGCCGTTTTTCGGCGGGCTTTTTTTTCTAGAAGTACACTTTTTCTCAAATACCTCAAAAAAAGAATGCGAAATCTTAATTGTGCGTGTATACTTTATGCAGAAGCCATATCTATAAAGGAGATATCACATGAAAAAGGTTCTTGTCTGCAAGGAAAAAGACGAGCGCGAAACTCGCGTGGCTCTTGTTCCGGACGATGTGAAGAAACTTTGCGCGCTGGGCTTTGAAATCAAGGTCGTTAAGGGCGCGGGAGTTAAGAGCGGTTTTGGCGATGAGGCGTACACAAAAGCGGGTGCGCTTCTCGTCGAAAAGGAAGAAGATGCTTATGCGGACAGTGAAATCATTGTGCGCATTATGAAGCCTGAGAGCATTGAGGGTATCAAAAGCGGCACGCTGCACTTGAGCTATATGGACCCTTTCAACAACAAGGAGCTTTTGGACAAGTTCGCTTCTTCAGGCATTCAGGCGGTCTCTCTTGAGATGATTCCGCGTAGCACTTTGGCGCAAAAGATGGACGTGCAGTCTTCCCAGACTTCGCTTGCGGGCTATGTCGCGGTTTTGAACGCAGCGGCGAGATTGCCGAAGATTTTGCCGATGATGGTTACTCCTGCGGGAACGATTAACCCAGCGCGTGTGTTTATCATCGGCGTCGGTGTGGCGGGCTTGCAGGCGATTGCTACGGCGAAACGCTTGGGCGCGCGCGTTGACGCATTCGACACCCGCCCTGTCGTTGAGGAGCAAGTAAAGTCGCTCGGCGCTTCATTCGTGAAAATCGACCTCGGCGAGATGGGTCAGACTTCACAAGGATATGCAAAGGAGCTCACTCCAGAGCAGATTGCAAAGCAAAAAGAAGCGCAGGCGAAGGTGTGCGAAAAGGCGAACATCGTTATCACTACGGCGAAGGTGTTTGGACGAAAAGCGCCTCGCCTTATTGAAAAGAACGTGCTTGACCGAATGCAGCCAGGTTCTATTGTTGTGGATATGGCTTGCTCGACGGGCGGAAACGTTGAAGGCTCAAAGCTATTCGAGAACGTTGTTACAGAAAACGGCGTTACGATTATGTCGGGCGATTTATTGGAGCGACAAGTGCCTTACGACGCAAGCAAGATGTTCAGCGGAAACATCACGGCTTTCCTCACTCACGCAGGCTTTTATGACAAGGAAGCCAAAGAGTTCAAGGTCAATCTTGAAGACGAGATTATGAAAGGCTGCTTGCTCACCAAAGACGGCGCAATAATCCACGAGAGATTCAAGCAAGCATAAAAGATTGTCATTCCGAATTTATTTCGGAATCTCTTGCTAACAGACCCTGAAACAAGTTCAGGGTGACAATTTGGAGAAAAAGAATGGGAATGTGTGGAAACTATATTTCGGTTACGAATGAGGAGCTCAAGGCTGTTCAAGACGGCAAGGCTGATATTTTTGAGCTTTGCAAGACTGAAGGCAGGTCTGTGACCGACATCGACAAGGCTTGGGATATGATGAGTTTCACTTTTACGGGGGAACATTTCGGAATGGGAAACTCAGCGGAATATCTTGTTGTTCCAATGATTATAGACCAAATGCTTGATGAGTATTCCGAAGAGGGAATCAATGCGTATTGGCTCACTCAAGCGCAGGTCAAAGAGGCGGCTGCTTTTTTGGCTGACATCGATGAAGTCAAGCTCAAGGCGAACTTTGACCACGATGAACTTGTGGCAAACGAAGTCTATGGCGCTGGTGACGGATACACTGAGGAAGACTTTTCGTATATGAAAGAATATGTTTTCACGCTAAGGGATTTCTACAAGAAAGCGGCAGAGGAAAACAAAGCCGTTATCTTTTGGATTTGTTAAATATTGATACCGTCTTGTACGGTTGGAGAAAAATATGGATATAATGCTTATTTTCGTATTTGTTATTGCGGCGTTCTTGGGCTTGGAGCTCATCGCTAAAGTTCCGAGTCAGCTTCACACGCCGCTTATGAGCGGAACAAACGCGATTTCTGGTATCACGGTTGTTGGTGCAATCTCGATTACGGCTCTCGCGGTGAAAATCGGGGGAACGGTTGGCTCTGTTTTGGGCTTTTTGGCTATCGTGTTTGCGACAATCAACGTTATCGGCGGCTATATGGTTACTGACCGTATGCTCGGTATGTTCAAGAAAAAGGACACAAAGGCAGGTAAATAAATGAGTGATACAGCAATTAAAATTCTTTACATGGTGTCTTGTATCTTCTTTATCCGCGGCATTAAGCTGCTCGGAAAGACGGACACAGCGCGAAAGGGAAACGCGTATTCTGCGGTCGGTATGCTCATCGCTGTCATTACGGTTTTGTGTGAACAGGGCGTAATCGGCTCTTGGAACTCAAATCCATTGCAGAACGGATATTGCTGGATTATCGCGGCGGTTCTTGTGGGAACGGTCATCGGCGCGATTTGGTCAAAGAAAGTCAAGATGACGGGAATGCCTGAGCTTGTTGCGCTTTTCAACGGCTTCGGCGGTCTTTCTTCGCTCCTTGTGGCTATCACGCAGTATGTGGCGTATGTTTCAGACTCAAGCGCACAGCCAAAGGGTGACGCTTTCACATCGATTTCGCTCGGTCTTACGATTGCTATCGGTGCGGTGGCGTTCACGGGTTCTGTCGTGGCTTGGGGAAAGCTTTCGGGCAAGGCGTTCAAGAAGAACGTGGCAATTCCTGCAAAGAATGCGATTAACGGCATTTTGTGCGTGGCGGGTCTTGTGGCTATCGTTGCTTATGCGATTTTGGGCGACGCTGAAATCGAAAAGTGCGCGATTATCGCAACAACGGCGATTTTCTTGCTCTTGGGCTTCACGATGGTTTTGCCAATCGGCGGCGGCGATATGCCTGTTATCATCTCGTTCTTGAATGCTCTTTCTGGCTTGGCTGCGGCTTTCGCGGGCTTCGCTATCAACAATACGGTTCTCGTCGTTTCGGGTTGTCTTGTTGGTGCGTCTGGCTTGATTTTGACATTGATTATGTGTAAGGCTATGAACCGCACTTTCGCAAGCCTTTTGTTCAAGAGCTTCGGCGGACAGAAGAAGAAGGGCGCGACAGGTCCTGCAAAAGAGCCGAAAGCGATGAGCGTGGAAGACGCTTATATGATTTTGGAAGCAGCAAAGAACGTCGTCTTTGTTCCGGGCTACGGTATGGCGGTTGCTCAGGCACAGCACGCGGTCAAGGAGCTTTGCGACAAGCTCGAAGCGAACGGCGCGGAGGTCAACTTTGCGATTCACCCTGTTGCTGGTCGTATGCCGGGACACATGAACGTTCTTCTTGCCGAGGCTAATGTTCCGTATGAGCAGCTCAAGACTGCCGACGAGATGAACCCGCAGATGAGCAATGTCGATGTTGCGATTGTCATCGGTGCAAACGACGTTGTAAACCCTGACGCAATCAACGACGAAAGCTCTCCATTGTACGGTATGCCAATCGTGAACGCGCACGAGGCTCGCACGGTATTTGTCTTGAAGCGCGGCAAAGGCACGGGCTTCTCTGGTGTAGAGAACCCGCTTTTCACGAACGACAACACTGTAATGATTTACGGCGACGCAAAAGCGACAGTAAGCGCATTGGTGTCTGAGTTCAACAACGAATAGTACAGGCATAGCCTGATTTTGCTAACGTAAAATCTTTCTGTAGTTATACCAGTTCTTATACTATTGTAAGGACTGGTATTTTTCAGTTAGCGATACAAGATTTTTTTGTGCCCAATTCGTTTATATTATGTATGCTGACAAAATAAGGAGAAAACAAATATGAGTGCAGGTTATGGTTATTTTAGAATCGAATTTTACACAGGGGACGGTTCTGAGGACTCTGGCGCGGCAAAAAATGCATACGACTGGTGCAAGGCGAACTACGACTGGTTCAACGGAGAAAACGGCGACGGCTCTGACATTCCGTTTTTGCTGTCGGGCAACTCGTTTGTTCCGAACGACAGTTGGTATGCTGACGGCTTGGACATAAAAAATACCTCTATTCCAAGCGATGTAGACTGGCTTGAGGACGCAGCAAAAGAAGCAAAAGCCGCACGGCTTGTGGCAAGCGTACAAGAAGATTATAGCGAGTCAAGCGACTGGTCGAACTCTTATACCGAAAAAGTCTGGATTGACGGAAAGGTAAAGGACAAATACAAAGTTTACGAGTTCAACAACTCGACATTCCCGCCTTATGAGCGCGACAGCGGCTCAGCCGTTTTTCATCTGGACGACGGAACATACAGGCATCTTTGCGGAATGTTCAAAAACGCAAAGACCGGCGAAATAGTTTTGTGCGGTCAGCTGATTTCTCATCTTTCTGATGATGATGAGTCTATTGAAGATACTAATCTTGTCTTCTATGAGTCCGGAGAAGAAGTTTCTGTCAACATCGATGACCTGGATTTCATCGACAAGGAAGAATGCGTCAGGGCGTTCATTTCAGAGGTGAAACAATTTATGTCCGAGGAATGCGAGATTGACGAAAGCGACTGGACATTTGAGGGATTTAAGGGAGACAGACGCTCATTTTTTGAGATTTACGGCTCGAAGGAACAGACTGAGCCTTTTATGGATTGCGAGGATTACGCAAGAAAACTTGATGATGAAATCGAATCCAGAGAATAAGTCGTTTTGTATCGGCTCGTAACCCCAGAATTGGCTCTTCTCTATCTTTCCAAGAACGATGGGAACCGCCCGATTGATGAAAGGCGTGTTCGCGATTTTGAGGAAGATATGCGCGCGGGAAGATGGCGCGAGAAAGGCGGCGTTCCGATTATAATCACACCGACAGGCGAGCTTCTAAACGGACAGCACAGGCTCACCGCCCTCGTGCGCGCAGGTCTCTCAATGACGATGAGGGTGTGCGTCCGCGAGGATAAACAATGAAATTGCAAGCACCAGGCTATCTTGCGTCAAGGCAAGTCAACCGCGATTGAGCGGAGCTTGGTGCTTTTTTTGTATAAAGGAATACATTGACAATATGGATTTTCAAAGCGTATTGAGAACAGCAAAAAGCACGTTTTTTAGCGAAACGCAAAAATATCAGAGTGCTTGTCAAAAAGAAGTTTTGATTGACAATGAAGAGTGCTTCAGAGCGATTGTCGAATGGAAAAAATGCACAGGAGAACTACTTGTTGAGCGCACAGAGTTTGCTCCGTACAGATATGTGAGCTTTAACATATTGTCGATTGAAAAAGATGAAAGTGTTTTTTGCTATTATGACAGTGAAGAGTCTTTGGAAGAGATTGCGGACAAAATAAAAGAAGGATTTTGCTCTGCAAGTCAAACGTTGCAACAGTAGCGATTGCAAGTTTCTTTTACTTTTGAAGTCGTTTTTTGTCGCATTTTTTCTTGCGGCGTCCCAAAAAACAAAAACAGCGAAAAAAGATTTCTTTTTTTCTTTACCAAAATCAGTTCAATCACAAAAGATTTCTTTTTTCTTTGGATACATTCATGCAGAAGAAAATATTTTTCTTTTTTTTTTGTGGCAAAACACTGGTCAAAGAAAAAAGAATTAAATTTTATGTGACTAAAATCGTGTCATTGACAAAAGATTTCTTTTTTTTGTGATTCAAATTGAGATTTTGGCAAAAGATTTCTTTTTTTTCCTGAAAAGAAAAAGGACAGGAAAAAAGAAAAAAATTTCTCACAAAAGATTCTTTTCTCTGCAATAACAATGAGAATGTGTGCTAGAATGCCTGTCTGAACGCAACACATCGTTTTCTGTGAAAGTCAGTTATTAGAGTAATACGTCGTATGATTTTGAAAGAGAGAAGTTCAGTTTGTGCTTTGTGAGTCTAAATGCACAACGCTGTCCCGCAACACTTGAATCACGTTCGGCTCGGCCTCAAGCGCTTTTATCAAAGTAGACATTTCTTCATCGCTCAAATCTTTTTTTGCACTCAACGCGCACATATTGAAATTCGAATAAAAATAAAGAAGCTCCAGATTCATCTTTTCAGCGAGTTTCTTTGCGTCTTCTTCGCTTGGTTTCTCAAAAAAACTCAAAATCACAGTGCGCTTTGAATATTCGCTGTGCATTTTCGGCGTTCTTAGCGAAAATGCAGGGTCTATGCCTGAATCATCTGAAAGAGAATCAACGCTGACTGTTATGGTCTCTTCGCTTTTTGGTTCCAGCGTCTTGCAGGAAAAAAGCAAGAAAATCAGTGCAAATGGAAAAATCATTTTTTTTATAGCCATCATAACCAATATTGAACGCTATTTCTAAAAAAATAACAATGGCTTGTTCAAAAAATGGCTTGGATAGAATTTTCATGCGCAAAAACGAAGAATCTTTTTCAAGTCTTGGATAATCTGAGCCTTAAGATGCTCGCTGGGAGGGCGTTTGGAGATATTCAAAAGAAAAAGTGAATCTTTTGAACGAATTTTGTAAAGTCTTTTTTTGGTACTCCGAATATAAAAGTATAGGGTGGTGGTATTCTTTCCTTGGGGATAAGGCTAGAGAAACTTCTGCTAAGAAAATTTGATAGGAGATTGTTATGGTTATCAATCACAACATGAGCGCAATGTTTGCCCAGCGCGTTAACGGAATTAACGAAGCAAATCAGGCTGGCAATATGTCAAAGCTTTCTTCAGGAATGAAGATTAACAGGGCTGGAGATGATGCTTCAGGACTCGCAGTTTCAGAGAAAATGAGAAGTCAGGTTCGCGGTTTGAATCAGGCTTCTGAGAACGCTCAGAACGGCATTTCTTTCATTCAGACAACAGAGGGCTACCTCGAAGAGACAACTGACATCGTTCAGAGAATCCGTGAGCTTGCTGTACAGTCATCTAACGGTATCTACACAGACGAGGACCGCATGCAGATTCAGGTTGAGGTTTCTCAGCTCGTAGCAGAAGTTGACCGCATTGCATCACAGGCACAGTTCAACGGTATGAACATGCTCACAGGACGCTTCGCACAGTCAACTGGCGAGAACTCTGTAACAGCTTCAATGTGGCTCCACATTGGTGCAAACATGGATCAGAGAACACAGGTTTTCATTGGCACAATGACAGCTTCAGCTCTCGGACTCCGCGCACAGGGAACAGAGCAGATTCTCTCACTCGAGGATCCAGACAGCGCAAACCGCGCAATCGGAACTCTCGACGAGGCTTTGAAGAAGGTCAACAAGCAGAGAGCAGACCTCGGTGCATACCAGAACCGCCTCGAGGAAGCAACAAAGGGTATCAACGTTGCTGCTGAGAACCTTCAGGCTTCTGAGAGCCGCATCCGCGACACAGACATGGCATCTGAGATGGTTGACTTCACAAAGAACCAGATTCTCACACAGGCTGCAACTGCTATGCTCGCACAGGCTAACCAGTCAAGCCAGAACGTCATGAGCTTGATTCGCTAGTTTTAATCGCTGAACAAAATATAGTATATCAAAAAAAATCCCTGCTGGTTTTCTGGCAGGGATTTTTCTTTTTTACACAAAATTATTTTTCAGCAAGTGCTTTGAATTCTTTGATTTCGCCAAGATAAAGCTCAATTCCGCTCTTCCAGAAATCCTTTTTGGTGATGTCGAATCCGCACTCACGACAAAGCTCTTCGCAGCTCATGTTGCCTGTGTGCGAAAGCAACTGCGCGTAACGCTGAGCAAAACTTGAGCCTTCTTTTTTGTAAAGCGAATACAAGCCCGCGCCAAAAAGCTGTCCGAACGCATACGGGAAGTTGTAGAAATCCAGCCCTGTTGAATAATAGTGCGATTTTACAGCCCACATATACTCGTGGCGCTCCTCGTTCAAGCCGTCCCCATAAGAGCGCTCCTGAGCGTCCGCCATCAGCGCACAAAAATCCTCAGCCGAAAGCTCGCCCTGAGCGCGCTTTTCAAACACGCTCCTCTCAAAGTAGAAGCGGCTCAAGATATCGACAAGCACCTGACTTGTGTCCTGCAAATCAAGTTCCAGAATCTGCAATTTTTCATCTCCGCTGCACTTTGAAACCATATCCTGCTTTACGATGGTTTCAGCAAAAGTTGAAGCAGTTTCCGCAAGCGTCATCGGATACGAGAAGAACGCGGCTGGCTTTCCTTTCATGCAAGAAAAATGATAAGCGTGTCCAAGCTCGTGAGCAAGCGTGATAATATCGCTGAATGCGCCCGTGAAGTTGGTCAAAATGCGGCTTTCGTGATTCAATGCAAAATCCTCATCGTAAGCGCCGCCGACTTTTCCTGCACGAACTTCTGCGTCAATCCAGTTTTTTTCAAATGCGTTCTCTGCAAACGCTCCCATCTCTGCTGAGAACGAAGAATAGCGCTCAATGATATAGTCTTTTGCCTCGTCAAAAGTCCATTCTTTGCTCAAAAGCGACTTTTCATCTGCACCCTCGTTCTTTGAAATTGGCGCAAAAAGGTCGTAGAACGCCAAGCCCGCGCCGTTTTTTCCAGCGGTCTTGCTCACAGTCATAGAGTGCTTTGCCAAGAACTTTGCCTTCGCCTTAAAGTATTCCCGCCAACTCGGAAGCGAATCTTCAATAGCGCCAATCAAAGCGTTCAGCGTTTCTTTTGAAAGCCTGCCAGACGAAAGAGAGCGGTCAATCGCGTCTTTCCAGTTTCTGCGCTTGTTGAGCGTGCAAGTTTCGCCCTTGAGATTGTTCAAACACGCAGCAAAGGCGATTTCGTTCTGCTTTAAAAGCGCTTTTTCTTTGTCGAAAGAAGATTTACGAAGCTGTGCGTCAGGCGAATATGCGTCGTTTCTGAGTCCGTTGAACGTCTTTCCGTTTTCGTCTTTGAGGTTTGAGATAATCTGCTCGTGGAGTCTGTCCCAAGAGTTTCCGCCCGTTCGCTGCAAATCAGAAGCCAAGTTTTCCTCAGCGAAAGACATCTGGTGCTTTGTCTGCTCAAGTTCCTCGCTCAACAAATAGCGATAATCGTTGAATTTTGGAAACCGCGCATAAAAGTCATCGAGGCTTTTTGCGTTCTCAAGCAAAACTTTTCTGAACGAAAGCTCAATTTGCTCAAAGCGAAGAGCGATTTCATCGATTTTGGAAATGTTGTTGAGATAATCGGTGTTCGTTGTGTCTGTTGAATAAATCGCGTAAGCGTAAGCGCTCAGCGTTGAAGAAATCGAAAGCACTTTGTCGTGGGCTTCCAAGTAAGTCGAAAGCCAAGCAGGAAAGTCCGCTCCCACGTTTTTGAGCAACTGCTCCAGCTTGTCCATTCCTGATTTGTAGGACGCGATTGCATTTTCATACTCTTTTGAGCCGATTGAAGAAAAAATTGAATCAAGATTCCATCTAGGAATAAAATCTGTTTGTTTCATAAAGTCAGTCTAATAGTTTAATCAAAAAACGAAAAGTGATTTTCGCGGACATTTGTCCAAAGTCATTCAAGCGAAGTTTTCAATGCCAATGACTGATTTGCCATTGCGGGCGCATTTTGCTATACTCACGGTATGCCGATACGAATACAATCAGATTTGCCTGCAAGACAGACTTTGGAAAACGAAAATATCTTCGTGATGACTGAGCAGCGTGCCGCAACGCAAGACATCCGCCCTCTCAAAATCGCAATTGTGAACTTGATGCCAACGAAAGAAGCGACCGAAACGCAACTTTTGCGCCTTCTTGGAAACACGCCGCTTCAGATTGACATTTCGCTTGTTAGAATGAAAGACCACGTTTCAAAGAACACGAGCGCTTCCCATCTTGAGCGCTTTTACATTGCTTCTGACGAACTTTACCACCACAAATATGACGGAATGATTATCACTGGCGCGCCTGTCGAGCAGATTCCTTTTGAGCAGGTGGACTATTGGGACGAGCTTTGCAACATTATGAACTTTGCCCACAACAACGTATTCTGCACGCTTTATATCTGCTGGGGCGCTCAGGCGGGGCTTTATCACTGGTACGGAATCGAAAAGCACTTGATGGAAAAGAAGATGTTCGGAGTGTTCCCGAACCGCAGAGTTGTCGCGACAGACCCGCTTTTGCGTGGCTTTGACGATACATTCTTTGTCCCGACGAGCAGACACACAACGGTTAGAACAAGCGATATTCTTGCAAACGACAATCTTGTTCTGCTTGCCGACAGCGCAATTTCCGGCGTTACAATCGCAAAGAGCCGCAATAACCGCGAAGTGTTTATGACAGGGCATCTTGAATATGACACGGACACACTCGCAAACGAATACTGGCGGGACAAAAACAAGGGCTTGGATATTGATTTGCCGCAAAACTATTTCCCTGCGGACAACGACAAGAACGAGCCTGTTTCATACTGGCGAAGTACGGCGCATCTGTTTTATTCAAACTGGCTCAACTATTATGTTTATCAGGAAACGCCTTACAATTACGTTTGACCGTACAGCATAATGACGCAGTGTCGTACAGCATAATGACGCAGTGTCGTACAGCATAATGGCGCAGTGTCATACAGCATAATGGCGCACTATCATACAAAAAAAACAGTCTGAGATTTGCTCCCAGACTGTTTTTTTGTGCTTGCTATTTCATCGAATAGACAGTGTAGTAGATATAGATGTTTTTTCCGCTCTGTGTGTCTTTTTCAAGAACCCAGAAATCTGCAACGTTGTGCAGCGCGTTTATGACAGCCGAATAATCTTTTTCATCAATGCCTTCGTTGCCGCTTGCTTTTCGATAAATCAGCTGTCTTGCGCCCGACTTGACGACGCTCAAGTTCTCGCCCTCAAGTTTCTCAAAGAAAATCTTTTCACGCTTGCCGATGTCCAAAAGTTTCCGAGCCTTTTTCTCATCGCCTTGCTCAAAAAGCACCTCAATCCACTTCGGCTTCTCCCCGCCGTTCACAGCCATATTCTGACATTCAACGAATTGCCTTTGTGCAAAAAGCGGAAGAGAAGCAAGGATTGAAAGCAAAATCAACGCTTTCTTTATCATATTGATGTTGTCTGCAAATAGCGGTTGAACGCTTGCTTGAAGTTCTGCTTGATTTTGTTCACGATTGTGCTTTTTGCGCGCTGTCGGGCATTTTCAATCGTCGGAGAGCCTTCGCGTCCTGTGAACGAAAGGGGAACAAGTTCTTCTCCGATTGAGGTGTCCTGCAAACCGCCTGTAACCGTGTAATTGGCAAACTTCGTCTTTCCGTCTGTGCTCTGGTCATCGTAATAGTTGACGTCGCATGTGATTTTGTAGCGCTCGTTCGAGCCTGTTGTTGTGTTGAAGCCCGCCTGACTCATAACTTCTGCGAATGCTTTTGAAATGCGATTGTCGCTGTCGTTTTCAACAACAATGCAAATCGGGATTTTCTGCGCCAATTCCCGTGCTTCTTTTTGCATGACTGCCGCTGCTGTCATGCCGTTCTGCATTGTCTGCCCTGCTGAAGGGTTAATAATCAAAAGGCGATTTACGTTCTGCTCGTTTGTCAGAGCGAGTTCGCGAGCAAAATCAAGGCGCACAAAGTTGTCGAGCGTGTATTTGTCGCTGCTTGTCGCAACTTGAGAGCGCAAGAGCTCGATATGCTTTTGATTTCGGTTAATCATCGACTGATAATTCGCGGTTACTTTCGCTTTGTCCATTATCGCAAGCACATACCAAGTATTATGCTTTTCGTCATGGAATGATTCCTTTATTTCGATTCCGATAAGGTTGTCGTGAGCGATTTTGTTCTTTGTGCTCTGGCTTATTTCAGCGTCGCTGGTGTTTGTGGCGCTGCCGTCGCTTGCGATGAACTGCGCCATGCGACTAGAAGCGACTGTTGTTCCCTGAACGCTCTGTCCAAAAATGGAAGAGAGTTCCGTTACCGCCTGCAATTCTGCGTCGCTTCTGCTCATCGCGCTTCCGACGCCTGTCAAATACTGTGCTGACGGATAATACTTTCCGGGTTTTGTTGTCCACTCAGGTATTTTCTTTCCAGACGATTCCTTGTTCTTTGACTTCGGTTTTGCTGATGCAACCGAAAGAAGAGCGCACAAAACGAGAGAAGCAACAGCAAGCTTTTTGCAAATATTTATCTTATACATAATGACTCCAACAAAGTAAGTGTATTTTCTCTGACCGTAACATTGCCAAGAGAATCCTCTGCAACAAGAGCGCCATTTGCGTCAAAGTAGCGCACTGTTACAGGATAAACGCCAGACGCAAGATTCACGCCTCCACAAGAAGCGCAAGAAGGGAGCGCCATGACCTGCCTGATGTCCGCAGTTTCAGCCAAATCCACAGCATCGATTGCAACCGATGCGCTGATTTCCGCGATGGTCTTAAGTGCATCGCTCATTCGCCCGGCAGCAGCAATAGAAGCCGCACCTGCTGTGACTGCAGCAGACTTTTTCAAGATACTTCTGAACATACTGCGCTTGAACGCCTTGTACGCCTTAGCATTCACGTCCATCCAAATATCGTTGTCAAAATCCTCAAGAAGAGCAAGTTCTATTTCTTCGCTTCCAACACAAGCAACAATGCGCTGTATCTTCTTTGGCTTTCTGATGAACTCAGGATAAACGAACTTGAGGCGGAACGGCGGAATTGTGACGCCTGCAATCGTTACAGGAGGAAGAAACGGCATTCCGTCGATGAAGTCGCCAGGAAAATATGTAGCGTGCTCCTGCCTTCTTCCCGCAAGCCCGCTGAACGCCAAAATATTTACTCGTCCCTGCCCGCTCGGAATCGTTATATCCTCCGTAACGTTGTAACTAGGAGCGCGAACGGCAAAGAGCTTGCCCTGCTGTTCGATTTCCTGCTCAGCAATGCCGCGAACATCAATCGGCGTTGTGTGGTCAAGAAGCTGCATCTTATAAAAGTTCAGCGCCGCATATCGCTCCAAAGCACTATCAGTGAAAATGTCCTCTTTTGCAGGCTTTCGAGGCGCTCTTCGGTTAACCGCTTCCATATCAACCTCGAACGGCGATTTAGAAGATTTTGCAGCCTTCTTCTTATTGTTTTTTTTGCCTTTCTTGCCAGACTCACTTTCAGCGACATCTGCCGCCGCTTCTTTTTCAATGTCCTCATCGCTCTCACTAGCGACAGCCAGAGCAACCGAATCGTACATAACGCGCTTTTGAGCCAAATCCTTCATCAGCGCGACAGCACTTTCAAGGTCGCCACGGTTATAGTAATTAAGAGCGTTAAACACGTTCAAAAAGTGGCTTTCATAGATTGCACCAGCGTATTCCTTGGCGTTTTCATTTCCAATAGCCGCGATTGCACCTTTCGCAATGCTCTGCGTCACAGCATTCTTGATATCCTCGTTCGCTGAATTCAAATATGCTGCAGAACCCGCGTAATCTCTTGTGAAATGACGCATAAGAGCAATATCCATCTTTTGAATAATAATATCGTTCTTCGCGTATTTTCTTCCGACCGTCATCGAAAGCGCATCTTCAAGATTACCAGACGCAATCGCCCTGTCAAAATCTTCCTGAACAAACTTCTTTGGCTTGACATTTTTGACTCTGCCATCATTCGCCAAAGAATCTGTTGAAGCACAAGACGTGAGCGAAAGCGAAAGCACAACCGAAAGGGCGGCCAGGACAGCAAAAATCTTTTTCATTCGTCCTCCAAACAAAAAAAAGGCAATTCCGACAGCCGCAGGCTGTTCCTAAAAAGCCATAGACTGTAAAAATTGCCGTTTCAAAAACAGATAAAAATCAACTGACTATCAATTATCTCTTGATGATTTTCTTGATTTCATCGTTCTCGCCTGACCACCATGTGATATTTGTGCTCAAATGCTGCATCTGAGCATACACATAGTAATGACGTGACTCTGTTTTTCCGTTCGGTGATTTCTCGATAGAAGTCTTTACTGAACCAACGAGCATCAAGTCAGCGCCAGTTTCGTTTCCGATAGCAGCCGCCGTCTCTGGGTTTGTGAAGTCAATCTGTGCCAAGCGCTCAGCACGAAGAGCCTCGCGGTCACCAGAATCAGCAACAAAATCAAACACGCCGGAATTGATGAGCGCATTCTCCATCTTCTTTGAGATGATGTCCGTGTGAATCACATCAGCAGGCTCGCTGCTGTCGTTTCGGATACGACCAAGAATAACGACTGGAGGGCGACCGTTTTCCGCTTCGAACTTTGCAATGCGCGGGCTCTGAATTGCCTCAGCGATAAGACTCTTGCAAACAATACCAATGTCAGTGTCGTTCCAGTTTCCGCTCAAGTCAACAACAGTCTCGCTGTCGACACGTGTTACCGGGCTTTTGTTAGAAGCGCAAGATGTGAGCGCCAAAAGAGCCGCCATCGAAAGCGCAAACGCAATCTTTGAAATTTTCATACCATTCTCCAATAAAGATTGATAAAACAACAAGGGGCTTTCACCCCTTGCTAAAGCAATCAGAATCGATTATTCCTCGTCTGAAGCAGGCTCTACAACAGCGCCGCTCGGAACAAGAGCATCCTGAAGCTTTGATGTGAGAGACTGCTTCAAGAGAGTTGATTCTGTTGAATTGTCGCCGACATCGCTCAATGCTGCTTCCATCTGGCGGTCATAAGTATCGTTGTCCATAAGGTAGACGATGTAGTAAACATACTGGTCTGTGTAGAAATCCTTTGTGTTGACCTCGCCGCCCTTTGCCTTCTTCTTTGCAGTCTTGAGAGCCTTCTCCATCTTCTTCCAGCTTGAGAACTCTGGAGCGAGAGTGCGCTGGAGAACCCAGTACTCAGACTCTTTTGCAAGACCGTTCAAAACGAGATTGTGCATTGAAGCGCTGTAAATCTTTGCAGCCTCGTTCATCGTTGCAACTTCAGTGTCGCTCTTTCCCTCAGACTCAGCCTGAACGACCTCAGCAACAACGCGCTCGAATTCCTGAGAAATCTGGCTTGCGCCGTTGACCTGACGTGCCCAAGTCTTCAAGAAAGCGAGGTTCGGACCTTCATCAATGATGATGAAAAGGTGGTTGTCCTTGTAGTCGACATCGAGAGCCTTCGCAATCTTTCTCTTTGAGCCCTCGCGAGTTGCCTTTACCCAGTCAGGAAGGCTTCCGCCTGATGCGCTGTTCTGATGGTCAATAATCTTGACTTTTACTTCTTCTGTAACCTTAGTCTTTGCTGACGCTGAAACGAGAGCGAAAGATGCCACGAGCATTGCTGCTGCAATAATCTTTTTCATAAAGATCTCCTTATTGACAAGATTCAAGGCGTTAAGCCTTGCTTATACAATACAATATTCAAGAAAAGAATACTGTTGTCAACCAAAAATACTAACACTATTTTTGTGTTATTTCAATGAAAAAGACTTTTCTGAGCCATAATCGTCAAATTTTTCAAAAAAACCGCCCTCTCAAGCGCGCCACTTAACGAAGAAAAAAACAAAGTCAGAGCGTTAAGCGCACTTAAACGCCCGCCAAGAAAAAAAGGAAGCAATTAAGTCGACTTAACGACGTGCCAGAAAAAAAAGGAGGCAATTAAGTGCACTTAATGACGTCCCAGAAAAAAAAGGAGCGCGTTAAGTCGACTTAACGACTCGCCAGAAAAAAAAGTGAGCCGTTAAGTGCACTTAATGACAAAAAAAAATTTTTTTCATTAATTCGTGTGAATTTTTTCACAGAGCAAAAAAAACAAGGGGCGAAAAACCCCTTGCTCAAATCTTCAAAAACTATTGCTTCAAGAAGTCAGCAGCAGTTTTGAAGAAATTGCCGCTTGCGTAAGGCGAAAGCGTGAAGCGATACGGGCTTTCGCTTGACTCGGCAGTGCATTTTCCATCGTCGCCCTTCTCGCCCACCACGACGCTCACGGTTTTGTCCGCTGTCGTGATTTCGAGAGTTACAGCGGCATCAAGTGCGCTCTTGTCGCTCTCGTCGCACCATTTGTCCGCGCTCAAGTTTGCGACTGACGACACCCATGAGCTAATCTTTGAGCTGTCAGCGTCGAGCTCATCGCCGTTTTCGTTCTTGAGAGTCCATACAGCAGAGGCATTTTCGTCTGTGGAAACAGAGCGCTCTGCAATGAGGAGAGTTCCGTCGGCTTTTTTGGCGCTTACGCGTTTGATGTTGGCTGACGCAATCGAATAGATTTCATTGTCGCGCATGCTCTCCGCTTCGACGCCGAATGTGGAGCTGAGCGCGCCTGAGGCAAGGCTTACGGCTTTTGCGCCGTCGATTCTGACGTAAGTTTGTGAGCCTGTCACGGACGTTTTTCCGATTTCGAGCGCTCTCAGCACGCTCTCGCCTGAGTAGGCTTTGACGCTGATGAGATTTTCGCTGTCAAGGCCGTACATTGAGACGGCGGAATCAGAGACGCTTGAGGAAACGGTGTCGAGGATTTTGATTGTCTTAATCGCGTCCTCGATACTGCCCGCTTTGTAATTTGCCTTGTATTTTCCGACGTTCCACTGCTCGCCGTCTTTTGAAAGTGTGATTTCGCCGAACTTTTCGGATTCAATCACGATTGAAGTTATCTCGCCGTCGATTTTGATTTCTCTGACGGCAGTTTTTCTGCCCGACAGAACCTGAAAAATGTATACGGCAAGAAGGAAAACTGCAGCACAGAGAAGAATTATCTTTCGCTTGCCCATTTATTTTGCCTCCGTTTCAATTTTGTCGCCCTCGCGGCTGTCCGACGGGTCAAAGACTGCGCGGATTGCCTTTCTGTGAGCGCTTCTTCTTGACCAAGCCGCCAAGCCGAAGACTGCCACGATTATAACGAGCAAATACTGGTTAAAGATTTTGGCAAGAGCAACTGCAGCGCCGTTTCTCGCGTTGAGTGAGTTGAGCGCTGACAAGCCTTTTGTTCTCATCTGGCAGAAATCAGCGTTTCCTGAAAGATAATCGATTGCGTTTCGCACGAAGATTGCAATCGGCTGAGCGCCTGAGTCATCGATAAGCTGAGGGCCTGTGATTGTTGATGTCGCTGCGACAAAGATTTTGCCTTTGCGGGCGCTCTTTTTGAGGTGCGACTCTGCTTTAAGCGTGATTTCGCCTTCCTCTTCGTTTTCGCTCTCGCTTTCAACTGCGCTGTCGAAGGCGCTTTCAAAGTTGCCCTCAATCATAACCGCAAGGTTGTACGACTGCATATCTTTTTCCTCAGGTGCAATTATCATATTCGGGTTCAGGAAAATGCCTTCGCTCTTTAGCCAGGACTGCTCAGATGAATGAGCGAGGACTGTAGCTTTCACGTCGCTCATCTCTTTTGCGCCCGAAATATCGACAGCGCCTGTTTGCAAGAAAAGAACGTATCCCAAGTTCGCGCTTATCGGGTTTTTCTGGTTCAAGCCTTTTCTCTGGAGCATTGGGACCCATGATAAATCCAAAAATCCCATTCCTTGCTGCTGAGCGCGATAGCAGTTCTTGTCAAAGACGTATCCCTTTTCGATTTTTGCGCCATATTTTTCAAGAAGGCGCGAAAGTCCTGTCTCTATCGGCTCATAAGAAGGCTGAGCGCCTCCAAAATAACTTTGCTGAGCGCCGTCCATGACTTCAAGGAACGGGTCAACAAAGAGAGCGAGGTTTCCGCCCTTGAGAACGAACTGGTCGATTTTGTAGAGCTCGGCGTCTGTAAACTCTTCTTTTGCGCCATTTATGATGAGGGTTGAAATGCTTGCTCCGATTTCGTCTTTCTTCAAGTCGATTTCTTTTAGCGTGTACATATCGCCAAGGAGGGATTTGAACTTGCCCGCTCCCGCTTGAGAGTCGTTCAAGTCAGCTTCTCCGTGCCCTGTGACGTAGCCGATTTCCTGAGATTTTGACACGAGCGCTTTTAGTGTGTCCTGAATTGAAGAGTCAAGGTCGTCCAAGCCCGCAACATCATAGCCGAAAAGGCTTCGCTGGAGCGCAAGCGGAACAGCCTTTGCACCGTCTTTGCCCTCAAGAACAAGTCCCAAAACAGCGCGATATTTTTCTCCGCTTCTTGTCTGCCAAGAAAGCCCTTGAACACCGTAGGTGCTCACAAGATAATCGATTTCATCGCTCGAAGGCTTCTCACTTTCAAAGTCGATTCTGTTCATATTGCGTGCATTCACACTGCCGTAGCTCTCGCGAACGATTTTCTCGAGTTCCGCTGTATCGATTCCGAGGGCGCTGAGGCTGTCGCTTGCATAAAGCGTCAACTTGACTTTGCCGTTCATTCCGGCGAGGGCTGCTGTTGTCGAAACCATGTTGGCGATTTTCGTCGTCAATTTGTATTCCAGACCGTCAGTCGAAGAAATCTGGTCAACTGTTTCGATTCTGTCTGCATAAAGAAGCACAAGCCCCATCCAAGCCTGCTTGAAGCCGACTTCATTGTTCTTGACTTCCTGAATCTGAATCTGTCGCAAGTTGTACTTTTGAGCCATTTCCTGATTTTCAGGATTTTCCATATCATAAAACTCAAACGAGAACTTGCCGTCGCTTGCGCCCTTGTATTCAACGAGCAAGTCACGAACATACTGCTCAACGCTGTTGTATGGAGCCGGCAGATTTTGCGTGAAGAACACTTTCGCCGACAAGTTTTCTTCGAGGGTGCGAACGCTCTCACGGCTCGCAGGCGACAGAGAATATGTTTTGTTTTGTGTAAGGTCGATTCTCAAAAACGCGCGCGAAGAAACGAGATTGGCAAGAACAAGCACAATCACAAAAAGAGCGAAATCGCTTGCGGGATTTTTGAGCCATCTGATGATTTTTTTCATTTTTTAGCCTCTCATTCCGTTTTGAATTGATTTGACAGTAAGACCGAAAAACACCGCCGTTACCGAAAGGAAGTACAGCAAATCTCTCGTGTCGATAATTCCACGCGAAATTGAATCAAAGTGAGCCGTCGCAGAGAAGAACGAAAGCACGCTTACAACAGGAGATGGGAAAAGAACGAGGAAAGCCGACACAAAAGACAAGAGCGCGCACACTGCAAAAGCAATAAAGAACGCGATAATCTGGTTTTTCGTGAGAGAAGAAGCAAAAAGCCCGATAGAAGTGAAGGCGGCTGTCAAGAAAAGCGCTCCAAGATAGCCACCGATAACAGGGCCTGCATCAATTTTTCCAAAAGACGCCGCAGTCACAACATAGAAAAGCGTCGGAACAAAAAGACTTGCTGATGACAAAAAGCCCGCCGCAAACTTTGCGCTCACGATTTCAAGCGGAGTCACGGGAAGAGTCAAAAGCGTCTCGAAGCTGCCGATGCGCTTTTCTTCGGCGAAAAGCCTCATCGTGATTGCGGGAACAAAAAACGAAAGCAAAACCGGCAGTATTGAAAAGAAGTTTCTCAGTTCTGCGCGATTTGCCAAAAAGAATGTTGAGAAGAACAAAAGCCCCGAACAAATCAAAAACAAACAAAGCGTGATATACGCAATCGGACTTGAGAAAAAAGCGCAAAGTTCGCGCTTTGCCATAACTTTTGCCGATTTTGTCATTTGTCGCCTCCCGCTGTAATTTCGTGAAAGATATCCTCTAGGCTGTTTTTCTTCATTGAAAGTTCATAGAGTTTCCAGCCCTTTTCAGTCACAATCTTTGCAATCTCAGGTCTGATTTCAACATCTCCCTCTATACTTGCCATCACAGAAACAGCGCTTTCATCACTATCGATTTTCTCAGCGTCGCTTGAAAGAATGACGCTTGCGACACCGTTTGCCTCACAAAGAGCGCCAGTGATTTCATCAATCGAAGCGCCTCCGATTGTCGCAAGAACAGCCGATTTGTGACCATAGCGCTCTTTTAGAGCCGCAGTAGAGCTGTCCGCTGCGATTTTTCCGCGCGAAATAATGATAACACGGGAGCACATCATCTCGACTTCGCTCAAAATATGCGTTGAGATAATGACAGTGCGGGTTTTTCCGATTTCCTTGATTAACTCGCGAACCTCAACCGCCTGATTCGGGTCAAGACCGCCCGTAGGCTCGTCAAGAATAAGAATCTCAGGGTCGCTCATAAGAGCATGCGCAAGACCTACTCTCTGACGGTTTCCGCGAGACAAGTCGCCGATATTCTTGTGCATGACCTCTTTCAAGCCGCACTCTTTTGCAAGAAGAGCGACTTTCTTTTCGTCCTGTCCCTGCATTTTTGCAACATAAAGAAGATAGTCATAAACAATCATATCAGGGTAAAGAGGAGCGCTTTCGCTCATATAACCGATTTTTGACTTGGCAAGCACACTGTTTTCAAGAATGTTTTTGCCGTCGATTTTGATTTCACCGGCGCTTGGCTCAAAGTAGCCTGCAATCATACGCATCGTCGTGGTTTTGCCCGCGCCGTTTGGTCCCAAAAGACCGACAATTTCGCCAGTCTTTATAGAAAAACTAATGTCGTCCACAGCACGGAATTCCCCGAAGAAGCGGGAAACGTGCGATACATCAATCATTAAAATTCCTCCATAATTTTGTACTCTTTGATTGGATTTTCATCGTAGCGATAACGCAAAAAAGCGTCAATATACGCGTTTTTTCTATCCTAAAAAACATATAAATATTGATTATGTAACTGCCTCTCTTTTGAAAAAACAGCGTTCGGGTAAAAAACTATTAACAGTATTTGCAAGAGTCTGTCTTTTCGGATAATATGAGGCAAGTAATACCAATAAAGAGGTTTGAGATATGATTTTCTCTCCGACAGAAATACAGGAAACTGTGAATATGTTTATGCGGCAGAAACTTGATGTTCGCTGCATCACGATGGGCATTTCGCTTCTTGACTGCGCGGACGCGGACGCAAAGGTCGCATGCCGCAAGATTTATGACAAGATTATGCGCTACGCAGGAAATCTTGTGCGCGTTGGTCAGGACATCGAAAAAGAGTTCGGCGTTCCGATTATTAACAAGCGTATTTCAGTTACCCCGATTGCGCTTGTCGCAGGCTCTTCTGGTGAAAAGAGTTATGTTGAATACTGCCGCACCCTCGACAAGTGCGCCAAGGAACTCGGAGTGAACTTCATCGGAGGCTTTTCGGCTCTCGTTCAAAAGGGTATTACAAAAGCAGACCGCATTTTGATTGAGTCTATCCCTGAAGCTCTCGCTGTCACGGACAATGTTTGCTCAAGTGTCAACGTTGGCTCTACAAAGTCTGGCATCAACATGGACGCTGTAAAGCTCATGGGCGAAATCATCAAAAGAACAGCAGAAGCGACAAAGAACTGCGAGGTGAACGGCTGCTCAAAGCTCGTCGTCTTCACAAACGCTCCAGAGGACAATCCGTTTATGGCAGGCGCTTTCCACGGTCCTGGAGAAGGAGACGCTGTTATCAATGTCGGCGTTTCAGGTCCTGGCGTCATTTTGGCAGCGGCGCGTGAGTTCAAAGGGAGACCGATTAACGAGCTTGCTGACGGTATCAAGAAGATGGCGTTCAAGATTACAAGAATGGGACAACTCGTCGGCTCTGAGGCTGCAAAGCGTCTTGGCGTTGACTTTGGTATTCTTGACCTTTCTCTTGCACCAACGCCTGCCGTCGGCGACAGTGTTGCGCGTATTCTCGAAGAAATCGGACTTGAGGGATGTGGCGCTCCAGGAACGACAGCGGCGCTTGCTATGCTCACGGATATGGTGAAAAAGGGTGGCGTTATGGCTTCAACAAACGTCGGAGGTCTTTCTGGCGCGTTCATTCCAGTGAGCGAAGATGAGGGCATGATTAACGCTGTAAAGCAAGGCTCTATCTCAATCGAAAAGCTCGAAGCTATGACGACGGTTTGCTCTGTCGGCTTGGATATGATAGCGATTCCGGGAGACACAAGCGCGACAACAATCTCTGGCATTATGGCAGATGAGATGGCTATCGGTATGGTCAACAACAAGACAACAGCTGTCCGCCTTATTCCAGCACCGGGAAAGAAGGTGGGCGACTGGGTCGAGTTCGGTGGCCTGCTCGGAGGCTGTCCTGTTATCGATGTCAATCGCTTCAGTTGCGCTGACTTCATCAACCGCGGAGGAAGAATCCCTGCTCCAATCCACTCATTCAGAAACTAGTTTTCTTGCATAAAAAACATTCAGGCTCATTAAGCGAACTTAATGAGCCATTTTTTTTCTCTAAAGCCATCAATTACACTCAATGGCTCCTTTTTTTAAGCGAATCTCTCTTGAAGTTTGTGCTGAGTGCGCTCGCAAACAAGACGCACACCTTCACGCGAAAGCCCTGTCATTGCCCCTATTTTTGAAAAAGAAGCACCATACATTGCATGAAGCAAAAAACATTTTCTGTCGCGCTCAGAAAACGAAGTCATAGCGCTTCTGATTTCGCGCACCGCTTCATTATTAACAGCCACCTCTTCCACAAAAGAAGAGCTTTCATCACAAATAGTTTCCCCGAACTCAAGCGTTTTTCCGTCGCTTGAGCTAACAGGCTCCTCAAAACTCGTGCAAGAAGCGCCAGAGCGCAAAAGCATGCGAGCCTTCTTCACGTTCATATTTGCAATACGAGCCGCTTTTTCAGAAAGGATTTCAAAAGAACTCTCTTCCTCCGATTCCTCTGCGACTGTAACAAGCGCCTTTTTTATGCGGGAAAGGTCAGCAGCAGCATCACAAGAGAACGAAAGCGGATGAGAAGCAGAAAGAAATTTGCGGATTTCTGTTCGAATATAAGGGTCTGCAAACGTAATAAATCGAAATCCCTTTTCAGGCTCAAAGCGATTTGTCTTAACAGCGCGCGCAAGACCAGCAAGGGCTTCCTGAATAATGTCGTTGTTGTCAATATCGGCTTTGAAGTAAGAGCGTGCAACCTTCAAGGCATAGCGCATATTTGACTTTACGAGAAGCTCACGCGCCTTTTGGTCGCCTTTCTTTGCGGCAATAGCGGTTTTTCGCTCTTCCTCGCGAGAAAGAATAGCGATTGAATCAAGGCTTTTTACGAATGCTGAAAATTGTGAAGAGGATTTGTCAGAATGTTTCATACATCAAACTCTGGGGAGTCAAAAAACAGAAACGTAACACTTTTTCTAACCTTTTTTTGACAATAGGCATAAAACAGAGTTTGAAAGAAAAAACACCTGACAAAGTTAGCGAAACAATGCCTAAAACACTATTGTTTTCAGCATACGCCCAAAATGTGCCTTTCCATACTATCGCGCACAACACAATTGTTGTCGATATGCGACAAATATGATATCATCAACTCATTTTCTGGAAGAATGTAGCATTTTTGTCCCCACTTGCCGTTTATGCTCACTCCATCGCGATATTTCCACAAAAAATAGCCATAGCCGCCCTCTCGGTTCATCTGCTGTATCGAAGTCGCTCTTTTTATATAATCCGCTGACACAATCCGCTTTCCGTCGTAAGTGCCACCAGAATAAATCACAAGAGCGATTTTGCTCAAAGACGAAACAGACAACTCCATTTTTGATGCGCCATAAAAATATCCCTCAGGACTTTTCTTGTAGCTAAAATCCGTAATTCCAAGCACCTTGAAAATGTTTTCTTCTATAAAAGTCCCGACATCACAACCAAGCGCGCCAGACAGAGCCACTCCAGCAAGATATGCGCTGTTGTTCGAGTAGTTGAAAGCCTTTTTTGCAACAACAGGAAAAGAGAGCGCATAGTCAAGATAGTTTTCGCTTTCAACTTGAAACGGCAAAGAGGAAACAGACATACACATCAAATCGTGAAGCCTGATTTTTTTGTACGCTTCAAGGCTTTCCCCGCTCATCTTTGAAACATTAGCTCTCGGAAGATAATCCAAAACACAATTATTCACGTCAATCAGTCCCCTGTCGACAGCAATCCCTATTGCCAATGACAACACAGTCTTTGTCGCAGAATAAATATTGTGCTTTTCTTTTGTATCGCCATATGAGTGCGCCAATTTTCCTGCTTTGTACACCTCGACGCCGTAGACATTCCACTCATTCTTTTCAATATCCGAAACAAAAGCCTCAAAATCCATTTTTAGCCTCCTTTTTTCTTGTACAAAAAATTATATCAAAACGCCTCTTAATTCGCAAAGAAAAACAAAGCCCTTCCCGCACAGGAATTTTTCCGTAGAAGAGCCCCTTCGGTAACGCGTAGAACACACCCTTCGGTAACGCGTAGAATAACACCTTCGGTAACGCGTAGAAGAGACCTTTATTCTACGCGTTGCGCAAAACTCGCGCTAAGCAAAGAAAGAGAAAAAGGCAAAAAAAATAAAAAAAAATAGGGATTTTCGTTTTTTTCGCACTAGTAATTATGTACGGTTTTTCGGGAAACGAAAGACGTGCAAAATCTAGAAAGCCTTTTTGGAGGAAAAGCGAAAATGGCAAAAAATGAATTGACTCTCACAGGAGAAGAAATCGAGTCAGCGGTTAGTGCGATGTTCAAGAAGAACTATCTTCCAGGTCGGGATTTTTATGTCCAGATTGACAAGCGGTTCGTGTCATACAAAGGCGAATTGCAGTCAATACAAGATGACCAAAAGGGTGTAGACATCGGCAACTTGAACTATAACCTTGGCATTTATCAAGACAAGTTGCTAACCCTTTTGAGTCAAGGATATTCGGTGAAGATACTCGATTTATTGATTATCTCCCCTGTTGTGCGAGGGTCTGTGAAGTCCATTTCCGAAGCAAAATCGCAACGAGTGTTCACAGTGAAAATCACACCTCTTCCGCTTTTGCTTGATAGTGTGAAAAACCTTTCGATAAGCGACATAAAAGTCGCAGAGAAAAAGGTTTTAATCTCTCAAATTCTAGGACTTGAAGACCTTGAAGGCGCACTTGTCGCAGGGAAAGCGGCAAGTGTGAGAGGCGATAATCTCAAACTTGGAGCAGAGGGAAGCGGAGTGTATTTTGCACCAGTGGGCGACGACGGAAAAGAGAGCGAAGACAGAGAAAAATGGATAAAAGTCGAAAAGGTTCTTAGAAACGTTAACTCTGAACTTCTTGTGATTTTGCCAAACACGTTGAAAGAAGGAAAATATATCGTTATCATCGAAACTCTTTATTCATCGAAGGGAGTTCGCAAAATCCCTCTAATCGGAAAGTCCGAAATTGTGGAAGTCAAAGGCGAATAAACAAAGAAAAAGAAAAGCGTTAGAAAAAGTATACTGAAATAAGATACTGTCATTTTGAGCGGAAAACGGCGATTAGCCGTTTGGAGTCGAAAAATATACAACAACATTGTTTTCATCGTTTTCTTTGAAACGCAGATTCTTCGACTACATTCGCTTACGCTCATTTCGCTCAGAATGACAATAATTGTGGAGGTGAAAGGCGAATAAACAAAGAAAAAGAAAGGCGTTTGAAAAAGTATACTGAAATAAGATACTGTCATTTTGAGCAGAAAACGGCGATTAGCCGTTTGGAGTCGAAAAATCTACAACAACATTGTTTTCATCGTTTTCTTTGAAAAGCAGATTCTTCGACTACATTCGCTTACGCTCATTTCGCTCAGAATGACAATAATTGTGGAAGTCAAAGGCGAATAAACAAAGAAAAAGAAAAGCGTTTCGTGTATAATATGAAAAACGATACAGGAGTTTTTTATGGCAATGAAAGAAATCCAGCCGGAAAACATCAAGGATAACGTGTTTTCGCTTATTGGAAAAGATTATTTTGCAGTTACGGTGCAGGGAGAATCGCGTGTCAACGCAATGACAGCGAGTTGGGGAGGACTTGGAGTCCTTTGGAACAAGAACGTTGCGACAATTTATCTTCGCCCTTCACGCTACACAAAAGAATTGCTTGATGCAGGCGAGGAATTCAGCCTTTGCGTTCTGAACAGCAAGGCAAAGAACCGCTACGATTATCTTGGAAGCCACAGCGGACGAGATGAGGACAAACTTCTCATTTCAAAGCTCAAAGTGAACTATATGAATGATGTTCCGTGGATTGACGAGAGTCGCCTTGTTCTTTTTTGCCGAAAGCTCTATTCGCAGGAACTCGGCGAGTACAACTTCACAGACGAGAAAGTGTTGAAGCAGAATTACCGCAAGGACGATTTCCACACGATGTATATCGCTGAAATCACGAAGGTTCTTGTTGACACAAAAGCCTAAAGACAAAAAAGAAACGCTGCTGTTACGGCAGCGTTTCTTTTTTGTCATTCAAAATCTATCGAAAATATCACTCAGGGAGTTTCAAATCGCCCTCTTTAATCCAACCGATTTTCTTGAGATACTTGCAAAGTGCAAGCGAAATGACGGCAGGAAGCACAAAACTGATAAGGATTAAACCAGCCCAATCAAAAACGCCAGGCTTGAAGAACGGGTCAGCATACCAGCCAGTGATGACTCCAATCTGTCCGACAAAGCCGCACGTTCCCATTCCGCTAGAAACAGCAGCGCCGTTCATCTTCAACGCAAAAAGGCATGTCGAGAGAGGTCCTGTAATAACAGAAGCGAGAATCGGCGGTATCCAGATTTTAGGGTTTTTAACGATGTTCGGCATCTGGAGCATAGATGTTCCAAGACCTTGCGACAAGAGTCCGCTCCAACCGTTTTCTGAAAAACTCATAACAGCAAATCCAATCATCTGCGCGCTGCAGCCTGCAACAGCAGCACCGCCAGCAAGCCCTGTCAGTCCAAGAGCCGCGCAAATTGCAGCCGAGCTAATCGGAAGTGTTAGCGCAATTCCGACAACAGCGCTTATAATCATTCCCATTATAAATGGGCGCTGATTTGTTGCCCACATAATAAGATTGCCGACGGAACTTGCTGCAATGCCGATGTATTTTGCTGTCAGCACTGTCAGAAGAATGCCTGAAAGTATCGTTACGATTGGAGTTACAAGAATATCGACTTTTGTCTTTTTGCTCACAAGATTGCCACACTCTGCCGCAACTATCGCTATAACAAGAACAGCCAACGGGCCACCAGCGCCGCCAGTTTCGTTTGCAGCCGCACCAACGGCAACGAGCGAGAAGAGAACGAGAGCGCTTGACTTCATCGCGTATCCGATTCCGACAGCCATTGCCGCGCCAAAAACCTTTTTGTCGCTTGCGAACTGTCCAGCCTTTACCAAATAGCGAAAGAATGCGTTGTCATCAATCTTCAGCAACTGCTGTCCGAGCGTGAGAATGATTGTGCCGACCAAAAGAGAGGCAAATAGTCCCTGAGCCATTCCGCTCAAGGCATCTACGAAATATCGTTTTGCATATTTATTCATCTTTTCCTCCAAAGGATTTCCTAATAGTATAATTTTGATTGCATATAGTAAATAGCGCGCTGACAAAAGGCGCTCACTGTGATACACTGCACATCTATGAGTGCAATCGAACTGAAAAATATTTGTAAGACATATCAGATGGATAAGGTTGAAGTAAAGGCTGTTGACAACGCTACCTTCTCCATCGAGAAAGGCGAGTTTGCCGCTATTTCTGGGCCTTCAGGCTCCGGAAAATCAACACTGCTGAACATTATCGGTCTTGTGGATTTGCCGTCTTCGGGAAGCGTTATCCTTGACGGGAAGGACGTTTATCAAAGCGTTAATCTTGCAAAATGCGCAAAAACGCCTCTTAGCCTTGATTCAATGCTCACACACATGAGGCGCACACACTTGGGGTTTATTTTTCAGACATTTAATCTCATTCCTGTTTTGAACGTCAAAGAAAACATAGAACTGCCTCTGAAACTTGGAAAATCTCCCGCAGCAGATTCAATGAACAAGAAAGAAAGAGATGAATGGATAGATTTCCTTTTGGAAACTGTTGGTCTTACAGACTGGAAAAAGCACAAACCATCAGAGCTTTCAGGCGGTCAGCGACAGCGCGTTGCTATTGCCCGCGCTCTTGTTACAAAAGCGCCCGTAATTCTTGCAGACGAGCCGACGGCAAATCTCGACAGCAAAAACGGAGAGCAAATCTTGGAGTTGATGAAGAAGTTAAACGAGGATTTGAAAACAACTTTTGTATTTTCCACCCACGACCAGAAGATTGTGAATATGTCAAATCACGTTATCCGTATTCGTGATGGAAAGATACTTGAAGCGTAATATTTTTTATTTGCTTTTATTATAACTAATTATATCTGACGGGGGGGGGGGTAAGACTCGCAGATAAAACCAGCGGCTCTACACTTCTCCCCTCGGCTTCGCTTTTCTCTTTGTTCTTCAAAGCGTTACGGTTTGCATAGTGGAGCAGGCAGAACGCGCCCAAGACGATAAACCACGTTGCACCCATAATCATCACAGCCTTGAACGCATCAAACAACAACGAAACGCAAACAACAGTGCAAAGGATTGCTTGAACCGAAAGCAAGAGTATAAGGATTTGCACGCCAGAAAGCCCGATATTCATCAGCTTGTGATGAAGGTGAGCGCGGTCAGGCGAAAAGAATGAGCGGTGAGCGCGACGGCGACGAATCATGGCAGCGATTGTATCTATAACAGGGATACAAGTGAGCAAAACCATCGAAAAGACCTTATTCACCTCAAAACCAGAGCCTGAGCGATAAAGCGGGAGAGCGGCTATCATAAAGCCCAAGAACTGACTTCCGCCGTCGCCCATAAAGATGCACGCTTTCGGCTTGTTATACACAAGGAAGCCGCCAAGAGCTGCCACGATAATGAAGCAGAACGTAGCCATTGTTGCATTTGTGTGCAAGTAGATGATTCCAAGAGATGCAAAGACAAGCGCAGAAAGCCCGCCACAAAGACCGTCAACGCCATCAATAAGATTGAAAGCGTTAATCATTCCACAAATCCACATAAATGTGAGAAAGCCACTCAAAGGAGAAGGAAGAACAAAAGAACCGATTGTAGTGAAAGTCTTTCCGCTAAAGACCATAAGGAGAGAAGCAATAATTTGTACAAGGAGCTTTTTGCGTGCAGACAAGTCCTTAAAGTCATCGACTACACCAAAGACGAAGATAAGAAAAGCGCCTATGGCAAGAGGAGCATATTCCAATGGACGACTTTCAGGGTAGCCAATGCAAAAACAAGCAGCTGCGATAAACGCGGCAGGGACAAAAGCAACGCTTCCGAGACGAGGAATAAGTCCCTTGTGAATTTTTCTTTCATTTGTGCTGTCATACCAGCAAAACTTTTTGCAAGCGTGTATAATCGCAGGGATAAGCGAAACGGACAATGCGAAAGCAAGTACCGCGGAAATAACGATAATCTTGTACAAAGCAAATCTCCTCAAATCACTATAGTAACTAGAAAATAGTATATTGTTAAAAGCAAGAAATTTCTATTATTTTTCTGAAAATTCTATCAAATTCTTTCTATAATACGAATTTGGAGAATTCTAACTGTTAGTAACGAGCGTTACGAGAGTCTTGCAACGCTCGTTACTGAAGCCCAGAATTTGGCGAATTCGATTTTTCAGAGAGAAGGGTTAATAGTTGAGGGTGATTTTGATGTATGAGCCAAAAGTGATTTTTGGAGAGACAAAGCTGTCGCTTTCGCCATAATCGACACGCACGCCGTTTTCCCAAGTGGCATGAGGAATAAGCCCTGAAAAGATGATTCCGGGTTTTACATAGCCATTTTTCTTTGTGAACGAATGGTAGCCAGAAGCGCCAAGTTTTATATTCTTTTTCTTTCCCAAATGTGCCAATCCCACATCATACGCCATACAGCGGCTATGCGTTTCGGTTATCGGGAAATAAACGTCCTGATATTCCACGTTGAAGCCGAAGTTCGGGTCGTGCTTGTTCCACCACTTGTAAAGTCCGACTGTGTTTACGATTGAGCCCAAGCCTTTCACGCTGCGCTCGTCGACGAGAGTCTTGCGGTCATAAAGCTGGGCGATGCTCTGCGCATACACGTCGGCGTCAAAAATCGTGCGCTTTATTTCAGCGCCTGCAACAGGGCGGATTTTTGCGCTTTCCGAAAGCTCAACGTCGTTTTTGTCCAGACTTGGATATTTTCGTGCAAAGAGGTTCAGCGATGTTTTAAAAAAAGTTTGCTCCACAGAAAGCGCAAACGACATTTTTCCAGCAGACATATTCGATGCTGCACCATAACTCTCATTATAAAGCGCAATAGCTGAAATAGTGCCTGTCCAGAAAGGAATGCGAATCAAGCCAGAAGTGCCGTTTCGCGAATCCGAGATTATGTTCGTGGAAATGCCACCGTATTTGTATGCCGAGCCTGAAGCCGTATCCTCAGCATTGCTGTCGTCATCAGAAGTTCCGATTAAGCGAACATATCCCCACGATGTTGCTTTCTTGCCAGCAGTAATAAAAACGCTGTCGAAGAGCAAATATGTGAAATAAAGTTCGTAGACGCTCAAAATGCTGTCTGTGCTAGAGTTGCTTGTTGTTGAGCCGCTAGGGAGAACCGTTCGCAAAGAGCCGTGAATCGAAAGCGTTTTGTCAGGGCGCGCATTTAGATAAAGATAGTTCAAAAACGTGAAGTAGCCAGAAGGCTTGTGCTTGCCGTCCTCCCAGATGTCGCCAGCGCCAACGCTCGATTCAAGATAGCCTGAGAACGTGAGCGGGATTGAAAAGCCTCCAGCATTTATTGTGACTTCGCCAGAGTTTTTGCTGTCAGTTATAACAGCATCTGTGTCTTCTGCGCTGTCAAAAAGGTCCAAGAGGTCATCATCGGCAATTTCTTCTGAGGCGTTATTCGTGTCCGCACTTTCTTCTGCTGCACTTACGCTATCTTCGAATTCTTGTGAAAACAAGTCAAAGACGGCAAAAGCAAAGATAAGCGCAAAAAAAACTTTTTTCATACAAATCCTCGATTTATCTGATGCTCATCATCTCAAGGAACGGCTTTGAATATGTTGAATCATCAACTTTGCCGAATGAAATGTTAGAGATTTTGATTGTAGTGCGCTCATATTGCGTTTTTCCGTCGATTTTCTTGAATCGAAGAGCATCTTCAATGACCATCTTAGCAGGAACCATTCTTACTCCTGAGGAAGCGTTTATTTTCTGATAAGACGGGATTGCCGTAATACGAAGTTTCTGCCCTGAAAGACTGTAATCTTCCTTCCATCGCACCAAGCCATCAGTTGAAACCCAGAGTTTCAAAGTCGGATAATCAACCTTTGCACCTGATTTTGCTTCAAGGTTGAAAAGCACGCAATCAAATTTGCCCATCTTTTCTTCAGAAAAGCTCTTTATGGTGTAATTGCTCTCGTAATGCTGCGGAGCAAAATCGCTGTTGTTCGCGTTTGTGTTCTGAAACTTATCGCGGGCGCTCGTAAATGTGAAGCGGCGGTCAGCAGGGTCGTAAAACCAGATGTTTCCGTCAAACTGCAAATATCCCTTGCCACGCTCCTTTGAAGGCGCTGTGATAAGAATTGTCCATTTTTCTTCGCTGTCTCTTCTGTACATAATCGCATCTGTTTGCGAAGAGCCCTCACCAGGCTTTGTCTGAATCACAGAATAAGAGCCTGTGAAATCTGTGCCGAAAAACGCTGTATTATCCTCAGCCTTTTTCAAAAGCGCTCTTGCTTCGCTGTCAGAAAGCGAAAAACCTGCCGCTGCGGACAGAATAAGAACGCTCTTAATCAAGAATTTGCAAATGTTCATAAGTTTTCTCCGTTATTCTAAGGATTTTATTAGTATTTATACTTGTCTTATTCAGTCGTCGAAAGCGCTTTGACAGGCATCACTCTGACAATTTTCTGAGTCGAAGCAACAACCGCAATGAGTGTCAATATAATAACCGAAAGCGAAATAAGAGCGGTTGCCTTTGCGTCAAAAATCGGAACAAGATGTGAGTTCATCAAAAAGATGTCAAACGCTGGAATAAATGAAAAATTGACCAAGTGCGCAATAAGGCAAAGCAAAAGCGAAAACAAAAGCCCAGAAACGCAACCCGCGAGCAAAAGAAAAAGAGATTCTGAAAGGATTGAAAGCATTATGGCGCTTTTTTTCATTCCGATTGCCATATAAATGCCGATTTCGTTAATGCGCTTCATGATAAGAACACGATAAGTGCTTCCGATTCCAGCGATAATTATGACAATGAGCGTAATGATGATAGCAGCGCTAATTCCTTCCATCGCGGATATCAAAACGCGAAGTTCGTCCATATTTGCGCTAAGGTCGATGACTGCATAAGTCGGCTCTGAAAACTTCCCGCCAAGAAGGTCGTTATAGAAAATCTTTTTGTCGTCAACAATGCGATACATTTTGAAAATTGAAGAGAGCTTCTCGTGATATTTTTCCAGTCCCTCCCCCTTTGTTTTTCCCAAGTCAACAGCAATTCTGTTTGCATACGTTGCGCTAACTCCGAAAGCATTTCTCAGACAATCAATGTCCATATAACTCGTGTACATTCCAAAAAGCGATGAATCGCGGAAAACGCCTTTGACGATGAGCGGCACTGTGTTTATGTAGCCCTGCACAGTTCTAATCATCAGCGTCATCTCGTCCCCTGCGACAATTCCAAGACGCTCGGCTATCGGCTCAGAAAGCAAAATCCCGTTTGAATGAGCCATATCGTCAGAGCTTCCTCCGATATAGTTGAACTCCTTGAAAAGAGCGCTTTCCGTTTCAAAATCAACGCCTTTTATAACACGCTGTCTGGCACTTGCGCCCTCAAAAAAGAACGCCGCATTATCAGCATCAAAGTCAAAGCGTGGCGCAATTACAGCCTCCTCTCCAAAGACAGGGCGGAGTTTTTCAATAAAAGGAGAGGCGTCAGCAAAGTCGAGAGAATTGACTCCGCCGATGAATTGATAATCCCCGCCATAATAGATTCTTGCCTTTGCTTCGAGCGAGAAAAGCATTCCTCGAATCAAAAAAATGCTGAAAAGCGAAATCCCCACCCCGACAAGGCAGACAAGCAAAAGCGAAGTATATTGGCGTTTTCTGAACAACAGCGAGCGAAGTCCCAAAATTAGAGTGTACATTATTTTCCTCCCTGCATTGCTTCGACTGGGCTTGTGGTAAGAGCAACCGACACAGGATAAATCCATGCGACAAGCCCTAAGACCACAGAAGTGAAAAACGAGCGGACAACATTGAAAACCGTGATTTTCGCAGTGATAAAAGCGCCGCCGAAAAGCTGTCGCAAAAAGTCGTTAGTGAGAGCGATATGAGCGTTATTGATGATTTTTGTGCAAAGAGCGCCAAGCAAAAGCCCGACGATGCCCGCAGTGATACAAAGCGCCAAAGTTTCCGCCATACACATTGACGACACAAATCGCTTTTGCGCACCAATTGCGCGCATTGTGCCGATTTCTTTTATGCGGTCAAGAACATTTATGACAAGCGTATTGTTAATGACGATGAAGCCTGCGAACAGAACAATCAAAATGCCAGCATTCAAAATAAAGCGCATCCAATAAAGATACATCGCCGCGCTTCCTGCGCTTCGCCTCCAGTTCACCGCTTCAGCAGGATAATCCATCTTCTTGAAAGTGCGGTTCAGCTTTTTTATGACACTACTCGCCTTTGAGCCGTCGTGGAGCTTTATGATGATAAAGTTCCACGACATTGAAGAATCGCTCTCTTCGCTCTCGATTTCCTCAGTGGCACTCTTTGTGAACAGCTCCTCACCGCTCAAAGAATCCTCTGTGGAAACGACAAAATCCTCAGCGCCCTCAAAAAGGTCACTAAGGTCGGTCAAAAACGCCTCTTCTTCTTCCTCGCTAACTTTCACAGTGTCGCTGATGTCCAAAAGCTGCCTGAGCGTGATTGCGTCAATCAAAACAATTCTGTCGAGCGTCGCGCTGTCAACGGCATATTCATAAATCGCAGTCAGAGGAACTGCGCGGATTCTGAATGACACGCCGTCCGCGACCGAAAACTGCACAGTGTCGCCAACCTTGACGTGATATTTTTCAGCGAGTTTCTTTGAAAGCATCAATCCTCGCTCGCCAGAAGGGAAAGGAGAGCCTTCAAGGATTTTTATCGAACTCATTATCTCGATGTATTTTTGTGCCTCAACACCAAAAAGGCTCTGCATCTCGCGAAGACCGCCCGCTTCCATCATCGCAAGGCCTGAAACTTGGCTCGTGAAAAGCGCAGTCTCTTCAAGATTTGAAACAATATCTGCGATTTTGTCGTAAGGCACGACACGCGTAATTTCAGTCAGTTCCCCTGTAACAGGCGTCTCATCACCGAAAAGCGAAAGCGGAACGTCTGATTTTGCTCTGATTGCGACGTCCCCCGTGAAAGAAGCGATAAAAGTTTCCTCGACTCCGTTCTCCGTGCTGTCGAAAATCGCATTCACAGCGCAAAGAAGCATAATTGCAAACGCGATGAACGCAACAATAACGACGGAACTCTTTCTCGCTTGTATATTTTTTATTGCAAGGTACAAAATCATAAGTGAAAAAAAATATATCATATTGCCTTTTTTTTTTCTATGATTGAACTTCATTTTGATTTTGCTTCCTTTTGCCTCGGGGAGATAAAAAATTCGAATTTATTGCCTCCTCATTCTATGAGTAGTAATTAAATTTAAATTTTTCGCTTCCTTTTTCTACGGGGAGATACAAAACGGAAATTTATTGGCTCCTTTTACTATGGATAGTAATTAAACAAAAATTTTTTGCTTCCCTGAGCGGATTTCTTCAATACTCATTCAATAAATCATCTCCTTTTTGAAAATCCTTCAAGACTCATTCAATACTTTGCTTCCCTGAGAGAAAATCCTTTCAGACTCATTCAATAAATCACTTCCTTTTTTAAAATCCGAGCAAACTCAACTTTTTTTCCTGAGTGTCATTCTGAGCGAAGTGAACGTAAGTGAACGAAGTCGAAGAATCTACTCCAGAGATTCCGAAACACGTTCGGAATAACATTTTTGACAAAGAAAAGGCAGATTCTTCGACTCCAAACGGCTCTCGCCGTTTTCCGCTCAGAATGACAAAGTGCTTTGCATAAAAAAAAATGAGCGCCAAATTTGCTTGACGCTCATCTTTATCAATGTGTTTTAGAGTCTTGTTTTTTCAACCTCGTCGTGCTGAGCGTCGAAAAGGCTCATCACATGGTCAATCACTTTCTGCTTCGGGTCAGCCTCGTCTTCTGGAAGGCTCGCCATGTACTCCTTTCGGAATGTCTTGCAGTCAAAAAGCGGGCTTGCGGTGAAAATCATCTTGTCCGGGCGGATAATGTCTGCAAGCATATCGTCCGGGTTTTCTGGGTCGATGTGAAGCGAAAGTCCGTTTATTGTAACAAGAATCATCTTGTCGAAAAGGCGCAAATAGCTGTCGATTTCGCGAAGTCCGCGCTTTGTCTCAGGCTTTCCTGGTCTATAGCGCGTTCCTGACGGGAATACGAGGATAGGCTTTCCGCTTCTCTTGCACTTGTCCATCGCTTTCATCGCCGCGAGGTTGATTTTTCGCGCTTTTGCTTCTTGTGCGGCTTTCTCGCCCTCATCTGTGATTTTGTTGAGAGAGCGAGTCGGATAGATGACGACGCGGGTGAAACTTTCGGCGAAAGCGCGAACCATCGGGTTCTCCTCGTTGAGTTTCATTCCCGCAATGGCAACAATGCGAGGAGCAAGAGCGCGGCATTTTTCGCTTTTTGAGTGCTCAAGCAAATAAATAAGCGCTGGCAAATCAAGATTTGAATAATGCTCCATCAAAATAAGTCCGCTTTTCCCGCTCTCGATTGCGTCAAAAAAAGCCTCGAAGTTCTCAACGCCGCTGACAGCGCTTCCTTCTTTGAGGTTCTCGCCCGCAAGTTTGTCCATGAACTTTCTTGTCTCTGGGTTTGCTTCTTCAAAAACGTTTGTCTCATCAATTTCCGCTGCTGCATGAGCAACTTGCGACATTTGCGAGAACATAAAACCGTATTTTTCCCGTATTGACTGACCTTCCATAAATACCCCTACCAATCGAATGTGTATTTTTTTGTTTGCTGCAATGTCAAAATATCTGAAAGCGGAACGTTCAGTGTCTGCTTTACGCCGCTTTTTGACGTTACCGAAAACTCTATTTTCGCTTCTCTCATTTCTTTTGCGCTTTCCTCACCATAAACTGCGGCAAGTGTATCCGAATATTCAGATGCGCTCATTTTCTCGCCAGTAAAGACAGGCGCAATCAAGAGTTCTGTATACTCAAACGCGTCTTCTGGCAAAAGGCTCAAGAACTGCGTTATCGTCTCTTTTGAAAGCGTAAGCGAAAAAGTTTTTCCGTCCGCGCTGACTTCAAAAAGCGGGGAAAGCGCATTTTTCTTTTTTGCAGAAAAAGTCGCATCAAGCAAGAATCCAGCTTTTCCTTCGGTTTTGACGCTCACGTTATTTCCGCCATGAAAAACAACAGCCGCCTCCGCCTCGTCCTTGTCGATTAAATGAGGCACACCTGGCATAAGCGATGAAATCATCGTATCAAGGCTTTTTCCGGGTCTGCTTTGCACGCTCAAAAGTATCGAATCGTCACTAATATGCGACACGCTCACTTTTTCCGTGCAGCCGAAAAGGAAAACGGCACAAAAAAGCGCCGTTATATAAAAGATTTTTTTCATAATTAAAGTGGCAATGAGAGCCTGACCCCCGTAGACAACAAAAGACCGCTTGCCGTGCTGTTTCTTGCAGAAAGCGCAGAGCCGTCTTTTTCATTGAACACAGTGTACTGTATATCTTGAATCAGCGCAATCTTTACCGCTCCCAAATCCCACGACGGAGTTGAGAGAGAAAGTCCCATAATGCCGGGGAATATAGAACCTTCTGCGTCATGGTCTATTCCGGGAACGTCAGCATCTCCAAAAGTTACGACAGGGCCTGCATAAGCGCGAAGATAATCCGAAAACGTCAGAGACAGAACAATCGGGAGCTGAATGATGCCCATTTTGTTGTCATAGCGAAACATCACGCCCAAGCCTGGCTCAAGCGACCACGCTGCATATCGCAAATTTGCTGATGTTGAAACACCGCGAAAGTTCAAGATGAAATCCTTCGCTGTAAGGACACTCCAGTCCATGCAAAGCGAAAAATCTGCGACAAAATCTCCGTTTGCGCTTGAGCGCGATTTTTGCTTTGTAGTTGCCGAAGTTTTTTTAGGCTCGACTTTGCTAGTCGAAGATGACATTTTCGCTGGAGAACTTGCGCTTTTCGTCTCAGAAGGCTCTGAGCTTGCGACAACTGTTTTATCATCTCGTGGCAGAGGGTTTACTGTTATTTGCTTTTTTTTTGATGTAGGAAGCACTCGACCAAAACCGACAAAGTGCTCTTTCCAATAGCCAGAAGCAAGAGAAGAAGTTATCACTCCTGTTTTTGGGCCATCACTTGCACAATGGATAAACGTGTTTTCATCGATTAGTATTCCAACATGCGAGATGTTTCCAGAGCTGGTTGTTCTAAAAAACACCAAATCGCCTGCTTCACAATCCGCCTCAGGCACAAGAACCGCAAATGTGTACATCGCCTGCGAAGTGCGAGGAAGCTGGACGCCAACAGATTCGCGGCTCATTGAATAAACAAACCCTGAGCAATCAAAAGCGTCTGGACCTGTCGCGCCACGCTGATATTTTGTTCCAATGAATTGTTTGCTGTAATTTACGAATTTGCTGCGTGTTTCGCTTGGCGATTGAGCAAAAATGCAAAATGATGTGAAAACCAATAATAAAGTGAGAAGAACTCGTTTGTGTTTGAAAATATCCATTATGTCCATTATATATTGAACATCGGCGAAACAACGCGCTCTTTTCATAGCCCGAAAAAAAATTTGAAAAAATATCAAAAAAATTTCAAAACCCTATTGACTCTTTTGTCTGATGTATGCTATAAAATAATCACGTTACGCCGCTGTAGCTCAGTTGGTAGAGCAATGGACTGAAAATCCATCTGTCGTTGGTTCGATTCCAACCGGTGGCACGAAAAGCCTTCAGATTAAATCTGAGGGCTTTTTTTATTGCCCAAAAACATTTTCCACGCTAATTTTCATACATTTCGTTTTATGCTACAATGCCTCTCAATCTTATTTTTTCCAGATTTGGAGGGAAATTATGAAGAAATTGTCAAAAATCGCCGCGATATTTGCTTTTGCGGCGGCTTTCTTTGCAGGATGCGCGAGCGCGCCAAAACGCGACGCAAACGCAGAGCACAGCCTTGTGATTCTTCACACGAATGACCACCACGGCGCTGTTGTTTCAAAGGGCGGAAAAGCAGGGCTTGCCGAGCGCGCCACGTTCATCAAGCAAGAGCGAGAAAACTCAAGCGACATTCTCGTTTTGGACGCAGGAGACATCAACACTGGAACTGCTGTGTCAAATATGTTTGAAGCAAAGCCTGATATTCTTGCTTACAACAAAATGGGCTATGATGCTGTTACTTTCGGCAATCACGAGTTTGACAGCAATCTTGAAAAAATCCGCGCACAGCAAAAGGAATCCGCTTTTCCGTGGCTTTCAGCGAACATCAAAGAAGGCAAGAAATATCTTGGAAAGCCGTACATCACAAAAAACTTCGGCGATTACAAAGTGGGTATCTTCGGACTCACAACATGCCGCACGCTCGCGATTGCCGCTCCTGACAAAAGCCTGACGTTCACAGACGAAATCGAGACTGCAAAAGAGATGGTCAAGGTTTTGAGAGGCAAAGAAAAGTGCGACATCGTTATTTTGCTCGGACACCTTGGCGACATTGCCGAGACCGACACACACGAAACCTCGCTCAAAGTTGCCGAGAGCGTTGAGGGAATCGACTTAATCATCGACGGGCACTCACACTCATTCTTTGCAGAGCCAAAAGTCGTTAACGGCACTCCAATCGTCACCGCAAACGAAAGCGGAAAATACATGGGTCGCGCTGAGATGAAAATCAAGGACGGAAAAATCGAGGCTTTCAGCTGGACACCTGTTGAAATCACAGCCGAAAAGTTCGCACCGGACGCAGATGTTGCCCAAATCGTCAAGCCATTCGTTGACAAAACAGAAGATTCGTTGAAGGACGTTGTTTTAAAGACGACAGCACCTTTCGAGTTCGGAAAAAAACTCACTCGCTATCAGGAGATGGCTTCAGGCGACTTCCTGACGGACGCAATGGTCTGGTATCTTTCGACAACAGGCGTCAATGTTGATTTTGCGCTCACAAACGGCGGCGGAATCCGTGCAGAAATCGAGGCGGGAGACGTCACAAAAAAAGCAATCATCACAATGCTTCCTTTTGACAATTACGTTTATGTCGTAACGCTCAAGGGTGAGGACGTGAAGGCGCTTTTCGACTTCATCGGCTCAATCAAGCAGGGTGCAGGCGCATTCGCACAGGTTTCAAGCGCAGTTCGCTACACAATCACATACGACGATGAGGGGAACGGCTCAATCAGCAACGTCACAATCAACGGAGAGCCGATTGACGAAACGCGCACATACCGCATCGCTGTCAACGATTACAACGCAAAGGGCGGCGACGGCTACGAAGCGCTCACTCGCTCAATCGACACATACAACAGCTCAATGCTCTTGAGCGACGTGTTCATCGAGTACGCAAAGACGTTCGGCGAGGCTGTAACGCCAAAAACTGACGGAAGAATCACGGTCATTAACGGAAAACTCCCTCAGTAAATTTTTCCCCGAAGGCTGCTTTTTGTTTTTTGGTCTTCGGGGTTTTTACCAAACGCTGTTTTTTCATTTTTTGGCTTTCGGGATTTTCCCGAAGGCTGTTTTTTTATTTTTTGCTCTTCGGGGTTTTCCCGAAGGCTGTTTTTTTTGTTTTTTGGGCTTCGGGGTTTTCCCGAAGGCTGTTTTTTCGTTTTTTGGCTTTCGGGGTTTTCCCGAAGGCTGTTTTTTGTTTTTTGGGCTTCGGGGTTTTCCCGAAGGCTGACTTTTTAAAATTTGGCTTTCGGGGTTTTCCCCGAAGCGTTTTCAAAAGGCTAGAAAACAAAAACAAAATCGGGTATAGTCAAAAGCATTATGGAAGAAACAACAGTCAACAGCGAAGACGAAATCAGTCTTATCGATTTGTTCGCGGTTCTTATCCGCTACAGAAAGTTTATCGTGATTTTCACGCTTGCCGTGATGGTTCTTGCCGGCGTGTATCTCTCCCGCCCGATTCTGAAGTCAAAACTAACTTCAAACACTGAAAGTGAAAGTGTCCAGAGGCTTTACACTCTCAGCGTGAAAAACGTTGAGGCGGCAGTCGCAAAGCAGGGAAGCGGCTTCAAGACGGCGGCTGCAACAGCGAAGAAGTATTTTCAGAACGTGCGTCTTATCGCCAACGCCAACAAGGAATCGCCAATCATCGACATTGACGAGAGTCTTGCTTCTTCAGCCAGTCTTTATGAAACGGCTATAAGAAAAGCAATCAAGGCGAAGAGCGTCTATGTCCCAGAAGAAAAAAGCGACCAGCCTTACGAGTTCTATTTTTCGATGAATGTAAAAAGCGGAAAAGAGGAAGAGGCTGAAAAGTTTTTCCAGCTTCTTCTTGACAGCGTAAACGCAGCTCTTGCCGATATCTACCGTCCGCAGCTCGAACTTGGAAAGACACAGATAGAAACAGCATTGGACAAAATCCTTTCCAGCGAGTCAGAATTGGCTTCTGACGCTCAGAAAATCGAGCGCCTCAAGAAACTTATTGAGGCTGAATTCATAACAGAGGAGCCGGTCGTAGAAGTCGTAGAAGTCGTAGAAGTCGTAGAAGTCGTAGAAGTCGCAAAGAAGTTCATTATCGTGACTTTCGCGGCTATTTTCCTTTCTGTTTTCATCGCATTCGCGCTCAATGCGTGGGCGAACATCAAAGCCGACCAAGAGGCTTACGGAAAGCTCAAAGCGGCTTGGGACGCAGGAAAATAATTTTTCTTCACTGAAGATATGCAAAAATCGGTTATTTGGAACTTTTCCCGATAACCGATTTTTTTCTTGTCCAAAATCGGAAAACGCTGTTTTTTTTAAAATCCAGCTTTCACCAAAATGGAAAAGCTATTCTTTGACGACCATCACTTTTCTTGTCTCGTCGATGTCGTCGGCGATGACGCGCACAAAATACATTCCGCGCGCAACGCTCTTTCCCGCGCCGTTCGTGCCGTCCCAAGTGTAAGTGTGGCGTCCGCTTTTCACGCGCGACTTTTCGAGTGTGCGGACGATTGAGCCATCGAGCGTCATGACATAGACTTTGAGCGCACTGATTTTTTCGGTGTCGACGACGATTGTCGTTTTTTCTTTCGCGCGAGAGTTGATGACGTTGTTCAAAATCGTAACGCCTCCGCGCTGCGCTTTTATCGCGCTGAGGGTGAATCTCCATGTGTCAAGGCTTTTTATGTCGGAAGGGTCCGAAAGGCGCAAGACGGGGAGGGCGATGTCGTTTTTTATGTCCGCGCTTCGCTTGAAAAGACTTCCGTCGCTCGAGGCGAGCGCAAACATAAACTCGACGGTGTCCCCTGAGGCGCAAGCGGAAAGTGAAGCGCTTGAGAAATCGAGCGAGAAGTTTTTGAGATACGACGCGCCTGCGCTTTGTCCTTGTATGCCGAGGGCGTTTTTGAAAAGCGTGAGGTCAGACGAGGACGGTGTGGATTTTTTTGCGAAAAGCAAAAGTGAGTCGTCAAAGTCTTCTGTAAAGTCAAGATTTCCGTTCGCGTCGGCTTTCGTAGCAACGTGAGTTGCAACTGTTATTTTGTAGCCGTCCTCATCGCTGAAGAATATGCGTCCTTCTTTTCCTGCGTCTTTTGAAAACTCGCGCACCGTGTAGGCGTCAGAGTCGAAGGCTGCGCTATTTGCCTTAGCGTAAAGCACTTCAACAGCGCCTGCGACAAAGTGGCTCACGCAATGCTTCGTGCCAGACGAGAGCGTTCTGTTTCCCTCGCCGAAAAACGCCGTGCTTGTCGCATTCATGACGACAAAGCCTTCTTTCACGTCGTCAAGCGTAATGCGAGAAGAAATCTCAATGACGATGACAGCGCTGTTTTCGCTGTTTGAAACAAGCGTTGCGCCCTCCACGTCGTAAGTTTCGCCGTTCGCCGCTTCAATGCTCATTTCACTTTCAAGAGCGCTCAAATCGGCGCTTTTTGTCAAAAGAGAGCCTGTGCCGCTGTAGAGCATTGAGTTGAACATCAAGGCGATTTTTTTTGAGCCGACGGGAGCAATCGTTTCGATGATTGCAAGGTCATTCGAAAGTTTCCAGCCGTTCTGGAACACGGCGGATACGGAAACGCCTGCAATCGGAACGCTGTTTTCCGCTGTGAAAGCGCCCGCGACAACGCTTGAAGCATTTTCTGCGATTTTGATGTCGCCTCCGATAGAAAGATATTCTGCACTGAAATTGCTCTCGCTACAAACGAGCGTGCCGCTTCCGCTGATGCCCAATAGATTTCCTTCCGCGCCTTTGAGAGAGAGCGTATTCAATACGGTTTGAGTGTCCGAAACAGTCAGCGTTTTGCCGCCTGTCGTGCATTTCAGGTCATAGAATGTCGTGCTTCCCGAAATCGTTGCCGTGTCTGTGAAAACGACGGTTGAATTATTGTGCGTGAATGTTCCTGAATTTGAAAAGTTCCCCGAAAGCGTCACGGTTGAAGAAGAGGCTGCTTTGAATGTGCATGCCGACGCAATCGAGAGCGACTTTGCACCAAAATTGCCTCCCGCGCTCAACGTGCCTCCCGCGACGCTCACAGCACCAAGCGGGACGGAAGAGCCGACTGCGCCCGTTATCGTGATTTGTTTCGCTGTGCCAAGCACGGCAGTTTTTGCGCTGAACGTTACGGCGTTTGATTTTGCACTCGCGCCTTCAATCGTTGAGCCGAAAATCATATCGTCGATTGATTTTAATGTCGTTGAAGTCGCACCAAGAACGACAGCGCCCGAAAGCGTCATTTTTCCGTTAGTAGAACCTGCTCCCTTGGCGTCGAGCGTTACGCTTGTGCCTTGCGTTTTCGTCGTTCCTGTAACTATGATATCGCCAGTGGATTCAACGTTTGCCTTAAAAACAGCGTTTCCGTCAACTTTCAGACCATACGATAAAACTGCGGAATTGCTTGAAACATTGCCTGCAAAAGTAACAGTCGTTCCCTTGAATGTTGTCGGCTGTCCTGTGAGCGTTATCGGGCAGTTGTAAGTTTGAGAAGCACATTCGACAGTTCCGCCGATTTTTGCGGATACCGCGGACGGCAAAGAAAGCGTTGACGATGTAACTTTGAATGTCGAGGAAGTGTCGCCAACACTTCCGATTTGCACGCTTCCTCCCGTCATTGTGCACTCAAAAGAGACGATTGTCGAAGTGATAGCGCCACCAGAAGAATTAAATTGATTTGTGCCTGTTCCCGAAAGCGAAAGCGTTCCCGAAACATCAAGGCTTTTTTGAAAATCAGCGCTACCAGAAATATCGCAGTTACCACTAACAGAAATTGCGGAGTTGGCTATTACATTTGAACCACTGATTTTTAGATTCGCATAATCGACAGCCGCTATTGTCTGAGACGTTCCTGTGTATTTTATCGTGCCATCGTGCGCAGTGTCGTTTATGGCGTTTGTGCCGTCTGTGAGCCGCCCCGAAGATTGATAGACAATCGTTCCGTAATTTACGAGAGGGCTTGCCACGTCTGTGATGTTGATGTTGTTCGCTCCCGAAAGCGTCAGCGTTGCGTTGTGCGTCGTTGCTGTCGATGAGCCAACCGAAAGCGATTTTAGCGAATACGAAACAGTCGCGACAGGATAATTTCCAGACGTAACACCGTCGGGGATTGAAACATCAACGCCCTCAGAGCCAGTCGCGCCAGGCACAATCGCAGGCGACCAGTTTTCAGCAGTTGCCCAAGCCGTCGAAACTGCGCCTGTCCAGACAAAAGCCATATCGCCGATTTTCCAGCCATGCGAGAACACAGTTTCAGAATCGCTTGAAACATTCGCTTCGCTGTTGCTCACGGCAAAAAGCCCTGCGACAGCCTCCATTGCGCCCGTCTTCCAAATCTCGACGCTAGAGTCGATAGAAAGGTATTCGCCAGAAAAGTCCGCTGTGCCCGCAACGAAATGACCGCTTCCCGAAAGCGATAGCAAACTCCCCGCTTGCCCGCTGAGGCTCAGCGCTCCCGAAACAGTTTGCGCGTCCGAAATTGTGATCGTTTTTCCGCCCACGTCGAGCGCAAGGTTGTAGAATGTCGTGTCGCCTGAAATTGTCGCTGTGTCCGTAAAAGTAACCGTGCTTTGATTTGCCGTGAGCGTTCCGTTGTTTGTCCAATCTCCCGAAACACTAACCGCATATTCTTTAGATGTCGCAGTTCCAAAAGTGAGCGTTTTTCCAGAAGCAATTTCTATCTTGTTAAACGAAATATCTTTATCTGTCGATGACACAAGCACACAAGTGCCACCAACAGTCACAGTTCCTTTATATGTTTGCGCTCCTGTTGTCGTTATGTTTGCATTGAGGTTTGAATAAGCGCTACCAGTGCCATTCACTGTAAGGCTGCCAGAAACCGAAAATGGCTGATAAACGATTAAAGTTTTCTCTATCGTAAGTTCATCAATATTAGTACAATTCGTTTGACCTGCAACAGAAATAGTTCCTATCGTAACATTTTTTTCGCTTGTAGAAGTGATTTCACCTCCATTCATTAAAACATTATCATTTCCATCACCTGTATAAGAAGCAAATGATAGTTTAGATGTTACACCACCTGAAATATATATTTGTTTCGAGTTTTCAATATTATCTGCTGAAAGAATATTAGTAACAGATATATTTTTTGTATTTACTATACTCTTTGCATTTGTAATAGATTTTAGCGTAACAGAACCGCTGTTCGTTAGAGTGCTTACATCTTTTAAGTCCGCAGTAACATTGCTTCCGCTAATAACGCCAGTAGAGCCTACTGTTACATCCACATTATTCAATGTCATTGTAGCTGCAGTATCTACACTAGGCTTTAGAGTTCCATTTATTTCTAGTTTGCAAACAGAAGTTCCCTCATCGCTAAATTGCGTAAGCGAGAGAGTTTTTCCGCTATCTACAACAAGAGAAGTTCCTCCTTTCATAGAGAGCAAAGCTCCAACTGTAACATCTCCTGCAATCTCTAATTTTCCCGAATCAATCGTTGCATTATAAAAAGTAAGTGTATCTGTAGCTTTAGTAATTACCTTTGCACTCTCTCCTAAAAACTTAACAGTTCCGCTATTGTGCATAAAATTACTTGCACTTGTAGATGAAAAATCGACATTTTTATAAAAAATAGTATCTGCAGTAGAAGCCTGAATTGTAGCTTCGTTAGAGCCGTTTACATAATTATCTTTAAAAGTAACAGTACCACTTCCACAATCAATAGTGTAATTATTTTCAACATCGCCGTTGAACGTTATGTTTCCGCTTCCGCCCGTGAAAATCTTATTGTTCGTAAACTTTCCGCCAAAAGTCGCCTCTCCAGCGCCTCCTGTTATCGTTCCCGTGTTTGTAACATCTCCACTAAGAGTTGCTGCCTTAAATCCAAGCCTTCCGCTGTTGTTAACACTCCCATCACAAATTATATTAAACGGTGCAGTTGCTTCGCCTTTGTTCTCAAAACTTTCTGAGACAGACAAAATTGTATCTTCAGCACCATAAATCTGACCAGTTGCTTTTATATTCAGATTTTTAAGTGCTAATGCTGTTGTTCCGCTGCCAGTAGTATAGTTAGTGATATTGGCATAAGAACTTTCTTCAATCGTGAGATTTCCAAACGAGCACGAGTCAAAAAGAAACCAACCATTTATGAGTGTTATGTTTGCAGTATCAGCATTATCTCCTGTTTGAACAATGGTAATTCGAGTGTTTGGATAATTTCCAAAAAAACTTGGAGTTTTCAGTGTCAATGAATAATCAGCACCTGCAAGCGACAGATTATTTACGCCCTTTCCTGCTGTCGGAAACACCGCTGTGTCGCCGTCATTGCATCCAGGATAACTTCCCGCAGACACAGCAATGGTGAGTGCAGCGTTTGCAGCCCAGTTCGTGCTTTCAGTCCATTCACCACCAGTCGCGCCCTTCCAATAATAAACCTTCACTTCCATTTCAGAATGTGAAGTAACAACCGTTATTCCGGAGCCTGCGACACTAGAAACACTAGGATATTCACTTCCGCCAATAGCCGCTCCTGTCGTTGCGCCCGTTACGTCAAAAGTTCCCGTTCCGTTTATAGAAGTCGTTCCTTGCCCTGTAACAGTTGTAGTGCTATCTCCTGTGTCAAGGTAATACTTGCGTGTAACTCTTACCGTTACATTTTCAAGAGTTAACGAAGTTGTCGTTGTATTTGCTACATCATATTTGTCTATAGAAACTTCTCCTGAAGTTCCTGAATTTTTTATTGTAACAGAAGCATCTGTTCCTGTTGTTGCGCCACCAAGATAAAAGTCTGTGACAGTAAGCGTATAACCGTTCAAATTTATCGTAATATTTTTTGCTTCAATCCAAAGAGCGCTGATTGTCGTATTTCCTGTGAGCGTTATCGTTGTATTTACAGCTGTTATATGTGTTTCGCTAACATTTCCGCTCCAAGTTGTTTGTGCGCTCGCAAAAAAAGAAGACGCGAAAAGGATGGCGCATAAAAAGAATATGCGCAAAAAAGAGGAAAATCGCAAAGAGCAAAGGCGGCTTTTCATAACCTAACTATATCACGCTTTCGAGTAAAAATACACGCGCAAAAAAGTGACATTGGCTCCTTTTTCAAAAAGGGAAGCGAAGTATTGAATGAGTATTGAAGAAAATCTCTCAGGGAAGCAAACTCACGAGTGACAACGGCTCAATTTCAGCAGGGGAATAGATTTATTGAATGAGCATTGAAGCATTTTAAGAAAGGAAACAGACTCAACTTTGACATCGTTTCGTTTTTAAAAAGGGAGCAAACTCAAATTTGAAAAGCGTCAAAACGCAAAAAGCACAAAAAAGGGGAAGGGAGAGGGGAAGAAAGCAACATCAAAGCGCATAGTGTATGGAAAAATATTGCAATGTCGATTTGACTGCCTGACAAATGCGGTCTGTCGGGAAGAAGAACGGGAAGCCCGAAAACTCCATCTCTATTGTGCCGCCGTTCGTGACAAGCTTGCTCGCAAAATACGGGCTGTTGAATTGCTCAAGCCACACGCGGTCGTCGTAGTTTATGGACGGCACTTGAAAGGTGAAATTCTTTTTGCCGAACGATTCTTTCATCGAAAAGTTAAGCCCGCTAAAGTTGCCCGAAAACAAACTGCTGCCGCTCCCCCGATGAAGATTCAAGAGTTTTACGAGTTTTTTTGTTTCTGGTAATACCATAATTCCCCTGCCTTTTACTTTTTAGAATCAATGCCAAAAAGAGCGCAACTTTATTCACATTTATTGCACACTTATCCATCACTTATTTACACCTTTTCGACATTTTTTCCACATTCATTTATTCTAAAACAATCAAGGAGTTCCGATTTCTCAGAACCCCTTGAATATTCTAAATCACAAATCCTTAATGATGGAAAAGCCTTATTCCTGTGAATGCCATCGCAATTCCATACTTGTTGCAAGCCTCGATGACGTTGTCATCACGAACGCTTCCGCCCGGCTCTGCAATAACCGTAACGCCAGACTTGCGCGCCCGCTCAATGTTGTCGCCGAACGGGAAGAACGCATCGCTTCCGAGAGCAACGCCTGTATTCTTTGAAATCCAAGCCTTTTTCTCCTCGCGTGTGAAAACAGCAGGCTTCACTTTGAAAATCGTCTGCCACTTTCCTTCCGCCAGAACGTCCTCGTACTCGTCGCTCGTGTACACGTCGATTGCGTTATCGCGGTCTGCTCTCTTGATGCCGTCAACAAACTGCAAGCCCAAAACCTGCGGGCTTTGTCTGAGCCACCACTTGTCAGCCTTGTCGCCTGCAAGACGAGTGCAGTGAATGCGGCTCTGCTGACCCGCTCCGATTCCAATCGCCTGTCCGTCTTTGACGAAGCAGACTGAATTGGACTGCGTATATTTCAAAACAATCTGAGAGATAAGAAGATTGCGCTTCTCGTCCTCTGAAAGCGTCTTGTTCTCAGTCACCATATTGGCAAAAATCGAATCGTCAAACTTCTGGAAGTTGTGTCCTTGCTCGAACATAACGCCAAAGACTTGCTTGACCTCGATTTCAGGCGGAACATAGTTCTCATCGATTTGCAAAATGCAATATCCGCCCTTTTTCTTTGCCTTGAGAATCTCAAGAGCCTCATCCTCATACGAAGGCGCGATAATACCGTCGCTCACCTCTTTGGCAATGAGCTGCGCTGTCGCCTTGTCGCACTTGTCCGAAAGCGAAATGAAATCGCCGAAGCTCGACATTCTGTCAGCCCCTCGCGCACGAGCATAAGCGCTCGCCAAAGGAGTCAGCTCAACATCTCCCGTGAAATAAACAGCCTTGAGCGTGTCGTTCAAAGGAAGTCCGACAGCAGCTCCTGCCGGAGAGACATGCTTGAAACTAGTCGCAGCAGGAAGACCTGTCGCCTCTTTCAGCTCTTTTACAAGCTGATAGCCGTTCAAAGCGTCGAGCAGATTTATATAGCCCGGTTTTCCGTTCAAAACAGTGATTGGCAAATCGCCGTTTTCCATATAAACCCGCGCAGGTTTCTGATTCGGGTTGCATCCATACTTAAGTTGAAGCTCTTTCATAATTTCTCAATCATATAGGAATCTATTTTTTTTTTCAACGGAATTTTAAATGCGCTGCTTTGCAATCAAAACACCGAAATTCCCCTTTGCAACGGACAAAAGCCCTTGCAAAACCTTACGCGCCTCTTTCTTTATATCGCTGTCCATCTCGCTCGTGGCATGAATGACAGAGCCAAGCGCGAAAAGCCAATTCTCCGACATCTCCGAAAGACTCTTGTACGACGATTCCAGAAGCGGCTCAAAAAGCGCGCTGACAAACTGCTCGCGACTTTCGCTGTCAAGAGAAACCGCCCATTCATTGAACGTCTTGTGAAAATAAACGCTTCCTGCCTCAAGGCTTTCCACTTGCTCAAAGCCTCTCGCCGTCAAGTGCCAAGTGAAAGGGTCGTGCTGGCTCAAGAACTGCGCGCTCGATTTCACGACAGCATAGTTCTCAAAATGCTCGAATAACTGCCCGATTATCGACAGCTGCGGGTAAAACGAGAACGTCTTGCCCTTAATCGCCTGATATTCAGACCTCTCCAGCGTCTCCTTCAAAAAGCCGGGCCCGTCAAAATTGAAGACAGCGCAAAGTTTCTCGCCATAACCTTTTAGATGAGAGGCTGCATAAAGCGAAAGGTTTCCGCCCTTGGAATGCCCGCCCACAAACACCCTTTTCACATAAGGCGCGCCTGCCTGCTCCTGAAGATAGTCCGCCGCGTCTTTCTGGGAAGGAATGTCGGTCAAAAACGAAAGATTAAAATCCTCCTTCCAGCCCATAAGAGTGTCGTCAGTGCCACGAAAAGCCACAAAAATCGTCTCTTTGTCAAGAGTGAACGTGATTGCGCAAAACTGCTCCTCGCTCGCCTCGTCGTGCTTCGAGACAAAATCGCTCATCAAAACCTCGCCGAAGCGCTCGCTTTTCGCCGCCTCAAAAAAAAGGCGCGGAGTCCTCTCGTTAATCATCAAGCCCGCGTCTTGTGCGCGGATTTCCTCGTGAAGACGGGCGCAATCCTTCATGCGAATCGCGCTTGCCTCCGCGTGCGGAACGGCTGTGGAGAAATCAAGATATGAAAGTTGGGAAAGAAGAAGAGCGTCAACGGCATTAAAAGGGCTTTGCTCAAAGTTCAAATCGCCCCGCCAGACAAGATAATCAAAAAAATCCGCATACTCTTTCTTCATAATTATTATTTTATTGAGAGAGCCAGCATTTTTCAGCCTTTTTCTCACGTCGGGGAAAATATTTTTTTCATGGGATTTTTCTCGCCCAATCTTGCAAAAAGAGTTTTCCACATTATAAACAAGTTTTCCACAATTACAAAGCGTTTTTGCGACGTCACAAAGCATTTTTGCCATGTCGCAAAGAGAATTTTTAATGTCAAAAATCATCTTTGCAACGTTACAAAATGAATTTGCAACATCACAAACAATATTTTCAATGTTGCAAAACAAATTTGTAACGTGGAAAATTGTCTTTGCAATATTGCAAATGCAATTTGTGATGTGAAAATAATTAAAATTAAGATTAAAAAGAGTGTTTTATTGATAGAAAAGAGCAAATTCAAGATTGAAAAGATTGTTTTTGATGTCGGAACATAAAAAAATGACGTCGTTTTGATGAAAAACAACGTCATTATGATTTTCCTACAATGTCATTTTGAAAGGAATGAAGCAGATTCTTCGACTTCGTTCGCGTTGCTCTCTTCGCTCAGAATGACACCAGACTTTCTGACGATGAAGAGAAAAAGATTTCTAGAGGTGCGCTTTCAAAAACTCCTCGATGGCGCTCATTGCGCTCTTGGAATTAAAGCCGTTCGTGCCGTGCCCTGCGCCGACGAGCGAGTAGCGGGTCGACTCCACGCCAGAGGCGAGAAGCGCGTTGTGGAGGAGGAGGGTCTGGCTCGGCGAGACGAGGTTATCCGCATCGCCGTGGAACAAAAGGAAAGGGCAGCACTCGGCGCTGACGTGGGTGAGCGGGTTTGCGTCGAGTGTTTTTTCTTTGTCGTCGCCGATTGTCTTTTTGGAAAAGACGCCCGAAACATACTGGCTTTCGCTGCTTTTTGGCGAAAGGTGGATTTTCTGGCACTCGTCGTCGAAGTCAGAGCCGATTTTCATCAAATCCGAAAGTCCGTAAAGGTCGACGGCGGCTTTTATCTTTGCGATGCCTTTTGTTGCGGCGAGGGCTGTGAAGTAGCCGCCCGCGCTGTTTCCCATGAGGGCAAGGCGACAAGGGTCAATGTTGTATTTGCTGGCGTTCTCTTCAAGGAAGGAGAGAGCGTCTTTGATGTCGTCGAGGGCGTCGTAATAAAAGCCGTTTCCGACGACGTGATATTCAATGCTCGCGACGGCAAAGCCCTTTTCTGAAAGCCACTTGCGCTCTTCACGAAGGCTTCCCTCGCAGTCGCAGCCGATGAAGCCGCCGCCGGGGATAAAGAGAATGACGGGCGTCTTAGAGCCTTCTTTTTCGCTGTACATCAAATCCATTTTGAGAAGGAGCGGCTCGCCTTTTTCCTTGCCGTCTGTCGAAACGCTCTTCTTGTAGACGACAACCTCTTCTTTCGCGCTCATTTTTTCGACGTGAACGACGTCTTCCTCTCGCCAGTCCACGACAATGCTGCTGGAGGTGTCCGCCTTCACTCTGATTTCTCTTGCCGCAGGGAGTATCGTTCCGTACTCGGTGACAGCGCCGTCTTCAAAGCTGATGCTTTTGTCCATTTTTGTCTCCGTTTTATTTTCGTTGCTCTTGCAGCCGCCAAAAAGAGCAGCGCACAAAAGCAAAGTTATTGCCATCTTTTTCATTTACAGTCTTATTCCGCCTTTCATCTGCTGTTTTTTCTCAAACATTTCCTTTTTTGCCCGCTCGTGAACGCTTTTGGCGCTGTCATCGATGTCGCGGTTGTAGACGGCGATTCCGATTGCTGCCGAAACTTTCTGCCAGGATTCGAGTTCTTTTTCTTCTTCAAGCGTTTCGATTTTGCGGTTGAATATCGTGTAGAGCATCTCTCGGTTCTTGAAGTCGCTTCCTGTGAGAACGGCCGCGAACTCATCGCCTCCGATTTTGAACACGGGGGAATGCTCGAAGACGTGGCAGACGATATAGCAAAGTTCTTTTATCGCAAGGTTTCCTTTGTCTATTCCGTGCTTGTCGTTTATTATCTTCAGGCTGTTGAAATTGATTACAGCGAGCGCGAACTCAAATGTTTCAGTCGAAAGGCACTCATCTATCGCGCTTAGCTCCGCATTGTACGCAGTTTTGTTTCTTATGCCTGTGAGCGCGTCTTTCTCGGACAAGTCGCTTATCGCTTTCGCTTTTTTCTTTGCGTCGATGAGCTCGCGCGATGTTTCAACAAAGCTCTTCATATAATTGTCGAGCTCAAGAATCATCGAGGAAACCTGAAGGGCAAGGACAGAAATCTCGTCTTTGCCAGAAAAATCTTTTTCCAGCTCGCAGGCGATTTTGATGTCTTTTGTTTCGGAATAATTTGAGACAAGCGTTTTTATGCGGCAAAGTCTTGAAATATACTTTTTGTACTCAAGTGCCAAAAAAAGGAGGGCAAGAAGCACGAGGACAGCGCAGATTATGGCGGTCTGATGAAGCGAATTGCGCAAAATCGCCCTGTTCACGTCGGAGACTTCGCACTCCACACCGATGACTCCGACTTTCTCGCCGCTTATGCAAAGCGGGGTGTAATAGGCGTAAGTCTTTCCGTATTCGTTGTCATAGTAATCATATCCCTTAGGCTTTTTTCCGCTCTCCCACGCTTCCCACATGCACTTGTGCTTTTCTGGCACTTCGAGAACGTCAATGCAAAGGTTCAAATATCCGTCAGAGCGAACTTCTCTTTCGACATCTATCAGCCACCACATGTGATAACTCTCGCCTGTCGGAACGCAGACATATGTGTACGGGATTTTGAAGGCTTGGCGCGCTTTTTCAAACTCGTTTGTGTAAAACTCGTGCTTGAAGATGACGAACGCTTCTTTTATTTCTTCGGGCAATTCATCAAAAACAACGTCAACACCGAACGCTTTTCCTGGAAACGCGCGTGAAAACATCACATAAAACTTATCACGAGCGGCAAAAACATCTTCTTGAGTGAAGTCGTGCGGGATTTGGAGTGTTTTGTAATTGGCGGCCATATAATTTTTGTAAAGCAAAAAATCATCGCCGTCCTGCAAAATAAGTTTTTCAAGATAATCTGCTATTTGTTGTATGCTTTTTTCACGTTCAGCTTTGTAACTCGCAGTCTGCTGCAAAAATGTGAGCAACCCGCTCATCGAGATTGCCAGCAGCACGAAAAGTGCAAACATCAGCGCGAAACGGAACAAAAGACTGTCCGTTCTCTTCCTCGTCATACTTTTCCCCCTTGGTGTTGCGCTTATTTTTTAGTATAACGACAGATAGCGCGTTTTTCCATATTTATTTACTGGAGCGAGGGCATAAAAAAACGAGTCCGATTAAAACCGAACTCGTTTAGTGGAGAATAGGGGACTTGAACCCCTGACCCTCGGCTTGCAAAGCCGATGCTCTAGCCAACTGAGCTAATTCCCCAAGTATGTTCTGTGGAGAACTTGGGACAGATAAGAGTTGAACTTATGACCCCCGCCTTATCAGAGCGGTGCTCTAACCAACTGAGCTACTGTCCCGTTGATGTGTAGTACTATAGCAAAAGCGAAAAAAAATGTAAAGAGGTATTTTGTTTTTCTTTGATATTTTTTTATTTTTTTGTGCTCATCGTCTTAAAAATATTGTCTATCCTTTTTGTTTTCACTAAAATAGCAATTACCATGGAAAACTCAAATAATACCGATGAATTTCGGAGAACTGTTACATGCGGTGATTTAAGAGCCGCAGATGTTGGAAAGAATGTAGTTCTTAACGGCTGGGTTAGTCGTTCTCGTGATTTGGGAGGCTTGAGCTTTATCAGTCTCCGTGACCGCTACGGAATCACTCAAGTAGTTGTAGGCGACAAGGCAAGCGAGGATGTTAAGAAAATCGCTTCTTCTCTCAAGAGTGAATATTGTATCGCCGTAAAGGGCACTGTTATTGCTAGAAGCGAAAAAGATATAAATAAGGATATGGCAACTGGTGAAATCGAAGTTGAGGCTAGCGATATTCACGTTTTCACAACTGCAAAGGAATTGCCATTCTCTATTGAAGAGGTTCGTCAGAAAGACGGCTCTATCGTTCTTCCTAACGAAGATTTGAGATTGAAATACCGCTATCTCGACCTCCGCCGCACTCCAATGCAGCAGAACATCATTCTTCGCTCTCAGGTTACTTTCGCTGTCCGCGAGTTCCTCACATCAAAGGGATTCTTGGAAATCGAAACACCTACATTCATTAAATCAACTCCAGAGGGAGCGCGCGACTACCTTGTTCCGAGCCGTGTTCACCCAGGAAAGTTCTATTCTTTGCCGCAGAGCCCTCAGCTCTACAAGCAGCTTTTGATGGTGTCTGGCTTCGACAAGTATTTCCAGATTGCGCGCTGCTACCGCGATGAGGACGCACGCGGCGACCGTCAGCCAGAGTTCACTCAGATTGATATGGAGATGAGCTTCACTAACCGCGAGGAAGTTCTTGAAACAACTGAGGCGATGATGGGCTATGTCTTCAAGAAGACGATGAACTATGAGCTTCCTGTTCACTTTGACCGCATTGCTTGGGAAGACGCATTCGACTTCTACGGAAGCGACAAGCCAGATTTGAGATTCGACCTCAAGATGCAGGACGCGGCGTTTATGGCTTCTTTGAGCGATTTTAGCGCATTCAAGGCGGGGGCGGCAAACGCAGACAAGAGCATTGAGCGACACAAGAGGAGCGGCTTGAAGGCTCTCGTCGTCAAGAATGTCGCAGACAAATACAGCCGCAAGATGATTGAAGCTCTTGAAAGCGTTGCAAAAATCAATCACGCAAAGGGCTTGGCTTGGATGAAAGTCAACTCAGAGGGAGCATTTGAGGGCGGTATCAGTAAGTTCTTCGCTGGAAAAGAAGCTGAGATTTGCTCAAAGCTCGGTGCTGAAAAGAACGATTTGCTTTTGTTCGTAAGCGACGAGAAATGGCAGGTTGCTTGTGTCGCGCTCGGTGCTGTTAGAAAGCAGCTCGGCAAGGATTTGAATCTTTATAATGTAGCCGACGAGTTCCACTTTGCATGGATTATCGACTTCCCGTATTTTGCATGGAACGAGGACGAGAACAAGTGGGAAACAGAGCACCACATGTTCACTCTTCCACAGAAAAAGTACTGGGACACATTGGAAAGCGACCCTGGCAGCGTAAAGGGCGACCTCTACGACCTCGTTTTGAACGGCTACGAGCTCGCTTCTGGTTCTATGCGTATCAACGACCCTGCATTGCAGGAGCGCATTTTCGAGATTGTCGGCTACAGCCGCGAGAGAGCAGAGAAAGCGTTCGGCTTCTTGGTTGAGGCTTTCAAGTACGGAGCTCCGCCACACGGAGGAATCGCGCCAGGACTCGACCGCCTTGTCATGCTCATGCGACACGAGGAGTCTATTCACGAGGTTATCGCATTCCCGAAGAACAACCTTGCCGCAAGCCCGATGGACGATTGTCCGAGCTTCGTGGACGAGCAGCAGCTAAAAGACTTGCACATCGTCTGCACAGAAAAAGAAGCAGAATAACAGGCTCAGCTTGATTTGTAAGGGCAAAGCCTATTCTGTAAGATAAACAAAAACAGCACAGGAAGTAAAAACGCTTCTTGTGCTGTTTTTTGTCATTTTGAGAGGAACGAAGTGGAGTCGAAAAATCTGCGCGTGATTTCAAAGACCCTTGCGGTTTTATGATGTAGATTCTTCGACTCAGTTAACTGCGTTCACTTCGCTCAGAATGAAAAAGCCAATTAACCACAGTTTTTTCTATTCTTCAGCGTGAAGTAAGTCGTGAACTGGAATTTATAGGCTGAGGCAGTGCTGCATAAGCGTTTAAACTGGAATTCATTGGCTAATGCAAAGTGAAGAAGCGCTTAAACTGGAATTTATTGACTGATGTAACGTTGCATAGGTGTTTAAACTGGAATTTATTTGCTTTGCAAGACTGCATAAGCCTTTAAACTGTAGTTCACGTCAATGCAGTCTTGAGAGGGAAGGCAATAAAAAAGGCGCTCAATGCAAGCAAATTGCAGAGCGCCATTCGTGAAAAAAGCAGCGGTTAGACTTTGAATGAGCCCAAAACTTCAGCGACCTTGGAGATGCTGTCGCTTGTCTCAGATGACTTTTGATTTATGTCCTGCATTGTTGTGCTAATCTCAACAACACCCGCTGTCATCTCGCTCATTCCGCTATTTATTTGTGCAGTGAGAGAGGCAAGCTTTGACATCTCGTCAAGGATTTGCACGCTGCCTTCTTTCATCGCAGCAGACTCCGTCTTTACGTTTGTCGTAAGCGTATTGATTTGCTTCATCGCGTCCAAAACCTGCTGGCTTCCCGCGCTCTGCTCCTCCATTGCACTCTTGATGACCGCTTCTTGATTGCTGACCGCCTGAGTATTCGTGAAGATAATGGCAAACTGGTGCTGAATGCTCTCCGCGCTCTTTGCAACGGTTGCTATAAGCTGCCCCAACTTTGACAGCACGTCAGAAATGTGTTTTCCTTGTGCGCTAGAGTCTTCGGCGAGTTTTCTGATTTCGTCAGAGACAACCGCAAAGCCCTTTCCTGTTTCGCCCGCGTGAGCAGCCTCGATAGCCGCGTTCATAGCAAGAAGGTTCGTCTGAGAAGCAATGTTCTGGATAATCTTTGACGCGTCCATGAGACCTTTTGAGTCTTCGCTGATTTTCTGCGTCAAATCTACGGTCTTTGCGATAAGAGTGCGTCCTTCTTCCGCAGAACTCGTGAGGTTTTCGACCGTCCTTGAGTTCTCTTCAAGAATGCCTGTGACGCTTCTGATGTTAGAGACAAGCTGGTCAATCGCGCTTGAAGAATTAGCGACACTTTCAGACTGAGAATCAATATCGGCGTTAAGGCGGCTTATTCCGTCAACGATACTGCGCATTGTAGCTGTCGTCTCCTCGACGCCCGCAGCCTGCGACTGCACCTGAACGCGCATGCTCTCGATGTTAGACGAAATCTCCGTTGTCGCGCTCGCAGTCTCATTCACGTTGTCCGCAAGCGTCCGTCCAATGTTGTGCATCGTCTTCGACTCGTCCTTGACCGACGAAATTGACGCGGAGAGCTTTTCCATAACAGCGTTGAAGTGTCCAGATAGTTCCCCGATTTCGTCTTTTGACAGTTTTGGAAGACGCTGAGTCAAATCGCCGTCGCCCTCTGAAATGTTTTTTAGGATATTCGTGACCTTGAGAAGAGGGCTTGCAATCGTCCGACCGAAGAGGTTTGAAACGATTATGCTAACGATTATCGCAACCACCAGAAGCAAAAGCATCGCCTTAACAATCGCCTGATTGCTCTTTTTGGACTCAACGTCAGGCACAATGACAACGTAGTTGAGAGGGATAAATCCATTCTTTGACGGAATAGTCCTAACTTCAAAGCCGTATCCATTGAGCCGCTCCCGAAACGACATCTCTTTTCCGTTTTGGAAATTAGCCAACCCCTTAATCCCGATTTCCCTTATGTTTTTGAAGAGGTTTTCTTCGTGGGTTGTATCGACCAAAATAGAGCCGTCCTCGTCGCACAAAATCACCGAAGTCTTTGTGTTATCGCTTCCAGAAATAGAGCGGAACAACTCCTGCAAGTTCGACAAATCAGCGTCCGCCGTAACAACACCGCGAAGCTTTCCGCTGTCAGTCTTCACAATGCAACTTGCAACGATAACCGTTTCGCCTGCGCTTGTGGTGTACGCCTTTGAAAAATGCACCTTGCCGTTCGCCTTAACAGCGTCCGTGTACCACGAGCGGCTCCGGCTGTCGTAATTGTTTGAGCGAGCAACCTCAGGATAGCGAGTGAAAGCGCCATTGCTTTCCAAAGCCAAACTCACTCCCAAAAGCTCCGCCTTGTCGTTCACAAAAGCACGAGCCAAACGATACACGCTCGCTTCGTACTCTCCGTTTTCAAGCGGAGTCATAGCGATTTTGCCGCTTGAGGAAGTCAGGTTCACATAGGATTTGATATTGTCATTATCCTCTTTTACCAAGTCCGTGTCAGAAAAGAGTTTCGTAGAAGTTGCAATGCTCTCAAAGTGGTTTCGCATTGTAACATCCATAAGATTCAGAGACTGGCTCAGTTTCTCAGAGAACTGCGCATTGTTGAGATTTTGCACACGAACATAAATAATCGTGCCCAACGCAATGACAAAAGAAAGAGTTAGGAAGGTAATACCTATCGTCATTTTCTTGACAAGAGAGACTGTGATTGTTCGGTTCATAGATGCATTATAGTATATATTTCTTAAATATGACAGTATTTTTCATTGATTTCACCCGTTATTGAAAAAATAAAACTCCATTATCTGAATCGACAATGGAGTTCTTTTCAAAGTTTTTGCCAAAAAAACAAAAACTTATGCTTGCAATGCAGTTACAGCAACAGTGTCAACGATTTCGTCAACGTTACAGCCGCGGCTCAAGTCGTTCAACGGCTTTGCAAATCCCTGACAGACAGGGCCAATCGCCTTCCAGCCGCCCATGCGTGCAGCAATCTTGTAGCCGATGTTGCCAGCGTTGATGTTCGGGAAGATAAAGACGTTTGCGTGACCTGCAACTGCGCTTCCCGGTGCTTTAAGCTCGCCGACTTCTGGAGCGATTGCAGCGTCGAACTGGAACTCGCCGTCGAGAGCCAAGTCCGGAGCCTTTTCCTTTGCCAAAGCTGTAGCGCGGACAACCTTTCCGACTGTGTCGCCGTCTTTCGGGTCAGCACCGCTTCCCTTTGTTGAGAATGAGAGCATTGCCACTTTCGGCTCAATGCCGCCGATGACCTTTGCTGTGTTTGCAGAAGCGATTGCGATGTCAGCGAGCTGCTCTTCTGTCGGGTTGATGTTGATAGCGCAGTCGCCGAAAACTGCGATGCCGTTCGGAAGATATTTGTTTGCGCCCTCTGATGTAACCATGATGAAACAAGAAGAGACTGTGCTTACTCCAGGAGCAGTCTTGATGACCTGCAAGCCTGGGCGGAGAGTATTTGCTGTTGAGTGGCATGCGCCAGAAACAAAGCCGTCAGCGTCTCCTGCCTTGAGGATAAGCGCGCCGTACATCGTGTAATCCTTGAGAGCCGCAACCTTTGCAGCAGCGACATCAGCGTACTCAGGAAGACCTGTCTTCTTGTTGATTTTGCCCTCGCGAGCCTTGAACAAAATCTCTGCGTACTTGTCAGCGTTCGCGTCAGTTTTTGGGTCAACGATGTTGACGCCGCTCATATCAAAGCCGAACTTTGCAATATCGTCCTTGTTTCCCAAGAGGATAATCTTTGCAATTCCCTCTTTTGTGATAACGCTGGCAGCCTCGACAACACGTTTGTCCTCGCCTTCGCACAAAACGATAGTTTTGCCCGCTTTCTTTGCCTTTTCTCTTAATTCCTTAACGAAATCCATTAGTTTCCTCACAAAAATTAAAATCGTTTCTGTTATAAAAATATCACCATTACCCATGTCTTGCAAGGCTATTTTTTCTACTGATGCAAAAGTGAATGGAGGGAAAAAATCTTTATAAATCACAAGTATACAAAGTGTATTCCAGCAGTATAGGAAGTGTATACGAGCAGACTTGGAGCAATTTTTAACTTCGTCTTGATATGCGACAGCACCTTTTTAGATTTGACAAACACAAATCTAAGCTGTAAAAAAGCCAAACGCTAGTGAAGTTTTTTTGTGTGTTTAGGAGGACTTATTGACGTCGCAAAAGTGATTGTGCTAGTTCTTGTACAGTCTGCTTGTTGAAATCCGACAACTTGTAATAATGTTCCACAAGCGTTCGGTATTCAGCAGGCAATATTTGGTTTATGTTTTTTTCTGGAAACTTTTCTCCCTTTACCAGATATTCCACCGTAACACCTAGCGTTTCTGCGATTTTTACAGCATTTTCCACATTTGGTTGGGATTTATTGCCCGAAAGATATTTATCCAGCGTACTTTTTTTGATTCCTGTCCGAGCCGCAAGTTCTTTTATTTGAATATCTTGAAAAACAAGTTCATTATGTAAGTTTTCGCCAAATCCCATATGGGTGATTTTAATAATATTTGGCGTTTTGTATTTTGACAAACATAAAATAAGGTGTTATATTTTAGTCGAACATAAAATATTATGTCCAAAAACGTAAAATTTTGTGTTTCAAAAACTAATAAGGATCAGTTTGGTCAAGGAGTAAAAGAGATGACAGAATGTAAATTCTGTAAAGAAGAAAGAACTCTAGGTATTTTACATGAGATTTGCAAAAATGAAGATTTGAGGCAAATAAATCATGTTGATGAAAACAAAGCAGAAAATAAAGTCTTACATTGCATGGGAACTGATTGCGGAAAGTTCCAACGTATTGAAGAGAATAACGAGGGTTCAAAATGAAAAAGAATGTTTATCGATTTGTGTTTAGTATTTTGGCTATTTTTGTTTTGAGTTTTTTCGTATCTTGTGTTTCAACTCCAACACCGAATACGAGAGCATACCAAGATGGTGCAACGGATATTACAAACTATAGCGATTTTAAAGTTGAAAATTGTAAACTTCCAGACGGGAAAGTCGCTACTATGTACGGTTTTTACAAAACCAATGACGCTATTCAATGGCAGAATATCCAAACAAGAAAGTACAATGAAAAAGAAAAGGAAAGACTAAGAAAACTGTTAGGAAAAGAACCTTGGACTCCTACAGGACCTTTAAGTCCTTACTGGGAAGTTGCATATGGTCTTGTTGATAAATATGGAGAAAAAGAACTTTATGAGAGACTAGGTTATAGTTTACTTGCTGTTTCATATTATAGTGCAGAAGATTTAGGCGAACTTTCTTCATATTTAATTTCAGGAGGTGTGGCTCAAGGTTGTTATGAAGATTCTACAGGTGTTTACCTTTTAACTATTTGTTCTCCAAAAAATCTTATACAACTTCAAAAGAATAAGGCTGAACAGAAAAAACACGAAGGACAAATTGCTTATGAAGTTGGATATATTCCAAAAAAGTTGTATGCCAATATTGTACAACCAAAACTCAAGCCTGCAAAGGTAACGCCGTTTAACCCAAATAATGTACCAGACTCTGACCGTAATTTTGCTCCAGTTGCACCTTCTGGAAATGGCGCATATTACTACGATTCAAATTTGGCATATCAACTTCAGTGGCTTGCTGTAGAAACGGCTTGCAAAGGCGTTTATGATATGGCATACACAGGTGATTTCAGAGCAAAGAACCCAACGGATTATTACAAGACAAGTTTCATAAAAAAGTATCTTGCAACAAATGATGGCAGAGCATCAAAAGGAACAACACTTTTTGAAGGCATTTGTTTTGATTATGCAGATTTTGCGTATCAAGAACTTATAAACAATCGAAATGCATATTCAAATGTAGCAGGATTCTGGATGGTTGGAACATTCAGCGACCCTAATGATATTATTTCATATCGTATTGCAAGAGATGGCGAATCATCTAATATGACAATAAACAGAACGAGAGTCGTTGTAAATGGTCATAGTCACATTTACGCTCACGATGGAGCAACAGGACACGCTTGGTTCTGGGTTCAATCAAAAGATGGAACAATTTATTGGATAGACCCAACTTGGACAGATAATAGCGGACGTCCAGTTTATGGTATTGTCCGCGGTGGTCGAGAAATAGCATTAGAACCTGATTCTAATTTGTGCGTAAGATAAAACTTTCCCACTAACCAAAAAACAGCCCGTTGCAAAAAAAATCTGCAATGTGCTGTTTTTTATCAATCCCGCGCCTTCGCATAAGAGGACTGCGGACTCACAGCAAAAAGATGCAAAAGACCCAAAAGAACCAAAAAAAAAGAGCGCTGCAAACGACGTACTAATGCCAAAATGACGCTTGGGTAACTCAGAGAAACAGCGATGCCCCTGAAAGCATGAGATATAATGTTTGTAATTCATTCCGTGTTGTCAGAAAAGCAAAATAAAGAATTGACAAACACAAATCTAAATAGTACTGTATAAATATAAGCGGTGTTTCTCAGCCATATAAATGGGAACTGAAAAAGCGGTGTTTCTCAGCCATATAAATGGGAACTGAAAAAGCGGTGTTTCTCAGCCATATAAATGGGAACTGAAAAGGGCGGATAATCAATTCCGCCCATATTTTTTGAGGAAAAATTATGAAGTTTTATCATATAAAGGATACTTATATCAATTTTCTTAGAAAATACGATGAAAAAGTACCTGAAAATAAAAATGAAAGTCGTCCTTATGTTGGCATAGTTTTAACAATCGGTGATATAGAATATTATGCTCCATTTTCTTCTCCGAAGCCTAAGCATAAGAAAATGCGTAACACAAAAGATTTTAGAAAAATAGGCGGTGGCTTATACGGAGCAATTAATTTCAATAATATGATACCTGTTGTAAAGAGTGCTCTTATTTATATTAATATAAAAAGCATTGACGATGTTAAATATCGTTCTTTGCTTTTAAATCAATATCGTTCGATTGTATCTGATGCTGATAAAATAAAAGAAAATGCAAGTGAATTATATTCATTGATACAAAAAGATGATGCAGAACTTTCTGTTTATGAGCAAAAAATAAAAAGCCGCTGCTGCAATCTGAGCGTGCTTGAAAAAGTGTTTCGACAATACACAGAATAGTTTTTGGCTTCCCGCTACTTTCGCATCTCGACCTCGACTGCGTTGTTTGAAATCGAGACAATGCGGAAAACGACCTCCCGCGCCTTCGCATAAGAGGACTGCGGACTCACGGCATAAAGATGCCAATCGTCCCCGACCGAAAGCTGAAAAAGCACATCATAAGCGCCTTTCTCGCCTTCCACCCTCCACACCACCTGCCACTTTCCAGCCGCGTTCTGAGTGATGGCAGTGATGAAAGATTGCGAAAGACCCAAGTGCGAAAGCGGCTGAAGGCGCTCTGCTGTCGGGTGGTCATAGCGCGAAAGAGTCGATGAAATCATAAAAATCTCGTCGTTTTCAATGACGTACTGCCCGACACGAAGCGTTTTTGTATCGCGCGCGAACGAAAACGTTGCAATCAAAAAAAATAAAACAGACAGAAAAAAGAACTTCATAGCGTGATTATAGCATTTCTCACAGCAAAAATCGAAAGAAAAGAATTATTGCCTGATAATTGCTCAGATTTAAAAAAAGCAGCGAATTATTGCGCAATAATTGCTTGCCTTTTTTAAAAGTAATGAATTATTGGCTAATAATTGTTTGCCTTTTTAAAAAGAGGCGAATTATTGGCTAATAATTTCAATCCTATTTCAAGAAATGACGAATTATTAAAAAATAACGACCATCTTTTTTAAAAGTCAGCGAATTATTGGCTAATGACGATTTCCAGAGATGAAACCCTCGAAATGTTTACAGATTAACAAAAACGAATTATATTCTAAGGCGAGTTTGCTCGATTTTAATTTCAATTTTTAGAGGGGTTTCCATGAAAAAACTAAACGGAAATGCCAGAAACGGAACAGTTGACGCTTTCCTTTCGGCAATTTTGGCTTCTTATGAAGAAAGTGGCGTGGAAGACGAAAACCTCAAAAAGATTTTCGCGCTCATCAAATCATTGCAAAGCGGGCTTTCGTCGGCAATAAAGCAGGAGAGAGCCGCAAGCGGTCTTGAAGAAGAGGACGCGGTGCGAGACGAGAAGTTCCGCACTCTACTAAAGCTGCTAGACGGGCTTACGGCGATTCCAGTCGCGGAGGTTTCAGCGGCGGCAAAGGAGCTGTTCGCAATCGTGTCGCGCTACGGAGCTGAGACGACGCTCAAGAGCTATGACGAGGAGTCTAGCGACATCGCAAGTCTCAAAAGCGACTTGTCAAAGGCAGAGCTCGAAGAGAAAATCAAGGTCCTTCCGGGTTTGAGCGTTCTGCTAAGTGAGCTTTGGGAGGCTGAGGACGCGTTCTTGAAGGCGCGAAAGGAGGCTGTGAAGCAAAAGGTATCGCTTCCGCTTAGTGCGACGTCGCTCAAAAAGCAGTCGCTTGCGTTCGTCAACTCGTGTCTTTTGCCTTACATCGAGAGCGTCTGCTATGTTCGCGAGGACTTGAAGGGTCTTTCAAAAATCATCGCGGAAAACGTCGAGAGAGCAAACGCGGCTGCAAAATAGGGCATTTTCCTTTTCAATTCCCCGTCGAAAATGGCGGGGATTTTTTTGTGCGCGACAAGGGTCTCCAAAAAAAAATTGCGTCCTGAAAAAAAAAGAGAGCGTGTTATAATTCTTAGATACACAATGCACAAATTATTGAGAGGATATCTAGTATGAAAAAACAACGAAAAGAACTCGACCGATTTGACAAAGCGGCAAGACGGGGCTGGCAAATAAAATCAAAACTTATCACATTGTTCGTTTCTGCAACGGTCATTTGCGTCGCGGGGACTTTGGCTCTGACGCTCAATATCTTCAACCGCCTTTTGTCGAAGGACACGCAAACGAGCCTTGTTCACACTGCCGACGGGTGCTTCAATACGCTTGACGACTGGCAGAGCAATATCAAGGGATTATCCAACTTCATCGCAAAAACCAAAGGCCTGGCAAAGGCGGTGCAGGCAAACCAGAGCGACACGATAAAAAGAATGGTGGGAGAAGCAGTCGAAGACAGTGACGTCGGGTTTGTTGCGGTCATCGGAGAGGACGGCGTTATCAAGAAAGGCTCATACAACATCATGGAAGGGCAGAATCTTTCTGCAAATCCGTTCGTGCAGAGGGCTTTAAGGGGCGAGAGGTGCTCGACATTCGACGAGTTCGGCTCTTTGCCTTACGCGATGGTGTCATTCGCACCAATAAAGGTGGAGGAAACGATTGTCGGCGTTCTTGCCTGCGGCTACAACATGGCTGATGAGGACAGCTTCATTTCCATTGTCGCAGACAGTTACGACGTGGAATGCACGATTTTCCGCGGAGACACTCGCATTTTAACAACTTTTGGAAGTGAGCTTATCGGAACTCGGCTCGACAACGACGAAGTAGAGAGCCTCGTTTTGAAAGGTGGCAGCGATTACGACGGCGCTGTCAAAATCCGCGGCAAAAACTTTTATTCGGTCTATCGCCCAATCAAAAGCAACGGCGAAATCACGGGCATGCTTTTTGTGGCAAAGAGCATGGAAATCGTCTCCAGCGTCAGAAACCAGACGTTCGGCATTGTAAGCCCGATTCTTCTTGTCGCGCTCATCGTCTTCATTGCTATCACTTATTCTTTTGTGCATTGGCTTATGTGGCGCATCTACAACGTCACGAACTTCCTCACCGAAATGGCGACGGGAGACGCAGACCTTACGAAAAGGTGCAAGCTTTTTATCCGCGACGAAATCGGCGACCTTATCATCGAGTTCGACGCCTTCCTCGACAAACTGCAAAGCATCATAAAAGAGGTCAAACTCACGAAAGACAACCTCGCTTCCTCTGGCGAGCAGCTCAACATAAGCTCCGAAGACACTTCCCGCTCCATCAGCGAAATCATCGACAACATCAACTCGATTAACACGCAGATTGAAGCTCAAAGCGATTCCGTCAATCAGGCATCAACGGCGGTCGACGATATTTCAGGAAGCATTACGGGCTTGAACACGCTTGTCGACACGCAAGGAAGAAGCGTCTCGCAGGCTTCGGCGGCTGTCGAGCAGATGATTGGCAATATTTCAAGCGTAAACGAGTCGGTTGACAAGATGGCTTCTTCGTTCAGCGAGCTTACGAGCAACGCGAAAATCGGTATCGCAAAGCAAAACGACGTGAACGAGAAAATCAAGATGATTGAGAGCCAGAGCGAAATGCTTCTTGAGGCGAACACTACGATTTCTTCCATCGCCGAGCAGACAAACCTCCTCGCCATGAATGCGGCTATCGAGGCGGCGCACGCGGGAGAGGCGGGCAAGGGATTCGCGGTTGTTGCTGACGAAATCCGCAAATTGAGCGAAACGTCAAGCGAGCAGAGCGCGGCAATCGGCGAGCAGATTGCGATTATCAAGGAGTCTATCAATCAGGTCGTAAACGCTTCGAGCGAGTCCAGCAACGCTTTGAACGCCGTCAGCGAGCACATCGAAAAGACAAGCGAAGTTGTCGAAAGCATTAAGGGCGCAATGCAGGAGCAAAACGCAGGAAGCCGCCAAATCAACGAGGCTTTGCGAACGATGAACGACAGCCAGAGCGATGTTCACGACGCGTCAAAGGAGATGGAGAGCAAGAACGATACGATTTTGAGCGAGATGAGCTCGCTCCGTGAGTCGTCCGCCTTTATGCAGGAGAGCATGAACGAGATGAGAACGGGCGCTGAGAAAGTCGACGAGAGCGGCGGCAAGTTGCTCGGCATTTCGCAAGACGTTCACGCCGCAATCAGCAAAATCGGCTCACAAATCGACTTGTTCAAAGTATAAGAAGCGAAAACGCTCATGCGAGTCGAAAAGGGCGGTCAAGTTGAACCGCCTTTTTTTGTCGCAACGAGGAAAATCATTTCTTTGACATATTTTTCAATGTCGTTTCATCGCTGTAACAATTGTGTTGAAAATAACAAATGTTCGTTTTAAGACTGCGAGCCAGCGGACGAACGAACAAGTGTTTAAAGTGCAAAATTCGCTCCAGCGACGCTTTGAACACTTGTTTAAAGCACGAAATTTGCTCAGCGACGCTTTAAACAAATGTTCGCGAGGCAAAAAGAGCTCATGTGGACGATTTTACAAATATCAAAAGCACATTTTTTTCTATCCCGATTGAAAAGCAAAGCTTGTTTTCATATAATGAGCTATGTTTCGCATCTACATTGAAAGAAAGGCTGGCTTTCAGAACGAAGCCCGCCGCATTTATTCAGAAGTAAAGGATTTTTTGGGCATTGCCAGCGTAACTGGAGTGCGTTATCTCAACCGATACGACATCGAGAACACAACGGACGAAGTGTCGCGTATCGCCGCAAAGCGCATTTTCTCAGAAGCGCAAAGCGATAATGTCTACATCGGCTCGCTCGATATTGCCTCAGGCGATACTGTAATTATCTCGGAGTATCTTCCGGGACAGTACGACCAGAGAGCAGACAGCGCAGAGCAGTGCTTGACGCTTCTTCGCGAGAGCCTCAAAGCTCAGACGACTGTGGGCAGCAAAGCTCCTCGCGTCAGATGTGCAAAAATGGTTATTTTGAGCGGAAATATCGCCGCTGAAGATGTGAAACGAATCGAGAACTATCTTATTAATCCTGTCGATTCTCGTTTAACTGACAATTCTATTCCTGAAACTTTAGAGATGAAAACTGTAGAGCCTGCTGACATTCCGCTTGTCGCAGGCTTTATATCTATGGACGAAAAGGCTCTGGACGCATACCGCGAAAAGATGGGCTTGGCTATGGATTTGGCTGACGTGAAATGGATGCAGGACTATTTCAAGAGCGTCAATCGTGAGCCGACCGAGACCGAAATCCGCGTTCTTGACACATATTGGAGCGACCACTGCCGACACACCACGTTCAGCACGGAACTCACGGACATCAAGATTGAGGACGGAGATTTTAAGGACTTGTTCCAAAAATCTCTTGAGTCTTACAAGGCGATGAGATGTGAGCTTTACGCAGAGCGCAAAGACAAGAAAGTCACATTGATGGATATGGCAACAATCGGCGCAAAATACCTCCGCAAGCACGGAATGCTCGACGACCTTGAAGTTAGCGAAGAGAACAACGCTTGCTCTGTTTTCATCGACGTGAAATACACCGACAGCGAAAAGGCGGGCGAGACGGAACGCTGGCTTTTGCAGTTCAAGAACGAAACGCACAATCACCCGACAGAAATCGAGCCATTCGGAGGAGCTGCGACTTGTATCGGTGGCGCAATCCGTGACCCGCTTTCAGGACGTTCTTGGGTATATCAGGCAATGCGCATCACAGGTGCGGCAGACCCGACAGTCCCGCTTTCACAGACTTTGCACGGAAAGCTCCCACAGGCAAAACTCACACGAGAGGCGGCACAGGGCTTTTCTAGCTACGGAAATCAAATCGGCTTGACGACTGGACAAGTTTTTGAAGTTTATCACCCAGGATATGTTGCAAAGAGAATGGAGCTCGGCGCGGTTATCGCAGCAAGCCCGTACAAGAACGTAATGCGCGAAACTCCAGAGGCTGGCGACATCGTCATTCTTCTTGGTGGCGGAACGGGACGCGACGGTATTGGAGGCGCGACAGGTTCAAGCAAAGTCCACACCGAAAAATCCGTAACGACAGCGGCGGCAGAAGTGCAGAAAGGAAACGCCGTGGAAGAGAGAAAAATCCAGCGTCTTTTCCGCAGAGCCGACGTGAGCCACATTATCCGCAGAAGCAACGACTTCGGCGCGGGCGGCGTTTCTGTTGCCGTGGGCGAACTCGCTCCGGGATTGGACATCAATCTTGACGCAGTTCCAAAGAAATACGAGGGCTTGAACGGCACAGAGCTTGCAATCAGCGAAAGCCAAGAGCGCATGGCGGTCGTCGTTCGCTCTTGTGACGTGGATAAGTTCATCAAGGCGGCGAACAGCGAAAACCTCAACGCCGTTGTTGTTGCCACGGTTACGAACACAAACAAGCTCGTTATGAAATGGAGAGGAAAGACAATCGTAGACCTCGACCGCTCTTTCCTCGACACCGCAGGAGCTCCGCACCACGCAAACGCAACATTGCCGAACCCAAGCAAACTTGATTCTCCATTGTTTAAGCCGCTTGAAAGCGTCGCAAAAACGAACGGTTCTATAGAAGACAAATGGCTTACAAATATCTCTGACCTTGCTTGCTGTTCTCAGCGCGGATTGGGCGAGCGATTCGACGGCTCAATCGGAGCAAGCAGCGTTTTGATGCCATACGGCGGCAAATACCAATGCACAACAGAAGCGGGTATGGTTGCAAAAATCCCTGTGGAATCTCCTCGCGAAACAAGCACCGTAAGCCTTATGAGCTTTGGCTATGACCCGCGAGTGAGCGAGTGGAGCGCATATCACGGCGCGCAGTACGCGGTTATGGACTCATTGGTCAAAATCTTGTGTATGGGCGGAAACCCACAAAAAGCGCGCTTGACATTCCAAGAGTTCTTTGGTCGCGCAGTTGACGAAAAGAGCTGGGGAAAGCCGACAGCTGCACTTTTGGGCGCACTCGACGCACAAAAAGCCTCTGGTTGCGCTTCAATCGGTGGCAAAGACTCTATGAGCGGCACTTTTGAGCATTTGAACGTGCCGAACACGCTCGTTTCTTTTGCTGTGGCGACAGACGACGTGAAGAACATCACTTCGGGCGCATTCAAGGCGGCAGGACACAAAGTCTATCTCGTCGATGTTCCGCGCGGCGACAATCTCGCGCCAGACTTCGAGGCGTTCAAGGGCATTGCAGATAAGATTTACGCGCTCAACAGCAAGGGCAAAATCAGCGCGATGTATCCAGTCCTTGCGGGCGGTATCGCGGAAGCGGTCAGCAAAATGGCTCTCGGAAACCGTATCGGCGTTGAACTTTCTTCTATCGACGAAAATGAGCTTTTTGCTTCTCGTTTTGCTTCGTTCATCGTGGAAACAGCCGAAACGCTCGACTTTGCTCGTCTTATCGGTCAGACAATCGCCGACAAATGCGTAAAAGTTGCAGGCACTTGCATTGCTCTCAGCGACATCGAAAAATCTTGGGAGAGCAAACTCGCTTCTGTCTTCCCGCCAATTTCAAGCGCGGAAAAGGGCGCAGAGCTTCCAGATTGGGCAAAGAAAGAACACAGCTCGCTCACAGAGGCAAGAAAGAGCGGCTTTACTTACAAGACACAAACAACAAAGCCTCGCGTCGTAATCCCAGTTTTCCCTGGCACAAACTGCGAGTTCGATATGGCGCGCGCATTCCGCTTGAGCGGCGCAGAGCCTGAAATCGTGGTCTTGCGAAACCGCACGCCAGAGGATTTGGCTTCTTCACTCGACGCGCTCAAAGCCGCTTTGGACAAGACGCAGATTCTCGCTCTTGCGGGCGGATTCAGCGCAGGCGACGAGCCAGACGGAAGCGGCAAGTTCATTGCAAACGTGCTTCGCGAAAAGCGCATTGCAGACGCTGTAATGAGCCTTTTGAAAAAGCGCGACGGTCTTGTTTTGGGTATCTGTAACGGCTTTCAGGCTCTCATCAAAACGGGACTTGTTCCGTATGGCGAAATCCGCGACATCAGCGAGGACATGCCGACATTGACATTCAACACAATCGGTCGCCACATCAGCCGCGTTGCCCGCACTCGCGTGGTAAGCGCAGCGACTCCGTGGGCAAAAGATTCAAGCGTGATTGAGCCTGCCTCACACCTTATCCCGATAAGCCACGGCGAAGGTCGAATCATCATCAAAGAGGATTTGGCAAAAGAGCTTTTCGAGCGCGGACAGGTTTTCAGCCAGTACGTCAACGAGAACGCTGAGCCTGTGATGAGCGAGCCAGACAACCCGAACGGCTCTATGTACGCAATCGAGGGACTCATCAGCCCAGACGGCAGAGTTTTGGGCAAGATGGGACACAACGAGCGCTGCATGGGCTCTTCAGGCGAGCTTTTGAAGAACATCACGACTGACAAAGATTCAAGCATTGTGCAGAACATCTTTGCCGCTGGTGTCCGCTACTTTGCATAACCGTCAATGACGGTATTGTAAGGAACACTCGCACTATCGTGTGTTTTATAAAAAATGCGCCTTTTGGGATTTTTCTCAATTGGCGCATTTTTTAATCTACTCAAAAGCCAAGACCGATAGCAAATGTACACGAAGAGCCAAGAAGCGAGCAGTAGGAAATATCAGCGCGCAAACTAACGCGATGAATTGGAAAACGCACTCCCGCTGCCGCCTTATATGCCACATGCGTCGCATAATTATCTTCAGTGCGAAATCCCAGCATTACCGTGCTGTATGGCTGAAAAAAGCTCAAAAGAGCGTAACCAAGCCCCATTCCAACCAAATGCTCTGTACAATATTCAGAATAAAGCGCACTTTCATCACCGCTCCAAAAGCTATCATACAAAAACAGCCAAAATATCTCGCCCTGTCTTGCCGCAGACTCAATACTTATTTCAAGCCCGCCACGCTCCGAAGAAGTCTCGATAGCGTCCTCATCGGTAATCTCATTCACCAAACCGAACGAAAGATAATTGTAAGTTTCAGCCGAAGCAAAAAAACAAAGAGAAAAGCACAACAAAATTGCAAAGAGTTTTTTCATTTATACTATCAATTCCTTCTTTCAATATTTACAACTTCATCAAAAAGGTATTTGTAATCATTCGTATTATGAGATACTATCAGCATCATTCTTCTAATTTGCTTGAAATTATTGAAAAAATAATCAATCGTAACTTTATTCATAGCAGAAAAAGGTTCATCCATTATAAGCACTTCTTTTTCACTGCAAAGAGCTCGTATGAAGCTCACTACTTGTTTTTCTCCACCGCTTAAATTTGATAAATCAGCATTTGACTTTATGTGAGTAACTACTTCAGGAGGAAAAAAAGATTCGTAAAAAGGCAACTTCTCTTTTTTATAAGTACCATATATCGTTACATTATCTTCGTAAGAGGCATTAAATATGACTGCATTTTGTGGAACATAGCAGACATTATTTGTCATATCGATATCACTACTTTCATTAACCATAATTTCACCGTCATCTAACTCTTCAAACCTCATCAACAGTTTTAAGAATACACTTTTACCAGCACCGTTTTCACCAGTAATAAGATATTTAAATGGACTTTGAAATCGTCTATCAGAGTATTTAAGTAAAACCTGAGGATATTCTTTTTTTGCCCCAGTTATGCTGATTGTTTTTACATGGTCTACAGACTCTTTTTTTTCGTTATTTTTGCCATCTATAATTTTCAAAAGTTTTTCTTGTGCTTTTTTAACACTTAAAACCTTCCCAAGACAGACATTCAGTTCATACATTGGCTCAATGAATTTGGTGCTGTAAGTAAATGCTATAGTAGCCATACCAACTGTTATTCTCCCATTTATCAGTAACAGTGCAATAAAACAAAAAACGATTACTGAAATAAATTCTACAGAGCCACCATTTAAAACCATCGCAAAACTGTTTACTCTTCTAAAATCCATATTTTTCGCAAGTACAAAATCAAGCCGTTTACTATGTATCTTTTTAAGAGTTGATTTTCCATCAGTATCCAAGATATCGTGAGCATTTAGCATTTTGCTAACATCAGAAGAATATTTCCCTACCTCATCTAAGTAAGCTTTGTTTCTCTTCGCTAAGGTTTTTGCAGTAATATTTGGAATAAATACTACCGCTATAGAAAATACAATAATCAGACAGGCGATGTAATAATGAACAAAAATAACGAGCGCAATACCAAAGGTCGCAATCAAAATAATAGACCTAAAAATAGAAAACAGAGGGCTTAGATAGTTCTGGCATATTTCGTTAATATCATTTGCTTGCATAGAAATATATTCCTGAATGTCATATTCATGGTATTTCTGAAAATCTCTTTCGATTGCTGCATTGAAAAAATCTTTCTTTATCGCTTTTTCAAATTTTATTCTACGATAATCTGTAATACGGTTAAAAATATAAACCGTTACCAAATATAGCATAAAAGCTGTGATATATAGAAAGACTAAATTCAAAATGTATGAAATACCGTTTGCATAGTTATCAACCAACCAGCCAGGAAACAAAAGTAAAGCAGAAGTCACTACAGCTTCAATCAAACTGAAAACAATGCTCAAAAAAATGTATAGCTTAATTGTTTTTAAATATCTATTCATATCTATCTCCCATTCATCTCATCGACCACTGCCGAAGGCTTTATCGTCAATTCAGCCCACGACGGCACAAAGCCGCTTTTTATCGCAGTCCGCGCGCTCGGCAGGTTTGACCACGCACAACAATAAAAGGGGACTTTGCCACGCCTCAAAACCTCAAGGGCAAGGGTGCTGACCAAAGCCACAGCAATTCCACGTCCGCGAAATGAGGGAAGCACGTCCTCGCCAATCTGCCACATTGCATCACAGTCCGCAGAAGCTCCCGCCAAAGCCACGAGTCGCTCGCCGTCGTATGCGCCCGCACAAAGCACGTCAAGCTCCTTTCGGCTCTCGCAAAGCGCATTGCTCCATTCACTTTTGTACAAGTGCGCAAAATCGGCTTTCTCAAGCAAGCGGATTTCAAAATCACAAGAATGAGGCTTCAATTTGTTCAAATCGGGCAAAAAATACTCCGCCATAAAGCACACTTTTTGACCCAAAGGCGCAAGTCTTTCAGACAAAAAGTGCAAGTTCGGCGTTTCAAAACAGTGATACCATTCAAACTTGCCAAGATACTCCCCAATGATTTTGGCATTTTCGCTCGTTGTGGCAGCAACGATATTGTTCCCGTAAGAGACCAGATTGGCTTGAATGTCGCTCTTGAGATACTTTCTGGCATTCGCTCCCAAGGCAAAAGGAGTAAACACGTTCTCTTTTTGCAAAAAATCCTCTGCCTTTGCGCCAATATCCTCGGCTGACTGCATGCGCGCAATTTCGTTAATTTTTTCATTCGTAAACATAATTGCATTATCGGCGTTTCTTCAAAAAAGTATTGTCTAGTCAAGAGCGGCTGTTTTTAGTATAATTTCTTTCGTTACAAGGAGCAACGAACATGATAAAACAACTTTTGAGATATAGATTTTTGGCTCTCTGTGTGCTTGCAATGCTGCTTTCAGGCTGTTCCAAAAACGCATTTAGCGCATGGGAAACGGACTTTGACTGCGCAAAGGCTAAGGCTGCGAGCGAAAACAAAAATATCCTCGTCTTTTTCTCCACAGACGACGCACAAGGCGTTTCTAGCGACCTAAAAAAGAATGTCTTTTGCAAAAAGAAGTTTGTTTCGACTGCCAGCGCGAACTTCGTGCTTTTGAACATCGACGTTACCGAAAGCGAATACACCGAAACGCAGAGCGACGAAACGGGAAAGGCAAAGGCGGCTTTTCAGCAAAAGCTCGACATTTTGGACGCATACAGCGTGGAAGCAATGCCTGCGCTTTATATGCTCACGAAAGACGGCTTTGTCGTCAAGGCATTTGAATACAAGCCGGAAATCAACAACGTGAAGGGCTATCTTGAGCTGCTTGAGGGCGAAAAAGAGAACGCCGCTTCTTACAATTCGCTTGTGCGCGCGGTGGAAGAGTCGCAGGGAGTTTATCGCGTGAGGGCGATAAATGCGCTTTTCGACGCGACCGACACGGCTTATAATACGCTTCTTTTGCCATATTGCCGCGAAGTCGGAAGCCTTGACCCCACGAACTCAACGGGCTTGGTCGGAAAGTTCGAGTTCCAAGTTGCATATACCGAAGCAATCAGCCTTTTTCACGCGGGCAATGTGGAAGACGCCGCAAAGTGCTTTGTCGACGCTGTTTTGAAAGGGCATTTGACAGCCGAGCAGATACAAGAAGCCTACTACAACGCTTCCTACATTCTTGCGATGGCGAAAAACTACGACGAGAGGGTTCTCGATTATTTTAAGTTGTCCTATGAGTCGCTGCCGGACGGCGCACTGGCGGAAAACATCAAGCGCACTATCGAGGCTTTAGAGTCAATGACCAAAGAGCAAAAAGGCTCAAACGAATAAAACTATGGCTCTTTTAATCATATCCGCAATTATTTTGGTTCTCTTATCCGCCTTGTTTTCGGCAAGCGAGAGCGCGTTTTTGGCATCGAACAAGCTCCGCGTGCGTTTCTTGCGCGACAAGGGCAACAAGCGCGCTATCCGCACTTCAAGGCTGCTCGAAGACAAAGAGCGGCTTTTGAACACGCTCCTCGTTTCAAACGAACTCGTCAACATCGCGCTTTCGGTCATCATCACAATGCTCGCGTTGGAGCTTTTCGGAAGCGCGGGAGTTGCGGCAGCGACTGGCGTTGTTACGCTCTTGCTCCTCGTCTTTGGCGAAATCACGCCGAAGTGCATCACAACACGATATCCTGAAAGCTTCGCCTTTGCTGTGAGCGGAATCATCAGCGCGCTCGTTTTTGTCATGACGCCATTCGTCGCAATCTTCACAGCGATTTCGCGCTTTTGCCTTTCGCTTTTCGGCATGAAAAAGGAGAGCAAAAGCGTTTCGTTCACGGAAGAAGAGATAAAGACCTTTTTGGACGTTGGAAGCGAAGAGGGCGTTTTGGATTCGGGCGAGAAAAAGCTGATGAACCGCGTCTTCAAGTTCAACGACCTCGCAGCCGTGGACATCATGATACCCAGGCGCGACATCGTGGGCGTTTCGATTGCGGCGACCTATGACGACATCGTGACCCTTTCGCGCAAAACCCGCTTCTCGCGCTTTCCCGTCTACCGCAGGGATTTGGACGACATCGTGGGCGTTTTGTACATCAAAGACCTTTTGCCCTACGCCGCCGACCGCTCATCTTTCGTGTTGGGCAACGTCTTGCGCCCGCCGCTTTTTATCCTCGGCACAAAGAAAATGACTTCGATTCAGCAAATGCTCATCGAAAACCGCCAGACCTTCGCCGTCGTCATCGACGAGTATTCAGGCACAGACGGCATTCTGACAAGCGAAGATATTTCGCGCGAGATATTCGGCGACTTTGCCGACCCCGACAAAGAGGATTTCACGAGCGAAGCAAACTTCATCGGAGAGGAAATCGACGGCTCAACCAGACTTTCCGACCTTGAGGACGCGCTAGGCATAAAGCTTATTTCCCCGATTAACGAAACAATCGCGGGCTTCATCTGCGAGCGTCTCGGGCGAATTCCCGAAAAAGGCGAGTTCATCACAGAAGGCTCTTTCCGCTTCACCGTGAACGAAATGGACAGCCACCGCATCGCAAAAGTGCTTTGCGAAAAGATATAAAAAACGACCGCATAAGGTCGCACATCACGACCCCATAGGGTAGGACACTACGACCCCATAAGGTAGCACACCTCTACCGCATAGGGTAGATTATAAGAGCGCACCACCGCGGGAGCATAACCCCGCACCACCGCGGAGGTACAATCCCGCATAAGCGCGGAGGTACAATCCCGCACCACTGCGGGGGCATAGGGGGGAGGAGCATAAAAAAAGGAAGCCGCTTGGACTTCCTTTTTGCTTTTATGAAACCATATCGATTTGCTTCAAGATGCGCGTAAGGCTTGCTTTGTCAACAAGGTCAACAGGACGACCTTCCGCATATCGCATTGCTTCTTCGGTGTATGTGCCAGCAATAAAGCAAACGCCCTTATCAACCTTGCTGTCGCGCACTTTCGAGTGGAAGTCGCGGATGAAAAGTTCTCCGACTGAGCCTGACGTGCGATAGAAGCGGAAAAGCTCCGTGTCTTCCCATTTTGTGTTCTCGACGATAGCCGTGATTTCAGTGTACTCAGGATTTACGGCGATGTCCTGAATCTTGACGATTGCTTTTTTGTAGAACACTGCAACAATCTTTCGGCAAAGCGCAACGTAATCGCTTGAGCCTGCTGAAAGGTAAATGTTGAGGTTCGAGTTCTGGCTCAACTCCTGATAGCGTCCCAAAAGCACTACGATATCTTTGTATGTCGGGTTCACGAGCTGGATTTGCTTGAGCTGCGTTATTCCCTTCGCAATCTGATTGAGAGCAAAACAGCACTGGGCGAGGCGATAGCGCAGTTCAAGCTGTGTGTCCACAGGGATATTCTCATGCTTCAAGCCGATTTCAAAATCCATCATCGCCTTGTCGTTCTGGTTGTTCTTTGCGTGATACATTCCGACAGCGAGACAAGAGCGCGCGCCATAAACTGGGTCCGGGCGCAAATGCAAGAATATCTTCATCGCCTTGTCAGCCATTCCCGCTTCTTGCATTGCGTCTGCCATGTTGAAAAGCGACTCTTTGTCCTCAGGGTTTGCGTCGACTGCGCGCTTGAGATACGGCAAACTGTCGCGATAATGCTTTGCGCGGTAATATGACGAGCCAAGCATTGAATATGCGCCTGATTCTTCAGGGTTCAGGATAAGAACCTTCTTCAAGAGAGGGATAACCTTTTCATATTCGCCTTTCTTGAAGAGCGCCTCTCCAAGATAAAGATTAACATCGATGTTGTCCGATGAAATCTTGTGCGCCGCCTGCAAGCCTTTGAACGATTCATCAACCTTGCCGATTTTCAAGGCACATATACCCTGTCTCAGCGCTGCCATGAACGGGTCGATTTCGCGATGAGCCGCAGCAATCGTAAACATCGTTTCATAAAGAGGATACGCCTTCTCCCAGTTCTGCTCCGTAAAATACAATTCACCAAGAGGAATAAGTCCCGCAGGATTATGCGGGTCAGAGGTGAGCTTTCTGGTTGCTTCGCGAATAATCACGTTTCGTCCCTTTTGCTTTTGTCCGCCTTTATGACCTCCGCTCTTTTTTCCAGAAAGCAGAAGTATAAGCGACAAAACAGCAAAAATGACAACCGCAGATATAATAAGTGGCAACAAATTATCCATTTTATAGAATCTCCGTTTTATTGCTTAACAGTATTGATATTCTTTAATTATATAATCACTGCCTGTTTTTTTCCACCATATCCCGAATTCTCTCAAGGGCGATTTTGATTTTATCGATAGCCGTCGCATAACAGCAGCGGATATGTCCTTCGCCGCCCTTGCCGAACACGCTTCCGGGAACGACCGCAACCGAATAATCTTTGAAGAGCTTTGTCGCAAACTCTTCGCTCGTCATGTGAGTAGAAGTGATATCCGGGAACATATAGAACGCACCGGTCGGGTTCGGAACAGGCAAGCCCATATCAACGAACGCCTTGTACATATAATTGCGTCTCTGCTGATAGCTGATTCTCATTCGCTCCACTTCGTTCCAGCCGTTCTGCAAGCCTTCGACCGCAGCATACTGGCTCATAATCGGAGCGCAGATTGTGTTGTATTGATGGAGCTTTACGATTTGGCTCATCAAGTCGCTCGGAGCGCAGATGTAGCCGATACGCCAGCCCGTCATAGCAAAGGACTTTGAAAAGCCGTTCAGGATAATCGCGTAATCTTTCATTCCCTCAAAGCTACCGATTGAAACATGCTTGTTGTCGTCATAGACAAGCTCGCAGTAAATCTCGTCGGAAATGCACCAAATCTGATGCTTTATCAAGACTTTCGCGATTTTCTCAAGCTCGTCGCGCGGAATCATCGTTCCCGTCGGGTTGTTCGGCGAGCAAAGCATAAGCGCCTTTGTTTTTGGCGTGATGAGGCTTTCGATTTGCAAGGCTGTCGGATAAAAGCCGTTCACGCTCGTGTCCAACTCCACGACTTTCGCGCCAGTGAGAGCGGCAAGCGGCGTGTAGTTCACATAGCAAGGCTGGCAGACGATGATTTCATCTCCTGGGTTCAAAATCGCGCGCAAAACAGCGTCAACGCCCTCACTCGCGCCAACTGTGACGAGGATTTCGTTCGTCGGGTTGTAGTGCATATTGTAGCGTTCCATGTAATTCGCGATTTCCTCGCGAAGCGACAGCAATCCCCAGTTTGAAGTGTAGCTCGTGTGTCCTTTTTCAAGATGATAAAACGCCTCTTCTCTCATCTGCCACGGAGTCGGAAAGTCAGGCTCTCCAACCGAAAGCGAAATCACATCGTCGTGTCCGATGAGCATTTCAAAAAATTTGCGGATTCCAGACGGAGGAGTGTCCAAAAGAGCTGAACTGAATCGGTCTTGTCGTGTGTTCATTATGCTGTCACTCCTTCGCGGCTATCGGTCTTTTCTTCCACATAAAGCACGTCGTTTTCTTTGTATGTCTTCAAGAAAAAATGCGTCTTTGTTGAGCGCACTCCCTGCAAAGTCGAGAGCTTTCGCGCCACGAAGAACGCCACGTCCTGCAATGTGTCGCCCTCGATGATGACCTTGAGGTCATAGCCGCCGCTCATAAGATACACGCTTTTCACCTGCGGAAAGCGGTAAATGCGGTCTGCAAGCGCGTCAAAACCGTGCTCGCGCTCTGGAGTCACCTGTATTTCGATTTCGGCTCTCACCTTGTTTTTGGCGCAGCCGTCTTTTTCGGGATTGATAATCGCGGCATATTTCAAAATCGTGCCGTTGTCTTCAAGAGAACGGATAATCGCCTTGACCTGCTCTTCGCTCTTTCTTGTCATTGCAGCAATGTCTTCCACAGAAAGGCGGGCATTGTCGCGCAAAAGATTCAAAATCTCTTCGCTACCCTCAAGCTCATTTTTCATCATTTTGTTGCTCCTTTATATTCTTAGTCAAAAATCGTGTCAAAACCACACACGCCGCCGCTCCCAAAATTGCGCCAAGCGTGTCTGCAAGCCAATCATCAGCCCCTGCACAGCGACCGGGCGTGAAAGACTGGTGAACTTCATCGATTGCGCCATAAACCGACGTGAACAAAACGCAAAGCGACGCGTTTCTGAAAGCCTTATTTTTCCAGCTTTCGAGCGAAAACCACAAAGACCAAGTGCAGCTTAATGCCCCGAAGCAGATAAAATGCACCGCCTTGTCTGAGTTTTCAAAATCGGGCATCGGCACTCTTTCCTGCGACGACAAATACCAACTGACGCACATCGTAAAAAGTGCAGGAAGCCTAAACAATATTGCCAAAAACTTTGAAACGCGCTTCATATCTTTGCAGTATAACGAAAATACTTTTTCTATAAAAGTCTAAACGGGATTTTTATCCACAAATTCTATCGGCGAGTGATTGGCTTTTGACGACTGATTGCACAAAAACACTTCTACGCACAGTATTTTCGAGTCGTAAACATTTGTTTAAAGCCTCGCTGATGAGAATTTTGCCTTTCTAACATTTGTTAGAAGCGTCGCTGGCATGAATTTTATCCTTTAAACATTTGTTTAAAGCGTCGCTGGCTCGTAGTCTTAAAACGAACATTTGTTATTTTCAACACAATTGTTACAGCGATAAAACGACACTAAAATTTATGTCAGCAAAATGATTTTTCCGTCTGCGCTCAAAAAAAAGAGGCTGTCCAATAAGTGCATTGCATATACATCGCAGATGCTGAAACAAGTTCAGCATGACAATGCTTCTCGGACAGCCCTTTTATAACTCACAAAAGATTTTTATGACAAAAAGCCTGCGGTGACAGGGGACGGGGATTCGCCCTCGCTCAAGATAATCATCTCGCTCACCGTGATGCCGGGCTTCGTGTGCTCAAGGTCGAGAGCGTAAACGCCTTTTTCGAGCTTGAGCTGCACGGCGCTCGCCTGAATCGTCTTTCCGTCGGTGCTGCGGCACTCGAACGAGCCACAATTCTGAGCGTTGATGAGCACGTTCGTGATTGACTGCGAGAGCGTCTCGCCGCCGTCTTTGCAGATAAAGCCCGAAACGTTGTAATCTCCAGACTTCTCAACATTGAAGTACATCGTTTTTCCGTCCACTGCGATTTTCTCGCCGACAGCGTGAAGGACAGCGCCTTCAGGCACTTTGTCGAGTTTGCTCTCCAAGACGATTTCGTTCTTGAGCGGGCGAAGCGGGTTCTTTGCCGCAAGCGTGTCCGTGACAAAAAGAACGATGTCCTTCACCGCCTGCTGCAAATATCCTTTTTTGAGCTCTCCAGAAGCGAGCGTTTTCTCAAGGTCATCGCCAAAGCCGCCTTTTTCGGCGCTGTCATTCGGAACGACCATGTAAATATCGTTTCGAGCCTTGACCATAAACGACAATTTTCGAACAGAAGGAACTCCTCCTTTTTCGTTGTCGTTCATTCCGGCCCACCAGTCTGTCATCACCATTCCCGAAAATCCCCACTCAGAGCGCAAGATTCCCGTGCAAAGCTCAAAGTTTGACGCTGTCCAGTGCGAGTTCACGCCGTTGTAACTCGTCATAATCGACTTCGCGCCGCCTTCTTTCACGGCGATTTCAAACGGCTTGAGATAAATCTCGCGGATTGCACGCGCGGAGGCGACGGAGTTTTCATCACGGCGATGTGTTTCCTGATTGTTGAGCGCAAAGTGCTTTATCGTGCCTTGCGCGCCATTTTTGTGAAGTCCGCGAACGATTGCAGCCGCCATCTTTCCAGAAAGGAGCGGGTCTTCGCTGAAATACTCGAAGTTTCGTCCGTTGAGCGGATTTCGGTGGATATTGCAGCCAGGTCCAAGAAGCACATCGATTTTGCTCTCTGCCATTTCCGCGCCCAGCCCTTCATAAACGTCCTCGACGAGCGCAGTGTCCCACGAGCAGGCGAGCAAAGTGCCAATCGGCACAAGAGATGCCTCAAGTCCGTTGTCGCGTCTCAATCCCGAAGGCCCGTCGGAACAGCCGACCGCAGGGATTCCGAAATGGTCGTGCAGACGCTCTGAAAGTCCGCCGAGAGCGCTCGCAATTCCTGTCGCGACTTTGCGGCTCATCATTCCTTCTCCGCGAACAAGAGAGCAAAGCTCTTCGTCCGTGAACTGCGAGATGAAAGCGTCGATTTTGCTCTTGTCGCGGCAAACATCAGCGAACTTTATGCCCTTGTCGCCCGTGAAATCAAGCGAAGTCGGCTCAAGCGCCTTCATCTTCTCGGCGACAGAAATTTTTGAGAGCGGGACGGCCTCTTTTGAAAGCGCATAGACGCCGCCCTTATTTTCGCCGACAGCAAAACGCTCGAAAGGCGTGAAAGGCGCAAGATTTTCCGAAAGTTTTTCTATGACACGCGTCTTTTCCTCGCGATACGTTTTCCCGCCGTCAAGGAAAATCTCTTTTGCGTCAAAAACATTTTTGCCCGCAAAGAAATGATATTCGCCCTCTTCAAGAACATAAGAGTGAGCAAAGCCCGTCTTTCCGCTGTCGTCGAACGAAGAAAGCTCGTAATCGCCGAACTTCATCTCGATTGTCTCGCTCGCTCCCGCCTCAATCTCGCCAGTCTTTCCGAAAGCGCAAAGAACACGGCTCGCCTTTGACAGCACACCTTGCGGACACTCTGCGTAAACTTGAACGACCTCGCGACCGCGCTTCTTTCCCGTGTTTTTCACGACAGCCTTCACACAAAAAACGCCGTCTTTCTTGCAAAGCGTCGCGCTCGTCTCAAAAGTCGTGTACGAAAGACCAAAGCCGAACGGATAAAGCACGCTTTCTTTGTCGAATGTCGAAAAATAGCGGTAGCCGACGAAAATGTCCTCAGCATAGATTTCGTCCGTCGCGCTTCCGAAGTTCCGAGTTGAAGGATAATCTTCGAGCGTTTTGGCGATTGTGTCCGTGAGGCGTCCTGACGGGTTCACAGCGCCACAAAGCACTCTTGCCGCTCCAAGCCCGCCAGTCATTCCGCCTTGCCATGTGAAAATTATGGCGGTGATGTGATTGCGGAACGCCGCATCAGAAATCCAAGACAAATCGATGACGTTCGGCACGTTCAAAACAACAACAACCTTTTCAAAATGCGCCGTGAGGCTCAAAAGGCACGCTCGCTCCTCATCAGTAAGATAATAGCTTCCCTTCTCAGCGTGGTTGTCCTGGTCCTCGCCCGCCGTTCGCCCGATGACATAAAGCGCTTTCTTTGACTTTTGCGCCGCCTTTTCAACAAGCCCGTCGCTCAAGGGCATTTCCTTTTGAAACCACGGCTCACTCGCCCAGCCGCCGTTTCCGTTGTCGAACGGGTTTTCGCCAATCCAGTCGCGATATATTTTCACAAGGTCTGAGTCGATTGAAGGCACGTCCTCGCCAGCATCTTTCATCTTTTTGAAGCCGTCAATCAAGTTGATTGAGAAAGGAACGTGAACAGAGCCGCCAGAGCCAGTTCCGCTCTTGTAATAATCAATCTGGCAGCGACCAAAGACAGCGACATTCTCGCCCTTTTGAAGCGGAAGCGTGTCACCCTCGTTCTTCAAAAGAACAGCGCCCTCTGAGGCAGCCTTCGTAATCTTCTCGTAAAAATCCGTCATATAAACTCCTTCGTTGTTTTTTGCTATTCTACTGTTGTATTTTATCAAAAAATATCAAGATTCTATTTTGTTTGTCGTTTTTTTTCGACCAACACTGCAACAACAATTTTTTTATGAATGTCGTTGAAGCACTTCAAAACACGAAAACATTTTGAAACGACTCGTTGAAGCACTTCAAAACACGAAAACATTTTGAAATGACTCGTTGAACTCTTGAAGAGAAGAATTTTGGGAAAATTGACGAGAAAGGCGATTTTCCGTAATATTATCGCTATGGAATTCACTCAAGAAAACATCGACGCGTTACAGGTTAACGAGGTCGAGATTATGAAGAAGATTGCGGAGGAACTTAATATCCGCATTAATCAGGTCAGCGCCGTCATTTCTCTTGTCGGAGAAGGCTGCACAATCCCGTTCATCGCCCGCTACCGAAAGGAAAAGCACGGCTCTCTTGATGAAGTGCAGGTGCGCGACACAGACCATCTTTTCAAGACGTACAAGAATCTTGAAGAGCGCCGCCTTGAAATTGTGCGCGGCATTTTTGCTCAGGGCAAATTAAGCGAAAGTCTTTATGAGTCGGTGATGAGCGCAAAGACGCTCACGGAACTTGAAGACCTTTGGGCTCCGTTCAAGAAAAAGAAGAAGACTCGCGGAATGATGGCTATTGAAAAGGGCCTTGAGCCTTTGGCAAATATGATGGCAGATTTGAGCGACAGCGAGCTTGAGGCAAAGGCTGCCGAGTTTGTCAAAGAAAGCGAAAAGCCGGAATTGTCCGTCGAGAGCGCAAAAGACGCTCTTCAGGGCGCGATGGATATTATCGCAGAGCGCATTTCGCAGGACACAAAGAACCGCGAGGCTGTTCACGAGGAATATCTTTCAGAGGGCAAAATCGTAACAAAAGGAATTGTCCCGGACGGCGAGGACGCAGAAAGCGCGGAGAAAAAATCAACTTACAAGATGTATTGGGATTTTTCCGAAAGTCTTTCAAAAATAAAGCCGCACAACATTCTTGCAATCAACCGCGGAGAGCGCGAGGGCGCGCTCGATGTCGAGATTAGCGTTGATGTTGACGGCGCGGTTTCAACTGTCTCAAAGCGCAATTCGGCAAAGAACAAATATTTTTCTGAGGCAATTGAGGACGGTGTCGTGCGTCTTTTGTCGCCGGCGGTTCTTCGCGAAATCAAGAGCGATGAATCAGACGAGGCCGACACTCACGGAATTGGCATTTTCAGCGAGAACCTCAAGAACCTTCTGATGACAAAGCCGATTAAGGGAAGCCGCGTTCTTGGCGTTGACCCCGGAATCAGAACGGGAACGAAATGCGCCGCTCTTGATGAAACAGGAAAATATCTCGGCTACTTCCTCATCAAGCAAGTTTCAGACCCGACAGGCTCATACAACGCAGTCAAAGAGGCGATTGAAAAATACGCGATTCAGGTTGTCGCTGTCGGAAACGGAACGGGAAGTCAGGAAGTTCAGGCTATCGTTTCAAAAGTCATCAGCGAGAACTTCCCTGACGTGCGCTACACTGTCGTTGACGAGTCGGGCGCTTCTGTTTATTCAGCGTCGGATATTGCCCGCGAGGAGTTTCCTGACCTTGACCTGACAATCCGTGGCGCGATTTCGATGGGAAGGCGATTGCAAGACCCGCTCGCCGAACTGGTGAAAATCGACCCGAAGGCGATTGGCGTCGGTCTTTATCAGCACGACGTAAATCAGAAGCGTCTTTCTGAAACGCTCGACGAAGTTGTCGAAAGCGTCGTGAACCAAGTCGGCGTGAACTTGAACACTGCAAGCGCAAGCCTTTTGAAATACGTTTCGGGCATCTCTTCAAGCCTTGCAAAGAAAATCGTTGCATACCGCGATGCAAACGGCAAGATTAAGAGCCGCGAAGAACTCAAAAAAGTTTCTGGTCTTGGCCCAAAGACATTTGAGCAGTGCGCAGGCTTCTTGAAAATCCCAGAAAGCGAAGAGACACTTGACAACACTTGGGTTCACCCAGAAAACTACGCTGTCGCGCGCGAGATTTTGCCGTTCGTGAAAAAGGGCGAGACTCTTTCCGCCGCTCTCAAAAAAGAGCTTTGCGAAAAATACGGCGTCGGAGAGACGACAATTTCTGACATTGCCGAAGAGCTTCAAAAGCCGAACCGCGACCCGCGCGACGGAATGCCAGCGCCGATTATGCAAAAAGGCGTCTTGTCGTTCGAAGACCTCAAAGTCGGAATGAAAGTCACAGGAAAGATAAAGAACGTCGTCGATTTTGGCGCTTTTGTCGACATCGGTCTTCACGAGACGGCTCTTATCCACGTCAGCGAGCTTTCTGACAACTATGTCACAAACCCGATGGACGTGATTAAAGTCGGAGACGTCAAAGAGTTCACGATTATCGACCTCGACAGCGACAGAAAGCGCATCTCGCTCTCGCTCAAGACAGGCGCAAAGCCAAAAAGCGAGAACGGCGCAAAAGCGGGCGCAAAGAAAGTCGTTGTTGTCAAAAAGGGCGCAAAGCCTGCCGCTGGCGACAAAGCTAGAGGCAGTGACAGAGGCAGCCGTCCGAGAGGAAACGACGACGGAACGATGTACAATCCGTTCGCCGTATTGCTCAAGCGATAGTTTTTGCTTTTTCAATAAAATTAGGGAGCGCTTTGCTCCCTTTTTTGTTTTTACAAATCAGAAATTGTCTGAACGTGGTCGCTTTTCTTGCAAATCCACAAGTCCTTTATGCCAAGCTTTTTTACAATCGCCCTCTTTTCAAGGTCAAAAAGCATCGTTTTTGCCTCTTTTGCGCTCTCAAAATAATCAGAGTAAAGCACACGATAAAAAAGAACATCGTCTCCCTTTTTCACCTCCGCGATAAAAACGGGAATATCCGAAAGCGAAAGCAAATGAAGCCTTTCCTTAGCATAATCATAGTTCCTGAACGAGCCCATACAAATCACAAAATCAGTGCAAAACGCTCTGGACGAGAGAGAAAGCACAAGAGCAAAAATGATTTTTTTCAGCATACAGCCTCCTTTCTTCGCTAATTTTAGCGCACAAAAAGCCGTTTTGTCGATATTGCTTTTCTTTTGAAGAAAATATTGCCATTTCACTCGAAATGCGAAATGCTTTTGACATATTTTGTCATGCTGAACTCGTTTCAGCATCTTCTTTTGGCATAAAAGCAAATGATTATAAAGCAAAAGAATGTGATTTTGACATAATTTGTCATGCTGAACTTGATTCAGCATCTGCTTTTGGAGCAAAAGCAAGTGATTATAAAGCAAAAGCAAATGCTTTTGATGTAATTTGTCATGCTGAACTTGTTTCAGCATCTTCTTTTGGAGCAAAAGCATCTGCTTCCTATGCGGTTGCTGAGCGAAGAGGAAGAGGAAGAAGAAAAAATAAGCGTGTCTGTACATAAGAGCGCTATTCGTGTATACTTGGGCTTTAATATGGCAAACACAGAGAAAGCGTGCATTGTCCTCGCTAATGGACAAGTCTTTGAAGGAAAAAGTTTCGGCGCTTCGGGAGTCGTTCTCGGCGAAGCGGTGTTCACTACGGGTATGAACGGCTATATCGAAACGCTCACAGACCCTAGTTATTTCGGGCAGATTGTTACGCAGACATTCCCGCTCATCGGCAATTACGGCGTTATTGACGCTGATTTTGAAAGCTCGAAAATCCATGTTCGCGGCTATATTGTCCGCTCTGACTGCAAAGACCCGTCGAACTTCAGATGTGGCAGAAAGATTGACGAGTGGCTCAAAGCCGAGAATATCATCGGTCTTTGCGATATTGACACAAGAGCGCTCACAAAGGTTCTTCGCGAAGCGGGTGTTATGAACGCAATGATTATTTCTGGAAACAATGCAGAGGCTAAGGCGGCTTTTTCAGCTCTTGAGAATGAGAGCGAAAAAGCCGTTTTGCTTTCAAAAATAAAAGCATGGAAAATTGAGAAGGCTGTCGAAAGTGTTACTTGCGACGCAAAGAAAATCGAAAAAGACGCCGCGACGGTTTTCGCTGAGAGCGCCTCTTATCGCGCAGTTCCGGTGAGAGCCGACGGCACGAAGGTGAATGACAGCGCTGAGGCTATGAGGGACGGCAAAGGAAAGAAGGTCGTTCTTTGGGACTTCGGCGCGAAGGCAAATATCCGCCGAGAGCTTTTGAAGCGCGGTCTTGAGGTCATAACCGTTCCGTGCTCAACGACTGCCGACGAGATTATGGCGCTCGGTGCTGACGGCGTTATGCTTTCAAACGGGCCTGGAGACCCGAGCGACAATGTCGGCATTATCGCCGAAATCAAGAAACTGCTTGAAAAAGACATTCCGATTTTTGGAATCTGTCTTGGTCATCAGCTCCTCGCTCTTGCAAAAGGCGCAAAAACTTCAAAGCTCAAATACGGTCATCGCGGTGCAAATCAGCCTGTGAAGCATTTGTCCTCAGGACGTGTTTATATCTCAAGCCAGAACCACGGATATGCTGTTGAGAACGACACGCTTCCAAAAGGCGCTCTTTTGAGTTTCGTGAACACAAACGACGGCACATGCGAGGGCATTGTCTACACTGACACTCCGTCTTTCAGCGTGCAGTTCCACCCAGAAGCCTCAAGCGGCCCGCTCGACACAAGTTTCTTGTTCGACGAGTTTGTGCGCTTGATAAACAACCATGACTATTTCAAGTCATTCAAGACTCCTTATCAAAGAGTGGACGCAATAAAGAGCTTTTCCGATTCAATAAAATCGACAAAAGACTCACAGATTGCCTAAAAAAAACAAGCCGCCCAAGAAATCTTTGAGCGGCTGTTTTTGTAATGAAAAAGCGAAAAATAAAACCGCCTCGGAAAATCGAAGCGGTTATCTTGGAGATGATCGGACTTGAACCGACTACCTCTACAATGCCATTGTAGCGCTCTAGCCAGGTGAGCTACATCCCCGTTTTGTATTGCGATACTAGCACGGGGATTTTTTTTTGTCAAGCGTGGCGCACAATGGACGAATGCGGTTAAACATCGAGTCGTTTTTTGTTTCAAATCGTTTTTTGATGGAATATGAATCAAGATTTTTCCCGATTACAACAAGGGCATTTTTTGAATCTTGTTCCGCTCCCTCAATAAAATATTTGTCCCCAGCAAAATCAAAGCGCAAAAGCTCACCCGCGCATTTCACAAACCCTTTTGCACGAACGATTTTCCCAAAGCGGCATCGAATCAAGTTTTCTGCAAAAGCGACAAGTTTCCCGACGGAAGGGATTTCGGCATTCTCTATGCTCAGGCTCTCAAACTCGCTCTCTCTTTCTTCGCTCTCAGAGGCAATCTCAACGCTTCCGTCAAGATTTTTTGTAAAAAGGCTCTGCCAAAAATCCTCGCCCTCATAGGCATAGTGGCGCTGAATGATACGCGCAAAAGGATTCAGGTCTTTTATTTTTGAAACACTTTCCTCAATCTCCGTTGACTCCAAATGCAAATCGCATTTTGAAAGCACAATCGTTCCTGCAAACTTGATGTGGTCTTTGTAAAGCTCGCCATAATTTTTCAGGCAGTTCGCGAACGCAGACGGGTCAACAATCGTAACGGGCGCAAGGAGCGAAATCTCTCCGTATTCGATTTTCTCAATGTTCGCGATGACTTTTGAAAGATATCCCACGCCAGTCGGCTCAACGATTAGAAAATCAGGGTTCAGCGTGTTTGAAATCGTGAGAATGTCCATCGCAAAGTCAGATTTTCCCGTGCAGCAAATACATTTTTCACTCTGTTCCCACACGCTCAAATCTGTTTGTGTCTTCAAAATATTTTCGTCGATGTTCACGGAGGCATAATCGTTTTCAAGGACAGCGATTTTCTTGTCGATTTTATTTGAAAGCGTTTTGATAAACGTGGTTTTTCCCGCTCCCAAAAATCCTGAAACAACAAGTATTTTCATAAAAGCCTTTTATTCATTTTCTTCATCATTTTTCAAGGTGGAAGCTAAAAAGCGCACACTTTTTGCCGAGCTTTACAACACGGTATTTTGCAGAAACACCGTCATATTCGCAAGCAAATTCCTTGCCGTTTTTGAAAATCTTGTAGTAGCCGTCAGCTTTTTCAACCAAGGAACACATTTTTGTGCTTGCCTTTTCTGGAAGCAGCCATTTTTCAGAGAATTCCTTGATGTCTGAGCTTTTCTCTTCCACGCCAATCAGCTCAATTTTATCTTTTTCTGAAAGTCCGATGACACCTTCATAAGCCTCTTCTTCATCTTCGTTCCAAACGCCTTCTTCATACAAAAGCACGTTTTTCAAAGGCGAGATATCATCGTTTTCCATTTCAAACGGCATTACAAACGTTTTGTAAACAGTTCCGTTAAAAGGAAGTCCCTCGTATCCGTTTGCTTCCTGCCAAACGTCCAGAATGTCGTCATAGCCCTCATAATTCTCTTTGTAGCTGCCGCAATCGATTTTGCAAGGGTGCACCGCTTTCAATGCCGCAAAAAAGCCGTGCATTGCTTTGGACTCTCCGCTTGTGAGCTGCGCATAGACGGACTTCTCAGAATTTTCTGCTTTATCCCAATAGTAGACCGTCCATTTATCGATACCTGTTTCGTAGACTGCATTTATGTTTTTAAAATCGATTTTTTTGCATCTGAAAAAAGAGTAAATAAAAAGCGTTTTCTTGTTGTACGCGCAATATGAAAGAATGAGTTTCAGCCCAAAGCAGATAACAGGAACATTTATTGCAATAACAAGAAAACAAGCAAACTGGACACCAAAAGATGAATTAGTAAAATCAGTATCCAAGAGAATAAACAAATCACAAAATACAAGAAAACTGATAATAAACATTCCAACAATTATTTTTACTTTTGAGAAAATCCATTTCTTTTCGTTTGTCATTTTTGTACCACCATAAAGTTGATTTTTTATTTTATAAAACAGTTTTTGAAAAGTCAAACCGCATAAAAAAGCTGCTCAGAAACCAAAATCAGTCTCTGAACAGCCTTTATATTTTAGTCAGAAATCTTTACAACTGGTTTGATGAGGTCTGCTGGCTTGTCTTTCATGAGCATAAGAGCGTCCTCGACTTTCTCGAAGCCTTCAAAGCGGTGCGTGATAAGGTGCTTCACGTTAAGTTTGCCGCACTCAACAAGGCTCGCGAGTTTCTGCAATCGCAAGCGTCCGCCAGGCATAAGTCCGCCCACAATCTGCTTGTGTCCCATGCCGCAACCCCATTCAACGCGCGGGATTGTCACATAATCGCCTGAGCCAAGATAGTTCACGTTGCCGATTTTTCCGCCCGGCTTGAGCGCCTTAATCATCTCATCGAACGACTCAACGCCACCGCCCGCAACGATTACTTTGTCGACGCCCGCTCCTTTGGTGAGCTCAAGAACCTGCTTGTCGATTGAACCTTCTTTGTAGCTTATGAAGTCAGTCGCGCCATATTTTTTTGCGGCTTCACGACACGCTGGGCGAGTTCCGACGCAGATGATTCGGGAAGCACCGCGCAAGTTTGCTCCAGCCACAGACATAAGACCAACAGGACCGATTCCGTTCACAAGCACCGTATCGCCGAACTGGACGTCAGCCAGCTCAACACCGTGGAAGCCAGTCGGAACCATGTCAGAAAGCATACACGCTTCTTCGGGAGTGATTGAATCAGGAAGGAATGCAAGATTTGCATCTGCTTCGTTCACGTGGAAATACTCTCCAAAAACGCCGTCCTTGAAGTTCGAGAACTTCCAGCCCGCAAGCATTCCGTTCGAGTGCATTGCGTATCCGCCTTGCGCTTCAAGAGATGACCAGTCAGGCGTAATTGCAGCAACCATTACTCTGTCGCCAACTTTGAAGTCTTTGACAAGCGAGCCGACCTCAACGACAACACCGCAGCCCTCGTGTCCGAGAATCATATTGTGGCGTTCGCCCAAAGCCCCTTCCCAGACAGTGTGAATGTCTGACGTACACGGAGAAAGTGCCAATGGCTTGACGATTGCATCAAGAGGGCCACAAACAGGGCGGTCTTTTTCAATCCAGCCAGCCTTTCCAATGCCAAGCATTGCAAATCCTTTCATAGATACACTCCTTTGTGTTTGGTTTTCTAAACGATAAGACCATTTTTTGCCCTTGTCAAATTTTTTGTTTGTTTTCGCTCAAAGTTGCGCTATACTTTAGATATGATTGAACTAACAGTAAACTCAAAAGTCCCTGCGGCGATTTCAAATGCTTTCAAGAAGATTTCCGAAATGGTCAAGACGGGAGCGATAGAAAAAAATACACTTGTGCATATTGTTCTCGGTGCAGGAGTCTACAACGAGCTTTTGAACTACAATCTTTCAAATCCGCTGATTATCGAGGCGGCTTCGGGAGTTTCCCGCGAAAATTGTGTTGTTCGGGCGGAAAACTGCGAGTCATTCCACCGCGACACAGAAAATCGCGCTGTTTTCGTCATCGGTCCTTCTGCGACGTTCGTGACGCTCAGAGGGTTTTCAATCCACAACACGCATATAAAAACGCTCGAAAACGAAAAAAGCGGCGACCAGGCAGAAGCACTTTGTTTTCACAACCAGCGCGGCAGACTGGACGCTGAGAATATGGCGTTCAAAAGCCATCAGGACACAATTCACGTCAAAGGATTCTCACACTTCAAATCCTGCCTAATCGAGGGCGACGTCGACTTTATTTGGGGATACTGCGACACGAGTTTTTTTGAGGATTGTATCATCAACACAATCCAGGACAATCGCGGAGACATGCAAGCGTCCGTTTTGCAAAGCCGCGCCGTCGCAAAAAGACCAGGGTTTATCTTCAAGGACTGCGAGTTTCTGGCGGAAAAAAGAGCAACTGCAAAGATTTACATCGCGAGAGCCAACGGAAAAGGAAGCGAGCAAAGCGCAGACCGCTGGGATTCTGTGGCGCTCATCAACTGCACGGTGAGCGAGAATTACACAAGCGAGTTTTTTTCGGACGAGGGCGGAACGAGGGCGATTTTCCCAAAGGGAAGCGCTCTTTTTGGTTTCCGCGAGTACGGAACGAAGACGCGAAAAAGCGACGGAAGCGTCTTGAAGGCGGACACGACGGAGCGAAACGCTCTTTCGTATGTGATGAGCGAAGAAGAATACGAGGCGAATTACAAAAGCAACGATTTCATTCTTCGCGACTTCCCGAAGCGCTGAAGCGAAAAAATTGTACAAACGCAGAAAATGCCGAGAAACAAAAATATGAAGAAAACAATCATCTTTTTTGTTGGAACATTTTTTGCGTTTTTTATCTGTAATGTTTTGCGCATTTCTGCACTTTTGGGCAGAGGGCTGCTTTTTGCGCTGAAATCGCACATTATTGCGGGTCTGTTTATTTATCCGTTTTGTTCTAGCTTGTATAGCATTTTCATTTTTATCCCTGCCATTGTGTGCATTATTGCTGCAAAATTCAAAAAAGTTGTGCTGCGAAATGTGTTTTACATCTTGTTTTTATTTATCTTCTTTATGTTTGGCTCATTGGGATTTTTCTTCCTTGGCACGCCTTGGAGCGAGCAGGCGATAAAAAAAGAAACGCCGAACATTGCAGAAATAGATTTTGATTTTCAGGTTAGCGCGAAAAAAGATTTGAGTTTTGGAGAATCGGACACAATCCATGTTTTGCATTTTTGGTCGCTCGAAAAAGACTTTTCTGATTTTGAAAAGCTGGCTCTGGCAAAAGGGCAGATTGTGGTGAAAGCTCTCAAGCAATTTTATGTCAAAAACGGCTTTTATCCCGAAACTTTGGAAGATTTAATCCCCGATTTTTTGAGCAAAATCCCAAACATTGAATTTTATTACGGATATCAAATTTTCAATATTAGTTTTAAGTATCAGCAAACCGAGTCTGGCAAAAACTTTGAGCTTGGCTTTGATGAACGTAATTTCGAGCCTTTTCACTGGAAAGAAGAGCAAAACTGCTGGGTCACGCAATAATTTTTCTGCAACAAACATCATTCTCCGCGATTTCCCGAAGCGCTGAAGCAAAAAAATTTGTACAAACGCCAAAAACGCGCTGGCGAGGTCGTATACAAACTGTATACGAGGTGAAAACACTCAAAGTCGGCTCGTATACAATATGTATACGACGAGAAAATGCGCTGGCGAGGTCATATACATATTGTATACGGCTCGAAAACGTTTAAAGTCGGCTCATGTACAATATGTATACGAGGTGAAAATGCTCTGGCGAGCTCATATACAAACTGTATACGGCTTACTTTTTCTATTAAAAGAAGCGTATACAGTTTTTTTTCGCTTTTATTTTTTAGCCACGCGCTTTTTCAAAAAGACAAGCATGCAAAGAAGGAGCGCGACACCGAAAGCCCACGAGATTACGGCGCTCGCCACAATGCCAAGACTCTGCGAGAAGCCTGCGACGATGTAGGTCAAGAACGACACGAACGCCACCGAAATCGCATAGGGGAGCTGCGTTGCGACGTGATTGATGTGGTCGCACTGAGCGCCAGCGCTTGCCATAATGGTGGTGTCTGAAATCGGGGAGATGTGGTCGCCACAAACAGCGCCCGCCATACACGCCGAAATCGAGATGATGCGCAAAGAGCCTTCAGGGAATGCCGCGATACAAATCGGGATAAGGATGCCGAACGTTCCCCAAGATGTGCCTGTCGCGAACGCCAAGAAAAGCGCAATCACGAAAATCAAAGACGGAAGGAAGTTCTGGAAGCCCATCGCGCTTCCTCCGACGATACTTGCGACGTATTTTGCCGCTCCGAGGCTGTCCGTCATCGCCTTTAGCGTCCAGGCAAGTGTGAGGATTAAAATCGCGGGAACCATCGCCTTGAAGCCGTCAGGAATGCAGAGCATAGCGGACTTGAACGAAATGACGCCTCTGAGAATGTAGAAAATGAGGGTGAGGACAAGAGAGGCGAACGAGCCCAAGACGAGTCCGATTGAAGCGTCGCTTGCGGCAAAGGCGTTCACGAAATTGCGGAAGTTTTCGCTGTCGGCTGTGAAAAAGCCGCCCGTGTAGACCATCGAAAGAACGCAAAAGACTATCAGAAGCGCAATCGGCAGCACGAGGTCAATCACTTTGCCGTTTTTCTTGACGACTTCTGTGTCGTCGCTGTTTGACTCCGCGCCGTTGCTCTCGAACGGGTTTTCCCACTTTGCCATTTCGCCGTATTCAAAGCGCATGAAAACCATCGCGAAAACCATCAGAAGCGTGAAAAACGCGTAAAAGTTGAACGGGATTGCTTTGCAGAAAAGGGCGATTCCGTTTTCGCCCTCGCTGACAAAGCCGCTCACCGCTGCCGCCCACGAGCTAATCGGCGCGATAATGCACACAGGAGCGGCAGTTGCGTCGATGAGGTAGGCGAGTTTTGACTTTGAAACTCCGTATCTGTCGGTGACGCTTTTCATCACAGAGCCGACTGTGAGGCAGTTGAAATAATCGTCGATGAAAATAAGAATGCCAAGACAGACTGTCGCGATTTGCGCTCCGACTTTGCTTTTGATGTGCTTTTTTGCCCATTCGCCAAAAGCCGCAGAGCCGCCAGCCTTGTTCATCAGCGCAACCATCGTTCCCAAAATGACGAGAAAGACGAGAATGCCGACGTTCCAGCTGTCAGAAAGCTGAGCAATCATTCCGTCCTTGAAAACGTGATTGAAAAACCCCGAAAAACCGCTTGAGGCGTCAATCGCATAAAAAGCGCCGCCGATAGCGATTCCAATGAAAAGGGAAGAGTACACTTCCTTTGTGAATAGCGCCAACGCAATCGCAACGACGGCCGGCACTAAAGACCAAAAAGAGTTTGCCATTTTGTTCCTTCTTTGATTTTCTAGTTTTTGAGCGCAGAGAAATCCGCTTCGAGAGGTTTTGTGACTCCCGCGTCTTGAAGTTTTTTCATGATTTTTATGACGTAGTTGAGCTCGTCAAGATTTGTTGCCGCGCAGTAAGTTTTTATCTGCACAAGCGCTTTGAGCGCCTTTTCGTTTGAAACTTCGATTGTTTCCATAAAATTACCTCGCTTGTCGATTATAGCGAAGGCGCTCTTTTATAAAAAGTATGCTAACAATTTTTCATTTTTTCGCCAAAAAAAATCTCAGCACGGGATATAAGTTGCTTTTGAGCCGTTCAGTTCCGAAATCCACTTCATTGCGTCGTCGTATTCGCTTCGGCTCGTCAAAACCCAAAGTATGCGCTCAAAATAGTGGTGCTGCTCTGGCTTTGGCGCACAACCGTCGGTGAAGATAATGAGTCCGTCATAAGACGGGTGCGCCTCGTAATAATCAAGAGGAATCTGAAAGTTTGTGCCGCCGCGACCTGTGATTTTCACGCGGCTTTTTGCTTTTTTCAGCGACAGAGGCTCTTCGCTTGAGAGCGCGGCATCGAACTGAATGACGTCAAGAGAGGAAATGCCGTACTTGAAGAAGCGGTTTATTATCGAGAAGAACTGCGAGAGCGCCGTGTCTGAAACAGAGCCGCTGACGTCAACGGCAATCAAAAGTTTTGTCGTGAACGCGTATTGGCTTCCCATATAGTCAAACTCGTATCGTCTGTTCGGGCGCGTTCTTGAAAGACGGCGGCTTGAAGAGAGAACACTTGCGCGAAACTGATTGAGCATTTTTCGGTAATCCATCTGGATTTTCATATTGGCTTCGATGACTTGAACCAAATCACCCGGAAGCGTTCCCCAGCCGTTGCTTAACTGCGCGCGCTCGATTTCCGTGTTGATTGCCTCGCACGCTTCATCGTCTTCCTGCCACAAATCCGCGCTTTGATACGCCTCAACCATTTTCTGCATATCCTGCTCAGAAATGCCTTCGAGCGAAATGCTGACGTTGCCGTCAGAATCGACTTCGATGCTCGCGCTCGCGCCTACGATATTGTTTTCGGCGTCGTTGAGCAATTTTGCATAGTATTCTTCAAAGCAAAGATTTTCTGCAAGGCCGTAATCCGCAGGAGCATCAAGAGGCGCAATTGTTTTGTAATTGTCGCTTATTGTAATGTCGCTTGCAATCGAAAGCGCAATCTTGTTCGGGCAGACAGGCAAGCGCTGATACGGGTGCTTCAGGAGAATCCTGATGATTTCGATTTTGAGCCGCTCTTCAACCATGATGTCTGAAAGTGAGTCGATAACGTCAGGATTGTATTCGATTCTCATTTTTCCGACGCGGAAGGGTACTTTTATGCTCCTGAACGCGTTGAGTCGATGAGTGCAGAACACGCCGAACAAAAGCGGCTCGCTCAAGAACCATTTTTCCGCAACGTGCTGAATCCGTTTTAAAGCGCTTTCCTTTTCTTCTGCCATTTTTTCCTCGTTAAAGCGAATCGATGAAGCGCTTGATATTCTTTTCAAGCGCTGGTGTGTTTATCATAATGAACACGACCGCCTGCGCATACATTCCGCTTGAGAAAAGATTTGTAAAATGCGCAATCGCTTCTTGCTTTTGCTCCGTGGCAAGCCAACCAAAATATTTTGACAAGTTGGCGGCAATATGCGATGTTTTTGAATTATCGTAGCTTTTGCTTTCAAGATAGCGGAAAAGACTTTCGTTGATAATCGCAAGCTCCGGCGTTTCGTACTTCAAAAGTTTGTCGTGCAATTTTGCAAAATCGCCCTCAAGGATTTCAGGCGCGCTGAGCATCTTGTTGTTTGAGACCGCGTTGATGAACTTTGTTGCGGCAGCCATTCCGACGATGCCAGCGGCAACTTTTTTGAAAATGTCATCGCTTGAAATATCGTGGCTGTCTTTTATGATGCTCGAAAGTCTTGCCCAAGCGCGGCGGTCAGGAGATTTTTCAAGTCCCATATCTTCGTGCCTGAGATCTGCGCCATCGAGCATATTAGGGTTTTCAGAGATAAACGAAATGATACGCTTGTCGATTCCGTTTGCTTCTGCCCACAAAAGCCATTCAGGAACGCTCGGATAAAACTCGAACACATTGAAGCGAGAAACAAGAGCAGGGTCAAGGTCGGTGAGCTGATATTCCTCGCCTGAGTTCACAGCGCTTATGATACGGCTTCCCTCAGGGAGTTTTCGCCCCGCAAGAGTGCGGTTGAGAGCCAAGTCCATAATTGTCTGAAGAACTTCAGGACGCGCTCTGTTCAATTCGTCCAAAAAAAGCACGATAGGCTGTCCATCCATAGGAAACCAATACGGCGGCATAAAATCGGTCTTGCCAGTTTTATCGTTCTTGTTCAAAAGACCGATAAGGTCGCCAGGGTCGCTCATTTGCCCCAAGAACAAAAGGACGACTTTCATTCCTTTTTTTGTGTAAAAATCTTCAAGGATTTGTGATTTTCCGATACCGTGCTTTCCAACAAGCATTATATTCTGTTCAGGAGGAGTCATTTCAAGCAATCGCTTGAGCTCCATTGTATTAATTTTTATAGACATATCAAAAGTATATTAGTATTCTCGAAAAACAACAATATTATTAGTGCTGTTATGAAAAACCTCTTGTCATTTTAATGACATTTTAAGACTCAGGCGATTTTTGCCTCGTGTCACTATGACACGCCGCGCTTTTGAAAAAGTGAGCCTTTGTCACCATGACACGAGCCGACGCAGAGCACAAACGACGCGCGTCACCATGACACAGCTCGCTTTTGGCGAAAAACAACGCTTGTCATGGTGACACGACGCGATTTTCGCCAAAGACAGTGAATGTCAAAATGACGCGCGCTGCTTTTTAAAAAAGACAGCAAATGTCATTTTTTGTCATGCTGAACTCGTTTTCTTCCTCTGCCTTGATAAAAAAAATGAGCTCGCAAATGACAGTTTTTTGGCAGCATATCTTTTCACCTCATTTTGTGAGCGCCTTAAACTATGACGCCTTTTGTTGACGGGATTGAGCCGCGGCGACGCTCGTCGATTTCAACAGCAGAGCGCATTGCTCTTGCTGCCGCTTTGAAAAGCCCTTCCATTTTGTGATGGTCGCTTCTTCCGCGAAGAGTGTCGAGGTGCAAATTGCATCGCGCGCCTTGAACAAAGCCGTTCCAAAAGTCGTCGAAGCAGTCGGTCTGAAACGTGCCGCTCTTGCCGTCCTGCACGCTAACGAGCGGAATTCCCGATAATTCTGCATTGCACACGAGGAAAGGTCTTCCGCCAAAGTCAACGGCTGCGCGCAAAAGGCTTTCGTCCATCGGATAGAGGAAAGAGCCGCTTCTGAAAATCCCCGCGCAGTCGCCTAGGGCTTTTGCAAAGCATTGCCCCAAGACGATTCCTGTGTCTTCGATTGTGTGGTGCTGGTCAACTTCAAGGTCGCCTTTTATTGAGCCTGACAAATCGAAAAGACCGTGCTTGCAAAACGAGGTCAGAAGGTGATTGAAAAAGCCAATCGGGTTTTCAACATTGCACTTTCCCTCTCCGTCGAGGTTCAGCGTGAGCTCAATCTGCGTCTCGCCTGTGATTCGCTTTATTGTCGCTTCTCGCATTTTTTCCCTCTAGCACATCACTTTGCGAAGCTCATACTCAACGATGTCCGTCGCTCCGAGCGAGTGCAACTTCGGCAAGAGTGTCGGAACATCGCCTTTGTTGACTGCAATCTTAACCGCATAGCCGTCGCTGTTGTAAAGCGGAGAAACTGTCGGGCTTTTCATTGACGGAAGGGCAGAGATGAGGGTGTCGAACTTGTCTTTTGCAACGTTCATTTCAAGCATAACCTTGCTACGAGCGTTCAAGACTGTCTCAAAGAGCATTTTTAGCTCCATAATCTTCTGCTTCTTTGCCTCGTCTTTAAGAGCTGCCTTTGACGCATACATTCTTGTTGATGAAGTCATCAATGTATCGACGATTTTGAGGTGATTTGCGTGAAGAGAAGAGCCTGTCGACGTGTTGTCGATGAGGATTTGTGCCAGAGAGGTGTCTGTGTCCTGCACAAAGCCCTCGCTTGTTCCCCATGTTCTAAAGATTGTGCCGTCAATCTTTTTCTCTTCAACCCATTTTTTTGAAAGCGTCTGATACTCGGTTGCAATCGTAACTTTGCCCTTCAAGAGCTTTTCATAATCCACAGTGTCAGGGATTGCAGCGACAATGCGAACGCCGTCAAAGCCCAAATCCATAATCTCTTCGACTTCGTTCTCAACGCCGTTCTCATAAACCCAGTCTTTGCCTGAAAAGCCGACGTCTGCCTTTCCCTGCGCTAAAAGATAGCTGGTAATCTGAGGCTTTACGACTTGAAAAGCGAGGTCTTTTTGGTTTGTAATCGGAAAATATGTGCGGTCAGGAAGGTAAATCGAAATACCGCAATCTTTCAATAATTCATAGACGCTCTCGTAAATGCGTCCTTTTGCCAGCAATACACGTAATTTATCCATGAAAAATCTCCTCAAATATAGTTAAGAACTTTAGCCATAGCATAGCGTAAAATGGCTTTTTTACTCAAGGCACTATTATAAAAAGAAGCAGCAAAATAGGGGATAGTTGTTTTTTATTCTCGCTCGCTATATAATGAATTACATATTTATAGATTTTGTCATTCTTACATTCACTAACAATCCATTCACAGAGGTTTTTATGGAACAAACGCTTCCTAAGATGTTTAAAAAAGTTGCAGAGCAGTATCCTGACATTGCTGCCCAGTATTATCATGGTTCTGACGGCAATTTTGTAGGCGTAACATACAAAGAAGCGTTTCAAAACTCACTTGATTTTGGCGCAGGTCTTCTTTCTATGGGCATAAAGAGGGGGGACAGAATCGGCTTGATTAGCGATAACCGCCGCGAATGGCTTCAGGCAGATATGGGACTTTTGTCTATCGGCGCAATCGACGTGCCGCGCGGAAGCGACGCTATGCCGACTGATTTGAGCTATATTCTTTCTTTTTCCGAGTGCGAAACGGTTATCGTGGAAAACCCTGCGCAGATGAGAAAGATTATCGCGCTAAAAAATGATTTGCCGCTTGTAAAATGCCTCATCAGCTTTGACCCGATTAACTCAACAGATATAAAGCAGTGTGAAGATGCAGGAATGAAGTTGATTTTCTTTGCCGACGTCATTGAAGAAGGCAAAAGATTCCGCTTTATAAACTCTGGCGTTGTGGAAGCAGAGCTTGAAAAAGGCGAGTGGGACGACCTTGCGGGCATTATCTTCACTTCTGGCACGACTGGCACTCCAAAGGGCGTAATGCTAAGCCACGGAAACTTTTTGACACAGCTCGACGAGCTTCCTGAGCGCATTTTCTTGAACCCAGGGGAGAGAGCTTTGGTCGTTCTTCCTGTTTGGCACGTCTTTGAGCGTCTTTGCGAGTACGTCATCTTGATTCAAGCGGCGGCTCTTTGCTATTCAAAGCCAGTCGGCTCTGTGCTTTTGTCAGATTTCCAGAAAATCAATCCGCAGCTCATTCCTGCCGTTCCGCGCGTCTTTGAGGCGGTTTATGACGGCATTTATCGCAAAATGCGAAAAACGGGCGGGCTTACTTACGCGATTTTCACTTTCTTCGTCAACGTGTCGAAACTGCATTGCAAGATTGACCGAAAACTCTTCCACAAAACAGCGCGCTTTACTCACGATTATCTCTTTTTGTGGTGGCCGACGCTCGTTATTCCGTGGCTTTTCTTCTATCCGCTTCGTCTTTTGGGTGGCGTTGTCGTCTTCAAGAAAATCCGCGCAATGCTTGGAAACAACTTCCGCGCTGGTATCTCTGGCGGCGGAGCGTATCCGCAGGCAATCGATGAGTTTTTCTGGGCTGTCGGCGTGAACATCGTTGAAGGCTACGGCTTAACCGAAACTTCTCCTGTCGTGAGCGTGCGCCCGATAAAAGCTCCTGTTTTCGGCACTGTCGGCTCTGCTATCCGTGGCGTGAATGTGCGCATTGTTGGCGAAAACGGCGATGTGCTTCCTCCTGGACACAAGGGCGTTTTGCAGGTACAGGGCGAAACCGTTATGAAGGGCTACTACAAGCGTCCTGAGCTCACTCAAAAGGTGATGACTCCTGACGGCTGGCTTGACACAGGCGACATAGCGATGCTGACAGTGAACAACGAGATAAAATTGCTCGGTCGACAAAAAGACACAATCGTTTTGCGCGGTGGCGAGAACATCGAGCCTCTTCCAATCGAGCAGAAATTGCAGGAATCCCGCTATATCAATACGGCGGTTGTTGTCGGCTCTTCTGGCGGAGAGGATATGCGATATTTGGCGGCTTTGATTTTGCCAAGCGAAGACGACGTGAAGAGCTATGCCAAGGAAAACAATATTATCTTCCAGAGCTACGACGAACTTTTGAAAAACCCCGCTATTCTCAAGATGTTTGAAAGCGAAATCGCTTCTCTCGTAGGACCAAAGAACGGCTTTAAACTCTTTGAGCGCGTGTCAAAGTTCACATTCTTGAAAAAGCCGTTTGAAGTGGGAAAAGAGCTGAGCGCAAAGCAGGAGATTATGCGATACAAAATCAGCGAAATCTACAAAAAAGAAATCGCTTCGATGTACGTCGATAAGGCATAGCCTTAACTATCAAAGCATAGGAGGCATAGCCTCTTTTATAAAGTAAAATGCCACATGGGTAGCCTTGCGTTAGCAAAATCGAATCCGTGTGGCATTTTTTATTTCAGGCTATGCCTTTTACAACACAGGCTGTGCCTTTTACAATACAGGCTGTGCCTGTTATAGTTTGAACACAGAAAGTTGTGTGTCTATCTCGTCGATATTCGTTGCAACCTTGCTGCTGATTTCGTTGAGCGATTTTTCAGCCGCACTGATTTTTCCAACGCTCATCGTTACTTCGTTCATTGTTTTGTTGATGATTTCGGTAACACTTTGCAAAGATGAAACCTCATCTCCAATCATAGAAGAACTTCCCGCCATTTCTTTCGATGCGTTTTGAACAGCCTTTGTGCTTTCGGTGAGCGACTGAAGACTGCTATCAATCTGCTCGGAACTTTGCTGTTGCATTTCCATCGCGCCTGCAATATGCACGACAAGCTCGTTTGTTTCTCGAATCTTTTCCGCCGCCATACTGAAAGCCTCGCTAGACTCATTCGATGACTGCACAACCTCTGCAATAGATTCGCGAATAGAGTTTAGCTGAGAAGCAATAAGAGCCGATTGCTCTCCAGAAGTTTCCGCCAGCTTTCCGATTTCGTCTGCAACAACCGCAAAGCCCTTTCCCGCGTTCCCTGCGTGAGCCGCTTCGATTGCCGCGTTCATAGCCAAAAGGTTCGTCTGTTCCGCAATAGAGGCAATCGCTTGGTTTGCTTCTTGCAAGGCGTTTGACTTGTATTCCACTTCAGAAAGTTTTTCGTTTACCGCCCTTTGCTTTGCAAAACCAGAATCAGCGTTCTTTTCAAGCGCAGAGAACTCGCTTGCCATTTTGCCGACGCTCTTGTTTACGCCCGCAATATTGCCGACCATCGCTTCAATCGCAGTTGCCGCCCTCGACACAGAAGCCGTCTGCACTTCGATGAGGCTTTCCAAAGACTGCGTGCTTGAAGAAATCTGCTTTATCGCGTTTGCTGTGTCTTCCACACTCATGCACTGAGTCGCCAGTTGCTCGCTTACCGTGCGGATACTTTCGGTCATATGGTTTACGGCGTCCGTCGTTGAAAGAACATCGTCAAAAAGCTCGCTTCCAGAAGATTTGAGATTGTCTTTCACGCTCAAAATGCCCTCCGTAACGCCTCTGAACTGCTCGGTCATAGTGTTGAAAGAAGTCGCCAAATCACCGATTTCGTCCTTTGACTTTCGCTTGATGTTGCCCTTCAAGCTGCCGTCTGCCATCTCTTGAAATGCGCCGCGAATCTCTACAATCGGGCGCACAACGCGGTGAATCAGCATAAAGATGAATATGCATACAAAAGCAATAGTGATGAGAGCCGAAGCGATGATAACCGTGGAAAGATAGCTTTGCTTAAAGTTTTTGACCTCGTTCATCGGGCTTACAATGCTCAAAATCGCCACATTTGTGCCAGATGAGTTTTTGACAGGAAGAGAAGTCGTAACGTGTCCGCCCGTCTTGTTGTAAACAAAGCGAATTGCAGACTTTCCGCGAATCATTATGTCTTTTAGCTCTTCAATTCTTTCTGCATTGTATTTTTCAAGCGAACTCACTTTTCCAAGCGGATACTTTTTTGACGCGTCCAGCTGATGATTGATTGTGTCGAAGATGTAGACATTTGATTTGTATGCGCTGTCTGGAACAGTAACGTAGATGTAAGCCAATTCTGCGTTATCAGTCAAATCCTGAAGCATTCGGTCGCTTTCCCGCCAAGCGTCGTCTTCCGTCGGATTTGTGGCATAGCCTTGTATTTTGTTGCCGTCGATATAAGAAACAGCCGTGCGCGCATAGCTTTCAGTAACTTTTCTGTATTGCTTTTCGTAAAGCGTTTTGAATGCGTGATAGCCGATAATTGCGTTTGCAAGACTCAAGATAATACAAAATAATGCCAAATAAAACGGCAGCTTTATCGATAGACTGCCGACCTTTATTTTTTTATGTGCCATATAAAAAAAAGCTCCTTGTCTTTTATTCTAACAAGGGCATAGCCTTATTTCACAGCCAAATGCTGATTTTACAAAACAAGCTATGCTTGTAAAAAAAGAGGCATAGCCTTTTCTTTGAAAAAAACTATACCTCTTCTGAAGAACAGCCTGTGGCTGACAAATCAGCCTTAGTCTGCCTTAGGCTGCTGACAAGACCGTCTATGACGGCTGACCGAGCTCGACTGACTTCTCAAAAGCCGCCGTTGCCGCATTGATGACAGAAGCCCTAAAGCCGCCCTCTTCCAAAGCGATTACGCCCTCAATCGTCGTTCCAGCAGGAGAGCAAACCGCGTCTTTAAGCTCGCTCACGCTTCGACCGTCTTGTAAGAAAAGCTCTGCCGCTCCCTTCAAAGTCTGCGCCGCATAAACATACGCGCTCTTTCTCGGAATGCCAAAACGAACAGCCGCGTCTGCCAAAGCCTCAATGAACAAGAAAGCATAGGCAGGACCTGAACCCGAAACCGCCGTAACGCCGTCCATAAGATTTTCCTTCACCTCGTCAACGCGTCCCGCCTTGCTCAAAAGCGTCTTTACCGCCTCGATGTCGTCTTTTTCCGTGTTCGCCGTCGCCGTAAGCGCAATCATTCCCTCGCCCACAGTCGCAGGAATGTTCGGCATAATGCGGATAATCTTTCGCTCGCCTGCCATCTCGGCAATACTCGCCGTCTTCACGCCCGCCGCCATGCTCACATAAACCGCGTTCTCTTTCAAAGCGTCCTTGATTTCGCTCAAAACGCTTGCAACATAAGCAGGTTTTACCGCAAGAAAGACGAAATCCGCATCTTTTACCGCTTCTTTGTTGTTGTAAGCCGCCTTCACGCCCGTCGCCGTCGCAAAATCCACAGCCTCGTTGTAGCTTGCCGCCGTAACCGTGATATTAGACGCACTCACAACTTTCGCCATCGCCTTGACGAGCGCGCCGCCCATCACTCCGCAGCCAATACACGCAATCTTTGCGCTTGAAATGTCCATAATTTCCTCCTTACAAATCAGGCTGAGCCTGTTTCCAGTTTTCAGTTTTAAGACCTTGTATTTTAGAAAAGTGTTTAGTGTTGTTTGTTACGAGTGTCAGATTGTAGTAAATCGCTGTCGCCGCAATCTGCAAATCCATATCTGCAACAACCAGCCCACTTTTTTCCTGTTGCGCTTTCAGTTTTCCGAACACGCTCATAATCTCGTCGCTAATATCGAACGAAACAAAATTCCTTTTCACGACATCAACATCTTTGTAATTCTTCTCTTTTTGCTGCGACTTTTCAGCGCCATAGGTGAGTTCGCCGATTGTTATAGCCGAAACAAAAATAGAGTCAAGCCTGTGCTTCCTAAAATTATCATTCACAGTTTTATCGCCTTTTAGCGAAAAAAGTATGATGTCGGTGTCAATCAAATAGCCCATTTTTTGCTTCAAACCGCTCAGAGTTATTTCGTGAACCAACAATATCGCTGACGATTTCGTCCGCACTTCGCTCATCTGCCCAAGTGCCGCTGTAAGACAGAAAATCGTCTACAGGATTTCGAGGCATAACTTTAGTTTTAGCCGCTTTCTCTTGCAAAATCGTTACGACCGCCTGACTTAACGAGCGGTTTTGCTCTTTAGCAAAATACCGCAACCAATTATACAATGACTTATCAATGTCTTTGACTTGCAGATTCGGCATATTACCCCCTTTTTATTTTTTCGCCCTTAGTGCCACAGCCATATTCGCTTCCTGCACCTCAGTGTCCACCTCTTTTGCGAACGCCTCAAAAGCCGCTTCCCCGTTTTTGAGCATAAAGTTCAAATAATCCACGATGTTCTCGTTGAAGTAGACCGTAAGCTCCTTTTTTGCTTCCGTCGTGTTCTGCTTGCCCTTGCTTGCCGATTTTCCCTCGCTGAACTTCACGTCCGCCGCCTCAAAAGCCTTCTGCTTCGCCTCCAAGTCCTCGACGCACTCCTTCAAGCCAAAAAGACTCAAGTCCAAAGAAGCCAAATCGTGCAAAAGAGAGTTGATTTTTCCGCTCTCCATCGAATAATTCAAAGCCGTCAAACCCTTGCCGTGTGCGTCCAAAACCGCCTTTATCGGCTTGATTTTCTCGTTTGACTCGGCAATCGGAACAAGAGAGTGCATCTGCGCCGTCAAAAACAACGCCTGAACAGCCTTGTCGCGCTCCCTGTCCAATTCTTCGAGTTCAGACGTGTCGCGCTTCGTGTCGGAAAGAACAATGATGTTCTCAGCCTTTTGAGATGCCGTGCTGATGTATTTTTCAAAGCGAGCGTCGTTCAGAGCCTCTTTGTGCTTGCCGAACATCTCGTTCACAGTCTTGACTCTCGTCGCCAGCTCAAGCGCGCGAATATTCGGATTAAATTTGCAAACATTAGCCATAAAACCCTCCGTTTAGACAAAATATTGCTTTATGCGGCTTTATTCTATCATTTTTTTTGGAAAAGACAATCACTTTACTGAATTTAATTATCAGCCTAATTTAAGAGAAGAGCATTAAATTTAAATCGCGCTTTCCTTTGCGCCAAAGCGGGCAATTAAATTTAAAGCATGTCAATCCTATTTTAAGAGAAGACAATTAAATTTAAAGCGCGGCTTCCTTTGGACAAAAGGAGGCAATTAAATTTAAAGCGCAAGGATTTTTATAAAACAATACTTGAAATTAGTATTACTTAGGGCGAATGTCGAGTTTATGTTCTGAGAGTTGAGAACAGTGCTGTTGCTTTTTCGTTATGAAAAAAGATTCTGAGACGAGTCCGCCAATGACAGGCTCTGCAAAAACCCGAAATTCAGAGTACTTAAGCATTAAACAGACGAGAATATATCCCGCTTGATATTGAAAATCAATATTTGTTTATGAGTCCGTGATTTCTCACATGCCTAGCACACAGGTTGAAGAATACGAATCCAACTATGCACATTGCCAAATTGCTTAGCAAAAGAATAATCCAATCTAATGGCATAGCAGAATTATTCAAACTTATTCTTTGAGCCATATCAATCTGATAAAAATACGGAAATACTTTCAATGTGCTTCCTAGCAATTGTGGCATTTTATCAAACGGAATTATCACGCCAGACACTCCAAGCAAGGCATAAGATACAATTGCTTCAAAAGAGGCTGTTTTTGTGAAAATCAAAGTTAATGCGCTCAAAAAAATCCCTACGCCCAAAAATCCTATTATTGATATTGCATAGACAACAAGAATTTGCGCTTTCAGTGAAAACTGTACTTTAAGTATCAGCAAAACAAGTATGTACAAAAGAATAAACTTAAATAACGACACGCAAAAGTGCATTAAAGAACGCACAATCAAAATTGTCTGTGTCTGAAACGGCTTTATGAATATCTGCTCAATAGTGCCGACTTGTTTTTCATACGAAATAGATTCTGACGCTTCTGAAATGATGTATGACGCAATCATCCAAAAAGAATAGCCAAGACAAAATAAATCTGTCGAAATGTTTTTTTGACCAAATCCAATGAAAAATGTCAGAAACAAAAAGAATTTTATAAACACATCGACTATATGATCCGGATAGTAAGTTTTTATCTCTATAAGAGTTTTTGAAAACTCTGCTTTTACAACTGACAGCATTTTTTATTCACCTTTATTATAAAATTTGAGCATTATATCTTCGAGCGATGCAGAATCTTTTGAGAAAGACAGAACTTCAAATCCTCTGTTTGCAATGTCCTGCACAATTGAAAAAATATCGTCCTGCTTTTTATCTTCTATGGAAATCTCGAAAACATTATTTTCTTTTGTTATTTTGAATTTTTCAGTCAAGTAACTATCAGGTTGTCCCAAAATCTTTATTCTATACGCTTTTGCGCTGTATTTTTGTTTGAAGTCAATGCAAGAGCCTTCAAAAGCAATTTTGTGATTATCAATAAGGATAATTCTCTCCACCAAATTGTCGATAACATCAGTCTGATGTGAAGTAATCACAACAGCAACTTTTTTTTCTTTTGCAAGCCGCTTCAAAACAGCCATAAGCTCATTTTTTGCAACAATATCAAGTCCCAGCGTCGGCTCGTCCAACAAAATCAGCTTCGGACTGCCCAAAAGAGAAACTGTCAGCGACAGCTTTTGCTGCATACCGCGCGACATATCGGCTGCTTGCGTGTCTTTTTCGTCCGCAAGCCCAAAAAGTCCAAGGTACTCAAGCCCTTGCTTTTTTATGTCTGCGTCTTTTAGCCCTTTCATTCTGCCAAAATACAGAATGTTTTCCATCGCTGTCATAAACCAGTAAAGATTTCTGTTTCCCTCAAGAACAGCTGCAATGTCGCTATAAAAGACCTTTTGCTTGATTTTTTCGATTTTCTTTCCATCAAAAAGAATTTCTCCAGAATCAATATTGAGAAGTCTCAAAATGCTTTTTATTGTTGTGGTTTTTCCGCTGCCGTTAGAGCCCAAAATACCAACGATTTCTCCAGCATTCACACAAAAAGAGATGTTTTGCAAAACTTGTTTTTCTGATTTTGAATAACGTTTGCAAACATTTCTCAATTGCAAAATATGTTCATTTTCATTCATTTGCATAAGGAGTGCCGTAAAATGCGCGCTCTCCGATGACGCAAGCGGGATTTTTGATAACGACTTCTTTTAGATTTGAGCAGCCAGAAAAGCAGAAGTCGCCGATGTATTCCACGCTTTCGGGGATTACGATGCGCTCAAGCGATGTGCATGAGTTGAATGCGCCTTTTCTGAGCGTTTCGATTCCGTTTCTGATTTCGACTTCTTTGAGGCTGGAACAACCTGAAAAGCATTGCTCCGGGATTGCGCTTATGTTTGCGTTGATTGTGGCTTTCTTGAGGTTCACGCATTGCGCGAACGCCCTCTTTTCGATTTGCGTGACGGTTTCGGGGATTTCGATTTTTTCAAGCGCGGACATTGAGAAGGCTTCACGACCGATTTCAGACACGCGCTCGTGGAAAATCACGTTTTTCAGCGTGCTTTGGCGGAACGCGGCAAAGTCGATTTTGTAGATGAAATCGGGGATAATCACAACTTCATCGCTTCCCGTATACTCGGTCAAAAGCGAATCTATATGCCGAAACTTCATTTCAAGGAAACGCTTTTTGCGCTTCTCATCTTCGGCTTTTTTCTGCTCCTCGCTCTGTGTCTTTTGCGCTGTTTGCGTTATCTTTGGTGGCTCTTCTTTTTTCTTAAAGCCCAACTGCTTCAAAATCTTTTGCATTACTTCACTCATTGCGCTGTTCTCTCCAGAAAAAAGATTTGCGGCAGATTTTCTGCTCGTGCTTGTTGCGTTTGAAAGAGTTTTTCCTGTGGTCAAATCCGAAATCGTGACAGACAAGAAATACTCACTGTTTGCTTTTCGTATCACCGAAAAAAGAGCAAACTTTGCGCTGACCAATTTGCCCATCTCGATGGAAGTGTTTTCATCGAATACTGCTTTTTCGCTCTTTTTCTGCAAAGCCAAAATCTGATTTTCGATTTCTGCGCTAGAAGTCGGCACAAAGTCGGTGTTTTCAAGAATCTCTTCGCTAAGCACATCACGAACTTGAGAGCAAAGCCAACGGCTTTCGCTTTCTTCAAGATTCTGAGATTGTGGCAAAGGAATTTCTATCAACTTTTCTTCGCAATACGCATTTATGCTTGTGATAAAAAACAAAAGGCAAAAAACTTTTTTGAACGCATTATAAACGAACAACGGGTCAAAACCCGTTGTCAGTGTAGATAGTCGAGGATATTTCACTTTTCTTTATTTTATGTCTTGCAAAAGGCACTCTTCATCGGCTAAAAACAAAGTTCCAGGGATTTTGCCTGCGGATAAATTATCGAGTTCGCCTGCGTTTTCGCCATTGGTCAAAATCATCGGAATACCAAAACTTGTAACCTTATCTGCGGCTTGCAGCTTTGTTTCAATTCCACCAGTGCCAAAAGCATTGGTTTCGCCGATTTTGATTTGAGAGCGAAGTTCTTTTATGTCGCGAACTGTTGCAACCAGTTTCGCTTCTGGGTGGCTTTTTGGATTATCAGTGAAAACGCCGTCAATGTCGCTGTAAAGGATGAGCAAATCTGCGCTCCACAAAATCGCTGTTAAAGCTGACAAGTTGTCGTTGTCGCCAATGCGGATTTCGTCGAAAGAAACAGAGTCGTTCTCGTTGATAATCGGAACAACGCCTTCATCGACAAGCGTGAAAAGCGTGTTTCTCATATGAAGTGTTCTGCGCTCGTCTTCAAAATCTTCTTTCGTGAGCAAAAGCTGCCCGATGTGAATGGAGTTTGCACCGAATGCGGCTCTCCATTTGTCCATCAACTCGACTTGTCCGATTGCGCAAAGAGCCTGTCGATAATGCACATCGCGGCGTCGAGCCCAGCCAGAAATCGTGGAAACGCCTGATACCTGAGCACCAGAAGACACAAGCACAATCTGCTTTCCCTGCTTTATGAGAGAAGCACACTGAGAAGCGAAAGAGTCCATAAAATCAGTGTTTATTCTACCATCTTCTTTTGCAAGCGTGTTGCTACCAATTTTGATAACAATTTTGCGCGCATTTTTGAATGCTGTTGCTATTTTTGAGAACGGGATTTTTTCGTTTTCGCTCATTTTCTAACCTGTCCGTCGCCGTCGATAAGAAATTTCGTTGTTGTAAGAGCCTTGATGCCCATAGGTCCACGAGCATGCATTTTCTGCGTACTGATTCCAAACTCTGCGCCAAAGCCGAACACGCCACCGTCAGTAAAGCGAGTTGACGCATTAACATAAACACAAGCCGCATCGATTTTCTGCTGGAACAATCTTGCGTGCGCTCTGTTGTTTGTGATAATTGATTCAGAGTGTTTTGTGTTGTGAGAGTTGATGAAAGAGATAGCCTCGTTCACATCAGAAACAGCCTTTACAGCCAAAACAAAATCCAAGAACTCAAAGCCAAAATCGTCTTCTGTCGCCTTCTCAACTTTTGCACCAGCATTTTTGAGAATGTCAAAGCATTTTTCGTCAGCTTTGAGCAAAACTCTGTCGCTTAATTTTTCTGCAAGTTTTGGCAAGAATGAACTTAGTTCTTTTTCGTTGACCAAAAGCGTTTCGATTGCATTGCACGCGCCAGGTCGCTGAATCTTTGCGTTCTCTGCGATTGTCACCGCCATATCCAAGTTAGCGCCTTCATCAACGTAGAGATGACAAACACCACTTCCTGTTTCGATAACAGGAACTTTTGCGTTTTCTGTTACTGTCTTGATTAGTTTTTTTCCGCCACGAGGCAAAACGATGTCGATTAAGCCAACTGCATTCAAAATCTGCTTTACGTCTTCGTGTGTTTTGTCCTCTTCACAAAGTTCAATTGCGCTTTCAACACCACCTGATTCTTTGAGAGTTTCTTTTATCACGCTGACGAGGGCAAAATTTGAGTTAATCGCGCTTGAAGAGCCACGAAGAAGAATAGCATTTCCGCTTTTGTATGCAAGAGAAAAAGCGTCCACAGTCACATTCGGACGACTTTCATAAATAATCGCAGCAACGCCAAGAGGAACTCTCACTTGACGGATTTCAAGGCCTTCAGGAGTTATCCAGCCCTCAGCGACTTCACCAATTGGGTCAGTCTGATTTACAACGATTTCAATTCCAGAAACGATTGAATCGATTTTTTTGTTATCAAGCGAAAGTCTTTCAATCAAAGCCTCGCTCATACCGCCTTTTCGGGCATTTTCAACATCAAGGGCGTTTGCTTCAAGGATTTTGACTCTGTTTTTGTCAATCGCCTCCGCAACAGCTTTAAGTGCCTTGTTTTTCTCTTCTGCACTCAATGCACAAAGCACATTTGCTCCACGCCTTAAACCTTCAGCGATTTTATTTATATCCATAAAGCATCCGTCCTATTCTCTTAGTAATTTGCCAAGAAATACATTCCCAAAAGAAGTGCCAAACGGCATTTTTCTTCAGTCCAACCGTTTTCTTTTGGCAACTTGCTGATATACCACCAGAAAATTCCAAATTCTGGGTCAATTCTTACTGCATACTCACCAAACTCTGATGACTGTGTTTGTACTCCGAACATAAGATAAACTGCGTCCGAAAGCATACTAAAGAACGGGAGATAAGATTTTGAATACAACTTTTCCGACATATCTTTGCAAAGTTCGTTCAAACGGAACAAAACCTGCTCTTTCAAATCCGCGTCGGACTGCTCAACCCAAGTTTTTTGCACAAGGAGCTGCAAGTTTTTATGGAAACTTTGGACGAGATGTCCCTCGGCAACTTTGTCCTCTGCAATTTTGGAGAAAGCGGCTTCAGCGCTGAATGCACCTGCAACCTTCACCGCGCTTTCTATTGCCTCATTTTTATCCTCTGTGCCCACAAAGCGAGACAGAGCCTGAATAGCCGATTGCTCGACGAACTGTTCGATTAATTTGTCCAATTCCGCTGCATTTTCCATAGCCATATTCTAATTTTTTCCATTCCTTTATTCAAGCCGTAAAAACGACGGCGGCGGGAATAATACCCGTTATTTTTCTCACTATGGCAAAACTCCCTAAAGCCGATTTTCGTGTTTCTGGGAGTTTTGCCAAAAGTGTCTTTTATTTCATAAGTTCTGCATATTTCTGAGCCAAACGCTTTGACTTCACCGCCGCAAGACCGCAGTAGTTCTCAGGCTTTTCAAAGAAGTTCTCAGGATTTGCCACACCGAGCTTTTCAAGCTGGGCTGTAATCTTTGCAAATGCGTCTGTATGAGTCTTTAGCACTTCAAAGAAAGTCTTTCCACTCTCTTCAGCCTCAAGAGTGATTTTGCGGATAACCTCGTGACCGTCAGAAACACCAGCCTCGCCGAGCAAGATATATGCAGGTTCAGCCAAAACGCCGCCCTTCACCTTGCCGCCCGCGCCAGATAAGTTCTTTGCCATATTCTCGCGGTCAGCCTGCAAGCCTGAAACAACCTTGTTCATACGAGCCACAGCCATTGTAAAGCCTGTTACATAATCAGCGATAAATCTCTGACTTGCGCTGTTGGTCAAATCTCTCTGATGCTCTGAAATCTGATCCATATAGAAAGTCATCACGCGCGGAGCAAAAGCCTTCCACAAAGATTTGACATGCTCGCTGTTCCAAGGATTGCGCTTCTGAGGCATTGTTGAAGAGCCGACCTGTGTTGAAGAGAAATACTCAAACACTTCGCCGATTTCGCTTCTCTGCAAGTTGCGAAGGTCGTCTGCAAGGTTTGCGATAATGCCGAATGCAACGTTGAGCTCCAAGAGAAGACGCAAAAGATATTCTGGCTCAACAAGCTGATTTGAATATTCAGATGGCTCTAAGCCAACAAAAGCAAGATAACGCTTTTCGAGGTCTTCAGGGTCTTTTACAATCATAGAAGGACCATTATAAGAGCCGACAGGACCTGCAAGTTTTCCCTTGAGCTGCTTTGAAAGAGCTTCAATCTGCAAAATAGATTTTCCCAAGCGAGAAACAAACTCTGCGATTGACCAGCCGAATGTAATCGGGACTGCGTGCTGTCCGTGAGTGCGTCCAACCTGCGGCGTTGCACATTCTCGCTCCGCAATGTCGCAAAGGTGCTTTTCAAGGCTTTTCAACTCTGGAAGAACAACGTTCTGAACAGCGTCACGCATACGAACACTCAAAGCGGTGTCCAAGATGTCAACGCTTGTCGCGCCCAAATGCACAAGAGGAGCGACATCAGCACTTACTTTTTTCTTCATTACGTTTACTAAAGCACGAACATTATGCTGAGTTTTTTCCTCTTCCTGATACACTTCGTTCGGGTCGATATTCTCCGCAACATCGTCAAGGCTTTTTGCAATGCTGTCGGTCAAAGTGCCGCGCACAGCCAAATGCGCCTTTACGAGTGCAGCCTCGCATTTCGCCATAGAGCGAACGGAGGCTGCTTCAGAAATATACTTAGAAAGTCCGTCAAAAACCGCTTTTTCAGACAAAGAATAGCGGTGGTCAAGAGAAGAAATATTCTCAAAAATATTGCGTGTTTCCATAAAAGCGCATTATCTACTATCAGAAAAAAAAAAGCAACGGGTTCAACTCAAATCTGTACAAATACTAAAGAAAGTGATATATTACTAAAGAAATTCTACAGATAAGGAGAAAACAATATGGCATTTGGTCTTAATTTGTATCCTATCACTTATATCGCTCGCTATAACCCAACCACAAAGGCTTGGGACGAAGAGTGGTTTCAGGCTGACAGTGTAACTTATGATGAGCTTATGAAGATGAGCGAGGCAGACAGAAAAGCCGTCTTGGACAAGCGCAATCAGATGGGAATTCCAACTGTGAGCTACACAAGCCAGTATGCTTACGGCTGTTTTGAGGGAATGAAAGGATTCCCTACAAAAGACGGCGGAGTCGCGATTTTCCGCCCAGAAGAGAACGCAGCTCGTTTTGCAAACAGCATGAAAGGACTTTATTGCCCTGTTTTCCCTCCAGAACAGTATGTAAAAGCAAGCGTTGAGTTCGTAAAGCGCAACGCAGCACTCGGCTATGTTCCAAAATACAACGCTGACTGGGAAAAAGAAGATTATTCAAACGCAGAGTCAATCTATATGCGTCCGTTTATGAACTCAGAGGGTGCAATCGGAGTAGGTTGCGCAAAGCAGCCTTATGTCGTCATTTGTGCCACAACCGTTAGCGCATACTTCAAGCCTGGTCTTGACGGTGCAATCATCACGAACAGAATCCGCGCAACACCTCACGGAACAGGATACATCAAGTGCGCTTCAAACTACGTTATTTCTGCAATCGCAAAGCACGAAGCAGAAGCTGCAGGATATGTTGAGTGCGTGTATCTTGACGCTGTTGAGCACAAATACTTCCAGGAAGGCTCAAGCTGCAATATCTTCTTTGTGATGAAAGACGGCACAGTTGTAACTCCAGAACTTGGCGACACAATCTTGCCAGGAATCACAAGAAAGAGCGTTATTGCTCTTGCAAAAGAAGCAGGAATGAAAGTGGAAGAGCGACCTGTTAGCGTGGACGAAGTGTTTGCAAACGCAGCCGAGTTCTTTGTTACAGGAACAGCGGCGGGAATCAGCCCGATGTCTTCGCTCACTGACCTTAACGGACGCAAAGTTGTCTTTGGCGACGGAAAGGAAGGACCTGTGGCTCACAAATTGCAGCATTTGCTCAAGGGCAGACAGTACGGTCTTCTTTCTGACCCGAACAACTGGAACACTGTTGTAATCGCAGGAAAATAAGCCAAAACCTGTCTTTGTAAACAACAAAAAATCCCGTTCATTATCGTGAGCGGGATTTTTATTTGTGTGCAAAAAATGTTTTTTGCTCATTTTTTCTCGTGGGCGAGGTCACAATAAATGTTTTTTGCCATTTTCAAGCAAAAATGAGCCGACAACATTTGTTTTTTCAATACTTTTTCAAGAAAACGTGGTCACAACAAATGTTTTTTCAATACTTTCTTAAGAAAACACGGTTACAACAAACATTGTTTCAATACTTTCTTAAGAAAACGGCCTCACAACAAATTTTGTCCGCTCTAACTGTCGCGTTCTGTCTTTAGAACGCCCGTCTCATCGGTGGACAATATCTTTATCAACTCGCGGTTGTAAGCGTTGTTGATGCTGATATACGACCATTCGTTATCAGTGCCGCAATAGTGAAGGTGCAAAAGGTAAGGCGGGAGCGACTCGAAAAATATGCGCTTTACGGACTTGGGAAGCGTCATCTCTTTGATTTCATTGCAGGTGGCAAAGGCGTTTTGCATAATGTTCTTGAGATGAGGCAGAAACTTTATCGCTTTCAGTGAAGAGCAGTTTCTGAACGCTTCGCTCTCGATTGTCTCAACGCTCTCCATGCCTTCAACGCTCTTCAGTTTCTCGCAATCCAAAAACATAGACTTCTTTATCGTCTTGACGCCTTTTCCAACAAAGACGCTCTCAAGACAACTGCAACTCTCAAAAAGATTGCTCCCCACAACCTTAACGCTGTCGCCAATCGAAAGCGATTTGAGATTTGAATGTGAAAAGGCAGAGTACTCAATCAATTCAACACTATTCGGGATTTCGAGCGTCTCAAGCGCAGAGTAAGAAAAGGCGCTGCTTCCAATCTTTTTGACACTTTCGGGAATATCGAGCAAAACAAGAGAAGAGCACCCCTCAAAGCAATTTGACTCAATCTCTTCAAGAGCGTCAGGAAGGCGCACGCTTTCGAGCGAAGAGCAATTATTAAAAGCGCCTTCGCCTATCTTTTTCACGCTGTCAGCAATAAAGACGCTCTTTATCGCCGACTTCGCAAACGCACCTTCTTCGATTTCCTCAACGCCCTGCATATCAATGCGAATATCAGCAGCATCGCTGTTCGTGCAGCCAAGGACCTTCTTTCCGTCAATCGAGAACACAAAGCCGTCATGAATGTTGAAGCAAGGGTGATTGAGGCTCTTGAGGTGCGAATTTTTGAAATACTTGTATGATGTTTTGCCAAAAACACGCTTTGGAAGACAGATGTCCTCAAGGCTTGAAAGATAAATCTCATTATAAAAAAACTTCCGAATCCCTTTGCAGACATTTGAAAGCTCAAGATGCTTTATTTTCTCGATGTTGCCTATTTTGCAAAAATTCACTTCGCCGTCAAAGAACAGCACAGCGTTGCCGATGTCGTTCAGCATGACATTAGAATAATCTTGCTCAGCAAAGATAATGTTGTTCTCTTTTGCACAGGCGATTATCTCATCAGCGCTCTTCGACTGGTCAACGAACACGTCAAGGAAGCGCACAAGCGTCTCGCGCCACTCGTCAGTGTCAGTAAAGACCCAGATGATAGCAGCATTATGCCCGTAGCGGAAAAACACCCTTGAAGAAATAAGCCCTGCATGAAGCACGTCGGCAAAAAACTCCTCGCCATAGCGCTCCTGAAAAATCAAAAAGAAGCCGGAGAGAATGGCAGCCGTCATATCGCAAAGTTTTTTGTATCTGCCTTTCTCCTTGTCAAAGACCTCTTTTGAGACTTCGGTAATCTCATCATTCCAAGAAGAAAAATGACCACTCAAAGAAAAATACCAGTACGAAAACTCAAGCGTTCCATTAGTCAGCGCCTGCTTCAAGAAGCGCTCGGCACGCTCAAAGCCTATTGAAGCGCTCTTTTTGATGAGCAAAAGCCCTTTCTCCCTTTCCGCTTTCGACTCTCCCTTCTCAAAAAGCCGCTTTCCCCAGCCGTAAAGCACTCTGCCTTTTGCGCTCGTGTCTATGGCAAGACGATAAGAGTCCTCAAAAGCGCCTATTTCAAAAAGCGCACGGTAGCAGCCGCTGTTAATCGCCTTCTCAAGCAGAAGCGAATCCATCTTTCCGCCAGAGAGCCAAAGCGCATATTGAGCCTCTCCAACCCCGTTCTCAGAAGCCTTCCTGCACCAAAAAAGAGAGAGAGCATTCAGCATTTCAATCTTTTTCTTTGCCTGAGCGATTTCCTCTTCGCTATATTTCCACCAGTCCCCGACAGTGTGCTGTTTTAAGTCCTCCGCACAATCGCTCGCTTCCTCATCATAAAAATGCACAAGCTCCATCTGCCATTCTTTGTCGCCTGCGCCGGCCGCTTCCTCAATTCTCTTAAGCCTCTCAAACTCATCACCGTTGTCTGCCATATTTGAAAGTATACCCGAAAAGCTCCAAAAAATCCTATAGAAACACCCCATGCTTTGCAAAAAAACGACCGCATAGGGTCGCACACCACGACCGCATAAGGTCGCATACCACGACCGCATAGGGTCGCAATACTGCGGGAGCATACACCCGCACCACCGCGGAGGCATAACCCCGCATAACCGCGGGAGCATAAGGGCGCATATATGCGGGGGTGTAGGGGAGCATAAAAAATCCCTTGCAAGATTTCTCTCACAAGGGATTTTGTCAGCCTAAGCCCTTACAAAAGAGCCTTTGGCATTAAAAGGGACTGTGTCCCTATTTTGAAAGACGTGCTTCCAAGTCGTCGAGGATAGCAGAAAGTTCTTTCGGGAGATGCTTTCCGAATTTTGGATAGTGGTTCTCACGAATGTCCTTAACTTCCTTCTTCCAACCCTCAACATCAACCTTGAGAATCTCTGGCAATGTCTTCTTGTAGTAGTCAGCCAAGCCCTCAGTGTTGATTGCGCCTTCTTTTGGCATGTATCCGATTGGTGTGTCTACGCAGTTATCCTTTCCGTCGCAGCGGTCGAAAATCCATGCGAGAACGCGGCTGTTGTCGCCGTATCCTGGCCACATGAAGCCGCCTGGAAGGTCTTTGTTGTTCTCGTCCTTGCGGAACCAGTTAACGTAGAAGATTTTTGGCAACTTGTCCTGGTCAGCCTTTGCACCAACATCAACCCAGTGCTGGAAGTAGTCGCCCATGTTGTAGCCGCAGAATGGGAGGATAGCGAATGGGTCGCGGCGAATCTTACCAACATCTGCTGCGTTGATTGTAGAAGCAGCTGTAATCTCTGAACCAACGATAGAACCAAGGAATACACCGTGGTTCCAGTTGCGTGCCTGATGTACGAGCGGAACAGTTGATGGGCGGCGTCCACCGAAGAGGATTGCGCTGATAGGTACACCCTTTGGATCTTCCCACTCTGGAGCGATACATGGACACTGCTTTGCAGGTGCTGTGAAGCGTGCGTTCGGGTGAGCCATTTCCTCGCCCTTTGGTGCTTTGTCTTTTGGAAGAGCATCGCGTGTGTTTCCCTTCCAGTCAACGAGCTTGCCAGTTGCAGGGTATCCGATTCCTTCCCACCAAACATCTTTGTCTTCTGTGAGAGCACAGTTAGTAAAGATTGTGTTAGAAGAAGCTGAAACAAGAGCGTTCTTGTTGCTCTCTGCACTAGTTCCTGGTGCAACACCGAAGAATCCAGCCTCTGGGTTAATAGCGTACAAGCGGCCATCTTCGCCGAACTTCATCCAAGCGATATCATCACCGATTGTCTCAACCTTCCAGCCTGGGATTGTTGGGATAAGCATAGCGAGGTTTGTCTTTCCACAAGCTGATGGGAATGCGCCTGTTACGTACTTGACTTCGCCCTGTGGGTTTGTGAGCTTCAAGATGAGCATGTGCTCAGCAAGCCAGCCTTCCTGACGAGCGATTACAGTTGCGATGCGGAGAGCGAAGCACTTCTTTCCGAGCAATGCGTTTCCGCCGTATCCTGAACCGTAAGACCAGATGAGGTGCTCTTCTGGGAACTGTGAAATGTATTTGTGCTCAACGTCTGCGCAAGGCCAGATACCGCCGTCTGTCTCGCCGTTGTTGAGTGGCTTACCTACAGAGTGCAAACATGGAACGAACTCGCCGTCTGTTCCGAGGTACTGCCAAACTTTCTCGCCAGCACGTGTCATGATGTCCATGTTCAAAACAACGTACTCAGAGTCTGTAAGCTCGATACCGTTCTTTGAGATGTTTGAACCAAGTGGTCCCATGCAGAACGGAATGACATACATTGTGCGTCCGTGCATACAGCCCTTGTAAAGTCCCTTCATTGTAGCCTTGAGCTCAACTGGGTCAATCCAGTGGTTTGTAGGACCTGCATCTTCTTCTTTTACAGAAGAGATGAATGTGCGGCTTTCAACGCGAGCAACATCAGATGGAAGTGAGCGGAAGAGGTAGCAGTTTGGCTTCTTTGCTTCGTTGAGCTTTGTTGCCAATCCAGCCTTTACGCATTTCTGCATAAGGCGGTCATATTCCTCTTTTGAACCGTCGCAGATTACGACCTCGTCAGGTTCGCACATCTTTACGCACTCTTCAATCCAAGCCTTAATTTTAGCATGCTTAATGTCATTAAGTGTCATGTCTTTATACTCCTATAGGAATTTTGGCTCTATGGCGTGCTGTGGCACTTCAAACGAAGTATCCGCCGTAGGGTCGATTAAAATAATAGCGTAATAAAAGCATTTTATCAACACGCAAGCAATATTAGTGATAAAATAAAGCCTGTATTGACAATTTTTTGATGTCATGAGGAGAAAGTATGGTATTTTATGTTGATTGCGCAGCAAAGCGTGGCGGAGACGGCTCAAAGGCTTATCCGTTCAAGAAAATCTCAGACGCTGCAAAAATCGCAAAGGCGGGCGACGAAGTTATCGTGGCAAATGGTGTTTACAGAGAATACGTCGATCCTGCAAATAAAGGAGAAGAGAATGCGCGCATCATCTATCGGGCCGCAGAAAAGGGCGGAGCGGTCATCACGGGCGCAGAGCGAGTGCAGAACTGGAAAGAGCACAAAGGCGATGTGTGGGTTTGCAGAATCGCGAACGGTATTTTTGGCGCGTACAATCCTTACACAACGCTTGTTAGCGGAGATTGGTTCATTGCGTCATACATTGCGCACACAGGCGATGTGTTCTTGAACGATAAATCGCTTTACGAAGTAACATCTCTTCAGGAAGTGGAAAATCCGACTGTCTCAAAAAAATCTTGGGACAAAGATTTCAGCATTTACACTTGGTACACCGAGCAGGACGAGAAAACAAACGAAACCGTGATTTATGCAAACTTCCACGGCAAAGACCCAAACAAAGAAAACACTGAAATCACAGTGCGCCGAAACTGCTTCTATCCGTCAAAAGAGGGCGTGGGCTTTATCACGCTTTCGGGCTTCAACATCACAAAAGCCGCAACGCAATGGGCACCTCCAACAGCATATCAAGAGGGAATGGTAGGGCCGCATTGGTCAAAGGGCTGGATTATTGAAGACTGCGAGATTTCACACTCAAAGTGTTCTGGCATTTCGCTCGGCAAATATCTTCAGAAGAACAACGACAACAAATGGCTTCGCAAAAAGTACAAAGACGGCACGCAGACCGAGCGCGATTGCATTTGTCAGGCTCAAGTTGAGGGCTGGTCAAAAGAAAACATCGGCTCTCACATAATCCGTCGCTGCAATATCCACGATTGCGGACAGACTGGCATTGTCGGGCACTTGGGAGGCGTGTTCTCAATCATCGAGGACAATCACATTCACCACATCAACAACAAGCAAAACCTTGCAGGCGCGGAAATCGGCGGTATCAAAATGCACGCGGCGATTGACGTGATTATCCGCCGCAATCATATCCACAACTGCACGCGCGGGCTTTGGCTCGACTGGCAAGCGCAGGGAACACGCGTTACGCAAAACGTTTTTTACAACAACACGCTGCCGAACGACGATTTGATAAAGAATTGCCCTGACGGAATCGGCGAAGACATTTTTGTTGAAGTGTCGCACGGTCCAACCCTCATCGACAACAATCTGCTCTTGAGCGATTACGCCTTGAAGCTGCCGACGCAAGGACTTGCCATCGTCCACAACTTCATTGCAGGCTCAATCACAACCGTCGGCTTGGGCGTGAACAACGGTGCAGCCACAAAGCCGTCCCCTCGCTACACGCCTTATCACTTCCCGCACAGAACCGAAATCGCGGGCTTTATGACAATTTTGCACGGCGATGTCAGATTTTACAACAACATCTTCGTTCAGAAAAAAATCCGCGACGGCATGAGCGAAATCAACGAGGAATGTCTGAAGAACAAAAACGACTGGTTTGACGGCAACATCACCGCAGGAACTCTTCCCTACGACGCGTATCCGACCGAAGAAGAATGGAAAGCGCAGTTCGAGGGCTATTGCGGAATGGGCGCAATCCCTGGCGACAAGTATTACAACCCGCTTCCAGTCTGGGCTTCTGGCAACGTGTATTTCAACGGCGCAAAGCCAATGAAGAAAGAAGTCGATGCAAAAGTCTTGAGCGAAAAGGCAGATTTCTCTATTGAAGAAAAAGACGGAAAACTTGTTTTCAGCACAAATGTCTATGACCTCATAAAAGACACCTCTGCCACAATTTCGACCGCAACGCTCGGAGAAGCGTTCGAGAGCGAAGAGAAATTCGAGAATCCTGACGGCTCTCCAATCGTCTTTGACGAAGATTTCTTCGGTAATCACCGAGAAAGCTCTGTTCACGCAGGACCTTTTGAGAAAATCGAGGGCGGAAGAATCGAATTGTGATTTTTTAGCGCAAAAAGCGGACTTAACGCTCTTCCATAAAAACAGGCTTGGCGTTAAGTCCTCTTAAAAGCCTCCTTTTTTCTATCTTTTGCACCCACGTTTGCCAAAAACACACCCGCAAAATCATTCTTGAAAAACTCGCCGAAAAAAAACTTCATTTTTGTCTCCTTTCTGAAAAAAATCTCCAAAACATTGTAGCAAAGAAAATTTACTTTCACAAAATTCGCCAAAAAGTAATTTTCATAACATAAAATGCTTGACTATCCAGCGGGGGGGGGTAAAGTCATTTAACAATTCTTTAAGGAGTCTTCAAGATGAAGAAGTTTTTTAATATTTTTATGGTGCTGTTGGCTTTTGCTTTTGCAACAACAGCGTTTGTTTCCTGTTCCAGCGATGTCGACGACGACGACGATGACGGAGCTGCTGCCGAGCCGCCTGCATTGGTTGTTTACACTCGCAATTTCACGGCTAACGATGGTGTTTCTGGTACTGAAACAATTAAGTTTTACGAGGATAAAACAGTCAAATTAGTGAATACAGGACGCAATTTGAACCTTAGTGGAACTTGGGGAGGAGATATTACAAGGTCTGGTACAGTTATGCTTAATGGAACTGGTTTTATATTTAGAGTAGATGAAAATGAAAACACCTTACTTCTTACTCACTCTCAAGACAACTATTTATTTCACAAAGTGCAATAACAAAAATAATTTTTTAGCGCAAAAAGCGGACTTAACGGCTCGATTCTTAATCTGGCATTGAAATAAGTGCACTTAATGACCTTCCCTTGAAACAGGCTTAACATTAAGTGCACTTAAGAGGCTTCTCTTAAATTAGGCTTGACGTTAAGTGCACTTAAAAGCCTCCTTTTTTTTCTGGCAAGCCATTAAGTCGACTTAACGGCTTCCTTTTTTTTCTGGCGAGCAATTAAGCGGACTTTTCAAAAAGATTTTTCCAAAAGAAAAAAAATCGCAAGGCAAAAAATGCTTTTGCAAAAGAAAAGGGTACACAGAAAGAAAGAAAAACTGTTATATTATAGCCAATGCAATTTTTTGATTCTGCCGTTTGGCAAGGGCTGTCAAAGGTAGAGCGGGTATCTTTGGAATTTGCGATATAAAATATGCAAAAAAGAAAACCGATAATAAAAGAGTTATTGCAAAAGAACAAGGGGTCATTCTAATGAAGAATTCGGAAAAATTATCGCTTGCAGTAAGCGTAATCCTTTTTGTGTTTTCCGCACTATTTTCAATTGCACTGCTTTCGCAGCTTTTCTCGCCGGGCGCGGGAGCATTTACATCTCTCGGCGCTCTTTTAATCAGTGCATACGGAGTCGGAAGCGCACTCATTCCGCTGTTTTTGCTTGTGGCAGGTATTTTGAGCTTGATTCCAACGTGGTCAATCCGCCGCTGGCTTCTGCTTGCCTCATCAATCGTGCCGTTTTTCACAATCATCGTAACGGAAAAGCTTTGCATTAGATTTAGCGCTGATGGAGATTTGTTGGGCGCTGTAAAAATCGGATTTGCAGTTATCTGTTGTATTTTGTTTTTGATTTTGGAGTATCTTTGCTGCTGCATTGCCGCTGACAGTCTCGACAAGTGGATTTCAGACCATTTCGGCGATGATAGCGAAGAAGGCGAGGGCAAAGTCGAAAAGAGCGCAGTAACTTCCCAAATCGATTCTCTTTCTGCACAGGCTGAAAAAGAAAGCGAGCAGGCAAAAATCGAGGAAGAGAAAGAGGCTCAAAGCAGCGAGGAAGAGAAAACAGAGGAATCTGTCGAGCTCGACGCATCTGACTTCAAGGCTGATGCAGAGACAGAAAAGAGCGGCGAGAGCGAAGAGACTGTAAAGGCAGAGGAAACGGTCGCTGAGCCTCAAATGGAGACGACAGGGGCTACAACTGCGATGTTCGCCGTAAGCGAGGACGAGATTGAGCGTGCGCGCGAGGCGGAAAAAGAAGAGCTGGCAAAAGAGGCTGAAAAAAAAAAGCTAAGTCAAACTGAGCCGACAGTTGTCGCTTCGATGGAGGAGACGGTTGTTGCTTCAACGCCGATTTCCAGCGAAGATGATTCGTTTGTGATTATGCCTGTCGCAGAGGACGAAGCGGCGTTTATCACAGACGAATCTCCGATTAGCCAAGATGTGACGCAAGAGCCGAACCGCGCTGTTATCGACTTGTCAAAGACGCAGGATATTTTTCAGGACGAATACACCGAGCAAAATTATCCGCCTTCATACGAGGAAGAAAATGTTGTTGAGAAACCTATTGAAGAAAAAAAAACGAGTGTTTTTGACCGCGCAATAGAAGAGGTCGATGAGAGGGCGCGCCAAAATCAATATATCCCACAAGAAAACAATACGCTTGATGAAGATTTCTTCGACATCGATATGAACGCCGAAGACGAGGACGAGCGAGCCGAACGCGAAGAGCGCGAAAGAGAAATGTTCGCCTTTGAAGACCGTCCGCTCGTTATGGAAAAAGTCGAGCCTATCATTGTCGGCGAATACTCAAAATCTGTTTCAGAGCCTCTAAATTCCGTTTTTGAAAAGATGGACCGCGATATTCAAGAGAATATCCCGCCGATTGAGCTGCCAGAAACGGCAAAAATCGAAAAGCCTTCTGTCGAAGACGCTCAAGAAGAGAAAGAAAAAGCAGCAGAAGATGTTGAGGAAAGCCGTCCTTCACTGCTTCAAACCGCAATGCACATGAAAGACGCGCTTGAAGAAAAAGTTGTCAAAAAGCAAAGCGAAGAGATAATCGAGGACGTCAGCGACAAAGCAGACGAAGAGCATTTTTCAAGCGAGAGTGTTGCTGAAAAGCCAATCGAAAGCGCTGAGCAAAGCGAAAACAACGATGCGACAGCCGAGCCGATAATCGAGCCTGTCAATAACGCAGACGAAAGCGAGGAAAGAAGCGAGGAAGAGCCAATCACTCAAGAGTGTGCTGTCGAGACTTCTGAGCCTGTGCTTGAAAACGATAGCGAAGATGCGCTCCAAGTCAAAGAGGGCGAGAGTGAAAGCACAGAGCCGATTGCCCAAGCGCAAGCAGAGCCAGTAATTGAAGAGCCAATCATCGAAGAAAGCACAAGCGAGCCTGTCATCGAGCAAGAGGAAGAAGCAATCGAGGAAGAAGAGAAAGGCGAGCCAGTTATCGAAGAGAGCGCACAAGAAGAGAGCAAAGATGTTTCACAGCAAGAGCAAAAAGAGAGCGTTCCGCCTGTGATTTTGCCACCAGAGCCAAAGCCTGTCGTTCGACGTCCTTACGCAATCCCGACAGATATCTTAACGGCATACAGCGCAAATCCTTATTGGGAAATCGACGAGGAAACCAAGCAAGCCGCCGAGAACCTCACAAACACATTGCGCGAGTTCAAAATCGATGCCGAAGTTACAGGAATCCGAAAAGGGCCTGTCGTTACAATGTTCGAGATGTTGCCCGCTCCCGGCGTAAAGCTCAGCAAAATCGTAGCCCTTCAGGACAATATCGCGCTTCGCCTTGCAGCAAAGAGCGTCCGTATCGTAGCGCCAATTCCGGGAAAACGCGCCGTCGGTATTGAAGTGCCGAACAAAGAGCGCGCCGTTGTCAGCTTCCGCGAAATCATCGAAGAAGACAATCCTGCTTGGTCAAAGATGGCTGTTCCTGTTGTGTTGGGAAAGGATATTTCGGGCGAATCAAAGATTATGGATTTGGTCAAAACGCCGCATTTGCTCATCGCGGGTGCAACGGGCGCGGGAAAATCGGTCTGCGTCAACTCGCTTATTCTTTCGGTTTTGTTCAAGCGAAGCCCAGAGCAAGTGCGCTTGATTTTGATTGACCCGAAAATCGTCGAGCTCAAACTCTACAACGACATTCCGCACCTTCTCACGCCAGTTATCACCGAGCCAAAGAGAGCATTTCAGGCTTTGCAGTACTGTCTTTGCGAGATGGAACGCCGCTATGCGCTTTTGGACGGAATGCAGGTGCGCGACATCGAAAGCTACAACAAGCGCATTGTTGAGCGCAACATCGCGACCGAAAAGCTGCCGTACATCGTGGTTATCATCGACGAGTTCGCAGACCTTATGGCGACAAGCGGCAAGGAGCTTGAAACCACAGTTGCCCGTCTTTGCGCAATGAGCCGTGCTGTCGGTATCCACCTCGTTCTTGCAACGCAACGCCCGTCAATCGACGTTATCACAGGTCTTATCAAGGCAAACATTCCGAGCCGCATCGCCTTTATGGTTGCCTCAAAGATGGACAGCCGCATTATCATCGATCAAATCGGAGCGGAAAAGCTCTTGGGCAAAGGCGATATGCTTTATGCTGGCGTTGTTGACCCGTTCCCGACTCGTATTCAAGGCACGCTCGTCAACGACCTCGAGGTCGAGAACGTCGTGGATTACGTCAAGCAGTTCGGAGAGCCTGATTACATCGACGATGAGATTTTCATTGATGATGATGACGATGAGGAAAGCGAGCCGTCTTATCAAAGCGAAGGCGAAGACCCGCTTTATGACAAGGCTCTCGACATCGTAATTCAAGCGGGAAAGGCGAGCGCGAGCTACATTCAGCGAAGGCTCAAAATCGGCTACAACCGTGCGGCGCGTCTTGTTGAAGAGATGGAAGCGAGAGGCATTGTAGGTCCTGCCAACGGCTCAAAGCCTCGTGAAATTATCCATATGCCGTAACCGTCACAGGCTACGTTGTAAAGCACAGCAAAAAAAGCTCAAATCGTCAGCGGTTTGGGCTTTTTTAACATAGAAAAATACTTGAAGAGAAAGGAGTTGTTTAAAATGCCAAGTTACGGAAAAGCCTTTGAGTTTGCAGAAAAAGAAGGATTTGGCTGTCAATCTGTTGAACAGGTCTTGTCTGATTGGCAAGGTTACAAAGTTTTTGCTCCTGTATGGAAAAAAATATTTGCTTCAGGTATGCCAACATTTATTCTTGAAAAAAACGGCGTTTTTTCTGTAAAACAAGATGTTGAATGTTTGGATATTCTCGATTTGATTCCGTATCATGGAGGAGAAACAGTATAATGGAAATTAAAACCTTAGAATTAACAAAAGAGCAGCTTGATGAAAAGTACGGAAAAGATGCTTTTATCTTAGAGGGATGCTATGAGGGAAGGAATGTTTATTTGCTGAAGCCAAAAAGCACAGGACTGACAGGAATTCCTCTGATTGCATTAGAGAAAGATGGTATTTTTGAATTGCACCGTGATTCCATAGGAACACATTCTTGGACACTCTGTACACCTATTGAGTCTTAGGGTAATGGAAGCTTTGGTATAAAATCCATTTTATCTAAACATACGGCACATTCACGATTTGTGGGTGTGCCGAAGTCTTTTTAGCATGGAAGAATCTATTGTGTCAAAAATACTTGCCAAAAAACGCTCAAACTGTTAGCGGTTTGGGCTTTTTTGTTGAAAAACTACGAGGGTCGGTTTTAAAAATGACCTTCGTAGTCACTACGATTGCCCTCCCGCATGAAATTCTTGCTTCGTAGTTGCTACGATTGCTTTCCCGCTCCAAATTCTTCAATCGTAGTCACTACGATTGGCTTTTTGCTGTCGGGAGATGCTTCGTAGTCGCTACGAGGCTCGTTTTGGCAAAAGGGAGGTGAAAAAAACACCGCCAGCGTGATGCCAGCGGTGTTTTGTGTGATTTATAAAATCTTATTTGCTTTCGCCACTTCCGACGAGGCACATCCATTCAGCTTGTGCGCAAAGGGTGTCGCCAACATAGGCTTTTCCTTCCTGCACAACCATCTTTTTCGTGCATCTCTTGTTCGTGATTTCCATACGAACATTGTCGCCTGGGCGAACTTGGTGCTTGAACTTCACATTGTTCACAGTCGCAAGGAAGAACAAACTTCCCTCGTCGAACATCTTCTGATAGCTCAACGCCGCGCCGCCTGCCTGTGCCATCGTTTCAATAAGAATAACGCCTGGAACTACAGGATAAGACGGGAAATGTCCCTTGAAGAAAAAATCTTCGTCTGTGAACTTTCTATAGCTCACACTTCCGTTTTCGTCTGCGCTCTCGATTGAGTCCACGAACAAAAACGGCTTTCTGTGTGGCAAAAGGCTTTCGATGTCATTTGTCAATGCCATTTTCTTTCTCCGAATTCTCCGAATCTAGCGGAAATTAGTCCTTAACCTTCTTCAAAACAACAACGCCGTTGTGTCCGCCAAAGCCGAATGTTGCGCTCATTGCACAATCGATGTTCATCTCGATTCCCTTGTTTGGTGTGTAGTTAAGGTCGCAACCGCCCTCGATGTCCTGATTGTCGAGGTTGATTGTCGGAGGAACAAAGCTGTCGTTGATTGCTAAAACTGAAAGCATAGCTTCGATTGCGCCAGTTGCTCCCAAGCAGTGACCAGTCATAGACTTTGTTGAAGAGATGTGCAAGTTCTTTGCTGCCTCTCCAAAAGCCTTTTTAATCATTGTTGTCTCGCCTGAGTCGTTCAAGTGAGTTGATGTTCCGTGTGCGTTGTAGTACTGAATGTCCTCTGGCTTTACACCTGCGTCTTTCATTGCGAGTGTCATAGCGCGGCTTCCCTGAACTCCGTCTGGGTTCGGTGCTGTGAGGTGATAGCCGTCTGTTGTTCCGCCGTAGCCTGCAACTTCAGCATAAATCTTTGCGCCGCGAGCCTTTGCGTGCTCATATTCCTCAAGAATAAGGATTGCGCTTCCTTCTCCCATTGTGAAACCATCGCGGTCTTTGTCGAACGGACGGCAAGCCTTTGTCGGGTCATCTGCCCACTTCTTGCTCAATGCCTGCAAAACGTCGAAAGAAAGAACTGCATAGCCGTTGATTGTAGACTCAGCACCACCTGCCAAACACACATCAGCACGACCAGAGCGAATCTGATCGAGTGCGTCGCCGATTGCATCTGTTCCAGAAGAACAAGCTGTTGCAACAGTGTGAGCTGTTCCGTGGATACCGAACTGCATTGCGATGTTTCCTGCTGCTTCGTTTGGAATGAGCTGCGGAATTGTCATCGGAGGAACTCTCTTGAACTCGCTCTTGTAGTAGCGGATACAACTGTCTTCTGTAACTTCAAATCCACCAATACCAACACCCAAATAAATCGGAGTTTCGTTCAAGATTTCTGCATTTCCCTTGATGCCTGCATCTTCCAAAGCCATACCAGCAGCCGCTACAGCATACTGACTGAAACGAGCCATCTTGCGAGCGTCCTTTGAATCCATGTAATCTGACGCATTGAAGTTCTTGACTTCAGCAGAATATTTTACATTGAAAGCTGTTGTGTCGAAGTGTGTTGTAAGCGCAATACCGCATTTTCCAGCCTTAACAGCTTCCCAAGTATCTTTAACATTATTTCCGAGCGGTGTAACTGCGCCCATACCTGTAATAACTACTCTTCTCATATCATTTCTCCTGTAATACAAATGTGTACCGTTCGCGACGGTTAAGCACCCATTCCGCCATCAACACCGATGACTTGGGCTGTGATGTATGTACTCAAATCTGAAGCAAGGAACAAAGCTGTGTTTGCAATGTCCTCAGGTGTTCCTGCACGTTTGAGCGGTACTTTTTCAATCATTGCGTTCTTGATGTCTTCTTTCAAAACGCTTGTCATATCCGTTGCAATAAAGCCAGGAGCAATAGCGTTTACACGAACGCCACGGCTTCCAACTTCTGCTGCGAGCGATTTTGAATAAGCGATAAGTCCGCCCTTGCTTGCTGCATAGTTCACCTGTCCGCCGTTTCCGTGAATTCCCACGATTGAAGACATATTGATGATAGAACCCTTGCGCTTTCTAATCATATCGTTTGAAACAATCTGACCAATCAAGAAAGCAGATGTGAGATTGATGCGGATAACGTCGTCCCAGTCCTCTTTTTTCATACGGAAAGAAAGCCCGTCGCGAGTAATTCCCGCATTGTTCACCAAAACATCAAATCCGCCCGCTTCTGCCAAAGCCGCTTTTACAACTTCAGTAACGTTTTCAGCGTTTCCAACGTCTGCATAAATCTCGTGAAACTTCACGCCCTTTTCTGAAGCGAGTTTCTCTAAATCTTCTTTTGCTGCACTCGGTTTTGAGCATAGTCCCCAAACCTCACAGCCCTCACTCAAAAACTTCTCTACGATTCCGCGACCAATTCCGCGTGAAGAGCCTGTAACAAGTGCCTTTTTATTCTCAAGTAATGCCATAGCTTTCTCCTAGAGAGCGTTTACTGCTTCTGCTGTGTTAACAGGGGTTGAAGACAAAGTTGCGCCCATTTCTGTGTCGCGCCAAAGGTTAGAAAGAACTTTTCCAGGTCCTACTTCAAGAATAACCCATTCGTTTTCGCTGTCTGCCTTAATCATATCAGCCAAAACTTTCTCTTCGTCTGTCCAGCGCACTCCGTGGGTAAGGTGAAGAACTGCGCTCTTCTTTGCTTCTTCTCCAGAAACGACCTCTTTTCCTGTAACGTTTGAGAAAAGCGGAAGCTTTGGATTGTTGAAAGTAACATCTTTAATCGCTACTTCCAAGCCATCAGCTGCTTTCTGCATTAAAGGTGAATGGAAAGGACCTGCAACAGCCAAGCGAACAGTTCTGCGCGCTCCTGCTTCTTTTGCAAGCTCTTCTGCCTTTGTCAAGCCGTCAGCAGTTCCAGAAATAACCGTCTGCTTTACGCTGTTAAGATTTGCAGCATATGCGTCTCCCGCATTCTTTGCAATCTCTTCAACCTTTTCTGGAGGCAAGCCGATGATTGCGCTCATTCCCGGAGCGTGTCCCTCATTAGCCTTTGCAATATCTTCGCAAACGCCCTGCATAATCTTGCCGCGCTGCTCAACCACTTTTACAACATCATCAAAAGAAAGAACCCCAGAAGCATACAAAGCAGGGAACTCGCCCAAGCTAAAGCCCATACATGCGCTTGGTGTAATGCCCTTTGTCTTCAATGCTTCCATAACAGCAAGGCTTGAAGCCATAATCGCAAGCTGTGAGTTGTCGCTGCGGCTCAAAGTCGCTTTGTCTGTTTCCCACAAAAGATGCGGAATATTCTGTCCTGTAATCTCGGAAATCTTGTCGAGAATTGCGCGTGCAGCAGGGAAAGCCTCTGCAATGTCCTTCATCATACCAGGTTCTTGTGCGCCCTGTCCCGGGAAAAGAAAAGCGTATTTCTTAGCCATGCTTTGCTCCTTAAAAGATAAATGACAAAAATCGTGAATTTGTCAGTAAGATAAATCATATAATACCAGAATATAAAAGAAAGTCAAGTATTCTTTTTTGTGCAAAGCCCTCTAGCACGCAAAAATGACAGTTTTACACCCTCTATTGAGAAAAAAAGAGAAAAAAGCGAGATAAAAAATGCCGTATAAGACGCCAAAAAGCATTATAATCAAGACTTATGAACGAACTCGGCATTATTTCAATCGGGCTTCTAATCCCGTTTCTTGGAACGACGCTCGGCTCTGCCTGCGTGTTTTTTATGCGCGACAAAATAAAAGCGTCGATTGAGTCCTCGCTCCTTGGATTTGCAAGCGGCATCATGATGAGCGCCTCCGTTTTCTCACTGCTTTTGCCGGCGATAGAAATGCGAGAAGGCTCTCCTTTCGCTGCGACAGCGGGCTTTATGGCAGGAATCGGCTTTTTGCTTTTGATGGACAGAGTGATTCCGCATTTGCACAGCGCAACAGGACGCGAGGAAGGTCTCCACGCACGACTGAAGCGCACCACAATGCTTGTTTTTGCCGTAACGCTCCACAACATTCCCGAAGGAATGGCTGTCGGCGTAGTCTTTGCGGGAATGTCCAGCGGTGGCGCAATCAGCGTTGCAAGCGCGCTTGCCCTCTCAATCGGAATTGCGCTGCAAAACTTCCCCGAAGGCGCAATCGTCTCGCTTCCGCTAAAATCAAGCGGCGGCTCGAAGTTGCGCGCGTTCACACTCGGAACGCTTTCAGGCGCGGTCGAGCCAGTTTTCGCCGCCCTCACAATATTAATCGCGGGCGAAGCGGCTGCGATTTTGCCCTTCATTTTGTCATTCGCGGCGGGCGCTATGGTCTACGTTATCGTCGAGGAACTTTTGCCCGAATCCTCAGGCGGAAAGGGCGGAGATGCGCCAGTTATCGCCTTTGCGCTCGGTTTTGCGCTCATGATGACGCTGGACTGCGCTCTGGGCTGATTTTTTCTCTCGATTTTTTTCAGGAAAGCTCGCCAGTGAGTCGGAACGGCATTTCCATAAACGTGGAAAGGTCGCCAGTGACTCGGAACGGCGTTTCCATAACTGTGGAAAGCTCGCCAGCGAGTCGGAACACCATTTCCATAACTGTGGAAAGCTCGTCAGTGACTCAGAACGGCGTTTCCATAAACGTGGAAAGGTCGCCAGTGACTCGGAACGGCGTTTCCATAACTGTGGAAAGCTCGCCAGTGACTCGGAACGGCGTTTCCATAAACGTGGAAAGCTCGCCAGTGACTCGGAACGGTGTTTCCATAATTTTATAAAGGTCGTTCCGTGTTCCCGACGGGGTTTATAAGACTTTATAAAGCACATTCCGACTTGCCGACGGCGTTTGTAAGACTTTATAAAGCGCATTCCGACTTACCGACGGCGTTTATAAGACTTTATAAAGCGCATTCCGACTTGCCGACGGGATTTATAAGACTTTATAAAGGGCGTTCCGACTTGCCGACGGGGTTTGTAAGACTTTATAAAGCGCGTTCCGACTTCCCGACGGCGTTTGTAAAAAAAAATCCCTGCCAAAAATGACAGGGAAGTGCGAAATATTTTCAAAAACTATCGGCAAAGAATGCTGTCGACGGCGATGTTCAAGTTTTCGCGCACGCTTTCGACGTCGATGTCTGCAAGAACGGAAATGCGGAATATCGCGGACTCAAGGAGCGAGTAAAACATTTCGTTTATGCTCTTTACGGGCAGGGAGCGGAACTCTCCCGCTTTTTGTCCGCGCACGATTATCGCTGTCAGAAGGTGTCTGAGGCGAATAACGCGGCGCTGGACGCGCTCGGCGACGTTTTCGGTCTGCTTTTTTCGAAGGTCAATCAAATATGTGAGAAGCACATAAAAGAGTTCTTTGTTTTCGCTGATTTCGTCGGTGATTTTTTCAAGGACTGTCCGAAGGCATTTCTCGCTTGAAAGGCTTTCGTCTTTCACGATTGCGATGAGGTCTTTTTCGAGCGCTTGTGTGAGTTGTTTTATGCTCCAGAGGAAAATCTCACGCTTGTTTTTGAAATAAATGTAAAGCGTCGTTCGAGTTATGTTGCATCGGTCGGCAATTTTTTGGAACGTTACGTCCTCGTAGCCTTCTTCAACAAATATTTTCAGCGCCTTTTCCAAAATCTCTTTTTTTCTTTTTTCGTGTTCAACAACGATTGCCATTTTCTAAACTTCCCGCCTAAAATCAATACCGTTCGGCTTCTTTTTTGCCTTTTTTGGCGCTGTCTTTTCTCACATTGCGCCAATCTTTGCCTTTCTGGTTTTTCTTTGCGCGCTCTTTTCCAAGTTCATCGAACATATAGAACACGGTGTCAAGATTTCCGGCTTTGAGAGCCTTTGTGCGCTCGGCAGTCGCTCCGAGGCTTTCCTCGAAGTACGGGCTTGATGTGATAACGCCAAGCGACCAGCCTTTGAAGTCCTGGAACAAGCATTTCATATCGCCATAAAGAGCTTTCGCGCTTTCATCGTCTCCAAGGCGCTCGCCATAAGGAGGGTTACAAAGCAACAGTCCTTTTTCGTACGGCGCGGACAAATCTTTGAAGTCCGACACGATGAAATCAGGGCGTCCTATGTGCTTTCCGAGTCCTATTGACTGCAAAGCACGACCTGCCATGACGCAAGCGTATTCTGCGTTCTTTTTTGCGCGCTCGACGGCGGCGCTGTCGATGTCGCTTCCTGTTACGCGGACTTCAACGTCGGTGCGGATTTTCTCGGCTTCTGCTTTTCGGATTTCTGTGGCGCGCTCGCGGTTGAAGAACGGCATATTCTCGACAGCGAACCGCCTTCCGAAGCCCGGCGCGACGTTATGGGCGTAAAGCACGGCCTCGATTGCAATTGTTCCAGAGCCACAGAACGGGTCGTGGAGCGGAGTCGCTCTTCTCCATGTCATAAGCTGCAAAAGGGAAGCCGCCATGGTCTCGCGAAGAGGCGCAATGCCGCCATCGGTGCGGTAGCCGCGTTTGTGAAGAGGAAGACCGCTCAAGTCGAGGAGCAAAAGCGCTGTGTCGTTGTCGAGATAGACGCGCAAATCGCACTCATCGCCAGATTCTGGGAGTGTTTGGATATGCCAAATGTCGCCAAGCTTTTTGTAAATCGCTTTTTGTATCATTGACTGAACGCTATGCTCGCTGTTCAACTTGCTTTTGTTGGCGCGAACTTTGTCAACGACGAGTTTCACGTCTTTTCTGAAATAATCCTGCCACGGAACGCTGTACGCGCCATCAAAAAGCACGTCAAAATCACCAGCGGCATAACAGGCCACCTGAAGATAAACGCGGTCTGCTGTTCTGAGGCAAAGATTTGCGCGAAAAAGGGCGTCATCGTCTGCCGAAAAGCGAACACGCCCCGGAGCATTGTCGATTATTTTGTAGCCCAAAAATTTTATTTCATTGCCGAGGATTTTTTCAGCCCCGACTGCACATAATGCAACTAATGTATTCATAAATCACAAAATAACACGTTTTCGCCATTCTGACAATAAGCGCTTTTCTGTCAAACGCTTGCGATTCTGTATGTGAGTGGTATAATTTTTCTCATGGATACAGAAAAAAATCTTCAAACATTTCAGGCAAAAGAACTTGAAAACGTGCATTGGTATGGGCGAAACGGCGATTTTGATGGCGGCGTCGCTCTTTTTTGGACAGCAAGCGGTTTTTTGGCAAACTGCAATGCAAAAGAGTTGTGGGCACAAATCGAAGCCGATTATGACACACTTGAGCCGTGGGCGGGCGTGTGGGTCAACGGCGCGATGATTGCAAGATTTCCTCTTGAGCGCAGGAAAAAGTGGTATTTGCTTTTCAGAAAGCCAGAAAGCGCACTTGATAAGCCGTTCAAGATTGAACTTTTGAAAGACACGCAGGCGATGCCGGGAGACGAAAAACACTTTGTTTGCGTTCACGCTCTCGGTGTTCCCAAAGGCTTTGACAAGAGCGCTTTTCTTCCGATTTCGCCGTTCAAAGCAAAAATCGAATTCATCGGCGACAGCCTTACGACAGGCGAAGGGCTTGCAGGCGCTTCAAGCGAATGCGATTGGGGTTCTCCGTGGATTTCAGTTCGCACAAGTTATGCGCTAATGACAGCAAGAGCCTTGAGCGCTGATTGGAGATTCTTGTCGCAAAGCGGCTGGGGTGTGATTTCGGGGTGGGACAACGACCAGACTTCGATTCTTCCGCCGCATTACGAAAATGTCTGCTCTGTTGCAAAGGGAGAGAAAAACGAAAGCGCTGGAGCAAAGAAGGCGAATGACTTTTCAAAATGGCAAGCGGACTTTGTCGTCGTGAATCTTGGGACAAACGATTTTAACGCTTTCCGCTCGCCTGCGAAAACAGCACTGGACGGCACAGTTTGGAAGCTCAGAAGCGAAAGCGACGGCTCGCTGAACAAAGAGGACGCAAAGAGATTTCAAAACGGCATAAAAGATTTTCTTTCAAAAATCAGGCGCAACAATCAAAATGCACAGATTATTTGGGCTTATGGAATGTGCTCTGCTGATTTTTCTGAATATATCGAGAGCGCTGTCGAAGGGTTTGCCAAAGAGACAAAAGACACACGCATCTCATTTTTGCTTCTGCCGTCGATGGCGGGCGAAAGCGAGGAAGGGCGCGGCTCTCTTTTCCACCCAGGTCCTGAAACGCACTTGAAGACATCGAAGGCGCTTCTTTCGCATATAAAATTCCTTGAGCAAATCCAATAAAGAAAAGCGGCGCTCGTTTTTGAGCGCTGTTTTTTTGCAAAAGTTGTAAACGAGAAATTATAAGCAAAGAACATTTTTTTCTTATCCGCAAAAGAAAAGCGCTCGTATAATTGACAATATGTACAAAGCAAACACTCAACGATATTCACAAATGCAGTATCAAAGATGCGGAAAAAGCGGGCTTCTTCTTCCTCGCGTGTCTTTGGGACTGTGGCACAACTTCGGGTCTGTCGATTCTTTTGAAAACCAGAAACAGATTTTGTTCACAGCGTTCGATTGCGGAATCACGCATTTTGACCTTGCAAACAATTACGGCCCTGTGCCGGGAAGCGCAGAGGAAAACTTCGGGCGCATTCTCAAAAGCGATTTCAAATCATACCGCGACGAGATGATTATTTCGACAAAAGCGGGATTTGAGATGTGGGACGGCCCTTACGGAAACTGGGGAAGCCGCAAGTATCTTGTTGCAAGCCTTGACCAGAGCCTTTCGAGAATGGGGCTTGATTATGTGGACATATTCTATCACCACCGCCCTGACCCGAACACACCGCTAGAGGAAACGATGGGCGCACTTGCTGACATCGTTAAAAGCGGAAAAGCGCTTTATGCTGGCATTTCGAACTACAACGCAGAGCAGACGCGGAAGGCAGCGAAAATTCTCAGGGAAATGGGCGTTCCTCTTCTGATAAACCAGTTTAGATACAATATGCTTGACCGCTGGAGCGAAAAGGACGGTCTTTTTGACGCACTCGACGAAGAGGGAGCGGGAAGCATCGCGTTTTGTCCGCTTGCGCAAGGGCTTTTGACATCGAAATATCTTGAGGGCATTCCAGAAGGAAGCCGCGCAAAGCGAAATCACTTTTTGAAAGAAGAGCAAATCACACAAGAGCTAAGGGAAAAACTGCGCGCTCTTGACGAAATCGCAAAAAATCGAGGGCAAAGTCTTGCAGAAATGGCGCTTTCGTGGCTTTTGCGAAGCGGTCGGCTCACATCTGTTCTGACAGGCTCAAGCCGTGCAGAGCAAATCGCCGAGAACGTGAAGATACTCAATCATCTTGATTTTTCTGACGACGAGCTTTCGGCTATTGAAAGTGTATTGTAAGTGTATTCAAAGAGTATAGAAAGAGCCTTGGAAGAAAATGTCTCCTTTTTGGTCAGGGAAGCAAAATTTGAGTTGAGTTTGCTTCCTTTTGACTCGGGGAGGCAAAATTCAAGTTGAGTTTGCTTCCCCGAGTGATTTTCTTTAAGACTCATTCAACACTTCGCTTCCTCGAAGGAAATTCTTTCAGACTCATTCAATAAATCACTTCCTTTTTTAAAATCCGAGCAAACTCAACTTTTTTTGAAGTAGATTCTTCGACTCCACTTTGTTCCGCTCAGAATGACAATTTTTTTTGGTCTGCGTGTCATTCTGAGCAAAGTGAGCATAAGCGAACGAAGTCGAAGAATCTGGCATTACGAATCACAATCGATTTTGAAAAAAGAAAGTAGATGTTTCGACTTCACTGCGTTCCGCTCAACATGACAAATATTCCAGTGTTTTTTGCGTGTTCTAGGCTTGGGCTTTTCCGCAGAAATCGCGTATGGACTTGTAGCCTTTTCGTTTCATGAAGGCTTTAAGCCCGTCGACGATTTCGCTCATGGCAGAAGGGTTGAAGAACGTCGCAGTTCCGACTTCAATCGCACAAGCGCCTGCAAGAATGAACTCGACAGCGTCCTGCCATGTTGAAATACCGCCGATTCCCACGACTGGAACGCGCTCGCTTTCGGGAAGTGCGTTTATCGCGCGAACGACGTCGTAGACCATGCGGAGCGCAATGGGCTTTACGGCAGGCCCGCAAAAACCTGCCTTTACGTTATCAAAAACGACCTTCTCGCTTTCAACATCAATCGCCATCGCCTGAACTGTGTTTATGAGGCTCAAGGCATCTGCGCCCGCTTTGACGCAAGCGAGGGCAACGCCCACGAGGTCAGGCGCATTCGGGGAGAGCTTCACCATAAGCGGCTTTTTCGTTGCGCTTCTGACAGCGCTCACGACCTCTCCTGCCGCCTCTGCCTGCATTCCCCACGCCATTCCGCCAGATTTGACATTCGGGCAACTGATGTTTAGCTCAATCATTGGAACATTTGTTTTGTCGAGCAGTTTTGCGCCCTCAACATAGCTTTCGAGCGTTGAGCCTGAAAGATTTGCAATCACAGTTGAGCCGATTTTCATCATCATTGGCAGTTCGTTTTCAATGAAATGCGGAACTCCTGGGTTTTCAAGCCCGATTGAGTTTATCAGTCCGCCACTCGTTTCCCAAAGACGAACGCCGCCGTTTCCCGCACGAGGCTCGAGAGTGAGACCCTTCGAGCAAATGCCGCCGAGAGAGGAAACATCGATGAGAGGAGCGTATTCGCTTCCGTAGCCGAAAGTGCCGCTTGCCGCAATGACAGGATTTTTGAAAGGGACACCCGCGATGCTGACGCTCAAGTCTGGCTCTTCGTTCTCGCCAAGAGGAGAAGGCCGAGAAGGGAATGAAAGGGTTGAAAAATCGAGGATTTTTGCGTCGAAAACAGGGCCGTCGGCACAACAGCGTTTGTTTCCTTCTTTGGTTTTTATCGTGCAGCCAAGACAAGCGCCCATTCCGCAAGCCATTCGGCTTTCCATGCTGATATAGCACTTCACGAAAGCCTCTTCGCAAATCTTTTGGATATAGGCGAGCATTGGAAGAGGGCCGCACGCATAGACAACGCTGTAGCCACCAGCTTTTAGCTTTTGAGCGTCGAGAGCCGCCGTCACCATGCCCTTTATGCCCACAGAACCGTCGTCGGTCGTGATTGTCAGATTCCTTGCCTTAACGCGCGAAAGCCCATAACTGCCACTTTTGAAGCAAGCGACAAAATCATAAGAGCCATCGGCAAGAGTTGAGGCAAATCCCGCAACAGGCGCGACACCGACACCACCGCCGACAATAAGGACGCCGCTTTTTTCAGGGCGCGGGAAAGTGTTTCCCAAAGGCCCGATAAGGCGAACAGTATCGCCCTTTTCAAGCGAGCAAAGCTCGCTCGTTCCCTTTCCCTTTTTGAGAATCAAGAACTCGACGCTCGCGCCGTCCGAGCGAACTTCGCTATAAAAAACGCTGATTGCGCGAGAGAGCAAAACGCCGCTCGGTACGCGCTGCAAAAGAAAGAACTGACCTGCGTTTATCTTTTTTGAACCAGAAGAGGAGTCAAGCGAAAGCCGCAAGCGAAAAACGCTTTTTGACGGAACAGCGCCTTCTTCTTCGCGGCAAAACTCAACGCTCGCCGTCTGGAAAACAGGAAGAGGGCGATTTTCGCAATCGAAAAGCAAATCATTATCCCCAGACTTCATTTTTTGCTCCCAGCAAATCCGCTTTTGCCTCGTAAGCCGCTTTTATCGCAGCGTCGGCGATATCGTCAATCGAGACCGTACCGTTTGCTTCTTTTTCAAGACAAGCGCTGTCCTTTTTCCATGCGCACAAAATGCCGCGTGACGAGTTCACTGTGCCGCCCGCCTTTCCGAGAAGAGAGGCCGCAATGCGAGCCGCGCCGCCCTGAGCGCCATAGCCCGGAATCAAGAAAAACACATCAGGATATTTTTCACGAAGCGAAAGGGCGTCCGCTTCTTCCGTGCAACCGACGACAGCGCCGACAGGAGAGCATTTCGCCTCCGGGAATCTCTCCTTGAACTCGCCAGAAAGGCGCAAAAGCTCGCTTCCGACGCGGTCGAGAACCTTGCCGCCTGCGGTCAAATCGAGGTTTTCGATGTCTTTCATTCCCGGATTTGACGTTCGCAAAAGAACGAAAAGCGCCTTTCCTTCTGCGCAGTATTCCGTGAACGGTGAGAGCGTGTCAAAGCCCATATATGGATTTACTGTGATGATGTCGCTTTCGAAATCGCCTGAAAAATGAGCGCGAGCATAAGCGCCTGCAGTCGCGGCAATGTCGCCTCGCTTGACGTCGCTGATTGCGATGATGCCTGAATCTTTCAGCTCCTTGAGAGTCTTTGAGTACGCCTTCATTCCCTCGATTCCGAGCGCTTCGTAGTAGGCAATCTGAACTTTGCAGCAGCAAGCACTATCGCCGATGCGCGAAATAATCGCCTTGTTATAAGAAAAAACCGCCTCCGCTTTTGAAGGAAATTTTCTCAAAAGCGAAGACGGAATATATGACGGGTCAGTGTCAAGACCAATACAAAGAGGACCATTTTGCGCTGCTTTTTCACGCAGCAATTCCATATTGTGAGTGTTCATAATTTGGATTATAGCAAAAACGCCTCTTTTTCTTCAACCTAAAAATTGTATACGCTCTGATTTGTAGAATTTTCTCCTCGTATACACATTGTATACGGCTCAAAAATGCGCTGGCAAACCAATATACAATATGTATACGGCTCGACTTTGCGTGTTTTCTTTGAATATACATATTGTATACGACGAGATTTTTCTATTGATAGAAAATATACAGTTTGTATACGACTCGCCCAGAGCGTTTTCTTGTCATATACATATTGTATACGGCTAGATTTTTCTATTGAAAGAAGCGTATACAATTTTTTGCGCCTCAAAAAACTCTGGTGTCTTGGCGTAGTCGAAGATGCCTGCGAAAAAAAATGTGTCATTGGCGAACTCGTTTCGGAATCTGGTCAAGAAAGGCAGAGGAAGAAAACAAGTTCAGCATGACAGCGGTGAGCGCCTTGAAGACAAAGGCAATTTCGGATAAGATAGCGAGCAGGGAACGCCAAAGGCAAGGGCGGCTTAGCCTCCGAATTTTCGAATAAGGAGGCTCGCGCAATGACGACATACGAGAAAGTAGTGCTTTGCATTATGATTATCAGTCTGATTATAGACGTGATTAGCCTCTTCAAGTAATTTTAGAAGAGTACAAAAAAAGCCCGTCCTATAAAAAGTAGCAGCTTTTCGGACGGGTTTATAAACCTCAACGGAGGCGGTCGCTCTGCTTGCGGCGTTCCCCTTTGTTTTCAACAATAACACACTTCAAAAGCAAAGTCAACTTTTCAGGCTGGTGTCTTGGCGTAGTCGAAGACGTCTGCGAAAAAAAAAGTGTCATTCCGAACTCGTTTCGGAATCTACTTGAAAGAAAGGCAGAGGAAGAAAACAAGTTCTGCATGACATTATGGCATAACAGCAAAGGCTTCGGCTGTGATAAGGACGACAAGAGGGGAAAGAGAAGTTTTTGAATGTTTGTCAAGGGAAAATGTGGCACAGACGACAAAAAAAGGGAAAATTATTGAGAAAAAATTAAAAACAAAAGATATTGCACAAAAAGAAAAAAAAGTGTAACTTTCTCGACGTACAGATGTACAACAACAAAAAAATTGCAGTATATATGCAATTAAGGGAGAAATTTTATGAAAAAAATCCTTGCAACAGCAGCGGCTGCCGTTCTTGCAGCAGCAACATTGAGCGCAGGTGAAGGCTTGAAGGTTTCAGGCTTCGTCCGCGGTGGTCTTTCAGCTGACATCACAGACAGCGTAGCAGAAGGTAGCCACTTCGACAACAACAATTCAGTCATCGGCACAACTTGGGTTGGCGGAGACCACTGGGGTGGAGTTTCTCGCGCTCGCTTCAACGCTTTGTATGACGGAGATATGGGCGGTGTTGATTTCCGTTTCCAGCCAAACCTCACTTCTGATTACTTTACAAACAAAAATGTCAAATGGGCAATGGCTTATGCAAAGTTCTTTGACGGAGCTATCGAAGTTGAAGGCGGAAAGTTGCACGACCGCTACACAGGTGCAGACGACGATTACGGACAGGTTTGGAATAGTGTAATGGGCGCTCGCCTTGTTATTCATCCTGTTGACAGTTTGTATATCACTTTCATGGGAAGCGACAAGAACCCTGATTACTACGACTATACAGGAGAAAACTTGGATCCAGTGAAGGATGCAAAGAAAATTCGCAGATGGGGAAATCCAAAATTTGACAAGAATCTTTTCTCTGCAACAGCAAGATTCGAAAATGACGCTTTCGCAATCGTTGGTGGTGCACACTTCTCAGGTCTCTTCTATGGTTCTTTCTCTCTCAAGGCTATTGAGAACCTCACTTTCACAGCAGGTTTCTATGCTGATTATGCAAAGCACTATTCTAAGAGCAAAACAGGATATGATAAAAACGGCAATGCCTCAACAGATGAAAAGAAAATAAAGTATTACACATACAACGAGTCTGATAATGACAGTACACACTATCTCTTGACAGATGTTAATCTTGAGTACAATGCAGACCCTGTTACATTTGGTGTTGTCGGATATTTGTATATCGCTGAAACTGAATGGTATCAGAACGAAGAAAACGACGAGGAAAATCCTTGGCTTTCAAAAATTACTCCATATGTTGAGTACAAACTCTCTGACGTCGTGGCTCTCCGTGCAGAAAGCACATTGTTCTTGCCAGTACAGTGGGATGAAGATAAATACGGTGAAAGAATGGATATGTACACAACTGTAACACCTTCTGTTGTTTTCAACGCAAGCAAGAAGGCTGATGTCAACGTGTGGCTCACAATTTCTTCTGACACAGACTATCAGCACCACTCAACTGGTGTTGGCGTGCAGTACAAGTTCTAAGTTAAGTAGCATTACTTAATAAAAACCATAAAGCCAAAAAGCCCGCTTCGTTTTTGAGGCGGGCTTTTTTGTGGGCGGGCGAAAAGGCTTGATTTCGCTCTTGATGTGTGCTATATTCTGAAAACAAGGGAAACGCCGCTTGCAGAGCGACTGCCTCCGTAATGGTTGTAAAAACCCGTCCGAAGTTGGTCACTTTTGTAGGACGGGCTTTTTTTACACTCTTCTATGTTTACTTGAAGAGGCTAATCACGTCTATAATCAGACTGATAATCATAATGCAAAGCACTACTTTCTCGTATGTCGTCATTGCGCGAGCCTCCTTATTCGAAAATTCGGAGGCTAAGCCGCCCTTGCTTTTGGCGTTTCCTGTCGCTATCTTATCCGAAATTGCCTTTGGCTTCAAGGCGCTCTTGCTGTCATGCTGAACTTGTTTCAGCATCTGCATCTGCCTTTCTTTCGACCAGATTCCGAAACGAGTTCGCCAATGACGCGGTTATTGAGCGATGTCGAAATATTTTTCACTGGTGTCTTCGACTTCGCTCAAGCCACCAGCCTTTTTTGTTTATCGGCGGTTTGATGGGGGTGTTTTTGTGGTGGGAAATGTGATATGATTCTTTGGAAGGAGGGCTTATGATTCCACTTCAATCAAAATTGATTTTTAGTCAGTTAAATTCAATTTCTCCACAATTGTACTCTGTAAAAAATGGTTCTGTGGCAGATGATTTCGCATTTATTTCGCGTATGTTTTCAAAAGTAGGCAATGATATTCAGACAGGAATAAACTATGTCAAATCAGATTACAAAAAATGAAATTCTCGGAATTGGTGCAACTGTTTATTTGGGTATTAAGGGCAATACGGCAGGTGCTGTTGCTTCTTCTGTTGCTGTTATAGTTCAGACGGTGGTCGCTTCTATTGCTCGAAGAAAAGAATAAGCGCTTTTTTGTTCTGGATTTTTTTTGCATTATCCGATAGAATAAAAAAAGAAGGCGCAATTCAAAGATTTCGGTTGGTCTTCATTCACAAATTGCAAATGTCCTTTCGGACACTACCGCCTTAAGTGGTTCAGACTTAGGCGGTTATTTTTTCTCTATCGATTGACAGCCTTAGTGGTCAGACTAGGGCTGTTATTTTTGATTCGCTAAAAAATGTCAAGCATAAGGGTAAAAGTTGACTTAGAGGGCGATGTGTGTTATTGTTGAAAACAAAGGGGAACGCCGCTTGCAGAGCGACTGCCTCCGTGGGCTATTAATAAACCCGCCCGAAGTTGTCAGCTTGAGGGGCGGGCTTTTTTTATGCTCTTCTATGTTTATTTGAAGAGGCTAATCACGTCTATAATCAGACTGATAATCATAATGCAAAGCACTACTTTCTCGTATGTCGTCATTGCGCGAGCCTCCTTATTCGAAAATTCGGAGGCTAAGCCGCCCTTGCCTTTGGCGTTCCCTGCTCGCTATCTTATCCGAAATTGCCTTTGCCTTCAAGGCACTCTTGCTGTCATGCTGAAAACTTGTTTTAGCATCTGCCTATGAATCACCTCTTACGCAAAACAAAAAAGTTGAATACTTTTTGAACCGTGTTACAATATATTTTAGACGTTCTTTTTGTAAGGGGTTTTTATGAAAATCAAACAGAAATTGATTTTAAGTAATCTTTTGATGGTGTTTTTTGCGGTTCTTCTTGTTTCAGTACCGGTCATTATTGTGCAAATAAAAAGTATGAGCGAAAACATTAAAAATGTGGCTGACGGGCAAGTTTCTACGGCATACATGGAAATAAATCACTTTCTAAGAAAACCAGAGCAGATAACGGCAAACATAGAGCATTTCATTTCAACTCAGGAGCTGGACCAGGACAAAATGCAAGATATGTTCGCGCACACTCTCAATGGCGAAACTATATTCTCCCAGCTTTATTTTTCTGGAACAAAGCCTGTAAAAGACGGTGGCTTTTTCTGGGCAAACGACAGATGGCAGCCTCCTGCTGACTATGACCAGACGACGCGCGCATGGTACAAGGCTGGACGAGATGCTGTCACATACGATGTTTCAGCGCCTTATTTGGATTTGGTTACGAACTCAATGGTAACGACTGTTGCACGAAAAGCAATGCGTGGAAATGAATTCCTCGGTGTTATCGGAATCGATGTGAACCTTGCTGACCTTTCAAATATGGTTTCACGCATAAAGCTCACAAAAAGCGGAATATCATATCTTCTTGATGCAGACGGTAATTACATCACACACTCTGACTCTTCCAAAATCGGAAAAGAAAACTTTTTCAAAGAGTATCCGCAATTCGACAAATTTCGCTCAAACTTCTCTACAGAAAGCGTTTATGTCAACTTGGACGCAGGTGCAAACAAGTATTTTGCTGCCCGCAATATCTCAAACGAAAGCCGCTGGACTCTTGTTACAATGGGTTCTCGCCACGAAATCTTTGAATCTGTTCAGAAAAATGTTCTGATAATTCTTCTGTTTGCAATCGTCGCAATGGGAGTTTCGCTCGTTATGGCGTTCCTCATCGCCCACACAATCGTAAAGCCGATTGAAGTGGTCGACAAGACAATTAACGGAATCGCAAGCGGAAACGCTGACCTCACGAACAGAATCACTGTTACTCACAACGATGAGGTCGGCTCATTGGTCAAAGGCTTCAACAAGTTCGTTGAAAAGTTGCAGGGTATCGTTTCGCAAATCAAAAACTCAAAGTCAAACCTCCAGAACGTCGAAGGCGATTTGCAAAACAATATCCACAACACAGCCTCTGCGATTACCGAAATCCTCGAGAACATCAATTCTGTCAGCACGCAAGTCGACACGCAGGCTGATGTTGTCTCACAGACTTCTGCGGCAGTCGCCGAGATTGCGGAGAACATCAACAGCCTTGAGCGAATGATTGGAAGTCAGGCGGACGGTGTTTCTCAGGCGAGCGCGGCTGTCGAAGAGATGATTGGAAACATCACGAGCGTCAACCAGAGCGTTGAGAAGATGGCGAACTCGTTCGAGCAGCTTTCTCACAATGCTTCAATCGGTGTTGAGCGACAGCGCCACGTTGCCGAGGCAATCAACCAGGTCGCCGAGCAGTCAAAGACGCTTCAGGAAGCGAACAAGGCAATCGCGAGTGTCGCAAGCCAGACAAACCTTCTTGCTATGAACGCGGCTATCGAAGCGGCGCACGCTGGGGACGCGGGTCGTGGTTTCAGCGTTGTTTCTGACGAAATCCGAAAACTTTCCGAAAACTCAAGCGAGCAGTCAAAGCGAATCGGTGCGGAGCTCAAGAAAATCGAGTCCACAATCGAGGCTGTCGTTTCTGCTTCTCAGAGTTCAAGCAAGAGTTTCAACGATGTCAGCGATATGATTGGCTCAACCGACGAGCTCGTCCGACAGATTAAGGCTGCAATGGAAGAGCAGCAGGAAGGAAGCCACCAGATTGTTGACGTTTTGAAGATGATGAACGATTCAACGCTTGAAGTGCGCACGGCATCAAAAGAGATGGCGGAAGGCAACAAGATGATTTTGGGCGAAATCCAGAACTTGCAGAACGCAACTCTCGTCATCAAAGATTCAATGCGCGAAATGGGCATTGGCGCTCGCGACATCAACGAAACAGGCGCTGCTCTTTCGAACATTTCCGGCGAGGTTCGCGACTCAATCACGCAAATCGGCGACGAAATCGACCAGTTCCACACTTGATAAAACCCTTTTGAACGTCAGCCCGCTTCTTTTTTGAGGCGGGCTTTTTTGTTCCGGTTATTGAGCGAAGTCGAAATAGCCATGTCAGGCACAAAAAATTGTATACGCTTCTTTCAATAGAAAAAGCAACTCGTATACAATATGTATATGAGCAAAAAACGCTCTGGGCGAGTCGTATACATATTGTATATTTTCTATCAATAGAAAAATCTGGTCGTATACAATATGTATATTCAAAGAAAACACGCAAAGTCGAGCCGTATACATATTGTATATTGGTTTGCCAGCGCATTTTTGAGCCGTATACAATGTGTACACGAGGAGAAAATTCTACAAATCAGAGCGTATACAATTTTTCAGAGCGCTACAAAATCATTTGTCCCAGAAACTTGGGAAGAAGAAAATCAGCATGGTGTAAAGTTCGAGGCGTCCTGCGAGCATTGCAAAGCTGTAGATGAGTTTTAGGGCGCTTGGGACGGCTTGCCATGTGAACGACGGGCCAAGAGCGCCAAAGGCAGGTCCGATGTTGCCGACCATCGACAAGGAGGCGGTGATTGAGGTGAGGACGTCAAAGCCGAAAAGGCACGAGATGAACGAGACGGCGATGACGAGGGCAAAATAGAGGAAGACGAAACTGGTGACGCTGATGAGGATTCCTTTGCCGCTCGCCTGTGAGTTCAAGCGGAGTGTGTAGACGCCATGCGGGTGTATGTTTTTTTTGATTTCGTTGCCGATTTGCTTTGAGAAGATGACCCAGCGGACGACTTTTATTCCGCCTGCTGTCGAGCCTGACGAGCCTCCGACGAAGAAGAGGGCGAAGATTAAAAACTGCGCGGCGGGACTCCATTGTGTGTAATCGGCGATTGAAAAGCCTGTTGTCGTGATGATTGAGGACACGGTGAATGCAGCGTATCTAAGGGAGGAGAGGATTGTGCCGTATGCGTTTTTTATGCAGAGTGTCAAAAGAAGAGTCGTTACAAAATAGATTGCGCAATACGCTTTGAACTCGCTGTTTGTTTTGATTTCGTTTAGTTTTCCTGTGAACACGTAAAAATAAAGGCTGAAATTGACGCCCGCGAGGAACATGAAAACGGTGCAGATTACGTCGACGGCGACGCTGTTGTATGCGCCAACGCTTTGGGTTCTTGTTGAAAAGCCGCCTGTTCCGAGTGTGGCGAAGGCGTGGCAGAGGGAGTCGAAAAAGTCCATTCCCGCGAGGCGCAAAAGTATTGTTTCGGCTGCGGTGAGTCCGAAATAGATGAACCACAAAAGTTTTGCTGTTGTGGCGATTTTTGGGGTAACTTTGCCTTTTTCGGGTCCTGTTGTCTCGGCTTTTATGAGCTGGAAGCCTCCGACGCCCAAAAGCGGCAGAAGGGCAACGGTGAGCGTTACGATTCCCATTCCGCCGAGCCAGTGCTCAAGGCATCTCCAGAGGTTTATGCTTTTTGGAAGGTTGTCGATGTCTTCGATAATTGTTGAGCCTGTTGTCGTGAAGCCTGAAACGCTTTCGAATATGGCGCTCGGCAAATCGCTGATTGCTCCAGAGGCGTAAAGCGGGATTGCCCCGAAAAGCGAGGAGAGTGTCCAAGAGAGCGCGACGGCGGCATAGCTTTGGCGAAGGGAGAGGGCTTTGCCTTTGTTTCTGAGGGTGAAAAACACGGTCGCGGCGAGGGCGAGCATTATTGCTGTGGGGAGTGCGAAGGGCAAAATCATATCGCGCTCGCCATAAAAAATGGCTGTCGAGAGCGGAAGAACATAGGAGAGAGAAACGACTGCAAGTATCGAGATTATTATCAAAAAGACTGTTATCATTGCCTTTTTCCAAAATAGTTGATTGTCTTTTGGTTTGCGGCTGCGCTCGTTATCAAAAGAACGCGGTCGCCTTCTTCGAGGACTGTTTTTCCGACTGGGATTTTATAGTTTTCTTCTGCGGCTTTTTTCACGATGAGAACGAGGAATTCGCCTTTTCGGGAAATCTGGATAAGATTTTTTCCGCACACTTTTGAAGAGGATTCGATTTTGCATTCGATTGTCTCAAAGTTGCCGCCTGAAACGGTGTGTATTCCTGTGACGCTCTCTCCTTTGAGGTGTCCGATGATGCTGTCTGCAACGGCGTCACGGATTGGGACTGGAACGTCGACGCCGATGTTTTTGGCGATGTTTTCGTAGGCTGAGCCTGCGACGACTGCGATTGTTCTGTCGACGCCAAGGGATTTTAGGTAGGCGCTCGCAACGATATTCAATTCGTAGTTTGTTGTGGCGCAGATTGCAAGGTCAAAGGCGTTCAAGCCTTCTTCTTGGATAAAAGACTCGTCTGTGATGTCAGCATTGAAAACGGAAGCCTCGAGGTCATAGCGTTCGCTTGCGTTTTTGGCTTTTTTTTCGTTGCTGTCGATTATGACGAAAGTTTTTGCTCTTCGATTTTTTGCGCCGAAGAAATGCGAAAAGCGGTTGTTCAATGTGTTGTTTTTTTGCAAAAGGCTGTCGGCTACGATTGTTCCGATTTGGTCAATTCCGACGAGTGCAATTTTTTTGAGCGCCTGTGCTTTTGAGCCGCACAAATCAAGCATTTCGGCGATGTTGGCGCGTTCTGTTAAGATTCCGATTTTGTCGCCTGCGTTTATCGGTGTGAAACCATCGGCAAGGACGGCGCGATTTGCGCTTTCGACATAACAGACGGAAAATGGCTTTTCGGTTAGGGCGCGAACGTCTTTTACGAGTTTTCCTTCAATGCGGCTTCCTTCTTCAACGGTGATTCTGCAAAGTTCGAACGATGTGTTTTCAAAGGCGATTACTTCTGTTGATGCGCCATGCTCGATGGCCTTAAGGATTGAGGAAGCGGCTTCGACGTCGGGGTGAACCATAAAGTCGATACCATAAAGCGGACGGTGGTGAGCGCTGATTTGAGAGGCGTGAGAGGCAGAAGCGGCGGCAGTGTTTACATAATATGCGTAATTTCTGACTCGCGCAATTTTCAGCACATTCGGGTAAACAGCGTCTGCAAGTGAGCATGTAATCATATTAACTTCATCGCTTGAAGAAACACAAACAAGCGCGTCGGCTTTTTGGATTCCTGCTTTTTCGAGTGTCTCAAGGCTGTTTCCGTCCGCATTCAAAACAGCACAATTAAGACGGTTCGTCAGATGACGAGCAGTTTCCTCATTGTTTTCGATAATGACAACATCGTTTTTTTCATTTATGAGGCGACGCGCAAGTTGCACGCCAGTAAGCCCGCCTCCGACAATAACCGTCTTCATATTGCTTTATTTGCTCATCTTGTAGATTGCGCTAAAATCACGGGCATAAAGTGGATAGCCTTTATAGCCTGCGAAATCTTTATTGTAAACAGCAAACTCGCTGATGTCCTGAAGATAGACAGATGCCGCTTCATCGCTCAAAATCTTCTGAGCAGTGCGGAAATATTCTACCTTTTCTGCGTCGTTCACAGTTGAAATCGCGCTTTCATAAATCTTATCATAAGATTCGCTTTTGAAGTTAACAAAGTTATTCTTTGCTGTTGAAACATAGCGTGAAAGGAATGCTGTCGGATATGCCAAAGAGCCGTCGAGTGAGATAATTGTCGCTTCGTACTGTCTTCCTTTGTAAACATTTGAAAGCCACGTTGCCCAATCAACTTGCTTGATTTCTGCCTGAATGCCTGCTTTTGCAAGTTGGTTCACAACGACAGAGGCAGTGTCAACGTGAACTGTGTATACAGATGGAACTGTAATTGTGAACTTGAAGCCGTTCTCATAGCCTGCTTCTTTCAAGAGTTCTTTTGCTTTTTCAACATCAACTGAATATGCAGAAGCGAGTGTTTCATCGTAGTATTTTGAAAGAGACGGAATAAGAGAACTTCCGACAATGACGCCATAGCCGTAGTTTACTGTGTCGATGATTTCTTTTCTGTCAACAAGGTAGTTGAGAGCCTGTCGCACGCGAACATCTTTGAATGGCTCGAAATCGTTATTGAGGGCGATAAGTTGAACAGCATTAGAGTTTGACTGATATTTTGTGATTGTGTTTTCGTCAAGTTGCATCATTGTTCCAGCCTCAGCGCTAAAGCCGTCAATTGAGCCTGACTGGAAACTGATGACGAGATTTGCCTGACTTGCAACAAATTTTATCGTGACACTGTCCAAATGAGCTTTTTGTCCCCAATAATCAGTATTCTTTTCAAGTTTCACATGGTCTTGTTCTGCGAACTCTGTGAGTTTGAAAGGTCCTGTTCCAACTGGCTTTCGAGCATTTTCGTCATAGCCTTCTGGAATAATCGCAGCTGTGAGATACGCAACAAAACCTGCGTCTGCACTTTTGAGATTGATTATGAGGCTGTCGTTTTCAATTTTGAAGCTCTCTATTTCAGAATAGCCTGCAATGCCGTGGTCAATTGCAGTTTGAAGTGAGAACGAAATATCATTGGCGCTAACATCTTTTCCGTTGTGGAACTTCACGCCGCTGCGGAGTTTGAACGTATAAACTTTTGCATCGTCCGAAACTGTCCAGCTTTCTGCAATCGCAGGTACAAAACTTCCGTCTGTGTCGACTTTTACCAAGCCTTCAAAGATATTGAAGTTCACGCCACGAGTCTCAGCCGTTCCGCTGTCAAAAGGGTCAAAGTTGTTGAGTTCGGTTGCAATTCCAAAAACGAAATCGCCACCGTCCACAATTTGCTCAACTTTGCCTTGTGCTACAGGCGCTTCTTTCTTTTCGCCACATGAAGCAAGAAAAACAGTTGCTGCAACTGCAAAGGCAGCAAAAGACAATTTTTTCATTTTATTCCTCCAGAATATTAAAAGAACTAAAATTGATATATGTGATGGCATCTTACAAGATGTTCGTCATCGCCTTCTTTTGCGGCATTGACAAGAGCGCTTTCTTTTGCGCAAACTGCGGTTGAATATGGGCAGCGGCGATAAAAACCGCAAGCGCCTTCGGGAACGTCTTCGGCTTTCTTGAACTTCACGAGCGGAGTTTTGGGTTTTACATCGTCCAAATCAGGAACTGCGGACATCAAAAGTCGCGTATAAGGATGAAGAGGACGATTGCAAATATCATCAGCCGTTCCTTGCTCAACAATTCTTCCTTTGAACATCACCGCAATTCTGTCGCAAAGGTAATAAACAACATTTATATTATGCGAGATAAAAAGCAGAGAAAATTCCATTTCGGAATGGATTTGCTGGAACAAGTTAAGGATTTGAGAGCCGACAGAAACATCAAGAGCGCTTGTTGCCTCATCAGCAATGACAAGTTTCGGGCGAAGCATAAGAGAAGAGCCGATGCAGATTCTTTGTCGCTGACCTCCAGAAAGTTCTGACGGATAGCGAGAAAGAAGGCTTTTATCAAGCCCAACTTTTTCAATCATATTATTGACAAGAATGCGACGTTCTTCTTTTGTTCCAATCTTGTGTATTTTCAAAGGCTCTTCCATTGAAAAGCCAATTGTATGGCGCGGATTTAGAGCAGCAAGAGGGTCTTGAAACACTGCCTGAACTTCACGTGAAAGAGAAAGTCGGTTGTGAGCCGAAAGGGATACGCCGTTAACACGAATTGAGCCTTCAAACGGCAAAAGCCCAAGGATTGCACGAGAAAGAGTTGATTTTCCGCAACCAGATTCACCGACAAGCCCAAAAAATTCGTTGTGCTTTATGCTCAAAGATACATTTTTCAGAACGCCTTTCTTGTCGCTATAGCCAGCATTGACTGACTTCAATTCAAGGATATCGCCACTCATAAACTCTCCTCAGCCGCGTAACAGCGCACAAAATGATTGTCGCTCAAAATGATTTCTTTCGCTGTTTCACGAAAGCATTTTTCTGTTGCTTTTGCACATCTGGGAGCAAACTGACAAGGAAGCCGCTTTTCGCTGACAGAAGGCACACGACCGCCAATACACTCAAGAAGAGAACCTTTCTTTTTTCTCATTGGAACAGATGATAAAAGGGCTTTTGTGTATTCGTGAAGCGGATTTGAAAGCACTTCCGAAACATTGCCGCTTTCAACGATTTGCCCTGAGTACATAACGATTACACGGTCGCAAAACTGTTTTATTACTCCAATATCATGCGAAATAAAAAGAATTGCTGTGCCATTTTCACGATTTATTTTTCTAAGAAGCTCAAGAACTTGAGATTGCGTTGTAACATCAAGAGCAGTTGTCGGCTCATCTGCAATAAGCAACTTTGGAGAGCAAACACACGCCATTGCAATCATAACGCGCTGCTGCATTCCGCCTGAAAGCTCATAAGGATACGCTTTCATAACGCGCTCTGTTTCTGTAAGACCAACGCGAGAAAGCGCAGAAGAGACGATTTCGTATATTTTTGCATCATTTTCTTTTTTGTTTGAACTGAATTTCTTGTGGATTTTCAGCGGCTCGATAACTTGTTTTCCGATTCTCATGAGCGGATTTAAGCTTGTCATCGGCTCTTGGAAAATCATTGAAATATCGCTTCCGTATATTTCGCGACGCTCTTCTTTTTGCATCGAAAACAAATTACGCTCATAAAAAACAGCCTCGCCGCTTTTTACTTTCACGCCAGGAGCAAAAAGCGACATCAAAGAAAGTGCAGTCAAACTTTTTCCAGAGCCAGATTCACCGACAATACCAACAATTTCACCTTTTCGCACAAAAAAAGAAGCGCCATCAACAGCCACGAACTCATCTTTTCCTTCGGTTACTGTTATCGAAAGATTTTTCACGCTCAATATGTTTTCTGTTTCAGCCTTTATGCGACTTTCTTCCATAAAAAACTACCTCAGATTTTTTCTGAGTCCCTCACCGATGAAATTAAAGCCTGCGATTGTGAATACAATCATCAATCCTGTGGAAAGTGCATACCAAGGAGAGCGGAAAACTGTGCTCTGCGCTTCGTTGAGCATCCACCCCCAACTTGGTGCAGGAGGTTGAATGCCGAGTCCAAGATAGCTCATGCTTGATTCAGCCAAAATTGCGTTTGAAAGTCCAATGATAACAGAAGAAAGAAGCATTGGAACGACATTCGGCAAAATATGAACGAATACGATTCTGAAATGCGATGCTCCGAAAGTCCTGTAATAGCGCACAAACTCTGTGTCCTTGTATTGCAGCGTGCTCATTCTTACAACACGGGTGAAACTCGGCACAAACATTATGCAAAGTGCAAGAATTATCGTATATTTCCCGTAATCCATAACTGTCACAACAATAAGAGCTGTGAGAATTCCAGGGAACGATGTTACAGCATCGACAATTCTCATTACGATTTCATCAACGATACCTCCGATGTAGCCAGAAAAAAGACCAAGAGCTGTTCCCAAAAAAGTGCTTCCCGCCACAGTTGCAAGGGCTGTCAAAAGCGTGAAGCGAGAGCCGACCATCAAGCGCGAGAAAACATCGCGTCCAAATCTGTCTGTTCCCGCGATATGAGAAAGCGACGGTGGAAGATTTCTTGAAGCCGTGTCCATCGCTGAAATGTCGTAAGGCGTATAAAACACACTCACAAAAGCCATAAGGACGACAACGCTCACAAACAAAATACCGATTTTCATTTCAAAATCTTTTAATCCTCGCGCTTTCATTTATTTCTCCAGTTTGATTCTAGGGTCAATGAACTGCACGATAACATCAACCGCGAAGTTTATCGTCACTACAACAACAGCAATATAAAGCACAAGCGCTTGAGTCAGCGGGAAATCGCGCGATGTCACTGCCGAAATCAAAAGGCGACCGACGCCCGGAATCCCGAAAATCTGCTCGATAACGATAGAACCTGAAAAAACACTTCCTGCAATCATTCCCAAAAGCGGAAACACTGCCACAATCGCATTTTTAAGAATGTGGCGCAAAAAAACAGCGTTTTCAGTGTTTCCTTTGCTTCTTGCTGTGCGGACATATCCAAGTTTCTTTTCTGCGATGACAGCAGAGCGCACGTATTTTGCAAGGATAGCAGTTTCGGGCAATGAAATCGTCAAAACAGGAAATATCAGGCTTTTGAAAAACAAAGCAGGATTTTCGCCGAACGGAACAAATTTTCCTGGTGCAAATAAATGAAGAGTCAAACCGAAAATCCAGATTACAATGACGCTGAGATAAAAGTTTGGAACAGAAAGGGCAAGAGTCGTCAAAAAGTTCATCACAGGTCTTTCGTCTTTTTTTGCCGAGAAAATCCCGATTGCAATTCCTGCCAAAGAAATCACGAACATTGAAAAAAAACCAAGTGAAAGCGTTACAAGAGCGCGAGGCGCAAGGAGAGACGCGACACTTTTTTGGTAGCGGATAGAAGTGCCAAAATCGCCCTGAAAAATACCAAAAATCCAAGAAAAATACTGCTCGCGAAGGCTTTTATCAAGTCCCAAATCACTGCGGAGAATCTGTAATTGCTCGTCGCTTGCTTCCGTACCAAGAATAAGAAGAGCAGGGTCTCCGGGAATAATGCGAAAAGCGCAGAACGTTATCGCAGAAACAAGAAACAGTGTCAAAAAAAGAATAAGCAGTTTTTTCAGAAAATAGCGCATTTTTCAGAGAATTAACAAAACAACAGCACCAATAACAACGAGAATAAAGAACACAATTGGAATGATAATTTTAAGCAATAGACCCAAAATCGCAAAACTTAAGCCCAAAACAGTTTTCAAGATAAAACCAACAATCCAAAGTACAAAAAGCAATAATAATAAAGTTAGTAACAACATATTGTTAATTTATACAGTAAATCTGAACAATACTCAATAAAAGTAAAGTGCTTTTTGCTATGCACAACTATTTTTTTACTTTTATGTAGAATTATTGCAAAAAACATAATATAATTATTGTAACGAGCGGTTTATCGGTGATTTGCGAGCAACAAGAATGCTCAATAATACATATTGAAGAGGAATTATTTGGAGGTACATAATGTTCAAGCCATTTTCAAAATGCTTGATTGCTTTGATTTCATTGTCAGCGGCAGCAAGTGTGAGCGCAGAAAAAGTTTCAAAATTCTACTTCACTGGCGAAACACGGACTGAGCGTGTAATTATCACGCACGACGACAAGAAAGACACATTGCAGTATTTAACGCCTGCAAAAAACTACAACTTCGTTATTTCCAGCTACGATTACAATGAAGATGTCGAATATGGAAGCACAACATTCCGTTGCACAGCAGACGACACGATGTTCGGACGCTCTTACGATGTGCTTTTGACATACAACGCAAGTTTCGCCGATATCCGCTTCGGAACAGCAACTGGCGTATGGAAGCGCCTCACATTCACAAACATTCCTGAATGTGAAGTTGTAAAATAAATGCAAAGAGTCCCGCGTGAAAAATCGCGGGATTTTTTCACGGGCTCACGAGCCCATAATGAAAAAACAGCCCCGAAACGATGAGGCTGTTTTCTTATTGCGATTAACTTTTATTCTTGATACACCAAATTTCCGCCAAACCAAGTGGCTTTGACTTTGCCCGAAAGCGTTTTGCCCTCAAAGCAGCTTGCTTTGCCCTTGCTCTTGAAGTTCTCGCCGTGAACAGTCCAGCGTTCGTTTTCGTCAATCAAAACCAAATCTGCTCGAAGTCCTGAGCGCAAAAGTCCCTTGTTCAATCCCAAAATCTCGGCAGGGTTCGCACTCATCAGCTCGGAAAGTTTGCTCATAGTGAAATGCTCTTCTTTTACCAAAACACTATTCGACACCGCAAAAGCCGTCTCCAAGCCCACGAAGCCAGGCGCGCCATTTGCTTTGTCGCTTGCTGTGTGAGGAGCGTGGTCGGTCGAAATCACGTCCGCCGTGCCGTCGCGAAGAGAGTCAATGAGCGCAATGCGGTCGCTTTCGCTTCTGAGCGGCGGATTTACAAGCGAGCGATGAGAATCCGCGTCAGTCAAGCCGAAATGGTGCGGCGTAACCTCGGCAGTAACGAGCAAGCCTTCTTCTTTTGCGCGGCGAACCGCATCGATTGAGCGAGCCGTGGAGCAATGCGCGATATGCACACGAGAGCCTGTGAAGCGAGCAAGAGCGATATTGCGCTCGGTCGCCACGTCTTCGGCAAGAGCCAAAATTGCGTTTGCCTCGCTCAAGTTCTCGTCGATTTCTTTATTGACTTCATCGCTTGCCTCGCCGCTCTTCATCAACTCGATTGCTTTTGCGCGGAAGGGCTTTGCGGCAAGGGCGAGCGTTACATCTTCGCTGTGGCAACTGACGATAACGCCGTTTTTCGCCGCTTTCGCCATCGCCTCAGCCATCACAGCCGTGCTTTCAACGTCGTGTCCGTCTTCGCTAATCACGGGGATTTTTTCGCTGTCGATTTCGTCAAGATGACTGGTGTCTTTTCCGCCAAAGTCGCGCGTCAGGCTCATCGTCTGAAAGACTTGGCAAAGATTTTTGCTTTCGGCTTCCTCTTTTATCTTCAACGCCAGCTCCGCGCTTGAAACGACGGGGTTTGTGTTCGGCATCAAAACCACTGTGCCGAATCCTCCCACCACCGCCGCGCTAAGCCCTGTGTCCAAGTCTTCTTTTTGAGTCTGCCCAGGATAGCGGAAATGCACGTGCATATCGATAAAAGACGGCATAACGGTCTTTTTTTCAGCGTTAAAAAGCTCGGCATTTGGTGCGATAGATTTTGCTTTGTCTTCTGTCGAAAAATCGCCAAGATACACGGCTTCGATAAGTCCGTTATTGATTAGAACCGCTCCATTTGAATCGATATTTTTGTCCACAAGATGAGCATTATAAATCAGCGTTGACTTGCTCATTTTGATTTCTCCATCAGCTCCCCGCCTTCGCCCGCGATGTAAGTTGAATCGCAGTATTTGCAGCGATATTCGCCCTTTTCGCGATTCGCCAAATGGAAGACCTGCGGCAAATAGAACTCCGTCATCGTGATACAGCGCGGATTTCGGCACTTCATCACGTTCTCAACGCGCTCAGGCAAAGAGGTCTTGATTTTGCGAACGATTTTTTCGTCGCTAATCACGTTCACCGTAATATCAGGGTCAATAAAGCCCAAAACCGAATAATCGATGTTGATGATGTTGTCGATTTTGATGATGTCTTTCTTGCCGCACTTTTTGCTCTGCACATTCATAATCAGAGCGCAAGAAAAAGGCGCGTTGTCCAAGTTCAGCCAGTGAAAAATGCGAGAGCCATAGCCTGCTTTGATGTGGTCAATCACAAGTCCGTTCTTTATTGTATCTACGTTAAGCATTTCAATATCTCCTTTGAAAAACAGCCTCTGGCTGTGTTAAAGCGCGCCTGTAAGTTTGGCAATAAGAGCCATACGCGCATACATTCCGTATTTTACCTGCTTAAAATATGCGGCGCGAGGGTCGTTGTCCACTTCAACAGCGATTTCGTTCACGCGAGGAAGCGGGTGCAAGACAATCATGTCGCTCTTTGCCATCTTCATCTTTGCGCTGTTCAAAATGTAGCTGTCCTTGAGTCTGATATAATCCTGCTCGTTGAAGAATCGCTCCTTTTGAACGCGGGTCATATAAAGAATATCAAGGTCGCCGATAACGTCCTCGAGCTTTTCTGTTTCGATGTATTCAATGCCAGCAGGCTTCAAGATGTCTTCCGTGATGTACTCAGGAACGGCAAGCTCTTTCGGGCTGATGAAAACAAACTTGTTGCGAGGATAGCGGCTCATCGCCTGCGCCAAAGAATGAACAGTGCGACCGAACTTCAAATCTCCGCAAAAGCCGATTGTGTGATTTTCAAAGCCGCCTTGAAGCTGCCGAATCGTCAAAAGGTCGGTGAGCGTCTGCGTTGGGTGAAAGTGCCCGCCGTCGCCCGCGTTAATCACAGGAACAGGAGAATATTGAGATGCAACGAGTGCCGCGCCTTCCTTCGGGCTTCTCATCGCGATAACATCGACGTAACTTGAAACGACGCGGATTGTGTCGGCAAGAGTCTCGCCTTTAGTGCTTGAAGTGTAGGAAGCGTCGGCAAATCCCTCGACAGCACCGCCCAAATGGAGCATGGCAGCCTCAAAAGAAAGACGTGTTCGAGTGCTTGGCTCAAAAAAAAGTGTCGCAAGAATTTTCCCGCGACACACATCATTAAAAGCATTAGGGTCAACAATCATCTGTTCCGCCAATGAACAAATCTCTTCAATTTCGCCTACTGACAAATCACTCGGTTGTATTACGCTACGACCTTTCAGCATTTTTACTCCCTCAGGCTAAAGCCTGTTTTCTCAAAACAAAAGTTCTCGAAAAGGAACTATATCACTCATGAAAACAAAAATTCAAGTCTTTTGTGAGCGTGATAACAAAAAAGACTTTTTTCTGCTGTGTAATTTTGAGCCAAAAACAGCGTAAGCCGTTTTCAGAACGGAGAAACCCCGTTTCCGCCTCCGCCCTCAATTTCTCAAACCTTACATTCCATGCATTTTCCAAAAGCGCCCTTTGCAAAACTTTTTCTGAAGCGAAAATCGCAAAAACAGCCGTCCAAAAAAAATATATTGCACATTCCCTCATCCTTTTCGCCTTTCCACATTGCAAATAAATCAAAGACGCCTCTTTTTGCTCAATTTGCAATGCAAACGAGGTGAGAAAAGTGTTTTTCGCTTTATTTGCACTGCAAACAAGACAGAAAAAGTTTTTGCGGCGTTTTTGCAATGCAAATGCGATGAAAATATATTTTTCGATTCTTTTTGCAATGCAAATTAGACATAAAAATGCCTTTTTGAATTATTTGCGTTGCAAATGACAAGAAAACGGCTTTCCTCTCACTTTTTGCAAAATGGAAAAGCCGTTTTCGCTCTGGATATGATTTGTAAAAACTGACAAAGGGCGTTTTTTGCGCGAAATGTCACTTCTTTTTTTGAAGAAAGTCAATCCATGCCTGGACAAGGATTCCAAAAGCAACGCCAACGTTCAAACTTGCCTTCAAACCTTTCATCTCAATGCTGACACGACCGTAAGTCGCTCGGCGCAAGGCTTCCGGGCTTACACCAAGCTCTTCCGAGCCGATGATGACGATTCCTTTTTCTGGAAAAACGAAATCTTTGAGCGGTGTGCCGCCTGTCTCGAGTGTGAAAACGGGAACGTCGTCAGGGAGCTCATCAAGCGTTTTTTTCTCGAAGCCCATCGTCTCAATGCAGCCCATTGAGCTTCGGATTGCTTTCGGGTGAAGAGGGTCGGTGCAACCTGGCGAGATATAGACTTTTTCAAGTCCCATTCCCTCGGCTGTGCGAAAAATCGAGCCGACGTTGAACGGGGAGCGGATATCCTCGGCATAGACAGCAAGTCCTTTGTAAAAATCGCGCTCTTGAACGGTTCCGTTTTGCGCGCTCGTGGCGTGGGGAGCGATTACCAAATCCCACTCTGCAGGAAACGTTCCGATGATGGCGAGCAGGGCGTTTCGGGCGATGTTGCAGGCTCTCCGCTCGTCAAAGTTTTCGCTTTCAAGGAGCGTTTTTAGCTCGCGCGCTTCGCTTTCGCCCAATTTTGGGTCGGCGAGAACGATTTTGCAAAGATTTTTTGTGTATTCTTCGCGGCTCATCGACTGAAAATCATATTCTGAGCCTTTTTCAGCGATTCCCGCGATGTCGCGCTCCAAAGCCCCGAAGGTGAGGGCGAGTTTTCGCCGCTTTTGTCCGCCTTCGAGCTGGAAAAGTTTTTTTGGGTCTATCAAGATTTTTTCCTGTGTTGTTTTTCTCTCTTTTTTAGAACGCCTTTTTTATCAGCTCAAAAAGGTCGTCTGTGCTCATGCTGCGCTGAACACTGTTGATTAAATCGAGGCTTCCCGCGTCTTCTGCTGCAAGAGAAAGCTGCTCAACGGAGATATTGAGGTCTTTCAAGCGTGCCGGGAGCTGCTCTTTTGCCAGTCGCTGTCGCGCTTCGGCACTAAACTTTTCGCATGCCTCGCTCGCGCTCATTTCAGGGCTTGCAATTCGCATAATTTTTGCGATTTTTGCAACGCGGTCGGCTTTGTAGGAAGCAGCGTCCTCGATGATGTGCGGAAGCAAAATTCCTGCTGTGAGCGAGCGCGAGATGTTGAATCTTGAGTTTATGCAAAGTGAGAGCAGGCTCGCCGCTCCAAGTGAGCTTGATGCAGAGCCAAGAGAAACCATCATTCCGCTCTGGCACAAAAGTTCTTGCGCTGGAGTCGTTATCGTAAGCGTCGGAGAGCCGTCTGTGGAATAGCTGAGGAGTTCTACGGCTTTTTCGATGAGCATATCAGAAAAGAACGTCGCTTTTTGCGACAAATACGCTTCGAGAGCGACGGAAAGGATTTCGAGCGAGATTGACGATGTTTGATTTTCGCTCAACGTGACGCTCAAGTTCGGGTCGAACATTACAAGTTTTGAAAGGGAAGGAGAGACTTTGAGCAGCTTTATTTTGCGGCTTCTTGAGTCGATTATAGGCAACTGGTCTGTGAAAACGAATGTATCGCGCATTGTTGTCGGCAAGCAGATAAGCGGAATTGGTTGCTCGCTTATTTTTGCCTCGTCGAAGAAATTATAGATGTTTTGCTTTTCGTTAAAGAGCGCCGCAACTGCTCTTCCGAGTGAGATTGCCTTCGCGCCGCCCGCTGCGATAATTCCCTGAACGTGTGCTTCGCGAGCGAGTTTTAGGGCATTTTCCACCGTGTTTGCCGAAACTGATGCCGTAATGTCGTCAAATACAAAATGATTTACTTGGTGTTCCACAAGCGGCTGAATAATTTTGTCAGTGAGATTCACTTCTTTTAGGAGCGGGTCCAGAATGACCATATAACGCTCGCCGTATTCTGAGGCAAACTGTCCGAGACGGCTTGCTGTGTAAGAACCAAGAATGATGTTCGGTGAAATCCTAAACGTAAAATCGCCCATTTTTATCCTCTTCTAACAAATTTTTTGCGGTTTTGTTTAACTCGCTTATCTTTGAAAAAAAAAGACGGAAACATAAAGCTTCCGTCTTGAACGTCTGACTTTTTATGTTTACGGGCTGCAGAACGATTTTTACAGACCGTAACTCATCATAATACGGTCAGCGACTGACGCTACTACCGCACTATTGATATAATTCGGGTCTTTGATTTTTTCCTTGATTTGTGCCACAAGGTCGCTGCGAACATCGGGTGTATTGTCCGCAACTTCCTGCAGGTACATCTCCTGAGCAAGTTCCCTTGCTTCAGCGGAAACCGAAATAGAATCAGAATCGGACGGAATCTGATTCTTTGGTACAACGTTTTCTGGGCGTTGTAGCGTTTCGAGAGGTTGAATACCTCTAATTTTGTCTATCATCATACAATGACCTGCCTTTCTCCTATATAATCGGAGTTTTAATCCTGAGGTTGAGTATTTTTATTGCCAGAAATAAATACGGCGAACTCGCCTTGGATTTTATCTCTCGCCGCAAAGTCATCGCGAATAGAAGAAGCCGTCCCCTCTTTTATTTCCTCGTGCAGCTTTGTCAATTCACGTCCGACGACGACGCGGCGCATACTATCAATATCGGCAATATCTGTTAACAACTTGACAATTCTGAAAGGGCTTTCGTAAACAACGATTGCATTGTCGCTCGACATTAATTCTCTCAATCTCGCTCTTCTTCGTCCGGGTTTCGGTGATAAAAAGCCTTCAAAAACAAGAGTCTTTCCGCCCGCACCCGCCACGCTCACCAAAGTTGCAAACGCGCATGCTCCAGGAATTGGCACAACGTTGTGACCTGCTTCTCTTGCCTTTCCTGCCAAAATTGCACCTGGGTCGCTAATTCCCGGTGTTCCTGCATCGCTTGCATACGCGATGTTTTGTCCATCATCGAGCATTTTGATTATCTTTGCTGAAGCCGCTTCTTCGTTTTGTGAACGGCAGGACACAAGCGGCTTTCTTATCTCAAAGTGCGAAAGCAATTGCAAGGTGTGCCTTGTGTCCTCGGCGGCTATCACGTCTACGGAGCGAAATGTTTCTAGCGCTCTGTACGTTATATCGCCCAAATTTCCAATCGGAGTGCCTACAATATATAAAGTTGCCACGTTTTCATACTAACTGCAAACTCAATATTTTTCAAGGACACAAGAAGATTTGTGTGAATAGTAATTTTGGGTTATAAAATCGTCTTTTTGAGCACTTCAAAAAGATTTTCAACGTCAACTGGCTTTGCAATATGAGCATTCATTCCCACTCCGAGCGCTGTTTCTCTGTCCTCATCGCTAGATTTTGCGGTCATCGCAATAATCGGGATTTTTGAGAGTTTTTTGTCTTTCATCGCTCTAATCTTTTTTGTTGCCTCAAGTCCATCAAGAATCGGCATCATTATATCCATAAGAACGAAGTCAAAATAACCAGCGCCACGTTTTCGAAGGGTTTCCACAGCCTTTTCTCCGTCAGGAACGCAGATAACATCAATGCCAGCATCATTCAAAATTATTTTCGTGATTTCGCGACTTGAATCGTTGTCTTCTGCAACAAGGGCACGGAGTCCAATCAAGTTTCCACTTCCGCGATTCGTTTCCTCGATGCAGAAAAGTGAAAGAAGGCACGTTCTAAAATCTGAGGCGAAAAGAGGACGAGAAACAAATCTGTCAACACCAGATTCAAGAGCGCTCTCTTCAACATCACTCCAGTCAAGTTCTGTGAGCACGATAATTTTTGCCTCTTCTCCTGAAGCCCTGCGAATTCGCCTGACACTTTCAAGAAAATCAGAATCAGCACCGTTATAACCCAAAACAAAGAGATTGATTTCATTCCCGTTTTGCTTTATTTCATGTACAGCAGAAATTGCAGAATCAATATCAGAAGCAAATGTTGCAGAAAGCGAAAATCGTTTCATCATACGGCAAATGCTTCCGCTTATTTCCAAATCAGGGTCAACCACCATTGCAACTTTGCCCAAAAGTGATGGAATGTCCAACGATTTTCCATTATCGCTAACAGTCTTGAACTCAAGACGCACAAGTGCTTCCGTTCCAATTCTTGGAGAGCTTTTTACGCTGATTTCGCCTCCCATCATATCAACAATGCTTTTCGTGATTGCCATTCCAAGTCCAGCTCCAGGAGCGGCAGAAACAGCAGGCGTGTTCTCACGCTGAAACGGCTCGAAAATACTTTTCTGGAACTCTTCGCTCATTCCGATTCCGTTATCTTTTATCAAAAACTCGTAAGTTGCGTATCCTTCCCGTCGAAAAGCGGTTTCGCGAACTTTCATCATAATGCATCCGCGAGGCTTCGTGTATTTTATCGCATTAGAAAGAAGATTTGAGAGAACTTGAAGAAGTCGCTGCTTGTCGCAAAGTATATTTTCGTCGACAACATCTTCAACATCGATTCTCAAAATCTGAGCTTTTGCCTTTGCATCGTTTTGCACTGAAGACTGCAAAGAGTGAATTATGTCCGAAAGATTTTCTGACATCTCGATAAGATTCATTTTTCCGCTTTCAATGCGACTCATATCAAGCACGTTGTTTATAAGAGAAAGCAAATGATGAGCAGACTTTGAGATTTTTTCGAGATAACTTTTGACTGATTGCGTTGAAGAAATATGAGTTGTCGCAAGAGCCGTAAATCCAAGTATCGCATTCATTGGGGTACGAATTTGATAACTCATGTTGTTCAAGAAAACAGTCTTTGCCCTTGATGCTTGCTCTGCAAGAGAAAGTGCGTCCATAAGAGATTTTTGGTGCGCAAGTTCTGCTCTGTGAATTTCGAGTTGCTTTTTTATGTATGTAAAAACAATAGAGCATAAGAACGCCATACACACAAAAACAAGCACAATATAAATTGCAACGATTTTATTTCTTTCTCGCGCAAAGACTTTCAAAGGAACAAAAGACAAGAATTTCCAAGAGGTATCTTTTATCGGCGAAACTGTAACATAAATATCTTTTCCCAAAAACTTTGTTTTGAAAACATATACATCACAATCTTCAAAATGATTTTTACCAGCGGAAATAACCGACGGGATAATTTTTCCCATTTTCGCTTTTTCGCAAATATCAAAAATGGTGCTATAAGCACATTCTTTTTCAAATCCTGGAATTTCTCCGATGATAAAATAGCCAAAATTATCGATTACAGCGCTTCCACCAACACCACCGTAATTCCCGATTTTCAGCACATTTTTCAATGCGTCGATTTTCCGTGCAATAACAAAATGCGTAAAAGTTTGCCCGTCAACACAAAACGGCTCAATTTTTGCACCAATCAAAAGATAGGAAGAACGCTGCAAAACATTATTCGGGTTCTTAAAATCATATCGCACAGCAAATTTTTCATCGCTCTTTTTGCATTGTTCATTGATAAAAAGAATATCCTTAACTTTGTTTTGCGCGCTAAAAACATATCCAGTTTCAGAAACAAGCATACAGTCTTCATAAAGGTAAAGCGAAAGAACTTTTTGAAGCGCTTTTTTGACCTCACCGATTTCGTTGTAATGAAACCGTCGAACTTCGCCTCCAATCAATGAAGCATCGTCCCACCATCTTTTCAAAACGATTTCGACAAACTCTTTGTCGTGAACAGAAAGTTCGTTGAATGAGTGTTTGTTTGTTTTTTCCACGATTGCAGTTATCGCTCTGAACACTATAAAGAACGAAATAATAACAACAAAGAAAATCGAAGCAACAGTGCTGTAAAACTTCTTTCCAAAAAGGAAAGATTTTTCTTCTTGTTCTTTATTGTTCTGATTTTCTGCAACTATCGGAGTTTCTGCCATTTTTCTTCCCACGCTATTGAGTGTAAAGCAATTTTTGTTTTTTTTCTATCGTCTAAAAAGCTCTTGTCTTTTGCCCTACTCAGGAAGCCACTTTGCAGCCTCAAGTGCGTGATATGTGATAATGATTTTCGCTCCCGCTCTTTTCATCGCAACAAGATTTTCAAGCACAATGCGCTTTTCGTCGATAAAGCCCGCACTCGCAGCCGCTTTCACCATCGCATATTCACCAGAAACATTGTATGTAACGATTGGAACATCAAACTCCTCAGAAGCGGCTTTCACAATATCCAAATACGAAAGAGCAGGCTTTACCATGACAAAATCAGCGCCTTCCTCAATATCTGTCCTGATTTCACGAAGCGCTTCTTTGCCGTTTGCAATATCCATCTGATAAGTCTTTCTGTCGCCAAACGAAGGCGCAGAGCCTGCTGCATCACGGAACGGAGAATAATAAGCCGAAGCAAATTTTGCGCTGTACGCCATAATCGAAACATCGCTAAAACCGTTTTCGTCCAATGCTTCGCGAATTTTTCCAATTCTAAAATCCATCATATCCGATGGTGCAATAATGTCAGCACCAGCTTTTGCAAGGCTCACAGACATTTTGCAAAGAAGAGGAAGCGTTGCATCATTAAGGATTTTTCCGCCTGAAATAACACCACAATGCCCGTGACTTGTGTATTCGCAAAGACATACATCAGCAATGACGATAATTTCTGGAAAATCGCGCTTTATGAAGCGGATTGCATTTTGAACAGCACCCGTTTCGCTCCAAGCATCAGAGCCAATTTCGTCCTTTTTTTCAGGGATTCCAAAAAGAAGAACAGCTCTAACACCTGCTTTGCAAACTCTTTCAAGCTCTTCGCCCAAAGTATCGACAGAATACTGAAAAATTCCTGGCATTGACGGAATAGAGTTTTTCACGCCCTCGCCATGAGTTACAAAAATCGGATAAACAAAATCATCAACGCTCACGCTCGTTTCACGCACAAGAGCGCGTATCGCCTCACTTGAGCGAAGTCTTCTAAGTCTTGTTTTCATATTCATATCTTTATCTCCTTAAAAACTATTTTGAAGTACAGCGTCAACCATCGATTCAGCCGTACAGTTTTTTGCAAGAATACAGCGCTTCTCGCCAATTTCTTTTGCACAAGTTTCGAATGTCGCCTTCCCGATACAGACAGTCTTTGCGCTTTCTTTCAAACCATCTATTTTTTTTTCGCGGCAATAATCAAAAAAAGCACGGACAGCCGACGAAGAGGAAAATGCAACAAAATCAAGAACATCGCTTGATTTTGCAAAAAGCGAAAGCAAATCGCTATCGGCTTTTGTCCGATAGATGCAAAAATCCTTGAACTGAATATTTTCGGCTTCAAAAACAGCGTTCATTTCTTTTGAGCCACCCTCTGCGCGAAGAGCAATCACATTTTTGGCGATTTTTCCAAACTTTTGCACGAATTCTTTCGAAAGACTTTCAGAATTTGCGGTTTTCGGAACAAAATCCGCTCTAAATCCTAGTTTTCTAAGAGTTTTTGCTGTTTCACCTCCGACAACAGCAAATTTAACATCAAAAAGACTTCTTAAATCATATTCAGAAGCTTCAAAAGCATCAAAAAACAAGTTCACAGCAGAAGAACTTGTGAAAAAAATCCAATCTACATCGGAAAACCCAAAGCGAAAGACATCTTCAATCACTTTTTCGTCGACATTGATTTTCATGAAAGCGCCCGAAAGGATTTGAGCGCCTGTTTCAAAAAAGGCTTTTCGCTGTTTTTCGACGATTTGTGAAGTTCCAGTGATTCCGATTTTTTTGCCAGAAAGCGAAAACGCGCTGCTTTTGAAATTGAGAGCGGCTGTTTTTCCAACAACGACAACAGCAGGAGATGAAACACATTTTTCTTTTGCCCTCAAAACAAGTGTTTCAAGAGTTGCGTCAATTCTTCGGCTTTTTATCGTCGTGCCACTCTCAACTATCGAGCAAGGCGTATCTGATTTCATTCCGCCTGCAATAAGTCCTTTTGAAATGTTTTCGAGAGAGGAAACACCCATCAAAAAAACAAGCGTTTCTTCTTCGTTTTTTGCAAATTGCGAAAAATACGCCTCGTCAAGACAAGAAGAGCCGTGAGCTGTAATGACACGAAAAGAGCGCGCAACATTTCGGTGCGTCACGGGGATTCCCTCGCTTTCGGCGGCGCTTATTGCGCTCGTAACACCAGGGACGACACAATACGGAACACCCTCTTTTTCAAGAGCCGACGCCTCTTCGCCGCCTCGCCCAAAAACAAAAGGGTCTCCGCCTTTCAAGCGCACAACCATTTTTCCCTCTTTTGCTTTTTGGCACAAAAGAGCGTTAATCTCGTCTTGCGAATTGCATTTGTGCCCTGCGATTTTTCCAGCAAAAATCTTTTCGCATTCCTCTCGGCACTCAAAAAGAAGAGAAGCGCTTGAAAGATTATCGTAAATCACAACGTCAGCGCTCTTCAGAAGCGACAAGGCTCTGAGCGTAATCAAATCATCAGCGCCTGGACCTGCGCCGACCAAATAAACAGTTCCGATTTTTTTCATTTTGATTTTCCAAAAAAGAGTTTTTATCTTCGTCCTGTCAGTTTTTCAAAGACAATATCGCAAACATAACTCCAAGACGACACGTCCCCTGTTTTTTGAACACGAAGCGGAGAGCCGTCCTTTTCGATTACGGCAGTCACACTGATTTTTTCTCCGCTGACTTTGCTAAAAACACCGACAGGCTCAGCACAACCAAAACCAAGAAGCGAAAGCAAATATCGCTCGGCACAAAGTTCCGTCATCGTCTTCTCGTCGTTTATCGCGCTGATAATGCTTTTTATCTCCTCGTCGTCCTTTCGCCCTTCAATCGCAATAATTCCTTGCCCGCCAGCCGGAACAATCTCGTCAACGCTAAAATACTTGTACTGCAAATCGCTTTCGTTTTCGAGCTTGAGCCGCTCAAGACCTGCAGCTGCAAGGAGAATGCAATCAAAATCGCCATTGCGGAGTTTTGAAATGCGCGTCGGAACATTTCCGCGAAGAAGAGTGCACTTGCAAGAAAAAAGGCGCTCAATCTGCATTTTGCGTCGAGGACTTGAAGTGCCGACAAAAATAGAATCGCCATAAAACTTTGAAAGCACTCGGTTCTCATCGCGAAGAACGCCCCGAAGGCTCACCAAAACATCGCGAGGGTCTGCGCGCGGAAGAACGCCCAAAATCGAAGTCGAATCCGAGATGGAAGTCGGCAAATCCTTTGCGCTGTGAACAGCAATATCGATTTCGTTTGCAGCAAGCGCGTCCTCAAACTCCTCAACAAAAGCGCCTTTTCCGCCAAACGACGAAAGAGCGACACTTACATTTTTGTCGCCGCGCGTTACTTTTATGACGATTTCAGTTTCAATGTCGGGGAACTTTTTTTCAATCGCTTTTTTCACAAGTTCGGTCTGATGAAGAGCCAAATCGCTTCGCCTAGTTCCGATTCTTATTTTTTTCTTCATAAACACGTCCTGCTTTTTAAGTTTTCGATAAAATAAACTATAGCATATTGCCGTTAAAAATAGAAAGACTTTTTACTTTGTTTTGGAGGAAACTTTTATGAAAAGAATTATCACGATAAGCCGAGAGTTTGCTTCAGGCGGACGCACCATCGGAAAGGAAATCGCCAAAATATTGAACTATAAATACTATGACCGCGAAATAATCGACATGACCGCAAAAAACAGCGGATTTTCCCCTGAGTTCATCGAAAAAAACGAGCAGAACATCTCATCTTCATGGCTTTACAATCTGCTTCTAGGCTCCGGCTACTCAACGGCTTTGCGCGGAGTTTCAAGCACACAGCCACCTCTTCCTCTTGCAGACCAAGTCTTTAATGCACAGCGAAAAGTCATTTTGAACATTGCCGAAATCGAGCATTGCGTCATCGTCGGTCGTTGCGCCGACTTCATTTTGCGCACAAGCGAGAAAATAAAAAAAGAAGAGCTTTTGAACGTCTTTATTTATGCTGACATGGACTTCAAGAAAAACAGAGCCGTCAACGAACTCGACATTCCCGAAAAGAACGCCGAGCACGTCATAAACCAAATCAACAAATATCGCGCAAATCATTACAACATCTTCACCGAAAGCACCTGGGGTTCTCGCGAAAACTATGATTTGCTCATCAACAGCGCCCTTTTGGGAACTTCAGGAACAGCAAAACTTATCGCAAGTCTCGCGCAATAAGTTTTTTCTCATCCCATTTTTAGTTGTGTGTCATTCTGAGCGAAGTGAGCAACGCGAACGTAGTCGAAGAATCTGCAATTTGAAAAACAAGCAATTTGAAAAAAACAAGAGCAGATTTTTCGACTTCAAACGGCTCATCGCCGTTTTCCGCTCAAAATGACAGCAGAGTCATCCCATTTCGGGAAAGGGGAAAAACATTTGTTTTTGGCTCGTCCCATTTTGGGAAAGAGGAAAAACATTTGTTTCTGACTCATCCCATTTTGGGAAAGAGAAAAAACATTTGTTTTTGTACCGTCCCGTTTTGGGAAAAGGGAAAAACATTTGTTTCTGACTCGTCCCGTTTTGGGAAAGACGAAAAACATTTGTTTTTGGCTTTCAAGAAAATCTATTCGCCGTCAAAAGAGAAAAGGGCGCTACGAATGCGCTTGACGTGCAAAAGGCTGCTCACGCTAAAAGAGCGGCTTTCTCGCTCTCCTTCAGCAATCAGCGAAAGAAGAGCGTCCGAAGAGCGCTTTTCGAGCGAGAGCGGCTTTCCTGCGAAGATTTCGCCGTCAACTTCTATTTCGAGCATCATTTTTGTCGCAATCGTATGCTCGATGACGTGCACTTTTCCGATGTAATCCATCGCGCCTGCTTCGAGTTTTTCAATGCGCACGCTGTCGCCTGAAAGTTGCGAGGTGTTCAAAATCATTCGACGTCGGATTCTTGAATACAATTCGTTCTTTTTGTCGCTGTCAAGCTGCATTTCTTTGACCGACTGCTCAAGCGACGCAAGATATTCTTCGCGCTTTTTGCTCTCTTCCTCGCTCTCGCTTTCGACAGCAGAATCGAGGCTGAACTGCAAAGCGCCTTTTCGCAAAAGCGGGAACGACAAGAGGCTTTCGCCTTTTTTTTGCGCGTCGACTCTGGCGATGAAATCAAGGCGGCTTCGAATCAGGGCGACATCAGCGTCGATGTCTGTGTTGAAGTCCATAAAAAAGACGCCGGGCGCTATTTTCTTCAAGATGTGCTTTGAGATTTTCGGGTTTCCTTCAACAAGAAACTCTTTTTCGCTCGAAACTTGAAGCACATAGCCTTTGAAAAGCGTTGCCGAATTATAAGACAAATACCATTCTTCGACTGTTGCCTTGACGTTTTGCGGAAGAGGGTACATCGAGTATTTTTCCAAGAGCGAAAGGAGCGTTTCGCCTGTGAGTCCGCTCGAAAATCCGCGCATTGCGCTTTCTTTTGAAAGCTCGAAAACGCAAGCCGTGTCAAAGCGCCGCAAGTTCAAGACACGCATCAAAGAAAGGCTTTCTTCAAGCGAAAGACCTGGAAACATCGTTACAGAAAAAGCAGCGTCAGCGCTCAAAACTTTTTCATTGCCGCCTGATGAGTTTTCACTGACAGAGGCTTTTCTGAAAACAGCCTCGCCATTTTCGTTTTCACCGATTTTTTGCAAGAGCGAAAGCGAAATTGCAGCGTCCACAACTCTTTCGGCACGGCGAGAAAACGAATCCTCAGCGCGTTCGGCTGTCATTCGGCTTTCTGCAATAAGGCGAGAAAAGCGGCTGTTCTCCCTTCTGAAAATCTCGCGCTCATGGTTCTTTTCGTTGATGATGTATATCGCTTTCAAAAGCGCATTTTTTGTAAAGCCTGTGTCTTTGTCTTTTTCAAGAAGCGAAAATGAATCAATGAGGATTTGGGCATATTCTTGAATGTCGCTTCGGCTTGTTCCCGCATTCACGGAGCAGAGGAAGGCATACTGATAATCAGCGTCAAGGCTTGAGAACGCTTTTGCCTTTTCAGCGTCAATGATGAAATTGCCGTCGTTTCGTTTTGAGGCGGGATTTGGCTTTAAGACGCCAAGAAGGAAAAGAGAGTGGATTAAAACAGAGAAAAAGCCTCCGACTTCGCCATCTTTCTCGCTGTACATCGGAAAAATCTCGCTGAACGCCTGCGATGTCTTTTTTTTGAGCGAGAAATCGGCTTTGCAAATGTCGCTGTTTTCAAAGATGTATGAGAAAATGGCGCTCAAAAGGCTTTGCGTCAAAAAAACATCGCTCTTTTTTTCAGAAGCCGAAACTTTTGAGAGCGGAATAAGGCGCGAGAGCGAGGAGAAAGAAGCAACGATGTCTTTCATGTATGGCACAATGCTTATGATTTTCTTTTCTGTTCTTGAATCGGTGTGGCTGTAGATAAAAAGGCGCTCTTCAAGGCTCACTAGATGCTCGAAAAGCGAAAACGAAGAGAAAACGCCATTGAAAAACTCGGTGAGCTTCTCGCTCGTGCAATCAGCAATCAGGTCGACAGCAGTCAAAATCGTGCGGTCAGTATCGTCAAGCAGCAAAAGCATCTTCTCGCGGTTTGAAGCATTCTTGAGAAACGCTCCTAGCTCCTCGACGATTTTCTGCTTGTTGTACGGTGTCTGAATCGCACCAAGATACGTTCTAACAAGCTCGAAAAAACTCTCTTCAGGGAAGAGCGTCATACTTTCACGCCAATCAATAATTTCCTGCACGTGCTTGTCAACCATAGTTGTTTCCTCGATTTTATCCTATCAAATCCTGAGTTAATCCTTCAAGGCTCGCCATATCCGCAAGTCTGACAATCCTATATGAATACCCTTGTTCTGCAAGGAATTTCTGCCTGTTAGCGCCAAACTCTTCTTCAACCGTGCCTCTGGTGATAAGCGTGAAAAATCTGGCAGGGCGCTCTTTTGGTCGCAAGATACGTCCGAGTCGTTGCGCTTCTTCCTGTCGGCTTCCGAAAGTGCCTGAAATCTGAATCGCTATCGAAGCGTCCGGAAGGTCAATCGCGAAGTTAGCCACTTTTGAGACAACAAGAACGCGGATTTTCCCTGAGCGGAAATCGCCATAAATGCGGTCGCGCTCGGCATTCGCGATTTTTCCTGTGATAATCGGAGCGCCCAAGACTTTGGCAATCGCCGAAAGCTGCGACAAATATTGCCCGATAACCAAGATTTTATCCGTTGACGAAAACTTTTCAACGAGCGACTTCACAACGTCCATCTTCACTGGGTTTTCGCTCGCAATCCTGTGCTTTTTTCGCATATCGGCAACAGCGTAATCGATTTCGGACGCCTGCGGCAAATCAAGCCGCACCTCAACGCACTCGGCGCTTGCAATCCAGCCCGATTTCTCCAATTCCTTCCACGGAACATCGTATCGCTTTGGACCGACAAGGCTGAAAACGTGCCCTTCCATTCCGTCCTCGCGCACGAGAGTCGCCGTAAGACCTGCGCGGCGCACAGCCTGAATCTCGGCTGCGACACGGAAGACAGGAGCGGGAAGGGTGTGAACCTCGTCATATATTATAAGCCCCCATCGCCTGCTTCTGAAAAGCGAAAAGTGCGGATAAGGCCCGTCTTTTTTCTCTCGCCACGTCAAAATCTGATAAGTCGCGACCGTGACGTTCTTTATCTCTTTGCTCTCTCCAGTATACTCTGCGATGTCGTCTTTTGTAAGCGTTGTTTTGTCCAAAAGTTCCGCAATCCACTGCCGGACAGCAGAAATATTCGTCGTGATTATGAGCGTGCTTGTTTTGAGCAAATCCATAATCTTCATTCCGACGACGGTTTTTCCCGCCCCGCACGGAAGAACGATTGTGCCAAAACCCGTTCCAGCGCCGCGATTTCCAACAATTGCGCGGGCAGCTTCATTTTGGTACTCGCGGATTGAGAACGGCTTCCCCGAAAGCGTCGTCTCGCGAAGCGACACGTCCAAAGGCTCTCCGTCAACAAGCGGAACGTCGTCCTTGACAGGCCAGCCCGCCTTCAGAAGCTCCTGCTTTATTATTCCGCGGTCGGTGAGTTTCAGCATAAGGCAATGCGCCTTTTCCTCATCAGAAACGACAGCGCCCGAAACGCTTTCAAAATCGTGAGGGACAAGATATTTTTTTGCGGCAGGAAGAGCCAGAATCTCGCGATAAACCGCTTCTGACGACGTTACCAAAAACAAATACTCTTCAACAAACTTCTCGCCTGACGCGCTCGAAACTTCGCGGCTCGGAGCGCTCACAAGGCGAAGCTTTCCGAATCTTCCCGCAGTCTCGCTAATCCACATTTCGACAGCCTGAGGAACATCAAAGCGCGCGTATTCGCGAAGCACCTTGACCGCGTCTTCCGCCGAAAAGCCCGCGCTCGTGGCGTTCCAAAGCGAAAGAGGTGTGAGGCGATAAGTGTGAATATGCTCAGGAGAGCGCTCAAGCTCAGCGAACGGAATAAGAGCGTCGCGGCACTCTTCGGCGCGCGGAGCGTGAACATCGAGGAGGATAGTTTTGTCTGTCTGAATTATAAGCGGATTATCATATTGCATAAGGGCTTATTCTAAACAATAAGGCTTTTTTTGTAAATTAAAATCGAAAAGAAGAAAGGCGCGCTTCATTTTTAGAATGTTTTTTTTGAAAAAGGCGCTGGGGAAGCAAATTCAAAATGTAAATCGCCTTGTCTTGAAATAGGCTTTAAGAAAATTTACGTTTATTGCCTTCTCTTGAAATAGGCTTATGATAAACAAACGTTTTTTGGCTTCTCTTGAAATAGGATTGAAGAAAATTTCTGTTTATCGCCTTCCCTTGAAATAGGGTTGAAGAAAACAAAATGCGAAAGCGCAAAAAGAAGCCAGCACAACAAAAGTATTTCGTCCTCACTTTCACAAGACGCCGATAATTCAGAATATGACTTTGAAAACAAGCGCCATCGCATTATTTTTCGCATTCTCACTTTTTTCTTGCGCCACAAAAAGCGCGAATATCACAAAAGCGCCATCGATGAACCCTGTCTATGTAACGAACAAAGCGAAAGTCTATCCGCTTTCGCCCGACTCAATCGAGAGCGAAGTCGAAGGCTATCAGATGTTCTCCGGGCATTTTTCGCTAAAAAAGCGCGAGATGGATTTTTCCTCTCCTCTTTATTTGCAGGCGGACAAAGAGGGCGTTTTGATTATGCTGCTCACGGATTTCGGAGTCGAAGCGGGAACAATCGCTTATGACGGCGAAAAGACAATTGTCGAGTCCAATTTTTTTCCGAGCAAGATGAAAGGCGAATACATCATCTTGGATTTGCAAAACGCTTATTACAGCGCTGACGCACTAGAAGCGCACTACAAAAAAGCAGGGCTTTTCTTTTGTGAAACCGCGACAGGAAAGACAAAAGTGAGAACGATAAGCGACAAAAACAAAATCATAGAGCAAATCACGATTTCCCCAGATTTTATTCAGATAAAAAATTTGCTCCGAAACTACGAATACAGGCTCACAATGGTTGAAAATTAGACTGTTTTTACACTAGTTATCCACATTTTTATTAGGATTTTATCCACACTTTTCCACAGTGCTTAAAACTTAATAAAATATAGTTTTATACCCGTTGTAAAATTCTTATCAACAAAATTTTCATTATTTTATTCAAATTTTCCACCTAGTTTTCCACATCTTTTAATTTGTCTTTTCGCACTTTAAAATTTTAGAAAAATATTGCACTGTGAAAGAAAAAACAATAGAATGCAAATTATGAATATACATATTATCGAAATGCCGTTGGATTACGGTGCTAGCCGACACGGTTCAGATATGGGACCGTCTGCAATTCGTCTCGCAGGATTGCGCGGGACGCTCGAAGAACTCGGACATCACATTGTCAGAACGCTCTCGCCGATGGACGGAACGGTGCAGGAATTTGAGGAAGTCGGAAACCCGAAAGCAAAATACTTAAAACCGATTGTCGCAGCAAATGAAAAGCTCGCAGTCGAAGTTGAAAAAGCTGCCTCTGCTCAGGAGTTCCCGCTTGTTTTGGGAGGCGACCACTCTATCGTCTTGGGAACTCTCGCAGGACTTAGCGCAGCATACAAAAAGCAGGATTTGACGATGGGAATGCTTTATGTTGACGCGCACGGAGATTTCAACACAGACGAGACAACTCCAAGCGGCAACATTCACGGAGAATGTGTGAGCGCAAGTTGTGGCTACGGACTTCCAGAACTCACGAACCTTTATTTTGAAGGTCAGAAAATCAATCCTGAAAACATTTGCTATGTGGCTCTGCGCGATGTTGACCCAGGCGAAAAGGTTCTGATGAAAAAGGCTGGTGTTACGGCGTTCACGATGAGCGACATCGACAGACAAGGCTTTCAGTCTGTTTTGAAGCAGGTCACCAGCTTTTTCAAGAGCCGCGTTGATGTGATTCACATCAGCTTTGATATGGATTCGATTGACCCGATGTTCGCTCCTGGCACAGGCGTTGCAGTTCCGGGCGGATTGAACTATCGCGAGGCATTGCTCTTGATGGAAGAGATGGCGCAGACAAATATGGTGCGCTCAGCGGAAATCGTTGAAGTTAATCCAATCCTTGACGTTCGCAATCAGACAGCAAAGATGGCTGTTGAACTTGCCGCTCGTCTTTTGGGAAAAACATTGTTCTAAACACAGGCTTTCACAGTCAATTATTGACGGTAATATTTTATTTTAATATAATCGCACACATCAAAGGCGACACACTCAAACGAGAGTAGTGTCGCTTTTTTTTAGGGGTGAAAATATGAAAAAGACTGAGAAGAAAAGGAAGACAAAGCAAAAGTCGGTTTCGCACAGAATTGGCGCAATTGTTGTAAGCTCTATGTTCTTGTGTGCGGTGTTTATCATCAGCATTGCGCTTTTTATTTTCAGCGTTGAGTTCACGTCGCAAACAAATGCGGACTTGGGCAAAATCGCTGACGGCATCTACACAAACTTGAACGAGAAAAAAGAAACATCGCTTGGCATTATCGAATCCATCTCCTCGCGACCCGACATCATTTCGGCTGTAGAATCGAATGATTCGGTGAAAATCGGCGAGATTTTGAGAGCGATAAACAAAAGCATAAAGACCGACTTTATCGCGCTCACAGACGCAAAAGGCGTGGTTATCGCTCGCGGACACTCCAGCGACAAAGGCGACAATCTGACAAACCTTGCGATTGTGAAAAACGCGCTTTCTGGGCGTTCTGGACACGATTTTGAACAAGCGAAATATTCTCCCCTTGAGCTTATGGTGTCGTCCCCAATAAAATCCAACGGCAAAATCATCGGCTGCATTGCGGCGGGCTATGATTACGGCTCATACACTTTCGTGAACAAAATCAAAAGCGATTACGCCGTGGACTGCACGATTTACCGCGACGACGAAAGAATTTCTTCAACAATCGAAAACATAATCGGCAGCAAACTCAGCGACGAAAAAATAAAAAAGACAGTATTCGAAGACAAGAAAAAGTTTTCTGGCAGAAGCAAAATAGGCTCGACTTACTATGTTTCGGCGTATTTTCCGCTCTTGGGAACAAACGGGCGCGTCGCGGGAATGATTTTTGTGGGAAAGAGCATCAGCTCTCTTTTGCTCGTCATCATGAAAAAAGTGTGCCTGTATCTTTTGCCCGCCTCCGTTTTGCTCATGGCTCTTCAGGCGATAATTGCGCTCGGCGTGGCTCGAAAGATTATCAAGCCGCTTTCTTTTGTAAAGACCGCATTCAACGCGTTTTGCCACGGAGACCTCACGCAAAGCCTTCCAGAGAGCAAAGAAAAAGACGAAATCGGAGAGCTTATCGGTGCTTTTAACACATCGTCATCTGTCTTGCGCGGCGTTGTCGGCTCGCTCAAAGACACTCGGCACATCTTAGAAGGCGCAAGCAACAGAATGAACTTGATTTCAGAGGAAACAGCGGGAGCGATTACGCAGGTTGTTATTGAAATCGACAACTTAAAGTCACAGGTGAAAAACCAGAACAAAAGCGTGGGCGAAACATCTTTTGCGGTCGAGAACATCACGAAAAACATCTCTCTCTTGGGCGATATGATTGAAAATCAGTCGGCAAGCATTGAGCAGGCTTCGGCTTCTATCGAGCAAATGATAGGAAACATTTCGAGCGTGAACAAGTCAATGGACAAAATGGCAAAGTCATTCTCATATCTTCAAGACGACGCGAACACGGGCTTTGAAAAGTTGCAGGCAGTCAACAGCCGCATTGCTTCAATCGAAAAAGAAAGCGTCCGCCTTCAAGACGCAAACGCCGCCATCGCCTCTATCGCTTCTCAAACGAACCTCCTTGCGATAAACGCCGCGATTGAAGCCGCGCACGCAGGAGAGGCAGGAAGCGGATTTGCCGTTGTTGCGGACGAAATCCGAAAACTTAGCGAGACTTCGAGCAAGCAATCAAAGACAATCGGCGAGCAGCTTTTGAATATCCGCTCATCAATCGGCGACGTTTCAAGCGCGGCGGACGATTCATCAAAAGCGTTTGCGGCAGTCTCCGAGCAGCTCAGAGAGACGGACGCTCTTGTTTCCTCGATAAAGTCGGCGATGAGCGAGCAGGACGAAGGCTCAAAGCAAATCGTGGAAGTCTTGGGCTTTATGAACGAAAGCACGGGCAAAGTCCGAAGCTCTGCAAAAGAAATCACGCGCGACAGCTCGCAAATCGTCAGCGAAGTGCAATCTTTGAGCGCGGCGAGCGACTCAATCACGAACAGCATGGACGAGATGAGCCTTGTCGCTGTGAAAATCGGAGAGACGAGCGAAGAACTTCAAGGAGCGGCGAACGGCGTTAAGACTTCCGTCGGCGAGATTGGAAATCAAATCGACATCTTCACTGCCTAAAACGCCCCGAAGCATTTCCAATTTGGAAAATGTATCACCGAACGCTCCGACGAGCTTTTTCCATTTGGAAAATGCTTTCCTGAAACACTTTTGACCTTTTTCCAAATGGAAATTTGCTCACCGAACGCTCCGATGAGCTTTTTCCATTTGGAAAATCCCTTCCTGAAATACTTTTGACCTTTTTCCGTTTGGAAATTTGCTCTCCGAACGCTCCGACAACCTTTTTCCGTTTGGAAAATGCCTCGTCGAACAAAAAGCGAGTTTTTTCAAAAAAATACAATAAAAAAATTTTTCGTGCTTTATAGTAGTTCTTGAAGTATACTTCTTATATAAGGAGTATTTATGAAGACAAACCAAAAGACAAGTTTGCTTTTTACAATGGGACTTGCAAACATCGTTATTTTGATTATCGTTTCTGTGTGTTACATGAGCAGTTCTATTTCAAATATGTTCTCTCATCAAGAATATACGCTCAAAAGCCAAAAGCAAGTGCTTCTTGAAGGCTACGACCAGAAAATCCAATGGCAAGTTCAGAATGTCATTTCTCTCATTACGACTTACGACTCGATTTATGAAAAGGAAGGTATGTCGCTTGAGGAGAGGAAAGAGGCTGTTCGTGAGCTTGTCCGCGGGCTTCGCTATGGAACGGAAGGATATTTTTGGATTGATACTTTTGACGGCGTGAACGTGCTTTTGCCGCCAAAGCCTGCAACAGAAGGAACAAACCGTCTTGATTGGACAGACGAAGACGGAAAATATATGGTCAAAGAGTTCATCGAGATTGGAAAAAAGGAAGGCGGTTTTACCGATTTCAAATTTCCAAAACTCGGTTCAGACAAGCCAGAGCCAAAACGCTCTTACACTGCTCCTTACCGCCCATATTCTTGGGTTATCGGCACGGGAAACTACATCGACGAAATCGACGCTGCTGTTAATGAGGTTGAAAAAAAGCTCAATTCTGACTTTAAGAAAGCAATTATCAATTTCGTTATTCTTGGCGTGATTGTCATCGTTTTGTCTTGTATCGGCATTGTCTTCTTGATTTCTCACTTTATGATTCGTCCAATCAAACGTGTGGCGAACAGTTTGCGCGACATTTCTGAGGGAGATGGCGACCTTACAAGCCGTTTGCCTATAACTTCAGAAGACGAAATCGGTCTTTTGAGCCGCTACTTTAACAACACGATGGAAAAAATCCACGACGTTGTTTTTGGCGTCAAAGAATCAAAGGATTCGCTTACGAGCGCAGGCGACACTGTTATGATGAGCGCGCAGGACACAGCGAGCGGTATCAGCCAAATCACAGAGAATATCAGAAATATCACTTCGCAGGTCGAAACGCAAACAAGCAGTATGAAATCAACTGTTTCAGCTGTTGACGATATTTCTCTCACAATCGGCTCTCTTGCCTCCCTTATCACAAAGCAGCGCGAGGGGGTAGCGATTGCAAGTTCTGCGGTTGAGGAGATGGTCAGCAATATCGCTTCGGTTAATCAGTCGATGGACAAAATGGCGACTTCGTTTGAAAACTTGGCGAGCAAATCCCGCGCTGGTATCGACAAGCAGCAATCGATGACGACAAGCATTGAAAAAATCCGCGAGCAGTCCGAAATGCTAAACGAAGCAAACCGCGCAATTTCTTCTATCGCGGGTCAGACAAATCTTCTTGCTATGAATGCGGCAATCGAGGCGGCGCACGCAGGGGAAGCGGGAAAGGGCTTTGCTGTTGTTGCTGACGAAATCCGCAAACTTTCTGAAACATCAAGCGCGGAGTCAAAAACGATTGGTAATCAGCTCAAAACTATTCGAAACTCTATTGGCGATGTTGTAAAGATTTCAGAGGAAACTTCTCAGGCGTTCGCTGCGGCTTCTGACGGCATTGCAAAAACGGAGCAGCTTGTTTTGCACATCAAGGCGGCTATGGAAGAGCAGGCGATTGGCTCAAAGCAAATCAGCGGCGCGCTTCAGGCGGTTATGGAAAGCGGAGACGCTGTTGATGTGGCGGCAAAAGATGTTTCTGGGCGTAACGAGAATATAAAGATGCAGATGCGAAGTTTGCAAAGCGCGACAGAGAACATTCAGTCAAGCGTCGGCGATATGGCAACGGAAGCGACTGGCATAAATCACACTGGCTCACAGCTTGAAAATATGTCTGTTGTGATGAAAGACGCAATCGACAAAATCGGCGGTCAAATCGATTTGTTCAAGGTGTGAGTTAGCTGATTTTTTGAGAAAAACGCTGTTGCTTTTATTCTGGCAATGGCGTTTTTTTTATGTGTTACTAAAAACAAAATTGACTCATTTTTCTTATCTAACGCCAGTCAATACAATCTTTGTTGCTTTTTCCAAGATTGCAATCCTCGCATAATGTTTGCAAATTATTCGGGTCTAAACGCTTTGACCAGTCAACAGACAAAGGCACAATATGGTCAACATGAAGCACAACGCCGTCTTTTCTGCCTCTTCCACAAAGTTGGCAAATTCCGTTATCCCTTTTTAGCACAAAATATCTCAGCTTTTGCCATTCAGGAGAGTTATACAAAATCTCTGCATTGCTTCGAGAATACTTGCTTTGCGCCGACATTTCTCCCACAACTGCATTTTGCTTTGCTTTTCTTCGTTCTCTTGTGCGACGCATACTTTCCAGCCTTTCTTCTCTGTATGCCACAAAAGTCTTTATAATAAGTTCCTTTTGCTCTTCCTCTGCTTGCAGATAGCGATAGTATGTGTCAAAGACTTTTTGATACCATTGGGTCGTCGGACGAAGAACTATCAATTCAGGTCTGTCTTTTTTAATGTACTCATAAACGTCTTTTGTAGAAGAAAGGTTTACCCCTTCTTTATCAGACAAATACTGCATTATGAACTTAATTTTGTTGTTTGTCTTTTTTCCCAATCCCATAGCTAAAACCTCCTACATTCTGAAGTTCAATAATGCTTCTCCAAGTCTATGAGCGTCCTCTTCTCCAAGTTGAGTTCCAAGAGCTTTTGAAGCACGTTCAATTACCCATTCTGGCTTTTTCCCAAATTGATGACTTAACATTAATGATGCTAGTGCAGTTGCATTTGATTGTGGTATTTTGGGCTCATTTTTGAGAATGCGAATTAAAGTCCTAATCACTTCAAAAGTTCCTGCTATAGCATCTGCTGTCGAAAGACCACTGAGTTCCACAGCAGAAAGAATGTGATTGACCAATTTTGTGTCGTTTGCTTTCGCAGTTTTTATATCTGAAACATATTTTGCAGGATTTGGAGTCGACGCAAAATTATCTACGGAGTTGTGATTTTCGTTGATGTCGGTTTCCAACAAATAATGATTGTCGAACGTCTCCAAATTGATATTTTGAAGACGCTTCAAAGCATTATTGTAATTCTCATCTGTCCAGTTTGATGGCAAATCAATTATTGCTTGAAGTTCTTTCTGAAGTTCAGCAGGATTTTTTCCTTGGGCAAAATTTTGAAACGGATTTGCTTGCAACATAGACTGCATAGCAATTTCGCCAGCCATTTTCTTCAACGCTTCTTTCTTTCTGTATCTTTCTTGCTTTTCTACGTTTGTCATTTTCTCCTCCATACTTTTATGGTAACGTAACCAATACTAAAAGTCAACAAACTATTTTTGATAAAAGAGAAAATCTATTTAGATTTTGGCAGACTTTGGATTTGAGGAGGGAATTCCTAAATGGATTTTAGAGATTTTGGAGATAAATGCGGATAATCTATTTAGATTTTTGCGATTTTTTCTTTGGCTCATCTTTTTCTAAATAGATTTTGGCATTTTTCGGATTTTTTTTCGAAAACTCTATGTAGATTTTCAATTTCCAAAATTTTAGTTTTAGTTGAATTCACTTTGAAACAAGGATATTATTATAAAACCAGAATTCTGGAGGGATTTTATGAAATTTTTATCAGGTTTGAAGAATACTGTAATGTATTCGGCTGTGGAAAAGAGCTGTTCTCTTTTTGAAAAACACACGGAATTAGCTGAAGAGGCTATGCTAAAGCCGCGATTTTTGCACGTTGCAGAGCGAAAGGTGGTTTTTAGCGATACAATAAAGACTTCTCGTGAAGTTGTTGCTTTGGAAGAAGAAGATTCTCAAAGAGATTTGTCTTTTTCAAAGATGATGAATGTTTTGAAAGGCTATCGCGATATGCCTTTTGAAGACAAAAGCGATGCTGCGGCTTTTTTCATTGAAATCGTCAATCGACACGGTGGAAAGGGAATTGTGAACCTTCCTAACGACGAAGAAACTGCGATTTTGACGAGTATGGAAAGCGAGTTTAATAGCGAAAAGGCTCTCGATTTGTTAAAGAAAATCGAAGGTGTTGCAGAGCTTGCAAAGAGCGTTTTTCTTCATAATGCAAAAGTGAAAGAGCTTAGCGTGAAAAAGGCTCAAGTTATAGCTTCTAATAAAACAGAACTTTCTGCGACAGATATCAAAAAAGAGCTTGTGAGCTATTTCAACAAGCAGATTTTGGGATATCTTGAAGTGATGAGCGATATGCAAAGCGATTTGTATGGCTCTTTTGCTTCCGAGATTTTCGCTGTAGTAAAAGCCGCAAACGATACTGTTCCAAAGAAAAGCGCAAAGAAATAATTTTTCCAAAAGCTCTTGCAAGGGCTTGAAATACAGCCCTTGTACAGCTAAAATCGCGCTATGCCATACACGACGCAAATCGACAACTTACCGATAACACCATATCTTGATGAAATCTGTGAAAATCTAAAAGCCTCAGAAAGCCGCTTTCTTGTCTTAACAGCCGAAACAGCCGCAGGAAAATCCACAGCCGTGCCGCTCGCGCTGTTAGAGCATTTTCAGGGCAAAATCCTAATGCTTGAGCCTCGCCGCATTGCCACAATCGCAATCGCTTCCCGTGTCGCTTCTCTTTTGGGCGAAAGCGTCGGAGAGAGAGCGGGATACTCAATGCACGGCGAAAACCGTACGAGCAAATACACGCGCCTTGAAGTCATCACGCAGGCGATTTTGACGCGGCGGCTTCAGAGCGATATGAGTCTTGAGGGCGTTTCTGTCGTCGTCATCGATGAGTTTCACGAGCGAAGCATTCACGCGGATTTGGCACTCGCGTTCCTCAAAGAAGCAATGCAACTGCGCGATGATTTGTTTTGTATCGTGATGAGCGCGACGATGGACACAAAACGCCTTTCGTCATATCTTGGCAACGCTCCGATTTTCAGCGTCAAAGGCAGACAGTTCCCCGTTGAAATCTGCTACAAGCCAAACATATCAGTCGCAAAAGCTGTGAAAGACGAATTGGCAGAAGTTGATGCAGGCTCGATTCTTGTCTTTTTGCCAGGACTTCGCGAGATTCGGCAGGCTCAAGAGGATTTATCGGGCATTGACGCAGAGATTTTGCTTTTGCACTCAAGCATCTCAAACGATGAGCAAAAAAAAGTGCTATCGGCAGGAAAACAAGGAAGGCCTCGCGTTATTTTGTCGTCGGCAATCGCAGAAACTTCGATAACCGTGCCAGATGTTTCGGTCGTGATTGATTCGGGCTTGTCGCGTTTGGTAAAAATGAACGTTGCCACAGGAATGGAGCGGCTTGTAACAGAGCGCGAGTCGGAGTTTTCGGCAGCTCAGAGGGCAGGGCGAGCGGGTCGCGTCAAGGCGGGAAAATGCATGCGTCTTTGGGCAGAAAGTGACAGGCGGCTATCAGAGCAAAGCGCAGAAATCGAGCGGGTGGATTTATTGTCACTTGTTTTGGAGTGCGCGGAGTGGGGTGCGCTCAGTGTTGAAAATCTTGATTGGTTCACACCGCCGAACCGTGCCGCGTGGAAAGAAGCGCAAAAGCTCTTGAAGCGATTGGGCTTAATCGGCGAAGACGGTGCGATTTTGGACAAAGGAAAAGCGGCTCTTCAAATCGGCGAAAATCCGCGATTGGCGTGCATTTTGCTTGAGGGCAAAGCGCAAAACAGAAGCGACGAAGCGATTAGCGAAATCCTTGAATACACGTCTTATCAAAACAGAAGCGACATTTCCCGACGCGTGAAGCAAATCAGAATTGAGGGTGCTCTCGGTGTGAAAAACCTTTTGCTTGCGGGCTTTCCCGACAGAATTGCAATGCGCACACAAGATTTTGGCGTTTACAAATTCCCCTCTGGTCGCCAAGCCGCGCTAATCCAAGCCGAAGCGCAAAAGCACAGCACGCTTCCCGCTTTCATCATTGCGCTCGATGTGGACTCTGGCGAAATACAGGGAAAAATCCGCGGCTACAAGGCTCTCGACGAAGAAGAAGCCCGCGCATTTTTGGAGAGCAAAGCCCAAACGAAAACTCGCTCGTATTTTAGCGAAAACAAAAAGCTCATCTGTGAAGAAGTGAAATGCTACGGCGAAATCATTTTGTCGGCAAAGAAAAAAGAGTCTTCTGTAGCAGATTTTTCTTTTGCTCTTTGCGACGCTGTTTCAAAAAATGGTATTGATTGGCTTGAGCTTTCTGACAAGGCTCAAGATTTGATTCTGCGCGCGCGATTTTTATCTCAAACTGGCGATACTGCTCTAAAAGAAAAGCTCGACACGCTTTCAAAAACGGCGACGGACTGGCTCACGCCTTTTCTTACTGAGGCAAAACTCACGAAAGAGGCGGTTTTCTCAGCTCTTGCCTATTATCTTGACGAGGCGAAAATCAATCGCGACGCCCCGAAGTCGATAACGCTTGCAAACGGCAAAACGCGAAAGCTCGTTTACGAAGACCAAGGAAGCGCGGGGATTGTGCCAGTTTTGGAGATTATCATTCAGCAGATTTTTGGTGTGAAAGAAACGCCAATGGTTCACGGTGTCCCTGTACTCTTGCGCCTGCTTTCTCCTGCGAGCCGTCCGCTTCAGGTTACGCGTGACCTTGCGGGCTTTTGGGCGAACACGTGGGCAGACGTTTGCCGCGAGATGAAAGGCAAATACCCAAAGCACAACTGGCAGGCATTTTAGTCTGTTTTGTAAAGCACAGACTTTTTTGTAAGAGCCTAAAGTTGCTCTGCTAATTTTTGAACCTGCTCAAGAGGGAGTTTCGCTATAGCCGCAACTCGCTCTATAGGTAAAACATTTTCTTTTAGCAAGTCTTTTGCCACTTCAATTGCTTTTTCATTTCTAGCTTCTTCTGCTCTTTCATTTCCATATTCTTCAAACGCTCTGCACATACCTCTTGCACCTCCTTCTTCTTGCTTATGAAACCGAACTCTCTCAGCAATTTCAGTATAATACATTTCGTCTGCATTGCTCAAACAAAAATCATTCATCAAACGCCCAATTGCATCATTTCCACGATACGAGCCATTTACATAAATCGTATGCACACCGTCATCATACAATTCGCCGTCAATTATCTTTTCAACTTTATAAATAGGCTTGCCTTTTTTCCTTATATCGTGTTCGGTAATAAAAATGATATACGTTTCTGGCAAGAGATTAAAATCATCATTCTTTTTAAGTGTATGACTGTCAATCATCGCTTGATTGTATCTCGCACGCCGTTCTGACGCACCTTTATCAGCCCTCTGTATCTCAATATTATACTGCTTGCCATTCGTGTCGATTGCGAAAATATCCAATCTCACAGACCGCCCGAAAATGTTATGCATCTCTTTTTGCGTTAAGCAACTTTTCACGGTCAAATCTGTTCGATCGAGCAATATCCTCAATAAAAATTCCGTGAGTTTGTTGTCGCCAGAAAAAACAACTGTCATAAAATCATCGTCCATCAACCTCAAAGACTGGATTCTCTCCATTATTTTTGGGTCAAATTTGGATAACAATTTAGTCGATTTCTCTTCTTTGTTCATAGGCATATTATATCAAAAATACACTAAGTTTTCGACGTTTGCCACGAGATGAAAGGCAGATACCCAAAGCACAACTGGAATCCTGAGATTTTGGAATAAAGATTTAGGCTAGTCCGTTTATTCCCAAGTTGAAGAACTCTTTTTCTTTTACATCATAATAGATTTGCCAAAAATAGTTTCCGCCATCATCAACTTCTATTATGTCGGTTTTCAGCCAATCTCCTGTAATGCCTGTCAAAAAGTTAAAAAAGATTCTTTCTTTGTCTTCAAGCCTTATACTTTCTAGCTGAACATCATATTGATTCCATTGTTTGATTATTTCTCTGCAATCTGGACAATCTTTTGAGAACATAAAATCAAATAAGTCGTTTAGATATTCAGCAACTTTTTCTTTTGTCAGAATGTTCAATTCATCTTTCACAATAAAAATTTCATTGACGGTTTGAACTTGGCTGATTTCTTTTGTTTCAAAATCATATATTTTCTTGCCTTCAGCAGTTTGCAAAAGAATTGAGTCATCATTCACCGCTTTTATAGTTCCCCAAAAATAATGCGATGCTGTTTCTTTTAGATTTTTTTTGTTTGCGATTACTTTTTCAAAGCTAACGTTCTCATAAAGTTCGCCATTTTTGTAAACAGAAAACAATGTGTCGCTCTTTTTGAATTTTCTGGGGATTAATTCCAAGTTGTCAGAAGTTATGCGATATTTTCCATCGTTGGTTACAAAAACAAAGTTGTGATTGTCTTGCGCTTGTGGCAAAGGCTCGTCCGCAAAGCATTTTCCAAAAAAGAAGAGTGAAAATAATGTCAAAACAGGGATTGAAAGTAAAAAGAGCTTTGTCATATTTTTAATTTTAAAGCATTTTGGGCTGTTTTGTAAAACTGAAATTATCACAGAATAAGATATTCAGACAAATCTTTTTTGACACTTGCTTCGACTTCTTCTGCAATTTCTTTTGCACGAGAAAGTTTTATGCCATTCTTTTTCGCCACTATACGAAAAAGCCGCGAATCGATTTTTGAAAAGCGCAAGTGTGCCAACAAGAGTTTTTTGAGAGCCATTGTTAAAAAATACGCAAAGACGATCAATTTTTTTCACTTGCAAACATCTCCTCGATTGTGGAAAATTGCGGAGTGGCAAAAAGCGACTCAAAATCTTTTTCCATATCCAGCGCAATCGCGATTTTTATAAGAGAACCGAACGAAATCTCGTGCTTTTGCTCAAAACGTTTGTATGACGCAAAACTCACGCCTGCTTTTGTCGAAAGCTCGCTTTGAGTAAGATGCCGCTCTTTTCTGCGTTTCTGCACTCTCAAAGCAATATCTTCTGCAATTTGAGGAGCAGTCTTTTGGGTCAGCTGTATCATAGCTAATATTTTAGCAATTTTGCCCAATTTTGTCTATTTTTGCTAATATTTTAGCACTTTTGAGAATCGTTCGGTTCAAATCAGGACAAAACGGAGCTGTTTTTCTCATCGGAAAGTTTCCGATTGTGGACACAAAACCTTTTTTCTCATCACAACCGCTGTGATGAAGGAAACACTTTTGTTTTTTGACTCTGAAGGGCTCCGATTGAAAAAAAACTTCTGCGTCGCCTCTCACAGCTCTTCCGATTGAAAAATCGCTCTTTTGCTTCAAGGCGGAGCGGCTGTGAGAAGCGTCAAAGCTCTTTTTTTGGATTTCTCAAATGCTGTGAAATGTGAATCACAAATGTTTTTTGGTGGTATAATGTTTATGACATTATTTTTTCGGAGGAAACTATGTATTCAGGAAAAAGTGGCATAAAGAACCTTTCTGGCTCAATTCGTGTTTCAGAGATTCCAACGGTAGCGCAGGCGATGCTCTCTCATTGGGCTTCGTCGGACTTGGCAGAAAAATGTCCGCTTTTGAATGTGGGTTTTGCGGAACTGGATACGCTCACAAAAAGCGCAATCAGCACTCTCAACAGCGAAAAATCAAAGAGCAGTCTTGACGACCTTGACCGTGCGCTAGACGAGGCTTGGACGGCTCTCGGCACGGGACTGGAAGGACATTTCGCGCTTCAAAAGGGCGAGAAAAAGGAGGCGGCGAAGACTCTTCTCGACTTGTATTCTCGACACGGCGGAAAGAGTGCGGCTCGTCTTAACTTTGCCAGTGAAACGACGACGATTGCAAGCGCTCTCGACGAGTTCAAAAACGACAAGGCGAAAGCAGCGATTGAGCTTCTCGGAGGGATTGGCGAGGCTGTGGAAGCGATAGGGGAAGCGCACGCGGCATTTTCTCAGGCGTTCAATCAGGCGGCGGAGAAAAACGCGGCGGGCAAGGTGTCAAAATCGTCTTCTGACTTGAAGAAAGAGATTTTGCACTGCATCAACGACAAGATTTTGCCGTTCCTGAGCGCTGCGTCCTTGCTTGATTCTGCGACTTATGCACCTATCGCGTCTGTTATCGATGAGGACGTATCTCGCGCAAACTCATTGACTTCAAAGCATTCTTCTGCCGCAAAGAAATAGACTACTCTCTTCACCTCCTGTCCGCTCATCTTTTGGCGCTCAGGGGGTGAGAAACTCTTATCAAACAACTTTCTCTATTTTTCTATTTTTCCATGTCTTGCTGTTGTTTCAAACAAAGCCTTATTTGAGTTAATTGCATTTTGTATAGAGTTTTTATCACCAGAAACTTTTGAAGCATCAAAAGCCCATACATGAAAACCAAAATCTGTTGCTTTATTTCCATCAATAGCCATAGCTTTGCATCTCTCCCTAAACACATCGGGAACAGGGTCATAACCTACATAAGCAGTGTTATTGTCAACAACAATCCATTTTATATCAGAATATGTTGTCTTGAACTTTTCAAGAGCCTTTTCTGCACAAGAAGAAGAGGAACTATTTGAAGAATTAGCTTTGGCAGTTGGATTTGACGCAGCAAACGTCAGTTTTGGAATCAAACGAAACAGCATTCCTGCCGCAGACACAGCTTTAAAAACAGCGCGTTTTCTTGGCGTTTCGTTAGATTATCTTTTGGATATGACCGAAGAAAAAGAGCAAAATGCTCAAAGCAAGCAAATTTCCGAAATCGAAAACAAGCTCAGGCGATTTTCAAGCAGCGACCTCAATGTGATAACAACCGTCATCAACGCGCTCAACGAAAAATACTAAAAAGCGCCCCGCAAAAACGGCGGTTTGCGCTTGATTAAAAAAAGCGCCTTTGCTATACTGACAACACTTTTCGGCACTCCGAGAACAAAGGAGGTGAAACAAATGGCAACAATCATGGTTGAGGATACAGAGAACCTCGAGAAAGCAATCAAGCGCTTTAAGCGTATGGTTGAAAAAGAAGGCATTATCCGCGAGTTCAAAAAGCGTGAGTATTTTGTAAAGCCTTCTGCCACACTTCATCAGAAGAAGACTACTCTTGAGAGAAAACTTTTGAACAAGAGAAGAAAGTCAGAGCGCAAAGACTACTAGTTTTTAGCGAAAAGAAAAGCCCTGCCCATTTTTTGCGGCAGGGTTTATTTTTTGCTCTCAATAAAAAATCAATCAAAAGCTAAATCACATCGACTTGGCAACAGCGCATTGTTTCAAGAGCAGCTTTGTGCGTGGCAGGCGACACTCCCGCGCAGCAGCTTGAGTCCACGCTGACAGGCATTTCGGGCAAAGTCGCCTTGAGCAAAAGCGCATTCGAAACAACGCAAATGTCTGTGCAAAGACCTACCAATTCCACCGCGATTTCTTCGTTTTTGGCAATCTCTGCGATTTTCTGCGCAAGTTCTGTCGAGCCAAAAGTAGGCTTGTCCACAATCACGGCATTGCCTAGCAACTCGGCGATGTCCGCGCGGATTTGCCAGCCGTGAGAGCCTTTCACGCAATGCACAACGGGTAGCTTTTTGCCTTCCTGAGTGGAAAGATAATCCGCGCTGTGCGTGTCGCGAGTGGCAAAGATGTCCTCTGCACGATAAGAGCGGATTTTCGCTTTCACGTTCTCCACGATTGCTTGAGCCTCAGGAGTACCAAGAGAGCCGTCGATAAAATCGTTTTGCATATCAACGACAACAAGAATTTTTCTCATAAAAACCTCTTTCTATCTTTATTCCTCATCGGGATTAAATGCTTTTGCAAGAACTTTGGCAAGCTGCTCACGCTCAAACGGCTTTGACAAATGATAATTCAAGCCGTTCTCAAGCGATTTCTGAACGTCTTCGGCAAACGCGTTCGCCGTCATTGCGATAATCGGAACGCTGTCACTGTCTGCGCGCTGGAAGCTTCGGATTTTCTTGGTTGCAGCAAAACCGTCCATCACAGGCATCATTATGTCCATAAAAATGCAATCGTAATATCCGACAGGGCTCTTCTCGAACATCTCAGACGCAACAGAGCCGTTTTCCGCCGTATCGACAGTGAGCGCAAACGATTTGAGTTGCTCGACAGCGATAACCATATTGATTTCGTTATCCTCGGCAATAAGGACATGCTTTCCTTCGTATTTTGCATCTCCGCTTCCGCCTGCGTCCTTTTCTGGACTTGCAGCGCTTGACCGTCGCACAGGAACAGAAAGAAGGAAACTCACAATTGTGCCTTTTTCAAGTTCGCTCTCAACTTCGATTTTGCTTCCCATGATTTCGATGAGGCTTTTCACGATTGAAAGTCCCAAGCCTGTGCCTTTCTTTGAAAGTTTGGCACTTTCCTGAACGAACGGCTCGAAGGCGTGGCGCAAAAACTCTTTGCTCATTCCAATTCCGTTATCCTCAAAGACAAAATAAAAATCTGCTTTGTCGTCGTGAAGTTCGCGAAGCTCAATGCGAACGCTGATTTTGCCACCGTTCGGCGTGTATTTGACAGAATTGCTCAACAAGTTTATGCAGATTTGCTTGAGGCGGTTTGAATCGGCATAAATCGACCAAACAGGCGAGAAGCCCACAAACGTTATTGAGAATGAGTGATTTCGCTCTTCAGCTTGCGGCTTTATAATCGCGTCGATGTATTTTTCAAGGTCGTCGAATCGCATCCACTCGGAATGAAGAACGAGTTTCCCGCTTTCGATTTTGCTCATATCAAGAATGTCGTTGATAAGCCCCGCAAGATATTTTGCAGAGATTACAGCCTTATCAAGATACTCAGGAACGTCAGGGCTTTTTGGATTGAGCTGAATCAAATCGAGCATACCTTTAACGCCGTTCAAAGGCGTTCTGATTTCGTGGCTCATATTGCTCAGGAACTCAGATTTTGCCTGATTTGCCTTTTTCGCCTCACGAAGAGCCGCTGAAAGCTCATCGTTTCGCCTCTGCTCTTCCTCGAACGTTTCTGTGATGTCGCTTTGAATGAGATAGGCGAGTTTCTTGAACTTGTCAACGTAAGTCGCCTGCATCTTCTTGCGCCGCCATTCACCGTTTTCGCTGACACGCATATACGCGGTGAAAACACCGTTCTCGTCAAGGCTCTTTTGAATGCGGTCAATCGATATTGATGAAATGATTCCAAGAGGATTGTCAAAAAACGCAGGCTCGTGGGCGCAAAGCTCGTTGATAAGCTCGTCGAATTTGCCCTGAGAGTCAATGTCATGGAATTCGCCAATGTCGCGGCTTCCCAAAACGTTATAGTAGCCCGTGTAGAAATCAAGCCCGAAAATGATGTCGTAGTCGTTCAGAAGAACCTCGTCGAGCATCTTCTGTCGCATTTTGTTTTTGTCGATGTTAATCGCGTACATGAACGCCTCAAGGTCGTTCGTCGCAGGATTTCGCATCATGTGAATAGAAGAGTGAAGCCATTCGCTGTAAGTGCCCATCTTGTCAATGCAGAACTGATGCTCAATCTCGACGTCCATCTGTCCGCTTTCGGAATAGCCTTGCAAAAGAGCGCGGTTGAAAGCAGCGCAGTGGATTCTGTCGGATTCAGGAATGCGCTTGTAGATATTCTCGAACAGCTCGTCAAGATTGCCACTGATGTCCGCGTCCTCAAGGAAAGCGTAGACACCGCGCGTGTCTTTGTAAGTGTTTTGAGTGATGTTAATCCAAACAGACATGACAGTGTTCTTCAGAACAATGTCGTGATAAGTCGTCTGGTCCTTGAAGCGCTGCTCATCGATTTTCTGCTGCGAAATATCCACGGCAGTTCCGATAGCGCGCTTCACACGCCCGTACTCATCGAAAACGCCCGTGTAATTAAGACGAACCCAACCGTAATCCAAATTCGAGCCAATTTCGGCGATATGGCTTTTTTTGAGCCTTATCTCCTCGCTCACTTTTTCCTCGCCGCTCTTGAGCCGCGCAAAAATCGCCTCGAATTTGTCGACATCGGCGGGGTGAACAAGAGAGCTTGCTGAAATATCCTCAGGGATATAAGCGATTTGGCTTCCGGGAATCGAAGGAGTCGCGCTCAGGACAATGCGCCTTGACTTCACATCGTAAATCCACGCATTCAAGCCCGCCTGCTCCGCCGCAGTGATAAAACACTGCTCGAAGTCAGAAAAGTCGTCAATGTTGACGCTAAAGCCAAAATACTTGGCGACATCGGTCTTAATGTAGCCCAATCGCCTCCATTCACAAGCGCCGTCACTTTCCATAATGCGAACATTCGCCGTCGCAATACGCTCGCCGCCTCGAATTCGCTCGTCGAGCCTTCTGTACTCATTCGCGCTCGAAGGGTGAACAAAGCCGTCGCTAATCATCATATCGACGTAATTATCGCAATACTCAGGAATGCCGTAATTCTTCTGAATCCTCTCGCACATTCGGGCAATGCCCGTCGTAACGTCCAGCTCCCAATAATAAATGTCATTCGACTCGCAAAGCATATCGAGAGAACTTCGCGCAAATTCGAGCTTTTCGCGCGTCACCTTGAGGAGAGAATACAAAGAAAGCAGCTTCTTCCTGTAATGAAAAACGATGTATATAGTCGCTGAGGTCAAAAGGACAACTGCCACAGCAAGAAAAACAGTCAATATCGTCGGCATAAATAAATTATAGCACGCCTTTTTGACTTTTAGAAACCAAACCTTCTAAATTCGACATTCTTTGAAAAATACTAAAAGGCGGAAAAACTCTCCTTTTTCTCGGATTTTGAAAGAAAAAGAAGAAAACAATCAAGTTTCTTATGATTTATCAAGAAAACAACATCAAAACAAGCCTTTTTTATCTCAAAAATAATATTTTCCACATCACAAAACACTTTTTCCACATTGCAAAATAAATTTGTAACGTCGCAATTTTGTTTTTCCACATTGCAAAAAGCATTTGCAACATAAAAATTAGCGTTTTTCACATCACAAAGACATTTTGCAACATAGCAAAGATATTTTGAAAGATTGCAAATTATATTTGCAACATCAAAAACAATGCTTGCAACGTTGCAAAAATCAAAAACAATGTCAAAAAGAGAATAATTTACATCAAGGAGAGAAGTTTTCATCTTTAGGAGAGTTTCCCTTTCGTCAAGGAAGAAAGAAATGGCGTCAATCCTTTTTTCCCGCTTCACGAATTCGACGAAATGAACAAAAAGGAAAGCGTCCCCCATGTTGTTTTTGTTTTCAAAAAAGCGCTGACAACATTCCTCGAATTCGCAAAAAAAAATCCCTCTCAAATTCGAGAAGGATTTTCTTGAAAAGTATGCTCTAGAAATTATTGTCATGCAAAACTCGTTTCAGCATCTGCCTTGACCTTGATTGATTGGACAGATTCCAAAACCAGCCCGTGCCCGACAAAAGCGTCTGTGCCTGTCAAAACAGCCTATGGCTGTTATTTTGCGCTCACCAGCATAACATCAAAGCAAATGTATGCGCCGCCTGGAATAACGCCTGGAATTCCGCGAGAACCGTAAGCGAAGTCCGGCGGAATGACCATCTTTCGAGTCTCGCCGACCTTCATGTCCTGAACCATGATGTCAAAGCCCGGAATCATCTGACCTGCGCCAACGCGGAACGAAAGCCCCTCGTGTCCGCCGTCGACCATCTTCTCTGAGCCGTCGAAAATAGTGCCGTCAACAAGATATCCCTTGTACTCAACAAAAACGTTCTTGCCCTTGCCGATTTTGTCGCCAGAGCCTGTCTTCAAAACTTTGAAGTAAATGCCCTCTTTTGATTTCTCACAATCAGCAATAACGCCCTGCATAGCCTTTTTCTGTGCCTCGCGCTCAGCCTTCTTTCGAGCCTCGACCTTATCGTTGGCAACTTTTGCCTCACGGTCAAAATCCGCTTGTGTCGCGCTGAATTTTTGAGCGTCCGCACCGTTTCTGACGATTGTAAGGCTCTTGATGTGGTCGCCCTGCTTTACGCTGTTAACGACTTTCTGGCTCGCGTCATCAACGACTTTGCCAAAAATTGTGTGCTTTCCGTTGAGCCAAGTTGTCGGAACGATTGTGATGAAGAACTGGCTGCCGTTTGTGCCAGCTCCCGCGTTTGCCATCGCAAGATATCCGCCCTTGTCGAATTTGAGGCTGTCCACGATTTCGTCTGCAAAGCGGTAGCCAGGACCGCCCGCGCCTGTTCCCTGCGGGTCGCCGCCCTGAATCATAAAGTCCTGTCCGTCGCCGTTAGCCTTAGAGATTACGCGGTGAAATTTCAAGCCGTCATAGAACTTCTTGCCCTTTGCAGCGTCAAGTGTTCCTTCGGCAAGACCGACGAAGTTAACGCAAGTGAGGGGAGTTTCCTTGTAGAAAAGCTCCATTGCTATTGTGCCTTTTTCTGTTTCAAGAACAGCGAAAAGACCGTCTTTTCCTTCAATTCCCTTATACATAGGTTTACAACCTCCAACTGAAATAAATAATACACTTGCAAGAAGTGCGCTAAGCAATTTTTTCATAATCTTACTAACCTCGAATTTGCTCATCGAATTTGCCATTCAAAACAGCCTTTGGCTGCTAAAATTGCATTATGAACCAATTGCAAATCGCTTCAAGGCGCGATGTGAAAGACTGGTTCAAATGTTTTTCAAAGACGCCAAGAGCAGGAAATTTTGCCTGAAGCGGCATATAAATCAAAAACTCATCGCCGCAATCGATAATCACGAGCGAGATTTTCAGATTTTCTGGCGCTACAGCTTTCAAAAACGCATAACTAATCCACTGCACATTCGTAAAACTCGTGAACACTTCGTTCTCGCTCTGGCGATAGTTAAGGCGATAATTGCATCGCCCGAAGCTGTTGTCGTCCATAAGGCAATACGCCACAAGTCCGTCAGCATCGCCATAAATCGGGTCAGGAACGCGAGTTTCGTCTGTTGCAGATTTTATCATGTACATGTTTTTGTAGAGAGTTTTCTGCTTTTTGCTTGAAGATGAATAATATTTCATTCCTTCCATTTTTGAAACCGAACGGCAAATTCGAGATGCCGCGCTTATGGAAATATCATCTCCAGCTCTGCCTTTCAGCTTGCTGTTTGCAGAAAGACGCACTTTTTTTATGACGTAAAGGCTTTCAACAACAAAAGCAGGCTCTTCGGTGTCTGTCCATTGTGTTGTTGAAAGTTTGGCAAGAGGTGTCGAAGGCGCGAGCTCAAATTTGACATCATGAGCTTTGTAGCTCGACCTTCTGATAAACTCTTTGCCTTCAAGTTCTTTCAAAAGAGAGGCTGGAACAATGTCTTCTTTTTTGTAAGGTTGTGCAAAAATCGAGACAGATAGAAAAATCAGCGTCAAAAGCGCAAATATCTTTTTTGTCATTCCGCCCTCACTTTTTCCGTTTTCTTAGCGGCGAACACCTTTGTAAATAACGCGAACTTGTTTGTAAAGTCCGTCACCTTCGCTTTTTGTCTCAACATCAGCAACATCGTTCAATGTTGTGTGAATCAAGCGGCGCTCAAACGGGTTCATCGGCTCAAGAAGCACTGATGAGCGGGAAGAGCGAACTTTGTCCGCGCACGCATAAGCAAGGCGAACAAGAGACTCCTCACGGCGAATTCGATAATTTTCTGTATCGAGGATAACTCTGATGTCTTCTCTTCCAAGTCGGCCTGCGTAAACGTTTGCCAAAAGCTGCAATGCATCGAGGTTCTTTCCCTTGCGTCCGATAAGGATTGACGAGTTTTCAGAATCGAGTTTGATGCCAATCTTGTGCTCTTCGCGGAACATAACTTCTGTTTTGATGTCATAACCCATTTTTTCAATGACAGTGTTCACGAATTCGAGGAGCTTCTTCTCGAATTCGTCAGCAGGAAGCGGGTCTGCAACAACAGAATTGTTTCTTGCAGAAGCGAAATGTACAGAATCTCGCTCCTCATCGTTTACAGCATCAGAAGTTGACTCCAATGTGTGAATGCGGATTTTTACGAAACCTTTTTTGAAAAGAGAACTTTTCTGTGTTTCGAGGATTTCAACGTCGAACTGGTCTCTTTCCAGTCCCAAATCACTAGCAGCCAACTCAATGGCTTCTTTTTCGGTCTTTGCTTCGTATTCTTTGACCATCTATATCTCCTTAATAATTATCTTTTTTTCGTCGCAGCTTTGACCAACTTCATCTCAGCCTTTTTCTGTGCAAGCATACGGTTGATGATTATCTGCTGAATCATCTGGAATACGTTGCTTACAGTCCAATAAATGAGAAGTCCTGAAGGTGCATCATAGAACATGAAGAAGAAGATTGCCGGCAATCCGTACATCATCATCTTCATCTGCTGTTGCTGCTGAGAACTCTGCGCCTGTGGTGTTGTTTTCTGCATAATGAAGCTAGAAACAATCTGCGTAATGACGTAGACAAAAGGCAAAATGCGCAAGTGATTCCAGCCAAGAAGAGGAACTGTGTTCTTGAATTGCAAAACGCTATCACCAAGAGAAAGGTCAGAAATCCAGCCATGGATGAATACAGCGCCTCGGAACTCAAAGTAATTATTAAAGAGCTGATAAAGCGCCAAGATGATAATCATCTGCAAAATCATCGGAGCACAGCCGCTTGCAGGGTTATAGCCAGACTCTTTATAAAGTTTTGCCATCTCTTCCTGAAGTTTCTGCTGGTTGCCTTCGTATTTCTTCTGCAAAGCCTGCATTTTAGGCTGAAGTTCTTGCATCTTGAGGGTTGAAAGAGAACTCTTGCTTGAAAGCGGGAACATAGCGGCTTTGATAATGATTGTCATTATGATGATTGAGACACCCCAGTTTTTCACAACTTTGTTGATGAGCTCAAGCACTTTTTTGAGAATGATTTCAATCCAAGCAAGCCAACTTGAAGCAGAGCTGTCATTAAGGCGGAGTCCAGAAAGTTTCCAGCCGTTATTTTCTGACGCATTATATTTTACAAGGTTCTTTTCATCTCTCGGGCCTGCATAGATATAATAAGTATCTGTTGTATTAGAAGAAACGGATTTTCTTGACAAAAGAATCTGAGAGTTTGCATATCCTGATTCAACCAAAGTTGAATAATGAAGCGACTCTACTGTATCAAGGCTTGATGGAATCGCCAAAATTTCAAAATACTTTCCTGCAATACCTGTCCATGAAAATGCTTTCTCGAATTCGCGGGTCTGATTATTTCCAAGGTTTGAATCTTTTCTCTTTCCGTTTGTATACGCCATAAACCTGCGATACTCATATCGATTTTGTTTTGGATCAAAATGTGGACCAATCTGAGGAGATGTTCTAAGAGTATATCCAATACCGTCAACATTAAGGTTTGCTTCTTTTCCATCAGCACCATAAACATTGACTTCTAATTTGAACATATATTCATCAGGGATAAAAGAGTATGTTTTTGCAAGCGTAAACTCTCTTGTATTTCCACTTTCGTCAAGTGCGCTAAAAGTACGGAAAAAGCCAATTGTGTAATCGTCTATTCTTTTTGCAGTAAACAAATCATTTATAATAGGTTCTGAATATCCGCCAAAAGACAAAGCAAATGCTCTGTTTTTTTCGGATATGCTGTCTGCCATTTCAACACCGCGATAATCTTCTTTTCCATTATTGTCAAATGGACGGTCTATATCTTTTTCTTTTTCGCCAAGAAGCTCATAACCGATAATATCGCCACCAACATTTGTAAATGTAATTCTGGCTTTATTTGTTTCAATTACAAACTCTTCAGCCTTTTCAGGTATTGCAGAATTGATTGTTGATACTTGCACATTTTTAGAAGTTGATACGTCTTCGCTAGAAGAAACAGGTTCTTCAGTTGTTTCTAAATTTTGAACTTGCTGTTGTGGTGGGAAGAATTTTGTTTGAATGAACAGAGAACCCACAATTACGACTGTGGATAGACCTATTGCCCAGACAGTGTTTTTATCCATAAAAAATGCCTCGTTAAATTCAAGACAATCAAGGAACTGGGTCAAAGCCTCCTTTAGAAAACGGATTACAGCGTAAAACCCTCCAGATTGCCATAAAAAGCCCTTTTAATGGGCCATATTTTTTTATAGCCTCAAGAGCATATTCCGAACATGTCGGAGTAAATCTGCAAACAGGAGGCTTCAACGGAGAAATAAATTTTTGATAAAAACGAATAAGTATACAGAGGAAATCACTAAGCAATCGGTATAGGGATTTAAAAATCCGCTTCATTCTTTGAGCAATCCTGCTTTCATGCATAAGGCACGAAACTGGACACACCGCGAATGGAACGAATCATTACCAGGATAAATAAGCAGCAGCATATCATATCCAGTGTTCAGGTGTGTTTTAAAACTGCGGTAAATTTCACGGCTAAAGCGTTTCGAGCAATTACGCTCTACAGCAGTACCGTATTTTCGCGGAAGAGGAAATCCAATCCGGTTGAATCCAAGATGATTCTCTGCATAAAAGAGTTTTGCTCCTTGTATGCTTACCCGTTTTCCGCACTTAAACAGATTCTGTATATCCACGGAGCGTTTTATTCGCTCTTCACGAGTAAAACGCTCCGAAGTTGACAAGCCTGTTTTCATGCCCGTCAAAAATCAGTAAGGTTTCTTTTCGTCAGAAATAGTGAGCTTTGCTCTTCCCTTTGCACGGCGACGAGAAAGAACTGCACGACCTCCGCGAGTTGCCATACGTGCACGGAAACCAAACTTTCTGTTGCGCTTAACTTTGCTAGGCTGATATGTTCGTAACATAAAATATGCTCCTTATAAATTAAAGTATCTCAAGAAATAGTGTTTCACTATATCATTTATTTTTTGAATTGGTCAACACAGTGCATTCCAATTCTTTAAATTTAGAAATAAGGTCAGGTGGTAAATAACCCTTTTGATTTTTTGATTTTTCTTCATTTCGCCTAAATTTTTCAAGGACAGCCTCTTCTTGTTCCATTTTTTTTTGGAACTCCGGAAGAGCTATCATTTCTTCAAAATTTTTTGGCATCTTATCTTTTTTATTCACAATTTCAAGAGCAGCATCTTCAGCTTCTTGTCTTCGTTTTATTTCTGCAATAATAGCTTCAACAGGAGGTGAAACTTTCTGAGACTTAAAAAGAGTGGCATCAGAACCTTTCAATCTGTAAACCATATTCTTTATTTCAAGTTCAGGAGCTCTTTTTCTAAGCGCTTTTATAATCGTTCGTTTGTACATCTGCAAAAGTGTTATACATCCTGAGTGGTCGGCTTCCACAAGAAGTGTACCGTTGTTCATCTCAATTATTCTAGAATGAGAGCTTAAAAAACTTCCTCGTCCATAAAGGGTTTCTGTAACTTCTTGCCAAAGAGTCAGGACTCTTACACTGTGTTCTGCATCAACTATTTTTATACTGTCAAAAACACTGTTTACAAGTTTTGAAAAATCAGCAGGCTCTGCTATATTTCGTTCCATTCAATCTCCAAAAAATCTGCTAAAACTTTTCTTTGTATTTCATTAAGACTTTTCTTTCCAAAAGCCTTTTTCGATTTGATAAACCTTTGTCGAACTTCGAATATATTTTTCAAAAGGTTCTCCTGGTAAAAAAGTACAAAATAATTGGTCATACTCAGGAAGAAGAGAAGTAAACTTTTCTCTTTTTAGAGGGTCAAGTTCAAGCATAACATCATCCATTAAAAACACAGGTTTTTTTCCTGTTATTTGAGTATAAAATACACCTTGCGCAACTCTCAAAATCAAACTAACAAGGCGACGCTGCCCTGTTGATGCTTGAGGTATAAACGGAATTCCGTTTTTAAGAAATCGAATTCTATCACGATGAGGGCCAGATAGTGTCGTTCCAACTTTCAAATCTATATCACGACGACTTTCTAAATGAGATATTATTTCTTCTTCGTTTGGAAAATCAAAGCCTGTTTCGGTCTTTTTTTTCCAAGCAGGTTCATAACTTATAACTAAGTCTTCAATTCCAGAAATTTGTTCAAACAACTTTCCAAAAATCTGATTAAATCTGAAAATAGCGTCGCGTCTTTTCTTTTCAACTTCAAGTCCGTAGTGAGAAAGTTGCGTATCATAGCTTGAAAGCATTTCTAAATTTCGCTCTCTAATACATGTATTCCGACTTTTTAAGACATATCTGTACCGTCTAAGCGCTTCAAGATGTACTATATCGTACATGCTAAGACTTTGGTCAATAAAAAAACGACGACGTTCAGGCTCTCCTGAAGCAAACTCAATATCTCCGTGGCTAAAAAGCACACATGGAATCGTATTTATCAAATCTTTTCTGTCGTTAACACGCTTTCTATTTTTCTCAATCCTTTTTCGACCATTTTCATACTTTACGCTTACACTATCAGTTGAAATATTACTTTTAAAAAGAGCATTCAAACTCATTTCATTTTCGCCATTTTTTACGACTTCATGCTCAATTCTAGTTCTAAAAGAAGATGCATAAGCAGAGTAATATAAAGCTTCAAGCAGATTGCTTTTTCCCTGTCCGTTTTCGCCTACAAAAAACACTTCTTTTGCAAACAAATCAATTGTTTCATTTGCGAGATTCCTGAAGTTATAAAGAGTAAGCGATAAAAACGGCATAAAGATAAATTTATTCCTTTTGCATTGGCATTATGATATGAAAATAATCTTCTGCAGGATCTGGACGTAGTGTTATAGCACTCATTTCTTGACTAAATTCAATAGCAGCATCTTCACTTGTCATAACTCGAAGAGGATTATCAAGGTATTTATAATTTACAGCAATAGTGATAGCTTCATCTGCATATTGACAAGGGATTTCCTCTTCTGACTGCCCCTCATCAGTTTGAGAAGAAAGAACTTTCATCATTCCTGGTTGAATATCAAGATAAATACGTTCTGCTTTCTGATCTGTCATAATTGTCATACGCCTAATAGCATCTATCAAATCAGTTTTTTTCAATTTAAGAGTATGAGATTGATTTTCAGGAATTACTCGTTGATATGCAGGGAATTTTCCGCTGATAAGTAGAGATGAAAATTCATAGCTACCAAATTTAAAGAAAATAGTATCTTGTGTTATAGACATAGAAATCATTCCTTCTAAAGGAGCATGCTTTTGAATAATTCCTAAAATTTTTGTGGGCACTATTGCTGAAGGAAAATCAGGAATATCTGTTGTTATTTCACATTTTGCAAGAGAAAGTCTTTTTGCATCTGTTGCGACAAGAATAAAATTTCCTTCATTTTTTGAGAAATAAACACCACTCAAAAACCTTCTTTTATCATCATTACTGATAGCAAATATTGTTTGCTGTATCATTGTTTTGAGTTTTTTTGATTCTATTTCAAAAAATGGACTTTCAGATTCAAATTTTGTTTCAGGGAATTTTTCAGCAGAGAGCGATGACAACTCAAATTTTACACGTTTTGCAATAGGTCTTATTATTACTGACTGTGTAGAGCCATCTGCATTTTTTTGTTCGATAAACTCAATCTCCCCACATCCATTTGGTAATGATGAGAGGATTTCTAGAAATTTTGCACAGAAAACTATAACAGTACCTTCTTCTATTATATCAACAGGGACTGTTGTCTTAAAGTTTATAAGAGAATCAGTGGCTGTCATTATTAGTTTATTATTTTCTGCAGTCAACATTATATTTGACATAACTAAAGAATGATTTTTTGAAGCAATAATCTCTTGTGCAATTGCAAGTTCTTTTACAACTGCATCCCTATCGAATGTAAATTTCATTTGGAACTCCTTTTCAAAAGTAATTTGCTAAATTTACTAAAAATTTAAATTTTAATAGTAATAATAATAAGGTCTGTTAATTTCTGGAAAAACAATCTTTTTTATTATAAAATAGAAAGTTAAAAAGTGGATAAAGATATAAAAATCATTAACATGTTATCCACTTTTACACATTTTATTTATTTTTCCACTTTAAAAGCAAACGTTTATAAAAGATTTTATCCAGTTTTCCACATTTTTATACCGTATACTTATTTCTTGTAGTCCTTGATATTTCTTATTAAAAGTTGAATAACACTGTCTAATTGACTATCGATTTTAAGTGCATCTTCTACCTTTTCAAGAGAATGCATTGCAGTCGAATGGTCTCTTCCTCCAAATTCATTTCCAAGCTCTTTTAAAGAATATTCCGTAAGTTGTCTTGCGATATAAAGTGCTATCTGACGAGGAATAACATATTTTCTATCACGTTTTTTTCCTTTTATATCTGATAAAGAAATATTGTAGTGTTCTGCAACTACTTTTTGGATTATATCAATTGTAATTGTTCCTGAAAGAGGTGAAGAAAATACATCTCTAAGTTGTTGTTGTGCTATTTCCACTGTTATTTTTTCATGTATAAGACACGCATAGCCAATCATTTTTGTTAATGAAGCTTCAAGATCTCTTACATTCGTTTGAACGTTTTTTGCAATATAGTCAATTACATCATCTGGTATTAAATCAGATGGTACAACTCCTGCTTGTAAATTTGCTAAAAACTTTGGATCTGAGTCTGCTTTTGCGAGCTTTTGTATAAGAATTGCGCGTCTTGTTTCGTAGTTTGGCATTTGAATATCTACATTCATTCCGAGTGAAAAGCGGGATTTGAGACGTTCTGTTATATTTTTTAATTCTGAAATAGGGCGGTCACAAGTAAAAACAAGTTGAGAATGGTTGTCAAAAAGTGCATTAAATGTATGAAAAAGTTCTTCTTGAGTTCCTTCTTTGTCCTGTAAAAAGTGGATATCGTCTATTAGAAGAACATCTAATTTTCGATATTTATTTTTGAATTTAGAGGCTGTTTGATCGTGGAGAGAAGCAATGAATTCATTTGTAAATTTCTCAGCTGCAACACAACAAATTTTTGTCGAAGAACCTTTTTCTTTGTATATATAGTTGCCAATTGATTGCATTAAGTGTGTTTTTCCAAGACCTACTCCACCGTAAATCAAAATTGGATTCCATTTTCTACCAGGATTTTTTGCAGCATCTAAACAAACATTGTATGCTAAGTTGCTATTATCTCCTGGTATAAAGTTTTCAAAGGTGTAATCTTCTCTGAGTTGAGGATGTTTTACAAATAATTCAGATTTTACTTGTGGAACTGAAGTTTGAATAGGTTTATTAAAAACTTCTGTATGAGTATTTTCTTGTCTTTTTTCGGAATATTCCTCGTAAGTTGATGTTTGCTCTTTAAAATTTTCTTTTAGCGCAGTAAAAATAGGAATTGCATTTGGATAATCCCTATCTGTATTTTTTAGATAATTATTATCTGTCTGAATAGGCGCCTCTTCTTTTTTTGAAGAGTGGATTATTTCTCCTAAATCTTGAGATTTTACGATACTAGTTATTTCTATATTTTTCTGTCCTGTTAAAGAGCAAATCTTGTCTGCTACAGCTTTTACATAGCCTTTACTTTGCATTTGATTCCACATAAATGTAGAAGGAACAGAAACTGTTATTGTATTGTAATTATCTTCTACATATTCCATATTGAACCAAAATTGGAAGTCTGAATCTTTACCTTTTGCTTTGTATTCTTCACGGATTTGGCGCACAGCTTCTTGCCAAAAATCTCTGTAATTATGCTCGCTCATAGTCTTGTATTATACTCTGCCTTTACTTTTTTCTGCAATACAAGTATACTTATTTTACGTGTTCTTTCTATATATGGCAAAGTTTTAGAATGTCAATCACGAATTAAAATACAAGGGATTTCTTCAGTATGGCAACATCTTATTCAGCCGGAAATATACAAGTTTTAAAAGGTTTGGAAGCTGTTCGTAAGCGTCCAGGTATGTATATAGGCTCTACAGGTCCAATGGGATTGCACCATTTGGTTTATGAAGTTGTGGACAATAGTATTGATGAAGCTATGGCAGGTTTTTGCAGTACTATAACTATTGTTCTTGAAAAAGGTGATATTTGCCGTGTAGAAGATGACGGACGCGGTATTCCTGTTGATATGCATCCAACTGAGCATATTAGTGCTCTTGAACTTGTTTTGACAAGACTTCATGCTGGTGGAAAATTTGACAAAGGTAGTTATAAAGTTTCTGGTGGTCTTCACGGTGTAGGTGTAAGCTGTGTAAATGCGCTTTCTACTTGGATGGAAGCGACAGTAGAGCGCGACGGAAAGAAATATTGCCAAAAATATGAAGTTGGACAGCCTATAACTCCTGTTGAGCAAAAGGGAGAGTCTAACCGACATGGAACTACTATCCGCTGGAGAGCTGATCCTGAAATTTTTACAGAAACAACTAATTATGATTATGATGTTTTGTCTATTCGTTTTAGAGAACTTGCTTTTTTAAATCAAGGAATTACCATTGTTTTCCGTGATGAGAGAGGAGATGAGCCTAAGGAAACTGTATTTAAGTTTGAGGGTGGTATTAGGCATTTTGTTTCTTATCTTAACGAGGGAAAAACTGTAATTCCTGCTGAACCTTTGTATATTTCTGGAAGCGATAAAGATATAATAACAGAGCTTGCAATGCAGTATAACGACGGATATTCTGAGAATATTTCGTCGTATGTTAATGATATAAATACTCATGAAGGCGGTATGCATCTTGAAGGATTTAAGAGTGCATTGAGCTATGTTTTGAATAAGTTCTTGGAAAAGTATCCGAAAATTCAGCGTCGCCTTGCAAAAGATGAACATCTTTTAGGCGATGATGTTCGTGCAGGTCTTACCGCTGTTCTTTCGATAAAAGTGCCAGAGCCTCAGTTTGAGGGACAAACAAAGACAAAACTTGGTAACTACGAGGTAAAGGGTATAGTTGATGCTCTTGTTAAAGAGAAATTGACGGTATTCTTTGAGCAAAACCCATCTGTTATTGAGCAAATCCTTGATAAAGCAGTAGGCGAGGCTGCTGCTCGTATTGCGGCAAGAAAAGCAAAAGAAGCTACTAGACGTAAATCTGGATTGGACAGTTTTGGGCTTCCTGGTAAATTAAGTGATTGTTCTTCTAAAGATCCTTCAGAATGTGAAGTGTACATTGTTGAGGGAGATTCTGCAGGAGGATCTGCAAAGAAAGGTCGAGATAGTCGTACTCAAGCAATTTTACCTCTTTGGGGAAAGATGCTTAATGTTGAAAAAAGCCGACTCGATAAAGTTATAACGAATGAAAAGTTGCAACCTGTTATAGCTTCTCTTGGTACAGGAATTGGAGATGATTTTGATATAACGAAATTGCGTTATCACAAGATTATCATAATGGCTGATGCCGATGTTGATGGTTCTCATATTCGCACGCTTCTTTTGACATTCTTTTTCCGTTATATGCCAAAGATAATTGAAGATGGTTATGTTTATCTTGCTATGCCTCCGCTTTTTAAAATCACATATAATAAAAAAGACTGGTATGTTTATGATGATGCTGAAAAAGATTCTGTAATAAAATCTATTGGAGTTGAAACATCTAAGCTTTCTGTACAGCGTTACAAAGGTCTTGGTGAAATGGACGGTACTCAACTTTGGGAAACGACTATGGATCCGTCTCGCAGAAAGATGATGAGAGTTACAATCCCTGATGCGATTGCTGCTGATAAGATTTTCAGTACTTGTATGGGCGAGGAAGTTGAGCCTCGAAGAAAATTCATCGAAGAAAATGCTGTTTATGCAAATCTAGATGTTTAATAAAATTGGAGATTCTCGAATAAATGGAAAACGAAATAAAGACGCCTGAAGGCGGAACTCTTATTAATATGCCTATTGATCAAGAAGTAAAAAGGGCTTATATAGACTATTCAATGTCTGTTATTGTAAGTCGCGCTCTTCCTGATGTACGTGATGGTTTAAAGCCTGTTCATCGTCGTATTTTGTATGCCATGGATGAGCTAAATCTTCATAATAGCGGACCTACTCGAAAATGTGCAAAAATTGTCGGTGATGTACTTGGAAAATATCATCCTCACGGAGATGCTTCTGTTTATGATGCTCTTGTTCGTCTTGGACAAGATTTTAGTCTTCGTTATCCTGTTGTAACTCCTCAAGGAAACTTTGGTACTATTGCAGGAGACCCTGCTGCTGCTTATCGTTATACAGAGGCGAAGATGGCTCGTTTAGCGGAAGAGATGGTAGCAGATATTTCTAAAGATACGGTAGATTTTCTTCCAAATTTTGATGAAACGACAAAAGAGCCAACTGTTCTTCCTGCAAAATTTCCTTTTTTACTTGCAAATGGTACAAATGGAATTGCTGTCGGTATGGCAACAAATATGCCTCCTCATAATTTGCGAGAAATTGCATCTGCGATAAGTGCTTATATTGACAATCCTGAAATATCTATAGAGGAACTTGCTGAGCATATAAAAGGTCCTGATTTTCCTACAGGTGGTATAATTTATGGCAAGTCTGGAATTATGCAAGCATATCGTACTGGACGAGGTAAAATCGTTGTTCGAGGTCGATATGTTGTAGAGGAAGGCAAAAACGGTCGTGAATCGATTGTTTTTACAGAAGTTCCTTATCAAGTAAATACACGCGTTCTTTGCGAACGAATTGGAGAACTTGCCAGAGATAAAATTATTGACGGCATTTCTGGTATAAATGATGAATCTTCAGACCGCATTGGAATGAGAATTGTCATTGATTTGAAACGTGGTGCAGTTTTAAAACTTGTATTGAATCAACTTTTTGCTAAGACACCTCTTCAATCATCGTTTAACGTTATAAATCTGGCTCTCGCAAAAGGACGCCCTCAGATTTTTAATCTTAAGCAACTTATAGAACATTTTGTTGCTCATCGTGATATTGTTATTACTCGCCGAACGAAATTTGAACTTGGAAAAGCGCTCGCTCGTGCTCATATTCTCGAAGCTCAAATTACAGCTATTAATAATATTGACGAGGTTATTTCAATTATTCGCGGAAGCCGTGATACAGAATCTGCAAAGAATGCTCTTATGACTCGTTTTTCTTTTGATGAGCCTCAGGCGCAGTCTATTGTTGATATGCAACTCAAAAAACTTACGCATCTTCAGATTGATGACCTTAAAAATGAGATTGCAGAACTTAATACTCTTATTGCACATCTTCAGGATTTGCTTGAGTATCATGAAAAAATCTTAGCTCTCATCAAGACTGAGACAAATGAAATTGCAGATAAGTACGGTGATGATCGCAGAACTGATATAGTTGCTGCTGGTGCAGAGAATATTTCTGTTGAAGACATGATAAAAGAAGAAGATGTCGTTGTTGTCATGTCTAATCTTGGATATTTAAAGAGAATGCCTGTCACAACGTACAGAAGTCAAAGTCGTGGTGGCAAAGGAATTTCTGGCACAAAACTTGTTGAAGAGGATTTTGTAAAGCATATATTTGTAGCATCTACACATGACATTATTCTTTTCACAACAACTGCGGGGCGTGCATATACTGTTAGAGCTTACGAAATCCCTGAATCTAGCAGGAATAGTCGTGGCGGACATCTCAAAAGTTTGTTACAACTTTCAGAAGGTGAAGAGATTTCTTCAGTTACATCTTTAAGAGAATTCCGTGATGACGAATACTTGTTTATGATGACTGAAAAGGGTGTTGCAAAGCGTATTGCAACAAATGAGTTCCGTAACGCTCGCTCAAGAGGTGTTACAGCACTGTCATTCAAAAAAGATGATGATAAAGTTGTAACAGCGATGTTGACGAATGGAAAGAATGATATGCTTATAATTTCACGAAATGGAAAAGCATTGAGAATATCAGAAACTTCTGTTCGTTCAATGGGACGTGGTGCTGCTGGAGTTCGTGGAATAGACTTGAGTGAAGGTGATAAAGTTGTTGCTGCTATTCCAAGCGATGAAAGCGGAATGATTTTGGTCGTAACAGAAAAAGGCTTTGGAAAGCGAATCGATATCAATGATTTCACGATTCACGGACGAGGAACTGGCGGACAGCGTATTTTTGGTAATGTCGAGGGAAAAGGTGGCATTGCAGGCGCGCTGTGTGTCAAAGAAGATGATACACTTATGTGTGTGACTAATAAAGGGCAGATTATTAGAACCCCTGTTTCTGGTATTTCAGAGCAAGGTCGCACAGCGTCTGGTGTAACGATATTCACTTTTGATGATGATGAATATGTAATTTCAATTGACAAAGCCTCTAATGAAGAAGCGCAAAAAGAAGAAGACTAATTATTGATTAGTTTGAAAAGGACTCTGATTTTATTTCAGAGTCCTTTTTTTTACAAACACAATATGCAGAGTTTTTGATATTTTTATCACGCTATATATTGTAAAATTTATAGCCCTTGTCTGTTTGTACAAGATGTGGAAAAGTATTGGAAAATTTGTGTAGTTAAATTTGTGGAAAATGTCGAAATTTTATAAATTATTATATTAGCAAGAAATGTTGTAAGTGTGTACTGTGTAAAATGTGTTAGAAGTTTGTGTGGAAAACTTGTGGAATTTTGTTGATAAAAATTTAGTAAGCAACAGTTTCACGTGAAACTGTTTTATAAAAAAAAATAGCAAATTGAAAATTGTAATTGCCATTTGATTATTTATCTCTTTCAAGATTTTTTTTGCTATTTCGATTCATACTTTTTTCGAGCAATAATTTTCTTTGAGTATGAAAATGAATTTTTTTTCATGATAAAGATGTTTTAGAATGTGATTGGATTTTTGAATGTGTTTTGAACAATATGCTTCATAAAAAAATACTGCATGCTGAACTTGTTTTAGAATCTGCTGCTTAGATTGCTCAACAAGTTTGGAATGATAAACTATAAAAAGTTGCATACCTTTTGAAATACTGCTGCATTTTTTATGGATATTTGTTTTTTTTTTGCAAAAGATTTGTTTCCAAGAAAAAGACGCACTATGATTTTCACAGTGCGTCTTTTTAGTTTTAGAATGTGAGCCTAAAAACTTTTGAGCCACGTTCTGGAGTCCAAATCGCTTTTCGTTTTTCTGGCAGTGTATCAATGCTTGCGCTAACAAAGCCTAATCGTTCAAACCAATCTGCTGTTTGTGTTGTCAGAACAAACACGCATTTTGCTCCTCTCGTTTTGGCTCTCTGTATTAAGAAGTCAATCAGCTTTGGACCAATGCCAATGTGAGCACAAGTTTCGTCGACGGCGACGGCTGCGATTTCCATTTGCGCGTCGCTGTATGGTTCGAGAGCAGCGCAAGCACGGATTCCTCCGTCCATTTCGTAAACGATAAAGTTTTTGAATTGCTCTTGAAGTTGGGCTTCTGTGCGGGGCAAAAGATTTCCATGCTCAACGAACGGGCGAATCAAATTCAAAAGCGCCGGAATGTCCTCGCGCGTCATATCGCGGATTCCGCCGTAATCAGATTTGTAAATCATAGTGCCAGAACCAAGATTGCTGAAAATTTCGCAGGGGAGTGTGCCGTCGATTGAACCGTTCAAGATGTGCACGCGTGAAACTCCGTTTTTGCAAGCGGAAGAGGCGAGATTCAAAAGTTGAAGCACTTTTTTATCTTTGTCGTGATTTTTTTCAAGGAACAACTCAAGTTCTTCAAGGTTCATAGCGGGAACACAATCTTCTGCCGAAAGCCCGATTCCTTCAGGAATGAAAAATTCTCGGCTTGTGATTTCAGTGTCAGGCATCATGAAAAAGAGTTTGTCGGCTTTCAAGTGGCTCGCGATTTGCTCGGCAAGACTTAACGACGAAATGTTGTACGGCTTTCCTGTTTGACTCCAGCCAATGCAAGGAAAAATCGGAATAAATCCGCTGTCGAGCACTGTTTGAATTGCGTCGTCTTGCAACTTGTCGATTTCGCCAGAAGTTGCAAAGTCGACTCCGTTCAAAACGCCCTTGCCTCGAGCGCGAACCCAGTTTCCGATGACTGCCGTTCTCTTTTCGCCAGCGAGCGCCGTCATAATGCGATTTGACACATCGAACGCAGCCATTTTTATGAGCGGCATCGCGTCTTCGTCGGCAATTCTGCAGCCGTCTTTGATTGTCCACTCGATTTTGGCTTCGTTCAAAACTTGGTCAATTCTGTTCCTTGCGCCAGGAACAATAAGAACCTGCAAACCCGCTTCGTGAATCAAGCAAATGTCGCGAATGTGGCTGGTGAAAAGTGGCGACGCCAAAAGTGCGTCGTCGATGTAAATGACAACGGTCGCGTTTTTGAATCGTCTGATATATCGTATAACATCGCGAATTCTCTCGGCGCGTCGTGGAATAGGCGTGTTTTTCTTTGGTATCTCGTTCATAAGCAGAGTATACGCGATTTTGTTTTTTTTATAAAGTCAAAATGTTTCACGTGAAACACTAATTCTCTTTTCGCATGCTAAAAACACAACCGCAGTAATCTTGTCGGTACAAGCCATATTCTGCTGAAATCTCAAGTGAGCGCTTAAAGCCGCCTTTTTTCTTGAAATCCGAAAAGAGATAAGTAAGGCCTGCGCTTTCTTTTTGCAATTCAGCTCCGATTGCGTTGATTTTGGCGGAATCTTTGTGAGGGCTGATTGAAAGTGTGGTCGTGAAGTAATCAAACCCGTTTTCTTTTGCATACGCCCAAGCCTTTTTCATGCGAAACTCGTAGCATCTGCGGCATCGCTCGCCCATTTCGCGCTCGCTTTGAAGCTCAACTTCGTTTCTCACGTTCGTTGCAGAAAAATAATCTTCTGTGTCATAAGTGTCTTCAACGAGTTTCACGCTTTTTCCTTGCGGAAATCGCGGCAAGAAGTCGCGCAACTCTTGCAATCGGCGTCTATACTCAGTTTCGGGGTGAATGTTCGGGTTGTAATAGTAAATTGTGATGTCGAAAAACTGGCTCAAATATTCGATGACGTATGAAGAGCAGGGCGCACAGCAAGCGTGAAGCAAAAGTTTCTTTCGCCCATCTAGCGTGGAAAGTGTTTTTTCAAGAACACTTTGATAATTGATTTTTTGTGTTTGCATATGCAGAATTATCTTTGTTTTTTTCTCGTGCGTCAATCTTTTCTCTTTTTTAGTGTCATTGGCGAGCTTGTTTCTGAAGTTGTTTCATTAATACGCGGATGCTGAAATGAAGTTCTGCAAAAAAAAACGCCGCTTTTGAGAACAAAATCCCAAAAAGCGGCGCTTTTGTTTTTTTGCGCTAAAAAGCCGCGCTTGTTTTACTCTGTTTTCTTCTTATTTGCCTCTGCGTCCTGAGCGTTTGCGCGCTCGATTCTTGCCTCAAGCTCTTTGCCGAACTCCGTCAAATCATCTCTGACAGCGCCGACCGCCTCGACGTATGAGACAAGCGAGTTGATAAGCGAAACCAAATCTTTTTTCAAGATTGTAGCGTTTTTCTCGTCGATTGCGTTCTGCGAGACGAACGAAGCGGTTTGACCTTCAAACTCCGCGTTCTTCGCCCAGAGTTTTTCGAGCGTTTCGTCAAGACCAGGAAGAACTTTGACCGCTTCCGCCACGTTCGGCGCGCTCAAATCAGTTTGTGCGCTCTTCAAGTACGCCGTTTCTTCGTCGTATGCGACTCTGGTTATCTTTTTTCCGTATTTTTCAACGATTGGATAAATCAAAATCGCCGCCTGTGAGAGCGTTTCCACGGGATTTTTCTTGTAGGCGCTCACGATGTCGATTGTCGTCTTCCAAAGCGTGTCCCTTTGTGAATCCAGAACGTCGAGCCCTGAGTACACGCGGTCTTTTTTAATCGCGATAGACTGTGCGTCCGCCTTTTCTTTAATCTTAGAGCCGAAGAGATTGAGCGTTTTGTCGTCGCTCTTCTGCTTTTCCACCATCTCCGCGACAGCAAATGCTATCGTGTTGACCGTCGTAATAGTTGAATTATATTTGAAATAACTCATAACGAACTCCAATTGACTGCGATTATAGACCTTTGAAAACTTCGTGTAAATATTTTTTTGCCTGTTGTGATGTTCAGAATTTAGACTCCCTGTGTCATTCTGAGCGAAAAACGGTGAAACCGTTTGTAGTCGAAGAATCTGATTGTGCATTTTCATAGGAGATTGTGATTTTGTGGGCTAGATTCTTCGACTCCGCTCATTGCATTCACTTCGCTCAGAATGACAAAGCCAATTAACCACAGTTTTTTCTCTTCTTCAGCGTGAAGAAACTCGTGAACTGGAATTTATTGTTTGCCTCACTGTTGCATGGCTCTTTAAACTGGAATTTATTATCTTCTTCAGCGTGAAGAAGCGTTTAAACTGGAATTTATTTGCTGCTTCACTGCTGCATGACTCTTTAAACTGGAATTTATTGGCTTCTTCAAAGTGAAGCAGGCTTTAAACTGTAGTTTACGTCAATGCAGTGATGAGAGCGGGATTTTTTTCCCAAATCTCATTTTTTTACGGAGTAAAATTTGCCGAGGTTATAATATGTAATCTATTGATTCAAACAGGAGGCGATTTTATGCCAATGGGCGCAAATGATGTTTATTATTGCGATGAGTGCGGACGTGCGATTTACGGCGGCGATGATATGTACAGCCACGAGATTACTGGAGGACGCGCGGATTATGGCGGGGACAGAGGCGGAAGGGCGAAGGCTTTTTGCTCCGAGGCGTGTCTTGAGCGGGCTAAAGCCAGAATCTTGGGCTATGCTCCGGAATCTGCCGGAGAAAGTACGGCGAGTTCCGGAAGAGTGTATCGGAGCGGGAATCCTCGTGAGTTCAAAAAGGCGCTTGAAGGTGCGACAAGGGCGATGGACGGGATATGTGACACCATTGGCTTGACGAGCGATAAAAATAAATGGGTCGCGTTCGTTCTGTGCTTTTTCTTTGGCTTTTTGGGTGCGCATCAGTTTTATGCAGGGCATGTCAAAAAAGGTTTTCTGTATATGTTCACGGGCGCTCTTTTTACGATTGGCTGGTTCAAGGACCTTTTCCTGATTCTTTCGAATCGCTTTCGTGATTCCCATCATCATTTGATAAAATAAGTGTGTCGCAATCAGTCCCTGTCAGCTCAGACAGGGATTTTTTTTTGACAATTCAAAAAAGGGTGTAAGTTTTGTTGTAATCAAGATATTTTTGCGCCTTGAAATCGAAATCTTTTCCTGAAAATTTTATCTTGTTCTTGTTAAAAACAAAATCTTTTTCAAATTTTACATCTTCAATGTCGACGGAATAAAAACTTTTTGAGAACAACACACATTCTGAGAAAAGCAGCTCAAGATTTTTGGTCGAAAAAGCCACAAGATAAATGTCTGTGACTGCCATTCCGGATGAAGAATTATTTGCTATTGCGTACAAAACATTTTTTCTTTTGTATTCGTATTTGTGAAATGTGATTGGGGTATATTGCACAAAAAGATATTGAAGTTGTGCGATTTCTTTTTTGTTTTTGTCGTATATAAAAATCAGATGATGTTTGATTTTGTCGTGTCCGAGCGCTTTTTTTGAATCTTCGCTCTCAGGCGAAATGCCTTCGTTGCTTCTGATTAGATAATTAAAGAAAAGAAAGTCTTTGCTCAAGTTTATCGCGTTTATTATTTCATAATTTTTGATTTCGATGTAATCCGCGATGGCTTTTGCCCAGATTTTGTCGGGATTTTCTTTGTTCAGTTTTGAAATGACTTTTTGCTCAAAATCTTTATTCAAAAAAGCGTTTAGCTCCTCGCTGCTCATTTCAATGACTCTGTTTTCGAGCAATGAATCGATTTTGCTTCTGATACTTTCGTTTGCGCTTAATGCTGCAATGCCAAAAAACAAGGTCAATGCAAAAAATAGAGCTTTCATTTTTTTTTTCGTCTCCTAAAAATTTAATTGTGTCTATTTTTATCGGAACACAAAAACTTCGGATTGACAAGTTTATGCTTCGACTACGCTCAGCAACCGCAGAGTTTGTGTCAATGCAGTCGATTTTTGCTTTCTCTGGTATACTTAATTTTATGGAAATCGAGAAAGATAGCGAAAAAGCAAGAGAGATAGAAGCGAAAATAGATTTTCAAAAGCAGCGTCGTGGGCTTTGCGTGTGGAAAATCGAGAAAAACAAGGCTGGGGATTTTGTAATCGAGGCGCGAACGATGTGCTATCCTGCGTTCACTGACCCATACAGAGATTTTCGTGCGACTTTTAGCGAAAGCGAAATCGTTTGGTTCATAAACGCTGTCAGAAGCCAAGAAAAAAATGCGTTTTCTGGCTATGGTGACAAAACTTTTGCAGCAAGCGATATTGGAAAAGCGCACTTGTCTGTTTTCAGAAAGGGTGATGATGCTACGATTTATCAGCCTCTTGAGTTTTGCGCTTATGAGAGAGAAGATAACGAGGTGAAGCGGTTTGACTCTGTTGTGCTTCTTTTTGGTGAAGACGGAACGCCGAAAACTGGAATGTTTGTTGAGGAGTTTTTTTCTGATTTGATTGAGTGTTTGTCGCCGAATGCGAAAGAGGTTGTTTTGCCAATGGGTGATTTCGTCATTCGGAGAGTTGATTTTGAAAAGATGGAAATCGAGAAAATCCAAAAAAAGAGAAAGCGAAAAAAGTGAGTTTTTGATGATGATTTTTTGATTAAAAAAATTTTTTACGGGGTAAAATGCACCACTGCGACGCAAATCATCATCTGGTCAAATAGCGCACAAAATCCCCGCGTGTTTTTCGCAGGGATTTTGTGGTGATTTGTGAGAATAAAAACTATTTCAAAAGATTTACGTCGATTTCGGCAAACTCTGCGGCTTCTTCTGCTGTATGTCCTTTTGCCATGTATTTTCGTGCAAGCGTAATTAATCCCTGCTGCATGCCTTTCTCAAGACCCTGTTGCATGCCTTGTTGCATGCCTTTCTCAAGACCCTGCTGCATGCCTTTCTCAAGACCCTGCTGCATGCCTTTCTCAAGACCCTGCTGCATGCCTTGTTGTATGCCTTTCTCAAGACCTCTCTGTAAACCTAACTTGAAGCCTCTTTCTTCTCCTGCTTCAATACTGGATTGACGGTCTCGCTCATAAACTTCATAGCGATATTCTTCCAACCATAAATCACGATTTGCACTTATTGAAGACAAAGTTTTTTGTGCTTGCATAAGCCCTGCCTCCTTTTTTGTAAGCTCTTTGATTAAATCCTGCTTGTGAGGATTATCCGCTTCCTTCAAGAAAATTGCCCAGTTTTCTAGAGCTGTATTTTCTTTTATAGACATTTCCTTTTTAATGACTAATGGTAATTCTATAAAAATAACGTTCAACAGATTTGCTAGTCGTCTGCCTGTTTTTGTTTGCATATAAAAATGATTTATGCCAGTATCAGCAAGCGACTTTTGTTCGTCATCATTTTTATAAACAAAATCAAGAACAGATATTTGATATACTTTCGGAGCTTTTTTCCAGTTATCTCCTTTTTTCAGTCCTGATATTTCAAGTCTAGAAACTTGATGTTCAGCTCTTGCTCCGTAGTCATAAGCCTGATTAAACGCCTGCATTTCAATATTCACATGTTGCCCATTATCGAGCGTGCATAAAATGTCATAGCTGATTCGCCTTTGTCCGTCAAAAAGTTGTGGTGCGTCGTTTGGCTTTAGTTCCACTGTTTCAATTTTGCTATTAGTTGCAGCTTCAAGGAATGCATGCAAAGCTTCTCTTGAATCCTGTGTATTTTGGGTAAAAAGAGCCTTGAATGTGGAATCAATACGAGGATTTAATAACGCACCAGTTTTCATTCTGTCAGCGTATTCATTCTCATCCTTGTAATCAAAAATATCCATAACTATATTATATACATATATTTTTCTTTGTAAAAGGCTTTAGATACTTAGTATGAATTGCTTTATCAGAGAAAACTTTGCAATCGATAATGCTTTTAAATATTGTATTTTTGCTGTGTTCATTATAAGATTTCTGCCATGAAATATTTTATATCTACTTTGGTCATCGTTTGTTTTTGCGCTTTTGGCTTTGCAAGTCAGCAAATGGGCGGTTTCTTGGCTGACACGAGGGGGGGGGGGGATTTCATATAACCTGACAGCCCTCTATGAGTTTGAAAGTCCTGTATGCAAAGCATATGCAGGATTGCAGTATAATGAAGAGGCATTGAACATCACAGGAAAGAACCTGTTTTGCAAAAACTTCTTGGAAGACAAGGCTGTTTCCATAAAACTTGGAGCAGGCGCACTTCTTCACACTGAATTCGTAAAAGACACTGCTCTTATTGCGGATTTGCTTTTTCCTTTTTCTTCAACGTTTTTTATAAATCCCACAAAAACTTCCCTGAACTTCACACTTGGTGCGGGCTACAAACATACTCTGGTGTATGAGCTTTTGCAGTACGACATTTATTTGATTGTCCCGAATGCGATTTTGTCTGCTCGGCTGAATCAAAATCTGTTTGACAGACTGGATATCGGTGTATCGGCTGGAACATACAATTATTTCAATTATCCCAGACTGATAAAGCCGACTGTTTCTTTTGACGCAAAATACAAATGCTCTGAACACTGGTCAGTTGGGGCTGAATGGCTTTTTGCTTTCACGAGCATTTCCGCTCAAGAGAATGTGCAAGTAGAACATTCTGATTTTAGATTTGGGGTGATTTATGTTTTCTAAGCTTTTTCTTTCTATTTCCAAAATTGCTTTTGCTTCGATCTTGTTTTGTCTTTTTGTTTCTTGTCAAAATGGGATTGACGCTTTTACAAACACAGATACTATTGACGAGCGGGCAAAGTTTTGTGATGTTAAGCCAAGAGCGGACATTGGCGAAAAGTATGCGATTGTGGTGATTACGGACATTCATCTTGAAAGAGGCAATTCTGATATGGAGGATTTTGTTTCTTTTATCGATTCTTATGAGTTCGGCTCAGCAAAGAAAGCATATTGTATTGTGATGGGTGATATTGCGAATGGTGGCAAGGTCAGCGAATACGAAAAGTATCTGGAGTTCCGCACTGAGTTGGAAGCGCAGGGCTGGCAGGTGTTTTGCACTGTTGGCAATCACGATACTTATGCTTCTGGCGATTATGGGCGCAACTATATGAAGGTAATAGATTTTTCGACCTTTTTCCGCATAAAGCTGCCCGAAACTTCTCTTTATGTTGTCGATACGGGTGACGGAACTCTTGGAACAAAGCAGTTTAATAGACTTGAAAAAGAGATGAAAGCGGACGGCAATAAAAAACTGGTGTTCAGTCATTATGCTCCATATTCTGATGATGTGCATTACAGTTTGCTCAACGACACGGAAAGTGCAAAACTGCTTTCGCTTTATTCAAAGGAAAATGTGGCTTTTGTTTTTTCTGGGCATACGCATATTCACAATGAAAAAACTTTTGGCAAGTTCCGTTCTGTTTCAGTTGGAAGTATTCTCCATGATGAAGAGGTGCGAAACTTTGCTATTTTGTTTGTTGATGAAAAAGCCAAGAGCTTTAATTGTGTTTCGGTAGATTTTTGAATTAATCTTTTTCTTAACAAACAATCCCTGCGTGTTTTTCGCAGGGATTGTTTGTAAAAGCATCAGAAGAGCTTACTCAACCTTTGAGTTCACGGTCTTTTCGGTTGTGATTGCTTTGTCGCTCGCGGTGAGATTTACGCCATTCACCTTGAAGTGCTTGTCTTTGATTTCAAGCGTAATCTTTTCAAGCTTGTCGATGTTGATTTTCTCCGGCTTTTCGCAAGGCTCGCTTCCTTCTGGAACGATGAGCGTTCCTGGTGCAGCCCAAGGAGCTGTGAGAAGCTCAACTTTCTCTTTGCCGTCTTCTGTGTAATCTGCTGCCAAAAGCATTCCGCGGCTTTCAACTCCCTTCATCTTTCGCGGTGCGAGGTTTGACGCGATAATAACGTGCTGTCCCAAAAGCTCATCTTCGCGCAAATACGGGCGAAGTCCGCTCTGGATAATGCGCTCTGTTCCGCTTCCGTCGTCAAGGTGCTCGATGTAGAGCTTGTCGCCTTGAGGATTGCACTCAACGCTCAGAATCTTTGCGACTTTAAGCTCGATGTATTTGTTGAAATGCTCGATTGCGTTAAACGCTGGCTCTTCTTTCTTCTCAGCCTTTGCTTCTTCCGCTTGTGGCTGTTTTTTTGAAACAACTTTTAGTGGCTCTGTTGCCATGAGCGCTTCCACATCGATTTCACCTGCAACGCACGGCACTGTGATTTCCCAGTTTTCAAGAACTGACGGGTGAACTTCGCCAAAGATACCGATAACTTTTCCGTTTGCCAAAATCTCGGCCTGTCGACCAGGGATAAAGCGCGGGTCATCGGCTTCTTTTACGATATATTCGTGGTCAAGGTAGTAGAGAAGTGAAGCAACTTCTGAGGCTGCCTGATTGAAGTTTGCATTTGTGCTTGCAGACAAGAAACCAAGGCTCTGAACTGTCTTTGTTCCTGTAACTTCATCTGGAGCGATGTATGCGATTTTGCCGATTTCGTAAATCTTGTGAGGATAAACAGCGTTTGCGCTCAAAGATTCAGATTCAAGCAATGATGCGATGATTGACGGGCGGATAAACTGATAGTTTTCGCTCATCGGGTTTGCAATCTCGATAACATCTTTGCCGTCAATGTTCATGTTGTCGATGTAATGCTTTTTGCTGCCAAGATAGTTGAAAATCATCTCTTGATAGCCCAAGCCTGTCATAATTGTCTTTGCTTTGCGGCTGTAAATCGTGAGCGGCAAAAGACGACCGATAGTGAAATCGCTCGGAGCAGTTGGTGTGAAATAATCCAAGCCCTGACCAATCATTACGTCTTCGATAACGTCAACTTCGTGCAAGAAGTCGTTTCTGTACGGGGCTGGCTTCACAGTGAAAACAGTGTCGTTGTCGTCAGCGCGAACGTTTACAGAATTGCCCATCTTCAAAAGTGCGTCTTCAACTTCTTTTGCAGACAAGTTTACGCCGAGCTTCTTGTTGATTGCGCTCAAACGTGCTGTCGTCGGCTTTTGGAAATAGAACGGAACAGTGATTTCTTTGCCGAATCCTGTTTCATAAGGGTGAACGACTTTTACAGGCTTAATCTCATATCCTGCGTCCGCAAAATCGCAAGCAACGATGTTCGCCGCAAGGATAAGGCTTTCCATCTCGCTACCAGTAAGCTCAACGAGCAAATCTTTGTCGCCGACTTGAACAGCGCCGAGCTTTGCGCTGTTGATAATCGGAGCCATCGAAAGCACTTCGCCCGCATCATCTGTAAAGAGCGGGAAGCGAGGCAAATCTTTCAAAATCCAGCCGAAATCCTTTCCCTTTGGGTGCTCTTCAATGATTTTGCGGCAGCTCATAGGCTCATCAAAGCCAAGCGGCGTGAAGAATGTGCTTTCTGGGTCAACAGCCTTGTAGTGAGCAGGCCATTTGATTTCAGCCTCTCGATAAACACCCATAGAAATCGTCTTTCGCTTTCGTCCGAAGTTCCAGCAGAGTTTTTCCTGCGTCTGAATGATGTCTTTTAGCATAGCGTCATCAACACTCTTTCCACTGATAACGAATGCGACCATATAAGGACGAATATCTTTTAGCGACGGGTCGACTGTGATGTATCTGTTCGCTGAAGATTTTATCTCCTTGTCAGAAGAAAGAAAATCTCGGTAATCAGAAGTAGAACAGCCGTTTTCGTACTCGCGCAAACAGCGTGCGATACCGCCTGTTGACCACAAATCAGGGCGGTTTGTATCGTTAAGCTCGATTTTGATGACTCTTTCATCTTCTTTCTGAGTCATATCAGGCTTTTCATCAAGTTCTGCCTTTGCGCAGGTTAGCTTTCTTTCGAGCGTGTCGTAATCCCAAGTGCGACCCACAAGTTTGAAAAATAATTTTTCGTTGACTTCTATTTTAGGCATTTGAAACCTCTGGCTTTTGTGTCATTCCCCAATTTTTCAGGAATCAATTGTCAGTATACCGTAAGATTTTTCAGTTGTCTATTAGTGTGCAATTTAAGATTTCTCTTTATGCTGCCTTTCTATAGAAGTTTTTTTCATCTCGAAGATTTTTTGATGGAATAAACTCTCACAAAAAATTATCTGCCTTTGCTCTATGAGTTTTTTGCTCACTTACACTATAATTTGAGGTAACATCTTATAAAAACAAAGGAGGAATAATCGATGGATAAAGGCAAAAAGGCGTTTTCAGCTCTTCTTTTTCTCTTTTTTTCGACGGCGATTTTTGCGCAAAACAAGCAGACAATAAAAGTTGATGAGTTTGAGTTTTCCATGGTCGAAATCAGCGGGAAAAACTTTGCCATCGCCGAAACCGAGGTAACGCAAGATATTTATGAGCATATTATGGGCGAAAACCCGAGCCATAACGTCGGCGAGAAGTTCCCCGTTGAAAACGTGAGCTGGTATGACGCGATTGTGTTTTGCAATCTGCTTTCCGAGGCGACAGGGCGAAAGGCTGTCTATAGCGTGGACGGCAACAGCGACACGGAGTCTTGGGACTATTCGGCACACGGCGGCGCGGGCATTTTGGGCAATGTCGAAATCGATTTGAGCGCGAACGGCTTTAGATTGCCGAACGAAGACGAATGGATTTATGCGGCAAAGGGCGGAGAGGACTTTTTGTATTCTGGAAGCGACGACGCAAAAGAAGTTGCGTGGTTTTCGCGCACAAGCGACAGTTTCACGCACGAAGTTGCGAGTAAAAAGCCGAACGGATACGCACTTTATGATATGAGCGGGAATGTGTGGGAGTGGTGCAACGACAAAATAAAAGGCACTCGTTTCAGAGTCAAAAAAGGCGGTTCGTGGTCAAGCGACAAAGAACTTTGCGCTCTTTCTTTCCGTGGCTTGCATTATCCTAGCCGCTATCAGCCTTGCTACACCTATTTTAATATGGGCTTTCGCTTGGCTTTCACAAAATAATACAGAACAAACAAAATGAAAAATACAATAGATATGACAACAGGGGCGGTGTCGCGTAACATCGTCTATTTTGCGCTGCCTGTGTTTATTGGCAGTATGTTTCAGCAGCTTTACAACACGGCGGATTCTCTTTTTGTCGGAAACTTCATCGGCTCTCGCGCACTTGCGGCAGTGTCGTCGGCAGGATACTTGATTTTCTTGCTCGTGGGATTTTTCGACGGCGTTTTTATGGGAGCTGGCGTCGTTATCGGTCATTTCATCGGCGCAAAAGATGCCTCGCAGACTCAAAAAGCCGTGCATACCACCGTTTCGCTCGGTTTAATCACTGGCGCGCTCCTCACGGTTTTGGGCATTTTCCTCGCTCCCGTGATTTTGCGCTTAATCGGCACACCCGACGAAGTTATGGCAGAATCCCTCGTCTATTTCCGCATTTACTTTTCGGGAAGCCTCGTCCTCGTCTTGTACAACACATTCACAGGCATTTTGCGCGCAGCAGGCGACAGCAAATCCCCGCTTTATTTTCTCATCGTGTCGTCAGTCGCGAACATCGTGCTAGATTTCTTCTTTGTCGGCGTTTTGCGCTTGGGAGTCGGCTCTGTCGCGCTTGCAACCGTCATCTCGGAAACATTGAGCGTCGTTTTGTGCCTTAAAAAATTGCTCAGCGTGGAGGGAAGCCACCGCCTTTATCTCAAAAAGATTTCTATCGACATAAGCCTTTTCAAAAAGATAATCCGAATCGGAGTGCCGTCGGGAGCGCAAAACTCAATCATCGGCTTTGCGAACATCGTCGTTCAGTCGCACATCAACTCATTCGGCGCGCTTGCGATGGCGGGGCAGGGCGCATACAGCAAAATCGAGGGCTTTGCCTTCTTGCCAATCACGAGCTTTACGGCGGCTCTGACAACATTCGTTTCGCAAAACATCGGTGCAAAAGAGTTTGACCGCGTCAAAGAAGGAGCGAGGTTCGGCACGCTTTGGACTTGCATTTTGGCAGAAGCAATCGGACTTGTCACATTCACCTTTGCGCCTCTTTTGGTCAGCTCATTCGACTCAAACGCCGAAGCCGTCGCATATGGAGTTTCGCGCGCGAGAGTCTGCTCATTCTTTTACTGCCTTTTGGCGTATTCGCACGCGCTTTCCGCGATTTTGCGCGGGCAGGGCAAGTCAATCGTTCCGATGGTCGTCATGCTCATCTGCTGGTGCATAATCCGCGTAACGATTTTGACAATCGGCTTTATGTTCGCCCATTCAATCCTCATCGTCAACTGCGTTTATCCGATAACGTGGGCACTTTCGACGATTTTGTTCACGGTCTACTATTTTTCTGCGGATAAAAAGCGACTTTGAACGAAGTCAGCCATTTCTACATGAAAAAAGAGCGACTTTGAGCGTTTTTTGTTATTTCTACGTAGAAATGAGCAACTTCAGTCAAAGTCCGTCAGTTCTACGCGCGAAAACGTCAAAATCAGTCAAAATCCGTCAATTTCCGCTGGAAATAAGGCGACTTCATTTGTTTTTTCGCTTTTTCCGTGTGGAAACGAGGCGAAAACAGACGAAGTCAGCCCATTGCACTCTGAGAACGTTGAGAAATGTTGAAAAGCAGGCTGTGCCTGTTAAAGATATTTTACCATGAGGATTTCGGCGCGGAATGAGCCGTCTTCTAGGCGGAAAGATTTGTCCAAAACGCCGTATCGCTTGAAGCCGCATTTTTCGTAGACGTGGATTGCGCAAAAATTGTCTGAGTAAACGCCGAGTTCAACTTGCGTGTAGCCGATTTCTTTGGCGATTTGCAAGGCTTTTAGCGTGAGGAGCGTTCCAAGCCCGTTGTTGCTTTCGTTTTTCGAGACCGCCACGCCGAAAGATGCCCTGTGCCGCGTCTTTACTCTGCGACAGGAGCAGTCGATTTCCGCGCTCGCAACGACATCGCCATCGAGAAAAGCCGCGATGATGAAGCTGTCTTTGCTTTCGTTGACGGCGTTGATTAAAACCTTTTCTTTTTCAAGCGAAAGTTTTTCGGCTTCGGCGGCAGTTTTGACAAGGAAGTGCGTTTCTGCCGCCGTTTTTTTTGTGTGGAGCAGCAAAGCGAGCGCGTCGGCTTCTTCGGGGCTTTTGAGAAGTACGGTTTTTCCGTTTTTGAGTGCGGCTTTCAGAGGCTTGATTGTCATAGACTGATAATATTATCGGAATATTTTTTCAAAAATCTGTTGCAATGCAAAGTGATAGCCACGTATAATTTCTTCTATATGAAGACTATTGTATTTTGCGATATTCCGATGCTCAACAAAATCGATTCGCACTGCTACGCGCACACGGGAAATGCCGGCTCAAATTACGAGAAAGACGTGCATTTTGCCATAAACGCAGTTCTTGGCGAGCGACTGAAGGCAGGGGACGAGGTTAAGGCCGTTCTTTTGCAAACAAAAGACAGCGAGGGAAAATATCTTGTCAACACACAGCTTTTCAAAGATGAGCTTGATGAGATAAACAAGGGCTGCGGGGCAAAAATCTCTTATGAGATGCTTTGCACTGATTTTGAAGGCTCGAAGGAAAACTTTGAGAAAATGTATCGCGCAATTCTTGATTTTTTTGAGGACGATTGCGCTGTTTATGCTGATATCACTTATGGTCCGAAGCCTCTTCCGATGGTTCTTATGGCTGCGATGAACTTTGCGGAAAAGTTTTTCAACGCTGACATAAAGGGCGTGTTTTACGGCAAAGTGAATTTCAAGGACGGAAAGCCTGTGAATCCAGAGCTTTTTGATGTTACGCCGCTTTATTACATGAGTTTGTTTGCGTCTTCAATCAATGCTTCAAGCTCAAAGAACGCGCTTTCAATGCTAGACGCTTTTTTTGGAAAATAAGTCGTAAAACAAAAACGGAGAGAAGATTTTGAGCGGCGAAATAGACTTTAAGCACCTTGATGACGAGATTGACAGGGCATATGCTGCTTTTTCTGCGCTTAACAATGCGTCATCAGAGCCGATGGACGCAAGAACTCGCACACTTTATAACAAACTGGCAGTAAAACTTCTCAATTACTTTGAGCAAACGCAAAGGGCAAAACTTGAGTCACGTCTTGGCAAAAAAGATTCTGACAACTACAACTTTGAGTTTTGCTCGCTCATAAAAAGCTGCTTGAGAGATTACGATGAGAATCACGAAACGAAAAGCGGGGAAGCGACATCATTTTCGCGCTATTTTTCTGTCAGATTAAAACTTTCTGTGCAACGATTTATCGCGAAAAGCCTGAAAAAGCGGGAAATCGAAAGCGAAAGCTATGACGATGAAATCTATTCGCCTGAAAAAAGTGAAGCGCAAAACGAGAAAGCCGAACAAATCGAAAAAGCGCTTTTCACAACAAAACGTCTCCTAAAATGCGCCGACGTTGTCTTTTCGCGCGAGCAAGAAAGAGTGCGCTCTTACCGCGGCGCAATTTTGACGTTTTGTCTTTTGAAAGAACTTTCTGCTCTTCTTTATTTTAGCGACAAAAATGCGCTGTATTCGCTTTTGTCGCCACATTCTTTTTTTGATGGCGATGTTTTCTCTTCGTTCTTTTCTTCTTGTGAAAAATTAACGCTTGAAAAAGTCGGCGCGCGATTTGGAAAAATCCGAAACGATGCTTCTCGCACAAAAAGAGTGATTTTGACTCGCGTTCAAGAAGAGTTTTCATTGCTGGAGAAGTAAAAACAAAAAGATTTTCCTCACGCTTTTTTCTGTCTGTTTTTAACTGAAAAAAACAAACATTGCGTTAAAATTGGAAAGTATGAACAAGAGAAAAAAGCGGTACAAACTGCTTAGAACGATAAAATCAATATTTTTCAATCCGCTCACTTATGCGGTTCTGGCATTCCCGTTCATAATGGTGCCGATGATAATCATCGTTTATCGCTATGAGGCGGGAGTAACGATGGAAGGAATGGGAGATTCCTTTTGGAACTTCTTGATTGCGTTCGTTGCGGGCTATTACGACATTTGTGTTGTAACACCAATAGGTCGTTTCTGCTCTTTCGTAATCTTGATTTCCGGAATCTTGGTATTCTCAACATTGACTGGTAAAATCGCTTCTATGTTTACGGAAGCGCAGATGAAAAAAGACAAGGGGCTTGCGAAATTGAAAAACTTATCACAGCATTTTATCATTTGCGGTTACAAAAACGACTTCGAGCGCATACTCGAAAGCGTGCTTGACACGAACGAAGATTTGACACCAGACCAAATCGTTCTTATCAACGAAGCTCCTAGCGAAAACATCGAAAGCCTTCGCGAAGACATCAGATTCAAGGGGATTAACTACGTTGCAGGCGACTTTTCCGACGAAACAACGCTAAAAAGAGCCAAAGTTGACCTTGCCGACCGTGCGCTTGTCATCTCCGACCAGTCGCAAAAGCTAAGCCAGCTTGAAACCGACAGCAAAACAGTTCTTGCAGTTCTCACCATGACAAACTTGAATCCCGATTTGTATATCGCAGCCGAACTCATCGACTCAAAGTTCAAGCGACATCTTGAAATGGCTCACTGCGACGAAATCATTCTTGCAAACGATTACGAGCGAAAGCTCATTGTTTCGGCTTCAAGCGGAATCGGTATGAGCCAGATTATCACCGAGCTTGTTTCAAGCGACAGCGAGACGGGTATTTTCCTTGAAGATATTCCGCTGAGTTTTATTGGCAAAAGCTATGGAGAGTACCGCTCATCTTTGTCGCAAGATGCTGTTTTAATCGGGCTTCTCGAAAACACTGGCAACTTTCATATGCGCAGAACAGAGGCTCTTCGTGAAGCACAAAAAACACCAAACATAAAAAAAATCGTTGCGAACTTGAAGAAAATCAAGGAACTCAAAAGCAACGACCCTGTAATTGCACCAAGCGCAGATTACGTCATAAAGCCAAACAGCCGTGCTGTCTTTATAAAAGGACGCTCAGGAGGACAAAATGCAGATTGAAAAAGACCAAGTAGAAAAGCTCTCCAAAATCGAAATCTTCTCAGATTTGTCCCCGACAGCCAGCGAAGACAAGCGGATTTTGGAAGAGTTGGCTTCTCTGCTTTCGGAAAAGAAGTTCAAAAAAGGCGAAATGATTATCCGCGAGGGCGACATGGGCGACACGCTTTATATTCTCGCTTCCGGCTCTGTGCAGGTTTTGCGAAACACGCTGGGCGACGAAAAGTATGCCGTCGTGAACCTGAAGGCTGAGCAGAACGTCTTTTTCGGCGAAGTTGCGCTGATTGATTCGGACAGAAGAAGCGCGTCGGTTATGGCGCTCGAAGATTGCAAAACGTGGATTTTGACGCTCAATGATTACGAGAAAATCTGCGAGAGAGAGCCGCGCTTCGGCTATCTTGTAACTTTCCGAATCGCAAAGCGCATTGCCTCTACGCTCCGAAACACGAACAACGACATCATAACGCTCTACGAGGCGCTTCTTGACGAGGTTGAGGGGAAAAAATAATTTTTTTACATACCTGCCTTGCTCATATACAGTTTGTATATGAGCGTTTTTTTTGTTTTTTTGTCGCGGACAAAAGTCCACGAGGACGCTTCGGGTATTTTTCTGTCGCGGACAAATGTACTTTGCTTTTCTTGGGGTGATTTCCTGTCGAGGACAAAAATCCATGACGACTTTTCGGGTGTTTTTCCCTCGTGGACAAATGTACTTTGCTTTCCTTGAAGTGATTTCTTGTCGCGGACAAAAGTCCTCGAGAGCGCCTGAAGTGTTTTGGTCTCATGGATAAATGTACTTGGCTTTGGCCTGAAAAAATCGTCGCGGACATATTTTTCACGACGGCTTTTAAAAGAGGAAAGCGAAAATGTGCCGATAAAAAGAAATATGATAGTGCATATTCGTCTTCTTTTTGTGTGCCACGGCAACATTTGCCGCTCGACAATGGCTCAATCAATTTTTACGCAGATGGTGAAACAGCGCAAAATCGAAGAGCGCTTCCTTGTCAATTCAGCCGCAACAAGCACTGAGGAAATCGGCAACGGAATGTATCCGAAGGCTCGCGAGTGCCTCATTCGAAATCACGTCGAAATCGTCGTGCATCGCGCTGTTCAGATTAGGGCAGAGGACGCGCAAAAATACGATTGGATTATCTGCATGGATAATGAAAATATGCATGGCGTTCATTCGATTTTGGGTGACCGCGCTGTTTATGTAACGCCTCAGGACGTTCGCCGCATTTTTCAGGAAGACCCGGCTTCTCCTTACTCTTCAAACGGAATGATAAAAGCCCGTGTTTGCAAGCTTCTTGATTTTACGGGTTATGGCGCAGAAATAAGCGACCCGTGGTATTCGGGAAACTTTGAGCGCACTTTTGCAGAAATCAGCTCCGGGCTTGAAGCATTGCTTTCGCTTCTCGACTGAGCGCAAGGTATGTTGAGCGCACAATCGTTGTGACGATGATTGGAGAAAAAGCGCTGTCAATTGTCTGAGGCAGTTTTTCGCGAAAGACAAGAACGAAAACCGAAATGTATGCGCAACTTAAGAAATAGGCGGTGATTATTTTTGACCTTTTCTCTGTTGTGCAAAAAAATGCTGCGATGATGTTCGTCGGCAAAAGCCACAAGAAATTGAGATTTCCTCCGAATATGCCTGAGCGCTCTTTTATTGTGAGCACAAGGATAAAAGCGCCGATAAGCCCTGTCAAAAAGAAAAACAAAATATCAAAAGAAAACATCAGATTGTCAATCACTCTTGTGAGTTCAAAAAGATGCCTTTGCCGTATTTTTTTTGCGGCAAACAAAAACGCAACTTGAAGCGCTGTGAAAAACGAGACGGAAACAAAAGCGAAAAAGAAAATCGTCTTTGGCGAAACAGGCAAAAAGGGCAGTGTGCATTTTTTCTTTGCGCTTTCGGCTTTTATGATTTCGCTCGAACTTTCCGCAATTACTTCCGTGCTTTTGACAAACGGAACTATTGCCGAAGCGTTTTTTGTTTTTGAAACAGAAAGCACAACTCGAAGCACTTCTGGAAAAAAGGTCATGTCGAGAATATCAACCGCCCTGTCGCCCGCTGTCCCGATAAGGAGCGCGGCACTTAGCTTTTCCCACTCATTTTTCTCAAGACGGCTCAAAATCTGTTTTCGGCTTGTCAAAGGCGCAGCACTTGTGCGAAGAAAATGGTTTTCGGCAATTCCTATCGCCCAAACAAGTTTCAGAACATCTCTGACGCCTGTCGCGCAGTTGTTTTTTGTGGCGTCATATTTTTCGAGCCTGTTTTGCTCCTCGGTTTTCCAAAGCAAATACGAATAGATTTTCTCTTTGTCTTCGTGGCTTATGTTGAGTTTTTGCTCGATGCAATCGCGGTTTTGTGTTTGCCTGTCATATTCCATCGCATCAGGAAAGCGGACGGCGCCTGCAACGCTTTCGGGATGAGCGAAAAGCGAGCGGAAAAATACTGCGGGGCTGTCGATGTTTTTTATGACGCCGAACGAAAAGAGTTTGTCGATGTTTTTCACGGGGTCAGAAACGCGAATCGCCGAATGTCCGAATCGCCTGTAAATCTCTTTGCCTGAGTCAAACGTAAGCACGGATATTTCCGCAAGGCTCGAAAGACTGCGCTTTGTGACGTCCTGCGGGTATGGCGAGACATACGCCATGTTTTCGGAGGCAAAAACAAAGAGCGCGGACAAAAAAAACAAAGAAGCGAAAAGTGTTTTTTTCAGAAAGTGTATCAGCATAATCTTATAATATTGTGCAAATGAAAGCTGCCGAAAGACCTGTCAAAATGGACAGACCCAAAACGTGAACCGGCACAAACGAGCTCAAGGCGAGAGAACCGAACGAAATCGCTGTTGTCAAAAACGAAAGCGTGATTGCTTCTTTTTCGTCTTCGCTCTCGTTTTTTTGCGTCGCGTAAATGATGTAATCAAGCCCAAGCCCGAATACAAGAACCATTCCGATAACGCTGAAAAACTCAAGGCTCTGCTTCAAGAGCGCAAAGAGAGAAACGATAGCGCCAATGCTCAAAATCGGAACTGTTGCAATTTTTATTGTATCACGCCAGCCATAGAAAAACCGCAAAACAACAAAAATGATTGCGAACGAAATCAAAAACATTTTCACGATGAAAAGCGTCAGCTCATCAAGGCTCGAGCTGACAGATTCGACTTTGCTCTCAAAATAAACGCCGCTTTCGCTGTTTGCAATATTTTTCATCATGCCTTCGTCCTCGATTTTTGACGGAATCACGACAGAATAAAACTCTTTGCCGACTTCTCCAATCCAAAGCGCGCCAAGAACGCTTTTCAATGTCGCAGGAAGCTCTTCAAAGTCGTCTTCGATTCTGAAAAACTTGTCGCTTTGGCAATCCGCGATGACCTTTTGGCTGCTCTCGCTTGAAAAGCCGAGATACTCGTGAAGCGCGCCGACGTAAGGCAAGAGCGCTTTTGCATCGTCCTTCGCCTCTTTTTGCGCTTTCACCGACGGCACAAAGCGCGATGTCGCCGTGCAGCCTCTCTCAATGCGAGAAGCCAAGCGCTCTTCTTTTTCGAGAACTTCTTGCGCGCTCTTTGCTGACACGATAAAAAAGTTTGTCGGGTTATAGCGCAAAATCTTGTAGGCGAGAATTGTGTCGTCTTTTAGTTTGCCATCCATTTTGTAAAGCGCACTGATGTTGTTTTTCATCTTGACGCTGCCTGCGTTGAGTGCGATTGTGATGGCGCAAAGTGAGGCGAGGAGCGCCTTCAAAGCGATTTTCATCTTCGCGTTGTGAAGGCAAAAAAGGCGAGTGGAAGGCGCTTGTTTTTCGCTCGGCACACTCAAAAGCGGGAAAATCGAGATTGACGTCAAAAACGTGCTCATAATTCCGCAGAACGAAAAGACCGCCATCTGCTTTACGAGCGCAAACGGCGCAAAAAGCAAAAGCGCATAGCAGATTTCGGTTGAAAAAAGCGAAAGCGAGAGCGGCGCAAATAGTTTTCGCCTGATTTCGCTTCCAGATTTGAGAGAGCCATTTTTCCAATTGATGAAAAAGTGAAGGCTGTAGTCAATCGATGAGCCCAAAAGCGACGTTCCGAAGACTAGCGTGAGCGTGTGGACACTGCCAAAGATTGCGTGCGTTGCAAAAAGCGCCGTCAAAACAGAAATCGCGACAGAAAAAAGCGAGAACAAAATCGGCTTTGCGCTTTTGAAAGTGAAAACGAGCAGAACAAGAAGAGCAATCGTGCAAATAGTGCTGATTATCGTGATTTCGCGCTGCGCTGAAGTCGATGCGTTGTAAGAATGGAACGGCGTGCCATAAAAAACAACGTGAGTTCCCTCCTTTTCGCTCTCTTTTGCCACCTTTTCAAGTAGCGGGACAGCGTTGCCGCGACTCAAAAGGCGCTCTCCCTTTTCGCTCAAAACCGCGCGAATCATAACATACCAAACGCCCTCGTACTCGCTTGCCAAAACGCCGTCCTTTGCGCTCATTGCAATCCCTGAATCCGAAATCGCTCCGAGATAATCCTCCAAAACTGCGTCCTCAAGCATAAACGGGTCGCTTTCGATGTCATCAAGCCCGCCAATCGTGAAGCCCGACGCCCGCTCAAGCGCTCCTAATGCGAACGCTTCGGGGCTTTGAGCGATGCGCTCTCTGTTTTCCTTGCTGATGAAGTTCCATTTCCATTCTTTGACAAAATCGCGGATATCCTCCATCGAAGAAATATCCGCGCTCAGTGAAATGCTGTCGAATTTGTCGCGCTCGCTTTGAGCATTAAGAGAAGCGAAAATGTCCTCGGCTGCTTTTTTCGCCTTTGAAAAGTCCTCGTTTGCAACAAGGAGAAAAACATTTTTCGACGCAGAGCTAAAAAGCGCTTTGTCAGCCACCCTCACCGCCTTGCTCTTTTCGTTTTCGGGCATCATATTCATAAAGTCCGCGTCGAACTTGACGCCACCGCCCAAAAACGCGCCAAGAGCAAAAGAAAGCGCAATCACAAGATGAAAAATGAGCCAAAGACGAGTGAAAAAAGAGTTATTTTCCAAAAAATGCGCGCTCTTCATCGCTCAAAACCTCTTTATGCACCTTCTCAAAAAAATCATATCGGATTTTATCCCCGTTCGCCTGCTCAATCTCGACAGTCGAAAAATCCCCTTCTGCCGCATTTCCGCTCAGCGTTATCGATGAGACAGCGCTTTTTATCGTCTTGTCTTTCGGCGAAAGAAGCGCGAGCCAAGTTTCTCCGTTGTCTTCAAAACTCACAAAAAAGTTTTCTTCGAGAGCCTTTTTGTCGCCTTTGAAAATCGATGATAGCATTTCCGATACGCCCCTAAAAACAGCGTTCGACTCAGCGTCTATCATGCTTTTCTTGCCGTCGGCGCTGATTTTTGTGATTGAGGTCTCGCTCACCACCGTCGTGGACGAAAACGGCTTTTTCGTCTTCCAGACAATGCCTTCCTTTGAGATGATGAAATCTCCAGAGGAAATGAGCGGTCTTTTTAGTGCTTTTGCGCTTTTTTCCTGCCTGAACTCTCCCGTCGTGACGCTTGAGCCGAGAATGTTCTTGCACACCTCGTCAAGCGTCAGGGCTTCAAGCGGCGCTGAAAGAAGAATCAGCGCCGAGAGGAAAAAAGCATTACGCTTTTTTCTCATTTTTGCTCCTTGTTACAACTTTGTCGTTTACGTTCTGAATCTCGCCTTCAATCATCTGCGCGAGTTTCTCGTATTGCGCTTTTTTGACACGGCGCATTGTCGAAAGATACGGCACAAGTTCGTCGTTCACAAGATAGAGCGCCTTTTTCTTTATTGAAGTCGCGCTCTCCTCACTTTTTTCGGCTTTAAGAGCCTCGATATAGACCTTGTGAGCCTTCTCAAAGTTCTCCTGAGCCGTTTTGAGCTGTGAAAGACGCTCGCTGACCCCGCTCAAATCTTTGACAGCTGAAGAAAACTCTTCCGTCTCAAAATCACCAAACATACTGGACAAAAGCCCAGACTCTTCTTCGTAGTTTGCGCGTGCAATTGACGAATACTTTTTGCTGATTTTGTCGAAAATCGTTTTTGCGCTTTGTGCGATTTTTGCGTCAGGGTGCGCCGTGTAGCCGTCGATGAGCTTGAAAAGCAACTTTAGCAGATTATCGCGGAGAGCATCAAGTTCTTCGTGTTGGGAGTACGCTCTGTCTTTTTTGAGCGATGCTGTAATCTGTTTCGTCTGCTTCTCAAGTTCTTTTTTCTGCTCTGAAAGATATTCATCGTCTTCCGGCGAAAGCTCGGAAAGCCATGAAACCACTCTTTCAAACCCCGCGACCAGTTCAGAAAGTCGTGCCAAAGAACTAAATCTTGCAGTTCGTTTCATTGAAATCTCCCTATTGAAGAAATATATTCACATTTTATTGCTTTTGCTTTTATCGTGCAACAACTCATTTTTCTTCAAAAATTGACTCCCGCAACGTGCAGGAACGTTTTTTTCTTGCAAAATGCTTTGGCGCAGCGTGCAGGAGTCTTTTTTTCTTGCAAAACGGCTTTGCGCAGCGTGCAGGAGTGCATTTTTCTTGTAAAACGGCTTTGCGCAACATGCAGGAGCCAATTTTATTACCTACATTTAAGGTTTTGCTGTGTGCGTCGTTTTTCGTTTAAGAAAATTTTATAGATTGAAGTGAATTTCTCTTTTGATTTTTCGGATAACAGTGATATAATAAAAAAAGAAGCCCTTGGGTGTTTTATTTGGGCTTCAAACATGACTTTCATGCCTTTTCAATGAGCCGCCTTAGTTTGTCAAACTAAAGACGGCTATTTTTTTGCTGATTGCTTGAGTGAAAAACTATTGATTTTTCGTGATGATACGATATAATAAACAATGAAGCACAGCCCAAAGCGACGGCTGGTCTTCATACGTTAAACAGATATGTCCTTTTTGGACACTACCGCCTAAGTGTGCTAGACTAGGCGGTTATTTTTTTCTCTACGATACTTGATTGTAGAGGTAGAGGCTTACCACGCTGGTGTGCAGACTAAAAGCCATGTTATCACCAGCAAAATCATAATGATTCGGCTCACCGCTTACCCTCCCAACTGTTAAATATGACTTCTTCAGACGAAAAAGCCACTAGAGCCAGAAGAGCAACCGCCAACTTTGTCAGAATTTGTGAAAATCCCTATGGACTGTGCATTATAAACTATCGGTAATGCGTGAAAAAATCTGTAATGACAAGGAAAATAGACAGAGGCAGTTCGATATAGATTGCTTGAGTGAAAAAAACGGAGGCTTTTCACCTCCGTCTTTTTGTAGTAGCGCGCGGTTTCTTTTATCAAACAGACTTTGCAAAACCGTCTTTGACAATCAATAGCCGTCGCTCATTTCGCGGTTCTTGTCTTTTTGCACAAGGTCGGCATAAACAGGGCTTCGCCTTCCCAGTTCGTCCTTGAGCGACTGCGGGAACGGCATGTAGCGCCAGAAAATGCCACGAACTTCTTTTGGCAATTTCTGAATACCAGTCGCTTCCTTCGTCATCCAAAGAATGTAATCCGCGATAAAGTATGTCTTGAGGTCGCCCTTGAGTTTCTGGCTTTCAATCCACTGATAATACTGACCTGTAAGACCGTCGGATGTCCAGTCGATAGCCTTTGCCTTCGCAACCTGCCATCTCAAGTCTGCGACAGCGGCAAGACAGGCGATTTTGAGGTCGCGCGGATACATCGGGATTGCGATTCGTCCGCGGCTCGTCAAGCGATTGTAGCGGTTGAACGGCTCCCAGCAGATTCCCATGTCGCCATAAGTCGGAAGAAGAAGCGTGTACGGCACGATGCGGTTCTTTTGGTTTTTGTGGACGCGGACAAAAACATCAGGGTCGATGCTTTCAATCCATGAGAACACCTGAATTACGTTCTCGCGGAAGCCCGTCGCATTCGGAACGCAGTGGAAGAACTCGCGTGAGTAAACAGGGAAGTGATTTCCCTTTCGACCGACAGTCATCTTTGCCATCTGTCGGACTGTGTCCATTTCTTTTTGGATTTCGCCAAGATTGACCTCGACTTGCTGCGGCATATCTGCCATTTTTGTTTCAAGTGAAGTGTGAATGTCTTTCAAATCCTGGAACTCGTTGAGAATCTTTGAAAGCTCTTTGTCGATTCTCTGCAAATTGCGAAGGCGCTCTGTGATTTCGGCGATAAGACGGCGCTGAGCGTCGCTCCACGCCATTTTGTGAGGCGCAAGACCAACATAAGGCGGGTGCTCACAAAGATTGTCGATTCGGCTCTTGAGTTCCGCTTCTGTCATTGTGCGCTCGTTCTCTTTTGCCATAAGCTGACTTTCGACGCTCTGCAATTTGCCTTCGTTTTTGCTTTGCAACTGCATAAGATATTGCTGCTCGGCGTTTCCTGTCAAATCCTTCTTTCGAACAGGAACGTCGTCGGTTGCGGAAAGGTCGAGTTTTCCTGTCGCAATCGCTTTCATCCATTCGTCAAGATAAAGAATTGGCTCTCCTGAATTGTTTTCATAGAAAACCTTTGAGAACATATCTTTTTGCTCGGCTGTGAAAAGCGACGGCAAAACAACAGCAAAGCGCATAATCATACGCTTCGGCATTGGCGTTGATGACGACATCATTTTCGGGGCGAGTGTTTTTACAAACTCCCAGTATGCGCCAATTATTTGCTGTCTGAAAACGATTCTGTCCTGAGGCTCTTTGCTTGTCAGATATTTTGAAAGCAATGTGTGAAGACGCTGAGCGGTATCGCCCTCGCCTCCCATAAGGACTTTGTAGTATTTCGGGTCGTCAAAAACTCCCGTTGATGTGTCTTGAAATACTTTGTCGATTGGCTCAAAGCTGCGAATGCTCAAATCAACTTTGAACGGGTCTCTCTTTACAGTTTCTTCGTTGTCGCTGTATGTTATTTTTTGTTTTGAAGTGCCTAAAGAGTCAAAAGTGTCAACCGGAATAATTTCCGATTTGTCGCTGTCTTCATTATTGTCAAGAATAAACGCTATCGGGTCGAAATCATCAGACATATTTTCTCTTCTCCTGTGAGTAATTATAAGAAAAATTATAACACAGTCTTTTTTTATTAACAACCGCGCATTTTTGAGCAAAAACGCGCGGAATGAGTTTTTATTTTCTTGCGATTTTTGAAGACGAAAGCGAAACTTCTCCGCTCTTTAGCGAAAGGCGTTTTCCTTCTTTGTCTTCCACGATGAGAGACAAATCATCTCCGATGCCAACAACTTTCGCTTGAAAAGATGTGCGCTCTTCTCCTATCACAGGCGTTACTTGTATCGTTTTGCCTGTAAGAATTGAGCGAGAGCGGTATTCTTCGAGACACTTTTGCCTTTCTGCCGTGTTTCCGTCATCGTCTTCGTCGTAAATCCGTACCAATTCAGAAAGCACAGTGGCTGCAAGTTTGTTTTTGTCAGCGGATTTCCCTTTTAATTCTGCTGCGTCTTCCAAAAAGCCAACAATATCGCGAAGTTCAGCTGGAAGCGAATCTGGAGCACAAATGTTAATCCCGATACCGATAACTGCGCCTTCGATTATCCCTGTTTCAAGATTTGAGACACCCTCTGCAAGAATGCCGCAGATTTTTTTGCCATCAAGAAAAATGTCGTTCACCCATTTTATCTGTGCTTCAAGTCCGAAAAGAGCCGAAATTGCACGACACACCGCTACGGCAGCGTTCGCTGTCATTCTGGCAGGGTCGGTTACGCCTGCTTTTGGTGAATAAAACAGGCTCATAAAGATGCCGGCTCCGTTTGCAGAAAAAAACGAACGTCCTAGCCTTCCGCGTCCTGCTGTTTGCTCTGAAGCGATTATGGCGCTCTTGTGAAGTTTTTTTCCTTCTTCGGTCAAATTGCCTTTTGAGTCTCGGATTGATAGCACTGAAGATGCAAGGCGCTTTAATTCGTTGTTCGTTGAGTCAATTGACGGAAAAAAAACTATCTGAATGTCGTTTCCATTCGAAAACTCTTTGAGATGTTCCAAAAGATTTTGCTTGCTCAAGGCGCTTTTTTCAGGCGAGAGCAAATAGCCTTTGTTTGTCACGGCTTCAATCGCCCAACCGTCTTTTCTTAGCGATTCAACGGCTTTCCAGATTGCTGTTCTTGAAACCTCCGTTTTTTGCGCAAGTTCCTCGCCTGAAACAAAAACACCGTTTTTCAAGATTTCAAGAACAATCTGCTTTGTGCTTTTTCGCTCGTCCATAATTATTTGTAGCAGTTCCAACCTTTTTCTTCGATGCCTTTGACCCAGCGAGAAGCCCACTCTTTCGCGCCTTCAAGGTCATGGTCTCGGTAGTTTCCGCACTCGGCTTCTGTTGTTGCAGGCACTTCTTTGTCCCAGACTGCGACTTTTTTAAGTACGTTCAAAAGATGGTTTGCGACATATTCTTCATCGACATTGCCGAAAAGCGTGAAATAAAAGCCTGTGCGACAGCCCATAGGAGACAAATCAATGACGCCGTCCATTTCGTCACGGATATATTCAGCGATGAGGTGCTCAAGCGTGTGAATTGCGCCTGTCGACAAGAATTCTTTGTTCGGCTGAGAAAAGCGAATGTCGAATTTTGAAACGACATCACCCTTTTCGCCTGTTTTTCGAGAAGCCAAACGCACATAAGGTGCTGTCACTTTTGTGTGGTCAAGATTGAAAGAATCAACATTGTATTTCTTTTCCATAAATATTTCCTCCTTAGGAAACTAAAATTAAAGTCTTGGAAGCATTTTCAAGACAAGCGTTGCGCTCATCTTTGCGGCTGTGTCTTCGTTAAACGAATACGTGCTCTCTCCTCCATCATCAGCCATATCGCTTATACAGCGGATTATGACAAATGGCACTTTGCTAAGATAACACGCGTGTGCTATTGCTGCTCCCTCCATTTCAACGCAAGCAGGATTGCATAGAGCGCGGATTTTGCTCTTTTCTGCTGCGCCAGAAATAAACTGGTCACCTGAAGCAACGCGTCCAACTACAATTTTGTGACCAGAAAAGCCAGAAGCGCTGTCTTTTTCAAGTGCAGCAAATGATTCTGAAGCAATTGCAACCATTTTCTCATCTGCAGCGAAGTCGCTCAACTCCATCTGCGGAATAACACAAGGTTTATAGCCAAAGCCTGTAACATCGAAATCGTGATAAAGCGCGTCTGTTGACACCACCATATCAAGAACTCCAAGCCCATGTGCCATTGCGCCAGCAATACCTGTGTTGATAACGTGTGAGACACCAAAAAGAAGAACAAGACGCTGAGTGCAAAGTGCAGCGTTTACTTTTCCTATTCCGCTTTTCACGACGACACATGGAACTCCTTCCAAAAGCCCGTCGTAATAAGTTACGCCCGCGATTATCGTCTTTTCGGGCGCATCGATACCATTTACACCCGTCATTTTGGCTGAGAGCATTCGGACTTCAATATCCATAGCTCCTATTATGCCGATTTTTGCCATAAAAGCACACTCCTTGCGAAATCTGCAATAATTTGCGAGGATTTTCGCTATAAAATATCATTTTCTATTGACACGTTTTTCATATCAATATATAGTTACTTTCGCAGCATAAATTTTTTTCTAAGCCGGTCAAATTCTTCCTCCTTTATAGACCGGCTTTTTTTATATCATAAAAAAGCGATTTGTTCATTATCTAACAGCCTAATCTTGAAGTTCATATCAGCGAAATATATAATCTCTTCTATGAATTCTGATTTTTATTTGATTTTGGTCATTGCTTCAGCAGCGATTTCGATGTGGGCTCAGTACAAAGTACACAGCACATTCGCAAAATATTCGCGAGTGCCGAGCGAAAAAGGTGTTTCAGGCGCAAAAACAGCGCAGATTCTTATGCGTGAAAGCGGTATTTCCGATGTAACGATTCGCCCTGTGGGAGGCTCGCTTACGGATAACTACAATCCTGGTAACAAGACGCTGAATCTTTCCGAGCCTGTCTTTTCGCGCACGTCCATCGCTGCAATAGGCGTTGCGGCTCACGAAACTGGACACGCCGTCCAGCACAAAATTGGCTATGGTCCGCTCGTTTTGCGAAGCACCCTCGTTCCAGCTGCTAACATTGGCTCCCGCTTTGGACCTCTTTTGGCTGTCGTTGGCTTTTTTGCAGGTTTTTCCGCACTGACCGAGATTGGAATCCTGCTCTTTTTCGGGGCTGTGATTTTTTATCTCGTAACGCTTCCTGTAGAGTTTGACGCTTCTTTCCGCGCCCTTCGCCTTTTAAGGCAAACAGGAACGCTTAGCGAAAGAGAGCTTCGCGGAGCGCGTGCAGTCCTTAGCGCTGCGGCAATGACCTATGTCGCAAGCGCTTTAACCGCAATCGTGCAGTTATTGCGCTTGCTCTCGTTGCGAAACGAGCGCCGCCGCTAGATGAACTGCTTCAAGGCGCGATGTTCAATCGTTCGCGTCTTGACCGCAACAATGTAACTGCCGAACATCGCCGTAATCGCATCGATTCCCGCCGCATAAGCGCAGATTATCGGCGAGGCAGTTCGCAAAAGCAAATATCCCGAAGAAAATCCTCGCCCGTACATCGTGCAAAGAATTGTGAGCGCCACAAAAGGTCCTCCTGAAGAAAATCCTCCCAAAACAAACGAAAGCAAGAACGACATCGTTCCAATCCAAAGCGTGTCAGAAAAACTTATCTCCAAATACGAGTAAGTTCGCAAAATCACGACAAAGCAAATCGAAGTGACAAGCACAGAGCCGCCGCGTGCAAAAATCGAAAACACAGGGAACGTGACAGCGTTCGTTCTCCTTCTTATTCCAAGACTGTCCTTGCCGTGCCGCATTGAACAAAGAAGCGTCAAGTTCGTGTCGCCTGAAAAGAACGCCGTCAAGAACGGACAAACAGACGCGTAGAGCACCTTGAACGGACGCGGGTCATGACAAATAAAGCGCAGAATCAGCGGGTAAATCACAAAAGCGACCAAAAGAAGATTGACCGTCAAAATCGTCATGAGCGGAAGAAAAACGCCCGCCTTCAAAACAGTCGCGAAGTTCAAAGCCCAGCGACACGAAAGCGCCATAATTCCAATCGTCATCATATCCGAGAAAAAGCAAAGCATCGAATAGGCGACATTTGAAAACGACTCAAGAGTGCCGACAGCTTGCTTTGACGCGCTTTTGTCAGTCGCACAAGCACCGCCGACAGCGCCACCGAAGACAAAACACGGAAGAAGGAACGTTCCCTCAAGAAAAGCCTCGACCGGACTTTCCGGAAAGACGCTCATAATCAAATCTGTAACGCTAATCGATATTTCAGAAAAACTTTTTTCTGCCGTAATCGGAAGCGGAGGCAGTTTTATGAGGACAGCGCTCAGCGTTCCCAAAAACGCAAGAAGCGCCGTTGAAGCGACAACCGTCGAGACAATCCAGATTGCGCTAAGCGACGTAAGCCCTCCGTCTCGAAGGCGGAAAACTGCGATACCCGCTCCGAAGAACAAAGACGGGATAAGCGCATAGCGTCCAATGCGCAAAACGATATTCACAACGAAATCCAGAATCGCAGTTGATTGAGGAGAGTTGAGCGGGATTATAAACGCTGAAGCCACGCCCAAAACGATACCCAAAAGATATTTCATCCAAAGTTTCATAATGAGCAAAATTATACCATACTAAAAACTCTGCTACAAGATTTATGAGATATGTGCTATAATCCAATCCATCATGGAAAATATGGAAAAAATCTTCATTCAGGCAGGAAAAGACACACGAGCATTTCTTGAAGAAGCGCAAAGAAATGGAAGAAAAGCCTTCAGAAGCGTGAAAACGCAGGGCGAGAGCAATAAAGAATACGAAATCTTTTGGAATAAAAGCTCTCCGATTTCCACAAAAAATTTTCTCGTCAAATCTCAAAGCTCTTCAGCAAAAATAAGCGAGGCACTGCTTTATTTTGACGAAGAAGAGCTTTCCAGGAACATGAAAACCATGACGATAAGCGAATGCTCAAAAGTTTTGGACGAAGAGAACGCCGGCTTTCAGTATCTTTCCCTTTCGCTTTTGGAACGCTTCAAAAAGCAAAAAGGAAGCGAGAAAGCAAAAATTATTTTCCTGATTCGAAAAAATTACTCCCTTGTCTCCCTTTCACGCGAAGGTCTGGACAAAACGAGCGCCTCACTCCCCCATATATCCGCCGCCGCCGCCTCTTTCATGGCTTTTGCCGAAAATCTTGCGGCAATGAACCTCGAGTGCGACTTTGCAGACTTTTTTCTTGTCCTTGCCGACTGCGAAGAGCAAGAATTCCGCGAGGATAGCGCGCTGGCGCGTTGGATTTTCCAATATCTGGGCGAATATTGCGAGCGCGGAAAGAATATGAGCAAAACAATTCAGTGGATTAAGCCTGGCGCGCACATTTCGCGCTCTGGAAGAGGTTTTTCTCTCTTCGGACGCTAAAGATGAGCAATCCTGATTGCAAATTAGTCGATGAGTGCGTTTTTCAAGGAATTTGCAATGCAAAAAGTGCGAAGAAAGATGTTTTTGCTCAATTTGCAATGCAAAAAGCGTGAAAAAATGGTTTTAATTCAATTTGCTGTGCAAATAGGCGAGAAAGTCTATATCCAGACAATTTGCATTGCAAATGCTCTTAAAAATCAGTTTTTGTGTGTTTTTGCAATGCAAATGAAGAGAAAAGCACTTCTTTGGCTGAATTTGCAACAAGGAAAGACCATTTTTCCCAATCGATACAAATATCAAAAAAAATAGGGAGCATTTTCTGCTCCCGATATTGAAAAATAACTTTTGGATTAGCGCTGAATGCGTCCTGACGCGTCACCTCGCGCCAATTTTTCAACTTCCTCGGCGCTGACCATGTTAAAATCACCGATTATTGAGTGTTTCAGGCATGAGGCGGCATTTGCCCAGCTCACAATTTCTTGCGTGCTCTTTCCTTTGAGCGTTGAGTAAATGAGACCAGCCGTAAAGCTGTCGCCTCCGCCAACCCTGTCCACAATCCAGATTTCGTACTTCGAGGAGAAGGCATAATCGTTTTCGTTTGCATAAAGGAGCGCCTGCCAGTCGTTTCGGCTCGCGTTTATCGACGAGCGGAGCGTGATTGCGACTTTTTCAAAGCCGAACATCTCTTTTAGCCCTCGCGCGACGCTGATGTAGCCGTCTGTATTGACTTCGCCCTTCTTCGTGTCGGTGTTCTCCGCCCTGATTCCGAAGACGTCGGCTGCATCGTCCTCGTTGGCAATGCAAATATCGACGTGCTTGCAGATTTTGCTCAATGCCTCGCGCGCTTCTTCCTTCGTCCAAAGCTTTGCGCGATAATTTATGTCCAGCGAGACTTTAGCGCCTTTCTTGTGGGCGATAATCGCAGCGTCAATGCACGATTGAACCATGTTTTCGCCAAGCGCGGGCGTGATTCCCGTGATGTGAAACCATTTTGCGCCGTCAAGGATTTTTTCCCAGTCGAACTCATCGCTTCTCGCCAGTGAAATCGCCGAGCCTTTGCGGTCGTAGATGCACTTTGAGCCTCTCTGACTTGCGCCGCGCTCGTTGAAATAGATTCCGAGCCTTTCTCCTCCGCGCACGATGTAATCTGTCCTCACGCCGTAGCGCCTCAGCGCGTTGAGAGCCGACTGCCCGATTTCGTGGGCGGGAAGTTTTGTGACATAGTACGAGTCAAGCCCGAAGTTCGCCAAAGACACCGCGACATTCGCCTCCGCGCCTCCGAATGTGGTTGTCATCGAATCAACCTGCACGAACCTGTAATAATCTGGCGGTTGTATGCGCATCATAATTTCGCCGAAGGTTACGACTTTATCCATAAATCTGTTTTTCTCCTTATCTTTTATCATAACAGACAAAACAGATTTTCCGTAGATATTTTTTGCTCTTTTTTGTGGCTTTATTTTTGGATGTGTTCTGTGATGAAAATCAAGAGAAGGCTTATCAAAAGCGCAATTCGCAAAATAAGGCTGAATGCTGACATCCCCATTTTTACGCTTTCAACTTCGTATTCGATTTTGAGGTGCTTGAACGGATTTGCCCACGGATTAAAGCCGAATTGGTATGTCTCGGTTTCCGTTGTCAGCTCAAGGACATTTACGGGGATAAACATTTGCTTTGTCTTGTAAAGTTTTGCCGACTTAATTTGTGAGAACAAGATTTGCCAGTCCCCGCATTTTACATAATCTTCATAAACTGAAAAGACGCCTCTTTTTGAAAGTAGCCAATTTATTGAATGTCTTGGATTTCCGTTTTCGCTTTTTGTGGCTTTTGTGATGCAACTATACAGTTTTTTGTCGCTCATAGATTTTTCCATTCGCATAAAAAAAGAGCCCATGTTGACTAGGGCACAGACATAAAGCGCATACCGTTGCTTTCTTCCGAATCTGGCGGGGTTTTGCGCCCACATCTTGCTTAGAACATGGACTCATATATCGGAAAGTCGGGGATTCGAACCCCGGATACTCTTTCGAGTATGCACGCCTTCCAAGCGTGGACCTTAAACCACTCGGACAACTTTCCAGTGATTACGAAAAAAGGTCCGCCATGATTTTGGCAGACCTGAATAATGAGACTGACACGATTCGAACGTGCGACCTCGTCCTCCGCAGGGACGCGCTCTATCCAAAACTGAGCTACAATCTCAAATAAATTAAACCAAACCGTTTGGTCCGACGGAAGCGACAGGAGTTGAACCTGCCCACCCCTTACGGAAGTGACGGATTAGCAATCCGTTGTATTACCGCTCTACCACGCTTCCACGCAATACGGAGCGAGAGGGATTTGAACCCCCGATACCTTGCGGTATAACGGTTTTCAAGACCGCCGCGTTCGACCACTCTGCCATCGCTCCAAAACAGCGTATTCGTATACTATTTTATTTTGGAAAAAGTGTCAATAGGAAAAAGGAAAAAATCTTTTATTTTTTTTATTTCTCCTATTGTTTAGTACAACGAATCCTCGGAGCGAGAGGGATTTGAACCCCCGATACCTTGCGGTATAACGGATTTCGATTCCGCCGCGTTCGACCACTCTGCCATCGCTCCAAATATGGCATTATAATACGTCAATCAAAATAAAAGTGTCAATAACTGTTTTTATGCGATACGGCTTTGTTGCTTTTGGCATAAGAACTTCTTTTTTCTTGTGCGATAATGAGATTATGAGTGAGTGGGTAAAACAAATCAAAATTATTGCGATTGCTCTTTTTGTGGTTGCAATATTATTTTGTCTTTTGTATGCGTGTACTTCAGAAAGTGTGTTTTTGACGCTTTCAATCACGTTTGGAACAACGGCGTATCATTTTCTTATGCGCCTTATTATTGGCTTTCTTCTGGGCAATGTGCTTCCTCTTCCAAAGCAATGGATAAAAGTGAGCAAAGCCGAGCGGAAACTGTATTCCCTTCTGAAAGTGAAGCGCTGGAAAGCAAAACTCCCGACTGCGCGCCCTTCGTCGTTCGATATAAGGAAAAAAGAGGCAAAAAAGATTTATGAGGCATCTCTTAGGGCTGAAATCGGGCACGAAATAATCATCATTCTCAGTTTTGCGCCGCTCTTCCTTTGTGCTTTCTTTGGCGCAGCAAATGTTTTTCTTCTTACATCAATATTTTCTACGATTTGCGACATTCCTTTTGTGATAATACAGCGCTATAACCGCCCTCGCTATCTCAAAATGATTGCTTTTGACTAACTTTGCAGTATGATATTTTAGAGGTTTTTATGAAGATTGATGAAACAAAGTTTGTGCTCAAAAACGGAAGAGAGGTTGTCATAAAAAGCGCGACGGCAGACGATGCGGCTTTGGTGAAGGCTCATCACGAGGCTGTGGCAGCGGAAACTCACTTTATGGCGCGATACCCAGAGGACGGCGAGATGAGCCTTGAGGTGCGAAAGGAACGACTCAAGGCTATCGAAGAAAGCGAGCAAAACTTTTTGGTCAATGCGTATCTTGATGGTGAAATTATTGGTGATTTGGGCGTGGTGTGTATGAGAGAGCTGCTCAAAATGCGCCACAGAGCGTATCTTGGAATGTCTATCAGGCAAAAATACACAGGGCAAGGCTTGGGCACTTTTATGATAAACCTGGCTGTGGAGCAGGCTCGGAAAAACGGCTTTGAGCAACTTGAACTCGGAGTTTTCAGCGACAATGCAAAAGCGCGCCATTTGTACGAAAAGGCGCACTTCAAAGAATACGGCATGACTCCGCGTGCGTTCAAGCTCAAAGACGGCTCTTATCGCGATGAAATCATTATGGTGAACATGCTTTGACTTTGCGTGCCAAAAGAAGCGGGTAGTCAAGTGTCTTGCAAGTGTAGACGAGCAGCCTTGAAAAGACAAAGCAGCAAAAATTGTATACGTTCTGGTTTGTAGAATTTTTGGGTCGTATACACATTGTATACGAGTCAAAAACACGCTGGCAAAGCAATATACAATATGTATACGCGCTCACTTTGCGTGTTTTCTTTAAAAATACAAATTGTATATGACCAGAAAATTCTATTGATAGAAAATATACACTTTGTATACGACTCGGCTGACGCATTTTCTGCTCATATACATATTGTATACGGCTTGCTTTTTCTATTGAAAGAAGCGTATACAATTTTTTTTGCCATCTTACTGCAAGTTTTGCGAGAATTGCGCGATGAGAACGCGCTAAAAGATGTTGCGGCAAAGGCGTTTTTCCAGATTTTCAGTCTTAATTTTGCTCCTCCGAAAATGACATTTCAAAAGTTTTTCGACATTTGAAATGCGCCAATATCGCTTCGGTGTGCGCAAAAATGGCTTTTTAGTGTGGCAGGGAAAAGCCTTCCCTGTAGAGAAAAAAATTTGTTGACAGATAAAAAATGTTGTTATATAAATAAAAAGCGGTGGAAACGTTTCACAAAAATCCATAAGTGTTTCAAAAGCGAAAATCATTTGACAGCGAAAAAAAACAATGTTACCATAGTGGCTATGGATAACCGATTGCGCAACAAAAAACGAATGACTCTTCAAGACGTCGCAGATGCTCTTAATATGTCAAAAACGACTGTGTCGCGGGCGCTTTCGGGGAAAGGCAGAATCGGTGAGGACACACGAAGGGCTGTTATTGATTTTGCAAAAGAGCATGATTATCACCCGAACTTGATGGCGAAAGGTCTTGCGGAGGCAAAAACATGGAATATCGGTGTTGTGCTTCAGGGAAATGCTTCTCGCGCTGACATGCCGTTTTTTCAAAATTGTCTTTTCGGGATTGCAAGTGAAGTCAAATCGCATAACTATGATGTTCTTTTGATTTTGAATGATGAGAACTCTTCTGACGGGCTTTTGCAGATGTTGAGGCTTGGCAAGGCTGACGCTGTTATTCTCACGCGTGTTATGGAAAATGACAAGAATGTTGAGCTTTTGAAAGAACATTCGATTCCTTTTGTGGCAATAGGCTCTTACAACGATGACAGCGTCATTCAGGTTGACGCCAAAAATGAGGAGGCGTGCCGCTCTTTCACGCTTGAGGTAGTGAAGCGGGCGGGCAATGCCGGAAAAATAATTTTTCTTTGCGGAAAGCAGAATATCATAGTCAATAAAATGCGTCTGAACGGCTTTCTTGAGGCGATGAATGAATTGGGGAAATCTGATTATTCTGTGACGCTTGATATTGAAAGCGCAAAGGAAGCTAAAGAGGCGCTTTCTGGCTTTGATGGCGCGATAGTGATTTGCGCTGATGATGTTTTGTGTGAGGGCGCGATTGAATGGGAAAACGAGAGGAACAACGAAGGCTCTTCTGAGGTGAAAATCGCTTCGTTTCATGATTCGCTCGCTTTTTCATGCAGCAGTCCGAAAGTGTCTGCGATTGATGTTGACGCATACACGCTTGGAAAAACTGCTTCGGAGCTGCTTCTCTCTTGTCTTTCTGGAAAAGAGGTTGAGAGCAGGAACTATGTTGATTACAATTTTTTGTTCAGGTAATTAAGTCTGCTTCATGTGAGGCGGACAAAAACATATAAGGGGTTATATATGTTCAAAGGGTTTGCAACAGCAACTATGATTGCGGCAGCAGGACTTATGGTTATGTCTTGCGGCAAAGGTAAGGAAGAGGCTTCTTCCTCAGCAACAAAAGTCGAAAACGTAACGCTTACGGTTTGGGAGTCTACAAACGGACCTGATGAGTTCATCAAGCAGGCGGGCGCAAAGTTCCACGAGACACATCCGAATGTTGATATCAAGTATGTCAACGTAGAGCTTGGAGATGCTATCGGACAGATTGCTCTTGATGGTCCTGCGGGAAAAGGTCCTGATGTGTTCGCAGCTCCTCATGACCGCTTGGGAACTCTTGTTTCCGGCGGACATGTTCTTCCGACATCAAATCCTGATGAGGTGCGCGCTCATGCTCTTGGCGCTTGCTCAACAGCGTTGACTTATGGCGGAACGATGTACGGCTATCCAGTTTCTGCTGAGACTTATGCAATGTTCTATAACAAGGCTCTCATCAGCGAAGATGAGCTTCCTAAGACTTGGGAAGACCTTGCTGCGTTCGCAAAGAAGTTCAACGAGAACAATCCTGGAAAATATGGATTCGTCATGGACGTCGGAAACAGCTACTACACAATTATTTTCACAACTGCTGACGGAAACCGCCTCTATGGTGCTGACGGTACAGATTCAAAGCACTCAAACATCAACTCTCCTGCTGCTGTAAAGGGCATGGAGTTCTTCCAGAGCTTGAGAGACGCTCTTCCTGTTCCTGCTGCTGACCTTGAGACAGCAACTGTTGATGCTGCATTCCAGAGCGGAACTGCTGCAATCCACATCACTGGTCTTTGGAATGTTGTTCCGTTTGAGAAAGCGGGAATTGATTTCGGAGTCGCACCTCTTCCATCTCTTCCGGGCGACACAAAGCCTGCTGCTTCATTCTCTGGAACACGCGCTATGTTCGTTTCTGCATACTCTGACCACCCAGAGGAGGCAAATGAGTTTGCAAAGTTCTTGATGAGCGATGAAATGCAGATTTTGCGCTTCAATCTCACAAAGGCTGCTCCAAGCCTCAAGGTCAAAGTTGACAGCCCATATATGACAGGCTTTATCACACAGCTTGATTTTGCATTCCCAATGCCATCAATTCCTGAGATGGGAACATACTGGGAAGCAATGAACAATGCTTCAAAGAACATTTGGAACGGTGCTGACGTGAAGGCAGAACTTGACGCTTGCGACGCCGCAATCACTTCAAAATAAAAAGGAAGCACCTGTATGGCAAATCAGTTTCCCTCTGACGGAAGCGCAGCCAAAAAGGTGAAGATAACAGCCTCATGTTTCATGGGGCTGAGTCACCTGTTGTATCTGCGCGATTATATAAAAGGTATTTTCTTCGCCCTTTGCGAACTTATCTTTATCGCTTGCCTTCCGATTACAGTCGGGAAGCTGATAGGGCTTGTAACTCTGGGTTCTCCTCACCCGGAGCTTCCTATCAAGAAGCGCGACAACAGCGTTTTTATGCTCATTGACGGTATTTTGATATTGGTCATAATTGCGATTTTTGTAATCGTGTATTTGATGAGCATAAAGAGCGCTGAGAAAGAGTATGGCGAATACTGCCGAACAAAGAGATTCAAGAGTCAAAAGGAATCTCTTGATTCGACGCTCGGCTCTTCATTCCCGATTGTTGGTCTTGCGCCTGCATTCGTTATGGTGATGGTGTTCGTCGTCGTTCCTCTTATTTTCAGCGTTGCTGTCGCGTTCACAAACTATTCCGACCCTGCTCATATTCCTCCGAACAACACTGTTGACTGGGTTGGACTTCAGAACTTCAAAGAACTTCTTACAGGACATAACAACTGGTCAATCGGTTTTGCCCGCATTGCGCTTTGGACGCTTGTCTGGGCTGTTTTGTCCACGGCAACATGCTATTTTGGCGGGCTTTTGCTTGCTGTTCAGCTAAAAGAAATCAATGTGAAAATTGCGCCGATATTCCGCTTTGTGTTTATCTTGCCTTACGCTGTTCCGAGCGTTGTTTCGATGCTTGTTTGGAAAAACCTTTTGAACGGCACTTTCGGTATCGTAAACCGCACATTGCAGGCTCTCGGGCTTTTGAGCACAGGACAGACAATCCCTTGGCTTGGCGACCCGACTTGGGCGCAGTTCACTTGTATCATCATAAACCTGTGGGCAGGCGCGGGCTACTTTATGCTCTTGTCGATGGGAACAATGACGGCAATCAGCCAGGATATGTATGAGGCCGCCCGCATTGACGGCGCAAGCAAATGGCAGATTTTGCGCAAAATCACGCTCCCTCTTGTTTTGTATCAGACAATGCCGCTTATCATTATGAGCTTTGCGCACAACGTCAACAACTTCGGCGCAATCTTCTTCCTCACAGGCGGCTCTCCGACCGTTGCCGACTCAACGACAACGATGGCAGGAGGAACAGATATCCTCGTAACATGGATTTACAAACTCACGATTACATTGATGAAGTACAACTACGCATCTGTAATCGCTGTTATTATCTTCATCGTTCTCGCTCCGTTCGCGATTTTCAACTTCAAGAACACAAAGGCATACAAGGAAGGTGAATTATGACAAAAAACATAGAAGATTCAGGCGTAGTCGGAAAAATCAACCGTGGTGTCATCTACTTTATTTTCGCGATTATCGCTCTTTTCGTTATATATCCGCTCATCTATGTTGTGAGCGCGGCGTTCTCGCCAAGCAACTCAATCGCGCAGCTCAACATCGTGCCGTTCAAGGACGGCTTCACGGCAGAGCATTTCGTGCATCTGTTCAAGAACACAGATTACGGAAAGTGGTTCATGAACACGCTCATCATCGCAGCATCGACAAGCGCAATAACAATCGTTATCGCCTCTCTTTCGGCGTATGTTTTCAGCCGCTTCCACTTCAAGTTCAAAAAGCCTTTCTTGATGTCGCTTTTGATTTTGCAGATATTCCCAAGCTTTGTCGGAATGATTGCGATTTACGTCATTCTCCTTCGCGTCGGCGGACTCGACACGCTTTGGGGACTCGTTCTTGTCTACGTTGCGGGAAACATTCCGTATAACACATGGCTCGTCAAAAACTATATGGACACCGTGTCAAAGAACCTTGACGAAGCCGCCAGAATCGACGGTGCGGGGCATTTCCGCATCTTTGCGACGATTATAATGCCGATTGCACGCCCGATTATCACGTTCTTGGGCATTACGAGCTTCACAGGACCTTGGATGGATTACATCTTCCCGAAGATGGTCTTGAGAAGCGTCGAAAAGCAGACTTTGGCGCTCGGACTTTTCAGCTTTGTGACCGAGAAGAAAAACGAGTTCACAACATTTGCAGCAGGCTCTCTTATCGTCGCTGTCCCGTTCGTCCTCTTTTTCGTCCTCACGCAAAAGACGCTCATCACGAGCTTTGGCGGTGCTGCGGTCAAAGAATAAAATCTGCCTCCCCTGTCTTTTCGATACAAGAAATCTCCCCTATAGGGAAGAACCAATCTACCTTATAGGGGAGAGCATATCTACCCTATAGGGTTGAACACCACGACCTTATGGGGTCGGACACCACGACCTTATGGGGTCGGACAATGCGACCTTATGGGGTCGGACAATGCGACCTTGTAGGGTCGTAAAAATCTAACGGAGAAAATGAAAATGAAATACACATTTGATTCAAAAAGCCTTCTGAAAGACGGGAAAAGATGGTTTCCTGTTATGGGCGAAATCCACTTTTCACGCTGTCCGCGTCAGTTTTGGAAGGAAAGCCTGATGAAAATGAAGGCTGGCGGTGTTGATATTATCAGCACTTATGTTTTTTGGATTCATCACGAGGAAATCGAGGGCGAATATGACTGGACGGGAAACCGCGATTTGCACGCTTTCATAAAGGCTGCAAGCGAGTGCGGTGTGAAAATCCTCTTGCGAATCGGTCCTTGGAGTCATGGGGAGGCGCGAAACGGTGGCTTTCCTGACTGGCTTTTGAAGAAGGACTTTGAGGTTCGCACGAACGACGAGCGCTATTTTGATGAAGTCGCAAAGTGGTACAAGGCGGTTTATGGCGAGGTCAGCGAGTTCGTCGGCTCAACGATTATCGGCGTTCAGATTGAGAACGAGTTCGGTCATTGCGGCGGGCTTTATGATGAGACGGGCGAAGAGCATATGAAGCGCCTTACGAAGATGGCGAAAGACACTGGCTTTGTCGTTGACCTTTACACTGCAACAGGCTGGGGCGGAGCGCGCACTGGCGGGCTTTTGCCTGTGATGGGCGGATATTGCGACGCTCCTTGGGACCAAAGCACAGAGGAGATTGAGCCTAGCGGAAACTATGTTTTCACGAAAGAGCGAAATGACCACAACATCGGAAGCGACCATGGTTTTGGATACGGTATCACGTTCGATATTTCAAAGTTCCCGTATCTCACTGCCGAACTTGGAGGCGGATTGCAACCGACGGCACACCGCAGAACTGTTGCCACGGCGAAGGACATCGCTTCTGTTTCTTTGGTGAAGCTTGGAAGCGGCTGTAATCTTCTTGGCTACTATATGTATCATGGCGGAACGAACCCAGACGGAAAGCTCACGACGTTGCAAGAGACAAAGGCGACAGGATACCCGAATGACTTGCCTGTCAAAAACTACGACTTCCGCGCTCCTATCCGTGAGTTCGGCGATGTTTCTGACACGTATCGCGAGCTCAAGTTGCTTTCGTATTTTGTCCATGATTACGGAGAGGATTTGTGTTCTCTTGATGCTGTTATCCCTGAGGAAAACCCGCTCTCGCCGTCTGACACAGAGCATCTTCGCTACTCATACAGAAGCGACGGCAACAGAGGTTATCTCTTCGTCAACAACTATGTGCGACACCAGACGCTTAGCGCTCACAAAGGAGTGTCTCTCTCTTCGCCTGACAAAAAGACAGCGATAAGAGCCTTCGATGTTGAGAACAAAGATTTCTTCTTTGTGCCGTTCAATATGGCTTATGGAAAGAGCATTGTGAAAAGCGCTTGTGCGACGCCGCTCTGCCGTCTTGAAGGCGCTGACGGCGAGAAGTATGTGTTTTATGCACGAGAGGGAAAAGAGAGCAAGAGCGATTACTTTGACTTTGCCAGTGGTGAGAGCGAAGGAAAGTCGAATATGCTCGTTCTTTCGCGAAAAGATGCGCTTAACGCTTGGAAAATTTCTGATTCTCGATTGCTGATAACGAGCAGCGATGCCAGCGTTTTCACCGACGAGAACGGCAAAGTTGTCATTCGCGGAAGAACAGCGTTTGATGATGTCTGCGGCTCTGCTTCTTCTGAGGCGGAGTTCTTTGCATATCCTGCGTTCGAGAGCGTTCCTGAGGGCTGGAGCGAGGCGGGGGTTGTGAACAAGAACCTCAACAAGAATGGGAAAGCATTCGAGTTTGTGCGCTATATCCGAAAGATATCGTCAAAGACTGTTTCGCTTAGCGCAAAGGAGATTGCTTCAAAAGACGAGAAGAAGCGTTATTCGCTTGATTTCTCTTCTGCTTTGGCTTTGATTGGTGGTGAGACGAGCGATTGCTTTGTAACGCTTGATTACGATGGAAACCGTGCTTCGCTTTATGACGCAAAAGCGGGGAATAAACTCCTTCTTGACCACTTCTATCTTGGAAAGTCTTATCCGTGGCAAATCGGCTTGAAGCGCTTTTTGCACTCGGATTTGTCTTCGCTTGAGCTTGTTATTGAGCCTCTTTTGAAGAGCGAGAAAATCTATCTTGAGGAGCGACCGACATTTGAAGGCGAAAGTCTTGCAGTGCTGAACGCTGTCAGAGTGCAATCAGAATGGAGTTTCACGCTCTAATCTTTGTCCAAATCCAAAAAATACAAACGGGCTTTGCTTTTTGTGTGCAAAGCCCGTTTTTTAGTCTTGGACGCTCTGGCAAATCCAGTCGAGAGCGGTTTCATCTCCTTGCCCTGTCTTGTCCTTGAGTTCCACAAAAAAGTGGCGTCTTTCCTTGTATTCGACATAGCGCGAGTTCTTGCACCATTTTGGCACATCTTTCCTGTCGGGCTTCCTTGCTCGAAAATGCCTTTGTCATTCTGGACTGTCGCAAAATAAAGAAAAGCGGCAGACAAATGGATAATTTTTGCCTGCCGCTACATTTTACCAGTGAGTGAAGAATATTCCTGCTAATGGCGAGAGAATAATCATCACGACTGAAAACGAGAACGATTCAATCGAGATGAGCGTTGCCCGCTGCTGTGACGGGAAGCGCTGCTGCAAGATTGCGTTTGTTCTCACTTGAAGAGCGTCATCTGACATTGTTGCCAAAAAGCCTCCAAGCGTCATTATGGCGTAAATTGCCGTATGCTCAAGTGCAATCGCAACAAGCAAAAGCGCCATGTCGAGAGCGAAAAGCGCATAGTAGTTGAGCTTTCTGCACAAAAGAGCTAGTTTTGCGCCCAACATTCCGCCTGTTTGCATTACAAGAAGAGCAATACCCAAAGCCCAGTTCGGAATGTTTGCCATCGGCAGCTTTGCCTGCAAGAAAAACAAGAGCAATATGTCCAGAGCGCCGACAGCAGAGTTTGCGAGCATCAAAAGAGCTGTGCGGCTTTCCTTTTTCAAGAAAAGAAAACTTTGCTTGAAACACTCTGCTATTTCGCTTTTGACGCTAGATTTTTCTTTTGGCTCATCAAGGCGGATTTCAGTCAGCCCAAGAAGAATGTAGAGCTGGAACAAAGCGAAGAATACTCCTGACGCATACGAGATTTTATAGCCCAAAACAAGAGCAAATCCCGCTGTTAATGTCGATAATCCCTCACAAGTGCGATAGATTACGAGCTGATTCGACACATATTTGTCGAACTTTTCCTCTTCGCCCACTGATTTTAGCGAGTCGTACGCCAAAGCATCGTCTGAGCCTGACATAAAATTGTAGTTCAGCGCTTGAAACGCGATTGAAAGACAAACGAGCGCAAAGTTGTTAGACGCAATCATAACCATATTTGCGATTATTCGCATAATGCAAGAAATGATGAGAGTCTTTTTTCGGCCGAAAACGTCTGCGAGCGCACCTGACGGAATCTCGAAGATAAGGCTTACAATGTGAAACACCGTTTCCGCAAACCCGATTTGTGCGAGCGAGAACCCACGAGAAGCCAAAATTGCAACCCAAGCGCCAGAAAGCGAAAGGTTTGAAAAAAGAGAAGCGGCATAGAGCCTTTTTATTTGTTTTTTTATGTTGAACATAATTTACCCCAAAATAAGATGTGATAGTAATGCGGTTAAAGGGGTAATGTGATTGGATTTTGTGGATTAGAGAAAAATCGTTTAAAGACAATACCCCTATCTACAAAAGATTGAGGCTTCCTTTAGATTTGAACAAAACACTTGTCTTCCACATAGTCTCGCATTATGCAAGAAATTGTGATTTTGGTCAATAAAGCAATAATAACGCGGTGTGTGCGTTAGCATAGTGGCGCGGTGTGCGCTAGCATAATAACGCGCTAGTGCGTTAGCATAATGGCGCGGTGTGCGCAAGCATAGTGGCGCGGTATAATACATTGTTTCACATAAATATATTGTCTTTTCTAGGGAGCGCAAAATCTGCTATAATCAGGGCAATAATACTTTTTAAGGAGTGCTTTTTATGGCAAATCAGGAACTCGAAGCTCGCGTTAAAGAGGCTCTTGAAACAATGAGACCTAGCTTGCAGGCTGATGGCGGCGATTTGGAATATGTGAGAATGGACGACGACAACAAGGTTTATTTGCGCTTGATTGGTGCGTGCGGTTCTTGCCCTATGGCAACAATGACGCTCAAGATGGGCGTGGAAAGCTATCTTAAAGAAACCGTGCCAGAAGTCAGCGAAGTGGTACAGGAACAATAATTTTTAAAGAGAGCTGTGGGGAAATTATGGAAGAATCAAAAGAAAAATTCTTGTGCGTGAGCCGTGCCGATATGGAAGAGCGAGGCTTGAGCGAAGTCGATTTTGTCTTTGTGTCGGGGGACGCTTACGTTGACCACCCCACTTTCGCCGCAGCTCTTCTCGGTCGTCTTTTGGAGGCGAACGGCTTTACTGTGGGCATTTTGCCGCAACCAGATTTCAAAAGCAAAGAAGCCTTTATGATTTTTGGTCGCCCAAAGCTTGGCTTTCTTGTTTCAGGCGGTGCGATGGATTCGATGGTGAGCAATTACACCGCGAACAACAAGCCCAGAAGCGAAGACGTGTATGCTCACGGCGGCGTTGCGGGGCACAGACCAGACAGAGCCGTCATCACCTATTGCGCCAAAATCCGAGAGGCGTACAAGGGCGTGAATGTTCTAATCGGAGGCATTGAAGCGAGTTTGCGCCGATTTTCGCATTATGATTATTGGTCAAACACGGTCAAACATTCCATTTTGCTCGACAGCAAGGCGGATTTGCTGATGTACGGAATGGGAGAGCATTCGATTATCGAAATCGCAAAGCAACTCCGCGAGGGAAAGAGCGCGCGCGAAATCCGTGGCGTTCGCGGAACTTGCTGGTACACGAGCAAGAAAGAGGAAATCCCCTCTGACGCGCTCTTCTTGCCGACCTTCGAGCAAATCAAGCAGAACACCGACGAGGGCAAAGAGCTTTATGCTAGAAGTTATCTGAAGCAAGAGCAGAACACCGACGCAATCAACGGGCATATTCTTGCAGAGCAAGCCGAAAGCCGCTTTGTTGTGCAAGAAAAAGCCGCATTGCCGCTCACGACCGAAGAGTTCGACGCGGTTTACAGCCTGCCTTTCACGCGAAAATGGCACCCGATGTATGACGAGAAAGCCGAGAACGGCAAAGTCGGAATCCCTGCATTGAGCGAAGTGAAGTTCTCGCTAACGAGCTCTCGCGGGTGTTTTGGTGCATGCAGTTTTTGCGCGATTACCTTCCACCAAGGCAGGCGAATCCAGTCAAGAAGCCACGAAAGCCTTTTGGCAGAAGCAAAAAAGATTACAGAAGACGCTGATTTCAAGGGCTATATCCACGACGTTGGAGGCCCTACGGCGAACTTCCGCGCTGACGCCTGTCCGTATCAAAAAGAGAGAGGAGCGTGTCCGAACCGCGATTGTATGGGAACAGACCCGTGCAAGAACGTTAAGGTTGACCACACGGAATATGTCGCTCTTTTGCGAAAACTCCGCGCGCTGCCGAAGGTGAAAAAGGTGTTTATCCGCTCTGGAATCCGCTTTGATTATCTGATGATGGACAAAGACGAAACATTTTTCAGAGAATTGTGCAAGTATCACATTTCGGGGCAGCTCAAAGTTGCGCCTGAGCACGTTTGCGACAATGTCCTGCGTCTTATGCGAAAAAGCACGCACGCGGTTTATGAAGCCTTTGCCGAAAAATACGCGAAAATCAACAAAGAGCTGGGCTTGAAGCAGTATCTTGTGCCGTATTACATCGCGGGACACCCAGGAGCGGGCTTGAAAGAGGCGATTGAAGTCGCGCTGTATCTCAAGAAGACGGGCTTTGTGCCTGACCAAGTGCAGGATTTCTATCCGACGCCGGGAAGCCTTGCGACTTGTATGTATTACACGGGCTTGAATCCGCATAGCGAAAAAGACGGCAAGCTCGAAAAAGTGTATGTGGCAAAAGGTGCGCACGAAAGACGATTGCAGCGCGCTTTGTTGCAGTTCAACCGCGCAGAGAACGCAAAAGACGTGAAAGAAGCATTGATTGAGGCGGGAAGAAAAGATTTAATCGGCGTCTTGTGCGCTCATTCAGCTCATAACACGCACGGACAAAAACGCAAGCGCTAAAAAAACGCCCCCTGCCGAAAAAACAAGGAGCGGAAACACGGCAGGGAGCGAAGGAGATTTTTATACATAAATAATCGGCACGCTCCTTTATCCTAATAACACAATCCGTAAGGATTCCTTTGAAAAAATTTCGCTTTCCTTATTTTAAGGAAAGCAGCTTTTTAAAAAGTCAGCAATCCTCAAAATAAGGAAACGCAAAAATCCAAAAAGCACAAATCCTTATTTTAAGGAATCAGCACTTTTTTAAGAAATGACTTTCCTCAAAATAAGGATTTGCAATCCGACAAAAAAACAGACTTCCTTATTTTGAGGAAGCCTGTCTTTTGGATTTTGCTAAGCTTGTCTGCAATAAAGCTTTGTGTAGTACGAGAGGAACTCGCCTGCACTATTGCTGATTTCTTCCCGCAAAGCTCGCCACTTCCAGTTTGTGCCGACAGAACTTGGAGCATTCATTCTTGCCTCGTTGCCCAAACCGATAAGGTCCTGCATCGTCGTGATACAAGTGTTCGACACGCTTGAAAGAGCCGCAATCATCATATCGTAGCGAAGATTTTCCATCGACGAGCGCAAATATTTCACCGCATATTCCACATCGCTCTTTGCCGCAGAAGTCTTCCAGCCTTCAATCGTGTCGTTGTCGTGAGTGCCAGTGTAAACAACAGAGTTTTGAATATAGCGGTGCGGCAGATAATCGCTTTCCTCGCGCGAGTCAAAAGCGAACTGCACGATTTTCATTCCCGGAAAGCCGACGTGAGCAAGCATATCTTTCACCTCAGGCGTAAGATAGCCCAAATCCTCCGCGATAATCGGCAAATCGCCCATACTGCGCTTAATGCTGTCGAACAAAGCTCTGTCAGGACCTTTTCGCCACTGCCCGTTTCGCGCCGTCGCGTCCCCGAACGGAATGCAATAGTAAGACTCAAAGCCGCGGAAATGGTCGATTCGCAAAACATCGAACAGCCTCAAACTCTTTTGCAATCTCTTCTTCCACCAAGCAAAATGCGTCTTTTTCTGCACCTCCCAGTTGTAGACAGGATTTCCCCAAAGCTGACCGTCCGCGCTGAATGCGTCTGGAGGGCAACCCGCCACCTCAATCGGCTGACTTTCCGCGTCGAGCATAAACTGCTCTGGGCAAGACCACACGTCGCTTGAATCCGCCGCAACATAAATCGGAATGTCGCCGATGAGCTTCACGCCGTTTTCGTTGGCATAAGAGCGCAATGCGTTCCACTGCTTGAAAAAGAAATACTGAAGCATTTTGTAGTATTCGATTTTATCAGCGCATTTCTTTGACCAAGATTTAACAGCGTCCTTTTGCTTTTGCCGAATATCCTTTTCCCAAGTAACGAACGCCGCGCCGCCATGAGCGTCTTTCACCGCCATAAAAAGCGAATAGTCGTCGAGCCAGTCCTTGTTCTCTTTGCAAAAATCAGCGTAATCGGCAGGGATTTTCTGCTTGAAGTTCTCGTATAGCTTTGAAAAGAGCGCGTGGCGGTTCTGGTACAAAAGCCCGAAGTCTGCGTAGCGCGGATTATCTCCCCAGTTCACGCCCTCAAAGTCGCTCTTGTCCAAAAAGCCCTCGTTTGCAAGCGTTTCAGGGTCAATAAAATACGGATTTCCCGCAAAAGTAGAAAAACTCTGATAAGGCGAATCCCCGTAGCCCGTAGGACCTACAGGAAGCACCTGCCAATAAGTCTGACCGTACTTTTTGAGCCAGTCAACAAAAGCAAACGCCTCTTTTCCAAGCGTGCCTATTCCAGTGTTTCCCGGCAATGATGAAATGTGAAAAAGCACACCGCTCTTTCTTGTATTCAAAATATTTTCCATAAATCTATCCCCCTTTGTCTTGCTAAGTATTAGACGCAATGTTCTGCTAGTACTAGCAACGATATCCTGTCAGTCCTGCAAACAATGTCTTTGCAGTCCTGCAAACAATGTCTTTGCAATGCTTGCACTAAATTGTCTTAATGCTCTCGCCCTTCGTAATGTTGCACGGAACAAGAATATGCTCCGCCTTGCCTTTCTTTTCAATGCAATTCGTCAAAAGCGCAAAACCCTTTTCCACAAGGTCGTCGAGCGGCTGCTGCACCGTGGCGAGTCGTGGGCAAGAATATTCGCTCGTGATAAGCCCGTCGTAGCCTGTAACGCTGATGTCGCGCGGCACAGACAAGCCCATATCGGCAAGTTTTCTGATAGCTCCCATCGCCACAACGTCCGCCATCGTGAAAATCGCCGTTACGCCCTCGTTGTAGCGCAAGATTTTCTCTGCCGCATTAAAACCGCCTTCCATTGAATACTTTGCCGTGATGTAGCCTCTGCCCTCGTCAAAGTCGAGTCCCGCTTCTTCAACAGCCTGCAAAAAGCCTTTGTATCGCTTTCTCGTCATCTCCGAAGTCTTGAGGTCGCCGCCAATCACGCCGATTTTCTTGTGCCCGCTTTTGATTAAGAGCTCCGCCATAGCCTTTGAAGAAGCAACATCGTCCGTTGAAACAGAAGATAAGTTCTCGCTTTCAATGTTGTCCGCTTGGCTTGAAATAATCACGCTCGGAACAGCGATAACGCCGAAATCGTCTTTGTACCAGTCAGGCGAGCCTCCGAGGAAGATAAAAGCGATGGGCTTTTCCTCGTAGTAAACGGTTTTTGCCTTTGCTGCTTCGTTGTCGTATTCGTCCACGAAAATCACGCTTGCATTGTAAGGCGATGAGCCGATTTTGTTTAAGACACGCTCCAAAAGTGAGTTCAAAAGAATGCTCGATGTTCCTTTGACAATGATGACGATTGTCTTTCGCTCCTGCATTTTGAGTCGTTTGGCATTCACGTTCAAGACAAAGCCGTATTTGTTCACGACTTTCATCACTTTTTCTCTTGTCTGCTCCGACACATCGGGGTGATTGTTCATCACTCTTGACACCGTGCCGACTGCGAACCCGCTTTCTTTTGCAATGTCTTTTATAGTCATAAAATCAACCTTTTACCGCGCCTGCGATAACGCCCTTGATTATATACTTTTGCGACGCAATATAAAAGATGATAATCGGGATAATCGCCAAAACAAGCATCGCCATAAATCCGCCGTAATCAGTTGCGCCATACGCTCCTTGCATTGCGAGCTGGATTGCGACAGGCACGGTCTTTTTCTGCGTTCCCAAAACAAGATACGGCAAAAGATAATCGTTCCAAATCCACATCGCATTGAGGATAGAAATCGTGATTGCCGTAGGCTTGAGCATAGGGAAAACCACGATGAAGAAAGTCTGAAGAGGATTGCAGCCGTCGATAGAAGCCGCCTCTTCGATTTCGAGCGGAACGCCCTTGATAAAGCCCGTGAACATAAAGACCGCTAATCCCGCGCCAAATCCAAGATAGACAAAGACGATGCCGAAAACGTTGTCAAAGTGCAAGCGGTTCACGACAAAAGCCATTGTGTACATAACCATCTGAAACGGCACAATCATCGAAAAGACAAAAAGATAATAAAGCCCCTGCGTAATCTTTCCCTTGACGCGCACAATGTACCAAGCTGTCATCGAAGTGCAGACGATGATGAGCAAAACGCCCGCTACCGAGATAAACACACTTCGCAAGAAGGATTGCAAGAAGCCCGAAGCGGAAAGCCCGTTGATGTAGTTTTCAAGCCCTACGCCCATTTCTCCGAACGGAAGAGCGAACGGAGCGGAAGAAACATAAAGGCGGCTCTTGAATGAGTTGATGAACACGAGCGCAATCGGCACTAAAAAAAGAGCTGCGAGAGCGCACAAAAATGCAAATGTGATGTTTGTGTAAAGTTTCTTTCTCTTTTCAATCATTGCTCAACCTCCTTTTTGTTCGTAAGCCTCAACTGAATGTATGCGATGAGCGCGACAATCAAGAAGAAGACGACCGCTTTTGCTTGTCCCACGCCCTGCCAGCCGATTCTGCCGTAGAATGTGTTGTAGATGTTAAGCGCGAGCATTTCAGTCGTTCGCTCTGGTGCGCCTGCGGTCAAAGCGAGGTTTTGGTCGAACATCTTGAATGAGTTTGTCAGCGTCAGGAAAGTGCAAATCGTAATTGACGGCATAACCATTGGAAGTTTCACCTTGAAAAGCACAGTCATAGGACTTGCACCGTCGATAGAAGCCGCTTCGATTAAGTCGCCGGGGATATTCTGCAAGCCTGCGATGTAAATAACCATCATATAACCGATGAGCTGCCAGTTCGTGAGGATAACCAAGCCCCAAAAACCGTACTTTGCGCTAAATGTGATGTCCACGTCGAACTTTGACAAAACGCCGTTGATGAGCAAATTCCAGATGTAGCCCAAAACGATACCGCCAATCAAGTTCGGCATAAAGAAGACCGAGCGGAAAATATTCGTGCCTTTGATTCCCCGCGTCAAAAGAAGCGCGAGCGAAAAAGAAAACACGTTGACCGTGATAATCGATACGATTGTGAAAAGCGACGTGAAGCCCAAAGCGTGCAAAAACTCATTGTCGCTGGTGAATGCCTTTATGTAGTTGTCCAATCCCACGAATTTCGCCTTTGTGATTACGGTGAACTTCGTGAAAGACAAGCCTATTCCCATTAAAAACGGCACGATAAAAAACGCCGTGAACGCCAATAGCGTAGGAAGAACAAATATCGGGAAATATTTTCTGATGTTGTTCCGCTCCATAGTACCCTCCTTACCGCCACAGGCGGTTTTTCAAATATTATTCAATGATAAAATAAGGGACTTTTTATCGTCCCTTGGTATCCAGATATTTTCTTTCCCCCACAAAAAGAAGAGGGAAAGAAAAGTGACTTTTATCGCTTAAAACGCACTCTGCGCGCTTTCGCTTTCCCAGTCAGAAACGACTTCAGCTTTAACCTGCGCCCAATCTTTTGCGCCCTGAGCATATTTGAGCAAAGAAGCGCCGAAATTGTCCTTGAAACGCTGGCTTGGGAAAAGAGTGAAGTTCCAAGCGACAGATGTGATTCCGTCCTTGCTCATCCAATCGATGATTTCGAGAGCGAGCGGGTCTTTTGGACGCTCTGCTGCGTTGAATGTGTCGAAAGGAGCGATAAAGCCGAGCTTGTTTGTAACATAATCCTTACCGATTCCGCTAGAATAGAGCCACCAGATAAAGTCCTCCGTAGCCTTCTTGTCTGCCGCGCTTGCGTTTGAGTTCACGCAGTAAAAGTTCTCTGTTCCGACGCACAAGCCCTGCTTTTCCTCGCCTTCAACGCCCGTGTAAATCGGCAAGTACTTCACGTTCTCAGCCAAGACCTTGTTGCCCGTGACGCCAGAAATCTGTCCCCATGCCCAGTTTCCGTTCTGAACGAAAGCGCACTCCTCAAGAGCGAACTCTGCCATTGAGTCAGTAACCGTCTTGATACCGACGTTTTTCGCAGGGATTACAGAATCAGTCAAATACAAATCCAAGATGTTTTTGTAGTTGTCGCCGTACTGGAAAGTGATTTTCTTAGTTGCGTCGCTTGCCAAATCGACATTGTTGTTCTTGAACTCGTAGTAGACAGGGAGATTTGCAAGGTGAGTCTGCCATCTCCAATCCTCGCCCGCCTTGAGAGAAGTCGAAGCGAATGCGCCCTTGATTCCGAGCGCCTCAGCGTTTTTCTGAATATCATCAGCAAGAGCGTGCAGCTTTGCAAAGTTGTTCACCTCGTCCATTGAAGAAAAACTTGTTTCCCTTGCCTCAAGAGCAAAGTATTTGTCAGTGATAGCCTTGTTGTAAATAATTCCGTAGCCCTCAACAACATAAGGAATACCGTAAGCCTTGCCGCCAGAAGTGATTGCAAGCGACTTATCGCTCAAATGCTTGTAAAGCTCAGTGTCGCTCAAATCCTCGCAATAGTCCTTCCAGTTTGCGTATCCGCGCGGACCGTTAATCTGGAAAAGCGTCGGAGCTTCCGCAGTCGCCATCTTTGCCGCAAGAGTTGACTCATATGTGTTGTTCGCAGCCGTCTCAACGATGACCTTCACCCCAGTCTCTTTCTCGTAAATCGCCGCAAGTTCCTGATAGACCGCAGCACTTTCCGGCTTGAAGTTTAAATAGCGCACACTGCCCTTTGCTTCTTCCTTGCTCTTTGCTCCGCCGCAAGACGAGAGAGCGAGCGCGGCGAGAGACAAAACTGCCGCTGCTTTGATGGTCAAAGTCTTTTTCATATAATCTCCTAGCAATAAATTGGAATTTTTGGAAACATTCTCGGAAACGTTTCCAAAAATAGATTATCTACGACGTTTTTTGTTCTGTCAAGGAATTTTTTGAAGAATTTTTTTCACTCCCCCTCACTTCACAAGAACAAAGACGCTCCTTTTTCAAAAAGACAGCGCTTCAACAACAGCGATTGACCTCACTTTTTTTTGTCTGAGCCTTTTCGCTCATGATAATAGTCTATTATTGAAACAATATTGATATTATCATCTGATAATATTGCGTTTTGAAATCAATAGAGCAATTATCATCTGATAATCTTGTATTCTTGAAACAATGTTGACGTTATTGCGTGATAATAATGTTGTATTGAAACAATATTGATGTTATCATCTAAAAAAGACGAAAATTTTTTTTGAAGGGAGGTGTTTTTTATGGAAATCAGGAAATTCAGAATAAATGTGCGCTCTCTTGAGCTTGCATCCCGTGTCCGCTCGATTTGTGAGCAGTACGCTTCTCTTTCCCCTTCGATTGGCGACGAGCGGCTTTCGTCTTATGTGGAAAAGGCGAAAAAATTGGCGGACGAGGTGATTTTGCTTTCGGATTGCGACAAGTGCGTGTCGACTTTGGCTCAAAAGGACAAGGAGCGCTGTCGCTCGCTTCTCGGCGTTTTTGCGGCGGCTGATTTTTATTCGCTTGCGCCTCTTGTGCGCGAAAACGAGGCTGTGAAGGCTGTGCGCGCGGTTCTTGGAAAGTACGGTCGCAATGTGATTCACTTGAACTACACGATGAAGACGGGGAAAATCGGCTCTCTTTTGCTCGATTTGCGCTCGCCTTCGCTTTCTCCCGCTGTGTCTTCGCTTTATGGTCTTGAGGAGTGCATTTCGGCGCTGGAGGCGGCGGAGGCGGATTTTGAGGCGGAAAGCAGGAGCCTTGTTGAGGCGAAGGCGGCTTTGGTCGGAAAGGCGCGGACGACTGAGGCGAAGGGCGCTCTTTTGTCTTTTGTGAACCGCAATGTTATCGAGTATCTGAGTTTTATGCTTCACAACGGTGAGCAAAAATATGAGCAGTTTGCCTCGATTGTGGCACTTGAAGTTGACAAGGCGAACTCCCTTGTCCTTCTTCGCAAAAAGAAGGGCGAGAAAGCGGCCGAGAACTGATTTTAGAGGCTGTACGTTTGCTCGTCGATTTTCTGGAGTCCGAGGTTCTTCCAAAATATTTCGGCGTTTGTGTCTTTTGCGTCCAAAACGATGTTTTTCGCTCCTGTTTCGAGCATGAGGCGCTCCATGGCGAACGTTCCGATTCCGATGTGGCGGTAGTTTTTGTTGACTTCAAAGAGGTAAATCGAGAGTGTGTCGCCGAGCATTTTGTAAATGCACACTGCTTTGAGGAAATCGCTTGAAGGCTTGTAATCGAAGACCATGAAAGAGCAGCTTTTGAGGACGAACGAGAACTCGCCTTTCTCGGTGTAGCTCTTCAAAAGCGGAAAATTGTCCCAGCCTTCGAGTGCCATGTACGACTCGAAGATGTCGCTGTCCAAAACACGATAATTTAGGTTCATAAGAGTCTCCTTTGAAAATATTATAACAAGGAAAGCGAAAGAAAAAAGAGGCATCGCTTTTGATACCTCTTTTTCACACCCGCGGGGTGCTTACAAAACAGCCAAATCCTTACAAATCAGGCTATGCTTTTGCAAATCAGGTTATGCCTGCTCCCATTCGCGCTCGAAATCGGCTTTCTTTACCAAAAGGAAGTCGCCTTTCTCGCCTCGAACGAGGTAGTCGCCGTTTTGGGCAGGAACGATTTTCTCTGCGGTGCGCACTTTGAGAACGCTGTCGAGCGTGCCGTCGCCGTCAACGTCCGCGTGGTCAAAAAGCGCGAACTGAGAGGCAAATGCTTTGACCTCTGCTTTGTTTTTGCCTGTCCACTGCAATGCTTCAATCGTTCCTCGTCGCCTGTATTTCATAAAATGCCCCCTATTTCTATATTCCAGTCCTCTAGTTTTAAATCGGTTATGCGTGCAAACTCTTTTGTGTTGTGAGTAACGAGCGTTACTCCGTAATATAATGCAGTTGCAGCAATAAATATATCATTTGCTCCAATTGCGCATCCTTGCTTTTCTAGGTTGCTTCGGATTTTCGCATAAGTGTGCGTCATATTGTCGATGAACGGAACAATTCCTTTGTTCTAGAGATGGCTGTTCTGGACGGATAAATGTATCGTCGTGAATAGAACCTGCTAAAGCTTCAAGCACTTTATGCTTTTTTGCAGAAGCACTTTCCTCCATATTTTGTTGCTTTATAAACCGCATATACAAAATAGCAGAAAGAAGTTTCTGTTCGGAAAGCTCATTCAAAAGGGTTACTGCTTCGTTTCTGAGTGCAACTTCTGTCATAATTTCCTCCTTTTTACAACCTTTGAAATATACAGGCGACGCTTCAATCGTGCCTCGTCGCCTGTATTTCATAAAATGCCCCCTATTTCTATCTTACGAGCTTTCTGTAGACGGTTTTGTGAGGGATTTCTGAGTCGATGCCGAGCACTTTCTTCTTCCATTCCACGTATTCGCTCCAGTTGCCCTCGAAGAACTTGACTTCGCTGTTGTTCTCGAACGCCAAAATGTGCGTACAGATACGGTCGAGGAAGTAGCGGTCGTGGCTGACAACCAAAACAACGCCAGCGAACTGACTAATCGCCTCTTCAAGACTTCGTGTCGTCGTGATGTCGAGGTCGTTTGTCGGCTCGTCAAGCAAAAGCACGTTGCCTGCTTCCTTGAACATCATTCCCATATTCAAGCGGTTCTTCTCACCACCAGAAAGCACGCTGATTTTCTTGTTTTGCTCAGGACCGTTGAAATTGAACCAAGAGCAATATGCGTGCGCATTGATTTCTCTCAGTGAACCGTTGATTGCATGTCCCTTTTCGTCAACCGCACCGAGCTTCACGAGGTCAGCTCCGCCTGAGAGCATTTCGTAAACCGTCTTGTTCGGGTCGAGCTTGCTTCTCATCTGGTCAACATACACGAGTTTTACTGTCTCTCCGATTTTGATTGAGCCTGAATCTGGCTTTTCGCCTGTGTCCTCGCCGTAAGCGTCAGCAATGAGCTTGAAGAGCGTCGTTTTTCCCGCGCCGTTAGGACCGACAATGCCGACAACCGCACCTGCCGGGATTGAGAAATCCAAGTTCTCGAAAAGGAGTTTGTCGCCGAAAGACTTCGTGAGCTTTTCTGCGTTGATAACCACATTGCCCAAGCGAGGACCTGCAGGAATAGAAATCTGTGTGTCCTTGAGCTTTACGCGGCTTGATTCTTCTGCCAAAAGGGCTTCGTATTTGGTGATGTGTTCCTTGTGCTTTGCCTGTCTGCCCTTTGCGCCTGCGTGAATCCACTCAAGCTCTTCTTGCATTTCGCGCTGACGGACAGATGCCTGCTTTTCTTCGAGAGCAAGACGCTTCTGCTTTGCTTCGAGCCACTCGGAATAGTTACCCTTGAAAGGATAGCCCTCGCCTCTGTCCATTTCCAAAATCCAGCCCGCAACATTGTCCAAAAAGTAGCGGTCGTGAGTGATGGCGATAATTGTGCCTTTGTAATCCTTGAGATGACGCTCAAGCCAAGCGACTGTTTCTGCGTCGAGGTGGTTTGTCGGCTCGTCGAGGAGCAATATGTCGGGCTGCTGTAACAAAAGACGGCAGAGCGCAACGCGGCGGCGTTCTCCTCCAGAAAGCACATCGACAACTTGGTCGGCTGGCGGACAGCGGAGTGCGTCCATTGCAAGCTCAAGGTTTGCGTCCAAGTTCCACGCGTCAGCAGCGTCGAGCTTCTCTTGCAATTCGGCCTGACGAGCGCAAAGTTTGTCGAAATCTGCGTCAGGGTCGCCGAAAGCCTCGTTCACCTTGTCGAACTCTGCGAGCAAGTCGGTGATAGGTTTTACGCCCTCTTTTACGATTTCCATAACGGTTTTGCCCGCTTCAAGCTGCGGCTCTTGCTCAAGATAGCCCATTGTGTAGCCAGGAAGCAGCTTTGTTTCGCCTGTGTAATCTGTGTCGATTCCTGCAAAAATCTTGAAAAGCGAAGATTTACCCGCTCCGTTTTCGCCGATAACGCCGATTTTCGCACCGTAGTAGTACGAAATCGAAATGTCTTTAAGAACAACCTTAGTGCCGTAAGCGCGGCTCACGCGATCCATCGTGTAAATGATTTTCTTGTCGTCAAATGTCTTAGCCATAGATTGAAGTATAAGCGAGATTATAAAAAAAAGAAAGCGTGCTCAAAAAAAAGAGCGCTTGATATAAAAGCGCTAATCAATCATAATCACACACCTATGAATTACTTTTTTGAAATCCTCGGTTATCTTGGAACAGCATTTCTTTTGCTGTCGTTTTTGATGAGCAGCGTTGTGCGCCTCCGCGTTCTCAACACAATCGGCTCTCTTATTTCGTTCTTCTACCTCATGCAAAAAGGAGCGTATCCGACAGCGTTCATGAACGCCGCTCTCGTCGTAATCAATCTTGTCCATCTCGTCAGAATGTACAATCAGAAAGCCTCGTTCACCCTCGTCGCCTCCTCAGTCAAAGACGCTTGCACAGCGTTCTTCCTCGAAAAAAACAAAGACGACATCGCTCTTTTCTTCCCTGATTTTGCCAAGAACGCACAAAGCGCGGATTACGCAAAAACAGTTTGGTGCAAGAACGAGATTGCAGGCGTCTTTGCCGCAAAAAAAGAAGCTGACGGCACTCTCGATATCCTCATCGATTACACATCAAAAGGCTATCGCGACTGCTCGGCAGGCGAAATGCTCTTTGCCGCGCTCAAAGATGAGGGCATTAAGCGCCTCACATTCAAAAATCCCGCTCCGTCGCACAAAAAGTATCTTTTGAAAATGGGCTTTGCCGAAAAGGACGGCGTTTTCACAAAAGAAAACTAATTTTGTGCGGCACAAAGGCGTGCTTATATTTTAGGATTGTCATTGCGCGAACTTGTTTTTGCTTCGGCTTCGCTCAGCAACCATGCTTCGGCTTCGCTCAGCAACCAGAGGCTGAAAACGAGTTCTGCATGACATTCTCAAGAGTCCATCTGAAAATGTTTTGCCCACTTTTTTCTTTTTTGACCTTCCGCAAAATGTTTTTTCTGTGTTTTCTTAAGAAAGTATTGAAACAATAAATGTTTTTCGCCATTTTCTTAAAAAAGTGTTGAAACAATAAATGTTGTCGCCCTGTTTTCTTAAGAAAGTATTGAAACAATAAATGTTTTTTGCCGTTTTCTTAAAAAGGTATTGAAAAACTAAATAGTTTCGCCTCATTTTCTTAAGAAAGTATTGAAAAACTAAATAGTTTAGCCCATTTTCTTAAAAAAGTGTTGAAAAACTAAATAGTTTAGCCTCGTTTTCTTGAAAAAGTATTGAAAAACTAAATGCGGCAATGGAAAAAATGGTCAGAAGAGAGCGGAAAAACAAAAGGGCTTGCTCCGAAAACTTCGGCTCAAGCCCTGCAAGGAGGTTATAAGAAACGGTTGGTTCCGTATGCAAATTCAGCTTTTGCCGAAGTTGCAGTTTCGGAGACACCAAGCGACAGATTTTAGTAAAATCACGCTTTCTGCCGCTTGCTTAAAACAGTTTAATGTTGGATTATATGCAAAGTATATCAAATGTTTTGTCTGTATGTCAGAAATTTGTGATATACTTTTTCTGATGGAGTGATTATGAGCATCGATAGCGAACTGACACACACTGCTTTTAACAACCGTGAATATATGTTCAAGCACATTCCTTACAACAAGGAAGTGGCTTTTTTTCAAAGCATTCAATCCGGCGACCTTCGCGCTGTGAAAAGACTTTTCACGCCGCTTTGCTCGACTGCCGGATACGGCAAACTTTCTGAAAATCCGCTTCGCAACTTGAAGTATCATCTTGTTGTGTCGGTGGCGTTCATCACTCGATACTGCATTGAGGGCGGGCTTGAGGAAGAAACGGCGTACAATATGAGCGACATTTACATTCGCCGTGTTGACACCTGCTCTGATGAGGAGAGCGTGCATGCCCTTCACGAGGAAATCGTGAGGGAGTTCACGCGGGCGATGAAGAACAACAGTCGCCATCGCCTTTATTCAAAGCCGATAACGAAGTGCATCGATTACATTTACAACAACCTTCACAGCCGCATTACGCTTGATTCTCTTGCCGAAGAGGCGGGCTTGAGCGAAAGTTATTTGTCGAAGCTCTTTCACAGCGAGGTCGGCGTCACGGTCGTTCAGTACATAATGAACAAGAAGATTGACGCTGCGAAGAATCTGCTGATTTTCTCGGAGTATTCTGCGGTTGAGATTGCGAATTATCTTTGTTTTTCGTCGGAAAGTTATTTCATCAGCGTTTTCAGGCGCTACACTGGTCTGACTCCGAAGCGCTTCCGCGAGCTTTACTACCGCAACAAGTTTTCAAAGTCTGAATAATTTTCCTTGCTGCTTTCAAGTACAAGTGAATTCCTGAATTTCGAATTTGTTTTTCTGCAAAGCAATGTTATAATTCTTAAATGTTTTAGAACATACTTTTGTAGAATGGATTTGGAGGAATTATGAGCAGCAAGAAAATAAGAAAGCGTGAGAGGCTTGTTGTCAAAGTTGTTCTGGCTTTGGGGATTGCTATTCTTATCTTGAACGCAGGACAAGGCTGGCTTGTAAAAAGCAGTACGGAAAAAGAAGTAAATAAGTTATACAAAGACAGCGTTACTCAGATTGCAGATATTTTCCGCGATGATGTTTACACCACGCTTCACAGTTATGTAAATCAGCTCCATTTTTATACAGCCTCTGATGTTGCTCGAAATGGCACGACGGAGGAAATCGTTGATTGGCTTCACGCTCACAAAGCGCAGCGCCCTTCGATTTACAACTATGTTATCTATGTCACTCCTGACGGCACTTGGAACTCCGACGACGGCGGAACGGGCGATGTGAGCGACCGCGCTTATTTCAAGGCGATTATCGGAGAGGGAAAGGACGAGTACATTGATACTGTCGTTGTTTCAAAGAACAACGGTCGGCACGTCTTTCATGTTGCAAGAGCAGTCAAGCAAAATGGTCGCACGGTCGGTTTTTTTGCTGGTATTGTCGAAATCGAGGAGCTGGTGAATCTCACTCGCTCAATAAAACTCGGTGAGAAGAGCAACGCGTTCATTATTGACAAAAAGGGCTTTATAACGGCGCACGAGAACACGGATTTCATTTTGAAGCGCAATGTCATCGAGGATTCTGACATCTCACAAGACACAAAAGCGTTCTTTTCGCGTGCGGTTCAGGGCGGAAACGGACTTGGAGTCCTTCACTCTTCAAGAGGCACGAGGCAATTTGCGACGTTCAGCGAAGTTGAGGGCACTCCGATGACGATTATCATTGCAATTGAGGAAACTCAGCTGAAAGAAGTCTCTTCAAAAGTAACAAAACTCATCGGCTTGTTCTCAGGCGTGTTCTTGATTTCTGTTTTGACGCTTCTTGTTCTTGTTGTTTCGTCTGCATTAAGACCTCTCCAGATTGTCCGCGATACAATCGAGGGAATTGCCTCTGGGGACGCAAATCTAACTCACCGCATTGAAGTCAAGAACGCAAACAACGAGATTGGCGCTGTTGTGAAGGGCTTCAACGATTTTGTCTCAAAGCTTCACGACATAATCAAGCAGGTCAAAGACTCAAAGAACATGCTTTCGATTGCGGGTGAGAATCTTAGCGCCAGCGCGGAGGACACATCTGTCTCAATTCAGGAGATTATTTCCAACATTGACAGCGTCAAAAATCAGATTGACCAGCAGGCAAACAGTGTTGACCAGGCTGCAGGCGCTGTGAACGAGATTTCTTCTAACATTGCGTCTCTTGAAAAGATGATTCAGGGACAAAGCGACCAAGTTTCAAACGCGAGCTCTGCTGTTGAGCAGATGATTGGAAACATCTCAAGTGTAAATCAGAGCGTTGAAAAGATGGCAGCCTCATTTGATTCTCTTCGTGCTGCCGCTCAGGACGGATTGAACAAGCAGAACGATGTCAATGCAAAAATCGAGGACATTGAAGCACAGTCGGTTATGCTTCAGGAAGCGAACTCGGCGATTAGCGCGATTGCAGAGCAGACAAACCTTCTTGCTATGAATGCCGCAATCGAAGCGGCTCACGCAGGGGACGCGGGAAAGGGATTTTCTGTTGTTGCTGACGAAATCCGAAAACTTTCTGAGACTTCAAGCGAGCAGTCTCTTGCAATCGGTGAGCAGCTCAGCCGCATAAAAGATTCAATCGGCTCTGTTGTATCGGCTTCTGCGTCTTCAAGCGATGCGTTCATGTCGGTGACGGCAAAGATTCGCGAAACTGATGAGCTTGTTATGCTAATCAAGGGCGCAATGGAGGAACAGCAGGCAGGAAGCCGCCAGATTGGCGATTCGCTTCACTCGATGAATGACAGCACCGCAGAGGTCAAGATTGCTTCTCGCGAAATGACAGAGGGCAACAAGGCGATTCTTGATGAGATGGAGCGACTTCAGAGCGCGACGGCGTCGATTATGCAAAGTATGGACGAAATGTCTCACAGCGCGACGAAAATCCACGAAACAGGAAACGCTTTGAACGATGTTACAAAAGATATGAGCGAGTCGATTGGCAATATCGGAACGCAAATCGACCAGTTTGCAGTCTGACAGCAACTAAACTGCTTTTTGACGAGACGACCGTAGTTTTTCGCTGCGGTCGTGCTTTTTATGAAAATGATAATCAGAGAAATATCAGAAACAGAAAACAAAGATTATTGGATTGGCGAAATAGGCAAAGCGGAATGGAGAGCGGGAAAATATCTTTGTGAGCTTTTGTCTACAGGCGATTTCTATAAGTTGTGCGGAAAAAGCTCAAAGGTTTTCTTGCTCACAGATGAGAACAACCTTGTTTCGTTTTGCACATTCGCTGAAACTGACGACATAGACGACACTGAACTAACGCCATGGATAGGCTTTGTGTTCACCTTCCCGCAATATCGGGGAAAGCGCAATATAGAAAAGCTCTTTAACCACATCTATCCAATTGCAAAGTCTCAAGGCATAAAGACGATTTATATTTCCACAGACCAAAAAGGGCTTTACGAAAACTTCGGTTACACATTCCACACCACACTGAAAGACCGAAATGGTGATATGTCGTTAGTCTACAAGCGAGATATTGTGCTGGAACATTGTTGAGAATGCAGATAACAGGGAGAGATAAAATATGACAGAAATACGATACGTTGAAAAAAGTGACAAAGATTTTTGGTTCAGTCTCGACAAACATTTGAGCGAAGACGAGTTTGAAAAGAAAGTGCGTGACAAAACGGGATATGTGCTTTTTGCAGATGGAAAGCCGTGTGCATTGTTGCGCTATAATTTGTTTTGGGACAACACACCTTTTTGCACAATGCTTTTTGTGGACTGGAGCGAACAGAAAAAGGGCTATGGAAAAGCGCTGATGGAGTTTTGGGAAAGCGATATGAAAGAAAAAGGATTTCACCTTGTTCTTGTTTCAACGCAGGTTGACGAAACTTCGCAGCATTTTTACAGAAAACTTGGCTACAAAGATTGCGGCGCTCTTGTTCTTGAAGAGCAGCCAATGGAAATGTTTTTCCAGAAAGCGCTCTTGTGAATGGTCTTGATTACTGCCCTGATTTTTCTTGTGCTTCGAAGGCTACGCGGATTGAATCACTCAAAGTTTTGAACTGTTCCTCGCGTGTTAATCGAAGCCTTGAAAGAACATCGCAGTCGATTTCGTCAAAGGAAATCTCACCGGCCTGATAATGCAAAATCATATCAGAAAGATAAACCACAGATGAAAGGCTTCTCAAAGCCTCAGGCGCTTCTTCTGGTGTGTGGTGATAGCGAATGACAGCGATAATAGGCTCTGGGAAGTTCCATTTTTCAGCGATTAGAGCGCCGATTTCTGAATGGTCAACGCCAGCGATGAGCTTTTCAAACATTTCGTTGCTCACGCCTTTTCCCGCAAGAAGTGTTTTTAGTTTTTCGATAACATCAGGGTGCGATGTTTCAAAAATGATTTTTCCCATATCGTGCAAAAGTCCGCACACATAAGAATCTTCCACACATTCGCGCTCGTCCGAAAAGAGATTTCGTGCAATGTTGTATGAGTAGAACGCTGTTTTGTAAGCGTGTGTCCAAAGCTCTTTTTTGCGTGCGGTCTGCTTTTCGCCGTCTGGTGTGAGGTTCTTTATTGAGCCAATCGAAAAGAGCATATTCTTGATTCCGCGGATTCCGACGAGCTTTACAGCATCTCCGATTGAGCGGCATCTGTTTGTGCGTGCGAAAGCCGCCGTGTTGACAGTGCGGAGCAAATCTGCGGTGAGAGAAACATCGTTGCTGATTTTTTCAGCAATATCGCTCATCTTTGCCATTGGATTATCCAGAAGGCGATTTATTGCGACGATATTTTCCGGGAATTGAGGAAGCTCATCTATGAGATTTACAAACTCGGACGAAATGAGCGAGATTGATTTATTTAGCTCGACGTCGATTGGGAAAACAAGACGCGAAATTGTCTCGCCCCTTTCGCTCAAAACCTGGTAGCACTCCTCGCTAAGCCCAAGTTTTTTGAGCATCAAAATCATTATGACAAGCCCAAGCCCTGCGCCTTCACTGTCGTCAAGAAGTTGCTTGAGCGCTTGGTCAACAGATTTGTACTGCTGAGCGCGGCTTAATTTGTCGTGAATGCGCACATATTCAAAATACGACAGACTTGCATTGTTTCTGACTTCGATTCTCACCTTGTTTCCGCGTATCTGGAGAATCATTCTGACATAAAGCTCTTGTTTTTCTTGTTCGTCGAGATAATGCTGAATATTGTCGAGAGTGTCGTTTTTGAAAGTCTTCATGCCCTCAAGATAATCGCGACGATTGTGAACGTCCAAGCCCTTTTCTTTGAAATAAACACGTTTTGTGTTGGCTTTTTTTGCGTTTCCGACAAGCTCGCTCAAAGAATAAGTCAGGTATTCGGTCATTTCTTCGCGATGGATTTCTTTTAGGAAGGCGCGGAGTATTTCGCCCATATACATTTCCATTTCGTGGGGAAGCTTGTACGTGGTGAGCGTCAGCGGAAGCCCTGACTGCACAGCGCGCTGTACTTTGCTATAATCGACTGTATAAGTGGCGGAAGTGTTCATACTGAAAATTATAGCAGAAGAAATCCAAAAAAAAAAGACTCGCCCTCTCTTTTTGAAAAAACAGTAGCACCATCTTTCTTTTTTCGCTATTATAAAGTTATGTGTGATATTACCTTGAGCGAACTTCTTGTGCTTTTTATGCTTATTGCCTCTTCTGCCCGTGTTCTTTACATAAAGCAGGCGCGAATTGATGCCCTTGCTTCATTGCCGCAGATTGCATTTGTAATATCGCTTCTGAATATCTACATCTGGGGATTTTCAGCGCTTGAAATCTGGATTTGCATCGTCGCTTTTTATGCGTTCGTCCTGAACGTGCCGTCCGCGCTCAAAGTCTCCTCTTACCTTTACGTCGATTATTACCACCCAGTGTTTTCGTTCTTTTCGGTCTTCGCAATGCTCTTGTCCATTGTGACAGCAGCGACAGTTTTGCTCTTTGCGCCCGTGCGCATAAACAACACGGGAATAAAAGTGAGCGAATACAAATACGCAGGAAAGTTTTCGACAGGCTTTACACGAACAACATCAAAATACGAGAAAGCAGACGCTGTCCTGACAGTGTTTGAGCCAAAAGACGGCTCGACAGACTTTGTGACGTTCAGAACAGATGAAGGCAGCGAGATTTCGGGCAATTTTGAAAACGGAAAGCCAATCCTTGTTTTTCTTGGAGACAAAAGAGCGAGCACCGACATGTACCGCCCGTATCTTGAGAAACTTGCCGTCGACGGATACACCGTCATCGCAGGCGAGTTCTTCGCAAGCGATATGAAATGGATTACAGCCACCCCGGACACAGCGCATTTCAGGCGATTTGTGATAAACATGGCGGACTTGAGCGGAAACTGGGACGTTGTCTCGCAGAAAGCAAACTTCGAGGCACGATGCGCCAAAGAATACACAATGCTTTTGTATCTTGCAGGCGAGTTCAACGAAGGGCGAAAGCCGTTCTTCTTGATTGGAGACGAAATGTGCTCAGACGCCCTCTCGCTTTCGGCTGTTCTTTATTCGTCAGCGGTGTGCGGCTACTTCGACATGTCCGCAATGGAAGTGTATCCGGCAGGATACGGCTGCATCGAGCAGACCGACCCGCTTCTGGCATATTTGCACGGAAGACGAAAAGACCGCGAGCAGAAAATCCCGCGCCTTCTTGCCGCCCGCACAGAAGAAGCCGTGATTTTGAGCTCGAAAATCGCGATTTCATCGAAAGTTTTGCCAAGCGAAAAAAAGTACAAATGAGGACGATATGACACTTAACGAACTGAATGATTATTTTGACGCATTTTTGAAAAACGGCGATTATTCTCTTGATATTTCAAAAAACGGTGTGCAAGTTCAAAACAGCGCGCCAGACAAAAAGCAAATCACAAAAGTCGCCTTTGCCGTTGACGCGTGCCTTTCGACAATCGAGAGAGCCGCAAAAGCGGGTGCGGGGCTTTTGTTCGTCCATCACGGCATTTTCTGGGGAGATTGCTCCACAATAACAGGCACGCACTACAAGCGCATTGCTTCCCTCATAAAAAACGACATCGCCTTGTACGCAAGCCACATTCCGCTTGATGCGAACAACCCTTACGGAAACAACTTCGGAATGGCTGCCCGACTCGGAATCAAAGACGCAGTGCCGTTCGGAACTTGGAGAGGAATGACACTCGGCGCAATCGGAACGCTCCCCTCACCGCTCAGCGCTGACGCGCTCGTCTCAAAGGCGTTCCCTGAAGGCGCTCGCTCTCTTCACGTCCTCCCGTTCGGAAAGAGCGAAATCTCGCGCGTCGCAATCATTTCTGGAGGCTCGGGCGACGACATTGACCAGGCAATCGAGGCAGGCGCTGACGCTTTCATCACAGGCGAAATCGGACACGAGCAATTCCACGTCGCCGAAGAAAACGGCATCACCGTCATCGCTGGCGGGCATTACGAAACGGAGACCGTCGGCGTAAATCTCGTCAAGGCGAAGCTCGAAGAGGAAAAAGGCGTGGAATGCGTCTTCCTCGACGTTCCGACAGGGCTCTAGACTCTTTCTTCAAGTGTCATGCTGAACTCGATTCAGCATCTGCCTTTGTTGAATCAGATTCCGAAACAAATTTTGCATTGACGTTTCTAGTCCGAAATTGACTGCTTCACTTTGAAGAAGAGAGTTTCTGGTTAGAAATTGATTGCCGCAGTCTTGCATGAGCCAATTTCTAATCCGAAATTGACTGCTTCACTTTGAAGAAGAGAGTTTCTGGTTAGAAATTGATTGCCGCAGTCTTGCATGAGCCAATTTCTAGTCCGAAATTGATTGCTTCACTTTGAAGAAAGCAATTTTCTGCAAGAAATTGGCTTCTTCACTTTGAAGCAGTCAATAAACTGGAATTTATCGCTTGCTTCACTGTTGCAGAAGTCAATTAACTGGAATTTATCGCTTGCCTCAGTCTGAAGAAATCAATTAACTGGAATTTATTGGTTACTTCAGTCTGAAGAAGACGATGAACTGGAATTTATTTGCTCTTGCACGAGTGAAGAAGTCAATAAATTCCAGTTAACGCCGTTGCAGTCTTTGAAAAGGTCGGGACGCTAGACGTTTACACGTTTTCTCAATATACTTTGCTCTATGACAAACGAAACTATTCCCGTAGAACTAAAATCAGCAGAGCAAAAGGAGCAGAGCGCGGTTCTGGCGAAGATGCTTCCTCTTTCGCTTTTGTTTTTTGTAGTTCTGATTGACCAAATCACAAAATTTTTGGTTATTGAAAATATTCCTGTTGTTGTCGACCGCGTTGAGTCGGCGTATTCGTTTTTTGGCGATTTTTTGCGCATTATCCACGTTCAGAATCCTGGCGTCGCGTTCAGTATCGGACACACGCTTTCTCACCAGATGAGAGCGGTTTTGTTTGCTGTCGCGCCTTTCATCGTGATTGTCTGGGCGATGGTGGTTTATTTTAGGAACAACACTTTCACAACGTTGCAGCGCTGGGCGATTTGTGGCATTATTGGCGGCGGGCTTGGCAATTTGTATGACAGATTTTTCCGTGCGGACGGCGTTGTTGATTTCATCGACGTGAAGTTTTACGGTCTTTTCGGCTTAGAGAGATGGCCTACTTTCAATATCGCGGACGCTTCGATTTTAATCTGCGGCTTTTTGCTTATTATTTCATTTTTGACGAGCATTAAAGACGAAAAATAATTTATTTTTCTGGCGAAAAAATGCAAGATACATCTGTTGACTATTTCGATTTTCTTTTGAAAAACGATTCTGGTGTCAGGCTTTTGAAATCGCGGTCTGCAAAGGCTGTGATTTCTTTTCTTTATGGTGCATTTCGTTCAACTCACACAACTGTTATTCCTTCTGATTCACTAGAAACCTCACTTGCCTCTTTTTTGAGCGAGAACGCGCAAAGAGAGGGCGAGCTTGAAGACGATGAGCTTCTTTTTGAGGACGCTTCGTCTTCTCACGAAAAGGCGCGTCTTTTTGTCAGTTATTGGTGCAGTGATTCGCGCTCTTACTTGAGGAGGTTCGAGGGTGAGAGCGGGGATTTTTTTGTGGAGCTTTCCCCCGGTGTTGAGCGGCTTTTTAATTACCTTGAGGATATTTCGAAAACTGACTTTGTTGGAACAGAATCGAGATTCAAAAACATTCTCTCTTCTCTAAAGGACTTGGAAGAGCACATAAAAGCCGACCCTGCCGAGCGCATTGCAGAACTTGAGGCGCAAAAGGCTCAAATCGAGCGCGAAATCAATGAGATTCGCGAAAGCGGAGTCGCTCCGACGTATTCATCTGTTCAAATTACGGAGCGCCTCGACGACATAAGCCGCCGCTCGCGTGACCTTTTGAGCGATTTCCATCAGGTCGAGGACAATTTCAGGGCGATTATGAAGGACATTTATCGCTCTCAAAATGACGCAGGCTCTTCTCGCGGGAAAATCTTGGGCTACACTCTCGACACGAGCCGCCGTCTTCGCGAAAGTCCTCAGGGGCAGTCGTTTCAGTCGTTTTGGCGCTTTATCTCGCAAGACCGCGATGACAAAATCGGCTCTCTGGTGAAAAAGATTTTGAGCGAAAAAGACTCTGAGCGCTCGGACGATTTTCTTGTCAATCTCAAGAAGTATTTGTATCAGGCGGGTCACAAAGTCGTTGAGCAAAACAGGATTTTGAGCGAGCGCATTAACAAAATGCTTCTTTCGCAAAATCTTGGCTCAAAGCGCAGAATCGACTCTCTTACTGCTGATGTGAAAAAGCTGATGCTTTCGTATGTCAAGAATATTGAAAGCGGGAAGGAAGCGGCAAGAGATGATTTTATGGAAGTGGACGCCAAGTGCGATATTTTCTTTCCGCAAGCACGCTATCCTGTTTATCCGGAGCAAAGATATTCTTCGCTTTCGATGAGCGAGTTCTCTTCGGATATGCTCTCTTCTTCGGCTTTCCGCGGTCTTTTCAAGCAATTCTTCATCGATGAGAAGGCTCTAAAGTCGCGTCTTGAGTCTTTCCGCAAAGAAAAAAACGGAGAGGCGTTTTCGCTTTGCGAGCTGCTTTGCTCTCACCCAGTTGAGAAGGGACTTTCCGAAGTTATTGCCTGGTATGATATAGCGCAAAAGGACGGCGCTGTTGAAATCAGTCAGAACGAAAAAGAAACGGTCAGGTTCTCAAAGGGCGACAAAACTGTCGCGGTAACACTTCCAAGGATAATTTTTTATGGCAGATAATTTAGATTTACAGAATAATGAGCAGGACAATTTTTTGCCGAATCAGGCAAAAACTCCTTCGTGGGGCGGTGTGTGTGTCAAACTTTTGCAAGGACCGCTTTACCGTTCTGGCGCTGATGATGAGAACTGGAACACGCTTTGTGAATGGTTTTCAGCGATAAACGATTATTTTTCAAAAATCGGGCTTGTTGTTTTGCAGAACCAAAGTGACGGCTATGCTTTTCTTGCTGAAGCGGACGACCATCGTTCTCGCGCTGCTGTTTCGGGCTTTGAGGAAGCGCCCTCTGATGATGAGCGCTCAACACAGGACGAGGGCGTGAAGATGCCGCGTCTTATTAAGAAGATGCCGCTTTCTGTGGAGCTTTCGATGTTGTGTGTGCTTTTGCGTGAAGCTCTTGACCGCTTTGAAGCGTCTGAAAGTTCAAAAAGCGCTCTTGTCATTTCGGAGAGCGAGATAAGGGAACTTTTGCTTCCTTATCTAAAATCGTCGAGCGACCAAACTCGCGTTTTGAAGCGCCTTGACGAGTATATTGCGCAACTTTTGAGGCTGACTTTCCTTCATGAAATCATCGACAACTCTTCTGAGCGAAAATTTGAAGTCAGGCGGATTATAAAAAGCCGAATTGGACCTGAGTTTCTTTCAGAGTTCAAAAAGCGCCTTGAAGCGCAAAATGCCTCTTATTCATCAGATTCTGGCGAGGAGAAAAAATGACACAAACTCTTTTTGCTGATACAAAAGCAGGCTACAGGCTTGATTTTTTCCAGCTTTACAACTGGGGAATCTTTGATGGCTCGATTTATACTGTTGACGCACGAAAGAAGTCGACGCTTTTGACGGGCGAGAACGGAAGCGGAAAGACGACGCTTGTTGATGCGCTGATGACGCTTCTTGTTCCGCAGAATATGCGCTTTTATAATCAATCTTCTGGCTCAAATCACAAGCATGACCGAAGCGAAGAGAGTTATGTCCTCGGCGCGTACGGCAACAAGCAGGAAAACGGTACGGGAGAGGCAAAAACACAGACGCTTCGAGACAGTAGCGCGTATTCTATTCTTGCAGGCTCTTTCACAGATGATTGCGCGCAAAACACCGTGAGCCTTCTTCAAGTGCGATACTTTTCAGGCGAGACGCTCACGAGAGTTTTTGCGATAACGAAAAAGAAGCTGAGCATTCAGGACATAAACGACATTCTCTCAGAGGAAGGCGCTTGCATTGACCGTAGCGGCGCTTGGAGAAAAATCCTTTCGGCGAAAGCGGGAACAATCTTCTTTGGCGACAATTTCAAAAAATACAGCGAAACGTATTCGTCGATTTTTGGATTTCGCTCTGACAAAGCGTTGCGCCTTTTCTCGCAAATTGTCGGCTTGAAAGTTTTGGGCAATCTCACCGATTTTATCCGAACGAATATGCTTGAAGAGCAAGACACCGTTTCAAGATATGAGCAACTTCGCTCTGGCTACCAGAATCTTATGCAAAGCAGCCGCGAAATCCTCAAGGCAAAAGCGCAAATCGAAATGCTCCAGCCGATTGAGGCTATTGGCAAAAAGTGGAAAGAAGCGAGCGAGGAAAAAGTGCGTCTTTCGGCGATGAAAGAGTATGCGCCTGCTTGGTACACGACGCGCTCGCGTGAAATCATAAGCGATGAGCTTGAAAATATTCGCGAAACGCTCCAGCACTCGATTGAAGGGCGAAACGAAGAGCTTGCAGTTCAAGAGGAACTTCAAAAAGAGATTGACTCGATAAAAATCTCGATTGCGCAAAATGCCGCAAGCCAGCGATTGACGCAAATCCGCTTGAAAATCGATTCTCTTGAAAAAGAGCGGGGTCATATCGAGGAAGAAAAGGTCAAGTTCAATCAAAAATTGCAAAGTCTTGGCATTGAGCCGCCGCTCACCGAGCAGGGATTTGAGTCTGCGCTGAAATCTGTGAAGGCACGGCAGAGCGCAGAGCAAAGCAAGAAGGCGGTTCTGGATAAACGCAGAATTGAACTTTACACTGCGGAAAAAGACGAAAAACAGCGCATTAGCGAAATCCAGAACGAACTTTCTTCTCTAGGCTCTCGCCCGTCTTCAAATATTCCTTTTGAGAACATCGAGATTCGCTCAAAGATTTGCTCAGCGCTTTCGATTTCAGAAGAAAAATTGCCGTTTGCGGGCGAGCTTCTTTGCGTCAAGGAAAGCGAAAGCAAATGGAGTTTTGCGATTGAGCGCCTTTTGCACAGTTTTGCACTCACGCTTCTTGTGACACCAGATATTTATGACGATGTTACGAACTTCGTGAAAAACACAAATATGCGCGGTCGTGTTGTTTACCTAAAGACAGAAGATGAGTTGTTTTTTGGCGGTGAAAGCGCAGATGCGAATAGCGTTCCGGGGAAAATCGATGTGCGCGAGAGCCACGAACTTTGCGAATGGATAACGAATTATGTTCGCGCTCATTTCAATTTTCTTTGCACTGACGACACCGATGAAATTGCAAGGGCAAAACAGGCGATTTCATCAAGCGGACTCATAAAAAAAGGATTGCGCCACGAAAAAGACGACCGCTCTTTTATCAAACAAAACTCTCAGGTTTTGGGTTGGGACAACTCTTTGAAAAGGCAGGATTTGAGCACGCAACTCGACTGCCTCAAAACTCTTTCGAGCGAAAAAGAAAAAGAGCGAGTCGCAATCGATTCTGAACTTGATGAAATCGAAGAGAAAATACGCGCGATAAAAAATATTTCGGAAATCACGAAATGGCGTGAAATCGACACAGACGGCTTTGATGATGAAATCGCTTCTCTTCGCGCAGAAGAAGCGCGACTTCTTTCGGGCGACGAAAACATAAAGGAATTGCAGTCGCAACTGAACGCTGTTCTTGCAAAAAAAGAAAAAAGCACAGAGCGCACAAACACATTTACTGGGATTATCGCCGTTTTGCAGGACAAGCAAAAAGGACGCGAAGAAAAACTTGATCAGTACAACCGCACTTTTGATTTATTAAAAGCAAGTCTTGAAACAGAAGAAGGAAAGGTCGCTGCAAAAGATTTTGAAAGCGAATACGAGAAAAATCTTGGTGCAAAAACGGTTGATGAACTTGAAAAGAGTTTTGCTTTTGTCAGTTCTGATATCGAAAAGCGAAGCGCAGAGTGTTCAAAGCGCGAAGCAGAATTATCACAGCAACTCATAAGACAAATGAGCGCCATAAAAAACCCGAACCAGACTCTTCGCGAAAATTATGGAGATTGGTCTTCCGAGTTCATCGATATGGACGCGTCGGTGGATTCTCTTGGCGATTTCCTTGCCGTTTACGACACTCTCTTGAAAGACAATCTACCACGATACCAAAATGAGTTCAACGAGTATCTTCACGAAACGATGAACAATGACATCATCGATTTTTGCGAGTACATAAAAGAGAGGGCTGACGAAATCCGCTTTGCAATAAATGCGCTTAACGAAAGCCTGAAGTCAATCGCATACGAAAGCGCTCCTGAAACATATTTGCAACTTCTCGCCAGAGACAGCTCAGACGTGAGAATAAAAGAGCTAAAAGCGCTTTTGAAAGACAGCATTCCAGATTCAGCGCTTCTCGACAAGAGCGGCGAGGAAGGCGAAAAATATCGTGAAGCGCTCTTTTTGAAAGTGAAAGCGCTCCTTGATTATCTTGATATGAACGACGCAAACAGAAAGTTCGTACTTGATATTCGAAACTGGTTCACATTTGCCGCAAGCGAGAATTACGCTGTCGATTCAACACAAAAGCAATACTACAACGACAGCGCAAGCCTTTCTGGAGGCGAGAAAGCAAAACTCACCTACACAATTCTTGCCTCTGCAATTGCTTATCAGTTCGGCATAAACAATGGAGGCGCATCGTCATTTCGCTTTGTAATCGTTGACGAAGCGTTCAGCAAGAGCGATTCGTACAACAGCGAATATGCAATGCGCCTTTTCAAGCAAATCGATTTGCAACTGATGGTTGTAACACCTCTCGACAAAATCAACATTGTCGAAGATTACATCTCATCGGTTCATCTCACCGAAAACAAAAACACTGCCGATTCAAGATTGCTTTCGATGAGCATTGAAACATACAAGAGCGCTCAGATAGAACAAAATACCGAGCAAAAATAAAACTACTCGGAAACGACCTTGAGGAACTCCTCCCGTTCAATCGGGAGGTTTTCCAAATACCGCTTTTGGGCGCTATCGATTTCCTCAAACGAATGTCGCTCTCCCTTGTTCATTCCCGGACAATCTTTTGCGCAATCGTCCCATGATTCCCTGCTTTCGACAATCCACGACCAAAAAGGCCATGTTGAGCATTGCACAGGACGCGCCTCGTAAGCTGAGCAGCCGTCTTTCCACAAAACACAGTCATAGTTTTTCATCTCGCGAAGAGCCAAGACCTTTTTGCCATAATAATAATCAGCCCAACGGCAGTATTTTTCGACAAAATCCTCTCTGGAAAGCGAGAAGAAAGCGCAAAGACTGTCCAAATCGCGCCACGAAAGATAAACAAATCCCGGGGAGTGTCCGCAGCAAAAAGAACAGCGCTGACACTCAAAGCAAAGCCCGTCCTTGTAAAATTTGTCTTTCTTTTCCATTGTGCTCTTCTTATTCCTTTTGTGTCAAAGGTGCGAAAACAATGTTTTCCACCTCTTTTGGTATCTTTGAAAGCTCGTCCTTAGAAAGCCCTGCCGTTTCAATCGGGTCGTGAATGATAAGGCGAACGTGCTGACCCTTTTTCACCTTGCCCTCGCCCTCAAAAATCCGCCATGTTCCGTCAATCGTAACAGGCACAATCGGAGCACCCGCCATAAAAGCGAGTTTGAAACTTCCAGCCTTGAACTCGTGGTGCGGCCCTCCTTTGCTTCTTGTTCCCTCTGGGAAAATCACCTGAGAGTAGCCCTTCTTCACGCCCTCAGCCGCGTCGTGAATTGCCTGAATCGATTTTCGCGGGATTTTTCGCTCCAAGAACGTGCATTGAAGAAGTTTCATCCAATCTGAAAGAAGCGGGATTTTTCCGAGCTCCGCCTTTGCGACGAACGTCATCGGCTTGTTGATGTAGCCGAAAAGAAGCGGAATGTCCATATTGCCCTGATGATTTGCGATAAAAACAACAGCGCGGTCAGACGGCACTTTCTCTGCGCCCTCAACTTCGACACTCGCCTTCATCACATCAGAAAAAACAAAGCGCGCCCAAAGCGGAACGACGCCAAAAACAACATTGTCGCGCGCCTTCGTGTCTCCCGCGCGGTCATACTTTAGAGCAAGACGCCTCTCTTTGTTTTTTGAAAGCATAAAAGAAGCGATGCGTATTATCGAAAATGTAGTCTCAAACATATTCGTATTCTAGCGAGAGTTTCGTTTTTAATAAAGAGAGTTCTTTTTTGACTGCAATGAGAAAAAATTTTGTCAAAAACGCCGCCGCACTCTGGCGGAACGAAAAAAATTATTTTAGAACGTTGCCGCAGTGTTGTTTTTGTATAGAAAAGGAAAAAGTTTTTTTGCTATAATCACGGTCTTGAGAATTTTTCAAAATGGACTGTGAGAAGAAAATCGAAATCGTGAATGCAGAAAAAAGCGACATTGACGCGATTATGAAAATCGAGAACAACTCTTTTGAAAGCGCTATCCGCGAGAAAAAGGACGTGTTTCTTTCGAGAATCGAGGTTTTTCAGAAAGGCTTTTTGCTCTTGAAAGTCGACGGCGTTACGGCGGGATATTTTTCGAGCGAGCTTTGGGAGAAAACGCCCGAAAGCGAGAGCGATTTTGCCTCTCTTTTTGTCGGGCATAGCATAAAAAAGACGCACAGCGACAACGGAAAGAGCCTTTATGTGAGTTCGTTTGCGATTTTGCCAGATTTTCGCGCTAAGGGCTTGGCGCACACTTTTTTTTGTGAGGCGCTTTCGCTTATAAAAAGCGATGTCGGATTTTCAAGCACTTTTCTTGTGGTGAACCCAAAATGGAGTCGTGCCGTATCGATTTATAAAAAAGAGGGATTCGTTGAAAAGCGGGTTCTGAAGCGTTTTTTTGAGAACGGCGATGACTCAATCTTTATGGAAAAAGTTTTTAACAAAGAAAATTGAGATGAAATTGAGAGGGACAAAGTGACAGAAAACCAATGGAAAGCATTTTCGCTTTTCCGCGACGAGTTTCGCGAAAAATGCGCGAGGTGGCAAAGGGAATACTCTTGTCTGCTTTTGCCGCTTCAAAAAAAGGCGGCTGAGGAGCAAGGGGTGGATTACGAGATTGAGAACAGCGTTGTTTATAACACTGCGCTCGACGAAATCACGAAAGAAAGCGATATTCGCCTCATTGTCGTGGGCGACAATCCAGGGAAAAACGAGCAACTTGAGAAAAACAAAAAGTATCTTATCGGGCAAAGCGGAAAAATCGCCGAAAACTTTTTTCGTCGCACTGAGGAACTGAAAACGGACTTTCGCAAAAACGCGATAATCCTTAACAAGACGCCTGTTCATTCGGCGAAAACTGTGCAGCTCAAAAGCATTTCAAAAGCGGACGAAAAAGCAAAAGATTTGATTGTCCAAAGTCAGATTTTCATGGCGGAAAAAACAGCCGCGCTCTTGTGCGGTCTTGTTCGTGAAGGAAAAAATGATGTATCGCTTTGGCTTACGGGGTATTCTGAGGTGAAAAAGGGCAAAATCTTCGAAAGCTATCGGGAAGCGTTTTTGAAAAGTTTTGAAAACGAGGCGGACGCGTGGGAGCGGGTATTTGTTTTTCAGCATTTTTCTATGAACCGCTTTCTTTCGGACTTGAGGCAATTTTCTGCTTCTTCTTCGCATTCGAGCGTGAAAGAGAATCTTGAGATGCTCGGCAAATTGCACAGGAGAGAGATTTTTTCAATGTGAAATTAAGTTTGTATTTCGATACTTAATTTATTAGGTTTTATCAGGAGTTTTCGATGGAAAAAATCGAAGAGTTTAAGCCGTATATTCCAGCGGGAAAAATTACGCCGGAATTTACGCTTACATCGGTCGTTACAGGTATTTTGCTTGCCGTCATTTTTGGCGCGGCGAATGCGTATTTGGGGCTTCGCGTCGGTATGACAGTTTCTGCTTCTATTCCAGCGGCTGTTATCGCTATGGGTGTTACGCGAATTGTGCTGAAAAAGAACTCGATTCTTGAAAGCAATATGGTTCAGACAATCGGCAGTGCTGGCGAAAGTGTCGCAGCTGGCGCTATTTTCACAATGCCAGCGCTTTATCTTTGGGCGAAAGAGGGTTTGATTGCAGAGCCTAGCCTTTTGACGATTTCTGTTATCACTGTCTGCGGCGCTATTCTTGGCGTTTTGTTTATGATTCCGCTCAGAAACTCGATTATCGTTCAGGAGCATGGCGTTTTGCCGTATCCTGAGGCGCAGGCTTGCACAGAGGTTCTTCTTGCAGGAGAGGACAACAACTCTGGTGCGAAAGCGATTTTTGCGGGAATGGGCGTCAGCGCTGTCATCAAGTTCGTTGTTGACGGGCTTCTTCTTGTTCCGGGCGCGATTGCGGTGAAAATCAATGCGCTTAAAACATCGATTTCGACTCAAATCTATCCTGCTGTTGTCGGTGTTGGCTATATTTGCGGTTTCAAGATTGCTTCTTATGTTTTTGCAGGCGGTCTTATCGCGTGGCTTGTTCTTATTCCTGCGATTGTGCTTTTTGGCGGAAACGATATTATTTTCCCTGCGGATATTTCGGTAAAAGAAATCTATGACGCAGCTGGCGCTGACGGAATTTGGTCAAAGTTCATCCGTTATATCGGTGCAGGCTCTCTTGCTGCGGCGGGAATTATCAGCCTCATAAAATCTCTTCCGCTTATCGTTCGCACGTTCTTTAGCGCTCTCAAAGGTCTTTCGTCTTCAAAAAGCGACGCATCTCTTGAGCGCACATCGCACGATTTGAGCATCAAGTTTGTTATTGTTGGCTCTATTGTCATCGCGCTTTTGCTTTGGCTCATTCCAACGGTCAGTGTCAACATTGTCAGCGCACTCATTATTATCATCTTTGGCTTTTTCTTTGCGACTGTTTCTGCAAAAATGGTCGGTCTTGTTGGTTCTAGCAACAATCCTGTTTCTGGAATGACAATCGCAACTCTTCTTATTTCAACGATTTTGCTCAAAGTTACTGGCAACACTGGTGCAAGTGGAATGGTTAGCGCGATGACGATTGCCGCTGTCATTTGTATTGTTGCGGCACTCGCAGGCGATATGTCTCAGGACTTGAAGACTGGTTTCTTGCTTGGCGCAACACCGAAAAAGCAGCAAATCGGAGAACTTATCGGCGCTGTTGTTTCGGCTCTTTGCATTGGCGCAATTCTCACTTTGCTCGACAAAGCGTGGGGATTTGGCTCAGAAAACCTTGCAGCTCCTCAAGCGACGCTGATGAAAATCGTAACTGAAGGCGTTATGAATGGTAACTTGCCTTGGGAATTTGTTTTCCTTGGCGCTTGCATTACGATTATCTTTGAACTTTTGCAGCTTCCTGTCCTTGCAATTGCGATTGGTGTTTATCTTCCGCTCGAACTTGACGCTGCAATTATGATTGGTGGCGTTATTCGCGCTTTTATGGACAAGCGCAACAAAAACGCAGGAAAAGAAAACTCTTCTGGCATCTTGTTCAGTTCAGGACTTATCGCAGGCGAGGGAATTGTTGGCATTTTGCTTGCGATTCTCACTGTTGCTGGTGGCGCGTCAAAAATCGACTTGTCAAAGCACAACACAGGCACTGCGGGTGGCGTTGTCGTTTTGTTGATTTTATGTGCTCTTATCGTGAAGTCTGCGCTTCCTTCAAAAAATGAAGAAAAGCGCTAATCTTCTTGATTTTGTTCCAAGCCGTTCTTCGCGCTTTCGTTTTGAAGTGGATAAGAGTGGTCTTGTTACGATTTTTGTGGAGAACAAGGGCGTTTTCAATTTTATTGCACAGAAAATCTTGAAGAAGCCACGTTTTTCACAAGTTCATCTTGATAATCTTGGCAGTTTTGTTTGGAACAGCATTGATTCAAAAAAAACTGTCAAAGAAATAGCAGACGCTCTGGGCGAAAAGTTTGGAAAAGACGCAGAACCGCTTTACCAAAGATGCGCTCTTTATATGAATATGCTAAAAAAGTACGGATTTGCTGAGTTTTAGAAACAAGGGCAATCGAAAAAAACGGCGTTCTTTTCGGGAGCGCCGTTTTTTGTGTTTATTGTTGCTTTGATTGCGCTTGTGCCTGTTTTTTTGCGATGGCGTCTTTGACGGCCTGCATAAATAGGCGGTTCTGGTCTGTTCTTACAGCGCCAGCATATCCAACAGCACCTTTGTCATCAGTTCGATAGATGTAGTTGTTCGGTGTTATCGAATACGCTGGGCTTGTTGTGTTGTTTATCCACCAATCAAGAACGGCTATGAAACGAAGCGCGTATTTTATGAGATTTGCGTTTGTTGCCGCTGTGTCGGTTTTTCGTCGTGCGCCCAAAAGCACATCGAGTCGTTTTGAAACCTCGTTCTGAATTGAAAACTTGTATGGTTCCCATGGATTTGCAACGACAGTGAGAACAGCTTTTGTTTTCGCTCCTGCATCAATTCGCTTTGACAATTCGCTGAAAACGCGGCGAAGATAATCTGTTCGTATGAAAATAGAACGATATGGAGAGTCGTTCATTGGGCGTTCAAGAATAATCTGCTTGAACTTCAAATGCGGCAAAAAGTTGTACTGTGCCGACCACAAAAGTTCGGTGAGTTGCTTTTTTGCGTACTGCGAGTTCATATAATCAGGATTTGAGAGCGCTCTTCCGACCAAATCGTTCAAAACTCCGCAATACTTTCTCTCGAAAAGCTCTTCGCGATATTTTGCCCAATCGCCAAAAATATCGTTCAGAGAGTCTTTGTCATCGCAAAGTGTTGGTTCTGCGTCAAGATTAAAGTTGATGTTGCGACAACCTTGGAACACATCTTCGATGATTCGCATAAGGACAATCGTGATTTGAAGCGGGTTCTTCGGCGACAAAAGAGCAAACTCATCATCGAAATCGAAAATCGGCTGAAAGTACGGATACATATCAGGCATATCGGAAAGACGAGAAAATCCTGCGTCTGGGAAAAGCTGCTCAAGAAGACGAAGCCCGCTTTTTACGGCATCGTCCTTTTCACCTGTGATTGCTTTTTCTGCGCTGGAAGCGTTTGTGTCTTTTTCATTTGTGGCAGCAGGCTCTATAGAAGGCATATCATCTGGCTTTTCAAGTGAGTCGAGTTGTGCTGAAAGCGCTTTGTCTTCTTGCGTTACAAAAGTTTCTGTTTCTTCTTCCTTGTGCGCTTTTTCGATTGTGAGCAAATCAAACTTTGTCATCGCAAGGAACATCAAAATGTTTGAAATCTGTGCACGGAAGAACTCAGGATAGCCGACATAGACAGTGCAGCTCATTCTCATCAAAAGCGGATAAAGCCCACGAATAACGCGCTCGTAGATGTACATCCATTCAGTTGATGCGTCTTTTACGATTTTCTCGAGTTTTCGCTTTTGCACGCCCGGAAGAATGGAAATCTCTTCGTAAATGTTATGCAAAATGTGAGAAATACGGCTTTCTCCAAGATAATACAGTGTAATCATTGGGCGGAACATTGCGCGCACAATTGGCACAAGCATCGGGACTGTGATTTCAGCGCTTTTTCTTGAAAGAGACTCATAAAGGCTTTTAACATCGTGCAGCTGCCAGTTTCCCACAAGTTTCAGGAAACGCATATTGACTGACGGGTCTTCTGAAATGCGTGATTGATATGTTGCAGGCGCGAGCTGAATTATCATCTTTACGCTTTCGGAAAACGAAGACAGGTGCGCAATGTAAGTTTTTAGTGTGTAGTCGATAAAAGAGGGAGCAACCTTGTCGCGCCCGCTCTTGTTGAGCTTCATAATAAAATTGAACACACCATAGTTTGGCTTTATCTTGTAAGGAGACGCCATCATCAATTTGTCGATTTGCTGGGCAACCTTATCCGAAATGTATGGCAGATTGTCAGAAGCAACTTTCGATTGAGATGATGATTGTGATGAAGTGTTGTGAATAACGCGCTCGTTTTTTGTTGCGACTCCTTTTTTGGCATAAGCCTTTTTTGGCATTGCTGAGTAATCAATCGGACGGTCTTTTTCGACGAATACTTCTCCGCCCAAGATTTTCGCCATGCGCTTTGCTTCTTCATCGTCGATGTCACCAAGATTTGCTCTTGTTCTGTCAAGCGTTCCTGGCTCGTATATCGCTTTTGGTCTGTTGCTCATTTCCTTTCTCCGTTAATCAGTTTTACAGCCTCAAAAGATTGTGCTTTGCAATCCCAGAAAGCTGCTTGAATGTTATTTTTTCACCTTCTTTCGTTAAAAGTGCGCCTTCAAACGTACCATAAATAATATTATATTGCGTTCGGAAAATAAAAACGCTCAAAGTTTTCGCATAATTAGAAATTGGCGTGAATACAAGGTCAACCATTCCGTCTGTGTCTTGGATATTCCATCTGCCCATAAGCCCGCGAGGGTGCGTGATTCGAATCGGCGGAAGCGGCGTCATGTCTCCGTCAACAAACAGCGCATTCGCATTGTATTTGTCGGCATTTACGGCATCATTAGAAGATGTTTCTATTCTGAACACGACCTTTTTGCCTTTCACAACGCCAAGCCCTGTTACAAACTCGCCTCTTGAGCGCAAAAGAAGATATGTGCGCCGCAAATCCACGAAGCCAAGCCCATCGGAATCTTCCATCGTTTTCATTTCTTGAGCGGGTGTCGTGAGACTGAGCGCGCCGTGAATTGGAAGCGCCATGTGATATGAAGCCTGACAGCGCCTCATTGACGGAAACGGAACAACGTGCAGAACATCACCAATTCCCTCTTCACTGAAATGCGAAATGAAAGCCGCAGAACTGTCAGGACGAGCATCATCGCCTTTCATGCTGAACAAGAGAGAAATCCTGTTTTTATCGCGGTCCCAGCTGATTTTTATGTATCGCGCTCTGTGGTGGCTTGTGCAGATAAAAGCGCGCAGTTCGTGCGGAATGAGGCGACGGCGCGGGCGCATAATGTGTCGATAAGAAAATCTTTTGCCTGTGCTTTTTTCCCAAAAGACGACATCGGTGTAAGCGAGCATCTTTATATCGTTTATCTCGACGTTGCCGATGAAATCACCTATATCAAACGTGAAAGAGATTTTGCTTTTTATGCGTATATTCGTGATGAAAGTCGGCAGAGGCATAACGCCGAAAGGCATGTAAATGCCTCTTATATCAAGCCGTTGCGCTGTTCCTTGGAAAGTTCCGAACACCGGCTTTTTGTTTTGAATGAGCGCGAACGGCGGTGGTAAAACTTCTCGTGTATACAAAATAAAAATCCTTCTCTGCGTTTATTCTTGAAACAGGAATGTTTTATTATAACTGAAATGCAGCATATAAGCAAATGTTTTGATTTTTGCGCTTTTTCTTTGTTTTTGACCGCCGCTTTGCCATAGTGAAGTGTATTCCAAGTGTATTGGAGCACTGTAGAAAGACTTTTTTGGAAAAACAGCGTTCGGGAAAATCCCGAAAGCCATTTTTTGAAAAGTTAGCGTTCGGGAAAACCCCGAAGTCCATTTTTTGAAAAGTCAGCAATCGGGAAAACCCGAAGCCCAACTTTTTGAAAAAACAGCGTTCAGGAAAATCCCGAAGAGCAATTTTTGGAAAAAATTGGAGTAGAAAACTGTCAAATCTGTGTGCTATAATGCAATCGATGAGAGACTGTGAAAAGAGCCATATAAAGCCGATAGACCCGAAGATGTGGGAGCGGATACAAGGCTTGAGATTGATGGACGATGACTTCATGACCATTGTCTTTTCGGGCGACAATAAGCTGACCGAGTTCCTTTTGCGGATATTGCTTGACAGAACGGATTTGACTGTGAAGCAGTCGCTGACGCAAAAAGAGAAGCATAACATTTTCGGTCGGTCGGTACGGCTGGACATTTTCGCGGTCGACACCGAGGGGAAGCTGTACAATATTGAGATTCAGAGGGCTGACAAAGGCGCGTCAGAAAAGCGGGCGAGATACAATCTTTCGATGATTGACAGCCACTCGCTGAAGAAGAACGACGACTTTGAAGCGTTGCCTGAGACGTATATCATTTTTATCACGGAGAATGATATTTACAAAAAGGGCAAGCCGATTTACAAAATCAAGCAAATTATTGAAGATAACGATGATTTGGATTTTGATGACGGAACGCACAAGATTTATGTGAACGGCGCATACAACGGCGAGAACGCAATCGGTTGGCTGATGCACGATTTCCGCGAGAGCAATGCGGACAAAATGCACTATGCCGAAATCGCCGAGCGCGTGCGGTTTCACAAGCAGGAAGACGGGGAGGTGAGTACAGTGTGCAAGGCATTTGAGGAATACGGACGGGAGAAAGTTTTTGAAGAGCGAAAGACTATTGCAAAGAAACTGCTTCAAGATGGCTCAATGTCGCTTGATCGTATTGCTGACATTGCCGATTTGCCTCTTGAGCAAGTGCAAAAACTCGCGGAGCAGCTCAAGGCGTAACTGATAGACTTGCAAAAAGCCCGCATTGTTGGGGATAAATAAATCCCTGACAGTGCGGGCTTTTTTGTCTGAAACAATCGTCTTGACTGAATCTTGATTGACAGCAGTACTCTCGCGGAATATAATTTTGGCTATGAATATGGAAAAAGTGCTTGACATGCAGAATCCCTCGTTCACAATTTTGACAAAGCACAAAGCACAAAGCACAAAGCACAAAGCACAAAGCACAAAGCACAAAGCACAAAGCACAAAGCACTCATAGCATCTTTTTCAAAAGTTTTATCATATCAAGGAATACAGTTGTTCAATTCTCTTATAAAAGCCTGTATCGTATGACATTGGTCTTGGCGATACAGGCTTTTATTGTGAATAAAGATGTTTTTCAATTTTTTTGAGAAAAAGTGTCAACCGAAATTAAATTTGTCCATTAGCTATAGTAGAAGATTAAATCTAAGGAGTTTTTTATGGCATTTGATCCATCAAAGTACACAGTTGCAAAGGCAAGACCTCTTCCAGTTATTTTGTTGCTGGACAGAAGTGGAAGTATGTATGGCGAGAAAATCGATACGCTCAATTTTGCAGTAAACGAAATGATTGAGTCGTTCAAAACGGCTGGACAGGGCGAGGTTGAAATCAATCTTTGTGTTATCAGTTTTGGGGACGGTGGTGCGAGCTACGATTTGCCGCTTCAACCTGTTAGAGATATTACAGGAATTGCCCTTCAGGCAAGCGGAGGAACTCCAATGGGAATGGCTTTGAAGATGGCAAAGGACTTGATTGAGGACAAGAATATCATCCCGTCAAAAGGCTATCGTCCTGCGGTTGTTCTTGTTTCTGACGGAGCGCCTAACGATGATTGGCAGCAGCCTATGAATGATTTTATTGGTAACGGAAGAAGCTCAAAGTGTGAGCGTTTTGCTATGGCGATTGGAACTTCAGCGGAAGACCCTGTTTTGAACAAATTTCTTTCTGGCACAGAGAACAAGGTGTTTCTTGCAAGTGAGGCGAGCAAAATCCGCGATTTCTTCAAGTTTGTTACTATGAGCGTGAGTGTTAGAAGTCGCTCACAGAACCCGAACGCACTTTTGCCTGCTGCATCAAATCCTGCATCTTCAACAAGCATTGAAGATATGGCAAAAGAATTCGGAATCGATTTGTAAAAAAAGAGGAAGTGGAATATGAAAGAGTTGATAGTCATCATTGATGTTTCTGGCAGTATGTATGCTATGGGAAAAACTTTTGTGGTTGGAAATGTGCTTTCGACTCTTTCTGCCTTTGAAAACTTTGGTGATGAGGAAAAATTGTCTGTCACAAAAATGCAGTGGGACGGGACTTGTGCGGGGCTTGAAAAACTGATTGAAAAATGTTCGGAAAAAAATGTGCTGCTTTTGACTGACGGATATGCTTTGCTTGATTCTTGCAAGTTGTCAAAAACGATAAAGTCTTTTTTGGATAAAAATCAAGAAAACTTTTTTGTTGTGCGTTGTGGTGGGGATTCTGCAAATATTTCTGCAACAAAAGAATTTCGCCGTGTGCGTTCCGTGACTGCGGACAATGTTCTTTATGCTGTGGAATGTTTTTCTGATTCAGGAGTGGCTCAAGCACAAGAGGAGGACTGGGAATAATGTTTTTGTCCAATAAAAAATTTGTTTGTGGTGCAAGTGTTATAGGTCCTGCTCACATCAAAAACGGGATTGTAAATCAAGATTCTTTTTGTATTACAAAAAATAAAAAGTATGCTCTTTTTGTGGTTTCTGACGGAATGGGCAGCAAGCCTTTTGCAGATGTTGGCTCAAAAAAAGCGTGCGAAGCTGTTTGTGCTGAGATTAAAAAATTTGTGAAAAACAAAAACAATCCGCTTTCAGTTTCAGAACTTTTTTCTAATATTGTTGCAACTTGGAAAGAGTTGATTGCTCCGCACGAAGCAAAAGAATGTTCTGCAACCTGCCTTTTTGTTTTTGCAACAAAGCATAAAATCTTGGTGGCTCGGCTGGGCGACGGAATGATTTGCCTTTTGGGGAAAGATAGTGCAAAAAGCGAGCTGATTTCTGACAAAAAGGACGGTGATTTTTCAAACGCAACGCAATCTTTGTCTGATTCATCTGCTTCAACAGAGTTCAAGTATGCTTTTTTTGACAGAAGCAAATACAAGGGCGTTGTTCTTTCCTCGGACGGAATTTCTTCGGATTTGGAAAACGGAAATGAACTAGCTTTTGCGGCGGATATTTTTGCCGAACTGAAAAAAATGCATTTTTGGAAGCGAAGCAAGTTTATAAAAAATATGATGGAAAATTGGTCTGTGCCTCATCACACTGACGACAAAACTTTGATTGTGGCGGGTTTGTGATTTATGGATTTTGATGAAAACAAAAGTGAAAACATTGGCGTAACGCTGAACGACAGTGACGGAAATGCTGTTACGATAAAACAAGTAAAAGATTCCTATGATACTACGCATATCATTACAAAAACACTCGGTCAAGGCGGGCAAGGGCTTGTTTGTCTGACTGAAAATCCCGAGATTGTGGTGAAGTTTGCTCTGGATAAAAAAGGGCAGCTAATCAGTCGCGAGAAGAACAAAGCAGAGTTTGAGCTAAATGACGCGGAATTCAAAGCCGTGGTGTTTAAGCCGTTTCCCGATAGGATTCACCTTGCGTATCCGATGGCGAGGCTGTCGGAGTATTCTGGCTATGTTATGCGGCTTATGGGCGATATGACGAGCTTTTCGGAGCTTGTGCCGACAACGCCAGAGGGCATAAAAAAGATGGCAGAAGATGGTGGGCACAGGCGAAGATTTTTGCTTTTGAGCAAACTGGCTGCTCTTTTGGCAAAATTGCACGCGAACGGAATGGTTTATTGTGATTTGTCGCCGAACAATGTTTTCGTCTCAAAAAATCATGAACTTGGAACACAAAATGTATGGCTTATCGATGCTGACAATGTTTTTATTCCTGGTGAAGATTCAGACAAACTTGTATACACTCCGCGCTATGCTGCTCCTGAACTTTTTGACAAAAAGTCTTGCTCTCAGAACAGCGATATTTATTCTTTTGCAACGTTGGCGTTTGAAACGCTTGCGGCCTTGCACCCATTTGCTGGCGAAAAGGCTACAAACTGGAGCGATGATGACGGCGATGATTGGGACGCTGAGCCAAAAGCCGCTGCTGCCACTCCGCCTGCAATTGACCCGCAGTATTCGGGGAAATATCTGTGGGTGGAAGACGCTGATGACGATTCAAATCACACAACAGCGGGATTGCCAAGACAGAATTTTTTAACTGATGAAACTTTTGTGCTTTTTAATCAGACTTTTTGTGAAACAGGGCGGGAATCTCCAAAAAAACGTCCGACTGCGAGCCTTTGGGCTAGGGCTTTGGCACATTCGCACGCTTTGAGCGTTCAGTGTCCTGATTGCAAAATGAGTTTTGTGTTTGACGGAAGTCAGAAAAATTGTCCGTGGTGCGATAAAGAGCTTCAAAAAATGCTTTTGCTCCAAGATGAAAGCGGAAAAATCGTTTTTGCACACGAACTGACTGATTTTCAAAACAAGATTGTTTTGCCAGAACATATTTTTGCTCCTTTTGACATCGATTCTTTTTTTACGAATGCGATTGTTTTGCAGTTTGATTCGAAAAATTTTAGACTTGAGATAACGCTGAAGCAAGATAGGATTAGCGGTCTTGAGTTTTTTGTCAGCATTGGCGGAAACGAAGAAAAAATCTTGAGCCGATACATTTTGCAAATCAAAAACGGTGAAGATTTCGCTTTGGTTTGCAAGGACTCAAAAAGCGGGAAAAATCGTGCATTGAAGATTGTTTTTACGGGGGAGAAGTGAAAAAATGGACGTGTCTTACATTAAAACAATTCCGTTTTACGAAAACATTTGTGCAAAATTTCAGTCAGGCTCAAATGCAAAAAAAATAAAAGCTGGTTTGTATACCATTTTGCCAAATCCTCAGCATAACAATTTTATTATCAGACTTGATAAAGACAATGCTGTGGAATTTGATTTTAAAAATAAGCAAGACAAAGAAAATCTTTCTGCTCAGTTTTGCCGAGGTTCTGCGCATATTTGCAATGTTAGGTGTGCAACAGACGAAGGTTTTTTGTTTGATTTATATGTTTTTGCTGGTGCAATCGAAGATTTTGGTGAAATGACTATTCTTGCCGAAGAAGAGAATCTAAAAAAATTGCAGAACCAAAACAATGAGCTGAAGCAGGAGGTGTTGCAAAAACAGCTTTCTGAAAACTGTACGATAATGCTCAACGGCGAGTCGTATTTTATAATGCAGGGAAGTTACGAGAACGCTGACGATGAAGAGCTGGACGAAGAAGCCGAGGAAGACGCTGAGAACGGCGTAAAGGACAAAGTTGAGCCAAATGGTGCTTTTTCAATCTTGGGCGAGCGATTTAAAAAATGCTGTGTAATAAAAGTTCAGCAGAAAAATCTGACTTCAACTGGTGCAGATAAGTATTTTGCCGTTACAGGCGTGTCGTTCCGCAGAAATATTCAGGCTGCGGGGAACTTTCATCTTGTTAAGGCAAAACTTGTTTTTTCTGACCAAAAGAAAGCTACTTCTGAGTACAACCGCAAAAGGCTTCAAGAAATCACAGAGAAAAGCGGAAGCTACTTGAGAGCGTGGCGGGAGTACACTGGCGCGCGTGGCGACCGAGTTCTGCAACAAGCCCGAACTTTTGGTGAGTGTTATTACGACAGATGTATCCCTACATCGAATGACAGCGTAAAACTTTATTTTGATAAAACTTTGAACATTGCTCAAAAGATTGCTGAATGTAAAGTTGAAGAAGTTGTGCTTTTGGAAAATACTGAAGAACCTCCTCTTTTTTTGCAAGATAAAGAATGTAATTTTCTTGAATATTGCAAAAATAAAAAAGAAGATAAAAAAGAAAATAAAGCTCCAGAAGTTTGCTGTTCAATCGTTGAGTTTAAAGATAACTGGATTGAGATAACTCTGCCAGACGGAAATGATATGCCTAGTGCTAACGATGTCTCGCAAAAAGGCTATGTGGTGATGTCGATGAAAGGCGAAGAAATCCAGATTGAGCGACAACAAAATGCTTGGGAAGCAATTGCGCAAGGCGAAGTTGGAATCAATGCTTTGGGCAATATTCTTGAAGGAAGTTTTGACACAATACCTTCGGGAAGCACTCCTACCAAAATGCACATTTCTAATCGTGTCCGCGAGAAGATTTTCAAAAATCCGCCTACTGACCGCCAGATTGAAGCAATCGACTTGGCTCTTAAAACTCCAGATATCGCGCTGATTCAGGGACCTCCTGGAACAGGAAAGACCACGGTAATCACGGCTGTGCTTGAGATTCTGAACGAGGCGCAGGACAAACGCGGGGTGAGTGCGGGGCGTGTTCTTGCCACGTCGTACCAGCACGATGCTGTGGAGAATATGATTGAGCGAATCAAGGTGAACGCGCTTCCAACGTGGAAGTACGGTAAACGTCGTGGCGGAGCAGTCAACTACAACGCGCATATCGATTCTTGGTGCAAGGAGATTGAGGAGCGCGTTTATGCGATGAATCCCGACGTTCGCGTATCGCACGAGGAGCAGACTTTTCATGCCCTTGTAACTGAATATATCTGTTCGCCGTTGAGCGAGAACCGTGAGCGTTTGCTTGAGTACATAACGGCTTTGCCCGTAACAGAGGAGTTTGTTCAAAAAGCAAGAAATCTTTTGCTCAAAAAAGTTCAAAATTCTGATTCTGTCTTTGTGCTTGGGCTGCTCAGAAAAATCCGTGCGCTCAGAATTTCTGAAAAAGCATTTTCTGATGATGGTGTAAAAAGAGCAGAAGAACTTTATTTTGCGTTGGAAGACCAAAAATGGTTTGATGAGCACAAAGACGCAGAACAGCTTTTGATGGATTTGGTGATGAGCGGAAAGGCTGAAGCGCAGCAACTATCTGAGCTTTCAAAGTTGAGATTAAAGCTTTTGGAGGAGTTTTCGCCTCGGCCTGCTTATGTTCCGAATGAAGTTGATGAGAACGTGGTTTCGTTGTGCAAAGATGTTGCAAATTTTCTGCAAGAGCAGCACGGCAAAAAGGACAAAAAAGAGCGGATTATTGCTGATTGGATTGAGAATTTGCGCTCTGGACAGGAGGCTTTTGCCAAGGCGGTCAAGGATTGCGATTTTGTTTATGCCGCAACCAGCCAGCAGTCTGTAGGCTTTGATATTCTCAAGCAAAAAAAATTGGTTGAGGGCGAGGATAAATCTCCGTATATTAAGCTCTACGATACTGTGGTTATCGATGAGGCTGCCCGCGCGACTCCTCCAGATTTGCTCATTCCGATGTGCAAGGCTGTGAAGCGCATTATTCTTGTGGGTGACCATCGACAACTTCCGCAGCTTGTGGACGATGAGTTGTGCAACAACGTTTACGAAAAGACAATAGCCCAAGCAAACAATGAAACAAAATCAGAAAATTCTGAAACCGAAGAAAGCACTCAAAACGTAAAAGATTTTTATGAAGATGCTTTTAAGCTGAGTTTGTTTGAGCTGTTGTTCAAAAAACTGGAAGGGCTTGAGAAAAAGGACGGCATAAAACGCAGAATCACACTAGACAAACAGTTTCGAACGCACCCTGTTTTGGGAAAATTCTGCTCGCGGCTTTTTTATGAGCCTTATGGCGAGGGCTACGATTCTCCGCGTCTTGCAAGTGATTTTTCACATAATCTTCCTGGAATCAAGAATAAGGCGGCTGTGTGGCTGGACGTGCAAAAGCTGTGCGGACGAGAGGAGCGGGCTGGAACAAGTCGCAGACGTGAGTGCGAGGCGGATTGTATTGTTGAGAACTTTATGAAGTTTGTGCAAAGTCAAAAAGATATTCCAAAAGAAAAAAAGTTCTCTTTTGGCATTATTGCTTTTTACAGCGCACAGCGGGATTTGATTCAGAAAAAGCTCTCGCCGTACAAGGCTGAGCTCAAAGATGTTTCTTACAAAGTTGGCACGGTTGACGCTTTTCAGGGTATGGAATTCGATGTGGTTTTTCTTTCGGTGGTGCGCACTGACGGAAGCATTGATTTTTTGACTCCGAACAGACTTTGTGTGAGTATGTCGCGTCAGAAAAAGGTGCTTGTTGCAGTTGGGTGCAGTGAGTTTTTCACTTCAACAGAAGCCAGAAAACAAAAGATTCCTGCTTTGGCGGAATTCTATGATTTGTGCAAAAGTGATGAAGAGTATGGAGCTGTAATAGAATGGAAAAAATAATCGGCGGAAAGAAATTTAACAATAATTTTCCAGTGCGAATTCACAAAAAAATTTTGTGGCCTTGCTACGAGTTTATTGCTGAAGCAAACGGCGTTGAAGATTTTGAAAAGAACATAATTGAAGAAGTTGTGCTCAAATTGGCAGAAATCAAAATCACTGACGCAAAAGAAATTGCTTCGTGTACGGGGCTGGAAGAGGATTTGATTTCGTTCATTCAGTCGCGTCTTGAGCAAAAAGAGCTTCTGGATTCTTGCAAGTGCATAACGAAAAAGGGAATCGAAAAACTTGGGGAATTTTCTCAAACGCACAGCAAAGAAATTCGTATTTATGTTGATGCTGTTTCTGGGCGGGTTGTTCCATGTTTTGATTTACTGGATTCTGACAACAGATTTAAGTATTCTTTTGGCAAAGAAGAACCATCTGCAAATGGGGATATTTTCTTTACTTATAAGATGATAAGTTCTGCTGGAACTGAAACTGATGAAAAGTTGTCTGCGTACAAGTTGCACTACAACGAGAATTTTAATTGTGTTCCAGCAGAGGAAGATGTTACAGAAATGCTGCACAAACTTTTTCCCAAAAAAGACAGCGTTTTTGCCACAATTGACGAGAAGCAAAGCACGCGGAAAAATCTGCGCTGGATTTTGCTTGATGTTATTCAGCCAAAAGGTGTTTCTCGCGATTGGGTTTTCACAAACGGCTTTGGTAAAATCTCGTCGTTTTTTTCGGCTGAGCAGATTACGAACGCGGCGGATAATCGCTACATTTCTTCTCTTCGCGAAGAGAAGAAGGTTCAGACAAACGCGCAGACAAGTGTGGACATAGAAAAGGAATTGGACGAAAAATACCCAAAGCTCAAAGAAAAGCTCTCTTCTGCGCAAGAGTGTATAAATGAGCTTTCAATGAGTGTCAATTCTCCAGACAACGAAGAAGACCTACATTCTGCGCTTGAGGATTCAATGCTGTTTTTGACACAGCTAGCGGAATGGGTGCTTTTCTACATTTTGCACGAGGGGGACGCTGAATACAAAGCAAAAGATGTGCTTGCATATTTTGAACAATTCTTTAAAGAAAGCAAAAACGATGTAAATTCCAAAAATTCAGGTTTTATCATTGCGGGCTGTGCTGAAAAAAGTTGTGAAAATCTTGGCTTTGATTTTGGACTTAATGAGCAAAAATCTTTGATTCAACGTTACGGAAAGCTTTTTTATGCGTTCAATGACATTCCCGTTTTGTTTGCGCTGGTGGATATCCTTTTGATTGGCTTTGATGAAGAGAGCTGGTTCAAGAAATTTGCAAAAACACACAAAGATTTTATCACGGTGCTGACGGAATTGAACCTTTGCCGAAACGAGAGCTTTCATTCTGGCAAAGTTGGGGAGAAAAAAACAGCTGTGGAGCGTGCAGAAAAGGCATATCGTGAGATTTTGGATTTGCTTGAAGCAGGGCTTGGCGTGAAGGTGATTGATTCCAAAAAGCTCACTTTTGACGAAAAATTGGCGATTCAAAACGAACGGAACGCAGCAATCAGCAGAATGGAACAATCGCTGGGATTTGCGCTTTGTAGGACATTGGACGCGAATTTAATCCGCTTTGTTACCGATATGGAGCGTCGCGGAACGCAGGCTGAAACACTGAACAACGCGATTATTCTTGATGAATATAAGATTCTGGAGCATATTTTTGTTTCTGTGAATGAATGTTTGGGCAATGAGCTGAAAAACTCGGATTGGAAGAAGAAAATTCGCTCTTGCGGTTTTGAATTTGCTGAAACTGGAAATGAAAAAAAGCATTTTAAGTCTGTTTTGGACACGAACGGGGACAAAATTGAAGCGGCTTTAAACAGAAAAAAATCTTCAATGAATGCTTCTTGCATTGCTTTTTTCACGCTCGCAGATGAAAAACTCTTGAAAAATGTTGTAAAACTTTGGAAGACGCTTGCAAAAGATGTGAGCTACATTGCCAAAAAACGCGCTCACGGCGAAATCCCCGATAAAATTGATACAGAGCGTGCGCTTTTGATGAAGCAAAAGATAATCGAACTGATAAAATTCTTTGCAAAAAATGGATTTTTGACAGATTGAGAAAATTTTTCTAAAACGCTGTCAATTGAAATCAAAAACAACTCTTTTAAGATATAGGAGAATACAATGGCTAAAACTTACACACATGAACAAGTTGAAGAACTTTTGACAAAATCAAAAGCGAAGATTGCCCAGCTTAATAATGATATTACTGAACGCGATGAGAAACTCAAAGAACTGAGCGAGCGGATTTCTTCTATTAGAGAAAAAGAAAGCGATTTGGCTCAAAGAGAAGCTGAACTCTTTCCAAAAGAAAACGCGATTGCCGAAGCAAATAAGAGAATTTCAGCTGAAAGAGCCACTTTGGCAGAGAAAAAAGCCGAGCTTGAAGAGCGAGAAATTGTTCTTTCTGCACAGGAAAAGGAGTTTGACAGCATAAAAGAAAATCTTTTGAAATTAAGCGAAGAACTTGCGCAGAAAAAAGCCGAACTGTTTTCTTCTGCAGAAAAACTTGCGAATGAATTGCACGAAAAGCGGATTGCGGAAACAAACGAGCAGATTCAGAAAATGCGGGATTCTGCAATGCAAAATTGCGAAATGCTTCGTGCTGAATCAGAAACTGCCGCAGAAAAAATCAGAAATGATGCGGAGACAACTGCTAAAAAAGTCCGCGAAGAAGCAAACGTTGCCGCAGAAAAAATCCGCGAAGAAGCACAGACTGAACGCGACAGAATTATCACAGCTGCAAACGATGAGGCTCAGAAAATTGTTGAAAAATCAAAATCTGATACAGATGAGCTTGAACGGCAGATTGAAGAGCTGAAAAAAGATAACGCGGAGCTTTCAGGCGAAAACACACGGCTTTCTGCACAAAACGCTGGATTTTTGGAAGATAAGAAAAATCTTTCTGAAGAAATCAGGTCGCAGAAAGAGAACTTTGATAAAACAACTGCAACTTATGCAAAGACAATGGCAGCTTTTGAAACGCTCAATGTTCAGCTTAAAGAAAACGGCAAGAGCGTGGCAGATTTTTCAAAAGAGATTGCCGAGATGGACACTCGCGAGCAGGAGCTCAACGCCCGTGAAAATGAGCTTAACGAGCGTGACAGAAAGCTTTCTTTCAATGAAAAACGAAATCAGAATAAGGCTAAAGAACTTGAAGAAAAAGAGAGCAACATCGACGATGAAGTTGAGAGCCGCTATCCAGAAATCATTGCTGATAAAGACCGCGAGATTGATAATCTTAAAGCAGAAACCCAATCGCTTCGGGATTCGCTTGCTGCAAACAGTAGCATAATTGCAAAGTTTGATGATTTTAAGGCTCAGTTTGGCGGAAAAAATCCTGCGGAAATCTTGCTTGATTATCAGCGTGTTCAGCAGGAACTTGCGATTGCGATGAATAAAGTGAACCAAACGCCGTCTTATGCTTTGCAGAAAACAGCTGCTGATTTGCACGACAAAGAAAATGCACTCAATAGCCGTGAGAATGCGCTTGCAGAAAAAGAGCGGCAGAGTCAGGCAATAAAGGACAGTTTTGCGCAGACGCAGGCAGAGAACGCGGAGCTTCGTTCTCAGAATGAGCGGATTTCACAAAAGCTGGCTCTCAAAGAAGATGAAGTGAAACGATTGCTTTCAACGTACGAAAATCCTGCTGCACGTGATGAACGCATTAAAGAAATCAACAAACCTTTGATTATTGAGAATCTTCCACGTTTGGAGGTTTCAAAAATCTCAGAAATTGAATGGCTCAAAGGCATCAACGACAAAATCGAAAATAGCGGGTTGTATTTTCCGCGCCGCATTCTCAATGCGTTCCACACCGCGCTCAAGACTTCCGAAATGTCGCCGCTCACGGTGCTTGCGGGCGTAAGCGGTACGGGAAAATCGGAGCTCCCGCGCTTGTATTCGCGCTTTGGCGGAATCAACTTTTTGGCTGTGCCTGTCGAGCCTAACTGGGATTGTCAGGAAGCAATGCTTGGCTATTACAATTCAATCGACAACTGCTTTGAGCCGACTGATATGCTTCGTCTGCTTGCACAGAGCCAGCGCAACACTGATGACCAGAACGGACTGAACGACGTGATGACGATGATTCTTTTGGACGAGATGAACCTTGCAAACGTGGAGCTTTATTTTGCGGATTTCTTGAGCAAACTGGAAACTCGCCGCGGACTTGCCGATAACGACCCGACATTCCCAAAAATTGGCGTTAAGATTGGAAGCAAGATGGCTGATTTCCCGCTCAGATTGGGCAGAAATGTGCTTTGGACTGGAACGATGAACAACGATGAAACGACCAAAACACTTTCGGACAAGGTGCTTGACCGTGGAATTGTGATTAACTTCCCGCGTCCAAAGGAACTTTGCTCAAGAACAGACAGTGTACTTGAAAAACCTTCTGATTTGCTTCAAAAATCTGTTTGGGATTCTTGGAAGACGTGTGCGTTTAAGTTCAGCGATGAGCAGATTAAAGATTACAAAGAAAAAGTTGAGTTAATCAACGAGCAGCTTGGAAAAACAGGGCGTGCGCTTGGTCATCGTGTCTGGCAGTCAATCGAAAGCTATATGTCGCTTTATCCGACTGTGATTGCCGCTCAGAGCGACCACGAGCGCAAAAACGCAATGGACAACGCTTTTGAAGACCAGCTGGTTCAGAAAGTAATGCCAAAGCTTCGTGGGCTTGAAACGCGTGGAACGCAGAACGATGTGCTTGAAGCAATCAAGGGCATTATTCCTGATACTCTGCACGAAGACTTTGTGAATGCAGCTGAGCAGAATTATGGTCAGTTCATCTGGACGACATCGGGCTATTTGCTTCGCGGCGAGGATTCTGCGGAAAAGAAAGCTGCAAAGCAGGAAGAAAACAAGGACGAACTTCCAAAGACTGAGGACTCGGTTGTTGTGAATGCTGTTGAAGCAATCAAGAGCAGAATACTGAAAAGAGATAGCGGTGAGGTGAAAAAGTTCCTTGAGAAAGAAGGTGGTTTCTCAAAAGAACTTTTGAATAAGATTATGGAATTGACAAAAAAATAAGGAGCATAATTACAAATGGCGGAAGAGCTGAGCACGATATACAGAAAAATTGCAGAGAAAAAAGCACAGCAGTACGAATTTCTGTTTTCGTTGGAAAGTGTGTTTTTGTCGGTGATGGAGTTTGACCCCGTTACCGATGAGCCGCTTCCTGTGACGGTTGACGATGTTCTGCATAAAATGGCTTTGGTCGATGTTTTAAAGAACAATTTTCAAAACGACCGCGTAAATCATATTGTGAGCTTTGTTTCTTCCGCTGTTCGCAACTTGATTGACATTCTTCACGAAAAAAATCTGCGCGAGCACCGCATTTCGCGTCCAGAGCAGGTTCGGGAGATTGACAGCAAGAGCTTGATGTGGCTTGCTAAAAAGCCTGGGTTCACTGTAAAGCAGAAAATCGCCTCTGAGCAGAAAATGATGGGCGTTTATCACACGACAAGCCTGGACACAGCGGAAAACCGTCTTTTTAAGGCGTTTATGAAAAAACTGGACGAGCTTTTGCTTGAAAAGGAAAATGCCTGCAAAAAATGCGGATTGAAAATCTCTGATGACGACGAGCGTTTTACTTCCACTGTGCACCGATGGCTCAAGAGCGACGAAGCGGAGTGCATTGGCAGATGGAACAACACTCCGCCGAACAACACGCTTTTGAACGACAAAAACTACCGCAAAATCTGGAAAGCACATTTGATGTTGCAAAACTTGAATGAGCTTGTTCAAAAAGATTTGGATAATATCGAAAGAATCAAAATCAGGGTATTGTTCTGGCTTACTGCGGCAAGACTCAATTTGAGCAAAGATATACGATTCCGGCAGACTCTTCTTTTTCCAGATTATGAAAATCTCTCGCTGACAAAAGACGCTGAGCTTGTTGGTTTTGCCAGAAGAAACACTTGGGAAAAATTTTGCATTTCTGCAAAAACTGATGCGATAGTTTTATCTTTGAATGGACAAGAAACAGAATATTCTTTGCCAGAAGAAGTTGAAAACCTTTTTGACATCTTTGATTGCGCTGAACAAGTGTGCGGGAATTTCTTTCCGAACAAGCACTTTGAGAATGAGGTTCTGAAACAAGTTCAGAATGACAAAACGCAAGCTGTTGCCGCGGTTGATTTGAATTCGATTTTTCCGACATTCACCCTTGGCGACAAAACACAGGGGCGGTTTTCAAAAAAGCTTGTTCATCAATCGCTTTGTTTTCCGCAAGACAAAAAAGATTTTTGGTATCCTTGCTCTTCTTATCAGTCAAAATTGATTTGCACAAAAGAAAAGGACATAAAAACATTTTCGATTCATTCAGTTTTTGACGAAAAGCTCCGCTCAGAAATCGACGCTGAGGAAGACAAAAATGCAATTGAAAAAGCCTGCGCCGATTTTGCAAAAACCGTGAAAAATGAACTTTTGTGCCAAAAATGCCTTTACATCACGAATGACGATTTGGACGATTTTTCTCCGACTGTAAACGCTTTTAAGCACAGTATGAATTCGTCGTTTTCAAAAACGGAGATTTTGCCAAAGAGCGTTGCGGCGGTGTTTTCGCGATTTTCTGATGTTCAAAATCGTTTTGGCTCAAATGATGAAATCTGTGTCCGAACGGTTTTTGACGATTATGAGATAAAAACAAAAATCAGAATCAAACTTGACGAGGAGCTTTTGAAGCAAAATCCTGAAACAAAAGGATATTGTTTTCAACGATTGGGCTTTGAAAGAATTGAGCTGAAACAAAATTCTTCAAAAGATTTTGTGCCCGAAAATTTAAACGGTGTTTTGACTTTGCAGGACGCAAATCTTTTGCAGAACGAATTTTCCGTTGATGATTTTCATTTTGAAGAAAAAAAGCCATTGCAGAAGTTTCAAGCCAAAAAGAACGAAATTATCGTTTTTGCAGACGACGACACTTCAATTGGAGCAATCGAGTACGAGCGCTTGCAAAACATAACTCCAGACATTCCTCTTTGGTGCGACTTTTTGCCTAAGCTCAGTATGGTGGATTCGTCTGGAACGGAGTATGTTCTTGTTGAGCCTGAGAAAGTTCCAATACTCCCAATTGTCGGCAAGCCTGTTCGCATTCCGATTTCATGGCGGTTCAGTTTTCCTGCAAAAAAAGCGTTTTACGAGTTTCCTCTGGCTCAAGGAGAGAAAAAGGAAAAATCAAAGTATTTTGCTTTTATAAAAGATTCGTCTTTCCCGCTGGAAAATGAAACTGAATGTTCTCTTCATCTTACATATACTTATGGAATGCCTCTGCCGTATAATCTGGAGTTTTTGCCAGTTTTGGATTCTGCGGAGTTCAAGTCTGTGGTGGTGAAGTGGGAGAACAAGGAATGTGAAAAGGATTTGATTCATATTCCAGGTCCCGAATATGTTCAGGAAGATTCTTGGGACGAAGTTTCAAATGTGAAAATCAAGGGAATGAGACAAGTTTTCAAAATCCCGCAGCTTCTTGAAGTGACCCAATCGCTTGCAAAATACGGCTGGAACACGTTCAAAATTATTGATTACATTGGCTCAAGAACAAAAACAATAGAAGAGGCTTCTGTTTTTCTTCTGAATAAAAATGATTCAAATGGCAACAAAGCGACTTGCTTTAAAAGTAACTTTCCAGAGAACTACAACATACAGATTGGCTCTGAAATAACATGCTCTTTCATCCCTTCCATAAATTTTGACGGAAGTCCCCGCCTTGATAAATACGGTCAAAGAGGACTTCAGGCATACGGTGCGATTGTTGGCGGGTGGGAAGAAAAATCAAATTACTTTTACTACACTTTGCCGTTGATTAACTTGTGGAATCAGGGACGTTCTGCCTCGGATTCTGATTTTCCGAAGTTCTTGTTCACTCTTGTAAAAGAGCTTTCTGATGCGGCAGTATTGCTTCTGAAAAATCCTTCAACACAAAAATCTGTAAAAGACGAAGTATGCTGTATGCTTGCGGCTTTGCATAAAGATTCTCCGAAAGAACTTCATGATTATCTGAATATGATTATCGAAAACACACTTTCGGAAAATCATGACGAGCCGGATTCTCTTTTCCATCATAAAAGGCTCATAAATGCATTCGGCTTTGCCATAGGAAATGCGGAATTGCCTTGGCAGAGAAAAATACTCGATAACATTGTTGATCTTACAGGAAGTGCTGATGTTGATATGCGTGATTATGGAATAGAGATACTTGGAATTGCTCTTTGGCGGACACAGAAATGCGTTGCGAATCTTTCTGCTTTGAATATTGCAAAAATTCTTCCAGCAGTTGTACAGACGATAGATGATTTCTTGAAATTCTACAAAACAAAAATCAATCCTGCTATGAAAAATCCTGAGCGATTTGATAATGACAGTTATTTTTCAATTCAAGTTTGGCTTAAGCGCAGGTTGTTTCTGCGCTCCATTGAGCTTTTGATAGCCTTGTACCGTGTAAGAAATGCTGCCGTTGATGATGATGTTCTAAAACTTCTTGCACCAACAAAGGAAAATGAACAGATGGATAAGCTGAAATCTATGTTCAGAGATATGGAAAAATTTTGTCAGGCAGACGAGCAGTTCACGAATTCTTACAAGAACAAAAAGAGATACAGACCGCTCAATTCGCGTCTTCAGTTCACTATTGATGAAGAGAATGTATCAATTCCTAATTATTTGTATGTACTTGAAAAATATACGCAAGGAGAAGATTGTCGAATCAAAATCCTAAAAATTAACGATGATTTCGATTGATTCCAACGCAATCAAAGTTCTTGAAGCAGATTTTGGGGATTGAGTTTTGTTTTTGAAAAAAGTTTGATTTTTTTGTCAACTCAAGATTTTTTCATCGCTTAATTACATCAGAGGTACTGATATGAAAGACTTTCAAGGAAACTACATCTGTTGTAAGGCGGAAGAAAAAATCTGCTACACAAAGCGTGAGGCTGGAATTGCTATAAACAGTGCTAAAAAGCATTATTATAGCAATGAAAGAAAACGTGGAAAAATTATTCCAAAAAGAAAGTATTTTTGCAAGGACTGTGGATTTTATCATCTGTCACATTGGAGTTATTTTGTAGGTGATAAAATTAGCTACAACGAGCGTAAGTTTTATGCTCGGTACACTTTAACACAAGCGAGGATTAACCAAAATGAAAAAGATTGTATTTGCAACACTCCCTTTGAAGGGAAGTATTGAAAAACGCCGTTACCCAGTGGACGGAAACGCGCTCATTGAATCAAAAGAACCGATTTACTTTGCAATAAATCCTGCTGTCGCCTGTAATCTCAAAGCCGATGACGAAGTCAAAGTTATCTTGATTGAAACAAAAGGCGGAGAAAACGCAGGAGCTGAAAACGCAAAAATCTTTATTGATGAACTTAATTCAATGAACAAAGTTGGAGCAAAAATCGTTGCCGAAACTCAGCACACAGCATTTGACCCATCAAAAACAAACTTCAAGCATTTGTTCAAGGCTCTCATCAAAGAGCTGGAAGAGGGCGCACAGATTTATGCAGACGTAACTTACGGACCAAAGCCGCTTACGTACTTGCTGCTTTCTGTGATTCGCTTTGCAGAAAAGTTTTTTGATTGCGACGTGGAAAACATCGTTTATTCAAAAGTAGAATTTGAAGGAGGAAAAATCAAAGACGGCTCAGAAATGATTTATGACATTACGCCTCTCTATCTTCTCAACTCGTTCACGAACACGATTGAGTCAAGCACAGGTGAAAGGGCAATTAAGGCTGTTGAATCATTGCTTGGGGAGTAAAAATGGCTTTTAAGCAAGACAACGAAAAATTGTTTGAAAAGATTAATGAGCTTTACATAGAATGGGAATCGCTTGACGGACGTAAAAATACAGAAAGTAAAAAAGAGTCCGTCGAGTCAAAACTCATAGTGAAAGTCTGTCAGGTTTACTGCAATCTCAAATCCAGCGAAGAAAGCTATTCTGTTGAAATTGTAGAAAGTGTAAAAAACTGTCTACGATCTTATCAGAAGTCTGAAGCAAAAGACAGAAATGTGCCGTTTAGCAAATACGTTTGCACTGCAATAAGTAATGCGCTCTCTTCTGCCAAAGAAAAAGCTACTTTTGAAAATCGAAGCGGAATGAAGATTTCTGCTGATGTTTTCAAAAAAGCGAAGAAAGTCAAAAAGCTGGATTCTGATTTTGAGAAATTCGGTTTTAAAGATGAGAAAATCCGCAACATCAAAATTGCAGACGCCCTTGAAACAACTGAGAAAGAGGTTGAGAAACTCAAAGAGCTTTTGAAAAGAGAAACGGTTTCTCAATTTCAGACTGATGAAAACGGCGAAACTGTTGACATCATTGACAAGTATAAGGCTTCTAGTTTTGTGCCTTCCGAAAATCTTGAAGTGCTTAGAGAGCAGTATGATTTTCTTTTTAAGGCGATAAAAGTTGTGTTCAAAGAGAAAAAACTTGATGAAAACGCAGTCTTCAAAAAAGCCTTGACCGTTGATTTGTGCCGAAAGCATTTTCCGCAAAAGCTCGCGGACAAAAAAGACGGCAAGGACGGTCAATACAAAGAAGAGAGGAGAAACTTTGATTGCAATGAAGACAATGAAATTACTGGCATAAACAAAGAAAAGCTGTTTAAAAATGCTCCGTTTTTTGATTCAGCAATTCTTGACCGCCTATTCAAAGATGAAAACTACAAGCTACCAGAACTTCAGGTTTTGGCGACTGAAGGAGGGTATTCTGAAAAATCGGGCTTATCCAAAAAACTTAAGCGATTTTATGAAGATGTCGCAATAGTGTTCGAAGAAAAATCAGGTTTTGAGAAAGAATTTGCAGAGACTTTCTTAAAGTTGTAAAAGTGGAAAAGACAAACTGATTTGTTTATCTAAAAACCGTTATGGCAGAGCAAAGACGTTTGTAAAAAAATATTTTTGAAAAAATAAAAAAAGTGTCAACTCAAAGATTTTTACCCCCTTATATAAAATGTTGACTGATTTACAAGGGGGCAAAAATGTGTTTCGGAAAGAAGACTAAAGAAGAAAGCGTAGCTGAAAAACTGGCTCAGATTCTCAAAAGCACATTAAAATCGATTATTGTGAAATCTTTTTCACAAACATCTTTGAAATATGCGATTTGTGAAATTGAAAATAATTCTTATCTTTCAGATGCAAAAGTGGATTATAACGGCACGCAGGTTCAGAAAAATCTTCTGATGCTCAACATTATTCTCACTGGTTTGTCAACTGCCATAATTTACATCACGCCGTTGGTCAGCACTGACAAAATCAAACTGCTTCTTGATTTGGAAAATTACACAGGAGAAGAGCGCATTGAAACATTCGTGAAAATCTCTGAAGCCAACGACTTTGATTTTGACATTGTTTATGACTCTGAAAAAAATGAGCTGAAAAACAAAATTGACGAAATTGGAGAAAATATTTTCAAAATCAAGATTTGCGGTGCTTATGCTAAAAAAATGGATATTGTCTTGAGCTTCAAAAATAACATTAGGTTGCCTTTCACATTTTTTTATTCAGAAAGTAGAAAGTTCCTTTCATATCTGAAATATTTTGTCAGCGACTTGCGCAAAAAAGATTTTGCTGACAGCGAAGAACTTTACAGTCGCTTGAAAAGCTTTCCGCTCAAAGAATTTTGCTCTGCGACACAGTTTGGGAATAATGGCGTTAAGCAAAGCACGTGATTTTGCCAGACGGAATGAAAGAAGTTCCTGCAAAAGTATTTTTCAGAAACACGATTTCGATTTTTCTGATGATTACTATAATTTTTGTGATAATTCAGGCTTTGGTTTTTATCAAAATAAAGAAAACTTGTAACAGGAGAAACTATGGCAACAAGAATCAACACGAATCTTTTGCTTGAAGTGCTTGAGGACACTCCCGCCTCACAGAACATTATGCTTATGGGAAAGCACGGAATCGGAAAATCTCAGATTCTGGAAAAGTTTTTCACGGCAAAAGGCGCAAAGGTTGTAACGCTGTTTTTGGGACAAATGAGCGACCCTGGCGATTTGATTGGTATCCCGCACAAGAACGAAGAAACGGGCAAGACCGAGTTCCTCCCGCCGTTCTGGTTCCCCACTGACGGTCAGAGCGTTGTGCTGTTCTTGGACGAGCTGAACCGCGCACGTCCTGAGGTTTTGCAGACGATTATGGATTTGGCTCTGAACAGGAAGCTTGCGGGACGCTCGTTGCCAGAGGGCAGCAGAATTATCAGCGCGGTGAACAACGGCGATGAGTACCAGCTGACCGAACTTGACCCAGCACTTGTTTCCCGTTTCAATATCTACGAGTTTGTGCCGAGCGTGGAAGAATGGCTTTTGTGGGCAGCCAAGCACAACCTTGACGAGCGGGTAATTCAGTTCATCAGCGCAAACAAGGGAGAACTGGACGGAACGCCGAATAACGACTGCCTTGAAAAATCCCCAGACCGCCGCGCTTGGCACAGAGTTTCGGATATAATTCAGAACAAGCCGAAACTCACCGCTTCGAGCAAATCCATCATTGCGGGCATTGTTGGGCAGAGAAGCGCAGTTCACTTTTTTGAATTCTTGGACAAAAACAAACTTATTTCGGCAAGCGAGCTGCTTTTGGGCGATTTTGCCAAAAACAAAGAAAAGCTCCTTGACTACAAAACCCCAGAATTCGCGGTAATCAACGATTCAATGTTTGTCTTGCTTGAAAAAGAATGTGCCGGAGATTGCTCTGAGCCAAAATTCACTAAAATGGCAGAAAATCTTTCAAAGTATATCGATTTCTTGGAAGAGAACGCCCTCCGCGAAGTTTTGGCGCATTTTGCCAACTTGTTCAGTTCCACGGGATACCCGAACGCGTTGGCGTTTATCGTTGAGCATTGCAATGAACTTTTTCAGAAAGTTACAAAATTCGTAGCAAGTCTGAAATAAGAAACGTCTTGTCATTCCCGTGCAGAGCACGGGAATCTAAGGCAAGCAGCCCAATAATGACAAGTTCCTCAGAAGAAAGGAGAAAAAATGACCGCAAAAGAGATAATTTCTTCAATTATAGAAGATTGGTTCTTGGACGAGCCGCTGATGTTCGACGTGTTTTGCTCGCACAAACTCACTGAAAACACCGCGATTTCCACAATTTTTCGTACAGGGCAAGGCAGAATAGAATATAATCCCCGCCTTGTTGAGCAAAATGAAAATTCTTCAAAAAGCGCACTTTCAACAGAGATTTTCCGAATCCTTTTGAACCACCCCTATGAGCGAGTGCCTATAGAACCGAACAGAATCGCGCTTAAAAAAGCAAGCGACATCACGATTTCAGAAAATTGCTGGGAACTTGGAGCAGAACCAAATAATAATTTGCCAAAAGCGATGGATTTTGACCTTGAAGAAGGTCTGTGCTACGAAGATTACTACAAAAGCCTGAAAGACGTTTTCCCAAACATCAAGCTGTTTCCGTTTCAGTTCGGCAACAGCAGCGGCGATAATGGCGATGAGCAGTTGACTGAGCAGGAAAAAGCCGATTACGAAGCGAGTGAGCTTTGGGATGAAGATGTAGAAAGAGCTGAAAAAACACATGCTCTGATTGAAAAAGCTGCTCGAACAAACAGGTGGGGCAGTATCAAAGGAGATTATCTTGAAACAATCATTGCCAAAAGAAATATCGCAATGCCGTACAAGCGTATTTTGGCTCGCTTCCGCACTTCCATGATTTCATCTACACGTTCTCTCACCCGCCTCCGTCCAAACCGCCGCTACGGCTACGAATATATGGGCAGACGTTACAAAGACGCTGTCAAACTCTTGATTGCGGTGGATTCAAGCGGCTCAATCTCATCTGCGGATTTGCAGAATTTCTTTTCAGTCATAAACCGTTTTTTCAAGTTCGGTGTAAAAGAAATCAAAGTCATTGTTTTTGACACAGAAATCCAGCAGGAGATGGACTTCAAAAAAGCGCAGGAGTTTTTGCAGGTCAAAGGCAGGGGAGGCACAGACTTTCAAGCTGCAATCGATTACTACGAAAAAGCAAATGATTATGACGGTTTGATAATTTTCACGGACGGTTATGCGTCAAAACCGAAAATCACAAAAAAAAGAAAAATCTTGTGGATTTTGGACAGCAATGGTAGCTATTTGCAGAACAAGGACTGGATTAAGAAAATCCCAAACAGCGAAGTCACTTGGATAGACGCTCCCAAAAAAACTTGGAGATAATGCTTCCAAACATTTGGCGGAGCAGCTGAATGTGATAAAAGAAAGAGTGTGAGCATTGCTGTCCGAGTGCGAAGATGAAGAGCATTTTTTATAAAAAATTTGCAGAAAAGAAATAATGCGTTAGAATTGTATATATAAATTTTGCAATTTTTACATCGAGGAGGTGCATAATTATGGCAATAACAGCATATTCACTCGGAGCGGCGCAGGAAGTTACAGGCTCAAAGCACGTTTTTGAAGTAAACGGCAGAAGTTTTATGATTGATTGCGGTGCTTTTCAGGGAAAACGAGCCGAAGCGGACAAGAAGAACCGCAACTTCAACTTTGCCGCCGACAAAATAGAGGCTGTAATCCTCACGCATGCGCATTTTGACCATTGCGGACTTCTTCCTTTGCTCACCAAGAACGGCTATAACGGAAATATCTATGCAACGCCGGCGACACGCGACCTTGCCGACCTCATCATGATGGACAGCGCGCGTATTCAGGCTCGCGATGCCGAGTATCTTCGCAAACAAGCCGCGAAAAAAGGCGAAAAGTTCACTTGGAAGCCGCTCTTTGACGAAAAAGACTGCGTGAAAGCCGCAAACCAGATTGTAACACTTTCGTACAAGCGAAGAATGTACATTGCGCCAGACGTACAGCTTGAGTTTTTTGACGCAGGACACATTTTGGGCTCAGCATTTGCGTGCTTCACAATAAAAGGACAGCGCATAAACCCAATAACAGGAGTCGTAGACCACGACGTTGACAACAGACAGTGGAATCACCTTTCAGGCTACACAAACGAGCCTCGTCCGCCGCTCAGCATGATGACAGGAGCGCCTGCTGACGATATTCGCATCATCTACACAGGCGACCTTGGAAGAATGGGAAAGCCGATTATCCGTGACCCGTCCTCCGAAGTCCCCGCTCCTGATTACATCTTCATGGAAAGCACCTATGGCGACAGAAAGCACGAAGAGCAGTCAATCGCAATGGACGAACTTGCAGAAGTCGTGAAGAGCGCCGTGGCGAAAAAGGGAAAAATCATCGTGCCGTCATTCGCCATCGAAAGAACACAGGAAATCGTCTATTACTTGCACCTGCTTGTTGACCAGAAGCGAATCCCTGACATTCCGATTTACGTCGACAGCCCGATGTCGATGAGCGCCACAAGTATTTTCCAGATTCACCCGGAGTGCTACAGCGAGGAAGTCCACGAGTCATTCCTCCAACACCACAAAAACCCGTTCGGATTTGGAAACCTCTCGTTTATCACGAGTGTTGAAGAGTCGAAAGCGCTCAACAAAAAAGAAGGACCTATGGTTATTTTGAGCGCTGACGGAATGTGCGAGGCAGGACGTATCCTGCACCACCTTGCGAACAATATCTCAAACCCGAACAACACGATTCTCATCGTCGGCTACATGGCGGAGAACACGCTCGGACGGCGTATCCGCGACGGCGAGAAAGAAGTGAAGATTATGGGCGACTGGTACAGCGTCAAGGCTTCAGTCGAGCAGATTAACTCGTTCTCAGCCCATGCCGATTACGTCGAAAGCCTTGCTTGGCTCAATTCAATCGACACAAGCCGCCTGAAAAACATTTTTATGGTGCACGGTGAGAAGAGCTCGCAAGAGTTCTTCAAAAAATATCTGAATGAAAACGGATACCCGAACGTTACCATCGTAAAATACGGCGAAAGCTACACTCTGGACTGATTTTCCAGAAGCGCTCCTTGTAAGAAAAAGGGAGCGCTTTTTTGTTTGCTGTGAGAAAATTCACACGACTTAACGGCAAAAAAAATTTTTTTTCATTAAGTGCACTTAATGACCAGCTTTTTTTTCTGGGAAGGTTTTAAGTGCACTTAACGACCTCCTTTTTTTTCTGGGAAGCAATTAAGTGCACTTAACGGCTTCCTTTTTTTTCTGGGAGCGCTTTAAGTGCGCTTAACGCCTTCCTTTTTTTTCTGGCGGGCAAAAAAGTGCGCTTAACGGCGAGTTTTGGATTTTCTTTTCGTTAAGTCGCGGAGGCAAGACAAACGCTGTATTTATAAATAACAAAAATCGTTGTATACTGACTTTATGGAAATAGATATTCAGATAGATTCTTTTACAAATTGCATTGAAAACCGTGAGACTGGTGAGGTTCTGGATACTGAATATCGGCTTGTTGCAAAAACGATTTCAAAAGCGGACGCTCTTGATTTGCAGAAAAAAGGCTGGAAGTTTGATTGGAGCATACCGCATAAAAACGGTTATGAGATTTATGAGCTTTTGCTGAAAGATGATGAGACTGTTCAGGGAATGATTGCGCTCAAGCATATTCGGGAGCAGTATTACACGCATGTTGATATTGTGGAGTCTGCTCCGTTCAATGTCGGTCATAATGGTAAATATAAGGGTGTAGGCGCACATTTGTTTGCTATTGCCTGCAAACTCAGCTGGGACGCAGGCAACGAAGGATATGTGCAGTTCACAGCAAAGTCAAATCTCGTTGAGCATTACAAAGTGGCTTTAGGTGCGCAAAATATTGATGCTCAAAATATGTTTATTGACACTTATGGCGCATTAAAACTGATTCAAACTTATTTTCCAGAAGGAGGCGTAAGATGATTGTTGCGGAGAAAAAAGCTGTTACTGCGGTTTCTTGCAATGTTCTTGAGAAAAATGGTTTTGAGCGTTTTGGAGAGCTGATGTCGGACGGCAGGCTTTCTGAGAAATCTGATAACAAGGTATATCGTCTTCGGGAAGCAATTATTTTTTCAAGACAATTGGGTCGTCCTCTTTCTGAATCTGAAATGAAGCGTTTTGTGGTTGAATGATATGAGGGCATTATGAAATTCAACAGATTTATTTTTGATAACTACATTGCAACAGATGAAGGAAAGAAGGCGCTTCGGTTTTTCTCTGATTTTGAGAATGTTATAAAAAGCAAAAAGAAATCTTCTTATTTCGATTTTCTTAATCACATAAGTATTTTGCCAATAGAAAAAGAAGATTCTGATGAGGAGTTAAAAAGATATTCGACGATATTTTCTGATTTTGATTTTATAAAAACTCGTTCAAATAATCAAAAAATATTTAACAATAATGGGATTGACGGAATAATTGAAAGCGGAAAAGCATTTTTTGAAACTGAATTAGTGAATGATGAAGTTTCCACAGAACGCGAATATATGACGTTTATTCGCTATTTTTCACTGGTATACTATTTTTCTGCTTCTAATTTTTTCTTCCCTTATTATTTTGAACAACAGTTTCCTAAACTTGAAAGCATTTGCAAAGAGTTTGATATAAGCCTGCCTCCATTACCGCCAAAACGGGATTATAAAAAGCGTTTTTTCTATTATTTTGAAATTTGCAAGGCTTTTTATGATTTTAGGCAGCAGTATAATTTTACACCAGAAGAGTTTTGCGTTTTTTTGTATTATTTTTCACCTCATTGCATTGAGCCGATGACTTTTTCAGAAGATTTGCCAGAACCGTCAAAAGTTTATATTTGCGGTGCAAGTAAAGAAGATTCTGAATGGCTAAAGAATTGTGATTCAAACACGATTTGTCGTTGGGCAGGAAATACAAATATGATGCATGGAGATATTATGCTTCTTTACGAGGTAAAGCCTGTTGCAGCCATTCAATCAGTCTGGAGATGTGTTTCAATAGGTTTTACCGACCCGTTTGAATATTTTGCAGACAGAGTTTGGGTTAGCAAGATGATTCGGACTGCTCCTGTAACGCTCGATGATTTGAGGAATAATCCTGTTTGGAAAGAAAAAAGGCTTGTAAAAGCTTCAATGCAAGGTGTTGCAGGAACTCCGTGTTCCAAAAATGAATATGATGAGTTTTTGAAAATGCTTTCGGAAAAAGGCTTTGATACGGCATTTCTTCCAAGACTTCAGTATACAGGACTTCCGAATGATGTTGAGTTGAGCATTGAAAAGGACGTGGAAGAAAAACTTCTTGAGCCACTTTTGAAAAAGCTTGGTTACACGGAAAAAAATTGGGTTCGGCAGTTGCCTGTCAGAATGGGAAGAGGAGAGAGAAATTATCCTGATTATGCGCTCTTTCCCAAAGGTTCAAAAGGCGAGGAGACTGCAAAGTTTTTGTGGGAAGCGAAGTTTACGATTTCAAACAAAAGACAGCTTCAAGATGCTTTTTTGCAGGCAAAATCTTATGCTATGCGACTTCAAAGCAAAGGTTTGGGATTAGTTTCAAAGGAAGGTATTTGGATTTCTTTTGAAAAAGACAGTTTTTTGTTTGACAAAATGAAGTCTTATTCTTGGGCAGATTTGGAAAATTCTGATGTTTTTAATGAAGTCAAATTGAGTGTTCAAAAGTAATGCAATTCAATTGATTAGCAAATAATGCTAAGAGTTTAAGAAAGTGTCTTTTAGGAAACTTACACGCTGGATTGATTTTCGAGAGGCGCTCCTTGCAAGAAAAAGGGGGCGCTTTTTTGTTTGCTGTGAGAAAATTCACACGACTTAATGGCAAAAAAAATTTTTTTTCATTAAGTGCACTTAACGAGCAGCTTTTTTTTCTGGGAAGGTTTTAAGTGCACTTAACGACCTCCTTTTTTTTCTGGGAAGCAATTAAGTGTACTTAACGGCTTCTTTTTTTTTCTGGGAGCGCTTTAAGTGCGCTTAACGCCTTCCTTTTTTTTCTGGCGAGCAAAAAAGTGCGCTTAACGGCGAGTTTTGGATTTTCTTTTCGTTAAGTCGCGGACTGACTAGAGAAAAAGAGCGAAATCTCATAAGATATGAGCGCGGAGGCAAGACAAATGACGATAAGCGCAACACTTTCAAAGCCGACAAAAGAGGTTTGTGAGCGGCTTGGGAAAAACTATGAGCGGGTCAGGCTTTTTTTTGACGCGGATAAGAACGCTTTTGACGTTGAGTTTTTCACGGAAAAGCAGTCGTTTCAGCGTGTGATGAGCGTCGAGGAGGCGCAAAAGTTTATTCGCGACAACGCGGGAACAACGTTCAAAAACTGCACGGAGAGGACTCAAAGCGAGATTATCACGACGCTTTCAAACAAAAAGGGACGTATCAGCGTGCTCAAGAAGCCGCTTTCGCCTTCGGAGCGCCTTCAGGAGATGAAGGGCAACAAAAATCTGAACAGGGCGAAAAATTATATCATCAGCGAGGGAACTCCTGTGCCGTTCCTTGTCGCGCTTGGCGTGATGAGCGCGGACGGAAAGGTTTTGAGCGCAAAATACGACAAGTTCAGGCAGATAAATCGTTTTTTGGAGTTCATCGCTGACGTTGTTCCGGAGCTTGAGAAGAGCGGGGGCAAAATCAGGATTGCGGATTTTGGCTCCGGAAAATCGTATTTGACTTTCGCGGTTTATCATTTTTTGCACAATATTCGAGGCTTGGACGTTGATATTACGGGGCTTGACCTCAAGGCTGATGTCATCAAAAACTGCGCCTCTCTTGCGGAGAAACTGGGGTATTCTGACTTGCACTTTGCTGTTGGGGATATTGCCAAATATGAGGGCGGTGCGCTTGATATGGTGATAACGCTCCATGCTTGCGATACGGCGACGGATTTTGCGCTTTCGTATGCGGTTGAAAAAGGAGCGCGTGTTATCTTGAGCGTTCCTTGCTGCCAGCATGAGCTGAACGCGCAGATTTCAAAGAAAGATGCCGACGCTGTTTTTGCGCCTCTCTTGAAGTACGGGATTATAAAGGAGCGCTTTTCTGCGCTTTGCACTGATGCTCTTCGCGCGGAGTATCTTGAGCGATGCGGCTATGGAGTGCAGATTCTTGAGTTCATCGACATTGAGCACACGCCGAAGAACCTCTTGATTCGCGCTGTGAAAAAATCGGATACGGCTGGCGGCAAAAAAGATGATGATTGTGCGCTTTTGGAAAGCGCTTTGCGGATTTCGCCTTCGATAAAAAAGCTGCTTGGCTAAAAAAAGTCCCCCGAAAAGATGATCAGTCCTTTCGAGGGGCTAGGATGTGGGGAGTTTTTGTAATGGTGTTTAATATTGGAACGAATATTCCACTATGTCCGATAATTCTGTAACTGTTTCACCGAATTTTTGAGAAACGGTGTATGTTGATATTTTTGTAATATTTCCCTTCTCATCGTAAGTAAGAATGCGGCGCTCAAGAAGAGTGTCCGCACTGTCAAATACTTGGATTTCTGAAGCTGTGTTCTCTCCGCTCTTGTAGCGGTAAGATTCGCGCTTCACTTTTTTCTCGTTCGCATCGAAATATGTGATTTCGGTCAAATTGCGTGAAACGTCATAACTGTATGTTTCTTTTTCGGCAAGACTTCCGTTTCCGTTATAAGAAAAAATTTCTGTCGGCTTTCCGTCGTCTGCAAACACTGAGATTGTCTTTTTTACGAGCGCGCCTTCTCCGTCATAATCTGATTTGTCCTCTCTTCCGTCAGCAATCTTGAAGACTGTTTTTGAAATAAGGATTCCGTCTTTGCTCGTGACTTCGATTGTGCTTATTCTGTCATCGCTGTCATAAGTGTATGCTGTCTGCTGTGTCTGAACGCCGTCTGCGTTGAAAAGTGTCGTTGAAAGAAGCAGATTCGACATGTCATATTGAAATGTCATTCTGTCGGTCAAAACGTCTGTTCCTGTTGTTTCTGTTCGCTCTGCTTCTAGTCCTGCATTGTTGTATGTGTGAACGTATTTTGTTTCTGGAGTGCGGTAAAAAGTACCGAACTTTGAAGATATTGTATAGTTTGTTTTTGTATAGGATTTTACCGTCCCTGCTGGTATTACTGTTTCGCTGTCAAATGCAAATGCACTGAAAAATGTTGACAAAGCGCAGGCGGCAGTCAAAAGCTTTTTCATATCAAGCCCTCCGTGTTATTGAGTATCGGCGTTTGAAGGCGTTATATTGAGCGATATTCTTTATAGTGCGCTATAGTGCATTTTGTGATATATTTTCAATCAATTATGGATTTTTTTGAACTTCAGGCGGTTTCGGAGCTGTCAAAAACTCTCCATTTTGCAAAAGCGGCGGCAAAAATAAATTTAAGTCCGTCGGCTTTGAGTCGTATGATTTCAAGACTTGAAAGCGAAATTGGCGTTGCTTTGTTTGAGCGTGATAATCACGGTGCTTCGTTGACGCAAGCGGGCGCGGCTTTTGTGCGTTTCGCGGACAAGTGTCTTTGCGAGCGCGATGAGATTTTGCATTCATTCTCGCAAAGCGATGTCCTCTCGGGAACTTTGCGCGTTTATGCGTCTGTTACGGCGTGTTATTCGATTTTGCCGTCATTTGTGAAGCGTCTTTCTGAGAAATATCCTGGAATTCATTTGAGTGTTCAAACTGGAGACCCTGCGAGCGCTGTCGATAGTGTTCGAAATGGCGAGGCGGAACTTGCTGTTGCGGCAATTCCTGACGAGGGGCTTTCTGGATTGAAAAGCATAAGTGTTTGTCACAGTCCTCTTGTTTTTGCTGCCTCATCTGGAGGTCCTTTTGTTACTGTTCACGGCTCTCCTCAAGATATTGTGTCTTCGGTTCCTTTGATATTGCCAAAAACAGGGCTTGCGCGAAAGAGATTTGATTCATGGATTGAAAGCCGAAACGTGCGACCTTCGATTGCTGCCGAAACTGAGGGCAATGAGGCGATTATGGCAATGGCACAACTTGGAATTGGAATCGGACTTGTTCCTGAGATTGTTCTTCAAAATGGGCCGTACAAAAGCGGTTTTATTTGCCATTCTGCTGGAAATGCGCTTGGTTTTTACAATATTGGCTTTATCGAAAGGACTCGTATTTCTGGCGGTGAAATATCCAGAAAAATCAGGTTTGCGGCAGATGAGGTTCTTGAAGAGCTTTTCGGGGCAAATCAGCAATGATTTTTTAGAGAAAATGCACTATCATAAAAAATATGCGTCCGAGTATTTGTATTTTCACTCTTGTTCTTGTTCTTTGCAGTTGTACATCTTCAAAATCAATTCAAAAACTCCCTCGGACAATAGGAAATCAAAAAACAATATTCCTTCGTGATTATTTTGGAGAGGATGTTAGCGGAAAAACTTTGTATTTTGTCAAAGTAAATCCTAGCAAAGTTGTAGTTCCTGCATCAGCTTCATCTTATGTTTCAAGTGTAGAAGGCATTTCTCTTTTCGTTTCTGAAAATCAGACTTTGCACGACAGCAACGGATATAGTTTTGGCTCGTCTAGTGTGCGTGTTCCAATGATAAATGCTTCGGCTTTGAAGCCTGTTTCTGTTTCTTCTAAAGAAAAGTCTGTTTATGTTCCTGAAGTTGACAGGGTGCTTGAAAAAGGAAAGAGCAGAAAAGATATTTTTGTTGATTCGTCGTCTTCTCTTTCTTCGTATGAGAAAAAATCTGCTCTTCTTCGTGCTATTGGAGAAAATTGTCTTGTTTGGGCTTTAGACGATGATTTTTCTCAGGAAACAGCAGAGTTTCTGGCAAAAAAATTTGATGAAATATGTCCGAAAGTTCGAGAAATCTTTGGGCATGAAAGTGATGAGTATTATTCGTGGTATTCGTCTTTTCAAGGCTGGGAAAAATCTCCTATGACCGAAAAAAGAGTCAATATTGTTGTTTATGATATTGGTGGCGGCGATTTTTCTGCGAAAGACGGTGTTATGGGCTATTTTCATTCTCGTGATTATTTTGCGAGCGCACAGAGGCTTTCGGTTCTGGGATATGCTTATGAAAACGAGATGCTTTGTGCATCGAACGAAGGAAAATATATTTATCTTGATGCATCATTTGCAGAAGAAAAGCCTCTTGTTGCGGTTTCGACGTTGGCTCATGAGTTTCAGCACATGGTGAGTTATGGTGTAAAAACGATTTCGCAAGGTATTTCAACTTCAGCAGCTCATGAAGAAATGATGTCTATGCTTTGTGAAGATGCGCTTCAAAGTGTTATTGGGCTTTCTGATTGTGATAGTCCTGAGGCGAGGCTTCCTTTTTTTGAAGCGCGGTATGCAGAAATCGGACTTGAATATCGTGAAAGCGCTGATGGCTATTATGATATTTTGTCGTATGCATCAAATTATGCTTTTGGCTCTTGGCTTGTTAGGAATTTTGGCGGGATAAAACTGTTGTCTTGTATGGCGAAAAACTCTCTTTCAGGCTTTGAGTGTGCATTATCGGCAGTAAACTCTATTTCCACTTCTTCTTATTCTGCTCGAGAACTTTTGCTTTTGTATGCAAAAGCGTGTGTTCTGAAATCTGCTCAATTTTCACATAAAAATAGTGTTTTAGGAAAATATCCGTTCAAGTCAATTGATTTGTGGAATTTGGATAAAGACCTCCCGAAAAATACAGAATACGTTGAGCACGGATATTATAGTTATTCTGGTTGTACGCTCTTTTCGCCTTCTTCGCGGTTTGAGATTCGCCCTTATGGAATGACGCTTGTAAAAGTTGGAAAGATAACTTCTTCAAAGGCTTGTGTTACGATAAGCACAGGAGGAAAGTCTGATGAGGTCTGGGAACTTTTTGTGGAGTAAAAAATGAACAGAATAAAGAAAAACGGCAATTCTTTTTATTATTCCAGTGATAATCGCAGGATTGATTTTTGCGAGTTGTGCTGTCAGGCTTTCAAGAACAGAAAAAATCCTTATTCGCGCAAATGAGCGGTTTACGATGCGGCAATATAAAGAGGCGTATGAGGAAATAAACCGTGCACTTGCTTTGAATAGCACGAGCGATTTTATTCCTGTAAATGTTCTTCTTCTTGCTGAACCTATTTATTTTTCATATCTGCAAAAAATTGCACAAGACAAAGAATATGTTGCTCTTGAAGATGTTGAATCAAAACTTTTTCAGTATCCGCAGGTTGAGAGCGCTCGTATAAACGAGTTGATTATGAAAACAGTGCGCGCTCATAATTTGGGGCATGATGTTCAGATTGCTTATAGCGGGCGCTCTGTGCAAGAAAGTACTTTTGAGCGCCTTATTTCTGGTTTTGTCGGGAAAGTTTCAGGACAAAAAAAAGAAGGCGCTTTTGCGTTGGCTATTCTTTGCTTGACGGTTTTGCTTGTTTTGACTTTTTTGTTTGTGATTTTAATTCTTACAATTCAATCAGCAAAAAAAGCGCGGCTTTTGCAAAAAGGAAGTGGCAGAATTGTCGATGTTTATGCGTTTTCAAATAAAATGAGGTCTTCTCTTTTGACTTTGGTTGATGAATGTGAAACGCTTGGTGATAAAATTGATGAGATAACTGGAAGGAAAAATCATTCTCGGAATGTTGCAGAACTTGTATATAAAATTGCTTTTTCTCTTGGCATTACTGGTGAGAAGGCAGTGATTTTTTATTGTGCAGCTCTTGTTTTTGATGCAGGATTTCTTTCGTTTCCAAAAGAATTGCTTTGCTCAAAGAACTTTGGTGATGATGAAAAGCAGTTGATAAAAAGCCATGTTGAAAAATCTTGTGAGTATTTTTCTTTTGTGCCTTCGGAGTATAAAGATATCTTTTTGGACGCCGCAAGAAAACACCATGAAAATATGGATGGCTCTGGATATCCAGAAGGGATTTCTGGAGAAAAAATCCCGCTTGTCTCGCGCATAATTCGTGTTTGTGAAAGTTATGTGTCTATAGTCAGTTTAAGGCTTTACCGCGAGATTCGTGACAAGGAAAGTGCTATCTCAGAACTTGAAAAAAAGGGTGATATTTATGATAGCGAAATTGTTGCGTGTTTACGTTCAATACTATAAAATGATTTTTATTTATTTGCAGGGGTAAAAATATGTGCGGAATTGTTGGCTACATCGGAAGTAAAAATGCAACACCGATTTTGGTGGACGCTCTCAAAAAACTTGAATATCGCGGTTATGATAGCGCTGGAATTGCTGTTCTTTCAGGAGAAGATATTGTTGTTCGAAAAACAAAGGGTGCTCTAAAATTTCTTGTTGAAAGAATTATCGATGAAACGATAAAACAGTCATCAGCAAAGGACTCTGCTCAGGCGGAAAAAGAAAACGATGAAGCCTTCAAAGCAGCGGTTGAAAAAACAGCAGCGGCTCTTCCTGGTTGCGCGGGTATTGGACACACAAGATGGGCGACTCATGGAGAGCCAAACGATACAAATGCTCATCCGCATATAAACGAAAGCGGTTCGATTGCAGTTGTTCATAATGGAATTATAGAAAACTATGCTCGTCTTCGCTCTTGGCTTCAAAGTCAGGGCGTTGTTTTTAGAAGCCAGACTGATACAGAAGTTGTTGCTCATCTGACGAATTATTTTTATGAAAAATCACATGATATTTTTCAGGCTGTAAGACAGTCGCTTGAAAAACTCGAAGGCTCTTATGCTCTTGGCGTGATTTGCCGTGATTTCCCAGACAGAATTGTTGCGGCGAGAAAAGATTGCCCGCTTGTTGTTGGCATTGGCGAGGGCGAAAACTTTATCGCAAGCGATGTTCCTGCGATTATTGACCGCACAAGGCTTGTGCATTTCCTTGAGCAAAAAGAGTTGGCTGTTCTTTATTCTGACCATGTTGATTTGTTCAATATGAACGGCGAGAAGATTATTCGAGAGCCGTTCCACGTTGACTGGGACGTATCTGCCGCAAAGAAAGACGGCTATGCTCACTATATGATGAAAGAAATCCACGAGCAGCCAAAGGCTCTTAATGACACGATGAACTCACGTCTTGTGCGTGATGAGAACGGACGCCCAGTAGATATCAATTTTGAAGAAATGCAGAATCCTGAGTTCTGGAAAAATGTTGGACGTGTTGTTATTGCTGCTTGTGGAACAGCAAGTTATGCAGGACAAGTTGCAAAATATGTGTTTGAAAAATTTGCGCGCTTGCCTGTTGAAGTCGATGTTGCAAGCGAGTTCCGCTATCGAAACCCTGTTATGTATCCGAATGACTTGTTTATTGTGATTAGCCAGTCAGGCGAAACCGCAGATACATTGGCCGCTCTTCGTCTTGCAAAAGAAAACGGCTCGCGTGTCGTTGCTGTTACAAATTGCGTCGGCTCAACAATTTCGCGTGAAGCAGATGATGTTGTTTACACTTGGGCAGGCCCTGAAATCGCTGTTGCCTCAACAAAGGCGTTCACGGCTCAAGTAATGTGCATGTATCTTTTGGCGCTAAAGAGTGGAAATGTGCGCGGAACATTGACTGGAGATGCTTATCTTAAGGCTCTTTCTGAGCTTGAGTCGATTCCTTCAAAAATCGAGGAAATCTTGAAGAATCAGCAATCAATTCAGAAATTGGCATCAGAGCAGTTCAACAAAGAAAAGATTTTCTATATCGGTCGACAGTTTGACAGCGCAATCTGCATGGAATGTGCATTGAAGTTGAAAGAAGTCAGCTACATGCACAGCGAATCTTTTGCGGCAGGTGAACTCAAGCACGGCCCTATCGCGCTCGTTGACCCGTCAACACTTGTTGTCGCTGTTGCAACCCAGCGCTCTCTTTTTGACAAAATCGCAAGCAACATTGTTGAGGTGAAATCTCGTGGTGCTGCAACAATGGTAATAACGCAGGATAAAACAGGGTATTTTGCTTCTTGCGCTGATTATGTTTCGATTCCAGACGTTGATGACGCGTTTGCACCTCTTCTTTCTGTTGTTCCAGCGCAGCTTTTTGCATATTATTGCTCTGTTTTGCGCGGAAATGACCCTGATAAGCCTCGAAACCTTGCAAAATCGGTAACTGTTGAGTAAAACAGTGAAAAAAAATAGCGTTAGTGATGGAATTTTGATGAAAATGCTGTCAAAATTGCCATAAACCATAAGCTTTAGGAGGATAATTATGGAATACACACAGAACGAAGTTTTGCAGTACGTCAAAGATAATGATGTGCGCTTTATAAAGTTGTTTTTCACTGATATATTCGGTCGTATCCGCTCATTGAACATACAGCCAGTCGAGTTGCCTCAGGCATTCAAGACTGGAATCCCGTTTGACGCAAGTTTGTCAGAAGGCTTTCTGAACATGACATACAGCGATTTGTTCGTCGTTCCTGACCCAAATACGCTTTGTGTTTTGCCGTGGCGTCCTCAGCAGGGGCGCGTCGTGCGCTTTTTCTGCAATATCCGCTATCCTGACGGCTCTTTGTTTGAGGGCGACACCCGCTCAATGCTTGCAAACGCCGTCAAGGACGCAGAGAAAGCGGGCTATGAGTGTCTTTTTGGAACGAAATGCGAGTTCTATTTGTTCAAGCGCGATTTGGACGGAAGAGCGACACGCGAGCCACACGATTTTGCAGGCTATTGCGATTTGGCGCCTCTTGATGCAGGCGAGAACATTCGTCGCGAAATCTGTTTGACGCTTTCAAAGATGGGAATCGAGCCTTTGAGAAGCTACCACGAAGCAGGCCCCGGGCAGCACGAAGTTGACTTCCGCTCTGCTTGCGGTGTCGATGCTGCTGACAATGTGAACACATTCAAGACAGTCGTCCGCACTGTTGCGGCAAACAGCGGGCTTTTCGCGTCATTCCTTCCAATGCCGGTTGAGGACGCAATCGGAAGCGGCTTCTATGTGAACCTTGCGATTAAAAAAGACGGCAAAAACCTCTTTGAAGGCGGCACACTTTCTGAAACTGGCGGCGCTTTCGTTGCGGGAGTCCTCAACAGAGTCGTTGAAATTGCGGCGTTCCTCAATCCGCTTCCGTCAAGCTACAAGCGGCTTGGACACAACGACGCTCCTCTTTCTGTGAGCTGGACGCGCCAAAACCACATCGGACAGCTAATCAGAATCCCGTTCCCAGCAGGCGAGGAAGAGCATATCGAAGTCAGAGCCGCTGACCCAAGTTGCAATCCTTATCTTGCAATCACGCTTCTCTTGCGCGCAGGACTTGAGGGAATCGAGAACAAAGAATCGATTATCCCGGCAGCAGAAGACCTTCGCTCAGAAGCGTCATGGACATTCGGCACATTGCCTTCGACACTCGAGGCTGCCCGAAAGGTTGCCGCAAAGAGCAAGTTCGTTCGCTCAGTGCTCGGAGACGCGATTGTCAAGGCGTACACCGAAACAGATGCGGAAGAGCCTGAGTTCGGAACCGTTTAAGGTGAAAGCAAAATGGACAGTGTGCTAATTGCTTCAAACACCTCTGGAACTATGCAAATCATTTCGAGCCTGTTGCGTGAACGCTCTTTTTCGCGCATTGTTGCAGCCCAAAGCGGCGCAGAGGCTAGAAGATATATGACAGAAAGCGAGTTTGATTTGATTATAATCGACTCGCCTCTGCCAGATGAGTTCGGAACGGATTTGTCGTTACACGCGGCAGAACACACGTCAGCGGGAATCATTCTCATCGTTGACGAAAGCCGCTTGTTCGACGATAACGCTGATGCAGAAGATGCAGGAGTTTTCGTCCTGCCAAAGCCAATTAGCCCTGAGTTTTTTTATCAGGCGACAAAACTCCTTGACGCGAGCCGTCGCCGTATTTTGTTTATTGAAGACCAAAACAAGCGCCTTCAACAGCAGATTCAGGAAATCCGTGTTATCGACAGAGCAAAACTTGTTCTTGTGCAAGTGCTTCGAATGACCGAGGCGCAGGCTCATCGCTACATTGAAAAGCAGTCGATGGACTTGCGGCAGTCTCGCATTCAGACAGCCGAGAGTATTCTTCGGACGTACGAGCATTGATTTTTCAAGAAAACTACGAAGCTCCTTTTTAAAATCGAGCCTCGTAGTTTAAACGATGCTCTTTCGGCATGCAGGAAACGCTTCGTAGTTTAAACGATGCTCTTTTAGCATGCCAAAAATGCTTCGTAGTTTAAACGATTGACGTCCGTGATGCCAAAAACGCTTCGTAGCGGCTACGAAGGACGTTTTGGCTGCGGGAAATCAATCGTAGCGGCTACGAGAGAGAAAAAGGGAAAAAGGAGTGTCGTGCAAGAGAAAACACACTTTCTTTTTGTTTGCAAAATTGCGCTGTTGTTTGATTTTTCATCTTTGCCGCATTAAAATAAAAACTAGGCGGTTTGACCGCGTCGCAAAGTGAAGAAGGAAAGAAAGATGACGAAAGATGAGTTTTATGAATATTTCAAAAGGCTTCCGAAAGCAGAATTGCATTTGCATATCGAGGCGGTTGTTGGAAGAAAGACAATCCGCTCCTTTATCCGTCGTCGACGACCTGAGCTCGATGAGAGCACGCTTGACGCTGAGATGACGAGGCTTTTTGATTATTCAGACTTAAACGGTTTTATTGCGTCATATATCGAGATTCAAAACTTATACGACAGCGTTGACGACTTCGATTATCTTTTTTCTGACCTTCAAGATTACATTTTGCGAAACGGGCTTTCATATGTCGAGATTTTTGCCGCTCCGAGCGCTTTTTTGAAGAAAGGCTGGAAGTTTTCGGATATGATGGACTCGTATGCGAGAAATATCCGAAAGATTAAGGCAAAAACTGGCGTCGATATCAGAATGCTTGTTGATGTTTCGCGCACTTTTGGCGCTGAGAACGCAGAGCGAAATCTGGAGCTGCTGCTTTCTTATCGCATTCCTGAGGTGATTGGAATCGGGCTTGGCGGCTCTGAGCAAAAAGGGCCTGCAAATCTTTTTGGCGATGTCTTTGAAAGGGCACGAGCGAACGGTTTTCATGCTGTTGCGCACGCGGGCGAGGATGTGGGGCCTGAATCCGTCTGGGACACGCTAAACATTTTGAAAGCGGAGCGAATCGGGCACGGAATCTCGTCTGTGCAGGACGACAATCTGATGAAAGTGCTTTTTGAAAAGCAAATCCCGCTTGAAGTTTGTCCGACAAGCAATGTGTTCACGAAAAAATATGTGCAGGAACTTTCAGAGCACCCGATTATCGAGTTCTTTGACCGAAATCTTCTTGTGACGCTTAACACCGACGACCCGCTTTTCTTTGGCGTGGAGCTTCTCGACGAATACTGGAAGGCGTACAACGAAATCGGCTTCTCGGTTGACGACCTCAAAAAGATTGCGCGGAACTCTTTCAAGGCATCGTTCTTGAGCGAAGAGAAAAAGAGCGAGTTCATCGCCCTTTTGGACAAAACGAACTGAAACAGAGCCGAAGGCATAAAAAAAGCACCGCTTGTTTTTGCGGCGCTTTTTTTTGAAAAACTATTTTGATTCGGTGATGCGATATGTTACGGTCACAGGGTCTTCCGGGAAATGCTCCTGCTCTTCTTTTCCGACCGAGAAGAACGCCATAACGCCCTTTGTGCCGTTTTTGAGCGGAGGAACTTTCTCGGCTACAACTTTGTCGTTAATCGAAAGCGTGTAAGTTCCGTCGGCTTGCTTTTGAATCGTGAGCGTGTTCTTTCGGTTGTAGCCCGCGTTTATCGCTGCTGACTCATAAAGATAAGCCGTGTCGGGCTTGTTCTTCTGAACGAGGTCAGTATATCGCTTGCCGTCCCATGAATAAATGCCGTATTCACCGCGAGTGTTGATTTCGAAGCGGATATAGTTCTTGAGCCAGCCGTCCTTTGTCGGAGAAAAGCCGAAAACAAAGCCGACTGTGCTTCCCTCATAGCCGCCGAGTTTTCTGAACTCGCCCTTTATCATTGAAAACTCGCCAAGATTGTCTGTTGTGTAAAAATATCCGCAGTCCTCAGGAGCAAAAACCGTCTCTTCGTCCCAATCAGAAGAAAAAAGCACGTTCTCGTTTTCCTGCACGATGTTCGGCAAGTCGTCCACAATAACAATGTCTTCTGTCTTTTTTGCGACGGAGACCTTTTTCTTTGGCGTTTCGAGCGGAATGCGAGTTTCCTCAATGTTGCCTCTGTCCATATTCGGATAATCGCCTGACTTTTGCTCAACAGCAGGCTTTTTCACTCCGACCATATCGTCTTTCTTTTCAATTCGTTCTGCTGAAAATGTGCCTGGATTTTCGACAGCAGGCTTTTTCTCGACTGTTTGAGCCTCTTCTTCGACCTTTTCATCTTCTTTTTCAAGATTCTTTGACTCACTGTCCGTAACAGGTTCGACAGGCGGCTCTGGAATCTTTTTCGTAGAACCGCAAGAAAAAAGCGAAAGCGCCAAAATTAGAGCCGTCGCTGCTGATAATAATCTTGTCTTTTTCATACGCTGTATAATCTCCTTATAAAAATATCGGCGTTTTTCGTATTTGTGTTGACGGCAAGAGGGCGGCGGGTTAAAATTAAAATTATGCTGTGCGAATTGCACTTTTAAGGAGTTTACAATGAAATCTTCAGAAGAATTGAGTTTTGTAGTCGGTGAGAAATCTATGTCGTTCCTGCCTCTCGACGTGATGACTGACTCGTACAGCGAGCCGCGCATTGAATCATATTGCACGCTTTCAAAAATCCGCGCTGCCAGTGGAGACACAAGCGGCGAACTTGAACTTGACCACCACTGTATTGTCGGCGGAGATTGGACAAGCCACACAATTGAAAAATACACTTATTATGTAAGCGAAGGCACTGTCATCAAGTTGCAGGATGCAGAAAGCGGAGAGCGATTTGACCTCAAGGTTACAAAACTCGAAAACAACAAGATAACGCTTCTTGTTCTCTAACTTTCTTTTGAGAATCGGCTGTCGGAAATTCCGACGGCTGTTTTTTTTGCGCCTTTCTTGAAAATAAGGATTACCCGAACAGAACAATTGAGCCTTCCTCAAAATAAGGAAGGCTGTTTTTTGCCAAAGTCGCGCCTCCTCAAAATAAGGAAAGCTGCGTTTTCCAAAAACCACATTTCCTTAAAATAAGGATTTGCGTTTTCCAAAAAAGTCGGCGTTCCTTAAAATAAGGAATCTCATTTTGAGCAAAAGCACATTTCCTCAAAATAAGGAAAGCGAAAATCAAATCTCGCAATCCTTATTTTGTGGTGAACGCGATTGCGCCGTCCCAGTTTTCAGGCGGATTCTGAATGAAATCCTCGCAGCGTGAGAACATGAGCTTTGCGGCTTTGTCGGCAGGAACGGCATTTTGCGCTTTTTGGAAATAATCGCGCGCAAGATGGAAGATTCCCTGATGATACAAATCCATTCCTTTTATGTAAGCGTCTTTGTACTCCGCCGGGAACTCTTTTTCGTTTCGGTCGACTGCGAAAATCGGAACAGCGTTTTTCTTTCCTTTGACGCGGACGTCGTCAAGATGGCGGAAGCAGAACGAGTCCTCACCTGCGTCTTGCATAACGCTCTGGCTCACGAGAAGCTGGACGCCGTATGTTTTGGTCAGTCCTTCAAGGCGGCTTGCGAGGTTTACGTTGTCGCCGATTACGGAATAGTCGGTTTTGTCTTTTGAGCCGATTGAGCCGACGATTACGTCTCCGTAGTGGATTCCGATACCGATGTTGAACGTCATTCCTTCAGGAAGCACAAGGTCTCCGATTTCGACTGTCGGCAATGCCTCGCGCATTTCGTAAGCGGCGGCGACTGCTCGCTTGGCGTTGTCCTCGTAGCTCACAGGAGTTCCGAACTCTGCCATAATTGCGTCTCCGATGAACTTGTCGATTGTTCCGCCGTGCTTTTTTATGATGTCGACCATCTTTGAGAAGTAGCGGTTCAAGAATGCGACGAGAACGTCTGGCTTGTTCTTTTCGCTGATGTTTGTGAACGAGCGAATATCGCTGAAGAGGATTGCCACAGAACGTGTTTCGCCGACGCCGACTTTTTCGTCTGTCGTGTCTGACTGCAAAACGAGGTCGTCGATAATCTGCTCTGGAACGAAGCGTGAGAATGCGCGACGGATTCGCTTTTCAAAGAACATCTTCTTTTTTACGATTAGCGCTTTGTCAAAAATTGCGCCAGCGTTTTTTACGCAGAACTCAAAGAAATCCTGCTTGTCGCTTGTGATGTTTCCCTCACTTACGATATGCACGCTTCCGAAATAATCGCTTTCGTCTGTTGTGCGAAGGTCTGCGCTCTCATAGCTTGAAAGTTGGACTTTTGTGCTGTAAAAGCGATTGAGCTCGACCTTTTTTTCAAGGCAATTCGGAGTTATTTTTGAGGCATTGTAATCGCTTTTCACTTTTTCAAAATCGGCGGCACACACGCTCAAAAAGTCTTCGATGTCTTTTTCGGTGACGTTTTCAGAAGAGACGTAATAGCCGTGCGGGCCGTCATTTTCAACGACGTAAAGCCCTGCAATCGGGACTTCGCAGACTTCGGCAATCAAAAGAAGATACTGGCGCACGAGTTCTTCGATGTTTTCAAGGCAGTCGATTAGGCTTACGATTTTTGAAATCATCGTGTTTTTGTATGAATCGAAAAACAAGAGATTTGCTGTGTTCATGAACAAAAGCGAATCATCGAAATTCTTTTTCACTTGCGAAAGAGCCATTTTATCGATTTTGTGTGCCGGAAGTTGTGCAAGCTCATCGATGTTGAGGCTCAGTGTTTTTTGGTCAATTCTGACGAATGCTGTTGCTCCGCTTTCCATCGCAAATGTCTCGTCGAGCGGTGTCGGGAATGTGGCGTACATTCCGATTGTGAGTTCCTTGAAGCATTTTATCGAGCGCACGATTCGGACGATTTCAAAGCTGTGTGGTTCTGCTATGTCGCAATTCATAAGGAACAAATCTGGCTGAAACTCAAAAAGTGTGTAAATTGCAGCCTTTCCGTCGTTTATGAACTGGATTGTGTAGTCGTCACTGTCCAGCGTTGTTGTGAAAAGTTTTTGCAATGTTACTGATGTTTCAAGCACAAGTATTTTTTTGCTCATTTGATTTTCTCCTAAACATTAACCAACTTGTTGACTGCTTCGATGAGCGTTCCACGTCGGAAATCGCTCTTTGCGATGATTGCGTTTGCTCCGAGTCGCTCGAATTCTTGCAGGACTTCTGGACTTTGGTCAGCGGAAACGACGATGACAGGCACTTCTTTGTATTGCTCCATTCGCCTTAAGTTGTCAAGAAGGACAAGTCCTGTCATTCGAGGCATATCTTTGTCGGTCATTACGAGGTCAAACTGTTTCTCTTTTGCTTTTTCAAGACCATCGATGCCGTCCACAGCGGTGTCGACTGCAAAGCCTCCGCTTTCGAGGATTGATGTTTCAATTTGTCGTGTCGTGTCGGAATCATCGACGACAAGGATACGGATTGTGCGTTTCTTTGTCGCTGCTTCGTATTTTTTGATGTCGTAACCGCGAAGGGACTTGAACTTCTTCAAGATGTCAGGAACGTGCAAAATCGGCACTATATCATAGTGCTCATCGAAGACAATTCCCTGCAAAATGGAGAAGTTCTTGAATGTGCTTGGAAGCGGTTTTACTACAAGCGAAACGTATTGCTGAACTTGGTCGACAATAATACCGATTCGCTGTTCCATATATTCTGCGATAAGGATTGAGTCCGCATCTGATGAATTAAATCCTTTTTGGTCTTTGAACAGCGATGAAAGCGAGAAGCAAGAAATGAGCTGCCCCTCAAGCCTTATGAAACTTTGGTTTTGGAGCGTGATGTATTCGCTCTTTTTGCGATAAATGATATCGACGATGTGCTGTGACGGAATGAGGTATTTGTCGCGGTTCGAGAAAACGAAAAGACCTTGGAGCGTTGAAAGCGAGAGAGGAAAATGGAGAATAAACGAAGTTCCTTTTCCTGCGGTGCTTTCGATTTTTATGCGTCCTTTGATTTTTTCAACGTTTGTCCAGACGACATCAAGTCCAACGCCGCGTCCTGAAAGTTCTGTTACGTTGTCTTTCGTTGAAAAACCTGACTGGAACAAAAACTGCGACAGTTCGCGGTCGCTCATATTTGAAATCTCAGCGCTTCGCTCTGGATAAACTTTGAGCGCTTTTGTCCTGATTTTCTCATAATCAAGTCCGCGTCCGTCATCACTGATTCTCAGTTCTATGTGCTTTGTCTCGCGGACGCAAGTTATGCTGATTGTTCCCTGCTCGCTTTTTCCTGCGGCTTTTCGCTCTTCTGGTGTTTCTATTCCGTGGTCAAGCGCGTTTCTTACGAGGTGCATAAGAATGTCGCCAAGTTCTTCGAGAATCACTTTGTCGATAGCGATGTCAGTCGGAGGAATTACGCATTTTACGTTCTTGCCGAGATTCATGCTTTCGATTGCGATTGTGTTTTCGAAAGGTCTGAGAACTATGCTTATTGGAAGCATTCTGAGGTCGAAGACTTGCTCTTGAACACTAAATATCGATGTCTCGAGTGCAAAAATATCGCTTTCAAATTGCTTTCGTATTTTTGTCAGCTCATGGCTTCCGTTTTTTTCTTCAAGTTTCTTGAGCTCGTCTAATTGGTGCTTCAGACGGAACTCTCGTGTTATCATTGTATCGAATGCGGTGATAATCTCGTTTACGCGAGAAAGTTTTATGCGAATTGACTGGATTTCACTGACAGATTCTGTTGATTCTTCATCATCTTCTTCGCTTTGTTCTCCTGCTTCTTTGTTTATTTCGGAGATGAAAGCGTCAATATCGATAAGTTCTCCCGCTGCCAATTTGTCGCAATACTGCAAGTATAATTCGATGTTTTGCTCATCAGTGCCTTTTTTGACAATTGAAGAAACGCAGTCTGAGATTTTATCTGCGACTGCAAAAACGAGTTTGACTAAGCGCTCAGAATTCTTGACTTGCCCGTCTTTTACGCTCTTGTAGATATCTTCAACAGCGTGAGAAAGTTTCTCGATTGTTGAAAATCCGAGCATTCTTGAATTGCCTTTTATCGTGTGCAAGTTACGCAAAAGACGAGTCAATGCTACCGTGTCATTTTGAACGGCCTTTAGTTCTATAATGTCTTTTCGTGCTGCTTCAAGAAGCTCGTTAACTTCAGCAACGAAACTTTCGGTAATATCGGCTGATATTTTTGCCATACGAGCCTACCTCCCCAATTTTTTGTGAAAATAAAACACGCTTCCGTCCATAACCTTCTCAAATGATGATGGCATTACTGAAGAATCAAGTTGCGCTATTTCGCTCATCGACACGAATAAAACTCCGCCATCAGCAAGACATTTTTCCGCTATCGTCCGCAATATACGGGATCGAAGGTCTTGATTGAAATATATGAACACGTTGCGCAAAAAAATGATGTTTTGATTCTTTGGCAAAAGCGAGTCACTAAGTGGTGAATCAATCATTGAAAGATTGATTTTGCGTGCTGTAATGCAACTCTTTATTTCGTTCGGGAACAAGATTTTGTTATCGCTCGAAATATACGGCGTAAGCAAGTCTTTGAACTTCACTCCATCAACTTGGCGGATAGAGGTAATAAGAAAACTGCCGTTTTTGCAATGTTCCAATACTTCAGAATTAATATCGCTTGCAGTTATCGCCACTTTTACGCCACACGATTTTGCAAGAATTGCCAGTGAATACGCTTCCTCTCCATATGAGCAGGCAGCGCTCCAGATTTTCATTTCCATATTTGGAAACATTGCCTTCCACATTGGAAAAAGCCTTTCTTTCAAAAGTGCGAACTGTTTTTCTTCGCGGAAAAAGTATGTTTCGTTAACAGTGCTTTCATTCACTAAATGAGAGAAAAGAGCAGCATCAGTCATAAGAGCATTCTTATAACTTTGCACAGAAAATCCTTTTTCCAAAAGCATTTTTTCTATGTATGTTTTTATGCCTTCGCGGTGGCTTGCTCTTGGGATAATTCCTGTCCGTGCTGTTATGAGTTGAATAATATCATCGAGAGCAAAGGAATCAATAGCCATAGAATACTCCTTTTTAAGCCTGTTTCGTTGTTAACGAAATAATTCGCTTTGCAATCTCTCCCCGAGGCAAAATTTCTTTTGCGCCTCCCACTTGTATCGCTGCCTCCGGCATTCCAAATACCGCGCAGGTAGATTTATCTTCAACGATTGTCCAGCCGCCTTTATCTGTTATTTGCTTGCAACCGTCAGCTCCGTCTCTTCCCATTCCTGTCAAAAGAACTGCAAGACACGTTTTTTTATAGAATTGTGCTGCACTGCGAAAGAGTTTGTTTACAGCCGGACGCAGAAATCTCTCTGGCTCTTCATCTGAAAGAGACAGAATAGGATGCCCATTTGATTTGACATAATCAATGACGAGATGCTTATCCGCAGGTGCCATATAGACATAGCCTGGTTTTGCTTCCTCTCCGTTTGTTGCAAGTGTTACATGAATATCACGGCATACACTTGAAAACCAGTCAGCCATTGTTTTGTCAGAGCCAATTTCAATATGCTGAACATACAAAATTGGAAGCGGAAAATTTTTCCCAAGCCCAGATAGAACTTCAGCAACAGCAGAAGGCCCTCCTGTTGATGCTCCAAGACACAATATCTTGTAAGAACCTTTCATCTCTGTTGAAAGATGATTTTTTTCACTATCTGACATGCAAGAAGTCGGTGTGGCAATCTTCTTCAAGTTATTGATTAGCTTGTCAAAAAAGTCTGTGCTAAACTGTCCTGGTTTTGGTTTTATCATAAACTCATCTGCGCCAGATTGCTTTGCAGTAATACGCTCTGAATCTGATTCAGATAAAATCAAAACAGGAACGTGGAGTTCTTTTGAGAACACTTTTAGCGCCTCAAATCCGTCCATTTCTGGCATATCCACATCGCTTATGACAACGTCAGGTCGCTCACTTCTCGCTGCTTGAATTGCACGGCGTCCGTTTGATACGGCAGCAATAATCTCAATGTTAGGATATTTATTGAGATTTTGGTCTAAAATTGCGCGAATAACAGCAGAATCATCTGCAATGATGATTTTCATTTCTCTCTCCTTTCATTTATCAGTCCTGACGCAAAGAATTTCCTCAAAAGATTGTCAGGTGATATAAGAAGCTGTTTTCTAAACGGCTTTCCAATTTTCCCGTCTGATGAAAAACCTATTGCACAAACTCCACATTCCGCTTGTCTTGAGCGAATGCTTTCGGGAATAAGATGAAGAGACGCAATATCAATGATTTTGCTCGAAATCGAAGAGTTCACTGAAAGTGCAAGATTCCCGCTTGCAGGAAAAGCCGTGTCAGTGAAATCTGCGATTTTTCGGCAAACATCTTTTGCAAAATCGCGCTTGTTCATAATCAGCACAACATTATAGTTTTCGAGTGCACTGCACAAAAATTGTTTCTCAAGAAGATTGCCAATATGAAGATGAGGAAGCGTTTCTCGGTTGAAAATTACGTTCTTTACGCTTTTGTCAAAATCCAGATAAACGCCTGAAACAACATATTTGCTCTGAATGAGAAAATCGATAGTATCATAAGCAATGCAAGTAAAATGATTATGCGCTTCCAAGGTCTTTCCTTATCAATAATTCAAAAGCATTCGGGTTCAAAGCAGGAATTTCTTCGCCGCCATAACTAAGTGTTCCGAGAAAGAAACCTTCCTCGTTGCTTCCTGGGATAAGATTCAAATCACCCTCTTCCATTTCTGTGAAAAAGAGAATGTCGGAAATGTGAATTGAAAGTTGGTCGTCATCTCTCTTTATAATAAGGAACAACGGTTCTTCAGGCGGTGTCGTATCCGCTTCCCCGATAAGAGCGCGAGGATTTATGACAGTGAACGGGTCACCACGTCTGTTTAGAACACCTTCGATGTATGATGGCATAAACGGAAGTTTATAAACCGAAACATCGCGGATAATCTCTAGAACATCAGCAGAGCGAATAGCATATTTTTTCTTTGCCATCGAAAAAATAAGCCATGTCGTCATCTTTTTTTCTTCAACAATATCCTCTTCGCTTTCTTTTTCTGTTCCAAGTTGCTCAACTATATCTTCGTTCATGTTCTCTCCTTCTCATCAGTGTTAGACTTATCTTTTTGTTCATTCAGGTCAGAAGCAATATCTTTTAAGCTGCTACTCGCCTTGGAAATATTTTCTGTTGCTGCTGAAAAGTTCTCGACACCTGCCGCAATCTGCTTTAATGTGATGAGTATCTGCTCACTTGCCATTGCTTGCTGTTGGATAATTGTAGTAATCTCGCCTGCACTTCCTGCTGTAATTTCTGATGCGTTCTTTATGCTTTCAAAGCGGTTTTCAAGGCTCTTTGCATTCTCGTAGCCATTCTTGATTTTTTCAGTTCCGCTTTCGGAAGCAAGAATAAGACTGTCGCTTGACTGCTGAATCTCGTTTATGCTCTCCTTAATCTCTTTTGTTCCGTCGATAATGCCGTCAGCAAGACGGCGGATTTCGGTTGCAACAATGTGGAAGTTCTTTCCCGCCTCGCCTGCGCTTGACGCCTCAAGCTCAGCATTGAAAGCGATGATTTTCGCTTGGTCTGCAACAGAGTTGATGAGCGTGACGATATCCCAGATGTTCTCGATTTTCTCGCCAAGAGATTTAATTCCGTCAATTGTCGTCTGGTTCGCGGTTGCAATTTCTTTGAGCTGTGCTACATTTGTTTCAAGATATTTCACGCCGTCAACAACATCAGAGTTCGTCTTGCCTGCAACGCCTGCAACGTCTTTGATTTTCTGCGCGATGTTTTCCGAAAGACTGTTGTTGTCCTCCATTGTCGCAACAATTTCCTTGACAGCAGCGCTCTGGTCTTGAGCTGTCGCTGCATTCTCTTTAGCCGCAACAGCCAGATTCTGTGTCTCACTCAGAAGTTTTTCGGAAACTTTATTCTCTTTTACCTTTGTATTGTTCATGTGAGCGCCGATATATGCGACATTCGCAAGAATCAAAATACAAGTTATGCTCTCGATAATCGAGAACCACATTTTCGAAGTTCCTGTAAAATCAGAAATTGGACCTTCAATAACAGCAAACCACTGCGTAACACCAATTTTTCGCACAGCATAGAAATTGCTTCCTTGAATGAAAGCCTTATCGATACCGTCAAAATAGTTAAGGTAATCGTATTTTTTCTTGTCTATTTTTGTGTCGCTAAAGTAGTTGTTCTTCAGCAACTTGTTGCTGTCCTTGTTCGTAAGATACAAGCCCTGACGGTCAACAATGTTCACAACCGAATGTTTTGAAAGTTCAAGAGAAGAAATCACATCAGAAAGATTGTTCAAGAGCAAATCCGTTCCAATGACGCCCACTTCATTGCCGTCCTCGTCGAAAACAAGGCGCGAAAAAGTAACGCAGACCGTACCCGTAGCCGCAGACGTCTTGTAAGGCTCGCTGATATAAACGCCTCCGCCTTCCTCAACCGCATTCAAGAACCAATCGCGATTTGTGTGGTCGAAGTCATCAGGAAGTTCCTCGTCCGTGCTCAAAATAAGAGAGCCACCGTCAGCGATTTTGTTCATCGTTCCAAAATAGAATATTTCGCACTGCGGATACTGCATTGCTGTTGCTTGCAAAAGATTTAGCACATCATCGTATTCTTGGCTCTTTGAAAGCGCAAATCCAAGCGTATTGACTGCAAAAACAGGTGGCTCAAACTGCAAGCGCACTTCATATTCAATTTGTTTGCTCAGTTCTTCTGCTACTTTGACAGTGTTGCGTTTGATAATGACGTTCACCAAATAAGTGAATGACGTACAAGTGTAAATCGCTATAATTGCAAGTGGCAGAACAATCTGAAGAATCTGCTTAAAACTAAGCGATAGAAATTTCTTCTTCATTAGTTTCTCCTATACTCTCCTTATATACCAAAAAAGCCGTTTTTCAACTCAAAAACACAAATACTCGGGCTCTTATTTGTTCAAATCTTCAGCAATCTTTTTGAGGTTCTGCGACGCGTTTGATATATTCTCTGTTGCTGCTCCAAAGTTTTCGACACCTGCTGAAATCTGCTTCAATGTGATGAGCATTTGCTCGCTTGCCATTGCTTGCTGCTGAATAATCGCTGTGATGTCATTCGCGCTTTCTGCTGTAATCTCGGAAGCATTCTTGATGTCAGTAAAGCGGTTCTCAAGATTTTTTGCGTTTTCAACACCGCTGTTGATTTTCTCAGTTCCGCTTTCGCTCATAAGAATAAGGCTGTCGCTTGACTGCTGAATCTCGTTGATGCTTGCCTTAATCTCCTTCGTGCCGTCGATGATACCGTCAGCAAGACGACGGATTTCAGTCGCAACAATGTGGAAGTTCTTGCCCGCCTCGCCTGCGCTTGACGCCTCAAGCTCAGCATTGAAAGCGATGATTTTCGCTTGGTCTGCAACAGAGTTGATGAGCGTGACGATATCCCAGATGTTCTCGATTTTGTCGCCAAGAGATTTGATTCCGTCAATCGTTGTCTGGTTCGCGGCCGCAATCTCGTGGAGCTGCTTGACGTTTTCCTGAAGGTATTCAACACCGTCAAAAACGTTTGAGTTCGTGTTGTTTGCGACACTTGCGACGTCCTTGATTTTCTGCGCGATGTTCTCCGAAAGACTGTTGTTGTCTTCCATCGTTGCAACGATTTCCTTGACAGCGGCGCTCTGGTCTTGAGCCGTCGCCGCATTCTCCTTTGAGGCGACAACAAGGTTCTGCGTTTCAGTGAAAAGCGTCTCAGAAACCTTCTTCTCGCGGTTTCTCATCTTGTTCATGGCGCTCATAATGACAAGCGCTGAAAGAAGAACAAGAATCGCAGTCGTTGGGATTGAAATCAAAATGACCGTGTTGGAAATATGCTTTACGGAAGCCAGATTTTTCGCAACAAAGAGCATACCGTCAATTTCGCCGTCCTCTGAGCGAAGAGGCTGATAGCAGCAGACGTAGCTGTCTTTTCCAACCTTGCTCTTTCCGATGAAATTGCCGCCGTTATAAAGAACTGTGTCAAGGATTTTCTGATTTTCGAGCGTTGAGCCTTTTTCAATGTCGAAAAGACTCGTCTCCATTCGGACGTTGCCCTTGAACACTGTGCAGTCCGCATCGAAGCCGTCTTTGATAAAGTTCGTGTAAAAGTCGTCCGTAAGGTCATACGCAAAAATCAGCACGCCGATAATCTCTCCGTCCTCGTCCTTGATTGGCATACCGATAGCCATGACAAAATCAAGATTTCCGAGAGGCTCGAACGTGAGAATCGGATTGTCGATGGTAGCGTTCTGGAAACTTCTTGATGAAGACAAATCATCGCCTGAATCCGTATTGTAGCCGCCGCCCTCAATAACAACACCTGAAGAATCCGTTATCGCCATTATGTCAAAATCGCTTTGCTCAGCCATTCTTGAGATAATCTCCTCAACAGTGACCGAGCTGCTTGTTCCGTTGACAGCGGCAATGAGGTCAGGACGAGTTGAGACTGCGGAAGTGAGCGTTCTCAAGTTGTTCGCCCAGTCCTCGATAATGCGGAACGCACCGTTGGCGATATGCGAAATGGAGTTCGTCGTGTCGCGCATATAGTTCCTGTTGAACGTGAATATCGAAAGAGCTACGGCACTGACCATGCAGAACACCATCGAAGAAACAATGAGCGCTGTAATGCGGTTGAGCGTCGAAGAGTTCTTTTTGTCCCCTTGTGCTGCATTGTTGCTTTCTGAAAGTTCGAATTTCTTAAGTAGGTCATTCAAAATGTTCAAATTCATACGTATATACCTCAAAGTGTTGTATTTGTTTTTTTTGCTTTGTTTGTAAAAAAGTCTGCCGTCCGAGCGCTCAAAATTATCGCTTTTTCATATCAACTCTTCTTTAGATTTTAAGACAATGAAAGCCAAAAAACTTATAAAAGCGCACAAAAAAAGCGAGATTTGTGCCTTAAAAAAGTATAACATTGCCTTTTTACCCCCGTCAAATCTTTTGTTTTTCAAAAGCCTGCCAAAAAGTTGCATTGTTTTTGGTTGGGCAGTCCACCTGCATGCACTTGAGCATCCTTTCTGCATACGGTTGAGGTGTCCAACTGCATACGGGTGGACTGTCTTTCCGTATGCGGTTGAGGTGTCCACCTGTATGCGGGTGTGATGTCGATACGCATGCGTATAAGAGGCTCATACCTATGCGTATTATGGTCGCATACTTATGCGTATAAGAGTGCCATACGCATAAGTATTTGTTTTGCGCTCAAGTCACGCTTTCTTTTTTCGATTTATTTTGCTACACTCAGAAACATCTTCTGAAGGCGGTCTTTTTATGGATATAGACAAGATGGTTGATGATATTATCGCTTCTTACGATGAGCTTGGAGGAGCGAATCTTTGGGGTCGCAACATTTTTCCGAACAGAGAGAATGTTGTTGCTGTTCTTCACGACTTGCAAAGCTTGATTTTCCCAGGTTACAGGACGGCGGAACTTTTGGACAAGCAGACGCTCCGCTATGTTACGGGAGAGCGCATTCACCGCGTTGTGCACACGCTCACGCACGAGATTCAAAAATCGTTCTTGTACGTCAAATGCGACGATACAAACCCGATAAAGTTCCACGATGTGCAGCTCTCTCATTGTTTTTCGCTTGCGGAAAAGACGGCGCAGTCGCTCATCAGCGATATTCCGGAGCTTCGCCGTATGCTCAAGCTCGACACGGACGCGGCTTTTGCGGGCGACCCTGCGGCGAAGAGTACTGCGGAGGTGATTGTGTCGTATCCAGGTCTTGAGGCGATTATGGTCTACCGTATCGCGCACAATCTTCACGTCAAGGGCGTTCCTGTTATCCCGCGCATTATGAGCGAGCACGCACACGGAAAGACGGGCATCGACATTCACCCGGGCGCTACTATCGGCGAGTCGTTCTTCATTGACCACGGCACTGGCGTTGTTATCGGCGAGACTTGCGTTATCGGGCGCAATGTGAAGATATATCAGGGTGTGACGCTCGGCGCTTTGAGCGTCAAAAAGGAATTGCAGGACAAAAAGCGCCACCCGACTATCGAGGACAACGTTACGATTTATGCTGACGCAACAATTCTTGGCGGAAAGACGGTTATCGGGGAAGGCAGTGTCATCGGCGGAAACACATGGGTCACGCACTCGATTGCACCAAACACGCTTTTCACTCAGAAGGATTAAAAGGGCAAAATAAAAGAACCAACTAGTAACACTAATTGGTTCTTCTACTGTCCAGCAACATTGGACATCGGAGAGAGTTTATCAGCTTATTACTCACAAGCCGATAGTGATAATATCTCAAATATATAGATTTGTCAAGAAATATTGGAGATTTTAGGAATTTTTTGATGGCAAAAAAGGATACTACTGTCTATACTTGCTCAGAATGCGGTTATTCTCAACCGCGATGGCTTGGAAGATGCCCTCAGTGCTCAAGTTGGAACACGTTTGTTGAAAGTACGACGGCTTCTTCTGGAAAGACGCTTGCAACACTGAATGCGCCAACTCAAAAGATGAAGCCCGTTCCTCTTTCTGAGGTGAACGCGCTTGAGGGAAGCCGTATTGCGACGGGAAGCGAGGAGTTTGACCGCGTTCTCGGTGGCGGCGCGATGAAGCGGAGCGTGATTTTAATCGGGGGTGAGCCTGGCATCGGAAAGTCAACGCTTTTGATTCAAACTTGTGCTGCTGTGTCAAAGAAGAGCAGCAAAAAAGCGCTTTCGGCTTCAAAAATGCGCCTTACTGGCGAAACGTCGGGCAAGGTTCTTTATGTTTCGGGCGAAGAGAGCGCTTCGCAGATAAAAAACAGAGCCGACCGATTGTCGCTTGATACTTCGAATATTCAGATTCTTTGCACGACGCGCCTTGAGGACATCTCTGACGCGCTCGATGAGCTTGTGCCGTCGCTTGTGATTATCGATTCCATTCAGACGGTTTCGAGCATTGAGGCGGGAAATATTCCCGGAACGATAAGCCAGCTCAAGTATTGCGCTGCAGAACTCATTGGCTGGGCAAAGGAGCGGGACACGGTTATGATAATGACCGCTCATATCACGAAGGACGGCAATATAGCAGGTCCAAAAACGCTTGAGCATATGGTCGACACTGTTTTGTCATTTGAGCGCACAGCCGACGACGTGCGGTTTTTGCGCGCCGAGAAGAACCGTTTTGGCTCTATTGATGAGTTGGGGATTTTCTCGATGGGCGACAAAGGTTTGAGCGAAATCTCAGACCCAAGCGCGCTTTTTTTGACGCGGCGTGATGGTGCATTTCCCGCAGGCGTGGCTGTTACGGCAGTCTTTGAGGGAAGCAGGGCGTTCCTTGTTGAAATACAGGCGCTCACTGTTCCCGCAAAATCATCGATGACGCGCGTTTACAGCGACAAAATCGACAGCGCCCGTGTTTCGCGTGTTGCGGCTGTGCTCGAAAAGCGTGCGGGGCTAAAGTTCAGCGACCAAGATATTTACATAAACGTCGCAGGAGGTGTGCGCCTTTCAGAAAGCGCGATTGATTCGGCTTTGGCGGCATCTCTTTATTCTGCGCGCACTGACATTGCGCTAAAAGAAGGCACTGTGATTATGGGTGAGCTCAGTCTTGCAGGCGAAGTGCGTCCTGTTGTGCGACTGAAGCAGAGAATAAAAGCCGCGCAGTCGATGGGCTTTGAGCGTGTGGTTGCGCCTGACAAGGAAGACGGTGTATCTATCGTTGCACAGAGCATAAAAGATATGATTAGATTGCTTTTTGCCTAAGTTTTTGCACAAAAAAATTGACAGGCTGAAAAAAGCGCCTTACAATCCTAGTCAATGATACATTATCGGAGAGCAGATATGCCTCTTGATTCAGAAGCTCCTTTTGCAAAGCATTGCGCGTTTGCAAGGAGCTTTTTTATTGCATTTTTTTGATGTGCGAAAAAAAACGGGGAGCGTCCCCGTTTTTGTGCTGGTGAAAACTATTCACGGCAAAGGTAGCGATAACGCTTGTCAACAAGATTCAATCTCTGGCAGCCGCCTGATGTCACAAGAACCAAGTCCTCGATTCTGACTCCGAACTTTCCTGGAATGTAAATGCCCGGTTCAATCGAGAAAATCATTCCTTCTTTCGTGACATTCTCATTTGCGCTGCTCACATCTCCTGCTTCATGCTCGCTTTGCCCGATGAAATGACCGAGGCGGTGCGTGAAATATTCGCCATAGCCTGCGTCCTTGATGATATCGCGAGCCGCAGCGTCAATATCAGCGAACTTCACGCCAGGACCGATAATGCTTTCGGCTTTCTCGTTTGCCTGACGGACGATATCGTGAATCTTGACCAATTCCTCGTCTGCGTTTTTGAAGAAGGCGGTTCTTGTCATATCAGCGCAATATCCGTCTTTCTTGCAGCCCATATCGATTAAAACGCAGTCTCCGTTCTGGATAACCGTGCCGTCGCTTTCGTGGTGCGGGTCAGCAGCGTTCTTTCCAAAACTTACGATAGTGTCAAAACTCTCGCCCTCAGCGCCTTCCTCGATGAAACTCTTTCGGATAAAATCAGCGACCTCTTTTTCAGTGACGCCATCGTGAATGAAATCAAAGGCTTTCTGAATACAAATGTCGTTGATGCGGGAAGCCTCTTTCATGAGCATCTGCTCTTTTTGGTCTTTGCATGCTCTCACATCGTCAACACAGGCAGAGCCAACGGAGAATCGAGCGCCTTTTGAACTTAGCATGAGCGGAATCAGGAATCTCGCCGGGAAAATCTTGTCAACGCCGATGACGCCAGAATGGGCGATATGTTCGGAAAGAATCTTTGCCGCGTCGTCTGTATCGCTGTACCACACGATTTGTAAATCGGTCTCTCCGATGTTGAAAAGCCTGTTTGCGAACAAAGTTGCTTTTCCCTCGCGAGCGATGAAAAGCGCGTAAAGACGCTCATACGGATTGTTCCAAATCCCAGTAAGATACAAAATGCTCTGTGGGTCTGAAACGATAAGACCTGAAAGATTTCTTTTTGCGATTTCTGCGCGGACTTTTGAAATCCGCTCTTCAAACAAATTGTCCATATACTTTTTCTCCGCTGATTCACAGCTTCTTTCCGTCAAGAACAGCGCTCACCAAAACGCCGTTTTCATATACAAGTTTCAAAGAAAAGAAAGGCGCATTTTTTGCAAGGAGGCGAAGAAATATCCTGTCTCCTTCCCAAAGCTCCAATTTTTCGATGTCCTCTTTTTTAACCCACTCAAGAACGCCCTCGTCGCACTCTCTGACCTCGCCTGAAAATCCGTCTGCCGTATACACGCACATATACTCATTGAAATCGCCGTCCGAAACGAACGTGACAATCCCGCGAAAGCGCCAAGACGTGAGAGAAAGCCCTGTTTCTTCTTTCACCTCGCGCAAAAGGCAGTCTTCGGGGCTCTCATTTTTCTCAAAATGCCCTCCCACGCCAATCCACTTATCGTGGTTTATGTCGTTTTTCTTTGAGACGCGGTGAAGCATAAGATAAGCGTCGTCTTTTTCAATGTAGCATACTGTTGTAAGAGCGGATTTTGCCATTTTTTAAGCCTTTGCGAGTTCTTTTTCAAACTGGCGTTTGTCTTTTTCTTTTGCCGCTTTGTACAAAATCGCAGTGTTTCCGATAATACGAACTACAGTAATGTCAGTCTGCTCCTCAAGACTCTTCATGAGCTCTTCTTTTTCGTCCTTGAACTCATTGAACTTCACTTTGATAAGCTCGTTTGTTTTCATCACGTTCAGAATGTGATTTACGATTTCAGGCGAAAGTCCGCCCTGACCAACTTGGACTGCGGCAGAAAGGCTCTGCGCGTGTTTTTCCAGCACTTTTCGCTGGCGACTTGTCAACTCTATCATAATCTAAAATATACCGTGAATTGCATGTCTTTTCAACACAAAAAAAGCGGTGCGAAAAACAAAAAAAGCACCCGAAAACCGAGTGCTTTTAGTGGGACGTCCTGGATTTGAACCGGGGACCAAAGGATTATGAGTCCTCTGCTCTAACCGCTGAGCTAACATCCCGCAATGCCCTTATAATAACAGAATATCCTCTCTTTGGTCAAGCGCGCGCGATTTTTTCGTGTTTTTCTACGAAGCGCCTTTTTAAAATCGAGCCTCGTTTAAACTACGAAGCTCTCCCCGCATGCCAAAAATCAATCGTAGCGACTACGAAGCATTTCCTGCACGCCAAACATCAATCGTAGCGGCTACGAAGCATTTCCTGCACCCAAAGCGTCAATCGTAGCGACTACGAAGCATTTCCTGCATGCCGAACATCAATCGTAGCGGCTACGAGAGGCAAAATGCGAGAAGGGAGGCGAAAAAATGGAGAAAAATAGGTTTTTAGTCGTAGATAAAATCCTCACCAAGCTTAAACCGGATGGAATCATCTCGAATACCCTTAGATACCTTTGACTTCCAATACTCTTGGAACTTATTGGAAAGTTTTCTTCCCCTTATTTTCTTGGTTGTACCATCTTTTTTTGATTCTAGCCATAAAAAATACTCTGGAAGGAAACCTTTACCCTTTTGGTAAAGAAGGAATTCGTCGTCTTCATAAACAACATACTTACCGTCTTTCAAAAGTTTCTCTTTGTTAGCCCAAAAATCACTTGCTACATCAAACATTCCTGTCATAATTTGAATTCTCCTATTTAGCTTGCTTTTTTTATAATACGTGGCAATTCGGAAATTAAATCACGTATGTCCTTTGTATCAAAAAGGCACTTATGTCTTTATAATTAGCATAGTGCGTTTTCGATTGCAAGGATTATTTTTTCAGCGTCACAGCAGTACAAATCCGCACCGCTGAACGGGTTTAGCTCCACAAGACGCATTTCGCCGCCGCTCTTGCACACATCGATTATGTACGCAAAATCTTGCTGCTTTCCTGCCCGTGCAATCTCGCTCGCAAATGAAAGAGCCTCACTGTTTTGTGAGACGCAAAGTCCCCTTCTGCCCTCAGCCAAATACTCAGAGCCTGTTACAACTTTTCCGCCAACGCAAACAAACCTGTATTCTTTTTCGATTTCCTGATACTCGCAAACAGCGATTCTCAAGTTCAGATCCGAGTGATAAAACCCGTAGTCAAAATGCGATGGCGTGAGATTTTCAGAGTCCAGAACCCTGCCACTGAACTCTTTTAACGGGCTGTCAGGACGCACAAAGATTTTTCTTGTGTTTTTTGTAAGAGCGCTCAAAACACTTTTGTCGCTCAATAAGTCGCTGATTGTCGTGAAAATAACATTTCTCGAAAGAACAAAGTCTTTGTAATTTTCAGCGATAAACGAATACGAAAAGTGCTGTTCATCACACAAAGAGCCGGGCTCAAAAAGGGCTTTTGCTCTCAACTTTGCAGCATTCCCCAAACTTCCGTGGAAAATCGATTCCTTTGGAAAAGACTCATATTCTCGTGTGAGCCAAAACTCATCGCTCCACAAAACAAAACGTCTGCCCAACTTTTTGAGTGCAGGAAGCAAAATATCCCCAGAAGAAAAGGCATCGTTCTCGATAATCCAGTTCATTTTTTCCTCCAGAGCTGATTCTACTGCTTTTTCAAAAGATAAATAACCACGTCTGACATATTTTTCCTCGTATAAAAAAAAGACCAGTCATCAAAAAACTGGTCTTTTTTCGTCAAATGAGCCTTAGGTTCTATTTCGCAAGAAGATTGTTCAAGGCTGTTACGAACTTGTTCGGGTCTTTTAGCTCTGCACCAGAAACGAGCAATGCTTCATCGAGCAAAACTTCGCTTGTGTCGGCGATAACCTGCTCATTGTCGGTGTCGCGAATATCCTGCACGAGGATATGGTCGGCGTTAACCTCCAAAATCGGCTTGACTTCGCTCATTCCGACCTGTCCCATCGCTTTCATCATGCGCTCCATCTGAACTGACGGGTCGTTCTCGTCGATAACAACGCAAGACGGGCTGTCTGAAAGGCGTTTTGAGAGGACAACGTCTTTGACTCTGCCTTCAAGAGCCTTCTTAATCTTGGCAACAGCGTCTTTGAACTCTTCTTCCTTCTTCTTTGCCTCGTCTTTGTCCACGCCGAGCTCTTCATCGCTTCCTGCGCGGTTCACGGCTTTAAGTTCGAAGTCTTTGTACTTGCCATAGCCAGAAATTACGATGTCGTCGATGTCGTCAGCCATCAAAAGAACCTCGAAGCCCTTCTTTTTGTAGGCCTCAAGAAGCGGAGAAGCGCGCAAATTCTTTTCGTCTGTGCCTGTGATGTAGTAAATCGCCTTCTGTCCCGCCTGCATACGCTGCACATAGTCTGCAAAGCTCGTCCAGTTCTCATCTCCCGTGCCCTCGGCTGCGGTTGACTTGAAGCGAACGATTTCTGCAATCTCGTCGCGGTTAGCATAGTCGCCGTAAAGACCTTCTTTCATCGGTCGGTTGTAATTCTTGACGAAAGTATTCCACTTTTCGATAGCTTTCTTCTCGTCGTCGCTTCTCTTGTCCGCTTCCACCTTGCGCGCTTTGTCAGCTTCCTCGCCCATCTTCTTGAACTCGCCCAAGAGCTTCTTGACGCTCTGAGATTTGATTGAAGAGAGGATTCTGTTCTGCTGCAAAATCTCGCGGGAAACGTTGAGAGGCAAATCCTCGCTGTCGATTACGCCGCGAACGAAGCGCAAATAGGCAGGAAGAAGCTCGCGGTCGTCGTCTGTGATGAAAACGCGCTTGACATAGAGCTTGACTCCGCTCTTATAATCCGCGTTGTACATATCAAAAGGCGCGGTCTGCGGGACATAGAACAAAGTCGTGTATTCTTGCGTTCCTTCTGCGTGAGTGTGAACGTAGTGCAATGGGTCTTGTCCGTCGTGCGACACGGTTTTGTAGAAATTGTTGTAATCTTCAGCCTTGAGCTCTGACTTTGAGCGTTTCCAAAGCGCGCTCGCAGAGTTAACCTGATCGATTTTGCTCTCGGTTGACTTAACATTGCCCTTGTCGTCGTACTGATTCTGCTCGTAGTGCAAGAAAATCGGGAATGCGATGTGGTCTGAGTATCTTTTGATGAGTTCTTCGACCTTCCAGCGTGAAGCATAGTCTTTGCTGTCGTCGTTGAGGCTCATAACGATAGCAGTTCCGCATTTTTCCGCCTTGTCAAAGCCGTATTTCTTTGCCTCTTCGCTGTCTGAGGCAATTTCTTCTATAGAATAGCTGTTTGTGCCGTCGCTTGACCATTTCCAAACCTTGCCGTCGCCTGCCGCTTTGCGTGTGAAGACATCAATCTTCTTTGCAGCCATAAATGCTGAGTAGAAACCGACGCCGAACTGTCCGATGAGGTTAGAATCGCCTGCGCTCTTGTCGTTTGAAATCTTTTCGATAAAGGCTTTTGTGCCAGAACGAGCGATTGTACCGAGGTTTGCAGTCAAATCCTCGTTTGTCATACCGATACCGCAATCTTGAACCACAAGAACGGCGTTTTTCTCATCGAAAGAAATGTCGATGCGCGGGTCAAAGTTAAGGCTCTTGTAATTATCATCGCTGACAGTGAGATATTTGAGCTTGTCGAGAGCGTCTGACGCGTTAGAAACGATTTCGCGAAGGAAAATGTCTTTGTTTGAGTACATTGAATGGATAATCAACTTCAAAAGCTGATTTACTTCTGTCTGAAACTGGTATTCTGCCATTTTTGTCTATCTCCGTTAAAAAAATTCTGACTTGGACAAAAAGCGTTTTGCTTTTCTATATTTTTAAAAATACGAAAACAAAACTCGTTCGGCAAATTTTTTTTTCGTTTTTGGCTTATCCCCTGTGCGGTTTGCTCTGGTCAATAGAAATTTCTAGCTCCACCGCGCGCGGTTTGTTCTGGTCTAAAGAAATTTCTGCCTCAACCGCATGCGGTTTTGCTCGTCCAAGAGGAATTTTGGCTTCCACCGCGTGCGGTTTGCTCTCTTCTATAGAAATTTTGACTTCAACCGCTTGCGGTTTTCCTTGTCCAAGAGGAATTTTTAGCTCAACTGCGTGCGGTTTTTCAAAAAATGGCAAAAGGTGAGTCAATCTTCTGTTATGACAAGCTCGTCCTTGCTCACGTCGGTGTGATTTTTCACGATGAACGCGTTCAGCACAGGCTTTTCTTTGTCCTGAAGCGACAAAATCAAGTAGCGCGCATTTGAGTCGAAAAAGAGCCTCTTGTCTTCTTCTGACGGTCGGCTCGGCGTTTGGGGGTGCGAATGCCAGTTCCCAAGCGCGCTCCAGCCGTGCGCCCTCATATCCTTGATGGCAGTGAGCTGGTCGCGCGGGCTTATTGAAAAATGCTCGCTTGAATGGTCGGTGTTTTCGATAAGATAGACCGCCTCGATTTTTCTTTGCTCGCCTTCGATTGTGCCCGCGATAAGCCCGCAAGCCTCTTCCGGCAAGCAAGAAAGAGCGTGCGACACAATTTTTTCATAATCAGATTTTTTGAGCGAAATCATTTTTCTCACCTTTTTGCTTTTTTAGTGCCTGCTTGCTTTGAGCTCACAAGTCGGCTGCTCGTAATCAATCGGCTCTGTGATTGAAGGATTTTCACCGCAAACAGGGCATTTTCCGTTAACGCCTGGCAATTTTATGCTGTGAAACTCGTTTTTGAGCGCATCGTAAGTCAAGAGCCGCCCGACGAGGTTTTCGCCGACTCCGACGATATATTTTATCGCTTCCATCGCCTGCAAACTGCCAATCACGCCGCCCATTGCGCCGACAACGCCAGCCTGCTTGCATGTCGGGACAGCGTCTTTTGGCGGCGGGTCTTTGAACACGCAGCGATAGCAGGGACCTTGATTCGGGATATAGGTCATCAATTGCCCTTTGAAGCGAATGATGCCCGCATGGCTGAACGGCTTTTTTTCAAGAACGCAAGCGTCGTTGATGAGAAACTTTGCGGGAAAATTGTCTGTGCCGTCAATGATAAAATCGTAATCGCGGATAAGCTCCCGGATATTTGAGGCGTCCACAAAAATCTGGTAAGTGTTGACTTTTACGCCAGGATTCATCGCGCTCATCGTTTCCGCAGCGGATTGCACCTTTGGCTTTCCGACGTCCGAAGTCGCGTGAATAATCTGCCGCTGCAAGTTCGACAAGTCCACCACGTCAGCGTCCGCGATGCCGATTGTGCCGACTCCCGCCGCTGCCAAATACATCGCCGCAGGAGCGCCAAGACCGCCGGCGCCGATAATCAGAACCTTTGCGTCAAGGAGTTTTTGCTGCCCTTTCACGCCGATTTCTTTCAAAATGATGTGGCGAGAATATCGCTCAATTTGCTCATCAGTTAATCCCATTTTCATTCTCCTTGGGGCTTTCTCTATCTCTCTCCGCCGCCCATAAAATACAGGAATTCCACCACATCGCCGTCTTTTAGCACAGTCGCCTCTTCGTCGGCTTTTGAGACAAACTCTTCGTTAATCGAAACCGTAACATATTGCGGCGTTTCAACTTTCTCGCTCTCAATGAGCTCTGGCAAAGTAAGTCCGTCTGTAAATTCTTTTTTGTTCCCAGAAACCGTAATCGTCATTTTTTCTTCTCCCCACATTTATGATTGCTTTTGAACGAACAGCGTGTAAGTGCCGTCGTTGTTGTCGTCCAGTTTCAAGACTTGATGACCGTCGTCTTTGAACGAGCGAGGCACATTTTGAACAGGCTCGCCGTCATTCATGCGAACTGCCAGAATCTGCCCGACTTCCAGCTCCTCAAGCGCAACTTTTGCCTTTACGAACGTGAGCGGACAAACTTTATCGGTGATGTCAACTGTGCTGTCAGCGCTAATTTCTGCCATATTTTTCTCCTGTCAATTTCATTTATTCGCCTTTGTAGGCTTTTTCAATCACTTTCCTGAAATCTGTGTCGCCCAAGCGCTTCAGACACGCGCGGAAACGCTCGCTCGGCTTTGCGTTTTCGGCAAAAAAATTGATTGTAGCGTCAGCCACGCGGAAAAGAGTGTCTTTGTCTTTGATGATTGGAAGCAGGTTCTCGCCTTTGAAAATCTCGTTGCCGAACAGCCCTCCAAATGACACGATGTAGCCACTTTCGCCTGTCCAAGCATCAAACGGACACGCTTTTACACATCGTCCGCACAGCACACATTTTTCGCGGTCAAGCGCAATCCCGGCTTCCTTGTCTAATGCAATTGCACCAAAACGGCATGCCTTCACGCAGACGCCGCATCTTTTGCATTTGTCGTTATCAATCGTAACGTCCATTCCGCCTTTTACGCCAAAATCATTTTCTTCGGCTTTCAAACAATTTGCGCGGCAACCAGTGACTCCGAATTTGAATTTGTGTGGCAGCGTTCGTCCAAAATATCGCTTGTCCAACTCAATCGCGATAGGAAGTGTATCGATACAGCCATTTGGGCAAATTGCAGAGCCTTGACATGCGGTAACAGTGCGGACACGTGGACCGCAAACACCTGGTTTGACGCCTCCTTTTGCGAGGGCAGCTTTCACCGATTCAATATCCTTTATATTGATAAACGGGATTTCAATTCCTTGTCGGCTTGTCATATGAACATACCCGTGCCCATATTTTTCAGCCACTTCAGAAATCACCTTTATGTTTTCAGAAGTCATATTTCCGCCAACTGTTTGCACTCGCAGCGAAAAAAAGCCTTTTTGTTTCTGATGCATAAACCCTCCTGCTTTGAGAGCCGCATAGTCAACAACTTCTGCCATAACCCGCCTCCTTTGTGTCCTTTGTAAAATAAAACCTATCTGTAAAGTAAACAATTAAGGCAAAATCTATAATATATTCCCCAATTATGCAATAGGAATTACAAAAGTTTTTAGTAATTTTTAATTTTTGCAAGATTTATAAAAATTATTGAGAAAAATAGAAAAAATATCTTGACCTTTTTTGTTTTGCTCGTTAACGTATGCGACATGTTAAATCTAAAACCTATTAAACAGATAGGAAAATAATAGGAGGTTTCTTATGAAGAAGAATGTGTTATTAAACTTTTCTTTTGTATCGGTTATTGCAATTTCGCTTTTGGGAATATTTTCTTGCAATAAGAGTAATTCTGATGCAAATAGCAAGAAAACTGAGGTTTCTGAAAAAGTTTCAATTACGAATGTTTCTTATGATCCGACACGTGAACTTTATGCAAATTACAACAAGCTTTTTGCTGCTCATTGGAAAGAAAAGACAGGTCAAGATGTGGAAATTACGCAGAGTCACGGAGGAAGTGGTAAACAGGCGCTTGAGGTTGCGAATGGACTGGAAGCGGATGTGGTGACGCTTGCTTTGGAATACGATGTGAATGCTGTTAAGAACGCAGGACTAATTGAAGATGGTTGGGTTAGTGAATTCCCGCTCGATTCATCACCATACACTTCAACAATTGTGTTTTTGGTGCGAAAGGGAAATCCAAAAAATATTCTGGATTGGGATGACTTGATTCGACCAGACGTTGGTGTTATCACTCCAAATCCAAAGACTTCAGGTGGTGCGTGCTGGAACTATCTTGCGGCATGGGCTTATGGTGAACGAAAGTTTGGCAATGATGAAGCTCAGGTAAAGGAATTTATCAGGCAGATTTATGCAAATGTCTTGGTTTTGGATTCTGGTGCGCGTGGAGCAACTAACAGCTTTGTTCAGAATAAGCAAGGCGATGTGCTTTTGGCATGGGAAAATGAGGCCTTCCTTTCGATTGCAGATTATCCAGATGATTATGAAATCGTAACGCCGAGTTTGAGCATTTTGGCACAGCCATCGGTTGCTGTAGTTGATGAAGTTGTTGACCGTCGCAAAACTCGTGAAGTTGCTACTGAATACTTGAATTATTTGTATTCGGAAGAAGCGCAGCGTGTTGCAGGCAAAAATTTCTATCGTCCATCAAACAAGGCTGTTCTTGCAGAATTCAAAGATACGTTCAATTTGGATATAAATCTTGTGACAATCGCAGATTTTGGTGGTTGGGACGCTGCGCATGAAAAGCATTTTTCAAACGGTGGCCTATTCGACCAGATTTACGATAAAAAATAACTTCAAAATCAAAAAAGGGAGTTTTGTATGAGTAGAAAAACACAGCGTGTGATTCCAGGTTTTGGGATTTCCATGGGGGTGACAATCAGCATTCTGAGTATTGTGGTTCTGATTCCGCTAGCATCTCTTGTGGTCTACTCTGCAAAGCTTGAACCCAAACAGTTTTTTACGGTAATCACCAGAGACCGCGTTTTGTCGAGTTTTTGGGTAAGTATCAGCACTTCGGCGGTGGCAGCGATGGTGAATGCTGTGATGGGAACTGTGATTGCATGGGTGCTTGTGCGATATTCTTTTCCGGGAAAGCGCATTATGGACGGCATTATCGAGCTTCCATTTGCGCTTCCAACCGCAGTAGCAGGAATTTCATTGACCTCGCTACTGGCTGACACAGGCTGGGTAGGCGGTCTTTTTTCAAAGATAGGGATAAAGATTGCATACACAAAAATTGGTATCACGATTGCATTGATTTTTATTGGGATTCCGTTCGTTGTGCGTGCAGTTCAGCCTGTTTTGGAAACATTAGACGCAACGTTGGAGGAAGCTGCAAGCGTGCTTGGAGCGAATCGGCGTGTTATTTTCTTTCATGTGATTTTGCCAGAATTGTTGCCAGCTCTTTTTACTGGAGCCGCTTTGGCTTTCGGACGATGTTTGGGCGAATACGGTAGCGTTGTGTTTATTGCAGGCAACAAGCCGTTTTCTACGGAAATTGCGCCTCTCATAATTATGGCGGAGTTGCAAGAATATGATTATCCTGCTGCAACGAGCATTGCACTTGTTATGCTTGCATTTTCGTTTTTGACGCTGTTTTTGGTGAATCTTGTTCAATCACGAAATGCAAAGATTTTGGGAGGAGCAAAATGAGTCACAAAAAATCCAGCCCTGAAAAGCAAATTAGGCGGGACAGCGGTGTTTTCAAATGGATTTTGATTGCCTTGAGTGCGCTGTTTTTGTTCCTTTTATTGATTCTGCCTCTTTTAACAGTTGTTGTGAATTCGGTTGCAAAAGGTTTTTCGTTTTACAAAAATGCAATCGCTGACACTTATGCGCTCAAAGCCTTAAAACTCACGTTGACCGCAACGATTTGGGCGATTTTAATCAACACGGTTTTCGGACTTTTTGCAGCATGGGCGCTTACAAAATTCAGATTTCACGGAAAAAAAGTCTTGATGACTCTTATTGATGTGCCAGTAACAGTCTCTCCGATTATTGCAGGTTTGATTTTCATTCTGATTTTTGGTCGCCAAAGCGCAATTTTCCCTATTCTGAAAGCGCATCACATTCAGATTGTTTTTGCAGTTCCAGGAATAATTCTTGCAACAGTGTTTGTTACATTTCCGTTTGTCAGTCGAGAGCTGATTCCTGTTCTTGAAAGTTCAGGCACGGACGAAGAGGAAGCTGCTGCGCTGATAGGCGCAAATTGGTTTACGATTTTTACACGCGTCACGTTTCCGCACATAAAATGGGCGTTTTTGTACGGCATTGTTCTTTGCACGGCGCGCGCAATGGGTGAATTTGGTGCTGTTTCAGTGCTTTCAGGGCATTTGCGTGGAAAAACGAATACGCTCCCCCTTCATATCGAAATATTGTTCAACGAATTCCAATATGTTAGTGCATTTGCTGTTTCATCAATTCTGGTGTTTTTGGCAATCGTCGTTCTGATTCTTCGAAGCATTTTGGAAAAACTTGGCAAAAAGGCTCTTGAAGCAAATCGTTGAAAAATAAGGACGTGCTACAAAGTGTGAAATACATTTTGGGAAAAGAGCTTTTCAAAAAAATGCCTTTCCCGTTTTGGGCAAGGCCAAAATTTGAAAAAGTAGGATTTTCCTGTTTTGGGCAGAGTCAAAATTTGAAAAAGCAGCGTTTTTCCGTTTTGGGCAAAGCCAAATTTTAAAAAAGTAGCGTTTTTCCGTTTTGGGCAGAGCCAAAATTTGAAAAAGCAACGTTTTTCCGTTTTGGGCAGAGTCAAATTTTAAAAAAGCGGCTTTTCCCATTTTGGGCAAAGCAATTTTTAGTTTTTAGACTTTCCGAAAACACCACGGAAAATCAAAAGGAGAAGAAAATGTATGTGGAATTGAAAAACATAAACAAATCATTCGGAACTTTCAAAGCTTCGAATAACGTGAATTTTGGTGTGGAAAAAGGAAAACTTGTGGCGCTTTTAGGACCTAGCGGAAGCGGAAAAACCACAATTCTCAGAATGATTGCTGGTCTTGAGACTCCAGATTCTGGTGATGTGATAATCGATGGAAAGCGTGTGAACGACATTCCTGCTTCAAAACGTGGAATCGGCTTCGTATTCCAAAATTACGCGCTTTTCCGATACATGACTGTTGAGGAAAATGTGGCGTTCGGGCTTCGTGTTCAGAAATTTGACAGAAATTACATCAAAAATCGTGTTGCCGAAATGATTGAGCTTGTCGGACTGAAAGGTATGGAAAAGCGTTATCCTAGCCAGCTTTCGGGCGGACAGCGGCAGCGTGTTGCTTTTGCGCGTGCGATTGCTCCGAATCCGCATCTTCTTTTGCTTGATGAGCCATTTGCTGCAATTGACGCAAAAGTCCGTCACGAACTACGGACTTGGCTTCGTGATATGATTGGCAATCTTGGAATCACCAGCATTTTCGTAACGCATGACCAAGACGAAGCGGTTGAAGTCAGCGATGAAATCATCGTGACAAATCTTGGTCATGTGGAGCAGGTTGGAACTCCGCTCGAAATATATCGAAAGCCTGAAACCGCATTTACTGCGACTTTCTTTGGTCAGGCAGGATTTCTGAAAGATTATCGTGCATTTAAGCAATTCGAGGATATTCCAGACGCTGACAGTGCGTTTACACGCCCTGAGTTTATAAAAATATCCAAGAAAAGCGAAGTCGAAATGTTTGCTAGTTCTGCTTACGATGGGCTTGTTCGCGATGTTTGTTTTCGGGGCACTCACATTGAGCTTCGGATTTTGATTCACGATTCCGAGATTGTTGCGACAAGGCGACTTGATGAATCTCCTGTTGAAATCGGTGAGACTGTCAACGTTTTTTTGTATCGGATTTTTGTGACTCGTGGAAACGAAGTTCGACAACTTTTGAACAAATCGCTTGGCGAAAATTATGTATTTATCTAATGAAGCGAAAAAAATCAAATACGGGAAAGCTAGATGAAGACAGAAAAGATACGGACAGATGTTCTGATAATTGGCGGGGGAACTGCTGGCTGTTATGCTGCAATCACGCTTGGCGGGCACAAAGATATTTCGGTGCTTATTACAGAGAAAGCGAATATCAAGCGCTCTGGCTGTCTTGCTGCGGGGGTTAATGCCCTAAACGCATATATCACTGATGGACACACGGCGAAAGATTATGCTGATTATGCTTCAAACGATGCAGATGGCATTGTCCGCACAGATTTGCTTTTGTCATTTTCGGAACGAGTGAACGCGGTTACTGAAGACCTAGAGAAACGCGGGCTTGTGATTTTAAAGGACGAAAACGGCAAATATGTGAGCCGAGGTTGGCGCAACATCAAAATAAACGGTGAGAACATAAAGCCGATTCTTGCTTCTGCTGTCAGCGAGCAGAAAAATGTTCAAGTCTTAAATCACGTCAATATCACTGATTTGAAAACAACAGTCAGTTCTGATGGAAAGCCTCTGGTTTCTGGTGCTTTTGGATTCAATGTAAACGACGGAACTTTCTATGACATTAGTGCCAAATCAGTCCTGATTGCCACAGGTGGAGCGTCTGGTTTGTATCGACCAAATAATCCAGGTTTTTCGCGCCACAAAATGTGGTATCCGCCTTTTAACACAGGAGCGGGCTTTGCTATGGGATTGCTTTCTGGAGCGGAGATGACGACACTTGAGATGCGATTCATCGCACTTCGCTGCAAAGACACTATTGCTCCAACAGGAACGATTGCGCAAGGTGTGGGCGCAAAGCAAGTGAATGCGCTGGGCGAAGTCTATGAAACTCGCTACGGATTGAAAACTAGCGAGCGTGTTTGGGGAACAGTAGAGGAAAATCGTGCTGGGCGTGGTCCGTGCTATCTTTCCACAAAAGGCATTTCATCTGAAGCCGAACAGGACTTGTTCAAGGCGTATTTGAATATGGCTCCGAGTCAGACGCTAAAATGGATTGAGTCTGGAAGCAACCCTGCAAGTATGAACGTTGAGATTGAAGGCACAGAGCCGTACATTGTCGGTGGGCACACGGCGAGCGGCTTTTGGGTTGATACAGCGCGCGAAACAACGATACGCGGGCTTTTTGCCGCTGGTGATGTCTCTGGCGGCGCTCCTCAGAAATATGTGACAGGCGCGCTTGCCGAAGGTCAAATTGCGGCACAAAGCATTGTGAAATTCTTGTCGAAAGCCAAATCAATTGAAATTGCAAAAAACACCGAAGAAGCAAAAGCGAAATTTAGCGAATACGAATCGTATTTTGAAAATGCAAAATCCCAAAAATCCACGTTTTCAGCAGAGCAAATCGAAGAGGCAATGCAAAAAATTATGGACGAATATGCAGGAGGTATTTCTTCTCATTATCGCTACAACGAAAGCCGTCTTGCTGTCGCTGAGCGAGAAATCCGCTCCCTTCAATCGATTGTCCCAAAACTTTGCGCGACTGATGCTGATGATTTACTGCGCATTTACGAGCTTCGTGAGCGCCTTGTGGTGTGCAGGGCTGTGATTGCACATTTGCTTGCCCGCAAAGAAACTCGATGGCACAGTTTTGGCGAGAATGCGGATTATCCTGAAAAAAGTGACGAAGGTTTGTGCTACATAAATTCAGTTTTGAAAAACGGCGAAATCCAAATTATCAAAAGACCGCTTGTAAAAGGAGAGTTTTATGAGCATAAAGATTGACAAGAACAAATGCGTCGGCTGTTCGCGCTGCGTTGAAGTTTGCCCTGGGAATCTGATTAAAATCGATGGCGAAAAAAAAGCATTCATCAAGCATGAGCGAGATTGTTGGGGGTGCACCAGCTGCGTAAAAGAATGCCCTCGTGGTGCTGTTAGTTTTTTTCTGGGCGCGGATATCGGAGGGCGTGGTGCGATGTTGTCGGTTGAGACAAAAGGCGCTGTGCGATTTTGGCGAGTCAGAAAAATCGATGGCAGTGTTCAGGAAATCATCGTGAATTCGAGTGACGCAAATAAATATTGAGGAGAACAAATTGAGCGAACTATCTCATCTTGACGAATTGGAAGCCGAAGCAATTTACATAATTCGCGAAGTTGCCGCTGAATGCGAAAAGCCTGTTATGCTGTATTCAATCGGCAAGGACAGCTCGGTAATGTTGCATTTGGCATTGAAGGCATTTTATCCCGAAAAACCGCCGTTTCCGTTTTTGCACATCGATACGACTTGGAAATTCCGCGAAATGATTGCGTTCCGAGACCATGTGGCAAAAAAATACGCTCTTGATATGCTCGTCTACACGAACGAGGAAGGCGTGAAGGCTGGAATCAATCCGTTTGACCACGGAAGCGCATACACCGACATTATGAAAACTCAGGCGCTAAAGCAGGCTCTCACAAAATACGGCTTTACGGCGGCATTTGGAGGCGGCAGGCGTGATGAGGAAAAATCGCGTGCAAAAGAGCGCATATTTAGTTTCAGAAATGCGGCTCAAGCGTGGGATCCGAAAAATCAGCGCCCTGAAATGTGGAAACTTTACAACACGCAAGTTCACAAAGGCGAAAGTATGCGCGTGTTCCCGCTTTCAAACTGGACAGAAAAAGACATCTGGCAGTATATCCGTCGCGAGAAAATCGAAATCGTCTCGCTTTATTTTGCCGCCGAGCGCCCTGTAATCGAGCGCGACGGCTCAATCATTTTGGTGGACGACGACAGATTGAAGTTGCGTGATGGTGAAAAAATCCTGCACAAATCAGTGCGATTCAGGACTCTCGGCTGTTATCCGCTCACGGGCGGCGTTTACAGCACGGCAGACACTCTTGACGCCATCATCGACGAAACGCTTAGTGCTGTTACGAGCGAGCGCACAAGCCGTGTTATCGACAAAGACGGAGGCGCTGCAAGCATGGAAAAACGAAAGCGGGAGGGATATTTTTAATGGAAGACGCAGCAAATTCAGTGAACGGGCTTTTGAAATTCATCACTTGCGGAAGCGTGGACGACGGAAAATCCACGCTCATCGGGCATATTTTGTATGACGCAAAATTGCTGTACGCTGACCAAGAAAAAGCGCTTGAGCTTGACAGCAAAGTCGGAAGCCGAGGAGGCGCAATCGACTACTCGCTGTTGCTCGACGGGCTTATGGCGGAGAGGGAGCAGGGAATCACGATTGATGTCGCTTATCGATATTTCTCGACCGAAAAGCGCAGTTTCATCGTTGCAGACACCCCAGGTCATGAGGAATACACGCGCAACATGGCAGTCGGCGCTTCATTCGCAGACCTTGCGATAATCCTTGTGGACGCAAAGCAAGGCGTTTTGATTCAGACAAGGCGACACGCGCGCATTTGCTCGCTCATGGGAATCAAGCATTTCATTTTTGCAGTGAACAAAATGGATTTGGCAAATTACAGCGAAAGCCGCTTCAACGAAGTTTCTTCGCAGATTGAAGAGATTTCAAAAGAACTCTCTCTTTCTGACGTCGTGATTATCCCAGTCAGCGCAACCGAGGGCGACAACGTTACAAAGCAAAGCGATAAAATGAAGTGGTACACGGGCAAGACGATTCTTTCTCATCTTGAGACAGTCGATGTTCGCCAAAGCGAAAATCAAAACGGCTTTTATATGCCCGTTCAGCGCGTTTGCCGTCCAAACCACGCTTTCCGCGGTTTTATGGGACAAATTGAAGCGGGCGAAATCAGTGTCGGTGATGAGATAAGCGCTCTTCCAAGCGGCGAGAGTGCTCACGTCAAGTCAATCGTTCGTGGCTTTGACACAGTGAAAAAGGCTTTTCGCGGTCAGGCAGTGAACATCGTTCTTGACCGCGAAGTCGACGTGAGCCGCGGGTGCGTGCTTTGCCGAAAAACGAAACTTCTTGCGAGCGACAGCGTCAGCGCCATGCTTCTTTGGATGGACGACGCAACACTTGAGAGCGGCAAGAACTTTTTCGTTAAACTCGGCACAAAGCAAATCCCAGGTCTTGTCACGAAAATCCGCTATGCCGTCGACGTGAACACTGGAGCGCACTTGCAAAAGACAGTCGTCAAAAAGAACGAGATTGCCCTGGTCGACATTTCGTTTACAGAGCCGATTGTTGTCGACGAGTTTTGCAACAACAGGACTCTTGGCGAGCTGATTTTGATTGACCGCATCTCAAATATGACATCTGCGTGCGCTGTTGTCCAAAACGTCGTCAAAGCGAGAGCAGACAGCGCTGATTTTTCAGAAGTAACGCGAAAAAGACGCTCCGCGCTAAAACTCCAGACGCCGCTCGTGGCAGAATTTGCGCTCGGCGAAAATTCTGCGGGCGAAGAATTGGTTGCCGCAGTCGAAAAGCGCCTCTGCAACGCTGGACGCCACACTTATCGCTACATTCCGTCCGCAAGCGAAGATTACATTTCGACGGCAGAACATTTGTTTGACGCGGGTTTGGTTGTGCTTTTGGCGCTCGACCCCCGCCTTTCAAAGCCGAACGATGAGCGAAAGAAAAAGCCTTGGTGGATTTTTGCCGACACAAGCGCTCTTCTCAAAGGCTCAGAATCGGACGCTGCGGACGAAATTGCTAAATGGTTGATTGAAAAAAGTGCGTTTTCCAATAGCGAAAGCGATTACTCAATTTAATAAAAACCTCTAACTCCTAACTAAAAGCGGGGAAGTTTTCTCCGCTTTTTTTTATCCCCTGTGCAGTTTGTTCTGGTCAATAGAAATTTTGACCACAACCGCGTGCGGTTTTTCTTATACATAGAAATTTTGAGTTCAACCGCAAGAGGTTTTTGCCGTCCAAAAGGAATTTTTGCCTCCACCGCAAGAGGTTTTTGCTGTCCAAGAGGAATTTTGAGTTCAACCGCGAAAGGTTTTGGCTTTCCAAAAGGAATTTTTGCTCTCACCGCTTTTGGTTTTGGCTATTTTTTGTCTTTGACGCGCAAAATCGATTCGTATTTTTTTTGCTTTGAGTAAATCGAGAAGTTTCCGTTTAGGGCGTAGGCGACGACGCAGGCGACGGCGAAAAGCGGGAAGTGCTCGAAGCCGAATGCCTCGCAGCCCACGACAATCGGCGCAATCAGTGTGTTTGTGGCGCTCGCAAAGACAGCGCAATAGCCGAGTGCGGCGCAAAATGCGCTCGGAAGGGCGAAAAATGGCGCGATGACGAAGCCGAATGTTGAGCCGATGCAGAACATCGGGGTGAGCTCTCCGCCCTGAAAGCCTGCCGAAAGCGTGAGGACGGTGAAAACGAGCTTGAGAATCCAGTCGTAGGCGAAGACTTCTCCGCTTCCTTTGTAGACGGCGTCATTTATCGAAAGTCCCAAGCCTGAGTATCGTCCGTGGTGAATGAGAAGGCTTGAGACGCTCACGACCACGCCGACCACGAAAATGCGGACGGCTGGGTTTGGAAAGAGGCGGTGAAACCACTCGTTCTTGCATTTTTCCAGAAGGCGGGCGAAGAGCTGCCCGACGGCGCAAAACAAGACGCCCGCTCCTGCAACGCGCAAGACGGTCGGCAAGTCGTAGGCGCTCAGCTCCGTGAGGACGGCTCTCTCTTCGTGGAGACCGAGAAGGTGGTGCATCGCGAAGGCGACGGCGGAGGACACGCAGACGGGAATCAGCGCCTCATATGCGAGCCGCCCTGCGAAAAGGACTTCGAGCGAGAAAAAGACTGCGGCGAAGGGTGTTCCGAAGAGTCCTGCAAAGCCTGCTGCCATTCCGCAAATCAAAAGGAGCTTTTGGATTTGCATATCGCCTGAAAGCTCGCCCAAGTTGAAGCCCACGCTTGCGCCTATTTGCACTGCGACGCCCTCGCGCCCGCTTGAGCCGCCGAAAAAGTGCGTGAGCCATGTTGAGAGGAAAGCGAACGGAACGAAGCGGCGCGGAAGGTATTCGCTTTTTCCTGTTCCTGTCTCAAAGACGAGGGACATTCCTTTGTAGCACTGCCCTCCCCATTTGTGATAAGCCTTGACGAGAATGACGCCTGCGGGCGCGAGGAGCGGCAGGAGCAAAAATAGGTGCTTTTCTCTGAATGATTCGATGAACAAAAGTCCTTTTCCGAATATTGAGCAAATCAATCCTGTGATGACGCCTGTCAGTGCTGCGAGTGCGAGAAGTGCTGCGTATTTTTTTGAGGGAAGTTTTTGAGTTAAGCGTTTTAACTTCATAAAGGAGCTCCTTAATTTTTTGTGTTTTTTGCAATTCTAACGAAATCTGTGTTAAAATGTAATAGTAAAGGCGCTCGGCTTCTCTTCGCGCCAAAAAAATAGAGAGTGAGATTGCTATGGATATAAAGGATATTTGTTCCAGAATATACGAGATTGCTCTTCCGTATTGCAAGAAAAGCGAAGCACCGATTGCGTATATAAGTGTTGTTCAGGGAAAGTGCTGCGCTCGTTCGCCGAAGGAACTTTACGAGGCGTTCAACGCTTTCAAGTGGAATACTCCTCTGGCGTCAAGCGAACTTGAAATCACGAAGACGCAAAACGATGTCTTTTTGCAAGTGGATTACATAATCGAGTTTGAGGACGACAGCGGCAAGGCTATCGCTCATTCTGTTCCGTTTGAGAAAGGCTCTATTTCAGAAGATATCGGTTGTACGCAGTCTGTCTGATTTTTATCGCCGACGAAAGTCCCGCTCTTTCTAGCTCTTCAAGATACGCCTGCCATTCTTTTTCTATGTCGCCTTCTCCGCGTATCCACCTCAAGCGCGCTTTTCTGGCGATTTCTTTTGTTTTCATTTCTATTTCGCCAAGTGTTTTCAGCTGCTCGTTTGGATATTTCATGTATATCTCAGGATAATAATTCCCGTTTTTGACTGGCAATTTCTGATATGCATTCCGCTCAAGCTGGGCATAGACAAAACTGTCCGGCAACGAGAGCTGGAGCGCTGTGTCAAGAAAATGCGGTCCTGCTTCTCCGAATGAATTGGAATAATCGCAATCTGTTTTCACTGTGAAATCAAAATCAGCGTTTTTCTCTGTAACGCCGTCCGCAATTCCGCCGAAAACAGACTGCACGCTGTAATCGGTTGAGTAAAGTGAGTCGATAAACGAGATTACTGTCTGTATTTTGGGGCATTGCGCGCTCAAGGCGATTGAGTCGGCTTTTACGTTTGGGGTGTCCACGCTCCAATATCTTCTGTAGCCGATTCCCGAAAACTCTTCTTCGCTTATGTCGCAAAGGCGCTCCATTGGCGGAAGTATTGCGCGATACTGCGACGAGAGCTTTTTGCCGAATTGCGCTGTCTCTTCTGTTCCGATTGCGCTTGCGACGATTGCTTGTCCTTCGCTGTTTCCGTGGGAGCGAGATAAAAAACTTTCCAAGTCACAAGAAAGCGAGATGTCTTTTATTAGTCCTTTTTTGTACCAGCGTGAAAGCGTTTTCAGCAAATAGCGGTATCGAGTGTCCGAAAAATAATTTTTGACTGTGTTGTTCTCCAAGAAGTAGCCGTTTCTCCCTCCGTCCGTGAGCTGAATGCCAAGACCGCCCAACAGCATTACCGCCGAGTGTTCGTTTCCGTCCCAACCGCAAAAGTCGAACGGGATTTCAATGGAATGTCTTGAAAAAAAGTCGAGTGTGGTTTCAAACTCCGAGAATGTTTCGGGGCTTTTTAGTGACAAGTTTTTCAGTAACTGCTGATTTATGAAAAGCACGCATTTTGATGGGTGCGAATAGGCTTTTTGATTGTCGACAGCCGAAAACGAAGGAAGAGCGTATATTGCGCCGTTATAAAGTGTCGCAGCGCGAACTGCATCTTTGTGCTCTTTGAAAAGGATTGAAAGATTTTGTGTGTCAAAGCCTATAAAATCTGCAAGGTTTGCAAAAAAAGAGTTATGCCGTGCATAGTCTTCGACTTTTGTGGCGTTGATGAAAAGGTCAGGAGCAAAAGCAGATGCAAGGACTTCTTCTTTTTTGCTTTCCCACTCATCTTCGCTCATAACGCTCCACTTGAGTGTCAAGCCATATTCGCGGCTCAGCGCGGAAAGCCAAATGAAAGACGATACATCTGCTTTTTTGTACGGCGTTACAAAAAGACAGCGGATTTCATCTCCTCCCTGTCTTTTTGGCACGAAATCTTTTTTGCCGCTCCTGCAAGAGAAAAAAGCCAATGCGAAAATCGCCCAGAACAGCGCCCTTGTTATTTTTCCCTTGCAAATCTCCATAAAGAAAGTCCTTACTTGCCGTGAAGATATTTCATCTGTTCGATGAAATCCATTTTGGAAATCTGTTTTTTCGTAAGTTTTCGCTCGCCCTGTATTATATCACGGTTCTTCTCGTTTTTCCCCTGTTTTCTCCAAGCCGGAACTTCATTTTTTGCGCCATTCTTTACAGTCAAAAGCCACTCTTGTGGCTCTGGGATTTCAAAGCGCATCTCTTCTTTTGTGAACGGATGAACGAAGCAGAGCGTTCTGGCATGGAGAGCAAGGCGGTGGAACGGGTCTGTTTTGGCCCTGTAGTTCTCATCTCCTGCAAGCGGATAGCCTCTTGAAGAAAGATGGGCGCGAATCTGGTTTTTCTTTCCGGTGTCGAGAGAGAGCTCAAAAAGCGTGTGCGTTTTTCCTCGCTCGATAACGCGGAAATGAGTGCGCGCCGGAACTGTCTTTGCGCTCTTGTCGCCAAGAGGAGGAACATAGCCCATTGTGTGCGAATTGAACGCAAGCGGTGCGTCAATCAAGCCTTCGTCTGCAAGCGGATTTTTGCGCGGGTTTTCTGCAACGGCGCGGTAAATGCGCTCTGTTACCATTGTGTGCCAAGTGTCCATAATGCGCTTTTGGGCTGCTTCGTTCAGTGCAAACATCATAACTCCGCTTGTGTCGCGGTCAAGGCGATGCACGACAAGCGGAACTGGGCTTCCTTTTTCGTGCGACAAAAGGGACGTGAGAACGCTCAAGACTGTTCGCGCTTTGCTTCCCGGATATGGAACGCAAAGCATTCCGCTCGGCTTTTCGATGACTACGATATCGCGGTCTTTGTAAAGAATACGGATTTTCTCTTTTCCGTAATCTGCTTTGTGAGCGCGTTTTTCAAGCGTGCTTTCTTTGACGTGGTGAAAATTATTTTGCTCTTTCATAATCAATAGTGCGGCGGTTTTCTGTTAGGAATATCTTCGAGACTGTCCAAAAGTTCTCGGAAACGTGCGGAAATCACTCTGTTTTCTTCTCGCAAAACGTCGATTTCCTTTGATTGACTGACTGCTACGTCCTGAAGTTTGTTGACATAATCTTCAAGGTACGAAAGCTTTGTTTCTAGCGCAACAAGGCGCTCTTCGCTGTTATCTTGCATAGTTCGTATTTTCGCTTTTAGAGAGTGTAAAGTCAAGGCGTAAAAAAATGCGGACGGCTAAAAAAATAATTTTGCCATTCCACAAAATAGGTGAATTCTTAAAAAATAATTTTGCCATTTTAAGAAAACAGGAATTTCGTTAAAAATAATTTTGCCATTCGCTGTTTTGACGAAATTCTTAAAATGTAATTTTGCCGTTTTAAGAAATCACCTAAAATCTTAAAAAATAATTTTGCCATTTTAAGATTTTAAGGATTTTGGAAAAAATAATTTTGCCATTCACTCTTTACGCCTTTTGTGCTTTCAAAAGTGAAGCGTAAATGCCTCCCTTTTCACAAAGTTCCTCGTGCGTGCCAATTTCGGCGATTCCGTCCTCGCTGATGACTGCGATTTTCGTTGCATTTCGAATTGTGCTGAGCCGGTGCGCTATCGTGAACGTTGTTCGACCTTTTGAAAGAGCTTCAAAGCTCTTTTGAATCTTTGCTTCCGTTGCGCTGTCGAGGGCGCTCGTTGCTTCGTCCAAAATGAGAATCGGCGGATTTTTGAGGAAAATGCGTGCGATTGAAATGCGCTGTTTCTGCCCGCCTGAAAGTTTTATTCCTCGCTCTCCGACAATTGTCGAAAGCCCGTCTGGGAGGCTTTCGATGTCCTCAAGGATTTCGGCTTTTCGTGCGGCATCGATGATTTGCTCTTCTGTGGCGTCTGGTGAGCCGTAAGCGATATTTTCGCGGATTGTGCCTGCAAAAAGGAAAACGTCTTGCTGCACGATTCCGATTTGCTTTCGAAGCGATGAGAGCGTGAAATCTCTTGTGTCTCGTCCATCGATTTCAATAGTGCCGGCACTCGCGTCATAAAAGCGAGGAAGAAGGTTGCAGATTGTTGTTTTTCCGCTTCCGGATGAGCCCACGAGAGCAACAGTTTCGCCTGCTTTTACGCTAAGCGAGAAGTTTTTCAGAACGGGAACTTCTGCAATATACGAAAAATCCACATTCTTGAACTCGATATCGCCTTTAACGCTCTTTATTTCTTCTGCGTCACTTTTTTCAAAAGTGCTGTTGTCGGTTCGCATTATTTCCGCAAAGCGAAGAAAGCCTGCAATTCCCGTTGAAAACTGCTCGACAAGACCAGTGAGTCTTTTTACAGGTTGCAAAAAAGCTACAACGAAAAGATTTGCTGCGACTAAATCGCCGAGCGACATCTCGCCTTTCATCACGAAATATCCTCCAGCTGCAAGCACAACTACGCCCATAATGCTCGAAAGAAAATCTTTGCGACTCAAAAAGACTGCCATTGCGCGATAGTAAAGCGATTTTGACTTGAAATATCGGAGGTTGCTTTCGTCGAATTTCTTTTGCTCGAACTCTTCATTTGCGAACGCTTTTGTAACGCGGATTCCAGATATTGCGCTTTCGATGTCGCTGTTTATTTCGGCTGTTGTTGCTTTGACACGTCGGCTTGTGTCAATCATTGCTTTTCGCGACAGAAGCATTGCGAAAAGAAGAGAGGGAAACACGACAAAAATGATGAGTGCCATTTGCCATCTTACGTTTAGCATAATCACAAAAGAACCAATGAGAGTAAGAAGCGAGATAAACAAATCTTCAGGCCCGTGATGAGCCATTTCGCTTATTTCAAAAAGGTCTGTTGTTATGCGGCTCATTATTTTTCCAGTTCGGTTTGAATCGAAAAATGCGAAACTCTGGTTCTGGATATGGCGGAAAATATCGCGCCGCATATCAGTTTCAACGTGAACTCCGAACATATGCCCAAAGTATGTTACGAACACATTTGCAAATGTGTGCAAAATATAGGCGATGACGCAGAGCACAATAACGCTGATGAAGATTTTGAGCGTTTTCTCTGGGAAATCACTGTAACGCGGCAAAAGCGTGTTTATTGTCCAGCGTGATACGACAGGAAATGCCACATCAACAGCAGCGACAAAGACTGCAAAAATCATATCAGCGATAAAAAGAGCCTTGTGCGGCTTGAAATACGACAAGAAGAGCGCAAGGTTTGACGCTGGAAGTTGTTTTGATGTTTTATTTTTCGTTTTGTTTTCCATCGAGGTTTTATGTGTTTTTAGCGTTTTCGCAATGAATCCATGTGAGTTCATGCTTGTTGTAATTCAAATGAACAATCTTGCTGTTCGGAATTTTCGCAAATTCTGCGACGATGTTCCAATCGATTTCGCCTTGCATTTTTATCGTGCAAATCATATTTTTTGTGCGACCGCTTTCAAGCCACATCTTTATCCACTGCAAAAGCCTTTCTGGATAACAGATGACATCGCTAAAGACCCAGTCAAAATCTCCGAGTTCCTCAGGCTTTAGCGTAAAAGCGTCGTGAGCGCGGAATGTAACAAGAGGATTTTTCATCAATTTTGGCGCAAGTTCGGCTCTGTCAACAGCGAGAATTTCTGAACCGAGTTCTGCTAAAACCCAAGTCCAGCCTCCCGGACACGCACCTGCTTCGAAGCATTTTTGTCCTGCTTTTGGAAAATCGACTCCAAAGAAAAAGTGAGCGAGCGAAAGACTTTCTTGAATCTTCAAATAAGCGCGGCTCGGAGGGTTTTCGTGGTCTTCAACAAAATTGAGTCGTCCTGCAGGAAGAGGGCTTGAAGTCGAAGGGGAAGCAATAAGAGAATGCTCTGAAGTCAGCGTGTAAAGACCCACCGGGCTTTTTGGAATCTCAAGAGGAAAAGCACGTGCTTTCAAGTTTATGTACGGAAGATTGTCTTGAATTAGTGCGGCTCTGCGGAAACACTGAAACTGATATGGCGCCCAGTTTCGCTGCAAGGCTTTCAATGAAGACGCAGCTTCCTTGATTGACGCGAACTCAAGTGCAAACGGCTCACGCATAACCGTGCTTGCCCAATATGGCTCTTCTTTTTCTTCTGGATAGTCAGGGCAATAAAGCAAGTCGCCATATTCTTTTGAGGACGACGTGTCATAATCAAGACGGCGACTAAGCTCGCTTTTTAGCATATTCATCATTTCTGGAAAAGCGAGAAATGCCTTTCCTGAGAGTTTTCTTGTCATAGGGATTTTCCGTGGTTTTAAGTATTTAGATAAAACTGTATTCTGGTTCTTCGATTTTAAAAACAGATTCGTCTTGAATGCTTTCTGTTTTCAACTCTTTGATATAGTGTTCAAGTTGCTGAGTTCCAGGCGAATGTAGGATTTTGAAGCCAAGAGATGCTTCTGCACTTTCGTTGTTCTCGTTTTTCACCCAACACGGCGTACACAAAAGCTCAATTTCGTCAGCGCTTTGCCTTGACGGATAGATTTTCAGTTCGTATTCTCTATCTTCGTCTTCTGTACTCAATTCGATTGGAACTGGAAAGCGCACGCGGCAACCGCTGATGCTGATGTCTTCAAGAACGCCCGGCAATGAGCAGATTTCTGGCGCTTCAACACGCCCTATTTCCTCAAAGCGAATGTCTTTTCTAGCTTCTGTCATATAAAAAAGTATGGCTTTTTTTGCTCATTGCGTCAAGGCGCATAGCGTTTGCTCAAAAATCACGATTTTCGAAAGATTACCAAATTGCGCTCGCGGACTTCTTCTGTGTTTTCAGTGAGGAACGGAACGCAAAGAGGGATTTTTTCAAACGACGGAACAAGCTCTTTTATTCCTTCCATCTCGGCTTCGATTTTTTCACTTCGCGCCTTATAGGCTGCAACAATGCCTCCGATTTTAAGCGCACAAAGGATTGTCTTTGTCATATCGAGCGTTAGCGGTCGGAAAGCACGGAATGTCGCAATATCAAGGCTTTTTTTCTTGATTTGCTCAGCGTTTTTGTTCACCACCGTCACGTTTTTTAGCCCGAGAACAGCCGCTGTGCTTTCAAGAAAGGCGCATCTTTTTTTCATGCGCTCAATCAAGACAAAATCGATTTCTGGAAAAACCGAGGCAAGAACAAGACCAGGAAAGCCTGAGCCTGAGCCAAAATCGCCTGCAACAAGTTTACTGACGCCAAGATTTTTTTTTGCTTCTTCGGCGATTTTCTCAAAATGTGGCGCACCCGAAAGACAATCCAAAACATGATTTACAGCAAGTTCATCGTAATCGTCAGTGCCGACGAGATTTGCAGTCTTGTTGAAAAGTTGGATTTCTTTTATGTAAGCGTCCATCTTTCGCTGAATCTCGGCTGCTTTTTCGCCCGTAAATCCTATCTTTGCAATTCCGTCTTCCAATTTTCCCATTTTTATTCTCCGATGTCCAAAAGCAAATCTACGTTCCATCTGTCGCCTGAATCAATGAGTGCGACGAGATTTCCTGTTCTTGAAGCAGAAAGCCCTTGCCGCTCAGAAAGGCGGAAAACATAAGAATACGGATTTGGCGTTGCCTGCGAAACACTTGCGGCAACCGTGTATGTTTCAGTTCCGTTTTTCGCTCCAGACGGGCGGAAAAGAAGATAGAACGTCTCCGTGAAGAAAGTTCCGTTTGAAATATAGCGCCTGTCGCCTGTCACAAGAAAAGAGCCGTCCGCTTGCTTTTCGCTGACATAAACAGTGCGGCATGTTGAGATAAGACTGTAGCCGTTGACCGTGAAGCGAAGAAGCGATGCTGCTGATTTTGGAACTAAGTTTTCTTGCTTTTCGTCGATGCTTGGCGCGACATTCTCTGTTTGCACAGTGCCCTGAGAAGATGAGTCTTCCGCAGTTGTGATGATTTTTTGCGATTTCAGAGCCGCTTGCGTTTCGGCAACCTGCTTTTTCAAGTCAGCAAGTTCTGAAAGAATTTGCTGCAAAAGCGCCGTTGTTGTTGACGACGCTCCAGCGTCCGACGTGCTTGTCAAATGACTCAAAAGCCCCATATTTCCGAGCGACGAAATGTCCGTTGCCGAAAGAGAAAGCGGAATATTTGATTTTGACGAATCAGAAAGCGTGTTTTCCGCTCTCTTTTTTTCTGTCGTAACCGCCTCGGCAGTGCTTTGAGTGTTTTTCTTTGTTTTTGTCGTGTTAAACCCAGGAGAATAGAATGTGTCGCTGAAAGTCGGAATCGACACGCTCGGCATCTCTGGCATAGATGGCGATACAGGCATAGAAGGCGCAGAAGTGCTTCCTTGTCCAAAAGCGCTACAAAGCGCCGCCAAAACTGAGATTGCTGTGATTATTTTACAGGCTCGCAAGATGTTCCTCCACAATTTCGAGACGATGTTCAAGTTCGCTGATTGTTTTTGTCAGACGATTCTTTTCCTTTTCAAGACGCTCCTTTTGGTCGTCTTCGCCTTTTGATTTTCTCTTCATAAGTTCTCGGACAGTTTCGGCACTTTTTCCATTCGAAAGCATTTCTTCGGCTTTTGCACGGTCTTCGCTTTCCTTTATCGATGAGATGAGCTTCATATTTTCAAAGCCGAGCGCAGGATTGACAGGAACAACCGAAACCTTTGTGATTGAAGCCGCCGCAGTGCGCGGAAGACGCAAAACGCGGTCAAGATAGTCCTCGTAGCGAACATGAGCCTCCTCGCAAAGTCGATGCGCCTCGGCAAGCTTTTTTCCGAAAGCAACCATGAGCTTTCCGTTCGCCTCAAGATATTCTGTTTTGATTTCAGAAGTGAGTTTTTCAAGCTCAGGCGAGACCGTCATATCCATCTTGTAAAAGCCCTTTTCCTCAGCGATGTCCAAAAGAGAGTGGAAGCGTGCCCAAAATTCTGTGTTATGCACCCTTGATTGCTTGAGCGGCTCTTTCCCGTTCGCCTCTTCTATCGCCTTTTCATTGATAAGATGATGCGTATATTCGTGAATTGCCGTGTACATGAGCTCGTTGTCGTCCTGAAAGTTCTTGTTGTGCAAAAGAATCTCGCGTGTTTCAGGCTTGTAAAGCCCGTTCACTCTTTTGCTTTCCTTTCCAGTCAGAGTAACAGTAAAATCTAGTTTTGACTCCTCAATTTCAAGAAGATGTGCTTTTATTGTCTCGTTATCCATTTCTTTTACTCCCGTTTAATCCAAAAATCCCATTTCGCCAAGAATAAGACTCATCGCCACAGTCGCAGCCGTCTCCGTTCGCAAAACCCTCTTTCCCATCGAGGCGCGCACAAAGCCTTCCCTCTCAAGAAGATTCCGCTCCTCCTCGCTCCACCCTCGCTCGCTTCCGATTGCCGCAACAACACTTTTCGCATCCTTTATCTTTTGCGAAAGAGATAAAAGTGAAGTTGAAGCGCCGACATTGTCGAGAGCAATCTTTTCCTCTGCGCTCACTTCGCAAAGACACGCTTTGAGATTTTCATGCACAAAAAGCGACGGAACGTGCGTGCTTGCAGCCTGAACCGTGCCGTCAAGAAGCATTTTCTGAGCGCCTCCGTCTTTTACGACATTGCTTTGCAAATACGATTTCTCGCCGAGTTGTGTTCCCGTAAGATGCACCGAGCGGACTCCCAAGCCCGCAGCGTCGCGCAAAAGCCTCTTCAACTGAATCGGGCGCGGAAAGCCAATAATCAAATCAAGCGGATAAAGACTCTTGCCGTCGCTTTCAGGCGTGAATGAAAACGATATCTCCCCGTCGTTTATCGCAGTGATGAGAGCGCTCCCCGCTTTGCCGCCGATAATGCCAGCAGAAAACGTGTCTCCTGAAACTTTGTGAAGGATTTTTATAATGTGCCGCGCGCGCTCATCGGAAGCGCAAAGCCGTCCTGACGCAACTTCGTCAGCAGAAAAAAGGCAGATGTTCATTTCGATAAAATAATAGCGTGAAAATGCGCGGTTTTCAATACGGGATTAGAATAAAGCGCGCCATAAAAAGTGATTTTGCTTGTGGGAGCGCTCCAAAGAGCAAAATTTTTGTTTTTGGCTCGTGGGAGCACTCCCAAGCGTTCCCTAAAGAAAAAGATTCTATTGGGAGAATGGAAAAGCCTTCCCTAACAAAAAAGCAAGCCTTTGGAGCACTCCCACGACAAGAAAATCACTTAGGGAAGCCTTTGGAGCACTCCCAAGAACTCCCTAACGAAAAGTGAGCGCTTGGGAGCAAGGATTTGACTTTGAAAAGTGAAAAAGACAAGAAAAAACAAATCCTGAAAAACACGCGTGCTTTCAGGATTTTCATTTTTCAATGGAAAAGAGTTAATAATAATAGAAGTTTTTGAAAGTAAGAAAATCCGAAAGACTTGTTTATTTCTTTGCAGATTTCTTTTCGGCTTTTTCTGGTGGGTAGCACTTTACAACAGAATTGTCTGTGTGGCTGAATGGCGCTGGAATATATGCATCAGCTTCCCATTCGTTTTCCCAGTTTTTTCCGTCGAGGAGATATCTGAACTGATATTCCTTTCCAGCAGGCAGTTTGACCTTTATAGAAAAAGAGCCGTCTTTTCCTTTCTTCAAAGGATTCTCTGTGCTGCTCCAATTGTTCCAATCGCCTGCGATGGTGATTTGCTCAGCACCATGTGCGGCTTCCTGAGACACTGTAAAAGTTACAGTGCATTCCGTTTTGTCCTTCGAAAACGACTTTTTCAAAGCCATAGAAAACTCCTTTATCCCCACTTGTGTGGTGGGCGGTTGCTAATTTTGATATTTGTAGTATACTATAAAGCGAAAGTTTCGTACATAAAAATTAGATTAAAATCTCGAAATTTGTTGGGTTTTGGAGATTTTTAGAAGCGCAACTTTCAAGATTTTCAGTATCTTCAGATACGAGGAGAAAAAATGGACAACAGACATTATCTTTTTACTTCTGAGTCTGTCGGAGAGGGACATCCTGACAAACTTTGCGACCAGATTTCTGATGCTATTCTGGACGCTTGTCTGAAAAATGACCCGGAAAGCCACGTTGCAGTAGAAACTTTCGCTTCAACCGCTCTTGTTTTGGTAGGCGGCGAGGTTACAACGAATGGCTACGTTGATGTGCAGGACATTGCGCGCAGTGTTGCTCGCAAAATCGGATACACGAATGCCGCTTATGGCTTGGATTGCGATTCTATGGCTGTTTTGAATATGATTCACGAACAGTCAAAGGATATAAATCAGGGCGTCGTTGGAAAGGGCTTGAAAGAGTATGAGGGGCAGCAGGGCGCAGGCGACCAGGGAATGATGTTCGGCTTTGCTTGCAAGGAAACGCCTGAGTTTATGCCAGCTCCGATTATGTACTCTCACAAACTTATGCTCAAAGCGACTGAATTGAGAAAGAGCGGCACTCTCGGCTGGCTCAGACCTGACGCAAAGGGTCAGGTTACGGTTGAATACGAGGGACACACGCCGAAGAGAATCGATACTGTCGTCATTAGCCATCAGCACGGTCCTGAGGTCACACAGGAGCAGATTCGCGAGACGATTATCAAGCAAATTATTCACCCTGTTCTTGACCCGACTGGACTTTTGGACGAGAACACAAAGTTCTTCATCAATCCGACTGGCAACTTTGAAATCGGCGGACCTTTCGGCGACACAGGTCTTACTGGACGAAAGATTATCGTTGACACTTATGGCGGAATGGGACGACACGGCGGCGGCGCTTTCAGCGGAAAAGACCCGAGCAAAGTTGACCGCTCTGGCGCATACATGGCGCGCTACATTGCAAAAAACATCGTTGCTGCGGATTTGGCAGACAGAGCAGAAGTGCAGCTCGCTTATGCTATCGGCGTTCCGTTCCCTGTCTCAATCATGGTCGAGACATTCGGAAGCGAGAAGGCTCCTGTTGAGAAAATCGAGGCTGCTGTGAAGAAGGTCTTCGATTGCACGCCAGCGGGAATTATTCGCACGCTCGATTTGAAGCGCCCGATTTACTCTGCAACTGCGGCTTACGGACATTTTGGTCGCTCAGAGTTCCCTTGGGAAAAGACAGACAAAGTCGACGCTTTGAGAGCTGAGATATAATTTTTGGACGAAATTTCTTTCGTGGGCGGAGGAGTATGACGGTACTTAGTGAAGCAGACGTAACGCAGATAATGGAGCGCTTCAAAAAGCACAATCCTAATCCAAAAAGTGAACTTGAATGGAAAAATCCGTTTACACTGCTTGTTGCCGTCGTCTTATCCGCCCAAGCCACAGACAAGAGCGTGAACAAAGCGACATCGACTTTGTTTTCGCTTTATGATACCCCTGAGAAAATGGCAAATCTTGGGGAGAAAGCCTTGATTGACTACATTCGGTCAATCGGGCTTTACAATAACAAGGCGAAAAACATAATCGCCTTGAGCCAAAAATTGCTTTCGGATTTCGGCGGAGTTGTTCCTCAAACACGGGAAGAATTGATGAGCCTTCCTGGTGTCGGGCGAAAAACAGCGAACGTTGTTTTGAATGCGGCGTTCAAAAAAGAGACAATGCCCGTTGATACGCACATTCTTCGGATAAGCCCGCTTATCGGACTTTCGACAGGAAAAACGCCTGAGGAAGTCGAAGAAGACTTGATGGCGTGCATCGACAAAAAGTATTTGCTTCACGCTCATCACTGGCTTTTGCTTCATGGGCGCTATGTTTGCAAAGCGCGGAAAAGGGATTGCGCAAAGTGCTTTATAAACGACATCTGCCTTTCATCTGAAAGCAAGGGAGTATAAAAATGGACGATGCCATCGATGCTGTACAAAAAGCAAGAAGCGAAATAACAAACCAGACAAGTGAAACTTGGGAATTTATAAAGTCAAAACTTACATTTGATACACTTTTTAATTTGATTTGCGCGGTTGTCGTGCTTTGTATTTTTTTTGGACTTTACCGTCTTGCGCGGCATATTTTGCGTCAAATCCCAGAAGACAAACTCAAGAAAAACACATCTGCAATAATAGAGCGCGTTATAAAATACGTTTTTTATCTCAGTTGCATTATGTACATTCTTTCGCTCTTTGGCGTGAAGCTTACGGCAATTTGGGGAGCGGCGGGAGTCGCTGGAGTCGCAATCGGATTTGCGGCACAGACGAGCGTCAGCAACATCATCAGCGGTGTTTTCGTTTTGAGCGAAAAATCGTTGAAAATCGGCGATTTAATCACAGTCGGGGACGTTACGGGCATCGTTGACGAAATCCATCTTTTGAGCGTTCAGATTCACACACTCGACAATCAGATGGTCAGAATCCCGAACTCAAACATCATAAACACGAACCTCATCAACACGAGTTATCACCCGATTCGCCGAATGACAATCAGCGTCAGCGTTGATTACAACACAGATTTGCGCCTTGCGCTCGACACGCTCAGTCACGCTTGCGACAATTGCCCGACAGTGCTCAAAGACCCAGAGCCAGCCGCTTGGCTCAATGGTTTTGGCGACAGCGGAATCGAGCTTGTTCTTGCCGTGTGGTTCAACAAAGATGATTTCAGGGAGACGAAAAATGCCGCGTTTATCGCGATATACGAGAGCTTCAACAATGCCGGAATCACAATCCCGTACAACAGAATGAACGTGTGCATTGTGAAAGACCCCGCAGTTGAGGCGCTTGCGCTTGGAAAGCCTGCAAAGGACGTTTGAGAGAGAGGAAAAGTGCGCTTGAAACGAATGCTGCTAAAGTTTTGAGCGCGATATATAAGGGGGACAGAATGACAAAGAATGACAAGAATACGGATTTTTGCGGAGGAAAGCCGTTGTTCGATAACCTCGAGGAATACTACAAGATTCTGTCGAGCGATTATCCGTATTTCATCGACAAATACTTTTCGCTTGAGCTTTTGAGCCGTCTCAAAGGCGTTGGGCTTTTGTGCGGGACGGATTGGACGCCGCTTTTCAACAACCGCTTTTTCTATTCGCGCTTTGACCACAGTGTCGCAGTCGCGCTCATAACGTGGAACTTCACGAAAAGCCGAAAGCAAACGCTCGCGGCTCTTCTGCATGACGTCTCGACACCTGCGTTCAGCCACGTCGGCGACTTTCGCGTGGGAGATGCGCTGACACAAGTCGCGACAGAAGGCGCAAACGATTTTATGGTCCGCGATGACGTGGACTTGGGAATGATTTTGAACAGCGACGGACTTTACTCAACAGAAGTCGGCGATTATCACCGCTATCCTGTTGCCGACAACGAGATTCCCTCTCTGAGCGCCGACCGCCTTGAGTATATGTTTCCGTCAGGAATGGCTCTGGACGGCACTTGGAACTTGGACGAAATCCGCGATGTCTACGACGACATTACTCTTATGCTCGACGAGAACAAAAAGCCGGAGCTTGGCTTTTGCACAAAAGAAATCGCAGAACTCTATTGCAAAAAGTTTTGCCATGTCGGGATTTTGGTTCAGAAAAACGAAAACAAAGTTGCAATGCAGCTCCTTGCGGACATCTGCTCGCTCGCGGTCAAGCTCAAAATCCTCGGTGAGCGGGATTTTTTCAAGTTCGGAGAAGCCGATTTGATAAAGAAGTTTGAGACAGAAGCGCAGAAGATGAAGGACAGCGACAATGCCGACGAGAATCTTTTCTCGCGCTACTTCCGCACCTTTAGGACGATGAAGGAAATAAAGCGAAGCGACAGCGCCCTTGACGGACATTTTTGCGTCAACCTTGCCGTGAAGCGAAGATACATCGACCCGCTCGTAATCGTCGATTCACGCCGCGGAGTGCGCCTACACACGATTTCTGCAAAAGCCGCAGAGTGCATAGACGAGGTTCTTCACTATGAAGATTCGCCTTATGGCTGCGTTCCTCTCGTGAGTTAGGTTTGTTTTTAGTTGACTTTTCCGCCAGATTCTAATCTTGGCGGATTTTTTTTGCTTTGCCAAAATGAAAAAGGCTTGAGAAAAATTGTATACGCTTCTTTCAATAGAAAAAGTGAGCCGTATACAATATGTATATGAGCAAAAAACGCTCAAAGTCGCTCGTATACATATTGTATATTTTCTATCAATAGAATTTTCTAGTCATATACAATATGTATATTTGCAAAAAACACGCAAAGTCGGGCCGTATACATATTGTATATTGCTTGCCCAGCGCGTTTTTGAGTCGTATACAATGTGTACACGAGGAGAAAATTCTACAAATCAGAGCGTATACAATTTTTGAAAATGACAAGTTGTTTATGGCAATGCAATGATTTTTGCGCTATAAATAAAATGCAAAACGATTTTTATGTGAAAAACTTTTTTCAAGGAGAAAGAATTATGAAGACGATTTATCTTGCAGGCGGCTGCTTTTGGGGCGTCCAGAAGTTTTTTGACAAAACGAGGGGCGTTGTTGAGACCGAGACGGGCTACGCAAACGGGAAGACTGAAAATCCGAGTTACGAGGACGTTCGCTATCACGGCTCTGGGCACACGGAGGCGGTGAGAATCAAGTACGACGAGTCGGTTATGAGCACAAAAACGCTCTTGAAATATTATTTTATGATTATTGACCCGCTTTCTGTGAACAAGCAGGGCGAGGACGAGGGCGAAAATTATCGCACGGGCATTTATTTTGACGATGCGACGTTGGAGAGCGACATCGCGGAGTCTGTGAAGGAAGAAGAGGCGAAAGTCGGACAAAAACTCGCTGTTGAGGTCTTGCCGCTTTCTAACTTTTATAGTGCTGAGGAATATCACCAGAAATATCTTGAGAAAAACCCGACGGGATACTGCCACATTTCTTTGGAAACATTCCGCCTGGTGAACTCTCTTCACTAAAAAGTGTTTTTCACTTGGGCTTTGGGACTTTTTTTCAAAGCCCATTTTTTATTTGAGTTTTTCGAGCAATGCTTTTCCTGTTATATAGAGGTTGTTTTTTTCAATATCAATATCGGGGTGTTGCTCCGCCCATTTTTTCCTGTCGTCCAGTTGTTTTTGGATTATCGCTGCTGCGTTTTCTCCGTCGTTGTTTGTCGCGCTCTCATCTGCGCCCGCTTCAAGAAGCATATCCGCGACTTCGAGTGCGCTTTTTTCATAAAAGGTGAATGACTGGGCTAAAGTCATTAGCGGAGAAAAGCCGTCCTCGTCTTTTTTGTTCACGTCCGCACCGTGTTCGATTAGGTATTTTACTGCCTCTTTTGTCATCATATTTTCGAGCGCATAGTGAAGCGCTGTTTTTCCGTGCTTGTCGCTTTTGTTGACGTCTGCGCCTTTTTCGACGCAAAGTTTCATCGCTTCAAAAAAATTATCTCCGTCGCCTCGTCTTGCAACTATTAAAAGCGGCGTCTCTCCTTCTTTGTTCACGACATTCATATCGCTTTCACGCAAGAGTGCGCGGATTGCGGCTTTTTCGTTGGAGTAAACGAGTTTTGCGAACAGTTTGCCGTTTTCTTTTTCGTAGTTTTTCACTATCTTGTGCGAATCGATTTCGTTCAATACCGCCATGAATGCAAGAAACACGAGCGGAAAGCACAAAACAGACGCTATGATTTTCAATGTAATCGAGAGCGCTTTTTTCTTTTTCATTGACCTTGAAATATTGAAAAGTATCTGCCCGATAAGTCCGGCAGACAGCGCAAATATCATAACTAATGCAACAATCATTTTTTCCTCTAAAATTGATTTTTAGCTATCAAACAAAAAACCCCGCCGTTCTTGAGTTTGTAGCGGGGTTTTGATTTTACAAAAATGCTTAGTCGATAACGTCCATGCGCTCTACGTCTTTTTCGTAGTCAACGCCGTCAACAGCAAATCCGTTGATGTTCAAGAAATCTTTCTGGATTCCTGCAAGGTCGATAACGTCGGCAACATTGCTTTCGTTGACTTTTGCCATAAGCTCGTCGACTTTTGCCTGCACGTCTGACTGCAATTCCCAATCGTCGATGCGGATTCTGCCCTCGTCGTCTGTCGGAACAACGCCGTCAGCTGTGTAAAGACGCTCAGCGAAAAGACGCTCCATCTGCTCGATACAGCCCTCGTGATTTCCCTTTTCCTTCATAACCTTGAACAAGCAGCCCAAGTAAAGCGCGATAATCGGGATAACAGCACTTGAGCGAGTAATCAAGCCCTTGTTTACGCTAATCCAAGCCGCGCCGCCTGTTTCTGCGAGCTTTTTGGAAATTGAGCGTGAGTGCGCTTCGAGGTCTTTTTTTGCCATACCGATTGTGCCGTCGCGATAAATCGGGTGAGAAAGCTTTGGTCCGATGTATGAATATGCCACGCTTTTGCAGCCGTCTGCGATGAGGTCTGCGCCCTTGAGTGCGTCAATCCATCTTTCCCAGTCTTCGCCGCCCATAACCTTGATTGTGTTCAAGATGTCGCTGCCTTCTGCGATTGGAGCAACCATATCGCCCGTGAGCTTTCCGCTCATCATATCGAGCGATGCGCCTTTGTATTCCTGACCGATTGCCTTGATGACAGAGCGATAAAGAACCTTTGTGTCTGGGTCTGTGCGAACAGGAGAAGCCAAAGAGTAAACGATGAGGTCGAACTTCACTCCCCATTCTTTTGCTTTTTCGATAACAGCAGTGCGGCATTCATCGCTGAATGCGTCCATATTGAGAGTGAAAGACTTCATTCCTGCTTTCTGTGCAGCGCGGTCAAAAGCGAGGTTGTTGTAAAATCCTGGAGTTCCAGCCTTTTTCTCGCTAGCTTCTTTCTCGAATGAAACGCCGATAGTGTCCGCTCCGTACTCGAATGCAGCAGCAATGCGGCTTGCAAGACCGTAGCCTGTTGAGCAGCCGAGAACAAGAACAGTCTTCGGTGCTTTTGCGCTCTGTCCGCGCTTTGCCTTCTGGCTCAAAACATAATTAATCTGTCTTTCTGTGTCTTTTGCGCAACCTACTGGGTGAGCATTGATACAAATGTTTGAACGAATCATTGGTTTAATGACCATAGATATCTCCTTTAACCGCAATAGGCGGGTTTTAAATGACATATATAGAATACACGTCATTTAAAAAGCCGTCAATATAACACTTTTTCTTGATTTACGACGAAAAGCGCAAAGAAGCGACTTCTTCGACAGCCAAAACCTTGTCGCTGATAATCGCGTAGAGTTCGGCGTTTTTCTCTTCGAGCGCCTTCACAGCCGAAAGCCGTGAAAGAAAAAGCGCCTTTGTTTTTTTCTGCGCCAGCTTTTTCAAGAGGGTCGGAATATCTCTGACAATGCTGACTCGCTGAGAAGGCGAGAGCGAAAGCGGGCTGTTTTCTGACAGCAGCAAAAGATGCTCGTCGAGCTCCTCTTCGCGCGTCTGAAAAGCGCACTTTTCAAGAAGAGCAAAAAGGCGCTTCTGCTTTGAAATCGAAAGCGAAAAGACTTCCTCCAAAAGCGAAAGCTCTGTTCCGTTCTTGAGCGGAAGCGCAAGAGATGAGTCCGCGATGTTAACAAAAACATTTCCTTCCTCAATTTTGCACCCGTTTTCCAAAAACTTTGAAGGCGAAAAGCGCTTTTTGAACATCAAAAACAACTTTTTCTTGAAAAGCACATTTGCAATCGTAGCTGCCGCCCTCTCGGAAGATTTTTTCGTCGTATCGATTGCCAAAATGAACTCGATATTTGAAACTTCTTTGCTCGTGCTTTGCTTTCCGCCGCGGAACGTCGTGTACTCGTTCGTAACAATGCTCACTTTGCCCTTTTTCATGCAAAGCTTCTCCATCTCTGAAAACGGAATAATCCCGTCGGTGCTGTAGCTGACAAGAATGTAGTGCGCGTTGATTTTTTCGAGCAGCTGCGAAAAAGAGTCCAGAGCCGTCGTTTTGTAGCAATAAGCCGATTTCGTCAGAACCCAGTCTTTTCGGATTGCGGCTTTTTCCTTGAGAACACCCTTTTCGTTTAGCTCAAGAGGCGCGGGAATGTGGTCCCATTTTGCAATCGTGTTGAGAATGTGATAGTTCGAGCCATACTGATGCTGATTATATGGCGGGTCAAGATAGGCGATTTCAACACGCGGAAGTTTTTCTATGAGTGCGTTCGCGTCCTCGCAAAACACGTGCTGAGGCGCTTTTGCGTCAATCAAAACAGGAAGCGACAGTCGAATCGGGCAGAGAATACGCTTCAGGGCGTCTTTTGAGTGCCCTCCAAAGCCCTTGTGAAACGATTTGAACACGCCAGAAGTGTTCGTGTGCGTGCTTGCCTCGTAAATCAAAAGCGAAAGCAAAAGAGTGCGCTTTTTTTTGTTTTCCGCGCTGTTGAGTGTGTTGTCGAGCGGAAAGTTCTTTTCGATGTAGTTTCGGATTTTGTCGATAGTCAGCGCATTGTCCCGCGTGTAAAAAAGACGCTCCGTCCGAAAGTCCGCCGCGTCCACGTCGAAACCCTTCGGCGCGTAAAATTTTGCCATATACTGCTCGTCCGCCATCGGAAGCGGGAGCGCGTTAATCTCGTCAAGAAGCGATTGAAGAGCTTCCACGCTGCCGAAAAGCGATTTTATCTCGCTGAAATCCGTCGCGACAAAAGCGCTGTTTATCACAAAAGAATACTCTTCCCAGTCATTTGAAAAGACTTCAAACCCAAGGCTTTTTGCAAACCGCGAAACAACGCCGCTTCCGGAAAACAAATCCAAAAAAGTCGTGCCGTTTTTGACGGGTGCGCCGACCGCCTTCATTGCCTTGTATATGAGCGACAAAAGTTTTCGTTTGTTCCCGATGTATGTGATAATCTGGCGTGTCAAATATGGAGTTTCAAAATCCATCTTTCATTTTTTCCTTATAAAATTTTTTTCGCATTTTTGCAAAAAAGCGCATTTTTTCTCTTTTCCAGAACGGGAAAATGCAAAAACAAATGTTTTTGGACTTTCCCAAAACGGGAAAAGCAAAAAACAAAAGTTTTCGGACTTTTCCAAAACGGGAAAAGCAAAAAACAAGTGTTTTCGGACTTTTCCAAAACGGGAAAAGTGAAAAACAAATGTTTTTGAGTCTTTCCAAAACAGGAAAATGCAAAATCAAATGTTTTTGAACATTTCCAAAACAGGAAAAGCAAAAATCACAAATCTTTTATGCTCACCGCTGGAATGTGAATACCGAACTTTGAGACATAACATTCGCTCGTGCGGTTTTCGCAAAAAATATATCGGCTTTGCATAACATAATCAGCAGAAATATCGTGGCTTTTGAACGAAGAAAGATTGAACTCCGCTTCCACCATGAACATCTTGTGCTTGAACTTGTCATATTCTCTCCAAATGTAAGACGCGTATTCAGGAAGCGTCCGCCCTCCTCGGCTTTCAGTTCGCTCGGCGTCTTCGGCAAAAATGCAAACAAGGTCAGGGAACTTTGTGCCATTATACAAGATAAGGCACGTCTTTCGCTCTCCTGTAACGATAAGCCCGTTCTCGCTTCGCTTGTAATCGTTGATGAGCAGCTTTCCCAAGAAGCTCTTTTCGATAAACTTCATTATAGTATTGCTTTCTTCGCCGTTTATTGCCAAGCGTCTCATCATAGAATCTGCTTTTGGAGCGTCCTTTTGCTTTGTGTGCTGCTCTCTGATTAGGCTTTCTTCTTTGAGGTCGAATGTTATGTTCGGATTGATGCTCGCGCTTTTTTCGAGGATTTCTTTTTTCGTAACGAGGACGCTCGTGAGGTCAATCATCGCTCCGTCAGAGAAAACAAGCGTGTTCCCGACGACTGTGAACTGATATTGCAGGCTTTCGGGAAGAGAAACTTGCGAGATGATTAGTTTTTTGAAGTCGTCCTTTTTGACGATGAGAACGTCATTGAACGAAAAACTCTCCGAAATCCATTGTGTGCTAAGTACAGGCTCTTCGCCTTTCATCGTGATGCCTTCGGCAAAGACCCGCTCCACGCTGAAGTCGTAGCGGTCAGCTTTGACAATCACGTAATAAAGATTTGGCTGCTCAATCATGAGCGAGTGCAAAAAGAGTTTGTATCTGAGGTTCTCAAAGTTGAAATACGACGGCTTTAGAACGTCGAACCAGTTTCCGCCGAAATTAAAGATTGTGTATCGGCTCAAGATGGCGCTTGTTCCAGTTTGTCCGCGTCCGCTTGAAACTGCGCTGTTCGGCAAGAAAGGGTCTGTTATTGAAAGGCGCTTTTTCAGCAGCGGAATCCAGCCGCTTTTCTCGTCCACGGCTTTTAGTCGGAGAGTGGCGTTTATTGGCTTTAGCACAAAGAAAACGCAAAGTGTCTTTAGCGTCTCTTCGTCTGGAATGCCACTTATTGTGCAGTGCGACGGCAGTCCGTTTTCGCCTTCGGAAAATGAGACGCGGGCGCTAGAGAGGCGTTTCATTGCTTTTTCGAGCGCTTTTTCAAGAGTCTTTGTGAGTTTGTTCATTTTGCCGTCTTGCGGACACGATGCATCAAAGAGAAGCGAGAAATTTCCCGCATATCCTGAGCGGAACGAGGCTGTGTCTTTGTATCCTTTCATAAAAAAAGGATAAGACTGGAGAATATAGTCGCAGACGGTCGTATTGCTCAATTCCCGCTTCAGGTTTTTCTGGTCAAGGAGATACAAAAAAGCCCTGAGCGAAACATTATTGAGCTTTATTTTTAGCGAAAACACTTGCTAAATGTTGTAGCCGGCAACCATTTCGACAACTTTCTCGGCGGCGTCTTTGTTTTGAGAAGTTGCTGTAACTGCTTGTTCTGCGACTGAAAGCATTGAGTTCATCTTTGCTGAGATATTCATTGACTTTTCGTGTGTTAACTCTGATGTTTCTTTGAGCGAGTTTATGCTTGAGAAAAGTTTGTTGCTCTCGCCCTTCATCGTTGTCGCCGCTTCTGTGATTGCGGTCGTGATGTTTTCGAGGCGCTGCATCATTTCGAGGATATTCTGAACGCCAGCCTTTTCTTCGACCATACCAGTTTTGATTTCGCTGACGACGCTGTCCATCGAATTGATTTTCGTTCCGACAGCCTGAAACGCTTCGGAAGACTGCTCTGATGAAGATACGATATTGTGGATTGAAGTCGAAATGCTGTTCAAAAGCTCTCGGATTGCGTTTGTTTGCTCAGCGGAAGTTTCCGCAAGAGCGCGGATTTCGTTTGCAACGACAGCAAAGCCCTTTCCCAAATCTCCCGCGTGCGCCGCTTCGATAGCCGCGTTCATGGCAAGAAGGTTTGTCTGCTCTGCAATAGCCGCAATAGCGCTGTTTGCTTCGTTCAGGTTCTCGCTTTGATGTGCGATTGCTTCGATTTGCTCTGTCATCTCGTTTTGAAGCGTGTTTCCGTGCTTTGCTTCGGCAACAAGAGCAGCGTATTCTTTTGAAATCATTTCGACGCTGCGATTGACGGACTGTATATTTGACGAAATCTGCTCAATTGCCGAAGAGGACTGTTCGATTGCGGCGCTCTGGTCGTTGATTCGTGAATCCAAATCGCTGACAACGCTCTCAACTGTGTCCATTGAGTCCGCAATCGCCGAGATTTCACGGTTCTGGGAGTCAATCTGCGTGTTAATATCGCCTATTTCTGACGAAGATGCGTGGATTTCTTTTATATGCTCGCTCATCTTGGTGAAAAGGTCATTTGATGTGGATTTCAGCACATCGGTATTGCTTTGAACGTTTTTGACGATACGGCTTATGTTGTCCATAACGTTGTTGCAGCTGTTTGCAAGTTCTGCAATCTCTGTTTTTCCTCTTGTTTCAATGCGTGTTGTCAGGTCTGCTGTTCCCTGTGCGATTGCGCTCATCGATGAGGAGACATATTTCATTGCGGTGAAAATTGAGCGCGCGAACTGATAAACAATAAGACTTCCGAGAATAAGAAACGCAAAGCCGACAATCATCATTTTGCCAGATTCGTTGAAGATGATTTTGAATAGCGCTGTAGCATCAAAATCGCAGCCGATAAACCCTGTTGTTCCAGAAGAAGTCTTAATCCCCTTGTATGTGCTGATGTTCCACCCCCAGCCCTGCTGCTTCAAAAGTCCGGAAGTTGTTGTCGATGAGTCTTCCATCGTCTTAAAAGGCGCTTTTCCCCAACTTGAAATGTCTTCATGAGTGCCTGTCGGAGAATAATTCGGGTCTGATTCAGGAGTGCCGTCCAAGATATACTGAAATGTAGTTCCTGAAACGGGAGCCATTATGTAAAGGTATGTGCAACCAACACTTTCGCGAAGGTTTTGAAAATGCTCTTTTAGTTCAATGAGTTTTGGGTCGTTTGGGTCGGGATTGTTTGCAATGGAATTGAACCAGCCTTTGTCTACGTATTCAAGCGCTTTTTCTGTAATTGAAGCACCTTGCATAGCAGCAAACTTTTCTCCTGTTTTCTTGATTGAAGAGACCGCCATGCAAGTCATAATAAGACAAGATAAAAAGATGAATGCTGCAAATACAAAAATAAACTTTGCTTTTAGAGTATACAATTTCATATAATAACCTCGATAAGTATATTGTATTGGCTTTTTGAGAAATATCAATCCACGAAAATGAAATTATCTGTGCTTTTGTTTTGACAATTTATGTTGAATTTTGTTTTTAGCGCGTATACAATCACGCTTATGAAACTCGATTCTAACTTTTGGAAACGCTTTTTTATTATGCTCACAGGTATCTTGTGTATGGGATTTTTCCTTTCGTTCTTGCGCTCTTGCGGCTGGGGAACTGACCCTTGCACATTCCAAAATGATTCCATTCGCCTTCGCTTAGGCATATCATTTGGAAACTGGCAGCTCATCTTGAATGCGGCAATGTTCGTTCTGGTCGTCATCTTCAATCGCTCGCTCATCGGTGCGGGAACGGTTGCGAATTGGGTTTTAATCGGCTACACTGCCGACTTTTTCAACGCAATTTGGGCGCGCACAATTCCAGACGCTGTTTTTTTGACGACGGATTATCTTGCGCTCAAAATCGTAATCTTTGCCCTTGCGATAGCGGGAATGGCTGTGAGTGCGGCAGTCTATATGAACAGTGATATGGGATTAGCGCCTTATGACGCGCTTTGTGTTATCTTGAGCAATAGACTTTCAAAAATCCCGTTCTTTGTAGTTCGCATCTCTTGGGACATCACGGCAATTCTTATCGGTATCATCTTTTCTTTTGGATTCCGCGACTTCAAAGTATCTCTTTTGGGCTCTCTCATCATGGCTTTTGCCTTAGGGCCTGTTATCCAAGCCATCGGGAAGTTCATGCAAAAGCACCTTTTTTCATAAAACATGGGTATATAACCAGTATACAAAGTGTATTCGAGCAGTATAGGAGCAATTTCGGAGCAAAAATTGGCTGCCGCAACTTGCAGGAGGCAATTTCGGAGCAAAAATTGACTGCCGCAACTTGCAGGAGGCAATTTCGGAATAAAAATTGACTGCCACAGCTTGCAGGAGGCAATTTCGGAAAAAAAATTGACTGCCGCAGCTTGCAGGAAGCAATTTCGGAAAAAAAAATGCTGGAACAGCGAAAAGGCGGCTCAGGAGCGGAAAGATTTTCTTCTTGCGAGATTGTTGGCGGAGCGCGCACAAATGCAAGAATGGCAGTACTTGAAACGCAGAGTTACAATTTCAAAGCGATTTCGTTTTACAAAAAGCACGGTTTTGAGATTATCGGTTTTGACCTTTTTGCCTATTCAAATGGCGCTATTGGAAAACACAATATACGAATTGAAATGGGCAAAAAATTAGAAAAGCGAGCGTCCTTATAAGCCAAATCGCTTCTTTGCAGCCTCGTAAATTAAATCTACAGCATCATCGACAGAGAACATATTCATATCAATCATCAAGTTTCGTCCGTGTCGGTCTCCGCGGTTTTTGCCTGTGACGAATTTGTAATAGTTATGGCGCTCTCTGTCGATTTTCTTAATCAACTTCTTTGCGCCTGCTTCATCAAGATTGTACGCGGAAACAACGTGCTTAATCCTGAACTCGTCTGGCGCATACAAAAACACATTCAGCGTAAAATCGAACTCCGAAAGAAAATAATCAGCACAACGACCGAACATTACACAACTTTCCGTATTTGCGATTCGACGAATTACGTACGCCTGCGCTTCAACCGCTTCCTCGGTATAGAACGCCTTGCTTGCGCCATAGCCAAATTCTTCAAGAAAACTCTTGAGTTTTTCTTTTTCTGACGCATTCTTATCGAAATTTATCGCCGTGTTCTCATCGATATGCGCGATTGCCGCTGCTTCACACGCGAGCGACTTGTTATAAAAGCGCACTCCCAACTTTGCAGCGAGACGTCTTCCAACCTCTCCAGCATTGCAACCGAATTCTCTTCCAATCGTTATGACAAATCGCTTCATAGTTCCCTCCTGAGTTTAGCGGATTTCTTTGATTGCGCGTTTTGAGATATATAGCAAAAGTGAGTTCACACCAAAATATACAAGCGCAATAATCGCATACAACGCGATAATATATGATGATTTTACAAATTTCCCCATTACAATCTGACCAGAATACATCAACTCGTGAACAGCAATCACGGCACAAAGCGAAGTGTCTTTCACGATTGTGATAAATTGTCCCATCAGAGGCTTTCGGATTTTTTTGACCGTCTGCGGAATGACAACGTGAATCAGCGTTCCTGCAAAACTAAATCCTTGCGAATAAGCGGCTTCCCATTGACCTTTTGGGATTGAAATCATACCACCGCGCAATATTTCTGCGATAAGCGCTATGTTCAAGAAACTCAATGCTGCAACAGCGCTGGCAAGAGGCGGAAGCGGTAGCGTGAAGCGAAAGCCGATAATCACCAAAAGCAAAGGCAGATTTCGTGCAATGTCGATGTAGATTGCTGCGATTTTTGCCAAAATCCCCTTTTGCAAAAACTTGGCAACACCAAGCACCGAGCCAACAACAAAACTCAGTAAAATCGTGAACAACGCGATAAGCAAAGTAATTCCAAGCCCACGCAAAAGAAACAATGCTGTTGTAATAGAAAAGAATTCGCTCATCCTCTTGCCGCCTTTTTTTCAAGATGTTCCGCAACCTTTGAGAGCGGAAGACACAAAATCAAATATAAAACTGCTGAAAAAATGAATGCTTGCGTGTAACAACCATAATCAGAAGCCCAGCCATCAGCGCGGTACATAAGTTCACCCGCAGTAACAACAGTAAGCGTTGCTGAGTTCTTTATCATATTCACGCACTGATTAGTCATCGGTGGAATGGCGATTCTGATTGCCTGCGGAATAATGATGAAAAACAGAGATTGCGAAAAACTCATTCCTTGACTCAATGCGGCTTCTGTCTGCCCGCGTGGAATTGCCTTTATCGCTGCTTCAATGACGCTTGCTCCAAATGCACCCGTGTATAGAGAAAGCCCAAGACAACCGCAAGCGAATGGACTTAAAACAATCCCAATGCGTGGCAGAACGTTGTACATAAACAAAAGTTGAACTAGAAGCGGTGTGTTCTGGAAAAAAGTGACATAAGCATTGCACACGCCTTTTATTTTCCCGCTCTGCGTGCAGCGGAGAATACCCACTGCGAAACTAATGACGAGCGTGAAAAACAGGCTTACTGCTGAAACTGAGAGTGTAATCAAAAATCCCTGTGCAAAGATTTGCCAGTCAGAAAATAGCAATGCCCATCTGCTTAAATTGAACATACCGCACCCCTAACCTTATTTTTATTTGTCCAAGTTGAACTTAGCTTTTATCTTTGCCATCTCGCCAGACTTTTCCATTTCGCTAATCGTTTCGTTTATGATTGCAAGCAAAGCCGCGTTTCCCTTTTTGACTGCAATGCCGTACTGCTGAGGAGCATAGCGCTCTGGCAAAAGAGCAACGCTGTCTTCCATATAGCCTGCAAGAATAGAAGAGTCCACACCGAAAGCATCAACACGACCAGAATCAAGAGCCGTTTTGATTTCAGGATAAGAAGCATAGCTGTTAAACTTGATTGTGATGCCCGCTTCTTTTGCTGCGGCTTCAAAAATCTTCTGGCTTGTTGCAGCCTGCGAAACCCCGATTGTCTTTCCGTCCAAGTCCTTGAATGAAGCAATGCCTGAAGATTTCTTGACCATAATGGCAACAGGGTCTTGCATATAGATTTCAGAGAAATCCCACAACTTGCGTCTTTCGTCAGTCACAGTGAACGTTGCGGCAACCATATCGATTTCGCCTGTGTCAACGAGAGGTCCTCGAGTCTTTGCTGTGACACCTGTGAACTTGACACTTTCCTTTCCGAGAATTTTTTTTGAAACAGCCTTTGCGATTTCAATTTCTAAGCCTTCGTGCTTTCCTGTTGCAGGATTTAAGTAGCCATAACCCGGAACATCTTCCTTGCAACCAACTTTCAGAACACCTGCTTTTTTGATTTTGTCGATTTCAGTTTTCTTCGGTTTTGCTGACAAAGCTGAAACACAAGCAAGAGCAACCATTCCTGCAAGAACCATTTTCATAACTGTCTTTTTCATATTAGCCTCCAAAAGCCAAAAGTTTTTGCCCTGAAAATCAGGTTTTATATCAAATGCCAGAAACTGACACAAGATTTCTAATTAGATTTCAAAATCTTACTGAAGAATTGTTTTGTTCTTTCGTTCTTAGGGTTTTCAATCACGTTTTCAGGCGTGTCATCTTCGATAATATGACCGCCTTCCAAGAACAAAAGCCTGTCTGCGATGTGACGCGCAAAGCCCATTTCGTGCGTCACAAACACCATCGTGATGTTTTCTTTTGCGACATCCTCCATAATGCCAAGAACCTCGCTAATCATTTCTGGATCAAGCGCGCTCGTTGGCTCATCAAACAAAATCACCTTTGGACGCATTGTCAGCGCTCTCGCAATCGCAACACGCTGCTGCTGTCCGCCTGAAAGTTGACTCGGATAAGAATCCTTTTTTGCAGCAAGCCCAACCTTCGAAAGATTTTCCATTGCGCGCTCAATCACGCTTTCCTTTGGCTCGTGTCGCAAAAGAATTGGTGCGAACGTCAGATTCTCAAGGACAGTCTTGTGCGCATAAAGATTGAAGCCCTGAAAGACCATTCCGATTTCCTGTCGCGCTTTGTAAAGCACCTTGTTCTTTTGGTTCGTGAGAACTTGACCGCCCACACAAACCGTTCCACCACAAGGCTTTTCAAACAGATTCATACAGCGCAACAGAGTGCTTTTTCCTGCTCCACTTGGACCAATGATAACGGTTTTGCTCCCCTCTGCAATCTGGAGCGAAATATCGTCCAGAACAGTAAGTTCACCGTATTTCATTGTGATATGCTGCATATCTATCATTACTTTCTGCTCAGACATACAAAAACCTCCAGAAACAAAAAAAGAGGTCAGAAACTGCGATTGCAATTTCCGACCTCTTCGTCGTTGTTGGGCTAAGAATAAAAAACTGCAAAAAAATAGTCAATATATTTTTCAAAAAAATTTTGTGGTGCTTCAAAAATTAAAAATGGCTTTACCCAAAACGGAAAAACCTGCTTTTAAAAAAAATGACTCTGCCCAAAACGGAAAAAGGCTATTTTTTTAAAAAATGACTCTGCCCAAAATGGAAAAACGTTGTTTTTTAAAAATTTGGCTTTGCCCAAAACAGGAAAGCGCTGTTTTTTTAAAATCCGACTTTTCCCAAAGCGGAATGACGCTTGAATAAAAAAACAAAAAATGGTATTTATCTGTTTCATAACAATGAGGTTGCATAGGGATATTCTCTGTGCAGCCTCTTTTTTTTACGAGGAGCAAGATGAATACAGCAGAAGTTTTAGTTGCGTGCCTTGAAAATGAGGGCGTCACATATATTTTTGGAATCCCAGGCGAAGAAAACCTTGAGGTCATAAAAGCGCTTGAGAAATCTTCGATTCGCTTTATCACGGTTCGTCACGAGCAGGGCGCGGCTTTTATGGCGGACGTCTACGGGCGGCTTACGGGGAAAGCGGGCGTTTGTCTTTCGACTTTAGGACCAGGAGCGACGAACCTTGTTACAGGAGTGGCTGACGCGAACTCTGACGGCGCTCCTCTTGTTGCGATTACGGGGCAAGTCGGAACGGACAGAATGCACATCACATCTCATCAGTTTCTTGATTTGGTTGGAATGTTCACGCCAATCACAAAACGGAGCAAGCAGATTGTTCGCCCTGACACAGTAAACGAAATCATACGCCTTGCGTTCAAATATGCAGAAAGCGAAAAGCCTGGCGCATGCTATGTTGACCTTCCGTGCAATATCGCCGCAATGGAAGTCCCTGAGGGCGCTGGACGCATTCCAATCAAGCACCATAAGATAAATCAGGTTCTTCCAAGCAAAGATTGCATTCGAGCCGCAGCCTCTTTGATTGAAAAGGCAAAAAATCCAATAATTCTTGCAGGACACTCCGCGGTTCGAAATAACGCTTCGGACGCGCTTCGAGACTTTTCGGCAAAGTTGAAAATCCCCGTTATCAATACGATGATGGCAAAGGGTATCGTTCCGTTCACGAGCGAGTATTCGCTTCGCACAATCGGTATTCCGCAACGTGATTATCAAGATAAGGCGATTGAGATGGCAGACCTTGTTATCGCTGTGGGCTACGATATCGTGGAGTTTGCGCCATCGAGATGGAACAGTAAAGTCCAGCACAAGATTATTCACATTGACGCAAACGAAAACCACATCAACAAACTTTATCAGCCTGATGAGGAAGTTATTGGCGATATTTCTTATGCCCTTCGCGAAATTGAATCGTATTGCAAGCCAAAATCCGAGCCGACTTGGGCGCTCAAAATCCGAAACGAGATTGTTCAGGAGGAAGATGGCTATGCAAATGACAATTCTTTTCCGATGAAGCCGCAGAAAATCCTTAGCGACATTAGAAGCGTCTTGGCTGAAAATGATATTTTGATTTCGGACGTTGGCGCTCACAAAATGTGGATTGCGCGTCACTATCATTGCTATTATCCGAACACTTGCATTATTTCAAACGGCTTTGCGACAATGGGAATTGCTGTTCCTGGCGCGCTTGCGGCAAAACTTGTCTGCCCTGAGCGAAAGGTTCTTGCGGTGAGCGGCGACGGTGGTTTTATGATGAATAGTCAGGAATTGGAAACCGCTTTGCGCTACAAGATTCCGTTTGTGACGTTGATTTTTAACGATGCGCATTATGGGCTTATCAAGTGGAAGCAGGAAGAGCGCTATGGTTCTAGCAGTTGCGTTGATTTTTCTAATCCAGACTTTGTGAAGATGGCGGAGAGTATGCATCTCAAGGGCTACAGAATCACGAAAGCAGAGGACTTAGTGCCTGTCTTGAAAGAAGCGTTTTCGCAAGATGTTCCTGCGATTATTGATTGTCCTGTTGATTATGCGGAGAATCTAAAACTTTCTGAGCGGCTTCAACATTGATTTTTTGATGAATTGCGTGATATTTTATGCAAGCACAAAGGAGGAGAAATGCCACACGTTGAGATAAAGTGCTTCAAGGGCAGGACTGATGAGCAGAAAAGGCTTTGCGCTGAGAAAATCGCTGATGTGATTGCAGAGACTTTGGGCTGCAAGACGACGAGTGTTTCTGTCGCGATAAAGGATGTTGCAGAAGAGAATTGGAAAGGGGAAGTTTGGGACAAGTGCATTGTGCCCGATCGCGATTTTCTTTTCAAAAAACCTGAATACGAGATGTGAAAGATGGGAGAAGTGGTTCACGAAATCGCTCCTGTGTGGAACAGCGAAAGCCGTGTCTTGATTTTGGGGACGATGCCGTCTCCAAAAAGCCGTGAGCGAGGATTTTTCTATATGCACACTCAAAATCGGTTTTGGAGAGTCTTGCCTGCGGTTTTTGGTGAGATTCTTTCGACGAAAAACAACGATACCGACAGAGATAAGGCGATTCGTGAGCGGAAGGAGTTTCTCCTTAAGCACAATATTGCGCTTTGGGACGTGCTTTCTTCTTGCGATATTGACGGCGCTTCTGATGCGAGCATAAAGAACGCGATTCCGAACGACTTTACGGAGATTTTCTCGAAATCCAAAATCCGCCGAGTGTTCTGCACTGGAAAGACCGCATTTTCGCTTTGGCAAAAGCACTGTGCGCCTTTGTATGAAGAGAGATTCTCAATTACGAGCGTGTGTCTCCATAGCACCAGCCCTGCAAATGCCGCGTGGAGTGTGGATAGGCTCGTTGCGGAGTATAGGGCTATAAGAGCGATGTAAGGCGGCTTTCTGCTTCTTTCATCTGAGTGCGGAAAGGCTTTTTATCGGACTCAAAAGGGATTGGGAAAGCGAATAAATGCACTTCTCCGCCACAATTTGCGAGTTTGTAAGTTTTCTTGTCTTTTTCAAAATTGCTTTGTGGAATCGGATAGACAAATCCGCCGTTGTTGATTTTCATTGTGTGCATATAAGTTACAATCTGATACAAATCCTCGCGGGTAACACCGTTTTGCAATTTTTTATACTTTGCGTCAAGAATAAAGCCTTTGTTGCAAGGGCTTTCCAATCGATAAAAATCAGGATAGATTCTGCGGTGATTTTTGTCAAAACTTTCTTCGTCAACATCATTGTCAAACATTTTTATTCCGCCAGAGTGCTTTTTGTTTTGCGGGTGCAAAAAGTTTTTGGGCTTCAAGACCGTCCACAAATATTCCTCCCAAAGCCACGCACCATCGAACAAGATTCCGTATGCTTCGTTTTTCTTGTTTCCAAAACCGATTTTCTTGTGGCGCAGAATGGCAAGGCAGAGCTTTTGCAGCGGCTTGTAGGCAGTGAAATACGGGTGAATTACGGGCTTTAAGTTTTGAGAAATCACTTTCTCGCGCTCGTGAATGTCATAATTCGGCGTTGCTTCAAAAATCTCCTGCACGCATTTCTTTACTTCACTGCTTGAGTTCAAGATTTGATTTCCAAACGGCTTTGTTTTTATCGCTTCAATCGTGTGCCGAATGAGTTCCGTCACAGCGTTGTCAAAAGTGCGCTCACGGCTCTTGTAGGCAATTTTTCCCGAAAAAAGAGCGTTCTGCTTGATATGACGGCTCACATCTATAACGCCCTTCACGTTCGCGTCGTTCCGAGCGAAAGTCTGATACTGCCGAAAGATTCCTTGCGCAAGAGCCTTTTTCAAAAGCGACGGAAAAGAAAACATCAGCAAATCAAGCCTGCCCGATTCGCTCGTGTATTTGTAGTCAAAAAGATTGATTGAAAAGACCTTCTCAAGCATATAATGCAGAAAAAAGTCGTGTTCATCGTCTTTTGCAAAGCGCGAGGAGATTTTCAGCTGTGTGTCGCCGATTCCAACAAAACCCATGAGATTGCCAGTTTTGAGCTTTACATCTTCAAGCTTTTCTGGATTTCCATGCAAGTTGAAGATTTCCTGCTCTTCGATTCCGTCGTCATGCGCGCCGAGAATCTGCGGAAAAACCAAAAGAGATGGATTGTTTTTTACGAGCTCAAGAATAGGCGTGTTTGCTATTTTTGAAAGATTGTCGTAGTCGGATTTTGTTCCGTGCAGACTTTTTTCAGAATTGCCTGCAAATTGAACACCACAGTTGTTGTCGGTTGTGCAAAGACTCATTGCTCTTGTCCGTTAGAGGATTCATCTTGATTGGCAACAGCTTTATTTTCATAAGCCTTTCTGAGTTCTGCAAGTTTTGAATCCGCGTCTTCCATTCCGCGAAGATACTCGCGCAAAAGCCCTTCAAGGTGGTATTCCCAGAGTTGAGCAAATTTTTCATCATTCGTACCAGTCAAATCTTTGAGCTTCAAGAAATACGCGCCGCCGATGTGATAAGCAGAAGAAAGCCCTTCGATTGAATCAATCGCCTTGTTCAGCGAATTCATGCGATTTTTTATTTCCTGAATTGTTTGCTCATCAGGTTTCGCAGTTTCTCCAGATTGATTTTCCCAAGCTTCATCTTTATCCAACATATCCTGCGTGTCTTTTGCCGTGATTTCCTTGAAAGTGAAGCGTCTGCGGAAAGCGAAATCCATACTCTCAACGTTGCGGTCGATGTCGTTCATCGTGCCGATGATGTAAACGTTTTCGGGAATGAAGAAGTGCCCGAAATTGTCGCTGTCCTTAATGCCCAAAGCTGCGTCAAAGGGATTCGGAATTGTTTGCAGATTCGCATATTGTGTGCGCAAATCTTTGCATTTTTCTGCGCCACGATAACTCGGCTCAATCGCAAAGAACAACTCACCAAAGATTTTGCTCATTTCTCCGCGGTTGATTTCGTCGATGATGAAGACAAAGTTTTTATTTTCAGTATTTTGAGCTTGCTTTTTGTATCCAAAATCATCTATGAGATGTTGTGCAATAGCTGTCAAGTACGGTTTCCAATCCGAGATTTCACCAGTTCTCAAATATGTCCGTATGCTATCTTTTGTGATTGGCATATGAGTTTTCTTGTCGGTCTGCGGAACTGCGTAAAAATTTTGCAAAGAATTAGTTTTAAGCTCAAATTCTTTTTTGTGGCTTAACGTTTTCAAAATATATGGAGTTTCAGATTCTTCTGCCTCTTCTACTTTATCAAGCAATTTTTGATACAGCTCGGCAAAGTTATCTTCTGAAAATCCGTTCTTATTTTCCAACGCCCGCTCGCAGAACTTCTTAAACACACCGTCTTTTCGCTCAAAGCTGATTTGTCCACTGCCAGCGTCGTTCACAGGTCGCAAGCCCTCGACAAAATCGGTGTAATCGTACGACGGATGAAACTGCACGAAGCCGACTTCGTTATCAGAACAGCCCATCGCTTCGGCAATCTCGCGAGCAAGGTGCGTTTTTCCCGTGCCTGGTGCGCCGTGGAGGATTAGGTTGTGGGTGTGAAGGAGAAGGTCTTTCAATTCTTCAGCAAGCGTTCTATTTTCCAAAGCCTGATTTTCAAGTTCTTTCATTTTTGCTTCTCCATAGTCTTTTGTTACTTCAAAGATAGATTCTTGTACAACACCTGATAAGATGTAATCTTTTATACCGTATGTATTAACCGTTGAATTTTCATCATAACATAGCCATTTTTGTACACATATTCTCTGCCCCCAAGATTCTTCTCCATTACGCAAATCTTCATAAAAAGCATTACTATCTGTGAATTTAACTATGCCTGTTTTATATTCATAGGACTTATCTGATATTATTTTTTCGAGAGATGCAATCTGATTAGTTTCAAAAGTACAAGGGCGCACGACTCCATAAGAATACAATACGTTACCATATGCCAGAAAAATAACATCATTTACAGAAACTTCTTTTGCTTTGCTTAAAAAATTAGAAACTGCCGCTGTTGATTGATATCCATAACGTTGCTGACAATACCACAAATTTTCATCTATAGCTTTTTCCCCATAATCATCATTTGTAAGCCTGCCAACCCAATATCGCCTTGCCATTTTTTCTTTTCCGTTTTCAATAGATGGTAGCGTTGAATCAAGCCAAGATTTTATCTGATTCAAATCAGCACTTTGAGAAGTATTCAGTCGTACTGCTTCATTGAGAATCTCAATAGAATTAGATTTCGAAATTAAGTTAAACCCTATTTGTCCAACCTTTTGCTTTCCAAATAAAAATCTATTGTCAGAATCTTCTATCGCATTTTCCAGCAGAATACACAGTTTTCTTTTAGCAATAATATTTGCAGAAGATTTTTCATCGAAAACTTTTTCTTCTTTTTAAATATCAGCATCACCATAAAATCCTACTATTTTGTTTTTTCCATGCTGATCTCTTGAACGGAAAATAATAAAGAAATTATCTATCCCTGACTTTTTTGGGGGATGAGTAAATTGAGTATATCCGAAAATTTTATCTGTTGTATTTCTTATATTTTCAAAATCAAAATTCCAACTTTCATGAGGAATATTGCCATCGATATGAGTCCATCGAAAATTTGTTCTATCGTCTGTAATTCCTTTCCACCCAGAACTATTCCATGCAATATTTGCAATGATATATGAAGTATGTTTCCTTTCTTCTGCCAATGCACTCACCTCTTTTTCTATTTTTCACAAGTCTCAAGAATTAATTTCTGACTTACATTCTCCATAAAGCACACCCCTAACACCTTTCAATACATCGGAATTCAAAATCGCATTCCTAATCTTTTCAGACAGATAATTCGGATTCAGCTTCTTCTTTGAATATTTTAGGTAAGTTCCGTCAGAGATTTTTGTAAGAAGTGCCGTAAAGAACTGCTCCCAGCTGAAAAAATCTTTGCTTTCGATAAAATCTTCTGGATGTTCCAGAACTTTCGCGACTTCTGAATCTTTTGCAAAAACAGAATCAAGCAAAATATATTCAAATGATTCTGGCAAAAATAAAACACACTCTGTTTTCTCTGCAATTTTCATCACTTTTGCCATTTGAGAACCAAATGCCGCTCCGTCGGCGATAACCAGAGATTTCTTTGAGCTTGCAAGCAGTTTTTTGTAGATGTTCGATTTTCCGTTTGCAGATTCACATTCATATTTTTGTGCAAATACCGCAGAGAAAAAATCGAATCCAGAGTTTGAATCCTCACAAAGAACTTTTTCAATACCTTTGGAGTCTTGTTTTTCGTTATAGTTTTTGCTGTCCACACCATAAATCGAATAAAATTCGTGGTAAACCTGTTTCAAGTCTGCATATTTCCCAGAAGTGTGGATTCCGTAAATCTCATTCACGCTGTACGGAAGCGTTTCAAGTCCTTCTCGCGTTATGAGCACATAATAATTGTCTGTCGTCTTTATTGCTCGTGCAAACTCAGGAGTCGCAATAAAGCGGTTTCCTTCATCAACAAAAACAATGCAGTCATCATATAGAGAAAGATTTCGTTCCCAATCCGCACCTTCAAGCACAACACATTTCTTCTTGCAAGAAAGACTGATTCCGCTGTCCGCTCCGTCAAGCTGATATTCACGAATCAAGTCAACGAGCGTAGTTTTTCCCGTTGCACTGTCGCCCTGAACAATGGTTATGTTTCTGCGAATTGTGAACTCATATTTTACTTTGTTGTTCTGAACTGAAATCGAATACTGACCTTTCATACATAATCTCCGATTTCAAAAAGCAGCTCTTTCATGTTGTGGACAATTTTGCCGTTGTTCTGAATCTTGATTTCAAACTCGCCGTCGCCAAAGTCCATTATGTGCCGAAGATTGACAGTAACATCTTTTTGCGAGCCAATTTTTAAGAGCCATTTCGCACAGTTGTCGCCACAGTTTGAGGCATTAAAAATCTTGTCTGCTACATGGCTGATTAAGATAAGCGTCTTCACTCCACCCGAAAGTTGTGTAGGCGGAATGATTCCAAGAACAGGACTTTCGACTGCGCCGTCAGAAAGAACTTTCGATTTGTCGATGTCAAGAATCATCTGCTTTGTGTTACTTTCCAAAAGCCAAGAGCCCTCATATGTGTTCTTGAAATAAAGCGATGTGTTGTAAATTGTGTCTTTATAGTCACCAAAGATTATTGTTAGCATTATGAGACTCCGTGTTTTTATTGTAGCACCAAAAATAAGGTGTTTTCTATGTTGAAATCAATATCAAATTGCATTTCAATTTATCCTTTATCTTTATTATAGGACTTATATTGCAATTTTTGCATAGAGAGAGTGTCTCCGTGCTAGGAGAGACTTTATCTCTGTGTTAAGAAAGAAAATAAGATTAGCGCTTCTGAAATATTCGTTTTTCCGTATTTTTTCAATAATCCAATATTCACTTCTTATATGGACAACAGCTGATTATCTCCTTGTGCAACCAGAGATTCAGCCATTGCCCATTTATGCTTTAGTAATAGCCACTTAACGAAAGACGGAACTTTTGATTCCATAAATCATCAGCACTCACTCCGTTGTCCACAAGCGTAGTAATTTCAGTGCAGGCATCTAGACGGAGTTTTTCAGTCAGATAGAACGAAAAGCCCGTGTAGTATGCGTTTTCGTATTCACCGTTCTTTGGACTTATATCGCCGCTTCCGATATAAGGGAACGTGATTTCCATACCAACGTTGAACAGAATCTTTTCAGAACTCAACGCGATACTGATACCATTTCGCAAAAGCAAGTAAAAATACGTCCAGTCTCGATTTTCACCGCTTACATCATTCTTGTATGAACAAAAACTAAACGGCATCACGGCGTGCAAACCATAAGTCAGCCTTTCTTCTGGCTTCCACTGCAATTTAAGTTGTGCGCCAAGCGTATTTGTTGTTGTCTTTATTTCTTCGCCAACGTCCTCCGTTGTAAACTCTCCGTCATAATTACCGCCAGCTTTTACAGTAAGAAGCTCGCTTTCAGTAAATACATACCAGACTTCTGCACCAAAGGCAGGTTCTGAAAGCTTGTAATCTTCATCTGATTTTGCATTTGCGTATTGAGCATACACATTGAAATACACAAGCGGTCCATCAAAATTCATTCCGAACTTGGCACCATAAACATTGTGCTCGTATTCAGTAAGAGTTCCGAGCGTGTGCGTGTAAGAGTCCGCTTTGTGCGAAGTGCTGTAAAGCCTGATAGCCATGTTCTGAAAGCCGTACATAGCACCAAGATGATTATAGCGTCCGTTTACAACCTTGCCTTCCGTGTCTTTTACACCCGTTCCTGCAAAAGGTGCGCTCTGGTCAGTCCACAGATTTCCGCTCCAGTTCACGCTTATCAAGTCTCCGTCGCTGAAACTTGGGTGGAAGCCTGCTGCAATGTCGGAGCCTTTCGTGGAGTTTATGCCCAAAAATCCGAACACTTTGTCAAACTCCAGCTTGTCCCATTGATTTACATCAGTCAGATGATAGACGTCATCTTCGATAGCATTTGCGGTTGCTTGCCGCAAGCCTGAATTCGTGGGCTGAAGGGAGATGTCAGTTGCCGAAGCATACATACAGACAGCAGACATAAGCAAACCGATACAAAAATACTTTTTCATAAGAGCCTCCTGAAGAAAAATGTGAAATCAGAAATCATAGATTCTTACTAACAAATGATAATCATTCCCCTTTGTGTTTTAAAGAGATGACAAAAAAAGCGCTGATGAAAAACTCACCAGCGCAAAATAAGGAAAAAGCAAATGCTAAAAAATACTAAACAGTGAATTGGTCAACCTGAGAGCCAATAGAGATAATCGCCTCTTGAACACGAGAAGAAACCGTGCTCAAGGCAGCCCCTGTGTCATTAATCTTCTTTGCGCCAATCGACATCTCTTCCATGCTGCTCTTCATCTCAAAAGTCGCGTTCTGCAACTGCTTCACCTCAGAAAGAATGAGCTGATTGCCCTCCGCCATCTCAGAAGACGCAGTGCGCACCTCAACAGTGCTGTCGTTCATATTGTGAAGAGCGTCAATAATCTGCTTTGAGCCTTCTTCCTGCTCCTCCATTGCCGATTTAATCTGCATAACCAGATTGTCCGTCTCCTCGAGCTTTCCAGACACAGTTTTGAAAACAACACTCGCCTCACCAGACGCAGAAACCACATTCTGAATCGATTCCTTGATGTTTGAGAGCTGATTTCCGATTGTCTTTGACTGTGCCGTCGAAGTTTCCGAAAGCTTTCGGATTTCGTCCGCAACAACAGCAAAGCCCTTTCCAGCATCCCCTGCGTGAGCCGCTTCAATCGCCGCATTCATCGCAAGAAGATTCGTCTGAGATGCGATGTCGGAAATCGCACTGTTCGCTTCCTGAAGCATTGCCGATTGCATTTCTATCTGCTGAACATAATCGTTCACAGTCTGCTGCTTTGAAAATCCCTCCTGAGAATTAACAAGAAGCTCCTTAAACGATTTCGTCATCTTGTCCATCGAAGCACTAACCGCAGAAATATTTCCAACCATCTCCTCAACAGCCGCGCTCGCCTGAGTGACTCCCGAAGACTGCGTTTCAATCATACGCTCCAAAGAGTCGATGTTCGAAGCAATCTCGTTCACCGCGCCCGCCGTCTGACTAACGCTTTCAGTTTGTCCCACAATCTGTTTGTGAACGCTTTCGATGTTTGCGATAATCTCGGTGATAGAACTCGCCGTGTCCTGAGAAATCGCGCTCATATCCTCGCCCGCAACAAGAAGCTCGTTCTTCGAGTTCTTAACGTCGCCGATAATGTTCTGCAATTTTGCGCTGAATGCGTTGAAGCCCTCGACAACGTTGCCGATTTCGTCTTTCGTCGTCGCGACAATGCGCTTCGTCAAGTCCGCCTCGCCCGACGCGATGCCGTTGATTGCTTTGCTTACGACTTTGAGCGGCTTTACAGCATTGTTTATAACAACAAAGACAGTCAAAATTGCCGCTACCAATGCCAAAATCGTGATGATAAGCGTCGTATTAAGAAGACTTTCAAGTCCGCTGTAAAAGTCCTTGTATGGCGCATAGCAAACAACACTCCACTCAGTGCGTTCAATCGGAGTGTATGAAACAGCGTATTTTTGATTTGAGTTCTGGTCAAAAAAGACACCCGTTCCAGAAGCACCCGTAAGCACCTTTCTGATAACTTCATCAAACCCGTCAGAAACAACATCGATAACGACTTTGCCGTCGATTACGTTCTGCTTGTTTGTGTGCGCAACATATTTTCCAGTTTTGCGGCTCATGATAAAAGGGTGTGTTCCCTTGCCGACAATGATTTTTGTCAATTCAGTGCACAAGTCCGTAGAGTCGACAACAAGCGACATTTCGCCAATCTGCCTTCCGCTCATGTCTTTGACAGGAACAGCGTGGAATGTGCATAGCTGCCCGTTTATCGGCGAAAAGTTCGGGTCCATTATTGTCTGCTTGCCCTGCATTGCATTCTTGATGTACTCGCGGTCATGGACATCGTTCCATTCTCCAGTCGTGCCGTAGCCAGAGCCTGTCGTGTCAAAAATACCAAGCCCGAAGAACTTCTTGCTGTCGCCAGTCGCGGTGTTTATCAGCTTCCATTTTTCGTACATATCAACGTTCGGGTCGCGGATTACAGAGAGATTTGAAAGCGTTTCAAGAATCTTTGAGTCGCGACCGTTCAAGACCTTGATTTCTGCGGCGACTTTCTCAGCAATGCTCAAGTTTTGCGCTTCGACTGCTGCAGTGAGTTCTTTTTTAGATTTCTGATAGCTCAACAAAACGATTATTGAAGCCGTTGCGAAGATTAACAAGATAGAAGATATTGTAATCTTTTGTTTAATTCCAAGTTGCATTGGCAGTACCTCTCTCAATACAATACTTAAAATGTCAAAAAATGTAAAGATTTTCAAGCAAAATGTCTAAAATCTCAATCGATTTCAACAAAAATCTAAAGCGCGGACGCAAAGAAGAGCGATAAAAAATTGTATACGGCTCGACTTGGAGCGTTTTCCCCTCATATACATATTGTATACGAGCCGACTTTGAGTGTTTTCTCCTCGTATACAAATTGTACATGAGTCGCCCAGAGCATTTTTTGCTCGTATACAGTTTTTTTGCGCCAAAGAAGCGGAAAGCAAAAAAAAGCGCTGATGAAAAAATCACCAGCGCCCTATTTTTCAATTATTAAAGATTAAATCACACCAAGCCCTGAGCCATCATTGCGCGAGCAACCTTGAGGAAGCCGTAGATGTTTGCGCCAGAAACATAATCCTGCTTTGTCGCATACTTCTCTGCTGTCTCGTAAGCGTTGTCGTGAATGTTTGTCATAATCTGCTTGAGCTTTGCGTCAACCTCTTCGCGTGTCCAAGACAAACGCTCTGAGTTCTGGCTCATCTCAAGACCGCTGACTGCAACGCCACCAGCGTTTGAAGCCTTTCCTGGCGCGAAGATTACGCCGCTCTTCTGCAAGAACTTGATTGCGTCCTCGCGAGTCGGCATGTTTGCGCCCTCTGCAACGAGCTTCACGCCGTTAGCAACGAGCTTCTCTGCGTCTTGAAGATAGATTTCGTCCTGTGTTGCGCAAGGGAATGCGAGGTCTGCCTTGACTCCCCATGGCTTTTCGCCCTTGAAGAACTTTGCTTTCGGGTACTTTTTGACGTACTCGTCAATCTTCTTGTGTGCTGCGCGGAACTCCATGACATATGCGAGCTTCTCAGCGTCGATTCCGTCTTCGTCGAGGATATATCCTGATGAGTCAGAAAGTGTGATAACTTTTGCTCCGAGCTGTGTTGCCTTTTCGCAAGCGTACTGCGCAACGTTTCCGTCGCCAGAGATGAGGGCTGTCTTTCCTTTGAAGTCAGTTCCCATCTTTGCAAGCATGCACTCTGCAAAGTAAATCAAGCCGTAGCCTGTAGCCTCTGGACGAATGAGAGAACCGCCGAAGTCCAAGCCCTTTCCTGTGAGAACGCCTGTGAACTCGTTCTTGATTCTCTTGTACTGTCCGAACATCCAGGCAACTTCGCGTCCGCCAACGCCCTTGTCGCCTGCTGGAACGTCTGTGTCAGGTCCGATGTGGCGATAAAGCTCAGTCATGAAGCTCTGGCAGAAGCGCATTACTTCACCGTCTGATTTTCCGTGTGCGTCGAAGTCTGAACCGCCTTTTCCACCGCCCATTGGGAGAGTTGTGAGGGAGTTCTTCAAAACCTGCTCGAATCCCAAGAACTTCAAAACATCAAGACCAACTTCTGGGCTGAAGCGAAGACCACCTTTGTAAGGTCCGATTGCAGAGTTGAACTGAACGCGGAAACCACGGTTGACGTGCGGTTTGCCCTGGTCGTCTGTCCACGGAACGCGGAACATAATAATGCGCTCTGGTTCTACGAAGCGCTCAAGCACAGCCATAGACTCAAGCTCTGGCATTGTGTCAACTACAGGAGAGATTGTTTCGAGAACAAGCCCTGCAGCCTGAAGAAAGTGCTCCTGGTCAGCATAACGTGTGCTAACATCGTCCCATACGCGCTTACAATAAGCATTCTTGATGTTGAAGTCAAAAGCCATTTTTTACGAACTCCTCGCTGAATGTGAGACTAATTCATCTATTGCCATTCAGCATTTAACGCATAGTAACATATATTTATTCAATTATGCAATGTTTTTCTGCAAATTTATGCAAAAATTACAGTATTTATTTAACATCTCCCAGTTTCTTAGCGATGTTCGTGAGAGTTTGAGAGGCTTCGGAAATATGCTTTGTCGCGCTACTAAAGTTTTCAACGCCAGAGGAAATCTGCTTTAAGGTAATGAGCATTTGCTCGCTCGAAACGGCTTGCTGCTGTATAATCGTTGTGATGTCGCCTGCACTGCTCGCTGTTGCTTCAGATGCGTTTTTTATGCTTTCAAATCTTTCTGACAATGCTGAGGCACTTTCAACACCCTTGCTGATTTTCTCTGTGCCATTTTCGCTCATCAGAATAAGACTGTCGCTGCTTTTTTGAACTTCTGTGATACGCTCTTTAATCTCTTTCGTTCCGTCGATGATACCGTCTGCAAGGCGGCGGATTTCGGTTGCAACGATATGGAAATTCCTTCCTGCCTCTCCTGCGCTGCTTGCTTCAAGTTCGGCATTGAATGCGATAATCTTGGCTTGGTCTGCAACTGTGTTAATCAATGTAACAATGTCCCATATATTTTCGATTTTGCTGCCAAGTGCTTTTATGCCGTCGATAGTGTTGAGGTTAGCTTTCTCGATTTCATGCAGTTGTTTTACGTTTGCTTCGAGATAAGAAACACCCTCTGCAACGTTGGCACTCGTGTTTGATGCGATTTTTGAAACGTCTTTGATTTTCTCAGAGATGCTCTCGGAAAGTGTATTATTGTCTTCCATGGTTGTGACAATTTCTTTGACAGCTGCACTTTGGTCTTGTGCTGTCGCTGTGTTTTCTTTTGCGGAAACGGCGAGATTTTGTATTTGAGCCAAAATACTGTTACCAATTTTTCGCTCTGCAGAATGAAGAAGATGTATTCTGATAAAGATAAAGAAAATCAAGAAGATAAAGACTAGAACGACAAGGCAAATGGAGGCAGGAAAAATCGCTTCGTGCAAGAAAGAAGCCATCGTGTAATCTTTAGACACCATAATATGCCAGCCGATTTCATCAAGTCCTTCAAATGCATAAACCGAAGTTTTTGTATCGATGAAGTTTGCAGTTGTGAGTTCTGCTTCTTTGTTTTTGAGGTTCTTAACAACCTCGCTGATTTTCATCTTTTTCTCAAGATGATACAGCTGTGTGGAAGCTGTTGTTTCAAGGGCGTCATTGAAAATATACATCTCGTATGTGTTGTTATCGAGATTTGCATAAAGTTTGTCAATAAAGTCTGTTAGTGGAATGCCAGTGCCGATGAGTCCGCAGAACTCTCCAGAGTCATTTCGTACAATGCAGTTTACCCACATAAAAGTTTGCTTCAAACCAATATCGTAATTCACATTGAACTCATATGACTTATTTGAGTTCACAAGGCTTGTATACCACTTACTTGTAGAATCTTTTTTGTCGAGCGTGTAAAGATATTCGTTGTTTGAATAATACTTTAGGTCGCGGTCGTTAATCATAAAAGTGATATGACTTAAAAATGAATTTTGATATTCTTTTACTTCTCTAAATACTTCGCTTTTTAACTCTTCATCGTTTGGGTCATCAAAATAGCGAATAATCAGCGGCGATTTTGATAACTGTTTTGCAAGTACCATCTGCTCATTCAAGCCTATCTCAAATTGCAATTTCATATTCTTTGCAAGCTGAGAAAGTTCTTTGTGGCTTGATTTTTCAAAATTGTACCTTGCACTTTTCGCTACAATAAAAGCACTAATTACAAGAACAACCGCAATCACAAAAGCAAAAAAAGAAGCAATAGCGCCAAAAGGCAACTTTCTGAAGTCATTTTTGTTCATAATTTACATTATAACATATTTCACAATTAAGAAAGTTCAAATAAAAGGATTTCAAAAATAATATTTGTAACTGCTATTTTGCGTGTTAAACTTATAAGAAACTACTGCAAAGAGGCTTTGATGCTCTATAGTGCCAAAAACAAAAAACTTATTGTCACTTTTCTCGGAGTGCTTTTTATCGTAGCAAGTGCCGTTTCAGGAACATTTGCGTGGCTTTATAACGTCACAAAACAAAATGTCTTGAGCAAATGGCAAAACGATACCGCCCAGTTTGCGCAAAGCGTGAGCCACTATTTCAAGATGTCGGAAGACGCCGTCGCAATCAGCGCCGAGACGCTGAACGACATGCTTTTCACAGGAAAGAGCAATGAAGAAGCGCTCACTTACCTCAGAAACGAAACCGAAATATATTCCGCCGTCATAAGCGACAACGAAACAGGCGTGTACAGTTTTTTTCGCGGAGAGTATCTTGACGGCTCTGGCTGGATTCCCGACGACGATTATGAGCCAAAAAAGCGCCCATGGTACACAGCCGCGATGGAAAGCGCCGGGAATATCGCGTTTGCCCATCCGTATCTGAACTTGCAGACCCAGACGCTGATGATAAGCGTGAGCCGCCTTTTGGACGACGGCGAAAGCGTCGTTTCGATGGACATCTTTCTTGACAGCATTCAGGCGATGGCGGAAAAAGCGGCGAAAAGGAAAAATGTAAAAGCCGTCCTCGTTTTGAATGAAAACGGCTTTGTCATCGCACATTCCGAGCGCTCAAAAGTCGCTTCGTTCGTTGAGAGGCCCGAAATCATCAAAAGCCGAAGCGACAACCAGTTCACGATAAAATACGACAACAAATACTGCACAGTCTTTTCTGAAAACACCGCCAACAACTGGAAAACTGTGTTTGTTCTTGAAAACTCAGGGCTTTATAATTCAATGTCTCTCATTTATATCGTCGCAAGCCTCATTATAATCTTGTTTTCTGCCGCCTCTCTTCTGGTGTTTTCGAGCATCGCCCAAAAATACGAGGAAGCCGAAATGCTCTCCCGCGAAATCCGTGCGATTGCGGACATTTACGAGGCAGTCGTGAAAATCAACCTGAGAAAATCCTCTTTTGACATAATCCGAAAGAATGAGCTTACAGATAAACTTTTCCCCGGCACGTTTTCGGACTTTTGCGAGAATTATCGCGAGTATGTCGAAAAAATCGCGGCAGAACAGTCGCGGGAAATCACAAAGAGCTTCGTTGATTTCTCCACGCTCGAAAAGCGCCTTTGCGAGCTGAAATCCGTCTCGAACGAGTTTATGGACACAAAAAACAGATGGATTCGCCTTCGCTTTATCGTCATTGACCGCGATGACATGACGAATATAAACAATATCCTTCTTGTTGCAGAGTCAATCGACGAGGACAAAAAGCAGCAGGAAACGCTCCGAAAGCGCGCCGAAACCGATATGATGACGGGAATCAGAAACCGCGGCTCAGGCGAGGCGCTCATCAGAAAAGCGATGGCGGAAGGGCGGAAGGGTATGTTTTGCCTTCTTGACGCCGACAAGTTCAAGAGCATCAACGACAATTTCGGTCATAGTGTCGGCGACAAAGTGATTTGCGCGATTGCAAAATGCATGGAAAAGACGTTCCGCGGCTCTGACATCGTTTTCCGCCTCGGCGGTGACGAGTTCGCAGCCTTTTCGGAAGGCGTCGTGAGCGAGGAAATCGGCGAGAAAATCATTGAGAGATTGTTTGACAATATCTCAAAAGTCGACATTCCTGAACTTGAAGGTCGAAAGATTTCGCTTTCGGTCGGCGCGTCGTTCTATCCTGCAACAAGAGAAGATTCGTTCGAGGCGCTCTACAACAGAGCCGACAGCGGCACATATGTGAGCAAAAAGAGCGAGGGAAACGCTTTTACGTTCCAAGTCCAAGAAAAATAAAAGCGTCTTTCAATGCAAAATGAGCGAAAACAACTGAAGTCGGCTTGTTCTACGTAGAAATGAGCAAAATCAGTCAAAATCCGTCAATTTTCGCGTAGAAATGAGCAAAAACAATCAAAGTCCGTCATTTCTACATAGAATTGGCAAAAAACAACTGTTTTCTTCAATTCCTATTTAAGAAAAGAAGAAAAACAACCATGCTTCGGCTTGGCTCAGCAACCGTCTGGCTTGACTGCGAAGTCAATCGCTTCTTCCGCGCTGATTGGCTTTGAGAAATAGTAGCCCTGAATTGTGTCAGCGCCGAACTCTCGCAGGCGATTGAACTGCCATGAGTGCTCGACGCCTTCGATTATCATTTCTTTTCCGAGGTCGTGCATAAGATTTATGATGTTTCGGATAAACGAGTCTTTTCCTTCGACGAGATATGTGTCAACGAGCGATTTGTCGAGCTTTATGACGTCGACAGGAATGTATGTGAGATAGCCGAGCGAGGAGTAGCCCGTTCCAAAGTCGTCCATCAAAAGCCTGATGCCTTTTTCCTTGAAGCGCTTGAAAATCTGGTCGGCAAGAACGCTTTTTTCAAGGAAAAGTCCTTCCGTGATTTCGATTTCAAGAAGGCTTGGCTCAACGTCGTATTTTTTCAGCAAATCTTCGACGAAACCGATATAGCCGTAATCGTTGAGCTGGTTGCTCGAAAAGTTGACGGAGACAGGGCGGAGTGTTTTTCCTTGCGCTTTCCATTCTGAGAGCTGCTTTATGACGAGTTCTGTCGTTATGCGACCGATTCGCCAAATCCAGCCTGAGCGCTCTGCGACGGGAATGAACTGACCTGGGAAAATCCCCGGCGTCTTCATTCGGACAAGCGCCTCATAGCCAGAAACCTCTTTTGTCTCGGCGTTTATCTGCGGCTGATAGAGCATATAAAAACCGTTGTTGTCGAACGCTTCGAGCAGCTTGTCTTTTATGCGCGCTTCCTCTCTCATTCGCTCTTTCATCTCTTCGCCGTAGATAAAAGCGCCGTTTTTTCCTCTGTCTTTTGCCTCGTACATGGCGACTTCGGCGTTGATGACGTGCTGAACGGGCTTTGTGATGCCGTCAGAATTCGAGATGCCCATGCTGACTGTGATGCTGATGCTTTCGTCTCCAAGAGGAACAGGCGTTCTCACGATGTCGAAAATCTCCTTGACGCTTCCCTCAGAAACGCTAAGATGCTCGTTTCTGATGACAATCAAAAACTCGTCGCCTCCGAATCTTGCAAGAAACCAGCCTCTCTTTTTTTCCATTTCCTTGAACTCTGCCACAAGGTACTGAAGAACGCTGTCGGCGACTTGATGCCCGTAATTTTCGTTGAGCTCCTTGAAGCCGTCGATGTCCAAGACAACGACGGAATACACATCGGACTGCGAAAAGTTTTTTGCGATAAGTTCGAGTGAGGTGCGTCTGTTGTAGATGTCCAAGACTTCATCGTGCTCTGTTTTGTAAAGAAGCTCCGCCTGTGATTTTGCAAGATTGTCGTGGGAGATAGTGAGTTCTTTGTTTGAAATCTGCAGATTTTCAGCGGACACTTGAAGAGCGCCAAGGAAAAACAAGAATGAAAGCGCCAAAAGCGAAATTGGCGGGATAAGGCTTCCGTAATGCTCAAGGAAGGATTCTGGCTTGTTGAAGAAAACGGCGTTCTTTGGAATAAGCGAAAAATCAACGCCGTACTTTTTTGCGAGCATATAATCAAACGAAATGCGGGCAGGAGAGTCTTTGTTGAGCGGGATTGTGGAAATATCCGCACCCGAAAGCACATCTGCCATTGTTTTGGCAGCCAGTTCGCAGTGCTTCTCAAAATCAAGCGCGACTCCGCCGAAGACGCCCTCGCCTTCCGCTCCGATGTAGCTTCTGAAAATCGGGACTTTCGCGTGCTTGGCAAGAATGTTCGTTCTTGTCGCCATCGAGATAAGACCGTTTTTGTCGCTGAAGCACGTCATATAAAAAAGGACGGCGTCATTGCCGAACATTTCAAGGCGCTCCGAAAGTTCCGCGTGGCTGAGGCTTGAAGTATCGATGTTGACGAAAATGCAATCAGGATAATTGTCCTTTTGCTCTTTGAAGATGTTCTCTTCGACTATGCCAGTGTTTGTTTTGTCACGAAGAGCCACAATGCGATTTCGCTCAGGGAAAATCTTTCGCGCCAAGTTCAGCGTGTCGACGAAATACGAATATTCAAAATAGCCTGTGATAAAAGGGTTCTTTGCGCCCTTTTCTGCTAGTTCAAGGTCGTTTATGCCAAAAAAGACAATCGGAAGGTCTTTGAAAAACACATCCTGATATTCAAGGACAAACTTCAGCGCCGCATCATCGCCCGCAAAAATGCCGTCGTAGTGCTTTTTCCCGGAAAGGTGCGACTCCAAAAAAGTCCTGTAAAACGCCATGTCGCTGCCTGTGTTCCATTCGCGCGAGTTCATAAAAATGACATCGTACTCAATGCCTCTTGGGTACAAAACTTTCTCAAGCCCTTTTCTTTGCGCTTCATAAGTAAAATAGAGCGGGTCATAAGAACACAAGAACAAGACGCGGTGATTTGCTTCGGCTGGAATGTGGAACGCTTGCACTGTCTTTGGACGAAGCTGTGAGAACACCCGAATTATCATAATTGCTGATGTAACGAGGCAGACAAAGCCAAGATAAATGAATATTGCTCTTATCTTTTGAAGAAAAACCCGTTTGTCCATAGAAAATCCTTAACCAGTGCAAAGTGTTCTTTATCAAAATTATATACACCAAAATCGCTTCCGTCTAATTTTTTTCAAAACTTATCGCGTTTTCTCTTTTAGGCTTTTGTCCGAAGCATATTTTTGAGCAAGAAAAGAAAGTAGATTTTGCAAAAATAGTGATTTATAATTGTTTTTATGAAAACACGAACGGGAATAACGAGTATTGGCGTGAAACTGCCGATTTGTCTTGCGCTTTTTTGTGCGATTTTGAGCATTGCGAACGGAATGATTGGGTATCGCGTGTTCAAATCCCTTTTTGAGAGGCAGTACAAAGATGTCACGGAGCAAGTCGCGAACACGGCGCTTTCGTACATCGATGGCGACAAAATCAGATATTACGAAAAAGAAAGGACGGAAGATGATGAATGGCGTGAAAGCGATTCGCGCCTTGAGCTTCTCACCGAAACAGCGCAACTTGCCTTTATTTATGTGACAGTGCCTGACGACTCTTATGAAAGCCGCGTTTACATTTTCGATACTGTGAACTCCGCTGTCGAAAACGGGAAGAAGTACGAACTGGGCAAGGTCAACTCGCTGAAGCATTATCCTGAAGAGCGAATCCGCGAGATGAAACTTGTTATGAGCGAGGGAAAATCAACGATTCACTTTGTTTACACGAAGGCTGGCGGACACGTTACGACTTCTGTTCCTGTAAAAGACAGATTCGGAAACAGTGTCGCGATTATGAGCGTTGTGAAGCCGATGAGCGAGATAAGGGAGTTCAAGCAAAGTTATCGAAATGCCGTTCTTTTGTCGTCTGCGGCAATCACAGCGCTTTTTGTGTGCATATTTGTCGTGATTCTTATTTTCCGAGTTGTTCGCCCAATAAAGCTTATCACTCACGAAACGGCTCATTTTGCAGAGCACGGCGGAAAGCTTGGCGGAAAGCTTGTGAAGGTGAAAGGCTCTGACGAGCTTGCTCTTCTTGCGCGCTCGGTTGAAAAAATGAGCGTCGAGATGAACCAGTACATCGAAGACCTCACTCACACGACAGCCGAAAAGGAGCGATTGAGCGCTGAGCTTGATGTTGCGACGCAAATTCAGGCGAATATGCTCCCGCGCATTTTCCCTCCTTATGAAGACCACCCCGAAATCGAACTTTTTGCGAGCATGACGCCTGCAAAGGAAGTCGGAGGCGATTTTTACGACTTTTTCATTGTGGACAGAGACCATTTTGCTGTCGTTGTCGGAGATGTTTCTGGAAAGGGCGTTCCTGCGGCGCTTTTCATGGTCATTGCAAAGACGCTCATCAAAAACGTGATTATGCAAGGAAAGAGCCCTGCCGAAGTTTTCACGAGCGTTAACAACCAGCTTTGCGAAGGAAATGATGCGGGGCTTTTTGTTACGTGCTGGGCTGGAATCCTGACGCTTTCGACGGGGGAGCTTGTTTTTGCAAATGCCGGGCACACTTCTCCTGTCATAAAGCACGGGGGAAATGCTGAGTTTCTTGTGTCAAAGCCGAACTTGATGCTTGCGGGAATGGAGGGCATTTTGTACAAGGAGCATAAGATAAAGCTCGAAAAGGGTGACAGAATGTTTGTTTACACCGACGGCATCACAGAGGCGATGAATGCGAAAAACGAGCTTTACGGTGAAGAGCGGCTATTGTCTGTGCTCAATCACACTTCAGCTCTTTCATCTAAGGAAATCCTTTCGCAAGTGCAAAAGGACATCGATGAGTTTGTCGCGCTCGCTCCTCAATTCGACGACATCACAATGCTTGAGTTCTCTCTCAAAAAATAAAGCAGGAGGGCATAATGGAAAATGCAAAAAGCGATATGCAGGAAAGGCTTTTGAAAAAGGTTTTTCTTGCCTGTGACGAAAATATGGAAAAAGTGAACGATTTTGTGCATTCAGTTCTCCCTTCTGATTATCCTGAGTGCGAGAAGTACAAAATCGATGTTGCTGTTGAAGAGATTTTTGTTAATATCGCCCATTATGCTTATGGCGAAAATCAAGGCGACGCGGAGATTTCTGCAATTGTTTCTGATGGTGTTTTGCGCATCGTGTTCTCTGACAGCGGAACGCCTTTCAATCCTTTAGAGCGTGAAGACCCCGACATAACGCTTAGCGCTGAGGAGCGAGAGATTGGAGGGCTTGGCATTTTCTTGACGAAAAAGTTTATGACGAGCGTTGATTATGAATACAAAGACGGCAAAAACATTCTTGCAATTACTAAAAAACTTTGAGTTTTGCAAAAAAAGGGCTGTCCTAAAAGTATTGTCATGCTGAACTTGTTTCAGCATCTGCGGTTGCTGAGCGTAGTCGAAGCATAGATTCCGAAACGAGTTCGGAATGACTCTATGCAACGAACTTATTGGACAGCACCTTTTTTGCTCACAAATAAAATCAGACGATTGAAAGAACGCCGTCCATTCCTGTCGCCTCAAAAACCTGACGGCAAAAATCTGACGGGCTTTTTATCACCATTTTGCCGCTTGAGCCTTGCATGAGTTTGTGCGCAAGAAGAACAACGCGAAGACCGGCGCTTGAGATGTATTCAACGGCTGAAAGATTGAGAATCAGCGTGCGACAAGATTTTGCGACTTCTTTGAGCTTTGATTCAAGTTGTGGCGCTGTCGTTGTGTCTAATCGTCCTGAAACTGCAAGTTCTGTTGTGTCTTTATTTTTGTTTTCGCTAACTGTCATTTTATCTCCGAAGTATTGCTAAGATTGTTTTTTATATTTTTTGCGCTTTCTTGCAAAAAGTCAATGTTTTTTTTGCATATCCACAACAGAAACAACGCAGCCTATAACTCAAATTCTACATTTCTGGGTTAGCCTGTGATTTTCGAATTCTTTCGTCTTTCTTGCTTTTGTTCCCGTAGATAAATATACCGACTAAAGTTGCAAGAGCACCTAAGATAGCAACAATTCCAAGAATATCCTTGTTGAGATATATCAAGAATGCACCAATAATAATAGTTGTCATTGCAAGGATAAATGCGAAAACTTGTCCCCGTGCAGCATTTTTTATACCTGAATCTACAACTTTACTTTCAAGTTCCATTCTGTGGTCAGATTGTTTTACATAGCGTTCCATCATGATTTTTGCAAAACCAGGGTAAATTGATTCATAGCGCTCCATTTCAGCAGCAGGAGGAAAAGGAGCAGAGTAATGAGCAGCAACCATTTGAGTGGCAATGACAGTCCTCTCAGATTTCTGATTTTTCTTAGGCATAGGAAGCCACCGTAGAGTTGTAAGCGTCAATAAAATCCGCTTTTATAGCATTTACATCTGCACGAAGAGCTCTTGAATCTGCAGACTCTTCCGTATGCGAATCATTGTATTCTTGAGAAACTCCAAACAAGTCTATTACGCTCATTACTCCATCAATAAAAGAAGGAGTTGCAAAAAGAAAATCTGACATACTTTCCACCTCCCAAAATTATAGCACATATCCATTAGAACTATACCATTTTTTATTATAATTGGCAATTTTTTTGCAAGCGGATTACCACTTAGAGAAAAAACGCTGAAGAACTCAAGAGTGATTATGAAAACTCCCGCCGCTCTTTTTTGAAACAGGAACGACGGGAGATTTTTGCAAAATATGTGTTCTAATTATTCTTTTCGTTTTCCAGCATTTTCTCTTAATATGGAATAGTCGCCATTTTTGTTATATCCATAAAAATTACCGATTAGATCGTTCATATTTGAGCATTTCCATTCAAGATAAATATACTCAGTTCCATCTTTTGACTTTCTCATATTGTATTCTTTAAGCCTACAAGACGGCTCTAATGCACAACATTTTGGAATGTCTGATAAGGCAATACAGACTGTTCCATGTTCCAAAAAATACTTTGCAAGCTCTACAGCTTCATTATATTCGCTTTTGTTTGTGTACCATTTTGAATAGATGTCATAGACTGTAGCATAATTCTTGTTTTCATCAAAAGTAAGTGCACTTTTTGAGGCATTATCACACATCCACATTTCAAGACAAACTGCATTATCATTTCTATATTCCCAAAGTTCTAACGTTTGTCCATATATACTACCGCTACAAAGTTTCTTAGCTTTTACAACAAGTGGCAAAACTTCTGTTCTATATACCTTTTTATCTCTGTCATAATCGTTTATAACAATATAAGGATGAGCAGGGTTTTCATCTATAAAAGAAACGCTTATGTCGCAATTTCTTTCTTGCATAAGAGCTTTTACAGAAGAAGCTAAGTTGTTGTTCGGTGAATAGTGTTTTTTGTTAGCAGTATCAATAGAAAATCCGAGCGATTTAACCCAATCAGGAATATACTTGTTTATAATATCAATTCCATCTCCGTTATGATATGAGTATGTATCGTAAAGCCAATAATGCAGTTTTCCAGAGCCTTCAATATAAGCCCAGCCGTCTTGTTCATTATAAGATTCTGCAACAGAATAGAACGTCTTTCCGTTTAAGCTAGCCCCTTTATTCCATTCCCATCCACCACTTCTGATAGGCGGCTTTTCATCATCGATAGCAAACACATTTGCCACGCAAGTGATTAATGCCAATACTAGTACCAATAACTTTTTCATCAAAATATACTCCTATCTATTAAAATACTGTAATAAAATTAATGCAAAAATGGTAATGAATATAACAACAATAAAGAGCAAAAAGTTTTCTTTTTCAGGCTCACAATGAATTTCTGTTTCGTATCTGCAATATGAACAAAACTTATCACCCTCAAAAATTGGATAGTTGCATTTTTTGCAAACACCAATTTGAGTTTTATTTTTGGTGTTAATCATAAATAGCAGATTGCCAGCCGTACTTTACAGTACTAAATGGGAATTATTTAGTACTGTATAAATGTGTTTTTTGATATTATTTAGCACCAGCTTCTTTTAAGAAGTCTGCTAAGTCTTCAAGATTTTCAATACCGTCTGAGCCGAATAAATAGTTGTCTCCTCTATAAGGATGTTCCATCTTGCTTTTTATCAATTCTATATCATCTTTTATATAATCTAATGCAGTTTTACCATATTTATCTTTCGCATTTACATTTACTCCTGCTTTTATTAAATACGAAATAAATTCTTTTACAGTATCTGTAACATCAAAATATTCATCGATTATAGTATCTTGAGAATACCAATCGCGCCCTCTATTGGAGATTAACGAGAAGCAATAGCAAAAAACAACTGTTGCTATAGGAGTTTGTCCGTTGAATTCGTCGCTTACTACTTTTACTTTTGCACCTGCTTTTATAAGTTTAGATAATGGCTCCATATCAAACAAATACCAAGGTTCTTGTGCAAATGCAAAAATAGGCTTGTATTTTTTTGGATTTGGGTTAAAACCTTTACTAATAAAATAATCAACTACACTCTCTACCAAGAACTTATTTTTTTTATATGCACAAACACTCCACAATGCATTGTAAAATATGCTTGCTAGGTCATTTTCGTTAAGTTTTATATTTAATCCCATTTCTGTTAATTTTTTGGGATCTGCTTTTGGAAATGTTAAGTCAAAAAAGACATATCTCCTGCCTTTGTCCCAATCTATCAAATTAAAATTTTCATCATAGTTTGTAAGATAACAATTTACATCATAATATGTTTTCCATGCATCACTTATTATTGTAGCTGGTGTGGCAGGCTCTTCTCTTTCCCATTTAAATGTAGTTGTACTAACAATCTCTTTTATATTTGCAAGTGCTTGAAATTGTTCTTTTGAGTACTCTTTTTTTACTGAAAAAAGGGTATTCGCACTTTCTGCCAAAATTGTTGCATAATCAGAGTAAAATTGTTTACGGGAATATGCAGGAGTTTTTTTATTTGTAGTTTCAAATGAAAGGCAAAGAACAAAAGCATTTGTTGCAAGATAAATATTCATAGAGTTTTTTGTTGAAGTTTCATAAATACTCCATGCAATATCACCTTTTTGCATATCTTCAATTTTAAAAACAAAGCTATCTTTAATAATATTTAATGGATAGAAGACATCTGTATAGTATGGATTTGAGCTATCTTCTATTGTGCTTCTATAATTTGATAAAATTTCTGTTAATCTTCCTGAATACAAGTTTACAATATCTTTGTAAGATAAATTTGTATTGTACATTGTAGCTATAGTTTTTATTTCTACATTATTGCCTATTTTTTTCTGCAATAATGGTGATGGATCTATTTTTTGATTTTGTTGCTTTTTATTTTTTATTTGAAAAGCAATTTCTTTATCGCTTTTAGCTAGTTTGTTTTTGTAAGACACAAGCACTTTTTTGCTTACAATATCAACAGCCTGCAAGAAAATCTGATATCCGCCTGACACTGTTTTTACTGAGCCGAAAATCAAGCAATCAGCACCCAATGCAGAACCTATGTCTTGAATTGTATCGTCTCGGACTGCTCCTGATTCTTGATAGATGTTCTCGTTTTTGATGAGAGACAAGACATGTTTGTTGCGCTCAACAAGCACTGCTTTTCGTAAATGTATAGACATATTGTGCTTCATTGTTTCCATAAGATATTCATCAAGAGTATTATAGCCAGATGTCAAGTCTACAATCGCAATAGCTTTTGATGTTGAATCCAATTTTTCTGCAAAACTTTTGGACGCCTCTTTCAAAGAACTGTCCAAAGTCTTGCTTTTTGCACTTATTGCAAATATACAAAACACAACCAAAAAGTAAAACAAAATCTTCTTTTTCATAATAATTACTCCTTATTTGAAGAGTTCAATAAGAACCAAAGTCTTTGGCAAAAATTTTTTAAGAAATATGTGGCTTCATCGTCTGAAATAAGTTGGGTTTGCTTGATTTTAGCAATAATTTTTTCTGTTACGAGCGAAGTATCTGTTATATCGAGACCATCTTCTTTTAGTTTTTTTGAAAGATAGTCTTTGTTTTTATTGTCTAATAATTCAAGAGGTTTGAATAATGAAAAAGCATTACAATGATTGTCAATAATAGAATTGATAAATGCTCTAACATGTTCTCCGTCTTGTGTAATACCGCATGTATTCAGATAAATATCTGAAAAACGTTCAATAAAAGCAATAAATGCTTCTTTTTGTTGTTTGTCATAAAGTTCTGCTGCTGCTTTTTGATAAAGACAGTTTAGTTCCTGTCGTTCTTCCTCTGTTGAGTAAAGCTTCATAAAATATACTCCTTATGTTTATTAACAATGTGTCATGTAAAAAATATAAAGATTAAGGTTTTACTTAATAATAAAATAAGTTAAAAGGCAATTTTTCTAACTTTTTGCACACATCGTTCTTTTCTGCTTCCCAGTATTTCAAATCATTTTTTGCTTTTGCAACAGCCTTAGGATTATAATTTGGGTCTGGAACTGTGTAATATTGAATTTCATCTCTGTATTCTGTGTATGTTCTAGTTTCATAATGGTCGTAAGTTGTTTCGCTAGAACCATAATGTGAAGTTCGTGAACCTATATTTCCAGGTACTAAAATACGTTCAGTTACTGTATATGGTACTTTGACAGTTCTTGATTTCTGAATTGTTGGGTTTGAACATTTTTGAATAATTGCATTGCACTCTTTTATATTTGAATCACAAGTAACTTTATAAGAGTTATTTTCTTTATATCTGTTATAAGCTGTATCATCGATGACTAGAGTAAAAAAGTAACCGACAAAAGCCTTTTTCTTTTTGTTGTAAGCCCAATATGCAATAGATTTTTCATTTGGGGCATCTTCATTAGGAGTACAACAGATTAACTGTCCTTTTTTTAATTCTTGGCTAGCTTCTCGTTGAAATTCATTATCTAAAAGTTCTTCTTTTGCATCACCTTGTTCTATAACGGTTTTCATCATTTTAAAAACAGCTAAACTTGAACAATTATAGTTTATGTCTTCCATAAAGAAATTATCTCCAGCTTGTCCAATAAAATCATCTTCTTTTATTTTTGAAGTTGAAGACAGAAATTTTGAATTATTTTCAATATGGAATTGAGTTGAAGCACAACTAACAAAAATGGATGCCAAAAATGCAATTAAAACTAAAACAATCTTCTTTTTCATAAACCATAATCTCCTTAAAAATAATACTCACAGAATATGTTCATACTTAGAAAATATTCTGTGAGTACTTGAATTAGAGTTTTTTAGACTCGTTTTCTTTTCTAATTCTTTCTGCAAGTTGATTGTATTCTGACATGATTATGTCATGAGCCAATTCATCTCCTGCGGATTTTAGCTGATGTTCCAAAACTACAATTTTGTCTTTGAACTCGTTTGTAACGTCCATATCACTAAGTTTGCTGATAAGTTCTGCAATTTCACTTTGTTGCATAATTACTCCTTTACTAAACAATATATAGTTATTTAGTAATAATGTTATTATACGTCAAAAATAATTATTATACAACGCTAAAAATAAGTATTATTTACGCCTAAACGTAATAACTATGGATATTTTAGAAAAGATAAGAAGATATAGAATTGAAAGAAATTGGACGGAGTATCAATTAGCGGAAAAATCTGAACTTCCACAATCTACTATTTCTACTTGGTACAGAAAAAATCAAATACCTACTATTCCGTCAATGGAAAAAATCTGTAGAGCTTTTCAAATCACGCTTGCTCAATTTTTTACAGATGATAATGCTGAAATTGTTACTCTCACAAAAACACAAAGTGAGATATTGAGAGAATGGAATAGACTTACTGAACGACAAAAAACAATCGTTCTTGATTTATTAAAAGAAATGTAGTTTATAATAAGAATTATGAAAGTGAGTGTAAAAGAGATTTTGGTGAAAACTTAACGCACTTTAGTAAATTAAATAAGATTACACAAGAAGAACTTTCTGAAAAACTTAATTAGATTCATATAACTTTCTACGTATTTAACTTGTAATAACTCTTTTTCTGTTTGAGCGCATAGCACAAGCCCTTTCAAATTAACTTCAGTAGACAATTAAATTTAGACAATCTATAATAAAAATATGGGTGAGCGAGATATAACGCAAAAAACGCTGGAATCATACAATGATGTTTTTGCGGATATTGTGAATGTTCTGGTGTTCGGCGGCGAGCAGATTGTTGAGGCGGATTCTTTGACGGACGCGCAGACTTTTTCGCAGTACAAAGATTCAGAAAATGTTTTGCACAATCAAGAGCGAGATGTTGCTAAAAAATGGATAAAAGGCGATTTTTGCTTGAGTTTGTTCGGTTTTGAGAATCAGACCAAAAAGGAAAAGTCAATGCCTCTTCGTGTTATGGGCTACGACGGTGTGGCATACAGAAGTCAGTTGAACGAAGAACGCACTGATTTTTATCCTGTGATAACGCTCGTTTTGTATTTTGGAACAAAAAGCAAGTGGGAAAAGAACACTTCACTGAAAGAATCGCTGAAAATTGATGAGCGATTGAAAGATTTTGTGAGCGATTATAAAATCAAAGTGATAAATCTGGCTTGGCTGACTGACGAGCAGATAAACAGTTTCAAGAGCGATTTTCGCATTGTTGCGGAATACTTGCGGGCATTGCGCATCGGGCAAGCAGAGAATTGGAGCAGACAGAAACTCAAATATGTCTCAGAGATAGTCGATTTAATGCGTGTGATTTCTGATGACGATATTTTTGATGATATGGCGGAGTTCATCGAAGAAACTCAGAGCGAAAAAGGAGGTGTGAACGTGTGTGAATTTGTGCAGAAAATGAAAAACGAAGGGCGAAGTGAAGGCGTTTTGCTTGGTCGAAGAGAAGGCTTTTCAATCGGCAGAAATGAGGAGCGCAACAATATATTTGCACTGTTCTCAAAACTTTATGCAGAGGGACGAAGTGCAGATGTTGAGCGTGCTACAAAAGACAAAGATTATCTGAATGCTCTTATGGAAAGTGAGAATCTATAAATAAAAGATATAATTCAGAAACTTCCTCTCGCAAAAGAAAACAGCCCGCCAAAACGACGAGCTGTTTTTTAATAAATTGCGTTTGAAAACTGTTTGCTTAGCCTAATGTGATTTCAACATTGACTTCTTTTTTGCCCTCAACAACAGGAACAATACAGCCGTCAATTGCTTTGCCGTCAACAACCAGCGATTTTACGCCCTTGCAAACGTGGCTTGGGTTTTTAATCGTGATGTTGTACTTTGCACCGCGGAACAATCTTGTCGCAGTAAAGCCGTCCCAGCTTGATGGAATTGACGGGTCAACCTTGAGACCGTCGAAATCCGGCTGAATACCAAGAATGTACTGGCTGATTGCAACCATATTCCATGCAGCCGTTCCTGTAAGCCAAGAGTTCTTGCCCTGACCAAAGTTCTTTCCAGTCTGCCCGATGTCGCTTCCCGCGTCCTTTCCGCCAATCATCTGACCATAAACGTAAGGCTCTGTCTTGTGCAAGTCAGAAGTCTCTTCAGTGTAAGCAGGTGCGATTTCTGAGTAATATTTGAACGCCTGATTTCCTTCGCCAGCATAAGCCGCAGCACAGATAATCCATGCGTTGTTGTGCGTGAAGATACCTGCGTTCTCTTTGTATCCGCCCGGATATGTTGAGATTTCGCCGTACTGAACATAGTATTTTGTGAAAGCAGGGTTGTTCAAAACAAGACCGTGCTTTGTGTTCAGTCTCTCATCGATTGCGGCGAGAGTCTTCTTTGTTGCGTCCTTGTCGATGTCAGACATAATTGCAAAGCCCTGTGGCTCAATAAAGATTTTTCCCTCTTCGCACTCGTTTGAGCCCATCTTCTTGCCGTAAGCGTCATAAGCGCGCATGAACCAGTTGCCGTCCCAAGCTGAATCCATAATAGTTTTCTTCATCTTGTCGATTTCTGCCTGCGCCTTTGCCGCCTCGTCTTTCTTGCCCAAGTGGTTCAAGATGCCGACGAAGTTTGGACCAACGTAAGTAAAGAGTGCTGCAACAAACACGGACTCTGCAACCTTTGAATATCCGCCCTCTGCCTTGAATTTTGGGTTTGTGTAAGTCTGGAAACTTTCGCCCGGTGTGTCAGAGAAGCACGAAAGATTGATACAGTCGTTCCAGTCTGCACGCATCGCAAGCGGCAATCCGTGAGGACCTAAGTTGTTTACAATGTGATAGAAGCTTACTGTGAGGTGGTCGAGCATTGATTTTGCTTTTGACTCATCGTTGTCGTAAGGAACTTTTGCGTCAAGAATTGACCAGTCGCCTGTTTCCTTGATGTATGCAGAAACCGAGAGAATCATCCAGAGCGGGTCGTCCGAGAAGTCGCCGCCGATGTCTGCGTTGCCTTTCTTTGTGAGTGGCTGATACTGGTGATAGCAGCCGCCGTCCTCAAGCTGAGTTGACGCGATGTCGATGAGACGCTCGCGTGCGCGGTCTGGAATCTGGTGAACGAAGCCCAAGATGTCCTGATTTGAATCGCGGAAGCCCATACCTCGACCAATGCCGCTTTCAAAGTATGAAGCAGAGCGTGAAAGGTTGAACGTAACCATACACTGATACTGGTTCCAGATGTTCACCATACGGTTCACTTTGTCTTCTGGTGTGTTTACGTTGAGGATTCCCAAAAGCTTGTCCCAGTAAGCGCGGAGCTCAGCCATACCAGAGGCAAACTTTTCTGGTGTGTTGTATTTTTCAATCATGGCAAGGGCTTTTTCCTTGTTGATTGTCTTGCCGTCAGCCTCGAACTTCTTTTCAACAGGCATCTCAACATAGCCCAAAACAAAAACGAGCGTCTTTGACTCGCCTGCTTTGAGTGTGATTTCTTTGAAATGTGAAGCGATTGGAGACCAACCGTCTGCGAGTGAGTTGCCGCACTTTCCGTCCAGAACCTGCTGAGGATTGTTGAATCCGTTGTAAAGACCGATGAAAGCGTCGCGGTCTGTGTCGTAGCCGTCGATTTTGTCGTTCACTGAGTAGAATGCGTAGTGATTTCGGCGGTCGCGGTATTCTGTCTTGTGATAGATTACAGAATCTTTGATTTCAACGCGTCCTGTCGAAAAGTTTCGCTGGAAGTTCGTGCAGTCGTCCTGAGCGTCCCAAAGACACCATTCCGCGAATGACCAGAACTTGAACGTCTTGTCTGATTTTCCTTCGTTCGTAAGGACAACTTGCTGAACCTCGCCGTCAAAGTCCTGCGGAACAAAGAATGTGACTTCTGCTTTGAGGTCGTTCTTTTTTCCCTTGATTATGGTGTAGCCCATACCGTGTCGGCACTCGTAAAAATCAAGCTCAGTCTTAACAGGAGACCAGCCCGGATTCCAGATTGTGCCGTTGTCGTTGATGTAGAAATAGCGTCCGCCCATATCGATAGGCACGTTGTTGTAGCGGTATCGTGTGATGCGGCGAAGACGTGCGTCTTTGTAGAAAGAGTATCCGCCTGCCGTGTTTGAAATCAGCGAGAAAAATCCTTGAGTACCAAGATAGTTAATCCAAGGATACGGTGTGCGAGGTGTTTCAATCACATACTCGCGTTTGACATCGTCAAAATGACCGAATTTCATATAAATCTCCTAATTAAAACTGTCTATGCGAATTCTATGGCAGAGAACAGTGTTTCTCTATCAAATATTTTGTTGAAATATCAAATATTTGCTACCCAAGAGATAAATGTGCACAAAGCCTATGTGCATCGCGGCTCAAAGCCTATGTGCATATCGGTGCATAGTAATGGTTTGAAAAGAATACACAATAAAGCGCTTTATGCTATAATCTTTTTGTATGTCATGCTTCGGTGCTTCGGCTTCGCTCAGGGAACAGCTCAGCAATCGCGGTCATTGAGCGTAGTCGAAATGAACGCAACGAGATAAGGAAAGGCACGCACTCAGATGCTGTAACAAGTTCAGCATGATACGCGGGCACGGACGGACAAGACTGCACAAAGCGCTAATGCAATACTATTTTCTTGATAAATGTGATAAAATAAAGTGCGAGGAGGTATTCATATGCGATGTATTACAAAAGAAATGCTAGAAAAGAGAGACGCCGCAAACAGCGTTTACAATTTCATTCTTCATACTCCAAAACCAGATTTTACCGAACTCGACAAGGAATGTGCCGAGTTGAAGGCGTGGATTACGGAAGAGCACAAAAAAGACAAAGAGATTATGATGGAGGCTTTGAAAGCAAATGGCAGATTATGAGAATCTTTTTGCCGACGAAGACTTTATTGTTGAGCACTTGTCTGATTCTCCAGAAAACTCTGACCTCATTCAGTCTTTTTGTGTTGGAAACGCTGCTATGGGGTTGGAGATTTTCCTAAAAGAAGCGGCTTGGCGCGAAGAAAGCGAAAAACAAACCAGAACCTATTTGATAAAAGACCGAATTACAGGCGAGCTTGCCTGCTATTTTTCAATGCGCACAGGGCTTGTTACGCTTCAAGTTGACGGCGACGCTTTTGATTCGCTTTCGGCGGTGGAACTTTCAAACTTTGCGATGAATCAAGTCTACAAAGCCAATCACCCAAACGCAAAACGACTTGGTTCTTATTTTTTTAAGCGGTTCATTCTGCCGTTGGCGCAGTTCGTTTCGGAATATGTTGGGGTGAGCACGCTCTACATTTACGCTTTGCCAGAAGAGAGACTGATGAACCATTACAAAAAGATGGGCTTTTCGCGACTTCCAGAGGAGCAGGAAAAATTCGTGCAGAATCATGTAAAGCCAAAATACGATGAAGGCTGTATTTTTATGTATCAGACGCTCTAAAAGCCACCCCGTCACGGGCGAACTTGTTTCGGGTTCTGTGAACGCAGATGCTGAAACAAGTTCAGCATGACGGGCACACGAACTTCCACGAAATAAGGAAGGCTGACTTTGTTGAAAGATGGGTTTCCTCAAAATAAGGAAGGCTGACCTTATCGAAAGACGCCTTTCCTCAAAATAAGGAAGGCTGATTTTATTGAAAGCGGCTTTACTCAAAATAAGGAAGACTGACTTTATTGAAAGACGCCTTTCCTTAAAATAAGGAAGGTTGACCTTGTTGAAAGCGACTTTCCTTAAAATAAGGAAAGTCACGCAGATGCTGAAAATGAGTTTGAGCATGACACGCGGGACACACAAATGCAAAAACAGGTACTGCAACAAGTGTTTTTTCGTTTTGTGTGAAAAAGTAAATGCTTTTCTTTTGGAACGGTGGTATAATTTTTGAAACTGCGATGGAGTTTAATTTATGATTTGTTCAAAATGTGGCGCAGAAATCGCCGATAGTTTCAAATTTTGCCCGAATTGTGGACAGAGTGTTCCTTGTGTCAAAAAGCCTGATGCACAAAAAAGCGAAGATGTTATGAGAGTAAAATCTTCGTCTTCTCCTAACATGATAAAGATTGCCGGTGGCACTTTTACGATGGGAACAAATGAATATAACCGCAAGATTTCGCTTTCTCCGTTTTTGATGTCAGAAACTCTCGTTACGCAATCTCAATATGAGTTCGTCATGGGAAAAAATCCTTCTAAGCTCAAGGGTGATAATCGCCCTGTTGAATGTGTGAACTGGTGCGATGCGCTCATTTTTTGCAACTGCTTGAGCATGTCAAAGAAGTTGACTCCGTGCTACAGCATTGGAAATGCTACGGATTTGACAACGTTTGACAGCGCAAGTCCTGTTTGGAAGCGCGTGGTATGCAATTTCACTGCAAACGGTTTCCGACTTCCGACTGAAGCAGAATGGGAATATGCTGCTCGTGGTGGCAGACGGCAAGACGGTGCACAGTTTTCTGGAGGGGACAATCTTGATGAGTTTGGCTGGTATGGCGAAAACAGCGATGTGAGAACGCACGATGTAAGCTCAAAGCTTCCTAATGCTTTAGGGCTTTATGATATGTGCGGCAATGTTGCTGAATGGTGCTGGGATTACATCGGCGAGCTTCCTTCTCAGCCGCAAACGAACCCGCACGGCCCTCAAATCGGATCTATGCATGTAAAGCGTGGTGGCAGTTGGCTTGATGATTTACAGCAATGCACGGTGTTTTATCGCTCTGGAAGCGCTCCGACAGGAAAGAGTTCAAACTTGGGCTTTAGAGTTTGCATGTCATTTGTTGAAAACATTATGTGAGATTTTTTTGCCAAGGACTAGACATTTTGTTTTGTTTTTGGTAGTATACTTCACATACGGCGTCTTACCCAAGTGGTAAGGGACTGGTCTGCAAAACCACTATGCATCGGTTCGATTCCGATAGACGCCTGTAACGCCTCTTTTTGGAGGCGTTTTTTTATTCTTCTGACTTCAAGAATGGCGCTTGTTTCAGAACTTCGCTGACGACAGATGCTCTTTCTTCTCCATTTTCAAATCCGATAAAGAACTCGCCTTCTTTTTTTGTTACAATCTTGAGTGTGCTTACAGTTGCATCTTCTTCGTATGCAAGTGTCGGAAGTGACATAATCTCACTGTATGGAATGATTTTTCCGTCTGCTATCAATGCGTTTTCATATACGCCTGCAAGAATTGTTGAGATTCTCTCTTTTGAAGTTATCTCGACTGCAAGAACAGCGCATGCGCAAAGAATAAATTTTATAAATGTGCTGAATGCTCCGAGAAAAACCAGAGTTATGATGATTGGAGCGATTGCTACGATTGCAAAAAATAAAGGCGAGACTCTTCGTTTTATTGGCAGAATGATTTTTCCAACTGACTGCAATATATTTTTCTTTCTGATAGGATAAAATGCGCAAAGTGAAACGACAGCAATATAAGAAACAATGCAAATAAAAACAGATATGCTCATTGTTGTACTCCTTTTTTCAAAAGCCACTTTTCAAGAGCAAATCTTGCGGACTCAAAAGCCAACGGTAGCGCATCTAAATCTGCCTTTGAAGTGATTTTTTTCCATGTAACACTCTGCACTTCTTTTTTTTGTGTGTGAAAAACTGTGTCTTCGCTTAAATCTGCCGTGAAAAACAAATCACATGTTTTGTATGTTATTCCGCGATAAAGATACGTGTTTGGGAAACTGCAAAGATACTCTGTGCTTTTTATTTTCGCATCAAGTTCTTCTTTGCACTCACGAACTGCTGCATCTTCTGCGCTTTCATCAGGGTCAATAAAGCCGCCTGGGAGTGCAAGGAATCCTTTTCGGGGCTCTTTTTCACGAACTTCAAAAAGCACTTCGCTATTGGCATTGCATATTATGCAACCGACTGCTGCTGCAGTGTTGTTGTATAAATCAAAACCGCAATCTGTGCAAATCCATTTTCTATTGTTTATGTTCTGGATATTTTTTCCGCCGCATGCTGGACAGAAAGCAAAATCGTTAGACACTTTTGACCTCGCATAAAAAAAAAGCAGCTACTGAAACCAGTAACTGCTTTTAGCGGGAGCGAAGGGGCTCGAACCCTCGATCTCCGGCGTGACAGGCCAGCGCGATAAACCAGCTTCGCTACGCCCCCGTGATGTTTAGTATATTATCAAATTATCATTTTTATGTCTAGTGCATTTTGAAAAAAAACGGATTTTTTTTGCTAAAACTGAGAAACTGTGTTTGCCTAGTTCATTTTTATGCGCTGTTGCACAAGTGATTCTAGTTCTGAAAGTGTTTGAACAAACTTTTTTGTGTCAGGCATCGTTCCCGCAAGCACATTTTCATATGCCGCAGTAAAAGCCGAAATCCTGCTCATTATATTTTGCTCCATAACAGCGGCTTCTATTGCTTTTGTCCCTTTGATTTCGCGTGCAAGAGACGGAAGGCGCAAAATACGCTCCTTTTCTGCATCATAAGCGCTCGTAAGAGAGTCTGCGCGTTCTGCAAGAGAATCCATTGCACGAATAATTTGGCTCTGAAGGTCTGAGGCGATTTTATTTTTTGCTGGCAAACGATGAAGCCACATCATTGAAAGATAAACGTTCAGACAATACAAGAATGAAATCATAAAAAGAATGAGACACCCAACATCAACACGAAGAGCAGATGTCGGAATACCCAAAACAAGAAGAGACGCAATAGGAATGTATATTGCTGAAAAAATAAAAAGCGCATGTCTGAATTGCTTTTTTCCTTCAATGGTTTTTCCGATTTCTGGCAAAATCACAGGAACTGATATTGCCAGTGAAATAAGCACAATGTCCGCAATAAGAAAAAACTTTGCTCCATGCGGAACAGTCGGCGCTGTCGTAAATATTTTTGACAAAAGAAGCCTAAGCAATAAAAAAAGCACAGCCATTATTAAAAAAGGCAAAAAAAACAAACGTTTTTTCATGATTATCCTCGGTTATTACTACCATTTTTGGTCTGCAAGATATTTTAGTTTTTTCCATACCGCTGCGACTTCTGGAGATGGCAGCATAGGAGATTGACTGTCTAGTTGAAGCGGATTTTTGCTCTCTGCTTTTCGGCGTGGGTCAAAGCGCAGCAATGCCCATTCTCCGCGCTTTACTGCGTCTTTTTGTGCCTCAAAATCCCAGCGGCAATCAGCAATCACAATTGATGTTCCCTCAAAATCATCGGCTTCACGAAGCGCTTTTAGTGTGTGAGATGAAGAAGCGCACGCTGAAATAGATGCGACATAAACATCAGGATAAGTCATTGCAATTTCAATGAGATTCTTGCGCTGTTTCTTGCCGTCTGAAAGCACCAAAATATTGATGTTCCGAGCAGACTCAAAGATTTCGTTCAAGCCAGAAAATCCAGTTGTTTCAGCCCATTGCTGCGCGCATACAAGCCAAATGCTTCGTCTTATAAAGTTGTCCGCGACACAAGAGAGTTCACATGCATCTTGGTTTTTGCTCTTTGAAAGATACTTTTTCAAGACCGCGATGTTTTTTCGCATTTTGTCGATTTCTGATTCACTTTTCTGAGTTCCGTCAAGAACAGCGCGGATTGAGTTGACCGAAATGCCTTCAACAAGAACCCTCTCTGCAAGGTTTTTTGCATAATCCTGAAGCGAATCGTATGCGATGCGAAGGGAAAGCGCATATTCTGCTTCGCTTCGGGCGTTTCCAGTTCCCCACGCGATTCCGTGATTTTCTTCGTCAGACGCGAACGGAATTGATGGAAGAGAAGCACAAAGCATATCTGTTCCGTCGTGTGCGCCCGTAATAATTGCGCGATTTCCAAAAAGTTGCGACAAAAGTTTCAGATACGTCGTTGAAAAAGACGGCTCTGCGGTTGAAACATATTCAAAAAGCGGAGTTTTCAGCGCAATATCCCTCACTGCGCCTAAGTCGAGCGTTAACGAATCCGTCTCGCTTTGCTTCTGGAAGTATTGCCAATTTTCGCGAATTGAATCTTTTAGCTCTGGCGTGAGTTCTGTCAGAGTTATCGCATCTTCTTTGCAAGCAGAAGCACAAGCGCCGCAAGCCGTACAATCGTCAATCGAAACTTGAAGCGTGATTTTCTTTCCCGAAACAGAGCGAGGCTTTATCGTCGTCATCGGGAAGTTTTTCGGCATGTGCTTTCCTGGCGTTTCTGGCAAAATGTTCATTCTGATAGCAGAGCGCGGACACAAGAACGCGCATTCTCCGCATTGAGAGCATTTTTCAGCATTCCAGACAGGAGCTGATGACGTTTCGCCTTTCTTTTCGTATTTTGAAACACCAGTCGGGCAAGTTCCGTCAGCGTTGAGTTTTCCGACACTGATAGAAGAGCCTGAGAATGATTCAGCAAGGCTCAAAACATCACGAACATAAGGCGCATTTGCTTTCTCAAGCGCACTCTTTATTTTCACCCTGCCAGATTTTGCAGGATACATTATTTCTCTGATTGAAGAAAAAACTGTCTGCGCAATTTTTGAAAACGGCTCTTGCAGTTTCTCTGCGATTTCATTTTCCGAAAACTCGTTTGCTGTCTTGAAATATGCAAGAAGCATAATATCGCCGATTCTCGCTTTCTCGCTTTCTGCTATTTTTGCCGCATTTATCACAAAGAACTTCATCTTTCGCTCAATTATGTGATTTTGAACAGCGGAAGGAAGATAGTTCCAAGCCTCGTCTGAGGAATATGGCGAGTTCAAGATGAAAACAGCGTTTTCCCTTGCAGACAAAAGCAAATCAGAAGAGAGCGCAAATCGCATTTGAGAGCAAATCACAAAGTCAGGCGAAGAAGTCATATACGGAAGACTTTTTGCCTCCTTTCCCATTCTCAGCGTAAAAAGTTTTGGAGAGCCCCAAACATAAGCGCCTTTTTTGATAAAAATATTTGCTTTCCATTCAGGCTTTGCGCTCGAAATAGTCTCGACAATCTTTTTTTCTGCAATGCTCAAATCGCCCTGAGTTCCGTAAAAAGCAACCTCAGTTTCTGACGTTCTTGAAAGATTGAAGTTCTTGTCGACATCAAGACTTGATTTCCCGACGTCGTCGTTTATTCCGACAGAAAAATGATTCAGTGCCTTTCCTGTCATATTGTCAAACACAGCAGCGACAGAAGCGGGCGTAAAGCACTTTCCGCCGATTGCGAACCTTCCGCCTGAAATGACAGCGAAACGGCGGGCAGATTCTGCAATTGAAGCGCAAACGTCTTTGTAAAGCGGCTCTCCGTCAGACCCCGCCTCTTTCGTGCAGTCAAGAACAGAAACAAAGCGCACAGTCTTCGGAATCGCGCCGACGAGAGTTTTTGCGCACAAAGGACGGAAAAGCCGCACTTTTATGACGGCTGTTTTCTCGCCCTTTTGGTTCAGATAATTGACAGTGTCAGAAACAGTATCCGCTCCGTTTCCCGAAATGATAATAAGCTTTGACGCTTCCTTTGAGCCTTCAAAATCGATTGCGTGATACTGCCTTCCAGTCAGTTTTGCGAACTTATCCATCTCGCGCTGCAAAAGCTCTCCGAGTGTCTCGTAGTAGCGGCTCACTGACTCGCGGCTTTGAAAATATGTCTCAGAGTCATAAACAAGACCGCTTGCTATCGGGTGCTCAGGCGACAAAAGAGAAGAGCGGAATTCGCGGACTGCGCTCTCATCGAGCAGCTGCCTGAGCTTGTCTTGAGGAATTACAGAGATTTTGTTTATTTCGTGGGAGGCGTTCTCGCTCTGAAAAATGTGCAAGAACGGGATTTTCGTCTTTAGCGCCGCCAAATGCGCGATTACGGCAAAGTCATACGCTTCTTGGTTGTTCGCAGAAAAAAGAATCGCCGCACCACTTCCGCGAGCGCTCATCGCATCGCTCAAATCACCGTCGACACTGTGCGCGTTCGTGCTGACACTCGCTGTTGCGGCATGAACGACACCGCCTGAAAGAAGACCCGAAAGACGTGAAAGTTCGGCAAAAGATTCACAAACGCCGCCTTCACAAAGAATTGCGCTTGAAAGACAGCCTGAAGACAAAAGTCCGTTTAATGCTGCTATTGCTCCTCTTGGAGTCGGAAAAACTTTGGTTGGGGCGCTCATGTCCCACACATTTCTCATACCTGCTGAAAGCTTGAAATTGCCGCCCGAAACGGAAACGGCATCGCTCAAAGAATATGCTGCATGAAGAACTGCATCTTGAGCGCTTGCAAAAATCTGCTTTGAGCAGTCTGTTGTCTCTGACATTAATTTTGTCCTCGCTTTTTGTAATGATACAATGACAAGGCGGGCAATTTCAAGCGTCATTTTTGACTTTTGTCTCATTGTTTGGTATTGTAGAAATATGAACTTCATAGAATTTAACGACGTAACATTCACATACCCGCCAGTCGATGGCGACACAGACGCAGACGGAAACGCAATCGTTCCTCGCCCTGTCTTCGAGCATTTCACCGCCGCCCTTCCAGGAGGTTTTGTCAGCCTTGTAGGACCGAACGGCAGCGGAAAATCCACATTCATGCTCCTTGCAAGCGGTCGCCTCGTGAGCGAAAGCGGCAAAGTGCTGCTCATGGGAAAAGACATCAGCGCAATGACGGGAGAGGCAAAAAACATGTATGCTTCCGTCATCTATCAGAATATGGAATTTGAGACACAGGACAAAGTCGCTGATTTGCTGAGCCAAGTCTTTTCTTGCGGCACACATCAGGGAAAGAAAACGGGAATCCTCGACGGCACAAAGAGCCTTCTCGACGAGACTATCGATGTTTTCGAGCTATCCGGAGTTCTTTCGCACACGCTCACGGGCATAAGCAAGGGCGAAATCCAGCGCGTTCTTCTCGCATTTTCGATTCTTTACGGCTCCGTGTCGATTTTCATGGACGAGCCGCTTTTTGCGATGGAGTATGCGCAGAAAGAAAAGGCGCTCTCGTATCTTCGCGAGTACTGCAAAAAGACGGGAACGACGATTTACATCAGCATGCACGAGCTTGACCTCACGAAGCGCTTCGCAGAAAAGGTTCTGCTTTTCTATCCGAACCGCGATATGAGTTTTGGAACTCCTGAGGAGGTGCTGACCGACGCGGACTTGGAAAAAGCGTACGGTGTGCCTGTCGCCATGCTCAAAAAGGGCGAGGAATACACTTTGCGCGACCTCAACGAGACGTCAAAGTCCATCAGCGACATGAACCGCCTTCTCGACGAGAACGAGAAAGCCTCGCATTAAACAATGCGGGCTTGAAAAACTCAAAAGCGCTCTCACATCAAACAATGCGGGAGCGTTTTTTCTTTTGGACGAGGTCGCATTAAACAATGTGAGCTTGAAAAACTTCAAAATGACCTCACATTAAACAATGCGGGCAAGAAAAATTAAAAAAACGAGCTCACATTAAATAATGTGAGCTTATTTTTTCTTCTGGACGCACTCACAAGAAATATTGTGAGCAAGAAAAATCAAAAAGTCGACCCCGCATTAAACAATGTGAGGAGAAAATGTGGTGATGTTACAATAAGTATGCTAAAACATATTGTCATTCTGAGCGTAGTGAGTGAATACGAACGAAGTCGAAGAATCTACTCTGCACAAATAAACGCTGCTGACAATGTTTTCGCAGATTTTTCGACTTCAAACGGCTAATCGCCGTTTTTCGCTCAAAATGACACTGTTCTACAACAGCATACTTTCTATAACACTTCCGAAAATGCAAAAAAACAACCCCGCTAAGTTTTTAGCGGGGCTTTCTCATCTTTATTTTTGTTCGAAAGTGACGCGGATTTTCTCTTCTGCTTCTTTGTGGCGCGTCTTCAGCAAAAGCGTCTTTGTGTCGGCAGAATAGGAATAGCCCGAAGAATTGTAAGACTCGAATCTAGGGTCTGTTCTGTATTGCATTCCGTAAATCTCGATTGATTTGAGCGATTTTATGCCAGAAACAAGCGAGTAGTGCGAGTCGAGTTTCGGGAATTCGTAGCGGAGCAAAATCGACTCGTCATCGATTTCGGCTTTCACGGAGTTCGCCGCTGTCCAAACCCAAATCGGCAATGTCGGGTCTGTCGTGTTGTCGAGGATAATCGCTCGCGGATAGAAAATGTTGTCTTTTATCAAAAGCGCATAGAGCTCGGAAAGAAGTCTCAAGTCCGTGCCTGCGCTATTGTCGATTGTTGAAACGATGAGGACTCTTCCTGTCGCTGCGATGTCTGCTCGTCCTGCGACCTCGCCGTAGTCGGCAAGAGAAGAGCCGATTTGCGCAATCTCAAGGGCTGAAAGGCTTTCTTCGCTTTCATTGATTGTGATGTTGTTTTCGCTAATCTTCATCTTTGACTCAAGCGTCTCAAGGCACTTTCCGATGACGCTTTCCAAAAGGGCGGCGCAAGATTTGTTCTTTTCGCTGAAAACGCTGTAGAGGTGCAAAATGCCAGCGGCTTGCTTTATTGAAGGCTCGAACGTTTCTTGCTCGGACGGAATGGCGAGAAGGCGGTGGATATTTTCTGTGCCGCTCATGATGACAAGATAAGTAACGATGTCCCAGTTCTCAAAAATATCGAGTTTTCTCGCGCTCAATGCCTGTGAGACGAGTGTTTTGTCGTTGTTGAGCTGCATTGAGAGAGTGCGGTTCATTTCAACAAGGTTTCCGAAGTACGGCGTCGTCCTGAATGTGCGGCGGCTGCTTCTCTTGAACGCTGTCGGAACGGCGTCGAGCGCTTCTTGATAGCGGGAGTTCTGCGCCATTTCGGCAACATACGCCATGACCGCCTCTTCTGAAATCTGCTGTGCGTCTGCATTCTGGAAAGCCTGAACGACTTTCTCGCGCAGTGAGCGGACAGCGCCTTCAAAGGCGGATTTTTCTGAAAGCGAAGATGACAGAGCGCTTTCAAATGTGAACACGCTTGTCGGGTCATAAGGAGAGAAGAGGGCGGTTTCTTTTTCGCCGAGCGAGAATGTTTTTTCGGTGATTGCGCTTGCTTTTAGCGAGAAGGAATCTTTTGCCGAAGTGAAGACGAGCTGCTTTTCGCTTGGGGACGAAACAGAATATCCGCTCGCGCTTGCGTAGTTCAAGATGATGGCTGTGGCGTCTTCTGGAAGCTCTGCGCTGATTTCGAGGCGGCTGTTTTCTCCGCTTCCCGCTCCTGCAAACGAGACGCTCGCACCATTTTCAAAGTGGAATGTGCAGGACGTGTCGCCTGTTTCTTCGAACTTTTGGAGCTTTAGCGCCTCTTTATTTCCGTCGCTCTTCAAAAGATACGCTGGTGTCGCGTCGTCTTGGGTGAATGTGATTCCCGGAAAGGCGACAGAAAGGCTGTTTTTCAATGTCGCTTCCTGATTTTTGTCGCTGATTTGCGAAAGTGTCACGCGCAGTGAGCCGAGTGTGCGAATAACAGCAGATTCGTTCCTGAACTGAAGGAGCAGAATCGCAAAAAGACCAGCAATGTATAGAACCGTTAAAAAAAAGAATTTCCTTATTGAATGAATACGCATTTGCTTTTTAGTTTATCCGAGCAACAAAACAAAATCAAGAACTCGCTTTCAAAGTGTTCCTAAACATAAGGTGTCAAAAAATCGATATATCTAATATAATCGACATAAAGAATTATATCTTTTTTGAGGCTATTTATGAAAAGAGAAAGAAAAGAGTTGGACCGTTTTGAGAAAAATCCAAAACGTGGTTGGCAAATAAAATCAAAGTTAATCACACTTTTTGTTGCAGCTATTGTTATTTGTGTTGTTGGAACAGAAGTCCTTACTCTTGAAATCTTTAATAAAGGTCTTATCAAAGACACAAAAGAGGGAATTTCTCATACATCTGAGGGCTGTTTTTCAACTATTGAAGACTGGCAAACCACTCTTGTTGGATTTTCAGAACTTCTTGCTTCAATGAACGGGCTTGGAGAAGCGATTGTATACGAGGATAATGCTCTTTTGAGCATCATGCTTTCCGACTTCGGAAAATCTGAGTGCTTTGACTTTTTGGCTGTCATCGACAAAAACGGCTCAATTATGAAAAGCGGCGCTGTAAATGTTATGGCGGAGGCAAATCTTTCTGCTTTGCCGTATGTAATGAGCGCTCTTCAAGGAGAATCTTCGTTTGCTTTTGATGAGTTTGCCAATAAAAAATATGCGATGACGGCTGTTTCTCCGATTCTGTACCGTGGTGAAGTTGTTGGTGCTATTGCTTGCGGCTACGATATGTCTGATGACAGTTTTGTTGAGCTTGTTCACAACAGCTACAACGCTGAATGTACGATTTTTGCAGGCGATGTCCGTGTTTCAACAACGCTCGGAAAAGAGCTTAAAGGCTCAAAACTCGACAACAGCGAAATTATAAACACTGTTTTGAATAATGGACAGGATTACGAGGGCATCGTAAAAATCCGCGGAAAGAAGTTTTACAGCATTTACGAGCCGATTGAATCTAATGGCGAAATAACTGGAATGCTCTTTGTTGCAAAAAATATGAACATCGTCGGAAACGTCAAAAGACAGACGCTGACGATGATAACTCCAATTCTTGTTGTTTCGATTCTTGTTTTTGTCTTTATGACTTATCAGTTCGTGAACTGGCTTATGTGGCGAATTTACAATGTTACGAACTTCCTCACCGAGATGTCGACGGGAGACGCCGATTTGACAAAGAGGTGCAAACTCTTTATCCGCGACGAAATCGGTGACCTTATCATTGAGTTTGACTCGTTCCTCGACAAACTGCAAAGCATCATAAAAGAGGTGAAGCAGACAAAAGACACTCTTTCAACGTCTGGAACAGTTTTGGACAGCAACTCCAAAGACACATCGCAGGCAATCAGCGACATTATTGTCAATATTTCAAGCATAAACAATCAGATTGAAGGTCAGAACAATTCCGTAAAACTTGCTGCCGACGCTGTTGACGATATTTCTTCGAGCATAACAAACCTGAATCATCTTGTCGCAAGTCAAGGCGAGAGCGTTCAAAGCGCTTCTATCGCTGTTGAGGAGATGGTGAGCAACATTTTGAGCGTAAACTCTTCGGTTGACAAAATGGCATCTTCATTCGGCGAACTTACGGAGAATGCGCGCGTCGGAATCGCAAAGCAAAATGATGTCAATGCGAAAATCAAGATGATTGAGAGCCAAAGCGAAATGCTTCAGGAAGCAAACTCAACTATTAGCGCAATCGCGGAGCAGACAAATCTTCTTGCTATGAATGCGGCAATCGAGGCTGCCCACGCTGGGGAGGCGGGAAAGGGCTTTTCTGTTGTCGCCGACGAAATCCGAAAGCTCAGCGAAACTTCAAGCGAACAATCGGCAACAATCGGAGAGCAGTTGTCGATTATCAAAGAATCAATCCGCCAAGTTGTTGATGCTTCGAACGAATCAAGCAATGCGTTTGAGGCTGTAAGCGAGCATATTGAAAAAACAAACGAAATCGTCGAGAGCATCAAAGAAGCAATGAGCGAGCAGAGCGTAGGCTCAAAGCAAATCAACGAGGCTCTTCGAACGATGAACTCAAGTCAGAGCGATGTTCATAGCGCGTCAAAAGATATGGAAGTCAAAAACTCCACCGTTTTGCGCGAAATGCGCTCTCTTCGAGAATCCTCAGCGCTTATGCAAGAGGGAATGGACGAGATGTCATCAGGTGCAAAGAACGTTGACGAAAGCGGCGGAAAGCTCCTTGATATCTCAAAAGACGTTCACGGCGCAATTGGCAAAATCGGCTCTCAAATCGATTTGTTCAAAGTCTGATAACTGACAATCCAATTTTGCATTTTCTAATCTTTCAGGCGCTTCCAGTCGGGAAGAACGCAAAGCCCTTTGCCACGAAGGTGCTTGAGCGTTTTTTCACCGAACACGGCAAGCGCTTTTTTTCGCGCCTCTGTGTCCGCTTTGTCGACCGCCAGAGCTAAAAGACTTTCGCACATTTTCTTTGCGTCTTGGTTTTCGCGCAATGAAATGCGATATTCCTCCTGCATAAAAATCCAGCCAAGTTCTCGCCCTCCATTGCACGAATACGGCTTTCCGCCAAGCCAGAACATCAGCGACTCTTCGCTCAAATGCGCCCTTTTGTTTTGCGCTTCCCTCTCTTCATAGCGGTTCACAGCGTCTTCAACAAGAGTCTTGCTGACGCTTGGAGAAGGCATCTTGAAATCAAACCAGCGCCGAACATCTGCGTCCAAGCCTTCCCCGTGCATCCAAGCGTCAAGCGCAAGGTTCAATCCACGCTCATAGCGTTCGCTTTTTTCCTCGCCTTTGAAATGAAGACCGTTTTTTGCAAAAATGTCGCTGTCCGCAGGGAAAATCGGCTTTAGCTCGCTGTATTTTCCGTCTTTCCATTCCTTGAAAACACGGCTGTGACGCGTGAGAACAAACTTGTGCCAAAAAGCGCTGTCGATAAGACCTAGCGCAAAAAACTGCCTTAGCGTTTCCATTGAATCAATGAGCGTTTGAGGCGTTTCTTGCCAATAGCCAAAAATCATATACGCGTGAACAAGAATCCCCGCTTCCTTGAACGCCGCACAAGCGCCCGCGATTGAATCCAAGTCCGTGCCCTTGTGAATATCCGAAAGCCCGTCTCCTGTGGCAATCTCGATTCCGCCTGAAACGCCAGCGACACCGCCAGCCGACAAGAAGTCCGCAATGTCGCGCGTGTATGTTTTTTCAAATCGGACGTTTCCCCAGCTCAAAAAGCGATTTGAGTGCTTGGCGTTCTCTTTGGCGAACTCGGCAAGCGCAACAGGCGGACACGCTTCGTCAACAAAATGAATGCCATAAACACCGTTTTTCTCGGATTGCGAAAAAAGCCCGTCGTAAAGATTTTTCACGTTCGTCATTCTGTAGGCGCAAACATAATCAAGCGTCACATCACAAAAAGCGCATTGATGCCAGTAGCAGCCGTGCGCAAGATAAGCCCTCATCCACGCGCCGTCGCTCCAAAGTCGGTGCATTGCGTTCGTGTCGTCGGTCAGGCGCGGATAAAGCGAAAAGTCGATGTCAGAATAATCAGGAACGATACGCTGTGTCATTTCCTGCTCAAAATCCTGCGCCTCTTTGTCCTCGTCAATGCAGTCTATGACGCGAACCTTGCCCGCGCCGCGCAAAAAAAGGCGCATCTTGTAAAGCGGCTTTATTGAAGAAGGCGCTTCGTTTTTCAAAATCCCAGATTTGTCGAGCGCATAATATGAGCCGTATCCGCGGTCAAAACTGATTGCGTCGATGTAGCGCGAAAGATTCTCCTCGCTTGCGCCACGAAGCTCCGTGTTCACGAACCCGCCTCCAATAACGACAAAGACCTTCTCCCCATATTTTTGCTTCAAAAATCTTCCCGTAAAGAGCGAAGCCGAGAACGTGCCCGGAAACGGAACGCTCACGCAGACAAGCGTCTTTGTCCCCTCTATTTCGGGAATGCGTAAGTTTTCGAGAATCGGGGAGTAAAAATTGGAAAGTATCGGAGAGTCAACCGCTTTTTCGATTTGGGAAAAATGCGTTTCGTTTATCGCAAGAGATTCGGCATAGCGCACGAGCGAAAAATCCTTGTCGAACGCGATTGCGATATAATCGGCAAGGTCTGCAAGCGCAAGACTCGCAAGACTTCTAGCGTCGTCCGTCGTCGGCTCTTTTTCGAGGCTGTCGAGATAGCGCTGCATTCTGAACGCCCTCGGCGCGTGCGGCGAAAAGACAAGACGATGGCATATTTCGCGCCCAGAAACCGCCGTCCCCTCGCCATTCCCGCTCGTCAAAATGGCGACAATCTCGTCAATCCAATCGCACCACGCACCGCTTTCGCTCACATAGCGCCTGAGATTTTCGCTAGTGGCTTTGTCGCCGTTTTTCTCGGCTTTGTCGGCGAGAGAAAGCGCGTTTTTTTCTGAAAGCGAAAAGAGTTTTTCAAGCCCTTCCTTGCAGAAAATCGCCCTGAAAAGCGCGGAAGAAAAATCGTACCATTTTGCATTTGCGCCCTGAGAGCGGAAAAAAGACGAAAGATAAGCGCCAGAGGGATACGGCGCGTTTAGCTGAACCAAAGGCGGTTGGATAATAAGAACGTGAGATATGCTTTCCATTTGCAAAATCATAGCGCATTTTCTGTCTTTGGGCAATTTTCCCAAAGACGCAAAAAATTGTATACGCTTCTTTCAATAGAAAAAGCTACTCGTATACAATATGTATATGACAAGAAAACGCGCTGGGCGAGCCGTATACAAATTGTATATTTTCTATCAATAGAATTTTCTGGCCGTATACAATATGTATATTTGCAAAAAACACGCAAAGTCGGCTCGTATACATATTGTATATTGCTTGACTGACGCGTTTTTGAGCCGTATACAATGTGTATACGAGCAGAAAATTCTACAAATCAGAGCGTATACAATTTTGAAAACGCCAATGGTAAAAACAGTGAAAAAAGCGCGCAAACGTCGCATAGACGCGCTTTCTTGACATAAAAAACAAGTTTGTATATGCTAACTATACAAGATTTTTTGGAGGTCAATGATGACTATTTCTAAACTTGGTGCTTTTGCTATCGGCTGTGCTGTAGGGGTTACAGCAGTTGCTATCGTTCGTACTGCCGGCTTCAAAAAGTGCTGTGCAAAGGTCGTTGGAGCAGGTCTTGCTCTCAAAGACGAAGCGCAGGCTTTTGTTGAGACAGTGAAAGAGGACGCTCAGGACATCGTTGCTGAGGCAAAGCATAACAACGAGGCACAGTCATAAGCATTCTTGCTTTGCCTGTTTTTTGACGGAGGTTTTCCAAAAAAGACCTCCGTTTTTATACAAATCCAATCTTAAAGAGAGCTACTTCAATGAAGTTTAACATAGTACATAGTTTACAAGGCAGAGTCCGCGTGCGATATCCTCGCTATCTTCTTGACGGAAAGCAGGCGGCTCTTGTTCAGATGCTCATCTCACTTCAAGAGGGAATTAAAAGCGTCGCTGTGAATATAATCTCCGGCAGCGTTTTAATCGAATATGAGGGCATCAGCGAAGCCGTTGCGCTCTCTTATTTGCGCGCTATCGACGACAAGTATCTCAAGAACGAGGAGCTTTTGAAGAGCGTTGCGACTCCTGTGGCGCAAGAAAGCCTTTTGTATGTGCTTTTGGAAATGGTCGCGACTCACTACATCAAAAAGTTTTTGATTCCGTTCCCAATCCGCCGCATTTTGTCTGCGTTCGGCATTCTTCCGCGCGCAAGAAAGGCTTTGGGCTCTATCGTTCGCGGAAAACTTTTCTGTGCCGACACTCTCGACGCGACGGCGATTATCCTCTCTTATGCGACGGGCGATGTGGACACTTCAAGTTCTATCCGCTTGCTTTTGAACATGGGCGACACGCTCGAAGATTACACAAAGCGCAAAAGCTACGACAGTCTTGCCTCTTCTCTTCTCAACGCGGACGAAAGCGTGCAGATTCTTGTGGACGGCGAGGAAAAGTCTATCACTGCAAATCTCTTGAAAACGGGCGATGTGGTTATCTGTCGCGCGGGAAGCGTTATTCCTGTTGACGGCACGGTTATCAGTGGGGAAGCGATGGTGAACCAGTCTTCAATGACGGGCGAGAGTCTTCCTGTCCACAAAAAAGATGGCTCTTCTGTTTTTGCTTCAACAATCGTAGAAGAAGGCGAAATCCAAATTGCCGTAAAGAGCGCGGGCGGAGAAACCAAGGTGAACAAAATCGTCGCTCTTATCGACAAATCGCAAGACCTCAAAGCCGCTTCTCAAGTGCGTGCAGAGCGCATTGCCGACAGCCTTGTGGGCTACAACTTCTTGCTTGCGGGCTTGACCTATCTTTGCACCCGAAACTTTGTCAAAGCCGCCTCAACGCTTCTTGTGGATTACTCTTGCGCAATGAAGCTCTCCGCTCCGATTTGCGTTCTTTCTGCAATGCGTGACAGCGCGAACTGCGGCATTTTGACAAAAGGCGGAAAATACATTGAAGACCTTGCCAAAGCCGATACTTTCGTGTTCGACAAAACAGGCACTCTCACCGAAAGCACTCCGAAAGTAACGCACGTCATTCCGTTCGGCGACAATGACGAAAGAGAAGTCTTGAAACTTGCAGCCTGCCTTGAAGAGCATTTCCCGCACTCCCTTGCGCGCGCTGTTGTGAAAGAAGCCGCAGACCGCGGAATCGACCACAGTGAAGAGCACGCAAAAGTGGAGTATGTTCTTGCGCACGGAATTGCGTCTAGTTTGAACGGCGAAAAGCTCCGTATCGGAAGCGCGCACTTTATCTTTGATGATGAGAAAATCAGAAAGACAAAAGAAGCCGAGACCGTTATTGAAAAGTTTGCAGATTCAGGCTCATCGCTTTTGTATTTTTCAATCGGGAAAAAACTTGCGGGCATTATCGTCATTCAAGACCCAATCCGACAAGAAAGCGTTACAGCGTTGAAGCAGCTTCGTGAGCTCGGTGTGAAAAACATCGTGATGATTACAGGCGACGGCGAGAACACAGCCCGCATCATCGCAAAAAAGGCTGGAGTTGACACATATTTTGCACAAGCTCTTCCAGACACAAAAGTCGAATACATCAAGAAAATGCAAGCTCAAGGGCACAAAGTCGTAATGATTGGCGACGGCATAAACGACGCACCTGCGCTTTCTGCGGCTGATGTCGGTATCGCGATGGGAGCGGCGAGCCAGATTGCAAGCCAGACGGCAGATATCTTACTCCCAGACGACGGGCTTCAATCGCTTCCTGCGCTTCGCGTTATCGGGCGACGGCTTATGGAGAGAATCAACGACAACAACACGGCGATTATCGGCATAAACACAGCCCTCATCGGCTTGAGCCTTGCAGGAACGGTTACGGCGTCAACAGCGGCTTTGCTTCACAACACGTCAACCGTCGCAATCAGCATGAGCGCAATGAGACCGCTTATCGAAACAAAATAAGGAGCATAAAAAATGACAATTTCAAGTTTTTTCCCCGGCAGAATCCGCCTTCGCGACAAGGTTCTAAAAGACCAAGAGATTTCTGCTGCTTTGCGTGCGGCTGTCGAGTGGCACGAGTCTGTCACGAACATCGAGCATAACGTTGTAACAGGAAGCGTTTTAATCGAGTACGAGCCAGACAAGCTCCCGATGAAGCAGTTGACCGCGCTCACAAGCGAGCTTCTGGCACTCAAAAAACTCTGCGACCGCTACAACGGCAAGGACAAAAGCCCTATCTTAGCCAAAATCGCAGAGCTAAAAGAAAAACTTTCTGAATAAAGTCGATTTCTTTTTGTTGCGCACAAAATAAAAATGCCTTGCTCAAAACAGAACAAGGCATTTTTTTGCTCTAAAAGTGCTTATTTCTTGCTGACAAACAAAACGGTAAACTTGTCGCTAATCTCTTTGTCAGAAAAACCCTTCAATTCGACGCTCAAGCCAGAAAGAGCGCGAAGTTCCTCCTCCGTGAGCATTTTCGGAGGTGATGGCGGCTCTTTTCCTTGCTTGCCGTTTGGCGCTTTCATCGGCATATTTTTTCCGTCAGGCTTTCCTTCTGTTTTTTTGTCCATCTTCGGCGCTTTTGCGATTTCAAGAATGATTTCGCTTTCATCGCTTTTGACAAGAACGATGTCGCCCCCAGAGATTTTCACCGTGCCAGAAAGCGTCTCAAGCTCGAACGGCTCGCCCATCGGCTCATTTCTTCTTGGCATATCGTCGTGTTTTGGCGGCTCTTTTCTTTGAACTTCAATACCGATAAGTTTTCCGCCGCCTGCAAGTTTCACAGTCTTTCCCTTGAGCTTTTTGTTTTCCTGGGCGTTCTTGTTGTAATAAAGATTATGCCCGTTTGAGTCAATATTGCGAAACTTTGCGTCAGAATCAGAGATGACATCAACAAAACTGTCTGCCGTGAGCGAGATAACGGCACTTTTTGAAAGCGAAAGATTTACTCTTCCCGCATTTGCGCTGTTGATTGCGCCAGAAAAGCGCGTCTTGTCGCCGAAGTTCAAGTTTACAGCGCTGATTTCATCACATTCGATGCTTCCAGAAAGGGACTGGTTATTTGCGCTGAAATCCACCGTTCCGCCATTTGCGCCGCGTCTTCCCCAGCCGCGCTCGCTGTTGTTTCCAGAAGCGCGAAGAAGAACGGGTGAGGTGAAATCGAGGTTTGTGCTTGAAATATCGATTTTGCTTTTTGTGTTCGTGATGTAAAAGAAAGCTCCTTTTGAATTGCTCTTGAGCGTTGATGAGCGCACAACAAGCGAGGTCTCGCCAATTCCCGCGTCCCCAGAGAAACTTTGATAAAGCATAATTCCCGCAGGTCCTGAGCCTTCAAGACTGCTGTTTTCGATTTTGATTGAGTTTTTTCCTTCGATGACTGCGATTTCAGAGCCTTTTGCAAGACCTGTGATGTTTTTTACACTGATGTCTCCCGTTGAGTAAATCACAGGAGAGCCTTCCCCTGAAGTTTTTGCGCTGCCGCCAGAAACACTGATAAATCCTTCTCCGCGGTCTGTTGCGAATGCGGCAGAGTGCGCGCCTTCTGTCGTGATGTCGACGTTCTCGGCAATGACCTCTCCGCCATATGTCGCATCAAGTCCTCTTGAAGAGTTTTGCTTTGTGCTGATTTTCAAGTTCTTTGCGTTGATTTTTGCGCCGCTTCCCGTTGCAAAGACAGCGTTTGAGCCGTCTGCGTCGCTTTCGATTTCAACGCCTGAAAGCGTGATTGAGCTTCCTTCTTTTGCCACAACAGCCGCATTCAGGCCGTGAAAATTGCTCTGACCGTCGTTTGTGCTGTCCCCGATTTTCTTGATTTGAGAGCCTGAAACGCTCAACGAGCCGCCGTTCTTTGAAAGGAGGGCGCTTTCGTCCTTGTTTTCTGCGCTGATATGTGCGCCTGTGATTGTTTTTAGCTCTCCGTCCGCTTCTTGCAAAGCCTTGAGTTCTGGCTCTGCTTCGTCCTGAACCGTTCCAAACTCAGGCGGCGGCAAAAAATCTTGCGCAGAAACAGAAGCAACAAAAAGGGTGAGTGCAACTGCTCCAAAACCAATTCGATTCATAAAATACCTCCAAGTATTTTCTTGCAGTTTTGCAAGTGTTTTACCCATAAAACCACAAAATCATAGTAAAAGGTTTCAGATTATCGCTTTTTATTACGCTTTTTTATAACTCTTAAACAAAACGGAAAGCAATTTGAACGTTTTTCAATAAAAAAAACGCTGTTTTTTTCGATTTTGCCCTTCGGGCGCTCGCCCAAAGCCAGTTTTTGGCAATTTTGCCTCGCGGGCATTGCCCGAACGCTCACTTTTTCAAATTTTGCCTTTCGGGCATTACCCGAACGCTCACTTTTTTGAATTTTGCCTTTCGGGCGTTTGCCCAAAGCTCATTTTTTTGAATTTTGGCTTTCGGGCATTCGCCCAACGCTCACTTTTTTGAATTTGACTCTTCGGGCGTTTTCCAAAAAGCTTGGACGGACAACAAAAGGTATGCTGTCAAAAAAGCTGTCATTCCGAACTTGTTTCGGAATCTACTCACTGAAGGCAGATGCTGAAACGAGTTCAGCATGACAATAGTTTCTAAAGTATACTTTTCAAAACACTTCCGGAAATATTTACTATTCGTCCGTGTCTGTTTTGCGCCAGTTTTCTTTGAATGTCTTGAAGTGCGCTTTTAAAAATCTTTTCCAGAAGACGATTTCAGCGACGCAGACAGTAGCAAAAACGACAATCGCGGCTGAGCGAAAGAGCATTGTGTTGAGTCCGTCTCCAAGCTCGATGACCCACGGGAGAGCGAACTCTGCGCTCAGGAAAAATAGGAAGTTCAGCGTTGAGGCAAGTTTCTTTTTGTTCATTTCGATTTTGGTTTTTGTCACGAACTGCAAAATCTCGAAGCCGTAGAATGTCCAGAGCGCTGCAGGGGCGGCAAGAGCGGCGGGCGGAATGGCGAAGCACATGAAAAACACGACGAGTGTGAGCGCACAGTATGCGAAAAAGCGGAGAATTAGTCTTGAGAGTTCCTTTTTTCTTTTTGATGTCATTTTTGCTCCAAAAAAATGTAGTAAATCAAATATGCTTCACCAAGAATAAACATTATTGCGGAGATAATCAATATTGTTCTGATTTTCATCTTTGCTTGCAGGTAAAGTTTGAAAAAGCCGCCCAGAAAAAGAAAAAGCAAAGACAAAAATGTGGCAGTCAAGAAAAACAGAATATTGTCCATAGCAAGTCTCATTATAGCAGATTGTTGTTGTGAATAAAAAGTTATGCTAAGATTTGAGAGGTGTTTTGAAAAGTATGTTTTAGAAACTATTGTCATGCTGAACTCGTTTCAGCATCTGCCTTGATTGAATAGATTCCGAAACAAGTTCGGAATGACGAGGAGAAAACTATGGAAGAAAACGAGAAAAAAGCAGAAGACAAACTTCAAAAATTTGACGTTCCAAAGTGCATAAGAATTCTGAGCGTCGTCTACATCGCTGTTTGCATTGTTTCGGGCTTTTTGTCGCTGTGCGTGAGCGTTCTTGAAGAGGGAAGCGTTTCTGCAGTCCATCTTCAATATGTTGTGACAACGCTCGGTCAGGTGCTTACGGGATTTATCTTCTGGGGAATCGGGCAAGTGTTCTCAAAGTTCATGGAAAAAAACAAATGAAGTTCCGAAATTATCTGAAAGTCCTGAAAATCTATTTTGTCTTAGAAATCATTGTTGCAATCGTGCTTCTTGTTTGCTTTTGCCTTGGAGCGAAGGGTGTCTACAAAATGTTTCTGGACATTGGCTCTGGCACTGCTGCTTTCAAGCATATTCGCGCTTTGGAGCAGCTTCTTGGGCGCATTCCGTTTCTTTTGAGATTTGTGCTCGTTTATCTTTCTGGCTTCTTTGTGGTCAAAAACTTCAAAACGATTTACTCAAAACTTCGTGAATATTTATAGCGTCACTGGCGAGCTTGATGCTGAAAACTTGTTCAGCATGACAGCAAAATCATCGCTGTTGCTCTTCATGTATTCAAAAAGTATTTCCATGCAGTCCTCGAACTCATCGATTTCATCGTATTTTTCGCCGTCCAAGAATTTGAAGAACTCCCAGATGTTCACAAAATGCCCGTCCGTGAAAAAATACGGAATTGCGAGTTTTTCTTCTATCGAAATCGCAACGAAAATCCTCACAAGACCTTCCCCTGAATAATGCAGCTCAATGATTTTGCCTTCCTTGATGAACTTGAATCCTTCGTATTTGTAGCCGAAGCGCTCCAGAAAGCGATAGTTCTCTTTGTATGTGGAATACGAGGGAAAGGCGGCGCACGCGAAAAGATAGAGCGCATAAAAAAGGACGAGCGGCAAGAGAGCGAAAAGCAGATAAAAGCGCTTTGCTCCGAGTCCTTGAAGCTTGTCCGCGTTCATGCAAAGACAAACGACAAGCGCAATCACGTAAAGCGCCAGAAGCGAAAGCATTGCGCCCTGGATTTTGTTCGGGATTCCTTCGATTTTCATTTCCTCATCTCCGAAATTGCAGTTTCGTTATTTTATGCGAAAAAATGCTTTTGTGTCCATTTTGATTTGCCTTGAGGAAATGCAGTGCAATATGTGAAAACTGGCTTCTAAAGCGACTCCTTTTTTTATATACTCCTAAACATACGGAGGGATTTTTTTATGAAGAAAATCGTTTTGGCAATCACAGCGCTATTGGCTTTGGCGTTTGATTTGAGCGCGCAAAGATATATTGACACAAGCAGCATTGTGCTTTCGCACAACTATGATTTTGAGCTGTCGGAGATGGCTTATCGTATTCTGCCGATGCTGTCGGTGAATGCGAACAATCACCCGAAAGGCTGGGTTTGGGAAAGGGGCAGAAGCTCGGCTCTCAAAGAAAAAGGCAAGAGCGCGGATTTTTATGAGATAAACAAAATCAATGACGTTGAAGAGTTCGACGGAGATGAAATCGCGAATATCAGCACTGCGTGGGTTGAGGGCGTTGACGGCGACGGAGAGGGCGAGTTTGTGATTATCCCCGTGAAGCCGCTTCGAGATATGGAAAACAGTATTTTTCGCCACGACGAGCAAAGCGTGAAGTATCACATTTATTACAGCGTCAAAAACGGCTATCAGCAAAACGAAGATTTGTATTACAAAAACAACCGCGTAAAAGACGCAATAATCCGCATTTACGCCGCTGCCTACAGTCTTGGACAGAACGACGCGTATTTGAGGTGGAATCCTGACTGCATTTATGAGCAGAAAATTACGCTTAGTGATGAAGTCGGAGAAAACCCGTTTTGTCTGAACTCGGAAAGTGCTGATTTGCTGATAGATATTCCATTTAAATACCTGATGGATAATGTCCAGTTCTTTTTTGAGCTGGAGATTTTGAGCGTCTACAAAGGCTCGAAGTATTCCGATACCTGCATCTGCGATATGTCAGCGGAAATCCTTGCCATATATTTGCCGAAGCCTGAGCCAATAATTTTGGGTGAATAGAATGGGCTTTTTATCGCTATTCAAAAAATCAAAAGAAGAGAAGTTCTGGGAATGGTTTTGCAAAAACTCCTCCGAGATTTTTGATTTTGAGAAAGACCAAGAAGCTATTTTTGACAAAATCCAAGCCGAACTTGGCAAAATCGATGTAAATCTGACTTTTGAAATCAGCTCTAAAAAGAACTCCAAGCGCGATTTTATCTTGAGCGCGGACGGAATTTTGTCTTTGTTTCCTGTTGTTGAGGCTCTGTTTTCTGCAAAGCCCGCTTTGCCAGAATGGAATTTCGTGAAGTTCCGCCCTCGAAGAGCAATCGGGAACTCAATTCGTTTTGGCAATATCGAGCTATTTCCCCGCGATGTGCGCTTTTTGCTTGTGGACGAAGAAGACGAGAAAATCGGGATTGTGCTGTTTTTGAACGGCTATGACGGCTCAGCACTTTTTAATCAGATTGGCTTTTTGCTCTTGGACGAAAGCCTTGGCGAGTTTGACGTTGAAACAAAAGTCGGCGGCATTTCTTTCGTGGGTTTTGAAAGCGCTCATTTTGAGAAGTCCCGCCCAATTGAAGAGTTGGCGTCTACGTTCGACAAGGCAATAGCGGGAAAAAACGTATTGTCATAGAAGTTTTGAAAGAAACTATTGTCATGCTGAACTCGTTTCAGCATCTGCGGTTGCTGAGCGTAGTCTATATTATTTTGAGTGTTATATTGGGACTCGCCTCTTTGTTCACTTCTGTTTTGCAAGTAGGGCACGTTGAATTTATGCATTTTCAGTATGTCATAGATACGTTCGGAAAGGTTCTTACGGGATTTATTTTCTGGGGAGTTGGTCAAGTCTTTTCAAAGTTTATGGAAAAAAAGATGAAGTTTAGACACTATCTCAAAGCGTTGAAAATCTATTCTTTGCTAAATATCATTCTTGGAATTGTGGTTTTCATCGCTTTTTTAGTTAGCATAAAAAATGTTTATGAGGTATACGTCGTGCCTTATAGCGCAAAAACGATTGTGAATCACATTTATGCAATAACACAAATACTCCTTAGTTTGCCACTTATCATTGAAGGCTTTATCGTTGCCCTCATCGGTTTTTTCATCGCTAAGAACTTCAAGATTGTCTACGGTAATCTAAAGCGCTTTTTCTCCTGAGTATCCGATTTCCTTAAGATAAAGTTCTTTTCCTGTGTTGTCTGAGCACCAAGCAAGTTTATCGCTCTTGCATTTTGGGCAGACATCCAGAAGCCACTTCTTGAAAAAGCCGCGATTCATCTCTGTCGGGAAAATGCGAGAGCCACATTTCTTGCAATACGCTTGCTTTGAAAAGTCTTCGGGTAACTTCAAATCATAAAAAGCAAACCAAAGTTCAAAGAAGCGCAGAATATACGCATTCATATTTTCATTTGTCATCGTTGAATGATAAGGCGGAAAGCCCTCTTCCAAAGACTCGATTTGATAAAAAAGATTTTGCCATTCACCAAAAATCTCACCTTCGCTTTTGTAGTAAACATCGTAAAGGTCAGAAACAGCGGATGTCGGGGAATACTTTCCGTCTTTTACCATATCGTACAAATACGCGACATAAAAATAAAGGTCTTTGCTTTCATCGATTTTTATCCCGAAATCATCGAGAACGCGATGAAAATAGCGTTGCAAGTCGTACAAATCATCCTTTGAAAGTCCCGCCAGAATGAAAATGTTTTCGCTTTCGATTTTGTTTTCCAAAAGCCAAAACGCAAAGTTTATATATTCGCTCTTATCTTCACCGATAACGGCTGCCGAAAAGCATTTTTGCGCCTTGATTCTAATCTCTTCCTTTGTCATAAACTTCCCCGACATTGTGCTTATGATTTTTCGCTTTCAAAAGAAAGCGCAGTACGCCAAGAACGTGAAAATCGCCACAGGCAAATCAGCAAGAAGAGCGATTTTGCACGGCTTTGGAAACTCTTTTTTCTTGATTTTGCACGAAATCCACGAGATTAGCGTGATGATGAAAAAAAGCGGAATCAGGACGACCCAGCCCGCCCATGTCAAGACGAAAAGGACGCTTCTCGCATTGCCTTGCATCCAACTTTGTTGCTCAAAAAGTGCGAAAACAATGTCTGCTAGCAAGAGAATTGCGAGAATCACGATGTGCGTTATACCAAGTTTCTTTGAAAAATTGGCTTTTTTCGTTATGCGTTTTTTCTTTTTTGTGTGTTTCATAAATCAAATGATACGATGTTTTGTTTGTTTGTGTAAAGTTTTTTCCTCGAAGTCAAGGAACTCCTCCTCGAAGTCAAGGAACTCCTCCTCGAAGTCAAGGAACTCCTCCTCGAAGTCAAGAAACTTCTCCTTGATGTCAAGGAACATTTCCTTGATGTTAAGGAAGTTCTCCTCGATGTCAAGGAACATCTCCTTAATGTTAAGGAACTCCTCCTTAAGGTCAAGGAACATCTCCTCGAAGTCAAGGAAACTCTCCTTAAAGTCAAGGAAGTTCTCCTTGACGTTTTGGGACTAAAGGAACAAAAGTCCAAGAATTGCGACAGGCACGAGGTAGAACGCGAAGACTTCGAGCCGTCCGCGCTTGATTAAGCGCATCAAAAAGGCGAGGGCGAAAAAGCCTGAGAGGAATGCCGCGACGCAGCCTGCGAGGACGGGAAGCGCTCCGATTGAGCTTGAGACTTCGCCGAGGTCTTTGGCTTCGAGGACGAAAGCGCCCAAAATCGCAGGGATTGAGACGATGAACGAGTATTCGCCTGCTGTCTTTCTGTCCACGCCCGAAAAGAGAGCGCCTGCGATTGTCGAGCCGCTTCTGCTGATTCCCGGAAGCGTTCCGACTCCTTGCATTGCGCCGATGATGAGCGCTTGGGGAATTGTCGGCGCTTTTTCTTCTCTGTCTCCTTTTCGCTCGAAGATGGCTGAAAGCACAAGAAGAAGGGCTGTTACAAGGAAGCCCAAGCAGATGACTTTGACGCCCATTTCCGGAATGATTTTGCTTGAGATGACGCCAAGAACGCCTGTGACGAGTGTGGATACGATAACGGCGATGATGAAACGGCGGCTGTTTTCTTCGTTCTCGTCAGCGCACTTTTTCAGCGTTATCCAGCGGAAGAAGACGACGAGAAGGTCTGCAATCTTTTTTCTGAAATAGATGAACACCGCGAGAAGTGTCGCGAGGTGCAAGAACACGTCGAACAAAAGGGGAACGTCAGGAAGCGAAAGAAGCGTCTGTGCGACTTTGAGGTGTCCTGAGCTTGAAATCGGCAAAAACTCTGCGATGCCTTGGATAATGCCGAGCAATATGCTTTGAAAAACTGTCATTTTTGTTTCCTCTCTTTCAATGAATTAGCAATTTTTTTCGTTGTGAAATGAGTTCATTCTGTCGTCTATTATTTTTTCATCCAACAAATCGCGGATTTCTTCAAGAATCAAGACTTCCGCGCTCTTTTTTGGCTCTTCTTGGGCAGGCTCAGAAACATTTTCTGCCTGCGCTTCCTTTTTCTTGAAGCGGTCAAAGACTCTCACAATGACGAAAATGCAGAACGCCACGATAAAAAAATCCACGACGCTTTGGATAAAGTTTCCGTAGGCGATTGTGGAATCTTTTATTTTGATGCTCAGTGATTTGAAATCAAGCCCTCCAAGAAAAAGCCCTACAATCGGCATTATAAGGTCGTTCACAAAATTTGTGACAATCTTTCCAAAAGCGCCTCCGACAATGACACCAACTGCCATGTCAACGACGTTTCCTCTCGAAACAAACTTTTTGAATGCACTGGCTTCTTTTTTTGTGCTTTCCTTTATGTCCAGCATTGCTTTCCTCCGCAATTTTGTTTTTGAGAGTATACCAGAATGCGCTTTTTTCTGCCACGTCAAAAAAAATGCTTCCTCAAATCGAGAAAGCATTTCGTGAAGATTATGAGAGGCGGTTTTAGTTTTCGATTGAGACGTTGATAGTAAGATTGCCTTTTTTCGGAATAATTGCTCCAGAATCAGAGATAGTTTCTGTTTCTGTTGCGACCGTTGGTGCAGTAGACGGAGAGGCTGTTACAGATGATGCTGTCGTACCACTTTCTCGGTTTGCGAGTGTGGTAGTGCTACCAGCTGTTCCACTTGATTTTGAGGCGGCAACAACTTGCGGGCTGACCTGCTGTCCTGTAAGTGTGTTTGTCGTGCTTTCCTGTCCTGCAAAGACTGGAATGCCTTCTGCGAATGTTGCAGAGAACGCATTTGACTTTGATTTTGTTTCTGCTGTGGCTGCGCTTTCACTGCTTGCCTCTGTTGCCTCTGCTTCTGTCGCACTGTCAGCGCTTCCAGATGCTTCTGCTACCGTTGCTTCTGTTTCAGTTGTCTCGCTTTCTGCTGTTGTTTCTGTTGAGGCTGTCTCTGTTTCTTCTGCGACTGCTTCCTCTGTGCTCTCTTCTTCGCTTTCCTCATCGACTGCCGCACGAGTTGACAGAGGTTTTCCTTTTGTTACAAGTCCTGAATGTGTTGCAAGCGTTCCGTCGGCTTTCAGTGTGAATGATGTTCCGCGAACAGACGCTGTTGCGACAGGGGAGCTGACTTTGAAGTCCTCGCGCTTGTTTCCTGTCTTGTTTACTTCGACGTTTACTTTTCCTGAATCGATAAAAAGTGATGTCTTGTTTTCTGACGCATTTTGAATGAGCTGCTCAACTGTCATTCTTGTCAAAGGTCCAAGTTTTATGTTTGATGCGTTCACTTTCAAAAGCAATTCGCTTTTAAAACCTGTTGAAATGACAGAGCCTTTCGGAACTGAGTCTCCTATTGAAAGTGCAACCCAGTCGCTGCCTTTTTGGACTTCCGCTTTTCCAACAACAGCGACAACTTTTGCATCTTCAGCGAAAATTGGCAATGCCAAAAATGAGAGCGCTGAAAAAATAAGAATATTGGCAAAAAGTTTTTTCATAAAAATCTCCTCTCTACAAAGCAAGTGTTAAGCCGAACGTACCCATAATTTTGTTCGACATTTTTTCCTTTCCGATAAAATCACTGAATGAAAGATTTGCTTTTAAGTCTGTGAAAATCTGATAAGACGCATTAACAAAGACTTGAAAGCCGTGATAACCAAGATTTCCGTTTGCTGCCATCTTTCCTTCTTCATCATGATAAGCAAAAACTGCATCTGCTCCAAGTTTTGCCAAAATACTTGGAATTGGCTTGATTGAAAAAGCGCTGCCTGCTTTCAAAAGCGCTGAATATTGTGGCTCTTCAAAAGAAAGTGTCGCAGTCTGGCTTGTGATTCCCTTGAATGCGCTCTTTCCGTCTTTTTCTGCTGTCGCATAATAAAAACTGGCTCCAATATCTATGTCTTTGTATCCAGGATAAAAATCAAGCATAAGCGCAGAAAGGTTCATCATATCTTTTTCCGCTTCTTTTGCGAATGTCGAATATGCTGTGTAAAAAACATTTGACGCAAGAGGTCCGTTAAGAGCAACAGTTCCGTAAAGACGCCAAGTTTGAGAATTGTCTCCGTTTATGCCGTCTGTTCCGAAAAGTGAAATACATTCTGCTGAAAGTGTCTGGTTAAAAATGACGTAAGGAAAGCTCAAAGACATCGAGCCAACAAAATAAGACGACGCAAAATCATAAAGTTTGTCTCTGTCATAAGAAAATTCTGTTGAATCGAGCATCGTAACATTTTGCGCGTTCAAAAGTCCTGTCCAACCAGCATAAACGCTCGCTTGCGCCGTGTTTCCAAGATGCTGGAACATTGCGCCGTCGCTTGTTTGCGCAAAAACAAGCCCTGTGTAATCAGAAACAAAGAATCGCCCGATGTTCATGACGCTCTTTGCGTCTCCTAATTCAAAAACACCTGTGTATTTCAAAAGCGTTAGGTCTGCTGTTGTCAAATCATCAGAATGACCTGTTGCGTCGTTGACATATTTGTAAGCAACATTGCCCTCAACTGCGATGTATTGGCTTCCGTCATTTTTCAAAGGTTGCTTTGCGCTGAGTGTCAAAGTTTCTCTGTTGTCAAAGTCCAAATCTTCGAACTTGTCCACTTCTCCAATATCGTTTGACCACGCTTTTGTTGTGGAATTAATAATCGCTGCTGTTTCAAAACCAAAAGCAGAAAATGGCGCAAAAAGAAGCGCTGTTGCAAAAATGTTCTTTGCTATTTTTTTCATACTACTCTCCATATTTGTCAATGCAAGCACTAACCATATTCAAAAACTCGTGTCCAGATATTTTTTTTGATGGGTCAGCGTTTATATCGATAATGCCGTCCGCTTTGAGCATTGAAAAAGCATAGCGCTTGTTGTTAAAAACACGGAACATCAAACTTGATTTCACATTCCATGCTTTCGCAATCATAAACGCTGCGTCCGAAAGCAATACAGGGGTTTGTGCGTTGTGTCTCACTTCACCGAAAAGTTCTTTTTCAAAAGCCTCGTGAACTTCATTGCTGTCAGCACTTTCTTCAGCACTTCCCATTTGAACAGCACAAATATAAGACGCATCTGCAAAAACAACGTTATCTGAATCAATAATCTTTGAAATAATATCTGCATTTTGAGCAAAAAGTGAAAAACTCAGTGAAAATGCAATAAAAACAAGCGTGAATATTTTTTTCATAATCATAACCTCCGCTGCTACCTTTAAAAAATTATAAACAAGGTTATACTTTTTGTCATGGTCTTACTTAAGAAAAGCGTAGAGTTACGAAAAAAAGCAGATTATCTTATTCTTGGCGCTGTCATAATTTTGACAGTGATTCTTTGTGTTTTTAATGTATTCCAGAGGCTTGAATACAAGGCGTATGACTTTATGCTAGGCGCTACAAAAGCGCCAAAGCAAGCCAAAAACTTGCTTTTCGTTGAAATTGACAACGAATCAATCAGCGAAATCGGTGATTGGCCTTGGACACGCGACATTCTTGGAAATGCGCTTTTGCGAATGAAAGAACTCGGAGCGCAAAAAGCCGTTTTCGATATTGAATATATCTCTCCGTCGTCCGCTTCAATAAACAGCGAAGCCGAAAAGCGTAAGAACGAGATTTTTGAAACAGAAAAAAAAGCAATAACCGATGTCGTTTCAGAAATGACCCAAGCAATTTCGCAAGGCTACTATTCCGTTTCAGAATTGCCGTTGCTTTCAGAGCAAATGATAAGCGAGTGCATTTCGCCTTCAATTGACAATATGAAAAACGCTGCTGAAAGCATAATCCGTGATAATGACGATTATTTTGCGCGTTGCTTGCAGTTTTTCGGCGATTCGTGGCTGACAGTGAACATTCGCGATATGGGAATAGAACGCACAGATGATGAAGTCGAGTATGCCTGTGATAGATTCCTTTTCGACAGTGATTTTGTTAGCGATGAAAACGCTCTCATAAAAAGCGGAAACAAAAAGACGCTCTTCGAAGAAATAGCCACAGGAAGTGACGCTTCACGCGAAGGCTTTACGACGACAATCGATATTTTGCTCCGACACGCCAACGGAATGGGCTTTACGAACGCTTTTATCGATGGAGACGGAACAAGACGCAGAATTGAGCTGCTTTGTGAAAAGGACGGAAAATATGCCGCACAACTTGCCTTTGCTCCAATTTGCTCTTACCTCGATGCTGAAAAAATCGAGCGCACAAAATCTGCACTCGTCATAAAAAATGCCCTGCTTCCAAAAAAAGACGGCTCATTGAGCGAAAACCGAGGCGACATAAAAATCCCGCTCGACCGAAACGGGCGAATGCTCATAAACTGGCAGCACAGCATCTACAAAAACTCATTCGACGGACAGCACGAGTCAATCCAGTTTTTGCATAACCTCGACAGAATGGAAAAAAACATTGCTTCAGCGTTTTCAATTCTTTCGGGGCTTCGTGTTCCTAATGTCGACGGCGGAGATATGCCATATTACTCCGATGCGCAGTCTGTTTTCCAATATTCTGAGTATCTTGAAAGGCGAAAAGAAAGCCTGCTTGAGAAATGCAACGGCTTTGACCACTTTGGCGAAATGCTGGACGAAAAAGACACAGCCCAAGATGATGTAAATGTATATTTTTTGGAGAAAGCAGAATATTTTTCTTACGTTGACTCTTTCATAAAGAAGAATTATCTCCCCGAAATCCTAAATATGCTTGATTGGTACAATGACGGCTCAAACGACGAGTACATCAACTCTTGGAAAGAGCGACTTGAAGAGACCTTCGACGTTCTTGAAAGCGAATACAATCAGTACAAAAGCGATTTTGAGGCGATGAAGAAAATCTATGGAGGTGCAATCTGTTTCATCGGCTTTACGGCTAGTGCGTCAACAGATTTTGGCGTAATCCCGTTCGACAAGACATACGCAAACCTCGGAACGCATATAAACGTTGCGAACACCATCTTGCAAGGCGATTTTATCCGCCCTGTCAACGAATGGCACGGCGCTTCTGCTCTTCTTGCCATTGCCGTGTCGCTTTCTGTTATTGTGGTAATCCTTTCACACAATCTAACCCCAGCAAAGAAAAACATCACAGGCGTCATATACGTCGTTATTCCCGCTGTTTTTGGCTTTTTGCTGATGACAGCCTTTCAGATTTATGTCCCTGTCATTCTCCCTATTGCGTTTTGTGCGATTTTGTATTTTGCCGAACTTATATTGAACTTCGCTTCCGTCGAAGGCGACAAAAAGTTCTTGCAAACAACATTTGGAGCGTATGTCGCGCCAGCCGTCGTTGACCAAATCATAAAGAACCCTGACGTCGCAAAACTTGGAGGAAAAAGCGAGAACCTCACCGCTCTCTTTAGCGATGTCGCGACATTCTCAGGCTTCACAGAGACTGTCAACAACGAAGAACTTGAGAGAACAAAAAAAGAAAACGCCGCTCTCCCGCCCGAAGAGCAAATGAGCGCCGAAGAAGTCGCAGCTTTGGGAGCGGCTCGCGGTGCGGAGCGCTTGGTTGCTGTCCTGAACGATTATCTTGGCGTTTTGAGCGACGCGATAATGGACGCGGGCGGCACAATCGACAAATACGTCGGTGATGAAATCGTGTCTTTCTTCGGCGCACCGATTCCTGACAAAAACAACGCTTTCAATGCCTGTGTTGCAGGTATTCGTATGCTTCAAGCCGAAGCAAAGTACAATGAAGAGAACAAAGACCGTTTGCCTACAATAAAAGAAAACGGAGTCGACACAGGAAAGCCCTTCTTTTTGCATTCGCGCGTCGGCTTGAACACTGGAAGCATGGTTGTCGGCAATATGGGAACAACCAAAAAGCTCAATTATACGATAATGGGCAACAACGTCAATCTTGCAAGCCGCCTTGAAGGAACAAACAAAGTTTACGGCTCGTGGATTATGGTCAGCGAAAGCACTTGGCTCGAAGCCGACAGCGGAGAGAATAAAGGAAAGCTCATTGCCCGTGCCTTCGACGCTGTTCGCGTTATCAACGTGAAAAAGCCTGTCCGCATTTACAACATCATCGGACTTCGCGATGAACTTTCGAGCGAGCAAATCCGCGCCACCGAGATTTTCAACGAAGGAACGCAGTGGTACATGAAAGGCAGTGAAACGCCTGATGTTCCAAAAGACAGAGCCGACCTTGAAAAAGCATATGAGCTTTACAAAAAGGCCGCAGAACTTTATCCCGCTGATAAAAGTAGCGAATACTTTATGAGCCGCTGCGAAACGTTCTTGCTCACGGGAATCCCTGCCGTTTGGGACGGAGTGTTCACAATGAAGACAAAATAGCGCATTTAGAGCAAAGATATGCGTTAACAATATTTGCAAACACTGTCCAGAGGCGCTCTTGTTCAAAAACACTTTGTGCAAGGGCGCTTTTTTCTTTGAATGCCCGCTTTTTTTTCTTACAAACACTGTTTTTTATCACTGGCGCTCTTTCCTTGTTGCAAATTCAAGATGAAAGGTGTTTTTTAGTCAATTTGCAATGCAAATAAATCGAAAACTGTTTTTTACGCGCTTTTTGCAATGCAAACGAAGCGAATAAGATATTTTTGAACAATTTGCAATGCAAAACGCTTTGAAAATCTTTTTTTCATGTTTTTTGCAATGCAAATGAAGGCAAAAAAGAAATTTTGTGTGTTTTTGTAAATGCAAATTGTTTTTCAAAGCATATCGAGTTATAATTTGCAATTAGGAAAGAGGAAGATTTGACTATGAGTGACTCTAATGTTTTGTTTAATGTCAAAAATGCTGAGATGTTCGAGCTTGCTTCTAATATTTGCGAGATTTTTGACAGTCTTGATGTCGTGAGCGAAGATGAAACGCTCTCTTCGTTCATAAATGACGTAAAAACGATTTTGCAAAAGATGACGGAGGCTCAAAAGAGGGAAAAACCGATTTCACATTCAAAAGAAGCGGACAGGGAGCGTGATTTTGAGTGGCGAAGAGTGAAAAGGGTGATTTCGGGCTACGCTTCTAACGCTTTTGAAGAGATAGCGGAGCATGGAAAGGCGCTTCTGGCGGTTTTTGAGACGATTGGCGCGGACGCTGCGAACAAAAAAAATGCTGCGGAGACTGGTCTTATCGAGTCTTTCAGGCAAAAACTCAGCAACAGCGAGATGCAGAGCCACATTGATGCTTTGCCGGGAATGAGGGAGACGCTCGAAAAACTTTATGAGGCTCACGAGAACTTTATTTCGCTTGATGTTGAGTTTATTCAAAAATCTGCGGCTTTGGACGGCAAACTTTCGTCGACGGCGCTGAAAAAGCAGCTGATTTTCGAGATGAACACTCACATTTTGCCTTATCTTCGCGTGATGAGCATCGCCAAGCCTGATATGTTCGCAGTCTTTTCGCGTGCTGTCGCAAAGAGCGTGAATCGGGCGAATGCTGTGGCGTCGGCAAGGCGAACGCGGCGGGCAAACGAGAAAGCGGCGTCTGGAAGCGCGGAAAACGGCACGGAGGAGGAAAAAAATGTTGCTGCAAAGGCTCTGGAGGGATTATCATAATCGTATGACTGACAAGAAAATACAAAGACTTCAAGAAATGATTGATGAATGCTCGTCAATCGTGTTTTTTGGTGGCGCGGGTGTTTCGACGGAGAGCGGAATCCCCGATTTTCGCAGTGTGGACGGGCTTTATCATCAAAAATGGGATTATCCGCCCGAAGAGATTTTGAGCGCGCACTTTTTTGCCGAAAAGCCTGCTGAGTTCTACCGATTTTATCGCGAAAAACTCATTATCAAGGGCATAAAGCCGAATGCCGCACACTTGAAACTCGCGGAACTTGAAAAAGCGGGGAAACTCAAGGCTGTCGTGACGCAGAATATCGACGGTCTTCATCAGGCAGCGCTTTCAAAGAATGTTTTTGAGCTTCACGGCAGCACTTTGCGAAATTATTGCACTTCTTGCGGCGAGAGTTACGGAATTGATTTTATCGCAGAGAGCGAAAACGAGGCGGACAAAATCCCGCATTGCAAAAAATGCGGCGCGATTGTAAAGCCTGACGTTGTTTTGTATGAGGAAGGGCTTGATGATGCGACGGTGAACGGTGCGATTGACGCGATAAGCAGCGCTGACATGCTGATTATCGGTGGCACTTCGCTCACGGTTTATCCGGCTGCGGGACTGATAAATTATTTTCACGGGAAGTATCTTGTTTTGATAAACCGAGACCCTACGCCGACTGATTCAATCGCGGCATTGGCGATTCACGATTCAATCGGCAAGGTTTTGTCTCAGATTGTTGTGCGCTAGGCGCAACCGAATGGGAAAAGATTTTTAAGGCGGCGGGAGAAGCGGTTTTTGCTTTTTTCGCCGCCTGTTTTTGTTTATTCTGTCTTTGGCACGATGAGATTGTACAATCTGTCCAAATCGTCAGCGCTAAAGTAATCGATTTGGAGAGTGCCGCCAGAAAGCGAGCCTTTCAAGACGACTTTTGTGCCGAGCGCCTCGCGGAACTTTGCTTCGAGCGCTGCGATTTCGGGGTCTTGAGGCTCGATGTTCATTGATGGCACTTTTTTTGGAGCGGAGGGTTTTGCTTTCAGCTCTCCTGCTGCGGCTTCGGCCTCGCGCACCGTGAGCGAGCCGCCCATAATCTTTCCAAAGAGAACATGACGGTCGGTGTCGCCTTCAACAGAAAGGATTGCTCTCGCGTGCCCTGCGCTTATCTTTCCGCTTGAAAGTGCGCCTTGTATGTCGTCAGGAAGCTCCAAAAGACGAAGTGCATTTGCCACCGTTGAGCGCTTTTTTCCGACTCTGCGGGCAATTTCGTCCTGAGTTGCTCCTGTCATCTGCATAAGGTTTTTGAATGCCAGCGCTTCTTCTATCGGGTTCAAATCTGCGCGCTGTATATTTTCGATGAGGGCGATTTCGAGTTTTTTCTCGTCGCTGAACTTTCTGAGCTGCACAGGAATCTTTTCAAGTCCTGCAAGAATAGCCGCCTTTGTGCGCCGCTCGCCTGCGATGATGTAGAATTCGCCGCTTCCAGCGTCTTCCACTGTAACCGCCTGCAAGATTCCGTTCTCGCGAATTGAATCAGCGAGTTCTGAAAGGGCTTCTTTGTCAAATTCATGTCGCGGCTGATGTGGATTTGGTTTTAACCTTGACGGTGAAACCCAAAGCTGTCCGTCAGCGTCTGCCTCAATGCCTTCTGGAAGTTTTCGCTCGATGACGCTTTCTGCTTTGCTCTCTTCTTCAAAAAGTGCGCCGAGTCCTTTTCCAAGTCCAAGTTTAGCCACGGTTCATAACCTCTTCAGCCAGTTTTTCGTAGCTTTTTGCGCCGAGACAAACAGGGTCATATTCGCAAATCGGCAGTCCGTGCGACGGAGATTCCGAAAGACGCACGTTTCGCGGGATTATCGTTTCAAATACAAGTTCTTTGAAATATGATTTGACCTGAAGAACAACGTCGTGCGCAAGACGAACGCGGCTGTCGTACATCGTGAAGAAAATGCCGCCGATTGTGAGATTCGGGTTCAATCCCTTCTGCACCTTCTTGACTGTCTGAAGCAAAAGCGTGATTCCCTCAAGCGCAAAGTATTCGCACTGCATTGGAACAAGAACCGCGTCTCCTGCGGCAAGTCCGTTCAATGTCAGGATTCCCAAAGACGGCGGACAGTCGATTAAAATGTAATCATATTCATTTTTCACGCCTTCAAGCGCGTTCTTCAAAAAATATTCTCTGTCTTTCTGGTCAACGAGTTCGATTGCTGCACCGGAAAGGTCGATTGACGCTGCAATCGCGTCAAGATTTTGAACGCTTGTGTGTCTGATGACTTCTTGAGCTGTAGCATTTCCTGCAAGAAATTCGTAGACGGTTGGCTTCTCTTTTGAAAGACCAACGCCGCTTGACATATTGCCTTGAGAGTCGAAATCGACGAGTAGCACTTTTTTACCGGCCATCGCCATGTATGCACCGATATTTATCGCTGAGGTCGTTTTTCCAACGCCTCCTTTTTGGTTTACAAAAACAAATACCTTTCCCATATAAAACAATATATCATTTTTTCAGATAGAAGTATACTCTATTTTCAAAATGTTTCGGAATTATCGCTTTTTCAAGCAATGTCAAGCGGCGTCATTTTATTTTGCTCTGTTATTCAAGTATCGCTTTTAGCCTGAATGCACAAAAAAGTGAAAGCACGACGAACAGCGCCGCAATTGGCAAAAACAGCGCTGATGTTGAAGAACTCGGAAGCGCGCTAGAGGCAAAAAGGAAAACGACGTCCACAAGATTTGAGCCTTGATTCATCACCGAGAGCACGGTTGCCCTTTTTCCTCCCAAATTCAGCGAATCGATAAGAGTGTTTTCAATGCCGCTCAAAATCGCAGATGGAAGCGACATCAAAAGCGGCAAGAGCGTCATCGGCAAAAGAATTGCAAAGCCCGAAAGAAGCGAAAGCGATAAAAGCAAGAGTGCGCTTGCTGCGAAAAGGACGGTCAGCACAATCGCAGGGCTTTTCTTCGAGAGACGCGAAAGAATTGCAGGCGACAAAAGATTAAGAGCCGAATACGAAAGAATTAGTGCGCTCATCCAGTTTTCGCTCAGTCCCGCTTCAGCGAGCTTCAAGATGAAAAAGAAATTGGTGATGAAAACGCCAAGCGACAAGAACGATGAAATCAAAAAGACAGCGATGATTTTTTTCGAAAGCAAAATCTTTAAGACATTGCCTGTCGTTATGCTCCTTCTTTTGCCATCCTGTTTGCTTTCGCCTTGCTGGGGCGCTTTCGCTGAAAAATGCCTTTCGTGCGGAACGAAGAGCAAAACAGCGAAAGCCAAGAAGCTTGCGATGAGCGTTCCCCAAAGAAGCGAGTCAAAACCAAGAAACGAGTTCATCGGAGCAAAAAGAAGCGTCGAAATGATAAACGCCGCTGTTGAAAAAGAGCCGATTTTAGCGCTTTTTTCAACGAAATCTTTTTCGCCGAACGCCTCCCAAGAAAAAGCGTCTTCCGTGCCGGAGGCAAAGCAAAGCGCAATGGCTTCGATAATTGCCGCTATTGCAAAGACGAAAAATGAGCCGCCTTTTGTGAAAATCGCTCTGACGACGACGATAAAAAGCGCTGAAAGAATGAGTGTCTTTTTGTAGCCGATTTTGTCGGTCAAAACGCCGCAAGGGATTTCAAAAAAGAAAATGCCAAGTGAAAGAATGGCTTGCAAGATGAAGAATTCGCTTTGTGAAATGCCGTTTCTTGTTCTGACAAGAAGAGCGACTGGAGCGAAAAACACAAGATTTGCGAAAAACGAGCGGACGCACAATAAGACAAGCGCCTTTGTTGAGTGAGTCATTATATTCTCCTGTAAAAAAGATTATGAAAATGTGCCTTTTCGGGCAAAGAAATGCTGCCAATCCCAAAAAAAGTCTTTTTGCGTCAAAAAGAAAAGGAGAGGCAGATAAAAGATGTGAGGAAAAATATCAATGTCTGCGTTTTTCGAGTGATGTCATAATCTTGAGGACAGAATATAAAATAAGATGAGTGCTGTCAACACTTGAAAATAGCACTATTTTCAATGATAATACAAATGTTTTAGGAGATATCCATGGGAAAGTACATTGCAAAGTTTTTTATTGAGGGCGTTATAGAAGAAAAAGGCGAGACATATAATCAGGAGTGGCTTTTGGACAAAATCGAGGACTTGACGGACGACAAAAAGAACGTCGCCCTTGTTCTTTTCATCAATTCGCCTGGCGGAAGCGTTTATGAATCGGACGAAATGTATCTTGCGATAAAAAAGTACCGCGAAGAAACGAAGCGCCCTGTTTACGCGTATTTTGCTGACATCGCGGCGTCGGGCGGTTACTATATCGGCTGCTCGGCTGGAAAAATCATCGCGAACCGCAACACGCTCACAGGCTCAATCGGCGTTATCGCAAACCGCTTCCTCGACTTGACGGCTGTTCTTTCAAAATACGGCATCAAGAGCGAGACAATCCACGCCGGAAAAAACAAAATCATGGGAAGTCCAGACATCGAAACGACGGACGAGCACCGCGCGATTATGCAGTCAATCGCAGACGAATGCTATGAGCAGTTCACGTCCATCGTCGCAGAAAGCCGCAATATGCCGCTTGAGCGCGTCAAAGAACTCGCGGACGGTCGCGTTTATAGCGCTCTTCAGGCGAAGGCGAACGGACTTGTTGACGAAGTGATGAGCTTTGATGATTCGATTGATTTCCTCAAGGAAAAAGAGTTCGGCTCAAAAGATTTCAAGGCGGAAGTTCGCGACATCAAGCGAAAGCCGAAGAAGTCGCTCATGAAAATGCTGAAGGGCGCTTTCAGTCCGCTCTCACCGCTTGGCGAGACGCTCGCTCTCTTAAATCTTGTGAAGTCGCCTTCAATGCGCTATCCTGCGTACATTTGCGAGCTTTGATTTTTTAAGCGCAAAAAAAAGCCCTCGGTTCTAAAAAGAAGAAAGCCGAGGGTATTTTTATTTTTTATTTCGCCTTGTCAATTTCGGCATCAATCTTTTCAGAAAGTGCCTTGTAATCGCCTCCCTTGCTGCTTGCCATTGCGCTCAAGTAAGTGCAGAACTCGCCATTGAAAAGCGTCAAAAGTGTTCGCTTTGCTTCTGTCGGGCTAATTCCTTTGGTGATTTTTGCGTCCCTGAACTCGTCGCTCGCCTTGTCAAACCTCTTTTGCACGTCCTCAAGCGCATCAAGATAATGCTTGACGCCATCGAGAGTCTTTAGAGCGTCTTGGCACTGCTCGGCACCCATATCGGAGATGAGGCTCTTCACAAGTAGCGACTCTTGTGCATAAGGTGCTGTGGCGATTTTGCTTCCGAACTTTTTGAAGATGTCCAAAAGGATTTTCGCCTTTTCGCTCCGCTCGTCTGGCATAACCGCCCAGCCTTCGAGGATTTTCGACAGGCATCGGACAGTTTCGTCTCGTTCGCGGTCGATTTTTTCGAGTTCGGACGCGATTTTGTCAGCGCGAGTGCTTTCAATAATAATGTTTGTGTCTTTTCTGATTTTCTCGACGAGAGTTTTGAGGTAGCTGTCCTCTCCAAGACTTTCAAGAGAATCATAGACGCGAAGCATAGCCGTTACAATCTCGATTACAACGCTAATTCGAGATTTTGAAGTAATCTTTTTCATGACTTTACTCCTAATCTATGCCTTTGAGTATATGCACTTATATTTTTTGTGCAATATTTTTTGAAGGGAAAAATCACGGTTTTTTCTCATTTTGGAGCCTTACTTTTTTGTTCTTGCGCTAAAATCTCATCTCCCAAGCGCTCACTTTTTGTTAGGGAAGCCTTTGGAGCGCTCCCACGAGTCCAAAACGAAAATTTCTTGGCTTTGGAGCACTCCCAAGGCTTTCTTTTTTGTTGGGGAACGCTTTTCCATTCTCCCAATAGAATCTTTTTCGTTAGGGAACTCTTTGGAGTGCTCCCACGAACAGAAAATGAAAATTTTGGCTTTTGGAGTGCTCCCATGAGCAAGCCTCACTTTTTTCCTCCAAGCGCCCCAGTAAATAATTTCCATAAATGCAAACGACCGCAGGTCGTAAGTGCATGTTATGACAAATTATATTTTCTTTATGAATCTCAATTGTTCTTTTTCAGATTCATAACCCATATGTTTATAAAATTTATGAGCCTCTACTCTTCCAATTCCAGAATTAACTCTCATATATTTTATACCATTTTCTCTTGCCCAGTTTTCGCCGACAAGTAGAAGTTTTTTGCCAATTCCATTTTTTTGAAATTCTTTCTTAACTGCAAGCCCCAGTACATTGCACATAGTTTCGAAATATAAAGTATCGTATTTTTCTACATGAACATATCCGACAACAATACCGTTTTTACATGCAACAAATACTTGTTCACGATTTTTATTTAATGATTTTATTTTTTCTTCAACTAAAGAAACAGAACATTCATATCCTAAATCTTCTTCGCTGATAGATTTAATACTGTTTGTATCAGACAGTTTTATTTCTCTTATTTCAAAATCATCCATTTTTTCCTCCAAGCGTCCCAGTGTGCGGGCGCCCACATAACAACTCACTTGTACCGCAGGTGGCTTGACCCGCTGTCGGCTACGAACTTCTTGTTATGTGATTATTTTATAAATTGAAAGACTAAGCTTCCTATACTACAAATTATTGCCACAATAGAAATTGAAATAGCAAATATACAGAGTTTTCTTTGGGATGATTTCTTTAAGACTTCAATTTCCTCAGATTGTTCCTTATCCAAAATATCTTTTTGTTTTGTATAATCAAACAAAACTTTAATAGCTTCTGAGTTTTTAGAAATTGCCTCTTCCTGTTTTTTATCTACTAGATCTTTGTTATCTAATAATGCTCCAAGTTCTTCCAATCTCTGACTTTGCTCAGCATCAATTCGTTCTTTTTCAGAAAGGATGTTGTGAATTTTATCCAGCTTTTTGTTTTGTTCCTTATTTTCATTACTAAGAGAACTAATTTTGTCAGACTGCTCTTTATCTAATGCATCTTTTTCATCCAAGCGAGATACATTTTCTTTTACTTTTGAAGTAAGAAATTCTTGTTTTTTAAGAATATCTTCTTGTTCCTTTAGTTGCCTTACAACTGCCATCATTTCTTGTCGGGCAAGTTCAGAAATCTCACCCTTGCTTGCACCATTAAGTTTTGCCTCTATAGCTCGAACTGCAATTCTATTTACTGTAATATTTGCACAACCTAGTTCAAAAAGATATTTTGAAGTTTCTGCAAGTTTCTTTTGAAATTCAAATGATTTTTTTAGAGCTTTTACGCTTACTTGCTGTGCAGAAGCCAGTTGTTCAATTGCTTCTTGTGTATCCTCAACAATATCTTTTGTATTACCTGAACGATGCTTGAATATCCATTTGCCTTTTTCTTCATAGCGAGTCATTTGACTATTTACATATTCCATTGCCTTCTTTGCACTTGCTTCGGAATTATTAACTTCCTTTTCAATAGATGTTATTTCTTCAATTCTGCCAGCAACTATGTCTGGAATATTTTCTGTATTTACAGATATAATCCCATTTTCAGATTCAATTTCAATCATGTCTTTCATTTTTGTTATTACCCCCAAGAAAGAATATCTTTCATTTCATCAATCAAACCTGGATTCTTTTTCTCAGCTTCAATTGCATTGTTACCTATATTTACAATACTTTCAGATATATCATTATAAGATTCTATAAAATAAAGCAGTGATTTTTCTGTAGTATCAGTTAGTTTTTGAATTGCTTTTTCTGTATCGGCGGCTTCAATCCACATATCTTCTTGCATATAGAACAGTTTAGCAGTTTGCAACATTCCATCTTCAGCTCTATATTGCATTCTTTCTTTTATAAGCCGCTGTCTTTTCACTCCCATTCCAACATCAGTTCCGACCGCAATTGCAAATCGTCCGATACCTACAAAGTTTATACTTAATATAAAATCTTTCCAAAAAGTAGGAGATTGAACCTGTCCTCCATTTTTTATTGCAGAACGAATTGCAGCATCAGCTACATCAATAGCTGTGAAAGTTCCACTTTCTATTGTCATCATTCGCACTATTGTTCTATTTCTAAAGGGAATTACATTTTTCCAATTTACAAGCTTCCAATCTCCATGTTCTTTATATTCCTGTGCTAATCTTCTAATAAAATAAAAACTTCTTACAAGTAAATCTCCTGCGATAACTGGTATAGCCTGTTTTCCTAATTGATCTAAAGCTGCAAGTTCAGATCTTAAATCAAATCTTTCATCTCTATATAACTCATCAACAATACCCGGCAAAGGTGTCAAATTAAATGGAGGAATACTTGATAAGTACTTAAATATAGACAAAAAAAGACCTGGAATTCCCATACCTGTTCGCCCCTTACCAGCTGAAGTACTTGAACCAGCCATATCACTAACAAGATGTCCTAACCAATTATTTGCAATTTCTAATACAGCAATTATTGCTGGTACTTCAACAAGAAAAAGAATCAATTTTTGAAGGGGTTTAGGTAATTTCTCATCGATTTTTTCTTTATTTCTTGATTTTAGTATATACAAAAGCCATGTCAATAAAGCAGATAAAGTTATAGGTAACATTATCTGTAATAACCACTTTTTTGCCTCTTCCTCATCCTTGAAGTGTGCAATTTTTAGAGACCATTTACCATCTTTATTTACAAAAATACCTACACGAAATAGCTGACTAATGATTGCGGCAAATAAGCCAATTACAGTAGGATGATGTGCAAGATCATCTAAATGATGAGTTTCAGACGAAACTTTTATCCCGGCACCATTCCATAAATTATCACTTGGTATTTTGAATTTGTCTTGTAGTTTTTCCAATGCACTTTTTAATGCCGTTTTAGTACCATTCTCAGCATCAAAAGCTTTTCGTTCTTGAAACTTCTTTTGTAGGCTTTCGGTAATTCTTCTTTTTATTTCTTCTTCTTTTTCTTTACTTAACCTTTCACCTTTTGCAGCAGCTTTCTCTTTTGCCTTTTTTATTGCATTTTTTATCTGATCATCTTTTCTTGCTTTTTCTCCTTTTTGTTCAACTATTTCTTCGAATTTTTTTGTCACTTTTTCTTTATTTTCTTTAAAATGCTCTACATCAAATTCACCTACAAAAAACGAATCAATAAGTCCACATAAAACTCCTGTTCCAACAGCAACCATATAATCAAGCCCGTCAGCATGATTTGTTAATCTGTCTATATCTTTATTGAGGAAGTCAATTTTTTTATTTAATTCAGCTGACATAGCATCTATATCTGCTATGTTCTTGTTAATTTCATTTTTTCGTGCATCTATTTCATTGGTGCCATATGCAGGAAGAATTTCATATTCGATTTTAAAATCATCGTTTTCATCAGTTTCTGGCATCTGATACTTAAATTTGGCTAAAACTTCATTTTCCATTTTTATCCTTTCCTCGCGCCCCAGTGCAGGCGTCCACATAACAATTGGTTGTACCGCAGCGGGCTTGACCCGCTGTCGGCTACGAACCTTTGTTAGACTGTTTTATATTCATACATCCGTAATATACTTATTTGCCTTTTTTCTTTTGGACAAACAAACTATTACATATATTATACATACAATTAAATAATAAAAAAGAAATATTATACAAATGATAAAATTTGGAAGCATCCAAAAAGATGCAAGAAAATATATAAAAGCATAGGTAAAAATATTTTCTTTTCTTATTTCTCCATTTTTACTTATTTCTATTGGATGCATAAAACTTGTATCAAGAAATCCGAATGTAAATATTTCTATGTTTTTATCGAAATCGAAATTTCCAATATATAAACTATTATCAGGAAAACTGTTGGAAGGAAAATTATAATCTAAATCATTATCAATTATTTTTTTTATTTCTTCTTTGTTGAGTCTGTTAATATCAGGAATCTTATTGGCAGATATTAAGCCTCCGAGTATAAAACCGCCACTTCCTTATTTTGAGGAAGAGTGAATCTTTCCTATCGAGCAATCCTTATTCTGTCAAAAGCCTCACTGATGCAGAACGCGCTTTATTCCGATTCCGTACTGAAAACCGCTCTTCAAGTAATCTTCTGCCCTCCCAAGAAGCTGCACGCTTGATTTGTAGGGGTATTTGTAGGAGCAGAACACGTCAATGAGAAAGTTGTGCGGGAGTGAAAACTTGTAGCCGACTTGAGAGATGACAGACAAGATTTCACCGCTCATGTTCTGCGCTTCATTTTCGTCGGTTAAGTAGGCAAGATAATCAAAGTAGCTTCCCGCGCCGATGTAAAGCCTCCTGAGTTCCTTGCTCAGCGGATACCATTCGGCAAAAAGAGCGAAAGACACAGTCGTGCAATAGTAATTTTGCCATTTAGTGTTTATTGTCGCGTGTCCAAAATAGCCTTTGAGCGCGTAATGCGGAAAAACTTGCTGCTCATATTGAACGCCGAAGCCGATTCCGCCGCTCGAAAGTTCCTTCAACAAGAGCATAAAGTCAAGCGAGAGCAAATGCGTGATTTCGACGTCGCTCGTTTTTGCCCTTTCCTCTTCTTCGCAAAAAGCGAAAAGGGCGCAGAGAATAAAAACAATTTTGAAAAGAAATTTTTTCACGGCTGACATTGTTTCAAGACGGAAAGGCTCACGAATAGTTTTGATTGCAAAAATCATCTGCGATTTTGAGCGCAATTTCCGCGCCTTCTGAAAATCGCGCCCGAAACTCTGCCGCGCCGCCCGTAACGCTGTCTGCGACTGTCTTTATGAGCAGGTTAGGGACGCTGTTCATATCCGAAATCAGCACAACGGCGGCGCTTTCCATATCGCAGATGTCCGCCGAAAAATCTTCGTGCAACTTTTGCTTTTGCGCTTCGTCTGCAATGAACTTGTCGCCGCTTGCGACTGTTACGAGCGGAATGTCGGGATACAATCGGCTGGCTTTTTCAAGAATGTCAGCGCTGGTGTGAAGAAACACCTCAGGATAATCGTTGTATCGCCCGACTTCGCAATCGTCTGCCGCGCTTGTGTCAAAATCGTAATGCACGACGCGTTTGGCAAAGCAAGTCAGAGCGCTTTTGAAATCTTTTGTGAGCGCACCGACAACGCCAAAGTTTATCAGAAGGTCAATGTCATATTTGTCCACGAGGAGTTGCGCGGCTGCTGCGGCTCGGATTTCGCCCGCACCAGAATGGACAAAATAGAGTGTGGCGTTTTCTTTTTGCAGGACATACACAGAAAAAAGAGCGTGTTTTTCTTCCTTCAACTTGTCTTTGTATTTTTCAAGGACTGAGCCGATTTCAACAGCAACAAGAACTCCGATGTGCTTCATTTTGATTCTCCAATCGTGAATAAAAATAAAACCCGCTCCAAAATCAAGCGGGTTTTTCAAAGCAGCCTTTGTCTGCTAGAACTTTGCTTTTCTCAAGCGCACTTCTTCGATGTCTTCGTCAAAGAGCTCGCGGAGGTCGTTCAAACCGAGAGCCATAAGCGCCATACGGTCAATACCGATACCCCAAGCCAAAACTGGAACATCAACGCCCATAGCCTTCGTAACTTCTGGACGGAAGATTCCTGAACCGCCAAGCTCGAACCAGCCGAGCGTCGGGTGCTTGACGTGAACCTCGATAGAAGGCTCTGTGAACGGGAAGTAGCCAGGAACATACTTGACCTCTGTTGCGCCGCAGATTTCCACAGCGAACATTCGCAAGAAGCCCAAAAGTGTCTTCAAGTTTACTTCGTTTCCAAGAACGATACCTTCTGTCTGATAAAAGTCGCTCAAGTGTGTAGCATCAACTTTGTCGTAGCGGAAACAGCGCGCAATACCGAAGTATTTTCCTGGCACTTTTGCTTTGTGAAGCTGATGTGCTGACAAAACTGTGCCTTGTGAGCGCATAACGAGGCGGCGTGTGAACTCTGTGTCAAATCCGTAGTTCCAACCGCGGCTTCCGCTGTTGCCACCGTTTTCGTGAACAGCGCGCACGTTTGACAAATATGGCTCTTCGATAAACTTTGCGTGTGTTGGCTCTTTCAAGCGATAAACATCGTGAATATCGCGTGCTGCATGGAACTGCGGCATAAAGAGCGCGTCTCCGTTCCAGAACTCTGTTTCAACGAGCGGACCGTCGAACTCTTCAAAGCCCAACGAAGCGAGTTTGTCTTTCACAGACTCAAGGAACTGAACGTAAGGATTTGTGCGACCGATAACGATGCGAGCAGGTGGAATAGAAATGTTGTATCCACGGAAAACGCCTTTTTTCCATTCGCCTGAGGTGAGCATTTTCGGCGTAATTTCGCCAAGTTCATTTCCTGTAACGCCTGCTTTTTTGAGCGAATCCACAACGCCGTTCAGTGCTTCTGAAAGTTTGTAGACGACTGTTTCACGCTCGATAATTCTGAAAGGAGAGTCTGAAATGCCACGCTTTTTTGCAAGCGTGAGCATTACATCTTTTTCTTCCTGAGATAAAGATGAAGCGTCGAGTTGTCCGTTTTCACTTTCTGCTGCCCTTTTCAAAAGAGCATTTGTAACAGAAAGTCTTTTCGGAAGCTCTGCACCTGTGTATTCAGCCTTTTTCTCGGCATTCATTTTCAAAACGCCTTCTTTTGACAAAGGTCCAAATGCACTTCCGACGCTTCTTGATTCAATTCCAACCGCAGTTGCAATTTCTGAAAGTGAATGTGCGCCGTTATCCTTCAAGTAGGAAACCATGCGCTCTTCCACAGTTCCATTCTTTGCGTATACACGACCGAGATCTGTAATCTCGTAGAAAGTATGAGGTGTACGGCTTGCAACATTTAGCAGCTTCTTTCCAGAAAGCCATGAGAACGCTTGATTTGCGTGTCCCTCTTTGTAACCGAGCTCTTGTTTAAGACGCTCAACCGTCAAGTCATCTTTCTGTCCGTACTTCAAAAGCACCTTTATTTCAAGTGGGTGCAAATTTTTAATTAGGGTTGGAATGTCAGTCAATTTTTATCTCTCCAGATAAAGATTTTATTTATTTGTTAATGAAATATTCCATTGAAAGTGTGGTAATTTTCATCTTCTTGCCGTTGTCCATAACTTTAGTGGTGTTTTTTTCAACGCCCTGAAGATTAGTTGTTTGAACATCAGACCAGCCGAGATCCATTGATTTCAAGAAGTCCTGCATACAAGCGCGAAGGGTAATGCGAGCCTCGTCTTCAACATAGAGAGCTCTTGGAGCTTCGAATTTGATACGGATATACTGTCCAAGCGGTGTGTACTGAATCTCAACTGATGCAAGATTTTTTGATTTCTGGTGCAAGTCAACGTGTGTGTCAGAAACTTGAATGATATGTGTAGATGAATCTACTGGAGTATCTGCCTTAATCACTTTCTCCTGCTCAGTTTCCATGCCGTTTACGTCTGTCTGTGCGAAAGCACTTCCAAAAGCAAGCAGTCCTACAGCAACAAATGCCAATACCTTTTTCATAGGAATCCCCCTGTGATTAGATTAAAATAGCCGCCTTTTTCGGGCTGCTAAAATTTCGAGTATAATACTATTCTATCCACTTCTAGAAAAAAATCAAGTTCCAACTTGTATTGTCCAGCGCTTACATACATACGAGGCTCGCGGAATAGAAGCACTCTTCCTGTTACTTCTTTCGGCTTGTTTTTAAGCCTAGCATGAACATAAGTATATACTGCATCAAGAATAGCATCTTTATATGCATCTTTTATGCCCTCAAAACCTTTTTTTTGCTCTCCTGTTCCTTTCCCTTTTATCTGAGGATGATTAAGAGAACTCCAACTGTCAAAATAAGATATTTGCCCTTCGTTTCGTTCAAAATCAACCCAAACTGTAAGATTTTGCGATTCTACTAAAGGCGATGAGTAAACAGGCTTTTCATTTGCCTGAGAAAGCGTTCTTACTGGCTGAACATCAAAGTATTCTTCAACGCCTCTTGCTTTGTCACTTGGAGTGTATTCAAAATTCCATCCGTATACCATTCCGTCAAGGATAAAAGGGGTTATCTCTTTTATTCGTTCTGCAGCATTTTGAAATAAATCACCTTTCTGTTCTTCAAGACCTGGATACGCATCAAGCGGTGCCCAAAGTTTTATTCTGATTTTGTTTCTGAATGAAACGTGCTGTGCAAAAATCATTGAAGCAGAAACAGAAAACAAAATTGAGCAGAATATGATTTTTAGCAATTTTGTCATTCTTATCTCCTGTAAACTTCTCGCCAAACTCTGATTGGATTTATTCCCATTCGGATATTTATGTACAAAAAAGCAACCAAAAAACCGCATAAATGCGCAATATGCGAAATCCCTGCTTTATAGCCGATTATCTGACTTCCGAGTGCACCTATTGAAAAAAGCACAACAAGAAGAGGTGCAGGAACTGGAATTATGTAAAAAACAAAAACTTGCGCTGTTGGAAAAATTGTTGCATAGAGCAAAAGCGTCGCATAAATTGCGCCACTTGCACCGATAAGCGTGACTCCATAAAGTCCTGTGAAAAAATAGCACACCATGGCAAGAAGACCGCTAAGAATACCGCAAACGATATAAAACAACAAAAACTCTGATGAGCCAATCGCCCTTTCAACCATTATGCCAAAAAATCCAAGACCCAGCATATTAAAAAGCAAATGCGAAGCATTCCCGTGCATAAACATATATGTCAATGGCTGCCACCACCATTTTCTTGCTAAAAGTCCATAAAAATTCAGACCAAAAACAATATTTGCGCCAGAAATGAACATTGAGAACAAATATGCAATAAGATTTATGCAAATAAGAACAAAAACAAAGCCGTTGTAATTATATCTGAACGGTTTTCTCAAAAAAGTCACTTTGTCACCTTCATATACGACACTTTGTTTCTGCCTGTTTTTTTAGAATTGTACATTGCTTTGTCTGCAAAATCGACGAACTGTTTTGGCATTGGAACGCTTTCGTTTACCATTCCATCATAGGCTGTAACACCTGCCGAAATTGTTATTTTGAGTTTAGTATTATCATAATTGAACTCTCTTCGTTCAATTTTCATTCTGACTCGCTCGGCAACAAGGAGCCCTCCTTTGATGTCAGTATCACGCAAAAGCACAGTAAACTCTTCTCCGCCATATCGACCGGCGACATCTTCACCTCGAATGCTTTCGCGAATGATTTTTGAAACTTCCTGCAAAACATAATCGCCACAGGCGTGTCCATATGTGTCATTTACGCTCTTAAAATGGTCAATATCAAACATTACAACGGCGATGCTTGATTTTTGCTCATTTGCTGCGCTAAGAGCGTCGGCTAGCATATTGAAAAAGTAGTAGCGCTGTTTTAAGTGCGTCATCAAATCTGTTGATGAGCGCTCAACAAGTGCGCTGTTGTTTATGGCAATTGCTGCCAAAGATGCGATTGAGATAATTTGGTTCTTTTCGTAATCAGAGTACGATATTCCCTCTCCCAAGTCCAACCTTTCGCCCAGCATAAGAATGCCATTGAGATTTTTTTTGATTTGAAGCGGAACAATAAGAGTTGGCTTTAGAGATGCAATCATCTGCATACATTCGTCATTTGGAATAACTTTCACAATATCATCGAAAGTGTATGCAACTTCGCTTTCATTAAGTTTTTCAACAATCGGGTGTGAAAACGGAATAGTATAATTTACTCCAGGAATAACGTTCATTCCGTTGTAGTTTTCTGAAAGTTTGAAACTATCAGCGTCAAATGAATCCATAATGAAAATGCAAGAGCCGAGCGTGTGCATTTGACCCATGCAAATATCAAGTATCGCACCGATAAGAGTGGAAAACTGCAATGTCGAGCACAATGACCTTGATATCTCAAGCAATTGTTGCAAATCAAAAATCTGTTTTTCGTATTGTTCAGATGTCATTTTCGCCTCACTGTTCTTCATGAGTCGATTCAAGTTCTCCTACAACAGCGTAATTTCTCATTATTTCAAGAAATTGTCGCCATTGTTGGTGCTGTTTTTCAAGAAGCAATGTGTTGTCGCGGTTTCGAGATGAAAGCATAAGCACTTTCAAGTTTGAAATATTCTCAGGTGACGGCTTTTTTATATCAAGAAGCAATGAACTTGTGTGATTGTACATCTCAAAAATGACAGACGTAATGTCTTGAATTACTTCTTTTGCAGCTTTATTCACGCGCTGAATGCTCTGCACAAGTTGCTTGATAAAATCAGGGTCTTTGTTGCTGTCGCGAATATATCCAAACATAACATCTTCGTCAAAAGCACCGCCTTTATCAAAATTTGCCTCAAACTTTTCAATTCGTGGCAAAGCGTCGTTGAATGCGTAAACCGCCGCAGAGAATTCGCTTTTGTAATCTGGGTTGTTGAAAAATCCCTCAATAACGATATCGTTCAAAAGGCTCTTTATTCCAGCAGGACAGTACATATTTACGAATGTCTTGATAATCTGGAGCGGAAGAACCCACACGAGTGATGCAGGAGAGTTTTTCTGCAATTTTTCGTTTGTCTCAGCGTTATAAAAATTGAGTTCGTCCAAATGATTGCTCTTGTCGCCAAAAAGCGCCTGAACTTCGCTTGTTACATATTCGTCTTTGATTTCAAATTTTATGCGCGACTCATCTGCAATGAACTGCTCTTCAAGCGCAGTTGCATATTTTTGAAGAGATGAACTTCTGTATGAAGCGCTTTGAGGCGTAAAAGACGGGTCTCCTTTTGCAAGACGTATTAAATCTTTTAATATATCGCTTTTCAAAACTTGCTTGAAAATGGCAGAGATTTTTTCCAAATTGCTCTGTAACTGCTGCTTGTCAGCCGAAGACATTTCATTTCCGTGCTGGTGCAGTGTTTCGAGAGCAATAAGAGCATCAAACATTGGCGCTGAAATCTCAAAGTTTTCTGTCAGATAATACAAATCAAGAAGAACATTTTCCAATTTTGCAACAGGAACAGCGTTGAAAACTGGCTTATATTCAGGATTGTCAGGAATAAAAGACTGGTCAAAAATGCGAATCGCGGAAAGGCTGTTGAACTTGCACAAATCCGAGAGCTGATGCAATTTGTCGATAACAGCCTGAATCATCGTAAAAGAAGGAGTGTTAAATTCTTTTATGATTTTCTTGAGACGAGTCTTTTGCAGCTCAAAAATTTGTGCCTGTGTGTATTTTGAAGATTTTGCCTCTTCCTTTCGATTTTCAAATGACAGCGATTCAAGAATTTCTTGTGATTCAGAAGAAAAACCCGTAAGAATGAGCTGCTCTTCGTATTTCCAATTCATTTTCAAGTCATCGCTGTGAATAGTGTGACTTAAAATTTCGTAAACTGGCTTTGTGCTTTTGTACAAAATATGAAGCGCCTCGGCAAAATTTACTTGAACAGCACCTTTATTGTATAAAAGTGGTTTTGAAGTTTTGAGCCGAGTTTCGATAAGACGAAGTTCGTGCTTGCGCTTAGAATCAGGCGAAGAACTTGAAAAGATTGATTCAAAAAATTTTGACAGTAATTCAACAAAGCCCATATAAATAATTTTATTAGCAACTGTTCATATTTTCAAGAAACCTAGAAAATATCTCTTTATAATCTGCCCTTGTTTCAGCGCTTACAATCTGCGCTCTCAAGCGGCTTCCACCAGGAATTCCTTTGCTGTATGCAGTGAATGCTTTTCGCATTTCGCGGCATGCCCATTCCTCGCTTCCGTCGCGACTTTCCTCAAGAAGAGCGTCAAGTTGTCTGAACCCTGCAGCAATTCGCTCTTTTGCGGATATTTCATCGCATCTGCCTTGCGTCAAGAATTGGCGTGCTTGCTGGAAAATGAACGGATTTCCCATAGCGCCACGAGCAAGCATAACCGCATCGCATTGCGTTTGCTCCAACATTCTTTTGCAGTCTTCTGGCGAAAAAGCGTCTCCGCTTCCGAAAACAGGAATTGGTCTGACAGACGCTCTCACCGTCTGAACAAGATTTGCAAGTTTTTCCCAATCAGCAACTCCTGCATATCCTTGCGCTCTTGTTCTTGCGTGAAGCGTAATTGCGTCTGCTCCTGCTTCAATCGCGCTTTGAGCGGCGTCAAGATATGTGATATGCTCTTCGTCCCAGCCAGAGCGGATTTTCACCGTAACAGGAACATCTCCTCGCTCAGGATGTTCTGCTGTATATTCTCGGCTTGCGTCTTTTACAGCCTTTACAATTTGGAATAGCTTTTCAGGCTCTCTTGTCAGAACACTTCCGGCACCTGTTTTTATAATTTTCGGCACAGGACAGCCGCCGTTTATATCAATAAGTTCGCAAGTTGTTTTTTCAAGCACAATTTTTGCCGCTTTTGCCATCGTCTCAGCATTCCCGCCGAAAATCTGAACGCCATAAGCCTTTTCGTTGCTTGCGCGAGCCATAAGCGCCTCTGTCTTCTCTGAGCCTCTGACAAGCGCTTCCGATGAGACCATCTCGGTGTAGCAAAAGTCCACGCCGCAGTCCCAGCACACAGAGCGAAACGCCCTGTCGCTGTAGCCTGCAACTGGCGCCAAAAAGAGATTTCCGTCAAGAGAAAGAGAGCCGATTTTTACGCTGTGATACAAATCTTTCATTGCTAAAATCCGTCCGAAATCACTCAGGAAGTTTGAAAATGCGGCAGCTGTTCTGCCAAAGTTTCACGCTCAACTCTTCCAAGTCCATATCCAGCATTTCTGCAAGGAACTTCGCAGTCGCAGGCAAATACTCAGGCATAGTGCGCTTCTTTGCCCGATAGACAGCAGGAATCATAAACGGGCTTTCTGTCTCAATCAAAATGCGCTCAAGAGGAACGTTCATGACAGTTTCGTGCAAGTTTCTGGCGTTACGATAAGTCAAGTTTCCTGCAAAAGAAAAATACACGTTGAGATTTTCTTTCATGCACTTTTTGGCATAAGCGGCATTCTCGCTATAGCAGTGCAAAATCGCTCCTGACTCAGGAATACGCTCTTTCAAGATATCAAAAACGTCCGTGCCTGCGTCGCGGTTGTGAATGATGACAGGCAAATTGTGCCTTCTGGCGATGTCGAGTTGCTTGATGAAAATCTCGACCTGACGTCTCTTGTCGCCGAACTGCTTGTAATAATCAAGACCTGTCTCCCCGACAGCGACGACTCTCGGAAGCGAAAGACTTTCCTCGATGGTTTTCTCCCAGTTTGAGCCTGGTGTGACGACTTCGCTTGGAGCGACTCCGACGGCATGATAAACCTCTGGGCAAGCGCGAAGAGTCGCGTAGACCTTCTTAAAATCAACGAGGCTGTTATTTATGCTTATAATGCGCTTGACCCCGGCGAACTTTGCCCGCTGGACAACACGCAACTGCTCTATAGGGTCTGAATGTATCAGCCCTATGTGCGCATGAGTATCAAAAAATTGCATGGCTTTCTTCCAAAAATAAAGATGTGATAAAAATGCTTTTCACTAAAGATAACATAGGAACGCCCATAAGTCAACAAAACACATTTCAGGCATTCTGCTCAAAAAGAAAGCGTGCTCCGGCTACGCTCAGCAACCGCAGTAATAGTTTCTTCAAAATACCTTTTTTTGAGTTCGGGAAAACCCCGAAATGAAAAAATCAAAAATGACTTTCGGGAAAACCCCGAAGGCTGCTTTTTAAAAAGTTGGCGCTTGGGAAAAATCCCGAAAGCCAAAAAACAAAAAAATGACCTTCGGGAAAACCCCGAAAGCCATTTTTTTTAAAGTGAGTGTTTGGGAAAAATCCCGAAGGCTGTTTTTTTAAAATTTGACCTTCGGGGAAATTTTTTTTGATTTTATTTGGCTTTTGCCTCGTCGCGCGCAATTTCTCCGCGCTCAACAGCCTCAAGAGCCGTCTTCAAAAGAGTAGGGAAGAAGAACTCGCCACTCGTTCTGTTGAAGAAGCCGTAATGCTCGCTGACATTTCCGTCCTCGCCGATTTCAACAGAGCCGTTGTCCCAGATGACAGCAGTAAGTCCGTTTTTCTTTGACTGCTCGAAGTAATGGCTGTACCATGCCTCGCGCTCCGAAAGGTTGTCTTTGTTTGTCGCTCCGCATTCTCCGATGACAACGCCGACGCCCTTCTGAACAAAATTGGCATTGAGAGCCTCGAATGTGCTTCTCTGTCCCGCTCTCATCTCGTCTGTAAAGACTTTCTCGCCAGGGTTTTCGCCTGCGAATGTCCATGGGTCATACATGTGAACGCTGATGATGAGCTTTTCTTTTGCTTTGTCGCTTGGAAGTGTGAATGTGTCTGCCATTGCTGCCCAAGGCTGTGCGACATATCCTGGGAGCATGATGTAGCGCTCTTTGTTCTCGCCGCCAGTTGCGCGGATTTTGTCAAGACAAGCTTGCTCGAGCTCAACGATGATTTTCTGTGAGGCAACACAATCCTCGCTGTTCGGGTCATACCACCATTCGCGCTCGTGTCCGACAAGGCGAGGCTCGTTCAAAAGCTCGAAAATCAAATGATAGTCGTAGCCGTTGTTGAATGTTGTTGCAATCTGCTCCCACATTCTTGTTACAAAGCGAAGTGATTTTTCTTTTGCGCTCTCTGACGGATAATATCCTCTGCCTTCTTCAAAATCTGCTGTCGGAGCGGTGTCGTGGTGAACGTTGATGATGACATAAAGCCCTTGTGAAAGAGCCATGTCGACTACTTCCTTTGAGCGTGCCATCCACTCAGGGTCGATTGTCAAATCAGAATCAATCAAATGATTGTGCCATGTAATCGGAATGCGAACTGTGTTGAAGCCCGCTTTCTTGAGAGAAGCGAACATCTCTTTCGTTGTGACAGGCTGTCCCCAGCATGTCTCGCTTTTTACTCCGATGTTCTCGTCTGTGAAAGCATCGAGTGTGTTTCCCAAGTTCCAGCCGATTTTCATATCGTCGACGATTTCAACAGCGTTTTTTGGCTCTGCTTTTTTTGCCGATTTGACATCGTTTGTTGTTGAACATGAGAATGAAGAAAGAATTGCCGTCAGTGCAAAAACTGATGTTGCCGGCATCAAAAATCTTTTCATAAAAAACTCCTTATAAGATTTGTTTTCTCTAAAGATAGCATTGTTTTTTTAATCGCGATTGTAATTTTTTTTGATTTTTGTCAAAAAATTTTTTTCAGATTTTCAAACAAAATGCCTTTCCCATTTTTGGACAAAGCCGGATTTTAAAAAACAGCGCTTTTTCCATTTTGGGCAAAAATTGAGCAAAAAAGTTGCGCATTGAGGAAACGCTTGAAACGTGCTAATATTTGCTCATATTTTGCTATTGGGAGGCAAAAGATGGGAAAGGTTACGATTTTGGACGGCACAACAAAAAATCCGCTTGAGAAAATTGGTCAGATGGCGGGAATCTGTTGGAACAGTCCTATAGATGATTCAGAGAAGAACCGAAAGCGCGCTGTTGAGTGTATAAAAAGTGGACACGGGCGCGTTATGGAATACGCGAGCGTCGAGATGGTGCTTGACGGATATTCTGCCAGATGCATTCGCGAATGGTACACGCACATCGGCGGCGCTCCGACGAGATTGCAGGAATCGACTCGCTATGTTAACGAAGAGCATTTTTCATTTGTGATTCCTCCGACTGTGGCGAAAAGCGAAGAGGCGAAAGCGGCTTATATTCTTGCGATGACGAATATCCAAAACGGCTACAAGGCGCTTCTTGCCGCTGGTGTTCCAAAAGAGGACTGCGCGATGATTTTGCCTCTTGGAATGACGACGAAAATCGTTGACAAGCGCAATATGCGAAATCTTGTTGATATGAGCCGTCAGCGTCTTTGCACGAGAGCGTATTGGGAATATCGCGCACTTATGAGGGACGTTTTGAGTGCTCTTAGCGCGTATTCAGAAGAATGGAAATGGGTTGTTGAAAATTGTATGCACCCAAAATGCGACGACTTGGGCTATTGCCCGGAAAAAAAGAGTTGCGGAAGACACGAGAAGAAAGAGGCGTAAAATGCGTTTTTTGAAGCAATTTGCAATAATCCTTGCGATTTCGTTTTTGGGCGAGCTTTTGGCGCGCTTTGTCCCGCTTCCTGTTCCTGCGAGCATTTACGGGCTTGTTTTGATGTTCTTGGCGCTGTTCTTGAAAATCTTTCCTGTGTCAGCGGTCAAGGAAACAAGTGGCTTTTTGCTTGAGATAATGCCGCTTATGTTCGTGCCGCCCGCAGTCGCGGTAATCGAAAACGTGGCGCTCTTAAAGGGCGACTGGTGGAAACTTCTTATTCTTGCGCTTTTGTCGACTGTCATTGTTATGGCTGTTTCTGGAGCGGTTACGCAAGTTATAATTCGCGCTCAAAAAAAGGAAAAATCAAAATGAAAGAAATATTTGAAAATACAATGTTCTGCGGTGTTCTTCTCACTCTCGTTTCTTATGGAATCGGGCTTTTTTTGAAGCAAAAACTAAAAGCCGCCGTGTTCAATCCTCTTTTGATTGCGACTGTGATTTCGATTGCGTTTGTCGCTTTCTTCAAAATCGATTTGAAGATTTACGCTGACAGCACAAAAATCATTTCGTATCTTCTGACGCCTGTTACGGTCTGCCTTGCAATCCCTCTTTACGAGCAGCTCGAAAAACTCAAGAGCAACTGGAAAGCGATAATCGGCGGAATTGCTGCCGGCACTTTCACAAGCATGTCGATGATGCTTGCAGGTTGCGTTGTCTTTAATCTTGGGCACACGCATTACGCTTCAATGCTTCCAAAATCGATAACGACACCAATCGGGATTGCGCTCTCAAACCAGTACGGCGGAATTGCGGGCATCACGGTCGGCGCTATCGTCGTTACAGGAATTGCAGGAAATGTGCTTGCCGACAGCGTCCTTCGCGCTCTTCACATCACTGAGCCTGTTGCCAAAGGTATCGCAATCGGCACTTCAAGCCATGCTCTTGGCACAACGAAAGCGATTCAAATGGGCGAAGTTGAAGGCGCAATGAGTGGTCTTTCAATCGCTGTTGCGGGGCTTTTGACTGTTGTCCTCGCGTCTTTCTACGCAAATCTTTATTAACAAAAAAGCGCTGATGCTTTCAATTTTTTTGTGAAACATCAGCGCTTTTGTTTTTTTGTGGAATATCAAAAAAAGTTTAGTACGCCTTTTCGTGAACGCCAGAAATTGCGCGTCCTGAAGGCTCGTCCATCGACTTCCAAGCCTCATCCCACTCAAGCGCTTTTGCTGTTGAGCAAGCTACTCCTGCTTCGTGCGGAACGCATTTTGCAGCGCTGTCGCTTGGGAATAGCGATGAGAAAATCTCGCGATAGAAATATTCTTCTTTTGTTTTTGGAGGGTTTATAGGGAATCGGTTTTCTCGGCGCGCAAACTCAGCATCGCTGACTTTTTCTTCTGTGAGCTTTTTGAGCGTGTCAATCCAACTGTAGCCAACACCGTCAGAGAACTGTTCCTTCTGACGCCAGACAATTTCTTTCGGAAGATAATCCTCGAACGCTTTTCGCAAAATCCATTTTTCCATTCGCTGAGAGCCGTCAGAGAGGCGAACATTCATCTTGTCGACAGGGTTTAGCGTCATTGCGCAATCGATAAAGTCTTTGTCCAAGAAAGGAACGCGTCCTTCAACACCCCAAGCCGAAAGGCTTTTGTTTGCGCGAAGACAATCGTAGAGATGAAGTTTGCTCATCTTTCGGACTGTTTCCTCGTGGAACTCTTTTGCGTCAGGCGCTTTGTGGAAATAAAGGTATCCACCGAAAAGCTCGTCACTTCCCTCTCCTGAAAGCACCATTTTTATGCCCATTGACTTTATGACACGCGCAAGAAGATACATCGGCGTTGATGCGCGAACTGTCGTTATGTCGTATGTCTCAATGTGATAAATAACATCGCGGAGTGCGTCGAGCGCCTCTTGAATCGTGAAATGAACTTCGTGGTGAACCGTTCCAATATATTCCGCTGCTTTTCGTGCGGCAACAAGGTCAGGAGAGCCTTCAAGACCGACCGCAAAACTGTGGAGTGTTGGCCACCATGCGCTTTGCTTTCCGCCTGTTTCGACTCTCTTTTTTGAAAACTTTTGCGTAACAGCCGCGATTATCGACGAATCAAGCCCTCCTGAAAGAAGAACACCATAAGGAACGTCGCTCATAAGCTGCTTTTTCACGGCTTCTTCAAGGCTGTTCCGTACGTTTTCAATTACAGACGGATTGATGATTTCACCGTTGTCGCTTGCCGCGCGCGCACTTTCTTTCACTGTGTCAAAACTCTCCCAATCACGCTTGTACCACTTTTGCACTTTCTTGTCAGGCGAATAAAGATAGTGTCCGTTCGGGAATTCCTCAATTGTGACGCAGTTTCCTTCGAGCGCTTTTAATTCGCTTGCAACATAATAGCGTCCTGCTTTGTCAAAGCCCTGATAAAGCGGAATAACGCCGATTTCGTCGCGGGAAACAAGATACACGTCCTTTTCAGAGTCATAGAGCGCAAAAGCGAAAATGCCAGAAAGCTCTTCAATCATCGAAGCAAAGTCGCCGCTTTCTTTGTATTTCTTGTAAAGCGGGATAATGACTTCACAATCGCTTTTTGTTTTGAACTCGTATTTCCCTTTGAAATTTTCGCGGATTTCCTGATGATTATAGATTTCTCCGTTTACGGCGAGAATGATTTTCCCGTCATCAGAAACGAGAGGCTGCTTTCCAGAAAGAACATCAACAATCGCAAGACGCTCATGGCTCAAAATTGCGTTATTTCCAGTGTAAACACCGCTCCAATCAGGACCTCGGTGGCGAATCTTTCGCGACATTTCAAGCACATTTTCGCGAAGTGAATCCCGAAGCCCCTCGTCAATCGGCTTTGCACCACAAGACAAATCAAAAGCACCAACGAAACCGCACATAGTTAACCCTCCAAAAATCAAAAAGACAAAAAAAATAGCAGACACTTTGCGTATCTGCTATTAAAGTTGGAGATAATCGGACTCGAACCGACCACCTACAGATTGCGAACCTGTCGCTCTACCAGATGAGCTATATCCCCGTTGATGTGATGTAGTATAATTAAAAGATAAATTTGTTTCAAGTGGTATCATGAAAAATTGAAACGAGTTCGGCATGACACATTGATAATTTAGCACCTAAAAAGTGAGTTTCAGCGCGAAGACTCACTTTTTACGTTTAGGTTGTGCTACAAATTGATTTTCAACCAAGCATCATGCAAACAACGGCGTAGTTTTTAGCCACTCTGCCACAGCTTCGGCTTCTTTATCAAGCTCCCTGTCGTCTTCCACGAACGCACTCATCTTTCTCACTTCGTCGTGAACCTGCTTTGTGAAAGGCGCAAAGTCCTCGTATCCCGCCAAATCCACAGCCTGCATTGCCGCAAGTAAATGGGTCGCAAACTGCAAGAAGACAAGTTCTATCTGCTCTGCCCATTTTCGCGCGCTTATCGTTCCCATAGAAACTTTGTCTTGATTCAAAGCCTCCGTCGGCGCGCTCGTCAGCGATACGGGGAAGCAATAAGTCGCCGCTTCGCCTCTTAGCGCGCTAATTGTGATTTGTGCCGCCTTGAAGCCCAAGCGAAGCCCTGCGCGCTTGCTTTCAGGAGGCGTAAAGGGAATGAGATTCTCGGTGAGTCCGTTGAACTTGCCGTCGATAATCACTTCCGCCTGCTTGTCGCTCAAATCCGCGATGTTCGCTAAAGCTGTGCGCATATAATCGCAAGCGGCGCAGATGTGTCCGCCGTAGAAGTTGCCTGTGTTGTAAAGTCTGCCCTCGTCGATGTCCACAAGGGGATTATCGTTCGCGCTGTTTAGCTCTTCGGTGATGAGGTTTCGCGCAAAGTGCAAAGTATCGCGATAAACGCCTGTAATCTGTGGCGCACAGCGGATTGAATAGCGGTCTTGGATTTTGTTTTGTTGTGCAATGAACTTCTTTTCTCCCAATCCTTCGATAGCCTTTTGCAAAAAGTCTTCGTACCGCCAGACGCGCTTTGAGTCTTTAATGATATTGTAGACATAGGCAGCTGATTCGCACTGCCCGCGATGATTTTTGATTTCACTCACCTTTTTGACGAATGGAGTGTCTTTGCCGCGGGTGATTTCAGAAGTTACCGCAGTCAAGAAATCAGATATATTTGCAAGTCGCTCGGCTTTTTTCCACGCAAGAGAAGCAACAGCCGTCATCACAGAAGTGCCGTTCATTATCGCTAAGCCCTCTTTTGCTTCGATTAAAAGAGGCTCGATGCCAGCCAATTTGAACGCTTCTGCCGCGCTCATCACCTTGCCTTGATAATACACGTCGCGCTTTCCCATAATCACGGCGGCAAGATATGATAGCGGAGTCAAATCGCCCGACGCTCCAACAGAGCCAAGCTCAGGAATTACAGGGATAACGTCTTTATTGAGCAATTCCGCCATTTTTTTTGCAAGCACTGGACGGATAGCAGAATGTCCGCCTTTGACATTGCCGTTTAAGCGAGCCAAAATCACCGCCCTGCCCACTTCGCGCGAAAACTTTTTGCCAAGCCCTATTCCGTGGTAAGTGCAGATAACGCGCTGAAGCTCTCCTGCTTTGTCAACTGAAATCTGATTGTGGCAGCTGTCGCCAAAGTCCGTAGTTACGCCGTAAGTTGGCACACCCGTCGCAATGTAGTTTTCCAAAAAGGCTCTGCTCTTTTCAAGTCTTTCCCAAAAAGACGCGCTATCGGGGAAATTGACATTTTCACCCTTTAGCGCGACATCACACACATCTTCTATTGTTAAGTCGTTTCCTGTAACCGTCTTCATAATGAAAACGAGTGTATTATTATTGCTCGATTTGTGCAATAAAAGTTATGCGCACTATTTGACGGAAAAAGACTTCACAATAGCGTCGTAATATGCCTTTTTCTTTTGATAAATGCTGTCGAAAACCGTGAGATGCAACATTGCAAAACCACTTCCCATCGGCTTCAAGACTTTTATGTCTTGCTGAACGCTTTCTCCGCTCACATATCGCGATTTCACCGTGAACACACCGCCAGAGCGTGAGACGAGAGCGTTTGCGTAATCGATATACGAGTGTTCTCCTGACTGAAGACAATTTCGGAGCATAAAATTCTCGAAAAGCGCACTGTCAATTTCTGGCTCCTGAAGCGGAACGAGCGTCAAAACAGCGTCGTTGCCCTGAATCCAGATGTTTGGCAAACTCTGTTTCCAAGAATCATCTGCAATTGCAACTATTTCACCATCAGCTTCGTTTGCAACTTGCATCAAAAGCGACATTTTTCCATTTTTGCAAGCCTTGCGCTTTTTGTCCGCGATTTTCTTTGAGAAGCCCTTGAAGTCCTCAAAACTCGTGTCTTGAGATGATTTCAGGCGCCCGACACAGACCAATTTCAACTGCTCTTCGCCCTTTTCGTTCTGAATTGACTTCACGTTGAAAATCGGAACAAGCGAACTGTATTTCATCACGACAGCACCGCCGAACATCTCGTAAAAATCGTTCGATGTAACCTCATCGCCTTTAATATCGCCCGCCTTCTTTCGCTTTGCAGTCAAATCATAGAACAAATCGTGCAAATAGTTGATGAGCGTCGACTCCCCGTCTTTCACGACAAGCTCGCCCGTGAAATCAAGTTTTTCGTTTTCAGGATTTATGCTGATTAGAAGCTCAATGTCAACTTCATCTTGTTTTGTTTTCGCGTCCGCAGCGGCGTAATAGCGAAGCGCATATTGACTGTCGTTATAGAAAAGAAAGCCCGCATAAGTAGGGCGTGCAAAAGTCGTGTCCTGATAATAGACATATTCCCCGGATTGGTCTGGAATATAAGATTTCACCCCCGGCAGTGCAAAAAGCGGCAAAGCCAAAAGCGAAAGCGCGGAAAGCGAAAAAAGTTTGTGCAATTTCAAAATGTTCCTCCTTGAAAAAATATAAGCCCATTAAAAATATACCCGTGAATCATCACGGGTATTAAAAATTGTTTTATGCGTTTAGCGAAGCAAGCTCGTCGCGAACCATTTTCGCAACAGTCTCGGCTGCATTGTCGAGCGGAATAAGCTCTGCGCTATCAGCTTCGCGGCGTTTCACTTCCACGTTCGGCAGATTTTTGTCGCCCACAGTGATACGAATCGGGAAGCCAATCAAGTCCATATCATTGAACTTAACGCCAGGACGCTCATTGCGGTCGTCCAAAAGAACCTCGATACCAGCGGCTTTGAGCTCATTATAGAGTTTGTCCGCAGCGTCTTTCATTGCACCAGAATACTTGATAGGAACAATTGCAACTTGGAACGGAGCCGCGCTCATTGACCAAATAATGCCTTTGTCGTCTGAGTGCGCTTCAATAATAGAAGCAAGAACGCGGTCAACGCCGATTCCGTAGCAGCCCATCGTCGGAATAGCAGGCTTTCCGTTCTGGTCAAGATAAGTACAGTTCATGCTTTCGGTGTATTTTTTGCCGAGCTTGAAGATATGTCCCAGCTCATTGCCCTTGCTTGTGTGGTAAACGCCGCCACAGCAAGCGCATTTGTCGCCAGCCTTGACCGTGCGAACATCGCTTTTAAGATATGGCGTGTAATCGCGAGTTGGCTCAACGTGAATAATGTGATAGCCGTCTTTTCCCGCGCCCGCAACTGCATCGTGCATATCTGCCACGCTCAAGTCCTCGACAATCGGACACTTAACGCTGACAGGACCAACGAATCCGTGACCTGCGCCTGCAACTGCGCGGATTTCCTCATCTTCTGCCAACACGACTTCGCTTGCCTTGAGAAGACCTGCGAGTTTTGCTTCGTTCACGTCCAAATCTCCGCGAATCAGGACGCAGACATAAGAAACAGGATAGAAAGTGATATTTCCCTCTTTCACAGTCTTCAAGTCCTTTCCAAAAGGAGCATTTGCAAGGTCGAGCGTGCTGTTTATTACGCGATAAATAAGGGCTTTGATAAAGCGCTTCGGCGTTGAGCTGAAAAACTTTTCCATATCCTCAATCGAGAACACGTTTGGCGTTTCAACCTCTTCAATCGCCTTGTCTGTCTTCACTTGAGGCTTTCCGTCGTTGTCCAAAGCCTCATCTTTTGCGCAAGAAGCCTTTTCAACGTTTGCAGCGTATCCGCACTTGTCGCAGAGAATCAGCGTATCGTCTCCGATTTCGCTTTCCACCATGAACTCTTCGCTTCCGCTTCCGCCCATAGCTCCAGTGTCCGCCTTGACAGGAATAACCTTCAAGCCAAGACGCTTGAAAATACGAAGATACGCCTTTGCATAAGCCTGATACGTCTCATCAAGGCTCGCGTCGTCAACGTGAAGCGAATATCCGTCCATCATGTTGAACTCGCGACCTCTCATAACGCCGTAACGCGGGCGGATTTCGTCGCGGTACTTTGTGTTAATCTGATACATGTTAATCGGGAGCTGCTTGTAGCTTTCAAGACCTGCACGACAAATCGCCGTGTAAGCCTCCTCCGCCGTAGGAGAGACAACCATGTCCTGCTCGCCGCGGTTCTTTGCCTTGAGCATTTGCGGTCCCATCGTGTCCCAGCGACCGCTTTCCTTCCAAATATCGCCTGGAACGATGACAGTCGGCTTGAACTCCATTGCGCCAGAAGCGTTGAGCTCTTCCTTGATGATATTTTCGACCTTGCGATAAGCGCGCAAGCCCAGCGGCATATATGTGTAAAGACCGTTTCCAAGTTTTCTGATTAAATCAGCCCTCATCATGTACTGATGGCTTTTGATAACAGCTTCGGCAGGTGCTTCTCGAAGCGTTCTGAATGGTATCTGTGAAGTTTTCATAGTTTGATTTTAGCGAAAACGCTATTTTCGTTCAATATCACCCTTTCCAAGCCCTTACAAATCCCGCCAGCGATAAGGAACGCCCTTTTCAAAAGCCAGATTTTCCCGATTTTTCGCACCTTCGCCCATTGAACGCCCTGACTTTTCGACAAAGCCTTCTCTCCCGAACAATCCAAAACCTTATAAACGCCATTTTTTCAAAAAACGCCCTTTCCGCACTTGCAAATTAAGTAAATATCGCCCTTGAAAAAGAATTTGCATTGCAAATAAATCGAAAATCTTTTTTATCGATAATTTGCAGTGCAAAAACGCTCAGAAAATCTTTTTGCAACTAATTTGCAATGCAAATGAAATGAAAACACGATTTTCAAAGAAATTTGCAATGCAAAAAGAGCGAAAAAGAGAATATCAAATCAATTTGCAATGCAAATTGTTAAAAAAGAGCGCGCTTGAAAGAATTTGCAATATGGGAAAGAGAGCTTTTGTCAAAAATGCGCTTTGTAAAATCTGGCAAAGCCTCTTTTCGCTCAGGAGAGGAAAATCTCATTTCGTTTAATGGCGAAAAGGTGTGGGGGCTGGCTTTTCCATTCTTGTGCATCGCTCGCTTTTGTTTCGGACAGTGCTTGCATAGGGCTATATTCCCTCTCTGCCGTCAGTCTAGGCTTTCCTTTGCGAATTAAAAAGGATATACTCTCAGTTATACAAATAGAAAGTTTTGTTTTTGCAACAGGAGTTTGTATGAAAAAGATTTTGGCTTTGTTATTGTGCTTGGTTTGTGTGTTTTCAGTTAGTGCGAAAAGCAAAAAAGAGAAAGCGTCAAAATTTGTGCAAACAAAATCAAAATATTCTGTGCAGGTTGTTATGCCAGAACTTGAAAATATTACAGGCAATGAGAAAAACTGGCTCGATGGACAGATTCGCGACAAGTTCAAGAGCAATTTGCAAGAGTTTTTGGGAATGGAAACTTTTGTGGATTCTAAATCGGAAGCAGCACTCGTAAAGATTCAAAAAGAAAGCGAAAGTTCTACACACGACGAAAAGACTGCTATAGAACTCGGAAAAATAAGCACTGCAAAATATGCACTCTTTAGCACAATAAGAAAAACAAATGAGGGATTTATTATCACTGTTGATTTTACTGACTTAAAAACGGGAAAAATCGAAGCCAGTGCGACAAGCAAAGAATACTCTTCAGTGGAATATCTTTACGGCACGACAGGTGCGGTCGATGAGATAACGCTTAATCTGTCAACAAAGCTGAATATCTCGATTTCTTCTGTCAACAAAAATGTTTTGACTAGCGGTTCGGCAGGTCTTTCGATTGATGAGCAAATCGCTTTGGCAAAGGAAAACGAGGAAAATTATAAAAGAATATCCTCTCAATATGATGCGGAAATTCGTACTTTGAAAGCATCTAGCGACATTTTGGCAACAGAGGACATCAAGCGGATTGAAGCAGAAAAAGAGTTGCTTTCGGAAAAACAGCAGACTGAGAAAAAGCGTCAGCAGGAACTTCTTGCGCAGAAAAAACAGGCAGAAGCAGACGCAAAACTTGAAGCAGAGCGTTCTATTGCTTTGAAAACCCTGCGTGATAAATTGGCAAATGAAGCCTTGCAGAAAGCAGAAGAAGCAAGAAAACTCAAAGTCGCGACAACGGGAATTTTGGGAAAGATTAACATTATTGAAGCGAAGAAAAAGGCGTTGGTTGAAATTAGAAACAGTGTGGAGTCAAGGCAGCAAGAACTTTTTGTTCAACTTGAAAAAGACCGTGTGGCAGAAGAGCAGCGAATCCGTGCAAAAAGTTATAGCACAGTGGAGCTTGATAACGGAAAACCCACAGAATCTGCAAAAGAAAGAAGAGAAAAACAAGTAATCAAAAGTTACGAAGAACTTACGAACAAGTTTTTTACTGACGCAGAAGCCGTGAAACAAAGCACTATGAGCCAGCAAAATGCGTTGCTTTCAGAAATAAATGCAGATGTAAATGCACTAAAAGATGTTCGCACAGTATCTTCTATGGGCGATGAACTAAAGGTGAGTTTTGGAACTTATTCGGGAAGCAAAAACGGCTGGAATGCATATTTGTCGCTTTATTCTGACGGTGTTTTGCTTTTTACGGACAGTTTTATTGTGGGCTACGAGGCTGTGAGCGGCAAAAAAGCTCCAAATATGGAAACAGAGTTGGACGATGCGGTGATTGAAGAATACGCAAACAATGTTGATATGTATAATTCTCTTTTCACTCGCGGAAGTCCGATTTTGACTTTTGAGATTGACTCGACGACATCTGCTGATGGTTTTAAAAACTCAAGTTCATACAGAATTCTCTTTAAAACCTTGCGAGTGAAAAACACCGTAACTGGCAAAATTGTGCAAACAAATGAATTGAACAAAGACAAGCAGATTACGCTTGCTCCCGTTTGGAATTTACAGGAAAAAAATGGTATTGTCGCAAAAGAAAAAGTGCATTTTTCAGAGTATCAACTTCTGTATCCATATCTGAAGCAAGGTATGGACGAAAAAGCTGCTAAAAAGGCAAAAGATAAAGAACTGAAAGACATAGAGAAGAAAGCGAAACAAGAAGAAACTGTTTTTCAAGGTTCAAAGATGATTGACATTCCGAATAAAAATTATCAAATGCTAAACACAGAAGTTACGCAAAAACTCTATAAAAGTGTGATGGGGGAGAATCCAAGTCATTTCAAAAGTGATGATTTACCTGTTGAAAATGTAAGTTTTTATGATGCGATTTATTTTTGCAACAAGTTGAGCGAAAAATACGGTTTGTCTCCTGTTTATTTTGTTAACGGGAATCCTGATGTTGAAAGCTGGGGATATACGCCTCATAATCATCACTTTATGCACCCAATAGATATTTTTCAAAATAAATATGCTAACGGCTTTAGACTTCCAACACCTGACGAATGGTATTATGCTGCAAAAGGGGGAAAAAATTATAAATATTCAGGAAGCAAAAAACTTGAAGAAGTTGGCTGGTATAAAAGCAACAGTCATGGAATAACACATTATGTAGCACAGAAAAAACCTAATGGTTATGGACTTTATGATATGAGTGGTAATGTCAGTGAATGGGTGTGGGATGATAGCTTGGGAAAATACAGGTCTGGTAGCTGTGGAGGATGTTATTTTTCTAAATATTTCTGTTCTCTTGAATATAATATTCCTGAGACCCCATACGAGGGGTTTCCCAGCCTGGGTTTTCGTGTTGTGAGAACTGTGAAATGAGTTTGTAAGGAGTATTGTATGAGCAGTTTTAAATGGAGAATTGAGGAAATATCAGCAGAGGAATACAAAAAGCGACTGTTTAGTACGGAAACAAATTCTTATAATACAAAAACGAAAAATGCATACGAAGCCGCCACTGATATTCGAAAGTTTGAAATCGACAAATATTGGCAGAGAACAGGATATTTCTGGGCATTCATCGCGTCTGTTTACGGTGCGTATTTTGCAGTTCTTATAAATATGTATAAAATTGAAAAAACTGACAAAATACCAACTTTTGAACACGGATATTTACCGCTTGTTGTTCTTTCTGCTCTTGCTTTGTTTTTTAGTTTTGCTTGGTATCTTGCAAATGACGCTTCTAAACATTGGCAAAAAAACTGGGAAGCTCACATGGATTTACTAGAAGATAATATAACTGGTGCTCTCTATAAAACTTTTACAGCTGAAAAGTCTTATTCCGTTTCAAAAATCAATATTCTTGCAAGTAAAGTAATTTCAGTCAGTTCTTTTATATTGCTTATGTATGAAAGTTATAATTTTATAGAACGATATTTTCGTACAACATTAGGAATCAAAAGAATTATTTTTTGTTTATTCATTATTCTAGTTATTTTTGGATTGGAAATTATAAAGTTAAACACAAGAGGAAATCTTGCCAAATCTGGTGAAATAAAATTCGTTGCAAAAAAATACGAGGATTTTCAATGAAAGAAACTGATTTTATAAAAATAATAACTACTACTTTTTTTCTTGTTTCTATAAGTTTTATCATTATGTGTTTATGTTTTTTAGGAGAAAGTTCAATGGCAAATACAGTTTCAATGCTTTTAAAAGTTACGCTATTTTCAGTTATTGTTGTTGCAATAATCGCAACAGGTATTTTTTCGTTTGTATTTATTTTTTGTAATCATGATTTCGATACAAAAGAAAAAGAGCAGACAAACTCTCAAGAAACATCAAATATTTCAACAAATAAAATTGAACTTTCTATTCAAATTTCATCACCTATAAAAATCGAGTTGATAAATTCTCAAAATCAGCAAAATGACTTAGCGTAATAAAAAATAAGCGGAAATAGATTTTAAAAAAGAGAAACCATACTATTGGGCAGCTTTTGTTTTGTATGAATAACAAAGAATATTCTTTTGTTCAAAAATGTAAAGCCATAAAGTTTTTCTAATTTATCTAGGTTATATAACTATTAATTTTTCAAAATTTACACGCTATAATATGTGATAAGTTTTTATATCTTAGTAGGAGGGTATATATGGCACTAGAAGAAAGTTCAAATAATAACTCTTCAGGTTTGATTGAACAAGCAAAGAAAGAATTTAACTTAGGTAATTATGAGAATGCAGAAAAAATCGCTAATCAAGTTTTATCAAATCCTCAAATTTCGTATAAAGATTCTAAAGTTGCTGAATATATCATTAAACAACTTGAAGCAAAAATTGCAGAAATCTATAATCCAAAACTTACAGAACCTTCAAAAGATATAGAAGCATTGAGATTAGGTATTCCTGCATCTTATGCTGCATCAAGAATTTCACGAGGCGGAAATTATCCCAAAGCACGGTACAGTAAATAAAACTAGCTACGAAGTATGAAGAACAAATATTTCAGCGACGAAGAGCTGACTTTCGACGATTTGTATTTCACATGCTATATGATTGAGCGAGTAGCACGGAAACTCAAGCAAAGAAACGCGTATGTCGTGAATAAAATCGGCTCTGACAACCTCTATCATCTCATAAGCTGCGCGGGCACACTCCATTGCATGAACCCGCTGCAAGTCGAAGCGGATTGGATTTCAGAATATGAGCTGAAAAGCGGTTCGTTCGACATAAGCGACGTTGATGAAAATCTTTGCGCACAAATTCCCTCCGCCACACAAATCGGCAAAGTTTACGCGCGCCTAATTGCTTCCGTCACAGCCGATTACGTTTCAGGAATCGTCGAAGTCTATAACTCCCCGATTTGCCAGACAATCGACAATTATAATTGCAGCGCGTACTACGAGCCGTCATACATAATCACAAGAGCCTACCTCGACGGAGAGTTTTAGCCTTTCCAAGCCCTTACAAATCCCGCTCTTCCCTCAAAACGCCCTTTTCAAAAGCCAGATTTTCCCTGTTTTCGCACCTTCGCCCATTGAACGCCCTGCTTTTTCGACAAAGCCCTCTCTCCCGAACAATCCAAAACCTTACAAACGCCATTTTTTCAAAAAACGCCCTTTCCGCACTTGCAAATTAAGTCGATAGCGCCCTTGAAAAAGAATTTGCATTGCAAATAAATCAAAAATCTTTTTTATCGATAATTTGCAGTGCAAAAACGCTCAGAAAATCTTTTTGCAACTAATTTGCAATGCAAACGAAATGAAAACATGATTTTCAAAGAAATTTGCAATGCAAAAAGCGCAAAAAAGAGAATATCAAATCAATTTGCAATGCAAATAAAGCGAAAAACGATTATCACATAAAATTTGCAGTCTGATAAAAGTCGCTTTTGGCGAAAATGAGATTTCCAAGATTTTGCAAAGGCTGTTTTGCTCTTTCGATATTTTTTGTCAAATCAAATAAAGGCTATTCTGGCGTCGGGGAAAGAGTTTTAGAGATGTTTTTTTCGGATTTTTTATCGAATACGGCGTTTTTCGTGATATAATTTTGAGAAAGTAATCAAAAGGAAGAAAAAATATGGCTGATTTTATAAGCATCGAAAATTGCAGGGTTTCTAGCACTTCGAAAACGATTATCGAAAAAATCGACTGGCATTTTAAGAGTGGTGAAGCGTGGCTCGTGACGGGAGCGAACGGAAGCGGAAAAGAGGATTTCATCAAGGCGCTTTCTTCTTCTTCCCGTCACTTTGTTCCGAACGCGTCGGGAACGGACGTCGCGCTTTTTTCGTCGGCGTTTGAAGGTAGCGTCGAGGTGGTGTCGCTTGAAGCGGCTGCTTCTTTAATCGAGGAGGAGCGGGAGAGCGATGAGAGCGATTATATGGACAGAATCGACGAAGGGCGGACGGGCAGGCGCTTTATTGCGGAGGCTCTCGGCGACAAGACGGCGAAAAATGCGCCTCTTTCTGATGTCGCAAAGCGGCTTGAGACGCTTCCTCAGGTGAAGTTGTGCGGGGTCGAGAAAATCCTTGACCGCGGGCTAAAATTTATGTCGACGGGCGAAATCAGGCGCACTCTTTTGTGCCGCGCGCTTCTTTCTGGAAAAAAACTGCTGATTTTGAGCGACCCGTTCGCAGGTTTGGACGCGGAAAGCCGAAAAATCCTTCTTGAGTTCTTCGACACTGTTGTCTCACGCCAAAAAAGCGAAAAAAACGACGGCGCTTTCCCGCACGTTATTCTTTGCATGGAGCGAATGACTGAGATTCCGTCGGGGATAAACCGTGTTCTTGAGTTTTCGCACAATCGCGTGTCATTCTGCGGTTCTCGCGACGATTATGCGCTTCTTTTGCAAAAGAGGGAGCGTGAAAAGACCGAGAAGCGCGACGGCGAGAAAAGCGCTTTCGCCTCAGAGCTTTCAAAGATTCAAAAAGACGACGTGATTTGTGTCAAGCACGAAATTCAGGAAAAAACGCCTCTTGTGGAGTTTCACGGCGTCAATGTCGGCTGGAGCGGACACAAGGTTTTGGATAATATCGACTGGACTGTTTTCAAGGGCGAGCATTGGCTCATTCGAGGTCCCAACGGCTCTGGAAAGACGACGCTTTTGGAGCTTGTCACGGGCGATAATCAGCAGGTTTACGCAAATGATGTGCGTCTTTTTGGAAAAAGGCGCGGAACGGGCGAGACGATTTGGGATATCAAGGCGAAAATGGGCATTGTCAGTTATCGCTTGCACGTTGATTATCGTATGATTGGCGGTTTTGACTTGGAAAGCGTCATTATTTCTGGTTTTCATGATTCCATTGGTCTTTATGAGCAGAAAACCGACATTGAAGTTCAGGCGGCTCGGAAGTGGCTTGCTCTCGGCGGATTTTCTGGGCGTGAGGGCGAAAGTTTTGGTTCTTTGAGTTATGGAGAGCAGCGTGCGATTCTTATTCTTCGCGCTGCTGTGAAGCAACCGCCTCTTTTGATTTTGGACGAGCCTTGTCACGGCTTGGACGAGGATTTCAGACAAAAGATTCTTGATTTGATGGAAATTGTGGCTGAAAGCGGCACGACGACGATTTTGCACGTCACGCACGACCCGACTGAAGTCCTGAAGGCTGAAAAGCACATTCTTGAGCTGCACCCGGGGGAAAGCCCGATGTATCGCATTTTGGAAAGTGAGTGAGGGCATTTTTGAGAGAGTTTATTTCTTTGTTCAAAACCGCTTTCCTTGTGCTGATTTTGATTTTTGGCTCTTGTTTTTGTTTTGCTACTGACATTGAAGGAAGTGAGATAAAAGGCGAGCCTTGCGCGTTCTCGGAGGTGTGGGGTTACGTTATGGAAGGGCTTGAAAACGAGTTCGACGCAAAAAGTCCGATTACTGACGTGGGATATTTTTCGGCGACGGTCAATACTTATGGCGAGCTTGTTGGAGTGCCCAAGCGCTCAAAGATTCCTTCTTCTTACAAAGGGCGAGTCCACCTCGTCACGAGCTGTGACGGGCGAAGTCTTTCGCATTTTGCGATAAGTCCAGATTTTCCGCTTCGTGAAAAGCTCATCAGCGATTTGGTGAGGGAAGCGGAGGGGTTTGACGGGCTTCAGATTGATTATGAGTACATTCCCGGCCGTGATGCGCAAAACTTTCTGACGTTTCTGGAGGAAATCAGGAAGCGTCTTCCGCGCGGGAAAATCTTTTCTGTGGCTGTTCCTGCAAGAATGAGGACAATCAGCGACGATATTTATCATTATCCAAAAATTGCTGCTCTCTGCGACCGCGTTTTCATTATGGCGTATGATGAGCACTGGTCAACGAGCGCGCCGGGCTCTATCGCGTCTATGGATTGGTGCAAGAAAATCGCCTCTTATGCAAAAACGGTCATTCCAGCCGAAAAACTTGTAATCGGGCTTCCTTCTTACGGACGGACGTGGGGAAGAACGTGGAACAGGGCGTTTTATCATTCTGGTGTGAAGCGCATTTGGCGGGAGAACGGAAAGCCTGAGATAAAGCGGACGAAAGGAATTCCGCATTTTTCTTTTACGGTGCCAGTTTCTGTCACTTGCTACTACGAGGACGATTATTCTCTTGTGGAGCGCTGCCGAATGTATGAGCAGATGGGCATCGGGAAAATAGGCTTTTGGCGCGTCGGGTTTGAGGAATCTTCGTTTTGGAAATGGATAAAAATCGTTCCTGAGCGAAAATCTCTTGTTCGCGCAATCTTTCATCAGACGAAAAGGGAAGGGCAGGGGAACTTTGATTTTGTCCTTGCGCTTCAGACGCTTCGCTGAAAAACAAACAAAAGGAGAATTTTTTTGGAAACGGAGAAAAACAAAAAAGATTGGGCTGAAGACCCGCACAAGTTGATGCTTGCTCTTGTTTTTTATATCGCAGGGCTTTTGGTTGTGGCTGTTATTGTGTTTTTTTGTGTGCGCCTGTCGCAAAAAAAGCGCGCTGCGACTTTGGTTTCGCTTGAAAAGCAACAGGAGATGACGGAAGATAAAACAAACGATAGTGGCGAAAGTCTTGAGGGCGCTGACAAAACGACGGAATGGGACTTCGAGCAAAACTTGGGCGCATCTTATCAGCGGGAAAGCCTTTCTGGTGAAGCGATGGGCTTTGACGAGGTTTGGGGATACGTCATGGCAAAGCGCGAGGAAGAGTTTGACTATGATATGCCGATTAGCGACATCGGATATTTTTCTGCGGATGTGAACGCTTATGGCGAGCTTGAGGTTTTGAATTTGAGCGACAATTTTGCGGCGTTTTCTGGTCGTGTTCATCTTGTTTCGACTTGTGAAAGTCGCTCGCTTACGCATTTTGTGCTTGACCCGTCTTATCCTGTTCGCGACAGGCTCGTGAAATCGCTTATTGCAGCGGCTGCAAATTATGACGGGCTTCAAATCGACTATGAACTTGTTCCAGCCCGCGACGGCAAGAACTTTTTGGATTTTCTCACGCTTCTCAAAAAGGGCTTGAACGGCAAAATCCTTTCTGTTGCGCTTCCTGCTCGCATAAAGACGATAAAGGGCGATGTTTACTCTTATCGCGACATTGCGAAAATCGTGGATAAGGTCATTGTTATGGCCTACGATGAGCATTGGTCAACGAGCGAGCCAGGCTCTATTGCGTCAATGCCGTGGAGCAAGAAGGTTGGCGAATATTCAGCGAGTGTTATTCCGAGCGAAAAACTTGTTATGGGTTTGCCGTTTTATGGTCGGACTTGGGGAGATTTCACGACGAACAAGGCTTATTATTTTTCGGGGATAAACCGCCTTATGAGCGAAAACAATATTCACAGTGTTGAGCGCGATGAAGGCGTCCCATTTTTCAAGTTCAAGAAGGAAATCGAGATTACGGGCTACTTTGAGGACGAAAAATCTCTTGTGGAGCGAACGAGGCTTTACAAAGACCTTGGAATAAAAAATCTCGCTTTCTGGCGTGTCGGTCAAGAAGACAGCGAATATTGGAAGTGGCTTGAAGTTTCAACCAATAGCAAAGAGTAGATTTTTTTGAAAGTGATTTTCCTCAAACGAAAAGCACCTTTTGAGACAAAAACAAGTGGCTCAAAGGTGTTTTTTTTATTTCAAGCCAAGAATTTTTCTAAGGGTTTCGTCAATTCCTTGCTTTATATCTGCTCGAAGTCTGTTATGAACTGCATCTATAACACGTTCTGTAAATGCTTCGCTTGAATTACTGACAATGTTTGCGGGACTTGCATTTTCATCGAAAAGTTGCGCAGGACGCACCGAAAGCGTAGAGGCGATGCGGTCAATGATTTCTGGCTGAGGAAACGAACACTTGTTTTCAACTTGATTGATATAATTTATTCCCATATCAATTTCACGCGAAAGCTTTTCTTGCGATAAACATTTTTGCTTCCTGTAGTATTTTAAGTTTTCTATAAAAACTTCACGAACGCTTTTCATAAAAAACAAAATACAATGTTTTTAATCATAAAAATTATATCTGTATATCGTGTAATAATAAAGTTTTTCTTGAAAACAACGAAAATTTACAGTATAAATTACATTTGTATATCGTGATTTTTGTGTTCAATTAATTTAAAACACGATAAAAGGAATCAATTTTTTTTATGCTATTCAGCTCAATTACTTTTCTCGTTTTTTTTCTGCCAAGTGTGCTTGTACTGTATTTTATGTTGCCATCCCGTGCATACAGAAATGCAGTTCTTTTTTTCTCAAGCCTTATTTTTTATGCTTGGGGAGAACCAAAATATGTTTTTCTAATGCTCGCGTCCGTAATTTTTAATTACAATGTTGGATTACATCTTGGTATTGCTGAATGTGAAACTGTGGCAATTCATCGCAGAAAATTGATTTTGACATTTGCAATTTTGGTCAACATTGGACTTTTATTTGTGTTCAAGTATTTTGGATTTTCGATAACAATCTTGGATATTTTCCTTGTCCGATTGCATTTGACTCCCCTCAAGATTATAAACTATGCTTTGCCAATTGGTATTTCGTTTTATACATTTCAAGAGATTTCGTATCTTGTTGACGTTTATAAAAATCCTGAAAACTCACAAAAAAGTCTTTTGAATTTAGGTTTGTATATCTCTTTTTTCCCACAACTAATCGCAGGACCGATTGTTCGATATTCTGATGTCAATGCTCAAATTGCAGAGCGAAAAGAAACTCTTTCTGATTTTGCAACAGGATTAGAACGGTTTATCATCGGGCTTTCAAAAAAAATCCTAATTGCGAATTCGATGGCAGTTGTAGCAGACAGGATTTATGGCACAGATATTTTTGGTTATGGCACTCGATTAGCGTGGATTGCAGCTTTTTCTTATGCGTTGCAGATTTACTATGACTTTTCAGGATATTCGGATATGGCTATTGGACTTGCAAGAATGTTCGGTTTTCGTTTGCCTGAAAATTTTAATTATCCTTATGCAACTTCTTCAATTACTGATTTTTGGAGAAGATGGCATATTTCTTTGACTAGCTTTTTCCGTGATTATGTTTACATTCCGCTAGGTGGAAACCGTAAGGGAAAATCAAAAACAGTGCTCAATCGATTTATTGTGTTTTTTACTACTGGTTTATGGCACGGTGCATCTGTGAATTTTGTACTCTGGGGATTAGCTCACGGTTCTTTAATGAGTGCAGAACGAGTACTGATAAAATCAAAATCTGAAAACTCAAAGAGTAAAGAACTATTACTTCTCACTATTTTGAAAAATGTAATTCATCGTTCTTTTACGTTACTTTCTGTTTTGCTTTTATGGGTACTTTTCCGAAATGGAACAAAACAGACCATAAAACTTTATCTAAAAATGCTTGGCATAAATTACACAAGTTTTTTTGGTTCTTCAAGAGAGATTGTTCAATTTGAAACATTACTTTTATTGCTAGATACCAAATTTTATATAGTTGCAATTATGGGAGTTCTATTTTCGTTCCCGTGGTGGCGCAAAATTGCATTTTTGCAATCAAAAAGCCTTGTTATTTTGGTAATGAAATATTTAGTGCTTGGTGTTTTGTTTGTACTTTGCTATGCCAATTTAGCGGATAATTCATACAATCCGTTCATTTATTTTAGATTTTAGACTGGAGAAAAAATGAAAACTTTCTTACAAAATGCGTTTGTTTTTTGCGCCCTTATTGTGCTTTTTTACCCGATAATCCGTTTCAATAAAAATGCCGTTGTGTCAGAAAAAGAAAACAGAAATCTTGCAACACTTCCATATATTTTGAAAGATGGCAGATTGAACAAAAATCTTTTTGCAGAATATAGTTCATATTTCAATGACCGTTTTGGAGGAAGACAGCATTTAATTATGTTAAATGACAAACTAAAACGGCTATTGCACGCAAATTCGTTGATTTTTAATGACCGAGCAATAAAAGGCAAGAATGATTGGTACTTTTATATTGATAAAAACGATGGAAATAACTTAAGTGATTTTTATAAAACAAATCTTTTGAGTGAAGCTGAATTATCTATTTTTCGTTCAAATGTCAAAAATACTGCTAATTGGTGTAGCAAAAACGGTATAAAGTACATTTTTTTGATTTGTCCAAACAAACACAGTGTTTATAGTGAGTTTTATCCATTCTCACGACCAGATGGAAAAACACGTGCTGACCAATTGACTGAAGTTCTTTCAGAATTGGGAGTTGATTATATTTTTTTTCGTGACGAACTTTTGCAACATAAAGCTGATTTTGATTTTCCTCTTTATTACGAAACAGATACTCATTGGAATACAGCTGGTGCATTTATTGCATTTGGATTATTGAAAAACAAAATTCAATCTAATTTTCCAGCTATTGAATTTCCTAATATTCAGTATGAAACAAAAATTGAATACAGTGAAACGGCAGGCGATATTCTGCCAATGCTTAGCGTAAAAAAATCCCATAGCACTCGTCCAACTATGTTTCCTGCTGGAAAATCTAATTCTGATTTTTATGATTACACCAAAAACAAAGGTAGAGAAGGTGTAATTACGAAAGGAAAAAACTCAAAGTTGCCTCGTGCTTTGATTTTCCGTGATTCGTTTTTTTCTGCACTTGAGCCATTTACCAGTCCGCTCTTTTCTGATGCAGAATATATTTGGAAAACATTTTCTGACCAAGATAAAGAATATGTTCTAAATTACAAACCTGATTTAATGATTTTTGAACATGTTGAGCGTTATGCAAATGGTTTGTGTTTTTGTTCAGATTAGTCAGTAATAGATGATTTTGTTTGAGAGCCCACTATTTTCCCACGCAGAAATGCGAGAAAATGGAATCTAGCACATCTTCGCTTGTAACCTCACCCGTAACTTCGCCCAAGAAATCCAGCGCGTCTTCCATATCCTGCACAGCCGCATCTAGCGCATAGCCCTCGCGAGTCGCTTCAAGCGCATGAGTTATGCTTTCCAGAGCTTGAGCGACAGCGTTCTTTTGCCGCTCACTACCCAAAGCCGCGCCTCTGTCCAAAGTCGAAAGCAAAGATAACTTCTCTTTTACAAGGTGTGAAAGCTCTTCAATCCCCAAGCCCGTTTTTGCACAAATCTTCACTTGGCTCTTTTCGTCTACAATGTCCGTTTTTACTTTCTCCTGCTCAGAAGACAGCTTATCGACTTTATTCCAAATCAAAATAAGCGGCACATCATAGCTTTCTTTTGCGTGAAGCAAAAACGCCTCATCTTCCGCTGTCAAGCCTGCGCTTGAGTCCACAAGATACAAAATAATATCCGCGTCGCTTGAAAGTTCCCTCGTCATCTCCACGCCGCGCGCCTCAATCACATCATCAGTTTCGCGAAGCCCCGCTGTATCGAACAATCTCGCAGGCACTCCGTCAAAGCTAACCCAGCTTTCAATCCAATCGCGCGTCGTTCCCTCAATATCGCTGACGATTGCCCTCTCTTCTTTCAAAAGAGCATTGAACAAACTCGATTTTCCTGCGTTAGTCTTTCCGCACAAAACTACGCGTACACCGTCTTGATACAACTTTTCAGTCTTCCAGCTTTTCACAAGCGTTTCAAGTCGCTTCACCGCTTCTTCAAGGTCTTTTGTGTCGTAAGCGTCGGCTATCGTTTCCTCGTCTTCAGGGTATTCTATTTCAACCTCAACCGCAGCCAATGTATCAACAATCAGTTTTTTCACGCTGTCGATTTCTTCAAAAAGAGAACCCGCCAAACGCCCCGCAGCGCGAGAACGGCTCGTATCGGTGCGGCTGTCGATGATTTCTTTTATAGCTTCGGCTTTTGTAAGGTCGGTTTTGCCATTGATGTAGCCACGAAAAGTGAACTCGCCTCTCTCAGCCTGTCTAAAACCGTTTGCTAAAAGCGCATTGAAAATCGCTGTTACCACAACAGGACCGCCATGACAGGTGATTTCTGCCATATCTTCGCCAGTTGAGCTTTTTGGAGAGCGGAAAACACTAACTAAAACTTCATCTATTTTTTCTTTGCCGTCGCTAATCCAACCATAAACAATAGTGTTGCCTTGTGCCTCAATTAACGCCTTGGGTCGTGAAAAGATTTTTGCCACATTTTCTATCGAACCTTTGCCCGATGTGCGAATAATGCCAAGAGCCGAAGGAGAAAGCGCAGTTGCGATTGCGGCAATCGGCTCTTCTGGTGTATATGATAAGTTTTCCATAATTTTTCCTCAGTAATCCTCGCCCCATTCTACGATACGTCGGTACTCTTTTCAAGGAATATGTAAAATATTTGAATGAAAAAACATTGAATACTATCGCTAATAGTTCTGATATAAAATCTGCATTGGAGATTATGATAAAACAGAATGAAGAAATTGTTAGAATTGGAAATGAAAAGGCTTTAGAAGTTATAGCAACTCAGTCAATAATGAAACTGTCAGTAAACAATACGAATATTGGATACATAATGACGCAAATGCAATAATTAAAGCAAGGTTTTTATCATATGATGATTCTATAAACAAAGGTTTGATAGTTCTTTCTGAAGGTTCCGATAAAAGATTTGCTGGACATTCAGAAATTCGTGCACTTAATGATTTATTGGAGGCAAGAAAAGCTGCCGGATTACCTATAAACGATGAAATTATACAAAATATATATATTCTAACTGCGACACGCAAAAATAATTGCATAATTACAAAACCTCGGTGTGAGAATTGTACAGTATTGACAGATGGTGCTAATACTATTTTAAACAAATAGGAGAAAAAAATATGAACATAAATGATTTATTTTGGAATTATGACAGAAATGGTAATCCAATTTATTATTATGATGAAAAGTGTACGAAGTTGTATAGCGGACATATTGAAGAATATGACAGAGGTTGGATTTGTATGGAAGCTGATGTGATAAATGGTTTTGTCACAGGAATTTGTAAGGAGTATTTTTTCAAATCAACCCAGCTGGAACTAATTTCGTATCAAGAGAAAAACTTACATCAAGGACTGGTAATGGAGTTTTTTGAAAATGGTAAAGTAAAATTTGTTACACTTGAAATCTCTAACGGACCTTTTGAGGTTTATGAATTTGATGAAAATAGTAAACTGATAATAAAGCAAATATATCCAGATCCTGCTCTTTATTTTTTGAAACAGAATGGCGATGACGAGATAATGAAACAACTTCGACAAAAATTCAATCTCGAAAAAATCAGCGAAGAAATACAGCGAGATGGGGAAGATTTTGATTATGGAAAATACTTCAGAACTTGAAACGCAATTTATTAAAAAACAAAAAGAATTATTCAGTCAAATTGATTTGAATAATTATGTAGACATAAACAAAATCAAAACAGTTGCAGGTGTTGATTTGGCTCTATTTTCAAAAGTGGTATTCCAAAAGCTCGCAGTTTCTTATTCCAAAATCGCCGTAACTTTCGTTCGTCATATCAAAAAAATAAGAGTTGACCGCGCGGGCAATGCCGTTGTGTGCCACAAGAAGATATGTTTTGTCATTGTGTGAAAGCTCATCTAAAAGATTGTAGATACGCTGGCAAAGACGCAGCATTGATTCCCCGCCCTCATAGGACTGAACAAAATTGCGCTTCTCAAGTTTGAAGATTTCGCCGTCACGAGCAGTTCCCTCGTACTTCCCGAAGTTCTGCTCTCTCAGCCTCTCCTCTGCGCGAAGCGGAAGCCCCGTCAGCTCTGCAATGTGCTTTGCTGTGTCATAAGCGCGTGAAAGCGGAGAAGATAAAATCTCGTCGATGACAATTTCGCCCTTTTCAAGCCTTTCTTTTATAAGCCGACCAGTTTCTTCTGCCTGTGCGTGTCCTTTTGGCGTAAGAGCGATATCCGTTGCACCGCAGATTTTATTTTCCACATTCCAGAACGTTTCCCCGTGCCTGCAAAAATAGATTTTTTTCATCTTTTTACTTTCCTCTTTTTCTGTCTTGTAAAAAACGGCGGTTTCTGTCCAATTCAAGCTGAAGTTCCTCTTCTGTCGGCAGAACCGTTTTGTATTTGCTGGCAAAAATCTGCTCAGACTCGTTCAAAACAGAATATTTCACAATGCTTTCGTCTTTGTCGGCGCAGAAAATAATCCCGATTGTGGGATTGTCGTCATCGCACTTTTTTATGTGCATTTGCCGCTCCACAAAAGAAAAGCCCTTGCCCATCTCAAGCAAAAACTTTTCCATGTGGCTGATTATCGCGTTTTCTATGTCCTTTTCTGAAGTAGAAATTTCTGGCTTTATCCCCAAAAACTCAAGAATATACGGGTCTTTGATGTGAGTTTCAACCGCTTTTGCTGGTGTTTTGGAAGCAGAAGGCTCAATCTGATTTTGCAAAACCCTGTGAAACATATCCGTTTTGATGTTGCGCTCAAGTTCCCGCACAGACCAAGAACCTTGCTTTGCTTCATTGATGTAATAATTACGCTCGGCTTCGCTGTCAAGGCGCATAATCATGCGGATATGGCTCCAGCTCAATTCTCTACACAGTGTGGAGAGAATTTCTGAATCGCGGAAAGTAAGATAAAACTGCCTACAATTCCACAAATGAGCCACGGACATTCCGCTTCCAAGTTCTGCGTTCAGTGCTTTTGAAAGATTTTCTATGACTTTTTCGCCATAGCCTGCGCGTTTTTCGCCTTTTTGCTCCTGCTCCACGATTCTAAAGCCTACAAGCCAATAAGATTGTATCATCACAGAATTAACAGCCTTGTAACTCTGCGATTTTGCAGAATGGAGAATTGCTTTTATGTCTTTGATATAATCGTCTGTAAAGTTTACGCTTTCGATGTTTATAAGTTCTTTTTCCATCTTTCAATTCTCCATTTTTTGTCATACTCAAACTTGTTTCAGTATTCGTGTTTGCTGAGCGAAAATAACGATTTTGCAAATTCATTAAAACAGACTTCGTTACTTTAACGATTGTAGTTCAAAACAGTTTCCTTAAATCGTTACGATAACGATTTAAGACTATTGGGATTTCTCAAATCGTTATTTTAACGAAACCCCACTTTTTAAATTTCCTCAAATCGTCAAAATAACGATTGCTATTTTTTCACTTGGCAAGAATCGTTATTCCCGTGTTTTTAAAATCTCCAGTTTACAAAACCGTTCCTGTCAGCTATAATCTAATTAGTTCGTGGGTTGCATTTATGCAATCGTTTCGCTTTACGTTGAAGCCGCGGCTCTTAAGTTCCCTTGCTTTTTACAGCAGGGGATATTTTTTTAGCAAAAGCTCTTGCGTGTATATGCGCGACCCGTTCTTTTTGACTTCCTTCAGTGTCAAATATGCAACACACTTTTTTCTGCTCTCAAGCGTAATTTCTTTCTGAAATCTATGTATCGCCAAAATATTTGGGTCATTGCTTGAATCTGGAAAAGTCCCGATAAAATCCGCTGTTTCAAAAATATTTTTGATATTTGTTGCTGCTTCAAAATGTTCTTTCACTGAAAATCCGTTAACAACAGATTTTGTAATCGCCTTGTCGGAAGCAATTTTATTTGCTGTGTTTTTTGAAAATCGTGCTTTGAAGCCATTATTTTTGTTTTCCAGCATTTTACCAAACAAAAATGATAAATCTGCAATCAACTTTTCTCTGCACTTTTTTCGGACCACACTTTCTGCGTGTGTAATATGATAGATTTCATACGCATCTGCAACTATTTTTCCTGTATCTTTGTTTACCCAAAATCTTCTGTGGTGTCCTCCCTGCCACTCGTCTTTTATCACCAAATTATCATCAAGTTCCATATTTTTATTCTATAAAATTTTTTAGTTCAACATAACCTTTTGAAAAATATTTTGCACTTTTTGCAGACTTCTTCGCCTTTGCTTTTTGCGCGTCAACAGCTTGCACGAAAGAACGTTATTTTCTGACGCTTTGCCAGCGGTTTTGAACTTGAAGAAGCACGTCGGATGCAAAGTTTCCTGTCGAAACGATTTCATTTTGCGCTTTTGCATCTAAATCTTCTTCCTCAGAAAAATCTTCCTGCATCAAAACGCTATCCAAAATCGAAACAGACGACGCCCTCTCTTCTTCCTCTTCGACCTCAAGATTCGGAACAATCTGCTCAATGTCCGCCCCTGTGCTCAGAGCAGGCTTCCTGAAGTCTTTTGACGCCTCGCTCGCTGTCCACGGATACGCAGAATCGGCAGGGTCAGGCGACAAATCTTCATAACGCCCGCTCTGATTCCAATACATATAGCCGTGTCCGACACTGTCGCGAACACCGTAAACCTCGCGCTTCACGTAATCCTTGTTGTACCAGTCGCGGTCATAGCGAACAGGCATATAGAACGCCTGAACCCACGGGCGAACGATGATGTTGTTTCGCCCAATCACAGAGTTTCTGTATGTGCCGTAGAAATAAATGCGATACGGGCGCTCAGAATATGGCGCATAGTTCATGTCCCCGTTCCCAAAGTGGCTCGGATAGAACATAGGACAAATTATATCGACATATTCGCTCAAAAGCTCCACGTCCTGCCCAGTGCGGCTTCCAGTTCTGAACCAGCCGTTCGCGCCATAGATGTCAATTCCGAGAGGCGCTTTTATGTTTTCGCGCGCATACGAAAGAAACGAAATCAGCGCGCTCGTCTTGTCCATTCCAGGATTCTGATGGCGGAACTGCATGCGAGCGATATTTAAGCCGTCCGTCGGAAAGCGGATATAATCATATTGCACTTCGTCAAAACCGCGAGAAATGAGCTCCTTTGCAATAGCAACATTGTATTCCCACACCTCTTGTGAATATGGGTCAACCCAGTTCTCATCGTAATATTCCATAACGCCGTTTTCGTTCGTTCCCTTCGTTCCAATCCAAGGCTGATTCAGCGCTTTGTCCCAGATTGCATACTGCTTGTTGTCCCAGTTCGCAAGCTGCTTGTCCTTGAAAACAGGAATACGGGCAATCAAATAAATCCCGTCTTTTTTGAACTCACCGACGAACTGCTCAACATCGATAGCGTAACTTGAGATTTTCGCCTTTTTGAGAATCAGAGGGTCCTTGCTGTTGTAGCGCAAAAGCCCGTAATCGTCTTTCATATCGATTACAAGCCCGTTGAGTTTGTTGTCCGTTATGATTTTTTTGTATTTTTGCATTCCCGGAATCGTGTATGCCTTCCACTCAGGAACATAAATACACTTTTTGTCCATCGCAGGCTCAACGTATTGCGTTTTTACCGTTTCGGGATAAAAAAGCCAAAGCTCACTGAGCGAAAGCGACTCGCCAAAACCGCTTCGGCTCTTCGGAATGTACGCGCTTGACACATCTCCCGGCACAATCGAAAGCGCTGAGCGCCATACAGCATAATCTGGAGGCAAAAGCCCCTCGCCTTTTTTTTCATTGTCAAAAAGCGCGAGCGTTCCGGGCTTCATATAAACAAAGTTGTCGCCAATCCTGTTAAGACTGTCAATCGTGTCCGCAGGCTCTTTTCCAACGTAAATTGATGTTGAGCGCTTCTGGTTCCAGTTGAACTCGTAAATGCGGGGAACAAATGACTGACTCATAAATATTCGAGGTGAAAATGTCCCGTCCGTGTTGTCGCTTTTTGTGATTATGATGTCTGAAATCTCGTCCGGATAAGAATATGACGGCAAAGAATAAAGCCCTGCCTGCGCTTCAATCCACTTGTTTCCCGTCGCATATTTGTAAGCAAAACCGTAATAAGAGTGCGCCAAAAAAAGAACGACGTTGCTTGACTCGATTGCGTCCGTGTGGTTTTTCGAAGCCGTGGCGTTCGGGTCTGCTTTGAACTTGTCGCTTTGAATATGCGTGACTCCGACAGCCTTGATTCCCGTTGTCGACGTGCTTACGCTTCCCATATTGTGCCAGCTTTTCCCGCCGTCCCGCGTGAGATACACATTGTCTCTCGTTGCCGTGACAAGCGTGAGCGGGTCAACAGGGTCACAAGCAATGTCTTTTAGCAAATCAACTTGCTTTTCAAGCGTTGCAGTCTTTCCGTCATATTTTTTTACAGTGAGAAACGGAAGTCCGTCGTTTCTGAGTTCAAAATGCTCAAGGTCTGTTGAATACAAAATACCTTTGCTCGTGAGAATATACCACGCGCTACCTTCTTTTTGCGCAACATTCAGAATCTGCTTTACCTTGCCGTCTGTCCAAAGAGGTTCAAGAGTCTTGTTCTTTATGATTCTGAAAAGCCCTTTGTCGCTTCCGACGATGAACTGCCTTGAATCACTAACGTCTGTGACATTGGCAGGAGTGTATTGAGGAAGCTCGTAAAGTGGTTTTGACTGAGAGAGCAAATTTGTTGCTGTGAAACAAAATATAGATGTTAATATAGCAAGGGCCGATTTTCGCATAACAACATTATCGGCTTTGCAGGCAATAAAACACACGGCGGATTTTAGAGTTTATGGGAATGATAATATAGAAAACAAAAATCAAAATCGCTATTGCTTTTCGCCTTATTTTCCTTTATCGTATACAAACTTTGAAATTAGGAGAAAAGCAATGACAATTACCAAGAACTCATTTGTTGCAATTGATTACACTCTCTCAGGCGATGACGGAGAAGTAATCGACACATCTAAGGGAAAGACTCCTCTTGAATATATCCACGGAAACGGCTATTTGATTCCGGGAATGGAGAGCGCCCTTGAAGGAAAAAGCGAAGGCGATGAGTTTTCTATCGTTATTGAGCCAAAAGACGGATATGGCGAATATGACAACAACCTCGTTTCTGAGGTGAAGCGCGACCAGTTCGAGACTGACGCTCAGATTGAAGTCGGAATGCAGTTTCAGGCGATGACCGCTTATGGACCTCAGATTGTGACAGTCACAAAAGTAACAGACAGCGCAATTACTGTTGACGCAAACCACGAGCTTGCGGGAAAGACGCTCCATTTTGACGTGAAGGTCGTCAGCGTTCGTGAGGCAACAAAAGACGAACTCGACGCTCTTTCTTCTGGCTGCGGCGGCTCTTGTGGCGGTTGCGGTGGTGAATGCGGCGACGGTGGTTGCGGCGACGGCTGCTCTTGCGGCGGCTGCGGCAACTAATAGTGAAAAAAAGCGTTTTTGCTGAAAAAGTGTAAAAACTTGAGCGTAAAAACGCTTTTTTTGTCTCCTTTTTCAAAAAGCGAACGATAAATTTAAATTTTTTGCTCGCCTGAGTGAAAAGGAAGCAATAAATTTGAATTTATCACCTCCTTTTTTAAAAAGGAAGCAATAAACAGAAATTTTTTGCTCGCCTGAGCGAAAAGGAAGCAATAAATTTGAATTTTTCACTTCCTTTTGCAAAAAGCGAGCAATAAACGAAAATTTTTTGGTGTTTTATCACTTCAGATGCTGAAACGCCTCTGTTTTTTACTCCGTTTTGAACCTTGCGACATCAGAGCCAAGTTGTCTGACACTTGAATCAAGCTCGACAACGCACTGGTCAAGCCGCATGCCGGATTTTTCGACGCTCTTTGCGTATTCCGCCATATTTGCCATGCTCAGCTGGACTTCGCCCAAAGAAGTCAAAAGCACTTCTGTCTCACAAAGAATGCGCTCGCTTCCTTTTGCCATCTTTGACGATGAAGAGCGCACTTTGTCAGCGTTCTTTTCCATTTCTTCAAGGGAAGCGATAACCGTCTGTGAGTCCTCGCTTTGAAGCTCAAGCGAAGAGCGAACCGACTGAACGAACTTGTCCGTTCTCAAAATGCGCTCCGAAACTCCCTGGAACGCGGAACTTGATTCTTGTGACGAAACAACGATTTCTTCGATGCTCTCCTGAATGTCTTTGAGCTGCAAACTGATTGTCGCCGACTGCTCGCTCGAAGTTTCGCTAAGTTTTCGGATTTCGTCAGCGACGACAGCGAAACCTTTTCCCGCTTCTCCCGCGTGAGCCGCCTCAATCGCGGCATTCATCGCAAGAAGGTTCGTCTGCTCTGCAATGGCAAGAATCGCCGCATTCGCTTCCTGAAGCATTTGGGACTGCTCGGCGATTCGCTCAATTCTCTCGTTGACGCTTTGCTGCTTTGACATTCCGCTCTGCGCTTCTTTGTCGAGCTCAGAGAACGAACTTGCCATGCTTTCCATTGAGTTTCCGATTTCCGAAATGCTGTTTACAAGCTCAAAAACTGCCGCAGATGAATCTTTTATGCTCTTTGTCTGCTTGTCAATCATATCGTTTACGGCATTGATGACCTCGTCAACATCGCGGATGACGTTTGCTGTCTCGTTGAAGCCTTCAGCCTGACTTTCCATCTGGTTTTGCACTTTGTTGATGTCGAGTCGTATCGTTGTCATTGAGTCAGAAACTGATGCGACGCTTTCTTTTACGTTGCTTGAAACATTTTCGAGTGTTGAGCTTGAATTTTTTATTGTGCTTATCATCGAATGGAGATGCTCGGAGAACAAGTTGAAACCGCGGGCGAGAAGGGAAGCTTCTTTTGTCAGGAAGTCTGGATATTTTACGGAAAAATCGCCTTTTGAGATTTTTTCGCAGCCTGCCGCCATTGTCCTGAATGTCATTGAGATGCGGCTAGAAAGCAGCACGTCGATGAGAGCCACGCTCAATATGATTAAAATCAAGCCCGAAAGAACGTAGCCTGCAATCTTGAGGTATTCGCCCGAAAAGTCTGTCTCAGGCCCTTCTGCAACGATGAACCATGTTTTCCCTGCAATCGGCTGAACGCCATAGAACTTGCCGTTCTCAATAAATGACTTTGGCGTTCCGTCCAGATAAAACTCTTTTGAGTATGTTTTTAGGGAAGTGCTGTCAAAGTAGTTTTTTGTCATGACAAACGACTGTTCGCTGTTTGTAAGAAAGTAGCCTTCTGAGTTTATGACGTTTATTGTGCTGTTCGGGGAAATGCTTATGTTGTTGACGGCGTCGCTGAGGGCGTGAAGATAAATGTCCGCGCCCGCAACTCCAAGAAGCTCTCCGTCATTGCCATAGGCGGCTTTTGAAAGCGAAATGCAAAGCGTTCCTTCATACGCATCGACATAAGGCTCGCCGTAAACGATGTTCGGGGAGGCTTTTACGGCGTCTTTGAACCAATCGCGCTCTGTCGGAATCCAATCTTGTTCTGGAACCCAATCCATCATATCAAGCCAGAATCCGCCTTCGTAGCGTGAAAGGGCGGTGGCGTAATAGATGTCGTTTTCCTCTGTTCCGAATGGTATTCGCTGGATAATCCCGTCAAGTACATCTGCGTCTGCTCCAGAAGAAGCTGCCAAAGCAACGTTTTGAACGCTTATTTCATACGGGGTGAATATAGAAGTGATTTGCTCTCCCAGAGCCTTCATTTTTTCTTTGCAGGCGTTTGTCGAAGACTTTTTTACAACTTGGTTCATCACGGCAATGTACGAGATTGTCAAAAATAATGCGACTGCAAGCATGGAACCAATCGTTCCTATCAACAATTCTGCTTTTAGCGAAACTTTTTTGCTTGTCATGGCTTCCCTCCCTATGGAATTAAGATAAATTCTAATTCACCTTAAAACTGTTTTCAAGTAGAAACAAAATAAAATGAAACAAAATCCGCTTGTTTCAAAAAAAAGCGGACGAACAATAACATTGCCCGTCCGCCAAAGGTATTATTTTGTAGCTCAAAGATAATCTTTAGGCTCATTTTTCCAAAATATGCTTCTTTTTAGCCTTTGACCGCAGTCGAACCAACAGATTCGATAAATTGCTTCTGGAAAATTGCAAACATCACAAGAACTGGAAGAAGCATGACAACACTTGCAGCCATCAGTTGGTCCCAATAAATGTCTCCGCCTGTTCCTGTGAATGAAGAAATTGCGACAGACATCGGACGCACTTTTTGTTCTGTTGTAACAAGAAGCGGCCACAGATATTGATTCCACATGTCCATTCCTTGCAAAATGCAAACCGTGATAATCGGAGCTTTGTTGATTGGCAGATATATATCCTTGAAAATCTGGAAGAATGTTGCGCCCTCAAGTTCTGCGTTTTCAGATAATGAAACAGGGATTTCTTTGAAATAGTTGTAGAAAAGATAAATGTATAAAGGACTTGCAACGAAAGGCAGTATCTGCACTATGTATGTGTCAGTGATTTTCCACGACGATACTTGATACATAAGTGGCAACATAATCGCTTCCATCGGAATTATATAAAGCGACAGGACTGCTATAAATATGAACTTTCGGATTTTCAGTTTTCCCCTCTGCAAAGCGTATCCTGTCATCGAGCAGACTATTGCAGTCAAAAATACCGTAGTTGCAAGGACAATCATCGAATTTATAAAAGAACGTGCGAAGTCTTGAACAGACTCAAAAAGAATTTCGTGAAAATTATGAAGTGTCGGGTGAAGAACAACGAACGCCTTTAAACTACCCATATCTTTCATAATTTCATAGCGGTCGTCTTTTAGCGCTGAAATGAACATAAGAAAAATTGGTGTTATGATTATAAGCGCAAGTAGAAAAAGAAAAGTTGAAAAATAAACGTCGGCAGACTTTTTTTGAACCATATTCAAAACCTCCTAGTCTCTTGATTTTGCTTCTTTCCCTCTCAAAAGTTTGTTTTGCAAAAGGAAAATCACAAGAATTAACAAAAACAAGACAACGGAAGCAGCCGAAGCATAGCCAATTTTCTGTCCTGTAAAGCCACTTTGATAAATATAATGTACTAGAGTGTTTGTTGAGCCGTTTGGACCGCCTTTTGTCATTATGTTGACCTGTGTAAAAAGTTTGAGAGCTTGAATAGTTGTAATTATAAGAACAAGTGCGTTCGTTTCTCTTAAACTTGGAAGAGTGATGTTCCAGAAAACTTGGCGAGAAGTTGCACCATCGATATTCGCGGCTTCATAAAGTGAAGTTGGAATACTTTGCAAAGCACCAAGATAAATAATCATTTGAAAACCAAATGCTTGCCATGCCGAAAGAATCGTGATGGCAATAAGCGCTGTGTTTTTGTTTCCAAGCCAGTCAATCGCATGTTCTTTTCCTGCAACGAACACAATAAAAAGATTTGCGATTCCCTCAGGATATTGATAAATTGATTTCCAGATTACAGCGACAATAACCATTGGCGTGATATAAGGCAAAAAAAACAAACTTCGCAAAAGACTTTTCAAGTATTTTACCCTGTTGAGCGCGTTTGCCATCAAAAGAGCAAAACCACATTGTAGTGGAATTACCATTGCAGCAAATAACAATACATTTTTGAAAGCTTGCCAGAAAGCTTTATCTGTGAAAATCTGAATGTAGTTTCTAAGTCCTACGAACTTTGCTGGAACCATCGGATTTGGGATAAGTTTCTGATTTGTAAGAGATAGAGTAAACGCTGACAAAAATGGAATTACCATAAAAATTGTGAGCAGAATACAAGAGGGAAGAAGCATATAAATTTCTTGACGTGTGTTTTTCTCACGCAATGGAGCAATAAAAGAGAATTTCATAATTTACCTCTGATTTATAAAACTGGAAGCAACGCCTTGTGCTTCCAGTAAAAAGAGTGCTAGTTATTTTCTGAATGGAGGATATCCGTCGTTGTCGTTAATATCTTCGTCTATTCTCTTTGCAGCTTTGTCAAGTTCGCTCTTAATATCTGCGCCATTGAGAATTGCCTCAAATGCATCTGAGAATGCAAGTGTAATTGTTGGATATGCAGGGTGAATTGGGCGGCTTACAGCGTATTTTGCTTGTTCATAAGCAATCGCCATCTGATTTTTGTCCATATAAGATTCACATCTAGCAGCGAACTTATTGAGTGCAGGGTAGCATCCGTTTTCCTCCATTGCGTCGAGGAACTGCGTATCAGTATGCATAAAACTCAGGAATTGTCCTGCTTTTTCAGGATTTTTTGAATCAGTTGAAATGCCCCAAATCCAAGTTGCATTAGGCGTTCTTGTTCCTTTTCCAAAATTTGGAAGTGGCAATGCAATCACATCGTCTCCCATAGAAGCTTTGCAAACCTGATAATTCCAGTTTCCGTTCCAAGCAATAGCAGTTTGTTTTTTTTCGTTATAAAGTGTGTTTTCTCCTGCTGATTTTGGGACAATCCAGCCGTTTGTACCCCATTTTTGAAAATATTGAAGCACTTTTTCTGATTCTGCGCTGTTCAAAGTTCCATCTGCTTGCCAAGTATTTCTGTTTATGATGTCAGAACCACCTGAAACAAGTGTTTCATAAAAAGCGTAAGTTCCCCATTCAGAGCCAGCAATATTCCAAGCCCACATCAAATCCAAAGGCCAAGTAACTTCTTCAAGTTGAGAAAGTTTTGTCAAAATATCGTCAAATTCATCAGCTGTCCACGCATCATCAACGCTTTTTGGAATCCTTGCACCGATTTTATCAAGATATGTCTTGTTGCAATAAAGCAAAACTGTTGAATCTGCATAACTTATCGCATAAAGTTTGTTATCCACAGGATAAGTACACTGAGCTTTGTTTGATGGCGTCATATCATTTATAATTTCAGAATCAATGTAAGGTTCAATATTTCTGATAACACCTGACCATGCAAGTGTTGCAAGAACTGGACCATCAATGCTGATGATGTCTGGTACATTTTTGTTCTTTATAAAGCTTGCAAGTTTTGAGGTATAAGAATCGTGTGGAGTATACAAAAGTTCCACCTTTGTACCTGTCTTTTCAGTAAATCTCTCGGAACATTCCTTTATTGCGGCTTGCTCTGCATCGCTACCCTGAAACATAATGCTGATTGAATCAGAGACTTCTTTTTTTCCACAACTTGTAAGCAAAGAAACTGCAATAACAGCTGCTCCTATAATCGAGAGAGACTTTTTCATAATTCCTCCTGCGGTTCATAACTATGATTCCCGCTTTATGATAGAAGGTGAAAGCACTATATTTTCCGTTTGCTTAACACCTTCTTTTCCTTCTTTGATTTTCTTTGACAACAACTCAAAACTGTCTTCTGCAATATTTTCTAGTGGCTGACTTATTGAAGTCAGCGTAGGATAAACCATATTACAGAGAATTGTATTGTCGAACCCTACAACACTAAGCCTTTCAGGAACGTTAATTTTGTTCCTGTGAGCTGAACTTATGGCTTGAACTGCGAATAAATCGTTTATGCAAAAAAGTCCTGCTTTTTTATAGTTTTGCAGCTTCTGCATAAAATCGTCCATAGTCTTTGCAGCACAGTCAAAATCTGTGAAATACCATGACTGATTGCCGAAAATTTGGATATTGTTTTCTGTAACACCTCTTTCAAGCAATCTTTCTCTAAAGCCTAGAAATTTCTCATCATCTTCTTGCCCGAAGAAAAAGAAATTTTCACAGTGCTTTTCAAAAAGATAATCTGCCGCAAGTATTCCACCTTTTTTGTGATTAACTCCGACTGAGTTCAAACCTTTTATTGCCCGCGTTATTGCAACAACGGGAAATTTTGCACTTTGCAAAACAGAAATCCTTTCAGAAGTTGCATGCGTAATTCCGATAAGCATTCCGTCTGCTTGGCGTGCAATCATTTTTGAAACGATGTCTTTTTCCTTTTCACTGTCACCTCTCGAATTGAAAAAAATCATTGTGTAACCGTTTTTCACGCAGATTTCTTCAATCTCAGATAAGAGCTTTGAGAAGAATGGATTTTCAACATCGGGTAAAATAACAGCAATAAGTTTGGACTTCCCCGCAGCCATGGTTCTTGCGGTTTCGTTAGGACTAAAACCAGAAAGCTTGACTAGCTCCATGACTTTAGCCTTTGTCTTTTCCGAAACTTTATTACTTCCACTAAAAACTCTTGACACAGACGCAATAGAAACTCCTGCTGCGTCAGCCAGTTCCTGCATAGTAGTAATTGATGTAAGCGCTTTCACAAATTTAGTGTAATCGCTTACATTTCATTTGTCAAGAAAATTATTTTCGCTAAAATACCTGTGAAAATACGACCATTGTTGACAGTAAAATTAAAAATTTCTTCTTCGTTAAGCCCAAAAAAGTAAGATGTATGTCAAAATGCAATGAAAACTAAGCAGTGACTATTTTTTTTTCTTCGCTCTTCCAAGTCTCTTAGAAGACACTTAACTACCTCTTTCATAAATCTTCACACTCTCATTCTGCTTTTTTATGAATTGTCTTTTGAAAATGTACATTAAGTAGAAAAAAATCCTGCTAATACCATTGCAGAGAAAAACTTTTTCGTAAATTCTGAAAAAAATAATTTTCGCGTGTTGACAAAAAAACATCAGTTTTGTATATTTGTGGAACATCATATCTGAAAGTCGCTCTTGTAGCTCAGTCGGTAGAGCACCGCATTGGTAGTGCGGAGGTCAGCGGTCCGATTCCGCTCGGGAGCTGAGCAATACTTTTTAGGAGATTGAAATGGCCAGCAAAAAAAAGACGGCAGTTGAAATTATCGCTCTGAAGTGTCCAGAGTGCAACAACAAGAACTATACAACGACAAAAAATCGTAAGAATATTCAGGGAAAGCTTGAGAAGAACAAGTATTGCCCATTCTGCCGCAAGCAGACAATGCATAAAGAAGCGAAAGCAAAATAATTAAAATATAAATGGCGGGTTTCTTTGTGAAAAACCCGTAAAACTTAGGTCAGTAGCTCAGTTGGTAGAGTCCCGGTCTCCAAAACCGGTTGTCGTGGGTTCGAGTCCTACCTGGCCTGCTTTTTTTTATATATGACAATATGAAGAGGTCTTTAAAATGGGTAAAGTAAAAACATTTGCAAAAGAGTGTGTGGCAGAACTTAGAAAAGTTGTTTGGCCTACCCGTGATGATGTTCTTGCCTCTGTAAAAGTTGTTGTTGTTTCTACAGTTGCTGTCGCAATTGTGCTTGGTCTTCTTGATGTAGCTTTTACATCTTTTATGCGTTTTGTATTCTAGTCTTTAATTTTCAAAAGTTTTTTAGATTTTTCACATTGAGGAATGAGTCGTGGCTAAGAGTTGGTATATAATCAGTACGTATGTTAGTTATGAGAAAAAAATTGAGCGTACTATAAATCTGCTCCTTAAAACTGGCGAGTTAGATTCTTCTATAGTTACGGATGTAAAACTTCCTGCTCAGGATGTGAAAATCGTAAAAGATGATGGAAAAACAACGACTCGTTCTGAGCTGATTATGCCAGGCTATGTAATGCTTGAAATGGATTTACCTGAACTTGGTTGGAAAGATACTTGTAATAAGATTCGCCATGTTCAGGGAGTTTCTGGTTTTGTCGGAACTAATCCGAATGAGCGCCCACGTCCTATTTCTAACGCTGAGGCAAAAAATATTCTTCAGAAAAGTGGTGATATTAAGGGTGGTTCTGTTTCTCGTGTTCAGACAACTTACTCTGTTGGTGACGTTGTAAAGATTATTGACGGTCCGTTTGCTTCTTTCAGTGGAAAAGTTGAGGATATTAGTCCAGAAAAAGAAAAACTTCGTGTCAGTGTTCAGATTTTTGGACGTGCTACATCAGTTGAACTTGATTTGAAACAGGTTATTTCTGATAACAATAATTAAATTAGAAACTTAGCTAGATGCGGTGTAAAAACCGTTTCTTGTTTTGGGAGGAATATTAATCCGTTGGATTTAAAATATTCCGTTAGAACTTAGAAAACTAAGTTTGTACCAACTCTAAGGAGATATATTATGGCTTCAAAAAAGGTAACGGCTATTATCAAGTTGCAGTGTCCTGCTGGTGCTGCTACTCCAGCCCCGCCGATTGGACCGGCTCTCGGACCTCATGGCGTACCTGCTCCAAAATTTGTACAGGAATTTAATGACCGTACAAAGAACATGGAAAAGGGACTTATTATCCCTGTTGTTATTACAGCTTATCAGGATAAATCATTTACATTTATCTTGAAGACACCTCCTGCAGCTGTTCTTATCAAAAAAGCAGCTGGAATCCAGAAGGGTGCAGCTAATCCGCTTCGTGACAAGGTTGGAAAGCTTTCTCAGAAAGCATTGGAAGAGATTGCAAAGACAAAGATGCCTGACATCAATGCAGTAGACCTTGAAGGTGCAAAGAAAATTATCGCTGGTACTGCTCGCAGTATGGGTGTTGAAGTGGAGGCTGAATAATGAAACACGGAAAGAATTACCGCAATTCAATCGCAAAGTATGATGTTGCAAAGAAGTATTCTGTTTCTGAAGCTTGTAAGCTTGTAAAAGACCTTCATTATGTAAAGTTCGATGAGACTGTAGAACTTCATGTAGCACTTCATCTTGAAAAGAATCAGACTATGCGCGACACTTTGGTTTTCCCAAATCAGTTCAAGGGTGAGAAGCGTATTCTTGTGTTCTGCAAAGATGATAGAGTTCAGGAAGCTTTGGATGCTGGTGCAACTTATGCTGGTTCTACTGAGTATCTTGATAAAGTAAAGGGTGGTTGGTTCGACTTTGATGTTGTTGTTGCAACTCCTGATATGATGAAAGATGTCGGTCGTCTTGGTATGGTATTGGGACGCAAAGGTCTTATGCCTAACCCAAAAACAGGAACTGTTACGAATGATTTGAAAGCTGCTGTTGCAGAGCTCAAGAAGGGTCGTACAGAGTTCCGTGCAGACAAAACTGGTGTTGTTCACATTGCTGTAGGAAAGGTTTCTATGGATGCTGATAAAACAGCAGAGAACGTAAATGCTTTCCTTGCTGAGTTGAACCGCAAGAAGCCTGCTGACGCAAAAGCTGATTTTGTTCGCAGTATCTCAGTTAGTTCTTCTATGGGTCCGGGAGTCTGGATCGAGAACCAGGAGGAAGCATAATGGCAATCATGGCTCATAAAGTGCAGCCTGCAAAGACAGCTGCTATCGCTAGTGCTAAAGAGACACTTCAGGGATATACAAACTTCATCTTCGTGAACTATCGTGGAATGACTGTTGAGCAGATTTCAAAGCTCCGCAAGCAGCTTCGCGAGAAGAATGCACAGATTAAGGTTATTAAGAATAACTTTGCTCGCATTGCATTCAGCGAGATGAATATTGATTCTGTAGCAGAGTACCTTTCAGGTCCAACTGCTATTACAATGATTAAAGAAGATGCAAACGAATCTGCAAAGGTTTTGTTTGACTTCACTAAAGAAGCTCCTGCACTTGAAGTAAAGGGTGCTTACGTTGAGAATGAACTTTTGGATGCTGCTAAAATTGAGGCACTTTCAAAGATTCCTGGACGCAAGCAGCTCATTGCAATGCTCATGGGTGCAATCAACGGACCTGCTCGTCAGCTCGCTGCTACATTGCAGGCTTACGTGGAGAAAAAGCAGGCTGAAGGTGGCGCTGCTCCTGCTGCTGAGTAAGTGGCAAAACGCAGAAGCGTTTAAGCACGGTCAGGCTTCATTTCAAGGTTGTCTACTGTCCGTGCATAAAATAAAGTGCTTGAGAAAAATAGGATAGTTTATCCTTGTTTAAGCATTAAAATCTACAGTTGTAAATCAACTGCTTATCTTTTGGAGAAGATAATATGACAAACGAAGAGATTCTTGACGCAATCGCTAATCTTACTGTTCAGCAGGCTGCTGACCTCGTAAAAGCTATGGAGGAGAAGTTCGGTGTAACAGCTGCTGCTCCTGTCGCTGTTGCTGCAGCTGGTGCTGGTGCTGCTGCTGCTGAAGAACAGACAGAGTTCACAGTTACTCTTGAGTCTGTTGACGCTGCAAAGAAGATCGCAGTTATCAAGGCTGTTCGCGTTATCACAGGTCTCGGACTTGGTGAGGCAAAGGCTCTTGTTGAAGGCGCACCAAAGGCTCTCAAAGAGGGTGTTTCTAAGGCTGATGCTGACAAGATTATTGCTGACATCGAAGCTGCTGGTGGAAAGGCAAGCAAGAAATAAGTTAATTTCTTATTGCAATTGAAGTTGATTTTCAGTATAATTACTCAACTTTTTTCTTAAATAAATGCTTCTGGAGAAGTCATATTCTCTGGAGGCTTTATGTGTCTATAAGTAACATTATGCAAAGGTTTCTGTGCTGTATGCATGCTCAAGACAAGTTTTGCCATGAAATGTATATGTAGCAGGTTCTGATGCAATCCATTTTTTTAGGGGGATTTGATGTTCGCAAAAAGTCGGACCATCAACCGAAAGTATTTGGGAAAAAATATCAAGCCTTTTATGGAAATCCCAAATCTTATCGACATCCAGCTTTCTTCTTATGAAAGTTTTATTCAAAAGGAAAGGTTAGACAGAGGCGAAAAGCTTCTTGACCAAGGACTTGAGAACGTTTTCCGCACGACTTTCCCGATTGAAAGTCCAAATGGCGATATGGTTCTTGAGTATGATTCTTATGAATTGGACGAGGCAAACATCAAGTTTACGGAGCTTGAGTGCAAGGAAAAAGGACAGACTTACGCTATCCCACTCAAAGCTAACATCAGACTTGTCTTCAAAGATGGTGATATCTTAAAAAAGAATATCTACATGGGCGACATTCCGCTTATGACTGATCGTGGTACATTTATTATCAACGGTGCAGAGCGTGTTGTCGTCAGCCAGATTCACCGCTCTCCTGGAGTTATTTTCCAGCGTGAGAAAAACGTTTATTCAAGCCGTATCATTCCATATCGCGGTTCATGGCTTGAATTTGAAATTGACCAGAAAAAAGACCTTATTTATGCAAAAATTGACCGTAAGAAGAAAATTCTTGGTACAATTTTCTTGCGTGCATTGGGATACAGTTCTCGAGAAGAGATTCTTTCATGTTTCTATGATACAAAAAATGTTGCTGTAAATGAAGAGTCTCGTGATGAACTTCTTGACAGCGTTACTGCAAAGGCTGTTTATGTAAAAGATAACGGTGAGGAGAAAAAACTTTTCCCTGCTGGTACAAAACTTCATCCTCACGTTATTGATGATTTGATTGCAAATAAAATCAAAGAAATCAATATTATTGATTTTAAGGGAAGCACTTCTCTTGACAGCGAGATGATTATCAATTGTTTCGAGAGAGAAGAAATTCGCTATGTAAAAGAAGGTGCAGAAAGCGAAGAGCCTACAAGAGAAGATTCTTTGGCAGCTGTTTACTCTGTTTTGCAGCCAGGTGAGCCAATTACAGTTGAATCAGCGGCAAAAGATTTGGAGGGAATGTTCTTCAACATTCGCCGTTATGACCTTGGTCGCGTAGGTCGCTATAAGCTCAACAAAAAATTTGCATATTCAACACCGTCTGATTCTTTCACTCTTATTAAAGATGATATTATCCAGACAATGAAGCACCTTATCAAAGTTTACACCGGTGAAGAGAGAATCGACGATATTGACCATCTTGGAAACCGTCGTGTTCGTTCTGTTGGTGAGCTTCTTACAAACCAGCTCAAGAGCGCATTTGCTCGCGTGGAGCGTGTTGCAAAAGAGCGCATGAGCATGAAAGAAACTGAGACGATTAAGCCTCAGGATTTGATTTCTATCAAGCCAATCGTTGGTGCAGTTAAAGAGTTCTTTGGTTCAAGCCAGCTTTCTCAGTTCATGGACCAGATTAACCCACTTGCTGAGCTTACACACAAACGCCGCTTGAGCGCTTTGGGTACAGGTGGTTTGAATCGTGATCGCGCAGGTTTCGAAGTTCGTGATGTTCACTATACACACTATGGTCGTATGTGTCCTATCGAAACTCCTGAAGGTCCAAACATTGGTTTGATTCTTTCTCTTGCGATTTATACTCGCATCAATGAATATGGCTTCCTTGAAGAGCCGTATCGCCGTGTTGTTGACGGTAAGGCAACTGACCAAGTGGATTATTTGACCGCTATGGACGAGGATAATTATACTGTTGGTCAGGTTACAGAAGATATGACAGCTGACGGTGAGTTTACAACAGAGCTTGTTTCTTGCCGCTATCGTGATGATTACTCTGCTCGTAGCCCGAAAGATATTCAGTATATGGACGTTTCACCTCGTCAGGTAATTTCTGTATCTGCTTCTCTCGTTCCGTTCCTTGAGCATGATGACGCTAACCGTGCATTGATGGGCTGTAACATGCAGCGTCAGGGTGTTCCTCTTCTCTTCCCAGAGCCTCCTTATGTTGGTACTGGTATGGAAGGTAAGGCTGCTTATGATTCTGGTGTTCTTGTAAAGGCAAAGCATGCTGGTGAAGTTGCTTGGGTTACAAGCCAGATGATTAAAATCAAGCGCGATGATACAGGAAAACTTGAAGAGTATCCTCTCTTGAAGTATCAGAGAACAAATAACGATACTTGTAACCATCAACGCCCTACTGTTGAGGTTGGTGAAAGAGTTGAAAAGGGAACTGTCATTGCAGATGGTCCTGCAACATTCAACGGAGAACTTTCTCTTGGTCGCAACTTGCTCGTAGGCTTCGTACCGTGGAACGGATACAACTATGAGGACGCTGTTCTTATCAGCCAGAGAGTTGTAAAAGAAGATATGTATACTTCTATTCATATCAAAGAATTCTCTACTGAAATCCGTGAAACAAAGCTTGGACCTGAGAAACTTACTCGTGATGTTCCAAACACAAGCGATAAGGCTCTTGCTAACCTTGATGCAGATGGTATTATCCGCGAAGGTGCAAAGGTTAAGAGTGGCGATATTCTTGTCGGAAAAGTAACTCCAAAGAGTGAAACAGAAACAACTCCAGAGTTTAAGCTTTTGAACTCAATCTTTGGTGAAAAGGCAAAAGAAGTTCGAGATTCTTCACTTCGTGTTCCGCACGGCGTTGAGGGCGTTGTTCTTCGCATTGAGCGCTTGAAGAGAGACCTTGGCGATGATTTGAACCCAGGCGTTGAAGAACAGATTAAGGTTTTGATTGCTAACAAGCGTAAGCTTCGCGAAGGTGATAAGATGGCAGGACGACACGGAAACAAAGGTGTTGTTGCTCGCATTTTGCCAGAAGAAGATATGCCATATCTTGAAGACGGAACTCCGCTCGATGTTTGTTTGAACCCACTTGGTGTTCCTTCTCGTATGAACATCGGACAGATTATGGAATCTGAGCTTGGTATTGCTGGACGCTACTTGAACCAGTATTATGAATCTCCTGCTTTCCAGACTCCAAGTCAGGAAGTTATCGCAGAAGAGCTTAAGAAAGCTGGTTTGAGCCCTGACTGTAAGCAGATTGTCCGCGACGGTCGCACAGGTGAGCCTTTCGTTAATCCAATCTTTGTTGGTGTTATCTACTTCTTGAAGTTGCACCACTTGGTAGACGATAAGATGCACGCTCGTTCAACAGGACCTTACGCAATGGTTACACAGCAGCCATTGGGTGGTAAAGCTCAGTTTGGTGGTCAGCGTCTTGGAGAAATGGAAGTTTGGGCACTCGAGGCTTATGGTGCTGCAAACACATTGCAGGAGATGATGACAATCAAGTCTGATGATATGAACGGACGCTCAAAGATTTATGAGTCTATCGTAAAGGGCGACCCGACTGCTCCTATTGGCGTTCCAGAGTCATTTAACGTTATGGTTCAGGAACTTCGTGCGCTTGCTCTTGATTTCACTATTTATGACGACAAGGACAAGCAGATTGCTTTGACTGAGCGCGACCAGGAGCTTATCGACAGAGCTTCAGGCGGTGCTGCTGATTTTGAGAAGAAGGAGAATATGAATGCGTGATATTCAGGATTTTGCCAGTCTTAAGATAAAACTTGCTTCCCCAGAAACCATCAAAGCATGGTCTTATGGTGAGGTAAAAAAGCCAGAAACTATCAATTACCGCACCCTTCGCCCAGAGAAAGAAGGTTTGTTCTGTGAGCGTATCTTCGGAACAACAAAAGAGTGGGAATGCTTCTGTGGAAAGTTCAAGAGTATTCGCTATAAGGGCGTTGTTTGCGACCGCTGTGGTGTTGAAGTTACATCATTCAAGGTTCGCCGAGAGCGCACTGGTCATATTTCTCTTGCAGCTCCAGTAAGCCACATCTGGTACTATCGCTCAGTTCCTAGCCGCATGGGTCTTTTGCTCAACCTCAAAGTTGCAGACCTTCGTGCTATTTTGTACTACGAAAAGTATATTGTTATTAACCCAGGCGATACAGACCTTGAAAAGAATGCTCTTTTGACAGAAGAAGAGTACAACGACGCTCGAGAACGCTACGGAGAGGCTTTTCAGGCTGGCATGGGAGCGGAAGCTATCAAGACATTGCTTGAGGAACTCGACCTCGACGCAATGGCAACAGAACTTCGCGCAAAGATGATTGAAGATGGCGCAAAGTCAAATTCACGTCTTATCAAGCGAATCGAAATTGTTGAGAACTTCCGCTCATCAGGAAATAAAGCTAGTTGGATGATTTTGGACGTTATCCCTGTTTTGCCTCCTGATTTGCGCCCGATGGTACAGCTCGACGGCGGACGCTTTGCAGCTTCTGACCTCAACGACTTGTATCGTCGCGTAATCAACCGCAATAACCGCTTGAACCGCCTCAAGGAGCTTTATGCGCCTGATATCATCATCAGAAATGAAAAGCGCATGCTTCAGGAAGCTGTTGACGCATTGTTTGATAACAGCAAGAGAAAGCGTGCTGTAAAAGGCTCTGCAAACAGACCATTGAAGTCAATCAGCGATATGCTCAAAGGTAAGGGCGGACGTTTCCGTCAGAATCTTCTCGGTAAGCGTGTTGACTATTCAGGTCGTTCCGTAATCGTTGTAGGTCCTGAGCTCAAGCTTTGGCAGTGCGGTCTTCCGACAAAGATGGCTCTTGAGCTTTTCAAGCCATTTATCATGCGGAAACTCGTTGACAAAGGAGTCGTTTTCAATATCAAGAAGGCAAAGACTTATGTTGAGCAGGAAGCTCCTGAAGTTTTCGCAATCCTTGACGAAGTTGTTCGTGAGCACCCAGTTATGCTTAACCGTGCTCCTACTTTGCACCGCCTTGGTATTCAGGCATTCGAGCCTGTTCTTGTACAGGGAAAAGCTTTGAAGCTCCATCCACTTGCATGTAAGGCTTTCAACGCTGACTTTGATGGTGACCAGATGGCTATTCACGTTCCTCTTACTCAGGCTGCTCAGACTGAGTGCTGGACATTGATGCTTTCTGCTCGAAACCTTCTTGACCCTGCTAACGGTGGTACAATCGTATCTCCATCACAGGATATGGTTCTTGGTATCTACTATATGACTTCTGTCAAGCCAAGCGGAAAGGGAACTGGTCGTCGCTTTGTTTCTGCTGAAGAAGCATATATGGCTGCAGACCGCAGTGTTGCTTCTTATGCCGCAGATTCAGATGAAGCAGACTCATTTGCAAATACTCACAGTATTGAATGGCAGTCGTTGATTAAAGTTCCAGCACCGAAGGATTGTTTTGATAAAGATGAAAATGGCAATCCTAAGTTCAAGAAAGGCGATGTTATCGAAACTACAGCAGGTCGCTTGAAGTTCAACGAAGCAATGCCAGAAGAAGTTGGCTATGTCAACAGACAGATGATTGATAAAGACCTCAAGAAGATGATTGAGGATGTTTATCATACTCAGGGCGAATGGCTTACAATTCGCATGCTTGATGCTATCAAAGATGTTGGATATAAGAACGCTACATATTATGGTGCAACTCTTTCTATGGACGATATTCTTATCCCTGAAGAAAAAGCAGAGATTATGAACAAGTCTAATGCAGAAGTTGCAAAGATTGTAAACGACTTCTCCAAAGGTGCTATTACAGGCGAAGAGCGTTACAACCGCGTTACAGATATTTGGCAGAGAACAAACGAAAAACTCACAAATATCATGATGGAGCACATGGAAAAAGACCGCGAAGGCTTCAATACCATCTTTATGATGGCAAAATCTGGTGCTCGTGGTTCTAAGAAGCAGATTTCTCAGCTTGGTGCTATGCGTGGTTTGATGGCTAAGCCGAACGGAGCGATTATTGAGCTTCCAATTCGCTCAAACTTCAAAGAGGGCTTGAACGTTATCGAGTACTTCATTTCTACAAACGGTGCTCGAAAAGGTTTGACCGATACTGCTTTGAAGACTGCTGATGCTGGTTACATGACACGCCGCTTGGTTGATGTTTCACAGGACGTTGTTGTAAACGAAGATGACTGTGGTACAATCAACGGTATTGACTACACAGCAATCAAAGACGGTGAGAACATCATCGAATCTCTTGCTTCTCGCATTGCAGGACACTACTCAATCGAGCGTGTTTTGGATCCTGTTACAGGTGAAATCCTTTGCGATGTAAATGAGTACATCGATGAAAAACTTGCAAAGAAAATCGATGAAGCTGGTGTTGAGAAAGTCAAACTCCGCACTGTACTTACTTGCGAATGTGAGCACGGTATTTGTGTAAAGTGCTACGGCAAGAACTTGGCTCGCGATAAGATTGTTGAAATTGGTGAAGCAGTAGGAACAATCGCAGCCCAGTCAATCGGACAGCCTGGTACACAGCTTACTATGCGTACTTTCCACGTTGGAGGAACTGCTACAAAGGCAACACAGGATAATCACATCGTAATGAACTATCCTGCTCTCATCGACAAAATCGAGGGAACACATGTTGTCCTTGATGACGGTAAGTGGCTCTTTACTCGTAAGGGAAAGATGACTGTCCAGAAGATTATCAACAAGTTTGAGATTACATCTTCAACAAAACTTGCTGTTGCCGACGGTGCTAGAATCTTGAAAGACACTGTGCTTTTCAAGAAAGGCAAGGAAGAGTTTAAGGCAAGCGAAAAAGGTAAAGTAAAGGTTCTTAACAAAATCCTTTATGTCCTTGGTAATGACCAAATTATCGATATTGCAAACGGTTCTACTATCTATAAGATGGCAGGAAGCGAGTGTGAGAAAGATGAGTTTGTTGGTGAGTTCGAGCCATACAACGAGCCGATTATCGCAGAGCAGGACGGTGTTGTTCACTATGAAGACATCATCGCAGGCTCTACACTTGAGGAAACTCTCTCTGCTGACAGAAAGTCAAAAGAGCGCCGTATTATCGACTTGCACCTTGATGTAAAACAGCCTCGTATCGAAATCACTGATGATGCTGGTAACACTCTTGGTTCTTACTATTTGCCAGCCGGTGCTTTGATTCGTGTTGACGACAACCAGATTGTAAAGGCTGGTGAAACACTCGCAACAATGGCAAAAGAAGCATCAAAGACAAACGATATTACAGGTGGTTTGCCACGTGTTTCTGAGTTGTTCGAAGCTCGTCGTCCAAAAGAGCCAGCCGTGCTTGCAAAAATTACAGGTACAGTTCGCTTCAAGGGCATCAATAAGGCAAAGAGAATTATCATTGTTGAAGATGAGTACGGAAAGCCTCATGAACATGAGATTCCTATGAACAAGCGTCTTCTTGTCCGCGATGGTGATAAAGTTGAAGCTGGCGAGAAACTCTCTGACGGCGCAATTGACGCACACGACATTTTGGACATCAAGGGCGAAAACGCATTGCAAGAGTTCTTGATGGACGAAATCCAGTCTGTTTATCGCGCACAGGGCGTATCTATCAACGACAAGCATATCGGTATCATCGTTCGACAGATGCTTCGCAAAGTCGAAGTCGTATCTGTTGGAAACACGAAGTTCATCTTCGGTCAGTCTGTTGACAAGTTCCAGTTCCGTGCAGAGAACGAGCGCGTTATGGCAGAAGGCGGAGACCCAGCAATCGCACGTCCGATGTTCCAGGGTATCACAAAGGCTGCTTTGAACACAGATTCGTTCATTTCAGCAGCTTCCTTCCAGGAAACAACTCGTGTCTTGACCAACGCGGCTATTGCGGGCGCAACAGACCATCTTCGCGGCTTGAAAGAGAACATTGTTATCGGACACATGATTCCAGCTGGAACAGGTATCCGAAATTATCGCAATATCAAACTTTCAGACGCGTACAGCGATGACCTTGATGCAAAAATGCTCGAAGTCCTTGAGAAACGTCGCGAAGAAAGAGCGGCAATGCAAGCAGAAGAATTTGGCGAGTACGAGCGCGAAGAAGACTAAAATTCGCTCTTTGAGTGCTTGACCGAATTGCATTGAATTCGTTATAGTATTGAAACCTGCATTTCAAAAGTGCAGGTTTTCTTAACAGCCAAATTTGACCGAGGTGCTGCTCGGCAACAATATAGGAGATTAGGCCGATGCCTACAATTAATCAGTTGATTCGTAAGGGTCGTCAGTCAGCTGCAAATACAACTAAAGCTCCCGCGCTTCAGTCTTGTCCGCAGAAACGTGGCGTTTGCACACGTGTTATGACTGTTACACCGAAAAAACCAAATTCAGCTCTCCGAAAGGTAGCTCGTGTTCGCCTTAGCAACGGAATTGAAGTTACAGCTTACATTCCTGGAGAAGGACACAACCTTCAGGAGCACTCAGTTGTTCTTATCCGTGGTGGACGTGTAAAGGACCTTCCTGGTGTTCGCTATCACATCATTCGTGGTACAAAGGATACTTTGGGAGTTGAGAACCGCAAGCGTGCTCGCTCAAAGTACGGTGCTAAGAAGCCAAAGGCATAATAAGGAGTCTGGAAAATGGGTAGACATAAGAAGTCAGTTGACCGTCCAATCGTTCCGGACGGAAAATATAACAGCAAGGTTATTACAAAGTTCGTTAAGCGCATGATGCTCGACGGAAAGAAAGAAACTTGCACAAAGATTGTTTATGAAGCAATGGACAAGCTCAAGTCAAAGACCGACAAAGACCCTCTCGAGGTGTTCTTGAAGGCTCTTGACAATGTTAAGCCTGTTGTTGAAGTAAAATCACGCCGCGTTGGTGGTGCAACATATCAGGTGCCTATCGAAATCCGCGATGACCGCCGCGAAGCTCTTGCAATGAGATGGCTCATTGATGCAGCACGTCGCCGCTCAGGACACGGAATGGCTGATACATTGGCTTCTGAGCTTCTCGATGCATTCAACAACACTGGAACTGCATACAAGAAGAAGGAAGACACACACAAGATGGCAGAAGCAAACAAGGCTTTTGCACACTACCGCTGGTAGTTTTCTATACAGTTCGAACGATACCGCTAGAGCAATCTGGCGGTATTTTTTTATGCTGTCAAAGCCAGAACCAAAGCGAGAAAAAATTGTATATGAGCAAAAAACACTCAAAGTAAGTCATATACAATTTGTATACGACAAGAAAACACGCCAAGTCAGCTCATGTACAATATGTATACGAGCAGAAAACGCTTCGGGCGAGGCGTATACAATATGTATACGAGCCAAAAATTCTACAAAACAGAACGTATACAATATGTACACGAGCAGAAAACGTGTCAGGCAAGCCGTATACAGTTTGTATACGAGTCGAAAATGAAAAAAGCGCTCGTATACAATAAAATTGAAGAAGGTGGCTTCTCCATATTGAAGAAGGTTGGTCATTCATATTGGAGAAGGTAGATTCTTGATATTGGAAAAGGTAAGAGGCATAAAAAAAGCCACGCTACTTTTAGGATTGCTCCTAGATAGCGTGGCTTTTTGCTAAAACACTCTATTCGTGTGTTATGCTACGACTTTGAAACTTGCCGACAGCACTACTTTCCCTATATAACTTATATTGTATGCAAAAAAATCCGTATGCAGATGATGCCATACACTTTAAACAGTGAATAACAAGAGGCATAAGCCTTTTGAAAAACATAATTGGCGAAACAGATATGAAAGACGAAAACCTCACAATCGAAGACGGCATTATAACAAAGTGCAACAACGAAGCAACGAGCATAACAATCCCAGCAAGCGTGAAGGAAATCACCAAAAAGGCATTCATTGGTTGCAAAGACCTAAAAGAGATTATTTACGACGGCACGATGGACGATTGGAATCAACTATCAGTCGATGCTAGGGTGTTTATCTGGCGGGGGTACGAAACTTTCATTCCTGCTGATGTAATTAAATGCACTGACGGCGATGTGAAAATTGACAAACGAGACTGGATGGACTACGACCATTATATGGATGCAAGACACTGGTATGAAGAAGATGAATATTTCGAGGGCGATGTGCTCATAATCGAAGACGGCGTTTTGACCTATTGCAAGAAGTTCGTTGATAGCATTGAGATTCCCGATGGCGTTACAGAAATTGGAGACTGTGCGTTTGCGGACTGTGAGAATATCGAATCCATTGTAGTTCCAGAAGGCGTTACAAAAATCGGATTTGATGCCTTTGTCGGTTGTTTTGCTCTTGAATCAGTTGTGCTTCCTGACAGCGTGAAACTGATTGAGTTTGAGGCATTTTCCGTTTGCTCTGCTCTAAAATCCGTGGTGCTTGGCGCGGGCTTGGAGAAAATCGAAGGAGACGCATTCACGGAGTGCGAATCTCTTGAGGAAATCAGATTCAACGGAACGGTAGAGCAGTGGAAAGCCGTGGAAAAAGAAGACGAATGGATATACGACGACGTAGTTGACTGCATAAAATGTATCGACGGAGATGCTCCAGTTTTCGAAGATGAAGACGAAGAGTAGGAGAAAATCAAAATGGCAATGAAAGATAAAGTTCTGACAATCCAAAGAGGCGTTGTAATCGAGTGCCGTGACCCAAGAGCAGCAAACGTAGTAATCCCAGACGGCGTTACAGAAATCGAACAGGAAGCATTTCATGGTCGCTGGGGTCTTAAGTCTGTTGTAATCCCTGAGGGCTTAACAAGAATATCTGGCGGTGCGTTCGAGTACTGCGAAGCGCTTGAGTCTGTGGTGCTTCCTTCGACACTCAAGGAAATCTGGGCGGATGCGTTTAACATGTGTAAAATGCTTTCGTCGGTGGAGTTCCGCGGCACTATGGCACAATTTGACGCTGTGACTGGCAAAGAAGACTTGCTCCTCTATATTCCTGCAAAAGCCGTGAAGTGCTCTGATGGAGATTGGTGGATCCTGTTATTGTCGAAAAAGGCATTGTCGTGAAGTGCTTAGACAAGAACATAACGAGCGCAATCATTCCTGAAGGCACAACGAAAATAAGCGATAAAGCATTCGAGTCCTGCATTTCTTTGGAGTCAATTCAACTCCCTGATAGCATTACGGAAATCGGGAAAAGCGCATTTAGCGACTGCTATTCGCTAAATGCGATACGAATCCCCAAGAACGTCAGGAATATCGACTGGTATGCATTCCAGGGATGCAATTCGCTTTCGACTGTGGAGTTCGGTGGCACTATGGCAGAATGGGACGATGTGAAAGGCAAACTCTACCTCTTCGACTATGTAGCTATCGAAACCGTGAAATGCGCTGATGGAGAGTGGCAGCTTCCTCTTGTTTTGGTGGAAGATGTAAGAGCCGTAATGGTGTTCGACTCAAACGCGAAGAACGTCGTAATTCCAGAGGGTACTACGAAAATCGATACGCATATGTTCGAGCTCGTCAAATGTCTTGAATCTGTTGTGTTTCCAGAGGGCTTAGAAAGTATACCTTATATAATGATACTTTCAGATGAAGGGCGCAACTCGCTAAAATCTGTGGTGTTCCCTTCGACACTTACAACAATCGAAAAAAAAGCTTTTATAGGCTGTCAAGAGCTTTCAACGATTGAGTTCCGCGGAACTATGGCGCAATGGAAAGCCGTCGAAAAGGGCGAGAGATGGAATGAAGGCGTGTGTGCGACTCTTGTCAAATGCTCTGACGGCGAAAGTGCAATATCCTAGACTGTGATATAGCAACAATCCTAGCCTAGTATATAGCAACAATCCTAGGGCTGATGAAGAGATTATCACGCCTAGGATAGACATCAATTCTAGGGCTGAATGAGCAATCATCTCGACTAGAATTAGACCAATTCTAGTGCAGAATTAGTGTCATTCTGAGCGAAGTGAGCAAGGCGAACGTAGTCGGAGAATCTAGCAATGCAAACCCAAGGGGTTTATGAAAAAGAAGAGCAGATTCTTCGACTTCACTGCGTTCCGCTCAGAATGACAGTGAATTAGAGCAATTCTAGTGCAGAATGTGGTGTCATTCTGAGCGAAGTGAGCAAGGCGAACGTAGTCGAAGAATCTGGCAATGCAAACCCAAGGGGCTTATGAAAAAGAAGAGCAGATTCTTCGACTTTACTGCGTTCCGCTCAGAATGACAAAAAGAAAAAAATTAGGAGAAGAGGAGAAGAGATTTATGGAAAGCGTATGCTTTACGGGCGCGTGTCCATATATGACAAGAGATGCCCTTACAGCGAGGGCTTCTGGAAAGTTCGAAGTGAAAACAAGCGTAACAAAGGATTTGACTATCCTTGTTTGCGCAGACCCTGCCTCTGGAAGTTCCAAGTTGGAAAAAGCCAAGAAGGACGGAACAAAGGTCATAAGTTACGATGAGTTTCTAAAAATGCTCGACGGCTCTTCTGTCAGCGAGGACAGCCAAAGCGATTCATCTATATGAAAAAGTAGGCTTCAAGCAATATGGCTATACACCGAGAGCTTTTAAGCTAAAAGACGGTACATACCGCGACGAAATTATTATGGCACATATCTTTTAGGCATAGACGAAACTGTATTTAAGTCGCTCTTTAGTGTACTGTATAGGCTGAATAATAGCTACGCTAAAGAATATCACATTGCTACGCTGAAGAGCGACTATAAAGAAATGCTTATGCCATCTTCCGTTTCACATTCAAGCACGGCTTCAATCCCGTTTTCCCATTCGTTTATTTCAACGAGCTTCAAATGACAGTTATAGCCGTTTGGAATAACAGGATATGCGCTGACGAATTGCAGTTTATCGTCTTCTGTGCAAGCCAAAACAGACCTAATCTGTATTTTAGGTCTGTTTTGGTTTTCTTCTTCTAGCAGTTCCCAATCACTAGGATTTTCAGTTTCTTTTTCATTTTTATCTTCGTGATTTATGCCGTCATAAGAAAGCATAACGCATTTTCGCTTTTCTTTTGTTTCGTCATCGCCAATCGAGCAGAATGTTTCTGCTGTTCCATAAACCGTTCCGTCCTGCACAGATTTTTGAATAGCAGAAGAAAACAATTTGCTTTTCTTTTTTCATCGGCAAATAATGCACTCCAATGGTCGCCGTGTACTTGATTTTCAGCAGGATACCCTTTTGTTGATTTCGTTTCCATACTTTTCATTATATCAAGGATTTATTGGATTTCAACAGAGGGCGACTGAAAGTGTTTTTTCGCTAGAGTAATTTTTGGGGGAAGTCAATCTAATCCGGGGCGGAAATTAGACTAGGTTTCTCTCTTTTTCAGACTGGAAATGAATAAAAACAGGGCTGCCGAAAATTACGGCTGCCCTGCTGATTTGTCCGCTCAATACAGAATTGCGGCGGATATGCTGTAATCGTCAGCATTGAGGCGGCAAGAGCGGACGTGTAGACGTCTTTTCTCGGCTTGGTTGCTACCGTGATTTTATACTCTCAGGCGGCGAGCGGCGAGGGAACAAAGAAGTCGATGTATTCCGTGCCGCGATGATAATAATCGTCATCCCTGATTTCCTTTGCGCCGTCGCTTATAAACACGCCCTGCTTTTCGTCGTCGATGTCGAAAGTAAGATAATGCCCTTTTATGCAGACAGGACGTCCTGCAACCATTTTGAGTTCCTCGGATTTCTTGCCGTTTTTGCCCGTTCTGCTTGCAACCGTGTGAAACGACCCGAACAGCAATTCCACCTTGTCGCCGCGTAAAAGTGCTTTTACGGTACAAATACGGCGCGTTTTCATAAAAGTTTGTGATTTAATTTTCAAAACGACGCTGATAAAAAATCCCTGTTGACTTTCTGCGAGAGATGCGGCACCCTCCCTGCTGCAATCAGCGCAGGCGCGTTATTCCTTTGTACAGCGAAAAACTCACTGCCGCGCTGATGATTTTGTCGGTCAGGTTCGTGAGGAATCCCGAAAAATAGACGGCAAACGTCAGATTCGGCACCGCGGCGAAAATCCCCTGAACGCTGGTGCTGATATTCGGGATTACCGCAGGGGAAACAAAAAGGCTGACTATGCCGTTGCCCGCCGCCGCGTTTGTGATTGCGCTCCACAGCCCTGCCCACAAAAATGCGTCTACCGAAAGACCGCCCGGCGTGCCGCGCTTACAGCGACGGAACGTGCAGTGCGCAGAGAGCGCCGTGAGAACGTGGCAGAGCGCGAACGGAAGCGCCATTTTGCAGAAAATCCACAAGGCGACATTCGTTAAAACGGCGCACGCAATCCCCGCCCACAGCCCGCCGAGCGCGACCACCGCAAACGTTAAGAGCGAGTCGAGATACAGCGGAAGCGCGATGTGCTGCGCGAAAACCGAGCCGGAAAAATTCACCAGAGTGCCCGCAAAAACGCACACGGCGCAGAACAAAAACCGCTTCAAAACAGCACCCCGATGTGCTTTGCGAACTCAATCAGCTCAAGGCGGTCGCGGACATTCAGTTTCTGGCAGATGAGCGATTTCTGGTTCTGCACGGTCTTTTCTTTCTTGCGCAGAATCCTCGCGATTTCACCGACTTCCTTTTTCTGCGCGAGGAGCGCAAAGACTTCCTGCTCGGCTTTCGTGAGCGATTTGTAGTTCATATACGAAAAGTCCTCGGTTTTCGCGCTCTCGGGCGAAAGAAGCGACTGAATGATTTTCTGCGCTGCCTTGTTGAAGCAGTTTCCGCCCGCAGCAACCGCAAGAATCGCGCTTTCCAGTTCCTCGATTTCGGCATCTTTCGTGATGTAGCCCTGCACGCCCGCCCTGAGCGCGCTCTCGATGTGGAGCGGGTCGGCGTACATCGTGAATACGATTGCGGCGAGGTCTGTTCTGATTTTTCGGAACGCTTTGAGCGCACAAAGCCCGTCCTCGCCGCCGTTGAGGTTCAAGTCGATTATGGCGAGCGAGATTTCTTCGTGTTCCGAGAGGATTTTTTCGCCTTTCTCGCGGCTTTCGGCGTAGAAAAATGAGAGCCGCCCGTTTTTTTGCGAAAGCAGGTAGCCGATTCCGTCGCGAAGCCCCGCGTGGTCGTCAAGAAAGAGGATTTTTAATTCTGATTGCAACTGTCGTTCCCTCGTTGTTTATAAATTCCACCGTGCCGCACATATTTTCGACGCGCTCGCGGATAGTGGTCAGCCCCCAGTGCGCCCTCTGCGTGCCTTTTCCTCCCGAAGCCTGCCCGCTTGCCATTTCCGCCGGAAAGCCTGTGCCGTTGTCGCTCACGCAAAGCCGCATTTCGCCGCCCACGTCGGTGATTCGCACGCGCACCTCGCTTGCGTTGGCGTGCCGCGCGATGTTGCTCAGTGCCTCCTGCATAATCCACAGAATTTCTGCGTGATATTCGGCTTTGAGTTTGGGAAGAAAATTGGAAGTGCAGATGAACGCCGTCTTAATGCCGTGGTTCGCCTCGAACGCGCCGAGCATTTCCTTGAGCGCCGCCTCGATTTCCCCGCCGAGTTCCACCCGCGAAGAGTCGATGAGATAGCGCACTTCGTTCAATGCGCGGTCGGTGTAAAACGAGAGGCGTTCCGCGTCGCCTTTTTTGTGGCAGATTTTGATTGCCGCCAAATCCTGCGCCACGCCGTCGTGCAGATTGCGGCTGAAGTTTTTCTGCTCCTCGCTGAGCGCGGCAATCCGCTCGGCTTCCGCCTTTTGCGAAATGCCCTTCGTGATGATGACTCCGAGCGAAATCAGAAGCAGAATCATCGAAAAATAAAAGAAACTGTCGTAGCCAAACGAAATTTCCCGCTGCATTTTGTGGATTTCGTTCTGGATTTTGAAAACCTCAATGCCGAGCCGCTCGCCGTCCGTCGAATAAAGCGCGGAAAACGCGCGCGCAATGCGTTTGCTGAAAAGAATGTACGCCTGCGATTCCGCCTCGACTTCCCGAAGGAGTATATAATACCCCCCCGAATCTTTTGCAATCGTTTCCTGCAAGGCGATGAATTTCCTGTCGGTGCTGTCGAAATGCCGCACCGCGCGCGACTTGAAAAACACCGCGGCGCAGAAAATCATCACCGCGATAAGAATGAGGATATATTCAATGTGGAAAAGGACACGGCAGCGCATAAGCATAGTATAGCACATTTATTTATTTTGCAAAATACCGCATTTGCTCGTCATTCTAATCAATCTCGTCAAAAATGATTGGATTGACGAGAATAGTCGGGAAAAAATCCCGAACGAGTGCGGGATTTTTGCTCATGACAAACGGCGGAAATTGTTGGATAGTTTGCACATACAATATAATCTATCAAGGAGTTTTCGCGATGAAGACAACAAGAAAAGTTGCCGCGCTCTGTGCTGCGGCAGTGGCTTTGAGTCTTGCGTTTGCGGGCTGCAAAGAAAAAGACGGCGGTTCTGCGGCGGGCGCAAAAGGCGGCAAAGGCGCAAAAGCCAAAGACGGCGTTACGATGGTAAAGGTGGCGGGCGGCAGTTATACGCCGAGTTTGACATTCCTTAAAAAATATGAGAAGGGTTTTTTGGACGACAAGGCGACGTATAAAAGCATTGGTACGCCGAAAAGCGTAACGCTCGCCGATTTTGAGATTGGCACTACGGAAATTACCTACAAGACTTGGTACGACGTAAAGCAGTGGGCAGTTGACGAGGCGCGCGGGGACAGCCGCTACCGCTTTATTACCAAAGAAAAGGAGGGCAGTCAGGGGAAAGAGAGCGCGGAGCCGACCGCGAACAGCAATCACCCCGTTACCCATATCACGATGTATCAGGCAGTCCTGTGGTGCAACGCCTTGAGCGAAAAGCAGGGGCTGGAGCCGGTGTATTATTTGGACGGCAAGGTTCTCCGCGATGAAAAAAAACTGGAGGCTTTGGGCTACGGAGAAATTTCGGGACCGTATGACCAGAATGGTGTAACTGCCTATAACTATTTTTGCGAAAAAGCAGGCAAGGATGCGTCAAAGAACTATGATGATAAAAATACACCGACCTTTGACGATATTTTGCAGGTGTGCTCTGACGAAGTAAGCGCTTTTGCTTTGCTGAAAGAATTATACCCCGAATCAAACGATTTCGCGATGAAAGTGGTTGAGGACAAAAGCAAAAACGGCTACCGCCTGCCCAGCTGGTACGAATGGGAGTTTGCGGCGCGCGGCGGAAAGCCCGACGGCTACGACTGGGACATGAAGTTTTCGGGAAGCGACGAAGGCATTGCGGTCGGCTATTTCCGCGAAGAATGCGGCTGGGACAAAGAACTGCAAACTATGAACGAATATTACGACAACTACGGCACAAAGCCCGTGGCGCAGAAAAAGGCGAATGCGCTCGGCTTGTACGATATGAGCGGCAACGTACAGGAATGGACATCTACGCCGATTGTCAGGTTTGAGATTAAGCAAACTAGCAGTGCGTATAAAGGAGCGGTAGGAATTTCCGTAAACTACCGCGTGTCTACAGGAAACTGGTATTCAAAGCCGCTTGGAATTACTGATACCAGTGATGGTAATCAAGCCAACACATGGGGCACTTCAACAGGCTTCCGTGTTGCCCGCAATGCACAATAGGAGGGCAGGTATGGCAGAACTGACAAGCGAAACGTTTTACGTCTACGAAAACTGGACGCACAACAAAACGAGAATCCACCGCGGCACCTGCTCGCACTGCAATAACGGCGACGGGCACAGCGGCGGCACCAGCGAGGGCGGAAACGACAAGTGGCACGGCGCGTTCTCTTCCTATGCGGACGCAAAAAAGTGCGCCCTGAGCCTCGGCAGAGCGGACAACGCCGACTGTGAATTCTGCCAGCCTTGCTAGCGGCAATTTCTGCTGCCTTGCGCTCAAAGACGGGCAGGGCGGCACGCAATATATTTTATTTTGAGGAGTTTTCTATGAAAACAAACGGATTGGCGGCGCGGATTTTCGCGGTGATTTTGGCAGGGCTGATGGTGTTTTCGTTCGCGTCGTGCGGGCAGAAGAAGGACAAAATCAGCGAGGTTCTCGATTCTTACGATTCGTACATCGGCAAAATGGAGCAGGCGCTGAAAAAGCAGGACATCGCGTCGCTGTCGAACCTGATGGCGTCGGCGGTTGAAGTTGCGGCAAAACTTTCCGAACTGCAGGGCACGGAAGAATGGAAGCCTCAGCACACGAAGCGTCTTGCCGAGTTGACGGCGCGCTACGCAACTGCGGCGGCAAATGCGACCGGCGGCGCGGGCAATTTCGACCTGTCGAGCCTCGGGTTGTAGAGATAAGTATAATTCTCCTTTTTGCGCCTGCGTGCTGCCTCCATAAAACCTCAGGCGCATTTTTTTCGCGTCCGTCAAAACATTGCACAGCCTTCTGCAAAACGTTTTATAGACGTTGACAAAACATTGCGCAGGCTTTGAGTCAATGTTTTATAGACTTCGACAAAACATTGCGCAGGTTTCGACAAAACATTGCTTCAAAAACTTCGCCAGTGCTGGAGGACAAAAAAACACGGCCGCATATTTTTTGCAGCCGTGCTGTTGAGTTTCGCTTTGACTATGCTATGACTTTGAGCATTTCAAGCGCGGTGGACTTGGTGTAAGTGTCTTTTCTCGGCTTGGTAACAATCGTTACTTCGTATTCGCCCGCCGGCAGCGTTTCCGGCACAAAGAAAACCACAGTTTCCCGCAGTTTCTGAAAATACTCGGTTACGCGCACAGATGTCTCGCCGTTCTTCAAAAACACGCCCTGTTTTTCGTCTTTTGAGTCGAAAAGCAGGTAAAATCCCTTCAGAGTCGCGGGCTTGCCTGTTTTTACGGTCAGCTCTTCCGCCTTTCCGCCGTCGTTGTTGGAAACGCTCATACTGACTATGTTGGCATTGCTCGCCGGCATATAAGGCACAATCTTATATTGCAGATTGTGCTGAATCTCGGACAGACAGGCTTGATTCGCCTCAAAGACGATAGCGACCTTGTTGTCGCCCGTTCCCGGAGAGAATGTGTCTTCGGGATTTTCGCAGGTGCCTGTCGCAATGGTGCGGAACGTCCCGAAAGGAAGCACAATCTTCTCGCCGCGGGCAAGGTGCTTGACGAACATTTTGCCCATTACGCTCATTGCCGCCTGCGCGTCAACTTCGGTGAGGGTGGAATTGAAGTCTTTCATCTCGCCCTCGAGGGATTTTGTTGAAATCACTTCAGAGTTCACGCTCTTGAAGCAATATCCGTCTTTCAGATTGTTTTTCTGTGTAGCTACTTCCAGCATACGCTTTTCCTTTCATTTTTTGTCATAAAAAACTGAAAAAAAATACTTGACAACGTCTGCAGAAATTGCTATGTTCAAAGAACACTTGTTTTTAGTTTCTGCAGACACCAGAACTAATTTTGGGTTTGTAGTGCCAAGTACAAACCCAAGCGACCTAGCCTTTTACGGCAAGAAGTATTCTACACCGCTTTTCTTTATTATAACACTATTTTCTTTTTTTTTGTACTCAGGCGCAGATATAAGCACCTTGCTCTGAGTCGCCGCCGAGCCTGTAGTTGTCCTTAATCGTCCACACCTTGTCTACTTGTCGCTTGAAATGCGGATATAGCCGTAAGTCATATAGATTCTCCTTGTGCTTTATAAATTTTTACATTTTTTTATTATAACGCTTGATTTTATTTTGTATATATTGTATAAATACATCACGGTTCAGATGAAACTTCAGCGTTCAAATGAACAGGGTTCTTTGATTAGTTTGTTTTCAGGCAAGTATCTTTTTAAGATGCTTGGCAATGCCGTAAAGGAGCGCTTTTGAAGTGCTTTAGGTTATTGCAGCTCTTGGTTCTGAAGTTTTAAGCCGTCGGCTTGAGATTTATGTGTCAGTCAAGAGGTTCCTGTATTTATCTGCGCCTGTAGATAAATGGTTCCTGGATGCCAAACCAGTTATCAATATTGCATTTTGGTAATGTTCGGTGGTACGGAGCAAAGTAATCCGAAATTATGGATTCCTTGAGATATGTACTTTTTTTTGATTGTATAGCGTAAATCCGTATAAACCACAATTTTGTATTATAGTGTGTCTGCGAACGAGGTTGTCTTAGTTTAGGCAGGTCTTGTTCTGGCTTAAAGTGCAACACATATATAAATTTTACATGCCGTAGAGCAATATTTCTACAGGCAAGGAGAAAGACATGGCAAAGGAAAAGTTCGTTAGAACTAAGCCACACATGAATGTCGGAACCATTGGACATGTTGACCATGGTAAGACTACTCTGTCTGCAGCTATCACTGGATACTGTGCAAAAAAGTACGGTGATAAGGTTCTTAAGTATGATGAGATTGATAACGCTCCAGAGGAAAAGGCTCGTGGTATTACTATCAATACTCGCCACCTTGAGTATCAGTCTGACAAGCGTCACTATGCACACATTGACTGCCCAGGACATGCTGACTACATTAAGAACATGATTACTGGTGCTGCTCAGATGGATGGTGCTATCCTCGTTGTTTCAGCTCCAGACTCAGTTATGCCACAGACTCGTGAGCACCTTTTGCTCGCACGCCAGGTTGGTGTTCCAAAGATTATCGTCTTCTTGAACAAGATTGACCTTGTTGATGATCCAGACCTCGTTGAGCTCGTTGTTGAAGAGGTTAAGGATGTTCTTAAGGAGTACGGCTTCCAGGAAGATACTCCAATCATTCAGGGTTCTGCATTCAAGGCTTTGGCTGACGGTGCTTCTGCTGAGGATACAAAGTGTATCGAGGAATTGCTTGCAGCAATGGATACATGGTTCGATGATCCAGTTCGCGATGATCAGAAGCCATTCTTGATGCCAATTGAAGATATCTTCACAATCTCTGGACGTGGTACTGTTGTTACAGGACGTATTGAGCGTGGTGTAATCAACATGAACGACCCAGTTGAAATCGTTGGTATTCGCCCAACTCAGAACTCTACTGTTACTGGTATCGAGATGTTCCAGAAGACTCTTGATCAGGGACAGGCTGGTGATAACGTTGGTATTCTTCTTCGTGGTGTTGAGAAGAAAGACGTTGTTCGTGGACAGGTTCTTGCAGCTCCTGGTTCAATTCACCCACACACAAAGTTCGAGGCTCAGCTCTATGTTCTTTCAAAGGAAGAAGGTGGACGCCACAGCCCATTCTTTACAGGTTATCGCCCACAGTTCTACTTCCGCACAACAGATATCACAGGTACTGTTGAGCTCGAGGCTGGAACAGACATGGTTAAGCCAGGCGACAATGTTAAGATTATCGGTGAGTTGATTCACCCAATCGCTATGGACGAGGGATTGAAGCTTGCTATCCGTGAGGGTGGACGCACAATCGCTTCCGGACAGGTTACAAAGATTATTGAGTAGTTAAGATGTGAACAGGGTTAGTTTTTAACCCTGTTCATTGGAGGAATAATGGCCAACGAGAAGATTCGTGTCAAGCTTCGTGCTTTTGACGTTGAGCTTATCGATCAGAGTGCAAAGGCTATCGTACAGACAGTGCGTAAGGCTGGAGCGAAGGTGAGCGGACCTATCCCGCTTCCAACAAGAATTAATAAAATTACTGTTTTGCGTTCACCATTCGTAAACAAGAAGTCACGCGAGCAGTTTGAGATGCGCACTCATAAGCGTCTTATTGATATTCTTGAACCAACCTCAGAAGTTATGGATCATTTGATGAAACTTGAACTTCCTGCAGGTGTTGATGTTGAAATTAAGCAGTAAGTTGTTGTCTTTTTGACAAAATTACTGCCATGGTACGGTTCCTTGCTTTTGGGAATGGCGGCCTATAGGAGTTATTCAGATGAAAGGTCTGATTGCAAAAAAAGTTGGCATGACACAGGTTTTTGACGAAAACGGTAATCTGACACCAGTAACCGTGATTAGTGTTGAACCTAATACAGTTGTTGCCACAAAAAACAAAGAGAACTGCGGTTATGATGCAGTTGTGCTTGGTGTTGATGATTTGAAGGCTGGAAAAGTGTCTAAGCCATATGCTGGACAGTTTTCAGAGAACATTACGCCAAAGCGTCATTTGAAAGAGTTCCGCGATTTTGATGTGGAAGTTTCTGTTGGCGACCAGCTTGGTGTAGAACTTTTTGAATCAAGTCGTTATCTTGATGTTACTGCTACATCAAAGGGAAAGGGCTTTCAGGGCGTTATGAAGCGCTGGGGTTTCCATGGTGGACGTGCAACACACGGTTCAAAATTTCATAGAGAGCCGGGTGGAACTGGTGAGTGTACAACTCCTGGACACAGCTTTAAGAATACGAAGCTCCCTGGTCATATGGGATTTGCTCGTGTTACTGTTCAGAATTTGAAAGTTGTGAAAGTTGACCCTGAGTTGAAAGTTATCATGGTTCGCGGTTCAGTACCGGGAAATAAAGATTGCACGCTGATTGTCAAGACTGCGGTCAAGAAATAACGACGAGGAATAAGATGGAAAAGAAAGTCTATTCAGTCGATGGCAAAGAGCTTAGGACAGTTAATCTTGCTGATAACGTGTTCGGTCTTCCGGTAAATGAAGATGTCATTTATTATGCCATCAATAATGAATTAGCAAATTTGCGTACTGGTACGGCTTGTACAAAGGGTCGTGCTGAAGTGCATGGTAGTAACAATAAGCCATACAAACAGAAGGGAACGGGAAATGCTCGTCGTGGTGACAAGAAGTCTCCAATTACTGTTGGTGGTGGTGTTGTATTTGGTCCAAAACCGCGTGATTTCAGCTATTCATTGCCTAAGCAGGTAAAGCGCTTGGCTATGAAGAGTATTTTGAGTCTTAAAGCACAGACTGACCTTCTTACAATTGTAGAAGATTTTACAGTCGAAAGCGGAAAAACAAAGGATTTGAAGAAAATTCTTGATAACTTTGCTAAAGATACTCGCACTGTTGTTATTTTGAAAGATGATGATGAGAAACTTCGTCAGGCAGGTAGAAACCTTCACAATGTTTATTTCTTGTCATATAATCGTCTTCGTGCTCATGACCTCTTTTATGGAAGAAAGGTTATTGTTCTTGAGAGTGCGGCAAAGAATCTTGCGGATTTTTATAAATCAGAAGCGGAGGCTGAATAATGAATTACGTAGATGTTCTTATTGAGCCGATTTTGTCGGAGAAAGCTACTGTTCTTCGTGAATCAGGAAAATATACATTCAAGGTCGCTCCAAATGCGTCAAAAACGCAGATTAAGGAAGCTGTGCACAATCTTTTTAACGTAAAAGTCGTTGATTGTACAACTGTGAATGTAAGTGGCAAGGAAAAACGGGTACGTGGTCGTCCTGGAAGAACTGCCAGCTGGAAAAAGGCTGTTATCAGTCTCGCTCCTGGTGAAACAATTAAGGTTTTTGAAGGCCTGTAAGCCTTCTAGCGTGTTGAGGAGAACCAGATGGCTCTTAAAGTTTTTAAACCATATTCAGCAGGTACTCGTACCCGTATCGATTTGGTGAGAGAAGACTTGACAACTGACAGACCATTTAAAGGTCTGACTTCAGGTATGAAGTCTAATGGTGGACGTGGCGCTGGTGGACGTATTTCTGTACGTCATCAGGGTGGCGGTCACAAAAGAAAGTATCGCATTATTGATTTTAAGCGTGATAAGCATGGTATTCCTGGAACTGTACGTTCTATCGAATATGACCCAAACCGCAGTGCTAATATTGCTTTGGTTTTCTATGCAGATGGCGACAAGCGTTATATTATTGCACCAAAAGGTTTGATGGTAGGACAGAAAGTTATGTCTGGTGAGAATGCAGCTCCAACTGTTGGAAATGCTCTCCCACTTTCTGCAATTCCTGTTGGTTTCACAATTCACAATATCGAGTTGACACTCGGACGTGGTGGACAGCTTGTTCGTTCTGCTGGTGCTAGCGCATTGGTAGCGGCTAAAGAAGGTGAGTATGTTACAATCCGTCTTCCATCAAGTGAATTGCGCCGTGTAAATGCAAAGTGCTATGCTACAATTGGTGTGGTCGGTAATGAAGAGCGTATGAATACATCGCTTGGAAAAGCTGGTCGCAAGAGATGGTTGGGTATTCGTCCAACTGTTCGCGGTATGGCTATGAACCCTGTTGACCATCCACTTGGTGGTGGTGAAGGTGCTGGTAAGGGACGTAATCCTGTTACTCCATGGGGACAGCCTTGTAAAGGCTTTAAGACCCGCAACAAGAGAAAGACGTCCAGCAAGTTTATTGTTTCACGTCGCAAGAAGTAGTTGCATAGGAGATAACCGTGTCAAGATCTGTTAAAAAAGGTCCTTTCGTTGAGAAGAGCCTTTATAAAAAGGTTATTGAGATGAATAAAGAGTCAGACAGGAAGATGATTAAGACATATTCCCGCTGCTCAACAATTATTCCTGAAATGGTTGGAAATACCATTTCTGTATACAATGGTAAGTCATGGATTCCTGTATATGTTACAGAGAACCTCGTCGGTCACAAGCTTGGCGAATTTTCTCCAACTCGTACATATCATGGACATGGCGGTTCCGATAAGACCGCAAAGAAATAATAGGTGGATACGATGGCTGAAAATAAAGGCTATATAGCCACAACAAAATTCTTGATTGCATCGCCAACAAAGGTTCGCCCTGTTGCGCGACTTGTTTCAAGAAAGTCTTGTACAGAGGCAATGGCAATTCTTGCTAATATGCCTCAGAAAGGTGCTAAACTTATTAGTGGAACAGTTAAGTCTGCTATGAGTAATGCTCTTAATCAGAACAAGAAACTTGATGAAGATATGCTCTATGTTAAGGAAATTCGTATTGATGAAGGTCCGAGACTTAAGAGAGTTTGGTTTCGCGCACGCGGTAGAGCTGACCAGCTCTTGCGCCGCATGTGTCATATTACCGTAATTGTCGGCGAAAAGGCAGGTAACTAAGGTGGGTCAGAAAGTAAATCCGATTGGGCTTCGCCTCGGAATTAATAAAACGTGGCAGTCTCGCTGGTATGCAGGTCCTCGTGATTATGCAGACTTGTTCCTTGAGGATATTAAAATCCGAAAATTGGTGAACACTCTTCCTGAGTGCCAGAATGCCGACATTGCAGAGATTGAGATTACTCGTCATCCTCAGCGTGTTACGATTACAATTCACACAGCACGTCCAGGAGTTATTATTGGTGTAAAGGGTGCTAATATCGAAAAGATTAGTGCTGAAATCACTAAACGACTCAATCTCCAGAAAGTTCAGATTAAGATTAAGGAAGTTAAGCGTGCTGAAATTAATGCGTCTTTGATTGCGCAGAATATTGCTCGCCAGCTTTCTGGTCGTGGTTCATATCGAAAGGCTTTGAAACAGGCTTCTGCAAATGCAATGAAGTCTGGAGCTCAGGGTATTAAGATTCGTCTTTCTGGTCGTCTTGGCGGTGCAGAAATGAAGCGCACAGAAGAACATAAGGAAGGACGTGTTCCTCTTCATACTCTTCGCGCTGATATTGACTATGGTTTCATCGAAGCTCATACTAGCTATGGTTTGATTGGAATCAAAGTTTGGGTTTACAACGGTATGAATTATGGTCATCAGATGAATGATGATGCTGGAGAACTGGCTCGTAAATCTCGTCCGAATCGTGCTGATGCAGCCGGAAATCGTACTGCAAAGGCTTCAAGGAGTTAGTAAATGCCTCTGAGTCCTAAAAGAGTAATACACCGAAAGGTGCAGCGCGGTAGAGAGCGTGGCTTTGCTACCCGTGATAATAACATCGACTTTGGAGATACAGCTCTTGTTGCAATGGAGCCAACTTGGTTGAACGCTCGCGTTATCGAAGCTGCTCGTATTGCTATCAACCGTTGCATTTCACCAAAGAAAGGTAAGATGTGGATTCGCGTATTCCCTGATAAGCCGATTTCAAAGAAACCTGCTGAAACTCGTATGGGTAAGGGAAAGGGCGCACCAGAGTTCTGGGCTGCTGTTATCAAGCCGGGAATGATTTTGTTTGAGGTTGCTGGTGTTGACAAAGCTACTGCTGACCATGCTCTTACATTGGCTAGCAGCAAGTTGCCAGTAAAGACAAAGATTGCTTACAAGCCTGTCCAGTACTAAGGAGAAATAAGATGGCTGATTCTAAGAAAAAGAATTTCAAAGATTTGTCTTATTCCGAATTGGTTGCACAGCGGGATGAGCTTGCTAAGAAGTACATGGACCTTCGTTTTCAGAAAATCGTTGGACATGTAGATAATCCAATCCAGAAACGTACAATGCGTCGCGAAATTGCACGCTTGAATACGTTTATCCGGCAGAAAGAAATTGCCGGAGAAAATAAGTAGGAGCTGACCCGTGGAAAATCAGGTTGCTAAGACTGAAAAGGGTTCAAAGCGTTCTTTTGTTGGTGTAGTAACAAGCGATAAGATGGATAAGACTATCGTTGTTGCGATTAACACAAAGAAGATGGATCGCCTTTACAAAAAATATGTCACTTGGACAAAGAAGTATAAGGCACATGACGAGAAGAATGATGCACACATTGGTGATACTGTCCGTATCGTAGAGTGTGCACCAATCAGCAAAGATAAGTGTTGGCGCTTGTCTGAGATTATTGAGCGGGCTAAATAAGCCACAGGAGTAAAAATATTATGCTTCAGATGCAATCAACTATGACTGTTGCTGATAACTCCGGTGCAAAAATCGTTCAGTGCATTAAGGTGCTTGGCGGTTCACATCGCCGCTATGCAGGTATCGGTGACATTGTTGTGGTAGCAGTTAAGGATGCAATTCCAACTTCTACCATTAAGAAGGGTGCAGTTGAAAAAGCTGTAATCGTGCGTGTGGCAAAAGAATATCGCCGCCCAGATGGAACATACATTCGTTTTGATGATAACGCTTGTGTTATTGTTGATGAGAATAAGAATCCAAAGGGAAAGCGTATTTTTGGACCAGTAGCTCGTGAGCTTCGTGATATGGATTTCATGAAAATTGTATCACTTGCACCGGAAGTTCTGTAAGGAGTTTTGAGAATGGAACCAAAATTCAAGATCCGCAGGGACGACCAAGTAGAGATTACTGCTGGAAAAGACAAGGGTAAGCGCGGTACAGTTGTTAAAATTGACCGTGAAAAAGGTCGTGTGATTGTTTCAGGCGCTAACCTTGTTAAGAAGGCTATAAAGAGACGCAGTCAGCAGGATCAGGGCGGTATTGCTGAAGTTGAGGCACCGCTTGATATTTCTAACGTTGCTATCGTCTGCAAAAAATGTGGACCTGTTAGAATCGGTTACAAGATAGACGGAGACAAGAAGATTCGTGTCTGCCGTAAGTGTGGAGAAGCGCTGTAATGGAAAATTACGTACCTCGGCTTAAGAAAGTCTACAAAGAAAAGTATGCTTCTGAGCTTTTTAAGGAGCTTGGTTATACATCTACCATGCAGGTTCCTGCAATTAAGAAGATTGTAGTGAGCATGGGTGTTGGAGAGGCTCTCACCAACAAGAAACTTCTTGATGCTGCAGTGGCTGATTTAACAGCGATTACAGGTCAGAAAGCGGTTAAGACAAGAGCTCGTAAGAGTATTGCTAACTTCAAACTTCGTGAGGGTAATGAAGTTGGTGCGATGGTAACATTGCGTGGTAACATTATGTATGAGTTCTTGGATAGACTCATCAATGTTGCTTTGCCGCGTGTCAAGGATTTCCGTGGAATTAAAGCAACAGGCTTTGATGGTCACGGTAACTTCTCACTTGGTGTTACAGAGCAGATTATTTTTCCAGAAATTGATTTCGATAAAATCACTAAAATTGCTGGTATGAATATTTCTATTGTAACAACAGCTCGTACAGACAATGAGGCTCGTGCGTTGCTTGCCAAGTTCAATATGCCGTTTAGAAAGTAAGAGGGAAGTTCATGGCTAAGAAATCATTGATTAATAAAGCGAACCGCACTCCGAAATTTAAGACACGTCAGTACAATCGTTGTCATATTTGCGGTCGTCCGCATGGATACTTGCGCAAATTCAAGATTTGCCGTATCTGTTTCCGTAAGTTAGCAAGTGAAGGCCTTTTGCCAGGCGTCACAAAATCCAGTTGGTAGTGTGGTAGGAGATAAAAATGGCAGCTTCAGACCCTATAGCAGATATGCTTACTAAAGTCAGAAATGCGGCACAGGCCCGCCACGAGAGTGTAGATATTCCTACATCCAAGCTTAAGCTGGAAATCGTGAAGATTCTGAAGACAGAAGGTTATATTAAGAACTTCAAGAAAGCGCAGGACGAAGGCGGTCACAGCATCATCCGCATTTCTTTGAAGTATGATGAGAAGAACGAATCGGTTATCCATGGATTGGAGAGAATCTCTACACCTGGACGCCGTGTCTACTCTGGTTACAAGGATATGCCACGTGTCTATAATGGATACGGTACAATTATCGTTTCAACTTCTTCTGGTGTTACAACTGGTAAGAAGGCTTCTGAGAAGATGATTGGTGGCGAATTGCTCTGCAACGTTTGGTAATAGGAGGAAAGAATGTCTAAGATTGGAAAACTTCCTGTTGCTATTCCTGCAGGTGTTACTGTTACAGTTGCTCCAGCTTTGGTTACTGTTAAAGGTCCAAAGGGAGAGCTGAAGCAGGATTACAATGAAAACGTGAAAGTTGAAGTCAAAGGCTCTGAAGTCATTGTTACTCCAGCTAACGAAAGCAAGGCAGCTAATGCTGCTCACGGTCTTTACCGCAATCTTATTCACAATATGGTTGTTGGTGTTACGACTGGCTACTCAAAGTCTTTGGTTATCACTGGCGTTGGTTTCCGTGCTGAAGTTCAGGGTAAATTGCTCGTTATGAATCTTGGCTATTCAACAGATTTTATTGCGGCAATTCCAGAGGGCTTGACTGTTGCTACTGATGCACAGGGCAAAGTTACTGTCAGTGGTATTAGCAAGCAACTGGTTGGCGAGTTCTGTGCTCAGATTCGTAAACTCCGCAAGCCTGAACCTTATAAGGGAAAGGGTATTCGTTACGAGACTGAGGTCATCAGACGTAAAGTCGGTAAGACTGGTGTAAAATAAGGTGAATGCAGTATGTTCAAGAAACTGAATGATAAAAACAGAAAGCGTCTGCACAGAAAGATTCATATCCGCAAGCAGATTTACGGTACTGCCGCACGTCCTCGTATGACGGTTACTCGTAGCAATACAAATCTGTATGTGCAGGTTATTGATGATGATGAGGGTAAGACTCTCGCTTCTATTTCTACTCTTGAAAAAGATTTTGCGGCGCTTAAAGCGAATATCGACGGTGCTACTAAGCTCGGAGAGGCTTTTGGAAAGCGTCTTGCGGAGAAGAACATTACTACAGTAGTGTTTGACCGCAACGGTTATCTGTACCACGGTGTTGTAAAGGCTCTTGCTGATGCTACCCGTAGCACAGGAATTAAATTCTAGGAGCTACTATGAGAAGTGATGATAGAGAGCAGCCGAAGGAATTCGTAGAAAAGTTGGTTAAACTTAACCGCACTGCGAAGACTGTTAAAGGTGGTCGCAGAATGGCTTTTTCAGCTTTAACCGTTGTTGGAGATCAGAAAGGCCGTGTTGGATATGGTTTTGGAAAAGCTAACGATGTATCAGAAGCAATCAGAAAGAGTATCGACCGTGCAAAGCGCAATCTTGTCGTTCTTCCAATGAAGAATGGCACTTTGCCACACGAGATGCTTGGAAAATTTAAGAGTTCTTCTGTGCTTATCCGTCCAGCTTGTCCTGGTACTGGAGTTATCGCAGGTGGTGCTGTTCGCGCTGTTATGGATGCTGCTGGTATTACGGATGTCGTTTCAAAGTCATTGGGCTCTAATGCTTCTGTAAATGTTGTCCGTGCAACTTTTGATGCTATTTCTAAGTTGATGGATGCAAGAAGTGTTGCTCAGAACAGAGGCAAGACCCTTAAGGATTTGTGGGGTTAATTATGGCATCTAGAATTCGTGTTACTTTGGTTCGAAGTGTTATTGGTCAGTCTAAGGATAAGGTTGCAACAGTCCGTTCTCTTGGGCTCAAGAAACTTAATTCTTCTGTCGAGCATGATGCAAACCCTTCTGTTCTTGGAATGGTTGCAAGTGTAAGCCACTTGGTAAAGTGTGAGGAGCTTAACTAATGTCAGATTTTATTCTTCAAGCGCCAGAAGGTGCAAACAAGAAAAAGCGGATTGTCGGTCGTGGTTCCTCTTCAGGCCGTGGTACGACAGCTGGAAAGGGCAATAAAGGTCAGCAGTCTCGTTCTGGTGGAAAGACTTATGTTGGTTTTGAGGGCGGTCAGATGCCTTTGTATCGCCGCATTGCTCGAAAAGGTTTCTCTAATGCCCAGTTTAAGAAGAATGTTTTCAGTTTGAACGTTGATGTTCTTGATAGCAGATATTCTGATGGTGAAACTGTTAATAAGGAAACTCTTGTTGCTAAGGGTCTTTTGAAAGACACTAGTGCAATTGTAAAAATCCTTGGTAATGGTGACCTCTCAAAGAAGTTGACAGTCAATGTTGATAAGTTGTCTGCATCTGCTAAAGAGAAGATTGAAAAAGCTGGCGGCAATGTTGTCGCTGACGTTTCAGAAGAAAAATAAGGCGTTGGAGTAGTAAACATGGCAACTAATCCTGTTGTAAATATGCTTAAGGTAAAAGAGCTTCGTGATCGTTTGCTTTTTACTTTTGTAATTCTTGCCGTGTTTCGCCTGGGAAGTGTTTTGACAATACCTGGTATAAATGCCAGTGTATTGTTGAAATACTTCGAAGATTTGGCAGCGCAGAATAAAAATGCGTTTGCCAGTTATATGGATTTTTTCGCTGGTGGTGCGTTTTCTAATTTTTCTGTGTTTATGCTTGGTGTTATGCCATATATTTCAACACAGATTATAATGCAACTTGCGTTGATTATTTTTCCTCCGCTCAAACGTGCAGCGCAGGAAGATGGTGGTCAGCGCCGCGTTGCATCGTGGACACGCATTGGAACAGTCGTTGTTTGTATTTTCCAGTCATTGGCAGTTACAGTTTTCGCTAGCAGTATTCCTGGCGCTATTGTCATGGATGATGTTGCATTTAAATTCTTAACCATCCTCACTGTTACTACAGGTTCGATGGTGACTGTTTGGCTTGGAAACCAGATAACGGCTCACGGTATTGGAAACGGCATTTCTATGCTGATTTTCGCGGGTATCGTGGCACGTATGCCTCATGCAATAGCAGAACTTATAACGAGAGTAAAAACAAGAGACATAAATTTTGTTTTCGTCATTGTTGCTCTTATTATGTTCGTTTTTATCGTCGCTTTGGTTGTTTACGAACAATCTGGTGAAAGAAAAATTCGTGTTCATTATGCAAAACGTGTTGTTGGTAAAAGAATGTATGCTGTTAACGACACATATATTCCATTGAAGATTAATCCTTCAGGCGTTATACCAGTAATTTTTGCTTCTGCTTTTTTGACTTTCCCATTGCAGCTTGCTTCTAGTTTTGCGTCAAGTAGTAATGCATCTCGTTGGATTATGCGTTTGTCAAATATTTTGACGCCGACTGGTATTTGTTACAATGTAATTTTAGTTTTTCTGATTATATTCTTTGCATACTTCTACACACAGGTAACCCTGAACCCCATTGAAATCGCAAAGAGTATCCGTGAAAACGGTGGTTCTATTCCAGGAATCAGAACAGACAAAACGGAAGTATATTTGCAGAAAGTGCTGAATCGTTTAGTATTACCTGGTTCTTTGTATCTTGCTGTAATTGCAGTGTTACCAACAATCATTCAGACTTGGTTCAAATTCCCTCAGTCTATTTCGACTTTGATGGGAGGAACTTCGTTACTGATTTTGGTTGGTGTTGACTTGGACACAATGAGTCAGGTGGAGGCTCTCTTAAAGATGCATCATCAAGATGGATTAGTTAAGAAGGGCAAAATCCGTTCTCGCAAATTGTAAATTTTAGTGAAATTTGCAAATTTTGAGAAATAAGACTAGAACTGTTTGGGACATTGTGATATGATAGCGAAACTCGAGTTGTAATTCATAGCGAATTGCCATGACTCGAGTTTTAATATCACTTTCCCAGGGGGACTTTTATGAAAGTACGCACTAGCGTAAAGCCCATTTGCGATAAGTGTAAGGTTATCAAACGCAACGGAATTATCCGTATCATTTGCTCTAATCCAAAACACAAACAGAGACAGGGTTGAGGAGTAACAGATGGCTCGAATTGAAGGAGTTGATCTCCCAAATAAGCATGTGAACATTGCATTGACCTATATTTATGGTATTGGTCGTTCGGCAGCTGCACATCTTTGTGAAGTTACGAAAATTGATCCGAATGCAATGATGAATGACCTCACACAGGATGATTTGACAAAGCTTCGTAATGCAATTGAGGCTGAGTATAAAGTTGAGGGTCGTCTTAGATCGGAAATCGGTCTTAATATTAAGCGCCTTATTGATATCGGATGCTATCGAGGACTTCGACATCGTAAGGGACTTCCGTGCCGTGGTCAGAGAACTCGCACGAATTCCCGTACTCGCAAAGGTAAGAAGAAGACCGTTGCGAATAAGAAGAAGGCGTAATCGGAGGTTGATGGATGGCTGTCCAGAAGAAACGTAAGGAAAAGAAAAGCGTTTATGAAGGTAATGTCTATATTCAGGCAACCTTCAATAATACAATTATTACAATCACGGATTTGAATGGTAATGCTCTTTCTTGGGCATCATCTGGTGGACTTGGATTCCGCGGCGCAAAGAAGTCAACTCCGTTTGCTGCTCAGACAGTAGCAGAAACTGCTGTTCAGCGTGCAGTTAGCTATGGCTTGCGCGAAGTTCATGTTTTTGTAAAAGGTCCGGGTGTTGGTCGTGAAAATGCAGTTCGTGCATTGGGTGCTATGGGTTTGCAGGTGAAATCAATTTCTGATGTTACACCGATTCCGCATAACGGATGTCGTCCTCGCAAAACTCGTCGCCAGTAAGGAGATAAAGCACAATGGCTAGATATACAGGTCCTGTTTGCAGACAGTGTAGAACAGAGCAGAAGAAGTTGTTCTTGAAGGGTAGTCGTTGCAATAGCGATAAATGCCCTATTAACAAGAAGCTTGGTGCTCCAGGAAAAGATCCAAAGGCTAGAACTGGAAAGCGCAGTGAGTACGGTCTTCAGCTTCGTGAGAAGCAGAAGATTAAGAGAATGTATGGAATGCTTGAGAAGCAGTTCCGTCTTACATTTGAACGTGCTTTGACGATGCCAGGCGTTACTGGTGAAAACTTGATTCAGCTTCTTGAGAGCCGCCTTGATAATGTTGTGTACAGAATGCATTTTGCAGCTTGTCGCAATCAGGCTCGTCAGATTGTTTCTCATTCACATATTCTTGTGAATGGCAAAGTTGTCAATATTCCTAGCTATAACGTCAAGCCAGGTGATGTTGTTGAAGTAAAAGAAAAAAGCAAGAAGCTTGCTGTAATTCAGCAGGGACTTGAAAATGCTTCAAGTTATCCTTGGGTTACAGTCGATGCAGATGCTGTGAAGGGAACTTTTGTTCAGTATCCGCGTCGTGAAGAAGTTACTGATTTGGTCGACGTGAAAGAACAGCTCGTGGTTGAGCTCTATTCGAAATAAGGAGTTCAGATGGCTCGCAAAAATCTGCTTAAAGGCTTTAAGAAACCTAAAGGCATTACATTTGAGCGTCTTGAAACGAATCCTGATTACGGAAAGTTTACCGCATATCCTTTTGAGCCTGGCTTCGGTACTACGGTTGGAAATACACTTCGCCGTGTGTTGTTGTCATCTATTCAGGGATATGCAGTATCTTCTGTGCGGATTACGTCTTATGACGCAGAGGGTGTTCCTCATGTTATTACTAGTGAATTTGACCCTATTCAGGGAATAGCTGAAGATACACTGGAAGTTTTGAACAGTTTAAAACAGATTCGTTTGCAGCTGCCGAACGAGGTTGAACAGGGAACAGTACTTTTTACTTTTAAGGGGCCTGGAAAGGTAATGAGTCAGGATTTTGCCCGCGAGGGCGAAATTGAGGTTAAGACCAAAGATCTTACAGTGATGACCATGATGGAAGGTTGTCATGTAGATTTTGAAATTCAGGTAGACTTGGGAAGAGGATACGTTCCTGCCGAGGTGAACACAAAATATGTTGAGGACGTTGGAGTTATTCCAATGGACTGTATTTTTACACCAGTTCCGAAAGTTCGGTATTCAATCGAGCCATGCCGTATTGGGCAACGTAACGACTACGACAAACTTATTCTGGAAGTATGGACTGATGGAACAATTTCTCCTGAAGATGCATTGGCAGAAGCTGCAAAGATTGCAAAAGACCATTTTACAATCTTTATAAACTTCAACGATGCTGATATTTCCAGTGGAGATGACCTTGATGAAGGTGATGAAAGAATTAGACAGGTGTTAAACACTCCTGTTGAAGAACTTGAGTTGTCTGTAAGGTCGTCTAATTGTTTGAAAAATGCTAATATTCGCACAATCGGCGAATTAACAAAGAAGACAGAAGCTGATATTGCTAAAAGTCGCAATGTCGGAAAGAAGAGTCTTACTGAGATTAAGGAGAAACTCCAGGAATGGAATCTTAGCCTTGGTATGACAGACTATAGTCATCTGAAAAATTCTGTCAGTTTTAAAAAGCCAAAGGAAGAAGCAAATGAATCATAAGCTTGGTTTTAACCCTCTTTCACGCACGACAGCACATCGTCGTGCTATGTCGCGCAATATGGTGACGTCTCTGTTCAGATATGAGCGCATCACTACAACGAAGTCTAAGGCTCTTGAAGTGCGCAAGGCTGCAGAGAAACTTATTACACGCGCAAAAGTGGACAGTGTTCACAATCGCCGTGAAGCTGCAAAGTTCATTCAGGATAAAAAAATCTTGAACAAGTTGTTTACCGAGATTGGTCCTCGCATGAAGGAGCGCAACGGTGGATATACTCGTGTTTTGAAACTTGGCTTCCGTGCAGGTGATGCTGCTGATGTCGTACTCCTTGAGTTGGTGGATTACAAGTTGCCAGTTGCCTCTGAGGGCGACGCTACAGAGAAGAAATCAACAAAGAAAGCCGCTGCAGAAGCGAAATAAAGCGAAGGAGTAAAGTGTATGTCTAAATCACATCGCGGAACTGGTGTTCGCACAGAGCCTAATCACGGTCGTGGAAAGTGCGCACGTTGCGGAAAAGAAAACATCAAGACTTTGTACGAAGTCGAGTTTGATGGAAACAAAGGCAAAGTTTGTAAATTTTGCAATGCCGCTTTGAAAAATGTTGCACGCAAAAATGCACGTGCTGCAAAAGCTGCAGCCCCTGCTGAAAACGCATAATTTTAGTTAGTGTTTTCCAAGCCACTCCTCGTTTGCAGGGGTGGCTTTATTTTATTTATTCAGAAATTGCATCGATAAGTCGTTGCGTGTTTTCTTCTTTTGACGCCTTTGGTAACAAGACCGTGATATCCGCCATCGCTGAATAAAGGGCGCATCTTTTTTCATAAAAATCGTGGAAAATGGTTCGAACCTCTTCGACTGATTTTGGTTTTTCCTTTGCGATATACGCAGGGACACCCGAAAGCGAGCCGTCAGTAGCAACCGTTATTTCTTTGGCGATACGGTCAGCGGCGACAAGTTCGTCAGTCTTTAAAAAGACAAACTTGCTCTTTCCCTTCAAGACCTCTTTTGCGCCCTCGTTATTGCAAAAGCCGCCACCAGTCGAGACGATTGCGTATTTGCTCTCGCCTCCCTCTGCGTTTAGCGATGAAAGTTGCTTCACGACACTCTCGCAAGCCATTTTTTCCGCCTCCATAAAAGCACTAGCGCCGCTTTCAGAGTAGATTTCGCGTGCAGTCTTTCCTGTTTGCTGAAAAATTACGTCGTCGGTGTCGAAGAACAAACCGTTAAAATATGACGCAAGCCTTTTTCCAAGCGTTGTTTTTCCGCAATGCTTTATTCCCATTAGTACAATGATTTTCAAATTATCGTTCATAGTTTTTGAGTATACACCGAACGAAGAGCAAAATAAAGGGAAAAGCGATACAAAACCGCGCTTTACACCACTGTGTTTTTGCTATATTCTTAATTCTATGAATATAAATGTAGCGATAATTTGTCTATTTTTGCCGCTTGTTCTGCTTTTTCCGATTTTCAAGTCCGCAACACCAGGTTTTCATATACGATACGGTTTGATTGGTGTTTTGACAGGACTCGCTGCTTTAATTCCAATCGTTGTAATTCAATTTGCATTTGCCAAAGCGATAGAAGTTCATAACTTGTCGAGCATGCTTTTGAGCGCGCTGTTCATAAACGGCGTTATCGAAGAAGGCTCAAAAATGCTTTGCATGGCGGCAATCCCAAGCAAAAAACAAGACGTCAGCGCATTCCTTGCCTGTGCAATCCTCGCAGGATTTACCGCAGGCTCAATCGAATCCGTGATTTACATGATACACGACGGCTCAATGCAATGGCAGGCGCTCCGCCTTTTCAGCGCCGTTCTGATTCACACCTTCTGCGCAGGACTCGGCGCTCTCTTCGTGCGCTTTTGCCGCCACAGACAGCCGAAAATCCCCGCCGTGTTCTTTGCCGTAATGTTGCACGGACTTTATGACTTTTTCACTTCCCTCGGCTTCCCGTTCAAATATTTCGCCATAATCACGATATTGTTTTCTGCCCTCGAAGTTCACACTTGGTATGCGCGTCTTTGCCGGCTGGAACACCCAGAGCGCTACATTGAGCAAGAAAATTAAAAAATCCACGTTTTTTTGTTCCCCTGATGAAAAGGAGGCGATAAATTTAAATTTATTGCCTCCTTTTTCTATGGATAGAAAAAAAATTTAAATTTATTGCTTCCTTTTTCTGTGGGGAGATAAAAAATTCAAATTTATTGGCTTCTTTTTCTATTGGTAGTTACAAAATTCAAATTTATTGCTTCCTTTTTCAAAATCCTCTCAAAAAATTTTTTGACAGGTTGTTATTCTTTGAGAGCCGAAAAAATCCGAAACTAAAAATAAAGATTTTCCTAGAATTAATTAGGGAAAAAGGTGTTAGAATATAGGGTATTGGGGAAGAATTATGAAATTTTTCAAATCATTACAATTCAGGATTTTGTCTTTAGTTGTGGCGATTGCCATTATCTCAAATGGCTCTCTTGGCTTTATAACGCAAAAAATAGCAGGCGACACGGTTCAAAACACTGTAACTCTTCTTTTAGACAGCGTTACAAACAATGTTTCAGACTCGATTGAAGATGAAGTTGAAAAGCAGTTCAGGCTTTTTGAGGGAATTGCTTCTATTGAGTTTATCAAAGACGACTCTATAACTTATGATGAAAAAGCACCTATGCTTCGCACTGTCGCGTCAATCTCTAGCGAATACGAGAACGTCTGCTTTTACGACAAAGAAGGGCGAGCCGTTACCGCTTCAGGTCAGCACATTCAGCTAAAAGGCAGAGAGTATTTTGATGTCGCTATGAGCGGCAGACGCTACATTTCTGACCCCTATGTCAGCGCGGTTACAGGCGAGCTTTATCAAACCTTTTCTGTTCCTGTAAAAGACAATTCAGGTCGCATAATCGGCATTGTTGCGTCAAACATCTACGGCGACACGCTTTCAAAGAAAATCGCCACGATAGCCAAAGCCGACCATTCAGACATTATCATCATCAACCGCAAAACAGGCGCAATCGTTGCTTCTAACACTGTTGACGGCGTTTCGGCAGACGCAAATGTCAACGACGGCAAAATGCCAAAAGAGATGAAAGCGATTGTGGACTCAGGTCTTATGGACGGAAAAATTGGCGGAGGTGCTTTTATGGACTCCCGCGACAAGATTATGAAAACAAGCGCATTCCGCCCTATTGAAAACACTGATTGGTCTGTTTTCTACAGTGCGCCTTATGATACTTTCTTCAAAGGAAAGGAGAGTATGGCTTCTGCAACTATTTTGACGCTCATCATCGTGATTTTGCTTTCTATCGTTGCAAGCTATATCACTGCAAAAGTTACGGTTACCCCGCTCAAAGTGCTTGCTCGCGCAACAATGCATCTTTCTTCAGGAGAAGCGGATTTGACTAGACGCATCACCGAAAAGGCGGACGGCGAAGTTCTCGACGTAATCACGGGCTTTAATACATTCCTTGAAAAATTGCACGGCATTATAAAGCAGGTCAAAGGCTCTAAAGATTCCTTAAGCCTCGTCGGAACAGACCTCGAAGCAAGCACAATCGACACGGGCGCGGCTATTACCCAAATCCTTGCAAACATCGAAAGCGTTCATTCACAGGTCAACCACCAGAGCGCGAGCGTTCATCAGACTTCGACGGCGGTTACACAAATCGCTTCTAACATCGAAAGCCTCGACAATATGATTGAGCGAACGACGAACGGCGTCAGCGAAGCGAGTGCGGCTGTTGAAGAGATGATTGGAAACATCAGAAGCGTAAATACATCTGTCGAAAAGATGAGCGAGTCATTTGAAACGCTTTCCACAAGTGCGCTTCAAGGCACTCAGATTCAAGCGGGCGTGAATGCTCGTGTCGAAGAGATTAAGGAGATGAGCGAAACCTTGCAAGAAGCAAATAAAGCTATTTCTTCTATCGCTTCTCAGACAAACCTTCTTGCTATGAACGCGGCTATCGAAGCGGCGCACGCGGGAGAGGCAGGAGCGGGCTTTGCGGTGGTTTCTGACGAAATCCGAAAGCTTTCGGAAACCTCTGCGGCGCAAACAAAGACAATCGGCGAGCAGCTCAAGAACATCAGAAACGCAATCGGAAGCGTAGTTACAGCAAGCGAGCAGTCTAGCACGGCTTTCCACAATGTTTCTGACAAAATCAGCGAGACAGACGAGATTGTGCGACAGATTAAGGCTGCAATGCAAGAGCAGAACGAAGGCTCAAAGCAAATCAGCTCTGTTTTGCACACGATGAACGACGGCGTGCTTGAAGTTCGCAGCGCAGGCAAAGAGATGATGGACGGCAACAAAGCCATTTTGAACGAAATCAGCAATTTGCAAAATGCAACGGATATGATTCAGAGCAGCATGAAAGAAATGAGCCTTGGCGCGCGCAAAATCACCGAAACAGGCGAAGCCTTGAAGGGCATTGCAAGCAATGTAAAAGATTCTATCGACGAAATCGGCAAAGAAATCGACACCTTCACCGTCTAACAGACGAGGTCATGCTGAACTCGTTTTCAGCATATGCGCTACAGATTCCGAAACAAGTTCGGAATGATAACCTAAAGCAAAATCCCGATGTACAGTAAAGTTTTTTGCACATCGGGATTTTTTTTATCTCTAAAAAATCAAGAAAATGTGAATTTTCTTTAAAAAGTGAAAAAAGTTTACCCATTTGGGTAGTGCGTGATTTTAAAGTGTGCCTTATAATTCGATTAACAAACGCACTTACACAAAAAAAGATTAAGAACAGGAGGAAAAAAATCTTAAAAGTGATTTACAATTTGTAAACGCTCAAGATGCCCAGAGATTTTGTAAAAGTCCGAGGAGTTTTTTATGAAAAAGAAGTTCTTTGCCCTTGTCATCTTTGCCTTCTCCTTGTTTTTTTACAGTTGCTCTTTTCTTGGCGATTGTGAGCAGAACTCAGGAAAAATTAGTTTTTTCTTCAGCAGAGAACTTGCTTCAAAAATGAAAAATGCTTCTTCTAGGACTGTTTCAAACGACGAAGTGGGGGGGGGGATTGTTTTTGGACGTCGCGCTGAAGGGTGGCTTTTTGGCGCAACAAACAGCACCACTTCTTGATAATGGCACATCGATTTCATTCGAGGAAATTCCCGAAGGCGTTTCTGTTTTCGCTGAAGCGAGCGCATACGAAAAAGTCGGCGATGAAAAAAACATCTTGTACACAGGAAAAAGTGAAAGCGTCATAATCAATGAAGGTGAGAACATCATAAGCCTTGTGATGTTGCCCTATGTCGCCGAAGAAAGCGGAAGCGATGATAACAGTGACCCTACCTCTGCAACCTACATTGGCTCAAAAGCACCTACCGAGACAAAATCTGTTGGCTCAATCATTTTCTCTGACAGGTCTTTTGAAGATTACAGCGATGATTTGACACTCACCGAAGTGCAGAAAGCCTCAGCCGTCGCAGTCATTTTCTATATAGGCGGAAACTCTAATCTTGGAGAGAGAGTACTCGGTGTCGGCTTGAGAGAAACTTCCGGATTGGCGTGGGCAGCAAGCGATACAACAGGCGTGACAAAAAACTTTACCACAAGCGACAATGACGGAAGCGGCAACTGGGCTGTAATTCAGGCAGCAGACCCTTCTGGCTCTGCGAATGCTTCAACAAACTATCCTGCTTTCAATTATGCAAACACATATACAGCAGAAGGCTATGAAGATGACTGGTATTTGCCTGCAATAAATGAATTGGAAATACTTTATGGTGTCAAAGATGTAATATTAAATAGCGCTATATCAAAGATTGACTTAGGAGAAGTTAGTTCTTTGGGTAGTCATGATTATTGGTCATCATCTCAAGATACCTCTACAGAAGAAAGTGCTCAGTATTGTAAATTTTCTAATGGCAACACTTTCGGAACTCCTAAAACTGATAGTGGTATTGATGGGAATTATATTCGCGTGATTCACGAGTTCTAGGGCACTACCACAAAAGGCGATATTCTTGTAAAATCGCCTCTATGAGCGAGAATTACACAAAATGGGTCGCTTGTTGGGGAACGGCAACAAGCATAACAGAGCGAAAAGAAGCAGTTTACGCCAAAAACTTGACGTTGCAGTATCCTCTGAAAATCTGCTTTTCAGGCTCTGCTCTGCGCCTTCATCTTTCAAACCTCACAGGCACAGAGAGCGTTGAAATCACCAAAACACGAATCATAAAGGACGGCGAAGCTGTCACCGTGCGCTTCGGCGGAAGCGAAAAAGCGCAAATCCAAGCGGGAGCGGAAATCGAAAGCGACGATACGGCGCTTTTTTTGCGCGCGGGGGAAGAAATCACAGTGAGCCTTTATCTTTCAGCTTGCACGCAGATGAACGCGGGAACATTGCTTTCAGGTCCTCTTTCAAAAGGCGTCTATGCTTACGGAGATTTTGCCGAAACACCTTCCGCTTCAATTCCTGCCGCGTCAAAGCGGAATACATCATGGTTTTATTTTTTGAACACCGTCGATATTCTCACCGAAGAAAAAAATCACGCCCTAATTTGCTACGGAGATTCGATAACGGCGCAAAGCTGGCCTGATTATCTTGCGCTCCGATGTGCCGAGAACGGCTTTGGCGATGTTTCGATAATCCGCCGTGCCGTGTGCGGAACTCGTATTTTGCGCGAATACGATTGCTTGACCTATGCCGCCTACGGACTAAAAGGCGAAAAGCGTTTTTCGCGCGAAATCAAAACCGCAGGCGCGAGCGCTGTCATAATTCAGCACGGCATCAACGACATCATTCACCCCGTCGGCGTTGAAACAAACATCTTCCGCCCTTGGAGCGACCTTCCGAGCGTGGACGAGCTAATCAATGGCGTGAAGACGCTTTATTTGAAAGCCGCTCGCGAAAGAGGGCTTGCGGTCTGGAGCGGAACACTTTTGCCGATTCACGGCTGGCGAACTTATGCGCCTTTCCGCGAAGAACTGCGCGAAGGCTTCAACGAGTGGCTTCGCTCTTCTCCGCTTTTTGACGGCTGCATCGATTTTGACAAGGCTGTCAGGGACGAAAACGAGCGAACAAAGTTCAAAGACGGCTTTGACTCAGGCGACCACCTTCACCCAAGCGAAGAAGCGTACAAAGCAATGGCGAATTGCGTTCCCGAAATCTTGTTTTGATTCTTGTTCAAACGAATAATGCTCAAAACAACTTGCGGCAAGCATTATTTAAACGAATAATGCTCAAAACACTTTGCGGCAAGCATTATTTAAACGAATAATGGTCAAAACACTTTGCGCGAGCCATTATTCAAACGAATAATGCTCAAAACAACTTGCGCGAGCCATTATTCAAACGAATAATGCTCAAAACAACTTGCGGCAAGCATTATTCAAACGAATAATGCCCACACAAAAAAATCCCCCGATTGCGTTTTTTGTACAATCGAGGGATTTTGTCAAAAGCAGCATGTGCAATTTGAGAGAGCTATAATGATTGATGTTCTAGTTCTGATTGCAAATCTTCGGCGATATATTCGCAAGACATACAATGCAAATCTGAAACGCCGTCTTTCAATAATTGGTATTCATGTGAATGATAAAAAAAATCAAGTGCTTTGTCCAACGGAATTTTGGCTCGTTTTGCAAAGGTCTTTACAATGTCTGTGTATTTCATCTGCAATATAATTGGGTCGGCTGTCATAAGTTTTCGCTCCCGATAAACGATAAATATTTGTCGATTGTTTCTTGGTCTTTGAAGCAATATTGAATATTTGGCTCTTCAAATCGAAGTCTCTCTAATGCTGTTTCTTTTGAAATAAGGGCTCGAAAATAAAGTTCACAGGTGTTGAAAACTTTGTCATTTGCAACGCCGCCTATAACTAGATTGTACTTGTCGGTATCATTTCCACGGCGACATTCAACGATAAAATCAAGCCACTGTGCTGAATATGAATCAAATTTTAGAATTGTGCAGTTTGTGAAAACAGCCTCATCAAGATTGTACTTTGTAATATACGCGCTTCCGTATCGTTTTTTGAATCTCTCGCACCATTTTTCCGCTTGTGTGCGAATTGTTGTGGCATAAAAGCCTTTTCCGAAATCGAGGTTTGACCGTGAATGAAGTGTGTCTGGCTTTTCGACGATGACATTTGAGCCGTGCAATAAAATCATACTGAAACACCTTTTTCTTTCATATACGAAATTAAATCGTCAACGATGTATTCTTTGCTTTGTGTGTGCAATGCATCAAAGCAAGGCACGATGTAGCCGTTTAGAATATCGCTCTTTTTTGTAAATGCGTCATATACTTTTTCTGCGCTTACACCTAGTTTTATCGCAACATTTTCAATGCAAAATATCGCAAACTCCAGTTCGTTTTCATTTTGTATGTCTTCTTTTTCCATAAAAACTCACAAAGAATAAATAATATTACTACCGTTTTTATTTATAATATTATTTTTGAATAGCATTTCAAGTATATTATTTAAATCTCTATCAGATAGATTTTTTATTTTAGATGAATGCTTTATATAGGCTCGTAAGTTTTTTTCTTTTTTAGGCAAACTTGATTTTGATTTCGCCTTTTTTAGAGTTGCTACTATTGTAGCATAATTTTCATTCGATGATTTTTCAATTTTAGGTTTATTGCTTTTTTTAGGTTCTGGACATGATGTATTTACTGCAGTTAAGTTTGTAATGCGTTTTACTATTTCAGAATTATGTTCTCTATTTATTGTAGTAATTAAAGGGTCAAATCCTGTATCTTTTGATAAAATATAATGTAAAACTTCTTTTTCAGTATCATTTTTTGCTAAATGATATACAATATAAAAATCTAGGGCATCTTTTCCAGTTCCATCACTTTTTATCCACTTAACTTCATTATTTTCTTGTGCTAATACAAGTGATGTTGGAATTGAATTTTGTTTTGCACCAACAAAGAAAAAATATTTTGCGTTGGAAATAGTAGGTAACTCTTTTAGATTATTCATATTTTCATAATCAACATAAATATAGTTTCTCATAATTTTCCTCGTAGATAAAAAGAACAGCAGGGTGTTGATTTTCCCCACTGTTCTTTATCAAAAACAGGTTGCGTTTTTGTCATTGTCGAACTTGTTTCGGAATCTGCTTTTTAGAAAAATACTCTTTTAAGTAGATGCTGAAAGCTAGTTCAGCATGACAAGTGCCTGTTATTTTACTTTGCCGTTCTTGTAGATTTCAGTCGTGAGGAATTTGCCGTTTGCGCAAAGTTTCTTTGAGTCAACACAGACAAATCCGTCTACAGTTGAAAGCGACATCTCTGCAAACTTGTCAGCCTTCACAAAGCACATCTCTGCAACGTCTTTTGGAACATCGAAGCCCTCTGGCTCTAAGATTGTGCCGACTTCAAACTGCGGGGCGAAAATCACTTCGCAAGTTTCTTTGTCGGTAACCGTCGGGTCAGAAGCAGCGAGCAACATTCCGTTTGAGCGCACTCCGCGGAAGTTTGCAGGCTTCAAGTTGTAAACAAGAACGATGTTCTTTCCCAAAAGCTCTTCTGGTTTGTAGAACTTCACTATTGAGCTGACAATCTGTCGCGGCTCGTCGTCGCCAGTGTTGAGCGTGAGAATGTAGAGGAACTCGCCTTGCGGGTGAACTTCGACTTTCTCGATGCGGCTCACCTTGAGAATAACGCGGTGGCTGAAACGCTCAGCAAGCGGCAACTTGTCGATTTCGGCAGGAGTGAGCTTCTTGTTTGCTGCTTTCTGCGCAAGATATTCGGCTGTAACAACTTTGACGTTCGGCAAAATCTTTTCGAGCTTTTCCTTTCCGATAATGCGCATAAAGCTGCCCAAGCGAGGACCTTGCTCTTTTCCGATGAGAACCGTGTAGAGCGCAAGGAAGAGCGCTTTTGGCTCTAAGCCCTGAGATGTTGCGATGTCGTAAATCGCCTGCTGGCAGTCCTTGTCGGTTGTGAATGTGTCCATCTTTGGCACAACGTTTTCAAGAACAAGTTTCACAGCGTCCGCCAAATCCTGTGTCAATTCGGCTTTTGTTCCCTCTGCTCGAAGAGAGAAGCACATATCAGGAGCGCAGTCTGGAGCACTTTCCTTAATCCAGTACCAAGCGCAAGCACAGCGGCGGCGGAGTGTTTCTTCCTGCTCTGGCTTTACATCGCCAAGAGATTTGATTACAGCGTCAACATCGCCTGAGTATGTTTGCAAGAGCGTTGTGAGCAAACGGAACGGCACTTGATAAGGCATAACCTTTGGAAGTCCATCAATCTGAGAAAGCTCATAAAGTCTGCGCTCGCGAGTCAAAAGCTGTTCGCGCTTTGCAGGGTCTTTTTCTTTTGGCTCTTCAACTCCCCAAACCAATCGTTCTGTGCGGTCATAAGCCTCGTAGAGCGTGAGAACGTCAAGGTCGAATGAGATTGAGAACTCGTGGTCAACTTTGTTTGAAGCAAAGATGTAGCGCAAGACTTCGCCCTGATAAACTTCGAGTGCGTCAACGAGTGAGATGACTTTGCCCTTTGAAGAAGACATCTTTCCAGGAACGCCCTTGAGCTTTACGAAGTCGTATTTCATTGTTACTGGTGCATCCCAGCCGTAGAGCTTCTTTGAAACGAGCTTTGCTGTGTCGTAGCTTCCGCCTGGGCTGATGTGGTCTTTTCCGCCTGGCTCAAACACGACTTTCTCTTCGTTCCATCTCATTGGCCAGTCAACACGCCAACCGAGCTTGAACTCGGAGCTTGTGCGGAGGTCGCCTTTTTCTTCGTGTCCGCAAGATGTACAGCGGTATGTGATTCCATATTCACCATCGTAATCGATGATTTCGGTTGTGTCTTTGTTGCATTTCGAGCAGAAAGCAGCGACAGGATAGTAAACATCGCTGTCTTTCATCTTGTGCTCATCGTCGCGGTATTCGTTAAGACATGCTTTGATGAGGTCTCGGTTCTGCATTGCGATTTTCATGCCCTCTGCATAGCGGTGTGCGCGGTAGCGAGAAGCCTGATACAAGAACTCAGGGTGAATTCCAACACGAGGAAGCTCGTTTTCGATGTCTTTTTCGTGATGGCGGGCATAGTTTTCGTCGCGCTTGAATGTGTCTGGCACAAGTGTAATCGGGAAGCGCAAATAGTTTTCGAGGATTTCTGGGTGCGGCATATTCGCAGGAACTTTTCGGAACACGTCGTAATCGTCCCAAGAATAGATGAAGCGCACATTCTTGCCTCTGTCGCGGAGAGCGCGGACAACTAAATCAACTGTAATGATTTCACGGAAGTTTCCGATGTGAACAGTTCCTGAAGGTGTGATTCCAGAAGCGCAAGTGTAAAGCGGCAAATCACCCTTTTCCTTTATGATTTTTGCAGCCACTTGGTCAGCCCAATGGCAAAGTTCAGATGTATCTCTAGTCATAGCGGAAGTATACTAAATCATATCTTTTTATACAATAAGCATTTTTTTCATTGCTGCTCTTATTTTTATGCTTGCGAAGTGATTTTCACAAATCACACACTTTTAATCGCTGTATGATGTCCTGAAACTGCTCTTGATTTGCCTTTAGGACTGCAAGGTGATATGTAATCGTGGCCTCACTGTCCAAAATTGGAATGCTTTTGTGATGCGGAATATCAATAGGCAGCATATCCGATGCAAAACTGATTAGATTTGATGAGTTTATGACTTTGTCAAATGCTTCGATATTCGCCTGATACAAAAACTGCGAATCGAGGAGCTTTTGTTCAAGAAGCGTTGACCAATGCCCTTTTAGCGGAAAGGGGACAACGGCTTCTCCGTTTATTTCGCTGAATGTTATGCCTTTTTTTGAAGCGAGTGCGTGCGTTTCTGGAATCATCGCAAAAAGATGCTCTGTTTTTAGCGGAAAATCCACAAATGCTTTGTTGCCCTGCGCTTGAGAAAAAATCGCAAAAGAATAAGTGCCGTCCAGAAGTTTTTGCTTCATCTCTTCTTCGTTTTCGACAACCGTTTCGCATTTGATGTCGTTAAAGCATTCTTTTACGATGTCGCGTATTTTGAAAAGCAAATCGCAAGGCGCACAAGAAGCAATCATAATGTTTGTGTGCGTTCGGTAAAAGTCTTGCACTTCTTTTTGCATTGCATTTGCAAGCGAAAGCAATTTTCTTGCGTATTCGCTAGCGAAGAATGGGTTATCTACGACGAGAAAACGAACAGCGCAAAAATCACCAGCGTTGAAGCCTTTATGAAAAACGTGAAGCAACTTCAGAAAAACGTCGGCGCGTTTGACAATATGAACAGAAGTCAGGGCGAAAATATGCTTTTTGGCTTTGGTGACGGCAAAGGATTGCATTTTGACTCAATCATGGCGAATGTCTTGGAAGAAGCAGGCTCTCCACTTTCAAAAAGTTACAAGGCAGACCTTGAGAAAACGGACAGTCTTGGCTCAACGATGGAAGAAAGAGGCAATATGTATAATCCGATGTATTATCTTAGTAGCGCATATGAGGGCTATAAAACATCAAAAGTCGCAAAGTTCTGGCGCATTCACGCAGGAATCTTTCAGGGCGACACAGCAATTAGCACCGAGCTGGACTATGCGCTTGCGCTCAAAAACTACGGAAGCGAAGTCAAAAGCGTTGATTTTAGCGAAGTCTGGGGACTTTACCACACCGAAGCTGAACGAAGCGGAACTTCAACGGAAAATTTGATTGCGTGGATAAAGGAATGCTTGAAATTAAGCACTTTTTGAAAAATATTCTTTGCTCCCAAAGTCAAAAATCGATATTTTGGGTTTGGGAGTGCTCCCACGACGAGAAAACGTGTTAGGGAAGCCTTGGGAGCTCTCCCACGACGAGAAAATGAGTTAGGGAAGCCTTGGGAGCTCTCCCACGACGAGAAAATGAGTTAGGGAAGCCTTGGGAGCTCTCCCACGACGAGAAAACGACTTAGGGAAGCCATGGGAGCGCTACATCAACAAGAAAACAAAAATTTGGGCTTTGGGAGATTAGTAAACCTCATAGCCCAAATTTTTTATGTAATTAACTATATAAAACCATAAAGAGCTTTTCCAATTCGCGCCCGCGCTTTGTAAGCTCCTCGTCCTCAACAAGTTCTCCTCTCTTTTTCTCAATCATTTCAAGAAACTCATTTTCAAGCGACTTATCAACATCTGCACAGGCTCTAACAAGGAAAATGTCGATTGCCACAACAGCGATTTTTTAGTTTGCGATTTGTTTTTTTGAGAGCCGTATCAGCTTACGCTTTCCATTCCAGCCGCATTTTGAGAAAGACCTTCATATCCTTGTAGAAATCCATAGGAGGCGGAGTGATGTCGATTTTTTTCAGCGCTTCTTGCACAAGCGGATTTTTGTAGCAGCACACTGCGTTTGAAGAAGCATAAAAAAGCACGTCAAGCTGTATTTTGTAAGCCTCTTCTTGAGTGATAGAGAGCATATTTGAAAGACGAGAACAGAAAGAATATGCAAAGTCATAATATTTCTTTTTGAAAACCGCGAGCCGCTCCACCGTGACATTCGTTTCTATCACGGGATTCAAGTAAGAAACGTATCGCATATAATCTTGATTTGCGTTTACAATTCCCGCCCAAACTTCTGCGATAACTTGGCTCGAAAAATTGTTGCCCTCAGGAAAAGCCGAAAGCAGCGAGCCGTAATAAGCAGACATTTTTTCAGAGGCGATTTCCAAAAAGATTTCTTCTTTTGTCGTAACGTATTTATAAAGGTTGGCGCGCGACCAACCAAGTTTATCTGCGATTGTTGTGAGAGTAATTTCGGAATACGGGAAAGAGTCAAAAAGTTCTGCCGTCGCTTCTTTTATTTGAGAAAGTCGCTCTTCTTTGTGTTCGTCGCTTCTTGCGCGGATATAGTCTGCCATAAAAATAGAGTAACATATTTCTAATACTTTTGCAATAAGCAACTTTTTGTCACTAAAACTACATTTTAGTGTTGACAAATCAAAAAAGATGTCATAAACTTTAATTAAGTGACGAAACGTTACTTAAAAAAAAGTTCTGAATTAAGTTCAGAACGACATTACTAGAGTTGCAAAATGAAAAACATCTTTTTGTTTATCGCAAGCATATTTCTTATCTCTTCAACGGTCTGTGCAAAAGACCCAACAGATGACGGAGGCATTTTCACTATGAAAATCTCAATTAAAATCAAAAGCGACAGCGGAAATCACACACTCACAGCAACGCTTGAAAACAATTCCTCGGCTGAGGCGTTCTATGAGCTTTTGAAAAAAGGAGCTGTAACGATTTCAATGAGCGATTACGGCAATTTTGAAAAAGTCGGCTCGCTCGGCACAACTCTTCCGCGAAACGACAAGCAGATTACAACGAGCGCAGGCGATATTATCTTGTATCAGGGAAATCAGATTACGATTTACTACGATAAAAACAGCTGGAACTTTACTCGGCTTGGAAAAGTCGAGGATGTTAGTCAACTAAAAACGATTCTGGGCAAAGGCGACGTAACGGCAGTGTTTTCTATCTTGGAGCAATAAAGTAGATTTTTCATAGGAGCAAATTATGGCAGAAAAGATTACACAGACAGCAGGGCGTGAACAACTTGGGGAATTTGCTCCAATGTTCGCACATTTGAATGACGATGTTCTTTTTGGCGAAGTCTGGAACGAGAGCGCAATCGATTTGAAAACAAAGTGCATTATCACCGTTGTTTCGCTTATGGCAAGCGGAATTACTGATTCATCTTTGACTTATCATTTGCAAAACGCAAAGGCGCACGGCGTTACAAAAGAAGAAATCGCTGCAATAATCACACACGCAACGATGTACACGGGCTGGCCGAAGGGGTGGGCGGTGTTTAGACAGGCAAAAGAAGTTTGGGCAGACAAAGATGAAGCATTAAGCGAAAAGGAGCGCTTTCAAAAAGAAATTTTCTTTCCGATTGAAGAGCCAAATCCTTACGGAAAGTATTTTGTTGGTCAAAGTTACCTTGCCCAAGTTTCAAAAGAGCAAGTTCCTGTTTACAACGTTACCTTTGAGCCAGGCTGCCGCAACAATTGGCACATTCACAATGCAAAATCTGGTGGCGGGCAAATGCTCATCTGCATCGGCGGGCGTGGCTGGTATCAGGAAGAGGGAAAAGCCGCCGTTGAACTAAGAGCTGGCTCACTCGTGAATATTGGAGCTGGCGTAAAGCATTGGCACGGCGCGGCAAAAGATTCTTGGTTCAGCCATCTTGCGTTGGAAATCTCTGGTGAAGACACTTCAACAACTTGGTGTGAAGCAGTCAGCGATGAAGATTATTTGAAATTGGCATAAACAGCATTAAGGAGAAATCTTATGAAGAAGATATTTTTGGCACTTTTGATTGGAGGATTTATTATGACAGGAACATTTGCAAAAACAGCTGTGGTTTATTTCAGTGCGACTGGAACAACAGAGCGAATGGCAAAGAACGCAGCCCAAGTGCTTGGAGCAGACGTGATTGAAATTGAGAGTGTACACAAATACACGAGCGCAGACTTGAATTGGAACGACAAAAAATCGCTATCCTCAATCGAATGTAATGATTCCAAAAGCCGCCCTGCCATCGCAAACAAAATCGACATCTCTACTTACGACACCGTGATTTTGTGCTATCCAATATGGTGGGCTTATGCGCCAAAAATCGTCTACACCTTTGCAGAAAGCCAGAACTGGAGCGGCAAAAAGCTCATCACCCTTTGCACAAGTGGCGGCAGCGGACTTGGCAGAAGCGGAAGTGATTTGGCAAAGTTTGCAAAAGGAGCAGATTTTAAAGGCGGCAAAGACTTTACGCGAGGAAGTGGCGCAGACGTGAAGAAATATATCGATGGACTTTTGAAATAGGACAATAGTAAGGAGTAAATACAGATGATTTTGGACAAGATTAATTCACCAGCAGATTTGAAGAAACTTTCGGTTTCCGAGCTTCCAGCCGTGGCTCAGGAAATCCGCGAGGGACTTTTCAACCGACTTACAAAAATCGGCGGACACTTTGGCCCAAACTTTGGCTTTGTGGAAGCGACAATCGCCCTTCACTACGTTTTTGATTCTCCAAAAGACAAATTCGTTTTTGACGTTTCCCATCAGTCTTACGCCCACAAAATGCTCACCGGACGAAAAGCCGGCTACTTTGACGACAGCCGTTTTCAAGAAGATTCAGGCTACACAAACCCTGATGAAAGCGAGCACGACTTTTTCAACATCGGGCACACTTCAACTTCAATCGCGCTGGCTTTGGGACTTGCGAAAGGGCGCGACATTTTGGGCGAAAAAGAAAACATCATCGCGGTTATCGGCGACGGCTCGCTTTCCGGTGGAGAAGCAATGGAAGCCCTGAGCGTGGCAGGCAGCGAACTGAACTCGAATTTCATTATCGTGGTGAACGACAACGAAATGGCAATCGCAGAAACTCACGGGGGAATCTACAAAAATCTGAAAACCCTCCGCGATTCCAATGGCAAGGCGGAAAACAACTGGTTCACAGCGTTCGGTCTTGATTATGTTTACGAAGAAAACGGAAACGACATCGCATCTTTGATAAAGGTTTTTGAAAAAGTCCGCGATTCAAATCATCCGGTTGTGATTCACATTCACACCCAGAAAGGAAAAGGCTACGAGCTTGCCGAAAAGGACAAGGAAAGCTGGCACTGGACCATGCCATTTGACCGCGCGACAGGAAAACCGACATTCAACTTTGGAAACGGCGAATCGTATTTCGGAATGACGAGCCAGTACATCGTAGAAAAAGCCAAAAAGGATAAGGATTTTGTTGTCGTATCTCCTGCGATGCCGATGGCTGTGGGGCTTGGACCAAAGGAACGGGAAATTCTTGGCAGTCAGTACATCGACACCGGAATTGCGGAAGAAGCAGCTGTTGCAATCGCGTCTGGAATTGCCCGCAGGGGAGCGAAGCCGCTTGTCGTGACAAACATGACTTTCTTGCAGAGAGCTTACGACCAGATTTCCCAGGATGTCTGCATCAACAAAACTCCGGTCACAATGCTCATGAACTACACTTCTTTCGACGGTCTTACCGATGTTACTCATCTTGGAATTTTCGGACTTGCGGCGTTCTCAAATATTCCAAACCTCGTGGTGCTCTGCCCTTCAAGCGCGGAAGAATACATTTCCATGCTGGACTGGAGCCTTGAGCAGAAGGAAAATCCTGTTTTGATTCTGATTCCGGGAAACGAAGTTACACACCGCCCAGCCGAAAAAAATTACAGCGATTTGAACCGCTTTATAATAGAAGAAAAAGGCGAAAAAGTTGCGGTAATCGCTCTGGGAGATTTCTTCCAGAAAGGACAGGAACTTGCAGCAGCAATAAAAGAGAAATGCGGATTTACTCCAAGCCTTATCAATCCACGTTTTGCTTCGGGGCTGGACAAGGAATTGCTTAAAAGTCTCGAAAAAGACCACGAACTAGTAATCACACTTGAGGACGGAATCCTTGAAGGCGGATTTGGGCAGAAGATTGCTTCTTTCTATGGAGACAGCAAAATGCTCGTAAAAAATTACGGTCTTGAAAAGAAATTCTACGACCGCTACCAACCGGAAGAACTTTTGCGCGACTTGGGCATGACGACTGAGCAGATTTTGGAGGATATAAAAAAGAACCGCTAAAAACTTGCATCTTTAGCGGTAACTTTGAAAATGCGATGTTCTAAGCACGCTATTATAGCGACTTAGAACTCGTCGGCAGTTCAGAAGGAGACCACACTTGAGCAAACGATTCTTTTTCCTATTGTTTATGAGCCTGTTTTCGTTCTCTTTTTCTTACAGCAAAGGAGCCTTCAAAAATGAAGGAATCTTCATAGAAAGCTATTACCCTTTCGGAGGTCGCGGCCACACGGCAGAGCAACTGAAAAATCCTTTGGTTTTGGAAATTGCAAAGAAACACAAAAAAACAGCCGCTCAAATAATTGTCCGCTGGCATCTGCAGTCAGGTTACATCGCGATTCCGGGAAGCGGAAATCCTTCCCACATTGCAGAAAACTTTGACATCTGGGATTTTGAGCTGACTGACTCACAAATGAAAGAACTTACAAAACTGAACACTTCAAAACGATACGAGAACTGGTAAATCAGGAGAAAATTTTATGAAGAAACTTGCAGCTTTTTTGTTCACGTTTTTGGGACTAATCATTTTCTCTTTTGCAGCAACATTGACTGAAGGGCTTTCAGTTCATTATTCTGGCGGCTCGTCGCTTTCAAAAGACGTGGAAAAATGACTCAAGAAAACAGGAGCGAAACAATGACAAAAACACAGCGCTTAAGAATGCCAATTGACATTTCGATGACGGTTCTTTCTGTAATCTTCATGGGCGGAAACTATCTTTTTCCGGCCGACACCGTGCACGAAATCTTAGGGCTTGCGCTGTTTCTTTTGTGGGCAGTCCACATCGGCTTGAACCGAAGATGGTACGGCGCAGTCTTCAATGGAAAATACAATCCCTACCGCGTAATGCAGACGGTAATCAACTGCTCTATTCTTGTCTGTGTCATTTTCCTAATGATTAGCGGGATAATACTTTCAAATCACGTTTTCACTTTTCTGAATATCCAAAGCGGCTTGGGCTTTGCCAGAATCCCGATGAAATGAAGTTAGGGCTTCTTGCCGAAAAGACAAGATATTTCAAGAGAAATGAGAAAGGAGTCAAGCGTATGTGCAAAATTATGGAAGATTTCGCTAAAGAAGAAAGAAATGAAGAACGCGAAGAAATTGCTATCAGCTTGCTAGAAATGGGAAAAATGACATACGCCGAGATAGCCACCGCTTCAAAACTCTCAGAAAATAAAGTGAAAGAACTTGCAGAGAAAATAAACACTAAATAAATTATTGAAAGTTGCAGAAAACTACTATATAATATTTAGTATGTACAGCACAGTACAATTTAATCCTAAGTTTTTTACCAAACCTATTGACACACAAACACCCGCGTTCATAATTGCTTGTGCCTTGTGCCTTGTGCCTTGTGCCTTGTGCCTTGTGCCTTGTGCCTTGTGCCTTGTGCCTTGTGCCTTGTGCCTTGGACGCATAGCGTCTTTTGTAAAAGATACTTCAATCTACAATACAACTATTTCTCATTATTTCTCACATAATCGCCTGTATTGGTGCGCTTTTAGCGTAGCAAGTACGGGCTTTTTTATTTATATATCACTTTTTGGAGGAAAAAATGGCAAATTATGCTTTTAAAGACAACATATTTACCGAAGACCCAAACGACAAAGTTGCTCAGTTTGTGGGCGTAAAATCGTACACTCGCGATGAGATTATCGACCGAGCAGCCGCTCATGGCAACGTTACGAGCAAAATCGACCTTGAAGCCTCGTGGAACGCAATCAGCGACGAAATCCGCAAAATCCACGAAGAAGGCGGCACGGTTTCAACCGAGCTTTTCAGCACATCGCTTTCCATTCAGGGCATTTTCACCGACGCAACCGACAGCTTCGACCCAAAACGCCACACCGTCCGCGTCAATGCGACAGCAGGCTCTCTTATCAAAGAAGCCATAAAGAAAATCAAGCTCACAAAAGTCAAAGTCAATCCAGCCGCTCCGAACTTGGAGACGGTTCGCGACTTCTTTGCAGACGAGAATACAGCGGCTGATACTGTGAAAGTCGGTTCTGTGATGATGATTTCGGGCGCAAGATTGAAGTTTGACCCGTCAGACGCGGAGCAGGGCGTGTTCCTCGTGGGCGAAAAGACGGTGCGTCTTTCTCGTGCTGTGGAAAACTCCGCCTCAATCGTCAAAGTGATGATTGGCGCGGACGTTAGCGCAGGTGCGTACAGCGTGGAAGTGCGAACGAAGCTCGGCTCTAATGCGCAGGCGACAAAAATCCTCAAGACAGGAGTTTTTGAGCGTCAAATCACGATTGTCGAGTAACGTCCACGACGACTATCGAGCAAGAGCCACGACGACTATCGAGCGAGTGCCACGATAATCGTCGTGGAGTAACAGCGAATACAACGCTGCAGGGCAATATAAATGATTTTGGAGTCCTACCCATATCGTAGATTTCCCCCTGTAGCGTTTTTCATTTGAAAAGGAGATGTCTATATGAAAAAGATTTTTGTATTGATTTTGTTTGCAGTTGTGGTGTTTTCAGCAAGTGCGAAAGGGCGCGGAGAGGGCTTGTCTGTGGCGGTGAGTGCGCCTGTGGTAAGGGGAGAGGACGCTGAGAAATGGCAGTGGATTAGTCAGTATTTTCAGGATTCGCTGACAGGAAACTTTGCGCGATATTCGGCGATGAGAGTGGTTGACCGCACAAACGAAAAGATGATTATTGCCGAGCAGAAACTTTCTGAAAGTGCGATTTATGACGATGAGAACGCGATTGAACTTGGCAAAATGACGGCGGCTCGGCTTGTTCTGGCTGGAACGATACAGAAAATAGGAAGCAGTTTTGAGGTCAATCTTCGTGTGAACGACATTGAAACGAACGAGATTAAGGCTTCGTTCAATGCGCGCTTTGCGAAAAGCGAAATCGAGAACGGAGAGGCTGTGGGAAAGGCAAGCGCGGAACTGCTTTCTCTTTTGGGAGTGCAGCTTTCGGACTCAGAAAAGACGGCTCTGACAAAGGCGAACAGCTCGGAAAATGAATCGGTGCAGAATCTTGCAAAAGGCGCAGCGGCGGAAAAATCGGGCGATTATGTTGGTGCGCTGGTGGCTTTACAAAAAGTGAAGGGAAGCCAAAGAGCTGAAGCTGAAAAGAGTTCGGCGGAAATCTTATCTGGAGAGTTCAGCGGAAAAAGCGTAAAAGAGAAAATCGCGTTTTATGGCGAGCAAGCGAAAAAGTGGAATGAGATTTTTGGTCAGCTTGAAGCGTATATGAACGAAAATGCGGCATTTGTTGATTATGACTTTTCAACTATCGAAGACAAAATCGAGCTGAAAAAGCAAACGGCGACGTTTACGGTGAAGCAAGGTGTGAAGGTTGTTCCGAACGCAGAAGCGATGAAGGTCTGGGCGGACGTGCTGAACGGTTGGAAAGTGATTTTGGACGACGAGGAAAATGCGGAATGGACAGCGAATGTGATGATTCCTGTATTTGGTGCAAAGGGGTATCTTGAGCATGATAAAGCCGACAGACTGAACAACTGTTATGAGTTAAATTATCTTTATGAAATCACAGTCGGCTTGTATGACGACGATGGCAATCTTATAAATACGACGACGGAGAAACTTTCTTTGCCGAGAACAGACCGCGAAGTTGCAACGAATCCAAGAAATCACCGAAAAGTCGCAAGAGAAATCCTCGTGAAGTCGCAGAAGAAGTATGATGCGGAAAGCGTTTTCAAAGAAATCGTGTTCACAGGTGTGAAATTGAGCGACATTACAGACAATATGACTGTGAAAATCATCGATGCAAAAGTTCATGTTTTCGTTCCAAGAGATGAACGGACGAAAGAATACATAACACCGAATGGACGTGACTAAATGCCCAAAGTGCAATAGCTGTAACACTGAAAAAGACAAGAGAATACTTTATTGATACGGAGGAAATATCAATGAGCAAGTTGTATGAGAATTTGGCTCGCGTTATAAACGAGTCATCAATGACAGAGGGCGAGAAGCAGAAAGCGCTCAAGAGTCTTTTGGAAAGTCAGAACGCAAAGCCTAATGTGCTTATCACTGGCGCGACAGGCTGCGGAAAGAGTTCCACGATAAACGCGCTTTTCAACGCGGAAAAAGCAAAAGTCGGCACAGGCTCAACGCCTGAAACAATGCAGATTGCAAAGTACGAGCTTGGAAACCTCTCTCTTTGGGATAGTCCTGGCTTGGGCGACGGCGTGGAAGAGGACAAGCAGCACTCAAAGGGCATAATCGACCTTTTGACCAAGAAAGACGAGAACGGGAAACTTTTGATTGATGTGGTTCTTGTTATTCTTGACGGCTCAAGTCGCGATATGGGGACTTCATACGAGCTTATCAACAAAGTCATTGCTCCGTGCTTGGGAGATGGAAAGGACAAACGCCTTTTAATCGGCATAAATCAGGCTGATGTGGCGATGAAGGGAAGATATTGGGATTCTGAGAACCACAAGCCAGAGCCGCAGCTTGAAACCTTCCTCAAAGACAAAGAAAAATCTGTTCACGACAGAATCCTTGACGGAACTGGCATTGCTGTTCAGCCGATTTCGTATTCTGCTGGCTTCAAGGAAGAGGGAGAGCCACAAGAACCTGCTTACAACCTTTCAAAGTTGCTGTACTACATCATTGACAATATCCCCGCCGAAAAGCGACTTAATGTTGTGGAGAACATAAACACGAACCGCGAAGTTTGGCAGAGCGACGACGGACTGGAAGACTACCGAGAGAAAACAAAAGATAGTATCCTTGATAATCTTGGTACACTTGGTCAAGTTATCAAGGGAGTAATAGCGGTTGGAAAAGCTATTTGGGAAGGTATTTCAAGCTTCTTTGGTTTTTAAGCAAAAAAAGACATCGTGGCGGCTATGGCTTACATAATCGCCACGATGTCTGAACGGAAAAAATGTATGGAAACAGGTATCGCAAATTACCGCATAGACGATATGCAAAGCAAAATCAAAATGCCTCCGCTCGATATTATGCTTGTGGGCGTAACGGGTGCAGGGAAATCTTCCACGATAAACGCTCTTTTGGGTGTGGAAAAGGCGAAAATCGGCTACGGCACAGACCCAGAAACGAAGAATATCGCACAGTTTTCGCTGAATAAGTATATTCGTCTTTTAGATACGCCGGGACTTGGTGATTCTCCAGAGAAAGACCTCATATATTTGCAGAAAATCGCGTCGTATCTCAACAGGGATTACAAGCGATACGGCGAAAAATGCGGAAAACTTGTTGATATGGTGCTTGTAATAATCGACGGCTCTAGGCGAGATTTTAGCGAGATATATTCGCTTTTAAACGATACTATTTTCCCGAATATCAAAAGCGAAAACGTGCTTTTCGTGATAAATCAAGCCGACCAAGCAATGAAAGGACGGCACTGGGAAAACGGCAAACCAGACCAAACGCTCTCTGCATTTTTAAAAGAGCAAGCCGAATCTGTACAGAAGCGCATTGAGGAAAGTACTGGAAAGAAAATCCGCTGTCCGCTTTGCTATTCTGCAACGAACGACTTTAATATCTATTCGCTCATTGACTATATTTGGAATAATATTGCTATTCAGCGTAAAATGGCGAATGGCGCAAATTACAAAGTTTTCTGCTCTAATTGTGGCGTAAGACTGGAAGATAATGAAAACGCAAGATTCTGCTCAAAATGCGGAGCTAAACTATAAGGAGAAAATAAATGAAGAAGTGTATTTCTTGTGGTCAAGAAATTGATGATGGTGCAGTGTTCTGCAAATATTGTGGCACAAAGCAAGAAGGCGAGGCAAAAAAGCAGTTTGCCATAACATCTCGTGCCTTCTGCCGCATTTTCCGCCCGTCGTTTTTCGGCGGATTTCAGGCTAGCAAAGACACATTGCTAAAGTTTATCGCAGGCTTTTTGAGCCTTTCGCGAGAATTGAGCGAGAATGAAACGGCAGAGATAAACCGCGCATTCGACATGCTCTTGAACAATGCAAGCGAAGAGTACCAACTTTCAGAAAGTAGAGGAAAATACGCTCTTTCTGAAGAGCATTTCGGCAAAGTGGACAGCGAAAAGTTCCGCTACAACTTTGTGTCCGACAGCCTTATCCGAACTGTTGAGCAATATTACAAGTCCAGCGGTGCGGTAGGTACAAAGCATTTCGGCAATGTGTGGCTGTTCGCTCTTCTTTGTGCGCTTGACGGCAATTATTCTGACGAAAAGCAGATGTTCTTTGCTCGTCTAAAGAACCTGTATCCCGTGTCGCGAGATGATTTCTTGAGCGCGATTGCGCCTCAGAAAAATCGTTACAACGATTCTGAAGATTTGTATTATACGGTCAAAAGATTGCTTGGCTACATTCCTGGTATGGAAAAGGCAAAGATTGTTGTGCAGAATTATTATTATGGCTCGTTTTATTTTGAATTGGACGGAAATAAGACTGAAACTACTGTTGACGAGTTCAAGAAGTTATTCCCAACTGACTTCGATTTTTACGGCATTGTGGAAGAAAAGATAAAGGCTCTTTGTGAAGCCGAATATCAGATTCTCACGCTGGAAGACAGCGAAGGCAAATACTCCGAGATTGCCGACAAAATCGCAGAGCTTTCTCGAAGCGAGCGTGAACTCACGAACGACCTTGCAGGCTTTTCGTATATGAAGTTCTAACTACGTCATTCTGAACAAAAAAGCGAGTCCCGTATTCTTGGAACTCGCTTTTTTTATCAATCATGCTTTATTTGAAAAATCAGCTTATCGCCATTCCATTCATAAAGATGAGTAACATGACTTTCAAAATCAGAATCTGCTAACAGAAAAGTATCCTCAAAACACTGAATAAATCCCCGATTTATGCTAAAATGCACGCATAGGAACTTTTATGGAAATCACAAAGAAAGAAATGAAAGTCCAGCTCAAATCTCAGCAAGGAGAACTTGATTCCGTTCCCCGAAGTTGAAAGTGTAAAAAATGACGAAAAGCGCCATGGAGATACAGTGAAAGGATTATTAAACAAAGAGCAGAAATAAATTATGGTAGAACTAAAACCTCTTGAAGCCTCTGATAAAGAGCAGTTTATAAAAGATAATCAGGAAGCCTTTAATTATGGCGCGCTGGAAGAATTTGGAATGCGCGATAATCATTTTGAAGAAGACGAGCAGATTATCTCCAGAGAAACAATAGAAAACTCAATTAAAGAAGGCGAGGCTTACCGCATAATATTTGACGGGGAAAAAGCGGGCGGGCTTGTCATCAGAACTCAAGGAAGTAAAGGAGATTTAGACCTGCTCTTTGTTTCTCCAAAAGCCCACAGCAAAGGAATCGGCTATGCGGCTTGGTGCGAAGTTGAAAAACTTCACTCGGAAGTAACGCTTTGGGAAACCGTTACACCGTATTTTGAAAAACGTAACATCCACTTCTACGTAAACCGCTGTGGCTTTCACATCGTGGAGTTTTATAACAGCCATCACCCCGACCCAAACGACCTTGACAGCCGCGAAACTCTGGACGAAGAAAACGGACAGTTCACAGAAGGAATGTTCAGATTTGAAAAGCGGATTGAGCGGAAATAGTTTTCCACTTATGCTCTCTCTTTTGTTCCTGAATTATTTCTTCAACAACATCAACTGCGGTCGCCACCATATTTGGGCAGAAGTCGGTGAAGAGTTTATTATCAACGCAAAATTGATGCCCTTCTTCTGAAGTAATATCGCAGCCCAACAAATCATTACAGATGTAAGAGCCACATCTTTCTTTGAAGCGGGTCATCATTAAATCATTCACTTTATTTGATAACTGCAAACCTTCTGTGTCGCCAACGCTTTTCTGACCATACAATAAGCCCAGCACCATCAAAGCACCGCTCACCGCTCCGCATACATGCCCTTTTCGCATACCGCCACCAAAGCAGCTGCCAAGCCTAAGAGCCTCTTCTTCTATAATTCCGCATTCTTCTGCAAAAGCCGCCAGAACCGACTGCGAACAATGCAATTTTTGCGAAAAATAATTCACCGCTTTTTCTTTGTGATTCATCAATAGCCCCCATTATATTTTGCAGCAGCATTTTCCTTCTGCTTTTTTCTCTGCTGAAGTTTTGCATGCAAACTCAGACACAGCACTCTTAAACTCCGAGAACTTTTCACAGTTTATTGAATAATAAGTCCACTTGCCTTCTTTTCGTGAATTAACAAGATTACAGTCTGTAAGAATCTTCATGTGATGAGAAAGTGTCGGCTGAGTAATATTAAAAGCGTCAAGAATTTTACAGGCACATAATTCCCCGCCTGAGAGCATCTTTATAATCTGGAGGCGGTTTTCATCTCCCAAAGCCTTGAAGATAAGAGCCATTTCTGATTCATTCATAGGTAACCTCATATTGATAAATATCTATGTGAGGTACTATAGCTAAATACATAGATGATTGTCAATATGAGTATGTTTTTAATTTGAGAGTTTTACAAATGGAGTGATGTTTTTATTTATCCCTAAATCTCTTTATCTCGTTTTCCAACAGGGACAGCGACCAACTGTTGATAAAGCATAAAACATAAAATAAGTCCCGCAAGAACTGATATTCTCGCGGGACTCTCAATGATTATGCAATTATTCCTTTGTACTCGTAGCCAGCTTTTTCAACAGCGGCTTTTATCGCGCTCTCATCGACTTCTTTTGAAGTTTCGATTGCAACCTCTGCCTTCTCGTGAGAGGCTGTCGCACTTGTGATTCCCTCGATTGCTTCGAGCGCTTCTTTTACATGCTTTTCACAGTGTCCGCACATCATTCCTTTTACAGAAATTTTCATAGATTTCTCCTTGCCAGCCTTTTCTTGACCAGCATTTGATATAAGATTTCCCAAAACGGGATTCTTCACTTTTTTGTCCCTCCTTGAATCGTGACTCTTCAAGAAGTTAAGGCGCAGGGCATTCGACACGACGCAGAAACTTGAAAGCCCCATCGCAGCCGCGCCGAAAATCGGGTTCAAGCTCCAGCCGAAAGCCGCAACATAACAGCCGGCAGCGAGCGGAATTCCAATCACGTTATAGAAAAATGCCCAGAACAAGTTTTCGTGGATATTCTTGATGACAGCCCTCGAAAGCCTGATTGCTCCGCTCACATCAAGAAGGCTTCCCTTCATCAAAACCACGTCGGCGGCGTCTATTGCGATGTCCGTTCCCGCTCCGATTGCGATTCCAAGGTCAGCGCGGGTCAATGACGGCGCGTCGTTGATTCCGTCGCCCACCATGGCAACCTTTCCGCTTTCCATAAGTTTTCTGATTACGGCTTCTTTTCCGTCGGGCAGAACTCCCGCAACAACCTCATCAACGCCAGCCTGGGCGGCAATCGCGCGCGCTGTGATTTCATTGTCGCCAGTCAAAAGCACCGTGTGGATTCCCATGTTTTTCAGCTCGCTGATTGCCTTTGCAGAATCCTCTTTGATTGTGTCCGCAACAGCGATGATTCCGAGCAAAGTCTTGTCGCGCGCAAAAAGCACGGGCGTCTTTCCCTGTGAAGCAAGTTTTTCAAGTTCCGCCTGCATGGATACGGAAACAATCTCTGCATTACAATTCGCCGTGATATATCTTGCGTTTCCTCCGATGATTGTTTTTCCGTCGAGTTTGGCACAAAGTCCGTTTCCAGCCTTGATTTCAAACTCGCTTGTGTCCAAAAGTCTAATCTGCTTTTTCTCGGCATATTCGACAATCGCCTTTGAAATCGGGTGCTCGCTTTTTGCTTCCAACGCATAGGCGGCTTCAAGCAAATCACTTTCCGCCACGCCCTCCGCTACAATGACATCCGTAACCTGCATGATTCCAGTCGTAACCGTGCCCGTTTTGTCCAGAGCGACAATCTGCGTTTTCCCAGCCATTTCCTGAGCGGCAGCCGTCTTGAACAAAATGCCTGACTTTGCGCCCATGCCGCTTCCGACCATGATTGCAACAGGAGTCGCAAGACCGAGCGCACACGGACAGCTGATGACAAGGACTGAAACCGCGCGCGCAACGGCATATCCGACGCTCTCGCCGACTAAAAGCCAGACGGCAAAAGTAACGAGCGCAATCAAAATGACCGCTGGGACAAAAACGGCAGAAACCTTGTCAGCGATTTTTGCAATCGGCGCTTTTGTGGCGGCGGCATCGCTTACCATGCGGATAATCCCTGAAAGCGTCGTGTCCTCGCCGACTCTTGTAGCCTCGCAAACCAAAAATCCCGAAGTGTTTATCGTCGCCGCAGAGACTGTGCTTCCCGCCGTTTTCTCAACAGGAACGCTTTCCCCAGTGAGTGCGGCTTCGTTGACGGCGCTCTCTCCCTCGATGACAATTCCGTCAACAGGAATGCTCTCGCCCGGTCGCACTGCAAAGCGCTCACCCTTTTTCACCTGCTCAATCGGCACAGTCTTTTCAGTGCGCTCACTTCCTTCGCCCTCCACAATCACGGCAGTTTTCGGCGCCATCTTCATCAATGACTTCAACGCGTCAGTCGTCTTTCCCTTTGATTTTGCCTCAAGCATCTTTCCCACAGTGATGAGCGTGAGAATCGTGGCGGCAGACTCAAAATAAAAATGGTTCATCAAATATTTGATTTTTTCCTCGTCGCCCGCCAAAACCGCGCCGCTCATCAAAAAAAGCGCAATCACGCTGTAGACAAACGCCGCGCCAGAGCCAAGAGCGACAAGGCTGTCCATATTCGGCGATTTGTGAAGAAGACCCTTGAAGCCGCTCACAAAAAACTTTTGGTTTATCACCATGATGAAGGCAGAGAGCAAAAGCTCATACAAGCCCATCGCCACATGATTGCCGTCAAGGAAGGGCGGAAGAGTCCAGTTCCAGAGCATATGACCCATCGAGACATACAAAAGCGGAAGCAAAAGAACGACAGAGGCGACAAGACGCTTTTTCATTTTTGGCGTTTCCCTGTCCAAAAGCTCCTCTTCGCCATTCACAGCCGACGCCTTCCCACCCGCGCCAGACTTCTTCAAACTCGCGCCGTAGCCTGCGTTTTCAACAGCCTTGATTATCTCAGCTGATGAAACATCGCCCTCAACGCCCATCGAATTGGTCAAAAGGCTCACCGCGCAAGATTTCACACCGGGAAGAGCGCTCACAGCCTTTTCGACCCGCACCTGACAAGCGGCGCAGCTCATTCCCGTAACGTTGTATTGCTCCATAAACGCTCACTCCTTACTTCATCAGTTTTTGAAGCGTAACGACAAACTCATCGATTACGCTCTCGTCGCCGTTTCGGATACCCTCGGCAACACAGCTTTTCATGTGGTTTGCAAGAAGAGCCTTGTTGAAGCTGTTGAGCGCGCTCGTAATCGCAGAAACCTGCATAAGAATGTCAGTGCAGTATGCGTTGTTCTCAAGCATTCCCTCAACACCGCGGACTTGCCCCTCAATCCGCTTGAGACGGTTCATGAGCGTCTTTAGCTCCGCTTCGTCGCGCACCTTGTGCTTTCCTGAGCAGTGCGGGCAAGCCTCTTCGTCCTCGTTTTTCTCACTGCAACAGTCTATATCTTGATTCTCTTTCATAAAGTGCCTCCTGAAAAGATACCTCTATGGGTAATTGTTGGCTTATGGTATACCCACGCGGGTATAGTGTCAATCACTTTTTCGCCTTTTGTCGCCGCAATTTGTTAAAAAAAATGTAATATGATTTTCTCTCTCTCCTTTGTGCGGTTATTCTGCTTTATAGAAATTTCTTCAAAAACCGCACGCGGTTTTGCTTATCCAAACGAAATTTCCGTGAAAACCTCCTGCGGTTTTGCTCATCCAAAAGGAATTTTTGCAAAAACCTCTTGCGGTTGGAAGAGTCCAAAAGGAATTTCCGTGAAAACCTCTCGCGGTTTTGCTTATCCAAACGAAATTTCTTTGAAAACCGCACGCGGTGGAAAGCGTCCAAGTGAAAAGTCGGGGAAAACTGCAAAAAGGGCGCTGTTTTTGAAAGTATTGTCATGTTGAGCTCGTTTCAGCATATGCTTTAATTGAGTAAAATGCGAAACAAGTTCTCCAAGGACAAAGAATTTTTTACTTTGGCGCTTATTTTTCGTATATTTGTTATATACAATATTTCATTGCTTTGGAGGAAAACATGAAAAAAGTAAAGAAAGACATTCGTATCACTGCTGCTGACACAATCAGCGACACTCTCGTCCGCATTTACAAGGAAGAGGTCTCGAAAAATGCTGAGGGAACTCTTGCAAAAGATGCGAATCTTGCTGCGATGATGGAGGAAATCGAGGCGTATTCGGCGAAACTGACGAGCGCGATTAAAGCCGACAAGATTTCCACATCTCTTGAGGACGCGGACGCCAAGCGCGATGAGCTTATCCGACAGCTCGGCACTCTCATTGCAGGCTATGCCGTGATTCCTGTTGCCGCCAAGCAGGAGGCGGCGCAAAAACTTTCCGCCGTGTTCTCAAAGTACGGAAAGGCTATCGTGAACGAGCCGTATGCTCACGAATCTTCGCTGATTGAGTCGATGCTCGAAGACTTTTCAAAGGAAGAGCTCTCTCCTTGTGTGAAAGCTTTGGAAGGCGTGGGCGACTTGATTTTGGCTTTGAGAGCGGCTCAGGACGAGTTCAACAAAACGAACGACAGCGCGACTGCCGCCATTGTGAGCAAGGGCGAGTCTGCGTATGAGATAAAAAAGCCGCTCTTTTTGGCGATTAACGACAAACTTGTGCCTTATCTTACGGCGCTCGGCTCTCTTGAGGGCTACAAGGATTTTGTTGCCAAGTGCGACGCCGAGATTGACAAGGTCAACGAAAGCGCTCCGAAGCGCGGCAAGCTGAAAGCATAAACGATTTGCTTTCTCAGTCGTGATTTATAAGACGCCGTATCAATGTTTTGGTATGGCGTTTTTCTTTTATATCCGTATCGTCATTTGCTGAGTGGGGGGGGGAAGAGAGGGGGGGGATTTGAGGAATTTTTTGACTTCGTACATCTCTTTGTCGGCTCTCTCGAATATTTCTGAGACGAAATGGTCGCTTTGCGCGTTGTATTCTGCGATTCCTGAGGCGATAATTACGCCTTTTCCTTTCTCTTTGTTCTCAAGAACATGGCGGCGCAGATTGTCCATAAGAAAATGCCTTGAAATGTAATCGCTTCCCTGAAGGAATACGACGAACTCATCTCCGCCCACTCTGAACACGGGGCTGTGAGCGAAGATGTCGCACAAAAGATGCGCTGAGTCTTGTATGTACTCATCTCCTGCGGCATGTCCGAGTGTATCGTTGATTTGTTTTAGGTTGTTCGTGTCGCAGACGACTATCGCAAAATTCATGCAGGTCTTGTGCTTGTCGATGCTTTCTTGAATTGTCGATACAAACTCTTTGTAGGCGTTTTTGTTCTTGACGCCTGTGAGCTCGTCGCGGCGGGCAAGCTCTTTGGCGTTTGTCAGTTCTTTTAGGCGCTGTATTTCTTTTTTGATTTCTGCGTCCACGTTTTCGACGCAGATTATAAAATGCGTCCCGTCGCTGCTTTTGCGCACTGTCATTCTGGTGTACTGCGGTTTTCCTGAGGCGATGACGCGATAAGTCAGGCTGCAATCTTTTCGGTTTTCCATTGAGGCAATCATGTTGTCTTTGCTTACGAAGGCGATGACTTGCTCACAATCTTGCTCGTGGATAATGTGCGGTATGTTTTCGATGCATTCGCCGAAAAAATCCGCTCCTGTCTTGTTGATTTCCAGCTGCCCGTAGATGTTGTTGACCTGATAGCAGATGAAAGCATTTTTTTCAATGTCCACATAGTAAATTTCGTCGTAGTTTGAGGCAAGGCTTTCGGCGATTTGCCCGAATGTGATTGTCTGCTTTTGCTTTTCTTTTTGGGCTTTTTCGGCGTTGAGCTCGTCTTCTATGTCTTTTTCATAGAAGATGAGATATTGTCCTTTGCTTTCTCTCATCATTGTGAAAAGAAAAAAGCGAGGCTCGCCGTCTATCAAAACTCTGAATTTGAACGAAAAAGACTTCCTTCCTTCAATGTTTTTCAATATTGTCTCTTTGTTGAAAATGTTCTTTGCATATTCCCAATCATCAGGATAAACGCATTTCTCAATGCTGACTTGCGCGTCTTTGAAGAAATCTTTTCCTGTTTCAAGGGCGTTCAGGCTCATGTATTTTTCGCTTTCGGCAAAAGACATATATTCATTGGATTCCACGTCAATATAGAAAATAGCGTCGTAATCTTCTGCCATCGCCAAAGCGATGTTGTCGTGTATCCTTTTCTCTTTTTTCTCGCTTGCCTGCACAAACGTATGAACTAGGCATATTCCGAACATAAGCCCTGCGGCATAGAACGGAAAGAGCGCGTTTATAATCTGAAATGTGAGGAAAATGCCAAGAACCATGCTTGTTACAGCAATCACCTTGTATCGTGTTCTTTGTCTTCCCACGCTTTTGTGGGCAACTAAGAGCATATAAGTGGTGATTCCAATGTAAAAGGCAATCTGAAGGAAATACGAAATATTTCGTCCGACTTCGCCAACGTATTCGTTTTTGTCGTTATACGAAAACATGAGATGGTATTTTCGGTTTAGTATCAGACACGCCATTCCAATTATAACTAATATCCTCACTACATGAATCAGCGCATCGCTCCGCTTTCCGCGATTGTCGAGATATGCAACCATATAGCGCGTCCATGTCAGCATGGTCAAAAGCATGAACATGAAATAAAAGACTGTCAGATAGTATATGTATGGAAAAAAGGCCTCTACTTCTTTGTGCTCGTACAAAAGTCCCCATGTCATATCCACAACGATGTAGCAGCAAGAGGCAAGAAGAAACCAATTGTAGCGAACTTGCACAATATTTTGTTTGTCTTGTTTTTTGGCATTGAAGCCGTAATTTGTGAATAATTCCCAGTTCAATATTAAATTTAATATCAGCACTGCTGCTGGGGTTATCGCATACAACATTCGGTTTTATAACCTCCATATATCATAAATCTTTACTGAATCAGACTCTCTTTTTTGAAATATGTGATTTACATAAATTATATCATGTTTTTAAGATGTTTCTTTACTAATTCAGAAAATTTTCATTGATATTTATTTTTCTTTTGGTCATAGTAAAAGAGGCTAAGCCCTCTGCGGTATACCTAGTTGTTATGCTGACACGCTACTGGGCATTTTTTTAGGAGAGCAAAAAATGAAAACAACAATTTCAACTATAGTAGTCAGTCTTGCAGTTATCTTGCTGATTGTTCCTTTTTGTATACTTTGGTTTTTTGCAGCTTTTTGTGATTTACAATCAAATTTTCTTATTCCTTTCTTAGGTATTCTGCTTGTTGTATTGACGTGGTTTGTTTCTCTTAGTATCGAAAATAAAATCTTCTACAAAAAATCAATCATTTCTACATTAGCTGCGATTTTGATTCTGATTGGTGTAGTTTTTGGTGAATTTCATTACAAATATACTTATCTTCCTTCAATTACAGTTGGACAAAGTGAGCCGTTTTCGTCCCGTTATACTCCGTTTGAAAAATCAGAAAATCTGGCTCATCTGGACGAAGAGGCAAGCCTTAAATTTTCAAAAGATGATGAACTTCCGATTGTAGACGGTGCAACGGCTCTTTTTCCGATATATTGCTCATTTGTAGAAGCGGTCTATCCAGAAAGTTGTGATGTCAAAGAAGTTGTAAAATTCAACAAAACAACAGGCGCTTACAAAGAATTGATTGCAGGCAATGACGATATTATTTTTGCAGCCCAGCCTTCAAAAGAACAACTTGCAATGGCACAAGAAGCAGGTCTTGAGTTCAAAATGTATCCTATTGGTTTTGAAGCTTTTGTATTTATTGTGAATGCAAAAAATCCTGTGGACAATCTGAGTCTTCAGCAAATCAAAGACATCTATACTGGCAAAATCACAAACTGGAAAGAACTTGGTGGGAAAAATCAGAGCATCCGCCCATTCCAGCGCGACACAAACAGTGGAAGCCAGACAGCATTTGTAAAAATGATGGGAAATGATATAAAATTGCTGCCTCCCGAAACTCATCAGGTTAGCGGCATGGACGGACTTGTTGATGTGGTCTCAGATTATCAGAATCACAGCAATGCCATTGGCTATTCATTCAGATATTATGTTGAAAATATGGAGCAGAATATCAACATAAAAATCTTGAGCCTTAATGGAATAAAGCCGACTGTTGAGAACATAAGAAACAAAACTTATCCAATCACAGGTAATTTTTATGCAATAACTATAAAAGGAAAAGAATCAGAAAATACAAAAAAATTCATAGATTGGATTTTATCAGAGCAAGGTCAAGAAATTGTCCGTAAGGTCGGTTATATTTCTTTAGATTCTTAAGCGAAGAAAATTGTTTGGAATGACGAGTTAAAAGCGACTGCGGAAGTGGCGAAGATGATTTTATAAAGTCAATTTTCAAATCAATTCAGTTTGAGCACACTTTGCCAGCCAGCCTCGTAAAAATCGTGGATTTTTTGGGCACACCTTTTGCCTTCTTCAAACGGAATGTCGTGAACGATAAGCTCAAAAAGAGCCGAAAACTGCCCTGAAATAATCAGGTGCTCCAGCGTGGAATCAAAAGCGTATGGCGTGTAGCCCTGAGATTCAATCTCTTTGTAAAAAATGTGCGTAATTTCAATTTCTTTTTCGACCATATCGTGAATGAAGTTTTCAAAATTCGTTCCTTCGCTCGCATTCATAATAAGTCGGAACGCATCCTTCTGATTGTATGCGTATTCGTAAATCTCCACGATTCCTTTTTTTGAGAAAGTCGCCATGTTGTCTGCCCATTCATTTTTCGGAAGTTTTTTGAATTGTTCGATAAGGCTTCCAAAAAGGTTCGAGACATAATCCGCATGAGGTTTTACCAATGCCGAAAAAAGTTCTTCCTTGCTTTTGTAGTAGCCGTAAAATGCGCCTGTCGTTACGCCAGCTTTTTTTACAATTTCTCGCAACGACGCGCCTCTGAATCCTTTTTCCAAAAATTCAGCAACCGCAATCTCATGGATTTTCTTCAAAGTGTTTTCTGCCATGAAGTAAGTATATGGCAAGAAACTTTTATTGACAACAATATAACGCTGTTATATAGTTAGTTAAGACTAACACAAAGAGAGGTAGATAAAAATTGAATATCAGTCTTGGAGATGTTGAGACAACGGCGCTGATTCCAGTTGCGATTAAGGCGAACGAAACGCTGCGAAAAAATCCCCGCGTCCGTGATGAAGTGGCTGTGGAGATGATAAAGACGCTCGGAATCGACACAAAGCCCTTTGACAAATTCATGTCCCACGAGGGAGTTATTGCCCGCACAGTAATGCTCGACCGCATGGTAAATGATTTTGTTGCGAAAAATCCGTCGGCGGTCATCGTGAATATGGCCTGCGGCTTTGATAACCGATTTTCCCGCGTGGATAACGGCCTGGTTTTCTGGTTCGATTTGGATTTGCCCGATTCAATCGAAGTTCGGAAGAAAGTTTTTCCAGAGCGGGAGCGCGAGGAAATGATTTCGGGGAGCGTGCTTGAAAACGGCTGGTGCGAAAGAGTCCTTTCCGAAATCAAAAAGACAAATTCCAAAGTGCTTTTCCTTGCCGAAGGTCTTTTCATGTATCTTACTTTTGATGAAATCAAAAAACTGCTTTCCGTTCTCAAAGAAAATTTCCCGACCGGAACGTTGATTGCAGAGCAGAATAATCCCCTCATGGTCAAAAATCAAAAATATCACGACACGGTAAAGAATACGAATGCGGTCTTTAAAAGCGGCACTTGGAGCGGACAGGAAATTGCGGATTTGTGCGAGGGAATCCGTTTTGTTGAAGAGCACAGTTTTAACGAGGAGATGAAAAAGCACTCGTTCGGCGGCTGGCTTTTCGCAAAACTGCTTCCAAAGATGAACGACCGCTGGTCTGTTTTTGAGTGGTAGGAAGGGGAGGAGCGCATGAAAGTTACCAGAATCAACAACTGGTTTGAAAAGTTCGGGCGGTTTGAAGTAAAACACCGCTGGGCTTTTCTTATCTGCCTGATAGTTATTTCTGTCTTCGGAAGTCTGGGATTGAGCCGCATTACGCTGGACAACGGAGAGGAAGATTGGTTTGACGACTGGGAGACCACGAAGAAAAATCAGGACCATTTTGAGGACATTTTTGGCTCGACTGACAGTCTCTTAGCCCACATCAAGGCGGACGATGTTTTTGACCCGGAAGTGCTCACAATGATTGATGAGCTTGGCGACGACCTTTTGCAGAATGTTCCCTATGCGCAAAGCATAACGTCGCTCATGGAACTTTCCCTTCCAATCGGCACGGAAGAAGGCTTTGAAGTTACCAGCCCTTTTGAGGACGGCGTTCCTTCGGATGCTAGAGAGCTTGCAGAGAAAAAGGCCTTTATCTTAAGCCGACAGTCCCTTGTGAACACGCTTGTGAGTGCCGACGCCACAGAAACCTGGCTCATCGTGAATCTTGAACAGTACTCGGAAAATCTTACCGAAGCCATGGAAAAAATCGCACCGCCCGCGATGAAGGTTTTCAGCGACCCAAAGTACAAATCAGACAAATGGGAAATCCGGCCTGCCGGCATGAGCTACACCGAATACGAGGAAGAAGCCGTCACAATGAATCAGCTTGTCACGCGAATCCTCACGGGCTTTATCGTCATGCTCGTCTGTCTTACGGTTTTTATCCGCTCGCTACGCGGCATTGTCGTGCCGTCGATTTCAACTGTGGGCGCGCTCACGACGACGCTTGGTTTTTCAGGCTGGCTTGGCATAAAAGGCAACAACTCAATGCTGATGATTACCATACTTCTTTCTATGGCGCTTGCCGTGGGCTATTCAGTCCACTACATCAACAGCTTCAAAATGCACTTTAGGAAAACTGGAAAAAGAAAAGAGTCAATCGTCTTGAGCGTGCGGGATTCAGGCTGGGCACTTTTCTTTACGGTGATTACGACAATGGCGGGAATGCTTTCCTTCCTTGCGGCGGGAATCAAACCTATGCGGTGGGTCGGAGGCATTACGGCGGCGGCAGTTTTTGCAGTTTTCGCCTACATCATCATTCTGCTTCCAGTTCTCTACAGTTTTGGAAAGGACAAAGAGCCGGATTCAACATTCGTGAACACGGAAGGAGCCACAAAAGCGGATTTGCGTGTTGAATCCATGGGAAAAGCAATCATCAACAAAAAGTGGATTACCGTTATTGCAACCGCCCTTGTTATGGTGGCCGTGATTCCAGGCATTTTCAAAATCGAAGTGAACATGAATTATTCGGACATGATGGGAGAGCGAACGCCTTACATCAAACGCCTTCTTGAAATCACCCGGAGCCAGCTTGGAAGTCAGTACGACTACGAAGTTCTGATTGAATATAAGGACGAAGATGCCATAAAAAATCCGCAGGTGCTCAAAAACATGGACATTTTGGCTGAACGAATCGGAACCTTGAGCCAGACGAAAGTCTCAAACGGAAAGCCGCGAGTTTCTTCGGTCACAAAAATCGTAAAAGAGATGAACCGCACGCTGAACGAAGACCGGGAAGACGCATACATCATCCCCGACGACCAGGATTTAGTGACGCAGATTATGTTCCTTTACGAGATTTCAGGCGGCACGGATTTGTACGACTACATAAGCAACGACTTCCGTGCGGCTTACCTTAAAGTAGAACTTTCGGGCTACGACGGAGAAGAAATCGTAAAAAATCTTGCAGACGTAAAAAAATGGGTGGCAGAACTTTTCCCGGACGCAGAAAATGCGGGCGTTGTGGGCGAAGTCGTCCAGTATGCCCAGATGAACAGAAAACTCGTGCGTGGCTCAATCAAGTCAATCGGAACCTCGCTCGTTATAATTCTTCTTCTGCTTGTCCTTGCATTCACTTCGGTTCGGACAGGCTTTATCGCCATGATTCCGAACGTAGTGCCGATTGTGCTGATTGGCGGAATTATGGGATACGCTGGCGTGAACTTGGACATGATTACCGCAATGATTATGCCGATGATTCTCGGAATCGCCGTTGACGACACGATTCACTTTACAAACCACATCAAATATCACTTTGAGCTTACCGGAAATTACCGGAGCGCAATAGAAAATTCCTACCGCGAAATCGGAAAAACGATGATTATGACCACTGTAATTCTCTGCGCCATGTTCGCGATTTTCCTTACCAGCACGATGAACGTTCTTGTGAACATCGGCTGGCTTTCGGTAGTTGGACTCGGAAGCGCACTGATTGCGGACTATACGATTACGCCTGTGCTGCTTTATATCGCAAAACCTTTCGGAAAGGAAAATAAAATAAACGGATTTGTTCGAGAAAACACTTGATTTAATCCTTGTCATGCTGAACTTGTTTCGGAATGACGTTAGAAATCATGTATCAAAAGGAGATTTCACAATGAAAAAATCAATCGCATTCGCTTTTATCTTTCAGTTTTCAGTTCTCAGTTTTTTTGCCCAGTCGCTTTCGGGCTACGAGATTATGAAAAAGGCGGACGAAGTTCCTGAACCTGTAACAGCGTCCTCCACGGCGACGCTCACGATTCACACAAAAAAAGGCTCGGACAGAATCCGCGAAGTCATAATGAAAAGCAAGGATTACGGAGATGTCAAAAAAGAGGTCATCGTTTTTGTTAAGCCAAAAGATGTTTCGGGCACCGGCTACCTGATGTTCGATTATGCAGAGGACGCAAGCGGAAAAAAGAAGGACTCGGACAACTGGCTTTACATGCCCGCAATGAAAAAGACCCGCCGAATCGCTTCAAGCGGCTCGGAAAGCGACGGAAGCTTTATGGGAACGGACTTTACCTACCGCGACATGGGAGAGCGAAGCCTGAGCGACTACGACTACAATCTTCTTGGCGAGGAAAGCGTGGACGGAACTGACTGCTACAAAGTTGAATGCCTTGCAAAAGACAAAAATCAGAAAGACCCGCGCTACATTTCGTACATCGCAAAGAGCGATTTTATCCTTAGAAAGTGCGAATTTTACGACCGACAAAACCAGCTTCACCGCGTTCTCACCTGCTCCGACTTTACCACAATCAAGGGCTTTACCACCGCGCAAAAAATGAAGATGCAAAACGTGCAGAGCGGAAATTGGTCGCTTTTTGAGTCGGCAAATATCGTTTACGACGGCGGCGACATTGACGACTCGCTCTTTACCGTTTCGTCACTGGAAAAAGGAAGAATTCGATGAAATAAAAGAGGCTGACTATGAAAAAAGTTCTATCTTTAATCTTTCATCTTTCCATTTTCATTTTTTCCCTCGCCTCCCAGGGAGTGCAGTTTTCAGGCGCAGCAGGGAGTTTTTGGGCGGGCGCAATTCGCTTGGAAAACCGCGGGGATTTTCTCTTAGGCGATATTTGGCTGAACGGAAAATTCGAAGCTTTTTACAACAAATCTTCTGCGTATGCGGAAGGGCGCGCAGGATTCGATGAAACTGAAAACAAAACGTATGCAGAACTAAAAGAAATCTACCTCGACTACACGACGGACTTTTGGTCTCTCCGCGCAGGCAGGCAAAAGGCTGCATGGGGAAAGGCGGACGGAATCGACATTGTGAATGCACTCTGCCCCAAAGATTATTCTTCCACCCGCTCCCTTTTTGACGACGAGTATTTTGCAATCGACTCGGTGCGTTTTTCGCTCAACAAAGGAAATCTTTCCCTCGACGCATATTTCATTCCGATTTTTACGGAGGCAGAATTGCCCGAAGAGCAAAAAGCGCAACTTTCTTCTATCGAATTGCCCGAAAAGAACATAAAAAACGCTGAATACGCGCTAAAACTTTCAGGCTATTTTTCACGATTCGACATTTCGCTTTACGGCTTTTACGGCTGGGAAGACACGCCGTTTCTGGATTATGCGCCAAAAATCGAAAACGGAATGCAGACCGGAATCGAAATCAACGCCGGATACAAAAAAATGGCGATGTTTGGCGCAGATGCCGCTATTCCGATTGGCGAAACTGTCCTGCGCCTTGAAGGAGCATTTTTCCCGAAAAGACATTTTCAAACCGCTGCGCAAAAAATACTTTCCGGCGGCGAAAACACCGAAGAGCACAACAATCTCGCAGCCCTTGCAGGTCTTGATTGGATGAGAGAAGGCTGGACGTTCACCTCACAGTATTTCTGCGACTGTCTTTTTGGCGAAACAGAAAATCTTGAGCGCACAAGAAAATTCGAGCACGGAACGACGCTCAGCATTTCAAAATCGCTTTTATCGGAAACGCTCAAACTTTCCGCTTCAGGCATTCTTATGCTGAAGGATTTTGACAGCGCAATCGAACTTTCAGGCGAATACAGCCTTTCCGATTCAATTTTTCTTGAACTCGGCGGCTACATTTTTAACGAAGGCAAAGAAACGGGCACTTACGGCAAATACAAGGACTACTCAAGCATTTACCTCAAAGCGCGGTACGTTTTTTAGAAAAAAAAGATTTCTCTCACTTTTTTCAAGCCCTTCGAGAGAGACTTAATAAGCAGTGCAATCAGAACAGCAGTCATTCCTCTTGGCAGAATAAGAGGATTTAAATAAATTCAGAAGTCTTGATTCAAGCTTGCTCAAAGTTATAAAATCAGCAGAAAACAGCAACATTATGGCAGGAGAAAAAATGGACGAATCGGGGAAACTTTACAAAATTGCACAAGCACTGAATCTGGAGTACAACAACTGGGCGGCTTTTGGCTTTATCAAAAACACCTACGTTCTCGCTCATTACGAATATTACGGCAAGAACGCAAGCTTCATCACGGTCAAGCTCAGCTTCCCCGCCGACCCCGCTGGCGATGATTATAAGAGGTTTCAGGATATCGAGAAGAAATACGAAAACGTGTCAATCCGCGGTGAATACAACGAGCATTTTAATGTAAAAATCGATTTTCGAGGCACGTTTTCCATGCCAAAAACGCAAACGATTGCCCAAGTCGTCAGAGAAATCACGAATCACTTTGCCCAAAAGTATCCCGACGCAAAGCCGCGCTGCTCCGTTCAGGGCTGCGATGAAACCGAAAACCTCAAGCTGTATCACAAAGACCAGCTGCCCGATTTGATGTGCGCGGATTGTGCTGCAAAATTAAAGCAAGAGCTGATGAAAAAGCTGGAAGCCGAAAAGAACGCCCCGAACAATTATTGGGAGGGATTTTTTGGAGCATTGCTGTTTGCAATGATTCCACTGCTTTTTAATTTTTTTATGCTCAAATTAAATGACTATGTCGGAGGAGTGGCTATAGGCGGGGCATTTTGTTATCTTTTTGCTTCATGGGGCTACTCAAAATGCAACGGGAAGCTCGACGGACGCGGTCAGCTGATTGTGGTGGCGACATCTCTTTTTTGCTCTGTGGCGGTTACAGTTTTGGGCTATATGCTGGAAGACAGCTTTTATCTCAACGCGAGGTCTGTAAAAAGGGCGTTTGATTCTGTCATGGATGGAGTAGACGGATTTGGCATCAGTTTGGGCGTTAGTCTGGCTGGCTGGTTCTTGCAGGCAATAATTATGTGTGCGATTGACGCTTCCAACAAGGAAAATGAAGAGTATTACATCAACGAACTTTCGTAAAATCACGGAGGAAGATATGAAAAAGACTTTGGATATGATTATTGCCGAGGCGAACCGAAAGAGGCACTAAACAAAATGAATGCTAAAACAAAAAAGCAGCACAATCAACGAGTAAGAGCCAGAAAAAACATACTCCTTGCTGTTTTGGGAACATTTTTGGCTTTGTTTCATGCAACTTGCGTCGAAAAAACAAAAACTCGACATTCGCCCTAATTACTGTTTTTTTCTTTTCTGGCACATTACAACAAATGCTTTTAGAGAGTCATAGTTTATTATGGCAGATTATATGAACAGTGCTCAGAAGTGCATAGGTGAAAAGAACTTTTCCTAATCAATTAAGATTATTCCTTAAACAAATCAGTTACGTGGAACTGAGTCAAATCCTTTATAACTTCTGCTGCAATTATCATTCCTGCAACAGAGGGAACAAAAGCATTGCTGCCAGGAGTCTGCTTTTTTGGCTTTCCTTTGCGCTCAACACCAGAAGTGTCTTCAACCTCGGCTTCATCAGTTTTTGGAGAAATTGCGCTTTCAGTTGAAAACACAACCTTGAGCCTTTTGATGTTCCTTTTTTTAAGCTCGTTTCTCATGACACGAGCAAGCGGACAAACAGAAGTTCTCGTAATATCTGCAACCTTTAGCTTTGTCGGGTCAACTTTGTTTCCTGCTCCCATACAACTGATGACAGGCTTTTTTAGCGCCTTGCCCCTCGTGATTATTTCGAGTTTTCCTGTAACTGTATCAATGCAATCCACGATGTAATCGTACTGTGAAAAATCAAAAAGGTCGGCGGTGTCCGGCATGTAAAAAGTTTTCCATTTTGTAACCTTACAGTCAGGATTTATATCGTGAATACGCTCTTCTGCGACATCGACCTTATATTTTCCGATTGTGGAATGAAGAGCATAAAGTTGGCGGTTGAGATTTGAAAGGCAGATTTTATCATCATCAACAATATCAATTGCACCGATTCCAGAGCGCACCAAGGCTTCAACAACATAGCTCCCAACACCGCCAATGCCAAAAACAATGACTCGTGAATTGTGAATTTTCTCCATGTTGTCTTTTCCAAATGTAAGTGCTGTTCTTGTGAATTGATACATATTCATAAAATCCTTGCTCAATAAGATTTGCCTATAATCGTAGGTGCGTTATTATAAATAAATGCGCAGAAACTTACAATGCAATTCCTCCTTTACATTTTTGCATATTCAAAGCGGTGTAAATAAATTGCCTTCGATGATAAGTTATAGCAAGCGAGGTAAATATGATTTTAGGTGAAAAACTCAGTATTCTCAGAAAGCAAAACGGATTTTCGCAGGAAGAACTTGCAGAAAAGTTGAATATCTCACGACAAACAGTGAGCAAATGGGAAAACGGGCTTGCAATCCCAGAACTTGACGGACTCATTGCGCTTAGCACTCTTTATCATATTTCGATTGATCGCATTGTTAAAAATGATGATGAGTGCAATATTCCCCTTTCAAAAAGCGAAGACAAAACAGAACGTGCAGAACTTATTGATTTTCTTGTAAAAGCAAAGCGGAAAACTTATGCAGGACATGGCGCAGAAATTTGTCCGTGCCGACCAAAATCCCACGATTTGAAATACGAAGAAAAAACTTCTAGCGGAGAACTTTTGTATATCGACACTTATCTTGGCGGAAAGAATTTTTCTGGCGAAGAAGCTCTTTGGCGTGATGAAGAGCCGCTTTGGTCAATGAATTACTTTGGACGTGTGATAGAAGAACCGTTTTCGGGCGATTTTCTAAAAGCTGCTCTTTTTGAAGTGCCAAGCGAAAAGCCCTTTCGTGGTCCTGACATTTTTCGACAAGGCGATTACACCTATCATTGTCAAAGTAGAGGCGATTTTGAGTGGTTTCAGGGCTATGAAGATATTTTTTATCTGGACAAAAAGATTTATGAGCTATATTTCCACGGTGGTGTGATTTTGTAATCGAAATATTCCAAAACGCACTGTAACAATTTTCGATACTCGTGAGAAAACAATGGCAAGCATTTTGATTAAGGCACAACAAAAGAACAGCGAGAGCAGATTGTCCGTGAATCATTAGGCGATGATTACGATGTAGGCTGTGGATACGAGTCCAGAAGAAATAAAATCAAGCTGTGTCATGCAGTGAAAAAGTGGTATCTTTTGTGTAAAAGATTCACATAACATTCTTCCCGTTTCACCCTCGCATATATAAGAATACAAGCTCTGTGCCTCAACTGAGTTTTCAATCTCTGCACCACCGTTAATCAGATACAGATCATCTCCTGTAATCTCTACACAATCTGAAAAATCATAGTCATAGAAGTTAAACTCTTTAATTGCACGTTGCTTTCTTTTCATCTTTCATTCATTTTTTGAAACTTCATCTAAATCTAATCCGCAACAAGGGCAATTTTTGGGAACGGTATGATATACACCTTTGTAATATTTCGACATAACTCTGTATGTTGAAATCAATTTTGTTCCACAATGTGGAACAAAAAGCTTATAAAACAATACTCACGCTATAAAAACATATTGTTAATAAATAGAACGTATGCTATTCTGAAAATCGTGCAAAAAAGTTGCATAATTTTCTAATCGTGAGAGGTGTTTTATGCCTGGAGTATCTGTTCTAATAGGCGGCGTTGTTGTCGTCTTGCTTATTATTCTTTTTGTCAATTCGTATTTGACAGCCCCGCCTGACAAAGCGTTTATTATTTCGGGAATGAGAAGAAAGCCGAAGGTGTTTATCGGAAAGGCTGGTCTTCGCATTCCGTTCTTTGAGCGAAAAGATATTCTTGAGCTCTCCCTCATTCCAATCGACGTGAAAACTTCGTCCGCTGTTCCGACTGCCGATTTCATCAACATCATGGTTGATGCGCAGGTCAACGTCAACATTTCAAGCGACGCGGACAAAATACAGCTTGCAAGCCAGAAATTCCTGAATCAGGACACAGAATATATCGCTTCCGTCGCGCGCGAAGTTCTTGAAGGCAACATGCGCGAGATTGTCGGAAAAATGACATTGCAGGAGATGGTCAGCGACCGACAGAAGTTCGCGGACTTGGTAAAAGAGAACGCAGACCCTGACCTTGCGGCAATGGGCTTGGACATCATCTCGTTCAACGTCCAGAACTTCATCGACAACAACAAAGTCATTGAGAATCTCGGTGTCGACAATATCGCAAAAATCCAGAAGAACGCCGCGATTGCCCGTGCTGAGGCCGAGCGCGATATTGCAAAGGCTCAGGCAAACGCAAAGAAAGAAGCGAACGACGTTCAGGTTCAGGCGGACACTCAGATTGCGATTAAGCAGAACGAACTCGAAATCAAAAAAGCCGAGTTGAAAGCGAACGCCGAAAACGAGAAGGCGAAAGCGGACGCTGCTTATGAAATCCAGAAGGAAACTCAGCGAAAGACGCTTGAAATAACGACGGCTGAAGCGAACATCGCAAAACTCGAAAAGACAACGCTCATCAAGCAAAAGGAAACAGAAATCGCAGAAAAGCAGCTTGATGCCCAAATCAAGAAAAAGGCTGAGGCAGAGAAATTCGCCGCTTTGCAGAAGGCAGACGCTGACCTTTATGAAAGGCAGAAGAACGCTGAGGCTGAGCGATATGAGCAGGAGCAGTCTGCTGTGGCTTTGCAGAAGAAGGCTGAGGCAGAGAAGTTCGCAAAAGAGCAGGCGGCTCTGGCAGTGAAGGCTCAGGCGCTCGCAGAAGCGGAGTCCACAAAGGCGAAGATGGTCGCTGAGGCTGACGGTATCAGGGCAAAAGGTGAGGCTGAGGCTCTCGCCGTGAAGCAGAAGGCGCTCGCTGAAGCCGAAGGTATCGACAAGAAGGCTGAGGCTATGAAAAAGTACGGCGAGGCGGCTATTTACGAAATGTATTTCAAGGCGCTCCCAGAAATCGCAAAGAATGTTGCAGAGCCGCTTTCAAAGGTCGGCTCTATCACGATGTACGGCGAGGGCAACGCTGCAAAACTCACTGGCGACATCACAAAAGCAATGACGCAGATTACAAGCGGCGTCAACGACTCTCTCGGTATCGACTTGAAGAGCGTCTTGGGCGGATTCTTGGCTGCGAAGGCTGTCGAAGGTGCGAAAAAAAGTGCGGAAGACACTCACTCTAAATCTAGTGAGTAAGACTTTTTGATTATTCTTGCCCGCTAGAAATATTGCGAGCTCATTTCTTAAATGGGGCTTTAGACACAAAATCTAGCGGGCTTGACTTTTTGATTTTTCTTGCCCGCTAGAAATGTTGTGAGCCCGTTTCTTAAATGGGGCTTTAGACATTATTTAATGTGAGCAAGACTTTTTGTTTTTTTGACCTCGCAAGAAATATTGTGAGTTCAGAAAAGCAAAAAATGGACTAGTGTCATTTTGAGCGGAAAACGGCGAAAAGCCGTTTGGAGTCGAAAAATCTAACAATGCCTTTTCATAATCTTTTTTTTGAAAGCCAGATTCTTCGACTTCGTTCGCGTTCGCTCACTTCGCTCAGAATGACACAGAAAACAGAGGAGTAATTTTTTATGAAAAACATGAGAAGACTTTTCACGGCTGTTGTTGTCGTGTCGCTTCTTTTGGTTCAGTCGGTTTTTGCAGAAAAGACTCCGATTGAAAACCTCTATGAGTACACGCTCGACAACGGCTTGACGGTGTTTATCGCCGAGAACCACGCTGTTCCTCTTGCGTATGTCGAAATCGCGGTCAAGGCTGGAGCAATCACGCAGACAAAGGAGAATGCGGGACTTTTCCATCTTTATGAGCATATGATGTTCAAGGGAAACTCACTTTATCCGAACGCGGCATCTGTGAAAAAAGCGCTCAGCGATATGGGCGTCGCGGACTGGAACGGAACGACGGGAATTGACCATGTGAACTACTTTTTCACGATTCCGTCCGACCAGCTTGAGAAGGGCTTGGCGTTCTGGAATGCGGCGATAAGAAGTCCTCTCATGGACGCGAAGGAGCTTGAGAACGAAAAGAAGGTCGTTCTTGCCGAAATCGAAGGTGACGCTAGTGACCCAGGTTCTTGGGTTCGCGATTATTATCTTTCAAAGATGTTCCCGAAAGAGCCTTACAGACTCGACCCCTCAGGTTCTTCTCCTGTCGTGAAGAATGCGACTGTGGCGCAGATGAAGGACATGCAGTCAAAATACTACATTCCGAAAAATGCGGCGCTTTTCATCGGCGGCGATGTGAATCCAGAAGAAACGCTTGAATTGGTGAGAAACATTTATGGCACTTGGAGCAACAACGGAAACGAAGCGCCGGGAAAGAATGAGCAGGCTTCAAAAGAGCCTTTCTCTGCGATGAATATCGCTGTTCTTCCATATGACAAGATTTCCCCTGAAATCGCAAAAGTTGAGTTGAGCTTCCGTGGCCCTGACGCTGACTTTGAGAGAGAGGACACTTATACAGCCGATTATCTTTTGCAGCTCCTTTCTGACCCGGACGGCTACTTTGCAAAGACGCTCGTCGGAACTGAGGAATTGGGAATCCCTGATGTTGATTATGTTTCAGGCGGATACGGCACTTCAAGAGCGGCGGGTCTTCTTGACTGCTCGGCTGTCATGCTCCATCCTGAGCAGAATATTCTTGCTCGCGTGAAACTTTTTGAGAAGATTGTCCGCGAGGATATCTTGCCGAAAGTTGCTGCGGACAAGAAAAACTTTTCAAAAAAGAAGATAGAGGCAATTGCACGCTCTTTGCGCGATGATGATACTGTGACGTCGCAGACTGCAACAGGGCTTCTTTCGGTGTTGCGCTTCTGGTGGTGCTGCACTGACGCTGATTACTATTACACTTACAACGACAAAATCACCTCTGTTACGAGCGCGGATATGCAAGGCTTTGTGCAAAAATACATCGAAGGCAAAAAGCCGATGGTCATCGTTATGCTGAACCCTGCTGTCTACGAGAAGGTGAAGGGTGAGTTTGCCGAAGCGGGCGCTGATGAAATCACTGACAACTTTGTCTGGTGGAAGATGGACAAGTTCCAGCCTGATGAGAGCAAAATCGCAAAGGAAAGTCGTGTCCTACAGGACACTCAGATTTATGTTCCTGTTGAAAAGGCTGTCGACAATGGCTCAAAGAAAGAAAACGCTCACGACATTGAAACTTACATTTTGAAAAACGGAATCCCTGTTTATGTCAAAAACGTTAAGGGCGCAAAGATGTCTTCTGTCTATGTGTCGCTTCTTGGCGGAATTGAGCATATGACAAAAGAGACTTCGGGACTTGAGGGCGCTCTTTTTGATATGATGGCCTCTTCTTCAAAAAAATACAGCTACGCTTCTAGGCAGTCAATCGCGTTCAGAACTGGCGCTTCTGTCGGCGCTTTTTCAAAAATCGGCGGCTCTGGTCTTGGCGTTACTTCAATCAGCTCTTACTTTGACGAGATGCTTTCGATTCTGGGCGATAGTTTTGTAAATCCTGTTTTTGAGCAGAAGGTTTATGACAACTATATGACTGAGGCTCGGCAGGACATTCAGCAGATGTTGAACGACCCAAGAAGCCTTATGATGTACAAAATGGACGAGACGCTTTACGAAAACCACCCTTACAGTGTGTCTGCGAGCGTTACGCCTTCGTCGCTTGAGAGCATCACTGTTGAGAATATGAAAGCGCTTTACGACAAGATTATCCGTCCTGAAGATATGTATGTTGTCGCAGGCGGAAACATCAACGCAAAAAAACTCGTTGCCGCTCTCAACAAGACAATCGGAAGTATCAAGGCCGGAAAAGGCAGCGCGAGGGTGGCTCTCGAAGTGCCACCGCTCAAGATTAGCGGAGCGAACGTGATTATGACACACCCGAGCGCACAAGGCTCAGGATATGTTGCCCGCGTTTTTGCAAGCCCTTCAATCCACGACAGCGATTATGTTGCGGCCGCTGTTGCTTCTCAGGTTTATTCAGACACGATGTTCAACGTTGTTCGAGAGCATCACGGCGCTTGCTACACGCCAAGCAGCGGCACTGGCGGAAATGATGCTCCTTTTGGATACGAGTTCTTGTTCAAGCTTTCCGATGTGAAGAACTTTGCCAAGTACATGGAAGAAGCGCGCAACTATATGGCGTCGGACAAACTCATTGAAAGCGTGAATGACAAGGGCGAGTATGAGTTTACGACTGTCGAGAATCGTCTTGACGGCTACAAAAACTCATTCATCAACACAAGTTATGCTTCTCAGCAAACTGTCGGCTCTATGACTGCAAGCATTTTGAACAATATCCGAAACTACTCAGACCCGTATTACAGCGAAAAGCGTCTTGAGCAGATTCGCTCGCTGACTGCTGACGACATCAAAGCGGCTTTCAAGAAATATTGGATTGACGAAAAGTCGCAGTGGTTCGTTATGGTTGGTCCTGAGGACGAGGCGAATGTGAATCTGCCGCCACTTTGATGACGTTCAATTTTAACTTCTAAGTCGTTTTTTTGCGCAAAACGATATGGTGCAACTTCTTTGTTATCGTTAAACTTCGTTTGTGAGGTGTTTATGATAGCAAAGAAGTTGTTTTTGTCTATGGCGGTGTTTGCCGCCGTATGTTTTTGCGCTTTTGCCAAAAAGACAAATATTGAGAACCTGTATCGCTACAGGCTTTCAAACGGGCTTGAAGTGTTTATTGCAGAAGACCACGACGAGCCGACTGTGTATATAAATATTGCGGTCAAGGCTGGCGCTGTTGCCCAGACTTGCGAGAATGCGGGTTTGTTTCATCTTTACGAGCATATGATGTTCAAAAGCAATGCGCTTTACAAATCTGCCGAAGAGATGAATCGCGTGATGAAGAACTTCGGCGTCACAGAGGACAACGCGACGACGGACATCGACAGCGTTCAGTATTACTTTTCGCTCCCGTCTGACAAAATCGAGGAGGGCTTGGCGTTCTGGAATGCGGCAATAAGAAGCCCGACTCTTGATGAGGCAGAACTTGAGGTTGAGAAGAAAGTCGTATTGTCTGAAATTGAAGGGTATGCCGCAGAGCAAGATTCGTGGTACACGAATTATCTTGAAATGACGCTTTTCCCGAAAGCACCGTACAAGATTGACCCCAGCGGCTCATTCGAGGCTGTCAAAAACGCGACTGTCACCCAACTTCGCGAAATGCAAAAGACGTACTACATTCCGTGCAATGCGGCGCTCTTTCTTTCAGGCGATGTGAACCCAGACGAGGTTATGCCTCTTGTCAATGACATCTTCGGCTCTTGGAGCAACGAAGGCAGACTCCCTCCTGAAAATCTCTCGGCGCTTTCAAAGTCCCCGCTTGAAGAGACGAAAGTTGCCGTATTCCCCTCAGATTCAGTTTCCGACAACATAACGGCGGTCAACGTTTATTTTCGCGCTCCCGACACAGCCTTTGACATTGATGAGTGCTATACCGCTGATTATCTTGACTATCTTTTGAGCAAGGACAAGTATTTCAAGAAGAGTGTGGAAGCAGATAAATCATTCGACTTGTTCCCTGACGGCGACATATCGTTTTCGAGCGATTGGAACAGGCTTTGCTCTTATTTCACGTTTGACTTGGAGCTGAAAAAGCCGACACAATCAATCATTGACGATGCGCTTCGCTTCTCTGACAAGATTCAAAATGAGATACTCCCAAGACTCGCAAACACAAAGAGCTTTTTCTCTTACGAGATGAAAAACAAAATCTATGATGAGTGCTATGAAGATATGATGTTCTCTTATCTTGCAAGCCGACAGACAATAGACATCCTTCGCTCTATGTGGGTCTTGGACAGCGCTGACTTCTATTTCGACTACATGGGAAAGTTCTGGGACAAGGCAACAGCGGGCAATATGCGCCGTTTTGTCAAGAAATACTTTGAGGACTCAAAGCCTCTCGTCGTAATCTTCATGAGCAAGGCGAACTTTTCAGAACTTGAAAGCACAATCAGGGAACAGAACGTTACCGTTATTGAAGACGATTCTTATTTGTGGTGGAAGAAGCCTGAGTTTGCGCTATCTTCCGAGAAGAAAATCACCACGACTCAAGAAGGAATATACATTCCGAACAACCGATACAACTTTGAGAGCAAGAAGGTTTCTCTCGGCGACATCGAAGTTTCTCGGCTCGACAACGGGATTAAGGTGTATTTCCAGAATATCGAGAAAGAAAGCCAGAAGAGCGTTGCGTTGCAGTTCGTCCTCAAAGGCGGCGCTCAACATCTGAAGCGTGGAGATGAGGCGCTTGAGAATGCAATGTTTGACTTTATGAGCAACTCCTCAAAGAAATACAGCAGCGAAAAGCGGGAAAGACTTGAGGACAAAAACGGCTTTTCAATAGATTACGAAGACGACAACTTGTATTCCGCGCTGACACTGAGCGCTGATGATGATAGCGCGTTCTTCAGCGCTCTTGGTGTGTTCTGTGACGGCATTGTTAATCCTGTGTTCGACGAGAAAGAGCTTTTTGAGATGAAAGAGAAGATAAAGCAGTCGTATAAGAGCTTTGTCTCTGACCCCGACACACTCCTTGCACTCAAAGTGCAGAGCGCCGTAACCGAAGATTCTCCATATGCGCAGACAAACGGTGCTGTTAGCGACGATGTTGACTACATCAGTGCCGAAAGCCTCAAAGCGCATTATGAGCGAGTGATGAAAAAAGGCGATATGTTCCTCGTTCTTGTCGGACAGATTGACAAGGAAGCTGCTTTGCGCGCACTCAACAAGACGATTGGAAAGGCGAAGTTTGCAGAGGGCAAAGGGGAGTATCGCCTTGAGCCTTATGAAATCAAAGAAGCTGCATCTGTCGTTCTTGAAAGCAAAAACGCGCTTGGAACGGCATTCACGCGCACAGTCTTTCCGTCTCCGTCGTTCAGCGGAGAAGACTTTGAGCCCGCTTGTGTGGCAGCAAATGTCTATTCAAACGTGCTTTATAGCATCGTCCGCGAAAAATACGGCGCTTGCTACGGAGCAGGCTCTGATTGCTTTGGCTCGTATATGGTAGAGTGGGGCTACAAAGTTTCAGACCGCAAGAACTTTTCGCGCTACGTCAAAGAAGCGCGCGAGGCAATGCTCAAAGGCACTTGGATTGAAGATTACATCGAGGGAGCGAAAATCACTTTAGAGCGAAGCCTTTCAAAAGACTGGCAATATCCGTCAACGAAGGCTCAAGTGATAGCCCAAGGAGTCGTTTTTGCAGACGATGAGAGATGCTTTGAAAAGCGCATTGAGCGCGTTCGCTCTGTCAGCGCCGACGATGTTCGCCGTGTGTTCAAAAAGTATTGGCTCGACTCTCCTTCACGCTTTTTTGCGGTGACAGGTGAGGGAGAAAGCGAAAGCCTCTCACAATAGCGGGGTTACGCACCCGCACCACCGCGGGATTACGCTCCCGCACCACCGCGGGATTACGCTCCCGCACACCTGCGGGATTATGCTCCCGCACACTTGCGGGAATCCTTACTGACAAAAAGAGGCGTTTTCTGCTATAGTACGAGAGATATTATTTCTTGGAATATTTTGAACTTATAAGGGGTTTTTTATGGCTGATACAAAAGAACTTTGTCGCGCGATTGTGGCAGAGGCTTTGACTGAATTGAAGAGCAAAAAAGGCGTTGAAGTTGATATTATCGCTGACAAAATCGCAGTAGAAACACCGCCGAACCCAGAAATGGGCGATTTGGGCTTGCCGATGTTCCCGTTTGCAAAGGCGTTCCGCTCAGCTCCGATGGCGATTGCAAAAGAAGTCGCAGAGCTCATCGCAAACAAAGACGAAGCAAAGGCTATCGGCGAGTTCTTCGCGGTTGGTCCTTACGTCAATGTTCGGCTCGACAAGGCTGCTCAAGCTGAGAAAATCCTTTCAAAAATCGACAGCGAGGGCGATGAGTACGGTTCAATCGGCTCTGACGGCAAAAAGGCTCTTGAGGGCAGACGTGTTATGGTCGAGTTCTCAAGCCCGAACACAAACAAGCCTCTTCACCTCGGACATATGCGAAACGACGCGCTCGGTGAGTCTGTGAGCCGCATTTTGAAGAAAGCAGGCGCGGAGGTTTGCAAAGTCGATTTGATTAACAACCGCGGTATCCACATCTGCAAGTCTATGCTCGCATATAAATTGTTCCACGAAGCAAACGGCGACACTCCAGAGAAGCTCGGAATGAAGGGCGACCACTTTGTCGGTCAGTGCTACGTTGAGTTTGACCGCTATCTCAAGGGCGAAAAGGACAAGCCAGAAACCGCGCACCCAGAAGTGCAGGAGATGGCTGAGGAAATGCTCAGAAAGTGGGAAGCAGGCGACGAGGAAACTCGTAAGCTTTGGCAGATGATGAACGATTGGACTTTCAACGGCGTTAAAGAAACTTATGACCGCACAGGCGTTGGCTTCGACAAGTTCTATTTTGAAAGCGAAACATATCTTAAAGGCAAAGACGAGATTCAGAAAGGCTTGGAGAAAGGCGTGTTCTTTAAGGCAGACGACGGTAGCGTTCGTGTTGACGTTACAGAAGCGGTTGGCAAGGGCAAAGACGGCGAAGACCACGAGAAAGTGCTTTTGCGAAAAGACGGCACTTCTGTTTACATCACGCAGGACATCGGAACAGCAATCAGCCGCCACAACGATTGGGCTTTCAACGAGCTTGTGTATGTTGTTGCAACAGAGCAGAACTTCCACTTCAAAGTCTTGTTCTATATTTTGAAGAAGCTCGGCTTTGATTGGGCAGAGAAGTTGCACCACTTGGCTTATGGCTTGGTCAATTTGCCGAACGGTCGTATGAAGAGCCGCGAGGGTACTGTTGTTGACGCTGATGACCTCATCGATTCGCTTCACGCAGACGCACTCAAGGCGATTAAGGAGCGCGGACGCGAGGAAGAAGTCGGAAACGCTGATGATGTTGCAGAGAAGGTTGCGCTTGCGGCTTTGCACTATTATCTTTTGCAGGTTAGCCCTGTTAAAGATATGGTTTTCAATCCTGAGGAGTCGCTTTCTTTCAACGGCAACACAGGTCCTTATTTGCAGTATATGGGCGCGCGCATTAGCTCAATCTTGCGAAAGGCGCACGACGCTGGCGTTGAGGCGGATTCAAGCGCAGTGGCTTTGCTCAAGGGCGCAGAAGAGTGGGAGTTGATTAAAACTTTGGGCGAGTTCCCTGCACTCGTGGCGCGCGCGGCGGAAAGCCTTGACCCAAGCATTGTTGCGAATTATCTTTACTCGGTTTCAAAGGCATTTAGCAAGTTCTATCAGACAAGCCCGATTTTGTCTGTAGAGGACAAGAAGCTCTCTGGTGCGCGTTTGTATCTTGCAAAATGCACGCTTACTGTTTTGAAGAACGCTATGGACTTGGTTCTTGTTCAGTTCCTTGACAAGATGTGAGCCACAGGCTCTTTTGTAAAAGCTTTTAAACGTACAGCCTCTTTTGTAAGGGCGTAGAGTCGTTTGAAAAAGTGCCTTTTTGTGTAAAACGTCTGTGAGGGGAAAACTTGCAGGCGTTTTTTGTATTTGATGAATTATTAGGGACTTTTAAGGAGGAACAAAATGACAGACATTGAGCGAAAAGAGATTTTTGAAGCAATTTCAGCTGCGGATAATGCTTTGAATCATCTTCATTCTGCAAGGCGATATTTGGATAGCGCGGGCAACTGGGGCTTGCTAGACCTGTTTGGCGGTGGCTTTATCTCTGGACTGATGAAGCACAGCAAGATGGGCGACGCTGAAAGGGAAATCGAGAACGCCAGATTTGCGCTTCAACGCTTTAGCAAAGAGCTTCGCGATGTTAGCGGCTACAGCTCTATTCACATCAACGATTTTTTGACCTTTGCTGATTTTTTCTTTGACGGCTTTTTGGCGGATATGTTGGTTCAATCCAAGATTAGCGATGGCAAAAGACAATGCGATGAGGCAATTCGCAAGGTTGAGTCAATCAAAATGGAGCTACAGAGCAGGCTGTAAGGAATAGGCTCTTTTTGTCATCACAGCGTTATTTGTAAAACCGTCCTAGACAGTTGGGCTTGACCCGATAATCTAACAAAACAACCCGCAGAAAAAAATCTCTTGCGGGTGTTTTTTGTTAATGGACGATGAAAGCAATATACTTTATAATGAAATAAGGAGGTTGAAAATGCCGTATGAATTGCTTGAAAAACAGATAAAAGCCTTGCCACGAACGGCACAACTTGAAGTTGAGCATTATGTGGGCTATTTGACTTCTTTGTATTGCAATAACACTCAGAAAGAATCTGTGTCAGAGCGAATAAATGCTTTTATGAAAGAAAATCCTACCGCATTTGAAGAGTTTGATAATGAAGCAGGACTTGAATCAATAAGGAAACTGACGAAAAATGATGTATGGTGAAATTTGGTGGGTAGATTTTGGTTCTCCATTTGGCAGTGAGCCAGGATTTCGCCGTCCGTCGATTATTGTGCAAAGTGATTCGTTTAATCAGACTTCAATGCATACTACAGTCGTTATCCCTTTAACTACAAATATGCGGCTTGCAGATTTTCCCGGAAATATGGAGCTTTCTGCAGAAGAAACAGGACTGTCAAAAGATTCTGTTGCTGTTACACCACAAATAACAGTTATCGATAAATCAAGGCTTATTGAACGAGTGTCAATATTGCCGAATTATCTTATGAAAGAATGTGCAACGAATATAAAACTTTTGCTTGGTATTGAGTAAGTTTTTATTTATTGGAAAAAATTACTTATTGTCATCGGTAAAACGAAAAATCTCTTCTATCGGCTTACCAAAGACGCGAGCAATGTCGAAAGCTAGCTTCAGCGACGGATTATATTTCCCGTTTTCCAAAGCTCCTATTGTTTCGCGCCTCACACCGACCTTGTCTGCAAGTTCTTCTTGAGTTATTTTCATTTTGCGGCGAAGCTCGTGAATGGTTGTTTCAAGCATTATTTCTCTACCTCTTCAAAAACATCATCTTTTGCTTTTCGTATTTTTCTCATCTCAATTTTATCCATAATGATTGTATTCAGAGTTATACCGAAAAACGAAACATAAAGAATATATGAGCCAAAATGGAACACATCATTGTGAAAACGATTTGGAAAAAAGGTCACAGCAAGCATACTGCCAATAAGAGCAATAACAATAAGTGCAATGACGCATATAGCCAAGATGATAGGAAAATATAGTTTTTCAAGAAACTGTTTAACTCCTAAAAACAACAAAGCTGGAAAAACTCGTGAAACAGCCGCCGCTATAAGTGCAGCAACTAAAACAAAATTAGTAAAGCTCATCTTTTTCTTCATAGATTATTCCTCCTCGAAAGTTTCTTCTGCTGAATATGAATCCCGTTTTTCCAACACAATGAACGCAATTCCATACGATAAGTATAAAATCCCTAATGCAAAAGAAATTGTTTCTTTGCAAGAAATAGTATTGTTTATTATAGGAATGTACGCTAGAAATCTTATAAACATAAAAGCGAATGCTGAAAAATAAAAGCAAAATGTCTTTGCAAGTCTGTCGTGTTCCTTTGCAAGTTCGTCAAAGGTTTCTTTTGTAGAAGCTATTATCTTAAATTGAGGTAGAAGTAATAACAATAATACTATCCCTGCAATAAGTTCAACCATTTTTGAAATCGGAAGAAGCGGTATAATGCCAGATGCAAGCCAGAATATTCCATTGCCGATTGCAGTGAAAAAGATAAAAGTGGTTTGCTTTATTTTCCTTTCTTCTGTTGTGTTCATAAGCAATTCTCCTTTGAGCGATATATAACGCAAAAGATATATATTTCGCTCATATGATACAAATATATAACGCTATAGTGTAGCTGTCAACAGAAAAATAACCCTTTTTTGCTGAAATATAGATAGCGAGAAAATTTATAGAGAGAAAATGAAGTGAATGTATGAAGAAAAATGATTTATGCTATTCTTTGCTCAATTACAGGCTATTGATGAGCCAATCAAACACTTTAAGCCCGTCCACAGCGTCGGCGCGTGCATACGACAAGCACAGGCGTTCGGGGTGCCACTGAAGCGCATAGAATGGCAGCGAGTCGTGTTCTACCGCCTCGATTATGCCCTCATTGCTGTATTGCACCGCGCATAAGCCCTTGCCTAGCGTCTTTATCGCTTGATGATGTGCGCTGTTTATCGTGAGTTCTGTCTTTCCGAAAATGTCGTATACAAAAGACGGCTTTAACACAGAAGAAGAATGTATCTTGTCCGCCTCCGAGCCCTCATCTCGCGCGTGCTGTGTAGCGCAGTTTATGTGCTGAATGAGCGAGCCGCCAAAAAACACATTCATTATCTGTAGTCCTCGGCAAATCCCAAGAGTGCGCACTTTCTTTTCTGCGGCTGCTTTCAAGACTTCTAGCTCAAGAGTGTCTAGCGCGTCATCGAGAGCGACACTAGCCGTGTTCTCTTCTCCGTATAGCGCGGGATTCACGTCCGCTCCGCCTTGTATCACGATAGCGTCAGCCTTGCTCACAGCTTCCTCTGCGCTCATCTTTTCTATTCCGAATGGCTCTGCGCCAGCTTCTCTCACTGCGTTAAAATAATTCGTCTTCTTTGTAATATCGCCTATAATCAATATTCTTTTTTGCGTGTTCATAACTATATCTAATTTTCGGCACGATTCAGCGATGAGAGAAAATCTTTGGCGCGCTGTGTTTGGGGATTGTCGAAAAACTCTTTCGCATTTGCTTCTTCTATAATCTGCCCGCTGTCCATAAAGACAATTCGGCTCGCAACTGAACGCGCAAAACTCATCTCGTGCGTAACAATAACCATTGTCATTCCGCTTTTCGCCAGTTCCGTCATCACAGACAAAACCTCGTTTATCATTTCAGGGTCTAGCGCGCTCGTCGGCTCGTCAAATAACAATACTTCTGGCTTCATCGCCAAAGCCCTCGCTATAGCTGCTCTTTGCTGCTGCCCGCCCGAAAGCTCCGCGGGATATTTTTGTGCTTGGCTTTCCACTCCCACACGGCGCAAAAGCTCCATCGCATTAGCCTCTGCCTTTGCTTTTGGTATATGTAAAACTTTACGGGGCGCAAGTGTTACATTATCGATGATTTTTTTATGCTCGAAAAGATTAAACTGCTGAAAGACCATACCGACCTTTTTGCGAAGCTCAACTAGTCTTTTGCCCTCGTCTAAAATCGGCTCACCCGCTATGAGTATCTCGCCCGAATCGATTGGCTCAAGGCGGTTTATCGTTCTGCAAAGTGTCGATTTTCCTGAGCCAGAAGAGCCGATTATTACCACAACCTCGCCTTTTTCAACCGTCAAATTGATGTTTTGCAAGACGTGTAGCGAGCCGAAATATTTATTTACATTGCGAAGTTCGATGATAGGCATTATTTTCTCCTTTTGCTTTTGGCGATTTTTTCTGAAATTTTGTTTAATCCATAGTTTAGAAGAATATAGACGAGCGCGACAAGTAGATAAACTGCAAGCATAGAATCGTAATTCGAGATTAAGACGCGCGCATTTTGCATTAGGTCGGGATAGTTCACCAGATAGGAAAAAGTTGTGTCTTTAACCACTATGACTAATTCGCTGATGAGAGAAGGCAAGACATAGCGGAAAGCCTGCGGAAAGACGATATTCACCCTCGTTTGCACAAGGCTTAACCCCAGCGACAAAGCGGATTCGCTCTGACCTTTCGGCACGGCATTGACTCCAGAGCGCAAGACTTCCGCCACCACTCCACAAGCCGAAATAGACACAGGCAAGGCAATCTTTAGAAGAGGAGTGAGCTTTATGTTGAATTGCGGCACGACAAGAAAAAAGAAGTAGATAAACAAAAGTGTCGGCACTCCTCGCGTAAACTCGATTATCGCTGTTGAAAGTGCGGAGAAAATGCGGTTCGAGCTTATGCGCGCGTTCATCAAGGCAAAGCCAAAGACAAAGGCGATTACAAGCGAAAGAAGAGATGACATAATTGTGCCTAAAAAGCCCTTGAGCAAAAAAAGCCAAGTAGTGCCTTTAGCGAAAAAATACCAGTAGCGCGCGTCTAGTTGCCCTGTGATGTAAAAGCGATGAAGCACAAGAGAAAAAAGCAAGAGCAAGACAAGAGATGATATAATAGAAGAAATCGCTATAACTCTTTTTGCTGTCTTGCTCGGCTGTTCGTAGAGTGTAGAAAGAATGTCGTTGTGAGAAGAAATCATCGCTTTATCCGTAATTTTTTGTCAAGGAAGTTGCCGACTTGCCCAATAATCGCCGCCGTCGCGCAGTACAAAGCTGCCGAGATGACGAAAGCTGTGATACCGCCTGTGGCGTGGGTATTGATGTAATCGACCAAGCCCGTTAAATCGCGCGGATTGAGCGGCACTTGAGAAGCTAGGGCAGTCGTGAGCATAGTCGCAACGGCAAGATTTGTCAGTGGCAAAATCGAAAAGCGCAAAGCTTGCGGCACTATTATATAGAAGATAATTTGCAGAAAACTAAAGCCCAAGCTCCGCGCCGCCTCTATTTGCCCCTTTCGTATCGTATTCACTCCCGAAAGTAAGTTTTCCGACACAAAAGAGCTAACGATTAAGACTGTCGCAATCACCACGCAAGCAAAATACGACAGCACTATTTCAAGATATGGCAGAGCATAGACAAGAACGATGAGCAGAGCCGCGCCGGGAATATTGCGGAAAATCTGTATATAAACCTCGCTGGTAAGGCGCACTATTTTTATCGGGCAGATTCTTAACACCGTGAGTGCAGTCCCCAAGAAAAGCGAGAGAGTAAAGGTCAATACAGTCAGCCCCCAAGTCGTGAAAAGAGAGTTGATGTAATCTTTTCCAAACTCCCGCACCAGCTCAAGCAAACTCATCGATTTTCTCCTTATCTTATTCGATTACAGGAGCAGCGGGAGCGGCTTTAATGCCAGTACGCTTACCAAGGCTTTCAATCCAGAGCTTTTCCCAAGTCCCGTTTTCTATAATCTTTTTCAAGAAAGCATTGACAAAGGCAACTCCGTCGCTGTCTTTTGGCAAGCCCAAGCCGTAATTATCTTCTGAGCCGAAAGGTTCGCCTGCGATTTCAAACGTGTTTGGATTTTTCACGATGGCGTTTAGCAAAAGCGTGTAGTCCGTTACATACGCGTCAACTCGCTTCTGCTGTACGGCGGTGCGGGCTTCAATATCGCTTTTGAACTCCTCGACAATAGCCTTTGGCGCGAACTGTGCAAGAATAGCAGGACCTGTAGAACCAGACTGCGTGGCGACTCTTTTGCCCTCCAAGCCGTTTACTCCGCTAATGTCTTTGTTGCCCGCCTTCACAAGAACCGCCTGACGAGAGGTATAATAAGGGCCTGCGAAAGAAATCAGCTCTTTTCGCTTTTCGGTGATAGAATAAGTGGCTACAACAACATCAACCTGTGCGCTTTGCAAAACAGCTTCACGAGTGCTAGAAGTAACCTGCGTAACTTCGTATTTGCTTGCATCGCCTAAGATGTAGCGCGCCAAAAGCTCAAAGATACCTGAATCAAATCCGCGCACTTTGCCATCTGTTTCGTCGAGCTGACTGAACAAGAAAGATGTAAGCACGCCACCAACGCGCAAAACGCCCGCCTTTTTCACTGCTGTTGCCCATTGACTTGCGCTAATTTCCTCATCACTCGCCACATCAATCGAGTTCACCAAGCTATCAAAAGCCTCTTTGTCAATAGCCACAGGCGCAGGCACAGCCTGTTCTGTTGTAGACTGTTTTGTTGTATCAGCCTTTGGCTGCTGCTTATTGCCACATGAGGTGAATAAAGCTGTTGCTAAAATCAAAGTCGCTGTTGTCAAAAAAAATTTCTTCATAAATACTCCTCCTAAGAGATTTTAAGTATATATAAACTAAATAAAACTACTTTGTCAATGGGTATTTCGTGTATTTGTATCACAGTGATTTATAGCACAATACTATAAAAGAAATTGCCATTGTGGATAAAAATTTGGTATAGTTATCACTAGAGGGCAGAACAAAACTATGACAGACTTTCAAAAGAACTTAATGGAACGCTTTGTGCGTTATGCAAAAACATATTCTGAAAGCAGCGAGAAAAACGCTGATGCAGGTGTTATCCCTTCAACTCCACAGGAATGGGATTTGGCAAAGATGCTCGAGGCTGAGATGAAAGCGCTTGGGCTTGAGGGCGTGCATATCACAGAAAACTGCTATGTGTATGGCTGTTTGAAGGCGAGTGCGGGGCTTGAGAATGTTGCGCCTTTTGCACTCCTTGCGCACTTGGACACAGTGGAAGAGGTGAGCGGAAAAGACGTGAAGCCTCAGATTATCGAAAACTATGACGGTAGCGTGATTACCTTGAGCGAGGGCAGCAAGATTGACCCTGCGACAGACCTTGCGCTGAAAATGGCAGGCGATGAGCGCGACACGATTATCACTTCTGACGGAACGACTTTGCTCGGCGCAGACGATAAAGCAGGAATCGCGGCGATTATGAGCGCAATCGCAGAGCTTGTCGAAAAGAAAATCCCGCACGGCAAAATCGAGGTTATCTTCTCTCCTGACGAAGAAACAGGGCACGGAATGGACAAAGTGCCGCTTGACGAAATCGAAAGCAAAAAGGCTTACACTGTTGACGGCGGACACATCGGAGAACTTGAAACAGAGTGCTTCAACGCCTACAAGAGCGAAATCACATTCACGGGAAAATCGCTTCACACAGGCGCGGCTCGCTCAGGAATGGTCAACGCTGTTACAATGGCTTCTTCTTTCGTGGCGAACCTTCCGCGACAGGAAGCACCTGAAACAACAGACGGCTATCTTGGCTTTTACGCGCCAATGGAAATTACGGGCAGCGTCGAAAGCGCATATGTCTATCTTTTGCTCCGTGATTTCACCTCAGAGGGCATGGAGAAGCGAAAGGCGTTTGTTGATTCATTGGCAGACGTTACGGCGAGAAGTTTCGGCGGAAAGGCACAAGTCAAGCACACAGAGCAGTACCGCAATATGAAGCAGAAACTCGACGAGCACCCAGAAGTCGTTGCAAATCTTGTTGAAGCATACAAGGCAGCAGGAGTTACTCCTGTCTTCCCGCCAATCCGAGGTGGAACGGACGGCTCAAGACTCACCGAGATGGGAATCCCGACGCCGAATATCTTCACGGGCGGACACAATTATCATTCACGAACAGAATGGCTTTCTCTCAATCAGTTCACGAAGGCCGCACAAGTTTTGATTGAGCTTGCAAAGATTTCTTGCAAAGACACTCAATAGGGGAGAGGAAAATGCATCAATACAAAATCGAGGGCGGTTTCCCGATAAAAGGCACGATACAAGCAAGCGGAAACAAAAACGCCGCACTTCCTTGTATTGCCGCCGCTTTGCTCACCAAAGAAAGCGTGATTTTGCACAATATTCCCGCGATTGAAGACACGGGCGTTATGTTCAAAATCCTTGAGGCATTGGGCGCAAAAGTCGAAAAGCTAGATACTCACGACTGGAAAATAACAGCGGAGAATATCACGACAAACGAAATCCCGCGCGCTCTTTCAAAGAAAATCCGTGCGTCAATTCTTTTTGCAGGCTCTGTTCTTGCGCGTTGCGGAAAAGTCGTCTTGCCGCCTCCTGGGGGAGATGTCATCGGACACCGCAGACTCGACACGCACTTTTTGGCTTTGACCGAACTCGGAGCGCGCGTTGACATCGAAGGACAGTTCAACATCACAGCGAACAAGCTCGTCGGAACGGATATCTTCCTTGACGAGATGAGCGTTACGGCAACCGAGAACGCGCTCATGGCGGCTGTCGTTGCTGACGGCGTTACGATTATCAACAACGCCGCAAGCGAGCCGCACGTTCAGGATTTGTGCAAGATGCTCATCGGAATGGGCGCGCAGATTGCGGGAGTCGGAAGCAATGTCCTAAAAATTTTCGGCGTTCCTGAGCTTCACGGCACAGAATACACGATTGGACCTGATTTTATGGAAATCGGCTCTTTCGTCGGTCTTGCGGCGGCTACAAAAGGCAGCATCAAAATCACGGGCGTTCGTGAAAGCGATATGCGTCCGCTCAAAATTGCCTTCAACAAGCTCGGAATCCGCTGGCAAATCGACGGCACAACGCTTAGCGTTCCCTTGTCGCAAGAGATGAAAGTCAATAAGGATTTGGGCGGCGCAATCCCGAAAATCGACGATTCTCCGTGGCCTGGATTTCCGCCGGATTTGACTTCGATTATGACTGTCGTTGCAACTCAAGTTGAGGGCACAGTGTTGATTTTTGAAAAAATGTTCGAAAGCCGAATGTTCTTCGTTGATAAGCTCATCAACATGGGCGCGTCAATCGTGCTTTGCGACCCGCATCGCGCTGTTGTGTCAGGTCCTTCCACGCTTCACGGCGACAACCTCGTCTCCCCTGACGTTCGCGCTGGCATGGCGATGGTGATTGCTGCGATGGCGGCACAGGGCGAGAGCACAATCAGCAACGTGTACCAGATTGAGCGCGGATATGAGAACCTCGTTGAACGCCTGCAATCGCTTGGCGCGCACATCGAAAGGGTAGAAGTCTAACTTTTTTTGATGCTTTGTTTAAAAGTGAAGTTGCTCATAAACTGCAATTTTTTTGCTTCTTCAACACTGCGGCGGTCTTTAAACTGTAGTTTATTCGTTACTTCAAAGTGAAGAAGCGCTTAAACTGCAATTTATTCGCTTCTTCACCACTGCGGCAGCCTTTAAACTGGAATTTATTGGTTACTTCAGCGTGAAGAAGCGTTTAAACTGGAATTTTTTTGCTTTGCAAGAGTGAAGAAGCCTTTAAACTGGAATTTACGTCATTGCAGTCTTTTTTGTATTGCTTTCGTTTGAGAAAAAAACTTTGATTTTCCAAAAGAGTGAGTGTATAATCTTAAGAAAAGAGAGGCGTATGCTTCTCAATAAAAATAAACCGGCTTAGATTGCACTACATCTGGGACAAAGGAGCGATTGTTATGACTAAATCAATTTCTGCGGTGGGCTTTAACTTTGAAAAAGACCAGACTGACCTTATCAACAAAAAGCTGGAGCGTGTAAAGTATGCTGATGACCTTATCGTTGATTTGATTCTTCGTGTTCGCGAGGACAAGAAGTTCTATTTCGACTGTACGGTTAATTTCCGCTGGGGCGCAAATGCGCACGTTGCAAGCGATGATTATGATTTTGCAGCAGGTCTTAACAAGATGATGGACGTGCTCGACACGAAAATCAAGAAGGAAAAAGACAAGGTGCAGGAAAAATAAAATGCACTAAAACAAAAAGCCTCTGCTTTTTTGCAGGGGCTTTTTTATGCTTCAGCGCTATTGCTCGTATGCGCTCAAAAGAGGCTTTATGTCTTTGCCCTTTATTTCGCGGTGAACATAGTTTCGTGTGATTTTCATCACGAGAGGCGAAAGCGAAAGCACGCCGATGAGGTTCGGAATCATCATAAGTCCGTTGAATGTGTCGCTCAAATCCCACGCAAGCTCAAGCGTCATCGTGCAGCCGAAGTAAATCATGGCGATGAAAAACACTTTGTAGATGACAATCGTCTTCTCGCCAAAAAGATACTGCCAAGCCGTCGTTCCGTAATGACTCCAGCCGAGCGACGTTGAGAAGGCAAACAACAGGATTGCGACAGCGATGAACTTCTGCCCGTAATGACCGAAGACCGTCGAGAACGCCTCCCCGACAAGACCCGCGCCTGCGTTTGTTGAAATCATATGCCCGCTTTCAAGGTCAACCGCACCACTTGAGAGAACGACAAGAGCTGTGAGCGTGCAAACGATGATTGTGTCTGCGAATACTTCGAAGATTCCCCACATTCCCTGTTGCACCGGCTCTTTGACGTTGGAAGATGAATGAACCATAACAGAAGAGCCCAAGCCCGCCTCGTTTGAGAATGCGCCACGCTTGAAACCCCAAGTCAGAGCGCTCTTCACGCCATAGCCCACGATACCGCCTGTCGCAGATTTTGCAGCGAAAGCACCGCGGAAAATCGAAGCGAACACACTAGGAACAGTCCCGATATTGAAAGCGATTACGATGAGAGCGCCAATTATGTAAAGAATAGCCATGAACGGAACGAGTTTCTCTGTGACAACCGCGACTCTTTTCAATCCGCCAAGAACAACGACAGCGGCGATTGCCATAAGCGCAATGCCTGTAGCCCAAGTCGGAATATTGAAAGCGCTTTGCATGTTGCTTGAAATCGAGTTCACCTGACTCATGTTTCCAATGCCGAAACTCGCCATAAGGCAGAACACGCTGAAAAGAACCGAAAGCACAACGCCTACGATTTTCATTCCTTTGTAGCTTCCAAGCCCTTCCCTGAGGTAATACATAGCGCCGCCACGCCATTCACCGCTCTTTCCCTTCTGCCTGAAGTAGATTCCGAGCACGTTTTCAGAGTAATTGGTCATCATTCCGACAAAAGCCATCACCCACATCCAGAAAATCGCGCCAGGTCCTCCGAGCGTAATCGCGGTTGCAACGCCAACAATGTTTCCAGTTCCGATTGTCGCTGCCATTGCTGTGCAAAGGCTCTGAAACTGCGAAATCGCTTTGTTTTCTTTCGCGGTGTGCGCTGTTATGTGCTTGTCGGTGAAAATAGCGCCGATAGTTTTTTCAATCCAATGCGAGATGTGCTTGAACTGAAAGCCCAAGTTAATCACCGTCATCACGATTCCTGCCGCCAAAAGCAAAGCAATACCGAAAGTTCCCCAGACAACTCCGTTTACGGCGTTGTTGACATTGACAATCGCTTCTATCATGAAAGCTCCCCCTGAAAACAATAAAGCGGATAGCATATAGTTTTGCAAAAATATGCAATCCGCTGTTGGATAATGTGTATATTTATACAGATTTTATCATTTTTCGTCAATTCCCTATTCTTCTATATTTTTTTTGCTTGTTCCAAAAAGAAAAAAGTGGGAAAAAAATGAATTCGTTGTTAGAATAAAAAGCATATGAAAGTATATCGCTCTTTTCTTACATTGATTTTTTTGACGACATATCTCGGAATCTTTTTTTTGCGCATTTTTCATTATGGGTTCATCTATGAAAGACCTTCCGCGATTATCCTTGAATGTGTTCCGACAGTTTCGATTTCGTTCTTCTTGATTCTCGCTTGTGCGCTTGTCGAAAAGCCGATTTTGAGGAGGTTCGAGCGCCTTGTGTACAAAGCGATTAACAAAAAAGAAAGTCTTTCACAAAGCGAAGTCCAAGAATGTTGGGATTGCTACAAGAAATTCGATATCGCCATTGCTGCAGGAGATGCAATCGGCTTTTTGCTTGGTGCTGGCTCGACTGCAATTATTGAGGCAGCGAAGGGCATTGTTGAGTTTAACCCTGTCATCTTTGTTATCATAGAGTTGCAAAGCGTGGGCGTCGGATTTTTGTGCTACACGCTCAATGTGTTCGTGATAAAGAAGCTTATGATGACAAAACTTATGCGAAACGCAGGTATCAGCGTCAGCGATAATCTTTCAAAAGAGCTGACTGTTGCGGTCGGAACTTGCGTTTACATTTCTGTGGTCAATATGTCTGTAGTTCCGATAAATCTCTTGCGAAATCCATCTGAGAACGCATTTTCGCGCTTTTTGCTATATGCTGTCATCGCCGCTGTTTTCAACTTTTCGGCGTGCTTTGTGACGTATAAGTTGCTGATAAGGCAAATCCAGAAAGGCGAGAAGGAAATCAGCAAAAAACTTATGGGCGAAACAGAAGCTCTTGCCACATCTCTCAGAGAATCAGCGCAGACAAGCCAGAACCAGAGCGCCGCCGTCAAGGAAATCGTTGCGACAATGCAGGACTCAACGCTTCTTGCAACGAACATCGGCGACAAAATAAAGCACGTCACCGCCCTCGCGGAAAACTCGCGCGACGCTGTTGTTTCGGGAAGAGCGGCGCTTAAAAAGAATGTTGATGAGCTTCTTGAAATCAAGAAATCCAACCTCTTGACGATTGACGGAATCAAGGATCTCAACAAGAAAATCAGCGGTATTTGGGACATTGTTTCGATTATCAACGTCGTCGCAGACCAGACAAAAATCATTGCGTTCAACGCAGAGCTGGAAGCGTCTAGTTCTGGTGAGGCGGGAAAGAACTTCCATATCGTTGCGACCGAAATCCGACGACTTTCGGACAACATTATCGACAGCATCAAGGAAATCCGTGAGCATATCAATGACATTCAAAAAGCGTCGGATTCTCTCATTCTCGACAGCGAAAAAGGCTCAAGCCAAATCGACAGCGGCTGTGCAAGCGCGAAGAGTCTTGAGAGCGGCTTTGAGAGCATTCTCTCTTCCTCTGACAACACTGCAAACAGCGCGCACGAAATCCTCGATTATGTTTCGCAGCTCGAAAGCTCAAGCGAGCAGATTTTCATCACGCTGAAGCAAATCGCAAGCGGCATTGAAACCTTCTCGGAATCCGCTTCAAACATTTCATCTTCGAGCGAGAACGTCAGAAAAATCGCAAGCCTTTTGTAAAAACAATTTGCAGTGAGAGGCATTGGTGCTTCGGCTACGCTCAGCAACCAGAGTTTTGCATGACGAAAGGCTTTTTCAGAAAAGAAGTTTGTGCTAAACTTTCGCGCATGGAAAGTTTAGAGAAAAAATCAGTTTGGCAGAGAATAAAATCTGCACTCTCACAAGTTATCGTTTATCTTTTGGAGCAAAAAGTCGTGTTCGCGTTCACGCTTTTTGCATTCGTCTTTGCTTGCATAAGCGTTTTCAATTCGTACAGCGCTGAACCGTGGTATTGGGACGGACGCTTTGAAGACCTCAGTTATGCGTTTGCGCTCGGAAGTGTTTTCGCAATTCCTGCCTCTCTTTTGGCAAAGAGATTCGGAAAAATATGGCAAAAGTATGCGCTTGAAATTGCACTTGCAGTTCTCGGCACGGTTCTTGGCTATTTTTCGTACAGGAACGGTTTTGGAAACGAGGTCTATTCTGGTCTTTATTACTTTGGAATCGGCTTTGCTGTGATTACTGCAAGTTTGTTTTTGTTTATCCCGAAAAACAACGAGCGCACTTATTTTGCGCTGATTTTCAAATACTTTTTGTTCTGCTCGCTGATGACGCTTTTCGTGATGGGCGGGCTTTGCCTTTTGTCGTATGCGGTGCAAAACCTGATTCTCGGCACTGACGAAGACAACGTGTATCCGTGCTGTTTTTGGTTCGGCTTTCTTGTGTTCGCAATCAACTCGTTCGCGTTCCACTTGTTTTATCGAATGGAAGAAAAAAGCTCCGGCAAAGCATTCAAAATCATCTCCCTTTATATCTTGTGCCCGATTTTCACAGTTTTGCTTTTGATTTTGTACGCGTATCTTGTTAAAGCGCTTGTTTTGCGAAAGTTGCCGAACGGACAAATTAACTGGTTTGTGTCGTTTGCCTCTCTTTTTTACATCGTGTTTTATTTTATCCTTCGCGAATACGACGAGCTTCCGCCAATCCGCGCGTTTTATCGATTCGGAGCGTTCGCGTTTATCCCGCTCATCTGCGTGCAGCTTCCTGCGTATTTTATCCGCGTCAACGCTTACGGCTTCACGGGATACAGATATACAAGCCTGCTTTTTATCATTTTCTCGATAATTACGATTGCGCTCACGTTCGTCAAAAAGGGTGTTTTCACAAAATACGCGCTTCTTTTGCTTTCAGCTCTCATTCTTTTTGACTCTGTGACACCGATGAACCTCATCAACGTGGCGTATAACGACCAGTTCAAGCGAATGATGAGAATAATGGATAAATACGAGATGTTCGACCACGAAAAGAGCGCTCTTAGCGATTACGACAGAAATGCCCTTGAGCAGAACATCAGCGACGATGACCGAAAAGCGCTTTATGAAAGCCATTACTACATCACAAGCAAGAGCAAACTTGAGAGTCCTGAGTGGATGGAAAAGAAAAACAAGGAATATTACTCAAAGTACTTAGATTTTGAAGACTTGTTCGGCATAAAAGACGAGCGCGAAAAAGAGGAACTAATCACCTTCAGCAGAAGCTTGCTAAGTAAAAATGAAAAGGACGAAATCGACCTTTCGCTTTTCACAAAAATGCGCGAGCTTTCAGATAATTTCTCTTCCTCTGAGTACAAAGACGGCAAGTGGATTGAGTATGCAGAAGAAAAGTCTCGTGTTATCGCAGAAACGGCTTATGGCGATTATGATTTGACGGACTTTTTCTTTTCGCTCAAAAATGATGATAAAAACGGAGAGAGTGAAAAAAATCTTGACGGTTATGTTTTTTATTCGCCTGATGAAAAGACGACGTTCTGCTTTGAATATATTGATTTTACTTATAATGCCGACCGAAAACTTTTCAGGCGATACGAGTTTAGGGGCTACATTTTTTCGCGTGGATTAAAAGCAAATTAGCGAAAAGAAATTGCTATTTGAGCGTTCAACTGATATAGTAAAGGTATGAAAATCTTACAGGGCGTTTCTGCTTCAAGCGGTATTGGTATTGGAAAGGTTTTTGTCATTCCTGACACAGAAAAGCGAATTATTCCTGAGCGCACAATCGGCGAAGATGAAGTCGATGACGGATGGAGACGGTTTTGCAACGCGGTGAAAACGGTGCAGCTCCGCATTACCGAAAGCATCGGCGAATTGCTCAAGGACGATTTGCAGCGCATTATCTTTGAAACATATCAGTTGATGCTCGATGACCCTGTTTTTGTGCAGCAACTCAGAACTGTTTATGAGCGCGAAATGCTCAACATTGAGTTTATTCTCAATCGCGAGGTTTTGGGCTATGCCGACCGCCTTCGAACGAGCGGAAACGAGTATCTTGCTGAGCGCGCAACCGACATTGAGGACGTTTTTGGGCGTGTTCTTGATGAACTTCTTGATTATCACCCGTTCAACATTGACCAAGTTCCTGATGGCGCTGTGATTGCGGCTCGTGCGATGAACCCAAGCGATACGGTGATTTTGTCAAAGCGCAAAATCGCGGGCTTGGCTCTCACGGAAGGCGGTGTTTCCAGTCACGTTGCGATTTTGGCGAAGAACTACGGCATTCCTGCGGTTTTTGCGCTGGAGAACATCGAGGAGAAAGTTACAAACGGCTCGATTTTAATCGTTGACGGAACGACGGGCGAGGTTACGATTGACCCAGACGAGCAGACGATTAAAAACTGCAATGAAGCGATTGCTGCCGAAAAAGAGCACCAAAGAGCGCTCAAGATTTTCAGAAACAAAGCGGCTGTCACAAAAGACGGCACTGTCTTTAAGATTTTCGCAAACATCGGAACTCCAGAAGAAGCCGAAATCGCTTTGAAAGAAGGTGCTGACGGTATCGGGCTTTTCCGAACGGAATTCCTGTTTATGAATGAATCGCACGTTGACCAGAGCAAGTTGAGTGAGGACGCTCAGTTTGAGTCTTACCGCAAAGTGCTTGAGATTATGAACGGCAAGCCTGTCACAATCCGCACTCTTGACGCTGGAGGCGACAAGCTCATTGACATCGACGAAATCCCGCGCGTTGACGAGAAAAATCCGATTATGGGACTTCGTGCAATCCGCTTGAGCCTGAAATATCCGCACTTGTTCAAGACTCAGCTTCGAGCGCTTTTCCGTGCGAGCGCATATGGCGACCTTCGTATAATGCTTCCGCTCATCACTGACGTGGCGCAAGTTGAGGCTGCAAAGTCAATGATAAAAAAGGTGAAGGCGGAACTGACGGCAGAAGGCGTGAAGTACAACGAAAAGACCCCTGTCGGCATTATGGTTGAAACAGCGGCTGCTGCGATTATCGCGGACGTGCTTGCAAAAAGATGCGATTTCTTCTCGCTTGGCACGAATGACCTCACGCAGTACACAATCGGCGTTGACCGAGAAAACCAGCAAGTTACGCCACTTTATAACGAGTTCCATCTTGCTGTTTTGCGCCTTATCAAGAACACGATAAGTGCTGCGGACAAAGCGGGTATCGGCGTTTCGGTGTGCGGTGAAATGGCTTCGCGGTCAAACAGTGTTTTAACGTTGGCTGGAATGGGAATCCGAAAGCTCAGCATGAGCGCCAAACAAATTACGGGCGTGAAAGAGCTTTTGTCTCGCTTCTCGGTCAGCGAACTTCAAGCTATTGCCGAAAAATCGCTGAACACGCTTTAAGTTTATGCGCTTATTTTGGCTTCTTGCAAGGATTGTGATTTTGGTAATTTGCGCAATTCTTGCTCTTATTTTTGTTGTTGGACTTTACTCAATTCTTGCAAAAGGCGAGTTTATGTAAATTCTTGCATTCATTTTTTTACTACAATATCCAAAACACGACTGTCGTGTTTACTGTCTCTTTTTCAAAAGGAATTACAATGGCTAAGAAAAAGCAAAAACCAGATTTCTCAAAACCAAAACCTCAGGCTGTCTCTCAAGATGTGGTTTCACAAATCGAAACAGTTGAGGAAAATACAGAAAATATCGATGAAACTCAAGAACTTGAAGAAAAGTTCTTCACGGATAAGATTTATTACAATCTGCCGCTCGTGGTGATTGCGGGGCGACCGAATGTCGGAAAATCCACGCTCTTTAATCGCTTGCTTCATCGCCGTGTTGCGATTACAGCAGACGTGGCGGGAACGACGCGCGACCCTGTGGAATCAACGGCGTTCTTGATGGGAAAGCCTGTGCATTTGATGGACACGGGCGGCTATAAACTCACGCGCGACACTGGAACGATGGAAGCCGTGATGGACGATTTGGTCGTTGAAAAGACGCTCGACACTTTCCGAAAAGCCGATGTCATCGTGCTTTTGATGGACTCAGGCGTAATCACCGCCGAAGACGAGGAGCTCATCGCAGAACTCCGCCCGTATTGGAACAAAGTCATCGCAGCGATTAACAAAACCGAAGGCGGCAAGAACGAAAACGACGCTTGGAACTTTATGCAGTTCGGCTTTAATACGATGTTCCGCATTAGTGCAACCCACGGCGACCACATCACAGAGCTTTGCACAGAAATCGTGAGCCGCCTTGACTTCTCGCGCGTTACCGAAGGCACTGAAGAAAGAGCAATCCGCATTTCGCTCATCGGAAAGCCGAACACGGGAAAATCCACGCTGTCAAACCGCCTCACGCAGACCGAAAGCTCAATCGTCAGCGATTACGCAGGAACGACGCGCGACGTTGTTGAAGGCACTTTCCACTATGCAAACCGCGATTTTCAGATTCTCGACACCGCAGGAATCCGTCGCAGAGCCAAAGTCAAAGAAGACGTTGAGTATTACAGCGTCAACCGCGCAATTAAGAGCCTTGACCAAACAGATTTGGTTTTCTTGATGATTGACAGCCAAGAGGGCTTGACCGAGCAGGACAAAAAAATCGTTGAGCTTGCTTACGAGCGCGGGCGGGGAATCATCTTCGTCTTGAACAAATGGGACAAAATGAAAGAGCAGATTGCCGAAGACCGCAAGTTTGCCAAAAAAGCCGAAGAGAATATCCGAATTATGTTCGGGCAAATGAGCTATGCTCCGATTGTCGAGATTAGCGCTCTTGAGGGCAAGGGCATAAAGAACTTGATGGACACGGCTATCGAACTTTACGAGCAGCTCAATCGCAAAATCGACACGGCAAGTTTGAACGCCGCTCTAAAAGATTGGCTTTTCAAGTATCCGCCGCCAGCGAGCCGCGCCATTCACTTCAAAATCCGCTATATGACGCAGAACAGCACGAACCCTGTGAGCTTCTTGATTTTTGCGACCAGACCCGACAGCGTTCCTGAAAGCTATGTTACATATTTGAAGAACAGAATCCGCGAAGATTTGGGCTTTGACAAAATCCCTGTGCAACTTGAGATGAAGGCGAGCCGACAGAAGTGGGAAGAGCGTTTTAAGAACTGATATGGCGCAGTTTTCTATCGGTGAAATGGAGGAGCTGACAGGCGTGAAACAGACCGTGTTGCGCTATTGGGAGCAGGTTATCCCGATTTTGCTTCCAAAGCGCGACATCGGCGGACACCGCGTCTACAGCCAGCGCGACATGGAAATCGTCTTGCGCCTAAAGTACCTCGTTTACACAAAGCGCTACACCGTCGAAGGCGCGTGCAAGCAGCTTTTGAGCGAAAGCGAGCATTATATGAGCAAAGGCGATATTCTTGTGGCATTGCACGACCTTCGCGCCCAGCTTATCGACTTGTACCTTTTAATCCGAAAACACAAAAAATGCTAAAGCAAGCAAAACCGTTTTGGGTTTTCGTCGTCCAAGTGCAAAAGTGAGGAAAACCGCAAGAGGTTTTTCTTGTCCAAAGACAAAAATGAAGAAAACCGCAAGAGGTTTTCGTCGTCCAAGAGCAAAAGTGAAGAAAACCGCAAGAGGTTTTTCTTGTCCAAAGACAAAAGTGAAGAAAACCGCAAGAGGTTTTCGTTGTCCAAGAGCAAAGTCGAGAAAAACCGTTTTTTTAGGAGAAAATATGGCAGAACCATTCTATAAATCTGTGGCGTACAAAAAGCGCAAGAATACAAACAAAGACGAAAATCCAAAACAGGAAAGGTCTGATTTTAGAAAAGATACAAAATCTAGTGATAGTAGAAAACAGCCTTTTACAAAACAGGCTGTGCCTGAAAAACAGTCCTCGGCGGTCGTGAGAAACACAAAGATGTTCGACGCGGACAAAATCGCGGACGACGCAAAGGCGATTTTGGAAGGCTTCGACGACATCATTCAGAGCGTTCGCCCGCTGAACGCAAAGCAGCGCGCGCTTTTGGCGTCGGACATCGCACGACTTTCGCGCTCGCTCACATCACAGCGAAGCGAGAGACGAGTCGGCTACATGAACGAAACGACGACGCTGACGGCATACGCGCATTATTTTACTTGGTGGAACTTGGTTCGATTGACGCGTCTTTTTGCCTCGATGAGTGCTGAGAGTTTTGCGCTTTGTGACGGGGACGCCTGCCTTGACATTGGCTCAGGTCCTTTGACGCTGCCGATTGCGCTTTATCTTTCCCGCCCAGAATTGAGAGCGAAAAAGCTCACTTGGTACTGCCTTGATTACTCTCAGAACTCGCTTGCTTTGGGCGAAGATTTGTTTTTGGCGGTTGCGGCTCGCTTGGGCGGAGATTGCGGCTGGAAGATTATTCGCGTGAAAGGCGGAATCGGAACGGCGATAAAGCAAAAGGCGTCGCTTGTAACTTGCGCAAATATGTTTAACGAAAGTCTTGGCGAGGGAGAAGCGAACTTGGAGCTTTTGGCGAAAAAGCAGGCTCTCGCTCTTATGAGCTACGCCGACACGGGAAGCGAAGAGCAGCGCAAAACGCCAGCGATTTTGGTGATTGAGCCAGGAGTGCCGCAAAGTGCGCGCTTTATTTCTCTTTTGCGCGACGCTCTCATTCGACGAAGCTACGGCATTATCGCGCCTTGCCCGCATTTTCAAGCCTGCCCGATGAACGGACAGCGACACACGAAGAACGGGCGAATTGGAAAGTGGTGCAACTTTGCTTTCTCGACGGCGGAGAACGCGCCGAAGCGATTGCTCAAACTTTCGATGAGCGCAAAGCTGCCCAAAGACCGAGCCGTTTTGTCATTCGTGTTTGCGCGCTTGAACGAAAAAGAGCCGAATTTGACTCTTCCTCTTTTCCGCGTCGCGTCTGACCCAATCCGCTTGAGCGACCACAGAATAGGGCATTACGCTTGCACTTCTGACGGATTAGCTTTAATTGTGGAAGGAAAAGTGCTTGATACCAAGATTGAATCTGGAGATTTAATCGAACTTTACGGCAAGATGACGGAAAAAGACATCAGGGCTCTTCCTCGCGATGAGAAATCTGGCGCGTTTATTCAAGTCGTAACGAGAGATGAGAAAAAAGCTGACGCAAAGCAGAAAAAACTGGAGCGAAAATGACAGAAAACAACAAATTCGGCAGCGTTAGTTTATTGATTTTAAAATCAATCTTTTTAAGAATGTCGCCGATTTTTCTGTATTTTGCGCTCATTATCGCACAGGGCTTTTTTGTTTGGAGCGACAAAAACGTTCTGGCTTTTAATGGTGCGGGGCTTGAGCCGTATTTGTTTTTTCACGTGTTTTTGCTTATCGTGTTGAACATAATTGCGCAAAACTGGAGCGAAAGGAAAAAACTGAGCAAAGCCAAGCGTGAAAAGCGTGAAAAAACAGCAGCGAGAGCCTATCTGTGTGTTTTTGGCATTTCGCTTGCATTGATGTTGATTTCGTTTTTTCCGCGGCAAGTGCTTTATGCAGACCGAATTGACACTTTTGACGAAGCAAACCGCCTTGTTGAATCGCTGTCGCTTGAGGGTGCAACGATTCCTTCGATTGAGTTTGAGGAGCGCAAAGCAAGGTATTCTTCAAAATATTACAAGCTCTCTGCCACTGTGGAATTGAACGGAGAACGTTTTGAGTACAAAATCAAAGTCGCGAAACTCCGAGAACTCTGCGACGCGCTTTACAAAGGCAAAATGCCAAAAGTCGCCGTTAAGGGCGAATGTTTCTATGACGCTTATCTAAAGACGCACAAAAAACTTAGCGTCGAAGACCGCGAGTTCCTCTCAGCAATCGTCGGGCGCTAGTTTTGTGAATTTTGTGAAGATGTGCTAGTTCAAGCCTTCCGCGATGTTCTTGATGTTCTGGCTTGCGGTTGAGATTGATTCTGTCGCGCTCGTGAACTTGTCGACGCCAGACGCGATTTGCTTTAGAGTGATGAGAATCTGCTCTGTTGCGCTAGTTTGCTGCTTGATAATCGCCGTGATTTTTTCGGCGCTGTCCGCTGTAATCTCCGCGGCGCTCTTCACGCTTGCGAATTTGTCTTCGAGCAATTTTGCTCTGTTCACACCCGAAGCGATTTTCTCCGTGCCGTTTTCGCTCATCAAAATCAGTGTGTCGCTGCTCTTTTCGATTTCTCCGATTTTGCTCTTAATCTCCTTTGTGCCGTCAATGATACCGTCAGCAAGACGGCGGATTTCGGTTGCGACGATGTGGAAGTTTTTGCCCGCTTCGCCCGCGCTACTAGCTTCAAGCTCCGCATTAAAAGCGATAATCTTGGCTTGGTCAGCAACGCTGTTGATGAGCGTAACGATGTCCCAGATGTTTGTGATTTTGTCGCCAAGTTCTTTAATGCCGTCAATCGTCGTCATATTTGCTTCGGCGATTTTGTGCAACTGCGCAACGTTGCCAGCGATTAAATCCACACCCGAAGCCACGTTTTCGTTCGTCTTGAGCGTAAGTGCTGAAACATCGGTGATTTTCCTTGAAATATCCTCGCTTAGCGCGTTGCAGTCCTCCATCGTCGCAACGATTTCTTTGACGGCAGCGCTTTGGTCGTGCGAAGTGCGCGCGTTTTGCTTTGAGTTATGCGCAAGATTTTGCGTTTCGGCGATAAGGCGACTGGCAAGGCTCTTTTCATTGTTTCTCATTGAGCCCAAAATATGCATATTCACAAATACGCTGCTGCTACCCAAAATCAAAAGCGCAATCGAAATGAGAAACAATGCCTTTTTGAAATGTCCGCTAAAATCACGGACAGGCCCGTCAATCACGATGAACCACGGAGAAGTGCCAATTCTGCACGTTGCGTAAAACTCTGAGCCTTGGATAATCACCTTTTCGTCTCCGTCCAAAAACGAATTTTGCGAATATCCCGCTTTTTGCAATTGCTTTAGAGTTTGCTCTGAAAAATAATTATCGCTCATGACTTTTTCTTTGCTTTTGTTTGTCAGATATCGCCCGTCCGAAAGAATGAGATGCACGTTGCTGTTTTCAGACACGGAAATGCTGTCAACAATATCGCCCAAAAAATCAAGCATCACGTCCATAGCCGCCACACCGAAAGTTTTGCCGTTTTTGTCAAAAACCGACTGTGAAAAGGTGGCGCAAAGTTTGCCCGTTCTAAAATCGATGTAAGGCTCGGTGAAGGTGAAGCGCCCGCTGTTTTCCTCGGCGGCTATATACCACGGTCTTTCGTTTGGAACCCAATCCTCATCGGGAGCCCAGTTTTGATTATTGATAAAAAAACCGTCGCGCTCAAAGCGAGAAGTCGCCGTTGCAAAATAAAACAGCGTATCTTCTGCAAGGTCTGCGGAAATACCCTTCATAACAAGCATTAACGGCTCTTCGTCGCGAATCTCTTTTAAGATTGACTGCCAGTTACTCATTTTTTCAACATTTGGCTGAATAATTGACTGAATATTTCCTTGCAGATAATAAATCACGGATTCAGTAGTTTTTACAACATGTTTGTGAATGATATTCGTTGTGACAAGAGAAAACGCTGTGCAAGCAAAAGCCGCCACAATCGCAGGCGGAATAATGCACGCGATAATCAGTTTGGACGAAAGTGTTTTTTTGTTTTCCATAAGCAAACTCCTATATTTTATTATGATGAGTTTGCTTATGATTTTAAAAGAAATAACACAAAAAAATGTCAAAATGGCGCTTTAGAAAATCTGTTCTCAATCGCCGTATGCCAGCGACAGTTTGTAAGAGTCAAACTCACGCTCCGCTCGCAATTCATCTGAAAGCACGCCCGCTTTTTCGAGCAGCTCCAGCGCGTCCAACCTGCACTGACCGCACACGCTTTCCTCAATCAAAAGCTCAAGCGGCAAACGGCAATCCGCTGTGGTGTTCGCTTCAAAAATATCCAAGACCGTAATACCTGCGTGATGAAAATCGTGAGGATTTTTCTCTTTGTCGAGTTTTTTGGCAATTTTCTCGCCGTCGCCCTCGCGGTAATTCTCTTTGAGCAAATCAAGGTAGAAAAACGCGTAATCGTCGCTTTCAAGCTGACAAAATTATCGAATTTTTTTAAATCCAATAAATTTTCCATTTTTATCATACACTTTAAGAATCCTGCTTTTTGGCATAAAAGAATTGTTGATATCGCTTGCTGTACAATCTATAAAGCCATCAACAACAATATCTGAACAACCAGATTTCCTTAAATAATTTATAAAATCATCTCGGTTATAGGTGTAATCATTATCGAATAGTAGCGAAAGTTGCTGTTTTATACACAGTTCCCTTACTCCTTCAGAAAACTTGTAAACTTTAATATCCTTTCTAGAATAGTCCTTCGGAAATTCAAATAGAACTCTTGTATAACTGCAATCGTTAATTTCGTAGATGTATGGAGTCCTGTCATTAAAACCGCGAATAAGTACAATTTTGTATTTTTCATCAAAATCCTGATCTGAAATTAAATGATTCCTTTTGTGAAAAAATCTTTGTAAAAAGCGCATAAATATCTTTCTTCTTATTTTTTCGATTTTAATTGTGCAAGATTTTCTTTCTGTCTGGCTGTATTTTCCTGAATACAAGAAGCTGACTCTTTGTAATGTTTCTCATCTTCGGCACGACGTTGAGCAAAATAACAACTTAAGGTACTGCTTTCATCTTTCAGCTGCATCTTCATCCATTCTCGTACAGCTTCGATTTCTTCCTTCGTAAAACAGGTATCTTCATAATCATCACCAAAAAAGTTCCAAATTCTTTCCATTTCGTGCTTTTCGTCAGTTTGTGGATCTTTATTTTCTAGAAATATGCAATAAATTTCGTTACCCTTTGAAAGGACAATATATTCCATTTGTCCCCATTCTGCCGTAGACCATGCCTCTACATCAGATATATTTACAGGAAGTCCAGTTTCACTCCGGGAAAGCATAAGTGGCTCAGGCTTTTCTTTTCTTGGTTTATTAAGACGTTTGATAAAAACTTTCTTTTGCTGCTCTACATAATAAATAATGTCATCTGAATCTTTTATTACATCCGACTTATAAACAGTGCGCACTCTCCCCTCGCCTGCAACTTTCCTGTCAAAATAGGCAATTACTTTAAGAAAGTCCTCATGAAGGTTGGGCTCTACTTTTTTCCATTCAACTCTTTTTGCAAAATTAAAAAGATGATAAATAAGATATTCATAAAAATAATATATGTCCGAAAATTCCGTTGAAATGTCATCCTGCATTTTCACCTTCAAAATGGTACAAACATTTCCTCTTACGACCAACCGCCGCAACTCCACAGTTGTTCCAGCGTCTGCCGGTGAAATAACGGATGTATGAATTTGATGGGGCTTGGCTTTTTATTTTTGAATCTAAGAACTGTTTTTCTTCGTCTGTTGATTCCGTAAAATGAAAAGTAAAATCAATCATCTTCTTCCTCTGCTTTTGCAGTAAAACAGGCTACAGTAAAATCGGTTTGGGCAGGCTCTTATAAAGCTCCACAAATTCCTTAAAAAAAGGTTTCATAAAATCTGCACAACCACCTGTTCTTTTTAATAATTTCAATTTGTGGTGAATTGAATCTATGTCTGCATTATAATCAGCCATGTTAAGGTCACGAAGGTTCGGATTTTTCTTTACAGGACGACCTTTGATAGAATTAATTTTATTAACATCCTCACGAGCTTCGGCAATAAATGACATCTTGAAGGACATAGGCTTTTCGTGCCCATACTTTTTATCTATCTTCTGACCTGTAGAAGCCATTAGAATAGTCATAAGCAAGCTACCTATAAGGTAAACATAGTAGTCATCATACAGAACTTTTGTATCAAGCTCTTTCTGTGATGGGGTATAATCATGTGTTTCTGACAGTATACTGTCAAGCTTTTCCTGGCTCATGTATTTTTCGTTGGTTTCTAGCATATTTTACTCCCCGCTTCCAATCCACAAGCATTTCAAGATTTCGACATAAAAGATAAATAGTCATCACAAAATTAAATATAGGGCGATTTTAGGATTCGTAAACGAGAATCTTAGTTTTTTATTATGATTCCAGCAGTTCTGACATTCTTGCACGAATCTTTTTTACAAGCTTGCTGATATAGCCTTTTGTGTAAGGATTGCCAGTTTCTTCATTAATCAAAATCATTTCTTTTTGTTTTTTTCCTTCAACAAGAAAACCAAGAATTTGAAGCTCAACAATATTAAGTTCCTTTTGCAATTCAGAATACTTTTTTCTTATTCTTGCAGCTTCTTCTTCATTCTGAATTTTTTCTTCAAACGAATCCCGATTGTATATGCTGACAGGATTCGACATATTCTTTCTCCAATTTTTAGCCAAATCTCTTTTTGCATGTTGAAAATAATACTTAGATAAGTATGTGATAAAATGGTAACTCTTTTTATCTGTAATACGTTCCGGATTAAAGCTGTTAAGAGCCTGCGGAATATACTTTTCTTTCATTTCTTTATAAAACTCTTCTATTGGTGGAATTATTACAGAGAAGGCTGATGTTTCTTCATAATCCATTTTACCTTCAAAAGTGGCACCTTCAGAAAGAATTTTGCGCAATGTAACATACAGCTTATTTATACTTTCTTTATATTTTTCGAAAAAGAAATTTATAGATTCCTTTTTTATTTCGGCAAAATTTTCTGATGAAAGACTTTGTTTGTAGAATAATAACTTTTCGTAATCTTCAGAATATAATTTTTCTGCCATATTTAAAATTATATCACATTTTGTTGTTACGTTTACAAAAACCTGCCTATATTTATTAATATAAAATCAATATACAGGTGAGTATTAATGACTGAAGCAGAAGACTGGAAATACAGCAGGGCTGGCTTGATGGCCCATGTAAAAAAAACTGATGATGGATGGAAGGCTTCGATTGGAATGATAAGACCAATTGGTGCTGGTTTTTCAAAATACTTTGCTTCCAGAAAAGAAGCAATCCATTTTGTATTAGATTATTTTAGTAAAAAATTTGGAAAATAACAAAAATAAGCAAAAAAATAAAATATTTTAGGAAACTTTTTGCGGTCTTTTGGTATAAGTAGTACACAACACTGCCGATTTAGAAACCTACTTGCTGGCAGGGTTTAATAAACAAACAATAGCTAAAGGGGATAATCAATGCCTTTAAAATCACTTAACACCACCTCACCTTTTTATGCAGCTTCTTTGGAGCCTATTAACCAAGAAGCAGAACACGAACTAGCAGTTCGTATGTTTAACGGAGAATCAAATGCTCGTGATACTTTGATTCGCTCAAACCTCAGATACGCAATCAAGGAGGCTGCAAAGTACAAGTACGAAGGCCTTGATTACGACGACCAGGTTTCAATCGCAATAAGTGGATTAATCAATGGTATTAATCACTTTAATCCAAACCTGAACACTAGAGTTATCACCTGCGCTACCTGGTGGATTCGAGCAGAGTTTAAATGTTACTACGAAAAGAAGGATAAAGAAAAGAAATTCAATTATTCAGAAGTTACCTGCACAGATGAACTTGAAAATTATCTTGCATCTCTTCCAGAATCAAAATCCCAGTCGCCAGAAGACAAAGCTATCTATGCCTGCTTTAAAGAAAGCTTTTACGAAAATATCAAAAAGATTCCAGCAATCGAGAGAACCGTCTTTTTGATGTATAACGGTTTTTGCGGCTATTCAAAGAAAAGCCTCACAGAAATTGGAAAGCTCTTTGGCAAAACAAAACAATGGGCCTGGCATAAATCACAGGCAGCAGAACGTTTTATGGCAGAATGGATGGCAGAATGGGTAGCATAGTTTTAGATTTTTTACGGAAGTATCCCGTAATGACCGTTTCAGTATTTGGCTCAATACTAGGGACAATTCTTACTTACCTTGCACCAGGCTTCACCTATTTTTATCTTAGTGCAAAAAAAGATTTTTGTCCCGGCAATCTAGGAATAACAGTTTTTGTACATGCTAACTGGGGCCATTTGCTAGGCAATCTTTTGGTAATGTTTGCACCAAGCATAATCTGTCAGATCAAATACGGCTGCAAAACTATTTTTATTCTGCTCGCTATTTTTTCACTTTATACAGGCTTATCTTACATTCCAAGAAAAATCTGCGGGGTTGGTTTTTCAGGCTGTGCCTATATGATGCTTGCAATGTCCTGCGTTTATGGTCATCATAAATGGGGATACATACTGTTAATCTTTTTCTTCATAGTAGCCTGCATTTCTGATACAGGAACTAAAAACGACAAACTGAATCACATTTCAGGCTTCGTTTTTGGAACAGCAGCAGGCTTACTGCTTCAATGAATGTGGGCTAAGCTTTTTATAGTCTATCAGCAGGTTCTTGTTTGACTTTTCTCCTAAACCGTCACTCATAGATCCTGCTTTATAGAAAGGCTCATACCAACAGGTAATTACACCTTCATTTGGCCCGTAAGCTCCAAGCATTGTTCCGTCCCCTGGTGTCATACAAGACTTAGCTTTCCAAAGTCCATGAGCTTTCAGATTCTCAGAAATCTGATTCCCTGCAACTTTGCTGTCGCTAGTTTTTGCGTCTTTTACCAGGCGGATTTTCACTGTTCTGAAAGCCTGGTCATTGTTTTTGTCACCCTTTTTAAGTCGGAACTCAGAATATTTTTTGTAGCCCGAAAAGCTTCCGGTATAAAATGACAAGTCATAAAGCACTTCAGAATCACTGGTTATATACTTGGAATGCCCCTCCTGATCCCATTTTTCCATAAAGGTGAGCCCGTTCCCGTATGTCAGTAAATCATTAACCGCCGAGGCATAGATAAGCATAAAGTAAAGCCCATACCCATCTTCTTCAGGAAAGTCATAGAATACATGCGTTTTGGTTACTTCTGTGGTATAACCATTAGCCCACACATAGCCTATATAAAAGCGCCCATTCGCAATGTAGTACATCAAAGGGCAATCAGCTTCATCGTTAAAGTTTTTCACCGAAGAGCCATCAGAACCATCAGCTCCATTAAGCAATTTTGATTCAATAGCATAAGCCCAGCCAAACTTTTCTTTCCCGCTGCCACTCGTAAACTCATTCACAAAAATGCGCACAGTGCCGGCTTCGTCGAACCAGGTCTTGTCATAGTAACGCTGTACATGGTTTGTAACTTTGCGTTCAAGTACCAGCTGTTCTGCAAATAAGTTAGTGCAGAACAGGAGGAAGATGATTGTTGGAAGGAGTTTCATATTAAAAGGATTTTTTAACATTCTTTATGATTATCAATCTCTTCTAATCTTTTCTTGGCTTCTTCATATCCATATTCAGAAGCCTTAGTATACCACTTAATTGCTTCTTTATAATCCTGGTCTGCTCCGCCTTTTCCGTTGTAATAACATTCTCCAAGTTTATACATTGCAACACTATTTCCCAGTTCTGCAGCTTTTTTATAATAGCGTACAGCTGTATATTTTTTTTCATCGCTGTTGTATTTAAGATTTCCTAAACAAATAAGTGCGGCCGTATTATCTTCTTGTGTGTCCTTGAATAACCAAATATAAGATTGTGTACCACTTTTAATCTTGCCATAATACAACATAGATTTTTCATCATCTTTTGTAGTACCAGTTCCATAATAATAACAACGTCCTACGCAAACCTGAGCAAAATCATACTCTTGATCTGCGGCTTTCTTCCACCATGCAAAAGCTTCTTTTTCATCCTTGGTTACACCTATACCGTCACTATAAAAACGGCCAATTACAAATTGTGCTTCGGCATATCCTTCTTCTGCAGCTTTTTTCCACCATGAAAATGCTTCGGCTTTATCTTCTGTAATTTCTATTCTATCATAACAATATCCAAGAATATTTACTGCAGACGGATTCTCTTGTTTTGCAGCATCACGCCATAATTTAAATATTGCATTATAGTCATAAGTGTCTTTTAAACAACATCCCAAATTGTATTGAGCATTTGCATTTCCCTGTTCAACAGCCTTTTTAAACCACTCTATAGCTTTTTCAGAATCCTGCTCTACACCGTATCCCTTCATATAACATAGACCAAGACAATTCTGAGCTTCTGAATAACCTTGTTTTTCTGCACAATTAAAACATTCAATGGCTTTTTCATAATTCTTTTCAACACCTTGGCCATCTCTATAACAAATACCAAGTTCTGTTTGAGCTTTTATATTACCTTGTTCTGCGGACTTTCTGAACAATTCAGCAGCTTCTTGATATTGTTTTTTATAATCACGTTTATAAATCTGACCTAATCTCCATTGTGCCTCAGAATAACCGTTTTCTGCTGCTAATTTTAGATAATAAGTTTCATTTTCACTACCATCAGTCCAGCAATAAATAGCATTTTCGAAACTCTTTGGAACACCTTCACCATTATGATAACAACGTCCCAAGTTATATCTTGCATACATATTTCCTTTCGTTGTTATTTCAATCTCACCACTTGTTTTATTGAAAATAAATCTACTGTCTTTATTACCATTCTTTATTAACTTTATCCATATTTGAGCAGCTTTGTAATAATCTTGATTAACTCCAGTACCATCGTGATAACAATGGGCTAAATAATACTCAGCATCTTCAAATCCTTGATCTGAAGCCTTTGTCCATAGTTCAACTGCTTTAGAATAATCTTGAGATATACCAGCACCATAATAATAATAAAGCCCTAATTGACACTGAGCCTCTGCATAACCTAAATTTGCAAATTGAGTTAGAGATTTCATTGCATTTTCATTTATAGGTTTTATACTTCCCTTAGCAATTGAAGTATAATTTGTTGGATACTCAAAATCACCATCGGAACAATGAACTACGTGATCATTGTCATCCCATTTTTCTTCTTTCTCTATAGTACACCATTGTCCTAATGTCCCTTCGTAATGCAAGTCGAAAGATCTTATATCTGATGTTGAGAAAGTTTTGCTTGCAATTCTTTTTACTTCAACAGGAATTGAATAATCATCTGCAGCATAGTTTGTACACTTTAGATATCCAGTTTCATCGATAGAAATAATATCATCAAAAGGTACATCTCCATCACTACAATGAACGATATCAATATCAAGCAACCATTCACCATCACTGGTTCCCCAAGGTTGTTCTAAACTAACTTTTTTCCATTGTTCTTTCGTACCCTTAAAATAGATATCCCAAAGTCCACTGTCTTGAAACGCATTTTCTCCAATATCATTCAAACCAGCAGGAAGGGTGATACTTTTTAGATTGGATGTGTTGCACAAAGCGAAATCTCCAATACCTGTTACAGAATCTGGAATCTCTATTTCTGTGCAGCTATAGCCGAAGAAGGCATAATTTGGAATTTCTGTTACTCCATTTGGAATTACTATTTTTTCCATATCTGGAGTTATTGGAGCAGAGTCACCATCAGTGCAATGAATTTTCACATTTTCTTTGAAAAAAAGATATCCTGTAGCTTTTATCCAGTCTGCTATTGAGCCTTCATAATAAACATCTGTCAAAGAATCTATTAAGAATGTATCTATCTTTCCGTAGTAAAGTTTATTTTCATCCCGCATCTCGTATGGATCTAAGTTGTCATATAAATACTCAAAATCAAAATCTTTAGGAAATCTCAAGGTTTTAAGTGCTTTACAGCCTTCAAATGCAGATTTCGCAAATTTTCTAATATCTGCTGAAATCACCACCTCAGTAACATTTTCATCACATTTTACAAGTACACCATTTTCAATTGTAAGCATAGTTTTTCTCCTTCTATTCTTTTCCGACTATTTTATTATTACTGCAGGACGTTTATTTAATGGCTGCCTGCCTGGTTCATTTGAAAGAACAAGGCCTTGATGACTTTTATCAATAGAAACTACCTGTTCAATTACCCATGGCTTTTCATTCAAAACTGAAAAATCTTTACTGCGGATTTTTAATTCATTTTCATCGTAAGTGAATTTAGAGTCCTTATAGTAGTTTTCACGAAGCTTTTCTAAGGATTTAATTAAATCTTTCATGGCTTCTGCTGCTTCAGGTTTATTGCCATGTTCTATATCATAACGACTGTTCATTACATCTCTTACTCTGCGTACAAACATATCTGTTCCCATTCCAGTTAGGGAACTGCCATCTGCCATAATCCATGAAACATATTTTTTGCCTGTTCCAAGGGCACGCTTACCCTGCTTAAAGACAAAAGTTTCGGTTTCATTCTGCATAAAATCTCTACCAATAGATCTGACCAAACTGCTGATTGATGAAGCATTTGGATACATAAGAGCCAAAACAATTAAATCATAAAGCTCTGGCATTTTTGGATGATTCTTTTCGAGGAAGCCTTTTATATCAGCCATTTTCTTTTTTAATTCGTCAACATAGTCATCTGAAAGATTTATAACCTCTGGTTCCGGCGCTGGTTCTTCTGGTTTTCCCTTGTAATTATAATATGGCTGCAATTCTGAAATAAGAAGTCGTTTTGCAAGAATCAAATCAAATCTTTCACCACCAGCTTCCTGATAGCATACGTAAATATCAAAAAAATCTTCTGGGTCTTTGTTTTCCTTTCTCAAGACATTGATATCTTTTAGCAGGTCATTTGTAACTTCTCTTCCAGGATGGTGAAAATTATTTACTGTCAATGCTGAACGCAAATTTATAAAAGCATTTCCAATATAAATCTTATCAGGTTCGTTCTTATTTACGATTTTGTATAAACCAGGCCTTTCTTCTACATCGCTAAGCTTACCAACTTTTACGAAATTGATTGATTCAACATTTTCCCACATAAATTCAAATGCTCCTTTTTCTTTGAAAATAATTATAGGTACTAAAATGATTATCGTCACCATAATTTAATTATTTGCATGGCTAAAAATGTTTGTCATTTTTCTGGTGGCTTTTGAGCGGGCTTTACTTTTTTGATTCATCCACACATTTCGGAGTTTCTTTATTGGCTTTCAGACCATCTTGCGTTCAAGTCCGAGCAGATTCCGCTTGTTGAGCAGCTAAAGACGCACCTCGAAAAACTTAAAATTGAAAAATAAAAGACACAGAGAACGCGTATAGTTGCAGATTGTTCGCCGACAACATAGAAAATCACTCGCCGTAAGCCAGCGACAGTTTGTAAGAGTCAAACTCACGCTCCGCTCGCAATTCATCTGAAAGCACGCCCGCTTTTTCGAGCAATTCCAGCGCGTTCAACCTGCACTGACCGCACACGCTTGCTTCCACGATAAGCGAAAGCGGCAAACGGCAATCCGCTGTGGTGTTCGCTTCAAAATTATCCAAGACTGTAATACCTGCGTGATGAAAATCGTGAGGCTTTGGCTGTTTGGCAAGTTTTTTGGCAATTTTCTCGCCGTCGCCCTCGCGGTAATTCTCTTTGAGCAAATCAAGATAGAAAAACGCGTAATCGTCGCTATTTAGCGCGTTTTCTGCGATTTTGCGTAGTTCGGGAAGAGAGAACGGCGTTAGCACATCGACGAGGCGTTCATTGTACCAAGAATTTTTGTGCTTTGAAAACAACGGCAGCAATTTGCACGGGTCGTCAGGAAACGAAACTTTTCCGAACAGGTCGAAAAGCCGAATATAGCCAATTCGCTTTTTTTGCGATTTTTGTTCAAGCGTTTTTTTGGCAAAATACATATTCTCGTCATCGCTCAGCGCATATCGAAGCTTTCGCGGAATCATCTTGTTTTCTTCTGCGAGAGCTTTCACTTGCTCAAACGCGCTTTTTGTGCTTTTGTGTTGTTTTTGGTATTCTTCACGGTGCTTTGTTGTTTCATCGATTCGTTCTAAAAACGCCCTGATTTTCTCGTTGGATTTTGCCCGCTCCGCAAGCATTTTCTTCGCTTGTTCGCCATCAAGTCCGTGAACGCTGTAAAAAAGATAATCATCTTCTGAACTTTCTTTGTCGCGCAAAAAAATCTCGCCACGCCGCTCCGCAACTTTCGCAAGTCCCTCAAAGCCCAAAAGCTCAATGATTGATTCACTAGCAAAGCTGTGCAAAAGCTCATAATCATCACATTCTTCAAAGCGTTTTAGCAAAATATCTCCGACTTTTGAAAAGCCTTCTTTTGAAATCTTTGCCGCAGTAATAAAAAAATGCAAGCAATCCCAGTCATCGCTGATTTTATATCGCTCTAAAAGCTCGGTTATGCTCAAAACCACGGCGTTCTTTTGCTCTTGATTAAGCTCTCTAAAAAATTGAAGCGCGTATTCGCTCCTGTCGCCCTCGCATTGCGGATCGTAAGCGTAATTGTGCAAACACAAATCCAAAACGGCTTTTGAAAAATCGAGTTGCTGGTTCTCTTTGAATATCAAAAACGCTTTTCCGCGTCCTTTTTTCGCATACTTTTTGAATTCGCTCAAAATCTTTTGCTTTTGGCTCATTTTTAGCTCAATCCTTCTGCAATGTCGTTTAGCGTTTGTGAAGCCGTTGAGATTTGGTTCGTCGCTTGTGTGAAACTTTCAACGCCAGAAGAGATTTGCTTTAGCGTGATGAGGATTTGCTCCGTTGCGATTGTCTGTTGCTTTATGATTTCGGTGATTTTCTCAGCGCTTTCCGTGGTGATTTCGCTTGCGTTTTTCATACTTGCAAACTTGTTTTCGAGCAACTTTGCACTTTCAACGCCACCTGCGATTTTCTCCGTGCCGTTTTCGCTCATCAGAATAAGAGAGTCGCTGCTTTTTTCGATTTCGCCGATTTTGCCCTTAATCTCTTTTGTTCCGTCGATGATTCCGTCAGCAAGACGGCGGATTTCACTTGCGACGATGTGAAAGTTTTTGCCAGCAGCGCCTGCGCTTGACGCTTCGAGTTCTGCGTTGAACGCGATAATCTTCGCTTGGTCTGCAACGCTGTTGATGAGCGTAACGATGTCCCAAATGTTCGAAATTTTCTCGCCGAGTTCCTTTATTCCGTCGATTGTGAGTTTGTTTGCTTCGGCGATTTTGTGCAATTGCGATACAGTTCCCGCGATTAAGTCCACGCCCTCTGCGATGTCGCCATTTGTTTTCAGTGCCAGAGACGAAACGTCGGTGATTTTCTTTGAAATATCCTCGCTCAGCGAAGTACAATCTTCCATCGTCGAAACAATTTCTTTGACTGCCGCGCTCTGCTCTTGCGCCGTGTGTGCGTTCTCCTTCGCAGACACCACGAGATTTTGCGTTTCGTTGTAGATGCGCTCTCCAATGCCCTTTTCGCCCTCGCGCATACCTTTTATCATCGAGACATTGACGACTGAGGCAAAAATGCTGAACACAAAAAGAATGAGGACAAACAAAATGATATTTCGCATCGTTGCGCCAGAAAAATCAGTAATCGGACCTTCAGCAACAAGATACCAAGGCGTTTCTCCAATCCGTCCCGAAGCAAAATAGCGTCCGTCTGAAACAAAAGCGTGCCTCTGCCCGTCAAGATATTCCGAAGCGGATAAATGCGAATCGTCAAAATAGTTCGCTGTCGTAATCTTTGACTCGTTTTCGTTCGTCAAATATGTTCCGTCTGAAAGAACCATGTAGATTTTTCCGTGTTCCGAAACCGAAACCGTCGAAATCATATCTGCCATATCTTTCATCAAAAGGTCAACAGCAACAACGCCTGCAAAATCTCCGTCAGCGTTCAAAACCCTTTGCGAAAGACTCACGCATAAGCCTCCCGTCATATCGTCGATGTACGGGCTTTCATAGCAAAGCTCGTCAGTGTCTTTGCTTTGCATAAACCAAGGACGCTTTTGAGGAATCCAATCTTCAGGCGGAGTCCAATCCGAAGAATCAACGTAAAATCCGCCTTGCTCAAAGCGGGATTTTGCCGTTGAAAAATAAAATGAAAGCGAATATGTGATGTTTTCCGCAAATCCGTGAACAAGCTCGTTGAGAACGTTCTCTTCTTGCTCGAATCGGGCGAGAACAACAAAATCCTTGATGTTTATGAGAGCGGGCGCAATGTAATCCGTGATTTTTCCGCTTAGTTCAGTGATCGCGCCTTCTGATTGGCTTATTACAAATCGTTTTGTCTGAAAATTAAACACAGCAAGAAAAACAAAACCTGAAACAAGTGTTACCAACAGCAGCGGCATAAGCGCGCCGAAGAACAATCGCCTCAAATTCATTTTTCCATTCTCATCTTTTTGCTTTGACATCGAATTCTTTCCCCTTATTTTTCCTATTATGCTTCTATTTACCGTATTGTTCAATATAGAAAAGGCAATAAAAAAGTTGAGTTTGCTTCCTTTTTGCTCGGGGAGATAAAATTCAAGTTGAGTTTGCTTCCCCGAGTGATTTTCTTCAATACTCATTCAATAATTCACTTCCTTTTGCAAATTCCTTTCAGACTCATTCAATACTTTGCTTCCTCGCGAGAAATCCTTAAAGACTCATTCAATAAATCGCTTCCTTTTCAAAATCCGACTAAACTCAACTTTTTTTCTAGGTGTCATTCTGAGCGGAAATTACAAAAAGTTCCTTAGAAATAACAGAATAAAAATCGAAAATATGATAAGATTCGTTTGATTTTTGGGAGGGATTTTATGAAAAAGATTTTTTCAATCATTGTTTTTTTGTGCGCGACGGCTGTTTTTTCACAAAGCGTCGGCTCTGTCATTGAGTTTTCGGGCGAGGATTTTTCGGGAAATAACGTTGGCTCAGAGCTTTTTTCTAAAAACAAAATCACGATGATTAATGTTTGGGGCACTTTTTGCGGGCCTTGTATCCGTGAAATGCCTGACTTGGCAAGAATAAGCGAATCACACAAGAATAGTGGTGTTGAAGTGGTCGGCGTTGTTATTGATGTTACCGACAGAAAGGGAAACGTCAATGTTCGACAAAAGGCAAATGCTGAAAAAATCGTTTCGCAGACGGGCGCGGATTACAAGCATATCGTTCCATCTCAGAAAATGATTTCGTCGATGCTCAAAAACGTTCAGGCTGTTCCGACGACGTTTTTTGTTGACAGCACAGGAAAGGTCATTCATTCGGTGATTGGTGCGCGCGACGAAAAAGAATGGCAAAAGCTCATTCAGTCTCTTTTGGCTTCAAAAACAAAATGATTTCATCAAAAAAACGCCTCATTATTCCTTTTGTCTTCTTAGGTTTGGCACTTTTCTTTGTTGTCGCTGGTGTTCTCCGAGGGGAAGCCGAAACTGTGTTTCTGAAAGCGACAAGAATCTGTCTTGAATGTATCGGAATTGGCTGATGCGAGGAAAATCTCAAAACAAGTTGCGGCTTTTTGTCCAAGCCGCTTTTTGTGCGCTATCGAACGGATATGTTTTGGGCTTTTCGCGAAAAGAGATTTTCGAGGGAGCGACAAAATATATCTGTGCGCCTGGTCTTAATTGCTATTCTTGTCCTGCCGCTGTTTTTTCGTGTCCGATTGGCTCATTGCAAGCAGTTTTGTCGAGCCGCGATTACAAAATATCGCTTTATGTAATCGGGCTTTTGACAGTTTTTGGTGTGTTTCTTGGGCGTTCGGTTTGTGGCTTTTTGTGCCCGTTCGGTCTTTTGCAAGATTTGCTTTTCAAAATCCCGTTTGCAAAAAAGATTCGACGGCTTCCGAAAGAGGGCGCTTTGCGGTATTTGCGTTTTTTCATTCTTGGCTTTTTCGTCATTCTTTTGCCGCTTTTTGTTGTGGACATCACGGGCTTGGGGGAGCCGTGGTTTTGCAAGTGGATTTGTCCTGCTGGCACACTTGAAGGCGGAATTCCGCTCGTGCTGCTCAACAGCGCTATGAGAGGCGCAGCAGGGTTCATTTTTCGCTGGAAGATTGTGATTTTGGCGCTGACATTGCTTTTGTCTGTCGTGATTTATCGCCCATTTTGCCGGTATGTGTGTCCGCTTGGTGCTATTTACGGTGTTTTCAACAAGATTTCGTTTTATCGCTTCAAAATCGATGAGGAAAAATGCACGAAATGCGGTGCGTGTCAAAAGACTTGCAAACTCGATATCCCTGTTTGGCGCAATCCTAATAGCGCCGACTGTATTCGCTGTGGCGAGTGCAAGGCGATTTGCCCTCATAGCGCGATTTCTGTCGGGATTTAGCCAAAGAGCCAAAAAAAAGCGCATCGCACGGGTGGGAGAATGTGCAATGCGCCAAAATATCTTATAAAACCTCTTATGCAAAAAGTTCTTTCAGTGCTTCTTTTGAGCAGCCGCCGACTTTCTGGTTCACAGCCTGACCGCCTTTGAAGACGATAAAACACGGAATGTTCATAATGCCGTATTTTTGTGCAAGTTCTTCCTCATCATCAACGTTGACCTTGCCGATTTTTACACTATCGCCCATTTCGTTAGCGAGGTCTTCGATGACAGGTCCCATCATTTTGCAAGGACCACACCAAGGCGCCCAGAAATCTACCAAAACTGGCTTATCTGATTCAAGAACTTCGCTCTGGAAGTTCTGTTCTGTCAATTGAATACTCATCTTATTCCTCCGTGAATTGAAATTAGATTGTATACAATTAAGATAACAATAGATTGTATAAAAAGCAAGCGAAATTATGTTTTATACAATCTATTTTCTTGTTATTACGTTTTGCATAAGTTTTGAAAAAGACTTTATATTTTTGTGTAGAAACTTATTAATGAAAAAAGATATTATAAAAGCATGAAAAACAAGATTGCTAAAACAGCATTTATTTTGAACATTATTGGATTGATTTTTGTTGTGATTATCAATTTGACAGGCTTTGACATCAGCCATATTGAGAACAACAAAATCGCGTTTGCTGCATTTCTGGCACTTGCGGGCTTTGCTCTGCTGCCTCCGCTCGTGTACGGCGTGTTGTACCTGCTTGGTGTTGCGGCTTCGGCGGATTATATGTTTATCTCCAGCGTTGCAAACCTTTTGACCTGTATTGTGATTTCTATTGCCAAAAGTCGAAGCAATTTTATTCTGTTGTTTTTGTATTTTGGTGTTTATGCTGTTTTTGTGCTTATCAAACACAGAGCAAAAATCACCAAAAAGCACGTCATTCGCGTTCTGCTTGCGCTCTTGGCTGTGGGAGCGGTTCATGTTGCGCTCAAAATCGAGAATATTATCCGCGATGTGAAAATCACAAAATACGACGAGCAGGGCAACAAAATCAGCTTTCAAAACGCAGGCTTAAAAACGCTTTACGAATACCAGAACGGCAGGCTTTTCAAAGAAATTCGGACTTGGGAAAAAGACTATCCAATAACTGTTTTTGAGTACGACGAAAACGGCAATAAAATCTTTGAGAAACGAGTTTCCGAGAACGGCGACAGCGAAAAAACTGGAGCGATGTTCAAATACAACGAAAAAAATCAGCTTGTTATGTCCTGGAATGATTGGAGCAAAGTCTATAAATATTATTTTTACGACGAAAAAGGGCGGAAAATCAAACGAGTTAATGACACAAAAGAGACACTTTTTGAATATAACGAAAATGGCAATTTGGTAAAAGAAACAAATCCTGATGGCAAAGTTTTTTATTCTGAATACGATGAAAACGGCAAACTTATTCAAAAAACAGATTATGACGGCAAAGTCTGGCATTTTGAGTACAACGAAAACGGAACGCTGTCAAAACGCTTTTGCGGCACGGAAACTTATGAAGTTGAGTATTTTGAGGACGAGCCAGAGAAAAAACGCCGTGAAATCCGCAAAGTTTTGGGCGATGACGGGGTGCTTCAAACTGATTTTGAGTTTGCTTTTGACCGCGACGGCAACCGAATAAAATTCAAAGATTGCAACGGCACAGAGCGGTATTTTTATCCGACGTTCTGCACGCACTGGAAAAACGGCAGCATAAAAACAAAGCGCGTTTACAAAATCAAAATCGGATGGTAAAACTCGGAGGCAAAAACGCCCGTCATTCCGAACTCGTTTCGGAATCTCTGGGACTATCTGGAAGATACTGAAACAGGTTCAGTATGACGCATGACAAACGGAGGCAAAATGATGTTGCTTTTTCTTTTTTTCGCGGTATTTGCGATTTTTCTTCCATATTTTTTGCTGAAAGGCAGGGCGGAGCGGCTGTATTTCAAAATCGTGCTGTTTTGCACAAATGCCCTTTTGCTAGGCTTCACGCTATTTTCCTTTCAGATTTCGCGGGAAAGCGTTTATCTTTTATTGCTGTATTACTTGCTTTCGGCACTCATCATTCTTGTCAATTTCTGGCTTGTCGTTTTTGATTGCATAAAACGCAAGTCGCTAAAAGAAATCCGCTATTTTCTCCCGATTGTGCTTTCCGCGCTGCTTTCGTTCGGTATGCTGAAAATCGACTTGTCCGAGCGGATTTCGCTTCTGTTTGAGTTTGGCGCGTACAAAACAGAACTCGACGACTATGTTTTCAACGGCAAAAAGTCTGAGAAAATCAGTGAGTTTGGGAAATATTCGGGGATTGTCTGGACATCTGCGGGCTATTACAGCGTAATCGTCTACGACAAAAACAACAATCTGGATTTGCTTTTCAAACAATCGCGCTCTCAATCACAATCAACAGGGCGCAACGAGGATTTTGAGCAATCTTTCGGCAATTCGTTGGACAGTGTTCTCAAAATCCAAGACAATTATTTTAGATGCAAATTTCATACGGAGGATTTGTTCAAATGATTTTTTTTAGAAAAACAGTATTTCTTTTTCTTGTGTGTTTCTCGATTGCAAGCGTTTTTGCTGACGAGATAAATCAGCCAAAAAAGATTGTCCCGCCGATTTTTGAGCACGATGATTTTATGCAGTTGGATTTTTACACGAGCGACAACAAGGATTTTGTAAACGACAGCGAAACTGCAATTCAAATCGCTGTTGCAATCTGGTCTAGCGTTTACGGCAAAGACAAAATCGAAAAAGAAAAGCCGTACACTGCAATCGAGCACGAAGGCTTTTGGTATGTCAACGGCAGTTTGCCCAAAGGCTGGGTTGGTGGCGTGGCTCACATCAAAATCCGCAAAAAAGACGGCGCGGTCATGGGCTACATTCACACAAAATAGATTTTTGATAAGGACTTTTTATGAGTAAAAACAAAAAAACTGATTTTCTTTTCTATCTGCTTTCGCTTTTTCTTTCGACAGCCTGCGTGTTCGCTTCTTGCGCGGTGCACAGCCGTCTGAACCAACAGCCGCTTTTCACGTCAGGGCTCGCTGAAGTCCTGCTCGTCTCGGTTTTGGGACATTTGCTTTGTGTGTTGCCGTTTGTCTTTTACCTCGTGAAAGAGCGATTTTTCCACTTTGAGTTTTTGACTTACGCGTTCTTGGTTTTCGGAGCAATAATGCTCTTTCAGCTCAAAAACATCAAAAACGACATTTTCCCTGCGACATTCGGCTTTGTGCTGGAATCGCTCGGTCTGTTCTCACGCGCTCGGCTCTGGAAATACGACATGGCAAAAAACGAGAGGCTTCAAAAATGAAAATTGAATTCGCAAAAGATTTGGATAAAACGCTGTTTCTGATTTCCGCAAGTGAGTGTGAGGACAACAGCATCCGTTTTGTGGTTGCTCTCGGCACTCACGGAGAGGCTCAAAATGGCGCAACACTTGTTTTTCCCGATATGAGCGAGCTTTACGAAATATCTTTTGACGATTACATTCTGCACCAGACACGGAGCGAGTCCTACGCTTCTTATGAGGCGGGCGAAATCAAAAAGGGCAATGCGCTTGTCATCTTTGAGAAATCGCGGTTGCTGGATGTGCTTCCAGCCCTGACGGATTGCCGAAAACTTGCTGACGGTAGTTTTTACCCGGAAAAATGGACGCATTATGGCTTGTTCTGTGTGAATCATGTTATCGACGTAATTTCGTGCATTGAGCCTGAAATCAGAAAAATCGAGGCGGAAGAATGAGCATTGAGTATAATTTTGCTTTTGTACTGCGTTCCTTATTTTAAGGAAAGGCAGATTTGCAGAAAGCCAGAAATCCTTATTTTGAGGAAATGTGTCCTTTCCAAAAACGGCGTTCCTTATTTTAAGGAAATGCAGATTTGCAGAAAGCCTGAAATCCTTATTTTAAGGAAAATCGCCCTTGCAAAAGTCGGCTTTCCTTATTTTGAGGATTTGCGGTTTTCCAAAAAGTCATCGTTCCTTACGATAAGGATTGCCCGCTTTTTAAAAGCCTCAAATCCTTACGGCAAGGATTTCAGGCTTTTGTTGAGGTTGAGCCTGTTGAAAACAAGCCTGTAAGGAGAAAGAGTATTGTCATTGGCGAACTTGTTTCGGAATCTATGCTTCGGCTTCGCTCAGCAACCGCAGATGCTGAAAACTTGTTCAGCATGACGCATGACAAACGGAGGAAAAAATGTACGTGAAACTAATCCAGCCAAAAATGCTGCGACGACCGATGGACACGGACTTAAAAGCCAGAATGGCACCGCCTTTGGGGCTTCTTACAATCGTCAGTATTCTGAAAGACAATCACAAAGTTGTTCTTGAAAATGAAAATATCGAAAAAATCAATTTTGACGAAAAGCCTGATTTGGTCGGCATTTCGGTTACGGTTGATGTTCTGAACCGCGCGATTGAAATCAGCAGGAAGTTCAGGGAAAAGGGAATTCCAGTCGTTGCGGGAGGAATCCAGATAACGAGCGCGCCAGATTTTATTCCGCAAGACGCGTTTGATTCTCTCTGTATAGGGGATGCGGAAGGAACTTGGCCAGAAATCATAAAAGACGCGCAAACGCAGAGCTTAAAGAAAATCTACCGCTGCAAAGAAAATTTCAGCGCGGACGACATAGTTTCCCCGGCTTATGATTTTGTAAAAAAATCCAAATATTTATACACGAACATCGTTCACACAAGCAGAGGCTGTCCTTTTCGTTGTGATTTTTGCTATAACAGCTCAAAAAATCACAAATACATAAACCGAAACATTGATGATGTTCTTGCAGACATAAAGAAAATAAATTTGCGTCACATAATGTTCATCGACGACAATTTTATCGGGAATCCTGCATGGACAAGAAAATTCCTTGAAGGGCTGAAGCCATTAAAAATCAAGTGGAATGCCGCTGTTTCAATAAATGTCGCGAACGACGGCGAGCTTTTGGATTTGATGAAAGAAGCTGGCTGCAAAAGTCTTTTCATCGGATTTGAGAGCATAAACCCTTCGTCCATTTCAAACGTGCATAAAGTTCAGAACAACATCAAAAACTATGAGAACGCGATTTCTGAAATCCACAGGCGCGGAATTATGATTCACGGAAGTTTTGTCTTCGGGCTTGACGGCGACAGCACGGAAACATTCAAAACGACGCTGGACTGGATTGTAAAAAACAAAATCGAAACCGTGACTTCGCATATTCTCACGCCCTATCCCGGAACGAAAGTTTACGAGGAACTGAAAAAAGCGGACAGAATCACATCGACGGATTTTTCAAAATATAACACGGCGCACGTCGTTTTCAAGCCGAAAAACATGAGCGCAGAAGAATTGTACGAGGGCTATCTTTGGATTTACCGCAATGTCTACAGCCTCAAAAATATTTTGAAGCGGCTTCCCGACTGCAAGGAACAAAGAGCCGCTTATCTTACATTCAACTTGTTTTATCGTAAATACGGAAAATTCACTGATTTTTTGTGTAAAATAATCTCATACAAACTCGTCGGCAAAATTGCGCAGCTGGCGGGAAAGTATTTATAGCGGTTACAGATAAAAACGGAGGAAAAATGAACATTTCTGAGATTCAAGGCAGAATCAAAAAAACAGCCGTCCTGCTTTATGGCGGAATTTCCGAGTACAAAGCATATATCTGCTCTTCCAGCATCATGCACGGAACAGGTGACTATGAAGACGGCCCGGAAATCGCTGAGGACAAAGAAATCGACTGCTTCGCACTTTATTTTTCGGATTTGAGGGCCAAAAACGTCATTTGCGCGCTCGGCGGTGAATATGAGAGAATTGAGGACGCGATTAAAGCCGTTGAAAACTATGAAGGATTCTTAAAATGGGAAACACTTTTATAAAATTTGTACTTTTTCTTTTTCTATTGACTCTTTTTGGCTGCAAGAATACACAAAAAGAAAGCGTCAAAGCCGTCAGTAGCGAATACAACGATGAAAAATCATATTCGCTCGGCACAGACGATATTTCTGAACTCTCTGGAATGAGAGTTCAAGTTGAAAATGGGGAGGGCTTTTGCTTTATATTTTTGATTGTGAAAGCGGCGGTTTTAAAGTTGACAGGTATCTTTGCGGGAGCGGGGTTGCGATTGCAGGGAAAGAAACTTTTTTCTGCCAAGCGGACGGAAATACGCTCAACATAAATGACGAGGAAAAACTCGTTTTGTCTGACGGCAGGCTTCACTATTTTTTCAAAGACGAGGAATTTAGAATAATTTCTGTTTATTCTTCGTTTATGGAATCCCAAATTTACCTGTTCGATGAAATTGCGGAGGAGCAAAAATGAAGAACGCCGTCAGGGAAAGAGTATTGTCATTCCGAACTAGTTTCGGAATCCATGCTTCGGCTTCGCTCAGCAAACACAGATACTGAAACAAGTTCAGCATGACGCATGACAAACGGAGGAAAAAATGAAAAAACTGATTTTGATTTTCTTATTTTGCGTGATTTTTGCAGCGTGCCAAAAACAGATTAACTTCGACGCGCAAAAATGGCAGAAAGGCAAACGCCGCTACCAAATGACGACTTCGCTTATCGCCAAGCTGGACGCGGAAAAGCCGAACAAAACCGAAGTTCTGTTTTTGCTCGGTCGTCCTGCATTGGAGGAGCGCGTTCTGGAAAAAGAGATTTCGTATTTTTTGAAAGCGGACGGCTTTATAAGCGGCTGGGAGCTTTGTATTTATTTTGATGACAACGGAAATTATAAATCAGCGGAAGTGAGTTATTTTGACTGATTTTTGCAAAACGGAGGAAAAATGAAAAAGATATTTTTTGCACTGCTTTATATGCTTGCGCTCTCGCTTTTGAGCGCAAAGTCGCTCGTGCCTAACGTGCTGCATTTTGCTGAAGTCGTCAAAAAGAGCGAATACACAACATACGCGGATTTTGAGAGCGAATTGAATTACAACACAATCGACGCGCCGCACAGCGAAAAAGAGGAGTTCCACCCCGATTTCGTCGAGTTCACCAAAAAGCAAAACCTTTATTGCACGCCGATTCACCTTGACGGCATAAAAGACAAAATGCTTTCGATGATGAACCTTGAAGGAAGTGGCGGCTTTGCGTATTTTCGCATTTTCCGCTTTGACAAAAAGGCGAAGAAGTGGACGATTTATTTTTCGGCGAACGGCGCAAAAGGCGAGTGTGGATTGGTTTATCCCGTGCAGAACAAAAAAGAGACGCTGTTCCTTGAAATCGAGCGCGACTTTGACACAAAGCGCCTTTCTTCCTACAACCTGCTTTCCTTCAGCGCAAAAGAAAAAGCGTGGAGAAAAATCGCCTCTGCGAGAGCCCGCTACAGCTACGATTTGACAGATGAGCAACAGCAATGGATTAGCGCTGAGAGAATCGAGCAAATGGCAGCGTTCGACTATTCGTTTTTGGGCATCTCTGGCGACCACGTGCAAAAAATCGAGCGCGAAATCGAAGACAAAAAAATCGTTGCAGAACTTTATTGGACTTCCGTTGCGCGCCTTCCGTCGAATTACACGATAAAAATCTTCAAAAGAGAGCGGGAAGTTTTCAAAACAAGCGGAAAAGCTTTTGAGGACGAAAAAGAACTTTTTGCGCTTCCGAGTGTCCAGTGGGGATTCGACATCGTTGAAAAAGACGAAAAGCCGTATCTCGTTTTTATCGGAATGGGCAATTCTGGCGAAAGCAGCGTCAGCACAATAGAAGATTTTTGGCTCACCGCGCTTGATTTGCGCTCTCTTGAAGTCGTCCACCACAGTTTTGTAAAATCAAAAATCTCATTTGAGCAAGAATATTTTTGACGCATGACAAACGGAGGAAAAAATGAAAATTGAACACGTTGCGCTTTATGTTTTCGATTTGGAAAAAGCGAAAGATTTTTTTGTTGAGTATTTGGGCGCAAAGTCGAATGACGGATATTTCAATAAAAAGACTGGATTTCGCTCATATTTTTTGACTTTTGATTCAGGCGCTCGCCTTGAGATTATGACACGCCCAGAAGTCGTGGACAGCGAAAAAGAGCCGTTTCGCACTGGCTGGGCGCATTTGGCGTTCAGTCTTGGAAGCGCGGAGGCTGTGGACAAGTTGACGGAAAAACTTTCGCGTGCGGGATTTTGTGTTCAAAGCGGGCCTCGAACCACGGGCGACGGATATTACGAGAGCGCAATTGTCGCGATTGAGCAAAATATTATCGAGCTGACAGTTTGAAGTTTTGAAAACAGCGCTCGGAACACTTCCGAAAGGCAAAAAAATGAAAAGTGAGCGCTCGGAACACTTCCGAAAGGCAAAAAGATTAAGAGACTGCGCTCGGAACACTCCCGAAAGGCAAAAAAATGAAAGTTCAGCGTTCGGAACACTTCCGAAAGGCAAAAAGATGAAAGGAGAGCGTTCGGAACACTTCTGAGCGCCAAAAAAACGAAAAGTCAACAATCGGAAAAATTCTGTAGAAAATTATAGGCGAGTTTGGTAGAATGAAAATCGTTATCAAGATATTTAAGGGGCACATAAATTGAGAATTTGCAAACTTGGAGAAGATGTACTTCGCGAGCAGGCTCAGCCTGTCGCTGAGGTTACGGACGAACTTCGTTCTGTTTTTAACGAGATGTTTGAGACGATGATTAGCGCTAACGGCGTTGGGCTTGCAGCTCCTCAGGTTGGGATTTCGCAGCGCTTTTTTGTTATCATCGCCGACGATGATGTTCGCCGTGTTTTTGTGAATCCGCAGATTGTTTACAAGAGCGACGATTTGACGAGTTACGAGGAGGGTTGTCTTAGCATTCCTGGCGTTTACGAGGATATTATGAGACCGTCGAAGGTTACTGTTCAGGCGCTCAACGAGAACGGAAAGCCGTTCACGCTTGAGGCCGACGGAATGCTTGCCCGAATTATCCAGCACGAATACGACCATCTTGACGGTGTTCTCTACATTGACCGCGGTGATGAGCAGTTCAAGGAAAAGACTGTCGAGCAGTTCAAGAAAAGAGCCGAGCGTGCTGCAAAGAAAGCCGAGGAAAAGGAGCGCAAGCAAAAAAGCATTGCGGCAAAAATCGCGGCAAAGAAAAAGGGCGGAAAATAGATGCTGAAAGTTTTTTATGCGGGAAGCCCTGAGCCGAGTGCGGCTGTTTTGCGCTCCCTTGTTGAAAACGCGAAAGGTTTTGAGGTTGTCGGTGTTTTGACGAATCCGCCGAGCGCAAAAAAGCGCAGCAAGGAATTGACTGCGACTGCTGTTGCTGATGTCGCTTCCTCTTTGGGAATCCCTGTTTTCACTCCAGAGCATTTGGACAGCGCTTTCCGCGCTCAGATTGAAGGGCTCAACGCTGACATTTTCGTTTGCTTTGATTACGGCCATATCTTTGGCCCAAAATTCCTTTCGATGTTCGCTCTTGGCGGAATAAATCTTCATCCATCTCTTTTGCCAAAATATCGCGGTTGCACTCCTGTTCCTGCGGCAATCCTCTCAGGCGACGAGAAAACTGGCGTTTCATTGCAAAAAATATCTCTTGAAATCGACTCTGGCGACATTTTGGACTGTCGCGAAATCTCTCTTTCAGGAACTGAGACAACTGAGAGTCTTATGGCATCTGACGGCGTTGTCGTGAAAAATGGCATCGAGATGATTTCTTCGCTTCTTGAAAAGATTGCGTCGAGCGGGAGCAATGGCGCTTTCACGCTTCCTGAGGGAAAGAAGCAGGAAGGGGAAGCGAGTTACACGCCTTTTATCGAAAAGAGCGACGGAAAAATCGACTGGAATCGCTCGGCTTGTGAAATCGACAGGCAAATCAGAGCGTACACGCCTTGGCCAACGTGTTTCACTGAGAACGGCGGAAATGTGCTGAAAATCCTTGAGGCGCACGTTTTCTCTGGCGATGTTTCAAGTCTTGGCGACACGAATAGCGCTGCAAACGGCACTGTTATCGCGCTTTTGAAAAACGACGGCATTATCATAAAATGTGCTTCTGGCTTTTTGAGCGCGACGGTTTTGCAGTGGCAGGCGAAGAAAGCCGCTGATTACAAGGCTTTTGCGAATGGTGCAAGAGGCTTTGTCGGAAGTGTTTGTTGTTGAAAAGCGATGAAGTTCTAGCGATATATTTTTTTGAGGAAAAGTTATTTTTTTATGGAAGAAATTAACGAATTGAAAAATCAAAACAGACACCCTGTTTTTACGTTCTTCTTTGCGGCTTTGAGCGCAGTTTTGCTTATGGGCGTGATTGCTCTTGCAGTGTTCGCGATTGCGGTGCGCGGCAAAGAGGAAGTCCTTGTTCCGAATGTCACTGGAAAGGAGCTGACGGCGGCGTTGCAGGAAATGCAGCAGAAGGAACTTTATGCAAAGGTGCTTTTGCGCTACAGCGACAACGCTGAGGAAAAAGGGCATATCCTTGAGCAAAATCCTAAAGGCGGCGCGATTGTGAAAGCGGGAGAGCGCGTGACTCTCACTGTGTCGCGTGGCGTTATTGTGACGCATGTTCCTGATTACACTGGAACGCTTCTTGATTATGCGCGACTTAGCGTGAAGTCGATGACATGGGCTGACGGAAGCGCTCTTATCAAAGTCGCAGACCCGATTTACAAAACGAGCAATCTTGCTGAAGGCACGATTCTCTCTCAAGAGCCTCCGTCTGGAACGCCGATAACGGACGCTGTCGTGATGACTTTTGTGGTGAGCCGCGGCAATAATTCTCAAAAGTCGACTGTACCAGAGCTGATGGGAAAATCTGTTAGCGATGTTCTTGCCGTCATGGAAAAATCACGGCTTATCTTTGACTTCACGTCGCACGAGGCGCTTGAAGGCGAAAGCGCTGGCTCTGTGACATCAATGGGCACTGCCGCTGGCGAGAGCGTTGCTGATTACTCGCGCATCGCTGTTGATTTTGCTTTCCCAGCTCAATCAAGCGAAGGAGAAGCGGCTAAAACTGTTTACGGCATCTTTAATGTGACGGTTTCTGATTATCCTTATGCTGTTCCGATGTCGCTTAGGGCTGACACTCCTGAAGGGGAGAGCCTTGTGATTGCGAACTTTATGCACAAGGGCGGCTCTGTTTCCGTGCCTTATGCTGCGCCTTTGGGAAGCCGCTTCACGCTGAGTGTTCCTGGAAAAGAAATAACGCAATAAAAGAAAAAGGGGTAAAAAATGAAAAGACCGCTCGTCTGTCTGACACTGACAGGAAAGACGCTTTCTGAGAATATTGCGACAATCGAGAATTATCGCAAGTATATCGATTTGGTTGAGCTTCGTGTCGATTTCCTTGACGAAAACGAGCGGCTTTATATTCGAAACTTTCCCGCTATGGCAGGGCTTCCGTGCATTTTGACGATACGGCGCAAAATCGACGGCGGGCGCTTTGTTGAGGGAGAGTCCAGCCGCACTGTGCTTTTTGCTCGTGCGATGGCGTTCGCAGAGGAAAACCGCTCAAAGAACTTCGCCTACGTTGACTTTGAGGAAGATTTTCATGTCCCGAGCCTTCAGGATTCGGCTCTGGCGTTCGGAACGCGCGTTATTCGAAGCGTTCACGATATGCAAAATCCAATTCTGGACATCTCTTCCCGTCTTGCGTCTTTGCGGACAACTGGCTACGAAATCCCGAAAATCGCCTTTATGCCAAAGACGCTTTCTGATGTCACAAACCTTTTCCAGCAAGCAAAGAAGTTTGGCGAAAGTGAGCAAATCCTTTGCGCGATGGGACCTCTCGGGCTTCCGTCAAGAATCCTCTCTGCGAAAATTAACTCATATCTGACATACACATCTCCTGTCGAAGCGTCCGCGCGATTGCAGACTCTCGGACATCTTGACCCGATAACACTCAGCGACATTTACCACTTTCAAAGCATTAGCGACAGCACGAAAGTCTTTGGAATCACAGGTTGGCCGCTCAATTCAACACTAAGCCCTGCTCTTCACAACAAGGGCTTTGAAAAACACAACATCGACGCGGTTTATGTTCCGATTCGCTCTGAGTCGGTGGACGACGCAATTGAGTTCTGCAACGAAGTCGGCGTAAAAGGGCTTTCGGTGACAATCCCGCACAAAGAAAACGTGCTTGCGGACTTGCGCGAAGTGTCGTCGCAAGTTGGCGAAATCGGAGCGTGCAACACAATCTTGAACAAGGGCGATTATTGGATTGGCGACAACACGGACGCTCTTGGATTTTCGCGCTCTCTCCTTGAGTTCACGGGAACAAAGAACATAAAGCACTGGAAAGTCGCGCTCATCGGTGCGGGCGGAGCGGCGAAGGCTGTCGCCTATGCGCTAAAGACACTCGGAGCGAAAGTCTGCGTGTTCAATCGCACAGCAAGCAGAGCGAAAAAACTTGCAGAGCAGTTCGGCTTCAAGTGGGCGCTTCTCACCCCTGAGAACGAGTATATGATTGAGAAATATTCCGACCTCATTGTGCAGACAACAAGCGTTGGAATGGGCTCGTCTTCCCCGTCGTCAAGCGAGAACGACCCGATTTATTTTTACGACTTCAAGGGACACGAAATGGTGTTCGACATCATCTATGTGCCTGAGACGACGCCGATTATGGCGCGGGCTGAAAAGGCGGGCTGCCGAGTTCAGAACGGATTCCCGATGCTGCAATATCAAGGCTACAGACAATTTGAACTTTTTACAGGAGAAAAATATGACTAGAGATGAACAAAAACTTCTTGCCGCTCGTACAGCGATTGATACGCTTATCGAGGAAGGAAAGATTTTTAGCGGAATGAAAATCGGACTCGGAACAGGAAGCACCGCAATCCCTGCTGTGCGCCGACTTGCAGAGCGCATTAAGGACGGCACAATCAAGAACATCAAGGCTGTCGTAACGAGTTTTCAGACATCGAACGAGTGCATTGAGCTGGGAATCCCTGTTTATTCGCTCAACGACAAGGCAATAGGCGGACACTTGGATTTGACGATTGACGGCGCTGATGAAATCGACTTGAACAGCGACCTCATCAAAGGAGGCGGAGCAGCGCTTCTTCGCGAGAAAATCGTCGCATACAACTCCGACAGTTTTGCGATTGTCGCCGACGAAAGCAAAAGCGTTGAAAGTGAGGGAACAGGCTTTGCTCTTCCTGTCGAAATCATCGGGGAGGCAATGCAGAGCGTGAAGAACGCCCTTTCCCGCCTTGGTGCGACTTGCGTCTTGCGCGAGGGCGTTAAAAAGTGCGGTCCTGTCATCACAGACAACGGAAACTGGATTCTTGACTGCAAGTGGGAAAGCCCTGTGAACCCGATTGTTCTTGAGGACGAGATTAACGCGATTCCGGGCGTTGTGGAGAACGGCTTTTTCACAAAACTTCACCCTATGGTGTTCATTGCCCACTCAGACGGAAATGTTGAAATCCGAAAATAATCTACCCTATGCGGTAGATTGAATCTCCCCTATAGGGGAGATGTGTGCGACCCTATGCGGTCGTGTCGTGCGACCCTATAAGGTCGGGAGGAACGACCCTATAAGGTCGCACGACACGACCCCCTGGGGTCGTTTTTTTTATGCGTATGCCTCTGCGTAAGTTTCGATGATTTGGGCAAGCTCCGTGTCGTTGTCAGCAAGGAGAGAGGCGGCATAGTAAAGCGAAATCGCGCTTTCCGTCGTGAGCGTTCCCATCGGGACAGCGCCACCTCGCCACACGCCCGCGCTTGTTACGAATTTCGAGAAGTTGACGGAACTTTCCTGCTGCGACGTGCAGTAGACGCGGCAGCCGTAGCGCCGTGCCTTTTGCAAAAGCGGCTTGAGCGAATAATCGCTTTCCCGCATATTGCCTGTTCCTGCTGCATAAAGCTCGATGAAAAGCGAGCGAACGCCGTCGTCTGCGCTGATTAGCGCTCCGTAGCGGTCGCTCCTGAAGCCAGGATATGTCGGACAGACAGCGATTTTCCCGGCGCTTTCGTCCAGAATGCGCTTCATCACAGCACCGTCAGGCTCGCTGATTTGCGCGAACTGCGTTGCGATTGCGCCGCTTTCGGTGAACACTTTTTCCTTCAAGTTCCAGTTGCAAAAACCGTCCGCGCTTGCCTTGACGAACTTCAAGTTGAGAGGCGAGAAGATTTTTCCGCCGAATGCGACATAGACGCCGTTTTTCTTTTCGCGCGCCGTCTTTATCGCAAGCGACAAGTTGTCTTTGGCTTCGCTTGAGTCCGCAGGGATTTCACTGCTTGCCGTGAGGACAATCGGGACAGGGGACGCGCCGAAGAGCCAGAAAAGCAGTGCGGCTGTGTAGGGGAGCGTGTCTGTTCCGTGCGAGACGACGATTCCGTTTGCGCTTCCTGCGGCAATTCTCGCGCTGATTTCTGCGATAAGAGCGGCAAAGTCGCCAGGCTCGAACTCCTCGCTCAAAAGAGAGCGCACGCTCACCGCCTGAACGCCGCTTTCCTCGCCTGCCTCCTTGCACAAGTCGCGCAAGACGACAGCGCCTCCGCTTTCGACAGAGCCGTCCTCACGCCTTATCGCCGTGATTGCGCCGCCTGTTCCAAGAACGTAGATGATGCTCAAGTTGAGTTCCTCTTTGATGAGCGATTTCACCATAAGCGGAAATGCCTGACCGCTCGTCTTTTTCATCACGAGTCCCGTCAGATACTCAAGGTTTGCCATATCGCCGTTCTTGAGCCTTCTTGCGCTCGACTCGTTTTCCTTGAGGATTGCGCGGACGAGAGGGCGGAGTTTTTCAGGCTCGCCAATCAAGTCTTTTTCGCTCTTCTTCAAAAGAGAGTCGATGTCGGCATCTGTTTCAATCGCCTCTTGGACGAGCTGCTTGGCAATACCGCTGTGAATCTTCTGCGCTGTCAGAAGCGAAATGATTTCGGCGAACTTCTTGCTGTTGATTTTGCTCTTTGAAAGCGGAATGTGAAGATAATTCAAGACCCTCGTGACTTCGCTCGCAATCCAATGAGAAGCGGCAAGCGGCTCTGCGCCTTCCTTCACGCTGTCCTCGAAGAAGTCAGCCCTCTCTTTTTCTGCGCAGATGAACTCCGCCCTGAGCCGCGAAAGCCCGTACTGCTCGCGAAGACGCGCGCGACGAGCCTTCGGCTCTTCGATTTCGCTCAAGTGCAGCGCGTCCGCCTCTGTCTGCACATCGATAAAAAGGGACGGCTCAACATCACGGAATCGCCTCTGGTCGCTCTTTCGTGCGCGGTAGCTTTCGCTCTCGCCCATCTCCGAGTTCCACAAGCGGCTCTCCTCCGCAACAATATCGCCCGCATTGAGAATATTTTCCTGTCGGCTTGTCTCTGCGTTTATCGCCTCACGCACAAAGTTGAACGAGTTGAGGTTTCTCAGTTTCACATAGCGCTCGCCCTTGTTCGGATACTCCGCAAGCGAGACATACGCATTGCACCTGATTGCGCCCTCTCCATACGGAAGCGCAAGGTATCGAAGCAGGCTTGAAAGCTCCTCAAGGAAGAGCTCCGCTTCTTCGCCTAACTCAAAGACGCTTGCTGTCTTGAGCCGAAGACTCGGACAGCCCGAAAGCGAGAAGTCCATTCTTGGCTTTCCTGCCGCCCGTGTCAGACGCCCGCAATCTTCTTCAAGCCTCATCTCTTCAATCTGGATTGTTTTTGCTTTTTGGTGGAACATTATATCAAGACTTCCGCCCTTTGCCGCTCGTATGCTCCAAAGCGCCGTCTCGTCGCTTTTTGGCGGAAGCGGGACGTTTCCTGTCAGTTCTTCGACAACAGCTTTTTCGTTCAGCGTTGAGCCCAATGCACGAGCGAGAACGGCAACTTTTTCAAGAACTGCGCTTTTTATTTTCACGCCGTCCGCGCTTTTTGCGAAAACCTCCGGCTCGTTTGAAAGCAAAATCCTCACTTCCAGAAAAACAAACGACTGATACATAAAGCACTCCTAAAGCAAAATCGCTTATGAGTATACAGTTTTTCAAAGAATTAGGCTATCAATAAAGCGCATTTCGTTTTCTCGCAATTTTGCAAAGCCCGAAAGGCAAAATCGCCAAAAGCTGGCTTTGGGCGAATGCCCGAAGAGCCAAATTTGAAAAAATGTTGCTTTGGGCAAATGCCCGAGAGGCAAAATCGCCAAAAGCTGGCTTTGGGCGAATGCCCGAAGAGCCAAATTTGAAAAAATGGTGCTTTGGGTAAATGCCCGAAAGACAAAATTGCTAAAAGTTGGCTTTGGGCAAATGCCCGAGAGGCAAAATTGCCAAAAGCTGGCTTTGGGCAAATGCCCGTTAGTAAAAATGAGTTTTTTTGCCACGGGCGTATTTTGAACTGAGCGGAAAATAACGTAACTTTTGCTAGAATACCGTTATTTTTTTTAACAAAAAGTATCAAATTTTCGTAAAGATATACCGCTTTATAAAAATTTATGATATACTGTGTCTTTGTAATAGACTGATTTTTTCAGAAGTTTGACAGGAGTTCCTTGTGAATAAAAAAGACTTTCCCAAGATACATTTCTACGACCAGGATTTTGTTGACATCTACGACAAATCGTGGGCTTGGCTATCTGACTACTGGCTTAATCCAAAAACGGGGGAAGCATCATCTGACGGCTACTTTATTTATCCGGGCGTTGACCCTGAAAAAAAAGAGCTTTTTATAGACCAGTTTGAAGCAATTTTCGCGTCCTTCTTTCTTGTTTATTCAAACCGCAATTATCCGGCGAACCAAAATCTTGATTATCTTTACTCAAAGCAAGAGCCGAACGGTGCAATCCGCTGGAGATACAACACTGTTACAGGTGAGGCTGTGAAAGACAGCGAAAACCCAGAGGGTGTCGCAATGCCTCTTTTTGCGTGGGCGGAGTTCAATCTTTATCACAAGAGCGCGAACAAGAAGCGCATTAAGGATATTATGCCAATCCTCCAAAAATACATGGATTGGATTGATGCTACGTTCAAACAGCCGAACGGGCTTTATGCTACTCCTGTCGTGTCTTCTTCAATGCGGAACTCTCCTCGCGAGAATGCTGTTTATCTTGTTGATTTCAACTCGGCAATGGCGATAAATGCCGCTCATATGAGCGCTCTTGGCGAAATCCTCAATGACAAGGATTTGGGATTTCAGTACAAGAAGATGTATTTTAGTCTCAAGACTCGCATCAATAATTTGATGTGGGACAGCGAGACAGGCTTTTATCACGACCTTGACAAAGATGAAAAACGTCTTCCTCACAAGACAATCGCGGGATTCTGGCCTCTTCTTGCAGAGCTTCCGAATGCGGACAAAGCAGACCAGCTCATTGCGCATTTGTCAAATCCTGCGACTTTCGGCACTGACCATCCGTTCCCGACACTGAGCGCTGACCACCCTGCATTCCGCGATTATGGAAACGGCTACTGTGGTTCTGTTTATCCTGCGTTCAACTTTATGGTTGTCAAAGGGCTTGAGAAATATCAGCAGTATGACCTTGCGCGTGAAGCAGCAATCCGCCATGTTTATTACATTCTTGAGGCGCTTTCACCTGCAAACAGCAAGGAGCGCGGTTCTCTTTATGAGGCGTATCTTCCTTGCAAAGAGGGTTTTGCTCATCTTGACGGCGATGAGAGTTTCCCACGAAAGAAATATATGCACACGATTTGTCTTTCGACTATCGCGATGATGATTGAGAATATCATCGGGCTTTCAATCAGCCTTCCTCGAAAGACTGTTGACTGGATTATCCCGAATCTTGAGATTATGGGCATCGAAAACCTCTCTCTCAAGCGCAATCTCATCACGATTTTGTCAAACAAGAGTACACGCGGTTGGGAAATCCAGATGGAAAGCGAGAAACTTTATTATTTCACGATAAATATTCTCAACAGCAAGAAGAAGACGCTTCCGATTCCATCGGGCAAGTGTTCAATGCTTATCGACAAACTTTAATCTTATTGGGTAATGAAGAAACCTACCGCTGTTATTGAAATCGGCTCAACGGGAATCCGATTGCTGGTGGCTCAGACCGCTTCGGGTGGTGTTCCTGAAATCCTCGACAGAAGCGAGCAGCCTGTCGTTATCGGTCGAGATGTTTTCACTCAGGGCGCTATCAGCCGAAGCACTTTGCTTGTATGCTTGCAAATCTTGAGGCGATATGCTGAACAACTTGCAGCATACGGGATAACAGCGGCTGAAACTTTCGTTATCGCTACAAGTAGCGTGCGAGAGGCTTCAAATCGCGACCCTTTTGTTGACAGAATCCGTGTAAAAACAGGCTTTACTGTGCGTGTTATCGACGGCATTGAAGAAAATCGCTTGATGTATCTTGCTGTTCTTGGCGCATTCAAAGGCAGTTCTGAAAGCCTAAAATCAAAAGATTCAATGATTATGGAAGTCGGTGGCGGTTCAACTGAGCTTATGCTGATTGCTCAGGGGCGTGTTGCTGCGGCTCACAGTATGCGACTTGGTACTGTTGTGATTTCGCAGCAGCTCAATCCTCAGATGAACGGCAGGGAAGATGCTCGGCGCTATATCGATGAGTTTATTCGTAACACGGAAGGAACTCTCAACAACGAACTTAATCTTTCAAAAGTCCAGCAATTTATTATCGTTGGCGGAGAAGCGAACGTCGTTGCTCGTGAGGCTGGCAAGAAAATTTCGGATTCTCTTTGGAAAATATGGCGAGAAGATTTTGAGCGTTTTGTTTTGAGCATTCAGGATTTTAGTCCGGAACTCCTTGCGGTGAAACTTCGGATTGCTTATAGCGAAGCGCAGTGTTTGTATCTTGGGCTTTTGATTTTCAGGCAATTTTTGAGCCTCACTAATGTAAAAAGTATAATTGTCCCAAAAACAAGTATTCGTGAGGGAATCTTTATCAGCCGTACTGCAGAAGATGACGAAATCAGACAAGAGTTCGATGAGCAAGTTGCGGCAAGCGCTAGAAATCTTCTCAAAAAATATCGCGGAGACGAAAAACACGCAGAGTATGTGAGAGAAACAAGCCTTCGCATTTTTGATATGCTCAAAGATGAATTGGGGCTTGGAGATGGCGCAAGGCGAATGCTTGAGGTGAGCGCGATTTTGCACGATATCGGAATGTTTATCCGCGCAAGTGACCACGAAGCCCACAGCAAATATATAATCCTTCATTCTGAAATATTTGGTTTGAACCGTGAGGAAACAACGCTTATTGCGCAGATTGCTTCTTATCACCGAAAAAAGTGTAGCCCTCAGAGCGACCCTGAATATAAAGCGCTCCAGCGAAGTGACCGCCTTGCAATTTTGAAACTTGCTGCGATTTTGCGTGTTGCAGACGCTCTTGACCGCGGACATCAGCAAAAAATAAAACACTTTACGGCATCATTTTCCGAAGACAGCATGACAATCCGAACTGGCGAACTTGAGAATATTATGCTGGAAAAAATCGCAATTGCCGACAAAGGTGATTTGTTTGAGAGCGTTTTCGGTTACAAAATCGTTTTGGTCTGACAGCAACTGACAACAAAAGAAGGCAAGATATGAAAAAAGAGAAAGAGAGCGTTTTTTTTAACCGCGAACTTTCGTGGATTGAGTTCAACGCGAGAGTTCTTCATGAAGCGTGCAGAAAAGAATTACCGCTTATTGAGCGACTCAAATTCATTGCTATTGTTTCGAGCAATTTCGATGAGTTCTTTCAAGTTAGAGTAGCGGCAATAAAGCGCCTCAATTCTGTAAGCCCTCATCACAAAGACTGCTCTGGACGCACTCCAAGTGAACTTTTGAAAGAGATTTCTGAACGTTGCCACCAGATAAGTCGTATTCAACAGCAGTGCCTTGCTTGTGATATTTTGCCAAAACTTTCTGATGCTGGAATCTCTTATGTTCCGCCCTCATCTTACACATCTTCGCAAAAAAGTTATCTTGCGTCGATGTTCAAAAACTCGGTTTTGCCTCTTATAACGCCTCTTCGAACTGACAGCAATTTCCCTACAACAGAAAATATGCGTCTTTATGTGGCGTTTATGCTAAAAGAGATATCTGGTCTTCACGATGGAACAAAGGCTTTCGTGATGAAATCGCTTCCTTCTCCGCTTGCTCTTGTCGGCGTTCCTGAGAACTTGCCGCGTGTAATTTGGCTTCCGTCGGACAACGGAAAAAGAGCGTTTGCGACACTTGATGATGTAATCACATCTTTTGGGTTCACTGTTTTTCCAGGATACACAGTGACTGACACACTGCTTTTCAAAGTCGCTCGTGATGCAGATTTTGCCGTTAACGAAGACGGTGCTGACTTCACAAAAGAGATGGAGGACGTTCTCATAAAACGCCGCTCTTCACTTGCGACACGCCTTTTGTGCAATGCCGCAGGTTCAAAAATAACGACACTTCTGAAAGAAAAACTCAACCTTTCCGATGACGATGTTTATGAGTTTCCCGGTCTTATCGACCCGTCGTCATTGCTTGGAATAACAGATGCCTCCGAAGCCGCTCCTCTTATGAATCCTGAATGGAAAAATTATTATCCAGTAACGCTCCCAGAGGGAAAAACATATTGGGATACTCTCCGACAGCGAGATGTGCTGCTTCACGTTCCTTATGAGTCTTACGAGCCTGTCATAAAGTTCTTGAATGATGCGGCTGAAGATGAAAATGTCCTTGCCATAAAAATGACACTTTACAGAACAGGAAACGCTTCTCCGATTGTGAAAGCGCTTGAAAAGGCTGCTCAAAACGGAAAGCAAGTTACGGCGTTCGTGGAACTGAAAGCCAGATTCGATGAAGGCAGAAACTTGAACTGGGCAAGCGAACTTGAAAAGTCTGGCGTAATTGTCGTTTACGGCGTTGTTGGTCTGAAAGTCCATGCAAAAATGCTCCTTGTGATAAGACGCGAAAGTGACGGACTCAGGCGCTATGTGCATTTGAGCACTGGCAATTACAATTCAAAAACAGCGCGAATCTATAGCGATATGTCTGTCTTTACGTCAAACGTTGACATTGCGAACGATGCAACAACGTTTTTCAACACAATTTCGGGTTATTCGCAGTTTTTGAACCTAAAGCATCTTTCCATGGCGCCCGTTAATTTGAAATCACGACTTCTTTCCCTCATTGAGCGCGAAATCCGCCTTTCCACACCAGAAAAGCCAGGACTCATTATGGCAAAAATGAACGCGCTTGGACACGAAAGCATAATCAAATCGCTCTATCGCGCAAGCCGTGCAGGCGTCAAAGTTCTCCTCAATGTTCGCGGAATATGTATGCTCGTTCCCGGCGTCAAGGATTTGAGCGAAAATATCCGCGTTGTCTCAATCGTCGGTCGCTATCTTGAGCATAGCCGCGTTTTCTATTTCCAAAACGGTGGCTCAGAGGAGATTTATCTTTCGAGCGCGGACTGGATGCCTCGAAACCTCGACAGACGCGTTGAACTTATGTTCCCAATTCTTGACGCTGACGTTTTCAAAATCGTGAAAGAGACCTTGCGAGTTTATTTTGATGACAATTGCAGAAGCCACACGCTTTCTTCGAGCGGAAAATGGAAAGCGAACAAACCCGCAAAAAAAGAAACAGAAGTGAATGCGCAGGAAATCTTGCAAAAAAAGTACAGACGACAAGCAGAATTGCACAAAAAACAGCCAAAACTTGATTTCGTCGTTCGCCGTGACAATTAAAGCGAGAATCACACAATCCATTTTCAAGCAAAAAGGAGAAGTTGTTATGGACAATCTCGAAAAAGTATTTGAGGACACAGTTTCACTTTTTTCTTCCGACGAGACTTTGAAAAAGTCTTGTGAGTTCACAAGGAAAAATCAAAAATTCTATGACGAGAGCATCGTTTTTCCAGAAAAAACACAGCTTGAGGGCGAAACGGAGATAATCGTCAGCAAAAAATCAAGTTTTGAAGCCGCTTCTTTTTACAGCCGAGAGGGAAAAAAGACATGCGTCTTGAACTTTGCGAACAGTTTTAATCCTGGTGGCGGCGTCATTTACGGCGCGCGCGCTCAAGAAGAATGTCTTTGTCGTGTCTCGACGCTTTATTTTGCACTTTGCGCTCCTGAAATGCTCTCACGCTTTTACGAGAAGCACCGTGAAACATTTGACGATTTGGGAACAGACGACATTATCTACAGCCCTTGTGTCACCGTTTTCAAAAGCGACAGCGATTTGACATTGATGAAAAACAGCGATTGGTTTTCAGTCGATGTTTTGACGTGTGCCGCTCCCGATTTGAACGATGTTGATTTGAGCGGCGATGAAATTTTTGCTCTCCACGAAAAGCGATGGAGCAAAATCCTCGCTGTTGCAAAAGAAAACGGCGTGGACTCTCTTGTCCTTGGCGCATTTGGTTGCGGAGCGTTCCGAAATCCGCCTCAAATCGTCGCCCAAGCGGCAAAAAAAGCGCTAAAAAAATATCGCGGAGCATTCAAGACAATCGAGTTTGCCATAAAATGCGTCCGCGATAAAGATAGCGCCAATTACGAAGCGTTCAAGAATGCCTTTAGCGCACAATAGCGAAAATCGTCGCGCCAATGTAGCAAGCAAGCATCGTCAAGCCCGAAAGCCTTCCGATGCTTTTGCTTTTTATCGCGAAAATCCACGTCATAACACTTACAGCAATAAGAATCATCATATCGTAAATGCTTGCAACATTGACAGCGACAGGATGAATCGAAGAAGAAACGCCAAGAATAAAGAGAACGTTGAAGATATTTGAGCCGACAACATTTCCCACAGCCATCTCAACCTCGCCCTTTCTTGCAGCAACAATCGACGTAACAAGCTCTGGAAGACTCGTTCCCAAAGCCACAACCGTCAAGCCGATGAGCGTTTCAGTCATTCCGAAAGTCTGGGCGATAAAAACTGCGCTTTTGACAACCGCCTGACCGCCTGCAATAATGAGAGCCACACCGATGACGATAAGAAGAGCGCATTTCCAAAGCGGAAGCGTCTTTATGTCCTCCTCTTGTGTCGGGTGCTTTTTCGCATCGACAATCAGATAGACAATGTACGAAACGAAAATCACCAAAAACGAAAGCGAAAGCGCTCTGTAGACTTTGCCCGCGTTATCCGCCATAGAAAGCGAGAAAAGTTTTCCGCTCACAATCGCTGGCAATCCCGCGACAACAAAAAGAAGCACTTCGATAAAAATCGAAAGCGGAAAATCTCGTTTTATAATCACGCGGTCAACTGGAATACGATGAATCGCAGCGCAAAGCCCCAAAACGACGAGCAAGTTGAAGATGTTTGAGCCGACGACGTTGCTGATAGCGATTTCATTTGAGCCCTGAATCGCCGCTGACGTGCTGACCGCAAGTTCCGGAAGACTTGTTCCCATTGAAACAACCGTAAGTCCGATGATAACGCCTGAAACCTTGAAGATTTTTGCAAGCGCTGAACTTCCGTCCACGAAAAAATCCGCGCCCTTTATCAGAGCGGCGAATCCAATGACAAGCAATGCTATGTTGAAAATTAACATTATGCTTCTCCTATGATTTAATGTCGTTTCTGCAACAAAAAATAAAAAACTTTTCCCCTCGCAAAAAAGCCTTACTTTCTTACTTCGAGGTCGTCAAGAATACCCGCGTAATTGGTGTTCTTGAGCTTGAAAAGAAGATTGTTGTCGGCATCGCTTGTGATTTCGATGCCAGTCTCAACCCAGTTTCCGTCTCCGTCTTTCACCTCGAAAGTATCGCCAAAACCGAGCTGAATCGTCTCCATTCCGTCAACCACAATCCAAAATCTGCCGCCCGCAATGTCGAAAGCGAGTTTTCCTTCTGTTTTTTCGCTGTTATTGTCTGCCATAAAAAAATACCTCGTGAAAAAATCGATAATCAGCAAAATTATACGCATTTTTCAAAATATATCAAATGCCTTTTCTTTTCCATTTTCAAAACCAATTTTGGAAAAACGCTGTCCGAACGTTCCGACAAGCATTTTCCAAATCCCAAAAGGCTGTCCGAACGTTCCGACGGGCATTTTCCAAATCCCAAAAGGCTCACCGAACGTTCCGACGGGCATTTTCCAAATCCCAAAAGGCTCACCGAACGTTCCGACGGGCATTTTCCAAATCCCAAAAGGCTCACCGAACGTCCTGACGAGCAATTGTGAAATCCCAAAAGCCTCACTGAACGTTCCGACGGGCAATTGGTAAAAAAACGCCCTCAAAATTGAGGGCGCTCTTTTTATTCTGCTGGCACTTCGCTTGGCGGAATTGTTGTCGCCGACTCTTCGGCAAAAACCTTTTGAATGTCCAGAATCGAAATGAACGAATCTTCTTTTTTGCAGATTCCCGTGATGAACTCCGCCGAGATTGCGTTTCCGAACTTTGGCGGCGGCTCAATCATCTCATCATCGATTTCAATGACTTCGTTGACGCTGTCGGCGACTGCTCCAAAAAGCGTTACGTGCTTTTCGTCCTCGCTTGTTGGGGAGGGCAGTTCAATAACGATGATTCGCGTGAACTTTGTCACTTCGCAGTCTTCGAGGGCGAACTTTTTCCGAAAGTTCACGACCGTGATGCCCTGATTTCGCGAGTTTATCAGCCCTTCGATGTGGGCGGCGGTGCAGGGAAGCTTTGTCGGCTCAACGTATGTGAGGACTTCCTGAACCTGAAACACATTTATAGCGTAGATTTTGCTGTTAAGCGAAAATGTAAGATACTGTTTTGTCACAAAAAGCCTCCTTAGAACTCTTCAAAGTGACTGCCGTTATTCAAAGCCTTTTTGCTCTTTCGTTTTGCCTTCATCTCATCGGTTTTCTCTCTCATCTGCGCTGCTCGTTTTGCGAACGCCTCTGACGCCGCCGATTCGTGTATGTTTGACAAAACTGTATCTGCGGAAAAATCTTTTTCCAGCTTGAAAAAACTTACCGCTTTCACGAGGTCTTTTGCGTTTGATGAAAGTTCCTGCGCCATTGCCGCAAGTTGCTCGGAAGCGGAGGCGTTTTGCTGAACAACGCTGTCGAGTTGCGTTATCGCTGTGCTGACTTGCTCCGCGCCTTTGTCCTGCTCGCGGCTTGCGTGGACGATTTCGTCAACAAGATGCGCTGTTGATTCGACGTTCGGAATAATATCGTTTATGAACGCGCTTGCCTCTTCCGCTCTTTCAATCGTGTTCTGCGAAAGTTGTGTGATTTCGTCTGCCGAATGTGAGCTGCGCTCCGCAAGTTTTCTGACCTCGCTTGCGACGACGGCGAATCCCTTTCCCGCTTCTCCCGCACGAGCGGCTTCGATTGCAGCGTTAAGCGCAAGCAGGTTTGTCTGGCTTGCAATTTCTCCGATAATCGTGATTTTCTCCGCGATTTCCCTCACTGCGAGCATTGCCTTGTTCACGGCTTCTCCGCCAGTTTTTGTGTCTTCGCTTGTTTTCTCGGCGATTCGGCCTGTTTTGGCTGCGTTCTCGGCGTTTTGCTTGATGTTGCTTGCCATCTGCTCCATTGTGGCGCTCATCTCTTCTGTTGATGCCGCCTGCTCGCTCGCGCCCGTTGAAACCGCCTGACTCGTTGCGCTGATTTGCTCACAGCCGTGCTTCATTTGGAGAGAGGCATGAGAGACCGTGTTGAGCGTCGCCGAAAATGTTTTTAGCATTTTTGAGAACGACTGCGCCATAATGCCGATTTCGTCCGCTCTTTTCATATCTTTTAGGATTTTGAGCTCTTTTTCGTTTAGCTCCGACAACAGCAAGTCGCCCTCTCCAGCGTCTTTGAGCGCCTTTGTGAGAATTAAAAGCGGGCTTTTTATTCCGGAAATCACCAAACACACCGCGACTGAAACGAGAGCGACAATCAAAACTGTTATCAGCGTTACGACTCGCTGTGATTTTCCGATTGCCGCGTCAAATGTCGCGTTTTGGCTCGCGTTGAACGAAAGGCATTTTTCTTTTAGTTTCTCAAGGTCTGCATCGTAAGCGCGTGCAAGAAGCGTGATTGCTTCAAGGTCGTCAACTGCCTCATTGGTGATTCCTGTTTTTGAAAAAGCGCTGTCGAGCCATTTTGCTCTTCTTTCTCTGATTTCGCTTCTTTGTGTTTTTACCGCTTCCCAAATTTTTTGCGCTTCAATCGGGAGGTCGAGCGCGTCAATTTTCGCTGAAAATCCGTCCTCAACTCCCTGAAGCGCTTCGATGTCTCCACGGATTGCGCTATCCGCAGAACCGCGCGGAATCAAAATCGTCAAATCATAAAGTATTGTCTGGAGTTCCTTATTGAATGAGGCAAGTTGAGATGGCAAATAGACAAAATCCTGCGATTGTGTTCTGATTTTTTCGCCCTGAACACGCACCGCCGTTGTCAAACGCTGCATTACAGCGCTCTCGGCAACAAGAACAATGACAAGAGACACAAAGCAAATATACAACTTTTGACCAATTTTTATATTATTCAATTTCATTATTGTCCTCCGATTTTGCCGTGATTACAGCATCACAAATCGTTTCAAGTTCGTCTGGAGAAAAGATTGTGTCCGCATTCAAAATAAAGATGTATTCGCCATTGCGTCTGCCAACACCGCTTATAAATCGAGAGGCAATACTTTTGCCCATTGGTGGAGGAGGCTCTTCTTCCTCCAAATCCAACGTGATGACCTCGTTGACACAATCCGCAAGCCCTCCGAAAAGTGTTTCCGTTCCGTTGTTGCGGATTTCAAAAACAACAATTCTTGTATCTTTGTCAGGCTCTTTTCCCTTTTGCCCGAATTTCTCGCGGAGACGAACAATCGCAATATTTTTTCCGCGAGAACGGATTATTCCTGCAATCAGCGGGTCGGGACAAGGCAAAGTCTGCGGCGGCGTGTACGGAAGCACTTCTAGCACTTTGAACACGCTCACCGCATATTGTGCGTTTCCCACTTTGAAAGTCAAGAACTGCTCAGACATTGCTACTTTTCACTCTCCCCAAAATATCCTAGAACTCCTCGAAATCCGCATCGCTTATTGCATTTGCGAACATTGACTGTATCGTAGGCTTTGAAGAAGAGGATGCGCCTTTTTGTGACTGTGCAGAAGGCTTTTCTGTTGCGTCTTTTTCATCAGCGCTACTGCTTTCGCTCTGTGGAGCTGCATTTTTTTCGCGCTCTTGTGTTGCGCTCACTTTTTTTGTTGCTGCGTTTGAAAGCGGAGGCTTTGGTGAGACCGCTCTCGCAGGAGCAGGGGAGACGGCAACTTGTCGGCGCTGAGGTGCGCTTCTTGTTGCGCTCACAGATTCACCCATGTCGTCGAGTGGCTCATTGTCAACGCGGAACACGCTTATTGCAGAAACGAGTTTTTCCGAATTTGCAGAAAGCTCTTCCGCCATTGCCGCCATTTCTTCGGCAGCGCTTGCATTTTGCTGAACAACTGTGTCGAGTTGCGTTATAGCGAGCGTTACCTGCTCAGCACCAGAATCCTGCTCTTTGCTTGCAACAGCGATGTCTTCAACAAGCTGCGTTGTTTGCTCAATAGCAGGAATAACGCTTTGAATCATCTCGCCCGCATGCTCTGAAACTTTGAGCGTGTTCGCTGAAATCTTGCTGATTTCACCAGCAGCAATAGCGCTTCTTTCCGCGAGCTTTCTGATTTCGCTTGCGACAACCGCGAACCCCTTTCCTGCCTCGCCCGCACGCGCCGCTTCGATAGCCGCATTGAGAGCGAGAAGGTTCGTCTGACTTGAAATATCCTCGATAATGCCGATTTTGCTAGAAATTTCTTTTACAGCCTCAAGCGATTCCTGAACAGCCTTGCCGCCCGCGCTGCTGTCTTGCGCTGTTTTTAAGGCGATGTTGCCTGTCTTTGACGCATTTGCAGCGTTTTGCTTGATGTTGCTTGCCATCTGCTCCATTGTGGCGCTCATCTCTTCCGTTGACGCTGCCTGCTCGCTTGCACCAGATGAAACGCTCTGACTTGAAGAACTGATTTGCTCGCTGCCTTCGCGCACCTGCTCGGCGATGGACTTCACAGTTTTGACGGTGTGGGTCACAGACAGCACCATATTGTTAAGCGCGTTTCCCATGCGCCCGATTTCGTCCTTTCTCGCGCAGATTTTTTCGCGAGTCTCGACCGTTACGCCCTCAAGCGTGAGGTCTCCGTCAGCAATGTCCTCAAGGCTTTCGGTAATCACAGCGACAGGATTTGCAATGCCGTTAGCAAACCAGATGCCGAACGCAATCGCAAGCACAAGAATGATGATTGTAACAATTGCAAGAGAGAACGCCATTGCTCTCAAATCGTCGCTGAAGTCGTTGACGCTCGCCAAAACCGCCATCGCAAAGTTTGTCGTCATAATCGGACGGTATGAAATAAAATAGCTCTTTTTCATGAACTTGATTTTCTGAGAGCCGGTTTTTCCAAGCTTCATAAGCTCTGAGATTTCGGCAAGTTCTTTGTATCCGCTGTTTTCCTGAGCGAGCTGCGCGAAAGTTGCGTGGTCTTCAACCCAAGTTACGCCTGAAGAGCAGCCGACAATTTCACCAGTGCTTTTCGTGATGATAAAAGGATGACCTGATTTTCCGACTGTGAGCGCAGTGCAAAGACGGCTTAGCATATCAATGGACTTATTAAGACAAATAACGCCGATGATGTTGCCGTTATCGTCTTTCATAGGTGCTGCATAGAGCATAGAAGCAACATTTTGCAACTTGCTCGTAACAGGCTCGCTCACAGCATTCTCGCCTTTCACTGCCTTCTGAAAATAGTCGCGGTCTTTGATGTTGACAGCCTTTCCCTCGCTGTTAAAGCCTTCTCCGTTTGTGTCAACAAGAACAAAATAGCGATGCCCCTCGTTCAAATCAACGTCGCCTGCAACAGACAAAGCCTTTTCAAGAAGCGGAATATCGGTACTTTTCATCGTTTTTCTGCGTGCGATAGATTCCACAAGAACAAGCTCTTTGTTGAAATTGACATTGAGATACTGAGCAATGTTCTCGGCGATAATCTCGAAGTTTGAAAGCGTCGTGTCCGACACCGCCTTGTCCGAGAACGTCATCGAAACGTTAAAGAGAATTGCGCCAAGTCCAATGGAAAGTGCCGCAAACGCCAGAATAATCTTGGTTTTTAATGACTTCATACTCTATTCTCCTTGTCTGTGCTGACTCTATTTAGAGCGACCTCATCTTTTTGCTTTTTTCAAGCCCATTCTAAATAGAGCGAGCGAACTTTTCGCCTTTTTGCTCTCACTCTATTTAGAGCGACCTCGACATTTCTCTTTTCTTGCTCACATTGTTTAATGTGAGTTCGACTTTTCTTTTTTTGACCTCACAATATTTAATGTGAGCTCGTCTTTTCAATTTTTCTTGCTCACATTGTTTAATGCGAGTCCGACTTTTCTTTTTTTGACCTCACAACATTTAATGTGAGCTCGTCTTTTCAGTTTTTCTTGCTCACAATATTTAATGCGGGCAAGAATTTTCTTTTTTTGAGCTCACAATATTTAGTGTGAGTTCGTCTTTTCAATTTTTCTTGCTCGCTAAATTTTGAGCGGGCTAATTTTTTGTTTTTTTGACCTCGCTCAAAATTTAGTGACCTGTTTCACGCTTCTTTTAGCCTACAATCTTTTTTACGACTGCAAGAAGTTTTTCCGCTGTGAACGGCTTTACAATCCAACCTGTCGCGCCTGCTTCTTTTCCTTCCTGCATTTTTTCCTGCTGGTTTTCTGTTGTGAGGGCGATGATTGGCGTGAACTTGTAGCCCTGTGTCTTTCTGATTTGCTTTGTGAGCTCAATTCCGTCCATTCTTGGCATATTGATGTCGGTTATGATAAGCGAAAACTTTTCCGCTTGCGCCTTTTCAAGCGCGTCCACGCCATCTTCTGCTTCGACGACTTCAAAGCCTTCCTGTCCCAAAATGAAACTCAGGCTTTTTCTGATTGAAACTGAATCGTCAACCGCAAGTATTTTTTTTTCTGCCATAGTAAAAACTCCTGTAAAATGTATATTCTCAAACAAACGAGCCTGTGGCTCTTATTTTTTGTTCACAGCATCAAGCATTGCTTTCGCAATGTCCGGAAGCGGCACTATTTTGTCGACGCCTCCAAGTTTTACGGCTTCTCCGGGCATTCCGTAAACTATGCACGTCGCTTCGTCCTGCGCAATCGTAAAAGAACCTGTGTCGTGCATCTCTTTCATTCCATGAGCGCCGTCGTCGCCCATTCCTGTCATAATTATACCAACAGCATTCTGTCCTGCATAGCGTGCCGCGCTACGAAAAAGAACATCGACGCTCGGTCTGTGGCGTGAGACAAGCGGACCTTGTTTGACTTCAACATAATAACGGTTGCCGTCTCTTTTGAGAAGTGTGTGAAAGTCGCCAGGAGCGATAAGCGCGCGTCCTGCAATAACATCATCTCCATCTTCTGCTTCTTTGACTGTGATTTTGCAAAGTCCGTTCAATCTTTCAGCGAATGCCGCTGTAAAGTGCTTTGGCATATGCTGAACGATAACGATTCCCGGCGCATTTTCTGGAAGCATCTCCAAAAAGTCTTTGAGCGCTTCTGTTCCGCCTGTACTTGCGCCGACGACAACAACGCGCTCTGATGTTTTGAGCACCGTGAAGTTTCCGGCTTCTGGTTTTTCGAGGATAACGTCCGCGGAAAGCTTTGGCTGAACGTGGTCGCTGAATCTTCCTTCGCCTTTTCCAAGCGCTGACGAAATTGTCGGTCTTGCGTCTTTCTTTTCAGGATTTTCTTGGCTTGTGGCGTGCATTCGCTTTCCTGTGAGCGCGGAAGGAATAAGGCTTTTGAGTTTTCCTGTGCTTTTGTAAGCGGCTTTAACTGCATCTCCGATTATTGTGCGGGATTCTTCGATGAACTTCTTTGTTCCGAGGGACGGTTTGTCAATGACATCGCAAGCACCATATTCGAGGGCTTTCACTGCGTTTGCGCTTCCCTTTTCTGCTCCTGCCGAACACACGACGACTGGGATTGGGTCAACGGTGGCGTTCAGTTTTTTCAAAAACGTCAATCCGTCCATTCTTGCCATTTCGATATCGAGGATAATAACGTCCGGGCGCTCTTGCTGAATCTTTTTTACACCAAAAATCGGGTCTGAGGCTGTAGCAATAACCTTGATTTCAGGGTCTAGATTGAGAACGTCGGACATTGTTTGACGAACAAGCGCAGAATCATCAATGATTAATACCTTTATTGCCATATTTATTCCCTCTCATCATATTTTCTTGAACACTGTCGGCGCCATATTTTTGAGCGGAAGGTTCATTCCGAATATTGTTTCGGAGTGTCCAAGAAACAGATAGCCGCCGGGAACTAACTGGTTGACAAGTTTTCGCACTACGGCTTCTTGTGTGGGCTTGTCAAAATATATCAGCACGTTCCGACAGAATATGATATTCTTCATACCACATATCGAATAATCTTTGTCCATAAAGTTAAGCCGCTGAAAAGTTACGCTGTTTCGTATGTTCTCTTTCACACGAACTAGCGCTTTTTCTTTGTTGCAGCTTCTGAGAAAATATCTCTTTTTCATTTCATACGAAAGTTTGTCCACCGACGACATTGCATAAACTGCATTCATCGCTTTTGTGAGCACTTTTGTTGAAATATCGGTTGCAAGAATTTTAAAATCTGAGAAAAACTGGGGATGCGTTCTTAAAAATTCGTTCATAACGATTGAAAGCGTGTATGGCTCTTCACCCGAAGAGCATCCCGCTGACCAAATATCAAGACTCCTGAAACCTTGTGAGTGAAATTCTGGAAGAACGGATGAAGTAAGATATTCAAAGTGAGAGTTTTCACGAAAAAAATGCGTAAGATTTGTGGTCAGTGCATCAATCATCAGTATCATCTCTTCTTGGCCGTCTTTGTGATTTGCAAAAACGTAATTGATGTACTGATTGAAATTAGAAAACTGAAGCGCTTTGAGTCTGCTGGAAAGTCGTGCCTGAATCATCAACTTTTTTGATTCTGGCATTTTTATTCCAACGTTGTCTTCCATGAATTGCGCTATTTTATTGAATTGTACGTCGCTGAGAATAAATGAGTTGTCTTGTTTTATACTTGAAAGATAGCTACTCATCTGTTTATATGCTCATTCTCCAAGCGATGTACGACGGCAGAAAGTTTGAACACATCGAAAATAAGCGCAACTGAGCCGTCGCCCAAAATTGTTGCGCCAGATAAGCCTTCAATGTTTTTGTATAATTTTCCAAGTGGCTTTATTACGGTCTGATGGTTTCCGATAACTTTGTCCACTATGATACCGATTTTTGAGTTTTGGTCATTAACAACAACAACTTGCTCTTCTTTCGGCGCTTCTCCCTCTTCATCAAAGTAATTGCGCATATTGATGCACGGCAAGAATTGTCCTCGTGCTGTAATGTGAGAGCACATTCCGTCTGCGTCTTTGTCTTCTGGTTCATATTCAAGGCACTCGTCCACATTTGTGAGCGGAATGACGTATTTGTTTTTGCCGATTGAGACGAGCATTCCTTCGATGATTGCAAGTGTCAACGGAATCTTTAATATGAATGCGCTTCCGTGTCCTGGATTGCTTTCGATTGCGATTGTGCCACCAAGAGTCGTGATATTGCGCTTAACAACGTCCATTCCAACTCCGCGTCCAGAAATATCAGAGACTTTTGCCGCTGTTGAAAATCCTGGTCGGAAAATAAGTTCGTCGATTTCTGAGTCGCTAAGCTTGTCGTCTGCTTTTATCAAGCCTTTTTCAATACCTTTTTGTCTTACTCGTTCGCGATTGATTCCCGCACCGTCATCTGCAATTGTGATAAGAACAAATGCGCCTGCGTGTTTCGCCGAGAGCGTGATTGTTCCCTGCGGATTTTTTCCTGCTGCCAAGCGTACATCTGGTGTTTCAACACCATGGTCGGCTGCATTTCGAATCAAATGTACAAGCGGATCATTGAGCTTTTCGATAACAGTTTTGTCCAGTTCTGTTTCAGCACCTTCTGTCACCATTTCGATATTTTTCCCAAGTTCATTCGAAAGGTCTCTGACAAGACGGCGGAAACGACTAAAAATTGTGCCAATCGGAAGCATTCGCATGTCCATAGATGTGTCGCGAAGGCTCAAAATAAGACGCTCACTTAATTCGCTCAAACTTGTGAGTTGCGAAAGTTTCATATCTTGGGCAAGTTGTCCAAGTCGTGCATTGAACGTAACCATTTCGCCAACAAGGTCAATCAGCTGGTCAAGTTTTTCGCTGCTCACGCGAATTGACTGATTTGTCTGTGGTGTCTGCGTGCTAGACGGTTTTGGCTTATTGCTTTCAGAAATGATTTTTGTGATATGTTCCTGCTCGGCAAGCGCGCTTTGAATCTGCTGCTTTGAAATGCTTGTGTTTTCAACAAGAAGTTGTCCAAGCTTTTTCTGTTGTGCAATAAGATTGTCGAGCTCTGCGCGATTTATTTCGTGGCGGTCAACAAGAATTTCACCAATTTTCTTGTTTGCTGAAGAACCAATATCGATTTTTTCAAAAGTGACTTTTGAATCATTGTCAAGAAAGATGAAAACGTCTTGAATATCGTTTTCGCTCTTTTCTGTTGTCAAAATCACGTCCCAAGAAAAATAGCATTTCTCGGCGTCCATTTCGCTCAATGGCGGAAGAGTTTCGTAAAACGGAACGACCGTTGCAGTTCCGAGTTCTGTTAGTTCCTTGATAAGAAGCGCAGGGCGTGTTCCATTTTTCATAATCTCTGCTGAAGGTCGGAACATTATGCGCCATGTAGTCTCGTTTCCGCCTCTGCTTGCTTTTTGTGGTTCTGGAGCGGACTCAGTTTGCTGCTTTGCGTTGTTTTCTTGATTTTGTGCGCCATCTTTTTTGTATGGAGCAACGTAATTTTGGAAAGACGAAACGATTTTGTCCGAAACTGCTTGAAGTTCTGGGGAAACAGGATTTGAAACGAGCAAATCTCGAATATGGTCGCGCGCTGAGAGCGTGAAATTGATAAGCTCGTGCGTTACAGGCACAATTCCGTTTCTCACGAGGTCAAAAGTGCTTTCAATTTCGTGCGTAAAATGCGAAACTGCATCAAAGCCGAACATTGCAGCTGAGCCTTTTATCGTGTGCATAGCGCGGAAAACTGCACCAATAGTTTCTGTGTTTTGAGGATCTTCTTCAAGAGCAAGAAGCTGACCTTCAAGGTTGTCGAGTAATTCTGTTGCTTCCTCAAGGAAGACTGCGTTCATCTGCTCAAGCATTTTTTACCTCTTTCTTTTTCTTGGAATTGAACTCGGAAAGAGAAACACCGCATGATTTGCAGAATTTCTCGATAACGTCTGGGATTTCGCCAATGATGGAGAATCTTTTGCCATTTTTGTCGGCTTCGAGGAACGACGCGATGATTATCTGGATAGCTGAAACGTCGATGTCGTCTACGCTGGAAATATCGAGCTGCACTTCATTCGCATTGTTGAATGCGTCGAGCAGTTCTTCTCGTGCCGCAGCCGCTTCTTCGATGCCGGCTTCTCCTGTCCATTTAATCAATTTTGGCTCGTCGTTTTTCTCCAATTTTTCCCTCCAAGCGAAAATTCTTTTTTTTTTGAATGAACTCTTGTATACTCTAATTATATATCATTCTACTATCGATTTAAGGAGTCGTCAAATGGAAGAAAAAAAAATGTCGGAAGAAATGTATTTCACGTTCACTCTTGGCGACGGAATTTTCGCAGTTCCAGTAACGAGCGTTCGCGAAGTTTTGCGCTATTCGTCATTGACGCGAGTGCCGAAAGCCGCACCTTATTTGAAAGGTGTGATGAATATTCGCGGCTCTGTTGTTACGGTTATTGATTTTCGAGAATTGTTCAACTTTCCTGCAAAAAAGGCAGTCGAAGACTCTGCGATTATCGTGACGGAAACACCGCAGGAAAACGAGCAGCCTATGACGACAGCGCTCATTGCTGACGATGTTGATGTTGTAGGACCTCTTGAAATCACAAAAAGCGACAACGCAAATTACGGCAGCCTTTCAAATCGCAAAGAGTTTATAAAGTGCGTCGGAATGAAAAATGGCGAGTTTGTGCTTGTCTTGGATTTGCCGAAAATCTTTGAGTCTATCGAAACTGAAGTTGACCTCGAAACAGCGTAAGTTTTTGCATCTCGAGCGAAAATCCTTCTGACAAAATATCTGGAAATGCCGTTCCAACTTTTGTTGGGCGGCATTTTGTTTTATCATATTGGTGTGTCAAATCAAGAGTATACAAAGTGTATTCAATGTGTATAGGAAGTGTATAGGAGCAGTGGAGGAGCAGACTTGGAGCAAATTATTTCTGCTTAATAACAGTAAGTTTGCTCAAAAGCAAATGATTTTAGAATAAAAGAATGTGATTTTAGAGCAAAAGCAAATGATTTTAGAATAAAAGCAGGTTGTTTCTTCTCTAAAATTGAAAAAAAAGTATGCTAGAATAGTGTCATGTTGAGCGAAACGAAGTGGAGTCGAAACATCTGTGCTTTCTTGTTCATAAGCACTTGTGTTTTATATGTGCAGATTCTTCGACTGCGTTCAGAATGACAAAAAAAATTAGTGCTTTGCGGACAAAATGTAAGTTTTTTCTTTTTGCAAAAGCGCATTCACGTCAGTTGCGTTTTGTGTTTTTATGCGCTTGAGCCAGACCTTTGAAGTTTTAGGGTCAAAATAAATCTTTCGTGGAAAAATGCCTCCTGTATCGGAAGCGATGACTGGAATATTTTCTTTTTTGAGATAATCAAACGCGAAGTGAATGTTCATATCTCCCACCTGAATACCTGCGTCAGGAGGGAGATTGAACACATTGCTTCCGCCGAAGATTTTTGCTTTTAGAGCGCTTCTGTCAGCGCCTTTTTTCATCATATCTTCTAGCAGAAGTTTTACCGCATATTCGCCGTAACGTCCGCGCATATCAGGCTCGTCGTCAATATTGTGCAATGTGTTGGCATACATAAAATGATTCATACCGCCAAAACCGTTGCGCTCATCAAACAACGTCACGCTTATGCACGAACCTAAGACCGTCGAAATCAATTCATCCCCAGTTGTCGAAAAAAACTCACAGGGATAAATTGTTACGATTTGGCGGTCAAAATGCGAATCATAGTATCGGTTCATCATTCACCACTAAAATAAAGTCACATCTCCGGGAGTTGCAGATGAACCGTACTGATTAGAACCGTCTTGACCTGCTGTTGAGCGGAAATTCTGAAGAAGTTCGTTCAAGCGGCTGTCCTGAATTGTCCAAGAAGAAATCTGTCTTTTTGCGAACATCTCAGTGCGTTTTCTTGTGAGCGCGTCAATTCGTGATTTCACCTCTGAATTGAATGTGCTGAATTTTCCGTCGATTGCCGCAATCACAGAAAGTGCGTTTCCAACTTCCTGACACTCCTGTGCAAATCCGTCTGGGAAAACCGTGAAGTTTGACATGCAACTTGAAAGGCGTGACTGTGCGTCTTTGAGAGAATTAAAGAACACGTTCTTTGACATTCTGAGCTCTTCCATCTTTGTGTTGTCGGCTGTGATTGAAGCCATGAAAGATGAAAGCAAGTTGCCAATCTGCTCAATGAAAGAACCAATAAGCGCTCTCATTGAATCAAGCGAGCCGTTAGCACTCTGAATAAGTTTTTCCATGTCTGTAACAGAATCGCGAACGTCAGAAATTGCAACATTCTTTGCAACTTCAATCTGCTGCAAAATACGAACGTGATGAAGTCTGTTAACAACAGGTCCCAAGTTTTCGAATACCGCGTACATTGTGCGTGCTTCTTCGTTGATGTTCTGACAAGTGCGGATAAGGTCTTTCTGAACAAGCTGGTAATGAGCAAACTCAGAAATCATCTGCTGGAACTGCTCCATAATAAGATTGAGCCATGCAAGAATATTGTCCGCACCTTTTGAAGACTCAGAAAGGAAGCGCGAAATGTATGCTGAGCGCTGATGGTCTACAGAATCCAAAATCGTTGAAACAGAAGCCCAGTTGTCGCGGAAAATGTTTGTGCATTTAGAAAGACTTGCTTCAATGTTAGAAAGAATTTTCTGACAAAGCTGCAAAACAGTGATATTGAAGCACACAGTGTCCAAATCGCGGTCGCTGCAGTCCTCTGAATATGTGTCGTCAATGATTTGATCCATGTAGACTTGAACGTGGTCGAGAGCCTGACGGATAATATCTTGATGCTGGATACCTTCCATCGCAGTCTGAATTGGCTTGTAAACAGAATCGACCATGCCTTTCATCTCTTCAAGAGGACGACTCGCGTTGACGAGCAAATCCTGAATACCTGAAGAACCTTTTTCGCCCAAAGCGCTGAGCTGCTTTTGAGAATCGACGATACCACCGAAAATCTGCTTTACAGAAGTGATGCTTTCAAGAAGACGCTTTTCTTCGCTGATAAGATTGTTTGAATACAAAATCATATCGGTGGAAAGACGCTTCAAGTTTTCTGTAATCGCAGAGAATGCGCGTCCTTTTTCACCTGACTTGATAGAAATGACCATCGCGTTCAAAGCGATAAGTTCCATTTCCTCTGAATCGCTCTTTATATCCTTAACGTGGGAATTGACTTCCTCAAGGTCTTGAATGCGCTGATTTAATTGCTCGAACAAACTGTTGTACTTGTTGCTGTAGCCAGAAAACAAGTCTTTTTCTTTGAGATTAGACTCAGCGTTTCCGTCGCCAATGCGTGAAAGTACATCACGGAGTTCTTCCAGTGAGGTTCCTCCCTGCTTGTTAAGCAGCATCGGAAACTTGTCGCTCAGCAGCATAAAATTCTTCTCGATTTGACTGCTGTAGTCCTTAATCTTCGTCCTAATTTCGGTATTATTCATATATTCCCTCACTAAAATCTCGACTCAGCTGTTCCAAGTCGTTGTCTTCGTTTAAAGAATTCTCTTTAAAATCGACCCTCTCTGTGCTAGGCTCAAGCCCGAGCGGGTCAATATCTGTATTATAATCGTATGAGTGGAGCAAAATCCGCTCCGCTGCCGATTTTATCTGCACAGAAAACTTGCAGGAAGGATTGCTGATAACAAGCGGCGTTCTTGAAGCAACCGCAAGCCCCACATTTTCATCATGCGGGATAAATCCAATGAAATCCAGCCCGACGCCAAGTTTTTTCTGTGACAAAGAGCGAAGTCTTCTGCACATCTCAAGGTCGTGCGGGTCAGAACCGTTGTTCAAAATCACCTGAGGGCGAAATTTTGAAAGTTCTGAGCGAACCTTTTCCTCGCAATCAGGATACCTTGAACAAAGAGCGTCAACAAGTTCCACAAAGGAACTTTCCGAGCCTGCAATAGCCTCTCCCGTGCATTTTTTTATAAATTTCTTTTCTGCACTTGTCGGCGAAAACTGCGATGAAAGAAAGCGGTAAGCCGACGCCTTCAAAAAAGAATACGCGTTCAAAATTGACGTAATTTCTGGAGTTGTGACGATGAGAGAGTTGTGCGTCATCAAATAAAAATCAAGCGTATTGTATGCCGCGCCCGCTCCCAAATCAAGAATCAAATAATCGCCAGGAAGTTTTGACAACTTTTGAATCAGCGCTTTTTTTATAAAAAAATCCATGTTTGCAGTTCCCGGCAAAAGACAATCGCCTGCGATGAACTGCAAATTTTGTATTTCTGTGTCCTGCAAGAGCTTTGAAACGTCCGTTACCTGTCTGTTAATGAAGTTTCCGACTCCCGCGTGATTGTTTTTGAGACCAAGCAATGTATGTAAATTAGCACCGCCGAGGTCCAAATCAACAAGAACAACCTTTTTCCCCGTGCGTGCCAGACAAATCGCGAGACTTACAGCAATGGCGCTTTTTCCGACGCCTCCTTTTCCGCTCGCGATGGGCAGCATATGTACCATAATTCTAGTATAGGTTGTATTTGTAATTTTTTCAACATTTTATTATATTCTAATTATGGCTAACAAGATTTTTTCCAAATTGACACTATTTTTTGCTCTTTGCATATCTGTTTTTTGGTTCGGTTGCTCAAAACCTGGCGACAGTATTGTTTCTGACGGAATGGAGGCGCTCAAAAACGGAAAATATGAGAATGCCGCCGATTATTTCCGCGAAGCGCTTCTTGCAGACACCTCGTATTCCGACGAGCTTCTCTATACTTTTATCGCCGCAGCCTACACCCAGAACGACAAGTGCGATTGCGCGATGGTTTATTACAAAAAAGCGCTTGAAAGCCGAAAAGATTACACGACATATTTGCTCCTCGCATCTCTCCAAGAGCGTTCCCAGCGCTTTTCTGAAGCCGAAGAAACATATCGCGAGGCTATCGTCTTTGCGCCGAAAAAAGCCGACGCCTACGGCGCTCTTGGCGCTTTGTGCTTGAGGACAAACCGCGTGAAAGACGCGATAGTTTTTCTTGAAAAAGCCGTAAAAATGAACTCCCGCACTGCCGATTTTCACGCAAATCTTGCTCTCGCTTATGCCAAAGACAAACAAAAAGAAAAAGCCCTCTCCGCGCTCGCCAAAGCCGAAAAACACGGCGCTGGAGCAGATTTCCGCCAAAAAGTCGAAGAAAGTCTTTTTAGTGCGGGCTTGTAAGCTTTGAAATATTTTTCCAAATATAAACAAAAGGCGCTCTTCACACCATTTGAGAGCGCCTCCTTTTTTTTAAACGCCGCCAGTGAGTCGGAACGTGCTTTATAAAGTTTTACAAACGCCGTCAGTGAGTCGGAATGAGGTTTATAAGGTTTTACAAACGCCGTCGGTGAGTCGGAACGTGGTTTATAAGGTTTTACAAATGCCGTCGGGAAGTCGGAATGAGGTTTATAAGGTTTTACAAACGCCGCCAGTGAGTCGGAATGGGGTTTATAAGGTTTTACAAACGCCGTCAGTAAGTCGGAATGAGGTTTATAAGGTTTTACAAACGCCGCCGGTGAGTCGGAATGTGCTTTATAAAGTTTTACAAACGCTGCCAGTGAGTCGGAATGTGCTTTATAAAGATATTGAGAAAAATATTTTTTCAAAAAGGTGCAAAAATACTTGAAATAAAAGGTTTTCAGTCCTAGTATGGCGTCTTAGGAGGCATATCTTTTATGAAAAAGATAAAACCAAGCATTCAAAACTCTGCTTTTAGTGGATTTTTGATTGAAATCTTGAAGTTGTATGCCCAAGCGATGGAAAATGTTCCAAAAGAAGAGAGAAATGCTCTTCTTGACGCGAACTTTTCAACGCTTGCCCTCCTTTCCGCAGAACTCACTGAGGCGATTAACCGCGCGCATGCTCCGAGCGACCTTGAAAAAAGGGATAGCGAGCGCGACAGTGCCGTCCGTCGCCTGTATGCGGTCCTTAACGGAAACGTTGCTCTTCCCGACGGCTTTGAAAAGCAGGTGGCGGCCGCAAAGCTGCTGCTTTCGATTTTTGAGCCGTACGGAACGAAAATGCTCGACGTCAAATACTCGTCACAAACGGGCTTGATGAACTCATTTTTGAAAGATTTGGAGAAGGAAGACGCACAGAACGCCATCTCGCAAATCCTTGGCGCAAAAGAGCTTGTCGCTCTCGTCAAGAAAACCGAAGAGGAGTTCGAAATCGCTTCTGCAAAGATTTCGCAGGACGCAAGCGCTGTTGCATCGCTGAGAAATGCGACGGCGATACGAAACGAAGCGGTAACCTTGGTCAATGGCTCTGTGGTAACGCTTATTTCTGCGCTTTCGATTAGCGAGAGCGAAAAGTACGCTAATCTTGCCGTGGAGTTTGAAAAATCCGTGAAACGCTGGAATTCGTCACTTCCTTCAAAGAGTGATTAAGCTTCGGCGAAGAGTTAAAAAATGAAAAATCCCGCGTCTTTTTGAAAGGGCGCGGGATTTTTCGTTAAAAAGCATTGACAATATTAAGGGCGGCTGTTATATTTCTCAAGGTTACCGATTGTTCGGTTACTTTTGGAAATTATGGCAGAGAACACGAAAGAAAAAATCCTCAAGGCAGCATTCTCATTTTATCGCGAACCGCTTTTTCGCGAGGTGTCGCTTTCCGAAATCGCTGAAAGGGTGGGAATCACCAAGGCGGCGATTTTCAAGCATTTCAAGAACAAAGACGCGCTGAAGGCGGCGATGCTGAACAAAATGTATGGCGATGTGTCTGTCGTTTTGGGCGAGATGCAGCAGAAATACAACAATTTTCAGAGCGCAGAGGCTTTGCCGCTGGTGATAAAGTTTGTTGCTGATAATCCTGAGTATTCAAATTATATGCTTTGCTCGCTTGAGGAAACGACGGAGGATTGCTTTTTTTTCGAGTTGAAAAAGTACGGAATCACGCTTCTTAACGGGATTTATAACGATGACGGCTCGCTAAAGAACCTTCATGATTATTTCAGGAGTGTCTTTGTCAGCACGACGATGTTTGTTTTTACGCGTATCAAGCAGCTTTTTCAGGAAACGACGGGCGTTTGTGTTGACAGCACGAGCTTTGCTGAAAAACTTTCGCTTCTTATTGCAAAGGGAATCAGGGGAAACGACGCGCCGATTTCGCTTTTGCGAATGACTGAGATTGACGGTGTTTGCTCTGAGAGTCTTGCTGATTTGAAGAAGATGGACAGGGTGCTTCTGGCGATTGCCAAAGTGATTTCGGAATCTGGTGTTTCGTCGCTTACGGTTGATAAGGTTTCAAAAGAGCTTGGTATGGCGAAGAGCAGCCTTTATACTTGGTTTTCAAACAAGAACGAGATGATAAAGACGCTCATTAAAGACGAAATGAGTTGCCTTTATTCTATTATGATGGCGAATATGAAGCAGATGAACAGCGCAGGTGAGCGGCTTTATGCGATGCTTCAGACTGTCATTTCGTATCTTATCCTGCGCCCTGAGCTTCTTGATGTTTGCAAATGGCTTCATATGTCGGGGGTTGAGTTTGAGGAAGATACGGAGCGCGAAAAGGAAATCATTGACTTTTTCCGTTCTCAAAAAATCCTTTCGCAGCTTCCAGATATTGGTCTTGGTTGCAATGGCGAGAACTTTTTCCGCTTTTCTGCTGGTTGGTTTTTTGCACTTCCTGTAATGCTTTTGATTCATGGTCGAAGTCACAAATTTTCACGCGAGATTTTGCAAGCGGCGATGAAGGATATGTACTTTATGGTGCAATTTGGAATGGACGGGACTACTTAAAGTCGTAACAAACATTGTTTCTGCGGTATTTTCAAGGTATGGACAATATTGAAAAGACAAACAAAGACAAGGAAAGAGAGAATATGAGTGATAATGCTGAGAAAAAATCCAAAAGACAAAGCGCTCTTGTTATGATTGCGCTCTTTATTGCTGGTGCTGCAACGATTTCTTATATTGTTGCAGGCTTTTTGATTTTGCTGCATTTGAAATGATTTTGATTGTTCTGACAATGCTCGAAAGAGCGTTGTCAGCGATTGTTTTTTGAAGTTGTATATCGTTTGGAGGAAAATATAGATGAACGTGAACAAAAAAGTATTTGCGGCGTGGATGTTGGCTTTTGCCACCACTGCTGTGAGCGTCAGCGCTGAAGATTCGGAGATAAAAGTTGAACAGTCGGTAACTTTGACTGTTGACCAGGCTGTTGACTACGCGCTAAAGAACAGCAGAACTCTGAAAAGCGCTGATATTGACCTTGAGATTAAGGAGCGGGCGGCAAAATACGGTTGGAATATCTTTTTGCCGAATGTGCAGGTCACTGGAACAATGAGCAGGGCAACGGAATATTCGCCAAGCAGTGCTGCAACGTCTCAATTGATGTCTGCGCTTACAGGAATGCCCGCAAAAACTGATTTTGCTGACGAAGAGGACAGATGGTCTGTTGTTGGTGGTGTTTCTGTTGGCTGGACGTTCAGTCTTGCAAATATAAAGCAACTTCAGCTTTCCAAGGCAAAATATGAAAGCGGAAAGATTTCGGCAGAGCAAAGCACAAACGAGCAGCTTCTTTCTATAAAGAAATTGTTCTATGCTCTTTTGCTCCAGCAAGAAAGTTTGAAGATTGAAAAGGAGACTCTCGAAAACTCTCGACAGCGTGTTGTTCAGGCTCAGGCAAACTACAGAAACGGCACTATTCCAGAACTTAGCCTTCTTCAGGCGCAGGTGAATTATGAAAACAAAAAGCCTGATGTTGAGAGCGCTGAGCAGAACTTGAACAATCAGCTTGATACTTTTGTGTTTTTAATTGGTATGCCTGTTGGAACGAAATTATCGCTTTCGGGTGAGATAAATCCCAAATATATCGATGTGAGTGCGGACAAACTTATTGAGCGCTATGGCTCAAACAGTCTTGAGATTCAGTCGCTTCAGAAAAATGTTGATACGCTGAAAATGAATCTTGGCGCGATTGACCTTGCGACTTGGACTCCCTCTCTTTCTGTCAATTATGCGTGGCAGCCTGCTTATATCGGGGAAGAGGGCGCGTTTCACTTCTTTAAGGATGTTGGAAAAGATGAAAAATGGTATGACAGCGGCGCTTTGAGTTTTACTCTTGCGTGGAATTTTACGAATATTCTTCCTTGGTCAAGCAACAAGCAGCAAGCGCGGGACATAAAGCAAAATCTTGCAAAACTTGAGATTTCGCTTGAGACGCTCAAGGAAAATCAGAAAATTGCTGTCAGAAAGGCTGTTGATACGCTTAATCAGGCTAGAGCACAGATTGAGAATATGAACAGAAGCGTCCAGCTTGCCCAGCGTGCTTATGACATGACATATCGCGCTTACAGAAACGGAACAACGGAACTTCTTGATTTGCGCGATGCGGAGGAATCGCTTAACAAGGCAAAACTTGGGCTTGTTAACCAAAAGTTCAATTATATGACGGCGCTTTTGGATTTGGAGAATACACTTAACGCAGATTTGTCATCTGAAGGAGATAAATAAAATGATTTTTACAACGAAGATGTTTTTTAAGAAATGTAGCATTGCAGTTTTGGCTCTTGTTTGTTTGTCTATATGCTCTTGCAAGAAACCTGGTGAGCCTAAAGCTTCGGCAAATGATGAGGTTGAGGCGATTTTTGCTGTAAACACGTTCCGCACTTCAGAGGGCAATATGGACGATTATCTTGAGTTTGGTGGCGATGTTGCTTCTGTCAATGCAGTCGCTGTTATGCCTGATATGGCGGGAAAGGTCTCAAGAATCCGCGTTAGTGTTGGCGACAGCGTGAAAAAAGATGACATTATCGCTTATGTTGATGCAAGCCGTCCTGGAATGAACTACAGTGCAAGCCCTGTGAAAGCGCCGATTAGCGGACGCATCACGGCAATTCCGCCAACTGTTGGAACAATGGTCAGCCAGCAAACTCCGATTGCAACTATAAGCAACACTGACATTCTCGAAGTGAAAATCAATATTGCAGAGCGCTTTATCAGTCGCATCAAGGAAAATCAGACTGGTATTGTTACTTTTGACGCTTATCCTGGCGTTGAGTTTGCCGCTTATGCACACGAAGTCAGCCCTGTTCTTGACACATCGACAAGAACAATGAGCGTGAAACTTCGCTTTAACAAAAAGGACGACAGAATCAAAGTCGGAATGTATGCCAGAGTAAAACTCATCACGACATCTATTCAGAATGCGCTTATCGTGCCGTCTGCTGCGATTGTCAAGAAAAACGAAGAGCCTTATGTTTTCGTTATTGCAAACCGTGGCGGCTCTCAGACAAGCGTGAGACTGCAAAAGGTTGAAGAAGGCATCAGCGTTGATAATATGACTGAGATTACAGACGGACTTGTTGCAGGCGATGAGATTGTCATAAAGGGTCAGTCGCTTCTTAATGACGGCTCAAAAGTAAATGTTGTTTCTGTTTCAGAACTTGACTAAACGGGAGTAGTGAGTAAATGACTTTATCGGAAAGGTGTGTTAACAAGCCGGTTACAACACTGCTTGTGTTTTTGATTATGATTGCTTTGGGCGTATTCTGTACGTTCAAAATGCCTGTTGATATGTATCCTGATATGGACTTGCCGTATATGCTTGTCATGACAAATTACAAGAGCGCAGGTCCTGAAGAAGTTGAGCAGAGTCTTACAAGAACGCTTGAAAGCTCTCTTTCTGGACTTTCTGGATTGAAGCATATCAGGTCACGCTCTATGGCTGGAATGAGCATGATTATTCTTGAGTTCAACTTCGGAGTCAATCTTGATGCCGCAGCGAACGAGATACGCGACAAAATAGACCTTGTGCGCTCGTATCTTCCGACAGACGCGGATTCTCCGACAACAATCAAAGCAGACCCGTCAATGATGCCTATTATGACTCTTACAGTTTCTGGAAACCGCACTCCAGAAGAGCTTCGCGCTTATGCCGAAGATGTTATTGCGCCTCGCCTTGAGCAGTTGGACGGAGTTGCGTCTGCAAGCGTTTCTGGTGGACGCGAGAAGTCTATCAACGTTGATATTCCTCGCGACCGTCTTGAGGCTTATGGGCTTTCAATCAGCTCTGTCTCTCAGATGATTGGAGCGCAGAATGTGCAGTCGTCAGGAGGAACGATTACTTCTGGCGATATAAATTACACAATCAAGACTAACGGAAAGTACCAGAGCATTAACGATTTGAAGAACACCGTTATTTCTTACAAAGCGTCAGGAACTGGTGAAGTTCGCACAATTCGCCTCCGCGATGTTGCGGACGTTTATGAAGGCTACAAAGACGAAAGCACCCTTGCTTATCTTGATGGCGAGCCTTGTGTCATGCTTTCGATTCAAAAGCAGTCTGGCAAAAACAGCGTTACGGCTGCAAAAAACGTGCGAAAGGCTATGAAAGGGCTTCTTCAAGACCTTCCGACAGACGTCGTTATTCAAGAGACATCAAACACAACTGACATCATCGAGCAGACGATTAACGAAGTTGTGAACTCAGTTGTTCAGGGAGCGCTCCTTGCCGTTGCAATTCTGTTTATCTTCTTGCGCTCTCTCAAGTCAACGATTATCGTCGGTCTTTCAATCCCGATTTCCGTAATGATTACGCTGATGTTGCTTTATTTCAAGGGCATCACAATCAATATGATTTCGATGGCGGGTCTTTTGCTCGGTATTGGTATGCTTGTCGATAACTCAATCGTTGTTCTCGAAAATATCTATGCTTACCGACAGCGCGACGCAAAGCCGAAAGTTGCTGCGATTTTGGGCTCTCAGGAAATGGTGAACTCCATCGTCGCCTCAACGCTCACATCTGTTTGTATCTTCCTTCCGATGCTTTTGTTCAAAAAGACTTTGGGCATTATGGGACAGATGTTCAACGATTTGGCATATACAATCATCTTCTCTCTTGTGTGCTCGCTCATCGTTGCTATGTGTCTTGTTCCTGTCCTGACTTCAAAGTATATGCGAATCGACAAAATCGTCGACAGCGGAAAGTCTGGAATCGGCTACAGCATCAACCGCGCGTTCAACCGCTTCTTTGAGTCTCTCGACACAAAGTATGCACGCGGAGTGCGCTTCGTTTTGCACCACAAACTCGCTTGTATACTTGTTCTTGTTGTGCTTTTCTTTGCGTCGATATTCGCAATCAAGTTCGTCGGCTTCATCTTCATGCCAGAAACTGCTGCGAACTCGGTTACAGTGCAGTTCACGCTCCCTCAGGGAACACGCCTTGAAGTAACGGAAGACACCGTGCGCGAACTTGAGCAGATGACAAAAGATGAGCTTGTTGGCGTGAAGTTCGTTACCGTTTCAGTCGGCGGCTCAAGTTTCATTTCCTCTAGCTCCGAGACAAACACAGGAAGCATCACTTGGACGCTTTTCTCGCCAGAAGAGCGCCTTCCGGGATACGATAACGAGAAAACTGCCAAAGCAAAACTCAGAAAATATTTCACAAAATTCCCAGGTGCAGACCTTTCGTTTGGAACGAACGCAAACAGCGCCTCATCTTCAAGCGGTATGAGCATAAAAGTAAAGAGCGATGACCTTGACCTCGTTCGCTCTGTTGCCACACAAATCGAAGACGTCTTGAAAGAGAAGGGCGGAGAATGGGTTACGGAAGTTTCTAGCGACCAGCAGGACGGTCTTCCTGAGGCTGAAATTATCGTTGACCGTGCAAAGATGTACGAGTTCGGTCTTAACATTCACACTGTCGGTGCTGAAATCGCGGGCGCAATCAACGGAACGACCGCAAGCCGCTTCACCAAAAACGGAGACGATATCGACGTTATTGTCCGAATGAGCGAAAAAGACAAAACACGTTTGGGCGACCTCGATTCAATTTCTGTCGTGAACTCATCAGGACAGAGAATCCCTCTTTCAAGTTTTGCCCATTACCAAAAGTCAACCGCTCCTGTAACGATTTTCCGCGAAGACCAGTCGCGCGTTATCGCAGTTACGGCAAAACCAGTTCCGGGGCTTTCGCTCGACAAAGTGCAAGCGGGCGTGAAGGCGCTCATTGACGACAATATCCCGAAAGAAGACGGCGTTACGATTTCGTTCACGGGCGATTATGAGGACATGATGGAAGCCGTCGTCAACTTTGGCTTGATTATCATCATGGCGGCAATCCTCGTGTTCGTCGTTATGGCAAGTCAGTTCGAGTCGCTCGTTGACCCGTTCATCGTTATCCTGACGATTCCGCTGTCGTTCATCGGCGTTGTCGCGATTTACGCAATCACACGAAGTCAGCTCAACATCGTTACAATCATGGGTATGCTCGTTCTTGTCGGAACAATCGTCAACAACGGTATCGTTCTTGTTGACTACACGAACCTTTTGCGAAAGCGCGGACTTGAGCTTGAGGAGGCTTGCGTTCAGGCGGCCCGAAACCGTTTGCGACCGATTTTGATGTCAACGCTCACGACCGTTATCTCATTGATGCCGATGGCGTTCTTCCCAGGCGAAGGCTCTGCTTCAATGCAGCCGATTTCGCTCACGGTCTTTGGCGGAATGACATTCGGTTCATTGATGACGCTCTTTTTGATGCCGACAGTTTACTACATCGTCAACAACCGCCGCATCAAGAAAGCAGCAAAGCGAAAGGCAAGACGCATAGCAAGGGAAGAAGCCAAAAAAGGCAACGTCAGAAAGCAAAACGGCAAGAAATTCGATGTCGAAGTCGTCAACGAAGATGGCGAGAGCGTTCTTATCACCGCTGATGGCGGAAGAGGCGACTTGAACAAAGAAGAAAAGAAAATCGCCGACACGAGCGTCGTTCTTGAAGACGAGGCGAAAGTTGTTGAAAAACGACGAGAGAGAAAGCCGAGAGCGAAAAAGGAAGTGAAAGCCGACAGCGCAAATATCGCGCCAGACGGCGAAAAGCCAAAAAAAGCCCGAAAGACAACAGAAAAGAAGCAGAGTGAAGACGAGGAGTAATTTATGGCAGCCAAAAATGAACAGAACAGTGAAAAGCAGCCTTTGGCTGTTAGAATCGAGATTATTTTCTCGCAGGCACTGGAAGAGGACTTTCAGGAGGAGTTTCACGACAACAAAGTCGGTTCTCACTACACGAAACTCTTTCCTGTGATGGGAGCTGGCTTTTCAAACCCGCGTTTGGGCGACGCCATCTGGCCGCAGCTCAATATGATGTACATCATCTATTGCGGCGAGGAGGAAGCCGAGAAAATCAAGACGATTGTCTCAAAGCTCCGCGTCGTCTACAAAGATGAGGGAATCGCCTGCTTTATCTCGCGGGCAGAAGAATACTAAGCGAATTTTTTCTTGCTGAAATCAAATCCAACAAAAAGAGGCGTGCTTTATTGTATCGCCTCTTTTTTTCGGGGCGAAAATAAAGCGACTTTTGTCAAAGATGACATATTTTTCAATGTCGTTTCATCGCTGTCACAATTGTGTTGAAAGTAACAAATGTTCGTTTTAAGACTGAGGCTCAGCGGATGCGCGAACAAGTGTTTAAAGTGCAAAATTCACTCCAGCGGAGCTTTGAACAAATGTTTTTTTCTTTGCTGAGCGCCAGCGGAGCTTTTAACAAATGTTCGAAAGGCAAAAGTTGCCCCAGCGAAGCAATTGTCATTTGAGAACTCGTTTCGGAATCTGCGCGGTGAAAAAAATGTCATTTTGAAGGTTTGGGGTGCGCCCAAAAAACTTTTGAGCGAAATGTTGCGTCTCTTCAAAATGACATATAAAAGTGTTTTATGCTGTTTATTTTGTGCTTAGTTCCAAAATCGAGAAAGAATATGGCGCGGCAGAATAAACAAAATCGTCGCTTACGCCGCTGATTTCGCTTTCTTTCGGAACGATGTTTTCAGGATTCTCGAATGAGTTTTCTGCAAGTTTGTCACCTGAAAGCACTGTTGCCTTTGCGACACTGTTCAGCGCTGGAGCGTTTTTCAGAACGATGTTCACGTCTTGAGCCTTGTCTGAGACGTTGACGATTTTCACGAGGATTTTGCCGTCCTTTTTCTCTCCGACGTGTGCATAAAGTTGGTCGAAGTTCAAAACGTCAGTCATTTCCTGAGTGAGTTTTCCGTCGAGATAGCACTTGACGTTTTCACCTCGCACTTCAATTTTGAGGTTGTACCATTTGTTTGTCTCAAGAGAGAATGGCTTCATGTCGAACTGCGATTTGTCGCCTTTGAGAACGCCCTTTTCGATAGCGTTTTGAGTGTTTCCCCAACCGCCGATGTTCCACCAATAAAAGTTGTCGCCTTTGACGCCGAAGTTAATCAAAAATCCTTCTGCGCCGCCTGTTTTCTTTGCCTTTAGCTCAAAGTCGTAGTTTTTTATGCCAGCGATTTCGCTTTCGTTGTCGAGCGCAAGGAATGAAGGCTGAGCGGTTGAAGTTTGGGCAATAATGCCGTTGCTCGCTTCCCATTCTCCGAGCGCGTTCTCACTCTTGAAAGCGTCTGTCGTGTTGATTTTGCCAGAGCTGAAAATGACTTTTCCTGTGTCAACGTCCGTTACTTTTATGTCCTTGAACTCTGCTGTTGTCGCCCAAGAGCCAAGTCCGACAGTTCCTCCAATAACCTTTTTTTCGCTCTTTTCGCTGTCACTCTGAACGACAGATGTTTTTATCGTGAAGTCGCTCTTGTTGTTCATGAACATCGACTGAACATAGTAGTTCGGCGTTCCAAAAGAATCGCTGCTGTTGAACCAAATTGCGTCAGGCGCCCACTGCACAAAGCCTTCGCGGGCAAAAAGCGGCGCATAACTTGCGATTTCGACGACGTCGCCGTTTCGCTCAATGCTCGTCATATAAGCGGCTTCTGTGAGTGATGCAAAGAGGTTGTTTCTTCTTCCTTCGACCCAAGAAGCGTATTCGCCGATGAACACTTTTGCTTCTTTTTCGCCTCTCTTGTAAAAGTCCTTGTCGTCGTATCTTGAGCTGTTTGAAAGAAACCAAGTGTATGGATTGTAGTAATGCTCGTCAACAAGACCTGCGATTTGGCGCGTTTTGCGTCCTTTTTGCCATGTGCGGATTTGCTTCCATGTGTTGTTGAAAGCGTCTCCGTTGTATGTCCAGCCTGAGGAGATAATAGGCTTTATGTTCGGATATTTTTTTGTGATTGCAGAGGCGATGTAGCGATAGCGCTCAAAGTAATCTGCTCCCCAATCCTCGTTTCCGATTCCGATATAGTTGAGCGTGAAAGGCTCTGGGTGTCCTGCTTCTGCTCTCTTTTTTCCCCATTTGCTCTCAGCGCTTCCTGTGGCGTATTCGATTAAGTCGAGCGCATCTTGTGCGTACTGCTTGTATTCTTTTATGCTGGACAACTCTCCGTCATGGCTCATTCCGCAGCTCAGAACAGGAATTGGCTCTGCTCCGATGTCCTCGCAAAAGCGGAAGTATTCATAAAAGCCCAAGCCATAAGACTGCATATAATGAACGCTGTCATTGTGCCAGAAGTTCACGTTTTCTTTTCGCTCTTCAACAGGTCCTATCGTGTCTTTCCACTGATAGCGGTCTGAAAGTTTGTGTCCGTGAACAATACAGCCGCCCGGAAAGCGAACGAATGCCGGGTGCATTGCCTCCAGCTTTTCAGCGAGGTCTTTTCTAAGTCCGTTCTCCTCGTTTTTGTAGATGTCCGCTTGAAAAAGTGAGACGAAATCAACGTCCAAGTTTCCAGCATTGTCTGCAAAGATTGAAATTGCTCCGTTTTTTGTGGTAGATGTGGCAGTAAGCGAAAACTCAAACTTTTTCCATTCGCTTGTTATGCCCGAAATTACAGTCTCGGCTTTTGCAGCATTCGCAGATTCATCTCCGATAGATACCGTAATGCTTTTTACGCTCTCGTCTGTGCTTCGAAGATAGACAGAACCGGGATATGTTTTTCCTGCTTCAAGGAACATTCCACGATAACCGCTGTTTGAAAAGCCATCTCCTGCATTTTTTGCATTGAACTTTGCATAAGTCGGATTGTTCTCGTTCAAACCGCCTTTTTTTGTTGTCTTTATGCGGCTTTGAGATATGTTTCCGTATTTATTGATATGGTCTTTCCAACCGTCCGATGAACTAAAACCGCCTGCGCCGAACTCAAATGAGCGATTTTGCACCATTTCGCCATACAATCCGCCGTCGCCTGCATAGTTGATGTCTTCATAGAAGATACCGAACAGATTTTCGCTCACAACCGTCTTGTCTGCGCCAAAATCCGCTGTTACAGAGGCGTTTTGCGCTCCTGCACTAACAGACAAACTTGCTGCTGCGGCAAGCGAAAAAAGAATTTGACTGCTTTTTTTCATGAAGTTCTCCTTGCTTACTGCCTTTTTTGTGACAGTAAATTAAAATTTATAATGAGGGATAAATATCGGCTTGTCAAGAAAAATATCGGGAAATATAAATATATTGCTTTTATTATTTGAAAATCATTGCTTTTGTCCTTGCTGGTGTTTTTTTTCGTTGAAAGTAATTCTAAGTGCAAAAAAAAGATGATAAAACTTTTTGCTCAGAGCGCATATAAAAATATTATCTTAATTAAATCTGTATTATATATTGGTTTAAGTAACTGTGAGCGGTATTTGTTTGGTTCAATATTTCTTTTTAATTTGCGCTTTATTTTGAGAATCTTTGCTTTTTAGCGTTGTATTTATTAAATCAATTATCGGTTTTTGCGCTTTTGATTGTTGTGATTTTCTAGCATATTTGGAATTTTTGATATAAAAAGTAAATACATATCGCAAAAATTCGTTAAAATTTTTCTTGACAGATGTAAAAAACAAGCCTTAGTATAAATTCAAAATTGGATATATAACGAAAAAGTGCGTTATATGTCTGGTAAGAAACGGGAAAAAATTATATAAGGGGGAACGAACTTATGAAGAAAAGTTTCTTTGGTGTTGGTTTTGCAGCCGCGACACTTTTGTTATTGGCTGTAATGGGGGGGGGATGTAGCCTCGAATTGAATAACGAGGACGAACGTGCTGCTACTGCAAGTGTAGAGGAATTTTTTGAAGGCTTAAAAAGTAAATATGAATTAACTGAATTAACTGCAGTAGATAATGTTTCTTCAACAACAGGATTAACTATTTTCTTTCACAGTATAGGAACTGTTGCTGATGATCAACTGATTTTATTTTCAGGAGTTAGCGATTCAAAAAATGTTACAGTAAGAACAGGCTATTTAGGTGATTGGGCTGCTTGGGACTCTGGTATAAACGATGCTTCTGCAACAGAGGGAACTCTTGCTGATGGCAATTTCAACGTTATGAAAAATGCCTTTACTGGTGACGACGGCTGTGTATTCGTTTTCAAAGTCGAATCAGATACAACAAGCAGTATTTATTATTACATAAATGGCGAACTCGCACTCGCATGGGAAAAAGTTGAATCTACATTCTGTAATGCTCTTATCGATGCTCTTTCAACAAATGGTTTAGGATTTGTTGACAATTCTGCTTCTAGTAGTAGCACTCTGTCATATTCTGGAAGTGTCTATTACGCACCTACTGTTTTGGATAGTGAAATTGCAAAAACTTTCTCAACTTTAATCAAGTCTGAATAAATCAAGGAGCAACATTATGAAATTGAGTAAATATATAGCAGCTGCAGCGGCTTTGCTGGCGGCATGGGGAGTGTGCGCTCAAACGACAAAATTGCACGGCGAAATCGATTACACAAATTATGCTTTTGGTCAGCAAAAAACAAAGACTGGAGATGCTGACTGGGAAGAAACAGATGGCGCTGCTGAGTATGGAAACTCTTCCAACGGCGAGCTCACTGTTGACTTGAATGTTCAAGCGGCAAACTTTGAGTTTAACTTTGGTTTGAAGACAAATGCGGGCTTGGGCGATAACGGCTATGACGGAAAATATGTGGACAACACTGATGATAATGATGACACTCCATTTTATCAGGGCAATATTCGTGCAGACTTCTTCGACGGCTGGCTTTCTGTTTACACAGGAAAGTTTGAGGATTGGAATGCTGGATACATAAAAGACGGATATGTGTTGGAAGACCAATATGTTTCAAATCTCGCTGATTCAACAATGGGACAGCATTTTACAGCGATTGAGATTAAGCCTCAGGTCTTTAGCCGTGCAAAATTGATTGCAGGTCTTCCGATTATCCCCGGAAGCGGAAACGGCGTTAACGATGATATTGAGTCAAACTGGTGGAAAAATCTTGGCAAAAAGGCAGAATTTCAGGCGGCTTTTGAGGCTGCGGATTTAATTGGCGTGAATTTCTCTGCGGGATTCAGACCAGGAACTTATTACACAAGTGCGGCGAATGCTCCTGACAGCACATATTTGACAAATTATTTCGGAGAGGGATTTTTACAGGCTGTTCTTGTTGATGATGGTCGTGGACTTTCCGCAAATGCAACTTATGACATTCGATACCGAAAAGATGCGTCCTACACAAAAACAGATTTGACAACCGAAGAACATTTCGCTTCGGCACATTCGCTTTCTCTTAGCGCAACAGCAGGCTACAACCTTCTTGGTATTGAAGGTCTGACGCTCAGCGTAGAAGAAAGAATCTTGTATGCTGATGACGATTTTACAGCATCAGATGAGAAACTTTTTCATGACATTTTGGCTCTCAAAGGTGTTTGGAATATTCCTGGCTCACAGTGGGCGCTCGGTGGAATTGCAGATTTTATTTATGCCGTTGACGCGCGCGGAACTGCATTCACTGCTTCTAGCGGTGGAGCAAAAGTCGTGTCTGATTATATGACAGACGCTGTTTCAATGGGTGTCAACAAGATGAACACAGCAAGTGTTGACGGGCTTTCAGGTGAATCAACACAGTATATGACGCTTTACTTCAATCCATATCTCCAGCGCAATTTCACGAACGGCTATGTTCGATTGGGCTTTGAGTATCAGTATTCTCAGTTCAAGAACGACAATCAGACAAACAAAGGCACAAATTGCCGTGTTCCGCTCGGAATATGCTTCTCGTTCTAAGTTAAGAAGGAGGTCTAAAATTATGAAAAAGACAAGAAAATTAGCCTTCTTCGTTGGAATTATCTCGGTTTTAGCATGTGCCTTTTTTGGTTGTGACCTTGAAATCAGAGATGAATACGAAGGAAATACTGTGAAGTATTCTGGCACAGGTCTTATTGCCTCAGGCGATGTTGCTGCGGGAACAACTTTTGAAGCGGACGGTGCAGTTGATACTTCTTCAGGTGTGTCGGTGAGTTTTAATTTGCCTGCGACATACTCAGACGATTGGGCGACAGTTGTAGAAACGGATAATGTAACAATAAACCTTTCAACAATGAAATATGACGGCACTGATATTTATGAGGCTGCGGCGACCTATTCGTTGGATAGTCCGACAGATGCGTATCAAGCATTTTTTTCAGATGCGTGTTATGTATCAATCAGTTTTAATGAAGACGGTTCTGTCGTGTTCTACAAAAATGGAACAGCCGCTTTGACATATGCGGCAAGCACAAAGATGAACGACAATGCAACAACTATCGCAGATTTGTGCAATGCGTTTCTTGAAGATGTAGAAACAGGCTTTACGATTCAATTTGCCGTAAGCAATGTGTATCTTGATGTCGGGCTTACAGCTGATTCAGCACTTGCGCTTTATAACGCCAATAACTAAGGAGGGCAGAAGATGAAAAAGGTTTTATTAGCAGCAGCCGTCCTTATTGCAGGTTTTGTTTCAAGCGCACAGGAAGTGTACTTGCACGGCTATATGGATTACACGAACTTTGCAGTTGGTCAGCAATTCAAAAAGAAAACAGGAGATGACGAATGGAGTCATACAGAAGCCGCTGCTGAGTATGGTTCGTTCTATAACGGACGCACTCAAGTCACGATGGACACGTTTGCTCAAAACTTCTGGTTTAATTTTGGTGTCCGATTGGATTCTAGTTTGGGCGAATGGTACAACTTGTACTATGATTCCACAAACGATTATGACGCAACAGTGTTTTTCCAAGGCTTCATGCGTGCTGGCTTCTGGGACGAGCAAGTAGCTCTTTGGACTGGAAAGTTTGAGGAGTGGAACGATGGCTATATCTTGAACGGCTACGCGCTTGGCGCAAGCAATATTCGAGACCTTGCAAGCCGAAGCGAAGGACAGCATTTTACGGCTGTTGAGTTTATTCCTCGTGCAGTTTCTGGCTTCAAGATGATTGCGGGTGTTCCAGTTCTTCCTGGCGCAAAAGAAGATATTGATTACGACATCGAAGGCAACAAATGGGAAAAACTTTATAAAAAGGCAAAAATGGCTGCAAGTTATAATTGGGCTACCTATAATGTTACCTTTGTTGGAGGATTCAGACCAGGAACTTATTACACTGGCGTTTCTGACCGCAAGGACGACAGCGACGGATTTAGCAAAAACTATTTCAGCGAAGCGTGGTTTCAAGCGGATATGCCTTCATTGATTTATGGCGTAAAGATGAATGCTACTTACGACCTTCGCTGGCGAAAAGACGATGAGTACACCAAAAAGACCGTTACTGCTCATATTCTTGGTGCATCGGCTCAGATTACGCTTGTTCCTGACTGGACTTTCAATATCGAAGACCGCATAGCATATGCAGACGACCATTATATCGCAAAGAACGAAAAACTCTTGTACAACATCTTGGGACTACAGGCTGTTCACCCGATTGCAGGAACTTCTTACGAAGTCGGTATGAACTTGACGACTGTGTTTGCAAAAGATGCAAACGGAAGAGCGTTCTCAAGCGATATGCGTGTTGATTCAACGGCATTCGACGACCTTGCAATGAGCGTTGAATGGATGCAGCCAGCGGCAAATCCAAAGAAAAATACTGCTGGAACATACTTCACGATTTACGGCTATCCGTATTTCCAGAAAAATTTTGAGTGCGGCTATGTGCGAACAGGTGTTGAAGTGCAGTACAACCGCAATGAAACATCGAATGTTACGCAAGGCTTTACATATCGTGTTCCTGTCGCATTATGCTTCTGGTTCTAGGTTGATTTTGGAGGATTATAATGAAGAAAATAATCGCTGCTGCGGCAGTTGCAATGTGCCTGCTTCCAGTGTTTTCACAAAATGTATCCGCCTATTACACGTTTGACGACGAGTATGATGATTCAGGCGAAATAACAAGCGTCATTGACCATTCAGGAAACTCTCTCGACGCTGACACAGGGTGCCTTGATGGCTCTGAATTTGATGATGGATATGAAGGGCAAGGGCTTGTTTTCAATGGAACGGACGAGTTTGTGATGCTCGACAAAAGCCTTCTTTCTGGAAAAGGGTTTACGTTTTGTGCGTGGATTTGCCCTCAAGAATGGAGAGCATGGATGAGAGTCCTTGACATCGGAAACCAAATTGAAGATTTGTGGATTGGAATGGACGGAGAGACGGGAAAACTTAGAATGGACGTTGTTGGACAAAAACTTGGCAAGAACGGGGTAAAGGTGCTCGCTCCTCTTCCAGAAGCAGAAGAATGGACTCATATTGCCGCAACTATCGACGGGAAAGCTGCAAAACTCTATGTCAACGGCAAACTTATGCAGCGTATTCCATGCCCGATAACGCCCGCAATGCTTCAAAAAAATGTGCAAGGACTTTTTGTTGGTGCGTCAAACTGGGGTTCTGACCCGCTTTTTAACGGAATCATGGACAATGTGTTTGTTGCTGACCGTGCGCTTAGTGCCTCTGAAATCTCTTCTATATTCAAGGGGGTAAAAAATCCTGAGATAAAGTAATTTTTCATAAAAAAATCTGACTCCTATATTTGTTTTAACGCCTGTATCAGAAATCCCCTATTTTCGAGCAGGCGTTTTTACAGATAAAGCGAACGTCATAATCAATATTTAGCAATGCAAGGAGAAATCATATGAATAAGTTTTTAAGAAAAGGAGTTGCTTTCACGCTGGCATTTTGCTCGCTGAGCTTTACATTCGCAAAAAGCAAAAAGAATAATAAAAATCCTAAAGATGTTGATGATGTTGTGTTTGAAAAGTATTCAAACCCTGCGTTTTCAAATCCCGACGCTATGGGACAATCAAATTGGGGAACGCTCAACTGCCATGACCCGAAGATTTTTCAGGACGATGACGGCACGTTTTATGTTTATTCAACAGACGCAGCTATCGGCGGACAAGGACAAAAAGGCTTGCAGATTAGAACCTCGAAGGACTTGGTTCACTGGACGAGCCTTGACACATCGGCGATTCAGCGAAAATGGGATCGCGATTGGCTTCGCTGGACAAACTTCAATATGGTCAATGCGTCAACATGGGCGCCTACGGTGATTAAGCAAAACGGGCTTTACTATCTCATTCACGGCATTATCGTCGATTCTCGCTCAAGCGGGCATCCTGACGCTTCAATAACGCTTTCGATTTCCTCAAAGCCGACAGGGCCATTCTATCCTGCAAGCGACGCTAGTGCAAAAGACCCAAAGATTGCCTCTGTGCTGAACTCGCTTGGCGTTGAATACAAGCAGTCGACGATTGTCCGCTATTCGTGGGAAGACAGAGCGAAAGTCGCAAAAGACCCTAAAATCAAGAACATCGAAAGTTTCAATCTTGCAGATTACGACACGCAAAAAGGAGTGCGAGAGGGAGAAGCGTCTTGGCTTGGCGGTTTTGGCGGCATTGACCCTGAGTTTGTCAATGATGTTGCGACGGGTAAAAACGTTGAGTACGACATCAAAGGGCGAAAATGCTATGGCTTTACTTATGGCTCATGGAAGGGCGGAATTGCCCTCATGTATTTGGACAGCAAGTCTCTAAAGCCCGTAAATCCACAGACTGGCGAAGAACTCGACGTTCCTGCCGACAGCGTTGAGGGCGCATTCGGAAAGTGCATCGCTGGCGGATATGGCGCATCTTATGAAGGCGCACAAGTCATCTTTAACAGCGACACAGGATATTATTATTGCTTTGTCTCAATGGGGTGGCTCGATTGGGAATATCGCGTTGGCGTCGGGCGCTCAAAGAACGTCGAAGGCCCTTACATCGATGGCTCTGGAAAAAGCATGCTTTTGACAAAAAACAATTCAGGCGAGTATCACGCAATCAGCTCAAAAATCATCGGAAGCCATGCGCTTGAAGGCGAATACAGCTTCAGATGTCAGGGCGGACAGAGCATTTTGAGAGCCTCAGACGGAAAAATCCTTTTTGCCTGCCACTCAAGAACAAATTTCCTTCCAGGATATTTCTTCTTCCTACAAGTTCATCAGATGTTCTTCAACGATGAAGGCTGGCCACTTTTGAACCAGAACGAGTTTTATGAGGACGAAAAGACAAAAGAGACGCTCGAACCACTTTCAAAAGCGCAAATCGCAGGCGTCTACGACACGATTCTGACAGTTCGGGGCACAGAACTTGGCGACTTCCAGCCATACGGACAGCCGACCCCAGTACCCGCAATTTCGCAGTGCGACGCAATCCCGACAGCGTCGAAAGCAATGACACTCGGCGAGGACGGAAGCATTTCGGGCGCATATAGCGGAAAATGGACTTTGGGCGACGACGGCTATTCTGTCATCTTTGACATTGATGGCGTCGGAACTTTCAGCGGTTATGCGCTCAATGCTGTGGATTGGGCAAAGAAAAAAGGAAATACCCGCCGCGTTCTGACCTTCACGGCGTTTGACGGCACAACGACAGGCGAATACTTTTGGGGAAACAAGCGAAAATAAAGCGGACTTTGTTAAAGATGACATATTTTTCAATGTCGTTTCATTGCTGTAACAATTGCTTTGAAAGTAACAAATGTTCGTTTTAAGACTGAGGCTCAGCGGATGCGCGAACAAGTGTTTAAAGTGCAAAATTCACTCCAGCGGGGCTTTGAACAAATGTTTTTTTCTTTGCTGAGTGCCAGCGGAGCTTTTAACAAATGTTCGAAAGGCAAAAGTTGCCCCAGCGAGGCAATTGTCATTTGAGAACTCGTTTCGGAATCTGCGAAGACTCTCAAAAGCGGGCGCGGTGAAAAAATTATTCGCTGTCGAAATTGTTTGCGACACAAAGAAGATATGAAGTGAGATTTTCGGCGTCTTTTGAAGAAAAGCCCTTGTAGCATTTTTTCAAAAGATTTGCCGAAATCTCGGCGGTGGCGTCTGTGAACTGCTTTCCTTTTTCTGAGAGCGAAACGTATTTGACGCGGCTGTCTTTCGTGCAGCTCTTTGTTTCGACGAGGTTCAAGTTGATGAGCTTTTTGACGAGGACGGTCGCGGTTGACTTGTCGCGGTTGATTTTTGTTGCGATTTCGCCCATCGTGAGTTTTTCAAAAACGGACAGATTATAAAGAATGAAGCCGTGTGAGGTCGACAGCTCTGGAAGCCCTTTCTTTTTCAGCTCTGTGCAAAGATATTCTTCCGCGCAAGAGTGAATGTGAGAGATGAGGGCGAGTGTTTTTGATGTGTCTAAGGCGCATTTCATGGCTCTGATTTTATCAGCAAAGAAAAAAAATGAATAGTCGATTGACTATAAGGCGAACAATAAGTAGATTTAAACCATGATTTTGTATTTGCTAAAAAAGAACTTTTGCGATGGTTGGGACAATATGCTGTCCCTCATTGTTCCAAACATTGTTATGACGTTGGTATCTGTGGCTCTTTGGGCGCTTTACGGCACTGTCAACGCTTCGGGAAATATGGCTTTGGGAATGCTTTTTACCCTTGTGTTTTTTGCATTTTTTATGGCGCTTTTGTTTGCTTTCGGCGAGAACGCCGTGCGCATCGCGAATTTTGGGGCAGGCTCTGTGAAGGATTACTTTTCGCAGATTGTGCCGTGCGCAAAAGAGGGCGCTCTTTTTGGTCTTATCTGCGGTCTTTTCACGATTTTTGCCTCAGTGGGAATCCCGTATTACATGAGCCTTTCGCGCGGCGGAAATATGATTGGCATTTTCCTTGCCTCCTGCGTGTTTTGGTTTGTGCTTATCGCTTCTCTTTCGCTTCAGTGGTTTATCCCGATAAAAATGACTTTGAAAGACCCGTTCCGCGTGGCGCTCAAAAAGTCGCTTTTCATCTTTTTTGACAACCCGCTTCTTTCGCTCTTTATGTTCGTCTATCACGGAATTATGCTCTTCCTTTCGGCGTTTTTGCTCGGCTCTGCTCCGGGCGCAACGGGCATTTTGCTCTCGCTTACGAACGCGCTCAAAATCCTCTTGTACAAATACGATTATCTTGAAGCACACCCTGAGCTAAAAGGACGAAAGAGGCGCAATATCCCGTGGAGCGACCTTTTGAAAGCCGACAAGGAAACGCTCGGACCGCGCTCAATCCGCTCTTTCATCTTCCCTTGGAAAGACTGATTTTCTCTTGATTTTCTATTTAGACAAAAAACTTTTTAAGAAAAACCGCCTTAAGAAAACTTGGGCGGTTTTCTTTTGCTCATTCGACTGCAAAACTCCCTGCATTGAAAAGAGGGCAAACCACATTATAATAAGACATGGAAGCGAATATGATAATCGCACACTTTCCCAAAAAATCCATAAGGAGAAATCCATGACCAAAAAGGCTTTTTTTGCATTATCCGCTTTGATTTCGCTGCTTTTCTTGTCTTGCTCACTTCTGAACCAAAGTAATGACACAGGCTCTCTTTCTTTCACAATCACTGCCGACATGGTAAAGCAAATAAAATCAAAATCGCTTGCTCACTCTCGCGCTGTTATTGATGAAGAGGGGGGGGATTGGATAATGCAGATGAGTTGTTTTTGACTGTCGAGTTAAAAGGTGCTTACATTGACAAAAAGACTGTTGCGATTGAAGAAGGCTTGAAGGTCTTGTTCGAGGAAATCCCTGTTGGCACAGTGGTCAAAGCAGAAGGCACTGCGTTCAGAAAAGAAAACGACAAAAATATCATTTTGTACAAGGGCGAAACTGATGAAATCACGATAGCTGAGGACGAGAATGCTCTTGCTCTTGTGCTTTTGCCTTATGAAGATATAGACGATACTTCTGCTGAAAACCTTATCGGCACAAAGCAAAAACCAACTTCTGTTGGCGACATCGTTTTCAGCGACGGCTCGGCAATCGCATACAGCGCAGATTTGACGCTGACCGATGAGCAAAAAGCGGCTGTCATTGCAGTGATTTTCTATGCTGGAACGGAATGCTCAAACAATGGAGAAAGCCGAGTTCTCGGCGTTGGCTTAAAACAAAGCGCAGACGAAATACTGTGGACGACAAACACCACTTTGACGGCTGTTTCCTCCATAAATGCTCATTCGTCAAGTTCTGGTGCAGTTGCGGCAAAAACTGCTACATTCACAGGTGATAATGACGGAAGCGATAACTGGAGCCAAATGCAATCAGAGCTTTCTGATACTGGCACGAGCGGAAAATATCCAGCTTGGGAATGGGTACATTCTGAATATGCCAGCGATTGGTATATTCCTTCTTTGGCAGAACTTTGTATGCTTTACAGGGCAGTAAGTGCTACTGATTCTGTGATGAATAATGCAATTCAAATGCTAAACGGTACTCAAATAGAAGGTAGCTACTGGACTTCTAGCCTAAATAGTACTACTTCACCGAGAATTTTTGATATAAATTTTAGTACGGCATCAATTAACACGTCTAATAGTGTTGATGGTTATAAGGTTTGTGCAATCCGTGAGTTTTAGAGAGGTGTTTTGAGAAAACAAAGCTTGCGCGAAACGGTTTTGTGCTTCGAATACTTATTCACGGCTTGCGCGAAACGGTTTTGTGCTTCGAATGCTTACACACGGCTTGCGCGAAATGTTTTTGTGCTTCGAATGCTTACACACGGCTTGCGCGAAACGGATTTGCCGCTTCGTGTACTTACACACGGCTTGCGCGAAATGGTTTTGCGCTTCGAATGCTTATTCACGGCTTGCGCGAAATGGTTTTGTGCTTCGAATGTTTATTCACGGCTTGCGCGAAATGGTTTTGCCCTTCGTCTGCTAACACACGGCTTGCGCGAAATGGTTTTGTGTTCATAAAAAAAATCCCCCGCAAAAAGAATGCAGGGGATTTTTTATGCATTAATCGCTTTTTGTGACCGTCAAGACAGCCTTTTACGGTTACGGGCGTACGATGATAGAAGCGAGGTCTGGGTGCTTCTCAAGGTCTTTCTTCAAGCCTTCTTCGCGAGCCTTGTTGCGATATGCAGGGTCTTGGAAGCTGTACTTGAAGTTCGTGTGAACATCGTAAGTTCCGTTCATAATCGCAAACGCGTCTTCTGTCATAACAAGCTCTTCGTCTGTCGGGATAACGAAAACTTTGACCTTGCTGTCGTCTGCGCTGATGCAAGTTTCTGCGTTTCCTGTGTTTGCAAGCGCATTCTTTTTCGGGTCAATCTTAACGCCGAGCCATTCCAAGCCCTCAAGAGCCTTTGCGCGAATGAGCGGTGAATGCTCGCCGACGCCTGCTGTGTAGACGATTGCGTCAACAGGACCGATTGCAGCCATGTATGCGCCGAAGTACTTTTTCAAGCGGTAGCATTCCATATCAACTGCGAGCTGACAATCTTTGTCGCCCTTTGCTGCCATCTCCTCAACGTCGCGGCGGTCTGTGTATTTTCCAGTGATTCCGAGAAGTCCGCTCTTCTTGTTGATAGCGTTGTCCATCTCAGCCGCGCTCATTCCTGTCTCTCTCATGATGTAGAACGGCAAAGCGCAGTCCATATCGCCAGAGCGAGTTCCCATTACCAAGCCTTCAAGAGGTGTGATACCCATTGATGTGTCAAAGCAGCAACCGTTCTTTACAGCGCACATTGAAGCACCGTTTCCGACGTGAGCGATGATGATGTTTGTGTCTTTTGGCTCTTTGTGCAAAAGAACAGCAGCGCGTTTTGCTGTGTAGAGGAATGATGTTCCGTGGAAGCCGTAGCGGCGTGCTGCGTATTTCTCATACCATTCTTTCGGGATTGCATAGCGGTATGATGACGGCGGCATTGTCTGGTGCCAAGCGGTGTCCATAACTGCGACGTGCGGAACGTTCGGCAAAACTTTCTGAGCAGCCTCAATGCCCATGATGTTTGCAGGCATATGAAGAGGGCCCAATCCGATTACAGAGCGGAATCCGTCGAGAACCTCCGGAGTAACTTTGACGCTCTTTGTGAACTTGTCGCCGCCGTGCAAAACGCGATGACCAACAGCACCGATAACGCTCATATCTGTGATAACGCCATGGTCTTTGTCTGTGATTGCGTTCAAAATAAGCTCGATAGCTTCTTTGTGTGTTGGGCAAGGGCTTTCGAGAACGAACTTGTCTTTTCCCTTTGGCTTGTGTGTGATAACAGAGCCGTCCTGTGTTACGCGCTCAACAACACCTGTAGCGAGTACATCTTTGTTGTCCCAGTCATAAACCTGATACTTTGCGGAAGAAGAACCGCAGTTCAATGTAAGAATTACCATTTTATTCCCCTAAACTGAAAGTTGTGCGAAAGCCATATTATAAAACTTTGCCGTCTATTGAGCAACAGACGGCAAAAAGTTATTTTGCAAAAACGAGATTTTGTACTGTAATCTGCGGTTTCTTGAGATACAGATACTTGAACGGATGAATGTCGAGGGCGTTTGAATACCAGCCGCCGACAACTTTTGTGTCAATGATGTGGAAACTCACAGGGTGCGAAATCGGCATAATCACAGCCTCATCAAGCAACAGCTGCTCCGCTTTTGCAAAGACCTTGTAGCGCTCGGCTGTGTCCGAAATGCCTGACGCCTCATCAAGAAGAGCGTCGTATTCTTTTGATGTCCACGTTGTTTCGCGGAGTTTTGATTCCGTTCGGAACAACTCAAGGAACGCCAGCGGTTCGGCGAAATCTCCAATCCAAGAGTACAAGAAAACATCTGCCTTCCAGTTTTTGATGTTTGAAAGATAGCTCTCAACAGGTGTTCTCTGCGCTGTTACTTTGACGCCGAGTGGCTTCCATGCTGCTGAAAGCATATCATAGAAGCGTGTTTCTGATTCTTCTTCGCTGAGCGCGATAATGATTTCGATTTCTTTTTTCTCTGGGATTCCGGCTTTTGCTCTCGCTTTTTTCATCAAGTCCAGCGCTTCGTCGGCGTCTGTGTCTTTGTAGCCTGTGACGCTTGGATAAAGCGGAAGCGGATAAATCAGCGTTTCTGCTGCGACGACAGCTTTGCTTCTGAGCTCAGCCCATGGAACTGCGGCAAGGAGCGCCTGACGGAACTCTGCTGTGTTCCACGGCTGATTTTCGCACTTGAAGAACAAGAATTGCGTTCCGTATTCCGCTGCCATACAGACTGCGCTTGAGTTTATGAGTGATTTCGGCTCGATATTGCCTGTCACCCAGTCCGCCGCTCCCGTGTTAAAAGCGTAAGTGTTTTCGTCAGGATCGCCCGACTGCTCGATATGAATGCTTGGAAGCGCCACTGAAGCAGCGTCCCAATATTTCGGGTTTTTCACAAGTTCCAAAACACCGTTTTCGTATGATTTGAGCGTGAATGCGCCTGAGTAGACATTTGGCTTTGCTGGAACAACCGAGAACGCGTGATGGCACAAAAGGCGCTGAAAGTGTGGCGCTGGCGTGTTGAGCGTTACGATGAGGGTTGAGGCGTTTTTTGCCACAATCCCGACACTGTCGCGCTTTCCGCTTCCTGTGCGATAGGCTTCAGCGCCCTCAATGCAGTCCAAAAGCGATGAATAAGATGCCGCTGGATTTGCAAGAAGGTTCAGCCATGATTCACGCACACTTTGCGCCGTGATTGCAGAGCCGTCGCTAAACTTTGCGTTTTTTCGGATTGTGAATGTCCAGCGGACTCTGCTTCTCGATACTTTGAACGACTCTGCAAGAGCCGGAACTGGCTCAAGCGTCACGGGATTGTAGGAATAAAGCCCTTCGTAAAGCCCCGTCATAATCTGCGCTTCTGATGTATACGCTGAAGTGTGCGGATTCAAATCATAATCGTGCAGAAAATCAATCATGCTCAAAGTGCGCTGGTTTTCAAGTTTGTCGCTCTTTTCTGCTTCCTCTGTAAAAAGCGCGGCAGTTGAAGCAAAAAGAAGCGCAAAAAGAAGCGCAGTCGTTTTCAAAAAAGGTTTATTCATCATCTGTAATTCCAAGTTTTTTCATTTGCGCTTGCTCTTCTATGTAAGAGACGTATTCAGCGCGTTTTTGATTGACGTTTACAAGCGTGTTTTTCATCGCCTCAAGGTCCATTTTCATACCCTTGATTCTTGCCTTGTTGCTCGGCTGGCAAGTGGTTTTGAAAAACTCGTCGAGCGCATTGAGCTGCACCGTGAGAGCCTGACATTCAGAGCATTGCTTTTTTACGAAATCAAGGATTTTGTCCTCTTCGATATTCGCAACCCTCTGATAGCCTTGAGAGTTCTTTTGCGAGAATGAAGCATAAACTCTGTTTCGGCGGTTCAGACTTGCCAAAAAGTCGTGATAATTTATCGTAACCTTGCGCTTCCTTTGTGATGCGCGGTCAAACTCGATAATCTCATAAATGACAGGCGGCTCTTTGAGATTGAAAGCGCGACGGAAAATCTCCTTGAGCTTGTCAAAGAACGTATTTTTTTCGCCTTGAAGAATGTTGTGGTTGAACGATACCTTTTCAATGACGGCGTTCAGCTGCGGATAAAGCGCGCCGAGCGTTCTCAGAGCGTCAAGAATCATCTCTTTTGTGTCGACCTTCTGGACTTTCTTTTTCTTGCGCTCGACCTTCACTTCGAGTTTTTTCAAAACCTCTTCGCGCAGTTTTTCTTTGTTTGCGCCAAGTTCTTCCTCGACAACCTCGTTGACAAGCTCAACGTTTATGCTCTTTTTTCCAAGAAGACCCGGAAGAAGTTTCTTTATCGCCTCAAAAAGCGACTCTTTTGACTTGTAGGCGAGTTCTTTGTTGAACGCCGGATGCTCAAAGACATTCTTTCGCACCTGTCCCTTGTACATCTCCCGCTGGAAAAGCGAAAGCTCTGTGAGAGTCACGTTAATCTCGTCAATCGCACGGGCGGACTTGCTTACGCTGTCGTTGAACAGGCTTTGAGTGAGAGGGTCTGCGCCGTTCCTTGCCTGAGCCACAAGAGTCGCAAGCCCTCGTGTGTTCGGCTTCGGATTGTTTATAGTGAACGAACTCCACAAAAATGTGTTGTTAAGTGCAAGGAGCTTGTTAATGCGGTTTGTGTCAACATGCGCAACAGAAAATTTGAAATAGTTGCACAAAAAGTCGAGCATGCTGTCGTAGTCAGACAATCTCAAGCCTATGACGGACGCTCGCTCTCCCTCAGCAAACTCAGTGCTGTCCGGGATTATGATGTTGGAGATTTTTTTATCGTGCTTGTACGGGTCAGCCGTTACAATCGATTTCTTGATGAGAGCGCCCAACAGGTTTTGCACGCAAGAAGAGTGCAGACGATAGTTCTCGAGGACTTTCGGCAGCGCCACCGTGTCGAACCAAGAGGCTTTGGCATCTAATGCCTGCAATAATTGTGTTGAAAAATTATCTTGAGAACCCATATTCTATATTATCTGTTGTTTCAGAATAAAAATCTAGCAAAAGAATTCCAATCTTAGATTTTACCGCAAAATAAAGCACTGAATTTTTCTTTATTAATGCAAAATTCAAAACGACACGCACAGAACGCTTTGAAAGCCGTGCCAAAATGACATTTGCCCGCTTTTTAAAAAAGCACCCCGCGTCATTTTGACATTCACTGTCTTTTGCGAAAAACGCGTCGTGTCACCATGACGAGCAGTGATTTTCGCAAAAAACACCCCGTGTCATGGTGACGAGCGTTGTTTTTGCTCAGAGGCGGCTCGTGTCACCATGACGTTGCTCTCTTTTTTAAAAAGCGCGTCGTGTCATAGTGACACGGGCTGAAAATCGCTTGAGTCTTAAAATGTCATAAAAGTATTGAGTGTCTTTTCAATAAAAAAGGCAAATAACAAAAGAAAAAATTGAAAAATTACATATGAGACTGCTAAAATAAAATAGAGTACTTTCAAGGAGAGTCTTTTTATGGCAGAAATAACAGCGTTCAACAAGAGCAAAATTGTCCCGATTGCTCTAATCGTTGCGATGGGAGTTTTGATACTTTTCGCGTATACGGCGATTTCAAACAGCATGGCGAAGAGCAATTTGACGCAGATTTTGCGCGAAGAGGTCAACCAAAAGGGCATTATGATGGAAGATTATCTTCAGCCAGAAATCGCGCTGACAAAAAAGCTCGCTTCTTCCCCGACAATAATCCGCTTCTTCAAAAATCCTGACGACCCTGGCGAGCGAGAGCGGGCTTTTGCGGAGTTTCAAAGCTACAAAGATGCTTTTTCGTCGAATATGGTCTTTTGGGCGAACGACGTGGACAAAGAGTTTTGGAGCGATATGAAATATTCCTACACGGTTGACCCGAAAAATCCTGACGATTATTGGTACAATTTGACGCTCTACAAAACCGATGTTTACAACTTCAACATAAATTACAACGCCGAAATGGATATGACTTGCTTGTGGCTGAATGCGGTTGTCAAAGACGAGAAGGGAAAGCCGATTGGTATGGCGGGAACGGGCATTGAGCTGGATAACTTCATCGGCAAGTGCTACAAAACGCTGGGCAAGGGCTTGAATCTTTATTTTTTCAACGAGAACAAAGAGATTACGGGCGCGGAAGACAAACAACTTTTGCTCGACAAGGCTTCTATAAACAGGGTCTATCATGGCAACGAGGATTTTGACGCTCTTATGCGAGAGGCGCGCGATTTGGCAAGTAATTCCAACGGGCAGCACACGTTCAAGGTCAACGCGAAAGAATACGGCGTGATTCGATATTTGTCGAGCTATGGCTGGTATTTGATTGCGACAGCTCCGATGAAAACGGGCAAAACGGGCAGCACATCGTTCTTTTTGTTTATTGGCGTTGCTCTTGAGATTGTGTTTTCGATATTCGTGCTTTTCATCACGAAATTGCAGGCGATGATGAACAAGGCGACTTTGGCAAGCAATCGTTTGATTGACGAAACCGAGGAGCTCACGTCGTCTTCAAAGGAAAATGCCGAAACTGCGCAAAATCAGAGCGCGGCGGTGAAAGAAATCGTTGCGACGATGGAAGATAATACCGAGTTGTCGGAAAATATCTCGAAAAAGATAAAAGACGTTACGAGCTTGGCGAACAAGACCTCGGAGGACGTGGCGGACGGCGTGCAGCATCTTGAGAAAAATGTAGCGCAGCTTGGAAAAATTGCCGAGGCGAACCAGAACACGATTGCGGGAATTAAGGCTTTAGGCGACAAAATCGCGAATATTTGGGACATTGTAACTCTCATTAACACAGTTGCAGACCAAGCAAAGATAATCGCGTTTAATGCCGAGCTTGAAGCAAGTAGCGCGGGAGAGGCGGGACACAATTTCCACATTGTAGCGACGGAAATCCGCCGACTTGCTGACGGTATCATTGACGGAACAAAGGAAATCAAGGAAAGCATTACCGAGATTCAAAAAAGCTCAGACAGCTTGATTTTGATGAGCGAAAACGGCACGGAGAGAATTAAAGAGGGCGTGGAGAACGCAAAGAGCCTTGAAAATAGATTTTCGAGCATAAAAAATGCGTCGGAGGTTACCGCGGGAAGCGCAGACGAGATTACGACGATTATCTCTCAGCAGGCGATTGCGAGCGAGCAGATTTTGATTTCGCTCAAGCAGATTTCGGGCGGTGTTGACAAGTTCAAGGTGGCGACAGAGGATATTTCTGTGGCATCGGAAAAGCTGTCTTTGATTGCGCAAGAGCTGAGAAGTAAATAAGGGCTTTTCGCGATGTTAGGCTTGTTCAAAAAAAGCAAAATCCCGCTCACAATAAACGACGGAGTTTTGGAAAAATGCGACAAAAATGCACGCATTGTGAAAATCCCAGACGGAGTTACAGAAATCGATGGCTGTGCTTTTGCGAATTGCTCTTTGCTCGAAGAAATTGTTATTCCGAATAGCGTCAAAGAAATATCTTATTGGGCTTTTGACAACTGCGTTTCTTTAAAATCCGTCGTTATTGGTTCTGGTGTCGAAGAAATCTCAGATACGGCGTTTTTCAGGTGCACTTCACTTGAAAACATCGAATCAAAATCGCCGAATTTCATCGTTGAGGGCGGCTGCTTGATTGAAAAAAAGACCAAAAGACTTCTTACAACGCAAAACGGCTCGGTCTGCGTTAGTTCCTCTGTGCGAAAAATTAGCGATAGATATTCGCTTTCAAATTGCAGTGAAATCACGTTTGAGCAGGGCGGAAAAATCACAGCAATCCCTGTCTATCTGAACATGAAAGCAAACGAAGAGGTTTACAAAGCACTGAGAGCGGAAGTTGCAAAAAACAAAGCCAAAAAGCAAAAAAAAGCTGATGTGGCTTCTAGTGCTGTTGGTGCGGTTTTGAGCGTTTTGCTTGAGCAAGCGGGCTTGAAGCAAGGCGAGGACGAAAAGGTGAGCGTGATTGTGTGCAAAGACGAAAAATCACATCATCTTTTTGTTGAAGCAGAACCGTGCGGGCTTGAAATTCGTCTTTTGGACAGCAGGGCGAGTTCATGGAAGAAAACGCTGCCTGATTTTTTGGAGGCGGTTGCTTCGGGTGCAAGTTTTGCAGAACTTTTGAAAACCGCAAAAGAGAAAAAACTGGAAATCGCAGGTGAAAAAGCCAGACGCTTTCATTGAAATACTGTTCTTGACCAAGAAAGATAAGAAATATACTATAGAAAAATCTTTTTACTATTTAAGGTGGTATTTTTTATGGCAGTTGATGAAAAATTGCAGGTGATGCGCCATAGCTGCGCTCATGTAATGGCTGAAGCTGTGCTAAATCTTTTCCCTGGCACAAAAATCGCGATTGGTCCGTCTATCGAGAACGGATTTTACTATGACTTTGATTTCACCACTACCACCGCTACCCACAAATTGACTGAAGAGGATTTCCCTGCTGTTGAAAAGGAAATGCGCCGCATTCTTTCTGGTAATCACGAGTTTATTCGCCGTGAGGTTTCAAAGGCTGAGGCATTGGAGCTTTTCAAGGATCAGCCGTACAAGGTTGAGCTGATTAACGATTTGCCAGACGGGGAAACAATCTCGACTTACGAGCAGGACGGATATCTTGACCTTTGTCGCGGCCCTCATGTGGCTTCTACAAAAGGAATCAATCAGCAAGCGTTCAAGTTGATGAAAATCGCGGGCGCATACTGGCGAGGAGATAGCAACAAGCAGATGCTCACTCGTGTTTACGCGGTTGCTTTTGCAAAGCCGAATGAACTCAAGGATTATCTCAAGATGCTTGAAGAAGCAGACAAGAGAGACCACAGAAAGCTCGGCGTGCAGATGGATTTGTTCCATCTCGACCCAGAAGACCCAGGTCAGATTTTCTGGCACCCGAACGGCTGGCAGATGTATGTAACCTTGCAGGATTATATGCGCAAAAAGGTTGTTGAAGACGGCTATGTTGAGGTAAATACGCCTGCAATTATGCCGAGAAGCCTTTGGGAGAGAAGCGGACACTGGGGACATTATCAGAAAAATATGTTCGTGACTGAAAGCGAAAAGAGACTTTTTGCGATTAAGCCGATGAACTGTCCAGGTGCGCTTGAAATCTTCAATAGCCGCCCAAGAAGCTACAAAGATTTGCCTTTGAGAATGGCTGAGTTCGGTCATTGCGCAAGAAACGAGCCTTCTGGAACATTGCACGGCATTATGAGAGTTCGTGGCTTTGTTCAGGACGACGCACATATCATCTGTACCGAAGAGCAGATTGAAAGCGAAGTTGAGAAGTTCTGTCGCTTGCTTATCGGCGTTTACAAGGATTTTGGCTTTGATAATAATCTTCTTGTAAAGCTTTCTACGATGCCGGAAGACCACGTTGGCGACGAAGCAACTTGGCAGCACGCAGAAGAGGCTCTCGGCAAGGCTTGCAACGCTGCGGGAATGCAGTACGAGATTCAGCCAGGCGAAGGCGCGTTCTACGGTCCAAAACTTGAGTTCACGCTCATCGACGCGCTCGGTCGTCAGTGGCAGTGCGGTACAATTCAGCTCGATTATCAGCTTCCAAGTGCAGAACGCCTCAACGCGCAGTACATCGGAAAAGACAATCAGAAACATCACCCAGTTATGCTTCACCGCGCTGTTTTGGGCTCACTCGAACGCTTTATGGGTATCATCATTGAGAACTTCTCTGGCGCAATGCCAGTTTGGTTGCACTTTGAGCAGGTTTCTGTTGTTCCTGTCAATCCTGAGTTCAACGACTATGCAGATAAGGTTTGCTCAACTCTCCGCGCTGTCGGTATTCGCGCAAAAGCATACACAGACGACGACAATATGAAGAACAAGATTAAGGCAATTTCTCCTTTCAAAGTGCCGTACATCTTGGTTGTTGGTGCAAACGAAGCGGCAGAGGAAAGCGTAACAGTGCGCTTCCGTTTCTCAACAGGAAAGCAGCAGCAGACAATGAAGCTCTCTGAGTTCAAGGATTATATCCTCGACAAAGTCGCAACACACGCAATCGAGTCATAACAGCCGAGGGCTGATTTGTAAAAGTGCTAGTGGCACAAAAAAAGACCGAAAGTATGAAAAATGCTCTCGGTCTTTTTTCATTTTTTATAAAAAAGATAAAACTCGCTTGTATTCGTCGCCATCTATCGTGATTTTGCCGTTTTGAATTGAAGTTTTTTCACTTTCTGGAGAATCGATTTCTTTTAGAAAATAGCTTTTGCGAGTTCGTTTGAAAACCTTTTTGTTTTCCGCTAGAATCTGCTCAAAATATTCAGAATTGCGCTTCCAATCGGGTTCTTTTGTGATTGTGAGAATGATTTCGCCGTCTTTTGTTGCTTCGCCTGAGTATGTGCCAGAGAAAAAATCATAATCGCATTTTTCAATGATTGTAACGGTTTTATCATCGCCCTTGCAGTGAACAACAAAAGTATTATCGCTGAAAAAAGTCGCTTTATAAGTCATTTTGCAATCATCATCAATGTCGATATATTTGAAAACTGCCACCTTTTTGGCAGAAGTGCAAGACGACAAAGCAAACAGCATAAAAATCAAGCAAAGTAAAAAAATCTTTCTCATAAGCAAAAAGTATAGCAAAGATAGAGATGTGTTTTCAACAACCAATAATCCATTTGTGGTTTGAGGCTTTTTATTTTTCGAGGACTTTTGTTACTGAAATCTCGATTTCTTTTAGCAAGCGAGCTTTCAAAGCCGAAACGTCCTCTTTGCATTTATTCTGTGATGAAGTGAAAAAATCCCCTGCATCAACTTCTAGCGAAGATGACAGTTTTTCGATGAACTGAATAGACGGAAAACGTCTGCCTGTTTCAATTTGACTAATGTAGCAAGTGTCAGTCCCGCATAAATCTGCCAGTTTTTCCTGCGTAATCTTTTTGCTTTTGCGAATTTTCTTGAGATTCTCGACGAAAGTATCTTGTAATGCCATTTGCTATATTTTATTATTGCGATTTTATAAAAATAATGCGCTTGACGCTATATATTTTATCCGATACTATAGCAAATAGCACTATAAACAGTGCTTGATAAAATTGAGAAAGGAGTTTTTATGAAGAATGTTTTTCTTTTAGCATTAGCGCTTTCGGTTTGCGTGATGAGTACAGGCTGTATTTCATCACTTATTGGTGACGACGAAGAAGAAACGTTCACTATTGAGGCGGGCATCTTGCAGAACATTTCGCGTGTTACAGACGATGGAATAAGCAAGACAAGTGTGACTGTATCACCTGATGGAAAAATGCTGCTTTACACTGAATTCACAGGTGATGCAGAGCAAACAGATATTCGTGGTTTTACAACATCTGAATCTCAGATTGTCCTTTTGCGAAACATCAACAGCCCTGCAAAAACAAAGTTGCCTCTGACTTGGAGTTACACACCTGCTTGGTATCCTGACAGCAAAACAATCGTCTGCGCTGGTTTTGAGGACAAAATGACAAAACTCATTCGCTCATCAATTGATGGTGGTGGAAAAACTTATCTCACTCGCAGTGTCATCGGAAAAGCCGATTTGCACCCTTGCGTAAAAGATAAAAAAATCGTTTGCGACACGGTTATTTCTGGAAAGAGCCAAATCATTTCGATGAATCTTGACGGAACTGAAGTTACGATTTTGTGCGAAGGTGAAACTCCAAGTTGGCACCCGAGCGAAAATAAGTTGGTTTTCATCAGAAACGGCGGTATTTGTGAGTTGAACATTGATTCCGGACAGACAACCGAAATCTACAAAGACGAAAAATCTCCTTGCTCTTTGCCTTCATATTCAGCAGACGGAAAGCAAATCCTTTTCACACAGTTGGCGACAGTCAATACAACAGCGAGCAACGCACTCAAAAAAATAGTGTTTGGCAGCAATGTCAACCAGATTTTTCTTATGAACGCAGATGGAACTGGACGCACTCAACTTACAAGCGGCAACCAGAGCGTTTTCGGTGCGACTTGGGGAGCAGACAACACAGTGTTCTTCATAGCAAGAATCAACAACAAAACAGACATCTGGAAAGCTAAGATTTCAAAAAGTGAATAAAATCGCTTTCTTCACTTTTATCCAGTATAAAAAAGCCTCCCGTGCAAAACTGTGCGGGAGTTTTTTTGTAGCAGCAGAATTGCTTTTCGATGTCAGCGATAGAAAAAACAGAAAAAAAGAAGTAGGATAGTAAATATGATACGGAGTTTTTCCAATAAAGATACAGAATCGATTTTTAATGGAGAACGTTCTCACCGATTTCCGCCAGAAATCCAAAACACAGCCCGTCGAAAATTGCGTATCATTGCTGCTGCAACGACAGTAGAAGATTTGCGAATACCGCCAGGAAACCGACTTGAAAAACTCTCAGGTAATCTTGCAGGATATTATTCAATCCGCATAAATGACCAATGGAGAATCGTGTTTAAGTTTGAAGACAAAGGAGCAGACGATGTCAGAATTGAAAATTATCACTAACAACAAATTGCAGAATATTCACCCTGGCGAAGTCTTGAAAGAGGACTTTTTAGAACCATTGGAAATCAGCGTGAAAACCCTTTCTGACGCAATTCACATCAGCAAAGAGCAAATCAATTCGATAATCGAGGGAAAAAGCGCTGTTTCGGCTGATATTGCGATTCGCTTTTCTCGCTTTTTCGGCACGAGTTCGGAGTTTTGGCTAAATTTGCAGAATATGTACGATTTGGAAGAGGAAAACAACAAGCACCATTTTGATTTTGACAAAATTCATTTGTACACCTCTTCGTCTTCCTCATCATTGACTCATGCTTTCTATTGCTAAAATTGCTTCCTGCACGCTACGGGAGTGCGTTTTAGTTTCAAAATTGGCTCCTGCACGCTGCGGGAGCGCGTTTTTCTTGCAAGATTGCTTCCTGCACGTTGCAGGAGTGCGTTTTAGTTGTAAAATTGCTTCCTGCACGCTGCGGGAGTGCGTTTTAGTTGCAAAATTGCTTCCTGCACGTTGCGGGAGTGCGTTTTTCTTGTAAAATTGCCTCCTGCATGTTGCGGGACTTCATTTTATTACCTACATTTAAGGAAACGGCGTGCGGTGCGTTTTTGGTTTAAGATTTTTTTATGATTTGGCTTATTTTTTTGGCAAAAAGAAAAAGGCAAGGGCTAACTTCCCCTGCCTTTTTTGAAAAACTATTCGTTGTCGTCCTTTCGGATTTGTGCGCGGCGGATTTTGCCGGAAATCGTCTTTGGCAATTCGTCCACGAACTCGATGATGCGCGGGATTTTGTAGAGCGCCAGATGCTCTTTTGCAAACGTCTTTAGTTCCACATCGAGCTCTTTTGTCGCCTCGTATCCCTTCGTCAAAACGATTGTCGCCTTGACGACTTGTCCGCGCTTCGGGTCTTGAACGCCTGTCACGGCACACTCCAGAACAGACGGGTGCTGCTGCAGGACGCTTTCGACTTCAAACGGACTGATTCTGAAACCTGTGCTTTTTATCAAGTCGTCGTTTCTTCCGACGAACCAAATATATCCGTCGTCATCATAGTAAGCCGTGTCGCCTGTGTCGTACCAGTCGCCGCCGAGCGCCGCTTTTGTCTGCTCTTCGTTTTTGTAGTAGCCGACGAGAAGACCTGCGGGCTTTCCGTTTTTGAGATTGACTTTTATGCTTCCGCTTTCGAGAGGCTCGCATTTTTTTCCGTCAGGGCGAACGATTTGAACGTCGTATCCAGGCGCGCTTTTTCCCATTGAGCCGGGCTTCACTGTCATTCCGGGGAATGTTCCTGCGAGAATTGCGCTTTCGGTTTGTCCGTAGCCTTCGTGGATTTTGATGCCTGTTTTCTCAAAGAACTTGTTGAAGACTTCGCTGTTCATCGCCTCTCCTGCCGTTACGCAGTATTTGAGATTTGACAAATCGTATTTCGAGAGGTCTTGTCGGATTAAAAAGCGGTATGCGGTCGGAGGCGCGCAGAATGTCGTAACGCCGTAGTGAGCGATTTTCTTGAAGAACAAATCCGGCGCAAAAGAAAGCATATCGTAAACGAAAATCGCCGTTCCCGCTATCCACTGACCGTAGATTTTTCCCCAGACAGCCTTTGCCCAGCCAGTTTCTGCCACGCTGATATGAAGTCCGTCGTCCATGACGTTCTGCCAGAACTTTGCGGTTGCGATGTGTCCGAGCGGATAGGTGAAATCGTGCATGACCATCTTCGGATAGCCTGATGTTCCGCTCGTGAAATACATCAGCATTGTGTCGCTGTTGTGTGTCGCCTCTTCTCCTTTTGGGCGCGGAAAGTCATCGCTCATTGCTTCAAACTCGGCGTGAAAATCAGTCCAGCCCTCTTTTTTTCCGACGACGCTGACTTTTTCTTGCACGCTCGGACATTCGCTCATTGCGCTGTCGATTTCCTGCAAGATGTGTGAGTCGTCAAACGAGATAATCATCTTGATTGACGCGGAATTGCAGCGATAAACGATGTCGCTTCTGAGAAGCTGGTTTGTCGCGGGAACGGCAATCGCGCCGATTCTGTGCAATGCGGGCAAAAGCCACCAAAACTCGTAGCGGCGGCGCAAAATGAGCATGACGGCGTCTCCTTTTTTGATGCCGTGTTTTTTCAAAAAGTTTGCTGCCTTTTTGCTGTCGCGTGAGATTTCGGCAAAATTGAATGTATGCTCTTCGTCTTCATCGTTGCACCAGACAAAAGCGCGTTTCTCCGGCGCGATTTGGGCATATTTGTCGATTACATCATAGGCAAAGTTGAAATCGTTCGGGATATTGAGCGCAAAGTTTTTTCTCATATCCTCGTAATCAGTGTATTCTCGGTAATTTTTCACAAAGTCAGATAGTAGGTTCATTTGTTCTTCCTAAAAATAAAGTTCGCTTTCAAAAGACAATTCTTTTGTGTTTTCGCCCGTGCATTTTTCGCCAATAAGTGTGATTTTGTTTTCATCGAATGCTGCACTGACAACAAGTGTATCATTAAAAAAGAGCTCTTTGGAATAGTTAATGCGAAAATCTTTTGGCTCTCGCTTTGAAAAATCTTCTGGGAGAGAGTCAATGATGAATGTCGCGTACCAAGCATTGTCAACATGTCCGTTCCCGTCAAGAAAAGAGCGCTGCATTTTGAAGGTGGCAAGTTCTTTCAGATGCGCTGGGCGGGCAATGCGTCCGTTTGGAATACAATCGTGCGAAAGCCTTTCTTCTGGCGCTTTTCGGAGCGTGAAGTTCTTTGTCGGAACGATTCTTCTTGTCTGGCTGTTGATAATCATCCATGCGCTCTCGCCGCTGATTAAGCTCTCGCCGCTTTTGCTTTTTATCTCGTAGCTCTGGATTATCTGGAGCGCTTCGGGTTTTTCTTCTCTTGTGATGATTTCTATTGCTTCATCTCGCTCTGGAAGCCTGTGAAACCTGAATGACGAGCGCGAAACAACGCGTGCAAAGCCGTTTTGCGCGATAAAATCCATAGACATTCCGCGCCTTCTGAAGTCTTCTGTTGAAATGTCGGTTGTGCGCTTGAGAAGTTCAAACAGGCTCAGTTTCTTGTTTGTGCCGCATTGAGTGTAAAAAACTCTGTCGCTGAAGTGCAATGTAAAACCGTCGTCTTCATAGTAAAATGGGTCTGTCATTTTCCTTTTTCCTTATGTGTTTGATTTATTAGACAGGGGAGGGGGCAAAATGGTTGCAATGTTTTTAGAAATGATTGCCCTTTGTCATTTTTATTATGCTATGTTATACTCAATTTCTATGAAAGGAATAATTTTAGCAGGCGGCTCAGGAACACGCCTATACCCAATCACAAAGGCAGTTTCAAAGCAGATTTTGCCTTTGTATGATAAACCGATGATTTACTATCCGCTTTCTTGCCTTATACTCGCAGGAATCCGTGAAGTTTTGATAATCTCAACCCCCCGCGACATCAGGCTCTTTGAAGAGCTTTTCGGCGACGGCGACTGGCTTGGAATGAAGTTTAGCTATGCCGTGCAAGACAAACCGAGAGGACTTGCAGACGCTTTTATCGTGGGCAAAGACTTCATCGGCTCTGATGATGTTGCGCTCGTTTTGGGCGACAATATTTTCTACGGTCAAAACTTTACGCAGACGCTCAAAAATGCAAAGAACAAAATCGAAAGCAAGAAAGCAGAAGCCGTGATTTTTGGCTATATGGTAAAAGACCCGACAGCTTACGGCGTTGTGGAGTTCGACAAAACAGGCAAAGTTTTGGGCATTGAAGAAAAGCCAAAAGAACCAAAATCAAATTACGCAGTCCCAGGTCTTTATTTTTACAACAACGAAGTCGTAAAAATCGCGCAAGACGTAAAGCCCTCTGCTCGTGGCGAAATCGAAATCACGGCGGTCAACAACGCATATCTTGAGCGCGGCTCTCTTTCTGTGGAGCTTCTCGGTCGTGGTATGGCTTGGCTCGATACAGGAACATACGACGGCTTGAACGAGGCTTCTAACTTCATCGCAACAATTCAGAAACGACAGGGAATGTATGTGTCTTGCTTGGAAGAAATCGCCTTTGCAAACGGCTGGATTACAAAAGAGCATTTGCTCGACCTTGCCGCAGGCTACAAGACAGAATACGGCGAATACTTGAAGTACATCGCTCAGAGAGGTTAGAAATGCCGTTCGAGTTTAAGAAATGCGCTGTTGACGGCGTTGAGATAAAAGGGCTTTACGAAATACAGCCGAAAGTGTTCGGAGATGCTCGCGGATACTTTTTTGAAGTGTACAGCGAAAAGGATTTTTTTGAAGCGGGCTTGACGATGAAGTTCGTGCAGGACAATCAGTCTTCTTCAAGCAAGGGCGTTTTGCGCGGTCTTCATTTTCAGACAAAGCACCCGCAAGGAAAGCTCGTGCGCGCAGTTTCCGGCAAAGTCTACGACGTGGCGGTGGATTTGCGAGTCGGTTCTGCCACATTCGGAAAATACTACGGCGTGATTTTGGACAGCGAAAAGCAAAACGAGTTTTATATCCCCGAAGGCTTTGCGCACGGCTTTTATGTTTTGAGCGACACGGCGGTTTTTGCCTATAAATGCACCGACTTCTACGACCCGAAGGGCGAGGGCGGCTTAATGTGGAACGACAAGACAATCGGAATCGACTGGACAAGAGTTGCGCCTTCCATCACGCCTCTTTTGAGCGAAAAAGACGGCAAACACCCCGCTTTTGATTTGAACGGAAAGTACTTTGATATAAACGGAAAGTGGACAGCATAAATATGAGATATGAAGTATGAGGTATGATATTTGGAGTGATGTATGACTAAAAATGATTTGTTGCCGTCAAAGAGTAAGGCTTTTGCGGTTCGGATTATTCGATGTTATATATTTTTGCAAAACGAAAAGAAAGAATTTGTTTTGTCAAAACAGCTTCTTCGTAGTGGTACGAGTATCGGAGCAAATATCCGTGAAGCAATTAGAGGGCAATCAAAAGCAGATTTTTATGCTAAATTATACATATCTCTAAAAGAAGCGGAAGAAACAGAGTATTGGCTTGAGTTATTGAATGAAACAGATTTTTTGTCTGATGTCAATTTTAAAAGCCTGTATAATGACTGTGAAGAACTTTTACGACTTTTAATGTCAACAATGAAAAGCAAGTATGAGTTATGAAATATCAGGTATGCATTCATACTACATAACTCATACTTCATACTTTTGAGAGGATTTTATGGCACGAAAATTAACTAACATCTTGATTACGGGCGGATGCGGTTTCATCGGCTCAAACTTCATCAATTATCTTTTGGATAAAAGCACTTCGGGCGAAGCGTGTTTCAAAGACGCAGGCTTTAAGGGCAGAATCATTAACGTGGACTGCTTGACCTACGCGGGAAATCCCGCGAACCTTGAGGCAGTGGAAAAAGAATACGGAAAGGCTGCTCTCGGAGAAAAAGCCCGCTACATCTTTGAGAAAGTGGACATCTGCGACCGTGAGCAAATCGAGCGCATTTTCAAGCAGTACGACATCGACACAGTCATTCACTTTGCGGCAGAAAGCCACGTTGACCGCTCAATTCTTGGCCCTGAAGCCTTCATCAAGACAAACGTCATGGGAACTTACACGCTTCTTGACGTTGCCCGCAATTATTGGGGCTGCTCGCTCGACAACGTGCGCGACGACGTTTTGTTCCATCACATCTCAACCGACGAAGTTTACGGCTCACTCGGCGAGACGGGCTATTTCCGTGAGGACACCCCGTATGACCCGCGTTCCCCGTATTCTTCAAGCAAAGCAAGCTCAGACCACATCGCGCTCGCCTATTTCCACACCTACGCGCTTCCTGTGACGCTTTCAAACTGTACCAATAATTATGGTCCGCTCCAGTTCCCAGAAAAACTTTTGCCGCTTATGATTTCAAACATCAAGGAAGGCAAGAACTTGCCAGTTTACGGCGACGGAAAGAATATCCGCGACTGGATTTATGTCGAGGACCACAACCGCGGCGTTTGGGAAATCGTGAACAAATCTCCTGCTGGCGAAAAGTGGAACTTGGGCGGCGAAAACGAATGGGAGAACATCAAGCTTTTGAACACGGTCATCGACTTGACTGCAAAAGAATTGGGAAAAGACGCCGAAGAAGTGCGAAAAACAATCACTTACGTCAAAGACCGTCCGGGACACGACCGCCGCTATGCGATTGACTGCACAAAGGCAAAGACGAAGCTCGGCTGGGAGCGCAAAATGAGCTTTGAGCAAGGTCTTCTCGCCACAATCCGCTGGTATTTAGCTCACGAAGATTGGATTAACAACATCAAGAGCGGCGCATACAAAGACTGGATAGAAAAGAACTACAGCGCGCGCTAAAAGCGAATGCCCTTGATTTTTGAACGCAAAAAACTTCAGGACTTAACGGGAAGAAAAGTCAAAGAAGACCGTTAAGTCCACTTTTTTGCTTGCCAGAAAAAAAAGGAGAGCGTTAAGCGCACTTAATTGCCCGCCAGAAAAAAAAGGAAGGCGTTAAGTCCACTTAATTGCTCGCCAGAAAAAAAAGGAAGGCGTTAAGTCGACTTAATGACTCGCCAGAAAAAAAAGCGAGCCGTTAAGTGCACTTAACGAGAAAAAAAATTTTTTTTCATTAAGTCGTGTGAATTTTTTCACAGAGAATAAAAAAAAAGCGCCACGAAAACAGCGCTTTTCTTTTTGATATGATTTTGATGAAGCCGTGAACTGAAAAGTGAGCTTTGTGGAATTTAGAGATAATAGAGAAAATAAGGATTGAAGATTGCCTTTTTTGCACGGAGGGAGATATTCTTCAAAATTTATCTTGTGAAAGAGTAAAATTTACTGTACGCTAAACGGCACGGCATTGCCGAAAATTATTCTATGGCTTCCAACAGTTACGAAAAACCTGATTATTGGTCGAGAAAAGCATTCTCTGAAGGCTATCCTGCCCGTTCTGTGTACAAATTGCAGGAAATCGACCAGAAATTCGGAATGATAAAAAAGAATTGCACCGTTTTGGACTTGGGCTCTGCGCCTGGCAGCTGGACAACGTTCTTGCTCCGCTCGCTTGAAGGCTCAGGTCGAGTTGTGTCTTGTGATTTGAATCCTCTTGCAAAGAGCGTAAAAGGCGACAACCTTTATTTCTTTCAGGGTGATTTGTTAAGCGAGGAAATCCGAGAGCAGATAAGAGCGCTCGGTCCTTATGATTTGGTTGTCTGCGATGCCGCTCCGCTCACTACAGGAAACAGAACCGTTGATACTGCGCGCTCTTCTGCGCTTGTGGAGATGGCTGTGTGGTATGCTGAGGCAATGCTCAAAAAAGGCGGTAACTTCGCAGTTAAGATTTTCCAGAGCGGAAATCAGGCGGATATGCTCAAGAAAATGAGAGAAGTTTTTGAAAGCGCCAAAGGTTTCAAGCCTGAAGCGTGCAGAAGCGAATCATTTGAGACGTATCTTGTGGGACTTAACAAAAAGTAAAAGCAAAAAGAAGTATTTAGGATGTTAGTATGAGAGGTTCTGATATCAAAAACGGGCTCATTTGTGCTGGGCTTACATTCTGTTCTTGTGTTGTTGTCGCCGGTATTGTGTGCATTGCTGTCGTTCAAAAGAAGAAGTCGCTCGGACAAGGTCAGGGTGGTTTTGAAACACCGAGCATTGTCTATTCAACCGAGTCGGCTCTTGAAAATCTTGAAACCAGCGGCGATATTGCCCTTGCCGAGATGCTTGAGACTGAAAGCGAGAACGACGTTGTTCCTGATGGCGTTACATATCTTTCATACCGCGTAAAGTCTGGCGATATGATTGGAAAAATCGCAGAGCGCTATGGCGTTACAGAAGACACGCTTTTGAGCGTGAACAATATTCAGAATTCACGCACGCTTCAGATAAACCAGTACCTTCGCATTCCGTCAATGGCTGGAATCTTGTACACCGTTTCAAAAGACGGCGAGACAATCAAGGACATCAGCGAAAAGTTTGAAATCAATGCAAGTGAGTGCGCACTGGTCAACAAAGCCGAAGAGAGCAGCTCTTTGAAGTCAGGCGCTTCTCTTTTCTTGCCTGGCGCACGAATGGATTTCACAACACGGCAGGAAATCAACGGCGATTTGTTCGTAAAACCTCTCCATTCTTACTATTACCTTTCATCATACTATGGATACCGCACAAGTCCGTTCGACACAAAGAAGCGAACCTTCCACAGCGGAATCGATATGGCAGCATATCAGGGAACGCTGATTTATCCTGCGATGGCTGGCACTGTCGTTGAGACTGGCTACAGCGCGGTTTATGGCAATTACGTTATCATTTCGCACCATGGCGGCTACAAAACGCTTTACGGTCACATGAGCAAAATCACGACGCAAAAAGGACGGTCTGTGAACACGCAGTCGCAAATCGGACGAGTCGGAAGCACTGGTATGAGCACAGGCCCGCACCTTCATTTCACGGTGTACAAGAACGGAAAGACCGTGAACCCTCTCGGACTCATAAAATAAACGCTTTTTCATGATAATCCCGCGCCTTTCGTGTGCGGGATTTTTTTGTCCATACCCCCGCGCCACCGCGGGAGCATAATCCCGCATAACCGCATGCCCATACCCCCGCACCACCGCGGGAGCATAACCCCGCATAACCGCATGCCTATAAGGTAGATGCGTGCGACCCTATAGGGGAGATGTCTTCTACCGCATAGGGGAGATTGGTTCTACCACGTAGGGTCGTGATGTGCGACCTTATGGGGAGAGGGGATGGCATAAAAAAAGCCTTGCGAACATGAATGAACGCAGGGCTTTTGTGGGACGACTTGTTAATGTCAGACAGTGAACAAGTCGATTTGTGAGCCGATTTGACCGACAGCGGCTTCAACGCTGTTGGCAATCTCGGAAAGCGAATTACTAGAGTCGCGGATATTGCTTGCGCTGTCGCTAATCTTGTCCATGCTCTGCCTGATAACGCCTGTTGTGTCGCGCAGTTGGTCGACTTCAACAAGAATGCTCTTGTTGCCTTCCGCCATCTCGTGAGAAGCGGCGCGGACTTCGCTTGTGTTGTCGTTCATCAGTTTCAGAGCGTCACCGATTTGCTTTGAGCCTTCCTGCTGCTCTTCCATAGCGCTCTTAATCTGCAAAACGAGCTGCTGAGTTGTTGTAATCGAAGTGTTGACTGCCTCGAAAGAATCGCTGGACGCCTGAGATGCGTTTACAACGTCGTTAATCGAGCCTTCGATTTTCTTCAGCTCCTCGCGGATTGTCTTTGACTGTGCGCTCGAAGTTTCAGAGAGCTTTCGGATTTCCTCAGCGACCACCGAGAAGCCGCGTCCTGCGTTTCCTGCGTGCGCCGCCTCAATAGCCGCGTTCATAGCGAGCATATTCGTCTGGCTTGCGATGTCGCTTATTGTCTTGTTCGCGTTCTGGAGCATCTTTGACTGCTCTTCGATGTTCTTGATACGAACGTTGACGTCTTTCTGTCGCTGGATTCCGTCCTCGGCGTTCTTAGTGAGCGAGTCGAAAGAGTCAGCCATGTGACCGACAGACAAGTTTACGCTTCTGATGTTTCCAATCATCTCTTCAACAGCCGCGCTCGCCTGTGTTACGCCAGAGGCTTGCGACTCAATCATCTTTTCGAGCGACTCGATGTTCTGCGAGATTTCCTCAACGGCGCTCGCTGTCTCTGAAACGCTTGAAGCCTGATTAGACACCTGATTTTCGATGTTCTCAAGGTCGCTGATAATTGCCTCGATTGAAAGACCGTTCTCTTCGATACGCTTCTGAAGACCTATATTGACCTCTCCGAGCATCTCTTTTGAGTCTTTGACGCCACTGATAATCGTGCGGAGTTTCGCCATAAACGCGTTGAAGCCGTCGCCGAGCGCGCCGATTTCGTTCTTGCTCTTGACGACAATCTGCTGCGTGAGGTCGGCATCTCCTGAAGCAATGTGGCGTATTGAGTTTCTGACCACACGAAGCGGCTGGACTGCGACAAAGAGAAGGGCAGAGCAAACACCAGAAATAACAATACCAACAATCGTGCTGATGATGGTAACAATGGTTCTCAGCATATTTCCCGCTTCGTCAATCTGGCTTTGCGGAATAGTAAGAATCGCGCTCCATGGCGTGCCAGGAACTGATGTGTATGAAGCAAAAGTCTTTACGCCTTTTTCGTCGTAATAATAACCCTCGCCCGTTTCTCCTGCACAAGCCTTTTTCGCAATCTCGTTAAGACCTCTGTAGCCAGCTTTGTCGCTGTAAGACAAGTCCATGTATTTTTCTTGTCCGCGAATATGCGAGATGAGAACGCCGTTAGAGCCAACGAGGATAGCCTTGCCATCCTTGCCCATCGAAAGCTCGCCAATCATCTTGTCGATTTCGTCGAGTTTCACCGCTCCTGCAAACACTCCGATAAGTTCCCCACGGCTGTTATATTCAGGGCGCGCAATGTAGTAGCAAACAGTGCCGTCAAGCTGGAAATCGATGTTAGACACAAATTGCTTTTGCTTGTCGTTCATAATCGAGCGGAAGAATGGCTTTGAAATAACCGTAATTGTTTTTCCGTCGCTCGAATGTCCAACACCGTCGGGAGTGCAGAAGACAACGTAGTTAAAAAGCGGATTCCTGATATTTTCGTGACTCAAAAGCCAAGAGATAATATCCTGAGCGTTTCCCGCTTTTGTAACATCGTTGTCTGAATAAATGCGAAGGTCGTTTACAAGCACTTCGTTCCAATACTGGATTTTTCCAGCGTCTTCTGCAATAACCTTTTCGCTAAAATCAGAATAATCGCCTTGCGAGCCTTTTTTTGCCACGCGTACAGTCAAAAAAATCTGAATTGCAAACGTTAAGACAAGCACCGCCAAGATATTAAGCGAAAACTGCACCGCAAGATGCTTATATTTCTTCTGTTCAATGAGCTCTTCCATATCGTTCACTCCTATGCCTGCGTGCTATTTCGTTGTGCTCTTGTAAATGCGGTTGATGGCGACAGCGTGGAAAGCGATGTTTTTCACGTTCGGTTTTATCAAGTCAGCGTTTCTCTTCTGGTAAATCGGAGAAATGACAGCGTCCTCCATAATCATCGTTTCTGCCTTCTTGAGCGCGCTCCATCTCTCTTGTATCTTTGTGCAAAGCTCGCCGTCAGTACAACTTGCGATAAGCGCATTGTAAGACGGATTGAAATAATTTCCCTGATTGTTGTCGTTTCCCGTAACCCACATTGCAAGATAAGTCATCGGGTCAGCGTAGTCAGGACCCCAGTTGTTGAGACCAAACTCGAACTTTCCGCTCGTCATAATCTTTCGCCTTTCTTTTTTCGGAACTGCTTTTATCGTCAGCGTCAACCCTGGCAAAGTTGACTCGAGGTTCTTCTTAATCGTGTTGCAGGCAACAATTTGAGACTCTCCGTCTGCTGTCAGAAGCTCCACTTCAAGAGAATCAACGCCAAGCTCTCTTTTTGCCGCTTCCCAGTGAGAAAGCGCCTTTTCCCTGTTCAAAGTGCAGTCGTTCGGGAACTCGATGCCCGCAGGCGTGAAATCCTGTCCGCTTTGAGAGAACGCAAATCCCCTCGGAATCGCAGCATAAGCCGCAGCAGAGCCGTCCGCAATGTTTTCGGCAACTTCTTCTCTGTCGATAGCGAAAGCGACTGCACGACGGAGATTTTTATTTGAGAAGTTCTTATCGTCAAAGTTGAACGTTATGTAATACAAAAATCCAGAATCTATCGGCTTGAAATCAGCGTCGTTCTTCATCTTGGTCACAGCGTCACCCGACAATTCCACAAAGTCGAGCTTTCCCGATTTGTACAAATTCAAGCCCTCATCTCCGTTTGAGATGACCTCGTAATGAAGACCTCCGAGCTTCACTTTGTCCGCATCATAATAAGCCGAGTTCTTTATGTAAGTAACTGATTTTCCTGAGCCAGAATAGTCCGTGAGCAAAAACGCTCCGTTTGCAAGACATGTCTCAGGACTTGTCGCGTACTTATCGCCGCATTTTTCCACAAATGATTTGTGAGCAGGATAGAACGTGCAGAAATACAAAAGCTGGTCAAAATACGACACTGGAACTTGAAGCTCAACCTCGAACGTCAAATCGTCAACAGCGCGAACCCCAAGCTGATTCACGTCCATCTGTCCCGCCTGAATCGCAGTCGCGTTTTTCACCTGTGCAATATCGCTAATCATAAAGGCGTATTCAGAGCCAATTGCAGGGTCAATCGCTCTTTGCCAGCCATAGACGAAATCGTCAGCCGTAACTTGGTCGCCGTTTGACCAATAAACATCATCGCGAAGCTTGAAAGTATAGTGCAGACCGTCAGCAGAAACCTTCATCTCCTTTGCAATCGCAGGCTTGACGCTTCCGTCGTCAGCCATCTGCATCAGACCGTCCATCATATTGCCGATAAGCTCGAAACTGTTTGCATAAACAGCAGTCTGAGGGTCAAGTGAATCGTAAATGGTGGTTATGGAAACATTAAGAACTGCTCCGTTAACGGATTGGGCAGGAAGAGGACCTTTTTTTGAAGTCTGATTGCCAGACCCACAAGAAAACAAAAGAATTGAAGTTAACGCAATCCCGCAAAAAAACAAACGTGGCATACAAACCCCTGTCAATTGTGATATTTTCCTTAAAAGAACCAAAAGCCATTTAAGATAATAACGTTAAAACGATTGCTTTTCAATCAGTTGTTATTATTTTCTTTTTATTTCAAAATATTATTTCTCATTTGGAACGTTTGTTTTTCACTCGATAGGTTTTCTTGAAATGCAAAAACACTTGTTTTTTGCTCGGTAGATTTTCTTGAAAGCCAAAAACATTTGTTTTTCGCTCGATAGATTTTGGGAAAGGACAAAACCATTTGTTTTTCGCTCGATAGATTTTCTTGAAAGTCAAAACCATTTGTTTTTTGCTTTGTAGATTTTGGGAAAGGCGCAAAAATGTCTTGGGCGCAAAAAAAGGCTGCTCTTGCCGAAAAGTTCAGCACAAAGAGCAGTCTTTCCGCACGCCGTCGGCGCATAAAGCGCGAGGAGCGGGATTTTTTTTTGATTTCACTCTGCTGCCGCGATTCTGTATTGTACATCGTGGGTGAAAATCTGACGAGCCGCCACAGACACGGCTTTGTCGTCATTATCACTGACAATCGGGTCTTTCATCATCGCAAGCTGATACGCGCGCTTTGCGGCCGCGCACAACATTCTCTTAATTGCTCGGCACTTCTCCCAAATATTCCGCAAAAACGCCGCCGTCAACGATATTTGAACCTGTGTAAATGACCTCTTCAGAGCCAGTGAAGCCGTCTCCTGACATCGTATAACTCAATGAAATAACGCCAGCGTTATTGATGAAAGAACCGCTGTATGTACCGTTTCCGTTTTTCGAATCCTCATAAGCACCTCCAATAGTGCCGTCAGATTTCAAAATTATATAATCACCCGTTTTTTCTCCATCTTCGAGCGAATAGTATGTTGTGAACAATGTACTAGAATTTTCCGCTTCAAAATCCTTGTTGATTGAATACAAATAATATGCGTCGCCGACTTTTTTAAGTGTCATAACATCTTCGTCCGAAACAGAACTGTAAGAAACCGTTCCGCTTCCATTATGACAGATAGGCAATTTGCCTGTCGTACTGTCGTAAGGAACGTTCGTATAAATTTTAGTTTCATTTTCCGAGGTATCTTCAGTGTCATAAGTAATGCTCGTTTGTGTGGCTGTTGTGCCGTCGTCACTAAACTCGTAGAACACAAATTTGTAGCCTGTTTCGCAATTTATTCTCACATACTTAAACGTCTTTCCTGCAAGCTCGGACGCGCTGGGGATAGTTCCTGTCGAAAGCGCAAGCGAAGCAGTGCTGACAGCTGCCGCAGAACCTGTATTCACAGTGAGCGGACTGACAGACAATGCCGAACCACTCGATGTTTTATCGGCAGGAAGCGCGACACTGATTTTCAAACTGGAATCCGAGAGTGCCACCTTGCCCGAAAGCGCGACGATGAAATAATCGCTGAAAATCTTGCTGATTGTCGCATCAAAGTTCGAAACATAATTACTCGACACTGAGCGCTCGCTTTTTGCCGAATTCGTGGAAATGCTGAACAAATCGCTAACGCTATCGCCAGCAGAATACACGCCGCTTTTCAGAGCCGCGGAGACCTTGATTTCACTCAAACCGTCCAAATACGCGCCGTTCAAAATGCCCACCGACTTATCAGAAGCACTTTCGGAACTGCTTGATGCGTCGTCGTCATCATCGTCGCTGTCGTGAAAGCAGCCGAAAAATGCGATTGACAAAGCAGACATCGCAATAATAGCAAAAATCCCCTTTCGTAAAAAAAATCTGTTCATAGAAGACCTCCAAAAACGTCCGCTAAAAGTGTATATCTTTATATTTAACGCAATTTCTGAAAATTTCAGAGTGTCATTATTAAACCTTGGGTTAAAAGTGACACTTTTTTTTGTTGCCGTTTTGTCATTCCCACTGCGTTTTTTATAAGACAGACTGTGCATTGAGAAACAGCCTTTGGCTGTGTCATTCTGAGTGCTTGCCACGGTGTTGTCTTTGAAACAAGGGGGTTAAGCCTCTTGCTGTAACACCACAAAAATTTTTTTTGCCGCCGACACGCGGGGACGGGGAAAAAAAATTTGTTTTTCGTCATTTTCTGTTATAGATGAAAAAATCTAAAATTTTTTTGGTCATTTTCTTTCAAAAACTGTCAAAAAAATTTGTTTTTTGAAAATCTTTTCTTAAAGACGAGAAAAAAAATTTGACGGTAAGTGCTTTTTTTTATTACAGTATGGTATGATTTTTATGGAGGAAAAAAATGGCTAAAACACCAAAAGCAAACTCAAATATGACGACGAAAGATGCGTCGGCATTTTCAAAAAATCTGTTGAACTTGTATGAGGACAAAAAAGCGGTCTTTGAAAAAACAAAAATTGCACCAATGTTCGACACGCTCTCTCAAAAACACGACGCGATTGCCACTCTTTTGAACGGCAAGGACGCACCATCGCCCAAACTGGAAGCAGTAGACGCACAATGCGATGCCGCAATTCGCAGGCTTTTCGCACTTTCGGACGGCTACACAGCACTTCCGTTTGAGGACGAAGCAGCCGCAGCAATCCGTGTGAACAATACGCTCAACCAGTTCGGGCGAAAAATTATGAGCGAAAAATATGCCTCTCAGTCCGCCCTCACCGAAGCACTGCTCAAAAAACTCGATGAGCCTGCAATCGCAAAAGACATTGCCTCTCTCCACGGCTTAAAGGAGTGCGTAGAGGCAGTGCGAACCACGTCGGCGACATTCGCGGCGCTGATGAAAACGCAGACGCAAACTTCTGCAGCGGCAGACAAAACAACAGCCTATGCGCTTAAAAAGGAAATTGTTTCGTATGTGAACGACACGATATTGCCGTATTTAAGTGCGCTGTGCTTGATGGACGAGAAAACCTATCTGCCATTTCTGCAAGAAGTTTCTACGGAAATTGAACGCGTGAATGCGTCGGTCAAAGCCTCTCTCAAGGCAGCAAAAAACACCGCCCCTATCGCAGAATAAAAAAGGCGGCTTTCCACTAGAGCCTTGTACATCTGTGAAAAGCCGCCTTATATCTTACCGAAAGAGATTATCTATTGATAAGCTCTGCAAGTTTATCAGCGGTGAAACCGAGTTCCTGTGCCACAGCTTTGGCAGGACCGCTTTCGCCGAATCTATCGATGCAGAACATATCCGCCTTCTTTGCAAACCCTTCCCATCCAATGTGTACTCCGGCTTCAGCAACGATGACACGACTATCCTTTCCGATAATTTCTTCTTTTACTGCGTCGCTCTGCTCGTCAAAGATATTCTTGTCGAACACAGACACAACGCGAACACTCTTGCCGCTTGCTTTCTCAGCAGCCTCAAGAGCCATACAAACCTCGCTACCTGTTGCAAGGATTGTAACATCAGGCTTGTCGCTTCCCTTCTTTACGACATAAGCACCCTTTGCGATATCCGCTCTCCAGTTTGCGTCTTCCTTTGCATAAACAGGAACGTTCTGGCGAGTAAGAGCCAAGATAACTGGGTGGTCTTTGCTTGCCATTGCGCACTTCCAAGCCTCAACAGTTTCCTCAGCGTCACCTGGGCGCAAAACCTGAACGTTCGGGATAGCGCGGAGAGAAGCCAAGTGCTCGATAGGCTGGTGAGTTGGACCGTCCTCGCCGACATAGATTGAATCGTGTGTGAGAACGTAGATTGTTGGAATCTTCATAATCGCTGCAAGGCGGATTGATGAGCGCATATAATCGCTGAAGACGAGATATGTTGCGCAGAACGGGCGAACACCGCCATGGAGCTGCATACCAGCTGCCTCAGACGCCATACCGAACTCGCGGATACCATACTCGATTGTTCTTCCCTTGCGGTTTGCTGGGCTGAATGTACCGTTGTCGCACTTGAACTGAGTCTTGTTTGAGCCAGCCAAGTCAGCAGAACCACCAACGAGTGAAGAGTATCTCTGTGCCATTACGTTAATCATAGCACCACTAGCTGCGCGAGTTGCAACGCTGTCACCAACCTTGTAAGTCGGTTCAGCCGCTTCTCCGTCAGCCTCTCCTGCCCATGCTGCGTCCCAAGCCTTGCGAAGCTCTGGGTTTTCACTAGACCAAGCCTCGAACTCTTTGTTCCAGTCCTCTTCTGCCTTTGCAAGAGCCTTGCGTCGCTCCTCAAAATATGCGTATGCGTCTGGGCTTACATAGAAGAACTCCTCTGGGTTCAAGCCGAGATTCTTCTTTGTCTCTGCAACTGCCTCATCTCCGAGTGGCTCACCGTGAACAGATGGAGTTCCCTGCTTTGGAGCGCCCTTTCCGATGATAGACTTGAGCATGATGAGAGTAGGCTTCTTTGCTTTCTTTGCCATCTCGACAAGACCAGCAATCTCGCCCATGTTGTACATTGAGCCACGAAGAACGAGCCAACCATAAGACTCGTAGCGTTTCTGAATGTCATCTGTGAATGTGATGTCTGTTGAACCGTCGATTGAAATGCGGTTCTCGTCATAGAAGACGATGAGCTTCTCAAGCTGCAAGTTGCCAGCCAAAGAGCAAGCCTCGTTAGAAACTCCCTCCTGCAAACAACCTTCGCCTACGAGAGCGTATGTGTAGTGGTCAACAATCTTGTGCTTCGGTGTGTTGAACTTTGCTTCAAGCATTGATTCAGCCATAGCCATACCAACAGCCAAAGCCACGCCCTGACCGAGCGGACCTGATGTATTTTCAACGCCGTCTGTGTAGCCGTACTCAGGGTGTCCTGGGCAGTGTGAGCCGACCTGACGGAAAGCCTTAATGTCATCAATAGACACTTTGTATCCTGCAAGGTGCAAGATGGAGTAAAGAAGCATTGAACCGTGTCCAGCTGACAAAACGAAGCGGTCTCGGTCAACCCACTTTGAGTTTGCAGGGTTGTGCTTCATGATTTCACCATACAGAACAGATGCCAACTCTGCCGCACCAAGCGGAAGACCAGGGTGTCCAGACTTAGCTTTCTGGATTGCGTCCATAGACAAGCTGCGGATAGAAAGCGCTACCGCTTCAAGACCTTTTTCATTCATAACAAAACCTCGATAAAGCAAAAATTCTATATGTGAGAGATATTTGACTGTATGATAACATAACCGTTATTGCGCTGTCTAGCCACCGCATCGGTCAAAACGCCGACGATGTCCTCGAAGTTGAACTCCATGCCGTCGATTGACATTTCGAGCGTGTCCAAGTCCTCGTCGAGCTCGCCGGGAATTGCCATAACTTGAAGCAGGCTTATAACGTGGGCGTACAACTGCGAGAGAATCACCATCTCTTGCTGCGGCATCTTCTTCAAGTCAGTGCCGAGCGTGTCAATCTCGTACATGAGGGAGCTGACCTCTTTGTAAAGCTGGAGCGTTCTGTGCCGAATCGGCTTTATATCGTAATCCGCGAACGAATTGTACTGCTTCTTGAGAACTGCACAGCGCGCCTTGAGTTCCTTTTGGACTGCTTTTAGCTCGCTGCCCTTGAACGTGAATGTCTTTGGATAAATCTGCTTTGGAAGCTCGTTAATGTCCTTGCCATCGCCCAAGACCTCATCAAGAATGAAGCAGTCGAACACAAACGACGGAAGAATCACGAAGCCGTCCTCCGTAATGTCCTCGCTGCCGCAGTAATTCCATTCGCCCACAGCAGGAACGCTCTCGCCTGAGCGCCAAAGACGCGTCTCAACCCCAAAATACTCAAAGGCGACCTTCTCGCTCCTTTGAATGAACTCCTCCGCAGAGCCGCAGAAAAAGCTGTCGAGAACCGCCCTCTTCTCAAAGAACACGTTTGAAAGCTGCTCCTCAATCGAAGTGCCAGGTCCAAGACGGTCGAACGAAGACAAAAGCCCCTCTTCGAGCGTCTTGTACCAAAACTCAGTCTCGTGGCTCTCGTTGTCGAACGGATGCTGCTTTTCGTCAGGGCGAATGTCAATCGCGATGATTCCCTCGTTCCAGTCGATAATGCGAAGAATAAGCGAATCGCCGAACTTCAAGCCCTCCTTCAAAAGAGGCTCAAGCGAAAAGCAAGTGATTGAAAGATTAGTCGGAAGAACAAAGTCTGGATTCGTCAAATCGAGAGTCTGGCAGGCTGGGTCTGAAGCAACATATTGCAGAGCGTATTCCTCGCCGAAAAGCGAGAAATGCTCAAGAATGAAATCGCTTTTGAAAGTGCGGACAACTTGATGAAGTTTGTGACTCCTGAAAGCAAAAGTCAAATCCTGCGGCATCTTCTCAAAGTCCGCGACAGGAACGCAGCGGTGACCGACAAAAAAAGCGCCTGCGTTTATCTCCTCGCGAGTCGGTTTGAACGAGAAAAGATACCCGTTGAACACAGAAGCCTTCGTAACGAATTTGCCGTTCGTCAGACTGAAAAGAAGCGGATTGTGAAAAAGAAAATCAGATGCAGAAATTTTGTCGAAACTGACACCCGCCGAGTGCATAATCTTGCAAAACTCCGCAACATCAAAAGGGTGGTCATAAGTGCGAACAAAACGTTCAGGAAGATTCTCAAGCCAGTTCATATATCTTAAATTTACTATGTATTGGAAAAAACGGCAAGAAACAAAAACGATATTTTGCGATAAGTTTTGATTTTTATGCATATTTTTTTCGCTCACCTCCACCAAAATCCAAAAAGAGAACACAAAGCATGCACCAGAAAAATGATGCGTCATGCTGAATTTGATTCGGAGGCTGTAAAATTAGAAATGGTACAGATGCCGAAATAAATTCGGCATGACGGCAATTTTTGGAAAGCTTTCCTCCTTTTTCTCACTCCTGCTTCATTTGTGCCCAAAAATCTTCGCCTTGATGTCAAAGATAAAAGAAATCTTAAGCGGCGCTTTAATCTACACCTCAAGGAAAGTCTCCTTAACATCGAGGAAGTGTTCCTTAACATCGAGGAAATGCTCCTTGACATCAAGGAAGTGCTCCTTAACATCGAGGAAATGTTCCTTAACATCAAGAAAACTCTCCTTGACTTCAAGGGAAGTCTCCTTAACATTGAGGAAAGATTCCTTGACTTCAAGGGAAAGAGAGGGGAGAAAAAAAGGCGCGTCTTGAAGAGAAAATATCTGAAGGCGAAAAAACTTGTTTTTTGGCATATTCCCCACTAAAATAGAGTTATGACATTTGAAGAAGCACTTGTAACTTTAGGCGTCAACACCAAGGAAGTTTTGGCGCGGTTTTCGGGCAATGAAATGCTTATGAGAAAGTTTGTGATGAAGTTTCCTTCTGACCGCTCTTTCAGCGACACAAAGGTGGCTTTGTCGGTGATGGATAAAAAGGCGATTGAAACATCGGCTCACACGCTCAAAGGTGTTTCGGGCAATCTTGGCTTTTCATCTCTTTATGAGGCGAGCAGCGCTCTTGTGAATGCGGTGAGGGCGGGGGACGATGAGAATATCGCTCCTCTTGGCGAGAAAGTGATTTCAATCGGGGATAATATTGTCAGGGTTCTTTCGTCGGTTGAGGAATAGAATGTAGCGTCGTCATAAAAAATAGCAGGTGAGGTGAAAATAATGGGCGTCAAGCAGGGCAAAATCCTTATTATCGATGATGTGGAGATGAATCGCGCTATCTTGCGCGAGGCTTTCAGCGAGGTCTATGAGGTTCTTGAGGCAGAGAACGGCTATGAGGGGCTTGAGAAGATTGCCTCAAACGAAGACGAGCTGACTGCGGTTTTTCTTGACATTATTATGCCGGAACTCGACGGTTTCGGGGTCTTGGGCGAACTTGAATCAAGGGAGTTCCTTCACCGTGTTCCTGTTTTTTTGATTACTACGGAAGCAACGGCGTATGTTGCGGCAAAAGCGTATAACTACGGCGTTGTTGACGTGATTTCAAAGCCGTTCAACATCACGATTATCAAGCGCCGCGTTGAGAATATCATTGAGCTTTATGCGCACCGAAACAAGCTTGAGAGCATGATTTACAAGAAGGAGATTGCGGCAAAGAGCGAACAGCAGAGGCAGTCGTCTTCGATTGCCCGAAGCGAGACTATCCAGAGCGCGCAGTGGACGATTATCGAAACGCTCGTTGCTTCTCTTGAGGCGCACAATATCGAGAGCGGAAAACATATCAGGCGCATTAGCCGACTGACGAATATTCTTCTTCGCGACTTGAAGATTTCTCACCCTGAGTATAATCTTTCGGACAAGGATATTCACGTTATCACGAAAGCGAGCGCTCTTCACGATATCGGAAAGATTGCGATTCCAGACCGCATTCTTTTGAAGCCGCGAAGTCAGGGCGTTCTCACTGACGGCGAGTTTGAGATTATGAAGACGCACACGACGAAGGGCTGCGATTTGATTGAGGCGATTCGCGCTTCTCTTTCGGAGGACATGTACAAGTTCTCGTATCAAATCACGAGAAGCCATCACGAGAGATGGGACGGCAACGGCTATCCTGACGGCTTGAAGGGCAATGATATTCCGATTGCCTCTCAGGCGGTTTCGATTTCGGACGCTTACAACGCTCTTGTGTCAAAGCGGAGCTACAAAGAGCCGATTGCTCATGAGAAGGCGGTTCAGATGATTAATAACGGGCAGTGCGGCGTGTTTAACCCGGACTTGCTTGAATGTTTCAACAAGGTCATCGACGGCATTTATCAAGAGATTTATGCCGCAGATTTGATAGACTGATTGCTAGATTTGGATTTTTTTGTTTTTTCCCCTCTTCAAAAGTGATGAGGGGAATATTTTGCAAAACTCAGTTTTAGAGGGAGAAAAATGTCGTTTCCTGTTTACTCAGAAACTTATGAACTTACAGATTTTATCATTGAAGAAGAATCTACTGCTATTCAAACTCAATTCTTTTTTTATCCTAAAGATAAGGAGATAGAAGCAAAGTATACGGAAAAAGAATACAAAATTTTGCTTTATCGAGGTTTGACTTTAGGCGATGATAATTATTCGATTTGTACAATAAACATTCCTCCCTTCTGTCAAGGAAAGGCAAAGCTCGGAGTATTCTTGAAAGACTTCAGCACTTTGTTAAATGAAATGCTCGTGAAATGGGACAGAGCAATTATTGAGAGACTTTACACCGAAGCAATGCAAAAGATTTTCCCAGAAGACGCAGCAGATTACGAGCTTGGGTTTTATGAAAAATACGGCTTTTTGTACTGCACTGTTCAGTTCAGCGAAGAAGGTCACAAAAAAGCGTTTGGACAAGGCTGGCAAGGCACTTCGACAGCAAAGGAAATGTCTTATGTTTTTATGCCGCCGAAAAGATTGAGATTTCAAGAAACTGATCCTGCACGGAAAGAAGTAGAAAAACAGATAAAAGCAAAAGCTCTCAGAAGAAAGCGGCACCCTCGGAGAACGTGCAGCTTGAAGGATTATATCGAGATGTTCGACAGCGGTGCTGAAAAAAGCAGCAGCGAAGAAAACAAAACGGAGGAGTGAATGAAAAACTCGTTCTTTTCTGTGCGCCTTGATGAAAATAACGCGCTTTATGAACAGGCAATAAAAAGGGAGCATGCTCTTTATGAGCGCGGAAACTCAATCCGAAGCGAGTTCGACCGCGATTACACGCGCCTTATCAACTCTCTTGCATTCCGACGCCTCAAGCACAAAACGCAAGTCTTTCTCGCTCCGACTAATGACCACGTTTGCACCCGAATGGAGCACGTCATTCATGTGAAATCCGTCAGCGAAACGATTGCCAAGTATCTTGGATTGAACACTGATTTGACCAGTGCTATCGCAATCGGACACGACATCGGGCATGCGCCATTCGGTCATCACGGCGAAAATTGTCTGAACGCAATCCTTGGCGATGAGAGCGGAATCCAAAAGAAGTTCTGGCACGAAAGAAACAGCCTGTTCTTTGCCGATTTCATCGAAACTGTGCAAGACCCGACTGGAATTGAGCGCAGTCTTAATCTCACATATGCTGTTCGCGACGGGCTTATTTGCCATTGTGGCGAGATTGAAGAGCTTTCGATAAAGCCTCGAAAAGATGTTATTGATTTGTATTCGATAAAAAGAGCCGGCAGTGTTCAGCCTTTCTCGTGGGAGGGTTGTGTTGTCAAAATCGCGGACAAAATCGCTTATCTTGGGCGCGACCTTGAAGACGCCCGCCGCTATCACATCATCGATATGACGGCATATCGCGAGCTTCGTGAAATCGTGGCAAAAACAATGGGCATCAACTTCAACAATACAGGAAACGCCGTGAACGCTTCTGTCATCGTCAATGCGCTTGTCGCGGATTTGTGCGAGCAAAGTTCTGTTGAAAAAGGGCTTTGCTTCAGCCCGAATTATTTTGATTTCCTTTCGGAGCTGAAAGCGTTCAACATCGAGTACATCTATAATCATTGGAGGCTTGTCGAGTTTGAAAAATACGCGACGCTCGTGATAAGAACGATTTTTGATATGCTCATGCGAACGTTCTCCTATGCCTCTTCTGGAAAGGTCGGGCTTTGCCTGAAGTATTTCCCTCTTCTTCGCGATTCGTGGGAAGACTGGCTCGTGAAGCACTCAAACTATGAGAGCGCCGGCACTTTTGACCGCACAAACGCGATTCATTACGACACTGTGAGCGTGTTCGACTGCACAAAAGGCGACAGCTACACAAAATGCGCGATTGAATACATAAGCGGAATGACCGACCAGTTTGCAATCGCGATTTTCAACGAAATAATTTCATTCTAAAAATCTCATATTGAGCAAAGCCTGAATCTTTCAAAGAAGTTTTTCAGGCAACGCTCAATATGGCAAAAAAGATTTAATTTAGGAAAAGCAGGAAAAATATGGGCACTAGCAGCAAATTCTCAAGAGTTGGAAATGTCGTGACAATCAGCGATGATGTTTCGAACATTCAAAGCGATACGATTTTGAACTTCGGCGATGAAGTTGAGATAAAGGCAAGCGAAAACGCTAAAATCGCAATAAGAGCAATCGAAAAAGACGGAAAGAAAATCGCAGAGGAAATCTTTGTCAAGAAAACAAGAAGACTCATTGCTCTTCGCACACACGAAAAGGACATCACTCTCTCAGACGACATAAAAATCGTGGACGCGAGATGCTTTCCGCCGTGTGTGGAGAATCTCACTCTGCCAAAAAGATTGCGTCGCGCAAACATCACAGTTCGCGAGCCGTGCAACTTTCCAAAATGCTCCGAAAGCGTGCTGAACACGATAAAGGCGTTCAGCCCTGATGATGAAATCTTGAAAGAGAGAGCCAAAAAAGAGAAAAAAGAGCGCGTTTCGGCAATCAGTGCGCAGGCAATCGCGAGCCTTTCACTGACAGACCTTAGCGTTGAGACGACGACAGAGCCAGTCACAAATCCAAGAATCGGAACGCTTGTTACTGCGTCTTTGCCCTTCGATTACAAGTTGCGTTTTTTTATTCCAAAAAAGCAAAAAAAAGAGGAAAAAGCACTGATAAGCGACCTTCTTTGTGCGCTAAGAACTCCGAAAGTCGAAGGCGGCAACATTGACAGCAAGCTTTATTATCTTGAAAAACTTTGGGAAGCGGGCGAAAAGTTTCAAAAGGGGTTTTGGAATCTCAATCAGTTCAAAATAAGAAATGAGTGCATTACAGGAGATTTTCCAGACGACGTGCTGAAGCGCTTTTTGGAGAAAAGGCTTTTCCCTCTGAATTGCAAAGTTGAGATTACCGACAGAGCCATAAAAATCTTTGCGGGGCGCTTCGTTTTGCTTAGACTAAAGATGCAAGGAATGTTTGGTGTGAATCTGAACTTGGACACAGAGACATGGCGAAATGCTGTAGAAGCGGCTTTGAATGGTGAAAGCGCGGAAAATATTTTGAAAGTGCAATTTGAGAGCGAGAAAAATATCGATTTTGTGCTGAAGCCAATCGACACACAAGCGTGGCAAAAAGGAGCGGAAATCGGAGAGGATTATTGCCCGCGAAGTGCGTTTGCGTGGGGAACGCTGAGCGCCATCGACGAGGAAAAAAGCAGCAAAGAATGGCTGAATGCGGCTTTTGAAGGCTGGAAGTGGAACGTGATTTTTAAGGACGTGAAAAAAAAGCCAGTGCGAAAAGTCATCCGCGTTTCTCTTCCTTTTGGTGCGGCTTTTGTCTTCAACCTTTCCGCAGAGCCAGAGCAGCAGAACGCCGACGCGAAAAAAGTGTTTGCTGTGATGAGCGCGCTCAAAATGCACATGGACGACCCTCTGACGCTTTTTGACGCTGTTCGCAACTATTGCGAGCTGGCGGAAGTTTCAGTTTCGAGCGGAGAGACAAAGCGCTATCTTATGGAGTTTTCGTCTTTTTACATTTTGAATGATTATTTTGAAAAAACGCCTACCATTTCGCAAGGTTTTCCGACAAAAAAGTTTTTGCAAGCAGACCTCGCGTCATTTTTTGCGGGAACAAAAATAGAATTCCAAACCATTTTTGGAGAATTAAAAGGTCAGGGCATTGAGAATGAACATGTTTGGAGTTGCTTTGTTTCTATGAAGTATGGTGAGAAAATCTCAGTGCTGTATTTCCGCAATTGGAGTATTTTTGCTTCGTCAGATAAGAGATATTATTCCATTTCAAACCGCGATATTTTGAAAAAAAGCATCGAAAGTTTGTTTTTGGGCAGAGATATTTCTCCTTCAAACTTCAACATTACTTTTTCCCCAATTGCAATAAAATGTTTTTGAGGCGTTTTCTTAAGAAAGTATTGAAAACCTAAATAGGTTAAGGTCATTTTCTTAAGAAAGTATTGAAAACCTAAATAGGTTAAGGCGTTTTCTTAAGAAAGTATTGAAAACCTAAATAGGTTAAGGTCATTTTCTTAAGAAAGTATTGAAAACCTAAATAGGTTAAGCGCATTTTCTTAAGAAAGCAGCGAAAAACAAAAAAGGCAATGGGCAAAAAGCCCATTGTCGAAAAAAATGTTTGTGAGTCAAGATTAATGATTTAGAAAAATTCTCTAAATCAAATCTCAATCACGCTCGCAATTTCCCAAAGCGAGTTCTTGCGCTCGAAAATCGTGATGTTGTTGACGGGAAAATCTGCGCACAATTCCTTTTCTCCGAGCGCCAGAAGCGCCTTTTTTACGCCTCCTTCGGGAATGTCGCGGTTTGCAATCGTGATGTGCGGCGTGAACGCGCGGGCGTCTTTTTTTGTGCACTTTGGGCACGCTTCAAGAAGAGCGCTGACTGTCTTGTCGCGAAGATATGTCCATTTTGGTGAAAGCTCTACGCTTGCAAAAAGAGTGCGCTCAGAGAATGCTCCGAATCCGCTCACTTTTGACACAAAGCGAAAATCGTCGGCTTTTGGCAAAATGCGCTTTTGGATAGCGCTCTCGATGTCGCGCGCTGAAAACTCCTCTGGCAATCTGAAAGGCGGCACAAGTGTGACGTGCAGCGGTGTTCGCTGTCCGCTTTTGCAATTGTATGCGCTTCTCATATATGCGCGGTATTCCTCGATTTCTGCTTCCAGCTCTTCTGGGAGCAGAACGCCCAAAAAGTGCGTCTGCTGTGGAAAAAAGTTTTGTTTCATAACGGCATTCTATCACAAAAAATGAGAAGGCGAGAACTCATTCGTTCAGAATTATTTAAAGAAAAACAATTGATTCTATTGCTTCAAAAAGTGTTTATGGTATAATGATTTTATGCCAAGAAGTAAAAGTCAAGAGATTACCAAAAATTCTGACGAAATCGTCGAAGAAGTGGAATTTGAGCTTCCCCCTGATTACAATGTAATTATGTTCAACGATGATTACACGACAAAAGATTTTGTTGTGGACATCCTTGAATCCGTGTTCCATAAGTCATTTGCCGATGCAGTGAAAATTATGGAGCAAATTCATCAGACGGGGAGCGCTGTGGTGGGGACTTACACATTTGATATCGCGCAAACCCGTGTGGCAATCACAATTCGAGAAGCGCGAAAGGCAGGCTTTCCGCTTCGATGTGAGATGGAGAGCGCATGAAAATCAGCCCACAGCTGTCAGAAATTGTAAAAGCAGCCGTTGCAAAAGCGAAAAGTGCTCATCACGAATTTGTTACTCCTGAGCATGTTTTGAGCGCGGCTCTCGACAATATGAGCGTCCAGAACCTTTTTGTTATCTGCGGTGCGGACGTCGCGGGAATCCGCGAAAACGTAAACGAATATCTCCAGAAACATATTCCTCTTTTATCTGGCAAAAAAGAAATTGAGCCAATTGAGACTGTTGGTTTTCACTCTGTTTTTGAGCGCATTGTAACTTCTTGTCTTTCTTCTGAGCGCGATGTCGCAGATGTTCAGGATTTAATAGTAAGCCTCCTTGACGAGACGAAGAACTATTGCTCGTATTATATGAGGCTTGGTGGCATAGAGCGCCTTCATTTGCTTGAGGTCATAAGCTATATGAAGTCTGCTGATATGTCTGAGCTTTCTGGCGATGATGCGTTTTTGGGAGGAGAGGCGGAAGATGGCACGCCTTTTGACAAGGACGTCTCTTTTTCTCATACGCGCCCAGATTCCTCTTCGCGCCCAGCGCAAGGCGGGCGAAAAGCGCCCAGAAAAAGCGCTCTTGAAGAGTTTGCGACTGATTTGACGAAAGAGGCTGAAGAGGGAAAACTCGGGGTTTTTGTTGGTCGCGAAAAAGAGATTGAGCGCACTATTCAAGTGCTTTGCCGAAAAATCAAGAACAATCCGCTTCATGTCGGCGAAAGTGGTGTTGGAAAAACTGCCATCACGCACGGGCTTGCGCAAAAAATTGCAAGAGGCGATGTTCCTGAGCGGCTCAAGGGCGCAAAAATCTATGCGCTTAACATTGGCTCTGTTCTTGCAGGCGCAAAATTTCGAGGGGAGTTCGAAGACCGCTTGAAGCGCATAATGAACGAGCTTTCCGAAAAGAAAAACGCAATCCTTTTCATTGACGAGATTCACACGATTGTCGGAACTGGCTCTGGCGGAAACGCGGGCGTTGACGCTGCGAACTTCCTCAAGCCGTTTTTGGCGACGGGCAAACTCCGCTGCATTGGCTCGACAACTTATGATGATTTTTCGCGCACTTTTGAAAAGGAAAAGGCTCTTCTTCGCCGTTTCCAAAAGATTGACGTCGAGGAAACAACAAAAGAGCAAACTCTTGAAATTCTCAATGGCTTGAAAAATCATTTTGAGGCTTTTCACGGTGTCAAGTATGACGAGAAGGCGCTTAAACTTTGTGTTGATTTGAGCGTGCAGTTTCTGACAGAAAAGCGACTTCCCGACAAAGCAATCGATGTTATGGATGAATCTGGCGCATTTTCGAGAATCCGCGCTGGAAAGAAAAAGCGGGCGCTTGTTGATGAGGACATTGTCCGCTCTGTGATTTCAAAAATTGCAAATGTCAGCGCAGAAAAGGTGAGCGGAAGCGAAAAGGAGAAACTAAAAGCCCTTGAGAAAACGCTCTCTTCTTCGATATTTGGTCAGCAAGAAGCGGTTTCGGCTGTCACAAAGGCGGTCAAAAAGGCGCGTGCTGGCTTTCGCGACACCGAAAAGCCTGAGGCGAGTTTCCTTTTTGTCGGTCCTACAGGTGTGGGAAAAACAGAACTTGCGAAAAATCTTGCAAAAACGCTCGACATTCCGCTTTTGCGCTTTGATATGAGCGAATGTCAAGAAAAGCACACTATAAGCCGTCTTATTGGCTCGCCTCCGGGATACGTTGGCTATGAAGATGGTGGCACTCTTACTGATGCGGTTCGAAAGAACCCGCAATCTGTGGTTTTGCTCGACGAAATCGAAAAGGCGCACGAAGACATTTACAACCTGCTTTTGCAAGTAATGGATTATGGCTTTCTCACAGACAATCAGGGCAGAAAGGCTGATTTTCGCTCGTGCATAATCATTATGACGAGCAACGCGGGCGCTCGCGACATCGAAAAGCCTGGAATTGGATTTGGCTCTGAAAGCGCAGACGAAAAAAACACTGAGGCAGGTTTGAAGGAAGCCGTGAATCGTGTGTTTTCGCCTGAGTTCAGAAACCGCCTTGATGGTGTGATTGCGTTCTCGCATTTGAGCGGCGAAATCGTGGAGAGCGTTGTTGAAAAAGACATCGCAAAGATTGCAGAGCGTCTAAAAAACAAGAATGTTTCGCTGAATGTGGACAAAGCTGTTGTGGCTCATATTGCAAAGAATGCGTATTCTCGCGAGTTTGGCGCAAGAAACATTGCGCGCGCAGTCGAGACGATGATAGCAGAGCCGCTCGTGGACAGCGTTCTTTTTGGCGAATTGAGCGAAGGCGGAAACGTGAGCGTTGTTCTTTCTGACGACGGGAAAGTCGATTTTGTGTATGGAAAATAGTTTCCCGCCACTTTCTGAGCAAATGCGTTTGCAAATAAACGCATTTGACCCGTCTTTGGTTTATGATTTTTTTGCCGCATCACGCTTTGAAGACGACGAGAACGAGGAATTCGCTTGCGGAGAAGATTTGGAATTGTCTCGCTCGTCTGTCGTCGGTTTTTCGGCGGATATCCCGCTTCAAGCGCTCTACAGCGCATATCGACAAGGCATTTTCCCATGGTTTTCAGAAGAAGACGGCGAGGACGTAATTTGGTGGTGTCCAAGCCCTCGCTTCGTCCTTTTTCCAAAAGACTTGCACGTTCCAGAAAGCCTGAAAAAGACACTCAAAAAAAAGCCCTTCACATACACATTCGATGCTTGCTTTGAGCGTGTAATCCGCGAATGTGCCGCCGCCAAAAGAGCGGGACAAGACGGAACGTGGATTGGAGAGAAAATCATCGAAAGTTACACAGCGCTTCACGAAGTCGGCTTTGCGCACAGTGTTGAAGCGTGGAGTGACGGAGAACTCGCGGGTGGCTTTTACGGCGTTCATCTTGGAGGCGTTTTTTGTGGAGAATCGATGTTCACAATAAAGCCCAACGCCTCAAAATGCGCTTTCGTGCAATTCGTACGCGCATTCGAGAAAATCGGCGGCAAGATGATAGACAGCCAGGTTTACACAGACAACATTGCCCGCTATGGCGCGAAAAATATAAGCAGAACAGCCTTTTTGCGATACGAAAAAGACTTTTTCAGCGCACCTCTTAGTGCGGACTTGGGAAAAACTTTTGTTGAGCTGTCGAATCAGTAGCGCAAAAAAGTGCGGGTATTGCAAAGAAAAGTTTTAGCATTTAAGATTTCGAGAAGTAGGAGAACGAAATGAAGTTGTCTAATAAATTTACGATGGTGCGTGTTCTTTTCGCGCCTGTTTTTTTTGCTTTGTATTTTCTGCCGATTTGGACTGGCGCTTTTGCCCTTCCGTGTATCGCTCTGACAGTCCCGCTGTTGCTTTTTGCCGAGCTGACAGATTACCTTGACGGCAAAACCGCGCGCGCAAAAGGCGAAGTGAGCGATTTTGGAAAATTGTTTGACCCATTTGCCGATGTCGTCCTTCACCTGACGATTCTTTTGTGCTTAACGCTGTCAAAAAGAATGCCAGCCGTGATTTTTGTGCTTCTTTTTTACCGTGAGTTTGCACAAAACTTTTTGCGCACAGTCGCAGCAAAATCCGGAACTGCGATTGCTGCCCGAAAAGGCGGAAAACTAAAGACCGTGCTTTACATCACGGCAGGATTTTTCTCGCTCGCACTTGAGTTTGCTTCTCGCTTGGGCGTCGTTTTTGCCACCCCGACCCAGACTGCGCTAAATGCAGTTGAGCTTGCACTTTTCATACTTTGCGCAGTTTCGTCTTATGCGAGTTTTGCGGATTACCTCGTGCATTTTATCCCAGAACTCAAAAAGAAAATTGATTTGTAATTGAACTATTTTTCAAAACAAGGTATTTTTTTCTCAAGCATTACAAACTAAAGGCGGTTCTTTTTTATGGAAAAGTTTTTCAATCTCAAAGCACGGAACACAACAGTAAGCCGTGAAGTTGCAGGTGGAATCACAACATTCCTTGCGATGAGCTACATTCTCGCAGTAAATCCGGGATTTTTGGCTCCCGCAGGTCTTTCATGGGGAGCGGTTTTCACAGCCACAGCCCTCTCTTCAGCGATTGCGACACTCGTTATGGCGTTTGCGGCAAATCTCCCTGTGGCGCTCGCTCCAGGCTTGGGACTTAACGCATTCTTCACTTACACAGTCGTTTTGGGAATGAAATGCTCCCCTGCATTCGCTCTCACAGCGGTTTTGCTCGAAGGCGCTCTCTTCTTGGTTTTGTCGCTTTTGGGAATCCGCGAGGCGATTATCAAATCAATCCCAGTCAATCTGAGAAAGGCTGTCGCTGTCGGTATCGGTCTTTTTATCACACTCATCGGCTTGAACAACGCAGGCATCATCACAGGAGATGCAGGCACACCGCTCGCGTTCGTAAACCTTAACATGAGCCACGCATCAGCGATTGTCGCTCTTCTCGGTCTTGTCATAACAATTGCGCTCTACATTTTGAAAGTGCCGGGCGCTGTTCTTTTGGGAATCATTTTGACAACGATTTTGGGAATCCCTTTCGGAGTCACCACAATCCCTGAAAACTTCAAGCCAATCCAGCCGCCTGAAGCTCCGACTTTCTTTCACTTTGAGTTTGCAAGCGTTCTGACGCTCAAGTTCTTCGTCGTCTTCTTCACGTTCCTTTTCACTGACCTTTTTGACACAATCGGAACACTTTTGGGCGTTGCCGAGCAGGCAAACCTCAAAGACAAAGACGGAAACGTCATCAACGCAAAAGGCGCTCTCATGGCTGACGCCGTGGGAACAGTCGTGGGCGCTTGCCTTGGAACATCAACAGTCACAAGTTTCGTCGAAAGCTCTTCAGGCGTCGCCGCAGGTGCTAGAACAGGACTTGCAAGCGTCGTCACAGCGCTCTTGTTCCTCGTCGCACTTTTCTTGAGCCCGCTTTTCGCCCTCATTCCGTCAGCGGCAACAGCGCCGGCGCTCATCTTCGTCGGCTTCTTGATGGTCAGCAGCGTTGCGGGAATCGACTTCAAGGACATGAGCGAAGGATTCCCTGCGTTCATCACGATTATGGCAATGCCGTTCGCATACTCAATTTCAAAAGGCATTTCGTTCGGTATCATCAGCTTTGTGCTTTGCAAGATTTTCGCAAGAAAGACGCGCGACATTCCGCTTGTCACATGGATTCTTGCCGCAATATTCTTGTTCGACATCGTTTTTGAAGCCGTAAAATAATTCTTTGAAAAGATTTTCGCTTTGAAACAAAAAAGCCGCTCATCCTTCAAAAAGGGAAGCGGCTTTTTTTTTGACAATACAGTCTTTGCCCCAATTCTGTTCGTGTCATTTTGACATTCGCATCTTTTGTGAAAATGAAGGCGTGTCATAATGACATTCACTCACTTTTGGAAAAATCCACTTGTGTCATAGTGACATTCATTGTCTTTTGCCCAAGCGAAGCCGTGTCATTTTGACATTGCTTTCTTTTTTCAAAAATCACCTCGTGTCACAGTGACGCGCATTCAACTTTGAAAAAGTCACTGCTTGTCATTTTGAATCGACTTATCAAGACATAAAAACGAATCGTTTTGAACAGAAAATACGTGTTCTCCGAACTTGTCTTTGCCTTTGTAGATTATCTTTATTTCGTTGTCGCAGAGTTTTTCTTTTAGCGATTGCACAAACGAATCCGTTACTCTTTGTCGGTCGTTAAGAGACAGCACTTTTTCTCGAACATCAATTTTAATGTGTGGATGTCCTTTTAGTTTTACGACAAGAAACAAATGCCGCTCAACATCAGGATATCCGACACGATATGTGCCATTCGAGCCAAAAAAGCCATTTTTCGTCGTGTATTGTGCTTGCTTTTCTTTTGATATTCCCGTTACGCAAGAAGAATTATAGGAGCTTTCCGCTTTCACATCGAGGATGCGCGCTGTAAATGCTTTTCCGATTATGTGGTATTTTTCTTCATCGTTGTGTTGTTTTTCGAGTTCCTCTTCAGTTGGCAAATTGTAATATAATTCCCGAAGGAGCTTTTTTACATCGCCACCATTTTTCTTGCACCGACGAATCAAACTATCTCGGATTGTGTTTTTTATGTGTGTTTCATTTTCAACTGTAGCTTGTGCAGTTCGGAGAAAAATATAAAATCGCTTTTGAGAAGTCAAAATATTGGATAAAGCCTCTGTCGTCAAAATCTGCTCTAAAAATCTGTCGATACAAGGTTGAATATCAACCGCGCTTTTTCCTTTTACACTCTTTTTCAGGATAGAGATATACAATTCTTCGATATTTTTTGCATTTGTCATAGTCAATTTTGAAAAATTTCTGGTTCTAAAAGTCTCAAATCAAGTTCAGTAATCTTCTTAAATCCCTTGTCTGCCGTGATTAACGGAATCCCCAATTCGATTGCAGTCGCAGCAACAATCGAATCAGGTAACTTTGTGCCATAAGTTCGCCGAACAAGAATTGCACGGTCTTTTATTGCCGTACTTAAAGGAATGTTTTGGCAATCCGACAACAAATTTTTCAAATTGAACAATTCAAGTGTCGTAATACGAGGAAAAGACAACAACTCCATTTCAGTTATCACAGAAACACCTAAATTACTATCTCCATACGGAAGCATATAAGGTTTTCCAGAAAGAAGATAAATAATTGCATTCGTGTCTGCGATAAAATCAATTCCATTCATTGCGCATTTCCTTCTGAATCTCAAGCCCATCGCCCAAATCCATCAAACCAAAATACTTTGACAAATTGCCTTTTTTCGCTTCCTGCTTTTCGTAGCGATAAACCACATATTCGATGTAGTTTGAGATTTCATCAAGACACGCCTCTGGGACGGCTTGCACTTGCTTTAATACAGTTTCATAACTCATAAAAATCACCTCCGCTTTTGATTATACCACTATAAAGTCAACAAAAAAAGGGCGCAAAATCAGCACCCTTTTTTCAACTAAAAGCCTTTGGCTTTAGATTTCGATTTCGCCCTCGTAAGAAAGCGTTGCAGCTCCTGTGAGGAAGACTGTTTCGCCCGTGTAGTTCACGATAAGCTCACCGCCGCGCACCTTCACCGTGATGTTCTCGCCAAGCGGACAAAAGCCCTGCAACACTGCCGCAATCGCCGCAGCACACGCACCTGTTCCACACGCTGGAGTCTCTCCGTTGCCTCTCTCCCACGTTCGCATTTTAAGTTCGTTCGCGCCCACAACACGCACAAACTCGGTGTTTGTTCTGTTCGGGAACATCTCGTGGTTTTCAAACAAAGGTCCTTCGCTCTTCACAGGCTCTTTGTCAACGAACTTTGAGAAAATAACACAATGCGGATTTCCGACAGCAAGGCTTGTAACGCTGTATTCTTTTCCGCCAACGTTAAGAGGAACGCCCACAACAGCCTCTTTTGGCAATTTTGCATAAAGCTCAGCGTTCTTCTTGAACGGAATTTCGTAGCGATTTTCTGCTTCAAGCGGATTGATTGCAACTGCTTTGAGCTTGGTCGGAATGTTTTTGCTCTTGAACTTCGGCACTCCCATATCAACCTTGACCGAAGACACTTTGCCGTTGAGCTTGTAGAGAACGAGCGTCTTCACACCCGCTTCTGTTTCAACCGTGATTGTGGCTGTCGGGTCTTCTGGGTTGTGGCGGTCGGCGATGCCTGAAACATTGTTGTCGTAAAGATACTTTCCAACGGCGCGGATTGCGTTTCCTGCCATTCGTCCCTCACTTCCGTCAAGATTGAAGAATCTCATCTTTGCGTCGGCTTTGTCGCTCGGATAAATCATTACGAGGGAATCTGCTCCAATGCCTGTTCTGCGGTCGCACAAGCGCACAGCCAAGCCCGCTGGGTTCTTGACTTCCTGCTCAAAGGCATTGATAACGATAAAGTCGTTGCCAGTTGCCTGCATTTTTGCGAACTTGATTTTCTCTTTGTGCTCGCGAAGCTGATTGATGTCCACAAGTTCCACGTTCTCTGCGCTGTAGCGGCTCTTCAAGCAGTCTGCGATTGCGTTCGCTGTGTCGATTGCGGTCAAGCAAGGAATGTCTCGCTCAACGGCGTGGCGTCGGAGGCGAACGGAGTCAGCGCGAGGGTTTCGTCCCTTTGCAGAGGTCGAAATAACGTAATCGATTTTGCCTGTGTCGAGGAGCGAGAGAAGATTGTCGTTCGGGTTTTCGTGGATTTTGTTCACCACTTGCACTTCCATTCCAAAGTCGCTGATAATTTTCGCTGTTCCCTCTGTGGCGTAGAGCTTGAAGCCCATATCATAGAACTTTCTCGCCAAATCAGGCACTTCGCCGTGGTCTGTCGTTCGGATTGTAAAAAGAACGCCGCCCGTTCTCTTCATCGAGTAACCAGCCGCAACCAAGCCCTTGAAAATCGCCTCTTCGCGCGTTGCAGCGACTCCCAAAACTTCGCCCGTGGACTTCATTTCTGGTCCCAAGTGAGTATCAACGTCCATCAACTTCTCAAAGCTGAACACTGGAACTTTGACCGCAAAATACGGCGGATTTCTGTAAAGTCCTGTTCCAAAGCCCATATCACGTACTTTTTCACCGAGCATTGCACGAACAGCCAATTCGACCATCGGCACGCCCGAAACTTTGGAGATATACGGAACGGTGCGGCTTGAGCGCGGATTAACTTCTATGATGTAAAGGTCATTGTTATAGATAAGATACTGAATGTTGACCAAACCGCGTGTTCCGAGCGCAAGAGCAAGCTCACGGCTCTGCTTGAGGATTTTCTCTCTCATGATGTCGTTCAAGTTCCAAGCAGGATAAACCGCGATTGAATCTCCTGAGTGAATACCAGTGCGCTCGATATGCTCCATAATGCCAGGAATAAGAATATCCTCGCCGTCGCAAATCGCGTCAACTTCAAGCTCAACGCCCATCATATATTTGTCGATAAGCACAGGGTTTTCAATGCCTTGCGAAAGAATAATCTTCATATACTCTTTCACGTCTGCTTCGTTAAAGGCGATAATCATATTCTGACCGCCAAGAACGTAGCTCGGACGGAGCAAAATCGGGTATCCGATGTTTTCGGCAGCCTTCAAAGCTTCTTCTTCGGTGAATATAGTAAGACCGCGAGGGCGGTTGATGTGCAGCTTTTCGCACAAATCTTCAAATCTCTCGCGGTCTTCTGCCAAGTCGATAGCGTCTGCGCTTGTTCCAAGGATTTTAATTCCCTGATTGTCCAAGAACTTTGCAAGTTTAATCGCAGTCTGTCCGCCAAAAGCGACAACAACGCCAATCGGCTTTTCTGTTTCAATAACACCCATAACGTCTTCTGGCGTGAGCGGCTCAAAATAAAGGCGGTCAGAAGTGTCAAAGTCAGTAGAAACGGTTTCTGGGTTGTTGTTGATTGTAACAACGTCGTAGCCCAAGCGCTTCAAAGCCCAAACGCACTGAACGCTCGCATAGTCGAACTCTATTCCCTGCCCAATGCGGATAGGTCCTGAACCCAAAACGATAATCGTGCCTTTGCTGCTCTTTTTGCCCGCTTGTGTGCGCTCAACAAGGAAGTCTTTTGCTTCGTTGTCGCTGTCGTAAGAGCCGTAGAAATAGGGAGTTTCTGCATTGAACTCGCCTGCGCAAGTGTCTACCATTTTGTAGCTAGGGTCTACATGAAAAATCTTTTGCTGTGTCATCATTTGCTCCAAATTTTTTTATGCTGTTCTTCCGCTGGAATGCTCGATTTTCAAGCCTGTCATCTTTTCAATCACGCTGTCAGGATATCCGTATTTTTTGGCTTCAACGTAATCTGCTTGGCTGAACTCGATTTCGCCAGCTTTTACGCGCGCAAAGTTCTTTTCTGTGTCTGCAAGATTTTTGAGGTGATTCAAGAACCACGGGTCAATCTTTGTAATCGCGTTAATCTCTTCCACGCTCATTAAATCGCGCTTGATTGCCTGGAAAATCGCAAAAATGCGCTGGTCTGTACACTCTCCAACTCTGCGCTTGATGTCCTCGTCGCTTTCTTCTTCAAAAATCGGCAAATTCAAGCTATTCACGCCAACTTCCGCGCCACGCGCCGCTTTCATAATCGCTGTTTCAAAGTTGTGTCCAATCGCCATAACTTCGCCTGTCGCTTTCATCTGTGTACCGAGTTTTCGAGCCGCATAAACGAACTTGTCGAACGGGAACTTCGGGAACTTTACGACGACATAATCCAAGACTGGCTCAAAGCAAGCCGCAGTCTTTTTTGTGACGAAGTTCGGGATTTCGTCAAGGTTGTAGCCTATGGCGATGAGTGTCGCAACTTTTGCAATCGGGTAGCCTGTCGCCTTTGACGCAAGGGCAGAGGAGCGGGAAACGCGCGGATTTACTTCGATTACGGCGTATTCAAAGCTGTTCGGATTGAGCGCGAACTGGCAGTTACAACCGCCTTCCATATCGAGCGAGCTGATGATGTTGAGCGCGGCAGAACGGAGCATCTGATACTCTTTGTCGCTCAAGGTTACGGTCGGAGCTATAACGATTGAATCTCCTGTGTGAACGCCAACTGGGTCAAAGTTTTCCATTGAACAAACCGTGAGAACGTTGCCCGAATGGTCGCGCATTACTTCAAACTCGACTTCTTTCCAGCCCGAAATGCACTTTTCGACCAAAATCTGATGGATTGGTGAGCGGTGAAGTCCGTTGTGTGCGATTTCGTTGAACTCTTCTTCGTTGTTTGCAATGCCTCCGCCTGTGCCGCCGAGCGTGAATGCAGGGCGAATAATGGCAGGATAGCCGATTTCGCTGTTGACGAACTCAAGCGCGTCTTCGTAGCTTGTTACGACTTTTGACGGAATGCACGGCTCGCCGATTTTTTCCATCGTGTCTTTGAACATCTGTCGGTCTTCGGCTTTGTCGATTGTTTCTGGTTTTGCGCCCAAGAGCTTCACGCCGTGGCTTTCCAAGAATCCAGATTTTGCAAGCTCCATGCAAAGATTCAAGCCTGTCTGTCCGCCGAGAGATGACAAAATTGAATCTGGCTTTTCTTTTTCGATAATGCGCTTGATTGTTTCGGGAATTAGCGGCTCAATGTAGATGTGCGGCGCCATTTCGGTGTCGGTCATCAAAGTTGCAGGGTTTGAGTTGACAAGAACAACATCAAGACCTTGCTCTTTGAGTGCCTTGCAAGCCTGAGAGCCCGCATAGTCGAACTCCGCCGCCTGTCCGATAATAATCGGGCCTGACCCGATAACCATAACTTTGTGAATGTCTTTGTTCAGTGGCATATATTTTCCCCCGTATTATTCTGCAGTTTCTATCAAATCTTCTGATTCAGATTTCATTTCATTTTTGAGAGTGATATTAACAAACTCTTTGCTCTTGCCAATTTTATTCAGAACACTTGCAATTCTTTGAATACAAGTTCTGGCTGAAATTGTTGAATAAACAAAAAATTCATTTGCAGGATTCTTTGCTTTTTCAAGAGATTTTCCGTCAAGCGTCTTGTAAAATCCTTCGTATTTTTCATCTTTCTCAATTTTTGATTTTAGAGCGGAATAACTCAAAATTACTTCGCTGTTGCTCCAAATTTCCTGCTGATTTTCAAGCAACATATCGAAAGTCCAAGATTCTTTTTCTTTTACAAATTTCAAAAATGTTAAGAAAACTTCTTTCCAGGAATCAACTTTTATTTTTTCAGTATCAATCAAAAGTTCTTTTGGTTTATTGCCTTCTGCAATTTCCTCTGCGTCATCTTCAAGAGGTGAAAAAGTTTCTGAATCTGTTGACTTTGAAGTCCAGTTATCAGAATTTTTGTACTCATCTGGTAATGGGAAAGTTTCCAAGAAGCATTTAATCATATAATCTTGATGTTTTTTTATTGATTCTTCATTCCATTTATCGTTTTTCAAAATTTCCAAGCGATAATTCATAGAAGATGTTTCAAGTTTTTTCTTTTTATCAGAAAAAGTTTTATTGCCAATTTCCGAATTGAATTCTGTTAAAATCAAATTACCAATATTATGCAAATACTTTTTGTGGATTTCTTCTGCATTTTCACCAAGTTCAGCTTTCCAACTATCAGAAAGAGTTTGTGGCATAATATGCTCAATCGTAATTTTTGGATTACGAAAACCGATTGCAATTTTTGTATTATGTTCCTCGATTTTTCCAAGGACGAATTTTTGATACTTTTTAAAATCCTCGTAAAAGTTAGCAATACTAAGTATCTGGCGAATATCATTGTCATTTGGAAATCGCATTTTGTAAAACGAACTGCACAAAAGTTTTATCATTGTGACTTTTCCATTTGCCAAATCTTCGATTTTTCGGCACATAATTACAATTTCTTTGTTTTCGCCTTGTGTCAGTTTAGAAAGTCTGCGTCGAATTAAATATGTACGAATGACTTTCAGAATTTCAATTAACTTTTCATCAGAAATACTTTTTGCAGTTTGATTCTGATAGAGAAGCCCAAGAACTAAAGGCTTGAATGCTTCTGTTTTTATATCGTGGAAAATATTTGTCAAAAGTTCTTTTATTTCAGAATCTTTTTCTTTATCCTCAGAAATTAAATCTGTGAAATCTTCAAAAATTATCCAACGATAAAAATCAACATAAGAAATAATATCGTTTATAAAATCGCTTTTATTTTGATAGTGGTTTTCTACAAAATCTTTGAATTCTGCATAAATCTCTTTTGTATTGTTATCGCTGACAACTTTTACAGGAACGGCTTTTTTTAACTGTAAAAAATCTCGGAAAAATTCAGAAGCGTTTTCGCCGAGTTGCTTTTCTATTATAGGATACCAAGTTTTTTCATAGATAGACGACTGCGATTCACTTTTCATGTTTAGAAGTATATAATTGCGAATTAAATCTGAAAGTGTCAGAGGCTTTCCAAGCGAATTAAGCGTTTCAAAAATAATCTGAGGGTCTTCGCCTTTAAAAGGTCTCTCGTCAAGTTGAATTACAGCAACATTCATTTTCTTTATTGCATTTGCATAATTCTCAAATGAAAATTCTGGATTTTTTTTCAATTTCGCAATAAAAATATCATAGGCAATTTTTATAACGCTAGATTTCGCAGTTTTTCCTTCTACGAGTGAATAGAATGCTTCTTTGTCTTTTGCACTAAGTTCCAACTTTATTTTTGAATCTCGGCTTTTTAGGTAATAATTTGTAATTCGTGTTTTCAGAACTTCGTCTTCGGTTAAATCTCGAATTGCAAGCAAAAAAATAGAAGTCGTTGTAAGTCGCTGTTGACCGTCTATTACAACAACTTTGTCTGTAACAGATGTTGATTCAATTTGAATTACAAGAGTGCCGAAAAAATGTTCTTTTTTGTCTTTTTCTGTTTCATCGATTTCAGATTTTATAATTTTCAAAACATCTGAAAAATAGCGGTCAATCTCAGGTTTTCCCCATGCATAAGGTCGTTGAAATGGCGGAATAAAAAAAGATTCTCTATTTTTCAGAATTTCTTCAATCGGATGAGATTCTGTTTTCATAAAACTTCATGACTCCTATTTTAGAACTTTTTTCAGTTCAAATTTTCACATAAAAAAAAGACGGAATTCGCTAAAAAAGCAAATCCCGTCAGTTTTGAAAAAAAACTTTGCGAAGAGTAATCAGAACTGTAGCAAACACAATTGATTTTCATACTTGAGAAGCGATTATATCAAACACACAATTTTTGTGCTAGACATTTTGCCCAAATTCTGCCAATCCACAATTACAACTCCAAAAAAAATCCCCCGCGCTTTTTGCACAGGGGATTATTCATCAGCGCTCAGGCTGCGCTAATTGCGATACGCTTTGGCTGCTCAGCCTCTTTTCGCGGAATCTTCACCTCAAGAACACCATTCTTGAACGCCGCAGTAATCGCAGAAGAATCTGTGTCGCGAGGAAGCTTGAAACAGCGGGAGAACTGAGTGCTTCTTCTCTCGCGGATAAGATAAACAACATCGTCGTTTTCTTTTTTGTCCTTCTTTTCATTCTCCTCAACAGGAGCGGACGCGATAGTCAAAATACCTTCCTTCAAAGAAATGTCGACATCCTTTTGTGAAAGACCAGGAAGATTCATCGTGATAAGATAGTCGTTTTTCGTTTCAAGAACATCAGTGTCCGGCGAATAGCACGGAGCGCAAACAGAAGGAAAAGCCGCATAAGCATCGTTGAAGATGTCGTCCAAAATTGAAAGTTCGTTTATCATAATGTACCTCCTAAAGTACCAAAATTGCATTTTCAAGGCTTTCTGCCTTGCACTTACATAAAAGCAAAGACCGTGCCAACTTTTTCACCAAAAAAATCAAGAAACTTCAAAAAACACTTGACAAAGAGGGGGGGGGGCTGTATCTTATAACAGACTATTAAAAGTCAAGGAGTTAATTTATGAAAAAATTAGTTGCATTGGCAGCAGCAGTCGCAGTTTCAGCAGCGAGCGCATTCGCTCTTGATTTGACAGTCGGTGGTCGCGGTGCTTTCGGATTCGGTCTCGGAACATCAGTTGACATGGAAGATGTTGACTTGGATATGGGAAAGTCAATGAACTTCGGTGGCGCTGTTTTCGGAAAAATCGGAATCACAGACACTATCAGCGTTCAGCCGGAGCTTGGTTTCACAGTTCACAAAGTCGGAATGAAAGTTTCTGACTTCGATGTAAAGGGAACTGGAACTTTCAACACACTCGACATCCCTGTTCTCGTCGGCTACAACCTCGAAGTTGCTGACGGTTTGACAGTAACTCCATTCGCAGGTCCACAGCTTTCTTTCGCTCTCGGAAAGTGCAAGATGGGTGGCGACTTTAGCGATATGGGTGATGCAGAGTTCAAATCACCGCTTTTGTTCGACATCGTTCTTGGTGCAAACGCAGCTTACGAAGTCGGACCTGGCGCAGTCGTTGCTGACCTTCGCTACAACCTCGGTCTCATCGCTCTCAAGGAAAAAGAGTCTGAGGAGAAGTTGTTCACACCACGCGCTCTTGGCGTAAGTTTGGGCTATCAGATGAAAATCGGTGAGTAACGAATAGCGTTTTTGTTCAAAAAAGCAAAATAATGCAAAATCCGCTCTGTTTTTCGGGGCGGATTTTTTTTGCAACGCGAAAGTGAGCCGTAATGACACAGTTTTTGCCCGCGAAAAATTGTATACGGGCAGAAAACACTCGAAGTCGCTCATGTACAGTTTGTATACGAGTCAAAAACGCTCCAAGTCTGCTCGTGCAAGTTTGTCCATGACAGGAAAACACTTGAGGAAAGCCGTGTCAGTTTGTCCACGACAAGAAATTACTTGAAGAGTGAGCGAGTCAGTTTGTCCATGGCTCGAAAACACTTGAAAAGTGAGCGAGTCAGTTTGTCCACGACGGGAAAATACTTGAAAAGTGAGCGAGTCAGTTTGTCCATGACTAAAAACGAAAAAAGCGCTCGTATACAGTTCTTTTTCTTCGGGTTTAGATTCAGCAATCATAATTGTCAGAGCAACAAGTGTATTATTTTTTCACCATTTTTTCTCTGCTTTATGGAGAAAGCCGTCGAAAATGCAGTATAATCGCCATATGACGACTACGACGAAATTTACAGACGACCTCGATGCGGCAGAGCTTCGGGAGCGATACGACACGCAATGCAAGCTGCTGCTGTCCGAAAAGCCGATACTCGCGCGCATAATGAAAGGCTGCATTGAAGAATACAAAGATTGCACGATTGAGCAAATCGAGGGCTACATCGAGGGAAAGCCAGACATAAGCACATTCTCACTGCACCCCAACGGCAAGACGATACGCGGGACGAACACCGAAGACTCAACTCTGAACGAGGGAACGATTTACTATGACATTCGTTTTACAGCCCTTGCGCCCTCGACGAATGAACAAATTGAACTTATAATAAACATAGAAGCGCAGAACAAATATAATCCCGGCTATCCGCTTGTGAAGCGCGGTGTGTATTATGCTTCAAGGCTGATTTCTTCGCAGTTCGGGACTGAAATTGACAAGCAGGATTACGGCGGACTGAAAAAAGTCTACACAATTTGGATTTGTATGAATCCGCCCGAATCGGTAAAAAACACGATAATCGGCTTTAACCTTGGAATGAAGATTATCGCAGGAGATGAGAAACGGGCAAGCGTTGAAGCGGCGTTCAAGAAAAGCGATTATGATTTGCTTTCGGTAATATTTGTGAATCTGGATAAAGACAGTTCTGGCGCAAGCAATCTGCTTGAAATGCTGAGTCTTTTGTTTTTGGGCGAGATGAAAGCACTTGAGAAATGCAGAGTGCTGGAAGCAAAATTCGGCATAGAAATGTATCAAGAAATCAGCGAGGAGGTGAGCAATATGTGTGATTTGAGTGCAGGTGTGTGGGAAAAAGGCGTTGCGCAAGGCTATTCTAAGGGAATGGCGCAGGGAACAAATAATATACTCTCGCTGTTTTCTAATCTATATGCACAAGGTCGCAGTTCAGATGTAGAGCGCGCTACTAAAGACAGAGAATATCTGAACAAGCTCTTTATGGAGTTTAAGCTCTAACAAAACAACAATGACTTTCTTTTTTTCATTGTTTTTTGTTAGGATTCAGTTGTCGAAAAATTTGCGATAGTTGAGATTTCAATAAAAAAGCGAGTCCCGTATTTCAGGAACTCGCTCTTTTATCAATCAGACTTTCCTTTAAAAACTATTTGAGCAAAAAGTTCATCACAAGATTTATCATCAGTTCTTTTTCTTCGGGTTTTGATTCAGCAATCATAATTGTCAGAGCAACAAGTGTATTATCTTCTATGCGCTTTTCGCCATTTTTTAGAAGCAATTCGTTTTTGTCCAAGAAATACAAGAATATCGAGGCTGCAATACGTTTGTTCCCATCAGAAAATGAATGATTTTTCGTGATAAAATACAAAAGATTTGCAGCTTTTTCCTGCACTGTCGGATAAACGTCAGCACCTCCAAAAGTTTGATAAATCGCACCAATACTTCCTTTGAAAGAATCATCTTTTTCGTTTCCAAACACAGAACTATCGTTGTTAAATCTCATTGAATCAATGAGTTTACGACATTCCTCATACGTCAAGCGATAAGTCGCCACAGTCCCGTCAGGCTTTTTAACGCAAAGATGGTCGTAATCATCAAGCAAATCAAGAGCTTGTGTATATCGCTCCACAACAGACAGCACTTGATTAGTATCTAGTTCAGTCTCGTTGCGTCGTATAATCTGCAAAGTCTGCTTGAGCTCTTCAAGACGGTGGTCATTCGCAGCATAACCTTTTAGAATATACGATTTCAAAACTCTATTAGCCCACTTTCTGAACTCAATGCCGCGTTTTGATTTCACACGATAGCCCACAGAGATAATAACATCAAGGGAATAGTAAGCCACAGGCTTATCTGAAAAAGCATTATGCAAAAAATGCATATTGCTTTTTTCATCAACTTCTTCCTCTTCAAAAATATTTTTTATATGGCGAGAAATAACTGATTGATTTCTGTCGAATAGTTCAATCATTTGGCTTTGATTCAGCCACACCGTTTCATTTTCAAACGGTACACTCAAGCTAACCGATTTATCAGAACTTTCAAATAGAACTATTTCTTTTTCTTCCATAATTTTTCTCCTCAAAAAAAGCGAGTCCCCGTATTTTAGGAACTCGCTCTTTTGTATCAGCCTCTGGCTTGAGAAGCCGTCCTCGACGGTTACTCGACTCCGATATCTTTGAACTGCTCTTCTTTTGCGTAAACATTGAGAGCGTCGAGCATATCGTCCATATCGCCCATCATAAAGCCCGGCAAATTGTGCTGGCTGTAGTTGATGCGGTGGTCAGTAACGCGGTCTTGCGGATAGTTGTAAGTGCGGATTTTCTCGCTTCTTGCGCCAGTTCCGACCATGCCCTTGCGGGTTGCTGCGCGCTCAGCCTGCTTCTTGCTCTCCTCAAGGTCGAACAATCTTGCACGAAGAACACGGAAAGCCTTCGCCTTGTTCTTAATCTGGCTCTTTTCGTCCTGCTGAATAACAACGATACCCGTCGGAATATGCGTCAAGCGAACAGCAGAGTCCGTCGTGTTAACGCACTGACCGCCTGGACCGCCCGCCCTCATAACGTCAACGCGAACGTCTTCTGGCTTGATGTCGATTTCAGTTTCCTCCGCCTCTGGAAGAACCGCAACCGTTACAGTCGAAGTCTGCAATCTGCCCTGACTTTCTGTGGCAGGAACGCGCTGAACGCGGTGAACGCCAGATTCCCAGCGAAGAGTTCCGTAGACGAACTTGCCAGAAATCGAAGTTACAATTTTGTTAAAGCCACCGACTTCGGTTTCCTGCGCTTCCATCGTCTCGTATTTCCAGCCGCGGCGGTCTGCAAGATGGCAGTACATTTCCCACACATCGCGCACAAAAAGACTCGCCTCGTCGCCACCCGCAGCAGAGCGGATTTCAAGAATAATGTTCTTTTCGTCGAGAGGGTCAGGCGGAATGAGCTTGAGCTTGATTTGCTCCTCAATCTGAGGCTTTTTCTCTTCAAGTTCCTTTAGCTCCTCGCGAGCCATCTCTTTCATTTCTTGGTCATCTTCGGCGGTAATCATCATCGTTGCTTCTTCGATGCCGTTCAAAACTTTTTTGTATTCATCATAACATTCCATCAGCTCGGTCAAATGCTGATGTTCACGCATTACATCTTTGTATTTCTTTTGGTCTTTAACAAGTTCTGCGTCCTGAACAAGTTCGCTTGTTTCCTTAAAACGCGCAGATAATTCTTCGAGTTTTTTCAGTAAATCCATAAGCATACAATACAATTATTTAGCGTTTTATGCTAGTAGGTAGAAAAGCCTTTTCTGTATTACAAAACAACAGCCCCAAGCATTACTGAGCCCAGTTTTCTATCTGTATGCCTTGTAAGCGAGATAAATACTTTGTGTTGTTTGTAACAAGGATAGCATTGTTGGCAATAGCCAGCGAGCCAATAAGCAAATCTCCGTCCTCAACAGGAGTGCCAGCTTTTCGCAAAAGTGCATAGTTTTGAGAGGCAATCTCAAGCGACAGCCGATTTTGATAAACAACGCCGAAAACATCGCAAAAATGCTTAAACGCCACTTGTTTTTGTACATCAGGCTTGATTTCAAAACCACGCATAACTTCATAATATGCAATATCAGGAACAGAAATCACATCATCAGAATGAGCAGCAACTTTCTGACGCAGATTTTTATTGCTGTTCAAAATATCGATAAGAGCATTTGTATCAAGAAAATACTTCACGGCTCAACCTCGCGAAAGTTCAAATGACAGTGTTTCCTCATTTCGTCTGCTTCTTTATCAGTTAGAATTCCAAAAATACCATCAAGAGCTTCCATTTTTTGCTCTTGCTCGCTCTTTTTATTAGTAACATATATAGAATAAATGTAGTCCACATAATGCGAAACTTCATCAAAAGCAGTCGCAGGCAACGCCTTTATTTTTTTCTCCAAAACTTCATACGGCATAAAAGCACCTCCACAATAATTATAGTATGAGGTATAAAAAATATAAAGCCAGCCACAGACTGCCTTACTCGCATCTCGCGCACCTTGCTTTCGATGAAGGCAATCTCCGCCGCGTCAAGAGCATATTTCTTGTACAGCTCGGTATCGATTTCAGCGACGCTCCTGCTCCAGTCGATGTCGCTGGAACATTCGCCCATGTTTCACGCGGATTGTCTTGCGTTACTTTGAGAGTGCCGAGCATTGCACATAGCCTTTGAGCGACAATGCACCAAGCCTTTGAGCGACAATGCACATAGGCTTTGAGCAATACTGTACAAGCAAAGGGGGGGGGGAGTTACGATAAGCATGATGAAATAAAAAACGGTCATTGAGCGAAGTCGAAATGACCAATTCTTGCATAACAATGAACGCTCTTCGACTACGCTTAAGCCACCTTATAGCACACCTTTTGTAATAGCACTGGATTCGTTTATTGTGCATGGGCATGTTCAGAGACTTTTTGTCAGAAAGAGTGAAAGCCTCACAACGAGCATTGTGAAACACACACAACGCTCATTGTGAGATTCACTAGACGAGCGTCGAACGAGTTGCTAGACGAGCGTTGAGTGAATCGCTAAGCGAGCGTCTAGTGGTTCGCTAAGACAGCGGATTAGGGGAAGAAAAATTACTTTTTTGAGAAGAACTTCGAGATTTTGTTGAAGAGCATTCCGCTGTTTGCCTTTCTGTCGGCGATTGCCTGCTTTTCGGCGCTGTAGGCGGTTATGTCGCTTGAGAGCCCTGCGACAAGAATGCGCATATTGGCTTTGAGGACAAAGGACTCATCATCGATAAGGCGAAAGTCAACTTCGTTTTCGCGGCATGCAACGGCGTTCAAATGGAAGCGGTTTCGGAACGCGCCTTGCGTGATGCCGTCGAATTCGCTCTTCACTTCGAGTTCTGCGAGGGCTTCATCGCTGTTCTGCGAAATCGGGGTGTAGTTGAAAAGAACAGAGGAAATAAGGCGCGGTGTTATGCGCTCTGCAGCCTCTTCGTCCGGGTAAATGACGTCTGTTGCGCCGACTGCGGCAAGGATTTCGCCATGTTCGCGGCTAGAGGCGACAGCAAAGATTTTCTTGAACTTGTCTTTTCGGCTTTCGCTTTCGTTTAGTTTCTTTAGCTCATTGACGATGAGAACGGAGCTTTCGATAGCGCCACCAATGTCGACGATTGCATAGTCGATGTCTTCGGGAATGAGTTTTGCAAGGTTTCCGCCGATTGCGTCGGTGATGAGGCAGTCGCCGATTATGCTGTAGCTGTCGCGATACTTTTCAACGAGGGTTGCGTCTTTGTCGATTATAGACAGCTCAACGTCCTCGTCTTTCATCTGTTTCACGAGGCTTTGTCCGAATGCTCCGAGTCCGATTATTACGATTGATACCATTTTTTCCTCCGTGTTGTGTATTAAAGTGCGCTATCCGACTAAGATTTCTTCATGAGGATATGCGCACGAGAAGTATGCGCTTTTGGCTTTTATGCGCATTGACATTGCAATGATTCCTGTTCGTCCGATGTACATTGAAATGATGATGAGGATTTTTCCTGCGCAAGAGAGATTCGGGGTCACGGCTCTTGAAAGTCCTGCGGTCGAAATCGCGGAGATGACTTCAAAGAGGAGGTCGCCCGTGCTGAAAATCCCCTGCTTTATGCTCTCTCCTTCTGCAACCATCAGGAAAAACAGCAGCGCAAAGAGAAGCATTATCGCTTTTGTGGCGATTGAGTTGGACTTTGCGATTGTTCTGTCTGAGATATCGCGCTTGAAAACTGAAAGGTCGCCCTCGTCTCCGTCGTCGCGGAATGCGTTGCACAATATGAGATAAAGCGTTGTTGTCTTGATTCCGCCAGCCATAGAGCCGGAGTTTCCGCCGATTATCATCAAAAGGCACGAAACGAGCGCGCTCGCAGAGCAAAGGGCACTCTGGCTTGTCATTTCAAAGCCCGCTGTTCTGACCGTTACGCTCTGAAAAAAGGCGGCACAAAGAGTTTCGCTTGTGCTCAAGGTTGCAAAGGCTCTATTGTGCTCAAGTGCCAAGAAGAGTAGTGTAGGAACAAGAAGCAAAGCAGCTGTCATTGAAAGAACGATTCTTGAGTGGAAGGAAAGGCGGTATCTCTTTCCTTTTGACTTCGCTTTGATTAGTCGCCACACGTCTTGCATCACGGTGAAGCCCAAGCCGCCTAAAACGATAAGAGCGCTTATAACGATTGTGAACGGAACGCTATGCGAGAAGGATGCGAGGCTGTCGGGATACGGGGAAAAGCCCGCGTTACAAAATGCTGACACTGAAAGAAATATGGAGCGGAAGATGTAATGCTCATATCCTTCGCTCTTGAGGATAATCATCAGCAAGAGCGAAGCTGCTGCTTGTATAGCGAATGTGTAGTAGAGGATTTCGGTGATTATGACTTTTGTGTTTGTCTCGACGCTTGGCAAAAAAAAGCCGCGCATGAAGTTGCGGTTTATGTGCGATACTTTTGTGCCAGGTCGGACGAGGTAGAGCGAGAAGAACACGATGAGTCCCAAACCTCCCGCCTCTATTATTATCATAAGCACTATTAAGCCTGCACTGCTAAAGTTGTCTGCGCCAAATGTGGAAAGCCCTGTTACGCACATTGCTGACACTGTTGTGAACAGCACGTCCAAAAGCGGATACGGAGAGCCGTCTTTGTACATAAAAGGCAAGCTCAGGAAAAATGTTCCTGCAACGGCAAGAATCATAAAGTAAAGAAAGAGCTTTAGTTCAGAAGGAATATCCCTGATTTTCATTTTTCTCATAAGCGACCTCTCAAAAGCCCTTTATCGAAGGCGCTCAAGATACGCTCTTCCCTCTGCTGTGCTGACAAGGTTCAAGAGAAAGCCGTCATACTGCGAAACATCGTTTATTTGCTGCAAGATTACGGCGTCATTGTGTCCGTTTCCTGCGATTATTGTCAAATTCAAATTAAGGGCTTCGGCATAGTATTTCATTGCTGGAAGAAGTTGTTTTGCTGTGAAATATGAGTTTTCATTGTAAACTGTCATCAAAATCTTTTTCTCTGTGTTTTCACGCTCGATGTGCTTTATGCCGCTGTCGTGTTTGAATGCTTTTCGGAATGATTCGAGGTTCGCTTTTGTTACGATTGAGTTTTTGACAAGAACTGAGCGGTTGGAAGTGTCATTGATTATTGGTGCTTTTATTTTGTTTCCCCATTTATCAGCTGTTTCTGTTCCATTTGCCACGCAATCTTCTGCGCTTGTTCCGTCAAGAAGGCTTCTCATCATAAGCATAGTCATTGCTGCCTGATAGTCAAAACTTTGTGAAACAGTTCCTGTCATTTCTCCTTGCTCGATTGCAGAAAGCGCTTCACTGTTGGCGTCATAGCCAAAAAGCGGGATTCCTTTCGGGAAGCCTTTTGTGTTCAAGCAAGAAATTGCCATTGCATCATTGTTTGATATAACAAAGTCGATTTTGTTTCCAAAGACTCTCAGCCAGTACGTCATCATTTCGGAGGCTGTTTGAGCGCTCCATGCTGTGCCGTTTTTGTCTTTCATAACTTTGCTGTCAAGTTCTTGAGTCTGGAAAATCGTTTGCCCTATTTTTATCGAGCCACTTTTTGTTTTTCGCTCTTGGGCGCTTCCGTTCCATGTGCCAAGCGCTTTTCTAACACCTTCTGTTCTTAGTAGCGCGTCAAGTTGAGTGTCGCTTCCGATACAAAGCACATAGCCCAAAATGCCATCTTTGTTTCGATCAAGTTTTTCGGGGGCTGCGCTTTCAAGGAAATCAGAAACAAGAGCGCCTTGCAAAGCACCTCCGCCACGAGCGTCTGGTCCTACAAAAAAGGTTGCGTCGTTGTGTGTCAGAATCGACATATCGGCTTTTCCTGTTGCAATGTTGCCGGGCTGTCGGTTATAGAAAATAATAGGTTTTTCGCTGTTCGGTATTTGGATTAGCGTTTCCTTTTTGGCGCAAGAGACAAGCAGAAGGCAAGAAAGAAGTTCAAAAACAATTTTTTTCATAAACTCTCCTATTCCATTATGTCCGCAAAGGCAGATGATATTGATTTTCCATAATACAAATATGAGTAAATTGCCGCCGCACCTACAACTTTCCGTCCATACTCGCGCGTTTCAGAGAACGGCAAGGCTTCAAGAAAAAGGTCATTCGGCAAATCTTCACCATATTCCAATCGGGCTGATTTTAGCCATGAACGGACATGGCTGATTCCACCATTGTATGCGAAAAGCGCAAGGATTTTTGAATCATCAAGGCGCTTGGTAAGTTCTGCGATGTAATATGTTCCAAGCGTAATATTAGTTGCGGCGTCATTTAGGTCAAATGACTGCATTTTCAGTTTTCGCGCTACATCAGATGCAGTGGATTCCATCAACTGCGACAAGCCTGCGGCTCCAACAGCACTTGAAATCGTGGGGTCAAAATAGCTTTCGCTTCGTACAAGTCCCAAGAAAAGTGGCTCACCAACACCATATTTCGCACAAGACTCTGCTATCATCGGCTGAAAATTGCGCGGAAAAAGTTGTTCAGCTGCTTTTCTGTCTGGAGCGGTCCAATCACGAGCGGCTGCATAAGAAATCATTCTCAGCGCCTTTGAATATCGGTTGTCGCTATCAGAACCGCTTTCTTGATATGCTTGGGCAAGTTTTGTCGCAACCTCAAGGCTAATTCCGTCTCGGAGATTCAGCCATTCATTATACATTTCATCAGCAAGGTCAAACTTTATATACCCCAAAAGCAATGTTTCGGCATCAATGTCACGTTGGAATGCACGGGTATTTTTGTGTCTGTAAAAGACATCTGAAAAAAGCACATTATCATCGTCAAGTTGTCTGGCAGCAGCAACTGAGTAATATGGGCGCATTCCTGAATATAGCGCTCTTCTGTATGCTTTGTCAGAAACTTCAAGGACGTCCCACGGCACTTTCGACGCCTGAGAGTCAATAATCGTCCAGACATCGCGGATATCTGAAAGCGAAAGACGCTTTGTGTCTATTAGACGCGCACTTATATATGCAAACTGCGACGCTGACTCGTCAGACATATATTCGCTCATTTTCTCGTAAGCACGATAAATGCCCTTCCAGTTTTTGCCCGTGACAAGTCTGATTGCCAATGTATCAAAAAATCCCTCGAACTCTTCTGCATCATGCCATTTTTCGCAATACTTTTCGGCTTCGATAAGAGCATTCTGAGACGAAGTTGCAAGTATTGCGCGCAAATAATACCAAAGCGCATCGTCAAATGTTTTTTCAGAAAAAGATAAGTCCATTGCTTTTTTGTACTCTTCGGCAGCGGCTGTGTTTCCTTTTCCTGTACGCTCAAAAATGCGCCCCGTATAAAGATGCAAATAATATGAACTTTGCGACTCGTCTTTTATGTATTTTTGTAGAATAGGGATTGTTTGATAACTATTTTTTCGCCCATAAAGACACGCTTTTCCAATGTCCGAAATCATTTCATCAGAGAGTCCATCAGGAAAAAACTCGGCTTTCACTTCATCTTTTTCAAGACACAACAGCGCTCCACCATAGCTAAGGCGATATATTTCGTTTCTAAACTCCATAATCGCTATATTTTCATCAAAAATAGAGCTATCTTCATTATCTTTTGATTTTGTTGAATACAATTTTGATAATGCTTTGTATTCTTGAAAAAATTTCTGGTGCTCAGAAGTATATTTTCGAGTAGAAAACCATTCTCGAACTTTCTCATGAACTATTTTATCACCTGTTTTTATAAGCGACGTCAAACATAAATACGAAAGCTCATTTGGACTTGTTTTGTAAGAAAGATTTTTTGCAATTTCGGCAACTTTATCGAAATCGTTGTTTTTACTCCAGATTTTTACTGCACAAAGTTTTGCTCTATCATCATCATATTTTTCAATAAGCGCATTACATGCCTCATCACGTTTTTCAGCAGGAGCAGTTTCTGCAAGTTTTTCAAAGCAACGTCTGGAAAGCAAAGATGTTGCACAAAGGGCAGAACCTTTTTCAAAAAGTTCCTCTGCTTCTTTTTCATTTCCGTCTTTTTGGGCTTTTATTGCGTGAAAGAAATAAGAATCATCCTGTTCTTCTTCCTCTGCAACAACGCGGTTGCAAGAGGAAAACACACAGGAAATCAATATCAATAAAATGAATATTCGGCTTGTGGAAAACACACTGAACGCCTTATTTTGGGATTGTAATATAAGTACCTGAAACAATAAAATCAGGGTCAGTTATATTATTATATTTTGCAATGCGAGGATAAAGCCACGGATTTCGGTAGTAAGTATCAGCAATGTCCCAAAGTGTATCGCCCCATCGTATTTGATAGCGAATGCCTTCTACTTCTTTCTTTTCGCCGTCCTCACCAACATCTTCTGTAACTTCTGTCAAAGCAGACTGCTTTTCAGGAACAACTTCAGCAATCGGAGAAACAACAATAACATTTTCTTGTGCCTTTGGTGCTACAGGAACAGTTTTTTCTCCAGCAGTTGTATTTTCAGTGACAGGCTCTGTTGTGGCACTTTGTTCTTGATGGAACAGATTTTGAATATTCAAACGAGACGGAAGCACAAACAGCGCAAGAGCTGTTGCCGCAAGACAAATTATTGCACAAATCACACATATAACTGCCGCCGCAGAACCACCACGCTTTTTCTCACCATCATCATAAGTCATTGACGGCGAAGAATACGAAGAACTGCTGTAATTAGAACCCGCTGTTTCTGTTGGTAGAGCAAAAGCCGGGTCATTAAAATCATCATCAAAGCTAAAGCTTTCACTCTTTACTTTTGGGTCATCAAAATCAGGAACTTCGAAACCAGTGTTAAACGCAGGGTCATTATCAAGGTCTGACAAATCAAGACCACTATCACTAACAACCGTGCCACTGTCGCTGCCACTGACATCAGACATATCAACTGCACCAGAATCTGAATCCACAAAATCGTCAGGCAAATCAAAAGAAGTGTCTGATGAGCCCATATCTATAGAAGGCTCTGTATTATCATCACTTGTGAAATCAGAATTGAAGCCATTGTCAATATCGCTTGTGTCAAAATCAGATTTTACTTCATCATCAGAATCTGTTTTGAAATCATCTTCCTGCTTTTCAGTAAAATCAAAGTCTTCATTCGAATTGTCTGTTTTCTCAGCGCTTTCTTCTGCAGGAGGCTCATCATCTATATCAGGCAATCCAAAATCATCAGAACTTTCAGTTTCTGCGTTCTCTGATTCAGTTTCAGTGCTTTCACTCTCGTCTGCTTGTGGTTGCTGAGGAATCTCAAAATCATCATCTTCATCAACAGGAATTGAAGTTGTTATATCAAGAGAAATATCATCCAAATCATCAGAATCAGCCTTTGGTTCTGCTTCTTGGATTGCTGTATCAGCTTCTGTTGCGTCGCGTACAGGTGCGTTTTCAACAATCGGCTCATCAGTGTTTTCCATTCCAAACTCTGAAAGGTCAACATCCTCAATTTCAGGCATCTCAAAGTCATTCGTTGAAGTATCGCCCAAGTCTTCTGTGGCGTCTGCCTCTGGAGCGCCCTCGCTTTCTGTCTCAGAAGCGACATCCTCAATCTCAGGCATCTCAAAGTCATTTGTTGAAGTATCGCCAAAGTCTTCTGTGGCGTCTGCCTCTGGAGCGCCCTCGCTTTCTGTCTCTGAAGCGATATCTTCAATCTCTGGCATTTCAAAGTCATTTGTTGAAGTATCGCCAAAGTCTTCTGTGGCGTCTGCCTCTGGAGCGCCCTCGCTTTCTGTCTCTGAAGCGATATCTTCAATCTCTGGCATTTCAAAGTCATTTGTTGAAGTATCGC